>Ga0302324_100000001_pt1 | contig 871851 bp, 708 predicted proteins | sample Palsa_T0_1_FD_201949 | JGI IMG/M metagenome (GOLD analysis project Ga0302324, IMG submission 201949) | Peat permafrost microbial communities from Stordalen Mire near Abisko, Sweden - Palsa_T0_1 | ecosystem: Environmental > Terrestrial > Soil > Palsa > Peat permafrost | place: Sweden: Abisko... | reverse complement strand
AGGGAACGGCCTGCGACATGGGAGCCTACGAGCTGCCGGAAACGCAGGCGGGACAGACGAGTCAGACGGTCACGTTCACGCAGCCGGCACCGGCGAGTGCGAGCTACAACGGCACGTTCTTGGTGGCGGCGCAATCCAGTTCGGGACTGGCGGTAACGTTGTCGGTGGATTCGGGCAGCACGGGAGTATGCGGGCTGACGCCGGCGGTAGCGGGCGGATTGACGAAGGGGACGGTGACGATGTTGAGCGGCACGGGAGTGTGCACGATTTTTGCGATCCAGTCGGGGAACGGCACGTACAGCGCGGCGCCGCTGCAGCACACTTCGACCGCCGCTCAGAAACTGACTCAGACCATCACGTTTACGCAACCGGCGCCGGCAAGCGCGAGCTACTACAGCGCGTTCACGGTGGCCGCACAATCGACTTCCGGATTGACAGTAACATTGTCCGTGGATGCCGGCAGCACATCCGTCTGCTCGGTGGGAACATCGAGCGTGGCCAGTGGAGTAACTAGCGCGACCGTGGCTATGCTGGCGGCCACCGGAATTTGCGCGATCGACGCCAACCAGGCTGGAAACAGCAATTATAGTGTTGCGGCGCAGCAGCAGACTTCGGCAACGGCGGGCGCCATCGGCACCAGCCTGGCGGTGACCAACACCAACGACAGCGGTTTTGGTTCGCTGCGCGACGCCATTGCCAACGCCGTCTCCGGCGACACCATCACTTTCAGTCTCCCGTCTCCGGCCACGATCACCCTGGCCAGCCCACTTACCATTAATACCAACCTGACCATCAGCGGCCCCGGCGCGACCAGCGTGGCGATCAGCGGGAACAACGCGGTGCAGGTGATGTCGATTGCTGGAGGAACAACGGTAACGGTCTCGGGTGTGACGATCGAGAACGGGAACCTCAGTACGGGATCGTTTCCTGAGGGCGCCAACCTCTACGGCGGGGGCATCGCCAATGCCGGAGCGCTGACGCTCAGCAACTGTGTCGTTTCCGGCAACGCGGCGGGTACGGGCGAGTTTCCCTATTACAGCAACGGATACGGGGGCGGCATCTTCAATAGCGGGACGTTGACGGTGAGCAACTGCACGGTGTCGGGCAACTCGGCCAGTGTGGGCGAGTTTGGTTTCAATGTGAACGCGTATGGGGGCGGCATCGCCAACAGTGGAACGCTGACGCTGCTCAACAGCACGATCTCGGGGAACTCGAGTAACGTGGGAGCGTTTGCCTACTACGCGGATGGCTACGGTGGAGGCATTGCCAACAGCGGAACGCTGACGCTGCTCAACAGTACGATTTCGGGGAACTCGAGTAACCTGGGCGCGTTCGGCCTGCAGATGAGCGGGTACGGGGGTGGGATTGCCAACAGCGGAACGCTGACGCTGAGCAACACGACGATCTGGGGCAACTCGGACAGCGTGGGCGAGTTCAGCGGCGGGGTGAATCTGTTTGGCGCGGGCATAGTCAACGGCCAGAGCGTGTACGGCGGCGCGATCACGAACGTTGGGACGATGACGGTGAAGGACAGCATCGTGGCGAATCATCCGTCGGGAGGGAATTGCGGAGGCACGATCGCTTCCCAAGGCTACAACCTGTCGGACGACGGGACGTGCGCGGCGTCGTTTACGCAGACGGGGGACTTGAACAATACGGCGGCGGGGCTGGATCCGGGCGGATTGAAAGCCAACGGTGGTTCGACGCAGACGATAGCGCTACTGGCGGGGAGTGCGGCCCTCGATGCGATTCCGTTGAATCCAGTCAACTACTGTACGGATACAAGCGGGAACGCGGTGACGACGGACCAGAACGGGGTGACGCGGCCGCAGGGAACGGCCTGCGACATGGGAGCCTACGAGCTGCCGGAAACGCAGGCGGGACAGACGAGTCAGACGGTCACGTTCACGCAGCCGGCACCGGCGAGTGCGAGCTACAACGGCACGTTCCTGGTGGCGGCGCAATCCAGTTCGGGACTGGCGGTAACGTTGTCGGTGGATTCGGGCAGCGTGGGAGTATGCGGGCTGGGAACGCCGGGGGTGGCGGGCGGAGTGACGAGTGCGACGGTGACGATGTTGAGCGGCACGGGGGTGTGCACGATTTTTGCGATCCAGTCGGGGAACGGCACCTACAGCGCGGCGCCGCTGCAGCACACTTCGACCGCCGCTCAGAAACTGACTCAGACCATCACGTTCTCGCAAAGCGCCCCCACACAGGCGCAATACAACAGCAGCTTCGCGGTCGTCGCGACGGGCGCAAGCGCGAGTCCAGTCACCTTTACAAGTTCCGGGGCGTGTAGCAATGTGTCTGCAACCTACACCATGACCAGCAGCACGGGAACTTGCTCTGTAATTGCAGACCAGGCAGGCGATAACAATTACTTGCCTGCACCCACTGTTACGCAGACGGTCGCAGCCACCCTGGCCATTCAGAGGATCACTTTCCCAACCGTCCCGACCCCGACGTATGGCGCGGGGCCGATTACCCTGAACGCTACTGCCAATTCTGGTCTCGCCATAAGCTACGGGGTGACCTCGGGTCCGGCGAGTGTCAACGGGGACGCACTAACGATTAGCGGTGCAGGTTCGGTAACGGTTCAGGCAAGCCAGTCTGGAGACGCGGACTACCTTGTGGCCAGACCGGTGTGGCAGACCTTCACAGTGAATCAGGCTACTCAAACGATCACGTTCCCTCAAAGTGCCCCCGCACAGGCGCAATACAACAGCAGCTTCACGGTTGCGGCAACAGCCACTTCAGGTGATCCGGTGTCGTTCAGCAGCTCTGGGGTATGCACCAACGTGGGCTCAACGTTCACGATGACGAACAGCGCGGGTACTTGCACCGTGACGGCGTCCCAGTCAGGCGATACCAATTATCTGGCTGCGCCTATCGTCACACAAACCTCCACTGCGGAGAAGGCTGTACAGATCGTGACCTTCACCGGCGCCCCCGCCACCGCTCCTTACCAAAATAGCTTCACGGTTGCAGCGACCACGAACAGCGGTATCGCTCCAACCATCACGGCCTCCGGAGTCTGCTCGATCATTGGCACGATTGTTTCCATAACCAGTGGGACAGGCGTGTGCACGATTACGGCAAAGTGGGCAGTGAGCGCTAATTATTTGGCGGCAGCTACTGCCACCCAGCACACAACCGCGGAAAAAGCAGCCAGCGGACTTAACTGGACAACACCCGCGCCGATTGCCTACGGGACGGCGCTGAGCGGCGTCCAACTGGATGCGACCGCCAACGTTGCGGGCAGCTTCGTGTATTCACCGGCCGCGGGCACAGTACCGAAAGTCGGAAACATTCCTTTGAAGGTCACCTTTACTCCGACTCTCAACAAGGATTACACGACGGAGACAGTCAGCGTCGCGCTCCAGGTAAGCCAACCTGCGCCAATCATCACCTGGACTACACCAGCGGCGATTCCCTATGGGACCGCGCTCGGTGGAAGCCAACTCGATGCGACCGCCAATATCGCGGGTAAGTTCGTGTACTCACCGGCGCCCGGCAAGGTATTGACGCCCGGAAGCCAAAGCCTATCCGTAACATTTACTCCGACGGACCACATCGACTACGGCAGCGCGAAAGCCACGGTGACCCTCGAGGTCGATAAAGCCGGAACCGCGACAACAATCACCAGCAACACGCCTAACCCCTCCACGCATGGGAGAGCTGTTGTTGTGCACTTCACCGTGGTGGAGGCGACGAACTATAAACCGCCCACAGGCAAGGTGACCGTAAACGCGAGCACGGGGGAAACCTGTACCGGAACACTCGCGAGCGGATCGGGAAGTTGCTCGCTAACCTTCAGCGCCGCCGGGCCAAAAACATTGACCGCAACCTATGCGGGCGATAGCAACAACAATTCGAGCATCTCGGCGGGAGTCGCGCAGACAGTGAATTAGTGTAATTATTTCAGGAAAAAACCAAACTGCTCAGGAGAGGGCAGGTTCTTCGTATTCGCATACTGGCGTTGAGCCTGTTGCACGGCAACAATTTTCGCCTGCGCCTCCGATGCCAGATTGTCGTAGCGAACCAGAACGTTGTCCAGCCAGTAAGGATTGTTCTCGCGCGCCCAGCCTTCCGCATACATCTTGCGCGTCTCGGTGATCGAGTCGCGCAGGCTTTCCAGCCGCCCATTGATGTCAATGATTTCGTCCAGGTCATTTTGCACACGAACCTTGTCCGTCTGATTCTGATAAGCGTCCCAGTAAAAGCGGCTGATTTCCGATGTGAACTGGATTTTCAAACCCAGGGTGTCCAGGTGCCATGCGGCAAGGAGCATGTCGTCGAGAGTGCCTGGATGGAGGTGTGCCTTGGCTCGATTGCGCATCAGCGATTCCGCGGCGCGTTCAGCGCTGATGCGCAGATCGTGGGTAACAGGCAGCGCTTTGACGGTGATGTTGGCGCCGGCCTCGCTAAAGGGATCAGACCAAAAGAGTTCGTTGCTCGCATCATCCAGCTTCACTCCGGCGAGAAGCGTGTGCGAGCGATCAAGGTTCTCCATCACATCGGCAAAAGTCCTGTCGTCATCATTATTACGGTAGAAGGCCCAGTCATAGCTGTTCTTGAAATCATCGGGGCTGGATTCGCCAGGCTGCCAACTGGCGGCTGCGCCAAAGATCAGCGCGGGCCAGGTCATGTCGAGGAGAGACTCGCCGTCGTCGTTCCAGTTGGCATTGAGCATACCGATGGCCTGATGCTTCTGGCCGTCGCGAACAAAGTTTCGGATATTCACGAAAGCGCTTTCGAGATCAGGCCAGATCACACGCCAGTTTCCGGCGCCAGGCGCGACGACAACGCGCAGGCCGGCATTCGTGTACGGGGTAATGATGTTCTCGTAGCTCGGTTTTGGGTCGTAGTCCCAGGGAACGGCGATCATATCTTTAGGAAGAATGGTTAGCAGTTCGGGATATTTGACCGCGATGTCGCCCCAGAACATCAGTTGCTTGTGATAAGGCTGCATGATCTCGAAGACTTTCTGGAGATGTTCGAGATAAACGCGGCCGACGCCTTCCTGGGCAGCTAAAGCTTGCGTCCGGCCGCGGCCAAGTTCGAAGGTTTCGTCGGCCCCGATGTGGAAGAACGGGCCGGGAAACAAGGGAACGACCTCGCCGTAAATCTGACGAATGAAATCATAGGTTTTAGGATTGGTGGGACTAAGCACGTGTCCGTTAGGCGTTTCTGCAAGGTCGGAATAGACTTCGTATTTCAGAAACTGATGAAGATGTCCGAAGGCCTGCTGCTCGGGCAGAAGCGTGACGTAGTACTTGCCGGCGTAGTCGACGAGTTCCTTGATTTCGGCAGAAGTTAGCGCGGCGGATTTCGGGGAAACGAGCGGCTGGGTCTGAAAGTCGAAGACGTGCTCCATGTTGAACCCGACAAGGTTGATCTTGTATTCGGCGAGCGTCTGGATCTGCATCTTCAAATAGTCGAGGGTAGGGATGGGACCGCGGCTGATGTCGTCGCTGACGCCTCGCCATTCCATGCTCGGCCAGTCGCGGATCACCAGAGCGGGGACCGCAAGCGTTTCTCCTCCGCCGTCTTTCGTGCGCAGCAACTGGCGCAGCGTCTGCACGCCATAAAACAGGCCCTGCGCGGTGCGCCCTGCCACCAGCACGCCGGAACCGGTCGCGCGAATCACATAGCCCTGCCTGTCAAGATCATGGCTGGCAAACTCGGCTTCGGCTTTTACTCCCTGCGACTCGAGATAGGATCGCAAGCCGCGGTCAGTCAAGCGGCCAAGTGAGATGTGCCCCGTCGTTTTCGGCGCACTAGTCACCGCGCCGATCGACAGTTTCCAACCGGTGCGGTCCTGAATCTCCTGCTGCAGCATCTCGGCCGCAGTTCGGTCTTCAGAATTGGAATTGCCGATGAGAATGGTCGTCGAAGGCTTGACCACGAACTGGCCTTCGGCCATGCGAACGTCCTTCGGTGCGGGCAGAACTTTAAGCGCACGCGCGGCGGCGGTGACCTGAGCGTGAGAAGCGAGCGGCAAACAGGCAAGGCAGGCGAGAAATGTCCATTCCTTGATGTTCATTGCTTGGCCGAATAGTGAGAGTAGCAGGTGAGCTGCTGGTCTTAAAGTGCCAGCCATCGAATACTGATGTGTTGCGCGGGAGAGAAGCCGGCCAATCCACTTGACAGAGGTCATTAAATCCATCACTATTCATACGTTTTAATAAAACAATTTAACACAATCTGGACGGCAAGACTGGAAATCGAAAACGCGACATGATCGGCGGCGTTGACATTGGCGGTACCAAGATAGCAGTGGGAGTGGTCGATCCGTCGGGCCGTGTTCTGGCGAGGGCCGAATGCCCTACCGAGGTTCAGCGTGGGTTCGATCATGCCATGCGGCTGGTGACGACTCTACTTCGTCAGTGCGCAGAACGGGCCGGGGTCAAGTTGCGTGGGATTGGGATCGGGTGCACCGGCCCGGTCGACGGCGCGACCGGCACTTTGGGAAACGTGAACAATTTGCCGGGGTGGCAGGGCGGGAATCCACTAGCAATTTTGTCCCAGGAGTTTGGAGTTACAGCAGCTCTGGAAAACGACGCGGATGCGGCCGCGCTTGGCGAACTGCGCTGGGGAGCGGGGAGGTCAAAGACGCGCTTCCTCTACGTGATCGTGGGAACGGGCATTGGCGCAAGCGTGATACTGGATGGCAAAGTGTATCGTGGAGTTGACGGCTGTCATCCCGAAATTGGGCATCATATCGTCGATCCCTCCGGACCGCCGTGTTCGTGCGGCGCGCGCGGCTGCTGGGAGAGTCTGGCGGCCGGGCCGGCAATGACCGTGTTACTCGGGAAAGATTCGCCCGCAACTTACGCGAACCGCAATCTCGACGCCCGTGAAATCTGTTCGCGAGCGCAAGACTCTGAGGAATGGGCGCAACGCGCCGTGGAACGCGAGGCATATTATCTGGGGCTCGGTCTGGCTAATCTCATTACTTTGTTTGCACCGGAAATCATCGTACTGGGCGGCAGCGTGATGAAAAGCGCGCACCTGTTTCTGGATCGCACGCGCGAAGTGATCCGGCAGAATTGCAAGCTGGTCCCGGTCGAACGGGTAGAGATTAGATTGGCATCTCTGGGAGCGGATGCCGGAGTGATTGGCGCTGCCCAGGTTTGGCACGATCGTTTCGAGCGGTGAGTTGGCTCCGCTCGCAAGCCGCTGGAGTTTAGGATTCTTTGAAATCAATCATCGCAGGAACGCGGCGGAAACCCCGTGTGGTAATGCCCAGATAAAGTACGCCAATCGCAAACCAGATCCCGCCTATCGTCTTCGCGAGTCCATTGAGATTCCACCAAATCAAGGCGCAGAAGCAGAAGCCGATGGCGGGCAGCACAGCGTCTGCGACGATGCGCCGCTTGTAACCGGGCCGAGGAACAATAGCAAATTGCCAAAAAGCTGCCAGATTCACTCCCATGAAGGCGAGGAACGCGCCGAAGTTGAGCAATTCTCCGGCATGTTCGTAAGCATTGCCAATGGAGTTGAGCAATACAGCCCCCACCAAGGTCAAGATGCCGATAATCAGGATGTTGTAGGTGGGTGTGCTGCTTCCAGGGCTAAGGTAGCCAAAGACACGGCGCGGCAGAACATTGTCGCGGCCCATTCCGAACAGAAGCCGAGCCGCGCCCAGCCCGCCGGTAAGTCCGCTGCCAAACGCGGCCAGAACTAGAATGACGCCCATGGCGTTGAAGAGCATAACGCCACCAACGCGGCTGCAGATATCCATGAATGCGGTCTCTAGGTTCGGGAACGTGCGCCAGTTCGGCCACACCAGATGGCCGAGATAAACTTCGAGCCCGCCGAATACGCCCGTGAACAGGCAGACCAGCACAGTGGCGAGGAGCACGTTGCGCTTCGGGTTCTCGACGTCCTCGGCGAGTGTGGTCACGCCATCGAAACCAATGTAGGTGAGGGCCGCGAACGATGTCGCGGTCCAGATACGATGCGAGTTAAATGTTGCCGGGTTATAGAGAGGATTGATTGAGAACAGGCCGGGCAATCCCTGGGATCGGAGCAGAAAGCGGACAGCCAGAATCAGAAAAGCGCCCACAACCACGAACATAGAAAATAGCAGAACCTTGTTGGCACGCGCCGAGGATCGGATGCCGCGAAGGTTCAGCAGGGTAATGATGGCGGCGATGATCGCAGCCCACGCGACGAACGGTACTTTGGGCATGTACCGCGCATGAAGAGCGGTCGAGATCCAAACTGTATTGATAAGCGGCTGCAATAAATAGTCGAGGAACATGGCCCAGCCCGCCAGAAAGCCGAGATGTGGATTGAGTCCCTTGCCCACATAGGTGTAGGCGGAGCCCGCCGCGGGGTAGAGCGCTGCCATGCGTCCGTAGCTGACGGCAGTGATCAGCATGGCGAACATGGCGATAAGAATGGTGGTGAGAAAGTGGCCATCGGAAAGCTTCTCAGCCACGCCAAAAAGCGGGACTGGAGCGATGGGCTGGATCAACACGATGCCGTAGAAGACCAGATCCCACAACGTGAGTACACGTTTCAGGTGGGGCGCGGCGGCGGAGCCAGTCTGAGTTATCGTCGATTCAGTCATAAACCACAACCTCCGCTGGAAAAGGAAATCGCGGTAAGGGCTGAGTATGGCACGCTACCCGCAAAAGAAAAACCGGCACCATTCGAGGTCTTATCTTGACATTCAGTGCATTAATATATCAATATTCATACGTTTTAATAAACATTATTCATTCATGCACGGGTAAAGAGAGGGTAACCGTCTTGCCGAATATTCAGAAGTGCGCTCCGTCGTTTGGCCTTTTGCACTTTTTCATCAAGCTGCGATTTCAGTTGCTGGCCTCAGCCGCCCTGTTTCTCACCGTGCACTGCATGTGGGCCGGTACACTGGCTAACGATCAGCCTACGAACCAGCAGCCGGTGAAAGATCAATCTACGAAAATACTTCTCGCGGAGAATTGGCGGATTCAATCCTCGTGCGAAATGAAGGCCGACGGGCGGCAGATTTCTAGCGCCGGTTTTCCCGCGGCTGGCTGGCACAAAGCCCGCGTACCTACGACGGTGGTTGCGGCGCTGGTTGCAGACGGTACATATCCCGACCCTTATTTCGGAATGAACCTGAAATCATTGCCCGGGATGGACTACCCCTCCAAGCCTTTCTTTGCCAATCAATCCATGCCGGCGGACAGTCCGTTTCGCTGCGGGTGGTGGTTCCGGACGGACTTCAGTCTTCCGGCGCAAAAGAATCAGCCGGCGGCCTGGCTGCATTTTGACGGAATCAATTACCGCGCGAATGTCTGGCTCAACGGCGAAAAGATTGGCGACGCTCAGGACGTTGCCGGCATGATGCGTGTGTTCGAGTTCGAAATCAGCAAGCATCTCGCAGCCGGGAAGCCCAACGCTTTGGCGGTGGAAGTCTTTGCGCCCGATAAGACCGATTTGGCGATGACCTGGGTCGATTGGAACCCGACCCCGCCCGACAAAGATATGGGGTTGTGGAAAGACGTCTACCTGACGACGAGCGGCGCCGTCGCTCTGCGCCATCCATTTGTGGGATCGGAGCTTGCACTAGGCTACACGGCTGCCTCTCTTACCATCACCGCCGATTTGCACAATTCTGCTGACCATCCAAACACGAGTATCGTCCGCGCCGAGATTGAGGGGATTCAGGTGAGCCAGCAGGTTGAACTCGCCGCTTCGGAGTCCAAAACAATTGTCTTCGCTTCGGATCGGTTTCCTCAATTGCGGATCGCTCATCCCCGCCTGTGGTGGCCCTATCAGATGGGCAAACCCGAAATGTACACTGCGCACCTTCAGGTCGAAACGGACGGACAACTCTCAGATTCCGCGAAAGTGCAGTTTGGCATCCGCGAAGTGACTTCGCAGTTGACGGAAATGGGCCACCGGTTGTTCAAGATCAATGGCCGCAGTCTGCTGATTCGGGGAGCAGCGTGGGCGCCGGATATGCTGTTGCGTTGGTCCCCGGAAAGGGCCAAGGCCGCGATGGATTACGTGCGGGGCATGAATCTCAACGCGATCCGGTCGGAAGGACGAATGGAGCGGGATGAATTCTTCGAGTTGGCAGATCGCCAAGGCGTCCTCATTATGCCGGGATGGACTTGCTGCGACTTCTGGGAGCGGTGGAAGCAATGGACGCCCGAAACTATGAGGATCGCAGCCGCTTCGCTTTCCGATCAGGCTGTGCGTCTGCGGAACCACCCGAGCGTGTTCGTCTGGCTTTATGGCAGCGACAATCCGCCGCCGGCAAAAATCGAAACCTTGTACTTGCAAGTTTTGAAGGATTCGAGGTGGCCCAACCCAACGATCTCCTCCGCGTCTGAACAGCATACTAAGCCGACCGGTGCTTCCGGAGTAAAAATGTCGGGCCCCTACGACTACGTTCCGCCAAATTACTGGCTCACCGACAAGAATGCCGGCGGGGCATTCGGATTCAACACGGAAACCAGTCCGGGCCCGGTAATCCCAACCCTGTCGAGCCTGAAGCGATTTATACCGGCCGATCACCTGTGGCCGGTTGATGATTACTGGAATTTCCACGCTGGCCTCGAACGCTTTACCACCATCGACCGGTTTATGAATGGCCTGGAACACCGGTACGGCAAGGCCGCCAACCTGGAAGACTTTCTTCGCAAGTCGCAAGCCATGAACTACGAAGCCCAGCGCGCCATGTTCGAGGCTTATGGCCGCAACAAATACGAATCCACCGGAGTGATTCAGTGGATGCTCAACAATGCGTGGCCGTCACTCATCTGGAATTTGTACGACTACTATCTGGTTCCGGGAGGCGCTTATTTCGGATCGAAGAAAGGCTGCGAGCCGCTGCACGTTCAGTATTCCTACGATGATGATTCCGTCGCTGTGGTGAATGGCGATGACCATGCATTCCCCGGAGCGAGTGTCAAGGCAACGATCTACGACCTCAACTCGCAAGTAAAAACGCAGCAGAGTGCAACGCTCGATATTCCGGCCGATAGCAGCGTCCGGGCCTTGCAGCTAGCCAAGGTGAACGATATCTCTGCGACTTATTTTCTGAAACTCGAATTGCATGATTCTTCTGGAAAACTGGTGAGCGGCAATTTTTACTGGCTCTCCACCAAGCCCGATAAGCTCGATTGGGCAAGGAAGTTTGAGGAGGTCTACACGCCACAAAGCGCGTACGCGGACCTGAGCGGTTTGAATTCGTTGCTGCCGGTAACACTAGCGGTTCGCAGTTCGCTCTCGCACGAAGGAAAAGAATCGGTAGTTCATGCTTCGGTCCAAAACCCGGGCTCCAGCCTCGCTTTCATGATTCACCTGCGGGTAGCCAGGGGCGGCAGTGACCAGGATGTTGTGCCAATATTCTGGGACGACAACTATGTCTCCCTGATGCCCGGGGAAAAGCGCGAGCTCAGCGCCCGCTTTGACTCTGACAAAAACAATGACGACAGTCTCGTTCTAACTGTCGACGGATGGAATGTGTTGGCTGCGAGCAATCCCATCGCGGTTCAGGGAGAGCACTGACGCGCTACTCTTCACTTGTCGAAAACTGGAAACAAAAACACGCGAGAATCGCGCGAGTATGATATGAAGGCTTGGGTCCTATGCGTTAGGGCCGTAGCAGACCACCACCAGGTTTAGAGCAAGCCAGCATCCACCGGCACTCCACATTAAAGGTTGCAGAATGGTGACGATTCGCGATGTGGCGAAGGAGAGTGGATTCTCTTCCACTACTGTCTCCATCGTGCTGAACAATGCTCCGCTCGCCCGCTATATCCCTGCCACGACCAAGAAACGTATCGAAAGCGCCGCCAAGAAGCTGGGCTACCGCCCGAATCTGTTTGCCCGCTCACTGCGAAGCCGTCGCAGCCACACCGTAGGGGTCATGGTGTTCGATATGACAGACCCTTTCTGCACACTGGTGTTGCGCGGTATCGAGAACGCGCTCTACCACGCGTCATATCTGCCCATCCTCACCGACGTTCATAACGAGCGCTCCCGCTTCGAACGTTACCTCGAGATGCTGCTCGACCGGCGGGTGGAAGCGCTCATTGTGGTGGCCAACTGGCTGTTCGTCAACATCGACGTTCTCGGCGATCTGGAGAAGAACAACATCCCCACGGTGATGATTGCGCGGGAATTGAAGAATGACGCGATCAGCTCGGTCATCGTCGACAACGAACTCGGGGCTTACACCGCGGTGGAACATTTGCACTCCCTTGGGCATCGCAAGATTGCGTTCATTCGAGGGCCAAAGACTTTAGACGACAGCGCTGCCCGCTGGAAAGGCGTGCGTTCGTTCGCGAAAGCTCGCGGGTTAGAATTGGATCCACGTCTGATCGTCGATCTTCCCGAATCGCGCGACCTCATTTCCAGTTTTGAAGCCGGCTACAAACTGACCGAAGAGATGCTTAAGGCAAAGCGTCCGTTCACCGCGCTGATGGCGTTCGACGATATGACGGCGTTTGGCGCGGTCCGCGCCTTAACCAAGGCCGGACTGCGGGTGCCCGAGCAGTGTTCGGTGATCGGATTTGACGACGTGATGGCGTCGAGTCTCTGCACGCCTCCGCTCACCTCGGTTCGCCAGCCCATGGAAGCGATGGGCGCGATGGCGGCCAGTATCGCCCTGGAGGGAATCAACGCCTCGCTCGAAACGCGCGAGCTGCCGGCGGTCCACCACAAGCTGGCTCCCGAACTGGCCGTGCGGGATTCCACGCGCAGTCCGCTATAAAAGGCCGAATCGCAATCAGAATGTGAATCTCGCCCCAAACTGGAACTGACGGGGCGTGTTGATTGTCGTCCCGATCGGAGCGAAAGCAGCGGCACCGTTATAAAAATCACTCAAGTCAGCCACACTAGGCGCCGCGAACTGTGCCCTGTTGGCGACGTTATAGCATGAAATATTAAAGTGCAGATCCAGTGTTTCGCCAAATTTGTAACTCTTGGAGAATGTAAGATCCACGTTATTGGCGCCCATTGACCGGACGTGATCAAGATACGCTGGCGCATTTCCCGCAATAAACGGGTTTTCGTTTTGCAACTGGGCAAGAGTTGCTGTAACTATCGACACTCCGGTTCCAGGCATTGCAAAGCAGTTAGGGTTGAACCACACGTCGGCGTTATGTGGCGCTCCCCGGCTGGGATCGCAGATCATATCGGCCCGTTGATTGGGGACGTAAGAGACGCCGCCCGGTACATTTTGGTTCGGCGATGTTCCCACTTCCGGCGAAACGATAGGAACACCCGTGCTCAAGTAGAAAATCCCGTCGACCGTCCAGTTACCGAGGATGGCATTCGATATCCCGCTTAGATTGACCGCCCGATTCTTGCCTACAGGCAAGTCGTAAGATGCCTGCCACGTGAACTGATACTTCACGTCCTGCGGGCTGACGGAATGCTCATATCTCATGTCTTTCCAATCCTGAATGTTCCCGAGGTGAGAACCAACAAATTCCAGAGGAGGATTGCCGTCGTCGGTCATCAGCTTGGCCCAGGTAAACGAGGCCAGGGTGGTGAAGTGATTGGTCAGACGCTTCTGCACCTTCGTCTGCAGGGAGCTGTACTCGGAATCGCCGGCCGGATATCCATGCACGATGACGCCGGTATTGATATTCCCATTGGTGAATTGCGGGAAAGGCTCCGCCGCGTAAAATCCGTCGGGGTCATAGCCATTGGCGCTATTGGCGATCTGACTGATCTGGCTCAGGCTCAGCTGGTTCAGATCCAACTGGAATATCGGAAGAAAAAGACCCCTGCTTCCCACATAGCCAGCGCTGAGTACGATCTGATGCGGAAACTCGTACTCCAGGCCGAAGTTGAAGTTATACGTTTCCTGCGTCCGCTGCGAGCGCAGCATCGTATTCAACGCTCCGCCAAGGCCGGTGGTCAATCCGGTCGGCTGCAATTGCGAAGGCGGTAGAAGACCCGCTCCCAGTTGCGGCGGGAACGGATTAGTCAATGAATATGGAGCAGTTATCGGGTTACCTGAAAATGCAACATTGGTCCCGCATTGATTGCTGCCATTGAACACCGTATTGTTGTCCGCGTTAGAGCAGCTAGCGTTCCAGTTATTGGAGGTGGAATATCCATCGCTATCAAGCGTGGCAGCGGCGACCTGCTGTACGCTCGGCCCAAAGTAAAAGCCCGCGCCCCCGCGAACCACCAGGTTTTTCACTGCTTGCCATGCGAAGCCCAGCCGCGGAGCGAAGTTCTTATAATTTGTAGTAAATGGAGAGCGGTGGCCATTGCTGGCGAATACCTCGCCGCCGGTGTACGGTATACCGCCGACGGAATACGTAGCAGTCGGATCGAAGTATTCCAGGCGGTTATGGCGCTCCGTTTTACCGCCGAAGATATCCCAGCGAAGCCCGGCCGTGAGAGTGAGCTTCGGCGTCGCATGGTAGGTGTCTTGAAAGAAAGCCGCGTAATACGGATTAGCTTCCGCGACGAATAAATCCTGCGTGAAAGATGGCTGAAAGTTGCTTTGGATGGCAGTATTCCCCATGCCCAGCAGGAATGAAGCAAAGTCGCTGCCTCCCATTGCGTTGGCTGTGGTCTGGCTTGTAGCGGTGAGATCGAATGCGTAACTGCCGGAGGGTGAAGGCGGCTGGCCCACATTCAAGAGCCTCTTCATGTATTCCGCGCCCATGCTGAGTTCGTGCTTGCCAACTACCTTCGTCAGGGTCGCGCCGGCGTCGTGGTCCATGCTGGCAAAGATCAGGGTATTGTAGTTCGCGGTGCCGCCGAGTCCATCGGTGACGCCGTTTGACGCCACCAAGTCGTTAAAAAACACATTGGGGAGAATTTTGTACGTCTCAGCTGCGGCCAGCGACGGGTCAAATCCCAACTGGGTGAGGTCGGTGCCATTCTGCCGAGGATCGCCCCCTTGTGCTTCATAGTGGCGCGTAAAGGAGTAGCGCAGTTGCAAGACCGTAGTGGGATTTATCGTGATGTCATCCCCGATGATGAAGTTGCGTCCATTCGTGATGTTCTGGGCGTAGTCCTCATCCCATTCATTGTTGAAGGCGCTGACTCCGGCAGTAGACAGTCGGTCAAACGAGAAGCGGGCGAAGAACCGTTGCCTTTCGCTCTTGTAGTAGTCCACGCGCACGTCGAATCTCTGTGCCGTGATGGGATCCAGGCCCGGAGCTTGAAAGTTGCCTACGTGGTAGGGGTTGTTTGGGTCCATGGCAGTATCGCAGGTGGCGGGATTCGGATAGTTGCACTTCGGAAAATGCGATAGAAATGTCACCGCGATTGGGTTGAGGGGGGTATAGCTGGTAATTACGTTGTGGGTCGGAAACTCCTGCCGCATTCCGTTAACATCCGCAGCCAGCGGATTATAGATTGGGAAGAGGTCATTGGAGAAATCGCCGTTCCTTTCAGCAGTCGTAGGCACGGTAAAGATGCTGGAGTTGTCGTAAAGCTTCTCCTGCGTGGCTTCATAATCCGCAAAGAAGAAAAGCTTCTTGTGCAGGATAGGCCCTCCGATGGCGCCGCCTTCCTGATAGCGATGGAAGGCAGGCACCTGGTTGGGCAGTCCGGCCAATAGCTGGTCTTGCTTGTTGAAGTATTCGTTGGCCCCAAGGGCGTTCGGGCGGAGGACCACGAAAGCATCGCCGTGGAACTTGTCGGTGCCCGATTTGCTGGCCAGACTAATGACCCCTGCGGCGCCGCTCTGATAGGAGGCCGGAGTGTTCTGGGTTTCGACGCGGAACTCTTCCACGCCATCTTCGGGAATCTCCATGGCAGGAATGATGGCGGCGACGTTGTTCTCGGCAATGCCCAGCGGGCTGCCGTCGAGCATGTAGTAAACCGATCCCACGATGGCGCCGTTGATGGTATAGGACGACACATCGACTCCCGGGCGTCCGCTGGAGATGTTGACGATGGCCTGAGAACTGGAGGAATTCGGCGCTCCATTGGCCGGGGTCACGCCGGTGCTCAGTTGTACCAGATCAAAAACATTGCGTGTGAGCAACGGGACCCGCTCGATGGCGGCTGAGTCGATCAACTGGCCCAAGGTGGAGTTGCTTGTATCCACCAGTGTGGTTGTTTCCGACACGGTGACCGTCTCGGTCGTGCTGCCCACTCGCAGAGTGATATTCACCGTAGTGGCTTGGTCCACTGTTACCAGCACATTGTCTTGAGCGACGCTTTCAAAGCCCTTTTGACTGGCCGTGACTACATAAGTACCGGGCGTCAGCGATACAAAGTTGTACAAGCCCGCGTCGCTCGTAACCGTGTGCAGGATGATTCCAGTTGCATGGTTGAGTGCGGTGACTTTGGCGCCGTTCACGATCGCCCCCGAAGGGTCGGAGACCAGGCCGCTGATGCTGCCCCTGCCAGCCTGAGCAATCGCTACGGAGCCCCCGCAGAGGAGAAGAATACAGATACAAAAAACTCTCAGAGCCGTCTTGACGGCTGCATTTCTTCGATTCATGAATAACCTCCCGACTAGCAACGCGACCGGTGGCTGTCTTCTGATGTTCGTCTCAAAATGGCTAAATGCCTTTATTAAAACGTATCAATACTGCCCCAGGTGCTATACTCTGTCAACAAAAAATGCACGTTGATGGATTGGACTGGTGTCTGTTCCACTGGCGCTGATGGGTTCGAGCCGGTCGTTGTGGGCCGCGGTGGGCCGCGTTTAGATAGCAGAGGGAAAGTTACTGCAGCTTTGCGCACGTTCGCAGCCCAAACGAAATCTTCTCCCCAGAACCACGCGAATCCCTTCCCGCGGTCGGAGAGTGAAGCTCGGCACAGCTACGATTGGATCTTCCGTCAGGGGACGGAACTGAAATCGCGTTCCGATCGTGGCCAGTAGGAGCATAGCTTCCATCATGGCGAAGGACGCGCCGATGCACTGTCTGGGGCCCCCTCCGAATGGAAAATATGCAAATTTCGGCAGCTTCTGACATCGTTCAGCCTTCCACCGCGCTGGATCGAACTTTTCCGGGTTGGAGAAGAACCTTGCATCCCGGTGCATAACCCACTGACTCATCACCACGTTTGCCCCCGCTGGAATGTGGTAACCATTCAGTTCAAAGTCTTTGATCACCTCGCGAGCCACGCCCCACGCAGGCGGGTAGAGCCGCATTGTCTCTTTAATCACGCCTTCGGCAAACGTCAGCGATGGCAGGTCGGCGACACCGGGCACGCGCCCTCCGAGAACTCGGTCCAACTCTTCCTGCAATTCCTGCTGGGCCTGAGGATTATGACTGAGCAGGTACCAGGCCCACGACAGCGCTAATGCAGTTGTTTCGTGGCCGGCGAGAAGAAACGTCATAACCTCATCCCGCAGTTGCCGGTCGTTCATCTGGCTGCCATCTTCATCGCGAGCCTCAATAAGCGTCGAGAGCAGATCGCCCTTGTCCCGCGGGTTCACCCTCTTCTGCCGGATGATTTTGTAGACACTGCTGTTCAACTTGTTCACGGCGCGGCGGAATTCAAGCATGCCGGGCAGCGGCAAGTGCCGGAAAATTGGCGGCAGAAGCATTCGAATGCCGATGCTGTTCCGCATCATGATATTCAAGGCGCCAGAGATCTCGTCCGTCTCCTCCGCTTCGACATTAAAGAGTGTGCGTACGACGATACGCAGAGTCAGTCTCATCATCTCCTGATGAATGTCTACGACTGCGCCATCCTGCCAATCCGATAGCATCCGTTCCGCATAATCCGTCATGACGTCGGCGTAAGCGGCGATTCTCTCGCGATGAAACGATGGCTGGCTGAGGCGGCGCTGCTTCTTCCAGTGTTCCCCCTCGCTGGTGAGCAGGCCATCTCCGAAAAGCCAGCGGCTGTTCTGGATCACGCGGTCCTTCAGAAAATTCTGGGAATTGCGAACCAGGACAGACTCGATCAGGTCAGGATGGTTCAGAAAATAAACGTGGATCCATCCGGCCCGGTAATAAAAGATGTCTCCGTAATCTTTGGCCCAGCGGCTAAACACCGCCAGCGGGTTGCGGCTGGCCAGAGGAAGATTACCGATCAGGAAGCGCGGCCGCGGGCCCGGGGGACGCTGCAACATAAATGTGGCTCGACGAAATTTGACAAGATTATCTTATCGCGTTGCCCGGTGACCCCAGTTCACGACGACCCCAGTTCGCGGCCCGGTGTTGGGCGTTAACTTGGCCGAGGTAAGCCGCAAAGTCGGCGCGCGCCTTGTCCCCTGGTTTAGAGTTGAACGAACCGAAGCGAACCTTGGCCAAAGAACAATTTCTGTGGTCATGCGGCGAAGGGAATGCAGGATGTGGGCTCGCCGGTCACAACGGCGTGTGTCCTGCGTCACAGAGACGTGCCAAGTCCCCCGCTGATAATGAAAACGTCTCATTTGACACGAATGACACCGTATCGGTTCGTCCGACCCTGTCACCATGAGACTTCCGCGCATATTCAGTAGAGGAGACCCTGTAATGGCCGCGAATCCGATTAGCAGCATTCTCGAATTAGAAGAAGTCAGGGAGCGAAAACCAACGCCGGAAACGGCGATTGACGGAAAGATCGCGGAACTTCAGAACAAGCGAGCGAAAATCAAGCAGGGAGGCGGCAAGGCACGAATCGATAAGCATCACGCAGCTGGCCTGCTTACAGCACGCGAACGCGTGGAAAAGCTTGTGGACCGGGAAAGTTTCCAGGAGATCGGCGCTTTTGCGAAACATCGATCCACTTATTTTGGCATGGCTGACAAAGACCTGCCGGCCGATGGAGTGGTCACAGGATGCGCCACGGTGGATGGCCGAATCGTTCATCTGGCGAGCCAGGACTTCACGGTAGCCGGCGGCGCCGCCGGCGAGGTGCACTGCGCCAAGATCACCGACATGATGCAGCTTTCGCTGAAGACTGGCAGCCCCTTCGTCTTCATTAACGATTCGGGTGGCGCGCGGGTCCAGGAGGGCATCGACAGTCTTGCCGGCTATGCGCGCGTGTTTTACCACAACACCTTGCTCTCGGGTACCGTTCCGCAGATTTCCATTATCTGCGGTCCCTGCGCGGGCGGAGCAGCATATAGTCCGGCGCTCACAGATTTTATTATTCAAACCAAAAAAGGACGCATGTTTATCACCGGGCCTTCGGTCATCAAGCAAGTGACGGGTGAGGTGGTAACTTCCGAACAGTTAGGCGGTCCTGCGGCGCAAATGAATCGATCGGGTGTGGTTCACCTGATTGCTGAAGACGACGCGGGCGCAATGTCGCTGTGCCGCCGCCTCTTGAGCTTTTTGCCTTCCAACAACCTGGAAGAGGCTCCACGGCTGCCCCACACCGTTACGCCGGAAAGCGATCCGGCCTTGAATCATGTGGTACCGGTAGATCCGAAAATCCCCTACGACGTGCGCGAAGTGATCACGCGAGTACTGGATTATCAGGACTTTTTTGAGATCCAGCCAGGGTTCGCCGGCAATGTTGTGATTGGTTTCGGTCGCGTCCAGGGGCGGGCGGTGGGTATCGTCGCGAACCAGCCCAAGGTATTGGCCGGGGTCCTGGATATTGACGCATCCGACAAAGTGGCCCGATTCGTGCGCTTCTGTAATGCGTTCAATACGCCTCTGGTGACTTTTGTGGACACGCCCGGCTTCTTACCGGGCATCGAGCAGGAGTACGGGGGAATCATCCGGCACGGGGCGAAAATGCTCTTCGCCTACTCGGCTTCCACCATTCCAAAAATAACGATCGTACTACGCAAGGCGTACGGCGGCGCCTACATCGCGATGTGCAGCAAGGAACTGGGGGCGGATCGAGTGGTGGCATGGCCCACGGCTGAAATCGCGGTCATGGGCGCGGAAGGGGCGGCGGAGATCGTCTTCCGCCACGAAATCGATGCGGCGGAGAGCAAAGAGCAACGCCGCAAGGAACTCATCGACCTCTACCGCAATACATTTGCCAATCCGTATGTTTCGGCTGGCCGCCGACTAGTGGACGACGTCATCGAGCCCGCCGAAACCGCCAAATATCTGGCACAGGCTCTCGCTGCCATCAGCACCAAGCGCGAGCTTCGTCCGTCGAAGAAACATGGACTGATTCCGCTTTAGGAAGTGTGATGACACCTTTGTACTTACTTACGGCCGCGCTCATGATTGTCGGATGGCTGGCGGTGTTTGTCAGCATGCGGCGAATGCTGAAACGTACGGGCGCAGAGGTCCGTTTTGAGTTCCAGCGGCAGATAGAAGCGCTCTCCGCAAAGATCAAGGATTTGGAGGAAGCAGCCAACGCACGGATCGCTGATGTTGGTCCTGAAAGGGAGGCATCGGCTGCACCGATTCTTGCTCAGGCGCAAGCGCCCACACCACAAGCATCCGAGACGATTACGCCGGAAACCCTGGCGAAGATCACTGACACCATTACCGCCTTGCTCGGCAGAAAGGTCCAGATTCGCTCGGTGAAGATACTAGAGATACCAGAAACAATATCCAGTCCTTGGGCGCAGCACGGGCGGGCTGTAATCCAGGCATCGCATAACTTCGCTTCGAGAAGGCGTGAATCATGACTCTGCGGATCCTGAATCCAGAGACCAAGACCGGGCAACACGCGATCTCTTCATTGCAGGAAACGACGCCTCACAGGAGCCGCCCGTGAAGATTCAGATCGCGATTGGAGGGAAGACCTACGAGGTTGAGGTCGACGTCGAAGGCGGAGAGGACTTCGTACCGGGCCAGCACTCGGCCGGGTCAGGGATGCTTCAATCCACGCCAGTAGCCACGGCTCCGCGGCCGCACTCTCCTTCGGAAGTGGATATTGATGAATCAAGAGTGTGCCGCAGTCCCGTCGCTGGAATCGTAGTGCGAGTTTGCGTGCAGGCCGGAGATCAACTGCAGCCGGACGATTTGCTCGTGGTTCTGGAGGCCATGAAGATGGAAACCAGCGTTACGGCGCCGACTGCGGGAAAAGTGAAAGCAGTCAAAGTTACGCCCGGGGAAGCAGTCAAACTCAACCAGATCCTGGTCGAATTCGAATAGCTGCCACCACCCTGGGTAGGAGAGAAGAAGCGTTATGTCAGTTAAACCGTTTGTGATGAATCGTTATGGCCGGATGGTCTTTCCCTGCAATTTTTTCCCGGAATTGGATTTCTCCGTCTTCCAGACCCTGCAGCAGTTCAATACCGCCATCCGCCGAGATTTCGGAGAGAAAGCTCCGACGGAAGCCGAGATCGTGGCCCGTGTGCAGGCCGGCCACTATCAGAACCGCTACGAAGTCTGCCGCGACATGGCGCTGAATCTGTTCTGGGCGCAGCGCTATGTACTGACCATGTATGAGAAGCGCCCCACGCGTTGGGGCGATCTTCCGCGGAACCGGAGCGATATCTTTCTGGGGCTGTACAAGCCGCGCGACGCGGCCGGGCCAACATCAGCCATCGAAGCGGGTTACAACACCCTGCCGACGATGTGGGACGAAGAAGCAGAGGACAAGAGCTTCCGCATGCTGCTGGACGTGATGCGGAACAAGCAGGGCTCCGCAGGAGAATTTCGAGCGCTCCGGCCGACCGTGTCCGAGATACTCTCCGACCCCAAGAATAAAACCTACCGCCTGTTGAGTTATGACCGCGATTTTCCCGGCTATGACTACGACGACATAATCGATTGCATTCATACCATCCCTGAGCTCGAGGCCTTGATGCGTCAGGCCATGATCCTGCACAACCAGTACCGGTGGGATCCGGCGACAAGCACCAGTACCGAGGTGGGCCAACTGCGAGACGACGATTACGTCGTCGCCTTCCACCCAAAAAACAGCGAGGTAACCGAATTCCTTAGGCGAGTGAAACGGAACGGCGCGGGACATCGGCCGCGCCCCTCCCGGCCCGAGACTTTAGCATTGAGCGAGCCCGAGAAGCCCTATCCTCCGGTGATTGTGCGCGACACCTACGAGGTGCAGCCTCGGGTCGAGGCCATTGCCGTCTATGAGGGCGAGGTTCTCTGCACGAATCGCGACCTCATCAGCAACCACGCTTACTGCTGGTCGCGCATGTCGGTTGAAGATATTTCCGGAAAGACAGGCATCGAGTCGCGATGCTACAGCGAACTCAGTCTCGAGGACATGGCGCTGCTGGCAGTACGGGCGGCGTTGACCAAGTCCGGACGCAAGCCTTCGGAGATCGGCGCCGTGTTGTTCTGCAGTTGCACCAGCACCACTCTCATCCCGTCCATTGCTACATGGTTATCGGGAGAGTTGGGATTGCGCCAGACCCATAATTCCTGCGACATCATTGCGGCCTGCGCCGGTATGTCTTACGGTCTCGCCGAGGCCGTACGCCTGCTCCAGGAGGTCAAGCGCCCCGTAATCGTCGTGTGTGCCGAGAAGTTCTCCGACAAAATCGGGACGGTGCGAACCTCCCGGATGATCTTCGGCGACGGAGCCGCAGCCATGGTTATCGGCCCCGCTCCCGATGGTGTTCCGTCGGATATTGAGGTCTTCCAGACCTATGCCAGCGGTCCGTGGTCGGAGGTGAATTCCATCATCTGGCCGAATCCCGAGTTTGACAACAACATTACCGTGTATGGGCCCGAAGTGAAGATACTGGCGAAGCGATATCTGATGCAGATGATCGGCGAACTCAAAGCGCTTCCGCACCCAGATGGCGCGAAGGGCTCGCTGATGGATGCGATTGATCTGGTCGTCCCTCATCAAGCCAACAAAAATATGGTGCTCGATCTGGCCAAAGCCGCTGGGGTGGAGGCTGACCATCTCTACTTCAACATTGAACGAGTCGGAAACACTTCTTCCGCAAGTATCCTTCTGGCCATTCACGACGCTGTACGGGAGGGACGAATCGACCATCCCATGCGGGTTTTCGCGCCCGGATTTGGCGCCGGAGCGGTCGGCGGTTATGTGGTGATGCGGGTAGACCCGGCAGTGGTGCATCGCAACTCTCAGGAGAGGAATACTTCTATGGAAAACAACGGAAATAATGGAAGCAATGGAAACGGGGCGAGGTCGCTGAAAGGCAAGGTCGCGTTAGTGACCGGCGCGGGACGGGGCATTGGACGTGCCATCGCCCTCGAACTCGCCCGGCGCGGCGCAAACATAGCCCTTAACTACAGGTCGGACGTTCCGCATGCCGAAAGTGCGGCGGCCGAAATTCGGCAACTGGATGTGGAGTGCACGCTCGTTCAGGGCGATGTTTCGCAAAAAGGTGAGGCTCACCGCATTGTGAAAGAGGTCCTGGATAAATGGCAGCGCCTCGACATTCTGGTGAACAACGCTGGCATTACGCGCGACCGGTCCATGCGCAAGATGACCGACGACGACTGGGCGCAGGTGATCAATGTCAACCTCAACGGCACTTTCTACTGCACCAGCGCCGCTATACCCGCCATGATCAACCAGAGGTTCGGGCGAATTATTAATATCAGCTCCGTGGTCGGACAAATGGGCGCCTTCGGCCAGGCCAATTATTCGGCGAGCAAGGGCGGCATTATTGCTTTCACCAAGACCCTCGCGCTCGAAATGGCGAAGTTCAACATCACCGCGAACGCGATTGCGCCCGGATTCACCTCGACCGAGATGGTCGATGCGATTCCGGAAGAAATCGCGGCGCAGATCAAAACGAAAATTCCCTTGGGGCGGTTCGCCACGCCGGAGGAAATAGCGCAAGCGGCCGGGTTCCTGGCGGCGGATGCGGACTATATCACCGGACAAGAGCTAAACGTCAACGGTGGTTACCACATGTAAAAGTGTAACGGCCGGGTGTACGAGCCTGGTTAGGTTGTGTCCGCGAGTCGGCGGGCTGGTGCTGGTCAGGTTCCAACAGCTCCACCTCGGGCAAGGTCACGCGTTCGCGCCGGATCTTTTCCGTAGGAGCCATGACTTCAGCGATACCGCTGATTACTACCTCGCCCTTACGGTTCTCGATCCGATCCACGGCATTTCTCCTTCACACCCGAGTTCCAGAGTACGACTCAGGACTGTTTTTTTGGGGTAAATTGTGATCTAATGATGCAGTGCAGCAATTGTTCGCTGCATTGCAGCGAACAGGAAGAAAACGGTACCCTCAAATGTCCTTTACTCTTAATGGCAAAACAGCCCTGATCACCGGTTCCGGCCGCGGTATCGGACGGGCGATTGCGGAAAAATTGGCGGAATGCGGCGCCGCTGTGATGGTCAACGACCTGGACGAGTCCGCGCTCCGGGAGACCAAATGTCTGTTGGGCGCGCTCGGCCAAAGAGTCGAAGTCTTCGCCGGCGATCTTACCCAGCCCGGTTTTCCCGACCAACTCGTGCAAGCCACTGTGGACGCTTTTGGATCCCTCGACATCATCGTAAACAATGCCGGTTACAGCTGGGATAACGTCATTCAAAAAACCACCGATGAGCAATTCCAGGCCATGCTCGAAATTCATCTGGTCGTCCCTTTCCGTGTTCTCCGGGCAGCCTCCTCCTACATCCGCGATACGGCCAAGCGTGAAATTGCCGCCGGCAAGCAAGTAATGCGGAAAGTCGTCAACATCACCTCGATTGCGGGCACCGATGGTAACCCCGGACAAGCCGGCTATTCATCCGGAAAAGCCGGCGTTCTCGGGCTCACGCGAACCCTGGCCAAGGAATGGGGACGTTACAACGTCAACGTGAACGCGGTGGGCTTCGGACTGATCGAAACTCGTCTTACGCAAGTCTTGAAGGGCGAAGAATCGAATATCGAAATGCGCGGCCACGCGATTCGGGTTGGAGTGCAGGCGGAAATGCTGGAGTCGGTGAAAACCGCCTGTCCATTGGGGCGGCTGGGTACTCCTGCGGAAGCTGCGAGCGCGGTCCTGTTCTTCTGTTCCCCGCTCTCCGATTACGTGACCGGAGAGGTCCTCATTTGCGGCGGCGGCTTCCACTTCTAAGTCTATTGAAGAGCGAGCGAGCTACGCCGCTGCCAGAGTCGCGGGACCGCTGTTCGTTTTTTTGTCCGCGTCTTGTACCCGCAGCTTGACATCGACATAGTGATCGAGGCTGTGTTCGTATCCCGAGTCATATGAAGTAACGGACGGACGGGCAAAGGTCTGGTTAGCGAGCGATGAATTCGATACGATTCCGTAAGCCATGAGACATTCCCTTCCTGATTCGAGTACACCGGCATTTCTCAGTAACAATGTGACCGCAGTAACAGAGGCAATGCTGGTAACCGGTGACTGCTGAGAGTTTAATCCAAAGACTTGGGGAGAATTTGTGATATCTATCACCCTTGTAGGTGTTTTCCGTCACCTGTCCGGGTGCGGAATTCCGCGTGCTTAGCGGCTCTAACTGCATCCATTCCTTGAACCGCCCAGGCCCATCCGCTGGCGGCCCGATCCTGAGCTGCCATCAATCACGCAAACCGCTGATAGGGGTTTTCTCGATAGGGCGAATCTTCTTTTTGAGTTTCTCGAAAATCCGGCGGATGAGTACAGTGATGGTAGTTGGTCGGGGTTGTCGCCTGTAGACCTCTTCGATCAATTCCAGCCGATGGAGTGGAATATGAGGAAAATGGATGGTCACATCGAGAACGAGGAAGTCCGGCAGATTTGCCGGGCCATCAACCGCCGGGCGGATGATCACGAGCAGCTGCAAATGCTTGTGGTCCGACTCCAAGAGGTTTTGAGAGCCGAGATTCCAAGACAACAGCGGTCTGAAATCCGAGCGCCAAAGACTATGCTGCAACCCGATGATCCTTTCGACAAGATAATGGTTGTATAGTTGCTCCCGGGTGCGGCGGATCCTCGGCGTACGCCAATTCATTGAGCGGGCTTGCGTGCTGTGGATTCCATCAACCGTGATGGTTCGGATCGCGCATTCTAACGGGCGCCTCATTCCCAGCGGACCCCGCAATCTACCACCGCCAGTGAATCAAGAGCTTCGTCGGGATTTTCCCTTGCGGTTGCGCGCCGTCTTTTCCGCCGCGAGTTCCGACACCATTGAAGTCAGCTCTTCTACGCGCCGCTTCAACTCGCCGACCTCGTCAGCTTGGCCGTTCTTCTGGGGTGCTGTCCCGGTCCTGTATAGGTCAGCCGCCGGTTGGGGCCCCCACGCCCCCGGTGGGACAGTGGGGCGTGCCGCTGCCTCGATGAACCCGAAAGGGTTCGTCCCCGGCGCCATCGCCTGGTACGCGTTCTGATACATATCGAGGACGGTCTTTAAGTACTTCACCGCAGTTTCCTGCGTTGCTTTGCCGCTGGCTACCACCATCTGGCGCAACATGTCCAGCGGGAACGCTGAATCGGCCTCTTTGGCATGTTGCACCACGATCTGCGTCAACACCAGTCGGGTAAAATCTTTGCCCGTGACGGCATCCACTACCTGGACCTCATGCCCCTCGCGGACCATCTGGGCCACTTCGTCCTGGTTGATGTACCGGCTATTGGTGGTGTCGTAAAGACGGCGGTTCCCGTATTTCTTCACAATCACGGTCTTGCGCTTCATTTTATTCACAATTTTTATTCACAATTTTCCGCTTGACATCTACTGGGACGAGACTATCATGAGTGTATGCTGCATTGCAGCAACATTCGCAACATCAGGCATCGTCCTGAAAGGAGCACAACATGAGTACCCCCAAGAAGTCAACCAAAAGCGTGAATGGCGTGGACAAGAAGAATGAAGTTGTCGAAGCCTTCGTCCCGTTGTACACCAAGAATGTGGAGCGCCTGGCGGAACTGCAGAAAAAGTCGCTGGATATCGCCGCCGAACAGAACGCCGAATTGATTGCAGCCTGCAAGAAGGCTTACAACTACGTCCCGGAGACTCCAGGACTGTTCCTGTTCGACCTGGTGGGCCAGACGTTCTCGCGGTTTGTGGAAACCCAGAAGGGCGCCATCGATCTGGCAGTTGAGCAGAGCCATGTCGTTGCCGGCCTGGCCAAAGAGCGTGGTGGTTCGGCGGTCAATGTTGCCGAAGGCGTGACTGCGCTTTTCAAGCAGTCGGTCGAGCATTCTGTTGCAGCGCAAAAGAAAGCTCTCGATTATTATGCGGAGCAGCACAAGTCGGCCTGTGAAGCTGCCAAGAAGCAGTTTCAGATCGCCAACAACCCCGCCGCGGATGCTTTCCAAACCGGCATTGATGCTTTGATTCAGACTCAGAAGACGATGCTGGACATCGTTTCCAAGCCGTTCAAGAGCAGCGCAGCGGCGTAATTCGCTTTGCTATACTGCGTTTTGGTAGACACACCGGCCACGTCAGCGGTGTGTCTTGCCGGGGGATGTGGCTCCCTGCCCGTCTCCGTTTGCAGTCTGGGAAGAGGGAGTTTGCAATGGCCGATGAACAAGCGGCAAACGGAAAGCCGCCCGATCCGATGGAGGCTTTCCGTGAAATGCGGGATACATACCTCGATGCATGGGCCAAGGCGATGGTGGAAACTGTAAATACCGACGCCTATGCCAAGTCGAGCGGGACGGTGCTGGACACCTATCTCTCAGCGTCTTCTCCGTTTCGCGAGGCGGTTGAGAAGGCGATGTTGCGCGTGCTTGAGCAGTTGAGCATGCCTTCGCGGGCCGATTTCATTTCGCTGGCAGATCGCGTCAACAATATTGAAATGCGGCTCGACGACATGGATGCCAAGCTGGACCGGATTGTGAATGTCCTCATAAAGCCTGTTACTGCAGCAGGCAAACGGAGTCCGAAGCCGGCGGTTTCCGGCATCCAGAACAAGCGGAAAGCCAAGGGAGCGCAGTAGCAATGGCAGACACTGCGGTGGTCACCGACCCATTCACGGATCTGGTGGTAAAACTAAACGCGTTCAACAAAGCCGTGACGACACGAACCACCATAGCCCAGACGCCCAAAGAGCTGGTGTGGGCGCTGAACAAGGCAAAACTCTACCGTTATGTTCCGGTCGTGCCCAAAGAAAAGCGCCATCCCGTTCCTCTTCTGATGGTATTCGCGCTCATGAATCGGCCGTACATTCTCGATCTTCGGCCGGGGCATAGCTTCGTCGAGTTCATGGTCAACAGCGGCTATGACCTTTATCTGCTCGATTGGGGAGCTCCGGGGCCGGAGGACAAAAATCTGAAGTTCGACGACTATACCCTCGAGTACATGCCGCGGGCGATCCGCAAACTCAAGGCGGTCTCGGGAGTGGAAGAATTCAGCTTGCTCGGCTGGTGCATCGGGGCCATCCTGACCACGATTTATGCTGCTCTCCGGCCCGACGATGGATTGCGAAACCTGATTTTATTAACTGCGCCGTTGGATTTTTCCAACAAAGAAGCGATCACCTTCGCCCGTTGGACCGACGAGCGCTTTTTCGATGTGGACAAAGTGCTGGGAACGTTTGGCAACATGCCCGGAGAAATGATCGATTACGGCGCCAAGGCGCTGAAGCCCGTCGAGAACTATGTCGTCAACTACCTGAAGCTTTGGGACAACATCGATAACCCTCAGGTCATAGAAGCCTGGCAGGCAATGAATACCTGGGTGACCGATAACATCCCACTGGCTGGCGGGGTGTTCCGGCAGCTCATCGTCGACCTCTACCGCAATGACCGGTTAATGCAGGGACAGATGATGATCCGTGGCGAGCGCGTGGACCTGAGCCGCTTGCGCGCCAACCTGCTGACCGTGATCGCGGAGGGCGACCACATTACGCCGCCCTGCCAGTCGAAGGCGATTCTTTCCAAGGTAAGCAGTAAAGACAAAGAGCTCTTCAGCGTTCCCGGCGGTCACATCGGGATCATGGCGGGAAGCGGCGCCAACAAGCGCACCTGGCCCAAGATCGATAATTGGTTGGGCCCGCGCTCGAAGTAACGCGAAGGCGGCATGGCTAAGTTATTGTAAAGCCGGGGTAATCCACGTTTATTGTACGTACAGTGTTTCACGTGAAACACTTTGTCGTGGTATAAATGTATGTACGATTATGTCATGAAATGGCCCCTAAAGTCTTTCGTTTCCTAGATTTTCTCGTTCCGCCCGGCCCAGTAAGGGTCACGCATCACACGCTTTAGAGTCTTTCCAGCCGTACTGCGGGGGAAATCCTCCATAATTGCGACCCCGCTGACGCGCTGATTTCTGGCATCGACGCGCTCGTTAATCCAGTCGCGCAGCGCCTCGGGAGTGACCGCGCCGGGCTGGTTCAGAATCACCGCAGCCAGCGGTGTCTCCCCCCACTTTTCGCTAGGAATGCCAAACACCGCTACTTCACGGACGGCGGGATGCTGCACGATGATTTCCTCGATGTCCTTGGGAAACACATTCGTACCGCCGCTTATAATCATGTCCTTTTTTCTGTCGACTAGGTAGAGAAAGCCGTCTTCATCGACATATCCCAGGTCTCCGGTATGGAGCCAGCCGTCGATGATCGCCTGAGCCGTCAGATCTGGCCGCTTGTAATATCCGGGCATCAGCGCGGGCCCGCGCCCGATAATCTCGCCGATCTCGCGTGGAGCTGCCTGCTGGCCTCGGTCATTAATAATCTGCATCTCAAAGAACGGTTGCGGCGGGCCGACAGAATTTGGCTTGGACGCGTAATGATTCTTGTCGAGGACCGTCATGAACCCTTCGGTCAGGCCGTAGAGTTCATAAAACCTGCCAGGCAGGCAGCCGTTCAGCTTTTCTTTATGCTCCAGATGCAGTGGAGCTCCAACCGTGCCGATCATCGCGAGAGACTTCAGGGCTTCCGCCGAAAATTGCGGCGAGCCTAGCAGCGCGACAATCTGCGACGGGACCATCATGACGTGAGTGACCCGCTCACGCTCCACCGTTTCAACAAATTTTCGGACATCGAAGCTCTTGTGCAAAATGTAAGTTGCACCCAGGTACATCGCGGGCATCAGCGTCAGGAACGATCCGTTGAAGACGATGGAGCCCGAGTGCAGCACGATACTCTCGGGACTCATACGGAAGGTTGACGCGAAAAGCATGCAGTAGACGGAGCGGATGTAATGCGTGAGCACGATTCCCTTGGGACTGCCGGTGGTGCCGCTGCTGTAAATGATGTTGTAGGGATCGCTATCTGCGATCTCGGCTGGCGGCGGCTCGTCCTCACTGGCCTGACCCGTTAGTTCGTCATAATTCTGAAATATGTTCTGAAATCCTGAGGCGGGCGATGATCCAGTAAGAATGAAGCGTTCGTGTGGAATGTTTCGCAGTTCATGCCTGATCGCGGCCAGCGATTCCGCAAAATCGGGGCTTGTGATAATCGTCTCTGTATCGGAGTCCCGAATGAGTCCAGCCAAGGCCCTTTCGCGGAGGAGCGGACTGAGCGGCACAACCACGGCGCCTGTCTTCGCCATAGCCCAGTACGTCTCAAGCAAGCTTAGACAATTGGGCAGGATGGTCGCGACCTTGTCACCTCTCTTCACGCCTAAACCAGAAAGCGCATTGGCCAGCCGGTTGACTCGGGCGTTGAACTCTCGAAAGGTGAGGCGGCACTCTTCGACGACTACGGCGGTGTGGTCTGGGCGATAACGGGCATGGGCGGGAAGAAGCGAGCCAATGTTCATTTTGTTGTCTCACTCCAAGCGATTCAATCGTAGTTTATGCCGTCACCTATGTTTATGCCGTTACCTTCTGCCCTTACCGATTGAGCCGGCTGTCCAGTTCACAGATGAGATCGGCGATTTTCGCAGCGGCGTATTCACCCAATACGATGGTGTAATGCGTGGTGCCGGCAAATTTGTGATGCTCGACCTGAGGAACGTAGCTTCGAAACCGCTCTGCCAGCGCATCCGGAAACAATGGTGGCTGCGCGCGGGTGAATCCGCTCTCGGCGCGGACCCACAGCGTTGGCACGTGAATTGATTTCAGACGGTCATTGATGGCATCGCGCTGAAAGGCCTCCATCAAATCGGCGCGCACTCCCGCTTCGGACGCTTTCGGCTGCACGGGCGACTCGCCGCCGACTTCATAGTCCAAGAAAGCTTCGATCCATGGATTCCATTCTTCCGGAGGGAAATGCGGCTGCGTCCTCCAGAACTCGCGGTAGGCCTGGCGTGAGGGATAGGTCTGACGCAAGCCGGTGATGCGTAGGGCGAGCGCGGCGCCCAGGGCGTGATCTGGAGAACCTGTAGTGGGCGGATCCAGCGCATATCCCCCATCGATCAGGACGAGACCGGACACGAGGCCCGGTTCCTGTGCCGCGAGCGCAGTCGCGACAAAGGCGCCCATGGAATGGCCCACGACGATGCTAGGCTCCAGTCCCATGGCATGCATGGCTGCGGCTACGTCGCGCGCGTGTTGCGACATGCCGTAAGGAGCTTCGGGCTTGTCGGAATCGCCGCGGCCTCTGAGGTCGAGGGCAAAAAGCGCGCACCGTCCCGCGAGGCGCTCGGCAATGCCGATGAAGTTCAAGTGCGAAGCGGTCAAGCCGTGCAGCGCAACCACTGGCGCGCTGCGCCCCGGCCAATAACCAAAAGCGAGCTCCACTCCGTCCCCGGAGACTTGGCCGCGCGCCGGACGAGTTACCAGGATCGAGCTCTTCGCAAGCGTCTGGTCGTAAGTCATCGGCAATCTTCCACTGCAATTTCGCGAATCATACTTGAGTTGCGGCGCGTTGCACTCGTAACCGGCTTCCCGTGTCCGCCTTTCTTGTTTCTTGTTCTAAAAATTTAGCTTCAGGGCGAACTGAATCACGCGGGGTCCGGTACTGGTTGCCAGGATCTGTCCATAGGAAGGCGATGCGATGACGTTGTCGGGATTTTGGAAGTTCACCGTATTGAACGCGTTGAAAAATTCCGAGCGGAATTCAAGTTTGGTCCGCTCGGTGAAGGAAAAATACTTGATGAGCGAGATATCCACGTTGCGCTGGTTCGGCCCTTGCAAAATGTTGCGCCCGGTATTGCCGAAGCCTCCCGCGGCGTCTGCCGGCGCGGCCTTGAAACACGAGGTATTGAAATACTCTTGCAGCCGCGATTCGACACTGCCGCTTAGCGCTCCATTACATCCGTTGGAGTCGGCGCGGGCCTGCACGAAGGCCGTGTCATTGGTCAGAACCGAAAACGGCGTGCCGCTCTGCAGGGTGATCACACTGGCCAATTCCCATCCGTTCACCGCCTGTCGCGCGAAACCGGAGCTACCCTTATAGAACTTTGGCAGATCATAGATGCCGCTGAAGACAAAACGATGACGCCGGTCAAAGTCGGAACTGGCGTGGTTCATCAACTGGCCAGGCGCCTGGTTTCCGGGGACAACCGTAACATCGCTTGTGCCCGTCGGGTCGCCGGAATAATCATCGAGCGAATGACTCCAGGTGTAAGAGGCGAGAAACGTGAGCCCGTGGGAGAACCGCTTTTTCACTTCGGCTTGCAGCGAGTTGTAACTCGAATTTGACGAACTCTGCATGGTGTGAACGCCGAAGCCCTGTACCGCGAGGCTTGATAAGCCCGGAGAATAGATTCCCGCCGGACCCAGCGCAGTCTGAACGACACCCTGGTTCTGGTCTACGAGCCGGTAGAGCTTACGCCCCGCAGAACCAACATAACTTAGATCCAGCATCCAGTTGTTAGCTAACTCTTGCTCAATACCAAAGCTGAATTGCTGAATGTAAGGTGTACGGAAGTCGTGAAGATCAGGGTAGATTCCGTTGGCTGAGACATCTTGAACGGTGAGCGGGAAGGGAATACTCGCAGCTCTCGGCAGGAACGCCGGCGGACCACCGAATGGAAACACTGCCGCGTTGTTGAAAAGCAGCGGAAACTGGCTCGGCTGCGGAACTGCAACAAACGGATTGGATATTGGCGTCAAGAACGCCTGAGCCAGCGTGTAGTAAGGAAAGTCGAGAATCTGATTGTTAAGCAGCCGGGAATTGGCTCGGTCATAATAAACGCCGTAACCGCCGCGCACTACCAGGCGGTTGTCGGAGCGCGGCTGCCAGGCAAAGCCGACTCTGGGCGCAAAGTTGTTCTTGTCGGGAGCGACCAGTGAGGGTTGGACTTCCGGAACTCCCGGCAATGGGCTGGTTGCATTGGAGGACCGCACGAATCCGCCGGTAACAACCGCGCCGAGGCCGGGGACCTGAACGGTGGTCACGCGTGTCGGATCAAACCCAACAAAGCGCCCCTTTGATTCAATGAACGGGCTAAAGTAATCGTAGCGGATGCCGAGCGTGAGGGTTAACCGGTTTGTGACCCGCCAGTCGTCATTGGCAAAGCCGTTCACGTCGTGGGCTAGCACATCGCGATTGTTCACGCCCGAGCCCATGATCGTAAGCCCGGCTGTGTCGAAGAAACCACCGAGAAAATCGGCAAAAGGAGCAAGCACCGGCCCGTCGGCGGGATCAAATCCGAGAAAGAAGATCTGCCCGCGGGTGTAGAGATTGAAAGTCTCATTCAGTTCGTGATGTTTATATTCCCCGCCGAACTTCAGACTATGACCTCCCTTCTGCCAGCTCAGCATGTCGTTCGCGGTATAAGTTTTTTCGACAGCGCTGTTATCCGCAAAAGGGCTGGCGCCCAAGTCGAAGAAGTTTGCCACCGAGATTTCTGGCATACCCGGGAACAGATTGCTGAGCGGCGAAGAGATTCCCAACTGAGCCGATGTGTATGGCTCCTGCGGTTGGGAACCGGTGGTGATAAAGCCGAACCCAAAATGCAGATCATTCACGATATGGGAGGAGACAATGTGCGTGTCATCGATCGACAGCACCCTCTGATTGAGATTGGCGGTGCCGCCAAAACCAGGGACCGGCAACGCGTTTGCCAATCCGAATAAATTAAAAAGCGCTTGGGTAGCCGGATTGTTCGCGCCAAAGAGTTTCGCCGACAACCGATTTTTCGAGGATAGTTGGAAATCCAGATTTGAGTTGATCTGGTCTTCACGGAACTTGGAAACACCTACCACCGGTGCGTTACAGGTTCCGTGATTCGGAACACAGTTGGTCGGCGCCGAGGGGATCACGTAAGAACCGTTGGGCAATTGCGCCTGGAGAAGAAACTGAGCGGTAGGATCCACTGCCGGAACACCGAAGGACAACCCTAAGGCAGCAATTCCCGCATCGGACCGGTCATTCGTCAGGTTATCGGGAACAACTACCGTATCGATGGAGTTTAACAGCGACGTGCCGTTTCGCTCGCGGCTTCCCTGGTAGGACACGAAGAACCACATGCGATCCTTGATCACTGGCCCACCCAGCGTGCCTCCGAACTGATTGCGCTGATAGGGCGGCCGCGGAACCTCTGAGGCATTCAGGAAGTAATTGTTGGCATCGAGCGACGTGTTACGAAAAAATTCGTAGAGATTTCCGTGGAAAGTGTTAGTCCCGGATTTCGTGACCGCCGCAATTATGCCGCCGGCTACGCGGCCCTGGGAGGCGTCATATTGGCTGGTTTGAACGATAAACTCATCTAGAGAATCGGTGGCGGGCACCGCCAGATTGGGCGTGGAACCAGTGCCAATGGAGTTCGCGTCGGTGCCATTGATGATCACCGAGTTCGAGGTCGATCGGCTCCCGTTGACATAGATGGGGGCCGCGCCCCGGCCCAATTCGGACGAGCTCTGCACTGGACCGGATGTGCCGGGAGTGAGGGTCAGCAGTTGCTGGAAATTTCTGGTCGGCAGCGGCAACTGACGGATTTGCTCCTGCTCGATGACCGTGCCTCGGGCTGGGCTTTCGGTTTCTAATAGCGGCGTCTCGGCGGCGACTTCAATCACAGCTTTCTGCGAGGCTACGGCGAGAGGGATGTCCAGAGTCGTTGTCTCCGTGATGCGGACGACGACGTTTTCCAGCACGGCCTTGCTGAAGCCGGCCTTTTCTGCCTGCACCTGATAGCTTCCCGGAGGCACCAGCGAAAAAGTATAGTGCCCGGAGCCATCGCTGGTGGTCTCGCGCTGGACACCGGCGGCGCTGGTCAAAGTAACCTTCGCTCCGCTGACGACGGCGCCGGTCGCATCCTTCACAACGCCAGTGATCTGCCCGGTCGTGGGTGATTGCGCCGATACCAGGCCGGCCATCAAGAGAAACCCAACCAAAGTGAAAAGTGGAATAGCCCTTCGCAGTTGCATACTGTTCTCCTTGAATCCTTCGGCCGCATGTTGCAGCGGCTATTTTCGCCGGCCTGATACCTCGCGTCCCCCGGTATAAAGAAGCACCAGTTGATCGATGGCCTGCTCGTCGCTCATACCCAGGTGACGTTTTGCTCCGAAAAGTTCTTCTGCCAAAAAGTAAGTGAAAAATTGCAGGTAAATGGCGGTGTAAGCGAGCGCCGGATCCACGCCCGCGGGGAAAACGACCTTCGATTCCCGGATCATGGCATTCGCATAGACGCGCATGCCCCCGGCGATTTCACGAAAGCTGTGGATGAAGTGCTTGTGCCGGAACTCCACCACATCGATGTACATCAGACGCCAGTAATCCAGGTTTTCAGAGACCACGCGTCCGATCGCCCGCGCCAGTTTTCGGAGTGAATCGGAGTCCATAGACGCCATCAACGGGATGAGTTCGTTCTGGCGGATGAGATCCATCTTGCGGCCCAGGTTCTGCACCAAGTCGATGAAAATATCTTCTTTTGTGGCGTGGTAGATGTAGAGCTTGCCCATCGATACCCCGGCCTTCTTTGCAATTTCGCGAACGCTGGTGCCATGGAAACCCTTGCGAGTGAACAACTGCAGGGCGGCCTGCTCGATCTTGCGCTTGTTGTTCTCGAAAGTTTTATCGAGCAGCTTAGGCACTAGCTTCCTCAATGCCGCGGCGTGCTTCGAGTCAGCAACCATCAAAGCGAACGCCCGCTCTATTAGGCATAAGGCTTTTACCTTGATTCGCCCGGCCATGTCAAGCGAATTTTTGGACCGTTGCCGGCGGCATGCTGCCATTGTTTTGTTTCTGGTCCCTTGGATTTTCCTTGGTTTACGAAGAAAGGTCCGGGGTTTTCCACCAGCAGGAAACTCATTCCGTCCCAAGATAGAAGGCGGAAACAAATTTCACACTGGCCGCCGTCTCCGCTGCCTTTCAAATCCCGGCAGGTCCACATGTCTACTGTGTTAAGTAACATGTTTTCATAAGAGTACCCAGCATCGTTTGCCTTGGGTAACTGCCCCGGCGGGCGCGATTGCTTCCGCCGTCCCGGTCATCGAATTGCTGAGTTACCCACGGATTGGCTCGACTCCCCTCGTCCGTCCCGCGTCATAGGTTCAATACTTCATCGGCTAAGCACATACAGCTTGATATCTAACTGAGGTAGGAATGGCATATAAGGACACTTTCTGGATGGCGTGCGACTCGACCGAGCAACTGCGAGCCGAATATGGTCCGTTCCACACCCGGGAGGAAGCCGAGGTCCAGGCCCGCAAGCTCGGCTTTGGATACCTGCTGCGCTACGAGCACATTCTGGGCCCGGACGAACAGATCAATGAAGTGCGTTGCGTCTTCATCGAACTGCACGACCTGCAGACTTTCGTGAAGCCGGGCGTCACCTTTCACACCCGCTGCGCCAGTTGCGGCGCGACCGAGACCCACCCGATGTTGCGGCAGGCGGAAGTCTGGGCCGACATCCATGAATTCGAACACAGCCGCCACAAAGTCAGGCTCTTCGAGCACGCCCGCGGAGAAGGTCTGAAAGAGATCGCCGACTGGCGCGGCCACGCGGCCTGAGCGGATCGTGTAGGGCGGACACTTTTGTCCGCTGCTCTTGACGTTGGTGTTTAGATTTATCTTTTCTCGCGCCCGCAAAGTCAATGTCAAAGGCAGTGGACCAGGAGTGTCCGCTCTACACGAAAGGCGCAGCTTCACCAGGCTCAGCGGCTAAGCTTCGCGGCGGCTGCTTCGTCAAGCATCCATATCAATTTTCCGTCGGAAGGCTGGACCCTCTGCGCTGGGAGGGGCGGGGCATTCTTCCCTTCGAGAACCTGTCGAACCATGTCGGCTTTATCGGCCCCGCTGGCCATGAACAGGACTTCGGCTGCGTGATTGAGCACGGGGAAGGTGAAGGTGATGCGGTGAGTGTTGAACTTCGCGACCCAGTTGGCGACCACCAAACGCGTCTGTTCGTCGAGCGCAGGGGAATCGGGGAACAGCGATGCGGTGTGGCCATCGGGACCCATGCCCAGCAGAATCAGGTCAAAGCGCGGAAACTCGCCGGGCTTGAGTTGGCCGGGTTTGACTTCAAAGAAGCGGCCGATCTGCGTCTCATACTCCGAGGCAGCGGCGGCTGCATCGGGATTCTCCGCGGGCACGCGGAACACATTTTCCGCGGGAATCGCGATCTTCGACAGCAGCGATTCCTGCACCATCCCATAATTGCTTTCGGGATCGGTAGGGGGAACGTGACGTTCGTCGCCAAAGAACAGGAAGACGCGGTTCCAGGCGAAGTCGGCGTAATTGGCGGCGAGCAGCGAATAGAGACTCTTGGGAGTCGATCCTCCGGAGAGCGCAACCGCGAATCGTCCCTGCGCGCCGATGGCGGTGCGGGCCGCGCGTAAGAATTCTTCGGCGGCGGCATGAAAAAGGCCGGTAGCATTGGCCAGCACCTCAATCGATCGAGTGGAGGGCATAGGTTATGCCAGGCTGCTTGCGCTTGCATTATTGGGGCTGACGTCCCGTGCACCGCCGGCGTGACGAGCGCCATAGCAAGCGGCTCCTAGCAGCCCGGTTCTTTCGTTGGTAATCACGCGGACCGAAATGGCTTCGAGCAGCGGCTGCATACGTCCTTTGCTGAGAAAGGCCTGCATGAACAAAGGGCCGGAGAGCTTCGGCAAAATCTTCGGCGCGATTCCTCCCGCCAGAAAAATGCCGCCCAATGCCAGAACCTTCAGCGCCATGTTGCCCGCCTCGGCGCCGTAAATCGAAATCCACAAGTCGAGCGCCTGCTCGGCCAAAGGCGCCTTAGCGGAAACTGCGGCTTTGGAAATTGCGGCTCCAGGATCGCCCGCCGCGATTTCGTCGCGCAGCCATTGCGGCTCCTTCTCACGGCCGCGATGCGTATCCTTGAGAAACAGATATACATTGACCAAGCCGGGACCCGAAACGATGCGTTCGTAGCTGACGTGTCCGAAGCGAGTGAGCAGGTAGCGGAGGAGATCGACCTCAAGTTCGTTGCGCGGAGCGAAATCGCAATGCCCGCCCTCGCAGGCGAAAATGTGGTGGCGTTCTCCGTCCCAGATGAGGCCGGCTTCTCCAAGTCCCGTTCCCGCCGCGACCACGGCCTGATTGCCGACGGGATTTTGCTTGCCGCTATGGCTTGCAGGAGTCTGATTAAGAGCGACCGTGTCGGACGGCCCCAGGCACTGGATCCCCCAAGCCTGCGCCTCGAGATCGTTAATCAGGCTCACCGAATCGAGATGCAGTTCGCGAGCGAGGCGAGACGACTCGACGACCCAGGGAAGATTCGAGGTTTCGACTCGTCCGTTGCGCACTGGACCTGCGATCCCGAAACTGGCGATGGTTGGACGGACGCCGGTTTCAGAGACAAACTTGAGGACAATCTCATTCAGCCCGCGAAATTCCCGGCTGTCAAAGACGTGTTCATGGATGGAGGCAAACCTGCCGGTATCGCTATCCAACTCGTAATAGCTGAGGCGCGCGTGCGTTCCCCCGATGTCGCCGGCCAGAATCATTTCTCGAAATTTCTCCAGCGCCGGCCATCGCGTTCCAGCAATTCGTCGGACTCTCGTGGACCCCACGTGCCGGCGGGATAGTTGGGGAAATTACGCGGCGGCAGGGCCTTCCACACATCGAGCGCGGGATTAACAATACTCCAACCGGCCTCGACCATATCGGCACGCTGGAACAGGGTGGCGTCACCGATCATGCAGTCATGCAGCAGGCGTTCGTAGCCGGTTGCGGAACTGACCCCGAAATAGTCGGCGTAGTTGAAATTCATATTCACTTCGCCCAGCTGCATCGTGGTCCCAGGAGTCTTGGCGGCGAAGCGCAATGAGATGCCTTCCTCCGGCTGAATGTGCAGCACCATTTGATTGGGCATCATATTTTCAACATTGGTGCCACGGAACAGCATGAAGGGCGCGCGGCGGAATTGAATCACGACATGCGTATTACGGGCCGGAAGCCGCTTGCCGGTGCGAAGATAAAATGGAACTCCCGCCCAGCGCCAGTTGTCGATCAAGAGCCGCATGGCGACAAAGGTTTCGGTGCGCGAGTCAGGGGGCACGCCATCTTCGGAGCGGTAGGCGGGCACACGTTCGCCGTCCACGATGCCGTCTCCGTATTGCCCGCGTACGGTTTTGCTGAGTACATCTTCGTTGCTGTAAGGCTGAATGGCATGGAGAATCTTGGCCTGTTCGTCGCGCACCGCGTTGGCCTGGAACGAAATCGGCGGCTCCATGGCGGTCAGCGTGATGAGCTGCATGATGTGGTTGGGCACCATGTCGCGGAGGGCGCCCGACCCATCGTAGTACCCGCCGCGTTTTTCGACGCCGACGGTCTCCGCTACTGAAATCTGCACATGGTCGATATAGCGGCGATTCCAGATGGGCTCGAAAATTCCGTTGGCAAAACGGAGCGCCAAGATGTTCTGCACCGTCTCTTTTCCCAGATAGTGATCGATACGATAGATCTGGTTTTCCGAGGCAACTTTCAAGAGCTGCTGGTTCAGCGTCTTGGCGGAATCGAGATCGTGGCCGAAAGGTTTCTCGATAATCACCCGGCGCCAATGGCCGTTCTCTTCCATCATCAGGCCGACCTTTGAAAGCCGCTCGACGATGTCGCCGAAGTAGTTGGGAGCAGTAGCCAGGTAGAAGAAACAGTTGCCGTGGGAGTTGTGTTCCTGGTCAACTCGGGCAATCGTTTCTTTCAGACGGTCATAGGTCGCGGGATCGTCGAAATCTCCGTTTACATAGCTGATGCGCCGGACAAACCATTCCCACAAATCGGGATCGATCGGACCCGTCGCAAAGCGTTTGAACTCCTCGGTGAGCTTCTTCCGCGCATCTTCATCGCTCATGGGAGTGCGGCCCAGGCCGATCACGGCGAACTCCCGCGACAACAGCTGCTGGCTGGCAAGGTTATAGAGCGCGGGAATCAGTTTGCGGCGCGTCAAGTCGCCGGAATAACCGAAGATCACCATGACACATGGATCTGCGGTGCGACCACCCCGCGGTTTAATTGCTGCTGGCAGAACTTCTGTCTGAGCCATCGTTTCCTCGATTGAGGCAATTGAATCATTGAGTCATTGAAACATCGAGTCATTGGTTTTCAATGATTCAATACCTCAATGACTCAATTTGTCTTACTTTCCCTTGGCCGCTGCTTTCGGCTCCGCTTCCTTCTCCTGGTGTCCTCCAAACTGGAATCGCAGGGCGGATAGCAGCTTGTTGGCAAAGGTCCCGTTTTCACGCGAGCTGAAGCGCTCGTACAGCGATGTGGTCAGCACCGGAGCGGGAATGCCCTCGTCGATCGCCGCCAGGATCGTCCAGCGCCCCTCGCCGGAATCGGAGACCCGTCCAGAAAACTTAGTCAGCTCAGGCTCCTCGATCAAGGCAGTCGCGGTCAAGTCGAGCAACCACGAGGCAACCACGCTGCCGCGGCGCCAAACCTCGGCGATCTCGGGAAGGTTGAAGTCGTACTGGTAGTGTTCGGGATTACGCAGCGGCGTGGTTTCCGCATCCACCGTCTGTGTCTGTTTGCCGGCGTTCGCGTGCTTCAGGATGTCGAGCCCTTCGGCATAAGCGGCCATCAGGCCGTATTCGATTCCGTTGTGCACCATTTTGACGAAGTGCCCGCCGCCGACGGGACCGCAGTGCAGGTAACCTTCTTCGGACGTGGACGTGGAAGTGGACGCGCCCGTCGCCTTTTCGCGGCCGGGGGTGCGGGGCAGGTCGCCGCGCCCAGGGGCCAGAGTCTTGAAAATCGGGTCCAGCCGCTGCACGGCCGCTCGTGGACCGCCGATCATCATGCAATATCCGCGTTCGAGCCCCCACACGCCGCCGCTGGTGCCGACGTCCACGTAGTTAACGCCAGCAGGTTCAAGCTCCTTGGCGCGGCGGATGTCGTCGATGTAGTAAGAGTTGCCGCCATCGATGACGATGTCATCCTTGTGCAGCCGCGGCGCAAGCTCTTTGAGTGTGCTATCCACGACGGCAGCGGGCAGCATCAGCCACAGAGCGCGGGGCGTTTTCAGTTTGTGAACGAAGTCGTCCAACGAACTAGCACCGACGGCCCCTTCCCCGGCCAGTTGCTTGACGTTGCCAGCATTGTGGTCAAACACGACGCACTCATGTCCACCTCGCAGCAAACGGCGAACCATGTTGGCGCCCATGCGTCCTAGACCTACCATTCCCAGTTGCATCGATGCTCCTTGGCCGCGACCGGGCGGCTGCGTTTCGCTTAGAGCTTACACACACAATTGGATTTGTCATCCTTCGCGAAGCGAAGGACCTGCTTCTTGCGGCGAACAGCACGTCCTTCGCCGCCGTCAGGATGACAAATCATAGAAGATTTCTTGTAGCTATCGCATTTGCAAAGCTACAAACTTTGCTTTACCAACTCTGCGAGTTTCGTGAGTCCTGCTTTCACATCGCTGCCGAGGTGGACTCGCAGCGCGCGCCGCTTGCGGTCGGCCAGGACCTGGAAGTCTCCCCGGGCCTGTGCCGCTTTCACCACTCCAAAAGTGTACTTCTGTCCGGGGACCGGCAAGTCCTCGGCGTCATCGCAGGTAATCTGCAGGAACACTCCGCTGTTGGGACCGCCTTTATAAGCTTGCCCGGTGGAGTGCAGGAAGCGCGGCCCGAAGCCGAGAACTGTCGCCACACGTTTTCGGTCGCGCACCGACATCCGCAAGCTTTGCAGCAGCGCTTCGTGCTCCGCATTCATCTCGACATAACCTAGCACGGCAAAATAGTCGCCGGCGCCTAGCCGCGCCAGATGCGCGCGTAGATAGCTCTTGAGTGCATCGCCGGAGCCTGCCCCCGCCGCTTTTGCGAGCTCGGCGGCGTTCTTTTCGTCGGTGAAGAGTTTGAACCCCGCTTCCTCAACTATCGGTTGTTCGGGAGGCAGCGATCCTTTGCTCTCATACTCGGACGTGAGCTGTTTCGTGACGATCTTGCTCGCTTCGACGTCGGGCTGATTGAAAGCGTTGATGCCGAGGATCGAGCCCGCGACCGCAGTCGCAATTTCCCAGCGGAAGAATTCCTGTCCAAGGTTGTAAGTGTCGGCGACGGCGATGCGCACCACTGGATTCCCGGCTTTTTCAATCGCAGCGACCTTGGCATCCTGCGCGGCGTCGGGTGCGCCTTCCAGTCGAACATAGGCGAAGATGCGGTCGTTGGAAGTGCCATACACTTCCGGCGCGCCCAGTTCTTCGCGATCGACAGGAATGATGCCCTTGCCAAGTTTGCCAGTGGATTCCGCGATCAACTGCTCGAGCCACGCGCCCAGATCGCCGATTCCAGGCGAGGTGATGAGCGTGATTTTGTCGCGGCCTAGTTTTGCGGCGGTTCCCATGACCAGGCCGAGCATCACTCCGGGATTCTCTTCTACGGGAGTGGACGGCTTGCAGGCTTCGACCATCTCTTTGGTGCGCTTGAGAAACTTGTCAGTGTCGAGGCCCATCGCCGCGGCGGGAATCATGCCGAAGTTCGAGAGCGCGGAATAGCGTCCGCCGATCGACGGCAGGCCATAGAAAATGTGGCGGAAACGGTCGCGCTCGGCGACTTGCTGCATCTTCGAGCCGGGATCGGTAATCGCAATAAAGCGGCTGCCTGCCTTGTCGGCGCCGATGGTCTGCTGTACCCGCTCGAAAAAATATTGCTTATAGATGTTGGGCTCAAGAGTGCTGCCGGACTTGCTCGAAACAATGAACAGCGTCTTGGCGAGGTCAACTCTCTTTTCGGTGCTTCGGATCTGCGCCGGGTCGGTCGAGTCGAGGATGTGCAGGCGAGGGAAGCCGGGCGTTTGCGCGAAGGTCAGCGCAAGCACCTCCGGGCAAAGACTAGAACCGCCCATGCCGAGCAGGAGAATGTCGGAAAATCCGCCGCTCTTGACTTCGTCGGCAAACGCCTTCAGTTGGCCGGCGGCGGCGAGTTGTTCATCTACGATATCAAGCCAACCCAGCCACTTGGCTTCGTCTTCGTTGGTCCAGAGGGAGGCGTCGTGTTGCCAGAGGCGTCTTACTTTTCCCGACGCTCGCCAGTCGTTAAGGTTTTTTTTTACGGCGGCATCCAGATCGGCCGGAAGCGTTGCTTTCTGCTGATTGACTTGCGACATGGGCGTTGTTGACGGCTTCGTATTCTTCTCGACCGCGGCCAGCAGAGCGTCAAAGGCGTCGGCAAAAAGCTTCACGCCGTCGGTTGTGAGCTTGTCGGTGACGTTCTTCATGGCAATGCCAGCGCTGGCCAAATCGACCATCGTTTTCCGCGCGCCGTCCAGGTCTTCGGTCAAACTCAGGCGCGGCTTGCCATGATCGCGAAAGGCTTCGATCGTTGCGGGAGGGGCGGTATTTACCGTGTCCGGCCCGATCAATTCTTCGACGTAAATCACATCGCGATAGTTCGGATTCTTGGTGCTGGTGCTGGCCCACAGAACGCGTTGCGTTTGCGCGCCCTTGGCGGCCAGCGCCTTCCAACGCGGATCAGAAAAGATGCGTTGGTAGGCTTCATAGGTCAGTTTGCCGTTGGCGATGGCCACTTTCCCGAGGATCTCCTGCAGCTTCGTCTTGCGCGCCGGGTCAGTTTCGTTCTTCAGCTTCTCGTTCACCAGCGAATCAATCAGCGAATCGATGCGGCTGATGAAGAAGCTGGCTACACTGGCGACCTTGCTCACATCGCCGCCGCTGGCAGCGAATTTTTCCACGCCGTCGATAAATGCCGCGGCAACTTCCTCATACACTCCCTGCGCGAAGAGCAGCGTCACGTTGACGTTAATCCCCTCGCTGATAAGCTGGCGAAAGGCGGGAATGCCTTCGGCGGTGCCCGGCACCTTGATCATCACATTTTCGCGGGCCACGGTTTTCCATAGCCGCCGCGCTTCGTCAAGGGTTCCGTTGGTGTCGTGCGCGAGATACGGAGACACTTCGAGGCTGACGTAGCCGTCGCGCTTTTTTGTACTTTGATACACGGGGCGGAGGATGTCGGCCGCGTCCTGAATATCGCGGATCGCCAGCAGTTCATAGCGGCCCTTGGCGTCGAGGTCGCTGCGGCTGGCGAGCGAATCCAGAAAATCCTGGTACTGGGTCGAGCCTGCAATGGCCTTCTCAAAGATCGCAGGATTCGAAGTCATGCCGCGCAGCCCGTCTTCCGCGATCATGCGTTGCAGTTCGCCGCTCTTCAGCAGGTCGCGGCGAATGTAGTCGAGCCAGAGCGACTGGCCGAAAGTCTGAAGCTGGATGAGAGGATTGACGGCTTTTGCGGATTCAAGCGTGCCCACTGGATTCATAACATCTCCTAAACTGAGCCAGGCAACAGGATAAGCGCCTGGGGTTAATAAACTGTTACTTCGCAAATTGGGGAAACGTCTGCACTCGGCCCCAAAGAGGCGTCTTAGTTTCGTAGCGAAATTGCGGCATCGCAAAAACGACGCCCTGATACGAAGCTCAATATCCTTACGCAGTCTAATTAACCGTTAGTTCTAAACCGTCATTTGCCAAGCAGCTCGCGCGCTGCCTGAATCACGGCCTCGGATGTGAAGCCAAACTTCTTCTGCAAGTCCTTGAGCGGCGCCGACGCCCCGAAGGTATGCATGCCGATGATGCGTCCCGCCGGTCCGGTGTATTTCGCCCAGCCGAAGGTTGAAGCCATTTCGACTGCCACCCGCGCAGTAACGTCGGGCGGAAGCACCTGATCGCGGTAGCTCTGGTCCTGATGTTCGAACAAATCCCATGAGGGCATGCTGACGACTCGTGTCCGAATTCCTTCCGCTTTGAGTTTCTCGTAAGCGTCGATGCAGAGGTAAACTTCGCTACCCGTTGCTATCAATATGACCTGCGGCTTCCCCCCTTCGGCCTCGGCCAGAATGTAAGCGCCGCGAGCCACGCCGGCCGCGGATGCGTATTTCGTGCGATCGAATGTCGGCAGAGCTTGCCGCGTGAGGACCAGCGCCACCGGCTCCTTCTGTTGTTTCATGATTACTTTCCACGCCTCGATGACCTCATTGGCATCGGACGGGCGCAACGTTATTAACCCCGGAACCGCTCGCAGCGTGATCAACTGTTCGATCGGCTGGTGGGTCGGGCCGTCCTCGCCGACTCCGATGGAATCATGCGTGAAGATCCAGATCGACGGGACTTCCATGACGGCCGAGAGGCGGATCGGCATCTTCATATAGTCGCTGAAGATGAGGAAGGTTGAACCATAGGTACGGAGTTTCGACAGCACCATGCCGTTTACGATCGCGCCCATCGAGTGCTCGCGAATGCCGAAGTGGAAGTTGCGCGCGTTGTAATGGCCTGCTTCGAAATCGCCGGCGCCATCGAAGGTGAGTCGAGTCTTGGTAGATGGATACAAATCGGCCGAGCCGCCCATCAACCAGGGATGATTCTTGGCAATTGCGTTCAACACCTTGGCCGATGAATCGCGGGTGGCAATTCCTTTCGCATCGGCCGCAAACGTGGGTAGCTCCTTGTCCCATCCATCCGCCGGCTGGTAGCGCAGCATGCGTTCATATTGAGCAGCCAAATCCGGGTATTGCGCTTTGTACTTTGCGAATAGCGCGTTCCACTGACTGCTCAATTGCCTTCCGCGCTTGCCCATAACATCGCGGAAGTTTTCGCGCACTCCGTCGGGCACCAGGAACTTGGCGTCTTCCGGCCATCCGTAGAAGCGCTTCGTCAGTTTGACCTCTTCTTCACCGAGCGCTTCCCCGTGAGCTTCTTTGGTGTCCTGACGGTGGGGCGCGCCATAACCGATGTGGCTATCGACGATGATCAATTTGGGGCGGTCCGTCACGCTAAGTGCGTGCTTGTAAGCATCGGCCAATGCAGCCAGATCGTTGGCGTCGTGAACGTGCGAGACAACCCAGCCGTAAGCCGCGAAGCGTCCGGCCACATTTTCATCAAAGGCAAGATCGGTGTCGCCCTCGATGGTGATGTGGTTGTTGTCGTAAATCCAGCAGAGGTTTGAAAGCTTCAGATGTCCGGCGATCGAGGCAGCTTCGCCGGAGATACCCTCCATCATGTCACCGTCGCCGCAAAATGCCCAGACGTTGTAATTGAACAGTTCAAATCCCGGACGATTGAAATACGTCGCCAGCCAGCGCTCGGCGATCGCCATACCCACGCTATTGGCAACGCCCTGACCGAGCGGCCCGGTGGTGGTCTCAACCCCCGTGGTCAAACCATACTCAGGATGTCCCGGCGTCTTGCTGCCCAGTTGCCGGAAATTTTTGATCTCATCCAGCGTCAACGCCGGCGTCGCAAGGATTTTGCCCTCGGGACTGACCTCCTTCACGCCTGCCAGATAAATCAGGGAATACAACAGCATGGAAGCGTGTCCGTTGGAGAGCACGAAACGGTCGCGGTTTGGCCAGACCGGATCTTCAGGGTCGTAGCGCAAAAACTGCTGCCACAGACAGTAGGCGACCGGGGCAAGCGCCATCGGCGTTCCGGGGTGCCCGGAATTCGCCTTCTGCACTGCGTCCATCGAAAGAGTGCGAATGGTGTTGATACACAACTGATCGAGTTGTGTACCGGCGGTGGCGACAGACTGGTCACTGACTGCCATTAATTCTCTCCTCGCCAAACGGCCTGCATTAGCCCCACGTTGAATTAGATGAATCCAGCGCTCAATGGATACAGCTGTCCCGATCGCTCAAGTTTACATCCTGATCGGGGACAAAACGAGGCCGCAAGAAGACTAGCGTGGAATTTTACACCCAAAAGGAATCTAACGGGCGCGGGAGTTCAGGTTAAGAAAATCTTATCCTGACTGATTTTGTGTTGCAGGGTGGCAGCCAGTTGGTCCACGTCCGGGGCGGAAAGGTGCATCAGGTCAGGCTCAAGGATAGGGATGCGGTTGGTTCCGACCGCGTCCCGCCGCACCTGGATCAGCAAAGCCTGGAGCACTTGCGGATCGTATTTTTCCGGCGTTACGCGGATTAATTCCTGGAGCGCGGCTCCGACCGGCAGTCGTTGGCGGTAGGGCCGTTCGCTGGTCATGGCATCGAACGTGTCGGCCAGGGCTATGATGCGTACCGCTTGCGGCATTTCACTGCCGTGTAGCCCGTCCGGGTATCCCGACCCATCGCCGCGTTCATGATGCCAGCGCACGATTTCCGGAATTTGCGGCCACGGAAACTGAACGTGGCGGACGATCTGATGGCCAACCACAGTGTGGTCCTGCATCTCGCGGGACTCCTCCGGGTCGAGCCGGGAAGCCTTTTCGAAGAGCCGCTTATCGACCGCAACTTTGCCGATGTCGTGCAGATAGCCCGCCGACCGCAGCGACGCCACATCGTTCGGATCCATGCCGAGGGCCTCGCCGATCGACTGGGCATAGCGGCCCACCCGCAGCGAGTGTCCATGAATGTTGACGTGTTTGACGTCGATGGCGGTGGCGAAAGCCTCGAGCGCATTGTCGTAGAAGCCGTGCAGCGAGGCCAGCAGCCGCAGATTTTCTGAAACCCGTTGCGCCAGCGTCTGGCTGAGAGTGTGATTCTGGACGGCTAGCGCCACGTAGTGGCTGAGCAGTTCAAAGGCGTCGAGCGCGTCTTCCTCGTACAGCGCATCACCTTCCCGCCGACCCAGAACAATTGCTCCGACAAGTTTTCCCCGCACTTTAAGAGGACAAATGCATTTGAAGAGTTCGGGCGCGACATTGCCGTTCGAACTGAGAAACACATCGTAAGTGGAACTATTAAGCAGCACCGGGCCAGCTGCGGCAGTCAGGGTGTGGACGTGGCGCGGGAGCAGCGGAATCACCGACGGTTCCGGCAGGAGCGCGAAGCCCTGGGCATCGACCGAGGTCAGCATGGAAGGCCGCTCGCCCAAAGAAAACAACACGGCTTCACGCGCGCCGGCCGCTTCCATTACGGCCGTCAGCATGGTGCGAGCAGTCTGACCGAAGTCGCGGTCCGCCGTAAGTTCGGGACCCAAATCAGCCAGCGCTTCAACTGTTCTTAACAGCTTTTTGAGATTGGTTCCCTGCAATGCCACGTGCGGAGGCGCATAGAAACCAGAGCCTCATCAGCGTAGCATCGTGCCCCCGCCTCGATTATTGGTTAGTTTGGTGCCAGGGAAAATCGCCCGATGATTACACTCCCACCGGGAACGGTTTGGTGTGGGTTTCCGAGCCCACCGAGAGTCCCGCAAATCGTCCCTGCAGCAATGACATCAGCCCCGTGACCCAATAGCCGATCACGAACAACAGCAGGAAGGGAACGGTGAAATAGTTCTCGTTGTCGATGGCATAGAAGACAGCCAGGGCGAAATAGGTTCCGATCAGCAGTTCGATCCACGGAACCCATCCCAGACGCTTGCGGTATTTCTTCGCGCCGATTCTATCCTTCTTCGATTCGACCCGGTACTTGGGAGTACGTGCAAAAGCGGTCTGCTTGCCGACCAGCGCCTCCAGCACGGCGCGCGTATTGGTAACCGTCAATCCAATTCCCAGGGACATTAACAGTGGCAGATAAAGTAACGATCGCAGCCAGCTTTTCGGAAACAGTTCCTTCTGCGAAACCAGGTAGAAGCTGGAAATGGAAAACGTCGAAGCCAGGAACAGGGGAAGGTCGATATAGAGCATCTGGAACCATCCCTGATAAAAGCGAATAATCATGGCGGGCAACAGCAAGACCGAAAGCACAATCATCAGCGGATAGCTGAGGTTGGCCGTCAGGTGATACCAGGCTTCAACTTTCACATGCCGGGGAGCATCGCTCTTCAACACGCGGGGAAGGATTTTCTTGGAGACCTGGATCAGCCCCTTCGCCCAGCGCGCCTGCTGCGTTTTGAACGCAGTCATCTCTACCGGCAACTCGGCGGGACATTCGACGTCCTGCAGATAAAGAAACTTCCAGCCTTTGAGTTGCGAGCGATACGAGAGGTCGGTATCTTCGGTAAGCGTGTCATGTTCCCAGCCCCCGGCTTCGTCGATGGCGCGGCGCCGCCACATGCCGGCCGTTCCGTTGAAGTTAAAAAAAACGCCGCTGCGCGACCGCGCCGAATGTTCCAGCACGAAATGACCGTCAAGCAGAATAGCTTCGACCTCGGTCAGGAACGAATAGTTGCGGTTGATGTGGGTCCAACGCGTCTGCACCATGCCGATCTCCGGATTAGTGAAATGATGGATGCATTTCATCAGAAAATCGGGTGGCGGCACAAAATCGGCGTCGAAGATGGCGACAAATTCGCCCTTGGCCGTTTTCAATCCTGCTTCCAGAGCGCCCGCCTTAAACCCTTCGCGATTATCGCGGTGAATGTACATGACCGGATGTCCAAGCGCTGCGTAGCGATCGACTAAAATGCGGGCGACCTCGATTGTCTCGTCGGTGGAGTCATCCAGCAGCTGTATATCGAGTTTGTCTTTCGGATATTCGAGCCGGCACACGGCATCGAGTAACCGGTCCACCACGTACTGTTCGTTAAAGATGGGCAGTTGCACGGTCACGCGCGGCAAATCATCGAGATTGAAGTGCGCCGCGGGTTCGGTGGTCTTGTTCTTTTTGTGCTTGAAGTAAAGATAGACCATCCAGTAGCGGTGTGCGCCGTACGCCGCCAGGATTGTCAGCACAATAAAGTAGGGAATCAACAGCGCCAGATCGAAGGCGTTCACCTGGTAAAGACCCTGGAAGGTCTTGTCCAAAAAATGCTGGCGAAGGTAGGACCCCAGGCCCTTGGACGCAAGAATAACGGCGGGGGCCAGCGGGAAAGAAATGAGCGTCAAATGCATGAACTCAACAGGACCATAAATCAATGGGCACGAATCAAAGGGCCTAAATCAAAAGGAAAGACCGCAGCCCTAGCATTGTACAGGATCGGTCCCAGCCGAAAACCGTGTGATGACGGGGCTAAGACCGCAGATCACGTAGGGACAGCCGGCCCCGGCTCACCTGGTTTTTGTTGGCCCATCGTGGCATGCAGCAATATGGCGGGCGGGGCTTCGCCCCGCCGGACAGCCGGGGGCGGCTGTCCCTACGCGGTCAGTTTAGAAAATATTGCCGGTACAACGTATCCCGCTGCGCCGGACGGAAGCCCGCATCCCGAATGATGCGCCGCAATTCTTCTTCGGTTGTGCAGTTGGTGACGCCCGCGGCGCGGACGACGTTCTCTTCCAGCATCACCGAGCCCACGTCGTTGCCGCCGAAGCGCAAGCCCATCTGGCAGACTTTCAATCCCTGCGTCACCCAACTGGACTGCACGTTCAGGAAATTCGAAAGATAGAGCCGCGAAATCGCCAGCACTTTCAAGTACTCCACCGCCGTGGCCTCATCCCAATGCCGTCCGCCAAGCGCAGTGTTGGCGGGCTGGAAGCTCCAGGGGATAAACGCGGTAAACCCGCCCGTCTCCTGCTGCAAATCGTATAGACATTGAAAGTGATTGATGCGGTGTTCGAGGGATTCGCCGACGCCAAACATCATGGTCGCAGTAGTCCGCATGCCGAGCTGGTGCGCGGTGCGATGCACCAGCAGCCAATCCGCGGTCAGGCATTTTAAGCGCGCGATCTTGTAGCGGACTTCATCGTCAAGAATCTCCGCCCCGCCGCCCGGGATCGAATCCAGTCCCGAATCGCGCAGCCGCGCAATCGTATCGCGCACGCTGAGGTTGCTGTACTCGGCAATCGCAAGAATTTCCGATGCCGAGTAGCAGTGCAGGTGAATTCTCGGGAAGCGCTGTTTGATGCCGCTGAGCATGCGCTCGTGCCAGTCGATCTTGAGGTCGGGATGCAGACCGCCTTGCATGAGCACACCGGTGCCGCCGAGTTCCACGGTCTCGCGAATTTTTTCGTAGATGGTGTCGAAATCGAGGATGTATCCCTCGTTTACCCGCGCCGCCGGCCCCTTCAACGGGCGATAGAACGCGCAGAACGTGCAATATTCCGTGCAGAAGTTGGTGTAGTTGATGTTGCGGTCGATGATGTAAGTCACGGTGCCTTCGGGATGCAATTGGCGGCGGAGCGCATCCGCTTCCATCCCAATCCCAATCAGATCATCGGAACGAAACATCTCCAGGGCTTGCGGCTTGGTCAGGGACATTCGATTGGTTACTCCTCGGTTATGGCTATTTTAGCTGGTTCGAGGGGATTGGGACGAGGGTGGGGGAGGAGAAAAGTTTGTTGGAGGGGCGCAATTTGGGTTGTTAGTGGAATGGGGATTTATCAACACCGTTGGATGAAGGTTCCTGTGACATTCTTCAGAATTGCACGTCTGACAACTGACGGATTTTGAGTAAGAACGCCCTACGCCGTCTGCTTCCCTAGTTCTAGAGGAGCTGAAACGATGAAAAGAACTCGAATCTTGCTCCTGGCCGTGCTTATCTCAACAGCCGCTGCGTACGGTCAGACGGCAGGCGGCGTCGGCGCGCCCGCGGACATGGTTTACGCGCGGCCTGGCCAACTGGTTGACGCGGGGGGATTTCGGCTCAATCTCTACTGTCTGGGGAGTGGCTCGCCCACCGTGGTCTTCGATTCCGGGTGGGAGGACTGGGCGCCTGCTTGGTCAAAGGTGCAGCCGCAGATTGCCAGGCGGACGCGCGCCTGCAGCTACGATCGGGCGGGAGCCGGATTCAGCGAGCCTGGCCCCATGCCGCGCACGAGCCTGCGTATCGCCGAAGAACTTCACACGGCGCTGCACAATGCTGGCATTGGCGGGCCCTACATTCTTGTCGCCTCCGCCTTCGGCGGCGACAATATGCGGGTGTTTGCGGACCGGTATATGCCCGAAATCGCGGGGCTGGTTATGGTCGATGCGGATCCGGACGAATTCGAACCGGCGATGGCGGACCATCGCGGCGCCCTTAAGATCATCTCTCAACTGCGCAACTGTCGTAAGGCGGTCTCCGAACACAAGCCCCTGCCGATGTTGCCGCCACGTCCCACCCAGCCGCAACGCACCTGCGCGCAGCAGTTCTTTCGCGGTCTGCCCGAGGCGGAATGGTCCTCCGAATTGAACGCCAAGCTGCTGGAAATCGCCCACACCAAGGTCGGGATGTATGACGCGTACATATCTGAAATCGAGCAGATGCCATGGGATGTGACATACCTGCAGCAGCACCGTCGCTCATTCGGTACGCGGCCTATTCGCGTGCTCACCTCCGGCAACCATGGTGTGGGCCATCTGGAAATGAAGCCTGCAGAGACCCCGGAGCACGTGAAGTACGAGCAGGAGGCCACACTGGCACAGGCGCGTTGGCTGGGACTCTCGTCGAACGCCAGGCAGATATTCGCCCGACACAGCTCGGAATACATCCAATTCGACGAGCCGCAGACGGTAATCACTGCGATTCGGGAAGTCTTTGACGATGCACGTAAGCGCATAGTTGGGAACGGCGATTAGCGGGACCGAGAGGCTGCGAAATCCAAAGGGCTCCAAAAAATTAGAGAAGAGCGGGCGATGGCCCAAGCTTCGCAGACACAATGAAACTGCGGGTGTTGCCCCACTCATTCGCGTTCTTTGCGAATGAGTGGGCGCTGCGGTAGTCAGTCAATACCATAAGACTCTAGGGATCCTTCTCAAGAGCGGTTGTGAGGCAAGTGTATGATTGTAAACGTCTTACTTGTGCCGTAGCGAAGCGATTGGACCCACAGTCCAGCGCCTTTCGAGACCTGACCAAACCTCTTCCGCCTTCCTATACTGGATAGGGAACTCGATCCCGCTTCATGGGAGCCAGTGGTGTCCCAGCAAGAGTTGTCCCAGCCATCGTTGTCCCAGCAAACAATCCTGATGTGCGCTCCGGATTATTTCGGGATCGATTACGTCATCAATCCCTGGATGGAGGGTAACTGCGGCAAAGCGGATCATGCTTTGGCGGTGAAGCAATGGTTGGGCCTGAAACGCGCGATCGAAACCCAGACAGACGTGGTTCTCATTCCGCCGCAGCCGGGCCTGCCCGATCAGGTGTTTACCGCCAACGCCGGAATGGTTCTGGAAGAAAAAGTTGTGGTCAGCCGTTTCAAAGCGCCGGAGCGTCAGGGCGAAGAACCGTTTTTCCATGAATGGTTCGCCAAGCACGATTTCAACATTGCTGCGTGGCCGCCGGATGTCTCGTTCGAAGGCGCGGGCGATGCGTTGCTCGATCGCGGCCAGCCTATTCTCTGGGCCGGGTATGGTTTCCGCTCCGCCAATACTATGCCAGGCCTGCTGGAAACAACCTTCAACCGCCGGGCTATTGGACTACAGCTGGTGGATCCGCGTTTTTATCATCTCGACACCTGCCTCTGCCCGCTGGAAGGGGGATATTTAATGTATTTCCCCGGAGCGTTTGACGTCGACGGACAAAAGGCCATCACCGATACGGTGCCCGCTGAAAAGCTAATCGCGGTCAATGCGCTGGACGCGGAGCAATTTTGCTGCAATGCGGTCGATCTGAACCGGCAGGTGTTTATGAACGGCGCTTCCGAATCTCTGCGGGCGCGGCTGCGGGAAGCGGGCTTTACGCCGGTAATCACGCCGCTCTCGGAATTCATGAAAGCCGGGGGAGCGGCAAAATGTCTGACGCTGAAATTGAGGGAAGAGCAGGATTGTTAGGCTATTGATTGCGCCTACGTGCTGCTGACGCAAGCGGGCGATTACATCGTTGAGTTGCTTCCCATTCACTGAGACTCGAATCCTCTTTTTCTCTCTTCTCTCCCTAGGCCGTCCGGCGACGGACTCGAGCTCTGGAGGTCTTCGGGTGTTCGCTCTTTTGCCGGTGCTTGTACTCGTACAAGCCGTAGAGTCCACCCACGACTGAGAAAGCGATCAAAGCGATAAGCACCGGCCAATAATACTGCGCAAAAAACTTGACGATGCGCCGTCCATAGTGGAACCCGAGATAAGCCAGGATGGTGAACCGAATGCCGCGCCCCACAGCCAGGGCGGTCAGGAATTTTCTGGTGGGATACTGCATGGCGCCAGCAGCCAGCAGCATGGGCACAATGGGAAATGGCGGCGGAAGCAAGGCGGGGATGGCGACTGCTGCGAAGCCCCAGCGTTCAAAAATTGCGTAGACCTTCTTTACTTTCTTCGGAGAGAACCTTTTTTCCAGGGTTGCCTCGCCGCCCTTGCGAGCCATGTGGAAGGTAAGATACCCGCCGATGAGCGCTCCCGCCGTGGCCATGATTGTGTAATAAAACCACGGTTCGCGATGGTGCGCGGCCAGCAGAATGGTGACGATGTCCGTGCTCCCCGGAAGAGGGATGACCGAGTTGTCGACGAGGCCGAGCAAAATCAGGCTGGGTCCGCCAAGATGGATCAGCCATCGCATAGCGCTTTTTTTCGACGCGAGCAAGATGATCGCGGTTAAGGTCATGGTCCTTATTAGAGCAGGTTTGTGGCTGATGAGTTGCAGATACTAAACAAACTGAAGCTCCGGCGCGCGAGGCAGCGCCCCTACCTCCTCAGCAAGTCGGTAGTAAAGCTCAAGTCCTTCCAGGCAGGGAGGGTCAAGATAATAATGAACATTATGCGCCAGATAAACGCGGATGGTTTCGACGGGCAGGCCGAGGCGCGGCGCCCACTCCTGCACGATGGTTTCAAGATTTTTCGGCGACAGTCCGTGATCACGCGATTTCTTGAAGATCTGGGCGATCGCCGCGCCGTCTCGTCCCGCGAGTGCCGCTTTGCGAATCGCCCAAAAAGCGAAGACGAACGATTTTCCTGTGCGCGCCTTCCACTCTTCCGCGAGATCGAGGGTGGAATAACTGTCGCGGTTGACCTGCAGCGCGGGGTCTCCAATGAGCAACGCTGCATCGCATGTTCCCAGCATCGCATCCAGATCCGGGGCCATCGGCTTGTAGTCGCGCGCTCCGCCCAGCCATTTGGCGAACAGAATCTTGGCGAGCGCAACCGACGTCAGCGAAGAGGTATCGAGCGCAACCGTGCGCACTTGCTTCGACCACTGCTCCTTCGACAACGAATCGGATGGCATCTTGCTCGGCATTTTGCTCACTAGCAGGATCGACCGCACCGCATGTCGCGCCGCAATTGCCACGTCGGGAAGAATGACGAGGTCCGGAACCGTTGCATAAGCCGCCGCCGGAATGATGCCAATATCGGCCATCCCCGTGCGCAAAGCCTCGGCGCATGCCGAGGGTATGGTGTAGGAAATGTCAAAATCAATATCCGCAACATCAGTGTCCGCGACTCGGCCAGCGTTCGCCCCGCCGTGCTCGAAATCCCACATGAGCGGCGCCGTATTTAGGTAGGAAATGGCCGAGATCTTTAGCCGGCTCATCAGTTTACGAATTCTACCAAAAATGATGTGCGCGCCCTCCTTGACAGCGTCTGTGGCGTGGGCTAAGCCTGAGTTGCTGGCGAAAAGCTGCTCGCAGCCCAGCGATTCTTTAGTGTGGGTCAATTAATATGTCTAACGTCGCACTTGCCATACCCAACCCCGCTTCTTACCAGAGCACTTACTGGCTCGCGCTAGCCCTCACCCCGGGTCTGGGCCCGACGCGCATCAGGAAACTGATCGAACACTTCGGAACTGCCGAGCGCATCTTCCATGCCAGCCTGACCGAACTCGAAGCCACGGGGATGCAGGTCGTCTCCGCGCAATCAATTGCCACCGGAAAGTCACTCGAACTGGCGCAGCAGGAATGCGCGAAAGCGGTGGAGGCAGGCGCCAGAATTATTTCACTCAGCGACCCCGAATATCCGTCGAGGCTGAAGGAAATCTACGATCCGCCGGTAGTCCTATTTGTGAAGGGTAGCCTCGAAGTGCTCGCCCACCCCGGCATTGCGATGGTGGGAACGCGCCATCCCACGCCCTACGGCAGCGGCATGGCCGAACGCCTGTCCACCGACCTTGCCGCCCGCGGCCTGGTGATCATCAGCGGATTAGCACGTGGCATCGATACCGCATCCCATCGCGGCGCGGTCGCTGCCAAAGGAAAAACCGTGGCGGTTCTCGGCACCGGAATCGATGTCATGTATCCCAAGGAAAACACGCGACTCACCGAACAGATCGTCGCTCTTGGTGGCGCGCTGATCTCCGAGTTTCCAGTCGGAACTTTCCCAGCTCCGCAAAATTTCCCGATCCGCAACCGGATCATCAGCGGCATGTCGGCGGGCGTTTTGGTCGTCGAAGCGGCGGAATACAGCGGCACGCGAATCACTTCGCGTCTCGCGCTCGAACAGAACCGCGATGTCTACGCAGTCCCGGGTAACGTGACCAACAAAAATTCCTGGGGTCCGAACACGCTGATCAAGCAAGGCGCGAAGCTCGTGGCCACCTGGGAAGACGTTTGGGAAGAGCTTCCGGCGGATGTGCAAGCCGCACTGAGTTCCATGCAGAATGAATCCCCCGAGTCCGAAACCGCATCTCTATTTCCGGACGAGGCAGCCTCGCCCCACGAAAAAAAGATCCTCAAGTTGCTGAAAGCCGATGAATCCACGCAAATTGATGAACTGGTCGAGTTGCTCGAAGCCGAAATGTCGCCCTCGGAAATCTTCGCCGCGCTGTTCGAGTTGGAGCTGAATGGCAAAGTGCGGCAGTTGCCGGGGAAGAATTTTGTGAAGAGCTTCTAGTTCTCAGTTGTCAGTTATCAGTTTTCAGTAAACCGGCGAGGTCTTATGCAGAGCTTTCGAAGTCTTAGAGTCTGGGAAATGGCACACAGGCTGACTCTGGACGTTTATGCATCGAGCAAGGCTTTTCCACGGGACGAGATTTACGGTTTGACAAGTCAGATGCGGCGAGCCTCTGCATCCATAGGAATGAACATTGCGGAAGGTTGCTGTAGAAAAGGTAATGTAGAAATGGGGCGGTTTCTGCAGATTGCAATGGGATCGGCAAGTGAAGTCGAATACCAACTTCTACTCGCTCACGACCTCGATTATTTGCAGAATTCGGAGTATGAAAGGCTTTCAGCGCAAGCAGTTGAGGTAAAACGGATGCTTTCGTCCTTAATGCAGAAAGTGAAGGCCGTTAACTGACAACTGACAACTGACAACCGAGAGCGGGTTGTTGCCATCCGCCAATTCGTGCTAGCTTCAATTCCAATACCGCGAAACTGAGGAACCATTGTCCAAAGGTCTAGTCATCGTCGAATCGCCCGCTAAGGCGAAAACTATCCAGAAGTATCTGGGCAAGGGATTCACGGTCGATGCTTCTTACGGCCACGTGAAAGACCTGCCCAAGAGCAGCCTGGGCGTCGATCTCGAAAACCATTTCGAAACCGAGTACGTCGTCATCCCGGGAAAAGAAAAGGTTCTCGCCAAGCTGAAGAAGCTGGCGCTCTCGGCCGACCACATCTACCTTGCCCCTGATCCCGATCGCGAAGGCGAAGCCATCGCCGCTCATCTTGCGGACGAACTCGGCGAAGATTCGAGCAAGAAGAAGAAGGGGAAAAAGACCAAGCCGAAGACGGACGACGTCGGCGAGGGCGCGCGCATCCGTCGCGTAACTTTCAACGAAATCACGCAACGCGCCGTCAAAGCCGCTTTCGAGCATCCGCGCGACATCGATCGCAACCTGGTCGACGCACAGCAGACGCGCCGTGTACTCGATCGGCTCGTGGGATATCAGGTCTCTCCTCTATTATGGGACAAAGTCCGCCGCGGCCTTTCCGCCGGACGGGTGCAGACCGTGGCGCTCCGCTTGATCGTCGATCGCGAACGCGAAATCAAGGCCTTCGAGAAAAAAGAATATTGGACCATCGATGCCAATCTCGCCGCCGCTAAGCCTCCGGCATTCGACGCCCGCTTCCTGGGCAAGGGCGAAGAGAAGATCGAAGTTACCAATGGCGAGCAAGCTGAACAAATCCGCCTGGCGCTGGAAAAAGCCGATTGGGTTGTGCGTTCGGCGGAGAAAAAAGAACGGCGCCGCAACGCCACTCCGCCCTTCACGACCAGCAAACTGCAGCAGGATTCCTCACGCAAGCTGCGCTTCAGCGTGAAGCGCACCATGATGATCGCGCAGCGCCTCTATGAAGGTGTCGAGCTTGGCGATGAAGGCTTGGTCGGCCTCATTACCTATATGCGAACCGATTCGACCCGCGTCGCCCCCGAGGCGATCACGGAAGTACGCGAATACATCGGCAGCGAGTACGGCACCCAATATCTGCCCGAATCTCCCAATACATATAAGGAGAAGAAAGAAGCGCAAGCGGCGCACGAGGCCATTCGCCCGACTTCGGCAGCGCGTCATCCCGATCAGGTCAAACAATATCTGCAGGAAGATGAATTCAAAGTTTACAAACTGATATGGCAGCGCTTTGTCGCTTCGCAGATGAACCCCGCCGTCTTCGATCAGACCTCGGTCGATATCGATGCCAAATCCGGCAGCGACGTGTTCTGGTTCCGCGTGACCGGATCGGTGATGAAGTTCGACGGCTTCCTTAGAGTCTACGAAGAATCGAAAGACAGCAAGGACGAAGAAGACGAGGAATTGAAACATAAGCTTCCGCCCCTCGAAGCCGGACAAAAGCTGACGCTGAAATCGCTGCTTCCCGAGCAGCATTTCACCGAGCCGCCTCCGCGCTTCAATGAGGCTTCGTTGGTAAAGGAGTTGGAAGAACGCGGCATCGGGCGCCCGTCCACCTACGCGACGATCCTCAGCACCATCCAGGAACGCATGTACGCGCAGAAAGTGGGTGGGAAATTTACTCCCACCGAGATCGGCTTGGTCGTCACCGACCTGCTGGTCGAAAACTTCAAAGATATTTTCGACTTCCAGTACACCGCGCGCCTCGAAGAAGAGCTGGACGAAATTGAAGAAGGCAAGCAAACCGGGAATGATGCGCTCGTGGAGTTTTACAAGAAGTTCAGCAAGGATCTCCGCTACGCCGAAAAGCACATGGAAAACATCAAGCGTATGGAGAAGCCGACCGACGAAAAGTGCGAACTCTGCGGCGCGCCGCTGGTCATCAAGTGGGGCAAGCACGGCTCGTTCTATGCCTGCAGCACCTACGACAAGGAAAATCCCGACACCTGCAAGTTCACCAAAGAAAATCCCATCAATCTGCCCGACCTCGACTCCGCGGACGTCCAGGAGACCACGCAGGAAGAGTATTGCGAGAATTGCGGCCGCGTCATGGTCTTAAAGCGCGGACGATTCGGCCAGTTCATGGCCTGCACCGGCTATCCGGATTGCAAGACCACGCGCCGGCTCGATCAGGGCAAGAAAGTTCCCGACATTCCACTCGACGAGACGTGTCCGCTGTGCAAGCGCAACCTGATCCTGCGACACGGCCGTTACGGCGAGTTCACGTCGTGCAGCGGATATCCCGAATGCAAATATGTGAAGCAGAACTTCATCGGCGTGAAGTGCCCCGAATGCAAAGAAGGCGAACTCGTCGAAAAACGCGCGCGCAAGGGAAACACTTTTTACGGATGCGGAAATTATCCAAAGTGCAAGTTCACCTCAGCGGCGAAACCCGTTCCCGAAAAATGCCCCGACTGCGGACACGAGTATCTGGTGGAACGAATCCGCAAAGATGGAACCGTGATCGCGTGTCCGAATAAGGAGTGCGATTACGAGCGTGCCGTCGAAGGTGCAACCGCAGGCGTTTAATTTTCAGTTGTCATCCTGAGCGAAGCGAAGGACCTGCTGTTCGCCGCAATGAAGCAGGTCCCTACTCTTCGCTCAGGATGACAAGCTACAAGGAACATCAACCAACGAGGCAAAAATGGCGAAGAAAGCGACACCGTACGATGCAGCGTTGATCATGAAACTCTACGACCTCCGCCGCGAAGCGGAAATGCGCAAGGCGAGAAACTGGCTGGTGACCGAATTCTGGCCGCGCAGCGCCGATGAGTTCATCAAGCTTGTAAATTCGTTTCCCAGCCAGGGAAACGCGTGGCTTCGTCAGGTCGGCGGCTATTGGGATATGGCGGCAGCCTTCGTTTTGCAAGGCGCTCTCAACGAAGAACTCTTTCTGCAGCCCGGCTGCAGCGGCGAAATGTTCTTCATTTTCGCCAAAATCCATCCTTTTCTTAAAGAGTTTCGCGAGAAAACCAATAATCCGGACGCCTTTTCCAACATCGAAAGAGTAGCGACTGGCTCGAAGACCGCCCGCAAGCGGCTGGAGCGCGTCCTGAAGAATATTGAGAACCGCCGCAAAGCGCTCGCCAAGTCCGCAAAGAAGGGTTGATCGCGGCACGGTGCCCAATTCATTGTGATCGAGAACACATTTCCGCAGCCGCCTATCTGCTATTCTTAACCGTGTTGTGCGGATGCTCTGGTGGTTTCTAATCCTGGGAGTGAGTGCTGTGGTGGTCGTGTCGGTTGCGCTTTCCCTCTACATGCGCGTCCGGCGGCAAATGAAGCGGACGGCAGCCCAGCGGGCGGAACTCGACGGCCTGGACCATACCTCGCCACCTGAGACGTGATTCCATGCTGTTCTCCGAAGTCCGCCACACGAAAGGAACACCATGTCGAGAGTAGATGCTCAGGTTCTTGGCCAGCAAACACGGCCCATTCACCCAGCAAGGGAAATTGCGAAGCAGGTGGCCATTGTGGTTGCTGCCAGCCTCTTCGTCGCCCTGTGTGCGCGCGTCTCCGTGCCTCTACCCTTCACGCCAGTTCCACTGACCCTGCAAAATTTCGGAGTGCTCACCGTTGGGTTGCTGCTCGGCTCACGTCGCGGTTTTGCGGCGCTCGCCCTCTACCTGGCCGAGGGTGCATTCGGGCTGCCCGTATTCAGCATGGGCGCCGGAGTTGCCTACTTGCTCGGCCCGACCGGCGGCTTCCTTATGGCCTATCCAGTCGTGGCCTTCGTCGCCGGCTGGATATTCGAGCAGAGGTCGAGGAGAGGTTCGGAACAAGGTTCGAAGCAAGGTTCGCGCGTTTTCGCTTGGGCCGCGTTGGCGTCCGTGGCTGCGGAACTCGTGCTCTTCACCGGCGGACTAAGTTGGCTCGCCATGCTCACCCACTCGGTTTCGCTGGCATTCAAGTTTGGCCTCTACTGGTTCGTGTTTGCGGAAGTCATCAAGGTGCTGATGGCCGCGGGTGTAACCTCTCGCTGGCATCAACAACGTGCTTGGCAGCGGTGAACTGAAAACTCGTGTTTTGTATTATGGCAGTTTTGTATAAGGGCATCGCTTTAGCGATGCCGCAAGTCGCTCCGATTGGGATTGCCCCGTTAGGGGCCGGTAGCGGAATCTAGTCTCGCAGCATCCGGTTTATAGTACAGGACGTAATCTTATGAGTACCGTATCTTCTCCAGTACGCGAAATTACCGTGGCCCACAGCCCAGACTCCGACGATGCATTCATGTTTTACGGATTGGCCACGAGCAAGGTGCGTGTGCCCGGTCTGAAGTTCAGTCACACTCTTTGTGATATCGAGACGCTGAACCGCCAGGCGCAGGACGGCGTCTACGATGTAACCGCGATTTCGTTTCACGCTTTTCCCTACATTCAGGAAAAATACACGTTGATGTCGTGCGGCGGCAGTGTGGGCGAGGGTTATGGCCCCATGGTTGTTTCCACGCGGCCGTTCACGCCCGATGAAATCAAACAGAAGAAAATCGCCGTACCGGGCAAGCTCACCACGGCCTACCTGGCGCTCCAACTGTTCGCGCCCGGCATTGCTGTGGAAGTCGTCCCCTTCGATCAGATCATCCCGCAGATTCTCGAAGGGAAATACGAAGCGGGCCTCATCATCCACGAAGGCCAACTGACCTACGACAAGTCCGGATTGCACCGTATTGTCGATCTAGGCAGGTGGTGGCAAAAAATCAGCGGACTGCCGCTCCCACTCGGCGGAAACGCTATCCGCCGCTCGCTCGGCCCGGAAACCATGGCGACCGTCACCCAGGCGCTGCGCGAGAGCATCCAGTACGCCATCGATCATCGCGAAGAAGCGCTCGCCTACGCCATGCAATTCGCCCGCGATCTCGATGCCCAACTCGCCGACAAATTTGTCGGCATGTATGTAAACGAGCGCACCCTCGACTATGGAGACGATGGCCGCGAAGCGGTGCGGCGACTACTCGACATGGGACACAAGGCAGGCATCATTCCGCAGACGCCGCGGGTGGAGTGGGTGTGATCGCTTCGAGCTGAAAGCGCAGCTCTACTTCGCCCGCTCCGGAAACGCGTACACCGGATCAATGTCCACCGGCACATCCGACGCTGCCTGCAACGACGCCTTCAACTCCTCCGGCATCGTATCGTATTTCTTGAACCAGTTTTCCGCCCGCGAGCGATCTCCGGTTGCTTCGATCTCCAGCAGTTCCTTGGCGAGGTCCGCCATAGCGCCGGGCATCTTCTCGAAGTCAACCGCATACCGACCATTAGCATTCCGCCGAATCGCACCACGCTCCGAGAGATAGTTGAATTCCATCATCTCCGCCTGCCCGTGCGCCTCAGCCGTTCCGAAGCGCACGGTGCGAAACACTCCGCCCACATACGACGCGTAATACTCCTCCAGCTTTTCTTTCGGAAGCGCATTATGATCCACCAGCCATTTCAAGGCAAACATCCCGGTAACATCGGCCTTAGCTTCTTCCAGTCCGCTGAACTGATGGCCGATCGCTTCCCGTATATCGACTCTCCCTCCCGAGGTGCGCGCGAACGCCGGACCGAGCCCGTGACAAATCTCATGCATGATCGTGCTCTGCAGATACCCCTCGCCTGAAACCTTCGCCGCCTGCTCGGGCTCCATCAGTTTGCGCGCGACCGGCAAAATAATGTAGTTCACCCGCGCGTCCATGAAATTCTTGAAGAAAAGTTTCTTGCTGCCCTTTTGTTCATGCACTCGCGGATCGTTTGGCAGATTGTCGGCCACCGCCTGGTACCCATGAGTCAGGTCGCCCGCTCGAAATGGAGCGTCCATCACCTCCATCGGTGTCTCCAGTCCATGTTTCGACGGCCGATCTTCCGCTGCCAGCGGCAGCCCATCCTGAATTTCCGGCACATACTTCTGGAAGAGTTCCAGTTTCTTGCTCTCGCGCTCGTTGCGCACCATCACCGCCGCGCCATACGAACCCTTTACCCCCAGCAGTCCGTCCAGATAAGTTTCATACGGAGCAAAAATGATGTCGAACTTCGGATTCTTCAAATCGAGCCAGGCTAGATCGCTCTCGAAGTAGTCATCGCTGAGCAACGCATCGGCGCGCAGTCGAAGAAACTTCGCAAAAGCCGCATCGTCACTGAGCGCGGCCGCAGCCCGCAGAGCTTTCGCCGCCGGTTCCAGAAAGGCGCGAAACGCAATGTGGTAGGGAACGGCCTCCAGTTTGTCCTGATGCCAGCGCACGATTGTGAACTGGTTGTAGATCGCGGCTCTTTGGTCGGGATGCTCCTTGACATATTGCTCCACCTGATCGCGTGTCAGGTTCGCAGGATAAAATCCTCGCCCAGGCGGCATCGGCTCGCTTCCGACAAATGGCTTATTTTGGTCAATCAGATCGAAGCGCGAAGCGTTGATCCACAGATACCGGCGCAATTGCACGTCGCGCGGATTTCCGCTCGAGGCCAGCGACTGGTACAGGATCAACGCCTCGGGATCGCTTTGCCGCCAATAAATACTCTCCAGATAGCCGCAGGCCTCCACCAGTTTGTGAATGACTTGCCGCTCACGAGCGTTCAAACCGTCCGCCCGGAACGGCATTTGAACGCGCCGGAATTTTGCCAGGCGTTGTGCGAGGTCTGGAGCGACCTTCAAAGCCGCCTGAGCGCCGCTCGTTGCCGCCGAACCGGTCATAGACTTTGGCTTTTTCGTGGATTGCGCTGTGCTGAGAATGGCCGTCGTTAAAATTAAAATTAAAATGGAAAGTAAAATAACCTTGCAGCCCGCAAAAAAATGTCGCCTGATACCCCAGTTCCCGGCCCGATCGTTCCCCATAAGGACACAAGTCTATCAAACCGCGAATCTCCGCGGAGCCGCTATCATGAAGACATGCCCGAACAGATCGGCGCCCAGACTCTCCTCATCGATGCCGATGACACGCTTTGGGAAAACAACATCTATTTCGAGCGGGCGATTGCAAAATTCATCTCGTTCCTCGACCATCGCGAGCACACGCCGGAGATGGTTCGACTGGTGCTGAATGACGTTGAACGGGAATCCATCGTCAAGCACGGCTACGGCCTGAACAGCTTCGCGCATTCGCTGGTCGAAACCTTTGAGAAGCTCTCCGTCGAGCCCATCACGCCTGAGTTACACGAACGAATTCACAGCTTTGCCCATCAGATCGCCGATCATCCCATAGAAATTCTCCCCGGCGTGCCAGAGACGCTGCAATATCTCGCCGAGCGCCACCACCTCATCATGATGACCAAGGGAAATCTCACCGAACAATCCGGGAAAGTCGAGCGCTCGGGCTTGAAAGAATATTTCGCGGCCGTCGAAATCGTAGCCGAGAAGGATGAATCGACCTACCGCTCCGCCATCTCCGAGTACGGTCTTCCGGCCGACACGACTTGGATGGTCGGCAACAGCCCGAAGTCCGATATCAACCCCGCTCTTGCCGCTGGATTGCACGCTGTCTTCATCCCGCACGGCAGCACCTGGATTCTGGAGCACGAGGAGGTCGCGACCACAACCCCCGCATCGCAGCGACTGCTGGTGGTAGATCGTTTTGCGGATCTCAAAAACCACTTCTAAACCTCCGCGCCATTCCCCCACCCAAAAAACAAAGGCCGGAATCCTGGAAGTTCTTCCGGATCCCGGCCTATGCTTGTTTCAACTTGTACCGGTCTTAGTTGTTCGGCGTGGCGCCGGCGTCGGTTGAGGTTGTATTCGCAGGTGCTGTCGCCGTGGTAGTCGTGGTCGCGTTGGCAGTCCCGTAGCGCGAAAGCCGCGGGTAGAAGGGCGTTACCTCGAAGGGCATCTTATCGCGCGCGGAAGTGATCGCAACCGGTTGCGACTTGACGATCTCCACTTTGTCGTCCCATGCATTCATCCTGACGCGTCCACCGAGGGGCAACGCGGCAATCTGATCCAACTTATTCCAATCGAGCGCCGGGGCCGAAGTGGCCAACTGCGCCATCCGCGTCACCGTCCCGTTCTCCGTAAAGCTGTTGCCGAGGTGCGCCTGCAGCAGAGCGCTTAATTGTGGAGCACGCGCTTGCAATGCCTTGATGAAAAGCCCAGCCGCGTCCAATTTTTGCGCGTAAGGCGAGGCCTTCAGCATCTCGATAGCTTTCTTGTCGGCAGCCGCCTCTTCTTCGGGAATGTGTTTGAACCCGAGGTTCTGGTATGTCCCCTCGTCGGAGAACAGCATGCGGTCGTTAAATGCATACTGGCTGCCAAGGTTGTGTCCCAGAACGATGTGCGCGAGTTCATGGGATAACACCATGGCCAGGCTGCCCTCGTCGGGAAGGACGTCGATCAGCCCGCGGCTCACTACAATTGTGTTCCCGACGCTGAAGGTCTCCAGCGGAGAAGTGGTCAACACCCGCGTCCGGACGGGCCGCGGCAGTTCGATATTGTTGGTGATCTGCAGATTATTCACCACGGTTTGCAGAATTTTGTCGACGTCGCCTGCGGGCGCCAGCAGCCCGGCGCGTTCCAGTCGTTCAATCACGTTGTCTTCGGCCTGCTGTTGCCATTCGCGCTCGGCAGCCAGTGGAGTAGCATCCTGCGCGGACGGAGTCTCGTCTTTTACGCTATCCACTCGAATGTTAGTAAGTTCGTCATTCGGCGTCCCCATCTTAAGGTTATATCCCCACATACGAGTCTGAGCCTTAAACGCGATCTTGTTTTTGGCGCCCGCCGTGAAGTCGCCTTCCTCACTGTAGATGTAAGTTGGCACCCAATAACCGGGGACCAAATTCAAGCGCCACGCGTCCATGTGGAAGTAATAGCTGTTACGCGAAGGGTGCGCATAAGTCCCGTTCATCCGCACGATGTTGAAGTTTTGGTCCTCAACCCAGATTCGGCCGAGAAAGCGTCCGCGACCAGCATCCTTTTCCGGGGTCATGTCAAATACCAGGCAGCGCACGTCGCCGAGAAATTCGCGTCGAGCGTAGCGGAAATCGTAGTGTTGCCGGTCAAAGTCATTACGATCGGCGAAGATCATCCAGGAAAAGCCGAGCGGTTGGTACTGGAACTTGAACTTCTTCGTGACCTCACCCAGAAGATGCTTCTCCATACCTTCATCTTTGTTTTTGTTCTTGCCCTTGCCTTCAAGGTAGTCGTTCCGGTCGATCGATTCGCTCAAATCCATACGTCCCAGGAAGTAGTGATCGTCTTGCGGAACCGGCCCCAGTTGCGGATCTTGTGTCAGGTTTTGCAGATAGGTCTCGACAATCGGAGTGCGCGGCGACAGGAATTTGATCAGCTCCTTTTCGCGCACGATCACCCGATCGACAACCTCGTCCATCGTGGTAGGCGGCGCCAGATTCGACTGGGCCTCCCATGGCTGGGCTTGGCCAGTCTGAGTCTGGCCCGGCTGAGCCGCCGTTTGGGCGGGCTGCCTCACCGTCTGTGAGTTTTGCGGCGCGGACGCCGGCTGCTGGGCCGCTGCTGTCATCGTTACCGCCAGCAGAGCCAAAGTCATCCAATTCAGTTTGCTCATAGTCATGTTGCTCGTAACTCTCCGCATAACTCTCATCTCCAAAGTTTCAATACGCCATTTGAAATACCACGTGCACAATTGCTGTTGAATCGATAGCCTGCCCGTTGCGCAGGGCCGGCTTGAACCGCATCTTGTCTGCGGCGTTCACGGCAGCTTCATCAAGTCCATGGCCCAGACCTCGAACCACGCGATTTACGTGTAACTGCCCATTTGCCGCGAATTCCACTTCGAGCAGGACTTCACCCTCCAGTTGCAGATGCCTTGCTTCGTCCGTGTAAACTGGATTGGGCTTGTAAGTAATTTCGACCGATGTCGTGGGCGGCCCGCTATCGACGTGCTGAACGTGGGCGGAACTGGGCCCCACCACTTGCGAACCGAAGCCCGAACTCTGCACTCCAGCGCTACCCTGGCCGCTCCTGCGCCCGTCCCCCTGGCCGGGAGTTGCCACCCCATCGCCAAAATCGGCGCTTGCCACCGTTCCCTTAATCCCCTTCGCGCCGCCCGACCCATTGCCTTGTCCCGGGCCCACTGGCATGTCGAAGGAACCCGCGGGCGCGGCGATCAGCTTGCCATTGGGCTTGCTGTTTGCGCTCGGCTTCAGCCCATTCGGATCGCCGAAGCCGCCCGTCTGGACTTTTGAAATCGGAGCATTCACCGTCGGTTTCACCGAACTCCCCTGGAACTGCCCGGTGTTAATCAGCACCGGACGCGCTCCGCTGGCCCCCACCTTCAAGACGGCCGGTGCGAAGTTATTCATCACCACTTTCGGCGGCTCAATTTCCTGCGGCTGCGGCCTGAGGGTGCGGACTTCCTTTGGCACGATCAGTTTCGGCGTCTGGAACACTGGTTTTGCCGGCAGCAACTGCGCATGCAGCGGTCTCTGCTTGTATCGCTTCTCTGGTCTTAGTGTTGGTCGCGGTACCAATTCAATGACGCGATAACCGGCAGTGATCAACGTGTCCGGCATCAAGATTCCGCACACGACCATCAGCAGAATCAGCGCTGTCACCGTTCCATATCCGGCGGCAAAGCTCCGCCAGTTCCAGGGCTTCTCAGGCAGCAGGCCGAGTTCAAAACCGCGAGAGTGCGTAGGCATCCATGACTCCAAAGGGGACCCGAAGCTGGGGAGAGCGCTCGAGTGTTGGAGTCTTCACCTTATGGGAGATTAGGCAGGGGGTAAACGTGTCGCCTGCGCCTGTCCTTTGGTAACCACCTTTGGTATATGACCGGATGACCGATTACTTCGGTGCCAGCGCCCGGCGCCGCGCAAAAAAGTAGAACACGGGAATGCCCGCCAGAATCGCCAGGCATCCGGCTGCTGAAGCTTTCACATTGTCGGTGAATGTGTAATACAGAAGAGCGGCGGAAACCATTACAAACACTGCTGGAACCACCGGATATCCCCGCACGCGATATGGCCGCTCAGCCTCCGGCTCGCGATGCCGAAAAACGAACACCGTGCTGCTGGCGATCATATAGAACATCCATTCCGCGAAGATCGCGAGCGAAAAGAACTGCCGGAAACTGCCGCCCAGCAGCAAAAGAACGACGGCCAGCCCGCATTGAACGATAATCGCCACCGATGGCGTGTGATAACGCGGGTGGACCTCCGCCATCGCTTTAAAGAAATACCCGTCGCGCGCCATGGCAAACGGCACGCGTGCTCCGCTCATGGTCGATCCGTTTAATGTTACGAGCATCGAAATCGCCATGCCCGCCGACACCAAGCCAGCGCCGGTGCGCCCCAACACCATCGCCACCGCGTCCGATGCAGGGCGCTCCGAGCCCGCCACCGCCCCCGCCGGCAGCACATACTGCACCGCTGCGTTCACCAGAATGTAGAGTGCGCCTACGGTGGCCACGCCCCAAATCAGTGACAGGGGAATGTTGCGCTGCGGATTCCGTATTTCGCCTGCCACCATGTTCAGATCGTTCCAACCGTCATACGCCCATAGCGCAGCCACCAGCGCGGCAAAAAAACCGGCTATGCCACCTTTTGCACCGGTGAACTCGGTCGCGAAATTCGCCCAGGTTCCGCCTCGATAAGAAAAGCCGACCACCACAATTCCGAGGATGATTGCGACTTTCAGCAAGGTAAACAGAAATTGAAATTCTCCTGCCCGTCGCACGCCGATATAGTTCAGCCATGAGATCAGGACGGTGGCGCCGACCGCCACCACTTGGCCGTAGGTGATAGCGAAGGGCCACGAGGTACAGCGGTAAGCAAAAAAAGAAAAGACGGAGAATGTTTCGAGGATCCGCACTAACCCGGTTGTGATCGTCGCAATCGAAGCGGGCTTCGCGATGAGAAATGTTGTCCAGGAGTAAAGGAATCCGGCAAGCGGCCCATAGGCATCGCGAACATACACATACTCTCCGCCGGCCTGTGGCTTCATAGCGCCAAGTTCGGCATAAGTAAGCGCGCCGAAAAAAGAGAGCACCCCCCCGGCCATCCAGGCGAGATACACCAGTCGAGCCGTTCCAACCGCTTGCATCATCTCAGAGGGAACGAGAAAAATTCCGCTGCCGATGATCGTCCCCACCACGACTGCGCCGGCGTGCGACAGCCCGAGATCGCGCGCCAGTTCCGGCCGGGAATGAATTTCCTCTGCATGTTTGACCATTTTCGCGATGCGTCCTCCGCGATCCCCGCCGTTCAAGACTTTGTTCAAGCCGTCGGTCAAGCCTTCGATGAACTTCGCCACAAACCGCTGGCCGCGTACCCCACAGCAAACGTTACGCAGGTGCCGATCGCGACCCACCAAGTGAAAGCTACCTGCGTCCCTTTCCACAAATACAGCTCTATCGCCAATCCGCAAAGCATGCCAACAATCGCCCCGCTCTGATTAGCGCGCCGGGTCAGCACGCCGAGCAGAAACACCCCAAGCAGTGCCCCATAAGCGATAGACGCGATTTGTAATCCGACCTCCACCACGCGCCCTCCCCGATGCAGCGCAAGCAGCGCCAGACCGAACAGCACGAGTGCCCATCCAACCGTCGCCAGTCGTGCCAGCCGCAGCCGGGTTCCTTCACTGGCAACGGGACGAAAGCGAAGATAGAAGTCCATAATCGAACTCGACGCCAGCGAATTCAACGCCGCGCTAAGGTTCGACATCGCCGCTGCAAGAATGGCCGCGATTAACAGCCCCGAAATTCCATGCGGCATCCGGCTCACGATGAACGTCGGATAGATCCTGTCCGACCTGCCAAACGCCGACGACGGAACCCGGTAGTAAGCAAACAGCATCACGCCCACAAAAAGAAACAATGCAAACTGAAGAAAAACAGCCACTCCACTCGACAACAATGCCAGCATCGACTGCCGCTGATTCCGCGCCGCCAGCAATCTCTGCACGATGAGTTGGTCCGTGCCGTGGCTAGCCGTTGTGAAAAACGTGCCGCCGATAAGACCGGCCCAAAGCGTATAAGGTTTTGCAAAATTCAAATAGGGCCAGTGTGCCAAGACGGAAGCATCGAACACCCGGAACTTGTGCAGTCCACCTGCAATCGTCTGTGCCGAGGCCCAGCCCCCCGGCACCAAATGAAGAATGGTCACCAACCCCACGAATGTCCCGCCGACGTAAATGAAGGTCTGCACCACATCGGTCCAGATCACCGCCGCCAGACCACCCTCAAACGTGTAGATCAAAGTGAGCAGCGTGATAATTGCAATGGACGTCACCTCGCCCGTGCCCAGCGCAATCGATACCACAATGGACACGGCGTAAACGCGCACACCCTCAGCCGCCGCCCGAGTCAGCAGAAATAGCCCCGCCGTCACCGTCCGCAACTCCGGACCGAACCGCCGCTCAATCAGCTGATAAGCCGTATACAACTCGCCGCGAAAATACTGCGGAAGCAGCACAAAACTGATAATGAACCGCCCAATCACATAGCCCATCACCCATTGGAGAAAAGTGAGATTGGAATCGTAGGCGAGGGCGGGAATACTGATGATAGTCAGAGTACTGGTTTCCGCTGCCACAATCGAAAGCGCAATTGCCCACCAGGGAATGTCGCGGTCGGCGAGAAAATAATCGCGCATCGTCCGCTGCCGCTTGCGAAACCGCAGCCCGAACAGCGTGATCCCCGCCAGGTAAACCGCAATAATCAGCAGGTCGATCCGATTCAATCCCAAGCGATTCCTTTCGCCTCGCTCCCGATCCCAACTGTGGATGAGACGCGTCTCACCCAAGGGCGAGCATCTCCAACGGTTCGCCGCAACGGTTCGCTGCATTGTACAAGCATGTTCGCGGCCCGAAGCGTTCGTCGAACCTGTGTTAGAACTAGCGCGATGGCCTACTATCTCGGAATCGACGGCGGCGGCACCAAAACCCGTTGCGTTCTCGCCGACGAAACGACGGTGGTCGCGAAGTCTATGTCCGGCGGCAGCAACATCGTTCGCCTCGGCGAGAACCAGACAAGGGAAGCCTTGCATGCCGCTATCCGCCAGGTTTGCGCCGCCGTTAAAATTTCCCCCGATCAGATCCGCGCCACCTGTGTCGGAGTCGCCGGCGCTGCTCGGCCGGAAATTGCCGCAAAGATTCGCCGCATCGTCGCCGAAATGATTCCTGAAAACGCTCCCAATATCGAAGTCGTAGGCGATACCGTAATTACCCTCGAAGCTGCATTCGGTACCGGCCCCGGGGTGATTGTGATCGCCGGTACCGGCTCCATCGCCTATGGCCGCGATGCCGCGGGTCGCACGGCACGCGCCGGAGGCTGGGGGTTTGCTGTCTCCGACGATGGCTCCGGCCACTGGATTGGCCGCCGCGCCATCTCCGCGATCCTGAACGCCCGCGATCGAGGCCTCGAAACTGCGCTCACCGCGATGTTCCTCCAATCGTGGAAACTCAGTACCCTCGACGAACTTGTACAACAGGCCAATGCCACACCGCCGCCCGATTTTCCGCGCCTGTTTCCCATCGTCCTCGGCGCAGCCGATCGGGGCGATGCCATCGCCTGCGATCTGCTTGCCGATGCCGGAGCGAGGTTGGCGGAGCTCGCGGGGATCGCCCTTCAACGCCTCGCGCCTCGTGATGCCGATGCCACCGAGATGCTTCCGGTAGCCATGACGGGCAGCGTCTTTCGTCAGTCTCGCCACGTGCGCATGGTTTTCTACAATGCCTTGCAGCCACGCTTTCCGGGCATTCATGTGTGTCAGGAACTGGTCGATCCCGTCGAAGGCGCGCTAGCCAGGGCAAGACGAATAGAGACGGGGCTTGCCCCGCCTGAAGCAGGCTGACGATAGTCATGCACGAAAATGAAATGCGCGAAAATGAAATGCCCGAGGAAGAAATCGTCGTAAACGAAACCGCGATGACATCGGCCCCGGCAGCGACACCTCCAGTGCCGGCGGACCTGCTTCGCACCGCCGCCGACCCCGCCCTCACCCAGGACTTAGCCCTGGCTCTTCTGCATCGCGGTGACTTGCCCTCTGACGTCCTTGAGCAGCTCGCCAGGAACGCCACCCCACTGAAGAGCCGTAAGGTAAGGATTGCGCTGGCCTGCCATCCGCACACACCGCGCCACGTCTCTGTCCCATTGGCGCGCCAGTTCTACACTTTCGATCTGATGAAAGTTGCGCTCGCGCCTGAAGTCCCGGCCGACGTGAAAGTTGCCGTCGACGATGTCCTCATCGCGCGTCTGAAGACGATCACCCTCGGCGAGCGTCTGACGCTGGCCCGCCGCGCCTCGGGCAGAGTGGCCGCCGCGCTGTTGCTGGATGTTGAAAACCTCGACGCCAAGAACGCCGACGCCAAGAACGTCGATGCGAAGACCATAGCCCGCGCAACCCGAGTCATGCAGACCGCGCTCGAAAACCCACGACTCACCGAAGCCTTCATTATCAACGCCGTGCTTGATGGGAGTGCCAGTGCAGGTCTGGTACATGGGGTGGCGCGGCACTCAAAATGGTCGCACCGCAGGGAAATCCGCGTAGCTCTTCTGCGGAGCGAGCATCTGTCGCTGGCTCGCGCCCTGGAATTCAGCCGCGACGTCCCCGCGCGATTGCTGCACGAACTACTGGCTAGCTCGCGCCTCCCCGATCCAATCAAAGACCAGCTTCAACGCGAGAATTCTGCGTAGGAACAATCGCCCCCTCCGGTTGACCCGTAGCAGGCAAACTACCCATGCGGCGCGGGCGCCCCCGCCCGCTTGGGTCGAGCACCAACCTTGACCGGTGTCTACCCTGGCCCGAACTCTGCGCATGATAACTTTATCGTCGGAAGTATCGCACCAACGCCGCCGCTGCGGCCCGAGAACGATTCAATGAACAGAATCATCACAGCAATTCTCGTCTTGCTGCTCTTCACCGCCACGCTCTTCGCGAAGAAGGAGAAATCCGCCCATGGTGCCGACCTCCTGCGCCGGTTCGAAGCCGAATTCGCGGCGGACGTCGCACAGCACGGCCACAATGCCTTCATTGACCACTTCGCGGAAGATGGCGTCGAGATCGTGGATGGCGGTGGCATCAACACTAAAGACGACATGCGCAAGCAACCCGCATGGGCGGAAGGCACATCTCTGACCTGGATGCCCGTCAAAGCCGATATGGCTGCGTCCGGTGATCTTGGCTACACCTACGGCAACTACATTTACACCGCCAAGAATAAAGAAGGCAAACTCGTCACCAGTTACGGAAAGTACACCTCAATCTGGAAAAAGCAGAAGGATGGCCACTGGAAGGTGGTCGTCGACATGGGAAACTCCAGTCCCGAGCCGAAATCGGGGAAATGAGGCCGCCGGCGTTACAATTAAATGAGGGTGAGGGTGGGGATTTCATGTCTCTCGGGGTGTGTCTTACGGGTCGAGAATCCTCATTTTCCCGCCGTCGGGAACTCAAGTGATTTCGTCTCTTCTTGATCGCAAAATCGAAAAGCGTCCTGAGAACGTGTGGCTCCAGGGCCGCATTCTGTTTCTCACCGAGGACCCGGAACTGATAGAGAAACAGATTGCAGGATGGGATCTTCCCTGGGACACAAGAAATGCCGGCAACAATCCCAAACTCCGCGACGACATTTCAACCGACGAAATTACTCCCGCCCACTACTGCTTTTACTTTGACCGGACGCTCGGCGAAATTCCCTACGTTGGTTTGCGCTGCGGCGACACGTTGCCGATTGGCCGCGGCGACGTTAAGAAAGGCGGCTTCGTGTGCTCAGTAAGCGGCAAGCGGCGCGGCAAAGGCTCGAGCCGCGAACAGTCGCCCTATGCCGAGATGTGTGCTGGAATCCAAATTGCGATTGCAGAGAATATCGAACGCATCTACAAGCAAAACTGCCAGAACCTCGGCCTGCTGACTTCGACCAACTTTTCCTTGATCGACCGGATTCGCACAGGTGAGGAGATTGCGTTACGCGAATTTACCGCGGGGGAAGATGAGATCACAAAGCAGGTGATCGAGTATGGCGGACTTTTTCCGTTCAATGTGGCGCGCCTACAGGGCAAAGTGTTTCTGCCGCCGATTGAGACTGAGAAACGCCCGATGACGTTGGCGGAGAAGATTTTTGCCCAGCACATGATCTCACCTGCAAGCAACGAGCGCGTAGGGACAGCCGCCCCCGGCTGTCCGGCCGAGCGAAGCGCGGCTGCCTCCGATAATCGCTACGTCAAACCGGGCGACACTGGTTTCACCCGCGTTGATCTGCGCTTCAGTCATGAATACGTCACGCCGATGGCATCCATTTTTTATGAGCAGCACGTCGGCAAAGATGTTCCGGTCAACGATGCCTCGAGCATCCGATTCTTCCGCGACCATCTAACCTTTCTCGACGAGGTGCTTTCCGAAGAAAAGAAAAAGATGGGGCTTCTCGACTTGGCCACGCAGCTCAAGCTGAAGCAGGAGCATTTCGCCAGGCAGCAGGGAATCAAGCTGCACGGCGAACTTACCGATCGCAAAGGCTCGGAGGGCATTTGCCATTCCGTGATGTTAGAGACCTATGCCCTGCCCGGGCAGGTTAACGTTGGTTCGGATTCGCACACGCCACATGTCGGCGCCATCGGATGCATAGCCTTTGGCATCGGCACGACGGACGTATTCAACTCCTGGATCACGAAAGACGTTCGCGTTAAGGTACCGGAGTCAGTCAAGATCGTCATCCGCGGCAAGCGGCATCCAAATGTCACGGCAAAAGACTTCATCCTGAAGATTCTCTCTCTCGATTACGTGCGCAGCGGCAAGGCGCTGGCCAAAGTCATGGAGTATGCGGGCGAAGCGGTGGAAGCGCTGTCGGTGGACGAGCGCGCGACCATGACTAATATGGCCGCCGAAATCGGTGGCTTCACTGGCATCGTTGCTCCGGACGAAAAAGTGATCGATTTCCTTATCGAGCGGCGAGGCATCCAGCGCGCCGAAATCGAGAGCATGATCGAGGGCCTGCACAGCGACCCGAACGCTGAATACGCCCAGGTGATCGAACTCGACGCCAATGAGATTACGCCCATGGTCGCCACGCCCGGCGATCCCGGCAACGGCAAGTACATTCGCGAACTCAATTCGCCCGTGCCGATTGAAATTGCCTATGGCGGAACCTGCACAGCCGGGAAGAACGAAGACATGGATATGTACGCGTCGGTTCTCGCCGACGCCCTAAAACAAGGCCAGCGCGTTTCAAAGGATGTAGAGTTCTGGATCCAGTTCGGCTCGCAGGAGACGCGCGAGTATTCAAAACGTAAAGGCTATCTGGAAGTCTTCGAGCAGGCGGGAGCGCGCGTCATTGAGCCCAGTTGCGGGGCTTGCATCAATGCCGGGCCCGGAGTATCGACACGTCCCGATCAGGTCGTGATCAGCGCGCAAAATCGCAATTTCCCCGGGCGCAGCGGCCCAGGCCAGATGTACCTGGCATCGCCCTTGACCGTAGCCGCGAGCGCGGTGGCAGGCTACATCGTCGAATACAAGCCAAGCCAGCAGCGGGAACTCACAACCGCCTGAGGCTGCCGCCGGCGACTAGAATCTACGGATGCTCGCCCGGCTCCGATACCACCCCCGGCGGTGGAGGCGGAATCGCGATGTCCAGTTTCTTCACTGTCCCAAGCGATGAGATTGGCTTGTCGAATTCCTTCGTGTTGCCCACTACCAGCACTGCCATTTGCTCGCGATGGATGTACTTTGCCGCTACCCGCGCGACGTCTTCCTTCGTAACTTTTTCGATCTCCCTCTGAAAGTTCTCCAGAAAATCCAGTGGATAACCGTAAAATTCGTAGGCCATCTTCTCCTGCAAAACCTTCTCCGGCGAATCGAACCGGAATACAAAGGAATTCAGAATCGCGTCCTTGGCGCGCTTGATCTCCGCATCGTCAATGGGGCGCTTAGGCAGACCCTCCAATTCGTCATCCAGCGCCTGGATCGATTCGACGGTGGTCATGCTCTTGGTGCGCACCATCATTCGGAGTATTCCAGGGTGGTCCCATCCCGCGCCCACGCCCCCTCCGACGGCATACGCAAGTCCCTTCGTCGTGCGAATGTCGTTAAACAGCCGGGACGAAAAACCGCCGCCAAATGCCTCGTTGAACACCGAGGTCGCATAGTAATCGGGATTCTTCCGCGTGATGCCGAGTGCCACCAGTTGAATATTGCTTTGGTTCACGTCGGTTTTGTCGACTTCGTAATATCCCGGCTTAGCCGGATCGGGTTTGATCTCCGGATCGCTCGCCGCCGGACCCTTGGGCCACATCTTGAAAGCCTCGCGCAGCCGGGCCTCCATCTTCGCCGAGTCGAAGTCGCCGACCACGCCGAGGATGATGTTATTCGGATGCACGTATCTGCCATGCCACTCCACCAGATCCTGGCGTGTGATCGCCGCCACCGTTGCATACTCCGGAGTTCGCGCATACGGATTGTTTGCGCCGTACGCCAGCTTCTCCGCTTCCCGGCCCGCAATCTGCGCTGGATCGTCGTTGCGTCGTGAGATGGCGTCGTACATTCCCTTCTGCGCAATCTCAATCTTGTCGGCCCGAAACTCCGGATTCTTCAGCAAGTCCTCGAAGACGCGAAATACGTCGTCGAAATCCCCTTTTAGACACGACCAGCTCACGGTCGTCGAGTCGATGCCTCCGCCAGTCTCGACCTTGGCCGCGCGCTGCTCTAGAAAGTCATCCAGTTGATCGCCCGTCTGCGATTTTGTTCCTCCAGTGCGCCACACCTCGCCGTAAACATCCATCAGCCCCGTCTTGTTCGCTGGAGCCGACCTTTCGCCGCCGCGAATGCGAGCCGCGCCGTCGATGATGGGTAACTCATGGTCTTCCTGCAGAAAAATTACCATCCCATTCGGCAACTCAATGCGCTTAGGCTGCGCCGGATGAAATGCCGGCAACTTGGGAATCGGTATCTGCTGCCACGGCTGCGGCGAAGTCTGTTGCGCCTGCGCCCACAGCTGCGCACTGCCGCCGGTTAGCACAGCAACGGCGACGATCGCCCAGAAAAATCCAGTGCGCTTCACTGTCCACCTCCTTGCGGTGCCGCACCCGCCCCCGGAGGCGTGCCCGCAAACTCGATGATCCCGACGGTCCGGTTATCTGGCGTAAACGTCTGATTCGCAACCCGCCGAATGTCCGCCTTGGTAACCTTGTCGATCCGGTCGACCGAGCGAAACAACTCCCGCCAATCGTCATAGCGAGACTGATACAGCCCCAGCGCGAACGCCAGTCCCTCATTCGATCCGAGCGAGCGAATCAGGTTCGCCTTGGCTCGCGTTTTGATCATTTTAAGCTCTTCATCCGAAATGTCTTCCTTCTTCAGCCGTTCAATCTCCACATGAATCGCCTTCTCCACCTCCTGCGGAGTGTGCCCCGGAATCGGGAACGCGTAAAACGCAAACAGCTGCGGATATTTGGTCCCCGGCAGCCCCGTAAAGCCCTCCGAGTCCGATGCGATCTGCTTATCGCGGACCAGCGCCCGGTAAAGCCGCGAGGTGCGTCCATTCGACATCAGGTCGGCGATCGCGTCATACACCTGGTCGTCCGGGCTGCGGTAATCGGGACGGTGATAGCCTTCGAGATACAACGGTTGCGCCTGTTCGTGCAACACCACTGTCCGCTCCGAGTTCTGCGGAGGCTCGGCGGTCGTCGCGGTGTCGGGTAGCGGACGCGCCGGAAGTCGCGAGAAATATTTCTCGACAATCGGCATCGCTTCCGATGCCTTTAAGTCTCCCACCACGGTGACGACCATGTTCGAGGGTACGTAATACTTATCGAAGAACTTTTGCGCGTCCGTCGCCGAAAAAGAATTTAAATCCGAGATCCATCCAATCGTGGGCCGGTGATAAGGATGCGCCGCGAATGCCTCCTGCGTGAATTGCTCCAGCAGGCGCCCGATGGGATTGCTGTCCACCCGCATGCGGCGCTCTTCGATTACCACGTTGCGTTCTTTGTAAAACTGCCGCATCACCGGATGCAAAAAGCGCTCCGATTCCAGATACGCCCATAACTCCAGCCGGTTGGTGGGAAACGAGTAGTGGTAGCCGGTTTCATCGTAATCGGTGAAGGCATTCATACCCTCGCCGCCCTCGCTTTCCACAATTTTTCCGAACTCGTTGCTATAAGGCGCGGAGTACTTATCGGCGGCAGCGATCGCGTCTCTCCAGGCTTGCTCCAGTTGCTTCAGCTTCTGCTCGTCGCGGTCCACCGGTTTGTCGCGCTCAGCGATGTAAGCCGCATAAGCCTCTTCAACCTTCTCCAACGCAATTTTCTCGTGAGCGTAGTCGCGCGTCCCAATCGTGTCGGTCCCTTTGAACGCCATGTGCTCAAACATGTGCGCCAGTCCGGTCTTGTCCAGCGGGTCTTGCACGGAGCCAGCATCCACGTGCGTGAAGAAAGAAAACACCGGCGCCTCCGGCCGTTCGCAGATGATGACCGTAAGCCCGTTGGCGAGCTTCTTTACCGTAGTGCGCTTCTCGAAAGAAGCCAGGTCCTGGCCCAGAGCTAGCGTGCACAACAAGAAACAGACAACAATTGTTTGTATAGAAATTAGGCGGGCTTTCATTCTGCCTCCACTACTGAGTGTCAAAAATCGAAGTTACGTGCAGGCAGGGAAGATTGTCAAACGAGGGGCGGACGCGGGATGGGAAAATTCCGAGTAGAAACGCGTTTCGCTGCGTCTCCTGTTTGCGCTACCCGAAGGTCATTCCCGTCCCAATGCGATCCACTTCTTTTTTCAGCGCGAGGCGATCAAGACTCACCAGGGGAAGCGCAAGAAAAAGACTGATGCGCCGGTCAAGAATGAAAAACGCATCGCGGAAGGCGCGCTCAATTTCAGCGAAGTCCCCCTTAACAGCGGCGGGATCGGGAACTTCCCAGTGCGCGGTCATGGGTTGCCCCGGCCACAGCGGGCAGGCCTCTTTAGCAGCGTTGTCACAAACCGTGAACACAAAGTGCAATTCCGGCGCGCCGCGCCGCCCAAATTCGCCCCAACTCTTGCTGCGCAGTCCCTCTGTGGGAATGCGAGCCCTCGCCAACTCCTTCAGAGCCTCGGGACGAACCGCTCCAGAAGGACGACTCCCGGCGCTGTAGGCGGTGAAGCTGGGCTTCCCCTTGTGGTTCAGGATTGCTTCCGCCATGATCGAGCGCGCCGAATTCCCCGTGCACAGGAACAGAACGTTGTAATGAGCCGCCATGTCCGATCTCCGAATTCGTGGCGAAAACCCCAGATTCGTATCAGGGCATCGCTTCAGTGATGACGAAAAACTGGAAAAAAGACGCCCCTTTTTTTAAGGGCTGGAACTCACGTCCTTCACCGGCGCCAGCCAATGCGCCATCAGAGTTGCCGTTGCCGCGCCGGCGAGTTGTGCGACGATGAAGGCAGGCACATCTACGGGACGTATGCCCGCAAAAGTATCGCTGGCGGCACGAGCCGCCGTCACCGCCGGATTGGCAAACGATGTCGATGCTGTAAACCAATATGCCGCGGTTATGTAACTACCCACCGCCCACGGGACGGCCGAAGGACGAGTACGCGAGCAGACCAGGATCACAAACAGCAGTCCGAAAGTCGCTACAAATTCGCTCCATAACTCGGCCGGTCCGCTTCGCGCATGCTGCGACGCCGAGAAGATCGGTAGACCGAACATCAAGTGTGCAGCTCCGACTCCAGCGAAAGCTCCCACTAATTGAGCAAAAAGATACGCGGGCACTTCGCGCCACAAAATTCCGTCTTCCACTGCAGCAGCCAGCGTGACTACCGGGTTGAAGTGCGCGCCCGAGATTGGCCAAAAGGTCAGGATGAGAGCGGCCAACGCAGCTCCAGTGGCAATTGCGTTTGCCAGGAGCGCGATCGCGACATTCCCCGCCGAAAGCCGCTCTCCCATGATTCCGGAACCAATTACCGCCATCAGCAGAAAAGCTGTGCCCAGACTCTCACTTGCAGCACGTCGGACCACAGCATGCCTCCGGTGCCCGTTTCGGTTTCACCGCGCGCACAAACGCGCTCATCAACTTTTCATCGACCTGCGCCGCGATCGCATCCACGTCAATTCCTGAAGAGGAGAGGAACTCGCGAGCGTCGTCAACGCGATAGATTCGCGTCGGTTCAATCTCGATTTGTTCAAAGCCCGCGGCAGCCAGCTTGCCGCGATATTCGTTCTCTTCGAGGGCCCCGGCGATGCATCCAACCCACGCCAGCACGCTCTGCCGGACCTCGGCCGCGATTTCGCCGCGCGTCACCACGTCGGAGACAGCGAATCGTCCCCCCGGCTTGAGCACGCGATATGCTTCGCGCAGCACGCGGTCCTTGTCGGCGGAGAGATTGATCACGCAGTTGGAGATGATGACGTCAACCGTGTTGTCGGGCAGGGGGATGTTTTCGATCTCGCCTTTCAGGAATTCAACGTTCTCCGCGCGCGCCTTGCGCTTGTTCTCGTTCGCCAAAGCCAGCATTTCGTCCGTCATGTCGAGCCCAAAGGTTTTGCCGGTCGGCCCAACGCGCCGCGCAGAGAGCAGCACGTCAATACCCCCGCCCGACCCCAGATCCAGCACGGTTTCGCCAGGATTCAGCTCCGCTAGCGCCGTCGGATTGCCGCAACCGAACGAAGCCAGCATTGCCTCTTCGGGAATCTGCTCGGCCTGCGATGCGTCATAGAGGTTCGAGGTGATCGGATCACAAGAAAGTCCGTCGGCAGGCGCGGCTCCGCAACAACTACTGGCGCCGGCGTTGTTGGTGACTCGCAATGCTGCTTGCCCGTACTTTTCTCTTACCACTTCTTTAATGTCGATCCTGCTCTGGGGCACGATAGATTCTCCTATTTGCACAATTGAATAAAGTCCTGTGGCTTAAGCGCTTTATTGCGAGTGCAGCACTCGGCATAGAGAAACTGCAGAATTTCGCGCAGCGCTTCGGTGTTAGCGGTGTAACGCAGAAACGTGCCCTTGCGCTCGACCAGCACCAGGCCTTCATTCCTGAGCTTGTCAAGGTGATGAGAAAGAGTGGACCCGGGAATCTCGAGCTCGTCCTGAATCTCGCTGACCACCAACCCCTCCGGGTGGGCGGAGAGCAGCAATTGCATGATGCGCAGGCGCGGCTCGGTGCCCATGGCGGAAAACATGTCGGCATAACGCGCAACGCGCTCGCTGTTCGTTGGGGTTTTGCTGCCAGCGCTGATCATATTTCGATAATACTAGAAATATCGATCACAAGTCAATCGCCCAGATCGGAGACAGCAACTATACTGAAAGCCGCCTCGAAGTCGTTGCTCGCAGCGAGCGGCCAGCGACGAACGACTGACGACCAGCGAATAACGACCAGCGACGACTTCCATGTCCGCCCCCACCATCGTCGAAGTGCAAGGCCGCAAGCTCAAACTCACCAACCTTGACAAGGTCTTATATCCCGCCGCCGGATTTACCAAGGGGCAGGTTGTGGATTACTACGTCCGCATCGCGCCCGTGCTGGTGCCCCATTTAGCGGGACGGCCGCTCACCATGAAGCGCTACCCCGAAGGCGTGGATCACGAATATTTTTTCGAAAAGAACGCGCCGATGCATCGCCCCGACTGGGTGAAAACCGCCCCCGTCTGGAGTGAGAGCAACCACCGCACTATCCACTTCATTCTGGCCAATGATTTGCCCACGCTGGTGTGGATCGCGAACCTGGCGTCGATTGAACTGCACCCGTCGCTGTCGCTCGCATCCGATATTGCAACGCCGACCATGATTGTTTTCGATCTTGATCCAGGACCCCCCGCGAACATTATTCAGTGCGCCCAGGTTGGCCTGTGGGTGCGCAAGATTTTCGATCACTTCGGGCTGCAGAGTATTCCCAAAACCTCCGGCTCGAAGGGGATGCAGATCTATGTGCCGCTGAATACGAAGACCAGCTACGAGCAGACAAAGTCATTTGCCCACGCAGTGGCGCGCCTGCTCGAGCAAGAGCATCCCGACCTCGTTGTCTCAGATATGAAAAAGGCTGTGCGCACCAACAAGATCTTCGTCGATTGGAGCCAGAACGACCAGCACAAGACGACAATCTCGGTATACTCCCTGCGCGCGCGTGAGCATCCAACCGTGTCAACGCCAATCACCTGGGACGAAGTCGAGCAGGCGCTGAAGAAAAAGGATGCGGCCCGTCTGGTATTCGAAGCGAAAGACGTGCTGGCGCGCGTGGAAAAAATGGGCGATCTGTTCGAACCCGTCCAAAAACTGAAACAGAAACTGCCGCAGTTGGCTGGTCTCACTGCGGCGTCAGGAAAAGAAGTAACGGATGAGGAAGGAGACGTTAGCATCGCCGCCGAGTCCGAACCCAGCCCACGCCCGAAGAAGAAGACGACCAAAACAAAGGCGAAGTCAGCCGTGCCCCAGCGTCGCAAGTTATAATCGCGCCTAATATGGCGCATCTCTACGTCGGCACCTCCGGATGGGCGTATCCAACCTGGAAGCCCGCTTTCTATCCCGAAAAGCTTGCGCAGAAGAAATTTCTGAATTTTTACGCGTCGAAACTGAACGCCGTCGAAATCAACTACACCTTTCGCCAGCTGGTAAAAGAGACCACCGTCCAGAATTGGATCGCCGAAACACCCCAGCAGTTTCTTTTCACCATCAAGGCGCACCAGGTGCTTACGCACATCAAGCGCCTGAAGAACGCGGAGGAATTCCTGCAACGATTTCTCGGCACGCTGGAAGCTCTCGAGCGCGCGGGACGCCTCGGCCCGCTGCTCTTCCAACTTCCGCCAAATTTCAAAACGGATCAACCAGCGCTCTCCGAGTTTCTGAAAAGCCTGCCGCGAACGGTGCGCGCCGCTTTTGAGTTCCGCAACGAATCCTGGTTCTCCGACGCCACTTGGAGCACGCTGCGCGAGCGCAATATCGCACTGTGTGTGGCCGAGACCGAAGCGCGTACCACTCCCGACATTGTCACCGCCGACTACGCCTACTATCGCTATCGCAAGCCCACCTACACCGCCGAAGAACGCCATGCGATGGAGACTCGCATCCAAGAGCATCTCGCCGCCGGTCGCGATGTCTTCGCCTACTTCAAGCACGAAGAGACGCCCGACGGCGCACTGTACGCAGTCGATCTGCTGCAATCGGCCAACAACCTGGTCAGAGGCTAGAGGTCAGATTGCAGAAGTAAAACGTATGGCCAACGCCAAAGGTTGCTTACCTCTTATATCTGAGCTCTCACCTCTGACCTCCGCATCCCGCTCGTTACTTTTCGTGTTCTGCCCCGTGTCCCATACTCATCGAATGGCCTCGGACGCCAATGCCCGCACGCTCTCCGCCTTTCTCGACTATCTCCGCGTCGAGCGCGGGTCGGCGAAGTTAACCATCGCCGCCTACACCGGCGATCTCGCGCAGTTCGCCGAGTTTCTGGAGAAGTTCCATCGGCCTCTGGCCGAAGCGCGGCGCGAAGACGTCCGCGAATACATCCAGGAATTATTTTCCAACCATCTCGATGGCCGCTCCGTCGGAAGAAAGCTTTCCGCCATACGCCACCTCTATCGCCACTTGCTCCTCGACGGAAAGATCGACAAGGATCCAACCCTGAACATCGATTTGCCGAAACAGTGGAAGGTGCTGCCGAAAGCGCTGAGCCGCGACGAGGTCGGAGCCCTGCTCGCCGGAACGGCGCTTTCTGGAACGAAGTTTTCTAAAGCAACAGCGAGTGGCCATGCTCTAGCTCTTCGCAATCGCGCCATACTCGAGCTTCTCTACGCCGGAGGCGTGCGTGTTTCCGAAGTCGCCGATGCGCGTCTGGAAGATCTGAAGCACGACATGGGATACATCCTGGTGCGCGGCAAAGGCGATAAAGAGCGCATGGTTCCCATGGGAGTGCCCGCCCAGCAAGCCTTACAGCAATACTTGAAAGAGAGCAGAGAAGTAATCGCCAAGGGAAAAAGTTCGCCGCTGCTCTTCCTCGGCATCGCAGGCCGCCGCCTGACGCGTCAGCGCGTCTGGCAGTTGGTCGGCAAAGCAAGTCTCTCCTCCGGACGCCACGCCAGCCCGCACATGTTGCGCCATTCCTGCGCCACGCACATGGTGGAGAACGGCGCCGATCTGCGCACCGTACAAACCATCCTCGGCCACTCCGACATTTCGACTACGCAGATCTATACGCACGTAGCGCTCGACCGCCTCAAAAGCGTGTACGCGAAACATCACCCCCGGGCAAAGGCGAAGGCATGAATCGACCACGGAGACACGGAGGCACGGAGAAATGCGAATTCATGACTCTCTTTCCGTGTGCGAGATTACTGGACCGGTCAATTGAGAAACAAGAAAAGGTTTTCTCTGTGGCTCGGTGTCTCCGTGATGTCCCCGAGGGCGCACTGTGAGAGAGCATCAGCGCACCACCGTGGAGCGCGCTACCGACGATTTTCTCCGCCACCTGCGCGAGCGCAACGCCTCGCCACACACCATCAAGGCCTACACAGGAGACCTCGACACCTTCGCCGCCTACATAGGCGCGCGTGCCTGGACGTCGATCGACCACATAGCCATCCGAGGTTTCCTCTCGCATCTCTACGACAAAGGATTAAGCAAAACCTCCGTAGCCCGCGCGCTGGCGGCCGTGCGCTCGCTTTACCGCTGGCTGGCGCAGGAAGGCGTAGTCGAGCAGAACCCGGCGAAACTCGTCTCAACGCCCCGCCTGCCCAGGAAGCTCCCGCGCGTTCCGACCATTGAAGAAATCAATGCAGTCCTCGACGCCAAAATGCCGGAGATAGCATCGTTTCCCGAGCGCGACCACCTTATGTTCGAACTTCTCTACGGCTGCGGCATCCGCAACTCGGAGCTGGTAGGCATCAATCTGGACGACATCAGCCTCAGCAACGAAGCCATCCTGATTCGAGGCAAAGGCAAAAAAGAACGCTACGTTCCCTTCGGAGGCTCAGCCCTGGCCGCGCTATCCGTCTATTTGCCGTGGCGTCAACAGCTGCTTCGAACGCTCGGAAACACATCAAGAAACGCGATAGCTAGGAACGCGACGCCCGCCAAGGTAACCCCCGCGCTTCTCGTCAACCAGCGCGGCGGACGCCTGACCACCCGCAGTGTAGGCCGCATTGTCAAGCGCATAGCCGTAGCCAAAGGACTATCGCCCGACGTTCATCCCCACACCCTGCGTCACGCCTTCGGTACGCACATGCTGGAAGAAGGAGCAGACCTGCGTGCCATCCAGGAACTGCTGGGCCACGAGCGCCTGGCAACCACGCAGCGCTACACCCAGCTTACCGTCAAGCACGTGATGAACGTTTACGATCAAACGCATCCGCGCGCCAAGTGAAGACGATTCCGATCCCCGACAAAAGGTCTACGCGGAAGATTGTACGTACAACAAAGGCGTTATTGCAGGTGTAAATTGATCTCGCCGTGTTTATTGAAGGTAATCGACAACACGCTGTCCTTAGTGCTGGTAAACTCGCCGTCCACGAATGCAGACTGGTCGTAAGCAGGCAATCCCGCGGGCGCTGCCTTGACCGCTTCGGAGCCCGTGGCCGTCGCCGATCCGGCACTGGTTGCGGTGTCTGAGCCGGAGGTCACCCGCACCCGCAGACGATGCTTCCCCGGCGTCACCTGCATGACATGAAGTTCGTGCCCCTGCACATGATGGAACACACCAAGACGTTTCTTGTCCGTCCCTTCCAGCTCCCGCGTGTAAGTCAGGTTTTCATCCACCCAGATTGACAGATGGGCCTGGGTAAACTTGTGGTCCACCTCGATCTGCAGCGTTGCCGGAGTAACTACCGGCGCAACTACTGGAATGAGTGCAGGAGTAACTGGCAGTAAGGTCGCTCGCGCCACCGTCGCGGGAGGCGTATAGGTTCGCTGCGGCTTACTACTCGGCTCCTGCGATTCTCTGGCCACTGGTGCTGGGGAAGGCGAAGCGATCTTCGCCGAAGCATTCCGGCGGGTTGCTGCTGACCCGGAAGTGGCCTTCGCCGAAGCGATGTGGCGTGCCGCTGGCGTCGAAGGGGCCTTCGCAGAAGCGGCTTGCTCTTCAGCCTGCGTCGTTAGTGGTGCGGGTATTGCCGGGACAACCGCTTTAGCGGGACGCAGAGGCGCGGCAGTTCTCGGATGCACTTTCTGGGGGCCAAGTGAAATGACCCAGAAACCCAACAGGAAAAGCCCAGCAAAAAGCGCGATACCCGCCACTGACATCTTGCGAAGCCTGTTGATAGCGTCCTGCTCCAGCGGCAGAGCATGCGCCACTGATAGAAGTTCAGCGGCCACCGACGGTCGGCCCAGCACTGGCTGGCTGGGAGCCGATGGGCCGGGATCTGGCAGTTCGAGAGCTGTTAGGTCTAGAACTGCCCGGTCGCCAGCCGGCGACTCGCCTGCTACCGGTATTGTCTTGGCCACGCTGCTGTCCACGGGCGCACTCGCCAGGGCGGCCGTCTTGCTCACCGGCTTTCGTCCTGTACGGAGGTTCCGGATGTCCTGCACCATCTCCGCGCCGCTCTGGTAGCGCTCAGTCGGATCTTTCGCCATCGCTCGCTCAATAATGTGATCGAGGCCTGTTGGTAATTCAGTGTCGAGAAGGGTTGCCGGTATCGGTTCGCGGTTAACCACTTTGAAGGAGACGGTAAGCGCGCTGTTGCCTTGAAATGGCCGGTAGCCGGTCAGCACCGTGTAGAGAATCACGCCCAGCGAAAACAGGTCCGACCGGCCGTCCACCGCTTCGCCGTTCAATTGTTCGGGCGACATATAAGCGGGCGTGCCCAGCGCGCGTCCCGCCAGCGTTTGGTTGGCGAGGTTGAGTTTCGCCACTCCGAAGTCGGCAATTTTGGCGTGGCCATCTTCGGTCATCAGGATATTCGCGGGCTTCAGGTCGCGGTGCACCACGCCTTGCCGGTGCGCGCAATCGAGCGCTTCCGCGAGTTCGAGCGCCAACTGTAGCGCGGTCTCGACCGGCAGCTTACGGTCGCCCTGCGACACTAGCTTGTCGAGAGATTCGCCGCCGACAAATTCCATCACGATGTAAGGAGCGCGCGTCTCAGGTTCCTCACCGACATCGAAGATGGTTACGATCCCGGGATGCGACAGGCGGCCTGCGGCTTCGGCTTCGCGGTAGAAACGGCCACGATAGTCGCGTTCCTCTTCCGGCGATTGGCCGGCCATGGAAATAGTCTTTAATGCGACGATTCGGTTGATCTTGGGATCGTGCGCTTTGTACACAACTCCCATGGCTCCGCGTCCCAGTTCGGAGAGTATCTCGTATCGGCCGAAGTGTTGACTCGTGTGATCGCCCATAATGTTCTCCACCGTTCCCAATCAGCCGCGAGGCCACGGGGTGCGGTGTCGCAAAATGTAACTATTGTGTAGCTGCCGGTCGATTGGCTCCAAGTTACCGACGTGTTGCGGGCGGACCCGGGCGGGAGCTAGGTCTCACCGAAGCGCTGCCGGTGACCCTGGTAACTTTGCACCGGCGCGCCAATGCTTCACCATGGCAGAGAGGCGTCCCTTGGTCACGCGCGCGCAGCGGATAGTTATCACCCGTGCAGTCAGGGAAATGAAAGATGAGTAAAATCGCTAAGGAAAGTATCCTGCTGTTATCGCTCTTCCTGATTGCCGCGATGGTACAGTTTTATGCCGAGTCGCTGCCGATGGCGCTTTGCTTGTACTTTCTCCCGACTTTGTATTCCGCTTACTTCTTCGGCCGCCGGCACGCAACCCTCACTGCCACGGCCAGCATCTTTCTGGTAGTTCTTCTCGGCTTCCTGCACAACCTAAGGCCGGCGCACCGTGCATTGTCGTTGCCGGACGAGCGGCTGTTCAACCTAGGCATCTGGGCGGGGATTTTGGTGGTCGTCGGATACGCGATGGGCACGCTTTATGAGCGCAAGGAAGCGATGACCACCGACATCCGCGATAGTTTCAGCGGGCTGCTGCTGGTTCTGCAGCACATGATGGGCAATGAAAAGATGGGATCTGGCGAAAGCCAGCGGGTAGTGGAGGCATCAACCAGAATGGCAGAAGCAATGGGGTTGGGTTCGGATCGGGTCGAGTTGTTGCGGTCGGCCGTGTTGCTGCGGGACTTGAGCAAACTCGGCATCGCCAACGACACTCTTTATAAGGCTGCTCATTTGAGCCGCGATGAAGTGGTGGCAAGCTTCCGCAAACCGCGCAAGGCCGACGCCCGCGCCCAGGAGGCCGGAAATTCCCTGCGGCGAGTGATTCCGATCATCGTGGCGCAGCAGATCGTGCAGGATCAGGGAGCGCGTTCCCTCAACGTCCCCATCGAGGCTCACATTCTGACCGTGGCCGACACCTACCAAAAATTGATCAGCGGCGCTAACGGCCGGGCCTTATCGCCCGCACAAGCAGAGCAAGAGATTGTCGCCGGGGCAGGTAACAAGTTCGACGCGGGCGTCGTGGATGCCTTCACCAAGGCCATGGGCGGAAACGCTAAAGGTGCGGGGGCATAGCATCACGCGCCCGGAAGACTAACGACTAGCGAGTCTCGGCAAGCGCCGAGGGTTTCGAATCGGGTTGCGGCTCGTGCTGTTCTTTTTCCGGCAATTCTTTCTTTCGCAAATCTCTTTCTCGCAAGTCTTCCCACATCGCCACCACTCTGGATTTCAACTCTTCGGTCAGACGCTCATACGCGGTCTCGCTCGCCTCGTTCGCCGGCGGGGGTTGAATCGGCTTCCCGAATACCATCTGCAGTTCGGCGAACTTGGGAAACTTCTCGTGACGCGGCCAGGCTTCGTAGAAGCCCTCAATCGCGATCGGGACGATCGGGGCTTGCGAGTAAATCGACAAAATCGCGGCGCCTTTACGGAATACTCTCGGATTGCCGTCGTTAGTGCGCTCGCCCTCGGGATAGAGAACCAGAATGCGGCCATGACTAAGGCCAAAGGCTCCGGCACGCATAGCGGGGATCAGGTTGGCATCGGGATCGAGGACCACGACGCGCAGCCAGCGTGCCACTCGCCGCATGAATCCTTCGCCGAATATGTCGCTCGTGCCGAGCGCAAAAGAATCGCGAAACAAGCGATACGGCAGCGCCCCCACCATCACAAAAGGATCGACATAGCTTTGATGATTCGAGCAAAGCAGGAAAGGGCCCTTTGCCGGCAGATTTTCCAACCCTCGCACCTTCAAGTGAAAGCGGTCGAGCGTGAAAAGATAGATCAGCCTCGCTAAGAGAAAAAGAGCCACATCGGCGAACGTATTGTGGTGCGCCAGTGCGAGAACGTCGGGATCGGTGATCGGTTCGTTCAAGATGGTCGACCAGGCAGGTTCCGCTGCTCTGGCGTGGCCCTCGCCGCGGCCGGCGCTGGCCAGAACGGCGTCAACCAGGTCGCGTACGGAATAGATTTCCGCTAGTTGCGCCTCGGGTACTTCTCCACCGAGATGCTGCTCGAGCGCGGAAAGCAATTCGACCCGCTGCATGGAGTCGAGTCCCAAATCAAGTTCGAGGTTATAGGTGGGACGAATGGCGTCGAGCTGGTTGCGCGAAGATTCCCGCGACGACTCTCGCACGACGGCGAGAGCGCGCTTTACATCCTGCCTTTCCAGCCACGATTGTTCGTCGGCGGTCAGCGGTTTCTCTTCGCCCATCTCCGTATCGCCGCTGCTTTGCTCTTGCTGCAGCTCGCGAACTTTCTTTTCAATCTGAAAACGCTTCAACTTGCGTGTCGTCGTGCGCGGCAGGTCTTCCTGCCAGATATCGTAGCTTCCTATACGTTTGGTGGAAGCGATTTTGTGGGAGAGCGCTTCAATCTCAAGCCGAATCACCTCCTTGGAGTTGACGATCTTGTGTTCGCGCAGCAGTTCAAAATTAGGCACGATCACGGCATGCAACCTCTCCGAGGTGGGATCTCCCGGACGCGCCTCCAGCGCCATAACGCAAATCTCCTTCACGTGTGCAGCCTGCAGGTAATGAGTCTCGATTTCCTCGGGATACACGTTCTTTCCATTAGCGAGCACGATGACTTCCTTGCGGCGCCCGGTGATGAACAGATTGCCGCCGGAATCGAAGTAGCCCAGATCGCCGGTATGGAGCCAGCCATCGCGCAGCACTTCGGCTGTGGCCTCGGGACGATTCCAGTATCCCTTCATCACAATCGCGCCGCGGATCGCAATCTCACCCGCCGGCGGCGCGCCTTCTTCGATCGGTTTCGGATCCACGATCTTGGCTTCAACACCAGGGAGAGCTTTTCCGACCGAGCCAAATACAATGTGTCCCGGAGGATTGAGGAAAGCGCCGCCGGTGGTTTCCGTGAGTCCGTACGCGTTCAGAACGTCGATGCCAAAAGAATAAAAGTCGCGCGCGATGGTTGGATCGAATCGCGAACCACCGGTCACCAGATAGCGCATGCGAGCGCCGAAGGTAGCATGAATCTTGGCAAAGAAAAGCTTTCCCGCGTTGATTCGAATTCGGCGCAGCGCGCGATTAAGAGCCATCAGCGTGTGTACGACCGAGAGCGTGAGCTTGCCACGTTTGTTCAGTTCTTTGAGAATGCGCTCATGGATCAGGTAGAAAAACTGGGGCACCACGCAAAACGCCGTGATGTTGCGTTCCTGCAGAGCGCGCAGCAGTTCGGTGGTGTTCAGCGTTTCCAGGTAGACAACGCGCGCGCCATTGAATAGGGGAAGAAACAGATTCGCCATCTGCGCGAGCACGTGAAACATGGGGAGAATTCCCAGCAGGGCATCCTCAGGCCCGATCTTGACCACCCCGAAAACCGAATTCGCCTCGCCAACCAGGTTGGCGTGCGTGAGCATGACGCCTTTTGGATCGGCGGTGGTGCCTGACGTATAGAGCAGCGCCGCCAGATCGTTCTCCGCCGGGACGACGGGCTGGAAACCGGCGGGACCGGCGGCGAAGATGGAATCGAGATCTGCTGCAAGCTTTTCTGCACCGAGAGGCGCCAACCCTTGGGCGCGCCACTCATCGCGTTCTTTGCGATGGGTGGGATCCGTGGATGCCGCGTTCGCCCCGATCCGTTCCGACGCCGCGGTCGTCATTACCAGACTAACGTTGATTCCCTCGACCGCTTCCATCGCGACCGGAAGAAATTTGACATCGCAAAATAGCAGGGAAGCCCCGCTGTCGATCAACAACTTCTTCACCTGGTCGGCGTGAAAAGCCGTGTCGAGCGGAACCGCCGCCCTGCCGGCGGCGATTATCCCCAAATAAGCCGCCACCCACCGCGGATGGTTCGCCGCCAGAATCGCCACGCGAGCATCCCGCGGAACCCGGGTCGAGAGCCAGTTCCCCACACTCTCCGCCATACGGGACAGTTCCGCAAAGGTGACCCGCTCGACCGTCTGCTGCCGCTGAATCTCAAGGGCAACATTGTTGGGGAACTTCTGGGCTGATTCCTGGATTCGCTGGTAGAAGGTGGGCATGGGTCGGAGGAAATCTTACAGGGAAGGGCTAGCGAAGCCAATCTGGTGTCGGGGACGAAAAAACCGAGCCAACTTTACGGATCCTACCTTGCGGATAACACGAGATTCGTGTACACTAGTTCCGTGCGACAGAATATTACGTTCAACGCCGACAAGTCCGACATCGATCTGGCCCGGGAGGAAGCCCGCAGTCAGAACACCACCCTGCACGAGCTTTTCCGCGACTGGCTGAAAGGGATTGCATGTCGTAAGGTTCGAGAGCAGGAATATCGCGCCCTGATGAATGAGTTGCGCCATGTGAACGCCGGTCGAAAGTTCACACGGGAAGAAATGAATGAGCGCCGCTAAGCACTTTCTCGACACGAACATTTTTGTCTATACCTTTGACCTGCAAGACTCCAAAAAGGCCAAGCTCGCCGAAAGCCTTATCGCTGAGGCGCTCAGGACGGGCTTGGGCATGATCAGCTACGAGGTTGCCCAGGAGTTCGTCGCGGTGGCGCGAAAGCCATTTCAGACTCCTATGAGTTTTCAGCAGATCGAAAGATACTGGCACACAACCCTGCGACCGTTGTTGGCAGTTCATTCGTCTCCAGGATTGTTCGTTCGTGCGCTCGATTTGGCCCGACGCGATCAGCTCTCCTGGTACGACTCGCTCATCGTCGCTGCCGCAATCCAAGGCGATTGCGAGGTGCTTTACAGCGAAGACATGCAACATGGCCGACGCTTCGGCGATCTCGCCATCCAGAATCCGTTCCTTTAGGCAGCGCGCCAACCGTCGTAACCTGTGTTGTCCGTCCAATGACATCCCGCCAGCATCTAATGTGCTAGGCTTTTACTCATAGCTAGGACGCGTGCTTTAAAGGATTTCTGTATTGATTAACACTTTGCTAGGCAAGGTTTTCGGGACGAAGAACGAGCGCGAAGTCAAGCGTCTGCAGCCTCGGGTTGCGGCTATCAACGCACTCGAGCCGGAGATGCAGAAGCTCTCCGACGACCAACTTCGCGCTAAAACGGAAGAATTTCGCGCCCGGATTCGGGAGCGCCTCAGCTCCATTGCCGACGAACCAGAGGGGGATGATCCCGATCGTCCGGACGTTCCTCTCGAGAATCCCGACCGCCAGAAGGAAATCGACGCGGAGCGCAGCGAGGCGCTCAAAGTCGTTCTCGACGAACTGCTCGAGGACGCGTTTGCCGTAGTCCGCGAAGCTGGGCACCGCGTGCTCAACATGCGGCACTTTGACGTGCAGTTGATCGGCGGCATGGTCCTGCACCAGGGCACAATTGCTGAAATGAAAACCGGCGAGGGCAAAACTCTGGTCGCGACGCTTCCCGTATATCTGAATGCTCTGAGCGGACGCGGCGTGCACGTGGTCACCGTCAATGATTACCTCGCCAAGCGCGACTCCGAATGGATGGGCAAGCTCTACAGCTTTCTTGGGCTGACGGTAGGCGTGATCGTCCACGACCTCGACGACGCGGAACGTCGAGCCGCCTACGCCGCTGACGTAACCTACGGCACGAATAACGAATTTGGTTTCGACTATCTGCGCGACAACATGAAGTTCGATCTGCGCGATTGCGTGCAGCGTATGCACAACTTCGCCATCGTCGACGAGGTCGATTCCATCCTGATCGACGAAGCTCGGACCCCGCTCATCATTTCGGGCGCCAGCGAAGAGTCCACCGACAAGTACTACAAGGTGAATCGCATCATCCCCAAGCTCGAGAAGGGCGAAGAAGTCGATACACAACCGGGTGAGCCCAAGATCATGACCGGGGACTTCGTGGTCGATGAAAAACACCGCAACGTCACGGTCAGCGATGAGGGCTGGGAAAAAGTCGAAAAGCTGCTCGGGATTGGCAACATCGCCGACCCGGAAAACTGGGCCCTGAAGCATCACGTGGAAACCGCCGTCAAAGCGCACGCTCTTTATAAGAGAGATGTCGAATATGTAGTCAAAGATGGCGAAGTGATTATTGTCGACGAATTCACCGGACGCTTGATGCCCGGCCGCCGCTGGTCCGACGGACTGCACCAGTCAATCGAGGCGAAAGAGAACGTCAAGATCGAGCGCGAGAACCAGACGCTCGCCACCATTACCTTTCAGAATTATTTCCGTATGTACAAGAAGCTGGCGGGCATGACGGGAACGGCGGAGACCGAAGCCCCGGAATTCGACAAGATTTACCGGCTCGAAGTGATTGTCATTCCGACCAATCGCACATTGCTGCGTAAAGAGAATCCCGACATCGTCTACCGTACGGAGAAAGAGAAGTATTTCGCCGCCGCGGACGAAATCCAAAGGTTGCACGAAAGCAACCAGCCAGTGCTTGTCGGCACGACCTCGATTGAAAAGTCCGAACGGCTTTCGGAGTTGCTGAAGAAGAAGGGGACCAGGCACGTCGTACTGAACGCGAAGTTTCACGAGCGCGAAGCGGAAATTGTCGCGCAAGCGGGACGCAAAGGGGCGGTCACCATCGCCACCAATATGGCCGGCCGCGGCACCGACATCCTGCTCGGCGGCAACCCAGAATTCATGGCCAAGCAGGAATGCGTGAAGAAAGGGATCGCGCAGCCCATCCGCGCCGCGCAAGGCAAAATCGAAGCCGAGGCCGACGACCCAAACCGCACCGTTTGGTACTACGCCGGCAATGAATACGCGGTTCCGACCGATCAATGGAACGAGATCTTCACGCGCTACAAGGCCGACACCGACCGCGAGCATCGGGAAGTGATCGAGGCCGGCGGGTTGCACATCTTCGGCACTGAACGCCACGAAGCGCGCCGTATCGATAATCAGCTTCGCGGACGCGCCGGCCGCCAAGGCGACCCTGGATCGTCGCGTTTCTATCTTTCGCTCGAAGACGATCTGATGCGAATTTTCGCCAAAGAGTGGGTGTCGAAGCTGCTGCAGCGTCTTGGCATGGAAGAAGGCGTGCCTATCGAATCGGGAATGATTACCAGGCGAATCGAAGCCGCGCAAAAAGCCGTCGAAGGTCAGAACTTCGAGGCCCGCAAACATCTGCTTGAGTACGACGACGTCATGAACAAGCAGCGCGAAGCGGTTTACGGGCTGCGCCGCCGTCTGCTTGAAGGTCTCGACCAGAAAGATCTGATCGTCGAAGATTACGTCTCCGGAATTCTCGGCGACATTCTGGAACGGTGCTGTCCGCCCAAAGAGCACGAAGCGAACTGGGATCTTAAGGCCCTGAAAGACGCAATCTTCAATCGCTTCGGCGTGGATATCTACGCTGAGGGCTTGAAGCCGGAAGAGATGAATCGCCAGGAACTGGGCGACGCTATCTTCGACAAACTCAAAGAGCGGTATGACGCGAAAGAGGCGCTGATCGGCGCCGAGGCCATGCGCTATCACGAGCGCATGATCATGTTGAGCGTGATCGACGGACAATGGAAGGATCACCTGCTCTCAATGGACCACCTGAAAGAGGGCATCAACCTGCGCGGCTACGCCCAGCACGACCCGCTGGTCGAGTACAAGCGCGAATCCTACAACATGTTCGAAGAGATGATGCAGCGCTTTCAGGAAGAAACGGTTCGCTATCTGTACCTGATGCAGATCATGGAGCGTCCGCTGGCGTCGGGAGCGAGGGCGGGTGGCGACGCAGGCAGTGCCAACGTTCTGCCCGGGCAAGCGACTGAAGGCGGTATGCCATCGGTCATCACGGGTGGTCGAGGCGGCAACGGACGTCAGCCACGCCCGGTTGCTACCTCAGTAGACGAAATCGAAGAAGCCTTCCAGCGCAAGAAGAAGAAGGAACTGGAGCAAGCGCGCATGGCCGGGGCGGGCGACATGCAAGTCCAGCAGGTAGTGCGGTCGGGGGAGAAGGTCGGACGCAATGATCCTTGCCCCTGCGGAAGTGGCAAGAAGTATAAGAAGTGCTGCGGAGCAAACTCCTAGCTCGTGTAGGGACGGGCGCCTCGCCCATCCAAGCCGAGCGCGGATCGGCATCCACCTGTGGTCAGAGCGCTTTTGATTGTTTGCGCAGCGCCCTAAACGTCATCTCAGTCGCTGGGCTCTTCGTGCGCCGCTTCCATTCAAAGAACATGGGGGCGTAAGTCTGGGTGATATAATCGCCGCGCCCGACTCCCAGCAGGCGCGCCGTGCGGTCAATCCAGCGCGGAGTCCCTTCGATCTCGCCGAAATTCCCAATCGGAGTTTTGTCGATCACGACGTGCCCGTGGCCGTCCGCCCACTCCGCGCGATATTTTTCATAGCGAAAAGTAGGCGTGAACCCAAGCGCGCGCAAAATGGCATCCATCTGTGAGCCGTTCTCCAAACGCGTTTCCAGCTCCACCCGCACTTTGTGGCGGCCGGCCCGGCTTTTCGCCTTGTGCGTCAGCGTCCAGATCTCGCCATATTTACGCAGCCGCAGCATTTCGTCCCGCTTGCGCAGTTTCTGGCCGCGGAGATCGTAGAGTGAATTCATTTCGAGGGTGGAGCGGGTCACCTGTTTGAATCCAGCTTGCTTAAGTGCCCGAGCTAGCGCGGGCAGATGCTCGACTCGAAATTTGATTTCGATTTCCTTCGGCATTTGGAAATCATAACCGCCAGGACGCCGAAGACGCCGACAAAGCGTTGGAAAAACCTAAGACTTCGGTTCAACCCCGGACTCTCGTCCTCTGCGATGGAACCAGCTCATGTGAGGCAGATCGCGCTCCACCTTTCGCCGTTTCGCGATCAATTCCGCGGTGATCGATACGGCAATCTCCTCCGGTGTAATGGCGCCAATATCGAGCCCAACCGGGGCGTGGACTCGGTCAAACAGATGAGCTGGCAGGCCTTCCTGCTGCAACTCTTTGAAGATGGTAATGGTCTTCCGCTTCGACCCAATCATCCCGACGTAGCGTGCCGGAGTCTGCACCGCCCAGCGCAGCATCCGCATATCATCCCGATGCCCGCGCGTGACGATCACAATGTAAGAAGACTCGCTGGGCGCAAGCTGTGCCGCGGCCTTCTCGAAATCTTCGGCGATCACCTGCTGCGCTTCTGGGAATCGTTCGCGGTTCGCGTAGGCTTCGCGATCGTCCACCACCGTGATGTCGAATCCGGCGATACGCGCAACTTTGTACAGACTCGCGGCGACGTGACCTGCGCCGAAAATATAAAGATCGGCTGGAGGCAGAACCGGCTCGACGAAAATTTCAAGCGTTCCGCCGCACACCAGGCCAGTGTCATACTTCGGGTTCTGATTCAGGTCGAACGTCAAGGTGCGAGGCCGCTCCGTTTCCATCACTTCGCGCGCCGCCTGCCAAACCTCTGCCTCAACGCATCCGCCGCCGATGGTTCCAACGATCGAGCCATCGTCGCGCACCAGCATCTTGGCGGTCTTGAACGAGGGAATCGACCCGCGTACGTTAACAATGGTTGCCACGGCTCCGCGCCGGCCGTCTTTGCGCAAGCGCACGATCTCCTCGTACAGATCCATGTGCTGATTATGGTTGGCGGAGTGGCGAAGGTCAATTGGAAGGGCAACAATCCGGATCATTCGGCGCGGGGAACAGCGCTCGCGAGAAACTTAGCGAATGCTCCCGCGAAGTCTCAGCCAGTCTCTTGTGTGGTGCAAGAACGTTTCCAATTTGTGCTAGTTTGTAGGGTTCAAGTTTGCGTCTGAAGTCTCAGGAGCACCCCATGAAAGCCGTCCGTATCCATCAATTCGGCGGACCCGAAGTCCTTACCTACGAAGACATTCCCGATCCTCAGCCGCGCAAAGATCAAGTCCTCATCCGCGTGCGAGCCTGCGCTCTGAACCATCTCGACCTCTGGGTGCGCAAGGGCCTGCCCGGCGTTAATCTGCCGCACATCCTGGGCAGTGATGTCGCGGGCGAAATTGTCGAAGTCGGAGAGTACGTTACCGACCTCAAACCCGGACAACGCGTGCTGATCGCGCCCATGCATTTCTGTAATCGCTGCCCGAAGTGCGTGGCTGGACTGCAGAACCAGTGCCGCCAGTTCACGGTGCTCGGCAATGGCGTGGACGGCGGCAATTGCGAACTGATGGCTGTGCCCGCGGTGAGTGTTATTCCCATCCCCGATTGGCTCGATTTCAATGAGGCAGCCAGCGTTCCGCTCGTTTTTCTCACCGCCTGGCACATGCTTACCGGACGCGCCGCGATCCGTCCCGGCCAAACCGTGCTCGTTCTGGGCGCGAATTCAGGCGTCGGCATTGCCGCCATCCAGATCGCGAAGTTATTCCACGCTCGCGTGATCGCCACGGCGGGCGATGAGCGCAAAATCGAGCGCGCCCGCGAACTAGGCGCCGATTTCGTCATCAACCACTATCAACAGACGATTTCGCAGGAAGTTAGAAAGATCACAAATTTTGAAGGCGTAGATATCGTCATCGAGCACGTTGGAAAAGCAACCTGGGACGAGAGTGTCAAGTCGCTCAAGGCGGGCGGCACGCTTGTGACCTGCGGCGCAACCACGGGATCAAAAGTCGAACTCGATTTGCGGTTTCTATTCTCGCGGCAACTGTCATTGCTGGGGTCATACATGGGCACGATGAGCGAACTCCACGAAGTGCTTGGCCACGTGTTTGCCGGACGCCTCAAGCCGGTCCTCGACCATACCTTGCCCTTGAAAGAAATTCGCACCGCGCATGAGTACATGGAAAAGAGCCAGATGTTCGGCAAGATCGTGCTCAATCCGTAGCCCTTTCATCGCCCAGACGCAAAGGTTGGCTCAGGGCGCGACTAAAGCTAGCGCGGGCGCCCCACCGACTTTAAGGATGCGCGTTTCGCGCATTTTCACCGTGTCGATCACCAAAATGCTGTGCTTTTGCGGAGCCATCGCGTAGAGCACATTGCCATCGTTCGCAATCACGGCGCTCCAGAATGGCATCTTGGTTTTGATGGTGCCGATCTTTCGCCAGGTGCGGGTGTCGAGCACGTGAAACTCGGCTGCCGTCGCGTCATTGGGACGGAGATTCGGGGGCCGGCCGTAATCCAGATAAAACCGGTTATCGTAGGAGCGCTCGTAATTGTTGTTATACCCCAAATAGACCCTGCTGCCGTCGGGCGAGGTCGGCCAAGCCGCAGGTGGAATGCGGTTAGGAAGAACGGGATGTGCCGGGGTGTCGGCAAATCCTTGCGTGGCAACATTCATTTTAACGACGGCGCCGTCTCCTCGAACGATCGCGATATCCTGATCGCCGGGAGCCTCAATCGCCTCGGCTGCGCCGACTCGCCTTTCCCACGGAAGAACGACATCTAAGTTCTGGAGCTCGCGGGAATCGGCATCTACACGAATCAGCCGGACCCGATTCGTTCTCGGACAGAGAAAATCGAACTGATCAGCAGTTGGATAAGAAATGAAGCGTCCGGGACCGCAGTTCCCCAAGTGCACGCTCCTGCGCAGAAACTCCCCGCTCTGCGTGTCAAAAGTGGCTAACAGAAAGGCATCCGCGTCTGCCGATTTGGGTGTGTCCAGCAGGATTCGCAGCGCCAAGCCATCCCCGGAAACAGCCATCGCCGAAAATGGCGGCAGCACATTAGCCACTTCGCGGTCCTCAATCGTGGCCCTTTGGAGAACTACGCCTTGCGCGGTATCGATCACCAGTTCGCTGGAATCGCCGTCCGTTATCGATGCAACATAAAGGCGGCTTCCATCCGGTGAGAGCGCGAAATCCGGATTGTCGCCGGTGCGAATGCTACCCATCACCTTGCCGGTTTCAGGATCAACCTGCCAGACGCGCCCTCCGGTCACGCCCCCATCGGGCTTGGGATCCAGCACATAGAGCCAACCGCGCTCGGGCTTGGCCCAATTGTTTACCTGAATGTTTGAGTCCGGGGTCGCACTGGTCTGCGCTGCATCGGTCTGCGATGCAGTACTCTGCATTGCCGCGTCAGTCTGACCCCCCACGCGCGGGGCGAGACGCGAAACTCTGCGCAAAGGATGGAAGGGGATTCGCTCTCATATATTGCCCCCGTGCCCGATTTAGACCTCTGGGTTAAACATTCTACGCCTCTCCGTTCTTCGGCGCACCGCATTCCCATGCACTCGGCGTCCTCTGCGGTTAAAATAGATTCATGGCGCGAGAGCTCAGTTTCGGCCCCTACGTTGACGTCGAAAATGGCAAGAAGGTAGTCAAGGAACTTGTTTATGGAGGCGGTGTCCCCGAAGGCATCGTCATGACCACGCTCGACTCGACCGTCAACTGGATGCGCAAGAACTCGATCTGGCCGATGACATTCGGCCTCGCTTGCTGTGCGATTGAGATGATGTCGATGGGCGCGTCGCGCTTCGATATCGCTCGCTTCGGCGCCGAAGTGTTCCGGCCCTCGCCGCGCCAGTCGGACCTGATGATTATCGCCGGCCGCGTCTCTAACAAAATGGCTCCCGTAATTCGCCAACTGTGGGAGCAGATGCCCGAGCCGAAGTGGGTTATATCGATGGGAGCGTGCGCAACTTCCGGTGGCGTTTTCAATAATTACGCGCTGGTGCAGAGCGTGAATCAGGTTATTCCCGTGGATATCTACGTCCCCGGATGTCCCCCGCGTCCCGAGCAGCTAATTTATGCGATCACGCTGCTGCAGCAAAAGATCATGATCGAACGCGGCACGGTGAAGAAGGCGTTGAATCTGGTGCCGGCCGGCGAGTAAAGAATCGGGCCATCGGATGATCGGGCCATCTGGCGATCTAACGTCAAAGGCTTTTGATCTTCAATCACCCGATGACCCGATGGCCCGATCTCTTCTTCACTGTTTCATTCTGGTAGCCATTTGCCGTTCTGGCGGCGTCATCTGGTTCCAGACTGCACTCAAATCTTTTTCCAGAATCTGATTATTCGGATCCACCTTCAGGGCCATCGCAAACCACAAATACGATGTCGGCAGATCGCGCGGTGCGCAGTGGCCCGTGGCATACATCGTTCCAAACGCGCTTCGCGCTTTGGCACTCGATTTGGCCGACGCGGCTTTCAGATATTTCACTGCCTCATCGCAGTTTTCCGGCATGCCTCGTCCGTAGAGATAAGCCTCGCCTTTGCGGAAGTCCGCGTCCCCGGTGTCAGCGGCGGCGGGAACGGGCACACTCGAAGCTCTGGGCGCGGCTGCGCTGGCCTCGTGCTTTGCCGCGATTTTCTGAGTCGGCGCAATTCTTGTCGGAGTCGCAGATGAAGTTGCCGGCCGCGTCGCCGGCCGAGTCACGGGTGCCGGAGCCTTCCGCGTCGGGTTGGATTCCGTATCCACAGCCTTTCGGGACGAGGCGGTGGCGGTTGCGTTCTCCGGCGGACCCTCCGGCACCGATGCCGACGCCGCCGCCTGCGAGGAACTATTATCGGTGGTTGGAGACGCACCCTGGGTGGACGGCTTTCGACCCTCCGCAGGACCGATATAGTTTGTATAGGTCCACCAGCTCGCCCCGCCCAAGGCTGCCAGCAACACCACCATCAGCAGGATCCGTCGTCCGCCGGTCTTGGGCTGCTCGGGCTCAAAAAACGAATCCAGTCCGGAAAATGCTTTGTCGCGCAAGGCGTCTAGACTCGGCGGATTCGGGTCGGGCCGGTTCGAGACACCCTGATTTGGGCTCGGCTGATTCAACCCCAGCATAGAATGACCGCTGATCGGAGGCACCGGTCTGTTTGCAGGTCGGGTTGCATTCTCCACGACGAGCGGCCGCTGCAACGGTTCGCGTCCGCCGATCGTTCTGGGTGCGGGCGCGGAGGAACTATCGGTAAGTGGGTTGCCCGCAGGCCGCCGGGCTGCGAGCACGGCGCCACACATGCCGCAATAGCGGAAGTTGTCCGAATTGTTTTCACCGCACTTCTGGCAGATCAATAGAATTCTCCGGACGCCGTTTCCGTTTCCTGGCCTATAGCTTTGACTGTAACTCTCAGTTTAACTCTTGCGCGCCGTGTGATCGCGCTCGTCTGTTCATATTAGAATGCAGTCGCCCTGTTCCAGGCCTATGTCCAAAACGTCCAAAGCCTTGCCCACGCCCGCCCCGAAGCGCTTCGAGGCCAGGCTCGAACGCCTGCGTTCCGGCCTCGGTTGGATCATCGCTTACGTACCGTTCGATGCGGCCAAGCTGTGGGGGTTGCGCGGCCAGATCAAAGTCAGGGGTGAAATTAATGGGTTCGCCTTTCGTACCTCGCTGTTTCCCACCGGCGAGGGCCGGCACTTTCTGCTGATCAACAAACGCATGCAGAAAGGAGCTCGGGCCTTCGAAGGCAGCGTCGCCCGGTTCCAACTGGAATTCGACAGCGAAAAACGGATCGTGATCGTCCCCGAGGAATTCGCGCGAGTTTTGCGGCAGGATCGCTCGCTCCGCCGGTGGTACGAAGCACTAAGTCACTCGGCCCGCAACGAGATCAACAAGTGGATCACAGATCCGAAGAGCGCTGAAGCCCGCACGCGCCGGGCGGAACAAATGGCGGAGCGGTTACTTAGCGTTATCGAGGCGGAGCGGGAACTCCCACCCATTCTGCAGGTAGCGTTCGCGCGCCATCCACGCGCGCGGGACGGATGGGATCGCATGACGGTCAAGCGCCGTCGCGGACACCTGTGGGGTATCTTCTATTACAGAAATACAGATGCCCAGTCGCGGCGCATCGACAAGATGCTGGAAGATGCGACGGCATTCGCCGAGAAGATGAGCAACAAGAAAAAGTAGCCCTATTCCGCGAACATCATGCTATGCCTGCCTCAGCCCCACGTTTGACCGTTCGCGGCTCCGCATAGCACAATGCGAAGCGCCGCGGCTACCTTACCTGAGGATGTCCATGAAATTTCGATTGTCCGCAATTGTCGTCGCCTCTCTGATCATTGTTATTGTTTCGGTGCTGGTGCCAGGAATCGGCAACTCACTCGTAGCCCAGAGTGCGAGCCCATCGCCCAGCGTGGCAAAACGAGCGATTACTGAAAAAGACCTTTTCAGCTTCGTGTGGATCGCCGACCCGCAGGTTTCGCCGGATGGATCGCATGCGCTCTTTACCCGTGTCGTCGCCGACGAGAAGCGCACCGGCTACGAGACTTCAATCTGGATGGTCGCCACCTCCGGCAATGAGTCTCCGGTGCGCCTGACCAACGGGAAACATGATGCGCATGGCCGCTGGTCGCCGGATGGCAAGCGCATCGCGTTCGTCCGCGGAGGTGAGAAAGACGACAGCGGCAAGCCTCGCCCGGCGCAGATTGCTATTCTTTCACTGACGGGCGGCGAAGCCCGCATCGTCACCGAGCTGCCTAGGAGCGCGTCCAGTCCGGTCTGGGCGCCCGACAGCAGGCGTATCGCGTTCTTGAGTTCGACCACGCCCGAAGATATCGAGAAAGAACAACGCAAGAAGAATGACGCGCAAGCTGCGGGTGCTAACCCTAAAGACGCGGCAACCAGCTCCGTACCTAAGCCTGACTCTGATTCCGAGCGCGAATCCGACATCCACATCATCACGCGCGCGGTGTATCGCGACAATGACGAGGGATACCTCGATTTCAAGCGTCATGAACATATATGGGCGGTTGAAGTCCCCAATACGTCCGACGAATCCGCCAAACCCTTGCAGTTGACTCACGGTGACTACGATGAAGAGGGCATTGTATGGACGCACGACGGTTCCCGCATCTACTTTCTGACCAGCCACATCGACGAGCCCTATTACGAGACGGGAAGCACGGAAATCGATTCGATTTCGTCATCTTCGATTTCGTCACCCGAGGGCGCGCCCGAAAAGCTGACTACCGTTCCAATGAACATTTACAGCTTTTCGATCTCTCCCGACGATCGCCGGGTTGCCTTCCACGGTTCAATTACGCAGCCCGTCCGTTCCTATTCCCAGCCCGATCTGTGGATCATGGACCTCGCTGCCAACCCACAACCCCGGAATCTCACGGCGAACTACGACTTCGACATGGGCAGCGCCGTCTTCGGCGACAACGCCGCCCCGCGAGGCGGCAGCGGCTCCGGTCTCCACTGGTCGCCCGACGGACGATCGATCCTCGACATCGTAGAGAAGCAGGGACGCACACCGCTGGTGAGTGTCGATACACAAACCGGCGCCGTTACCGAAATCACCCACGGCGACCAGGCTGTCCTTGGTTTCTCCGCGACGCCGGATGCCCGCACGGTGGTCGCTCTGGTCTCCACTCCCGTAATGATCGGCGATCTGTTCACCGTGTCCATGCCTGAGAACCAGAGCGGCACTCAAGCCGGCGTGCAGACCCGCATCACGGATGCGAACAAAACGCTCTGGTCCCAGCTCAACCTGACCGAGCCGGAGGAAATCAATTACAAGAGTTTCGACGGCTTGCCGATTCAGGGATGGATTCAGAAGCCGCCCGATTTCGATCCCGGGAAAAAGTATCCGATGATCCTCAACATTCACGGCGGTCCGCACGCCGCCTATGGCTGGGTCTTCGATCACGAATTTCAATGGATGGCGGCGAAGGGTTACGTGGTGCTTTACATCAACCCGCGCGGCTCGACCAGCTACGGGCAGGATTTCGGCAACATCATTCAGTATCACTATCCGGGCGATGACTACCGCGACCTGATGGTAGGAGTCGATGAAGTCCTAAAGCGCGGCTATGTCGACCCGAAGAAACTAGGCGTCACCGGCGGCAGCGGCGGTGGAGTGCTCACCGACTGGACGGTGACGCAGACCGATCGCTTCGCTGCCGCCGTCTCGCAACGCGACATTTCGAACTGGGCCTCGTGGTGGTACACCGCCGATTTCACTCTGTTCCAGCCAAGGTGGTTCAAGGCGCCGCCCTTCCAGGACCCGAAGGATTATGCCAACCGATCGGCCATCACCTTCGTCGAGAGAATTCACACACCCATGATGTTTATTCTGGGCCAGAACGATTACCGCACTCCACAAGACTCAGGCGGAGAGCAGTTGTTCCGCGCCCTGAAGTATCTGAAGCGCCCGACGGCCATGGTCGTGTTTCCGCGCGAGACGCATGAGCTGTCGCGCTCGGGCGAACCCTGGCATCGGATCGAGCGGCTCGACAACATTGTGGGATGGTTCGATAAGTGGCTGATGGGGGTCCCGCATCCCGAATATGAAGTGCGGCCGGAGAAGCGGGAAACGAAATCGGCTGACCACTAACAGCATTATTCTGCACCTTTTCTGCATCTTGGCTGCAAACGCCTTGCTGCTGGCGCGATCTGGAGTTGACAGGCGGCACCGCGAAAGAGTAAGAATACTGCACACTCTGTTCCACCGGTCGTGTTTGTTTCCCGGCCCTTTCGATTGCAAACTGCGGCATCATGTCGGCTTGTAGTAGGAGGGCGCCTGCGACCCTTGAGTCTTCAATCCCGATTTAAGTTGATGTGCTCGCGCTTTGCGGGCAATTACAAAAACTGTCTTCCAGGAGATGTGATCTATGCCCCATGCCACACGCAAAACCTGTTCCGTCGCAGTGCTTGCCAGCCTCGCTGCCCTGCTGATCGCCCTTCCCGCGTTCGCGCAATCAGCCCGCGGCCCTTCAACCGCCAAGGTGCTTGGTGCTGAAGATCTGTCCAAGCAGATTAGCGTTACGTTCTGGCTGAACCAGCACGACAAAGCCGGATTCGATGAACTGGTCCGGCAAATGTATGACCGGAATTCGCCGAATTACCATCATTGGCTTACCGCGAAAGAGTATTCCGCCCGCTTCGCTCCGACCGCTGCTGAGATGGCCATTGTTCGCCAGCATCTCGCTGCCAATAATCTCAAGGTGGTTTTCACCGATAAACTGAATCTCGCCGTGACTGCGCGCGGCTCCGTAGCCGATGTACAGCGTGCGACCGGCGTGCAGCTCAACCGGGTGACGATCAATGGTGAGGCGCATCGCCTGCCCAGCGCTGAACTGGCCATCCCCGGTGTCGCGGGCAAGCTCGTTTCCGCCGTGCAGGGACTCAACGATTTCAAGTACCAGAATCATGCGAAGGTCGCGACTGACCCGGATACCGGCAAACCTTCAATGATACCGCTGTCAAAAGTGACACCGATGTCGAAGGTCGGCCCCGCCGTTCAGTACTATCACCCGGTCTGTCTTGGCGGCGCCCTGACGCGCACCTTCAAGACTGGTGGTGGTGATCCCCAAGCCACATACACCGGCTCTCGCTACGGAGCCAGTATCACCAACGGTCAGCCCAATCTTCCACCCTGCGGCTACGATGCGCCGCAGATCGATGCGGCCTACGGCCTCACTTCGCTCTACAAAGCGGGACTTGATGGCACCGGCCAAACCGTGGTCATCGTCGATGCCTACGGCTCCGATTCAATTACCAGCGACGCCAACATTTTCGCGTCGATCAACGGCCTTCCGCCGTTGGTTCCGGGCGTAAACTTCAACATCATCCAACCCGGTGGCCCCACGAATTGCGGTGGCAATACCTGTGGCTGGGATGTGGAAACCAGTTTGGACGTTGAGTGGGCGCACTCAGTTGCACCGGGAGCCACCATCGACCTGCTTGAGGCGGTCACCAACAACTTCGGCGACCTTGACGTCGCGGTGCTCACCGCCGTCGAGAACGGGTATGGTCCGGTGATCTCCAACAGCTACGGCCAAGCCGAGGTTCTTCTCTTGATCTACGATCCGGCCGAACTCGATGTCCAGAACAGCATCAACGAATTGGGCGCTTCGTTCGGCGAGTCGGTCAATTACTCCAGCGGCGACGATGGAGACTACTTAGCGGTCTTGACAAACGACTATGGGATACCGTACCCCAGCGTCTCGTCGCCGTCGTCTTCTCCCTATGCGACCGCGGTTGGCGGCACCAGCTTGTTCCTCAACCCCAACCACTCCATAAACTTTCAGACGGGTTGGGGCACCAACATAACCAAAATCGCCGCACCTATTCCCAATCCGCCACTAGTCCCGCCGCTCTTCGAGGGCTTTGAATTTGGCGCAGGCGGCGGCAGCAGTGACTACTTCGCGCTGCCATCGTACCAGGCCAGTCTGGGCGGCAGCTCCCGGCTCGTTCCTGACATCGCCATGGTGGCTGATCCTTACACCGGCGTCGAGGTGATTGATACCGAAGGAGAAACCTTCATCGAGGTGGTTGGCGGAACTAGCCTGGCGAGTCCGACGTTCTCGGGAATCTGGGCGATCGCCAATCAGGCTGCCGGAGGGTTTATCGGTCAGGCTGCTCCGCTTCTTTACGGTTTGCCTGCCGGCGCCATCACCGACATTCTCGCCGTAACCGGGCCTGACAACGTGACTGGCCATACGCTCGTTGCGCATACGCCAGTCGTTGACTACACTGCTCCCGAGTTGGTGCCACCATTGGAGAACACCACGGAATTTGTGAGCGCGCTGTACAACTCACCAAGGTCAAGCAGTTGGTACGTTCTCGGCTTCGGTCTCGACACTTCGCTGACGACCGGGCCGGGATGGGACAGCGTCACCGGACTGGGCACGCCGAACGGCGCGACCTTTATCGAGGACGTAGTCGCGGCATTGCCGTAAACGGTCAACTAGACGAAGCATAGAACACAGCAGGCCGGCGCAATGTCGGCCTGTTTTTTTGCTCTCGTCAAACGCGAGCCTGGGTTAACGGTCGCCCGTTTATCAATACGTTACCCAGATTACTCTGCGGCATCACCGACGTAACCACACGCGCCGTCCGCTTCTGCTATACTTCTATTAACGCTTTTGCTACGGTTTGCTCGTTAAGCGGGGATCCTGATGGATCCGCAGCACCTCCGCATTTCCTGCCCGCCGTTTGGTTCCAGCGCCAATTTCATTGCGAGCGGCATGCGAACTCTCGACATTGTGTTTGAGAATCTACTAGGCCCCTCCAGAAAGAAAACCATCGAATGACAACCTTTACAGAACTGCCCCTGTCTGCTGCCTTGCAGCAGAAGCTGGCGGCAGCTCAATTCATCACCCTCACACCCATCCAGGCGCGCGCCATTGCCCCTGCCCTTGAAGGCAAAGACGTAATTGGCACCGCCCAAACCGGCACCGGCAAGACGCTCGCGTTCCTGATTCCGATCATAGAAATGCTGCGGGCTGAGTCGTCGAAGCACGAATCGTCCAAGCATGAACCCAAAACCGAATCGGCCAAGCAGGTCAGAGCCCTTGTCCTGTTGCCCACTCGCGAACTGGCCATGCAGGTTCACGAGCAATACGAACAATTGCGCGAAAAAAACATGCCCAAGGCGGCGCTGGTAATCGGCGGCGTCTCTGAGAAGGCCCAGATCCAGACCCTGCGCTCCGGCTGCGAGTTTGTTATCGCTACCCCCGGACGCCTGCAGGATTTCATCACCCGCAAATTCGCCGACCTGCGTCACGTGAAGATCCTGGTACTCGACGAAGCCGACCGCATGCTGGATATGGGTTTCCTTCCGGCCATCCGTCGCATCCTGCAGATTCTTCCGCAGCGCCGGCAGACTCTCTGCTACTCCGCCACCATGGAGCAGTCGGTGGCATCGTTAGTGGACGACTACACCCGCGACGCAGTACGAGTTGCGCTGGGCTCGGTCCTGAAGCCTGCTGAAAGCGTGCAACTCGAAGCCTACGAAGTGCGTGCCGCCGAAAAACTGGATGTGCTCAGGCAGTTGCTCTACGAGGAAAAGGGCCAGACACTAATCTTCTCCCGCACCAAACGCGGTACGCAACGGCTCGCCCAGGAACTTGATCGGGACGGCTTTTCGGTCGCCATGATTCACGGCGATCGTACCCAATCGCAACGCAACGGCGCGCTGAGCGGCTTTCAGGAAGGCCGCTATCAGATACTGGTCGCCACCGACGTAGCCTCTCGAGGCCTGCACGTGGATGACGTTGCTCACGTGATCAACTACGACCTGCCCAAAATGGCGGAAGATTTCATTCACCGCGTTGGCCGTACCGGGCGGGCGGGATTACAGGGCCGTGCTTCCACGCTGTTCACGGCCGCGGAAAACCTGGCGCTGCGCGACATCGAGCGCACGCTGAAGCTGCGCATCGAACGCAAGCAGGTGAATGCCTCATCCACCGAACAGCCAAAACGCGTGGTTCAGAACACGCTCCCATCGCGGACGTTGACCGCCTTGCCGGGCGAGGTGTTCGTTTAGGACGTTTGTTTAGGATGTTTGTTTAGGATGTTTATCTAGGATGGAGCGACGGGCGTCTCGCCCGTCCACTGCAGATTTGTGGGATGGATTTCGCCGGAGCCTTGCCCCTCCGGCGAATCTTTTTCGGAAGTCTTAATGGTTGACGGCCTTGGGGCCTGGAGCGAGAGGTAGCTCGATAGGACCAGTTTCGTCGTCGTCGCTGCCGATACGGAACAGTGCCGCCTGGGCTTCAGCGAGCTCGCGCATCTCGCGCAATTCATCCTGTTCGTCCACCACCCCGCCTTCCGGCTTTTCCTCTTTTCGCTGAGTTCTGCGCTCGTTCTTGTCGCGCTGTTTCTGTTGGCGTGCTTGCTCTTTCTGACGCTTGGTGAACGTTGATCGGCCTCGTGGCATACACAATCTCCCGTATTTCTATTTTTAGTATTAGTGGCCGGCTACGCGAAAAGCTTCTGTAGGGTTGGCCCAGCTTGCTCTGGAATACTACTCTGGAGTGAACCGGTTAAGATTGGCGCACTTCTCTTGTTCCAGTCTTAACCATAGTATAACCTCGACGGGGCAGTGACGCACACCATCGCTGCCGTCATAACGAAGTTCTCAGCTCCCAGTTCTCGATTAAGGCCCGGACGTTCTTGTTTTTTCTGAGAACTGATGAGAACTGCAGTCCGTTTGCCTCCTGCGACCGTAGCGTGTTACCATCGAACACGTTACGAAAACGAGAAGAGACAGGAGTGCAACAGGTTAGTGCTAGCCAGAGAGCAAAAGCAGTCCGTCGTTGACACGTATCGCACGCACGCTACCGATACCGGCAGTCCCGAAGTCCAAATCGCGCTGCTGAGCGAGCGCATTGGTCAGCTGACGGAACACTTCAAAACGCACCAGAAAGACCACGGCTCGCGCCGCGGACTTCTCATGATGGTCAGCCGGCGTCGTGGCCTGCTCGACTACCTGAAGAAGTACGACTCGGAACGGTATAAGACCGTTATTTCCAAGCTCGGCATCCGCAAATAAGCGCGCGACCGGTTCCGCGTGGAGCCGGTTCCAGATCTGGTTTTCCAGACTTGGTTTCCAGATCACGAGAGAGCCTCAGCAAAGTGCGTTCCCAACCGCGGCCCTGGCATACGCCCGTCCAACTGGACTCCGTGCCCTAGCGCATGCCCTTCTGCCTTACTTCCGCCCTTAAAAGGATGACGATCTATGAAACCTGAATCTACAAAAATTTCCGTTGAAATCGCAGGCGGAAAGCAGCTCTCTTTTGAAACCGGTAAATATGCCAAGCAAGCGGGCGGCTCCGCCCTCGTAAGCTTCGGCGAAAATGTGGTATTTGCCGCCGCCACCTCCAATCCCGAACCCCGGGAAGGCATCGATTTCTTTCCTCTTACTGTCGACTACCGTGAGTACACCTACGCCGGCGGACGTTTCCCCGGCGGCTTTATCAAGCGCGAAGGCCGCATGAGCGAGCGCGAGGTGCTCACCAGCCGCCAGATTGACCGCCCGGTTCGTCCGATGTTCGCCGAAGGCTTCCGGTGCGAGACCCAGGTCATCGCCTTCGTCCTCTCCGCCGACACCGATAACGATCCCGATGTCAGTGGCATCAACGCCGCTTCGGCCGCCCTGACACTCTCCGATATTCCATTTCTCGGCCCGATCGGCGCCGTGCGCGTCGGCCTGGTGGATGGCCGCTTCATCGCCAATCCCACCTATACTGAAATGCGCGACGGTCTGCTCAACATCATGGTCGTGGGCACCGCCGACGCGATTGTAATGATCGAATCAGGCGCAAAAGAGGTAAAAGAAGAGACGGTGGTGGATGCGATCGAGTTCGCGCACACCGAAATCAAAAAGATCTGCGCCGCCATCAATGAACTGCGCAACAAGGCCGGCAAGGCCAAGCGCCAAGTCACTCCGCCGGAATTCGACGAAGCTTACTACAAGAGCCTGGAATCGAAGATCGGCGCTCGACTGAGTGACGCTCTCGACACCGCGAAGCATCCGAAAGCCGAGAGCTACGAACTGGTTCGAGTGCTGGAGAAAGAGCTGCTCGCCGCTCTCCCCGAAGATGACGAAGCGGGCAAGAAGAAGGTCAAGAAGTATTACGAGATCCTGCGCGAGCGCATTTTCCGCAACCAGGTAATCGATCACAAACACCGTCCCGACGGGCGCGCCTTCGATCAGATCCGCGAGATTTGGATCGAAGCCGGTATTTTGCCGCGCGCACACGGCAGCGCCGTCTTCACCCGCGGCGAGACCCAGGCTTTGGTCACCACGACGCTCGGCACCAGCGACGACATGCAGCGTCTCGAAGGCTTCGAAGGCGAAGCCAAGAAACGCTTCATGCTGCACTACAACTTCCCGCCCTTTTCGGTGGGTGAAGTAGGCTTCATGCGTGGCGCCGGACGCCGCGAAATCGGCCACGGCGCGCTCGCCGAACGCGCAGTTTCAGCGGTACTTCCGACCGAAGACAATTGGCCCTACGCCATGCGCGTCGTCTCCGACATTTTGGAGTCGAACGGCTCATCGTCGATGGCCACGATCTGCGGCGCGTCGCTCTCGTTGATGGATGCGGGCGTCCCGCTGAAAGCTCCCGTAGCTGGAGTTGCGATGGGGCTGGTGAAGGAAGGCGACCAATACGCCATCCTTACCGACATCGCCGGCGCGGAAGATCATTACGGCGACATGGATTTCAAAGTCGCCGGAACCAAAGACGGCATCACCGCGCTGCAGATGGATATTAAAGTTGCCGGTATCACCTCGCAGATCATGCGCGAGGCGCTGGCGCAAGCGCAACGCGGTCGTCTGTTCATCCTCGGAAAGATGGACGAAGTCATTACCGAAGGGCGCGTCAAAGTTTCGACCTACGCACCTCGTATCTACACCCTGCAGATTCCGGTGGACAAGATTCGCGACGTGATTGGGCCCGGCGGCAAGATGATTCGCAGCATCATCGAGCAGACCGGAGTCAAGATCGACGTGGAAGATTCCGGCAAAGTCAATGTAGCCTCGAATGATGAAGTCTCGGCGAATAAGGCTTTGCAAATTATCCGCGACTTAACGGCCTCGGCCGAAGTAGGAAAGACTTATCTTGGTAAAGTCAGCCGCTTAGCCGATTTCGGCGCATTCGTCGAAATTCTGCCCGGTCTGGACGGATTGCTGCACATCAGCGAAGTCGCGGAACACAGAATCAAAGATGTTCGCGATGAACTGAAAGAAGGCGACCAGGTGCTGGTGAAAGTCTTGGCCGTAGAAGGCAACCGGATCAAACTATCGCGGAAGGCGATCCTGAAAGAACAACGCGCAAAAATGGGAGGCGGGGCTCCGCCGCCTCCGGAGATGGACCAGGGCGCAGATTCAGCACCGTCGGCTCCGGCGGTTGCACAGGGAACGCCGACAGCGGTGATCGAAGGTGGCGCTGATTTCGATGCGGACGATGAGCCAAACTTCAACCGTGTGGATGGAGTCGTCGCTTCGGTAGAAGCGGGGGCGGCGCGCCCCGAAGGCGGCGGTTCGCGTGAAGGACGTCCAACCGGTGGCGGCGGAGATCGAGATCGCAATCGCCGGCGCCGAGGTCGCGGACGCGGTCCCGGCGGCGGTCAGGGAGGCCACGGTGGTGGCCACTCCGCTGGCGGAGGCGGACGCGGAAGGCGGTAGGATCGCTTTGGTGTCAAGCAAGAAATTGGGAAGGGCACGGCTTCAGCCGTGCCAACCAAAGCCAATAAAGATCTGGGTTTTCGCCCCTGAGGGCGTCGCTGTCAATCGCAAGTCTGGGCCGCAGCGATGCGGCCCTTTTTTATTTGCTGGTTGTCAAAAAGACAAACGTTTGAACAGAGCCTCCGGTATCTGCCGCACGCCAGCCATAACGTAGCGCCAGATCTTCGGCGTGTAAAGCACGTCCGGAGAGCGGCGTCCCAGGGCGCCAACAATGTCGCGGGCAACCTGCTCAGGATCGGCGAAGCGCCCGGCGTTGGGCAGATGATCGGTCATCGAAGTTTGCACAGGTCCGGGCTTAATCGTGATGACGCGCACTCCCGCAGGATGCAGGCGACTGCGAAGCCCCTGAAGAAAAATGGATAGAGCACCCTTGGCCGACCCGTACACGTAGTTGGAGCGGCGTCCGCGATCTCCGGCAACCGAGGTGATAGCGGCCAGGCATCCGGTGCGGCGGCGTTCCAACTCGGCGGCGAACAGAGTCAAGATCGCGGTAGCGCTGACAAAGTTCACTTGCAATTCTTCTAGAAGAATTGCAACCGACGTTTCCGAATCCTTCTGATCGTGCATGGATCCGTAAGCGAGCAGCACAGTGTCAAAGCCGGGAAGTGTACGTCGGGCAAAATCAAATATAGTCGAGTGCTGTTGAACCGAGGCCAAGTCGGCAGCATAAATGAAAACCTGTCGCGCGCCTCGAACCACTAAATCGGCCTGCAATTCGCCCAGCCGCTGAGGCGAGCGAGCTACCAGCAGTAACTCGCAGCCCTCGCGGGCCAATTGCCGCTCGACCTCCAGCGCAATGCCGGAAGTGGCCCCGAGAATGACGATCCTCCTCATCGTTGTCGCCTGAGCAGTGGTCATCCAGCCGCCGTGACCCGTCGCCAAAATGAAGACGATATTTTCGGATCGATGTAAGCCACAAAACCGCGCCAACGCGGAAATGAAGCCTCAAACATAGCAGGGCTCATGCGAGCGTCTTTGGCCGGATAGAGAGCTCCTCCGGCCTGCTGGACCACTGCATCGAGCGATCGCATCAGTTTGAGCGTAGGTTCTCCGCGCATGGCGAAGTCGAGAGCGAGAGTAAGTCCAGGTCGCGGAAATGAGAGCAATCCGGCCGGAGGCGCGGAACCGAATTGTTTCAGCACGCCCAGGAAAGAGCCCATCCCGGAGCGCCCGATGCGATCGAGTAACTCCTCAATAGCTTCGTGATTCGTCTCCGGAATAACGCACTGGTATTGCAGAAAACCTCGTCGGCCGTAGAGCAGGTTCCATTGGCGGATGGAATCCAGCGGATAAAAAAACGAGTCGTAAGCCACAACTGCCGTGCCTTTCCTGGCCGCGTGAACCCGGTAGTAAGCGGCGTTGAAAACTTTCTCGGAATACCGGTTGAGCATCCAGGCCGGCAGCGCAAAAGGCAATGTGACCCCGTGCCGGCGCCGAAAGACCTCACTATGTTCGGGACGATGATCGTGACCATAGTCGGCACTAGTGTCGGCATTATGACCAGCAGCGTGGTTCCCGCGAAAAAAGATGCCACGCAGGTTCTTCCCGGCGAAACAGTCGAGCCATGCCACCGTGTATTCGAAGCGGTCGTTACTTTCGCGACTCAAGTCGAGAAATGAAGTTAGAGAATGGAAAGGAATAGACTCGGCGTCGATCCAGGGACCCTCCACTCGTTTGAGCTGGATGTCAGCCCAGGCAATCACGCCAGTCAGACCAAGGCCTCCGATAGTAGCGTGCAGCATGTCTGAATTTATTTCTGAATTACAGATCACAAGTCCATCGTTCGAGCGATGCAGAGCGATTTGGCGGACGTGTGCGCCGAAGCTTCCAGCGCAGTGGTGGTTTTTCCCGTGCACGTCGTTGGCGATGGCTCCCCCGACGGTCACGAAGCGCGTGCCGGGAGTAACGGGAGGAAACCATCCTTTCAGAAGGAATACGTCGAGAACGTCAGAAATGCTGACACCGCTTTCGCAGCGCAGCATGCCGGTCGATTCGTCGAACCCGAGCATGCGGTTGAGCCGGCGGCAGTCGATCAGCTCACGACCGGCGTTGAGGCAGGAGTCGCCATAGCTGCGGCCCAGGCCGTAGGGGAGCAGGGAGCCGGGCACCGCACGTTTCATAATCTCCGAAACCTGATCGTTCCAGCCTGGTCTGTGCACGAACTGGTGCGCGGTCTTTGGGTAACGCCCCCATGACAAAATTCGCCTGTTCGATGGCAAAGCTGCGGATTGCCCGCGCCAGGCGGCGGCTGCGGCGGATTGACCAGTCATGTCTGCTGAAGTCAGTTCTGTAATTTCAAAGCCAGCGTTTTTGGTCCCTTTACCAGTTTATGTGTACCATGCCCGCCGCGATCACCGCCGCCGAAGCCAAAGCTACTCCGTAACTGACTGGGTCCCGAATCGCGAGCGTGACCGGGTCTTCCCTTAATTCTCCCCGATGCGCCATCAGCCAGGTTCGGCTGAGCCAATAGAGAACAATGGGGCAAAGCAGAAAGAGAAATTCCGGAGAGGAGTATAGCAGGCGCACCTCCGGACTGTGAACATAGAGGCTGAAAATGACGACTGCGGAAAAACTGCTGCCGATGCCAAGCGAAAGCAGGAGTTCGCGATCACCGGTGTGATATCCGCGTCCCGAGTTACCACTACTAATTAAGTCGCCGGCATGGAGTAACTCAGAATAACGTTTCGCCATTGCCAGACTAAGAAAGAAAAACATTGAGAAGGCCAGAAACCACTGCGAAAGAGGCGTTCCGGAAATCAACGCTCCGGCAAGAATGCGAACGCTGTAGAAGCTGGAAAGCACGAACACGTCGAGCAGCGCAACTTTTTTGAAATAGAGCGAATACAACATGGTCAGCACGGCGTATCCGACCAGGGCCAACCCGAATGGCAGGTCGAGCAGAAGCCCCATCCCGACCGCCGCCAGCAGCAATAAAGACGAAGCGAGCAGCCCTTGCGGAATTGAAATCTCGCCGGCGGCGAAGGGCCGTTCTTTCTTCCATGGATGGTCGCGATCGGAGTGGAGATCGAGAAGGTCGTTAAGGATATACAGTCCGGAAGCACAAAAGCCGTAGAGCGCGAAGCCAATGAAGGTGCGGAAAAGGGGTTCGAGCGTCAGGTTGTGGGATAGGGCGAGGGGTAAGAAAAGCAACAGATTTTTCGCCCAATGATGGCCACGGAGAGCGCTGCTCCAAGTGCGAAACGAAGCGCGGAACGACGTGGGGAATGGAGCAAGCGGTTCAAGGAGGGTCCATTTAACCTGTGTTACGGCAGCGGCTTGCTCGGCCCGAGCTTCCGTCCCCACCACGTAGGCGCCGCGCGCGACCCGCCAAACTTCCACATCGGCGGCAGAATCGCCCACATATTCAAAGCCGGTTGCGGCAAAATGTTCGGACAGGAATTCAGCTTTGCTTGCGCCTTTAAGGTTCACCTCGCCATCGCTGGCGTGGACCTCGTCAAACAAACCGAGGTATCGCCCGATAGCTTCGGCGACTTCGCGATCCGCTGCCGTAACCAGCGCAATGCTGCGGCCGGCGCTTTTCTCCTCCTGGAGAAGATCAACAACTTCCCGCCGATAAGGAAGGTGGGCGGGGTCAATGTGGACTTCCTCGCAGAGCCGGCGTTTGAAAGCGGCTCGCCCCAAAAACAGCCAGTACGGAAATTGCAGCAGCATGAAGGGGCGGGTCTTGAGGAGCAAAAGGACGCTCTCCCAAAGCACGTTGCCCCGGATCAGGGTGCCATCGAGATCGACGCACAAGACTGGGCACGCCGACCTTGCGGTCCCGACTCCTGAAACAGACCCCATAAAATTATCGTCGCATAAAAGGGAGGGCAAAATGCTGGAATAAGCGGCACACCTAGGTAACCTGGGTAACATGCGCCCGGCAAAAGGGCCAGTTAGTATGAGCTTTGAGCCCGAGCAAAGTCATCTTTTCAAGACGCGAAACCCATGGACACGACCCAAGCGCATCCCCAACCCGACACGCTTGAATTGTTGGCCAAATATCTACGCCGGCCTGCCGTTATGCTGCCCTTGCTCGGGTTAGTAGCGTTTGTGCTGTATAGCGGCTCGCTTTCTTTCGAGTTTGTATGGGATGACCATCCGCAGATTGTAAACAATCCGATCATCCGAACCTGGAGCAATCTGCCGCGAGCATTCGAAAGTGACCTGTGGTACCACGTGGCGCGACACCAGGTGTATTACCGGCCGATGTTCGTGGCCTGGTCGATGCTCAATTACGCGCTGTTCGGATTGCGTCCCTGGGGATGGCACCTGGGAGCGGTTTTGTTGCACGTCGGCGCGGTGGTGGCAGTGTTTTGGATGGCGCAAAGGCTGGGTTTGGAATACTGGACGGCCGCGCTGGCTGCCCTGATTTTCGCGCTCCATCCCATCCACATTGAGCCGGTAACTTGGGTTTCCGCCGCATCGGACACGATGGTGACGATGTTCGTCGCAATGGCTTTTGCGGCCTATCTCAATGCGCGCGAAAAGCGAAATCCGGGTCAAACTCAGGCGAACAGAACGATATGGTGGATTGTATCGCTGGCGTTGCTGGCATGCGCTCTGCTCACGAAAGAAATGGCGATGGTATTTCCCGCGTTGGTGGCAATCTACGCATGGTTGTGCCCGGCGCAGAAAAAGAAAGAAAAGTCGTCGCCAGGACTCAGGCTCCTCGGCGCGGCGTTGGAGGCCGCTCCGTATGCGGTACTGACGCTGGCGTACGTACTTTTACGGAAGCACGCGCTACTGCATGCAACGGGACAGTTTGACCCCAACCACGGAATGATGGATGTCGCCCGGACCTTGCCCCTGGTGCTGTCCATTTATCTGCGGCAGTTGCTGGTTCCGTTGGGCATCACCGGGCTTTATTACACACCGTACGTTACCGGCGCCACGCTAAGTCAAGTTGTACTGCCCATACTGGTGCTCGGAGCAGTGTGGGTTGGTTTGTGGCATTGGAATCGCCACGAAGGCAATTCCACCGTAGCGTTTGCAGGATTGTGGCTGCTGATTGGATTGGCGCCCGCGCTCTATTTGCGAAACTTTGGCAATGGCGATTTCGTACGCGATCGCTACATGTATTTGCCATCCATCGGTTTTGCGATTCTGGTGGCAATCGGTCTGCGGCAGTTGCCCTCCGTCAAGGCGTGGAGCGCGCACACCGTGCAATGTTGTTTAGTTGTCGTGCTGTGCAGCGGCTATGTCTGCGCTTCGATCGCACAGCAGGTGTACTGGGGCAACGATCTGCTGCTTTTAGTGCGCGGACAGTCTCTGTATCCGGGTAATCCTTATGCCGTGGCTGGGCTGGCGAAGGAATACAGCCAGATGGGAGCGCACGATCGCGCGATTGAACTCGCCCGGTTGGTGGTCAAAGATCATCCGGACTATGGCTACGGTCCGCTGGCGTTGGCGGAAGCGTACATCCACGCCGGCCGGTTCGAGGAGGGCCGGGTTTGGCTGGACCGTGTCGATCCGGACTACGCGAAGTCGGAGGTGGGCATGGCGGGAGTCGCGGGATTGTACGGACAAATGGGTGACTACGATCGCGCTCTTGCGCTTTGCGCGGAGATTCTGGAGAAGGAGCCCAACCTTTATTCGGCCCTCTACAACTGCGGAAACATTCACTTGATGCACAACCAGTTCAAAGATGCGGAACAACTGCTGTCGAAAGCGGCACAATTAGCGCCGGAACAGGCGGCTCCGAAGCATTTTCTGGGTCGCGCCCTGTTGCAAGAAGGAAGGAACGCGGCGGCGCAACCTTACCTGCTGCAAGCGGCGGCCATGGACCCAAAAGTTTGGGATTACCATTATTGGCTCGCGGTGTCGTTCGAACAGAGCGGGAATACCTCAGCCGCGCGGATCGAATATCAGCGCTCGCTGCAACTGAACCAGGACAGTAAAGAAGCGAAGCTGCGTCTAACGGCGTTGGAGGCTAAGTGACGAGGGAACCCAAAATACCTCCCGCAGGTTCAGAAGTAAGCAGTGACCCTGCCCTGAACGTCGAAGTAAGAATTCGCGAACAAAGTCCGGAAGCGCTGGCGGCCAGCGAAAGAGAAGTGGAAGTGGTTACAGCCGCGCAGGGATGGCTGGTTCGTCTGATGGTGCTGGTTGCGGTGTTGGTCGTCGCCGCGCTCTACGTCGGCGCCCGTATCGGCAGCGGCTGGGTCCCGGCCGACGACGGAACTTTGAGTCAAAGCGCGCTCCGAGTGATGCAGGGACAGCTTCCGCACCGCGATTTCGGCGAGATCTACACCGGAGGTCTCAGCTTTATCCACGCGCTGGCGTTTCAAGCGTTCGGCGTGAATCTGATGTCGCTGCGTATCTGCGTGTTTCTGTTCTTCCTGGCATGGTTGCCCGCTGTTTACTATATTGCGCTCCGTTTCGCACCGGCAATTGCGGCGGGGACGATTACCTTACTCGCTGTAGCGTGGAGTTATCCAAATTATCCAGCCGCGATGCCCTCATGGTACAACCTGTTTTTCGCGACGTTTGGGGCAGCGGCGCTGCTGCGCTACCTCGAGGTGCGAACGCGGCGATGGTTGTTCATAGCGGGAGTATGCGGTGGAGTGTCGATCCTGATCAAAGTGATTGGAGCGTACTACATTGCCGGCGCACTGCTGTTTCTTGCTTTTCTCGAACAGAGCGAAAGCTCTGCAGCAGAAACTTCGCGGAAGAGTACGGAGGAAATTGAGAACGGCCAAAGTTCGCACGCGAGTTGGCCCTACCGCGTGTTCAGTGCGAGCGCGCTCCTGCTGTTCCTGGTGACGCTGCTCACAGTGCTGCGCGCGCGTCTGGGACTGGCCGAGTTCTACCATTTCGTGCTGCCATCGTCAGTGGTGGTCGCGCTCATTTTTCTGGAAGAAGCAAGAGTGCGGATGGGGACAGCGAAACGCTTCAGAACGATGTTTCGAACAGTGATTCCGTTCCTGTTGGGTGTAGCAAGTCCGATAGTCGTTTTTCTGATACCGTATGCGCGCTCGGGCGCAGTGGGTAAGTTCCTGTCGGGCGTGATTTCGAGCACCGTTTCGAGATCGGCCGGCTTGGGAGTGGTTCGCCCGGTGGCAGTCGAAAACATCCTCTGGGCGCTGCCACTTGTCGGCATTCTGGCAGCAGCAATGTATTGGGACAAATTCCAGGGCAAAATTGTTGGGGCAGCGCTAGCGTTGGGAACAGTGGTGATTATAGTGAGGGCTGCGCAGTCGTTCGATATTGTTTTTGCGGTCTGGCATTCAGTCACGGTGTTAACGCCCATCGCGGTGCTGCTCGGGGCTGTGCTGGTGTGGCTGCGGAGGAACTCAGGCGCGCACACTAAACTTCAACGGCAGCAGGTAGTACTGCTGATCTCGCTCGCCGCAACCTGCAGCTTGGTGCAATTTCCATTCGCGGCTCCAATCTACTTGAGTTACTCGGTGCCACTGACGCTGCTGGCGCTGTTGGCAATCGTGTCCACAGGCAAGACGCAGCGCGGGACGTACGCGTTAGCTTCGGTAGTGTGGTTTTACCTCGCATTTGGCGTGGTCAGCCTTGTTCCCCTCTATATCTACGAAATCACATGGATCGTAGGCCCCATGCACGCGATGCAGGAGCCACGGGCTGGCGGCTTGAAAATCGAAGAAGCGGTTTTCTTCGATGAGTTGGCCCGTTTCCTCAAGCAGCATAGTCCGAACGGATTGATGTTTGCCGGAAACGATTGCCCTGAGTTGTACTTCCTATCCGGGCTGAAGAATGTAACCAACGACGATACCGGTGCGCAACCGGCAGAGATTCTGAAGGCCATACAGTCTGCGGACCTGAATCTGGTGGTTATTAATGATGCGCCCTTTTTTCCAGGAGCCGTGATGCACCCCGAGGTAAAAGCCGAAGTAATGAAGAAATTCCCGCATAACACGCGCTTCGGAATCTTCGAGGTATTTTGGAAGCAATAACTTCGCGCTGACCGCCGATGGAATCGAAGACTTGCGCGCCCGACCCATCAGATTGCTGGCGTGACAGGATTCGGAGGGAACGATTGCCGCAGCTGGACGAAACCCGGGAGGCCGTCGTTGACGAGTTTCCAAAAGATCCGGGCGATCCGGCATCTGCCATTCTCCCCAGCGCTCTTTCCAAAGCTCCTCATGAACGCTTGCGGTTTGAGTGGCTGATTCCCGTGGCGTTTTGCGCTCTGCTGTGGGGTCAGTTGTTTCTCAGCAGCCGCCAGCTTTCGCAAACCGCCGACGAAGCCACTCATCTTTACTCCGGCTATCGTTACTTGAAGTGTGGCGATCTCACGGTCAGTCCCGAGCATCCTCCCCTCGCCAAAATCATCGCCGCGGCCCCGCTGCTGGCTATGAATTTTGCGGTAAACTGCGCGCCCTTTCAGGGAAATAATGTCCAGCAAGCCTTTGCCAGCCTCAACTGGTTGTATACCCAGAACTGGCCCGTGGCACTAGCTCGCGCGCGCATCGCCATTTCTTTTTTTGCAGTGGGACTCTGTCTGCTGGTCTGGATCGCGGCGAGGCGCATGTTCGGCCTAGCCACCGCCGTCGTCGCAGGTTTACTGCTGGTCTTCGAGCCCAATCTGCTGGCCTACGGATCATTGGTCATGACCGATGTGCCGGTCACCTGCACGCTGCTCTTCGCTGTCTTCGGATTCTATCTGTGGGTCAAACAACGTAAGCCGTCGTTCTTGCTTTTGACCGCTCTGGCTGCTGGCCTGACGCTGTTAACGAAGCATTCCGGAGTAGTCCTCATACCCATCCTCGGAGCCCTCGCAGTAACGGATGCGCTGCATCAATCTGACACCCAAACAGGCGGCCACCGGCCAAAATGGCGGTTGGCACTTATCAACCTTCTGGCGGTGGTGCTGGTCTGTTTTGTCGCAGCCGCTGTTGTTTGGGCGGGCTATGGAATGCGTTTCGCCGCGAACCCAGCCGCGTCCCGACTTCAGGATCAAAGACCTCCCGCAGCCTCCGCCAGCGAGCATGTGCTCCGCGAGTTGGAAGCGCTCCACCTGATGCCCCTCGCTTACCTTCAGGGATTCGCCTCGGCGATTGCACTGTCAGATCAGGGCTCTGTAGCTTTCGTAGCCGGCAAAGTCTACTTGCGCGCACCGTGGTTCTCCACCCCGTTCAATGTCTTGATTCGCACCACGGCAGCCATGTTGGCTATGATTGTGATGGCTGCATTCGGTGTAGCGATTGCATTTCAGCAGCATCGCCGTGAGTTTCTCTTCCTGCTCGTTCCCGCGGTTGTCTATCTGGCGGTGTGCGTCCACGCAAGTACCAACGTCAGCGTTCGCTATCTGTTGCCGATATTTCCGTTTTTAGTAATTATAGTTGCAGCCGGATGCGTGGAGTTAGCCCGGCACGCCCGCTGGGTGACCTACGCGTTACCGTGCCTCATCTTGTTGCATGCGGCATCCTCACTGCATGCCTATCCCAACTATCTCTCCTATGCCAACGACTTATGGGGCGGACCGAAACAGGCGTATAAGTACGAACCCTGGCTCGATCTCGGCCAGGCGTATCCGGAAGCAAAAGCATACCTTCAGCAACATCCAGCCAAAAACTGCTGGCTGATCACAGGCTGGCATTGGGATCCGGCATTCTATGGCGTGCCCTGCCAAACCTTTGGCCTCTACTTACCACACGAGATGCCGCCCAACGCCCACGGAACCTTTATTGTAAGCAGCACTGTCCTTACCGACGTACGGTTAATGGAGGGAGAGCTTGCGGCGGCATTCAAGAACGCCACGCCCATAGATCGCATCGGCGGCAGCGCTTTGCTGGTTTACGAAGGCGATTTCGATACCAGTCTGGATGCTGCCGTAGGTGAAAGAAACCTGGCGACCTACGCATCGTCTGTAGGACTGCTTCCCGCCGCACTGGGGCACGGAAAGAAAGCAGTCGACCTGGCGCCTGCCAGCGCTCTCGCGCACGCCAACCTGTGCATGTTGCTGGCGTCCACCCAAGTAGATGCGGCCTTGAAGGAATGTTATACGGCACGAAGTCTGCTATTACACGATCCGCTTCGGCAGGAGCCGATTCGAGCCTATTACTTGAATTCAATCGACAACTCGATTATGGTGCTCATCGGTGAGTACAGGGCGGTGTATGGACACGAACCTGAGATTATGCCGTTCGAAGATCCCACCCGAAATAGCGAAGCGCATTAATCCATTAGCGGCCAGCCGCCGCGTCCGAAGCAATCACGTGGCGTGAAAGTGGTTCGCCGGGCTCGAACTCGAAATTCAACCTTTCTCGTTCGACCACCAGCGGCCGGTTGTGCACCTGCGTGTGTATGTTCCCGACGTACTCTCCGATGACACCCATAAAAAGCAGCTGCAGCGATCCGAGAAAAAACATTCCGATGGCGATGGGCGCGATGCCGAGCGTAAACTCGTGCCAGAACAGGAGTTTATAAGCAAAGTAGATCGTGCCTCCAAGCATGGAGAGCAAAGAGCCGGCAAAGCCCGAAAAAGTCACTATGCGCAGTGGAACTTTGGAGAGCTTGGTGATGCCGAGCATGGCAAGATCGTAAAGAGTGTAGAAGTTGTTCTTCGTCTTGCCGCTCTTCCGGCGTTGCTGCTCATACTCGACTTCGACATGAGGGAGTCCAATTTCGGCGATCATGCCGCGGAAGTAAGGATAGGGATCGCCAAACTGACGGACCAGATCGATAACTTGTCGATCGTACAGGCCGAAGCCGGTAAAGTTCTCGTAAGTCTCGATGTCATCGGCAAGATGGTTGACCAGCCGATAAAACAGTTTCCGAATCAGGAACATCGGTGCGGCTTCGCGACTTCGATGCTTCACCGCTATCACGATCGGTGTCCCCTTCTCCCACTCTTCGAGCAGCTGCGCTAGAATCTCAGGCGGGTCCTGCAAATCCGACATGAGAATAATGATGGCGTCGCCGCGAGCTTGTAGCAGCGCGTGCATGGGCGAGCGGACGTGCCCGAAGTTGCGCGCATTGCGAATTACTTTGACATTCGAGTCGGCGGCCGCGATCTCGCTGAGCACGGCGAAGGTGGTATCGCGGGACGCATTGTCAATGAAGATGTGCTCGTAGCGATATTTTCCCAGACGCAGCATCAGGTCGCGCACGCGTTCGTAAACTTCGCGAACGTTGCCCTCCTCGTTGAAGCAGGGGGTGACCACACTTATGGTTTTCATTCTTTCGTGCCCATGGAGAGCGGTCATTTTCCACCGCCCGCTTTTGCGGCGTGAGCCGCAGGTTGGGGTGGCAGGCCGCGGTGATAGATCAGCTCCATGAGCGACGGAATATTGGCATAAGGACTGTCGATGGCGTCAATTAAAACAGGTTGATCTTTGAGTAGAGCTTTCCGGATCACTTCACCGCGCATCAGTTCGCGGCAGGAGATTTGCCCCTGCTGAAGTGGGATGGCCAGATAGACGTCGGCATCCTGAAGAACGTGGCCGACGGGCAAATCGCGCTTCGCATAAACGCCGCGCACCAGCGAGTCAAGATAAGTAATTTCTTTTTGCGGGGGCAGACGCTTCTGCGTGCCTGGAGCTCCGCACATTCTCTTAGCGCGATGAAACGCTTTGAACCAGGTGTCGACCTGTTCCGGTACCGAACAATACGGAGAAACGGTCATGCCCTCGGTCTGGATATCGACATGCCGCTCGAATGTCCGCGCGCCTTTGGCATAAGCCATCAGCATCGACGAAGTCCAATCGCGATACTCGTGCGTGGAAAACCCGATGGTGTGATTAGGATAGCGCTCGCGCAGAAAGTCGATCTGATTCAGTTCAATGTCGCTATCCTCCGAAGGATAGAGCGAAACGCAGTGATTGATGGCAAGCGGGATATGACGATTGTCAAAAAAAGTAACCAGGTCGTCGATGTCTTTCAGTGAAGAACCGCCCGTCGACACGATAATCGGTTTTTTCGTCTTGGCGATCTTTTCGATTAACACCCAATCGTTACAGTCCGAACTAGCGATCTTCAGGATCGGAATGCCCAACTCACAACAAAAGTCGACCGAAGTCTCGTCGAACGGAGTAGCCATCGGAATGCAACTAGCCTCGCGAATCGCTCGCACTAACTTTCCAAAATCGTCGGGCTGAAGGCGCGTGTCAAGCGTCTTTTTTATGTAACGGATGTCCTCGCGCTGGCGGAAGTCCCGGTGGATAAAGCTGTCGACATCGCGTAATTGCAGCTTGATGGCCGCCCGCACGTTGTTGAAGCGCACCACCTGCGCATAGTTGCTGATGATCTTCAGACCCCGCTGCAGGTCACCAAGATGGTTATTAGCTAACTCTAAAACGAATAGCTCGTCGAATGTGTCATTACCGGTCATGATATTAGTAGCTTTCCAAGTTGTCGCGTGCCTTCAGCCCTGTTATTTTGATAAGAGCGGCTTTATCGGTATGGTAATGTCCTTATTCCCGAATGACATTGTCCATTAGTTCAGCTTCATCCAGGAAAGGGTACATGTCCTCTAGACTGGGTGAAATTATTCTCCCATCCGGTAACTGTCTGGCCCGCGATCTTGGTTCAAACTCCTGACTTGGGTCGAGCACCACGTCGATTAATGCCGGACCATCGGCTGCCAGCGCCAGATCGATTTGTGACAGTTGCGACTCGCGGTCAATACGGCTCGAGGAAATGCCATAAGCGCAGGCCACTTTGACCATGTCCGGGAGCGAGGCGCCGCTCGAAGCACTCTCCCCTGTAAGTCGGCCGAAAAAGCCAGATTGCGTCATCCGCATAGAGAGATAGCCTGAGTTATTCAGGACAAAGATCTTGAGCGGTAATCGATGATGTACCACCGTTTGTAACTCTTGGATATTCATTTGAATGCTGCCATCTCCGGCCACGCAGATAACTCGTTTTCCGGGGCGGGCAAAAGCCGCTCCAATGGCAGCAGGCAGATCGTAACCCATGGATGCGGAGCCGGAGTTAGAGATGAGCCGCTGTCCCTTTCGCAAACGCATCGTTTGAAAAGGCACAATGCAGGAGCTAGCATTGCCGCACACCACGACATCGTCGTCGTCGAGCTTAGTAGAGAGTTGCTCAACAAAGTAGTAAGGATTCAAAGGCGGCCCAGCTTGACGCTGGCGATCTTGCACCGCAGGGTAGCGTTGGACACGTTCGCGGCACCATGCCAGCCACGACGCATGCGCACCCGGGCGGTAGTCCTCGGCATCGCACTGACTGAGAAGTTCCCGGAGAAACTGCTTCAGGTCGCCATGAATGGCTAAGTCCGGCTTGACAGTCGGCTTATGGAATTCGGCAACGTCGATATCGACATGGATCTTGAAGGCGCGGGGTGCGAAGGATTGCCAGTTATAACTGGTCTGCCGGATGTTGAGGCGTGACCCTAAGATCAGCAGAACGTCCGCATTTTGCACAGTGAAGTTCCCAGCACGGTCCCCGATGGTGCCTTGGCGTCCGCAAAAGAGCGGGTCGTCGGTTGCTATAAGGTCATGAGTCCATGCGGTAGTGACAGGCACGCCTAGCCGATGAAAAAGTTGGTCGAATTCCGCGACTGCACGGGCGGACCGAACGCCCGTCCCGGCGAGAATCACCGGGCGCTTTGCGTTGCGGATCCGCTCCAGGACTTCGCGGCAATCCGTTTTCAGCCGCGTGGAATCTCCAGCAACATTATCTTGCGCGTGCCTGTCTTCCGTTGGATCGTAGCCGCGAACACTGTCGCGGTCGATGGCCGCCGCCTGTACATCGACTGGAATGTCGAGCCAACACGGACCGGGACGTCCACTCTGCGCGAGGTGCCAGGCGCGCTCGAGGTGATATCGAATGCTGAGAGGGTCGTCGATCAGCACCGCGTATTTGGTGATGTTCGCGACCATCGCCATGATGTCGGCTTCCTGGTCTCCAAGTTGCCGCAGCCCAGTGATGCCCTGGACGCGCATGCAGGTCTCGCGCTTGACCTGGCCGGAAATGATGAGCATGGGGATCGAGTCGGTCCATGCCCCGAACACTCCGTTGAGGGCGTTGATGCCGCCGGGCCCGGTGGTGACGGTCACCACGCCTGGCTGGCCGCTGATGCGCGCGTAACCCTCGGCCGCCATCGCGGAAGCTTGTTCGTGGTGATTGCACACGTATTGAATGCGCGACTCCCTGCCAATCGAGTCGTTGAGGTGCATGGCGCCGCCGCCCGTAACGAGAAAGATGTGGCGCACACCCCAATCCGCGAGCCGACTTACGATGTAGTCGGAAAGCTTCATCAGAGTCGCACCTCCGAGTTGTGACCCGAGTTATGACCGAGGAGAGCAGCGCTACGCATGGCTCCCCCGCCGGGCGGCTGCTGACATGGAATTCGGTTGCTCAGAAAATGTACTTCCAGAAAACCAGGCGTGGGTACGGCCGATGGCTTCGCGCAACGGCACTTCGTCGCGAAGACCGAGTTCATCGCGGGCGCGCGCCGTGCTGGGTACGTAGCGGTGCACTTGCTCGTTCGGTGTTGGCTGGGAAGCGATGTTGACTTCCACCGCGGGCGGCAGCGCGTCGGCGACCGTGCGCGCGACGGTAGCGATGTTCAAAGCTTCTTCGGATCCCACGTTATAGGCCCGCAAAGATTGTCCCTTGAAGAGAATGGTCCAGAGCCAGACCATCAAGTCAGAGGCGTACAGATAGGAGCGTACAGCCGAACCGTCTCCTTGTACACGAAGCGGCCGTTGGCGCATGCGATCGTAGATGAAGTTGCCGATGGCGAAATGTGCGTCCAGTTGCATGTATGGACCGACAAACGCGAAACAGCGCGCAATCTTGATTTCGAGATCCGAAGATGCCGCCATCGCGCATAGTTGTTCCGCGCTGCGCTTGCCTTCGGCGTAGGCATTTGCCGGATCAAGAGGGTCGGGACCCCCGTTATACGATTCGTCCACGTGCGCGAGTGGGGAAGGCTGAGTTCCATAGACCGCGCCCGAACTTACGAATAAGAACTTCCTGACAGAATTGGCCGCAGCAAAGTCCAAAGTCCGCCGCGTTCCGCTGAAGATCGTGTCGAACATCAAGAACGGCGCCTGCTGGTTCAGCGCGGCGCTAGCTTCGGTGGCGGCATGAATGACATGGGAGAACGCGTCTTGAGGCGCTTCTCGGTGCGGAAAATCATCGCAGCGGACGTCGGCTGCGTGCAGTAAGATCGCGGGGTCGCTGGCGAGGTGCGGCGCTTTCTGCGTGAGCGTCTGCGGGCGCCGCGCCAACCCGACCGCGCGCGCGTTGAGATTCAGCCGCTGGTTCGCCCAGGCAAAACTCTCCAGCAGCCAGCATCCGAAAAATCCGGTGGCGCCCGTAATCAGGATGCGCTGCCCGCGCAGTTCTTGCCATAAAGACTCGGTTCGCGCCAAAACGTGGTCGAGGTCGTGCGCCAGATGGTTTGTCGTCGCAGAGTTACTCATGTGTCCCGCTCCCTATGCTCCACGACCCGCCGAGGCAGCTCGTGGAATCTGGTGGAAGGTCTCTCCCATGTAATCGATCATCGCTTGTGTGATGCCAGGATAGAGACCAATCCAAAAAACGTTGTTCATGACAAAGTCGGTGTTCGGCAAATCGCCGATCACTCGCCGCTTTATGTCGCGGTATGCGGGTTGCCGAAGCAGGTTGCCGCCAAAAAGCAGGCGGGTCGCGATGTTTCGGGACTCCAGGAAACGAACGATCTGGTTACGGGTGATCGGCGCGTCCTTCCGCACGGCAAGTGGAAAGCCAAACCAGCTAGGCTCCGAATATTCGGTGGCTCTAGGCAAAGTGAAAATGTCGTCGAGATCGCTGAGAGCCGAGTGAAGTTGGGCAAAGTTCGCGCGCCTGGCTGCAATGAAGCCGGGCAGTTTCTTGAGTTGCGCGACTCCGACGGCGGCTTGCATGTCCGTCGCTTTGAGGTTGTAACCGATGTGGCTGTAAACGTATTTGTGGTCGTATCCGGTGGGCAGATCGCCTAGCTTCCATTCGAAGCGGCGGCCGCAGGTGTTGGATTTCCCGGGATCGCACCAGCAGTCCCGGCCCCAGTCGCGAAAGGATTCAGCTAACTTCTGGAGCGCAGGAAACTGCGTGAGCACGCATCCGCCTTCGCCCATCGTGATGTGGTGCGCGGGATAGAAACTGGTAGTCGCGAGGTGGCCGAAGCTGCCTACCGTGCTGCCCTTGTAAAGGGAGCCGACCGCATCGCAGCAGTCTTCGATCACCCAGATATCGTGTTTGTTAGCCAGTTCCATCACAGCAGCAACGTCAAACGGGTTGCCCAGCGTGTGTGCCAGCATGATGGCTTTGGTGCGGTCCGAAACTGCAGCTTCGAGTTGAGTTATATCGACGTTGTAAGTCGGCAGCTGAACGTCGACGAAGACGGGCACGAGCCCGTTCTGAATGATCGGATTGACGGTTGTTGGAAACCCAGCCGCGACCGTAACGACCTCATCTCCGGGAACAAGCCTGCGCTCGCCGAGCGATGGCGAAGTGAGACACGACAAGGCCGCCAGGTTAGCAGACGATCCGGAATTGACGAGCGAAGCGCAACGCACGCCCATAAAGGCCGCAAATTCGCGTTCGAACTGGGCGGCAAAGCGGCCGGTGGTGAGCCATGCGTCAAGCGAAGCTTCGACCAACAATTCGATTTCGGTCGAATCGAAAACCTTGCCCGACACAGGCACGCTGCTCTGTCCGGGTTCGAACGCCGGCGGCGCCAACGCGACCTCGTAGTACTGCTTCACGAGCGTCCGAACCTCATCCCGAAGTTGTGCGGCCGTCTTGTTTGTCGTTATCGTCATGCGGCGTCAGTCTCGAGTTATCCCGCGCTCCTATGTGCCATCGCAGCGGGTGCTCCCAAAAACTCGCGATACCAGGCAATGGTTCGGTCAAGGCCAGATTCAAGGGTGAACTGCGGCCGCCAGTTGAGCACAGTGCGGGCTCGCTCAGCGCTAAGGAACTGATGACGAATTTCATTGCTGGCCTGGTTGAGCACCTCAGGACGCAGAGAGGACTTCATCTTCCGTAGGAGTTCATCGACCAGCTCAAGCACGCTGACCTGGCTCTCATTGGAAAAATTGAAAGCCTGGCCGTGGAGAGCGGCGTTCGAGGCCAGTCGTTCGGCAAGCAGCATATACGCAGCTGCGCCATCCTCAATGTAGAAGTAGTCGCGGACAAATGTGCCGTCGGAACGCACCACGGGTCGGTCTCCGCGGATAACTGAGCGAATCGTGCCCGGAACCACGCGATTCCAGTTCAAATCGCCTCCGCCGTAAAAATTGCCGCAGCGTGTAATCGCCACGGGTAGGTTGTAACTTGCGGCATAGGTCTGCGCAATCAGATCGGCGCATGACTTACTGACATCGTAAGGATGACGGCCTTGCAGCGGCATCGTCTCATCGTAGGGAAGATGCTCCTGATCGCCATAGGCCTTATCGGAGGACGCCACCACAATCGACGAAACCTTTGGCGAGCGGCGGCAAGCCTCCAGCACATTCCACGTCCCCTCGATGTTGGTCGAAAAGGTTGATACCGGATTGCGATTGGCAATGCCGACTATCGTCTGCGCCGCCAGGTGGAAGACGACTTCCACTTCATACTCGCCGAGAGTACGCTCGACCAGTTCCCGATCGACAATATCGCCACGGACCGTAGTGACCTGGTCAATGCGACGAGTGCGCAGCAGTTCGCTTTGCGGCACCCAGTCACGCACCAGGCAAACCACATTCGCGCCGTCCTCGATGAGTCGCTTGACGAGCCACGATCCCAATAACCCCGTGCCACCCGTGACGAAAACGGATCGATCTCGCCAGAATGAATTCATTCCGTCCACACTTTCCACGGAGTTTGCTCACTCGTCCAAAGTTCATTCAGGTATTGGTATTCGCGGTAAGTATCCATGGCGTAAAAGAACCCGTCATGGCGATAGGCCATAAGCTGGCCTTCGCGCGCCAGTCGCTCCAGCGGTTCGCGTTCGAGGATGCACTCCGGCCCGTCGAGATAATCGAATATGCGGCGATCGAAAACAAAAAAGCCCGCACTAATCAGACCGTTGGCTTTGGGCTTTTCCATGAAGCGTTGGACTTGTCCCCGGGCATCGGTCTCGAGCACTCCGAAGCGCGAAATCGGAGGAACGGAAGTCACGGTCGCAACCCGGCCATGCTTGCGATGAAAATCAAGCAGGCAGCTGATATTGACGTCGCTCACCCCGTCGCCGTAAGTAAGCAGAAACGTGTCGTCGTTCTCGAGATACCGGGCAACGCGCTGCAGGCGGCCGCCCGTCATGGTTTCCAGGCCGGTGTCGGCCAGGGTGACAGCGAAGTCCTGCTCCTGATGAGCGCCCATGAATTCGATATGCGACTTGCGCCCAAGGCAAATCTTGAAATCGCTATTCATAGCTTCATAGTTCAGAAAGTAATCCTTGATCATGTTGCCGCGATACCCCAGGCAAAGAATGAATTCGCGCATGCCGTAGTGGGCATACATCTTCATGATGTGCCATAAGATGGGCCGCCCCCCAATCTCAACCATCGGTTTGGGGCGAAATTCGGTCTCCTCCCGGAGACGGGTACCTAACCCACCGCACAGTACGACAACCTTCATATACCGGGTCCTTGCCCTTGCCGAACGATCGGTGCGAGCATGTCTGCCTTGCTTACCGTCCGGACAAAAGGTTCGCAACTTCTGTTATCCCACAGGCGAGCGGCGAAGGAGGAATTACTAAAGTCACCGATGGGTGCGAATGTTCGGACAGTGATCCTTAGTGGTCAACGTCCTCTCTGCGGAGCCCGAATGCCATCGGCGAAGGATATGTGGCGATGGCCAAAGAAGCTGAATACGACTGAAAACACCAGAACAAGGGCGCCAGCGATATAGGGCGCACTACGCTCGTGACCGGTTTGCCGGCGGATGATACCGACCACCAAAGGAAGGGCGGCGGCTGACAAGATCATACTTAGCCCGTAAACCCCAACGCAACGGATCCATTCTTTGAGATAGTTGCCCTTAGTCTTGAATACAAACCACTTATATCCAAAGAAAGCAAAAGTGATACTCAACAGGTTGGCGAGAAGGCTGGCTAAGACATATCCGTAGGAAAAAACGGGAGTCAGGAGCAGCGTGAACAATACGAAGCAGCCGTAGCCGAAGATCGTATTGCAGACGCCCACGGCCAAATAGTTAACAAGAGTAAGAGCGTGCGGACGTGCCCGGATTGGAGATATAACCTTCGGCGCCGGCAATTCAGGCGGGGGTAACTGAAGTCTCGGTGGAGGAGTTTGAGTCAACATCCTCGATCATGGTAGCCGGACACGATGCGGTCCGCAGGTTACTATCGTTACCAGTCACGGTAGGGCGGGCGCTGCGACTCACTTGGGGAAGATGTTGCCCAAGCGGCGTATTTCGGCGCCGACCCCCTTCAGTTTTTCTTCGATGTTCTCATAGCCGCGGTCCAGGTGATAGACGCGATCAATGATAGTCTCGCCGTCGGCAACCAGGGCAGCAAGCACGAGCGAGGCGGAGGCCCGCAGGTCCGAGGCGAGCACGGCGGCAGCGCTCAGCGAAGTTCCGCCGCGGACAATGGCCCGCCGGCCTTCGATCTTGACGTTGGCCCCCATGCGCACCAGTTCCTGCGCGTGCATAAAGCGGTTCTCAAAAATATTTTCAGTAATGATTGATGTGCCCGCCGCCTGCGTCGCGAGCGCCATGTATTGCGCCTGCATGTCGGTGGGGAAGCCGGGATATTCTTCCGTGTTCATATCCGCGGCTTGGAGCGGGTGATCGCCCATGACGCGAACCGAGTCGGCTTTCACCGCGGTCTTCACGCCCGTCTCCGCCAACTTCTGCAGGATCGCGGCGAGGTGCGCCGGATCGCATCCAGCAACGTTTACGTCTCCGCCGGTAAGTGCTCCCGCGATGATGAAAGTTCCGGCTTCGATACGATCGGGGACAATGCGGTGCCTCGCGCCATGTAGTTTCGCAACCCCCTTTACACGGATCGTGGAAGTTCCTGCGCCGTGAATTGTGGCGCCCATGGCGTTCAGCAGCGCGGCCAGGTCCTCGACTTCTGGCTCACGCGCGCAGTTCTGCATGATGGTATCGCCCTCGGCAAGGGTGGCCGCCATCAGCACGTCTTCAGTGCCAGTGACCGTAATTTTGTCGAAGACAACTTCGGCGCCTTCGAGTCGATCGGCCGTAGCTTCCACATAGCCGTGCTCTTGCGTGATCTTCGCGCCCAGACGTTCGAGGCCCTTAATGTGCAGATCAATGGGGCGCGCGCCGATGGCACATCCGCCCGGAAGCGAGACGCGCGCGCGGCCACAACGGGCGACAAGCGGTCCCAACACGAGCGTGGAGGCGCGCATCGTCTTGACCAATTCATAAGACGCTTCCGGAACGGCGAGCGAGCGCGCGCAAATCGTGGTCCGATGATGGGCCCGTCCGTAGCCGAGTTCCACCTCGGCCCCCATGGCGGCGAGCAGTTTGCGCGTGGTCTCGATGTCGCGCACTTGCGGAATGTTCTCCAGAATCACCGGCTCGTCGGTGAGCAGGGCTGCCGCCATGCACGGCAGTGCGGCGTTCTTCGCGCCACTGATGCGGACCGTCCCCAGCAGGGGATTGCCTCCGCGGATTACGAGCTTATCCATAGCTTGACTTGGTTCTTAAAAGACTTGGAGCCGTCGACAACAAACGCCGCTTTCATTGTAACCACGACTGCAGCAAGCTGTTGGTTAGAAACCTCGAGACCGGTCCGATTTGTAACGGCGAAAATAAAACCACGCTCGGCTACCCCGACTTTACGATCGCTATCGCCTTGCGGACTTGGCCTCGCGATTTTCTAACCGCAGCGACCGCACCAGCGCGGCTCACGCCCGTCTTCGCCATCACCAAAGCGACGGGGATGTGGCCTTCTGCAGCAACCAGGAATTTGCGCGCGGCCCGGCGGTTGACGCCGATGGCCTTTTCCAGAATTCCCACTCCGCGTTCCATCAGTTTCTCGTTCCTCGGGCCGACGTTGACCATCAGGTTGCCATAAACGTAGCCGAGGCGGGCCATCGCTCCGGTTGTGAGCATGTTCAGAATCATCTTCTGCGCGGTGCCTGCTTTCATGCGGGTTGAACCCGCGATCACCTCCGCGCCGGCGTCGGCCACAATCGCGAAATGTGCAGCCTCGCCGAGGGAAGATTTCGGGTTGCAGACAACCGCTATCGTCTTTGCGCCGCACGCGCGCGCATACCTGACCGCAGCGATGGTAAAGGGCGTGCGGCCGCTCGCAGCAATGCCCACGACGACATCTTTATCGGTGGGCTTCTTCCTTGCGATTGCTCTTCGTCCCAACTCGCGCGAATCTTCGTCGGCCTCTACGGCCTTGCCCAGCGCTTTGCTGCCGCCCGCGATGACGAATTGAACCATGCGCGGGTCGACGTCGAAAGTCGGCGGACACTCGACCGCGTCGAGTGCAGCGATCCGTCCGCTGGTCCCGGTGCCAACGTAAATGAGCCGGCCACCTTCCCGCAGCGCCGCGGCAATCAGGTCGATAGCGCGCGCGATGGGCCGCAGCGCCCGCTTCACGGCCCGAGCCACCTTGGCATCTTCGGCATTGATGATGCGGGCAATTTCGAGCGCCGACTTGCGATCGAGGTCCGCGGAGGCGGAGTTTGCTCTCTCGGTTCCGAGGCCGCGAAGTTCCCGGCTCACCCTGCGATTCGGAGCTTCGCGCTTAGAAGCTTTGCGTTTCAAGTTATCTTTCCTGCAACATCCTGCGCCGTAGCTGAGCTACGTATTAGGGCACGCCTTCAGGGGTGCCGTAGTGCTGCTGCAAATGCGCCTTCAGGCGCTGGGGGCCGCGACCGGAATTTCACCACCGGCTCCTATTGCTTCAACTACCGCGTCGTGAAACGCCGGGCGCACCTGTTTGATTGCCTGACTGGCGCAATCAGGCCAGGTTCGGTTGGTCAGCAAAGTTATCGAAAGTTGGCGGTCGGGGTCGATCCAAAGCGATGTGCCCGTGTAACCAAGGTGCCCGAACGAACGCGGCGACAAGTATTTTCCGGATTGCGAGGGTGCCGACGGCGTGTCCCAGCCCAGCGCCCGGGAAGTGCCGTCAGGCGCGGATTCTCGCCGCGAAAACAGGTCGACGGTTTCAGGGCGAAGGATGGGATATCCGCCGCTGAGCATGGCGTGCGCGAAGATGGCGAGATCGTCGGCGGTGGAGAACAGCCCGGCGTGTCCCGCAATGCCGCCGAGAATGCTCGCGTTTTCGTCCTGCACCTCGCCTTGAATAATGCGGTGGCGGAACAGGCGATCATCGCAAGTGGGCGGGATGAATTGCCTCAAGGCGAGCGCAGGATTGAAGGCGGTGTGCGTCATACCAAGCGGCCCGAAGATTTCGCGCTGACAGAACGTCTCCAGGGGTTCATCGGTCAAGCGCTCCAGCACAACGCCAACAATGATGAAGCCGATGTCACTGTATTCGGCGTGGGTTCCGGGAGCGGTGGCAAGTGTGGTGCTGAAAACGGTCTGCAGAAGTCCCTCGCGCGTTTTCGCGCGCAGAAAAAGCTTTTCGTAGGCAGGCAGTCCGGAGCTGTGCGCGAGCAGCATGCGTACGCTGATTTCGCGCCGGCGAGCGGCATTGTCGTTAAGAGCGCCGTCGTCAATCGCCCCGCCAAATTCCGGGACGATCGCCGTGACCGGCGCTTCGAGGTCGAGCAACCCGCGCTCATATAGGATCATAGCCATAGCGGTCGTGGCGACGACTTTGGTGAGCGAAGCCAGATCGAAGAGGCTAGCTGTGTCGACCTCGGGCGACGCAGGATCATACGTGAAGCGGCCCAGCGCCTTGTGGGCGACAAGCTCTCCCCGAAGCGTGATCGCGACTGAGCAAGCTGGAAAAGCGTGGGCGGCAATAGCTCTTTCGAGAATGCCGAAGGCGCTGCGAAAGCGATCGTCCTGCGCGGAAAGACTGCGCATCAGAAAGGAAAATCCCGATTCTCGGTTCGACAGCGTCAGCTTCAAGGCCTTTTGTGAACTGATGGGGTTATAGCAAAGGCGGCGAGCGGAGGCAAACCGGAAGTTACTTCGAGAGCATCGTTTGTAACGTCCGCCTTGAGCCGCGTCTGCAAGCTCATGTAGAGTCACAGTAGACGTGAAATATTTATCGAAAAATCTATTGTTCTTCGGTTTCTTGTTTTCCGCTGCCGCGTTCTCCCAGACTTCGCTCGATTCCCGCCTCGCCATTCTCGATCCCATCGTCAACGACGCCATCGCCCAACGCCAGATTCCCGGCGCAGTCCTCATCGTTGGCCATGACGGACGCGTGGTGTTTCGCAAAGCCTACGGCAACCGTGCCATTGAACCTCAGCGGGAGGCGATGACGCCCGAGACCGTGTTCGATTGCGCGTCGCTGACCAAGGTCGTCGTAACCACGACGGCGATCATGCAGCTTTGGGAGCAAGGCAAGCTCCGGATGAACGATCCGGTCGCGAAGTACCTTCCCGAGTTCGGCCAAAACGGCAAGCAGGATATTACGATCCGGCAGCTTCTGGTTCACTACTCGGGTTTGCCCGAAGATCTCGAATTGGGGAAGAAGTGGGAAGGGAAAGAGACCGCATATCGCATGGCATTCGAAGTCGCGCCCGAGCAGCCCCCAGGGTCGGCATTCATCTATAGCGACGTTAACTTCATCGTTCTGGGAGCGCTCGTGGAGCGCCTTTCGGGCGAGTCGCTCGATCAGTATTCGGCGAAGCATATATTTACGCCACTCGCCATGAAAGACAGCCGATTTCTACCGCCTGCGTCCTGGCAATCCCGCATCGCTCCCACCGAAGAGGATGAGAATCATCGCCTGCTGCGCGGAGTTGTGCATGATCCAACCGCGCGCCGGATGGGCGGAGTGGCGGGTGATGCCGGATTATTCTCCACCGCCGACGACTTGGCGCTCTTCGCCCAAACCCTGCTGGACGGCGGACGCGGCGTATTAACTCCGGCGACCGTCGCGAAGATGACTGCGCCGCAGCAACCGGTGAATGGAACGGCGCTCCGCGGGTTTGGGTGGGACATTGATTCTCCTTTCTCCACCAATCGCGGCGAACTATTGCCGGTCGGCGGTTACGGACACACCGGATTTACCGGAACTTCGTTGTGGATTGATCCGGCGACAAAGACCTACATCGTCCTGCTTACGAACGCGGTTCACATGAATGTCGTGCACGCGTCGGAACCAAAAAAGATGGGAAGAGCAGTTTCGCTCCGTACGAAGATCGCCACGGCGGTGGCGGCGGCCCTCGCGCTCGATCCCGCCGAAGCAGAGAAGATGCAGATGGCAACCATCACCGGCTACAACGAAATGCAGAGCGCGGCGCGCAAGCTGGCGCTGCGGAATGGCAAGGTGAAGACCGGAATCGACGTGCTCGAGGAAACCAGGTTCGCGGCGCTGCATCCGGCCAAAGGCGGCGCTCCGCGAAGCATTGGCCTGCTGACGAATCAGACCGGAGTCGATTCCGAAGGCCGGCGCACGATTGACGTGCTGGCGAATGTACCCGGCCTTTCGCTGGATGCGATCTTCAGTCCGGAACATGGAGTCACAGGTACGCTCGATACGACCGACGTCAAGAACAACAAGGATTCGGCTACGGGAATTGCAGTCTACAGCGTCTATGGCGCAAGAGATGCCGCCAGGCATCCGCCGCAGGACGTGGTGAAGCGGCTGGATGCGGTCGTGATCGATGTCGCGGATGTGGGTGCGCGCTTTTACACCTACGAGGCCACGGTCGGATATTTTCTCGAGGCCGCGGCGAAGGCGGAAATTGACGTGATCCTTTTGGATCGGCCAAACCCGATCACTGGATCGTTTGTTCAGGGGCCCCTATCCAGTTCCGACGAAGGGCAGCAAAAGTTTACGAATTATTTTCCCGAGCCCGTCCGCCACGGGATGACCTTGGGCGAGCTGGCGGGAATGGTCAATGCCGAGCGGCACATTGGCGCGCATCTCGACGTGGTTGCGATGGAAGGCTGGCTGCGCGGTGACTGGTTCGATTCGACAGGCCTAAGTTGGGTAAATACCTCGCCCAATTTGCGGAGCCTGAACCAGGCAACGCTCTATCCCGGGGTGGCGATGATTGAAGGGACCAACGTCTCCGTGGGACGCGGAACCGATACACCCTTCGAAGTGCTGGGCGCTCCGTGGATGAAAAGCAAGGAACTCGCGGCCTACTTGAACGCGCGCGAAATTCAAAGTGTGCGGTTCGTACCTGTAACGTTCACTCCGTCATCAAGCAATTTTGTCGGGGAACGTTGCGAGGGCGTGAACCTGATCGTTCTGGATCGAAATACGCTGGACTCTCCGGAATTGGGGATCGAGCTGGCATCGGCGCTGCATAAGCTCTATCCGAACGACTTCAGGCTCGAGAAGATGGCGGATCTGCTGGTGAATCAGGCAGTGTTGCAGGCAATTGCGGATGGAGTCGACCCCAGAAGAATCGCCGAAGACTGGCGGGAGCAGCTAAAACAGTTCATAACCCTTCGCGAGAAATATCTGTTGTACAAATAGCAAGTATGTTAAAGCAAGATCGGGAAGGGCACGGCCTTCAGCCATGCCGCCAAGAGTCAATGTCGGCAAGGGCTTTAGCCCCTGAGGGCCCGATCACTTTACTTCGCCTATTCATTGCGAGATGTCTTCCAGCGAGCCCGCTCCCTGGCACTCAGTTTTTCCGGCGCGAGGAATCCACCGCCGGCACGATCGTCCGCCGCAACGGCACAATAGCGCCCTTGGAAGAATCGGCAGCAGCCGACGCCCGAGTCAGCACTTCATGCTGAATGTACTGCACGAACTCCTGGATCTGGCGTTGCATCTCTTCCATGCGCTCGCGCATTTGCAGAATAATGGCAATGCCGCTGATGTTGACGCCCAAATCCCGCGCCAGCGACAGGATGAACTCAAGCCGCTGCAAATCCTCATCTGTGTAGAGTCGGGTATTGCCTTCCGTGCGGCTTGGCTTGAGCAGCCCTTCGCGCTCATAAAGCCGCAAAGTCTGAGGATGAATCTCATACATCTCGGCCACCGCCGAAATCATGTACGCGCCCTTGGATTTACGCTTCGTCATATCTCCGAATACAGTTCCAGATCCGTCATGCGCGCAATTCGCACCAAGTCCTGATCGAGCGTAAAAATGCTGGCGCCGTGTTCCAGCGCAATGGCTGCGATGAGGGCATCAATCGTGCTGGACGTGATACCTTTTCCTCGTCCAGCACGGTAAATCGCGGCCGCCCTCCGATATGTATCAAATCCGCTCGGTTCCAGCATGTCCCACTGGGCCAGGAAACGCTCAATCGCACCGGCATCCCGCGTCAAACCCTGCAAAACCTCGGCGACGACAATCCCGGTCAGAGCGAAAGGCTCACTCTCCTCAATCATCCGCCGCAGTTCAGCCCCTCCACATCCCGGCGATGGACGAGAGAAAGACGGACGAAAGAAATCGACCCAGACCGAGCTGTCGACTAGGATCACACTCGATTTCTCCGTGAGGTCTTCAGATCGCCCTGCCAGATGCCGCTTCCGTAATATTTCAGGATTCCCTTGCGACTCTCTGATCGCACCAGCAGATCAAGCGCTCGGTCGACGATCTGCCGTTTGGTCCGGAGACGGGTCAGCTTACGCGCCTTCCGGATCAGGCTCTCATCGATCACAATGTTGGTCCTGCCCATGCCTTATAATATACACCAGTTTGTCCGAATTCTGTGTATAGAGCGGCAGAGCCCAGCCACAAAGACCAGACGCAAGAAAAAGAGACACGGCCAGTTCGATTAGGCTCTCCCCGTGTTCCTCTGTGTACTCCGTGGTTAAAGGTTCTTACGCTGCCAGTTCTGGCTTAGGCTCGATTGAGTCCGTCCAGCTGGCTTCACCAGGTGGCTGTAGGAGGCGAGATGTCGTCATTGAGTTGGTGTGCCCCGCAGCCGAGACTTGATCACCTTTCGGCAAACGATCACCCCAAGAATGCCCTGTGTTCCCTTTCCCTCTGCGGTAAAGGGCTTTTGCCGGCACCAAAGAAAAGAGACGAAGCAAGCCCCGTCTCTACGGTAAAGGTCGTTGGCGAAAGCTAAGTCGCCAGCTCCGGTTTCGGAGTGGCCGCAGTCCAGCCAGCCGGCTTCAGTGCACGATTGATCGCGTAGACGACCACGCCGCCGCCCACCACGATCAAGCCAAACAAAAACGAACTCATGCCCAGCACAACTTCATGTTCGCTGCGAATAATGGCAAATCCCAGCAGCAGCACCGGAGGAATACCCACCGCAATCGCCCCAAACAGCCCGCCCGGCACGCGGAACGGCCGCTTCAATTCCGGCTCGCGAATGCGCAGGCAAATCAAAGCCACGAATTCCAGCGCCAGGCTTGCCCCGTAAATCATGATGTCCAACGTGACCAGCCGTTCAAAGCCAAGATTCAAAGCCAACCCCCAGCCAACAGCAAGCGCCAGAATCGCAACCCAGGGTGCGCGCGATTTCGGATGCAGCTTGCCGAAGACCTTAGGCAGCATGCCATCCTGCGCCATAGCGAGCGGCAGCCGCGAGTAGCTCATGACGAGCGCATTGAACATGCCAAAGCCGCTCATCATGCCGCCCGCCACCAGTGCGATCCGAAGCACCGGCCCACCCATCAACTGCGCAACGTCGGCCCAGGCGCCAGTCTCCCAGGCCGAAGCCGGAAGCCCCGTAATCCACATGGCGGCAAACGGAAGAACATAACTGATGCACACAATCGCTACCGCAGCCAGCATGGCGCGAGGATAAGTCCGCTGCGGACGCTCCACTTCCGTAGCAATGGTCGAGGCATTGTCCCATCCCATGTAATTCCACATGCAGATGAGCAGCCCGCCAAGAATGTCGACGTTCGAAGTAGTCGGCTTGGTCACCGCATTCGCCAGCGCATGAATCTTGAACGGCGCCAGCAGAAAGATCACCGCAAACGGCGCCGATAGCGCAAAGAACAGCCACAGCGAAGTGGTCGACACGACCTTCACGCCCATAATATTAAGCGCAGCGCAGACGATCACCACACCCAGCGCGACTGCCACTCCGCGATGGTTCTCCTGAAACCACGGAAACATGCGCGTGAGGTACGCGACAAACAGCGTAGGATAAATCGCCATATCGAAAATCGACGCAACCAGCGACAGCCACGCCTCCTGAAATCCCCAGAAATTCCCCATGGCGCGCCGCACCCAGGCATAGTAACCGCCCTCAAAGGGCAGCGCGCTCGAAAGCTCGCCAATCATGAACGCGGTGGGCAGGCTCCAGAGAAGCGGCGTCAGCAGCAGGATGAGGATAGCCTTCCCATACCCGGCGCCATGCACGATGTCTTCAGTGCCATAGGTTCCGCCCGAGACCATAAAAAAGGTCGCGGCGACCAGCGGCCAAAGAGTGAGGCGGATTGATTTCTTCTTCGTCTTGGGAGCGACGTTAGGGATGAAGGCAGGCTGCGGGATGTTAGCGGTTCGGGTAGCTGTTGCCAATTTCTATGGCTTCCTCCTCGAACGACTCACTCTCACCACCGCGTCTCCCTTGACTTTCTTTACGCGGCTCCCGGGTGCACGCCGATTCCCGGGCATTTCGGCGAAGTTAGTTCGCATGTGTGAGATTACGGCAAATTTCCACAGATGCAAGTTATTTTTGCGTAATTTTGCACGTTTTTCCAAGCGAGCGTCTAGGGACGGAGGTCACCAACCCAAAGACCCGCCCGGTCGGAGTGCACCCACAGGATTCGGATGGCCGTTCTGAGTGTTTTGCTGTATATTTTCGCGGGGCACTCAGCTCCGCTTAACCAATCGTAGGAGGAATCAGCGATGAGGAAAATCATGCTCGGGGTTCTATGTGTCTGTGCCGGCGCGTTGCTTGCTCAATCGGGCGCGCATCCGAATGCGTTCCTGCCCGATCAAATCACCTACGGCCCACCCCCGCCTTTCTTGGCTCCGGGCGCCCAGGTGGCCGTCATTGAGGGGGATCCCGGGGCAAGTTCCGGCGACTTCACCGTCCGCCTCAAGATGCCTGACGGCTACAAGATCGCTCCCCATTGGCATCCCAAACGCGAAAATGTGACCGTGATTTCAGGCAACTTCAAAGTTGGAATGGGCGACAAGTTCGATCAGTCGAAGATGATGACCTTCCCGGCTGGCAGCTTCGCTTACCTCGATCCCGAAATGCACCACTACGCGGTGGCATCGGGAGACGTGATCGTTCAGGTGCACGGCATGTCGCCGTTGCAAATCAACTACGTGAATCCGGCGGACGATCCCCGTCTGAAATGAAACGTGCCCAATCCGGAAGTAAAAACCGTTCAACGCAGGGGGTACACAGAGGACCCACGGCGGAACCTAAGCTTTTCCTCCGTGTTCCCCCGTGTACCCCGTGGTTAAAAGGTTTTCAGATTCATCACAAAGAGCCACCCACGACCATCACATCCAAGCCCAGAGCAAGTTGATAAAGATGAAGATGAAAAATGGCCAGCCCGTCCATCGTCCCGACTCTCCGAGTCAACCAGGTCTCCGCTGCCGTTGTCAGTTCCGCGATGAAAGTACACTCGATCCTCGGTCCCGGGCTGCTGGAGAGTGCCTACGACGCCTGCCTGTCCCATGAACTCCGCAAGCGCGGCTTCCACGTAGACACGCAAATTGGTCTCCCTGTAATTTATGACGGCGAAAAACTCGACCTGGGCTATCGAATTGACCTGCTGGTCGAAAACCTGGTCATCGTCGAGATCAAGTGCGTGGAGGCCATCCATCCCGTCCACCAAGCCCAGTTGCTCTCATATTTGCGCCTCAGCAAGAAGAACGTCGGCCTACTGATTAACTTCCACGTCGCCCACTTGAAAGACGGCATCAAGCGCATGGTGGACGGCTGGAATTGGGAGAAGTGAGAGAACCTAAGTGAGAGAGAACCTTCACCACAGGGTACACAGGGGACACAGGGAACCGCGGAGGAAAACTGGGATTTACCCTGTGTTCCGCTGTGTACCCCGTGGTTAAAGGTTAAAGCCTTTGACTCAGACCTGTTAAAGCCTTTGACTCAGACCTTAGCCCAGAGTTCCTCGCGGGGATCCTCAGGATTCAACTTCGCCAGTTCCCGAAGCAGTTCCTTAGTCTTCTCGTCCCGAGGCATGGGCACGGTGATCTTCACCTCGACAATTTCATCTCCTCGTGTGCCCTCTTTGGTAGCCGAAGGCACGCCCTTTTCGCGCAGCCGCAGCTTCTGGCCGGACGACGTTCCGGGAGGAATCTTCAGCATGCTCCGCCCATCAATCGTGGGCACTTCAATCTTCGATCCCAAAGCCGCCTCGACCGCCGTGACCGGCACCGTGATATAGATGTCATCGCCCTCGCGCCGGAACAGCGGATGCTCACCGATGCGGATGATCACATAAAGATCGCCCACCCCGCCGCCCCGCACCCCCGCATTGCCTTTGCCGGGAATCCGAATGCGCTGTCCATCGCGCGTTCCGGCCTTGATACGGATCTCCAGCGGATCGGTTCGCTCAATGCTGCCTTCGCCATGGCACACCGGACAGGTAGAAATATTCTTCCCCGTCCCATGACATCGAGGGCAGGTGACATTGAACTTCATCCGCCCGCCCGTCTGTTCGATCGTCCCCTTGCCATGACATTGCGGACATTCTCCCGGAGCCTCAATGTAGCCGTTGCCGTGGCAGTTCCCGCAAACGTCGCGCCGTGTGATATTCAGCTTCATCACCCCGCCGCGGATCGCCGTCCAGAACGGCACATGGACCTGGTATTCCAGATCGCTGCCCGGTTCCGGACCCTCGTCCGCCGCCTCGCCGCGTCCCCCGCCCGTAAACATGCCGGAGAAAATATCGCGGAATCCCCCGCTCCCGCCGCTCGAAGTCTTCCGCCCGCCACTACGCGCCCCTTCAAACAGATCGGAAAAATCAAAGCCCCCGAAGTCAACGTTGCTAGGTCCGCCCGGCTGCCGCCCACCTCCCGGAAAGCCGCCCCCAAAGTCGGCGGGCCCAGCCCCAGGCTGTCCGCCGCCGCGGGCGTAGGCTTCCGCAGTTGCGGCATCGATATTGTCGGAGTAGAACCCAAGCTGGTCGTAAATCTTCCGCTTCTTGGGATCGCTGAGGACGTCGTTGGCCTCGGAAAGTGTCTTGAACTTTTCCTCTGCCGACTTGTCCCCGGGATTAACGTCAGGATGATACTTGCGAGCAAGCTTGCGGAAAGCCTTGCGGATCTCGTCGGTAGAAGCCGACTTCTTTACGCCGAGAACGCCGTAGTAATCTTTATCTTTAGTTTGTGTGGCCATATCAGCCGTCAGCAGCTACCTATCAATCTTTTCACGCTGTCATCCTGATTTTCACGCTTTCATCCTGAGCGTAGCACGGCCCTCGGCAAAGCCGAGGGCCGCGCGAAGTCGAAGGACTTCTACGTCACAACTTAATTCACCACTTCTTTCGCCTGCTCATCCACCGGCACTGCAAACGCCTCAAACGGCGCCGCATCCATCGAAACAGGGATCCGCTGCACTCCCGTCCCCGTCGGCGCGTAGCAATACCACCGCCCCTCTTCCGGGACGAAGTTGACGAAAAACATCTGTCCATTAACTTCGAATCTCAATTCGTTTTCCTCTTTTCCGGAAACTACCCATTCAGATGCAACTCGGGGGCGCTCAACGCGCCCCCAAGCCAACAGCTAGAAGCAAGAAGCGAGAAGCTAGAAGCGAGCTTACTTCTTGTCCTCAACGTCGACGTACTCGGCGTCAATCACGCCTTCGTCTTTCTTCTGGCTAGCGCCATTACCGCCGGACGCCGCCGCCTGCCCATCCGTCGCCCCCGCTCCCGCCGCTCCGCCCGGAGCAGCCTGCGTAGCCTTATACATCTGCTCCGCCAGCTTGTGCGATGCCGCAGTCAGTTTCTCGCGAGCCGAGTCCATCGCCGCCTTGTCGCCGCCTTCAATCGCCTTCTTGGCGTCCGCCAAAGCGTTCTCCACGTCCCCGCGCTCGGACCCCGAGATCTTGTCGCCATGCTCCTTCAGCATCTTCTCGATGTTGTAAACCATCGAGTCGAGCTGATTCTTGGCGTCGATCGCCTCGCGCTGCGCCTTGTCCTCTGCCGAGTGCGCATCCGCTTCCTTAGCCATCCGCTCGACTTCTTCCTTGGACAGGCCAGAAGAAGAAGTAATCGTGATCTTCTGATCCTTGCCCGTGGCGTTGTCTTTTGCCGTAACGTTCAGAATCCCGTTAGCGTCAATGTCAAACGTTACTTCAATCTGCGGAACGCCCCGAGGAGCCGGAGGCAATCCCGTCAAATGGAATTTCCCCAAAGTCCGGTTCTGCGCCGCCATAGGCCGTTCGCCCTGCAGCACATGCACCTCAACCGATGTCTGACTATCCGCCGCCGTAGAGAACGTCTCCGTCTTCTTCGTAGGAATCGTAGTATTCCGAGGAATCATCGGAGTAGCCACGCCCCCCAAAGTCTCGATCGACAAAGTCAGAGGAGTAACGTCCAAAAGCAGCAAGTCCTTAACCTCGCCGCCCAAAACGCCGCCCTGTATCCCAGCGCCGATCGCCACCACTTCATCCGGATTCACGCCCTTGTGCCCTTCGCGTCCAAACAGATCTTTCACGATCGCCTGGATGCGAGGCATGCGAGTCTGTCCGCCGACCAGCACCACTTCGTTGATCTTCGAAGCATCGACCCCGGCATCCTTCATGCACTGCTTCGAAGGCCCGACCGACCGCTGCAAAATATCCTCGACCATCGATTCCAGCTTCGCCCGGGTCAGCTTCTTGACCAGATGCTTCGGCCCGGCGGCATCCGCCGTAATAAACGGCAGATTGATCTCGGTCTCCATCGTCGTAGAAAGCTCGATCTTCGCCCGCTCCGCCGCGTCCCGCAGACGCTGCAATGCCATCTCATTCCCCTTGCCGCGCAGGTCGAGCCCCTCATCCTTCTTGAACTCGTCAATCAGCCAATCCACCAGCCGCTGATCGATGTTGTCGCCGCCCAGGTGCGTGTCGCCGTTGGTGGCCTTCACTTCGATCACGCCCTCGCCAACTTCCAGCACCGAGATATCAAAAGTCCCGCCGCCAAAGTCGTACACCGCGATCGTCTCGTCCTTGCCCTTGTCCAGCCCGTAAGCAAGCGCAGCCGCCGTAGGCTCGTTGATAATCCGCTTAACGTCCAGCCCGGCAATCTTGCCCGCGTCTTTAGTAGCCTGCCGCTGAGCGTCGTTAAAGTAAGCCGGCACCGTGATAACCGCCTCGGTCACCTTCTCGCCCAGGTAATCCTCCGCCGCCTTCTTAAGCTTCTGCAAGATCATCGCGGAGATCTCAGGCGGGGTATACTTCTTCCCCTGAGCCACAATCACCACGTTGTCCCCGTCCCGCTCAACCTTGTAAGGGACCATTTTCAACTCTTCGCTGACCTCGTCATAGCGTCGTCCCATAAACCGCTTGATCGAGTACACGGTATTCTCAGGATTGGTTATCGCCTGCCGCTTAGCGACCTGCCCCACCAACCGCTCCCCAGTCTTGGTAAATCCAACCACAGAAGGCGTAGTCCGCCCGCCCTCTTCATTCGGGATAACCTTAGGTTCCCCGCCCTCCATAACCGCGACGCAGGAGTTGGTAGTCCCCAAGTCAATTCCAATAATCTTCCCCATAGTCTCAATCCTCCAGCCCTATCCATTAAGATAAGTGCTTTATAATCAGTGCAAAATGATTATGCTCCGGACCATGCTATAACCTGAGCGAATCGTTGTCAAGGTTTAGATGCGATGCTAAGATCGTGGGATGCAAAAGGGCTCGATGACCCGGATTCAGATCTCAGGCTTCGAACCCAGCTGACCGATTTAAAGGATAAGAACATGGAGCTGGCAAAGGAAGAGTCGACGAAAAGCACTGACCGCGAGGTTGCCGAGGATTTTCGGAGGCAGCTGCAAGAGAGATCGGAGAATGGCAGCAAACCAACCGGCGGGCGAGATACTTTCCGCTGGCTCGACGAGAACCGCGCGGCATTTACAGAGGTCATGTGCAAAAGCTGGGGGCCAGGCCATGAACTCGGCATGACGTTCACCGATTTTAAAGAAGAATTGGAGAAAACTCCCCTGCCGAGCCCGCACGACGACCCCATCATTCAATCCGTCATGCGTATGCTATGTGAGGAAGTCGAGAACGCCTGTCAATCCCTCGGCGTCCGGCTGCGCAGCGGAGTAGCCTACGGAAGCACCCGCGCTCTGGAGATAAGTGCGGAGCAATATTCAGTTCCTTTCACTGATGCGAGTGTCGTCTCGTTGAGCTCCGGACTAATTACATTCTGCAGCCACATCAGCAAGGCAGTTTCACTGAGCCTGCCTCATGAGGCTGACGGCGACAAACTCAGAGTATCTTTCGAGCCGAAATTAGTTCTTGCCAGAATTGGGGCGAGCAACGAACTGAAGCAATACTGGGCAAGAGTGATCGGCGCCTATGCATTCGGATCGGGGCCTCTCGATGTTAAACATCGGATAGTGCCTTATCCTGCATCTTCCGCATGGATCCAGCTTGCTCTCGCCATGCAACGCGTCTCGGTAGCTCACGAGTATGCACATCACATCGCTGGGCATGGCGAGAGACAAGTCATCGGTGCTGGAGGAGATCCCTACGCAATAAGCCAGGAGTTCGAGGCCGACCTGTTCGCTCTGAGCCTTGAACGCCACATCGGGTATCGGAACCCCGAACCAAATATATTCTCGGCCTCAGGTGTCGCTGCCACGCTACTGCTGAAGGGTCACGACTGCGTAAGGCGCGTTCGACAAATATTCCGAAGTGGAGAGGACAAACTCGAACAAGGGAGCACGCACCCCGGAATTTCGGAACGCATCGCAGCCTTCGATACTTTGGACGAGCAAATCCCAGATCGTAACAGGCGAGATTTTAAGAAGATGAGAGAAGACTTCGGCACCATACTTGACGAAGTGTACTCCAAGCTCAAGCCTATGTTTGTCAAGATGCACAGACAGGGGCTTCGCCCCTTGGGCTCTGCCGATGACACGTGGCTGCCGTACTAGGCTGCCAGGTGCCCCAGGTCTCGCGCTTTTCGAGACCTGGGCCTCCACGGTCGCATCAATCTTCGCTATTTTGAGTACGCCTTCGTTGATTCCAGCGGATAGCACTTCAGACCGTGCACTCTCCGTCCCTGGTGGTCGAACTTGTGTTGAATCGTCTTAAGGAAGTTGTCGTCGCCATGTTCATACCAGCGATAAACCGCATAGGCTGCAAAATCCGCGATCTGCATCAGCCGCGACGATCGCGAATCAAAGAAGAAAGCAGTTTCAATAATGCAGCCTAAAGGCGCCCAGCGAGTTCCACTGGCTTGAAACTCGGCGAGTAAGCGGCGAATCTCTCTACTCAGCGACGGGCGCGCTTCATCAAACACGACAATCCCGCGACCGACCCGCTCCGATTCTCGCTGCTTTCGCTGCAGGAAGAGGTCAAACATCGTGGAGAGACTTTCAAAAGCATTTCTATAAACATCCACTCCCACGTACTTCGCGCGGAAGGGCGCCTTGTCCATGATCGCCGAAAACAACGTAAGACCTCTGGCTCTCGAAATGGCCTCGTAAACCTCTCGAATCGCCTGGTCCCGGGCAGGCCGAGGCAGCCCACGAAAGGATCTCGCGCCGGTCCTCATCTCGCTCGCATGGAATTCCAGAAAAGCGCCAGCTGTGGGGAAGTTTCTTGCCTGTATTTCGTCGAGTTGCCTAGTCAGGCCGCGCCACTGACCTTCGTGCATGGCCGCGCCGCAGAGTACAAGATGATGGGAGCTGCCCGCCGCTGTTCCACCGTCGCCAGATTCGTCGACGTATAGAATGTGCATAAAAAAGGCGGCTGAGCGGAAACGAGTCCCGACGAGCTACAAAAGGTAGCTCTCCCAGTCGCAAAATACATTGTAGCACTATAATGCCTAGTCTTGGGCTTTTCGAGGCATAGGTCCACGGTGTGAGGCCGTCCAAAACCGTAGTAAAAACCCGCCCAACCAGCTACGATAACCGAGGGTAAGAACATTGCCAGCTCTCGATTGGTCACAATGTCCCGCCGTGGAGAGCGTCCCCGGCAAGCGCAGCGGCGCCTGGGTATTTCGCGGCACTCGGATGCCGGTGGCTACGGTGTTTGAAAATCTTGAGGCGGGTTCGAGTATCGAGGAGATTATCGAGCAGTTCCATGTAACGCGGGAGCAGATTCAATCTGTGCTCGAATTCGCCGCCCGCAGCCTCGACCCGCCACCGATTCCCGCAAGCGCAGCGCCGCCCTTGAACGACGCGCATTCTCGCTGATGCACATTCTCTTCGACCACGGCACTCCAAGTGAAATTGCCCGCTCGCTTGGGATCCACATTCCCCTCTGTTACTTCGCCGGGATCAGATCGAACTTGCCCGACGACTCTTCATAGAACAGCGCTCCCTCTTTCTTGTCCCCGCCGCTCCAGTGTTTATGTCCGCCGGGAACGCGCAGAAAAACGCCCGGCCCCACCCGCTTTTCCCCGGCATCGTCCTTGTACAGATAAGCGCCCTTGATCCCGACAATCCAGACATCGTTGGTATGGGTATGCCATCCGTTGTCTTGCCCCGGCGCGAACTTGGTGTATGTGGCGTGTGCTCCCTTAGTTTGATCTCCCCAAATCGGAGCCCCCGAGACACCTGGGGCCATGCTTCCATAATCCGCCTTATCGGGCGAAGCAAAAATCACTTTGTCCTGAGCATTCACCTGTTCCAGAGTGCCCTGAACGCGTCCGACGGACCACGCGATCATGAGCAGCGACAACAAACCGACAACCAATACGGATGGTTTCATGTTTTCCTCCGCAAAATTCTATATGGAGCTCTTCTCGACGAATTCTCGACGTACGAATTCTCGACAAATGACCGAGCCGTCGCATTCTACACCCTCAAGCGCCGCGGCGCGCTCACCCTCGCGCCTTCTTTCTCTCGTCGCTCATCACCTTCCGCAGAGCCTGGTTGATCCGCGTCTGGTACCCTCGCCCGCCCCGTTGGAACCACGCCAGCACGTCGGCGTCCAGACGCAGAGTCACCGGCTTTTTCACCGGCTTGTACATGCCTACCCACTCCTCCGGCAGGTACCGCGGAACCCTGCTCGACCTCCCGGATGCTTCAATTCTCACCACTTTTCGGGACGCCTTCGCTCGCCTCGTAACTCGTTTGCGTTGTTTCATATAACCCCTCATGTACCTACATTAATATAGTAACATATGCACACGTACAGTGTTTCACGTGAAACATTTCATAACTGTTGCGGAGTCGGCCGCAAGTTGTCGATAATTTGGTAGTCCGAGACTCAAGACCCGAGGTCGCCGTGATGGCGCTAAATGATCAATGCTAGCCGTTACATTCCTGGATACTTCATCCCCGCCATCCGCCGCGCAAAACTCGGCTTGCCCATCTGCTTGAACATCTTCTTCATTTGCGCGTACTGCCGGAGCAGGGTGTTGACTTCCTGCACGCTGGTGCCGGAGCCGCGCGCGATACGTTTGCGGCGGCTGCCGTTGATCACTTCGTGATGGTTGCGCTCGTATCCGGTCATCGAATTGATGATCGCTTCAACCCGGTTGATCTGCTTGTCGTCAACCTTGTCGGCAGCTTTTTGCAGACCGGAAAATGCGCCAATGCTGGGCAGCATGCCCATCAGACTTTGGATCGATCCCATCTTGCGGACCTGACGCAACTGGTCGCGGAAATCTTCCAGCGAAAAGCCGTCCCCGCTGAAAGCCTTGCTGGCAAGCTCGGAAGCTTTTTTCCTGTCGATCTGCGATTCGGCTTTCTCGATCAGCGAGAGAATATCGCCCATGCCGAGAATGCGCGAAACGATACGGTCGGGATGGAAAGGCTCAAGCGCATCGTATTTCTCGCCGATGCCGATGAACTTGATCGGCTGCCCCGTGACCTGGCGAATCGAAAGCGCCGCGCCACCGCGAGCGTCGCCATCCATCTTGGTTAGCACGACGCCAGTGAGCGTGAGCTTCTTATGGAATTCATCGGCCGATTTGACCGCGTCCTGCCCAGTCATCGAATCGGCGACAAATAAAATTTCCTGCGGATTGAGCAACCGCTTCAGCGACTGCATCTCCTCCATAAGCTGGTCGTCGATGTGGAGACGCCCGGCGGTATCGACGATAAGCACGTCGCATCCCGAGTTGATCGCCTCGCGCCGCGCTTCTTTGGCCAGCCGCTCGACCGTAGCCGTATTCGCTTCGCCGACCTCGCCTTCATAAAGGTTAGCCTTGATCGCCGCCGCCACGATTTTAAGCTGCTCGCGCGCAGCAGGACGATAAACGTCAACCGAAACGAGCAGTGGCCGGTGTCCGCCGTTCTTCAGCCAGTTGGCGAGCTTGCCGGACGTCGTAGTTTTACCGGATCCCTGCAGCCCCGCCATCAGCACAACGGTCGGCGGCTGCGAGGCGAACTTTAATTTAGCCGTATCTGTGCCAAGAGTCGCGACCAGTTCGTCGCGGACGATCTTGATGACCTGCTCGCCCGGCGAAAGCGCAGTCAGCACTTCCTGGCCGACCGCTTTCGCCTGAATGCGGTCGATCAGTTCTTTAACAACTTTGAAGTTGACGTCGGCCTCAAGCAGCGCCAGACGAATCTGTTTCAGCGCCTCAGAAATATTCTCTTCGGTAAGGACGGCTTGTCCGCGAAGAGACTTGAAAGCGCGCTGAAGTTTTTCCTGGAGATTCTCGAACATAGCGTAAGCAGTTATTTTAGCAGTCGCGACGGGAGGGCTGCCGTTGGTCGATTGTCAGTGGTCGTTCGCTGCTCGTCGTTCGCAAAAACTCTCGGTGTCATCCTGAGTGAAGCGAAGGACCAATGCAGTTTACGCGCGTCGCCAGGCGATGAGGATTGCCGCCGCCGGAAGTGCCAGCACCTTCTTCAGAAGCTCGGAAATCTCTTGAGTCATAGTGATATTTCACGCTCCCTATTCCACCTTCGGCCGCGCCATTTCAAATCGCTCGGTAGTCCGCGTGTACTGCATGCCGCCCATGCGCCCGATCAGATCCAGAGAGTCTCGGTCGATGCGGCCTTCTTTTATATGGCGCTCGTTGATGTGGACCGAGACGACTTCCCCAATCACGAGGCTCGCGCCCTCCGGCTCGGGATTGAAGTCGAGAATCTGGCGCAGCTTGCATTCAAAGCTGACGGGAGATTCCGCCACGCGCCGCGGCCGCACGATTTTCGAGGGCGCCGATTCGACTCTCGCCAATTCGAACTCATCGACGGTTTCATCGTATTCGCCGCTCGTCAAATTCATGGCCTCGGCCAGCGCGGAGGTGACCGCGTTGATCACGAATTCTCCGGTGTCGCGGATGTTGCGCAGCGTGTCTTTGGTGTGTACTCCGGGATGTCCTGCGGCCGCGTCAGCGGCTGCTTCCAATTTTTTCGGCACGCGCATCCCCGGCGCAAACACCAGCAGCGGAGGCTTGGCGCATACGGCATTGAAAAACGAAAAGGGCGCCAGGTTGGGTTGTCCGGACGCGCTGAGGCTCGAAACCCACGCGATCGGGCGAGGCACCACGGCGCTGATCAGAATGTTATAAAACTCACGGTGCGGAACTTGAGAAGGGACGACGTCCATAACATCGAGTATATCGGTTGCACTTTATTGCCACTCAGTCAGCCCTTCCCGACAAACACTTCCTTCGCCGCGACCACCGTATTGCAATGAATCGTAACCGTGTCCTCGACCTTCACAGCATACCCGCCGGCGAGCGTGACCATCACCGGAATCCCCTCGGTCTTCGCGATCCGGTACACGAGAGCGTCGCGTTCCTTCAATCCGTCACTCGTCAATGACAACCCGCCGAGTTGATCATCGCGATAAGGATCCGCTCCCGCAACGTAAGAGATCAGATCCGGCCTGAACTTGCTTAATCCCATGTTCAGCGCGTTGCCGAGAGACGCCAGATATTCGTCGTCGCCCAGCCCGTCAGGCAGATTGATATCAAGCGACGAAGGGGGCTTGAACGCCGGATAATTATTTAGCTGATGGAGCGAGATGGTGAAGACGTCCTCGGCGTGTCTGCTGCGCGGCCTTGTTCCCGGCGTGATCGGCGCTGGGGAATGAAAAGACGAAGGAAGCGTCGCGGGCTGCCGATTGCCGGGGTCGCGCGCGCCGGCAAAAATTGCGGCTGTGCCGTTGCCTTGATGGACGTCGCAATCGACGGTCATCGCGGTTCGAATCTTGCCGTCACGCTGCATACAGCGGATGGCGACGGCCACGTCGTTGATCATGCAGAAGCCCTCGCCGTGGCCGGGGAACGCGTGATGGAATCCTCCGCCAATGCTGATCGCCACGCCATCCTCAAGAGCATGATCGGCGGCCAGAATCGAACCGCCTGCGGCCAGCCAGAAAGCGCGAACCAACTCTGGCGAGTAGGGAATTTCCAGCTCCAACTGTTCTATCTCTGTGAGCGTGCCCGTCTTCAATTTGTGGACGTATTGCGCCGTGTGCACCAGCAGCACGTCCCGGTCGGCGGCCGGAGAAGGGACGACAAAATCGGAAGGTTCGGCAATCCCGGAAGCGAGCAGCCGATCATGAATGCATTTGTATTTTTGCGCGGGAAAGACATGCGAGCCGATGGGCAGAAAGTAGTCGTCGCTATAAACCAGTTTGAATGGCAGCATGGGCACTCAAAGATTCAGCGCCCGGCGAGTCGAGCACCGAAAACCGCCATATCATACGCGGATCGCCGCCTTTTAGCAGTGACGACTCGTGGTCCCTTCAGGAAAGTTTGCAGTAGATCCGGCTGCCCAAGAGCCTCTTACCACGGGGTACACAGAGGAACACGCGGGAATTCTCTTTCTCTGTGGCTGCCATCCAAATTGATCAGCAAAAGGGTTGGCTTCCTCCGTGTTCCTCTGTGTACCCCGTGGTTAAGATTTTCCATGCTGCTAAACTTGAGTGTGCCTCCGAAAAAGAAATCTTTGCCCTCAGTAATTGATGCGTCTGCACCTGGGCTTGCGCTCGCTGCCCCCTCGCGTGACGCGAAGGGACGGATTTTTCTGATCGATACGATGTCGTTTATTTTTCGCGCCTATCACGCGATGGCGCGGCAGCGGCCGATGTCCACCAAGACGGGGGTTCCGACGGCTGCAACTTATGTTTTCGTAAACATGCTGCGCAAACTGCGCGACGATTTCTCGCCTGAATATCTGGCAGCGGTCTTCGACGTGGGCGCTCCCACGATCCGCAATCAGCAAGCGGAAGCGATCACCACGATCCGGAAATTCGATATCAAGACGCAGACATTCAAGGAGTCGCAATATGGCGGCTACAAGGCCAACCGCGCGGAGATGCCGGGCGATTTGGTGCAGCAGATTCCTTATATTCGTCGGGCCCTGGAAGCTTACCGCATCCCCATTCTGCAGCTCGAAGGTTACGAAGCTGACGACGTGATCGGCACGCTGGCAGGGAAAGCGGCGGCCGAATCGCATCCCGTGTTTGTGGTGTCGAGCGACAAAGACATGCTGCAACTGGTGAACGACAAAGTATGCGTGCTGAATCCGCCGAAGGACAACCTGATTTGCGATGCGGCAAAGGTTGAGGAAATTCTCGGAGTGCCTCCCTCGAAAGTGGTGGACGTGATGGCGCTGCGCGGCGATTCGATCGACAACATTCCGGGCGCGCCCGGCATCGGTGACAAGGGATCGGTGGAACTGATTCGGCGTTTTGGCAGCGTGGAACAGGCGTTGGACCATGCCGCGGAGGTCGAGAAAAAGACCTATCGCGAATCGCTGCAGAACAATCGCGACAACATCCTGTACAGCAAACAACTGGTGACCATCGACAACGACGTGGCAGTCGAATTGGATGTTGCGGCAATGAAAGCGGGCGAACCCGACGTTGAGTCTCTGCGCGCCCTGTTTGCGGAACTCGAATTTACTTCTTTGCTCAAAGAACTTCTTCCAGTGGTCGAAGTAAAGGAAGGCGACTACCGCGAGATCACATCGGCGGCTGGGTTCGATGAGTACTTGAAAAGTCTGGGCGAGAATGCGCCGCTCGCACTGGCGATTCCAGCCGACGAGAGTGAGAGCGTCTATAGTGAGAGAGTCTATGCGGAGAGCGCTGCAGAAGATGACGAGCCACCGCCGGCGGAGTCGGGACTTCTGGCATTGCAGCCCGCCGATTCCGACGGTCCGAGTGAAGTCATACCGCGCCTTGCCGTTTCAAATGCGCCCGGAGCCGGGGCGATGGTTCTATTGGAAGATAGGCGACTCGCCGATCGAGTGCGAGCCGTCCTCGAAAATGCCGCTGTGCCGAAGACGATTCACGATTTGAAATCGGCGCTGCACCACTTCTCCGGGCATTTTGGCGAGCATCTTCCCGAACATCTTCCCGAAGATAGAATCGCGCTGGCTGGAGTGAAGCATGATCCGATGCTCTATTCCTACCTGCTCGACCCGACTTACTCATCGCATTCCTTGCCAGAGGTTGCGCTGCGCCGATTCAATTTGAAGCTGAGCGGCAACCTGGCGGAAGCCGCCGATGTGACGGGCAGACTGGCGACCGCGCTCCGCAAAGAAGTCGATGACCAGGGACTGACCTCGGTGTACGAAGAGATCGATGCGCCGCTCGTGCCAGTGCTGGCGCGCATGGAAGACGCGGGAGTGAAGATTGATTTGGCGGCGCTGGAAAAGATGTCGGGAAAGTTGCAGCGCGAAGCTGCCGTCAAGGCGCGCGACATCTACGAGCGCTGCGGCGTGGAATTCAATATCAGTTCACCGAAGCAGTTGGGCGATGTGCTGTTCAACAAACTGGCGCTCCCCATGCCGGTGAAATACGGGAAAGGGAAAAAGATATCGACGGCGGTCGATGTGATGGAGGGACTGGCGGCGGAACACGAGGTTCCTCGACTTGTATTGGAGTACCGCCAACTGACCAAACTGAAATCGACTTACGTGGACGCGTTGCCAGCGCTGATTCGCAGCCAGAGCGGCCGCGTGCACACGACATTTGGGCAGACCGGAACCGCGACGGGCAGGTTGTCGTCCGCAAATCCTAATCTGCAGAACATTCCGATTCGTACTGAACTTGGACGTGAGATACGCGCAGCTTTTATTGCCGAGCCCGGGCACGTACTGCTGGCCGCGGATTATTCGCAGATCGAACTGCGGCTGCTGGCACATTTGTCGAAAGACAAGCTGCTGGTGGAGGCATTTCGGCGCGGCGATGACATTCACACCTTGACTGCTTCGCAAGTGTTCGGTGTGCCGCCGCTGATGGTGACGCCCGAGCACCGCCGGCAGGCGAAGGTCGTGAACTTCGGGATTGTCTACGGTTTGTCGGCGTTTGGCCTGTCGCAGCAGTTGGGAATTGAGCCGGCTGAGGCGAGAAAATTCATCGATGCCTATTTTGAAAAATATGCGGGAGTGCGCGCGTTTATCGATGCCACGCTGGAGCAGACCCGCCGCGATCAGAAAGTGAGAACGCTCTCCGGGCGCATTCGGCCGATTCCCGATATCAATAGCAAGAACGCGACCCAGCGCGGCTTTGCGGAGCGCACCGCGGTCAACACTCCGCTGCAGGGAACGGCCGCCGACCTGATCAAACTGGCGATGATCCGGATCGATGACGAAATCCGGGAACGCGGGATGAAGTCGCGGATGACTTTGCAGGTGCACGATGAACTCGTGTTCGAAGTACCCGAGAACGAAGTGGACCGGATGAAGTCGCTGGTGCGGCAGCATATGGAGGAAGCGCATGCGCTCGCCGTTCCCTTGCTCGTGGAAATTGGAGTGGGACTGAACTGGAGGGACCTCGATTAGACAAAGACTAGACAAAGGGGATAGAGCATCGAGACAGCAGAGTTCACGCCCGAGGCTGAGGAAATTAACTTAGGAAAATTATTTACGAATTTCCGATATACTCGCAAGAATAGTTCTCGCAAGCGCCGCGTTTCGTCGTTGATTCCAGCCGCATGGCAAAGATTTTCGATCCTGCGGAGGTGGTCCGATGAGTGCAGCTACAGCGCCGGCGCTAGAAAAGACCCGTCAGCGCAACTTCCCCAGACATCCCATCAGCGTATCCGTGGACTTGATCGCGTTGCGATTCGGAGTTCCAGAAAATTTGCCCGGCCGCTGCACCGACATCAGCGAAGTCGGCGTGGGCGCGGTGGTGGCTGGAGAGATGGCCGCAGGGCAGCAGGTGGCCGTCGAACTGCGCCTTCCGAATGTTGGCGTGCCAATGCGCGCGCGCGCCCTGGTGCGGTATCAATCGCGGTTTCGTTGCGGGCTTGAGTTTGTGGGACTGTCGGCGGAGCAGCGCTCGATGATCCGTTACTGGGCCCACTGCGCCGCTCCGCGGCCAGCGACGGTCTCCGGGATTGCCCCGGCAATTATTAACCCGGCAGGCGTTAATTCAGCAAGCGTTAACGACAAGACTGCACCGATCGAAGAACCCGTTGTCCTTGCGGAACCCGTCGTAAATCGAAAGCGCAGAATTCGCATTGGGCGGCGTGGTTTGCTTGTGCTGATCGCCGCCGTGCTCGCCGTCGCCGGTCTCGGATGGTGGCAGTGGCAGACGTCCTGGAACGAACTGGAGCGAAACACGGCTGGGGAGGGTCGATTGCGACTATCTCCGGAGACCATGGACAACCGGATTGTGACGAAGGTCGATCCAGCATATCCGGAGGCTGCGCGAACCGCGGGAATCGAAGGTACGGTGGTGCTGGATGCGGTGATTGCGCCCGACGGCAGCGTGAAACAGCTGCGAACTGTGTCCGGTCCCAACTTGCTCGTGCAGCCGGCGACCGATGCGGTGCAGTCGTGGAAATTTGAGCCGTACCTCTCGAGCGGCAAAGCGGTTGAGGTTGACACCACGATTGCGGTTGAGTTCCGCCTGCATTGAAGTTGCGCTATTCGAATTTTTCGGCTTGTTGAAAGGTCGCGCCGCGCTGGTCTTTCTCGGAAATGACCGCGGCGAAGACCGGTTCGCCGTCCAGTTGCCACTTGATGTTTAATGCCGGATCATTCCACGCGACCGTCCGTTCGTGCTCAGGCGCATAAAAGTCTGTGGTCTTGTAGAGAACATTCGCGGTTTCGGACACTACGCGGAAGCCGTGAGCAAATCCCCGCGGAACCCATAACATTCGTTTGTTCTCGCCGGAAAGTTTGACCGCTTCCCATTTGCCGAAGGTCGCAGAAGTGCGTCGCAGGTCAAGCGCGACGTCAAGAATCTCGCCGGTGATGGCGCGCACGAGTTTTCCCTGGGGCTGGCGAATCTGGTAGTGCAATCCACGGATGACATTTCTTGCCGAGAAGGAATGATTGTCCTGTACGAATGGTTCTGCGATGCCGAGTTCGGCGAACGTCCGCTGGTTGTAGCTCTCCAGAAAGAAGCCGCGATCGTCGCCGAATACGCGCGGTTCGAGCAGCAAAAGTCCGGGAAGGCTGGTAGCGATTTTTTTCATCTTTTTTTCATCGGCGGATCTTCATCGGCAGAGTTTCATCGCGGGCTGTCACGTCGCGGGCTATCGTATCGCGGGCCATCATCGGAAAGTTTCATCCGTCAGAAGACGCGCTCTCGAAGCAACTGTAGCAGGTAGGCGCCGTATCCGTTGTTGCGCATCGGTTGCGCCAGTGCCTCCAGTTGCGCGGCCGTGATGTAGCCGGAGCGATAGGCGATTTCCTCGGGGCAGGCGACCATGAGGCCCTGGCGTTTCTCCAGTGTTTGAATGAATAAAGCCGCTTCCATCAAGGCTTCATGCGTGCCCGTATCGAGCCAGGCCGTGCCCCGGCCCATTACGCAAACATTCAGTTGATTGCGTTCGAGATACACGCGGTTCACGTCCGTAATTTCAAGTTCGCCGCGCTTCGAAGGCTTCAGGCTCGCCGCAATTTCGACGACCTGCCGGTCGTAAAAATAGAGTCCAGTGACCGCGTAGCGGGACTTCGGCTGCTTCGGCTTCTCTTCAATGCTGAGCGCCTTTGGCGTTTTTCCCCGCGGATCGAATTCAACCACGCCGTAGCGCTCCGGGTCATTGACCGGGTACGCAAAAACGCGGGCGCCTTTTTTTTGGAGGGAAGCCTCGCGCAATTCTTTGACCAGGTCGTGTCCGTAAAAAATGTTGTCGCCGAGCACTAGGGCGCAACCGCTGTCGCCGATAAATTTCTTGCCGATCAGAAATGCCTGGGCGATGCCTTCGGGCTTCGGTTGAGCCGCGTACTGCAAGCGGACGCCAAAGCGCGAGCCATCGCCGAGCAAATGCTGAAAGCGGGGCAGATCCTCAGGTGTCGAGATCAGCAGAATTTCGCGGATGCCGGCCAGCATCAGCGTCGAGAGCGGGTAGTACACCATCGGCTTGTCGTACACCGGCAGCAAGCTCTTGGCGATTCCATGCGTAACGGGATAGAGGCGGGTGCCCGATCCTCCGGCAAGAATGATGCCTTTGTAATTCGGCGGCGCGGTTTTGGTCATGTTAAGTTTTGGCCCTGGCAACCAGTGGCTCAAGTGCGATTCGTATTAGGGTATGCCTTCAGGCATACCGCAAGCGCGGCGTCAGAAAAGCGCCTTTCAGGCGCTGGCTTCAGGATCCAAACTCTCACAATAAAACTGTTAGCGCTCGCTGGCGTAGTGCTTCGCCATCCATTGCCGATAGCTGCCGCTGGTGACATCGCGAACCCAATCTTCGTGTTCAAGATACCAGACCACGGTCTTGCGCATGCCGCTTTCAAATGTCTCGCTCGGGTGCCAGTTCAGTTCGCGCTCGATTTTGCGGGTGTCCATCGCGTAGCGGCGGTCATGTCCGGGCCGGTCTTTGACGAAGGTGACGAGCTTGTTGTGCGGAACTGCGGGATCGTTCGGGCGCAATTCGTCGAGCAGTTCGCAAATCGCTCCGACAATCTCCAGGTTCTTTTTCTCGCTTCGGCCGCCGATGTTGTAGGTCTCTCCGGGACGTCCCTGCGCCAGCACGGCGCGGATGGCTCGGCAGTGGTCCTCGACGTAGAGCCAGTCGCGAATGTTATTGCCGTCGCCATACACCGGGAGCCGCTTACCAGCGCACGCGTTCAAAATCATGAGCGGGATTAACTTTTCCGGAAACTGGTAGGGCCCGTAATTGTTGGAGCAATTGGTGGTCAGGACGGGCAAGCCGTAGGTATGGTGATGGGCGCGGACCAGATGATCGGAAGCCGCCTTGGTTGCCGAGTAGGGGCTGTTCGGCGCGTAGGCTGTGGTCTCGCAAAAAGCCGGGTCGTTGGGGCCGAGCGATCCGTAAACTTCATCGGTAGAAACGTGCAGGAAACGAAACAACGCGCGATCGGACTCTGAAAGCGCCGACCAGTAGGCTCGCGCTTCCTCAAGCAGACTGAAAGTTCCATTGACGTTGGTGCGGACGAAATCGTCAGGGCCATGAATGGAGCGGTCAACATGGCTCTCAGCCGCGAAATGAACGATGGCGCGGGGCTGTTCGCGTTGCAACAGGCCGCGCAACACTTCGCGATCGACAATGTCTCCCTGCTCGAAGCGATAACGCGGATCGGTTTCGACAGCACGCAGGTTGTTGAGATTGCCCGCGTAGGTCAACTTGTCTAAATTCACGACACGATCCGGTTCGCTGCCGATCCACTGCAGGACGAAATTCGAGCCGATGAATCCCGCGCCACCGGTGACCAGGATCAGATCTTCCATGCTTGATAGGCGCCGTTCGAGCAGGGCGCCGCGTTCCGATTCTAATCATAAACACAGCCAGACGCGAAGGGCCTGGCGTCAGGCGCTATCGAACTTACGCGAACGGAACTCGATTCAGTGGGGCAACTGCGCCGCGGAGGTTGAAATCTGGATCAGATCACGGTCACGTTGCTCGCGAGCCCGAGCACTACCCATGTTCCATCCGAGCGCGTTGTAATAGACCGTTTCAATCGATCGAGCAATGGCCGGCCACAGATACTGGCCCCTGATCCGTTCGCGTCCCCGCGCCGCGGACTGTCGGCGAAGTTCGGGATCGTGGATGAGTAAGTCGAGCATGCGCTCAAGATCGGCTTGGTTGCCCCGATGGAAGGTGAAGCCGGCGCCCTCGACCACCTCATTATTTTCCGGTATGTCGCTGGTCAGGACGCAAACCCCAGCCGCCATGGCATCAAGCAGAGCTAAAGACAAGCCTTCAATTTCAGAAGGCAGCACAAACAGAGCGGCATGCGAGATAATCTCCTCGAGATCGTTTCCAGAGACCCAGGGAAGAAACCGGATCTGGCCCGACTCGTGACGGCGCAGGCTCTTGACGTAGGAGTCGGAGTGACTCGATCCTCCAGCGAGAACCAGCTTCATGTCAGTGTTGAGATTTTTGAAGGCGTCAATCAGAAGATGGCAATTCTTTTCGGGCGAGAACCGGCCCAGAAAAAGAACATAGTTATCCGGACGCAAGTCCCACTCAAGCAGTTGCCGGGGGAGGCGCCGGGGCGCCAAGGCGGCTCCATTCGGGACATAGATGGTGTCGTGGTCGTACTGCTGGCGGTAATGCTGCTGCAAGGTGCGCGAGACAACCATAGTGGCGTCGGGTAAGGAGACGGAAGCGGCTTCTCCCCACCGAAGCACGCGCGACGCGATGCGGCCCCACTTGCCGCGCTGCCAGTCCAGACCCTGCACGGTGACGACGGTCTTCTTGCCGGCCAGCCGTGGCAGAAAAGAGAACAACGCCGGTCCCAGACAGTGGTAATGAACGACATCGTAGTCCGACGCCATGGCATGCGCGGTGCTTAGCAGCGTGTGGACGAAAGTTTCCAGGTGCTTGGAGCGGATGGTCGGCAACCGCCGCACCCGCATGCCGTTGTGCCTGCTCGTCGGCGTGGGAGGAGTGAAATAGTTGCGGCAGTACACCGTGACTTCATGCCCCAGCCGCGCCAGTTCATGGCCGGCTTGCTCGTAGTAAGACTCGATGCCGCTGTACTTGGAGATTACCCCGCGACCTCCGATAAACGCGACGCGAACGCTGCGCCGTGGGCGCGGGGGCTCCGGCACGGCGGCGAAGGAAAGCAGTTTTCTGGTAGCGGTGAGCCGATAGTATAGGTCGAGCAGTTTTTCCATGTGTTCCTCGGGGTCGTGCATCGCCTTCACGCGATTCCGCGCCGCGCCGCCCATCTGCTGGATCAGATCGGGATGGCCGAAGAGAAACTCGATGGAACGGGCGAGTTGTTCACGGTCGCCATCGGAATAGAGGAGTCCGGTCACGCCATGCTGCACCACTTCCCGGCGCGAGCCAAGATCGGACGCAACCACCGGCCGTCCCCAGGCATAAGACTCGAGAATGGATTTTCCCAAAGTTTCGTAGGCGCGGGACGGAAACACCGAGAAGCTGCAACCGGCAATGAGTTTCTGGAGTTTCTCGCCTTGAACCATGCCCGCGAACCAGACGCACTTCAAGTTCAATTCTTTCGCCAGCGATTCGAGCCTGGGACGCTCCGGACCGTCACCCGCGAGGACGAGGGGAACGTGCGGCAGTCGAACCATGGCGTGCAACAGTTCCGAGACGCCCTTCTCGGGCGACAGGCGGCCAAAGTAAAGCAGGTATCCTTCGTCGCTGACGAGCTTTTCGTCGCCGGGCAAGGACTGAAAATGCGGCAGAACTTCAATCCGCTGTGATGGAAGGCCGCTGGCGATCAACTTATCGCGCACGAATTCGCTCGGCGCCAGGAACATGTCCACACAGCGTTCGTAGGTTCGCAACCATTTGTGCAGGTAGGCCTCGGCGGCAAGAACCGCCGCGCTCGAACCGGACCCGTGATAGCAGCCTTTCGTGACGACGTGGTGAAAGGCTCCATGACGGCACAGTTCGCAGGCGCGGCCATTGGCGACAAAGTTGTAGGTGGGGCACAAAATCTTGAAATCGTTCACGTGATAGAGCACGGGAATGCCCTGGCTCTTCAATTCCCAAAGAATCGAGGGCGAGAGATGGTGGTAGATTCCACGAACGTGCGCCAGATCAGGTGAAAAATCAGCGAGACACCTGCGCATAGCGCGACGGGCCGACGGCGAATAGAGGGCGTGCGCCGCCATCCGCAATTTGCGCAGGAACCCGGCGTTGGGATCCTTGAAGTCAATATGCGGAATGCGATAGCAGCGCCCGTCAAAAGCGGAGTCATGGCCGTGGTCCATGCTGAACAAAGCAGTTTCCTGGCCACGCTCATCCATGCGTTGGATGAGTTCGAAGAGGTAGGCTTCGGTGCCGCTAAACGGATAGTCGTACTTGTTGCAATAGAGGATGCGCATAATCACTGTCCGGTTGTTGAATGCGGGCCAGGAACTGCTCGGCGAAAGCGCGCAGATTTCGCTGGCGATTGTAGGAAGCGGCAATGCTGGCCGCGGCCGCCTGCTGGATTCCGGCCAGGGAGGACTTGTTGGCCTGAATCCAACCGACGGCGCTGACAAAATCGGGCAAAGAACCTGGTTCGTACAGAAATCCGGTTCGCTGGTGCTCGACCAGTTCGGGAATTCCGGTAATCGCTGGCGCCAGTACCAGCTTTTCATGGGCCATGGCTTCCATCAGGACTACCGGAATTCCCTCGCTCCTGCTGGTCATCACGACCAGGTCAGCGTGGCGGTAATAGCCGTGCAGTTCGGTGCGGGGCACATGGCCGATCAGATAAACCCGCCCTTGCAACCCCAACGCCACAATCTGCCGTTCCAGAGCCGAGCGCTCCGGTCCCTCGCCAACGATCCAGCAGAGAAAGTCGAGGCGTTGATCGCGAAGCGCGGCACAGGCTTGGATCAGAAATGCATAGTCCTTCACGCGATGCAGGCGTCCGACGGAGAGCAGACAGAAGCGACCACGATTCTCCCGACCATGATTCTCCCCGCCACGATTCTCCCGACCATGATTCTCCCGACCATGATTCTCCCCGCCACGATTCTCCCGACCATGATTCTCCCCGCACGCTGCCGTGGCAGAAACGGGTCCGGTCAGCGCGCGATCCACCCCGAGCCGTTGCACCAGCACCTTCTCTGCGGGCGTGGACGGGTAGTTGCGAAAAATGTACTGCCGGTTGAACTCAGAGACCGTCACGCAGAACCGGCAAGCCTTGAGCTTGGCCGCGAGCAGATCCGCGCGTTGCAGCAGATCGGACCCGTGCAGGGTAAAGCTGAAGCCGATGCCCAGCAGACGAGCGGCAACCAAAGCCATCCAGGAGGCAAAGTATCCGTGATGAGCGTGGATGTGCTCGACATTGAGTGCCTCCAGTTGTTCCGCCAGTGCGGCGCCCATCACCGTGTGCCCTAGCGTGCGGATGCGCCGGGCCGGCGAAGCTCCACGCTCCCACAGCACGGGCCGCAACAACTGCCAAAGACTGTGACGATCGGAAGCGAGCCGGCGCACGGCCCACACTAGTTCCTCGTCCGTAAGAGGCTGAAAAAAGCGCGTCTCTTTCCAAACGGCTCTTTCCGCCAGGCTGAGATCGTTCGGCGCGACGCGTTTGCCGCTGCAACAAACCACTTCCACGCCACGCCGCCGCAGCTCCGTGATCTCATCGATTACATAAGGTTCGAGCGGGGATGGAAACTCATTGGCGATGTAGGCGATGGTGGTCATGCGGCGGACTCCTCGGACGCGCACAGCATTCCGGCAATGGTGAACACCAGCCCAATCACGAACTGGTACGCCATGTCGACGAAGAAAGCATTAAATAAATAAACGCCGAGCAAGACAGGCCAAACCTTGCGCAGGGAAGCGACGGCGCTCGACTCATCGCGCGGCCGACTCCGAGAGAGGCGGAAGAGGTTGAAGAAAAGAATGCCGTACAGCGCCAGCCCCGGCGCCCCAAACTCAACCAGCAAAGCAAGGTACGTATTGTGCACATAGAAGGTGCGGAGGTGGTACCCCTCCATGCGGCGGCCGAGTTCGGCGTACATACCACCCGGAGCCCAACCAGTGAGCGGACGTTCCATGAACATCGACCAGCCAGCCTCGTACACGGCCAGACGCGCCACCACCGGACCACGCTCCCCCGTGCGGTCCCAAAGGGCAGTCTTGAGGGAATGGTTGCTGAGGCCGATTGCCATGCCAACCATCAGGCCTGCAACCGTGAGCAACGCGCACGCCGCTTGCACCCGGCGCTCGACCAGTCGCCATCCGAGAACGATAGTGGAGACGGCGAACGAGATCCAAACCGCGCGCGTCATTGTGGCCAGCACGGCCAGGGGCAGAACCATCCAAAGCAACCAGGCGACGGTTTTGTGCCGTTGCCAAAATGCAATGACCAGAATGCCCAGGATGTTCAGCGAAACTCCGTTGGCCACTGCCTGCAGAAACGGCCCGCGGGCGCGGTCGGGATGAAAACCCAGGCTCTCGTCCAGAATGAAACGCGGAAAGATGAGGGAGCGGGCATCCACCAGGAAGGCAACCGCAATGAACACGAGGTAGGCGAGTACACAGATGACGAAGATTTCCAAGTGTCTGCGTGGCGCTGCGCCTCGAAAGACCAGCACCGCGATATGAAAAAGTGCAAAGGGGACGATGTATTTGCTGGCGATAATGCTCCAGTTTTGCGCATCGAATGGCTCTCGAAGAGCACGCACCGTCGCCAGCGCCACCAGACCCAGCATGGGCAAACTAATTCCGGCGAGAAATGGGATCCGATCGCGGAGCGCCATCGTGCGCAGAGCCACAAAGAAGACAAGGACGCCGAACCCAATTCGGTCGGCGTAATAGGAATAGAGATCCGGCGGACGAAAGAGGAAAACGGCCATCGCCGCGACGTAGAGGATCGAAGGAAAAGCCAGTGCCAAATGAAGCGGACGAAGCAGCAGTCCGGCAGCGTGCCAAAGCAAGTTGCCGTCTCGGTCGCGGGCCAAAGTCAGGGCGGGGCCGTTCGTGGCTAGTGTGCCCATGGAGCGTCAGGCTCCTTCCGGCGCGAACAGCACGCGAAATGTGTTGGCGAGGATGCGCAGATCCAGGCGCAGACTCCAGTTTTCGATGTAAGTGAGATCAAGATGCATATTGAGCTCGAACGACGGACAGTCGCGCGCCGTGATCTGCCACAGTCCCGTGATGCCGGGCTTGACGTCAAGGCGCCGGAACTGGTGAAGTTCGTAATGGTTGAACTCGTCGACCGGATGCGGCCGCGGCCCAACCAGGCTCATCTCCCCGCACAACACGTTCCAGAACTGCGGGAGTTCATCGAGGCTGTAGCGCCGAAGCGTGCGTCCGATTCGAGTGACTCTGGGATCTTCGTCGATTTTGAAAATCGGGCCCTGTCTCTGGTTGCGGGCGCGCAAGTCTTCCTTGAGTTGTGCGGCGTCGGTCACCATGGAGCGAAACTTGTAGCAATGAAAGCGGCGGCCTTTGGCGCCCGTGCGTTCCGCAGCGTAGAAAACCGGACCGGGCGAGTCCAGCCGGATCAGTAGCGCCACCATCGCCATTAAAGGACTCGCCATCACAAGACCCAGGATCGCGCCCGTAACGTCCAGCAAACGCTTCAGAAACAAGGCAGCGCTGGGCAAGGGCTCGCGATGAAGAGTGATGACCGGCACTTCTCCGATGCGATCGATGCCTGAGTCGGGCCACGGCCCCGGCGGCAAATCGGGTACGGCACGGATATCCAGGTGGTTGCGGAACGCCGCCTCTGCGGCTTCTCGCGTTTGGACGGGTTGCCCAGGAAGGACGAGGATGACCTCGTCGATGAATTCGGCGCGAGCCAGCCAGTCAAGATCTGCGATTTTCCCCAGGACCACCGGGGAAAGAGGCAGATGGTCGTCCACAAATCCGCAAACGATTGTGCGGTGGAGAGGATCATTGCGCAGTGCCGTCGCGATGGAATGAGCTACCGGCCCCCCACCAACGATGAGGATCTTGCGTGCTTCGGTTTCGCGCCGCCGCCGTTTCCATACAACCTGTCTGAACCGGCGCAATAGTGCGAGACCGGCCAGGCTGCTGGCAAATATTCTGGCGGCGGCGAGCGGACGCATTCCGTCCCACGCGGCAATGAACACCAGGACCATCGCGAACAGAGTTGACCGCGCTAGCGCTGGCGCCACCCCGGTGGGCGACGGATCCCCGGCGCGTTTGTAAAGCCCCTCACGCAAGCCGAAGAGCGTGACCAGAACCGCAAAAATCGGCAGATAAGGCCAGGGAAGACCCCAGGCCGGAGAAAACAGCGATAACGTGCCCCACACAGTTACCAAAACGACCAAGTCGGCGGCCACCAACTCAAGAAGCGTGAATCGATCAATGCCAGGCCGCGTCGGATTTCGCTGAGTGAGCGGTCGCGCCGGGGCTCGTCTAGCGTCAGCTTCGTTGACCGCGGTTCCGTTACGTTGGGTAGGGACATCGCCCGCCGCCGCGGACGTAGCCGGATTGGACGCCGGAGCGGAACGGGACGGTAGTATTGCCGAGGTTCCAGGAATCATACGGGCGTACTGCGAGGGCAAATCCTTAGCCCCGGTATCCCATTGTCGGTTTGTGGCCAATTCGCCCATAAGATTCACAGACTCCGATACAAGCCCCGAGGCACAGGAAAACGGCGTTCCGCAAGCACCGTTCCCAGGAAAGGAACTCGTGCCTTGCTTAGCTGGTCTTTGATTTGCGCGGCGACAAGACGTCTTGTTTTATTGGCGGTCAGCACCAGCACCAGGCCGTCGCAAGCCTGTCCAATGCTCGCCGCCAGCCACGAGACGGGGGCGCACCACAGAATGGAAAAGTCAAACTCCGTCGTGAGTTCGCGAAGCCGCGTCAGGTTCTGATCGGTGGCCCGCTGCCCGCAGGCGTCCGGCAACCAGCTCTGGCGAGGGACCATCCAGAGACGCGGCGCGACCGGCCAGGTGGGCTCCGCCCGGTTGGGGGACGGAATCCTCAGATGAGTCTGCAGGGGGATGGAGTCCGAGTGGGCATCGATCAAACCAACGTCGTAGCGTTCTTCTGCGGCCAGAGCTTTGGCGACCGCGAAACAGAGGGTCGCTGTTTCCGTCGACGCTTCGATCGAGGAAAATCCCACGTGCCGCACCGGCCCCGATTCGTGGCGGAAGAAAAGTTGCTGAATGAGCGCTTGAATTTGCTCATCATGCACCTGCTCATTCCGGACTTCATCGCGATCCGCCGCAGCCGGAGAAGGCGCCGTGCCCCGGAATTGCTCGCGAATCGGAGTTACGCGCGGATGCCCGGCCTTGCCTGGTACTTCGGTAAGAAGCTCTCGGAACGCATTCACTGCACCACCGCCTTGCTCCGGTCGATCCGAAAAGCAGAAGGCATCCCATGTTCAGGCGCTGGCAACCACGCGAGCACCGGGACTTCGAGCAGTCCGTATGCTTCATGCGGAGTGCGAATCGTGGGGTCAAAGTACTCGGCCGTAAAGGCGAGGCCGATGCTGAATGCCAGCGCCAGCGCGAAAGCCAGCAGCACATAAAGGAACACGGAGTGCTCGGGCAGTGCTGGGGCTGCGGGCGGCTCCACGATCGCTACATTGAGGATGCGATGCTCGTCGAGCGCATCGCCGATGCGCGCCTCCTCGCGCTTGTGAAGGTAGAGCAGATAGTTGTCTTCCTCCACCTTGGCGGTGCGCATCAGGTCCTGCTGGTCCATCGACTCGGATTGCAGCCGCTGAGCAAACGTCCGCAGCGATGCAACCTGGATGGAAACGGCGGATTGCCGCGCCCGCAAGCCGTCCCATTGCACCTGCGCCTTCTCCAGCTCCAACCGCGCCCACTCGTAGTTAGGGTCCTTGTCGGTAGTCTCGTCCCTTACCGGTGTGAGCGCCTCGGCCGCAATCGACGCGCGAGTCTCAGCGATCTGCGCTTCAACTTCCTGCACCAGCCGGTAGGAAGGTTCATAGCGGCTGAGAAGCTCGCTACGCTTGAGTTGGAGTTCCAGCAGGCGCGTCTTCATCTTCTCCAGGACCTCTGGATTGTCGGCCCATCGCTTGAGCGTGACCGACCGGGTAGGAAACGCTTTGAGCTGCTCGCGCAGCGAAGCAATCCGCCGCTCCGCCTCAACTCGCTCCTGATCGATCTGTCGGTATCCTGCGTCTGCCTCGCCCAACCTCTGCAGCGCGATATCGCGCTCCAGCGCCGCTGAAACCACGCCCCGCGTACGAGTAAAGCCCACAAGTTGGGCTTCGGATTGATGCAGACTCTTTTCGTACGCTGCGGTTTGCTGATCGAAAAAGCGGATCTCCCCCGGCGGACGCTGCAGATTTGTATGCCGCTGCACGTAGAGAGTGGAAAGCGCTGCCAGGATGCGGGCGCCCCGTTCCGGACTCGTGTCCTTGTAGCGAACCTGGATGAGATTTGACTTCTTCAGCGCTTCGACATCCAGGCGTCGCGCCAACTTCCGAACCGCATGTTCGATCTCGGCCGGGCGTTCGAGCTCCGGCGTGGCGTCGGGAACAAGTTGCGCCATCTTCACAACCTGCTTGAGTAGATCTTCGTCGCGCAGAAGTTCAACTTCGGAATTCAATTCTTCCTCGCTTATGTCGGGCCGGCTGAAGTCCATGGCGCTTGGCGGTTCGGAAGAAACCAGCGGATCAAAGCGCCCCCGCCGCAGCAGGACCTTGAAGTGCGATTCATAGCGCGCCGAAAACAACGCGAAGACGATCGCCGCCACGAAAACCAACCCAAACGCGGCACCTACAAGCCGCGGACGCCGGAACAGCGTCGCCGCAAGTTCACGAGGCGTGGGCGCGCGAGGCGCGGGGGAAAGCGAGGTGCGCGAGTTTCCGGTAGGGTCGGCGGACATGGGTCAGTACGGCGAGCAATCGAGACCCGGCGAGATCTCAGGGAATCCGCCAGATTTTAGGAGACGAAATGAACGCTGCCACTCCTTTCCGCTAATACTGCAATGGGTTTATGTACCAACTCATCGAGTTGGTCGGAACATACCGCCGGATCTTCGAAATCCGGCTCTGCGGCACAAAGATAAAGTCGCCGGGCTGCAGGTGAAGATCTTCGTGAAGATCGCGCGAATCCAGCATCTTCTTCAGATCAATCACATGGGATTCGGCCACGTACGCGGAGATCCGGCGAAACAGAACCACCTGCGAATGACGGGCCTGCTGCGTGAAGCCGCCCGCAATCGCCACCGCTTCGTTCACCGTTAGATCCCCTCGCAACTCATATTTTCCCGGCCGCGCAACCTCACCCGATGCCAGGAAGTATGGCTTGTCAAAATCTTTCAAGCTCACAGTGACTTCGGGTTCATGCAGAAATCCGCGATAGGCATAGGCAATCGCCTGTTGCATCTGCGGAACCGTGAGCCCTTCCGCCAACAGCGTCCCCGCTCCTTTCAGCGCCACGAAGCCATCCGGCTGCACCGTCAATGTCTGATTGAAGTCGGGAGAGAAAGTGAAACTTATATCCACGGTGTCCGATTTCGTGAGCCGATAAAGCGGGTGGCGTTCCCCTCCGAATGCAGGATCTCCCGTGCCACCCGCTCTTCCGGGTTGTGTGTTCGCTCCGTTGCTGGAGCTGTCCATGCCCGATCCGTCCCGTCTCTGCGAGCTCTCCGCCGCCGCGATCTTGCCGGCTAGCGGAGCAGATTCAGGCGCCGAAGCCGGCGACGGCACACTCTGAGCGGAGCTGACCACGGCTGGCTGCAGGATGAGCATGCCCGCAGCTCCCAATACGACGTGTTTAGTAAATACATTCATCTCCGGACTCACACCATTGCTCTGAACGGTGAACTAAGCAGCTCGGTTTCTTGAGCTGTTGCCACGAAAGTATCGTTGTGTTCCCAGCGCAACAAGACGCGGAAAGTACTGTCCACCCGCGGTACCCGGCTCGTTCCCGCGGTTGGACTCGTGCGAAATCGGCAGACAGGCCGTCAGGCCTGCGTTTTCGGTTCCCAGAGGACACGGCGCGGCAGTTCGTTGCCGCGAAAGTTGTGCACCGGAGTGGGCCTACGAAAGTAGACATCCGGGTGGACATTCATCACCAACGGAGTGTGATGGGGCCTACATACGGCCCCCATGCTTTTGGGCATGATAAGAGTGTGAAGACCATTCATCTCGCCAAACCGACCTCAGAACCGCCTCGGGCCACAACCGAAACCGTGCAAATCGTGGTCGCCGACTCCAGTCCCATTCAATCGCAACTATTGACCCGGGCCTTGAAGAGCCGGCGCGACTTTCAGGTTTCCGCCGTCGCTCTGGAAACGTCCGCTCTCGATAAATTCATGCGCTCCAATCACGTCGACGTGGTTCTGGTCGCCGGCAACCACCTGCCGGACTTAGGCGTGCTGCGCTGGTTGCGCGTCTCGTATCCGAAGACCGCTCCTGTCCTGCTCGCCGAGAGCGACGAGCGCGAACTCGTGGTGAATGCCTTGCGGGCGGGCGCGAAAGGCATTTTTCTTTTTACCCACACTCCTTTTTCCATGCTCTGTAAGTGCATCCAATGCGTCTTCCGTGGGGAGGTTTGGATCAACAGTCAGCAGATGAATTACGTGCTCGACGCTGTGTCGGAGGTGCCCACGCTGCGCGTCGTCAACTCCAATGGCAGGCCTTTGTTAACGCCTCGCGAAGAGCAAGTCGTAGCGCTGGTAGCCGACGGCCTCACCAACCGCGGAGTCGCCGCCGAACTCGGATTGAGCGAACACACCATCAAGAAATATCTCCTGCGCATCTTCGACAAGGTGGGGACGTCGAGCCGTGTGGAACTCGTCCTCTACGCCATGTCGCACGGCGAAAATCGCCCGGCGGAATGGATGCCCAGCAACGCCTGAGCACGGACGGAAAGGCCAAAGTACAATGGCAAAATGCAGAAGAGCCAACAGGTCGCCCGGCGATGAGTTCCGGGGCCGAGTCTCAATCCGAGTCCCGTCCCGGTTCCAGTCCCGGTTCTAAAGCCGCGCGCCGATGGACGGTGATCGCCTCCGGTCTGCTCCTGCTAGCCCTGGCCCTGGTCGTGATCTATACCGATCCAAATGCTTTTTTCAGTCCGGTAGCACTGGTAGTGGTGTCCGCGATCGGCTTGGCCGCGCTGCTCCTCCAGGTCCGCTTTCGCCAGGAATTCCCGAATGTACATTCTCCGCTGTGGCTTAACGTCCTGGGCATTCTCTGTGCCCTGGCGTCATTGTTCGCGGATAATCTTCGAATGAAGCGCAGCATGCTCGATGTGGTGGCATTTGGCGCGGTGGTCTGCTTCGGCATCAGCGGATCGCTAATCCTCCACGCCCTGCGAAAGCGCGTAAGAACGCCGCAATCGACCGCAACCGAGTAGAGGGAGAGATCGCGTAGGGACAGCCGCCCTCGGCTGTCCAGCCTGAGCAAGCTCGGTAGACGCCCAAAGTCCGCATCACCCCACCGCAAGCGTCCTACTCTGAAAGCTCTTCCCGAACTCCGCAGCCCAAGCAGCACAATCGGCTCGACCAGCAATCGGACGAGGAATGCGCGCAGGATACTCATCATAAGTGCGCCCATCCAGCAGCCTGCCGTTCTTGGCCTTTCGAACCTGAGCGGTCCGTCATGTAAGAGCGTTCGGTAGTGGGTTCGATAGAGACCCACTACCGGAAATTCCGGCTAACGTTCTCAATGTTCGGCATGGGTCCATGCTCGCTCTGACCTATCGCGGCACATTAGATTCGGAATTATGCACTTGACAAACCCAAGCGCCTGAGCTAATGTTTACGCATGGTCAGCGACGAACTCAATCTAATTACTGTGGCTCAGCACTTTAGCAATGAAGATAAGGCACGGGAATTCCTCGAAAAGCTGCGATGGCCCGATGGCCCTGTCTGTCCGAAGTGTGGCGAGATAAACAACGCGTACAAACTGGAGCCAAAGCCAGCTAAAGAGGGCAGCAAGGGCAAGCATGTCCGCAAGGGCGTGTGGAAGTGCGGCGGTTGCCGTGAGCAGTTCACCGTTACCGTGGGAACGATCTTCGAGGACTCCCACATCCCCCTGAGCAAATGGTTACTGGCCTATCACCTGCTCTGCGCCAGCAAGAAGGGCATGAGCGCACATCAGCTTCACAGAATGCTCAAGGTCACGTACAGGAGCGCATGGTTCATGGCGCATCGAATTCGCTATACGATGAGCCAAGAGCCATTACTATCGAAGCTCCAGGGGATCATCGAGGTTGACGAAACTTACATTGGCGGGAAGCCGCGAATCAGACACCCGCAAGCTGTGCGACCCGGAGAGAGGGGAAAAGATCGGGTTAGCGGAATGGTTCGCAAAGCCGCCGTCGTTTCCGTCTTGCAGCGCGGCGGTCGTGTGCAGTCTCAGTATGTGCAGCGGGTCACTGCTGAGAATCTAAAGCCTATCGTTGAGCAGATGGTTGCAGAAGATGCCCACGTCATAACCGACAGTTCTACCGTGCTACAGGGTGCGCTGAGGATGCGCAAACATGATCAGGTCAATCACACGGCCAAAGAGTACGTCCGGTACGAGGACGGCGTGTGTATCACCACGAATTCTATCGAAGGCTATTTCGCCACATTGAAGCGCGGTATCAATGGCGTGTATCACCACGTTGGAAAGCAGCATCTGCATCGCTACTTGAGCGAGTTTGATTTCCGATATAACTCTCGGAAAGAAAAAGACGGGGATCGAACACTGATGGCGCTCAAAAGCACTACCGGAAAGCGGTTGATGCTGCGGGAATCAAAACCGAATTAGGAGGACAAACACCGAATTCTAGCACTACTAAAACTGCAAAAGGCCAGCTGGCAGGCTGACCTTGGCGAATCTAAACTTGTCGGCAGTGGCGACCCAAGCGTTCTTCCGGAACGCTGCGATCCCAGTGTCTCATGGAGTCGCCATGGCTGACAATACGGTCACCCTTGTGGTTAACGGTGAAGTCTCTCTGGAAACGTTCTCCCAAGCACTCGCGCACTTCAATGAACTTATCCAAGGGCTGAACGAAGAAACCAACGCATCCGTTGAGTGGCTCATTCAGGATTTGCAGGTGAGCAGCGCGGTTGTGGCTTCCATGGGGAAGGGAGAGGCAAAGCAGGTAGAGAATATTGTAGTGGCCTATGAGGATGTCGCGAGTTCGCTCGAAAAAGATACTGAGATAAAGCACTCGCCCCGAGTGAACAAGGCAGCCCTGCAACTCCGCTCCCTGCCGGACAAACGCGTTCCTTCGATCCTGATGCAAACGGCGAAACGTGACGCAGTTGTCCAAAACAGAATTCACCTGGTTCCCGTTAGCACTTCTGTCGCAATCGCAGAGCTCCCCGTCCCTCAGGTTGCGCCGAAGCCAGCAATCGGTTCCATCATTCCAGCTTATGGCGCTATTGAAGGCAGGATTCAGACCCTGACGAATCGCGGCGGTTTGCGGTTCACGCTATACGATCTGCTCTATGACAAAGCCGTCTCGTGCTATGTCGCAGAGGGCAAGCAAGAATTGCTTCGCGATATGTGGGGCAAGTTGGCAATGGTGGAAGGTGTCATCTCGCGCGACCCAGAAAATGGCCGACCGCTTAGTATTCGCGAAGTCGGCGGCATTACGCCACTGTCAGACGCAGGTGGGCCACTGGAATACCAAGAGGCGAGAGGTGCGGCTCCTTCTCTGAACACTCTCTCTCCCGAGGAAGCAATCAGAAGAGTACGCGATGCTCAATGATGGCAAACCAATCTTCTATTGGGATGCGTGTATCCCATTGTCGTATATAAACGGCTATGCTGATCGTCTGCCCGACATTGAAGGGCTGATGCAAAAGAGCGGCAAGGATTTCCATATCATCTCTTCGATATTCAGCATCACGGAAGTCGCGTTTGCACAAGTCGAACAAGGACAGAAACAGCTAGACCCCGCACAGGAAGAAAAGATCAACAAACTTTGGCGTAAGGGCTCCCCGATTCAGTTGGTCGAACTGTTTCAGACAATCGCAGAAGATGCCAGAGCACTGATGAGAACTGCCCTCACGAAAGGTTGGAGCCTAAAGCCATCAGACGCGATTCATCTTGCGACTGCCGATCACTTCAAGGTCACAACATTTCATACTTACGATACGAGTCTCAAAAAATACGAAGAGATAACAAAAACGCATTTTCCGATTGAGGTGCCGCTAGCACCACAGCCAGTTCTGCTTTTGCCCCTGACTCCCCCGGAAGAATCGCAGAGCATAATTCCAGCGCCAAAAGGACTAACAGATGCAGCGAGCGAACAGCGACAGCCAGCCGCGCCTGCGGACAGTAGGGACGCGGGGGGAAGCACCGAAGAGAACAACAAACTCCAAGCCGATCCCGCACATTCCACTGCCGTTCAAGGAAGTGATGGCGGACGTGCTCAAGGTGAAGCCACCACAGAAAACCCCAAAAAGAGTTAAGATGGCGAAGCCCAAATGAACATTTACGCCGTTATCGCAACATCTCAGGCGTCAGTTGAGCCTATCCGTCATGCAGTCGAATCTGCATTTGTCGAAAACTTCATTCCGATTGGTGATATGTGTTGGCTCGTGGCTGATCCACTCGATGTTCGTGGTGTATCAAGAAAGCTCGGAATCGGGGAACCGGGTGTTGAGGTGACAGGAGAACTGTCCAATGTCATGGTGCTATGGGCAGTGAGCTACTGGGGCAAGGCAGACGTCAACGTCTGGGCTTGGATCAGCCAGAAAATACTGCAACAGCCAGCTTCTTCAGCGGCTGTTCAACAAACCACAAAATAAGGCACATGAAATGGTAGAGCGTGAAAAATCGGGACGAAGTCCAAAACAATCGACGCCGATTCTTCCTTCGACCACGCCAATTTCATTACCGGGCAGTGGTGCTGATTATAGTTTCGTCCTGCCCACCCTGATGGAACTACAGAGGAGTATCGGCAAGCTCACGCAAGCCGTCGATACAATCGGCAATGAACTCAGGGACCAACGCACCAAACTAGACAAAATTGGAAAGCAGGTCTATGCGGCTATCGTCGTACTTGTGGTAGTCGGAGGCATTCTTAGTTTTTTCGCTAAAGGGATCAACGACATTATTGTTCATCGCTTGGAGGCTCCAGTGCAGGTTTTGCCTCAAACATCTCCTCCACAACGCTAACTAAAAAACCAAAGCCCGCCGAAGGAGGCGGGCTAGGTGAGGGCGGCTCTTAAATGGTGGACCTGATGGGATTCGAACCCACGCCGCGGGGATTATAAGTCTGGGCCGTCCTTCTTGATGTCCCCCGCTCTGCCGCTGAGCTACAGGCCCAAACTCATACTAGCAAAATATGGCGGGTTTGTCAAAGGCATAATTCCGATTAGATTGCTTGACAACAAGAGTTACAATAAAACTCAGGTAGCGGCCCAATGCGGTCGCGCCAAGTCTCCAAGCAAGTTCTTTGAAATCAAGATTTTGGGCGAGCATCCATCCCAACCCATTGATTCCAAAGGCCGCCAAGTCCGAGCGCGGCCAGCATCTCCTTTGTTATGAATATTTTACAGTTAACTATCATAGAATGAATATTTTAGCGAAATGTGGGGGGAGGGGGGGGCACCCCCAACTGATTTTCCTGATGGCTGATGGCTGACGGCTAACTACAGCGGAATGTTCCCATGCTTCTTAGCCGGGTTCTTATCCCGCTTGGTCTCCAGCATCTCCAGCGCCTGGATCAGCTTCTTGCGCGTCTCGCGCGGTAGAATGACCGCATCGACAAATCCGCGTTCTGCGGCCACATAGGGATTCGCCAGCCGCTCGCGAAATTCTTCGATCTTCTCCTGGCGAACCGCTTCGCGATTTTCAGCGCCGTCCAACTCTCGTTTGTAGACAATATCCACTGCGCCCTCCGGCCCCATCACTGCGATCTCGGCGCTTGGCCAGGCGTAGTTCACATCGGTGCGGATATGCTTTGACGACATTACGCAATATGCTCCGCCGTAGGCTTTGCGCGTGATCACGGTCACTTTCGGCACGGTCGCTTCCGCAAACGCATACAGCAACTTCGCGCCATGCCGGATGATTCCGCCATACTCCTGTTGCGTGCCGGGCAAAAATCCGGGGACGTCTTCAAACGTGACGAGAGGAATATTGAAGCAATCGCAGAAACGCACGAAGCGCGCTCCCTTCACCGATGCATTGATATCGAGCGTTCCGGCAAGCATCGCCGGCTGATTGGCCACGATCCCGACCGGTTTCCCATTGAAGCGCGCAAATCCCACGACAATATTTTTGGCATAGTGCTCGTGGACTTCGAAAAAATATCCGTCGTCCACCACCGTATGAATCACGTCTTTCATGTCATACGGCATGTTCGACTGATCGGGAATCAGCGTGTCGAGCTTCTCATCCACGCGATCAATCGGGTCCGTGCAAGCCTTGCGAGGAGGGTCTTCCAGATTGTTCGACGGAATGAAACTCAGCAGCTCGCGGACCATCGACAAACACTCGGCGTCGTCGCGGCACATGAAGTGCGCGACGCCGGAGGTCTCGTTGTGAGTGTGCGCGCCGCCGAGCTGGTCTTTGGTGACCTCTTCATGCGTGACTGTTTTGATCACGTCGGGACCGGTGATGAACATGTACGAAGTCTGGTCCACCATCAGGATGAAATCGGTGATGGCCGGCGAATACACCGCGCCGCCGGCGCACGGGCCCATGATGGCCGAGATCTGCGGCACGACTCCGCTATAAAGCGTGTTGCGCAGAAAAATCTCGGCGTAACCGGCGAGGGACATCACGCCTTCCTGAATGCGCGCGCCGCCCGAATCGTTCAGTCCGATAACCGGAGCGCCCATCTTGGCCGCCAGGTCCATGATCTTGACGATTTTCAAGGCGTTCGCCTCGGAGAGCGAGCCGCCGAACACAGTGAAATCCTGCGCAAAGACAAAGACCAGCCGTCCTTCGACGCGGCCGTAACCGGTAATGAAGCCGTCACCGTAGTATTTCTGCTGCTCCATGCCGAAGTTGTGGCAGCGATGTGTGACCAGTTTGTCGGTCTCCTCGAAGGTGCCTTCGTCGAGCAGAAATTCCACGCGCTCGCGCGCCGACATCTTGCCTTCTTTGTGCTGGCGCTCGCGCCGCTGTGCTCCGCCGCCCTCCTGCGCCATCTGGTCTCGTTTTTTGAGTTCGGCAATTTTTTCGTCGAGTTTCATGGCTGACATTATAGGCGCACGTCTGTTCCGAGACGGGTGAAAGGCTTTTACCACGGGGAGCACAGGGGAACACGGGGGAAAGCATTCGGCGCTCCGCTTTCTCGCACAGTGCGAATCAACCTTTACGCGCGCGTAGACGCAGCATCGAACAGATTCAGGAAGTCTATTTTCTTTTCCGCCGGCAGAAACGACGCCTCAAACGAATTGCGCGCCAGCTCTCGCAGATGTTCGTCCGTGAAGCCGAAAGCCTCCTGCACCAGCGCGTATTCCGCGGCCAGCGATGTGCGAAACATGGCAGGGTCGTCGCTGTTGAGAGTCAGCATCAACCCCTGGTCGAAATAGCGCCGCACCGGATGCTGTGCGACTTCGGCGCAGCAACCCGTCCGCAGATTGCTGGTCACGCAGATTTCAATGGGGACCTGGCGTTCGGCCAACTTTTCGATCAACTCCGGATCCTGCCCGGCAGTAAGGCCGTGTCCAATGCGTTCCGCCTTAAGATTCAGCGCGCCCCAGATGGACTCTGGCCCGCTGGTTTCCCCGGCGTGCGCGGTGAGATGGAGGCCGTGTTCGGCGGCGCGCTGATAGACACCGGCGAACCACTCCGGCGGCCCGGCGCGCTCGTCGCCGCCAATGCCGAATGCAACCACGTTGCGATCGCGAAACTGGATGGCGAGATCAAGCACGCTCTGCGCCTTCTCGGCTCCGAACTGCCGGATGGCATCGAAGATCCACAATAGAGAAATACCAAAGTCTTTCTCTCCGCGCTGGCGGCCGCGTTCAAGGCCTTCGAAAATGGCGGCAAAATCCTGCTTGCGCCAGAGACACACACCAACCGAAACAATCACCTCGGCATGGAGAACATTCTGCGTTTTCAGCCGCTCCATCAGGCGGTAGGTAATCAACGCGTAGTCTTCCGGAGCGCGCAGATGTCCTGTCACCTCCTTGAATGCGGAGAGGAAGCCGGTGAAGTCTTTGTAGTCGTAAAGCTGCTCGACTTCGGCGAGAGAGGCCCCGGTCATCGCATAACGCCGCCGCAGTTCGAGCAGCGTGGACGGCTCAATCGAACCTTCGAGATGCAGATGCAGTTCGGCCTTCGGGAGCGAAAGAATGAAGCTAGAGGGCTCCGGCGCCATGGTGCAATTCTAAAGCAATCGGGAGTTCGGAAGATATGAGTTCGGAAATCGGAAACCGATCACCCGATCTTCTTGAACTCGCTGTGATGTCGGCTGTAGAAGATATAAATCACCAGCCCCAACGCCAGCCAGACAACGAAGCGCACCCACGTCAGCAGGGTCAGGCCCAACATCAGCCCGCCGCACAGCACCACCGAGATCAGCGGAAACCACGGCACAAACGGAACGCGGAACGCGCGCTTGCGATCGGGCTGATTGCGGCGCAGCAGAATCACGCCCAGCGAAACCAGCACAAAGGCAAACAACGTTCCAATGTTGGCGAGGTCGGCCGCATCCCCGATATCCACGAGCCCGGCGGGAATTCCTACGGCAAAGCAGGCGATCCATGTGGACCAATACGGCGTCTTATACTTGGGGTGCACGGCGGAGAAAAGCTTGGGCAGCAACCCGTCACGCGACATGGCGTACCAGATCCGCGCCTGCCCGTATTGAAACACCAGCAGCGAAGAGATCATCCCCGTCAGCGCTCCGATCACGATGACCGACCGGAAGAACGGATGCACGCCCAGATACTTCATGGCATAAGCGACCGGAGCTTCGGCGGCCTCTCCGGAGACAAAGGTCGTGTACTTCATCATTCCGAGCAGCACCAGAGCGACGCCAACGTAAAGCAGCGTGCAGACAATCAGCGACATGATGATGCCGAAGGGCAAGTCTTTTTGCGGATTGCGCGATTCCTCCGCCGCGGTCGAGACGGAATCGAATCCGATGTAAGTAAAAAAAACGATCGCCCCGCCAGTAACGATTCCGGCAAACCCGGAAGGTGCGAAGGGCGTCCAGTTGGCGGGCTTGACCAGCATTCCACCGACAACCAGAAATGTCAGGATCGCGCCAATCTTGACGGCGACCATGATGTTGTTCGTCTCCGCCGATTCCTTCACGCCGCGCACCAGCAGCAGCGTGAGAATAAAAACAATCAGGAAACCGGGGAGATTGAAGTAAGCGCCCGTCCACTGCCCCGAGGCCCAGACCGGGCTCGACCATTTATCCGGCAGATTGACGCCGAACGCCGCGAACTGAGCCTTGGTATAGCCGGCGAAGCCCACCGCCACGGCGATGTTACTGACCACGTATTCGAGAATCAGGTCCCAGCCGATGATCCACGCAAAGATCTCGCCGAGCGTCGCGTAGGAGTACGTATAGGCGCTGCCGGCGATGGGAATCATCGATGCCAACTCGGCATAGCACAATCCGGCAAAGCTGCAGGCAATCGCGACCAGAAAAAACGAAATGGCAATCGAAGGCCCGGCTGGCGGACGGCCATGCATGAGGGCTCCGGCGGTGCTGCCGGTACGCAGGAAATTCACAATCAGGTCGAGCGCCTGCGCGTGCAGGATGGAAGGCGCCTGGAAATATTCTCCGGCCGCCGCCGTTCCGGTAAGTACAAAGATTCCCGAACCGATGATGGCGCCGATGCCGAGCGCCGTCAGCGACCACGGGCCCAGCGTCTTACTTAGCCGATGCGCCGGATCGTCCGCGTCCGAGATCAGCTTGTCGATGGATTTGCAACAGAAGGCCTGGCTGTTGGAGGTACGGATGACGCCCGCAGTTGGCTCAGTGGTTGATTGCGGCAAGAGTTCGTTCGCTCCTCTCGTTCGCTCCGACAGCGGAATCGGGCATGGGCGCTGGCCCATGCCCGGCACTGCTTGCTGCGCAGGCTAAATGCTTACCGCTTCGCCTGACCGCGTGCCAGCTTTTTCACCTTGCGCTTCTTCGATCCGCGAGCGTAGTCGCGGGGCTTCTTCGGCTTTTCCGCTTTCATCTTCTTGCGGGAGGCGCGCTTGCTTTTCTTGCGTTCTTCTTTGGTTAGCTTCGCTGTATTTGCCATAAATGCGGTTTATTTCCTTCACTGTTTAGGATTCGTATCAGGGCATCGCTTTAGCGATGCCGCAAATCGTCAAAACCAAGCCCCCTCAGGAGCTGCGCAGCTCTATGCGTTCTCCAACTGCGCATACCTCTCCACCAGCTTCTTCAAACCGAAGCGAGGAAATTGTACCGTAATCTTGGCCTCTTCCCCATCTCCTTCGCGTCGATACACCGTGCCTTCGCCATATTTTGGGTGCTTGACCTTCTGCCCGGGACGGAATCCGCGCTTGCCGGCCGGCTCCTCCGGCAGCAATTTCGGGACGTTAAACTTCTTGCCGCGCGACACAAAAAATTCGGCGATGTTGTCGATCGAGTTGTAGTTCCGCAGGGGAGTCGGGGTCTTTGTTTTGACTTGCGAAGCCTTGATCCGCGCCGGATTCCATGCGGCACTCTGATCTTCGTCCTCATAGGAGTAGTGCGGGCCCTGCAGGTGTGGCGCGGGCGCCCCCGCCCGCGAGCTGCCCGCAGCGGCAGAATAGTTAGAGGAACCCCCGGAAGTCCCCCGCCGCCGCGATCCGCCCAATTCCTCCACCAGCTGCGTCGGAACTTCTTCCAAAAAACGCGACGGCACGCTAGCTTCCGGCATGTCAGTTCCATATCGGCGGCGATAAACCGCACGCGACAGAATCAGCGTGTCCATAGCGCGCGTCATGCCGACGTAGCAGAGGCGACGTTCCTCTTCGATCGCATCCGACTCCAGCATGGTGCGCGAATGCGGAAACAGACCCTCTTCCATCCCTGCCAGCACCACCAGCGGAAACTCCAGTCCCTTGGCCGCATGCAGCGTCATCAGCGTGATCTGCGCATGCTCGTCGTACTGGTCGGCATCGCTGACCAGGGCAGCGTGATCGAGAAATTCGTCGAGCGTCTCTCCACGGTCGCGCGAATCCATGGCAGCGTTTACCAGTTCACGCAGATTCTCGATGCGCGAGTAGGATTCGGGCGTGTCTTCTTCTTCCAGCAGCTTGATGTATCCGGTGCGATCGATCAGAAATTTGAGGAGCTCGCCAGTATTCGCCGCCGCGCCCGGAGCGCGGAACCCCTCCACTGCCTCGTCAGTCACTGCGTCAGTGGAAAGACGGACGTACTCGCCCGTCGGCTCGTCCTCCGCAGCATCGCCAGCCGCAAAATCAAAGCTGAAGTTGGTCGGATCGAAATCCGTGTTGGCGGATTCGATGGAATTCTGCACTGGAGCGGGCGCGGACGCCCGCTCGACAGCCGGCGGGACGCCGGCGCTACTTTCTTGGGCACTCGCTTCCAGTCGTTCGACGAAGGCGCCAACCAACATGGCTTGGCCGTCTTCGATCAACTCGCGGAAACTCTTCAGTGCCGCGAGCGCCCGGGCCGGCAGCAACTGCCGTTTGATCGCTTCGCCTAACGCGCCCCACATCGACAATCCGGTTTCAAGCGCCAGCCGCTCGATCATTTCGATGGTAGTTTTCCCAATCCCTCGCACTGGCGTATTGATCACCCGCAGCAGTGACACCGAATCATCCGGGTTCTGGATGACCTTCAAATACGAAATCAAATCTTTGATCTCAGCCCGTTCATAAAACGAGAAGCCGCCCACCACGAGATACTTGAGCTGATAGCGCCGCATCGCCTCTTCGAACAATCGCGACTGCGAGTTCGTCCGGTAGAGCACGGCCGCCCGCGCCGTATCGCGGTTTTCGCCCGCAGCCCGCACGTAGCGATTGATCGTGTCGGCCGCAAACAGCGCCTCGTTCTCGCCATCCGGAGCCTCGTAGTATCCGACCTTCGTCCCGCCCTGCCGCGAAGTCCAGAGGTTCTTGCCTTTGCGTCGCACGTTGTTCGCGACCACCGCCGACGCCGCGCCCAGAATATTCTGCGTCGAGCGGTAGTTCTCTTCCAGACGAACGATTTTCGCTTCCGGAAAGTCGGCCTCAAATTCCAGAATGTTGCGAATGTCTGCTCCACGCCACGAGTAGATCGACTGATCTTCATCGCCCACGGCGCAAACGTTGTGCCCCGCGCCCGCCAGCAAGCGCATCAATTCATATTGCGGACGGTTCGTGTCCTGGTATTCATCCACCAAGAGATACTGGAAGCGCCGGTTGTAATATTCGCGAACCGCCGCCACCGATTTGAGCAGCCGCGTGGCCTCGAGCAACAGATCGTCGAAGTCCATCGCATTCGCCTTGAGCAGCTCCTTGCGGTACTCCGCGAAAATGTGCGCGATCTTTTCCGTCTTCGGATCGGCCGACTGCAGATAAATTTCCTGCGGATCGAGCATGTGATTCTTGGCCCAGGAAATTCGGCCGAGCACAGTGCGCGGGGTAAGCTGCTTGTCGTCAAGTCCGAGCCGCCGCATCACGCCTTTGACAACTTGCTGCTGATCGCTCTCGTCGTAGATGACGAAATTCTTCGTAAGCCCGATCGGCGGCTGTCCCGGCACGGTCGAGGGAATCCGCAAAGCCTCGATGTCGCGGCGCAGCACGCGCACGCAGAATGAATGAAATGTAGAAATCACCGGCTTGGCAATGCTGAGCCCGCCGACCAGCTTTTCGACCCGCTCCGCCATCTCCGCCGCGGCCTTGTTGGTGAAGGTCATGGCCAGGATCGATTCCGGCATCACCCCCATCTTCTCGATCAGATAAGCAATGCGAAATGTGATGACGCGTGTCTTCCCGCTGCCCGCGCCGGCCAGGATGAGCACCGGCCCCTCGGTAGTTTCGACCGCTTCGCGTTGTTGCGGATTTAGGTCGTCCAGAAATGACAAAAGCGAATGGCTCCGAAATGCGAATGATTGGATTTTACAGGACGGGGGTGTGTGTGGCGACATTGTGTGCAGCGATCACAATTTAGCAGCCGTACGAAGGATTTCTTTAAGTTCGCCATTTATTTACAGCAAGTTATAACTACTATACTATGCTCATGCTATAATGCCTATTGATATATAATATTTCGAATGTGCAGTCTACATTGTATTGGGAGGAAACTGAAGATGAACACCGTGAATGAGCAACCAAAGAAAATTGGGGCCGATGACATCCGTGAGTACAGTGCAAGGGCGTTTGTCGCACCGGCACGGCAGGGTGGTCAAGAAAGGTTTTCCATTCGAGTCGGGGACGTAGTCCGTGAACTGAGACTGTATCGCAGCATACCTGCTGTTTGCAGCGCCCTTAAGACGAAAGAGTTCCGGAGAGCCAATGGCCTGCGGTTGGTCGATGAGACCGGGCCCTCCAAGTCCCGTTTGAGCACGACAACGGTATACACTTACGAATTTGTCGATCCAGAACGTCCGGCGGAGCCGAGTGTTGATGCTTGGTCTCGTCTACGCGGGGCCCTGAAGGAGGTTTTCGCCGAACTGGGAGGAGGCGAGGCCTATCTTCAAGCTGAGCGGAGCAAGTTTTACTCTGCTGAGGAGCGCAAGTGAGTCGCGTGTATTGGGATAGCATGCTGTTCATTTATTGGCTTGAGGATCATCCGCAGTATGCAAAGCAAGTTGATGCGATTCATTCGCGGATGAAGCAGCGTCAGGATCGACTCATCACCGGCGCCTTCACCTTTGGGGAGGTGCTCGCAGGAACCTATCGCAAAGGACGTGCAGAACTGGCAGATCAGTTTCGCACGCTGTTGAGAAGTGTGGTTGCAGAAATAGTGCCGTTCACCGTCGAAACGGCAGAACACTACGCGCGAATTCGCGGCGCGCTTGGCACCACGCCTGCGGACGCTATTCATCTGGCAAGTGCGGCCCAGTCTGGCACCGACCTTTTCTTGACGAACGACAAAAGTCTTGTCGGGAAAATCGTACCGGGAATTCAGTTCATCGCAATGCTGGATACGCAAATACTCTAACCCGCGAATCGCACACTTCGCCGGTTTTTCGTTTCGCGCAAATAGTGCCAGGGTGACTCCTACCACTAGCTGCCGAGTTCTTCGTGCGCAGGCCTGTATAATAAAAAATTGCGCTCATGACAAAGAACCCACGAGTAGCCGCGGCCGCCCGAAGCACTGCCGAGACTCCTACCCCCCGCCGAATCCGCTCCACCACCGTCCTCTGCGTCCGCCGCGACGACAAGGTGGTCATGGCCGGAGACGGACAAGTTACACTCGGCGAATCCGTCATCAAGCACGGAGCGAAGAAAATTCGCCGCCTCTATCAGGACAAAATTCTTGCCGGATTTGCCGGGTCGACCGCCGATGCTTTCACCCTGTTCAGCCGTTTCGAGGCCAAGCTCGAGCAGTATCACGGCAATCTCGGGCGTTCCGCGGTAGAACTAGCGAAAGACTGGCGAACCGACAAGTTCTTGCGGCATCTCGAGGCCCTGCTGCTTGTTTCGGATAAAGATGCGACGTTCCTGCTGAGCGGCCAGGGAGACGTGATCGAGCCCGATACCGGCATAGCCGCGATCGGCTCGGGAGGCCCGTTTGCTCAGGCGGCGGCCCAGGCGCTGGCCGATCACACCAAGCTCGGGCCGCGCGAGATCGCCGAAGAAGCCATGAAGATTGCCAGCCGCATGTGCATTTATACCAACGACAGGATTACGATTGAGGAGTTATAGCAAGAAGTCGATGGTCGTCGGTCGCCAGTCGTTCGCGGTTTGCGAATGAACGCGGCTTCTGCGTAACGACCAACGACTAACGACCAACGACACACTTATGGCCATCTATTTACCCGGAACCGCCGAAGAAGAGCAAGTCACGCTCGACGAACTGACGCCGCGCGAGATCGTTGCCGAGCTCGACAAGTACGTTGTCGGTCAAAAAGACGCGAAGCGCGCCGTCGCCATCGCCCTGCGCAATCGCATGCGCCGCCAGAAGCTTGGTCCCGAAATGGCCGAAGAGGTCATTCCCAAAAACATCATCATGATCGGCCCCACCGGCGTTGGCAAAACTGAAATTGCGCGCCGTCTCGCCAAGCTGGCCAACTCGCCCTTTCTCAAGGTCGAAGCTTCGAAGTTTACGGAGGTCGGCTACGTCGGCCGCGATGTCGAATCCATGATTCGCGACCTGGTTGAGATCGCCATCGAAATGATCCGCGAAGAGAAGCTCGAGGACGTCTCGGATAAAGCGGAACTGAACGCGGAAGAGCGCCTGCTCGATATTCTTCTACCCCCAACCTCACCGCGCTCGGCGGACTCCGGCTCAGCCGGCGGCGTGGTCATCGATGCCAGCTCCAGCCTGACTGACTCCTCGAACCGCACCCGTGAAAAGCTTCGTCAGCAGTTGCGCGAGGGCAAACTCGACGACCGTACCGTTGAAATCGAAACCCGCGAGCGCAATTTTCCGTCCTTCGAAATCATCTCCAATCAGGGCATCGAGGAAATGGACGTCAACATCAAGGACATGCTGCCCAACATCTTCGGCCAGCGCACCAAGAAGCGGAAGATGAAGGTTAACGAGGCGTTCGAATACCTGATCCAGGAAGAAGAGCAGCGCCTGATCGACATGGAGCAGGTCACGCGTACCGCGATCGATCGCGTCGAGAACTCCGGCATCATCTTCCTCGACGAAATCGACAAGATCGCCGGCCGCGAAACCGGCCATGGGCCGGACGTCTCGCGCGAAGGCGTGCAGCGCGACATCCTGCCCATCGTCGAAGGCACCACGGTCAACACGCGCTACGGCATGGTGCGCACCGATCACATTCTGTTCGTGGCCGCCGGCGCATTCCATGTCTCGAAGCCAAGCGACCTGATCCCCGAACTGCAGGGCCGCTTTCCCATCCGCGTGGAACTGCAGTCGCTTACCATGGCCGACTTTGTCCGTATTTTGACGGAGCCCAAGTCATCGCTGACCCGGCAATACATCGCGCTGCTCGAAACCGAAGGCGTCAAGCTGGAGTTCACCCCCGACGCGCTGGAAGAAGTAGCGCGCTTCGCCTTTCGCGTAAATGAAGGCACCGAAAACATCGGCGCCCGCCGTCTGCACACGATCATGGAGAGGGTGCTTGACGAAATCAGCTTCGAGGCGCCTGAAAAGAAGGGCACACAGTTCGTGGTCGACGCGGCCTATGTGCAGAAGATGCTGAGCGAGATCGTGAAAGATCAGGATCTGTCGCGCTACATACTGTAAAAAATCCTAACCACTGGGGACACAGAGTTACACAAGGGAGATCAAAGAGGTCTTCCGCGGTGTTCTCCGTGGTTGTCTTTTGCTTCAAGCCGCACACCCAGGCCGGGCGGACTCGCCCACATTGCCTCTGATACTCTTTCTTCTTCCGCATGAAAGTGCTTTCTAAAGAGTTTATCGCTTCAACAGCCCTCTGCCTGCTGCTCGCCAGTTGCGCTCAGACCGGACCTCCCCTGCCGCCGTCTCTCGAACTCCCCAAGCCCCCGGCCGATTTGCGTGCCAGTCGCAAAGGCAACCGCGTCACGCTGACCTGGAGTGAGCCCAGGCTGACCACCGACCGTCAAAGTGTGCGGTATTTGGGTCCGACGCTCGTCTGCCGCAGCACGGATGCTGAAATCACCGCGTGCGGGAATCCTCTCACGATGTTGCCGGCGCCATCCATCACTCCGCAGAAGCCGAAGGCCGCTTCTCAGGGGATTGCGCGGGCCACGGCGGGGGGAGCGCAGAAGTCCGGCTCCCCCGCACCACAGACCTACATCGATCCTCTGCCTGCAACCATGCAACAGGAAGACCCATCCGCCGAGGCAACTTACGCCGTCGAAGTCTTGAACCGCAACGCTCGCGGCGCAGGACTATCGAACCGCGTGCACGTGCCCGCCATCGTGACGCTGCCTCCGCCGAATAATCTGGCCGCCACTTTGACGGGCGATGGCGTAGTGCTGACGTGGACCAGCCCACAAGAGTCCGGAAATATCTCCGCGAACCTTGCAGCTAAATCCCCTGCAGTTCAATTCCGTTATCGGATCTATCGGCGCGATGAGGCCTCAGGCAAAGACGCGATCGCCGGGGAAGTTCCCTGGGGAGAGCCTGGCCCGGCACGCTTCACCGACTCCGGCTTCGAATGGGAAAAGGCTTATCTATACCGAGTCACGGCCGTGAGTGTAGTCAAGCGTCCGGACAGCGAAGTGCAGGTTGAGGGAGACGACAGTGCGCCGGTGCGCGTCGTGGCGCATGACGTTTTTCCGCCATCCGTGCCCGCCGGGTTGCAGGCGGCGTATTCGGGTGAGGGTCAAAAGCCGTTTATCGATCTCATCTGGGCTCCGGTCACCAACGTCGATCTCGCCGGCTACAATGTCTATCGCTCCGAAGGGAACGGCTCCCCAGTCAAACTCAATGCCGACGTCGTGAGATCCCCATCGTATCGCGATACCCAGGTCATCTCCGGCACAACCTATACCTACTCGATCTCTGCCGTGGACGTGCGTGGAAACGAAAGCCAGCGATCCGAGGAAGCTAGCGAATCCGTGCCCTAGGTTGAGGTCGTGAGGGACGGGCGTCTCGCCCGTCCAACTTGCTTGACGGCACACGCTCATTATTTCCGCGGGTGTTTCTAGCCCCCGATCTTGAGAATTTGTGCTTAGATATTGCTGATGAAATACTGCCGATTCGAACTCAGAGGTGCCCCCCACTACGGCCTGGTGGAGTCCGTTGCGGGGAGCGACGAAATCACTCGCGTGCTGCTCCAGCCACCGCATGATAGCCAGGGCGACGGTCTTCCGACCAGCCGCATCGACCGCATCCCGCTCGCGGAGGCCTCCCTGCTGCCGCCGGTGCAGCCTTCGAAGATCGTCTGCATCGGCCGCAACTATCGCGAGCATGCCGCCGAACTCGGCCACGAAGTTCCCAAGGAGCCGCTGCTGTTTCTAAAGGCGAATTCGGCCTTGCTGCCGCCCGCTGGAACGATTCTTCGACCCAAAATTTCCGAGCGTACCGACTACGAAGGCGAACTGGGAGTAGTGATTGGCCGGCGCTGCCATCTCCTCGGCGATAGCGACGATGTGCGTCCCTATATCCTCGGTTACACCTGTGTGAATGATTTCACCGCCCGCGATCTGCAGTTCAAGGACGGCCAGTGGACCCGCGGCAAGAGTTTCGATACTTTTTGCCCGGTTGGACCCATTGTGGCCGACGGTGCCAGTATCGACCCCTGGGCCGGCGTCCAAGTCGAAACCCGAGTGAATGGCAAGGTCCGGCAGTCGGGCAACACGCGCAATTTTATTTTCGCGCTCGACGTCATCATCCGCTACATCTCGCAAGCCATGACCCTCGAACCCGGCGACCTCATCGCCACCGGCACTCCCGAGGGCGTGGGTCCGGTCGTGGCCGGCGATATCGTCGAAATTTCCATCCCGGGCATCGGCACATTGCGCAATCCGGTCGCCGACCAACCGTAGCCGAGTGACTGGCCTGTGAATGGGTTGCCCTTCGCTCTTGCGGCGGTTTCTACGCCGCTATCTCCAGGAAGTCCTGGGGACGGTCTTCGAATTCCTTCCTGCACTCCTCCGAGCAAAAAAAGTATTTCTTGCCCGCAAACTGGGTCTTAAATTCGGTTTCCTGAGTATCGACGGTTGCGCCACAAACTGGACCGGTTGTCATAATCGCTATCCCTCTGGCTGGAGATTTGTCTTCAGCTTTCAGATGCCAGCAAAGACCGTTCCGTTCTCCGCCGTTGCATAAGTAGCTGAGCCTGTTCATCTTCCCCAGCCCGGAGTCGGATCTGTGCAAACCGCCGGGAAAATTCTTCCATCTCCATGCACCTTATACCCAGCATCTCGTTGACACTTCGTTCTTCCATTCATCGTTTTCGCTCACCCCGCGGCGCTGCCGAAGCCTGCGTAACGGCTCGGTTTATGAGTTCTGCCGCTTTTCGCAACGTATCCATTTCCGGTCTGCTCAAGCCGCTGAGCGTCTCCGCCACCAGCCGGACTCTCCGCGACCTCGCCTGCTGCAGCAATCGCTCCCCTTTGGGAGTAGCCGTCACTCGAATCCGCCGCGCATCCTTCGCATCGGTCTCAATCTTCGCCAGACCGGAGCGCTTCAATCCCGCCACGATCCGGCTCATGGTGGGAGCCTTCACTTGCTCCGCGGCTGCCAGTTGCCCGAGCGCCATTGGCCCCCCAAACACCAGGACGGAAAGTGCCGACAGCCGCGCCGGACCCACGCCGGCAAGAACATCCTGCTTGCGGGCGTGACGCAAGAGATGAATGGCCGCGGAGTGCAGCCGATCGGCCACCTCCCGCCGGAATGGTTCTTCTTTGTTCAGGGAGCGGTTGAGGGAACGCGGCATACGACAAAAGCTTAACATTGGGAACGATTAGCATGGCTAACAATCTTCTTGACAAATCAGAAAAGGACTCTATGATTAGTTAGCAGTGCTAAGTAATTGGAGGACTGCACCCATGCAAGATACTAAAGGTGGTCTCGAACCTATTGTCGAACCTGGCTTCGAAAGATGTTTTGAACTCTTGCAGGCGGGCGACACCGCCGGTCTCCGGCGAATTCTCGAACACGACCCCGCCGCTTCCGAGGCGCGCGGCGCGAACGGTGTGAGCCTGCTCATGCACGCTGTATATCGTGGCCACCGCGACCTGGCGGAATTGATCGCCAGCAAGAGAAAGACGCTCGACATTTTCGAGGCCGCTTCCCTCGGCCGTATCGAGCGTCTGCAGGAGTGCATTCGCAAGGAGGGTGGTCACGTCACTCCTGCCTTCAATTCTTCTGCGATCGATTTCCTCTCAAAAGACGGCTTCACGGCCCTGCATTTCGCCTGTTTCTTCGGCCAGCCGGAAGCCGCGCGCGTGCTGATTGAAAGCGGAGCAGCAGTTGATATTGTGGCCGCCAATCCGACGAAGGTCATGCCCCTGCACTCCGCTGCCTCCGCCCGCAACTTGGAGGCTGCCCGGCTTCTGCTGGAACGCGGAGCGCCCGCCATCGTGAATGCCCGTCAGCAAGGCGGCTGGGTTCCCATTCACGCCGCCGCCCAGAACGGGGATCGTCCCATGGTTGAACTACTGCTCAAACACGGCGCCGATCCCAAACTAGCGAATGACGACGGCAAGACTCCAGCAATGATTGCGAGAGAGAAAGGTCACGAGGAAATAGCCGCCCTGCTGAAAAAATGAGAGCAGGTCCCCCCTTGATGCGATTCGTCGTGAAGACAGATAGCGAAGTCTTTGATTTTAAAAGACAACCAGAGCTGTTCGAACCAATCATCCGCGGGCGAGCACTTTTGGGGTCGCCGCTATCCTCCAGACTTTCTTTCCCCGCCTGGTTACCCACGACACAGTCCCACCAGCTTGTGCGCCGATCTCTGCATCAAACCGTCTATAATAGAGCAACAGTAATAGAGCAACAGTTTCCTTGGGGAACCCGAACCACCAATACACGAAAGTAAAGAGCTGAGAGCAAAGATCAAATTATGTCGACAAAGTTGAAGATCACAATCATTGCCAGTTCACTGGCCATCCTGCTGTTCACCCTGGTGGGCGGTTTTGTCAACGTTCGCGCTTCTTCGAACGATGGCGCTTATCGGCAATTGTCGGTGTACAGCGAAGTGCTGTCCCGCATCCGCCTGGAGTACGTTGAAGAACCCAACATCGCCGGGGTAACCGACGGCGCGCTGCACGGCTTGCTGGAGTCGCTCGACGCCAATTCCAGCTATTTGTCGGCGGAGGAGTACAAGCACTACAAGACGATGAAGGCGGGCGGCAAGGCGGATATTGGCGCCGCCGTCTCCAAGCGCTTTGGGTACGCGGACGTAGTCGCGGTGATTCCCGGGGGCCCGGCCGAGAAGGCTGGGATCGAGAACTCCGACATCATCGAGTCGATCGAAGGCAAGAGCACGCACGACATATCGCTCGCTGAGATTCATGCTCTATTGTCCGGGGAAGTCGGATCGACCGTCACGGTGGCCGTGGTGCGGCCGCGGCGAGCCGAACCGCAGAAAATTGTAATCACGCGCGACATGGTTGCCATTCCGCCCGCCGCCGAGAAAACGCTCGCCGACAACGTCGGCTACATTCAGGTCGACGCCTTCCCCGAAGGCGAGTCGCAGCAGATCGCGGGCAAGATCCGCGACTTGCAGAAGCAGGGAGTGAAGAAGCTCGTGCTCGATCTGCGCAACTCGGCCAGTGGCGCAGAATCTGAGGGCATCGCCACCGCCAATCTTTTCCTCGACCATGGCACCATCACGTATTTGCAGGGGCAGAAGTATCCACGGCAGGCTTTCAACGCCGATCCCTCCAAGGACATCACCAGGCTGCCGGTGGCGGTCCTGGTGAATCGGGGCACAGCGGGGCCGGCCGAGATTGTGGCTTCGGCGATTCTCGAGAATGCCCGGGGCGATGTGGTCGGAGACAAAACCTTTGGCGACGGCTCGGTGCAGAAGCTGATCGAGATGCCGGACAACTCCGCGCTGATACTTTCGATCGCTAAGTATTACTCGCCGAGTGGCAAAGCAATTCAGGATGCGGCCGTGACGCCGAACGTCCTGGTCGCGGACACCGCCGAAGATGATGCTGGATTGCCCGACGAGGATGAGCAGGCACCTCCCGGCGAGAAGCCCGGCGACAAGAAGGACGAAAAGCCGAAGAACCTGCCGGATGACCAACTGAACAAGGCGCTGGAAGTATTGAAGAACAGGGAGTCGAAAAGCTAGAGGTGGCAAAGTTTCAAAGGTTCGCCGAGTCTTAAAGCTTCAAGGTTTCGAAAATCGCTCGCCTCGGCGGGCGATTTCTTTGCGTGCGATAACGGTTGCGGACACTTTCCGATGAAGGTCATCTATCAGCATCTTCCGACGATAGAAATTGGCGGCCGGAAGTTGGTCGGACGCGTGTTCTTTGGTTTGCTTGTCCTGCTCTCTGCCGCTGTAGGCGCCGCTGTCGGGCTGCTGCTGGTCTATTCGACGGACCTTCCCCAGGTCGAACAACTGGAGCGCTATCGTCCCAGTTCGGTCACCGAACTTTACGACGGAAAGGGCCGCGTCATCGGGACGTTCGCGCTCCAGCGCCGCGTCATCGTCACCTATGACGATTATCCCGAGGTTCTGCGCAATGCGCTGGTCTCCATCGAAGATAAGAATTTCTACCGGCATTCGGGTATCAACGTCTGGCGCATTGTGGGCGCGGCCTATCGCGACATTGAGTCCGGCGGCAAGGTGCAGGGAGCGTCCACGCTGACCATGCAACTTGCCCGCAATCTGTTTCTCTCGCCCGACCGTTCGTTTTATCGAAAGGTGCAGGAAGCGCTGCTCGCCATCCAGATCGAACGCAGGTTCACCAAGCCGCAGATCTTTACGCTGTATGCCAACCAGATATTCCTCGGTCACGGCGCTTACGGTTATGAGGCGGCATCGGAATACTATTTCAGCAAACAGGCAAAGCAATTGAAGTTGGAAGAAGCCGCGTTGCTGGCCGGACTTCCCAAAGCGCCGCAATACTATTCACCGATCAACCACCCGGATCGCGCGCTCAAACGGCGCAATCTCGTGCTCAATGCCATGCTGGAGGACGGCAAGATCACCGCAGCCCAGGCCGCGGAAGCCAAGAGCAAGCCCATCGTCCTTAATTTGCAGAAAGATCCCAATTCGCTGGCTCCGCACTATGTAGAGGAAATCCGGCGTTACCTGGAGGCGAAGTATGGCAGCGATCAGGTCCACGCAGGAGGACTGCGAGTTTACACCTCGCTCGATATGGACCTGCAGAAGTCGGCGCGCCAGGCGCTGCTCGACGGCCTGGCCGCCTATGAGCGACGGCACGGATGGCACGGCAAGTTGCCGAATGTAATTGCCCAGGGTCTGAAGCTCAGCGAATACGCGGATCCCGACTGGGATGAAGATCCCGAGATAAACGGATATATCCACGCGCTGGTCACACAAGTTTCGCCGGCAGCCGCCGAGGTTCGCTTCGAGCAACACACAGCTACGCTGTCGCAGGCGGATGTCGCATGGACGACGACGACGAAGACGAGGACGAAGCTCAAAGTTTCCGACACTCTTGACGTGGGCGACATTGTTTACATCAAGGTGCTGTCGCTCGACGCGAGCGGAAAAGCGCATATCAGTCTGGAACAGGATTCAGGCGCTGAAGGAGCTCTCGTCGCTATCGACAACGCGACCGGAGAAATCAAGGCCATGGTCGGCGGGCGTGACTTCAATCTGTCCAAGTTCAACCGCGCCACCCAGGCTCTGCGCCAGGTTGGGTCGTCGTTCAAGCCCTATGTCTACACCGCCGCGATCGATCAGGGTGCCAGCCCCGACGACACAATACTCGACGCCCCGGTGGTTTTTCAAACTGCCTCCGGCCCTTATCTGCCGCACAACTACGACAACAAATTTGAAGGCACCATCACCTTGCGGCGGGCGCTGGCACAATCCAGAAATATTCCCGCGCTTAAGCTTGCCGACCTCATCGGCATTAAAACGGTGATCGACTACGCGCACAGGTTTGGAATCACTTCCAACATTCCCGCGTATCTTCCGGTGGCGCTGGGCTCAGCGGAAGTCACGCTGCTCGAACAGACCTCCGCCTTCAGCGTGTTTCCGAACGATGGCGTGCGCGTCGCTCCACGCTACATCACCAAGGTGACCGATTATGAAGGCCGCATTCTGGAAGAAGATTTCTCCGATATTAAGGACGTCGTCAGCTCGCGCACCGCGCGCGTGATGACGACAATGCTGCGCGAAGTGGTGCTCCATGGCACCGCGGCAGCCGCCGCAAAGATGCCCTATCCGTTAGCCGGCAAGACCGGAACGACCAACGATTTTACCGACGCCTGGTTCGTGGGCTTTTCTCCGTCGCTTACCTGCGGTGTGTGGATTGGCTACGACGAAAAAAAATCGCTGGGTGAGAAAGAGACCGGAGCCCGTGCCGCGCTACCCGTCTGGATGCAGTTTATGAGCGTTGCGCTGGCGGGCAAAGACGCAGGAGAATTTCAACCCGCCCCGGCAGCCCTTAGCACGGACGTTGCGCAGAAAAAAGTCGATACTCCAGACGTCGCGCCGGGGGACGGTGAAACGCATTAACGCTCTGTATTCACAATCCTTTTGGCAGGCTGCGGGAAAACTCGATGTCGCCTTTGATTTTGGGTGGCGCAGCGGTTTACCGCTGCGATAAGTGGCTTATTTCAGATGCGGCTTTCAGCCGCTGGGGTGAGACTGCGATGCTGAAGACCCTTTTTCCGCAGTCTGCTGGAGACGCGGCTTGCCGCGTCTGTGAGACGGGATAAGCTCCGTCTCTACAGGCGCGGCTGGATCAGCTTCCCCATTAATCTGCCCACTCGCACGATTCGATACAAGGGAAAGAGCCCTTGCGGCAATCGCGCGGCCGCGACATCTCCCACCCCCGGCGTCCACACCAGACGCCAGAGATATCGCCAGCGGTCACTCCGCCTCTCGCGCAATTTCAGGATCAAGCGGAAGTATTCGGTGGACTCGAAATCGTAAGTTGCGCCCCGAGCAAGGCGCCCGGCGAATTCATGACCGAGCACGGGCACCTGCGGATCGGCCGAAATCAGATCGTCCGCAGGTTGGGGAAGCTCCGAGTGAAGCACGTTCTTCACCAGCCAGAAGCTTATGCCGAGCATGCGGGCGATTCCAAGCGCCCGCGCTCGGGAGAACGCCAACGAGTAATCGATAGTTTGTGTGCGCAACGTCTCGGCAATGTCGGTAAGCCAGAGCAGACGCATCCATAGATGCTTGGCGGCATGCATGCACAGAACCAGTAGCGAGTCCTCGGGAGACAAGCATGGCACTTCGCATCCGCCGGCGACGGTGCGACCGGAGCGCGAGAGCAGATCCTCCACACCGAGATTGTTCATGTGAAGATCGATCCCGTGAAAATCGATACCATAAAAATGAGGAAGCACCGCCCACTGCAATTCGACCAGATTCTTTCCGGCGGCGCTATCGAAGGAACGCTCATAGCCTAGCCGCAGCCACAATCGCTCGACAGCCTGAGTAGAATCGGTAGCCGGACGATATCCGATTTCGGAAAGGGCTTGCTTCGCTCGTTCGAAGTCGGTGGGGGAAATCAGGAAGTCGAGGTCTGAAAAACTTCGCAGACCAAGATCGCCGTAAAGCGATTGCGCCAGCACCGGCCCTTTGTGCGCGATCGCCCGCAATTGCTCGCGCTGAAAGTGCTGCATAATGCGAGCGAGCTCGGCAGTAAACCACAAACTGCGCCGCAGGTTCGCTTCGTAACCAGATCGCAACACGCGTTCGATTTCGGGCGGAAGGCCGCGAGCGTGATCGATCAGATGGCGCGCCGCGAGCGGGAGAACGCCGTGGTGCTCCGCTAAGCGAAGGAATTCGCTCCAGTCGACGGAGGAGAAATTCCAGGTCGCGACGCGCTCGATGCGCTCCGGAGTCAGCTCCGCACTGGCCAGCGCACACAGTAGATCAAATTCACCCTCACTCTGTGGAATCGTTCTCTGTGGAACAGTGCTCGACATGGAATCGGGTCCCGGTGCCATAGTATCTTCTGGAGTGGCAGCCTGGCCGCGGCCGCTTCGTTCGATCTCCATGGACCAAATCGTCTTTGAGTCCGTTTGCAAGATTTTTCGCCATCGTCCAGCGCTGTTCAATTGGCTGGGGCGGGAGCGCGGCGGCGAAACCGTTGCTCTGAACAACGTTTCCTTTTCCGCCGCCAGCGCGGAGGTTCTGGCGCTGCTCGGTCCGAACGGGAGCGGAAAAACCACAGCCCTTAAACTGGTCTCGACCATATTACTGCCCGATGCGGGGTCGGTGTGCGTGGGCGGCTTCGATGCTCGGCGCGATGCCGGGGCGGTTCGGCGGCAGGTGGGCATCGCGGTGGCCACCGAGCGATCGTTTTTCCCGCGTCTTTCGGCGCGCGAGAACCTGGAGTTTTTTGCCGCCCTTGACGAAGTTTCGCGGACCGAACGAGTGCCGAGGATTTCAGAAGTTCTGCGCGATACCGGGCTTGAAGAACAGGCCGACACGCTGGTTATGAAATTCTCCAGCGGCATGTACCAGCGACTGGGGATCGCGCGCGCGCTGGTCAAGCGGCCGAGGGTTCTATTGCTCGACGAGCCTACGCGAAGCCTTGACGCCGCCAACACGGCGCATTTCTGGACCACAATCCGTTCGCTGGCGCAGCAGCAAACCACCGTTCTGCTCGCCACCCACAACTTTGCGGAGGCCGCCGCCGTCGCGGACCGTCTGCTGCTTCTGCATCGCGGCGAACTCGTAGCGAATCGCTCGCTGGATGAGAACGAGAGCGCCGAGGATCTGCGGTCGTTTTATTTCCGGATGACCGGCGAGACTGAACAGAAATTTGTAATTGGTAGTTTGTAATTGGTAATTTGTTCGAAGTTTATCGCTCGGAACGAGTTTTGAAATTAACAAATTACAAATTGTTTATGACTTCGACTCTGGACAAGCTTCACGCCGTCCTGCGCCGCGATCTACTCACGGCCATCCGCTACCGCAGTGGTCTTGTTGTGACCCTGGTTGGAGTGTTTACAGAACTGGCCGCCTTTTATTTTCTGTCTCGCGCCATAGGTCCCGGCTTTCGCCCGGGCGGCGTCGAGTACTTCCCATTTCTTATGGTGGGTACCGGCGTTTACACCTTCTTCGTCATGAGCGCGCAGGCTTTTCTGAGTGCGGTGCAGGAGGCGCAGCAGACGGGAACGCTGGAAGTGCTCATGACCACCTCCACGGCCCCCGCGGAACTCGTGATTCTCAGTTCCATTTCTGCCTTCGCCAGAAATCTGGTCAACTTGCTGGTGTATCTGATCGCTGGAGTGGCGGTCTTCCGGGCATCGGTGCACGCTAACTTCGTATCGTGCGCGGCCGTGTTGATTCTTTCGCTGGTGATCGCCCTCGCCCTCGGAATCGTCGCGGCCACGCTCCAGATTGCATTCCAGAAGGGATCGGCTCTGTTGTGGCTGCTCGGGTCTGGCCTGTGGTTTCTCAGCGGAACCATGTTTCCGATTGAGAGCCTGCCGCGCCCGCTCGAGCTTCTCGCTCGCGTGGTTCCTTTAACGTACGCCATCGATGGAATGCGGCGGGCGCTTCTGGAAGGGCAGTCCCTGGCGGCGCTGGCGCCCACGCTGTCAGCGCTGGCCGGGTTTGGCGTAGTTTTGCTGCCGCTCGCCTTGGCCGGTCTGTCGCTCAGTTTGCGGCGCGCGCGGCAGGATGGGACACTTTCATTTTATTGAGGATTTTGATTCGCTCTTGCATTTCGACTCACAGATATTGGCAGGGGGGAAAGTGGTGTAGTACACTTCCCTTACTCTAACCACACTGGGGGATAAGCCAGCTTTGTGTTGAACAACCTGGCTTCACCGACTATGACCGAAGATCGGGCTTCTCGCGAGAACCAGCAACCGGCGACCGCGAGAAAAGAAAAGAAAGCCTACCAGAAGCCGTCATTCCGCTATGAGCGGGTTTTCGAGACACAGGCGCTGACTTGCGGCAAAACGTCCGCCACCATGCAAACTTGTCACCAAAACAGAAGCGCTTCCTGATGCGAAGAGATGCCCCGATTGCGGCGGCCTCGAGTTGGAGCGCAGAACGCTCGGCTTTGGCCGCAGACGCCTTGCGTCAGTCCGGTCGTTTGCGTCTGCGCGTTCACGGGGAGAGCATGCTGCCCACCCTTTGGCCGGGCGACGTGGTCGAGATCGCAACCTGCTCGATGGAAGACGTTCGCTCGCCGGAGATCGTCCTGGCGGAGCGCGAAGGCCGATTCTTTTTGCATCGCTTGATCGCCCCTTGCACTCCCAACGGCTTCCGGCTTCGTGGGGATTCCATGCCGGCTTGCGACCCTCCGTACCCTCCCGAAGCGCTGCTGGGCCGACTGGTGCGCCGGCCTGACTCACGGCAAGGCTTATCTTCCGCCGCTTTCTCTCGCGCGTTGGGAATGCTGCTCTGCTATTGCGGCGCGGCCCGCCGGGTCGCTCTGAAACTCCAAAGCCGCCGAAGAAAATGACGCTCGAATTTCGAAGCGTGGATTCGTTGATGACTGGCTCGCCTAAAGTCGCTTGTGTCGAGATCGGCGGAATCCCGATTGCTTTGTCCACATCCGACGACGGCTTTCTGGATCTGCTCCGGCGGCGCTACGACGGGTTCCTGAGTTCTTCAACTCCCGAGTTTGAGCTTGCATTCGATCTCGCCGCTACGGGATCGGACCCCGATGCCGAGGTTCGCGTCCGGCGCGATAATAACGACGGCGATTGGATATTGGAGCGCGGCGACTTTCAGGCGCGCTGGGACCCACGCACAGGGCGAGGCCGTGTGCGCCAAAACTCCAATCCCTATTCTCTCGACTCAGTGCTGCGCATTGTGCATAGCCTTGTTTTGGCCGAGCGCGGCGGCCTGCTGCTGCACGCTGCCAGTGCGACTTGCGACGGTAGGGCCTATCTGTTTTCGGGCGTTTCGGGCGCGGGCAAGACGACCATGACCCGGCTGGCGCCAGCCGGCATCACTCTGCTCACGGATGAAATTTCTTATTTGCGACCGGCCGCCGCCGGGTACGCTGCTTTCGGCACTCCCTTCGCCGGAGAGTTGGCCCGCTCGGGCGAGAATTGCAGCGCCCCGGTGGCTGCTTTATTTTTTCTGGAGCAGGGTCCGGAGAACCGTATTGATGAGTTGCCCGAGGCAGAAGCCCTGCGCCGGCTGATGCGCAACATTCTGTTCTTCGCCCAAGATAAGGGTCTGGTCGAAAAGCTTTTCGCCACGGCTTGCGATTTTGTCTCCAGGGTTCCGATTCGCCGCCTGACGTTTTATCCTGATGCCAGGGTGTGGGACCTGGTTCGAAATTTCGGCCGCAATTTCGACCGCAATTCGGATCGCGGTTTCGACAGCAATGTCGCACCCACCATCCCGGAGGTGCCGCAGCATGTCTGAAGACTCCGTTTACATTGCGCGTAGCTCCGCCATTGCCGCCCGTGCCCTGGCCGGCGAGATGATGGTGATGAACTCCGCGGATTCGACTTTCTTTACATTGAATGAAGTCGCAACCGCCATTTTTCAAGCCGCCGACGGTCACACTCCTTTGCGGCAGATTGTCCGCGAGCGTATCTGCGAGCAATTTGACGTCGATCCTGAACAGGCGCAGGCCGACGCCGAGCAATTCGTCACCGAACTCTCCAGCCACGGAATTCTTCTCGTTTCCAATCAACCTCTGGCGCAGGAGACTCGCTGATGAGCCTGATGAGCGAGGTCGGCCAGAAAGCATTTAACCTGCGTGTGCCTCTCGCCGTGCACCTGGACGTGACCTATCGCTGCAATGAGCGCTGCGTGCATTGTTATCTCGATCACGATGACCACGGCGAAATGACCACCGCCGAAATCAAGGACGTGCTCGATCAAATGGCCGACGCCGGCGTTTTCTTTCTCACCTTCAGCGGCGGCGAGGTTTTTCTCCGCCGCGACTTCTTTGAGCTTCTCGAATACGCCCGGCGTTTGATGTTTAACGTGAAGATCAAGACCAACGCGGTCATGATTCACGAAGAGGAAGCGCGCAGAATCCGCGAACTGGGCGTGGATACGATTCAGATCAGCGTTTATTCGCATCGTCCCGAAGTGCACGATGCCATCACCAAGCTGCCGCATTCCTTCGAGCGCACCATCAAAGCCATTCGCTTCCTGCACGAACAAGGCCTGCGAGTGAGCATTGCCAACGTGCTGATGACTGTGAATTCTGACGATCATCTGGGTGTGCAGGCGCTGGCCGCTGAACTCGGCGTTCATTATTCGCTCGATCCCACCATCACCCCTATGATGGACGGCGACACTTCCGTGCTCTCGCTCCGCGTCCCGGGAGAAAAACTCCCGGAGATTTTCCACAACCCGGCCCTGGTCGGCAACCAGGAAGAATTTTGTGCTCCGCCCAAACCGCCTTCGGCCGAAGACCTTGAAGGCTATTCGTGCAGCGCGGGGCACTCTTTCTGCTACATTTCGCCGTACGGCGATGTCTTTCCCTGCGTGCAGTTTCCCCTTCCCACGGGAAATATTCGGCGCCAGAAGTTCCTGGATATCTGGAATTTCTCTCCACAGATGAAAGAGGTTCGTTCGATCCGGGCGAAGGACCTGACCGTCTGTTCGTCGTGCTCGCACGTCAGCAGTTGCACGCGCTGCCCCGGCTTGGCCTATACGGAAGGAAGCATGCGAGGACCATCCACCGCCGATTGCGAGAAGTCGTTTTACCGGACCGGCGTGCCGACGGCAAATATGCTGCGGCTGGGGCTGTCGAAACCTCGCAGCACATCGGGTTCCTCCGCACCCTTGATACAGATTCGGCCCATCGCCGTTCCCGCGTAATGTGATCGACGCACGAACCGTCGACAAGGTTTGCTGAAGAACTTAGGACTTGTATCAGGGCATCGCTTTAGCGATGCCGTAAGCTCTCGGAAGTCAGACGCTCCTTCAGGGGTTACGAATCAACGCGGTTCGGAATTTCGCTAGAGAGTGCCGCTAACCGCATTCCGTTTACGGTCGACCACCGCCTCCAGCGCGGCCAATTGTTCAAGAATCCGCTGCAAGGTGGACCGTACATCGTGGGTCGCTTCGGTGAACTTGATCGCTGCGCCGATGCCCATGTCCATGCGCACGACTTCGCTGTCAACTACAACTCGCGCGTGCTCGTGCGAGAACGCGAGTTTTATCTTCGATCCGGGCATCAGCAGGGCGCGAGTTTCCACATAGCACCCGCCCAGGCTTAGATTGGTAAGAATGCCCAGGGTTGGCCGTGGCTGGCCCTCTCCGGAAATTTCCGTAGTGAGCCGGCCCCGCACCCGCGGATACAGCCGGCGGTTGCGGTGAGTCGCCTGACTCTGCTTCTGCAGATACATTCGTTTGTCGGCTTCCGAAAGAATTTTCTCGGCATCCATCCCGTCCTGCGGATAAACGGCCTTGCCCACGCTAAGCGACAGGATGTCCTCGTTGCAGATGTCCTTTCCAGCCTGTTGCGCCAGTTCGCGCATTTGCTCCGCCTTGCGTGCTGCGGCTTCGGGTGTGAGCCCGGGCGCGATGACCACAAATTCGTCGCCGCCCATGCGCGCGACGTAATCGTATTCACGGCTGGTTTCCTTCAGCGAATGAGCGAACAATTGCAGCACGCGGTTGCCTTCCAGGTGCCCAAAGCGGTCGTTGATCTGCTTGAAGCCGTCCAGATCGGCGACCATCACGGTCAGTGAGTTGTTGTCGCGTTTGCAGCGCGCCATTTCGCGATCGAGTTGCACGAAGAGCGAACGCGCGTTGGGAAGACCGGTGAGGAAATCGGTGACTGCCGAACTCTCGGCCTGCTCGTACTTCATCGCGTTCTCGATGGCCAGTGCCATCTTGGAGCTTACCGCCAGCAGAATGCGCAAGTGGTCGGAGGTGAAGAAGTCTTTTTCCGCATGGTATAGAGCGACGACGCCCACCACACCCTTCAAGCCCTCGAGCGGCACGGCGAGCGCCGAGTTCAGGGTGCTGTACTTCGACGCATCGTTGAGATAACCGGGCTCGACCGAAGGATTGCCATTCAGGATGGGTTTCAAATTTTGCGCTACCCAGCCCGAGAGCCCCTGTCCCATCGGAATGCGCAGCGAAGCAAACAGCCGGAAGTTGTCGCCATTCACATATTCCGGCACAAGTTCATCGTCGTGGCGGACGTAGATCGCGATCGCATCGTAAGGCATCGCCCGGCGCAGCTTCACCGCAAACACTGAGAGCGTTTCACCCAGACTGAGCGATGCTCCCAAATCCTGGCTGAGTTCGAACAGAGTCTGCGCTTCCTGACGCGCCGCCGCGATCGAACTCAGAAAACTGCGCTCCGGTAAGTGCCGTCGGCCTTGCGCTTCGAACCCAGCCGCCGGCCGAATGGATGGCTCCCCATCCAGGTCCATAGCTTTCTCTATATCCTCATCTTTTCCGGTTTCAGAGGATAATTTCTCTTTATAGAGGACATCAATGCGTTCGTGGACCAGTTGCTCCAGTCGCACGTACTTGCGTTCGAGCACCCGCACTACTTCCGGATCAAAGGCCTTTCCCGATTCAGCCACGACCCGCGCCATCGCTTCGTTCAGCGGCAGGGCGCGCCGGTATTGCCGATCCGATGCCAGGGCGTCCAGGAAATCGACCGCTGCTAAGATGCGGGCGCCAATCGGGATATGGTTCCCCTTCAGCCCCGACGGATAACCGGTCCCGTCCCATTTTTCGTGATGGGACCGCACGATGGGCACCACCGGGTAGGGAAACTGTACCCGTTCCAGAATGTCCGCTCCCACCGCTGGATGGATCTTCATCTTCTCGAATTCTTCCGGGGTAAGCCGGCCCGGCTTCGAGATGATGTGCTCCGGGATCGCCAGCTTGCCGATGTCGTGCAGCAAGGCAGCGGCCTGCAAGGCCTCCATTTCTTCGGTGGACACCCCCAGTTCCTTGGCCACCTCAACGGCGTAAACCCGAACTCTCTGCAAGTGATCGTGGGTCGTCTGGTCCTTGGCCTCAATGGCAAGCGCGAGCGCCTCAATGGTGCGCATATGCAAGTCGGCCATCTCTTCGACGTGCCGTTTCTCGTCTTCCAGTTTGCCCAGGTAAAGCCGGTAGGAACGATAGATCAGGTACACCACCGGCAGTGTCAGCAACGAAGTCTGCCAGTCGGTGAAGCCATGTAGCCAGGCGATCATGCCGACCACGCCCGCGCCCACCAGGTAGTACGGGAAGCTCCAGAAGTAACATTCGGCCCAGATCTTTCGCAGCGAACTGCGCTCCGTCAAGCAGATGACGGCCGCCACCGGAAGTGTGTTGGACACGAAGTAAACGCATGCCGCCAGGAATAGTGCCAGAGACGAGTTACTCAAAATGCGATGCGACAGAAAAAAGCGATATGAGGAGAAAGTTATCGCGATGGCCAGCGCCGTGGAGCAGACGTTAAAAGCGACTTGAATGGGAGCCGGAAAATCGCGATCCAGGCACTGCACCACCACTGCCGCGCATCCCATCGCCATGGTTTCCGCCAGGCTCAGTTCCAATACGCCGAGCAGCAGAAACAGAAAGTTCACCGACATCGTTCCGCTGATACCGGGAAGGTTCACCTTGAGCCGCGACGCCGCCAGGGCGATGACCAGATAGCAGAGAAATTTGAGCGGATTCTCACTCGTGCAGGGAAGGATCGAGAAGATCAGGACGATAATTCCGCATAGCACCACCACGGCAATGAAAGCGCGTGGCGCGGCGCCAATCTCCCCCCAGGATTGAGGGCGGGTTGTTCTCATCGTCTCGCGAGCTCCTGCCCGGGCTGCCGGGCTGCATTTCCCCAGGGGCAAGATAAAGGGAATACTCATAGATAACAGGCACCGGACGGCGGGGAAAGCGTTCGGATATTGAGAGCTAAACTTACGTAATGAGAAGCGATGACCGCATGGCGTTGCTATGCTCCGGCGGTGGAACTATAACAGATTGTAAGTAATAGAAAATAAATGCTTTACTCGTTGCCTTCGCCGGCCATGAACTTCGCTCGGTGCGTTACCGTATAACCCCACAGCCCGCGGTTTGACGAGCCCGAACCCGCAGGCCTAACATTGGTGACTCTCTCCCAGGAGTGTTCCACGGAATGATCGGCCAGAGCGTTTCCCACTACCGCGTCCTCTCCCAGTTGGGCGGTGGAGGGATGGGAGTTGTCTACGAGGCCGAGGACGTCAACCTGGGCCGTCACGTCGCCCTTAAGTTTCTGCCTCCCGAGACGGAAAAAGATCCCCTCGCACTCGACCGTTTTCAGCGCGAAGCTCGCGCCGCCTCCGCTCTGAACCACCCGAACATCTGCACCATCTACGAGGTTGGGGAGGACAACGGACGCCATTTCATCGCCATGGAGTTGCTGGAAGGCCAGACGCTAAAGAATCTCATCCACGGCCAGCCCATGGAACTCGAGCCCCTGCTCAATCTGGGCACGCAGATCGCCGACGCTCTCGACGCCGCACATGCCAAGGGCATCATTCACCGCGACATTAAACCCGCCAACATTTTCGTGACCAGCCGCAGCCAGGCCAAGATTCTCGATTTCGGATTGGCCAAGCGCACCGCCAAAGCTTCCGTTCATTCCGCCGTCACCATCGGTTCCGCCGAAACCGTGGATGAGCCCTTCCTGACCAGTCCCGGATCGACCGTCGGTACCGTGGCCTACATGTCGCCGGAGCAGGCTCGCGGCAAGGATCTCGACACGCGTACCGATCTGTTCTCCTTTGGCGCCGTGCTCTATGAAATGGCCACCGGCACGGTGCCTTTCCGCGGAGATACCTCCGCCGTTATCTTCGATGCAATTCTGAATCGTCCTCCAGCGGCACCACTGCGTCTGAACTCCGACTTGCCTCCCCATTTCGAGGAAATCCTGAACAAGCTGCTCGAAAAAGATCGCGACCTGCGGTATCAGAGCGCCGCCGATGTGCGCTCCGACTTGAAGCGGCTGAAACGTGATTCCGAATCGGGCACAATTTCGGTTGCGTCGTCCAGTTCTTCCATTCGCGCTGCTTCTATTCAAAGGCCCGATTCACCCGCCCGCAAGCTGCCCCGCTGGCTGATCCCTTCTCTCATCGTCGCCCTGGTCGCAGGCGGCATCGGCTTCGTGTTTCTCAAGCGCGGACACGCGCTCACCGAAAAGGATTCGATCTTAATCGCCGATTTCGTAAACACGACCGCCGACCCCGTCTTCGATGGCACGCTCAAGAAAGCGCTCGCCGTCGACCTGGGACAGTCCCCGTATCTGAACGTCTTCCCCGAACAGAAGATCCGCCAGACACTGCAGTTCATGGGCCGCAGTCCCGGAGACCGCATCACCACCGATGTAGGCCGCGAAATCTGCCAGCGCGATGGCATCAAGGCCATGCTCAACGGCAGCATTGACAGCGTCGGAGGCCAATACGTCATCACTCTGGAAGCCACCAACGCCGCTTCCGGCGATTCGCTCGGACGCGAGCAGGTCCAGGCCGGCCGGAAAGAAGAAGTGTTGAACGCGCTCCATGGCGCCGCGACCAAGCTGCGTGGCCAACTCGGCGAGTCGTTGTCCATGGTGCAGAAATACGATATGTCTCTATCCCAGGCCACCACTTCATCGCTCGACGCGCTCAAGGCGCTGACTATGGGGGATGCCAAACACAGCTTGGGTGACGAATTTGGGGCCGTTCCCAATTATCAGCGCGCAATTGAGATCGACCCGAACTTCGCTATGGCCTATGCGCGCCTGGGCACCATCTATAACAACCTTGGCCAAACGGAATTGTCGGAGCAGAATCGTCAGAAGGCGTTCGAGCTTCGCGATCGCGCCAGCGAACGCGAGAAACTTTACATCATGTCGCACTATTATGCCGATAGCGGCCAACTCGACAAAGGCATTACCGCGTACGAACTCTATTGCCAGACCTACCCACGCGATTCGACTCCCTTCAACAATCTGGCAGTCATTTATAACCAGCTTGGACAATTCGACAATGGGCTGCAGAACGCCAAGCACGCCCTGGAACTCGACCCCGAAATGCTGAATGCGTACGGACAGATCGCCTCGGCCTACGCCGGGCTGAATCGTATTGACGAAGCACGCGCCACCATCAATACCATATTCCAGCACAAGGGATCGACGAAAGCCTTCCATGTTTTTCTCGCTTCATTGGACTGGGCCGAAGGTAAAGACGGCGAAGTCGAGAAGGAACTTCAACAGGCTGGCGAGGAACCCGACGCCGTTTTGGAAACCCTGTTCTTCCGCTTAAACATGGCCAGTGCTCGCGGGCAGATGCGTCAGGCACGGGATTTCGCGCGCCAGGTCGAAGATGCTCAAGATCGTCTCCACCTGAAAGGCCGGGCAAATGTCGAGGCCTTTCTTTCTACCATTGAAGCGCTGGTGGGCAATCGGGTGGAAGCCGACAGCCGCGCCAATAACGCGCTGCGGCTATCCCAAACTCTCCCCGTGCTGGGAACTGCAGCCACCACGTTCGCCATCGAGCGCGAGGATCTGAAGGCCCTCGCCTTGGCCAGTCAAATCGAGCGCGAGCATCCCAACGACAGCATGGCAATCAACATGACCGTCCCTCAAATTCGCGCGATTGTCGTGCTGCGTCCGGCGAATTCCGCCAAGCCCGATCCGGCGAAAGCCATCGACTTCCTGAACGCTGCGGCGGTATATGCTCGCGCCGATGCGGGCATCCTTTTCAGTCGCGCGCTCGCCTACGAGCAGGCTGGACGATACGCCGAAGCGCAGCAGGATCTGGAGAAAGTCATGGCCATCGGATCGCATAGCGGTCCGGACATAGTATTCCCTATCGCCCAACTGGAGATGGGAAGACTGTTCCAGCGCCAGGGCGACACTCCTAAAGCCCGCGTCGCTTACCAGAACTTTCTCGGCGCGTGGAAGAACGCCGACCCCGACGTCCCGCTTCTCCACGAAGCTAAGGCGGAATACGCGAAGCTGCAGTAGATCTTAGTGTTGTCCGGGAGCCCCCCAACCGCCTGCGTGCAGCGTAAACAAACGCCGCAGTCGTGCCGAAGCAATTCTCGCGGACGCGCTCCCTGCCACATATCCTTAGAAGTGGAACCCGAGCTGCGCCGTCAGCGCACGCGGTGTCACATAGTGCGTTCCGCTGAAGGTCGAGAGAAAGTTATACAGCGCCAGTTTGTTAGCCATGTTGATGGCGGTTAGGGTAAGACTCCATTTGTAATGGTCGCCTTTGAATAGATTGTCATCACCCACCGAAGCATCAAATAAATTCCGCGAGGCGATGCGCTGCGGATTGTGATCGTCATTCTGCGTCCCCGGAGCCGGTACTTCGATAAGCGAAGACCCGAACTCCGACGCGGGGCAAACCGCCGGAAGAGCATGAGTCGGGGTCGCACCCGCTCCGTTGCAAGTAAACCCGGCCTGAAATTCCTGATCGGCGGTCAAAGGCAGGTTCGCTGGGGTAACCATGGCCACAGACCCGCTTGGGATGTTGGGGTTCGATCCGCCATCCGCCGTCGAAGTCGAAAACGCGCAAGTAGCAGTAGCCGCCAGACATGGGGTTGAGCCAGCTACCAGTCCGCTGTCATACCGCCAGTTGAAGCCGAACCATGGACCTCGTTTCCAGGGCTGATATTGCAAGTGGGTCGTCTGGTTGAACTTTTCGTCGTGGTCAATGCGGAACGGGAGTCCAGCGCCGGTCGCGCCCGTCGCCACCGTCGCCCCGGCACCGCCGATCTGGGGGGTGAAGAAGCGTGCCGCCACGCTGGAAAAGACCATCTGCGCCGAAAAACCATGCAGGTTCGGTACGCTCACGCGCCCCGCGTATCCGGGAATCTTCGCGTTGTGCCATTCAATGGGGAAGGTGATCGGTGTGTTGCCAAGCACGCTGAAATCGTAACCATTGTGGGTGTACTTCGTGATCCACTCGCCCGAAAATACCAGATACTTGCCGAAAGCCTGCTCGATCCCGGCGTGGAACTCATTGCGGAAGCCCGGACTCAAGGGATTGGCCGCCGGCGCGGAACAAGAGAGCAGCGGATTCAAGACCGGGTTGCTGCATCCGATGCTGGAGAGTATCAGGTTTTCATTAAACGGAGATTCCAATGTGCGCGCGTAGGACACACGAAGAATCGTGCTCGTCTTCTTGACGTTGTATGAGATTCCGATGCGAGGCTCGGCCTGGCTCGCCGTAGTTAGACCGTTGTAGAGATCTCCGCGCACCCCCAGGTTCATCGACCAGTGCCCTTTGGAGATCGCATCTTGAATGTAGAGAGCAAGCTCCTTCACGTCGGTGTGGCCGTTGAAGGCGTATGGGTTTCCGCCTCGAGTCAAGTCATAGGGAGCCAGGGTGGGATTGAAATAAGGGTAAAGAGCGGAACCCGGGGCGTTCGAGGCAACCAACGGAGTGCTTGGCTGATTTGCCTGGTAGGTACCGCTGTTGCCGGGGCATTGCGCGGCCGTGAGTCCAGGCGCCGCGACGTACTGCTGCTGGTCGTTGGCAAACGTTATGCAGGGTGCGTTGTAGGTTGGATCGACGATCCCGATCGTGTCGTTCTCATCGAGAAATGTCTGTTCGTAGATTACGCCGGCCTTGATGTTGTTTACCCCTTTGACGTAGGAGATGTCGGATCGAAGACCGGTGTTCGTGAGCGTCCGGTTCTGACCTACGGATTGCCTCTGCAGACTAGGTGATCCAAGGTCCGCGAACGGGTCACTGCTCGGGTAGTAGTCATAATCGTCGCGGCGTACGAATGCTCCCAACGTGAATACGGAGTTCGTACTCAGGACACGCGTCCACGAAGGGGCGATATTGAAGGTCCCAATCTTGGAGCGTTGATCGGTTGCTCCGACGGTAATGTTCGTGCCGGGAACAACTCCCCCATAGTTCTCCACGGCTGGAAGAAGCCCGTCCAGTCCACTCCAGGCGGTCGCGTTTTGGGCGTCGAATGAATTCGGCGTCTGGAACCAGCTCCGGCTGTAGCTGAAGTTCAGGCGGATGGAATCGGCGGCTGAGACTTGAAAGTCGACGCGGTCAAAGAAGCTCTGTTCGTTTCCCTTGTCGTGCAAGACCGCAAACTCCGGCGCATCCAGGAACCGGCCGCTGTTCAAACCGCCAACCGAGATGAAGTTTCCCCACTTCTTGCCCCCGTAAGCGAGGTCGGCGGCCACGGTGGATGATCCAAACGACCCATAGGAAGTGGTCACGCTCCCGTGGGGAGTGGTTGCGCCCTGGCCCGAGCGTGTGGTCGCCACAATCACGACACTGGTCTTACCTCCGTATTCCGCGGGCGGCGCGCCGGCTATGACTTCCATGGATTGAATCGAATCGACCGAAATCTGGTTCGAAAATGTCTTGCTATGCTGGTCCGTATCGGGCTGATCGTCAATGTTGTAGGAGTTCTCCGCGTGATCGCCGTATCCGTGGATTTGGCCGTTGGAATCGGAGGCGATCCCGGGAGTTGCTTCGCCCACGATCGCACTCATCGATGATGACCCGCTTCCCATGGGAAGTCTGTCGATCAACTGCTTGTCCACGTCGGAATGGAAGGTCGGGTCGTTTTCCACCAGGTCTCCCTTATCCTCGACCGTAACCGTAGTCGAGGTCCCGGATACTGCAAGATTGATCTGGACACTGGCAGGCACCACCGACCGGATGGCGACATCCTCCGCGTGTTGCGCGAATCCCGAGGCGGTAATCGTCATGTGATACGGATTAAAAGGCACGTTCACGAAACTGAAACTCCCCTTACCGTCTGTGGTGGTCGTGCGGTCAAAGCCGCTGACGGGATTATGAATCTCGACCGTCGCGTTCTCAACCACCGCTCCCGTAGAGTCGAGGACCGTACCGTTGATCGATCCCGAACTCCCGCCCGACTGCGTATTCGCGGCCCCGGCATCCAACACGAAAGCGATGGCAACAATAGCCGCAGCGAGATAATTCTTGTAAGACAAATGCATGATTCCTCCAATAATGGGTTCTGGCGCGGGCCCGATTGCAGATCGAAATCCGATCGCGGATCGAAGCTCGCAGCCTTTGGATACCTGGTGGATCAGGCGCGGAATCAGAACGCGGGTGGAGGACGAATGAACTGGGTGACGGCGGGACGGAAAATCGCGGAAGTTTCTGAAACTGAAGTCGCAAGCGCCGCAGTAGCCAGAACCGGAGCGGACGCCACCGGATGAGTATTCAGCCCGGCATGAGCCGTCGCGCAAATCGTGCAGGTGTGGTGGGAGCTGGTGGAGTTCTCGGGATGCGAGTGTGTGGCTTGCACCGTCCCCATCACGCACACCAAGGCGATGCAGAGCAGACAAACAGCCCTGAAGAACCCACGCGGATTTGCCGCTGCCCTTAACACTCCATCCCCACGATGCTTCCCCACTGTCGATCTAAATGATGGTCTTAGACGATTCTATCCTTAGATGGTCATCCGCGGAAACTGGGGTCGGAAAATTGACGATCTGCTGCAGGCCGGAAACGGGAATCAACAAAAGCACTATCGCCGGCGTCGGTATTTTGCGGACAATTGTTGAAGGTTGGAATTGTATTGAAAGTTGGAATTGGCGTTCTCGCCGCCACTCGTCGATTGCCACCTGCGTCTTGATTTGATCTTTTGCCGGTGCGCCTGTTCCATGCCTGGCCGTTGGGAAGCCAGACTCAGGGAGAAGTACTCATGTCGGGACAAGTTATTTTGTATTTTGAAGATCAAGCGCATGCCTTGCGCTTCGCCCTGGCCGCAGGTTCGGTAATGGCTGGAGATGGATCAGGAGCGCGCGACGACTTGGCCCTGGAAACAGCCCGAGTTACCCGCATCCGGCTGGACGCCCCCAACAAGGGTAAATTCAGCCCCACTCCTCCCGAACGCGCTGCCTGAAAGCGCGCCGCAGCGTCTGCGCGAGCCAATGCCGGTGTCCCCCCTTCAATTAGAATGTCCCCTATGCCCACCGCTGAACAGACTTCAGCTTCCCCATCCACCCTGCTCGACCTCGCATGGGTTCGTTCGCAGTTTCCGGCTCTCGCGCAAACCATCAGAGGACATGGACATCCCGCGGTTTTTCTCGATGGCCCCGGCGGCACGCAGGTCCCGCAGCAAGTAATCGACGCCATCGCGGACTATCTTTCCCGCAACAACGCCAACACCGGCGGCGCTTACCACACCAGCCGCAACACCGATCGCATGATCGCGGAAGCGCGCGCGGCAATGAGCGATTTCCTGAACTGCGACGCCGATGAAATCGTCTTCGGCCCCAACATGACGACTCTGACTTACGCGATGAGCCGCGCCCTCGGGCGCGAGTTCATGCCCGGGGACGAGATCGTGCTCACCCTGCTCGATCACGACGCAAATTTCTCGCCCTGGAAAGCGTTGGAAGAAAAAGGGATTGTCATGCGCGCGGTGAAGTTTAACGAAGAAGATTGCACGCTCAACATGCAAGACCTGGCAGAAAAGATTGGCAAGCGCACGCGGCTCGTGGCGGTCGCTTATGCGTCGAACGCGGTGGGGACGATCAACAACGTCGCCGAAGTGGTGCGCCTGGCGCAGCAAGCGGGAGCGCTCAGTTATATCGATGCTGTACACTACGCTCCGCACGGCCCAATCGATGTGCGTGCGCTCGATTGCGATTTTCTAGCCTGCTCGACGTACAAATTCTTCGGCCCGCACATGGGCGTTCTCTACGGTAAGCGCGAGCACCTGAAAAAATTGCGTCCCTATAAACTCCGACCCAACACAGACAATATTCCCAACTGCTGGGAATGGGGGACGCTGAACCACGAGTGCATCGCCGGAATCAAAGCCTGCGTAGATTACTGGGAAGCCTTGGGCAGGCGAGCGACCCCTGCCGTAACAACCCGGCGCGCCGCCATCCTCGCCGCGCACCAAGCGGTTCATCAACACGAGCGGCAAATGATGGCGAAGATGATCCCAGGCTTGCTAGCGATCCAAGGACTGAAGCTGTACGGCATCACCGATCCAAGGCACTTCGAGAATCGCTGCGCAACTTTCGTGGTCCGCATCGAAGGACACACGCCGCTCGAACTGGCAACGAAACTCGGTGAGCGCGGCTTCTACACCTGGGATGGAAATTACTATGCGCTGAACCTCACCGAGCAGTTGGATGTCGAGCGCCAGGGAGGATTTCTGCGCATCGGCTTGGTGCATTACAACACGACGGAAGAAGTGGAGAGGCTGCTGAAAGCGCTGGGTGAAATTGTGGGTTGACTAATCGAATGAGCATCGCGTGGGGACAGCCGCCCCGGCTGTCCAGTCGGGCGCAGCCCGGCGGTTACCGGCGCTAAGGCCGCATCTCTTCCACCGCGCCCCCGCGTCCCACCAGTGCTATGCTCGCCAGTCCGATAAACAGCCCGTGTTCGAAGACGCCCGGAGTATTGCTCAGGGCAAGCGCCAGCGCCGGAGGGTCGGCAATCTTTCCAAAGTTGCAGTCGAGAATCTGATTACCATTGTCAGTCAAGTAAGGACAGCCATCCTGCTTAACGCGCAACTTAGGCGATCCGCCGATCCCCGCAATCTTCCTCTCGACCACGGTGAGCGCAAACGCAATCACCTCGACCGGCAGCGGAAATTTGCCAAGCACGGATACAACTTTTGCAGAGTCCGCAACCACAACCATCTTCCTGGACGCCGACGCGACGACTTTTTCCCGCAGCAGCGCACCGCCTCCACCCTTAATCAAGCGCAATTGAGGATCGATTTCGTCGGCCCCATCAATGGTGATGTCGATTTCCGGATGTTCATCCAGCGTGGCCAGCGGAATGCCGACTGCCCGTGCCAGGCCGGCGGTCTGCATGGATGTCGGAATCCCGATGATTTTCAATCCCGCCTTCACGCGCTCGCCCAGAGCGAGGATCGTAAAATATGCAGTCGAACCCGTGCCGAGCCCCACGATCTCGCCATCATTCACCAGCTTCGCGGCGGCACGGCCTGCAATTTCTTTTTCCGCTTCATTAGCCATAGTTACTCGAAGTTACCCGATAGTTTGCTGGACGCTCCACGAGTGCTCGTAGTCGAACGATCACTTGTTAAATACGGCAATGTACGCGAGATATCCCGCCAACACCAATCCGAAAAGGCCAAGCAGGTACGATACAAGGTCGATCACGAATCCTGCAGGCTCGAAGGTGTTCGAATCAAGCTGCATCCTCGTTACACGGTAGCGCCTGAGCCCGGCAAAAATCAGCATCACTCCGCCGACGGTTGAAATAATGCCCAGCCAGGTTGTCAGGCCAGGGGTGGCGGAGTTGTATCCCTGCATCTTCAAGAATTCGCGCAGCGCGATCGAAAAGCGTCCAATGGCGAATCCAAAAACAATGGTCGCAACCCCGGTTCGCACCCATGCTAGAAACGTACGCTCATTGGCCAGGTGATCGCGCGCGCGATTGGGGTTTAGACTGTCAGGCATGTAATGGCGCTGAGAGATGCCTCGCCGCTGAGAAAGTTCTTCACCACAGAGGGCACCAAGGACACAGGGAAAGTTGGGTTCCCCCGTGCTACCCTGTGCCCCCTGTGGTGAAGCTCTTACTTGTTTATTATTCCACAGCCTTCTGAAGCAGCGCAGCAATTCCCGCAATGTTCTTCACAAGGTCGGCTGGGAAGCCGTGCCGCTGCTGCAGGTATTCCGGCGAATTGTAGGAGAGCCACACCTTGCCCTGCTCGTCTTCCCATGCCAGCGCTTTCAACGGAAGGTCGATGGCCACCCGCGGCGCGGCGACCATCAAAGGCGTGCCACCCTTTGGACTGCCAAAGATCAATAGTTGCGTAGGCCGCATTTTAAGGCCAACCTTTTCCGCTTCCCCGCTGTGGTCGATGAGAGCAAACACAGTGATGCCTTTTTCTTTGAGGATCGACTGGAGCCGCGCCAAAGTTTCAGGCACCGAGTAGCGGCTGGACACATCAATCACTCCGCTCGCCATGGGGATGCCTCCTGGTTCAGGTGACGATGCAGCCGTATTCTAATTCAAAATCATCTTGCCCAAAATTTCTTTGAGCAGCTTGGCGGCGACCGTTGCCGTCATCTGAGTGTTGTCTTGCGCCGGATTAAATTCCACAATGTCCGCGCCGGCGATTTTCCCGCTGATCGCGTGAAGGTGCGCGATCGCTTCTCGAACCGACAAGCCTCCCGGCTCGCGATGCGAAATGCCAGGCGCAAACGCAGGATCAAGCGCGTCCAGGTCGAAGGAGATATACACGGGCCCCTCGATTTTCATGCGGTCAAGCGCGGGCAGGTGGCGCATTTCGATGACCTCGACACCGAATTTCTGCGCTTGCTCGCGTTGGTGTCCAGTCATGGTCCGAATGCCAATCTGGATCAGGCGCTTGGCTGCGCGTTCTTCCATGATCCGCGCAAATGGGCAAGCATGCGAAAGCCGGTTGCCCTCAAATTCGTCGTAGAGATCGGGATGGGCATCGAAGTGGAGGATGGTCAGTCCGGGAATGCGTTGGCCGAAGGCGCGGAGAACGGGTAGTGTGATCGAGTGGTCGCCACCCAGGCTGACCGGACGCAGATTATGGTCCAGCAATTCGCCGATCTTGTTCTCGATGGCAGCGAACGGCTCATCAAAAGTAAAGTTCAAATCGCCGGCATCGCAGTACGCGCCCCGGACGCCCAAGTCAACGCCGGTTTCGGTCCATAAGTTCGACGAAATGGAATTAAGAGCCACGCGGATGATCGGCGGCGCTCCCGCCGCTCCACGCAGCCACGAAGAGTTGGCATCGAACGGTATGCCGAGAATGACAGGGGTTCCAGGCTTGGCAGCGTCGAGACGAAGAGTCATAGCAATATTCCTCGCCCTTCAGAATACTCGCGGCAATCGACAGCTGGCAGTGATCGGCGACACGGCCATGGCCAATGGAGAGCCGGGCGTCCCCGCCGGCGGAACGGCGAGACACTCGGCCGCCCCGTTACTCTCGTCAAGCTGAATCGGTCACACCGGACGACTCATCCGTTATCCTATAGAAGACTGATATGCCAACTTCAACCAGAACGACCAGCGGGGCCAAGGCCTCCGCAATCAACCCCGCAAACGATCTCGCAATCGTGCAAAACTACGAACGGGAACGTGTATTTAACCTGTTCCGCCAGTACGGATATCTGGAGGCCGAATTGAACCCGCTCGGCCTGCTGCCTCCTCAACCCCATCCGGACCTCCAAATCGATAATGAATGGGCGAGGGAAGCAAGGCGCATCTATTGTGGAAGCGTGGGCGTCGAGTTCACGCACATCGCCGATCCCGAGCGCCGCCGCTGGATCCAAGACCGGATCGAAGCCCGGATCGAAGCCGACCCGGCCGAGTCCGACATCGACAAAGACCGTGCGCTCGACCTGCTCGTGCGCGCCGACCTGTTTGAACAAACCCTGCAGCAGCGCTATCTCGGCAACAAACGCTTCTCGCTCGAAGGCAACACATCGTTGCTGCCCGCGGTCGACCAGGTTCTGGACGTAGCCGGCGAGCGCGGCGCCGTGGAACTGGTCATGGGTATGAGCCATCGCGGACGGCTGAACGTCGTCATGCACGTTGCGAATCGTCCGGCGGAGCAGGTGTTCGCGGAATTTGAGGATGTCGATCCCCGCAGCGTACTGGGATCGGGCGACGTGAAGTATCACATGGGCGCGACCGGAGAGTACGTAACGAAGGGCGGAAAGAAAATCCATATCCACCTCGCCTCGAATCCCAGCCACCTCGAAGCCGTCGATCCGGTGACGGTGGGACGCACGCGTGCCAAGCAAGATCGCGCCGGCAAAGGAGGCACGGCAAAGTATCTGCCGCTGCTCGTCCACGGTGACGCCGCCTTCGCGGGGCAGGGAATTACGGCGGAGACGATGAATTATGCGGATCTATCCGGCTTTACGGTAGGCGGGACGATCCATGTGCTCGTCAACAACCTGATCGGCTTCACCAGCAATTCCCGCGAAGAACACTCCTCGCGTTTCTCGGCGCAACTCGGACGTCGCCAGGCGATTCCCATTTTTCACGTGAATGGTGAAGACGTGGATGCGGTGATGCGCATCGCGCGCATCGCCACCGAATACCGCTACAAATTCGGCAATGACGTGATCGTGGACCTCATCGGCTACCGCCGCCATGGACACAGCGAGGTGGACGATCCCACGGTCACCCAGCCGCTGATGTATAAGGCGATCAAAGAACATCCACCGCTGTACCAGATTTACGCCAAACACCTCGGCATGGATGATGACAAAATCGCCGGGCGGGCCCGCGCGGTCAAGACCGAGTACGAGGCGGCACAGAAAAGCGCGACGCAATTCACCAAGAAACCGCTGATGCGCGATCTCCCCAGTTACTGGGACGACTATTTCGGGGGCCGCTATAAACCCGCCTATGAACAGCCCACGGGCATCGCGCGCGAAGAGTTGGCAGAACTAACTGAGCGCTTGACCACGTACCCAGAGGGTTTCCACATCCATCCTAAGGTGAAGAAGTTACTCGAACAGCGGCAGGAGATGGGCACGGGCAAGAAGCCGGTCGACTATGGCATGGCCGAGGCGCTGGCATTTGCAAGCCTGGTGAAAGAAGGAACTCCGGTGCGCCTGAGCGGACAGGACTCGCGCCGTGGGACCTTCAATCAAAGGCACTCAGTGCTGCTGGATATTGAGGATGAGACTGAATACGTCCCTCTCCGCCATATCGCGCCAGGTCAGGCGGCCTGCGACATCTACAACTCGACCCTGTCGGAAGCGGGCGTCATGGGATTTGAATACGGCTACAGCCGCGACTATCCCGAAGCGCTGGTTCTGTGGGAGGCGCAGTTCGGCGATTTCGCAAATGTGGCGCAGGCAGTCATCGACCAGTTCGTGTGCGCGGGCGAAGACAAGTGGAACCTGTTGTCGGGGCTCGTACTATTACTTCCTCACGGCTACGAGGGACAAGGTCCGGAGCATTCCAGTGCGCGCATCGAGCGATTTTTACAACTCGCCGCCCGCGATAACATCCAGATCTGTCAGCCCTCGAATGCCGGCCAGTATTTTCACCTGTTGCGGCGGCAGGCGCTGCGCAAGTGGAGGAAGCCGCTGATCGTATTCACGCCAAAAAGCATGCTGCGCCATCCCGATGCCCTGTCACCGCTGGAGGATTTGACGCATCAGAAGTTTCTGCCCGTGATCCCGGACACCGAAGCCGAGGATGCCAAACGCATCCTGCTCTGCACCGGCAAAATTGGACACGAACTGCGCACCGAACGCCAGAAGCGCCGGAACAACGGCAAGAGCACGAGCAACGGCAAAGACAACGGCAAAGACAAAGACAAAGATAAGGATAAAGACCTGAGCGTAGCCATTGTCTTTCTCGAGCAGATGTATCCATTCCCGGAGACGGAACTGGCTGCCGAACTGGCGCGTCATGGCGCAGCGCGGGATATCGTGTGGGTGCAGGAAGAGCCGGCCAACATGGGTGCGCTTTCCTATATGCTGCCGCGCTTGAAGCACATCGCCGACGATCGCCCCGTGCTTTCGGTAAAACGTTCCGGAAGCGCAAGTCCATCGACCGGTTCGGCAAAAGCGCACGAGGTCGAACAGAAGACGCTGCTGGCCCTGGCCTTCACGCAGAACTAGAACTCAAGAGAATCGTTTCTTTTAGCGATGTCGTGAGTTCTTAGTCCCGCCCGCGAAAATAAAGCCCAGGAGCAATTCTCGATCCTGGGCTTTTCACAATGGGCAAAGTAAACTGACGGACGGGGCAAGCCCCGTCTCTACAGCTAGGATTACCCTACGGCCACCGCTTGGCTGCATCTTCCCATCCGGCTACGCGTGCCGGAGCGGTCCCACCCTGTGCGGCAACCACCGGGGGAATCCGGACCGGTTGCTGCTGCGGGGCGGCCGCTAAAGTCGGCTTGGGCGCCTCCGCCATCTGCTCTTTTTCCTCCGAAAGCAGCGGGGCGGCGACGCGCAAGGCCTCAACTTCTTTTTCCAGCCTGGTCAGTTCAAGTTCTTTCTGACGTAGAACTTCGTACACATTTTTCATGCTTGGGCACCTTTTGTGTTGGAACGAACAATTAAGCGCAGAGTATTGGTTCCCGCGACGCTTTGTCAAGGAAAACGGCGCTTACGGGTGTATGAGTAGTTATCGAAGCTGGGTTATTGAAGATGGGTCAGTGAAGCTTGGCTATCGAAATACCACGACCGCCACCAGGATGCCCAAAATCAGAACAACGATCGCCAGCAGATTGACGGGGTTAGTCAGCCACGGGTCTTTTGCAGTCGCATAGCGCTCCAGGAAAGCCGGTACGGATTCTTCCGGCACAGGATCGATCGAAACGTCCGCGGAGGCAGACGAGCCCCGTTCCCCCTCCCGCTGCTCGATCTCTCGCTTTTTGGTCTCTTGCTCTTCAACCTTCCGCTCTTCAACCTCTCGTCCGCTTTCTTGAGGATCGAGCTGGTCCCGCTTCATCTGGATCTGCGCCTTCTCGCGCTGCCTGGTCTCGAAAATTCTGTCGTTGTCTATCTTCTCGCTCTCTTGTTTCTCACAATCCAGGCAAAGCGTTCTTCCCTCGGAGACGGGGAATCCACAGGAAGAGCATTTTTGCGTGCGGAGTATGGCCTCAGGTATCGAAGCAGGTGCTAACTCTGGATCCGCGGGCAACACAGCCGGAAGCGGCGCGGGTTCGGCGGATTCCGGCCGCGGAGGATTCGAAGCAACCGGCGCGCTCGTCGCGGCAGATTCGACGCGTTTTGCCGGTTCTCGCACGGGCGCTGGCGCGGCTGCGGAGTTCGGGCGCTGCTCGGCCAAATCGAGCGCCGTTAATGTCAGATCGGCCATGCGCTCCAGCGCGACTAGGTCGCGCTCCTCAAAAGCGTAGGGATGATCGGAAAACAGTTCGAACAATCCGCGAACCTCGCCGCTGCGTCGCAACAGCGGCAAAACGACAATGGACGCGATGCCCAGCGCCCGGCAAGCTTCCAGATTTACGCGCGGATCGGTTTCCGCGTTATCGCAACGCAGCAGCTGGCGTCGGGAAATGCTCTCCCCGGTCAGGCCGGAACGTACCTGCAGTCGTGCTCCCACCGCCGGCGCCGAAGCACCCGCACTCGCGCGGCAAACCATCTCCTCCCCCTGCGCCACAGCTAGGGCAGTCCCGGTTGCGCCCGTGATGTACTGGGCGCGTTCCACCAACAACTGGAGCGCGGAATCCAGATCCGTCTCTCCCAGCACACGGCTTACATTGGTTTCGGTTTGATCGCGGGAATGATCGCGGGAAGGATCGCGGGAAGGATCGCGAGACTGATCAGGAGATGGAACGCGAGATTGATCGCGGGAACGACCGCGGTTCGCGCCCGCCGTGGTCTGGTCCTCCTCGGTCACCGCTCCTTCGGTGTTCGATGGCGGGAATCGATCTTCGGGCCCAGCGGATTTGTGCATGGAGTTGTTGTCCAAGTCACTTTCGGCAGTCAGGAATAGACTAATATCACGCCGAAAAGAGCTGAACCGAGTCTCGCCTCGGAGACTGCCGCTGTCAAGGGCTGGAGGACGATCCCAACTTACTGCGGTTTTTCGTCTTTATGCCGCAGCCATTCGATAAACATCTGCTCCTTCGGTTTGTCGTACGCCATGAGCAGGTGGCGGATGCTGCGTCCGCTGACAAAGTGGCAAACTTCCTCGGCCAGATTCTTGGCATGGTCGCCTGCGCGCTCGAGCGACTGCGTCATGAAAATAACCTGCAGGCTGGAGTGGTGCGCAACATTCTCCGGGTTCTCGATGTGGCGCAGGAAAATGAGATTACGCAGCCGGTCCATCTCAGCATCTGCGCGGAGCACATCGATCGCCTTCTTAACGTCCTTCTGAGAGAACGACTGGCCCACGTCGGCCAGCATCTTCTCCAGAACCGTTGCCATGTGGGTCAAGTCGCGAGAATCCTGCGAGTCGAGGTGCCCTCCCGCCGCTTGCGCGCTGGTCGCAAAACTCAACAGCAGATCGCCGATGCGCTCCAGTCCAATCATCACTTTCATGCACGCCAGCAGTTGCCGCGTTTCGGCCTCGGGGACGCGAGTGATGGTAGAGGTCACGCCCGAGTCTACTTCCATGTCAATGGCGTCAAGTTCTTTTTCGCACTGCCGGATGGCATCCAGCCGGGACATCGATCCAGTGGCAATTCCCTCGGCCGCGATCGCCGCGGCCTGACGCGCCAGTTCGCAGGCTTCCACCGTCCGCTGCACCAGGACGGGGTGCGACGGCTCAGGCGAAGACGTTCTTGCGCTGGCTGTACTCATAGGCAAAACAACCCTGCTCACCTGGATGCTGGATCCGCTAGCCTGGCGGAGGCAGCATTAGCTATAGTCTGACACAAACCCAGTGTGACACATACCCCTGTGAAAGCATACTTGGAGGGGGTTGCCAGGCAGGTTACAACCCGGTGAATTTCTCGTTATCAAACGATAGTCGAAAACTGGCTAAGCTGGCGCTCTTCTGGGCTTTGAACATTACAACTGCTTCCATTGGTTCTCAATGCTCGGAGGATGCAGCAACGTCTGCATTACCACGCAATACTGTTCCGTCTTGGCCTGCAACGCGCTTAACTGCTCCGGGGTGGCTAGCGGTGCGCGGACGTCAAAATTGACCCGGATGCTCTCAAATCCAACCGGCGTCTCTTTCGATATTCCCAACGTTCCCTGCAAATCCAGATCCCCCACGACGGTGACATCGATGCCCTCTGTCGGAATTCCCATCGCTGCGGCCACCATCTGACAAGTGATTTGCGCGCAAGCGGCCAATGCGCCAAGCAACAGATCTCCTGAGCAGGCGCCCGAACCCGCACCGCCGACGCCGGAATGCGCTTGCGCCTGGTAAATCGCTCGTCCCAGGTCCACAGAACATGCGATCGGCGCGTCGGTCTGGCTGCCATGCGCGGTGAGCGTGATTCGGGAACTCGCTGGCTCTTGCCGGTACCGGTCTTTCAAGGGCCGCTGCAACGATCGAATATCCATGGTCTCCTCCGGACTGGGGTATTATAAACTTATCGAAATTTGCTGCCGCGGAGCCCGCAGCTCCAGCGTGTTTCAGAGGTTCCGCCAACTGCGCTGCGGAGAGCAACCAGCTTTTCCGGGCGATGGCTGCGCTGGGCGAGGTCCATGAATCCTACTTCCACGACAGGTTCGGTGCCATCCACCTTGTTGCCGGGTGCGCGCTTCGGCAGTTACCAGATTCTCCAGGAACTGGGCGCGGGGGGTATGGGCACGGTTTATCGCGCCAAAGACACTCGCCTCGACCGTGAAGTTGCAATTAAGACCCTTTCCCTTGACAGCCGATCTGAACCGGAATATATAGCGCGCTTTCAGCGGGAAGCGCGGGCTGCGAGTGCATTGAATCACCCCAACATCGTTACGATTTATGAACTGGGGTGCGAATGTGGCACGCATTACATCGCCATGGAACTGATGCGGGGGCAGACGGTGCGGGCGCTGCTCGTCTCGGGCCCTATTCCATTTCGTAAGGCTGTCGCAATCGCGGCCCAGATTGCCGATGCTCTCGCCAAAGCGCACGAGAGTGGCATCGTTCATCGCGATTTGAAGCCGGAGAATCTGATGGTTTCTGGCGACGGTACGGCGAAAGTTCTGGATTTCGGTCTGGCGAAGCTGCTTAACGATAAGCATGCCTTGGATTCGGACGCATCCACTTCGATCACCGAGCGCGGCACCGTAATGGGCACGATGGGCTATATGTCGCCAGAGCAGATGACCGGAGAGGAAGTCGATTTTCGTTCCGACCAGTTTTCTTTCGGTTCGGTGATCTACGAAATGGTCACCGGCGCTCCTGCGTTCCGGAAAAAGACCCATGCGGAAACCAACGCCGCAATCCTTCGCGATGAACCGGAGCAGCTCGTTTCCAAATTGCTTCAAGCGCCAGCGCCCTTCCTTTGGATCGTCGAACGCTGCCTTGCCAAAGATCCGACGCAGCGCTACGCCTCGACGCGAGATTTGGCTCGCGACCTCTGCGCCGTGCGCGATCGTCTTGCAGATGCTCCCACCCCGCACTCGGAGCCTCGCCCGAACAACCTGCCGGCGCAGCGCACCGCATTCATTGGACGCGAACACGAAGAGGATGCTCTAACCGGGCTCTTGAGTCGCGCCGACGTGCAGCTCGTGACCCTTACCGGTCCGGGTGGCATCGGCAAAACGCGGCTCGCCTTGCGGGTCGCTGGCGAAATCGCCGCCCAATTTCCCGGCGGGGTTTGCTTCGTTGCCCTATCGGCGGTCAGCGACTGTAGTTTGATCGCTTCTACCATCGCGCAGGCGGTGGGAGTGCGTGAAGCCGGAAAGCATTCCCCCGAGGAAAGTTTGAAAACCCGCGTGGGCGAACTGGACCAGCCCATGCTTCTCCTGCTCGACAACTTCGAGCACCTCGTCTCTGCCGCCCCGCTTATAGCGCAGCTGCTAACTTCCGGCCCGAAACTCAAAGTCGTGGTCACCAGCCAGGCGCCGCTTCATATCTACGGCGAACATGAATTTCCCGTGCCCCCGCTCGCCCTGCCTGATCCAAAGTCCATTCCGCCTCTGGAAGCGCTTTCGCGTCTTCCAGCGGTCGCTCTTTTTTTGGAACGCGCCAAGGCTGTGAACCGCGACTTTGCGCTGACGGCGGCTAATGCAGCGGCGGTGGCGACCGTCTGCGCTCGCCTTGACGGCCTCCCTCTCGCCATCGAACTTGCGGCAGCGCGCATCAAGCTGCTGTCGCCCTCCGCCATGCTGGCACGCCTCGAAAGCCGTCTGAACCTGTTGACCGGGGGCGCGCGCGATCTGCCCACGCGCCAACAAACTCTACGCAGCACCGTGGACTGGAGCTACGGTCTCCTCAATCCCGCGGAACAGACCCTCTTTCGAAGACTTTCCGTGTTTACCGGCGGCTGTACTCTGGAAGGAGTGGAGGCGGTGTGCGACACCAAGGGCGATCTGGGCATTGACGTGCTCGACGCCATGGCCTCCATGGTGGACAAAAGTTTGGTGCAGCACGTGGAGAGGGTCGATGCAGAGACGCGCTTCCTGATGCTCTCTACCATTCGCGAGTACGCCCTCGAACGCCTCGCCGAGAGCGACGACGAACCGGCAACTCGCCGGGCCCATGCCGCTTATTACCTGGTGCTTGCCGAAGAAGGCGCCAAGGACGAGATCGCTCAGCCCGAGTGGCTTGACCGTTTTGATGTCGAGCATGACAACTTCCGCTTGGCACTCGATTATCTGATCAAAACTGGTGACGCCGAATGGGGCCTGCGCCTCGGGGCCGCCCTGTTTCGCTTCTGGGAAACGCGGGAACATTTAACGGAGGGCCGCGATGCTATGGCCCGGGTGCTCGCGTTGCAAGGCACCGCGGCGCGTCCGAAGCTGCGCGCGCGCTTGCTCTTCGCGGCGGCAGTTCTGGCCGGCGAGCAGGGCGATTACGCTTCCGCCAAGGAACTGTGCGAAGAAAGTCTCGAGACCTGCGTCGAACAGCACGATAACCGTGGCGTTGCCGTCGCATTGAACATGTTGGCCGTCAACGCCCGCGATCGTGGCGACCTCCCCACTGCATCCATTCTCTTCGAGCGCTGTGTCGCGATCTGGAGAGACATCGGCGATTCCGCCGATATCGCCCGCGCCCTCAGTAATCTCGCCAGCGTGATGAAGTCGCAAGGCGAATATGCGCGCGCCTCCGCTCTTTATGACGAATGCCTGGCCATGTTCCAGAAGGCCGGAGACGTCGCCGGCGCCGCTTGGACGCTGAATTATCAGGCCGACGTCGCCCGGCAAAGAGCGGATCTTGTGGCCGCGCGCTCATTCTGCGAGCAGAGTCTGGCGGCGTTTCGCCAACTGCGGGATGCTTGGGGAATTGCCAGCACGCTCTCCGATTTAGCCAGTCTAAGTTGCGACCAGGGCAACAACGCCGAGGCCCGCCGTTTGTACGGCGAGAGTCTGAAGATGTTCCAGGATTTGGGTCACAAACGCGGCATCGCGCGGGTGCTCGAATGTCTGGCCGTGAGTGCGGCGGCGCAATCCAACGCCGAGCAATCGCTGCACCTCGCCGGCGCGGCCGCCGCACTTCGCCAACGATTGGGCGCGCCGCTCACTGCCGCCGAGCAACTCAAGCTTGAGAAGGCGCTGGAATTTGCGCGCCGGGCGCTTGGCAATGCCCCAGGCTTGACGGCGTGGATGGAAGGCTGGTCGATGCCGGTAGAACAGGCGTTACAGGAAGCGCTAAACGAAGCGCCGAACGAAGCGCTGAACTATGACGCCGAGTCAAGCCTTCGGACTCGAAACCCGGCTTAAGTCAATCTGCGGTGCCGGGATCAATCATGCGCCGCACCGCCGACACGCGATTCGCCGGAAAGCCTCCGCGGCGTGCATGTTCCCGAACCATTTCCTCATCCGGAGCCAGGTACACACAATAAAACTTATCGCCGGTGACGTAGCTATGCAGCCACTTGATTTCCGCTCCCATGTTCTTCAGCACGCCCACCGACTTTTGGGCGATTTCCTTCAATTCCGCATCCGATAAATTACCCGCTCCCGGGATTTCCCGCTCAATCACGTATTCTGGCATGGCCACCTCCGCGAACGGTCATGGTACCAGATTCGTCGCCCCCTTAAGATCGGTTGCAGGTCCGCATATATCCCGCCACTTGTCCTTGCAAATATCCAAATCCTATTGCAGGGGTGCCCAAGTCCCGCATTCCGTCGAACTGACGGGCGTTGTCAGCGGCAGACCGATTTTGAACCGAATCACCGCGTCGGAGGTTGAACAAAAGTTTCGTGACCCGGTGCTGCTGGAAACAGGAGTGCCAACCATCACATATTGCTGGCATAGCTGTTTCTTGCAGACCGCGCTAACGCTGAATTGAAATCCGGACTTTACGCACCATGCATCCGCGGTACAACTTGGATTCCCCAGAGTAGGGTCGATCAAATTTGCACGTTCCGCGGTAGAGGCAGCGGGTCTTGCGGGATCCGGCCCTAACGTGGCCAGATCGCGGGCAAAACCTCGCTGCGGATAACTGCTTGAGTAAGCGATCTGCGCCGTGTTCGCCGTTCGTATCATGGCGACGGCGCTCGCTTCATTGGCCGCCATTCGCGCCCGCAGCAAGTTGGGAATCGCGATGGCCGCACCCACCAGAATCACGCTCGCATCGACCCCTCCGCTCGTGCTGACTTCGCGCAGCGCGCTTTCCTCACCATAACCATAGACCGCGATTGGAGGAGCTTCGGCAGTTGATCGCGAAAGCGATTCCGACAGTTGTGGGAAAAACCTGCGCATATTCATCGCCGCCAGAGCATTCGGGGTTTCGTAGAACACCGCGGAGGCATCGGGTCCGCTCCCTGGCGGCAGCGTTGCGAGAAACTTCTGGGACCTGCCCAACGACTCACCGGAGCGATGAAGTCGCACCGCCCCGGCCACTCCCTCGTGATTGGAAGCGATCAATAAATAGCCATCGACAAACGCATACCCTATCTCGAGGGTTTTGCCTGCAGAAGGAATACGGACGGTGTAGTAAGTAACTCCATCCTCTCTTGAACGCTGCACATTCAGATGCGTTGCTGTCAGCAATGTACTCAAGGTTGACTGCAGGCGGTCTGGGTCATTCACCTGGAGCATCGCCTCCCATTCGGGGTCTGGGGGATTGAGACTGTCCAGTTCGAATGCGATTTCTCCACCCAGGCGACTGAGCAGATCTTCCTTAAGATTCACTTTCAGCGCCGCTTCCATTTGTTCCACCGATGCGAATGCCTTGGGGTTCGAAGCGGTAGCAAGTTCCTTCACGTCGTCATAAATCTGTGCCGGATTCCTGAGTAGTATGGCGCTGGCCATGATCGCGTGGGGTGAGACAAAGTCCAGGCTGCGCAAGGGGCCCGGGCTCGCCAGCCACGACGCCATTCCGTGCCGGGGGCCGTTGAAGCTCAATTCCATTTCGCTGCTTGATCGGCCGGCGAGCCTCTCATGTTCCCAGACCAGATACTTCATGTCGTTGAACCCCGAATGATGGAAAAGCGCCTGCCCCGGGCTCGCGTTGGTTGGAATTTGTTTCAGGATTGTCTGCAAGTCAACCGCTCCCAGGGACGTTGCGCCGCCTTCATAAGTCCGTGCCACTCGCTGCCCGAACGGGGTGGAGGTAAAGTCAACGCCCGTCCTGTCGAGGTGTGCGTTCAGCCGTTTCAGTTCGCCCAGGTCGAGCGTTCCGACTAACAGGTCGGGACGCACCAGGATTACAGGTTGTTGCGGCGGAAACATCTCCTTCGCGGTGCCAAGCTCCTGCATATTGAAAACGTGAAACGGCGGCTTCGACCCACTCGCGAGCTGTTTTGCCATCTGCCGAAGAAAGTCCTCCAGGCCGGGCTTCCGTATTTCCGCCAGAATCTGCAGGCTGGGCCCTTGTCGCCCTTCGGTTCCGGCCGACACGGTAATCTCGTCTCCCAGAAATTGAGAGAGCTCATAAGCCTTTTCCAGAGCATCCTCCACTCTGGGTCCATAAACAGCCAAATCGCCGTGCTGCCACCAGGCACGCAGTACGGCGCTGTCATGCAGCTCCCCCTGGAAAATTGTCAGCGCTTGGTGGATAGTGTCGCCATAGTTGGGAAACGCGCTATAGAAAACTGTCGATCCGTGCTGCAACGTCAACAGGCGAGACTGGCTGCGCTCCGCTGGAAATTGAACTCCGTGCTGGAGCTTTTCCATCAATCGCCCAAACTCGGTCATGAGAGCGGGATTATTCGCGAGATCCCGAGCCCAGGGAATCTCGGTCTGGGCTGGCGCGGTGGCCTGCGCGGCGCCGGAGGAGGTCATGAGAAAAATCAGCGCGACGATAAAAACGCACGGATTGGCATAAAACGGAATGGCATAAAACGAAATGCCATAAAGGAGGCGCTGCCGCTCCAGATACTCTCGCATTTCCTCCGCCCTCGTCTAATTCAAGGTGGTCATCTACTGCGCTCCCCGCCGCCAAGAAAAATGCGCCTATCGATGTCTATGTGGATCCGGCTTCGGGGCCTGTGAGCACGAACAAAAAAGTCGAGCCATGATTAAGCTCACTCTCCGCGCGAATCGTACCCTTGTGCGCGAACACAATATGCTTGGCGATGGCCAGCCCCAGCCCGGTGCCGCCCGATTCCCGCGAGCGCGCCTTATCGACGCGGTAGAAACGCTCGAAAAGCCGCGGCAGATGCTCGGAAGCAATGCCCGGCCCAAAGTCCCGGACGTAGAACTCCACACTACTCTCTGCCGCCCGCGCTCCGAGAACGATTTTCTTCCCTGAAGCCGCGTACTTCAGGGCATTCTCAATCAGATTGGAAAAAATCTGGTGAATCGCTTCCCGATCCGCATTCACCTGGGCGGCAGGAACTTCATTCTCGACCACCAGTTCGACGCCATACGAGCGCGCCACCTCGCGGAAACTTTCCAGCGCGTCCTGCAGCAGTTCTTCGGTGCTGACCAGTTGCATGTCAAACCGGTGCTCGCCCGATTCGACGCGAGCCAGCGTGAGCAGATCTTCCGTAAGGCGCGACATGCGGGCCGCATTTTTGCGGATGATTTCCAGGAAGTCGCGCACATGATTGTCCGCCAGAGGACTATCGAGCAGCGTCTCGGTGTATCCCTGTATGGAAGTCAGCGGCGTGCGCAGCTCATGCGACACATTGGCGATAAAATCGCGGCGGCTCTTTTCCATGCGCTCGGTCTCGGTAAGATCGCGGAGCACGGCAACCGCACCGCCTCCCGGCATGGGCGCCGCCGTGACATCAAAAATGCGGCCGGAAGCGATGGTGTTCGAGCGCGCCGATGTGACCACCTGGTCGCGCGCCGCTTCCTGAATCGCGGCCAGAAAGTCCGGGTCGCGGACGCTGTCGATCAAAGGCGCATTCAGCCGTGGAGAGCGCCGCAGCAAACGGTCCATCCCCCGGTTAGCCCACTGCACGCGTCCCTCGATATCGACTGCAATCACCGCGTCCTGCATGCTGTTGAGTAGGGTTTCCAGTTCGCGCTGGCTGGTTTGAATGCGAGCGTAGCTCTCTTCCACGCCGCGTGTCGTCTTATCCAATGCCGCCGCCACCTGGCCGATCTCGTCCGTTGAAGAGGACGCGATCCTTGCCGTGAGATCGCCGCCCGCCACGCGCTCGGCAAAATTTACGATGCGCAGCAGGCGCCGTCCCACAAATTGTGCCGCCACCGCCGCGACCACCATGGCGAAAACCACAGCGGCCAGCGATCCCCAGAACAGGGCCACGCCCAGCGGACGATCCGTGATTTCCATCTCCGGCAACGGATACGCCAGCCGCACTGCTCCCCCGGAAACCGGCTCCGCTACAAACAAGAAAGGAACGCCAAGGGCTTGGTTGCGGCGATCATCTACGCCAAGCTTGCCGCCCAGAGCGGAAATAAACTCCCGGCGATTCGACTGGTTTTCCATCGTGCTGGGATCGACTTCCGAATCGGCCAGCACCTTACCCGTCGGATCGATAACCGTTGCGCGCGCCCCCGCCGCCTGCCCCTCCTGCGCGGCGATGTCCGCCAGGGAATGCTGACGGTCTGCCTCCACGCGATAGGCGAACATCAGCGTCTTCTGTTTGAGATTGCGCTCGATCTGCTCGCGCAGGGTACGTTCCCAGACCTTGTGCACGGTCAACTGCAACGTGATCGCGGTTACCCCAATCACCAGCAGAAAAACAAACATCAATTTGACGAAGATGCGACTTCTCAACGCGCGACCTCAAAACGGTAGCCGGCCCCCCGGACCGTCTTCAGGTAACGCGGATTCTCCGGATCGGGCTCAATTTTTTCGCGGATGCGCCGCACGTAAACATCCACCGAGCGTGGCGTCACATAGGCCGTATCGCGCCACACCGAGTCGAGCAATTGGTCGCGAGTAAAAACGCGCCCCGCATGCCGCATGAAGTGGTCAAGCAATCGGAATTCAGTGGCCGTAGTCGGCACCTGCTTCCCACGAACCGTCAACGTCATTGCGCTCGGGTCGATGTGGACTTCGTCAATCTTGGTCGGCAACGGGGGCAGCGGCCGCTCAAACCGCCGCAGCACCGCCTTGACCCGAGCCACCAGTTCGCGCGGGCTGAACGGTTTCGGGATGTAATCGTCCGCGCCCAACTCCAACCCCAGAACGCGGTCCGCCTCCCCGCTTTTGGCCGTCAGGAAAATCACCGGAACCGAAGCCAGCGACACCGACTGCCGAATCTGCCGGCAAAGCTCCAGCCCGTCCTTTCCAGGCACCATGATGTCCAGCAGAAACAGCGCCGGACGCTGCCGTTCGGCATCGACCACCACCAGATTGCCCGTCGAATACAGCCGCACGTTGAACCCGGCCGCTTCCAGATGATGGCGAACCAGCCGCGAAATATCCGGGTCGTCTTCCACAACATAGATCGTCGGTTTCACGCGAACCATTGTAGCCGGGAAATGTTCCAATTCGATACGAGCAGGTCGGACTCTTTTGATTTGGCTGGCGCAGCGGTTTACCGCTGCGATAACTTGATCGCTTTCCAAATCGGCTTTACAGTTCTAGCGTACGATCCAGGCAGAAGCCGCCAGCAGAACCCCTCCCGCAGCCAATACCACGCCGAGGTGCCAGAAAATGCGGCGCCCCGAGAGCAGCGTGATAGAAGTGATCACCAGAGCGATCTCCAGAAAGACTTCACTAAGGTCGAAGCGGTCGGCTTTGCGGTGACTGAGCGCAAATTCCTGCTCAAGTTCACGGGCTTTGCCCTCGAGTTCTTTTTTCTCGTCTTTGTAGCGCTCGGCTTCGGCGCGGACTTTCTCCTGAAGCTTGGCGGCGCCTTCAGCGTCCTTGGAAGCGACCACACCGGCTAGGTCGGCGAACAACTCGTCGGTGTGAAGGCGGATGTTCTTGGCCTGATAGTAACTCCACTGGTCGGTGACCTTGTTCTGCAGAATGACTTCTTCGGTATGCGTGCGATGGCCAAGCAGCGACACGGTTGCGACCAGGACGGCCAAAACCGCCATCGTCAGTGTGACCGGGGCGAGATCGGGGTGCTCCCGCGCGTGTTCAGCATTCTCATGCAATTCGTTGAGTTCATCGCTCATGTTATCGGGCTCCTGTGAGTTCTCAATTCCCAGTTCTCGGTTCTCAGCGGCCGGTGGCAGGATTTTTCTGAGAACCGAGAACCGAGAACTGAGAACTGAGGATAAACCAAGTTGCCTATTCTCCCATCACTTTAATGAGCACGCGCTTGTCGCGCTGGCCGTCGAATTCGGCGTAGAAAATCTGCTGCCAGGGCCCGAAGTCGAGTTTCCCATTGGTGACCGGGACGATGACTTCGTGGTGGATGATCAGCGATTTCAGGTGAGCGTCTCCGTTGTCTTCGCCCGTCTGGTGATGCTGGTAGTTCTGGCGGAAAGGAGCTAGCGTTTCCAGCCACTGGTCGATGTCCTTGATTAGGCCGCTTTCGTTGTCATTAACGTAAACCCCGGCGGTGATGTGCATGGCGGAAATCAGGATCATGCCATCTTCGATTCCGGACTTTTTGAGGGCGCTCTCGACTTGCGGCGTCAGGTGGACATAGGCGCGCTTCGTTTTCGTGTGCAGGATCATGTACTCGGTATGGAATTTCATGCTTTACATTTACCACGAAACGCCAGGATGTTTCACGCGGAACGCTGTGTAGTAATAATATCGTAGTAGCAATAATGTGCGTACGACGAGACTCAAGTCAGTTGCACGAATGTCGGCGCCTACCCTCAACCCCTCCGCGTTCAATGGGAATCGGAATCGTGCGTCCACTTTGCCGAATAAATCTGCACTACGCTGGTGTCGCTCATCATGACGATTTGGCCATCCGAAGTCAGGCTGGGAAAGCCCTCGGCTCCATCGTTCCCGAGGGCCAGACCTCCGAATTTCGCGATCTCGCTCCATGCTCCGTCGGCAATCGTCAGACGATAGATTCCCGGCTTGTCTTCTATTACGGCCATGGAAATGGACTTACTGTCGCCCGCCCAAACCCAGTATCCCCACCCCACATCGAACTTCTTGAGGTCCTTCCACGTACCGGATTGGGCTGAATACAGAACCATGCGGGATGGATTCTGTGCGATTGCGACCATGTATTTTCCATCCGGCGACCACGAGGGCACGTAAAAAGACTCCGCGCCCGGCATGACCGATATCTTTCGGGTATTTAGATCGAGTACTTTGATGCCATGGATTTGCCCAGGGTATGGAAAATCATTGAACATGATCGACTTGCCGTCGGGCGACCAGGTTGGAGCGACCTCGCTGGCAGCCTCTGGGATGAGTTTTTCCGCAGCGCCTCCGTCCACCGAAACCAGGTAAAGCTGGTGCCAGTCGGAAAACACTATCTTCTTACTATCCGGCGACCACTGCGGCATCGAGGCGTAGATGTTCGTTAGTTGCAGCTTGTCGCTCCCATCCAGTTTGCTGCGCCAAAGATAGTGCCGGGGGTAGTCGGTGTATACCATCCACTGCTTATCCGGGGAGATGACGAAGGCCGACGCAGCCAGCCCGTCCAGGAACGGCACGAACCACTTGATTTTCGGTTCATAGACACGCATGGCGCCCTGCGCGACCCGGCCGATAATGAACATGCCCGAGCTGTCACGGCTGGGAGTGGCCGATAAAACATCAAGCTGGCCCCCCGTAATGCGCACAGCGGTCGGCCTTTTCCAGGGCTCGAACCAGGGCGGGTCTACCAATTCATACAGGTTGCTGACGCCTTCGCGGCTCGAGAGGAAGACAAAGCGCTTCCCATCCGGTGTCCACTGTCCGAGCTGTTGATCGGCGGCATGCGGCCAATCGAAGTCGAGCCGATGTGGATGAGTGCCATCGGCATTCAATTCCCAGAGCCTTGCGTTGACCTCTCTCAATCCAACGGAAGCGTTATTGCCCGCGACCGTTACCCGAAGGCGGCGCGAATCTGGCGAAAAATAAGGCAGATCGATGCGCCCCGGTGCGTCCCATATCTTTCTGGGGTTGGAGCCGTCTCGTTCACTCACATAAACGGATTGCAAATCGGTATAGGCAATGGAACGTCCGTCCGGTGAATAACGCGCAGCTCGAGCGATCTGGCTGCGCACCATCCTCGCGGAGCCTCCCAAAACCGGCACCGACCAGATCGAGCCTTGGCCGGCCTCGTCATTGGGGTCGGGTTTCACGGCCAGCATTTCCGTGGCATCGGGAGAAATGTCTAAAACGTTCATCCCGGAAAGCGAGGCCCGTAGCGGAGCTTCGGCGCCTCCCTTGGTGGACATTTCCACAGGATGGCCTTGACTCTGAAAATACAGTCGCGATCCATCGGTGACAATCGGCCCGTCTTTCAGTTCGGGTGTGAAAGTGATTTGCTCGGAATTAAGCGGCCCCAAAACCGGTGCGTGAGCATTCGCCGCGAACAGCACGAAAAAAATGATGAGAGCCACAGCGCCAATCGCCCAAATCCAAGTCCATCTTGTCCGCAACCAATTGAACCTGCCGCCCGCCGTTGCCGCCGCCGCTCCGCTCTGCGAAGAATCTCGCCTGAGCCGCCGCAGGTCGATCATCAAATCATTCGCCGACTGGTACCGGTCGTCCCGCTCTTTTTCAATGGCCTTGCCGATGATGCGCTGCAGTTCGGCGGGAATCTCCGGATTGACGACTTTCGCCGGCTTGGGCTCGCCCCGCAAAATCTCAGCAATCACCGAGGCGGAAGATTCTCCGCCGAAGGCGCGCCGTCCCGTGGCCATCTCGTACAAAACCGCGCCCAGAGAAAAGATATCGCTGCGCGCATCTACATCCTTGTCTTGCACCTGTTCCGGAGACATGTAGGAAATGGTGCCCACGATCTGTCCTCGCTGGGTAAGGGAGCGCGACACAGTGGCCGTCTCAGCAGCGGCGACGCTGTCAAGGTGCAACCGTTTGGCCAACCCAAAATCCAGAAGCTTGGCATCTCCCCGGCTGGTGACAAAAATGTTTAAAGGTTTAAGGTCCCGGTGGACGATGCCTTGTTTGTGGGCAGATTGCAAGGCGTCGGCGATCTGCAAGGCCAGAGTTAGAAAATCCTCCAGCAGCAATGGCCGCCCGCCAATTTTGGTTTGCAAGGTGTGGCCTTCCAGCAACTCCATCGCAATGAAATACTGGCCATCCTGCTCTCCAATGTCGTGAATAGTGCAGATGTTGGGATGATTCAGCGCGGAAGCCGCTTCGGCTTCCCGCCGGAAACGGGCGATGGCCTGGGGATCGCGCGCAACCTCATCCGGCAGGAACTTCAAGGCAACAAAACGGTGCAGCCGAGTATCTTCCGCCCGGTAGACGACGCCCATTCCGCCGCCGCCCAGCTTCTCGGCGATGCGGTAATGCGAGATGGTCTGGCCTTTCAATGAAAAGCTCGCTGTTGGCGGCTAGCCGCTTTTACGGGGAAGTATAACGCGAGTTGGAGGTGTTTCTATCCGAGAAGCAGCGGGAGTCCGTTGGCCGCGTGTTGGGGAGGTTCACCGCCGCGGGCATCCGGCCGAAATTGAGGACCGCCCCACAGAGGGGGCCCCATCCTTCGCGGCTTTTCGCGAAGGGTGGGAGGCAGACTGATGACGCCGAGGGCTTTGCTTGAAGCACAATGAATGACATCATTTGATGCTATAATCAGTGCCATGAGAACGACTGTTGCGCTGGATGACAATCTCGTACGCATCGCCCAGGAGTTTACCGGCGTAGCGGAAAAAACGGCGCTGATCCGCGAAGCCCTCAAAGCCCTCATCGAGCGCGAAAGCGCCCGCCGCTTGGCATCCCTGGAAGGCACCATGCCGAAATTGAAGAATATTCCTCGGCGCAGGCAGGGGACGAAGACGAATTGATTCTCGCCGACACCTCGATCTGGATTGACCACTTCCGTTCAGGAAACCGTCGTTCAGGAAGTCAGGAACTTCGAAAGCATCTGAACGAAGGCCAAATCGTGATCCATCCCTCCATCATTGCGGAGCTAGCCCTCGGATCTCTCGAGCAGCGTGCCAAGGCGCTGGCGCTGCTCGACCTCTTACCCCAAGTGCAAGTGGCGCAACTAAGCGAAGTGCGGCGAATGATTGAGTCGCGTCGTCTGTACAACCTCGGCATCGGTCTGACCGACGCCCACCTGATAGCCTCTGTCTTTATCAATCCCTCCACGCTTCTGTGGACAAGAGATAAGCGACTCCGCAAAGCCGCAGAAGGACTCGGCATTCATGCCAGTCTGCCTTAGAAAACCAGACCTCGAGAGCGATGAGTTTAGTGAGCGACTGCTCCCAACCCTTTGTCGGGTTGTGAGGGGGGCTGGTCTATGTGAGGCGGCGCAAAACCGAAACCGAAGCTAACGGAGAATTTGTGATCGAGATAATCCCTGCATTGCAGACTTCCGATTGAAGTTCCGTTCTTATCCATTAGTTCTTTTGGAACGGTGAATAGCAGCCACCCACTTATCGCGTGACCATGCTCAACCGAATTTGAAAACGTAATATCTCTGATAGAATTGCGATCCCCAAACACTGCTTTCGTGTCGCCGGAGTACCGCTGAGCCGTGAAGCGATGCGGTGTTTCCCCTGAAGTATGCACAAACTCCAGTCCTTAGCAATGCTTGCCTCGCCTCTGTTCACGAGAGAGACTTCAAACATCAAATCGTAATAATCGGGTTGAGCTGGCAGGTAAATGTAACTGTAGCGTGTCGGCCTGAAAACAAGCCATGGTCTTTTGGAGTTTGGACCGCCGGGGAACAAGCTGAGATCATTTAACGAAAAGACCTTGGCACCACGTTCGAAACAAGGCGAAAACGACGGTGCCTGCGACAGCCTGCCTTTCTGCTCGCCCGCTTCCCAGTCGTACTCCACACTGGCTGCCAACAGTGTGGGAGGAGGTGGAGACCAACGTTGACTGGGTCTCAATCTGTTCGAAAGAAAAAAGCCGAGCAAGCCGAATAGTATCATCACGAGGCAAGCTGCGATCCACGCTTGAGACCGACTCCCAGCCTCTGACTCGGTGTCGGTGAGAACTACTGAACCTGATTGAGACTGTTGCAGGTCCTTAATCATGAGATACAACGTTCGAACTGAGTGAAACAGGATGGCAATTACAACTATTAGTAGATAAGGAAGCGCTACATGCCAAAGGTCGGTGCGTAGACCTGACGCCGAGAGTTGTCCCGTCCGGAATTGGTTCAAACTGATTGTGACAGCGACAGCCAGTCCGACTACAATCTGTTGTGCGACGAATTGCCGTAGCTCGTTCGCTAACTTCCTAAAAAACGAATTCAGCATCAGGATCGCTCCCGCGAGACTGGGGCCAAGCCATTGTCGCCTTCTTGAAAAACGCCGTGCCGAGTCGCGGAATGTCCGAATAGTCGATCTCGGCATCTTTCATGCGGTCAATTCGCGCCAAGTCGCTCTTCATAATAGGTCTTTTCTTAACGTCGATTCCCTTCCCTCTCATCTTACAAGTCACCTATTGACACTCCACGATAGAATAGAAGTATCCCGGCTCAAGCTGCATGCGCTCCTTGTCCGAGTAGGCCTCCCAGGAAGCCGCTAGCTGGAGCCGATCTTTGAAATCTCAGTCGCCCTTTCATGTTGAGCGAGGATTGAGCTTCGCGAAGCGAAACTCAATCTGTAGTCGAAACACCCCTCCGTGCCTCTCGTCGCCGCCAAATAGGGAGAAATCGGGGGCTTGACACGCTTTACCCCACTACGAAGGCCCACCAAGCCCGAACTTAGGTCAAGAAATCCACTAAGTCATTGATGTTAAAATACTTTATACGCAAGTCCTTTAGATTCAAAGACCAAGCCGCTAACTCCATGATTCCAAAAGACCGTGGATAGGGGGGTGGGGGGTACTAATCAGGAAAACATCAACAGAAACCGTTTTCTTCCATATTTCATACATACAGCAACCAAAAAAATTTAGAAGTGAAAAACCCTACCGCATCGACTCCTCAATCTCCGAGATCCAGTCAGGACGCTTCAACACTTCGCGAGGTTTCGGTCCATCGGCAGCGCCGACAATGCCATCGCGTTCCATCAGGTCGATGAGGTGAGCAGCTCGACCGTAGCCGATGCGCAAGCGGCGCTGCAAGAGCGAAGTGGAGGCTTTTCCGAATTCAATCACCAGACGCACGGCATCGTTGAACAAAGGATCGTTGTCGTCGGCAGAAACGTCTCCGGAATCGTCGCCGCCCTCAACTGAGCTCTCGCGATCTTCTTTCGGGGTTTCAAGGAATTTCTCTTGATACTGCGCCTGTCCCTGCGCCTTCCAAAATTCCACCACGGCTGCGATTTCTTTCTCGGTGACGTATGGAGCGTGCAGGCGATGCACGCGCGCCGAGCCTGAAGGCAAATAGAGCATGTCGCCGCGTCCGAGGAGCGACTCAGCGCCATTGGCGTCGAGAATCGTGCGCGAGTCAACTTTTGTTGCAACTCGGAATGACACGCGCGCCGGGAAGTTGGCTTTGATCAGTCCAGTGATTACATCTACCGATGGACGCTGCGTAGCGAGCACTAAGTGGATGCCTACCGCTCGAGCCATCTGCGCCAAACGAGTGATCGACTCTTCGACATTGTTGCCGTCGAGCATCATTAGATCGGCTAACTCGTCGATGATGATGACAATCTTCGGAATAGGACCGTCGTCGGAGCTGGCCTGATCGCTGAACAGGCTAGGCGTGTCGTCGAACAGCCGGTTGTAACTGTCGATGTTGCGGACGCCTTTGGCGGCCAGCAGTTTGAGTCGTCGCTCCATTTCGCGGACGGCGTTGCGCAGCGCGTTCGCGGCTAGTTTTGGCTCAGTGATGATCGGAGTGTAGAGGTGCGGAACGCCTTCGTAATTGCCTAACTCGAGGCGCTTAGGATCGACTAACACTAGCCGCACCTCATCGGGTGTCGACTTATAGAGGATCGACATGATCATGGCATTGATGGCCACGCTCTTCCCCGTGCCGGTCGAGCCAGCGATCAGCAGATGCGGCATGCCAGCCAGGTCTGCGGCGGCGATGCGTCCATTGATGTCTTTGCCCATGCCAATGGTGAGCTTGGATTTCGAGCCCAGAAATTCCTGCGACTCGATGTTCTCGCGCAGCCAGATGATTTCGCGCTCGCGGTTCGGCACCTGGATCCCGACTGTGCTCTTGCCGGGCATGCGTTCGACCAGAATGCTCTCCGCGCGCAGGGCGAGACAGAGGTCGTCGGTGAGTCCGATGATGCGGCTGTACTTGATGCCCGCTTCCGGTTTGAATTCGAAAGTGGTGACAACCGGACCGGGATTGATCTGAGTAACTTGCCCGTGCACTTCGAATTCCGCGTACTTCGCGGTCAGAACCTGGGCGATGAGTTTGAGTTCATCTTCGTGGACGGATTGCTGCTCGTCGGGACGGTGCAGCAGGCTCGACGGCGGCAGTTTGTAGCTGCCGGCAATTTTAGGCAGGGTCGTCTTTGCCTTGTGCTCGGTATCGGCGCGCTCGGTAACTTCGATCTCCGAGGCAGCTGCGGAGTTCTGTGGAGGCGGGACGAATTCAGCTACCTCGTCATCCTCAGCCATCATGCGCTCGATGCCGGTGCGTCCGACATTCGCGCGGTCCCCTCCCGCAGGAACGGATTCGTAGCGCTGCGGATCTGGCGACGGTGCCTCGCTTCGCGAAGCCGGCGGTCGCGCGGGCACAAGTTGCGCCGTAAGCGTCGGCTTTTCGGCACGTCGCTTCTCGAGTTCCTTCTGTTGTCGCTTGCGCTCGCGCTCGTCCTGCCAGTCCTTGAGGCGATCTCTAAGCGCCAGGACGAAGGCAAAGCGGGTTGGCGCCCAGAGTTGAATCGCCGAGAACGAAAAGGCGGTGGTCAGGTAGAGCGCGACCGCCAGAACGGTGGTGCACACAATATATGCACCCGCTACATTCAGGTAACGGATCAAAACATCGCCAACTATGCGACCGGCCAGGCCTTCGATCGGAATGGCGCCCATCCACCGTATGTGTCCGGGAAGAATCGCGAGCAGCGCGGGCACGAACATGAGCAGCCAGATTCCGCCGAGCGTCTTTGCGATCGGAGTCTGCACCGCTCGCGAGCGGAACCAGCGCGCGCCGAGCATGGCCATGAAGATGGGCAGCAGAAACGATCCGACTCCCCAGAATTGCAGGATCAGGTCGGAGAGATAGGCTCCAAAGATGCCGATCCAGTTGCGGGCAGCGTGCGAGCCGGTGAGGATTGAGGCGCTGTTCAGCGAGGGATCCAGGGGCGAATACGAAGCCAGCGCCAGGAAAAGAAGGAGTGCGGAGACACACAGCAGGAATCCGACTAGCTCGTTCAGACGCCGGTTCCTGGTGGGCGCAAAAATCCTGGGGAAAAATGTCATGGGGCAGCGACGGCGCTGGGCAAACCTCACCCACAGCACCGTTACGAGGCCAGAGCCTCGTAATTATGACAAGAAGAGGCGGTTCGTACAATGCCGGGAAACGGGGCGGGGTGGCGAGTTGGATACGGGCGGTAAAGCGCGAAGGTCGATGAGTGCTGTGGCGATGGCATGCCAATCTTGCGCAGGAATGCTTATCGCAATGGCGAGAGTAGGTGGATTGCGACGACGCCATCGTCGCCGGGCGACGAGACAGGTTCGATCTTATTGACGGCGAGTGGCTCGGGCCAGAGCACCAGCATTCCGGTCACCCTGCGCAGTCTGGTGGTGCCGGGAAGCGGTGGCGCGTTCAGCGGTGTGCTCACCGGCGGCAATGGCCGGGTGCCTGGCGAGGGGCAGATAGAGTATTTCCAATTCACGGTCCCCAGCACGGGCGTCACGAATATTACGCTAACCTGTCACTCACGAACGATCCAACTGACAGTGTTGGGCTCTACCTGGTAAGTCCGGATGGGGACACCCTCGGCTTCGCTCAGAACACAGGAACCAACGCGACCGCCTATACCCTGAACCCAGCGCAGGGCCTCTGGACGCTGATCGTGGACTTCGCCAGCCCCGTTGCTGGCGATGAGGTGTCGCAGCCATTCACCGGAAACATCCTTTTCAACAACGTCACCGTGAGCGCTCCTGGTCTGCCCAACGCTGCCACCCAGAATCTGCCTCCGGGCGTTCCGGTAATGTATTCCGTGAACATCACCAACAATGGCGTGGCGCCGCAAAATTTCTTCGTCGATGCCCGGCTCAACGGATCAACCAGCCTGACGTTGGCGTCCCTGACTTCGAATACGGTGAGCCTGCCGTTGACCGGGAACTCCCCCACCTGGTTCGTTCCGAACGAAACATCGAGCGTGTCCCTGGCGCAGACCTCGAGCTTGCCGGCGATGTTCGACTACGAGCCCTGGGCGGGCGACCCGGATCTAGCCAGCGCGAACTTTGGGACAGGACCGCTCTGTTCGACCGCCGCTTTGGGTTCCTACATCCCGACAGGCGGAGCTGTGACTACGGGACTTTGGTACGCGGGACCCACCGAGTGTGGACCATACCCCGCCGGAGCACCCCCGGGGACGGCTACTATCACGATGACCGCAACCACCAAGCCCTTCGACTCGGCTGTAAGCTCCAGTACGGGCGACTATTGGATGATCGGCGCCACAAATTCAGGCTCTGTATCGCCGCTATTGCTGAACCCTGGCCAGAGCGGCACCATCAACGTGACGATCACTCCTTCTGGCAGTAACGGCACGGTGGTGAGCGGAGCGCTTTATATTGGCGCCATCGCCGGTAGCGTTCCCCCGTTCGGCGACCAAAGCGCTGATGAACTGGCCGCCATCCCCTACGAATACACGGTGGCCACGGCCGCGCCCCCGGCCGTCACCAGTGCCAGCGCTACGACGTTCACCACCGGAACAGCGGGCTCCTTCACTGTGACCACCACGGGCTCCCCAACTCCGGCCATCTCCAAGAGCGGGACTTTGCCCATGGTGGTTACTTTCACTGATAACGGCAACGGCACGGCGACGCTGGCCGGAACCCCCGCAGCGGGCACTGGCGGCCCGTACCCCATCACGATCACCGCCAGCAATGGCCAATCGCCCAACGCCACGCAAAACTTCACGCTGACCGTGGACCAGCCCCCGGCCATCACCAGTGCCGCCGCGACGACATTCACCTCCGGAACAGCGGCCACCTTCACTGTAACCACCACCGGCTACCCGAAACCGGCACTCAGCAAAGCTGGAACCCTGCCCAGCGGCGTGACCTTCACTGACAATGACAACGGCACCGCCACGCTCCAGATTGGTGCCACAGCGGTCACGGGCGGCATCTACACGATCACGATTACGGCCAGCAACAGCGTCTTGCCGAACGCAACGCAGACTTTCAAGCTGACCGTCAATCAAGCTCCTCACGTAACCAGCTTGAACTATGCGACGTTTACGAAAGGTGTGGCGGGTACTTACACGATAACCACCAGTGGATATCCGGTTCCTTCCCTCAGCTTCTCGCCGGCAGGGTCACTGCCTGCCGGAGTGATGTTCGTCGACAACCACAACGGGACGGCCACGATCAGCGGCAAGCCGACCGTGAGCGGAACGTTTAGCTTCTGGATAACGGCAACGAACGGTGTGTCGCCACAATCGCTACAGAGCTTCTCTCTGACCGTGAAGCCATGAAGGCGCGCACCCTCAGTCAGTTGGTATGAAGACGCAAGCCAACCAGAGTTATAGTTGCTCGTTAGAATCGCGAGGCGAGAAGGTCCGGGCCCGGCATAACAATCGCTAATGCAATGGATACTCGGTTTCAGGCCGTGAAGAATATTTTGTGCTGGGTCTTGATAGCACTGCTTGCAGTTGCGACGCTGCGCTGGATTGCCTGGGGCAGCCATCAGCCTAGACCTTACACGATCTGGGGCGAACCGTCCGAGAAGCCGTTGAACTAATTCAATCAAGCGATAGCAACAATGGGGACGTATGATTCAGTCGCTGGTTGAGAAAAAACTGCGCTTCGGAGTATCAAGAATTGCGGTGTGATATGCTGTGCCAGATTCGGAGCAGCCAAAATGGAAATCCTTAAGAAAGGATCAGCCGTGAAGCGCAAAAGCAGGGTCACAATGGCGATAGCCACGGCAGCGCTCGCGGCCCTCGTCGCCGCGGCCCTTTACGCGGAAGGCCAAGAGCACAAGGACAAGTACTCGCTGAAATCGCCGAGCGGAATCGCCTTCTCCGACTTCAGGGGATACGAGGACTGGTCGGTAGTCTCATGCGCCCGGACCGACGAAGTGCTCAAGGTAATCGTCGCTAATCCAACGATGATCAAGGCATACAAGGCCGGCGTTCCGGGCAACGGCCAGCCTTTCCCGGATGGCTCCATGATCGTGAAGCTCCAGTGGAAGCCGAAGAAGAGCACCGAGGCCCAATTCGCCGTGGATGTGCCCGACGTTTTTTCCCAGGCTTTTGTCATGGAGAAGGACAGCAAGAGATTTCCAGTTGCGAAGACCGGCGGGTGGGGATACGCCGTATTCAACTACGACGCCTCATCGGACCAGTTTTCGGCCGATCCCAAAAGCCTCTCCGACTGCGGGAACGCGTGCCATACGGTCGTGAAGGCGAAGGACTACATCTTCCACCCGTACCAGAAGCGTTGAACCGCGCGTGCTATCAATCGAAGGTAGCTCTCGGGGAAGAACTGCCGATGCAGTCGCCAAATTTTGAACTGGTTCACCGGCGCGCGAGCTGACCTCCGAAATGCCCACAACGAAGTGGAATATTGCTCGCTGTCGGGGAGGTGTCGGTTAACCTCTCTGGTCATTCGTTTCCAAAACCATCCATTGGGCTAGACCGGCCGAATAGAATATTCCGAAATAAACAAAGAGAATACCCATAACGTAGGGGGCCGCAACTGCTACGCGGCGGGATTCTATTGCATTGCTGACGTTAACAGTGTTTCCACTTGAAATCCCTAGACGGCAGGGACGGAAGGCTGGCCTCGCACATTCGCATTCTAGCTTCATGCATCATTAGGAAATCGGCTGCCCCACTCGCCGTGAGTTTCGGCGAGTGGGCACCACGGACCTCAACGGTTTTCGCTGCGATCTTACTATGCGATTTTGCGCACGCGCAGTTCGGCTTTTTGTGTTTCGTTGACCAGAACCGGCCCCTTCTCGCCGGTGGCATAGTGGCGATAGCTCCTCCACCGCCACTGTTCACGTTCATTGACTTGCCCTTTTATGCCACGTAAGATTTGCCACCAGTGATCGAGGAAACAACGATCAACCGAACCACCGTCAACCGAACCAAATCGACCAAGTATGATCGGACGCACCATCTCGCACTACCGCATCGTCGAGAAACTGGGCGGCGGCGGTATGGGCGTGGTTTACAAGGCCGAGGATATCTCCCTCGGCCGATTTGTCGCCCTTAAATTCCTTCCTGAGGATGTCGCGCAGGATCCACAGGCATTGGAACGTTTCCGCCGCGAAGCGCGCGCTGCCTCGGCGCTCAATCATCCCAATATCTGTACCATCCATGAGATCGGACAGGAAGACGGCCATCCCTTCCTCGCCATGGAGTTTCTCGACGGCCTTACGCTGAAGCACCGCATCGGCGCTCGTCCTCTGGAAACGGAAGTCCTGCTTGCTATCGGCATCGACATTGCCGACGCGCTCGATGCCGCTCATTCTGCGGGCATCGTGCACCGCGACATTAAGCCTGCCAATATCTTCGTCACCAAGCGCGGACATGCCAAGATCCTCGACTTTGGACTGGCTAAGATCGCACCCGCGACCAGTTCGTCAAGCCAGGTTGCGTCCGCCAACACGATGACCGGCGCGGTCGACGAACAGCATCTCACCAGTCCCGGATCTACCCTCGGCACCGTAGCCTACATGTCGCCGGAGCAGGTGCGCGCCAAAGAACTCGATGCCCGCAGCGATCTGTTCTCCTTCGGAGCGGTGCTCTACGAGATGGCCACCGGCATGTTGCCTTTCCGCGGAGAAAGTTCGGGAGTGATTTTCGAGTCCATCCTGAACCGGGCGCCCGTTTCGCCGCTGCGGTTGAATCCGGATCTGCCGCCCAAGTTCGAAGACATCATCAATCGCGCGCTGGAAAAAGACCGTGAGCTGCGCTATCAGCACGCGTCTGAGATGCGCTCTGAGCTAATGCGCTTGAAAAGAGACATGGACACGGGGCGAGTGGCGGCCGTCAGTTCGGGATCGGCGGCGGCGACGCGGAGTACCGACAGCGAGTCTCAGGCGACAGTCCAGCCGCCGGCTCAGGTTTCGGGTTCCTCCACTGCGCTGCCTTCTCCTCCTTCGTCCAGCACGGTAGCTGGCAACACGGCGGCCGTTGCGTCGACTGAAAAGCGCCTTTACCCGAAGAATGCCGGTAAGATCGCCGGAGCCATCGCTGCGGTCGCGATCATATTCGGTGTGCTAGGCATTGTTTGGTGGCAGTCCAAGCAGCGTAACGTTCCGGTTGTGGTTAATGCCGGTCAAAGAACGGTTGCCGTTCTCCCTTTACAGAATATCGGCGCTGACAAGGATGTTGATTTTCTGCGCCTGGCTCTGGCAGACGAAATCGCGACCGCGCTGAGTTATGTTCGCTCGCTCTCTATCCGTCCGTTCGCTACTACCAGCAAGTACGACTCTCCCACTCTCGACCTGCAGGAAGCCGGGAAGGCCATGCATGTGACCGACGTCGTCACCGGCCACTATATGAAAGAAGGCGGCCAGCTTCAGATCACGCTGGAAGCGGTGGACATCGCCGACAACCGTACGGTTTGGCGCGACACTATGACCGTCGCCGCTCCCGACATGATCGCCATGCGCAACCAGATCACGGCGAAGGTTCGTCAGGGATTGGTCCCAGCTCTGGGCGCGGGAACGGATTCTGCGGATGCGGGCACGCATCCCAAAAATGAAGAGGCTTATGACCTCTACCTGCGCAGTATTGCGTTGCCGCACGATCCACTTCCCAACAAAGATGCTATTACCATGCTGGAGCGCGCTGTGGGGCTGGATGATACCTACGCGCCTGCCTGGGGCTATCTCGGGATTCGCTACCACTACGATGGAGCCTATTCGAACGGCGGCGAGGAAATGCGCAAGCGCTCGGATGCCGCCTTGGAACGGGCGATTTCCCTTGATCCCAATTACAGTTTTGCGGCTGCCTGGTTGATTGACAATCGGGTCGAACAGGGCGAGTTGGCCAAAGCTTACCAGGATGCGAAGGCTCTGGTGGCGCGACATCCAGACAATGCCCAGGCCCATTTCGCGCTGGCGTATGTACTTCGGTATGGAGGCGCGCTCGAAGAATCGGGACGCGAGTGCGACGCCGCATTAGCGCTCGATTCGGGCAACTTCATGTGGCGCTCGTGCGTGTTCACATTCGACCAGCTCGGCAACTACGCGCACGCGATGGATTTTCTTCAGCTCGATGCCGGGTCGGTGTGGGCATCGGACAACGTCATGCGGCATTACGTTCGCGATGGAAAGTTTGCCCAGGCGAAGGAAATCGCCGGGAAATTTCAGGGTACAAATCAATTCCACAAGATGATGGTGGCATGTCTTGAAAACCCTTCGTCCGCCGATGTGGCATCCCTCGGCCGGGAGGTAGTGGCGGCGAGACTGGCCGATCCCGACCCTGAACCCCGTTACGTTGTTGCAGCCGACTTTGTTTTCTGCGGACAGAAAGAAGCAGCCGTGCAGTTGCTTAAGAGTTCAATCGCCGGGCACTTTTGCGCCTACTCGGGATTGCAGAACGACTCCGCATGGTCCAAGCTGCGAGCTACGCCGGAGTTTGCAGAGTTGCTCTCGGCTGCGAAACAGTGCCGCGACGGTTTTCTCTCAGAGCGAACGCAAGCCGCACACTGAATAGCTTGCCTCGGCGTGTGCGTTATTTGTCCGGCCCAGACTCCTCGAGCCCCCGGTGCTTCAGCATTGCCTTGGTATTAGGCGGCGCGCCGCGCCAGTTCTCGTACATCTTGGCGAGGTCTTCGGTGTTTCCCCGCGAAAGAACCATCTTCCGAAAACGGTCGCCGTTGGCGCGGGTCAACTGGCCGTTTTCGTCGAACCACTGGAAGGCGTCGTCGGCCAGCATTTCGGTCCAGAGATAGGCATAATAACCGGCGCTGTATCCGCTCTGCCAGATGTGGCTGAAATAAGTGGAACGATAGCGCGGCGGTACGTAACTTACGTCGAGGTGCGTCTTCTGAAGCGCCTGCTTCTCGAACTCGTCCGGATTCTGGAGCGGCGCGTTCGGCGGAAGGAAATGCCACTGCATGTCGAGTTCGGCGGCAGCCAGAATTTCGGTCATGTCGTAGCCTTTGTTGAAAGTGGCGGCTTTCCGGATCCGCGCGGCGAGTTCCGGCGGCATGGGCTCGCCAGTTTTGTAGTGCTTCGCGTAGTGGGCGAAGACGGCGGGATAGAGCGCCCAGTGCTCGTTGAACTGCGAAGGAAATTCGACGAAGTCGCGAGCGGTGGCAGTGCCGGCGAGAGTGGGATACTCGGCGTTCGAGAACATCCCGTGCAGCGCATGTCCAAATTCATGGAACATGGTAACGACGTCGGTGAAGCTGATCAGAGCGGGTTCGCCGGCCGCCGGCTTGGGAAGATTGGCGACGTTGTAAACCACCGGTTGTCCTCCCAGTAGATGCGACTGCCCGACGAATTCCGACATCCAGGCTCCGCCATTCTTGTTGTCACGCTTGAAGTAATCGCAATAAAAAAGGGCGAGGTGCTTGCCATCGGCGTCGAAGACTTCGAAAACCCGCACGTCGGATTGGTACACGGGAATGTCGTGGCGCTCTTTGAAAGTGATTCCATAGAGCTGATTGGCCGCATAGAAGACGCCATTCTGCAGCACGTTATCGAGTTCGAAATACGGCTTAACCTCCGCATCGTCGATGTTGTAGCGGGCCTTGCGGACCTGCTCTGCATAGAAATTCCAGTCGTAGGCTTCTACCTGGAAGCCGCCGTGCCGAGCGTCCTGCTGGGCGTCAATGACGGCCTGAATGTCTTTGGCCTCGTGGGCGGCCTTTGCGGTCGCGGCGGGGACGATAGCATCCATGAACTGCAATGCTTTTTCAGGTGTCTTGGCCATCTGATCTTCGAGTTTCCAGGCGGCGTAGCTCGGATAACCAAGCAGCTTCGCCTTGCGCGCGCGAAGTTGCGCAAGATGCGCGATGGTCTCCCTGGTATCGTTAGCGTCGCCGCGCTCGGCGCGGTTCCATGAGTGTTCGGAGATGGCCTGACGGGTTGCCCGGTTGCTCAATGAAACGAGGTCGGGTTGCTGAGTCGTGTTTTGAAGCGGAATCAGGAAGCCTTCAACTTTACGGCCCTTGGCTGCCTGCGTGGCGGCCGCGATGCGAGCTTCGGAGAGGCCGGTGAGCGCGCCCTTGTCGGTCGTGATGTAGGCGCCTTCCTTTGTGGCAGCGAGAAGTTTGGTGTTGAATGCGTTCGAAAGCGTAGAGATTTCTTCGTTGAGCTTTCGCAGTTCGGTCTTATCGGCTTCCGAGAGATTCGCGCCGGCATGGACGAACTGATCGTAGGTGTATTCCAGCAGGCGAAGAGACTCGGGATCAAGTTTAAGCGTGGCGCGCTGCGTGTAGATGGCGGCTACGCGCGCGAAAAGTTTTGTGTTCAGGAAGACGAAGTCCCGATGCGCGGCCAGTTTCGGAGCCTCGATGGTTTCGACATTCTCAAGGAATGGATTGGTGTTTGCTCCCGTGACTCCATTGAACGCTGCATGGACACGGTCCAACAACAAACCAGTTTTTTCCATGGCGACAATGGTGTTGTCGAAGGAGGGCGCGGCGGGATTGTCGGCGATCGTCTGAATCTCGACCTTCTGCTGCGCCATGCCGGCCTCAATCGCGGGCTGGTAGTCTTCGTCCTTAATCTTGTCGAAGGGCGGCGCCTGAAACGGAAGGATACTGGGCGCATAGAAAGGGTTCGAGGGACCGAAATCGGCGGTCGCGGCGAGTGCAGGGTTGAGGGAGCCGATAGTCACGGCTCCGGCGGCGATCAGGTTCGTCATGAATAACACCATTGTCGTTGTTTTGGCAGTGCGGGGTCGAGTACAAAGCATCATGTCTATGGAAATCCTCGTGTGTACGATTGTAACGGGAGGAATCGGATCAGGGAATTAGCCGAGAATGGAGCGGCATTTTGGGGCGTTGCACGATAAAGCAGCACGTTCCAAGCCATCTTGTCTGTCCGCACCGAACTAGTGTCCGATAATTCCCGCCGCCCAAGCCAGCACCGCAATTCCCAGCACAATCCGATAAACCGCAAACGGTGCAAAGCCGCGCTTGCGGACATAGCTCATGAACCAGGCGACGGCTCCGTAGGCAACGATGAAAGACACGACGAAGCCAATGGCGAGGATGACCCACTGGTGAGGCGTGATTGTGGCGACGCCGATGGGATTTTCATCCTTGCCGCCATGGATCGACTTGAAGAGCGTGTAGAGCGTGGCCACGGTCATCGTGGGGATGGACAGAAAAAAAGAGAACTCGAGTGCAGCGGCGCGCGACATTCCCACCAACTGCCCGGCCGCAATCGTGGACATAGATCGCGAGGTGCCGGGAAAAACGGCGGAAAGAATCTGGCAAGCGCCGATCCAGATCGCTTGGCCGCCGTGGATGTCATCCATTTTCCAGGTGTGGATCGGCGAACCGGGCTCATTCGGGCCGGCTTTTTCCCAAGGTGCTTTCATGGCGTCGATGATCCACATTACGATGCCGCCGACCAGCAGGGCAGTGCCCATCACGTAGAGGCTCTCGAGGTTCTTGCCGATCACCTTGGTCAGCAGAAACGAAGGGATCGCGGTCACGACGAAGGCGATCATCACCAGACTGAGCGGATGGGTGAGGTAGTCGCAGTCTTCCTTCTCGCCTTCGGGGAATGTCGAGATGAGCTTCGCGATGTGGTGCCGAAAATAAATCGGCAGCACAAGGATCGCGCCCAGCTGGATCACGATCGAGTACATCTTCCAATACCCGCTCGACAGCGGGACATTCAGCAGGACCTCGGAAATTCGGAGGTGCGCGGTGGAACTGACGGGCAGGAACTCAGTAAGCCCTTCGACAATTCCCAGCAGCGCGGACAAAAGATAATCGTTCACGTGTTCTCTCCATTAACGTAGAAACGCGGCTTGCCGCATCAGAGCGGAGACGGGACAAGCCCCGTCTCTGCAGGGGAATTCATCGGATTCCAAGAGCCGCCGGAATCGTGATTTGTCCAATCTTGACAGGTTCTGCGTATCTCCGAAAGAAACTATCTGGCTTCCACTGCGGGCGAAGGTCGTCGTTGGCAATGTTGATGAGCACGGCTCTGACAATTTCCTCGTACTGCGCCGCCGCGGCGAGGTCGACCGGTTGATTCACGTCGTCGGAGGGCGCGTGATAGCGCTGGGTCAGCCAGTCTTTGAAAATCTTCTGCTCGGGCGTCCCCGGCTCGGGCGCAATGCTCATGATCACCGAGGGTATGCCGTGACGGATGAAGTTGTATTGATCGCTGCGGACGAAGAGATTGCGCAACGGCTCGGGATCGGGCTGAACCTTGACGCCGCGCGATTGCGCAATCTCCCGCACCCGATCGCCCAGATCGGAGTCATCCAGTCCGAGCACGGTGAGAAGCTTTAACGGCACGATGGGCAGAAACATGTCGACATTAATATCGGCCACGATGGACTTCGGTGCGACGGTGGGATGCGCGGCGAAATATTTGGAACCGAGCAGTCCTTTTTCTTCGCCCGTGACCAGGACGAGAAGGATCGAGCGGCGCAATTTCTCCGGATTCTTCTTGAAGCTTGCGGCCATATCAAGCACGAGGGCGCTGCCCGAGCCGTTGTCCATCGCCCCGTTGTAAATGCGGTCGCCGTTGATGGGTTCGCCGATCCCGATGTGATCGAGGTGGGCGGAGAGCACCACGTATTCGTCTTTCAACGCGGGATCGCTGCCGGGAAGTTTTGCGACGAGGTTCGCCGATTCAATCCTGGTGACGTCTACTTTCGTTTTCGCAGCCAGCGAAACGGCGAGCGGAAAGTGCGGCAGGGGCTTGCGGTCTTTACCGAGAGCCGCGATTTCTTCGAAAGTGTGGCCGGAGCCGGCAAAAAATTTCTCGGCACTGGCCGGGTTGACGATGACCGCGAGCTTGGCGCCTTCGGTCTCGTCGAACTCGGGATAATCGAGATCCATCGAGGGATGGGCGCGGTTAAGCGCGATGCGGGACCATGGAATATCCATGGCAGCGGGATTGGGCAGCGAAACGATGCCGATGACGCCCGCGGCGCGCAGCACTTTCCAGCGCTCGGCGGCCGTTTGATAATGCGAAGCCAGCGCGCCGGGGATTTCGGAGGGCGACCCGGAAAGGATCACAATGATCTTGCCCCGTAGGTCGAGCCCGGCGAAATCGTCATAATTCTTCTCAGGGACCTTGAGACCATAGCCTGCGAAAACTAGCGGTGCCTGAACCTCGGGCGAGGGCATAATGCGCGTGCCAATGATGGCATCCTCGCCGAGAGCGAGCGGTTCACGATTGCCCTCGCCGATGAGGGTAAGGCTGCAGTCCTTTTCGACAATCTGGCGAGAGACGAATTTCACAGGCTGGTAGAAACCGTTTACGCCCGCAGGTTCTGCACCCGCGCTCTTGAGTTGCTCGACGGCATAGGCCTGCGCTTCGCGCTCTCCGCGGCTGCCGGTATCGCGGCCTTCCAGCTTGTCGTCGGCGAAAACCTTGATGTGATTCCACCACGTCTGACCGTCGAAATGAAAGGTGGCGGTTTGGGACCCAGCGGAAAATGCGAAGAGGAGCGCGAGCAGCAAAGCCGATGACTTGATTTTCATGTCGTTTCTCATTTAAGTAAGCGAAGATTTCTAGGATAGCAGGAAGCGGAGGACAGGGAGGTCAGAACTTCGCGCGGACTAGACCCTCGGTTTGACCGCAAGATGTGGATAGCACTGTCGACGCATCGCCCGATATCGTCCGCTCATGCATAAGACCATCGATCCCACCATCCTCTACTTCGGAACACCCCTAGCGCTGATCAGCACTCTGAATCCTGACGGTTCGCCGAACCTTGCACCAATGTCGTCGGCGTGGTGGCTGGGCTGGAGTTGTATGCTCGGCTTGGGCCAGATGGGCCAGACTTCCGACAACCTCATCCGCACCCGTGAATGCGTGATTAACTTGCCGTCGCAGGATCAGGTGGCACATGTCGATCGCCTGGCCCTGACTACGGGCAGAAATCCCGTGCCCGACAAGAAACGCGAATGGGGTTATCGATATGAAGCGGATAAGTTTGGCATTGCGGGATTCACTGCAGTGGAATCGGAATCGGTCGCGTCACCGCGCGTGCTGGAGTGTCCCGTGCAGATGGAGGGCATCGTCCACGATTTCCGCGCTTTTGGCAAGAACGTCAGTGCCAACGTGTTCGAAGTGCACATCGTGAAACTGCATGTCGATGAAAAGTTACTGGTGGGACACGGTAACGGCTCGCGGCCGCATATCGATCCGGATCGCTGGCGTCCGCTGATTATGAGCTTCTGCCGGTTCTTTGGACTGAGCGGCGAGGTACATCCATCGCGCCTTGCGGAGTCGGATTTCATGAAATCCATCTCTCGACCAATGCCGCCGAACATTCCTCAAAGACAGTGACCTGGAATCGGGCCAAAGCTTTTCAAAATTGATACTGCAGGGACGCCGCCAGGTAGTGCGCCCGGTACGACGGCTGGTCCGCTCCCATGAACAAATATCTGGCCGCGCTGGTGTCGCCAACCACGAAGTACGGATAGTACGGGCTCGGCGTACCGATCAGAGGGCTGGTGCAGCCGGGCACCGGGGCGGACGGCGGCAGACCACTCACGCAACCCATGTACGGGGTCATGGGACTGGTCTGGTAATCCTTCGAGTCGAATTGCGTATAGCGGTATTCGACTTTGGGTGTCAGGTTTTTTGTCAGCTTGTACTTGAAGATGGTTACGAACTCATGGTTGCGGCTGGTGGTCTCGGGATAGTTCACAGCGGCGTTGGTGCCGGTCAGCAAAAACTTGTCAGGTCCGGTGGTAATGGTTGGATCGCCGAGCGGCCGGCTGTCGACATTGCCCTTTGCCGCTGGCAGCGAGTAGTAAGTATTCCAGGAAACCTTTTTCCCGAGCTTGGCGTCCCATCCCACCGCAAAAATTTGCACGTGATCGATGGCGGTGCTTCCCCAATCGTTGTTGGCGCTGTCGCACCCCTGGGTCGTGAGGCTGCAATTGAGCGGCGTAGGAGTAGGTCCGCTGCCCGGCACGCGGTACCGCGACACCATGGACTTGTAGTAGCGCTCGTACGAGTACTCGGCGAAAAGGGAAACCGACTTGGTCAGCACAAAGTCCGCGTCGAATCCGGCATCGTAAGAAAGATCTTTGAGTACGCCGTACAAATAGTAAGGATCGGCTGTGCCCGCGACGAAGTTCAGGGGTGTAGGACTATTCACCCCACCGGCGTGGTTGTAATTGTCTTGCAAGGTCCCGCCGAAGCCCGACAGACTCAACCGGTCGGTCAGGTCGTAATCGAGTTCGACTTCGCCACGATTGCGCGTGCGTGCGGCCTCGTCAAAGCGGCGGCTGAAGATGGAGTCGTTGGTGATACCACCGGAAGTCGCCAGCGCGTCTGCATCTACATACGTCTCCGGATTACGGCTGGAATACCGGTAGGAGGCGCGGAACGCGAGATTCTTGCGCAGGGTTGAGTCCACCGCGGTAACGAATCCGTTCTCGGTCGAATGCTCGACGTCGCGGTCGGTGCGGTCCATGATTTCGCCTTCGTAACCCGCTTTGAACGAACTCTTCTTTGCGAAGTACCAGTTGCCGGTGACTTCCACATTTTTCTTGTTGTATCCGAACGGCGTGTTCTGCACCGGACTACCCAGGCTCGCGGCCGCGATGTCGCCCTCCACCGGCGTCATGCTGAGCACGGGCGTGTTGTTGTCGTAATCGTACTGCCGGTACCCGGCCTTGATTTCGAACTTTTTTCCCAAGTGCTCAATCAGTGTGTAGTTCATCGCCAAGGTATGTTTTTCGCCTTCAAGGCTCGGTGCCGGCAAGGGCCCGGTCTGCGCTTCGAGCAGCGAGTTCGAGGTGTAAGGGATAAAGGGATCATTCTGGCGCAGCCATCCGGCATTGATGCTGGCAAGCAGGTAAAGGCCCTTGGCCAGGCGAAACGAACCGGCGAAATTGATGTAGTTGGCATTGTTATCCGGATAGAGATCGACGCGCCCGGTTGCCGGCCCTTGGGTTGCGGCCGTGCACAGGTTTGTTCCCGAGCCCGGCGCTATGCAATCGGTGGTGCGGAAGGGATTATCAAAAAGCAGAGTGCTGGTGCTGTTGTGGAAAAACGAACCCAGGTAGCCAAATTGCACTCCCCATCTCTCCCGCACATGTTCCACCATAAACTTGGCGGTGCTGGTGAAGTAATCGATCGGTTCCGGCACTTCCGCTCCAAAGCCACTGCTTAACGATGCGCTGGGGCTGGAGTTGAAAAGCAAGCCCAGCGGCCGCTGGCCCGACTCGTGCTCCCGCGAGAAAGAACCAAGCACACCCCAGTGCGGAGTGAGGTTATAGGAAACCAGGCCGGTTCCGGCGCGGCGTTCGATGCCGGGAACAATAAAATTCAAGCCCGGCACCAGTTGCGTCTGAATAAGGCTGGGCAATGAAGTGGACGAAGACACAGCCTCGAGAGCGTTGCGGGTGATCAGCGGAATGGTGAGCACTCCGCGCGCGGTCTGCGTATAGGGAGTGCGCGTGGTGTTTGAGAAGATATGCGGAATTTCATCGTAGCGGATCTGAACCTTGAAGCGGTTCCACGCCCCGAACGTGGCCAGGTAGCTCTGATCGAGATAGATCGCTTTGTCCGACTGCAGGTCGACGAAATACTTCGATTTGGCCAAATCGTCCATAGTCAGACGGAAGCGGCGGATAAAAAAACCGTCGCGCAAATCACGGTATTCATCGTAGTTGGAAGTCTTGAGCGGCGGCTGAAAGGGCAAATCGGGACGGCCATACACATCGCCCCAACTGGTGCGCCCGCCAGCTTCAACCATCCCATGCTCGGGGGCCTGGTCCTGGCCGAGGGATACCGCCGGAACCATGAGGAGCACAAGCAGGACCAGGGTGATCTTCTCTGTGGCCGTTGTCATCGTCATCGTCATTGCTGTCTCCTGACTACCGCAAGAAGAAATTTCCCGAGGGACTGTTGGATCCATGGATCAGAGAGTGGCAATTGGTGCATCCCCGATTAAAGTTCTTGATCGAGCTGAGCGGCTGGGCTTGCGTCGGATGGCGGCTGGAAACGTGGCAGGAGTCGCAAACCCGGGGCATCCGCACCTTCAGCAAGTCCGGATTGCTGCTGCCGTGCGGCTCGTGGCAGTTGGCACAGTTCTCCATAACCGGAGGATGCTCCCAGAGGAATGGTCCCCGGCGTTCGGTGTGGCAGCTCAGGCAGTTCTCGTTAATCGTGCTCTGAATGAGCTGGCTTGGATTGGGGCTGCCATGCGGATTGTGACAACTGGTGCAAGTGACCTTGCCCTCGCGGTACGGCATATGCGAGGAGCGCTGCAATTGCGCCCGCCGCATCTGATGACACTGCAGGCACAGCTCAGGCTGCGGCTTGTGAGTGCCGACGTGTTCGGTGAGCGGAGCGCCGTAACGCGACTCCTTGCCCTCGAGCGCTTCATACCGTTGCGCCTGGCTGCCATAGTGGACTTCATGGCAGTCCACGCAGGCCATGGCCCGCGACTCGTGCGGGCTGCCGCGCCAGAACATCTGATTCCCCTTCGTATGGCAGGACAAACAAGCCGAGTTTTTCTCCTCGACCGTGTTCACGGAATCCTTGGTAAAGCGGACGGGAATGGTATTCTTGCCGCCGCCCGCATCCACGTGCGCTTCCCCCGGCCCGTGGCAGGACTCGCAGCCGAGCGCGTCCAGCGCCGACTTCGGATGCGCCATGGCATTGCCCATAATCGTGTGCACAAAGCTCTTCTGCTGCTCGGCGTGGCACGTAGCGCATACCTCCGAACCAACGTAGTCGCTGTCCGGCTTGGTGGCCGATGGGGTAGGGGGAGACGGTTTTGCCGCAGGCGTGCTGGCGGATGGAGCGTCCTTATCGGCTACCGGCTCGCTAGCCTGCCCGGAAGCATAGGCGACGACGACGAAAAGGAAGAAGAAAAGACCTATAACAGAGATCGGAAAAACTCGAGAGGCCCTGCAGTCTTCTGGCATTAGCCTGTCCCCCTGAAAAGTGAAGTCGTCCCGCGTCGTCATCAGTACGCATGTCCCATCAACGACGCCCGCCATTGGTGAGAACCACCTTATAGTGCCCCTTCTTTTGCCGCGTTTCCAAACGTCTCATACGCCTTCATAATGTCGTTCATCGCGAAACGATGCGTCACCAGCTTGCTCGGCTGCAGCTTGCCCGAGCGCACTACCTTAAGCAGCATCGGCGTTGAAACCGTGTCCACCAGTCGTGTGGTAAGCGCAATATTGCGGTCCCACAGTTTCTCCAAGTGCAGTTCCACTGGCTTGCCGTGGACACCCACATTCGCGATGCGTCCTCCAGCCGCGACCATATACTTGCCCGGACCGTGATAAACCAGCGCTTTCATGGTGGTGCTGGGGACTTGGATCAGCGACACGCGTGGTCGCCAGTTCGAGTTCAGCGGTGGTCGTAGTCATTGACATCTCCTCAAAGAACCATTTATGCTAAGCGGATTCCCAGCGCCCCTACTGATCAAAATTGCACACGTTCAACAAGCAAGAGAGAGACAAAACAGGTCGAGCGCACCAGGGTCAGGTTGCGGATGAGAGCAGTTATGGCGTCGGTTTCCGTCACTTACGGAACAGAGCGTATATAAGATTGCCGATAGCTGTCTGTGACGGGCAAACAAGGAAAATGTGATGAAACCGAGAGTCGATGTTTGACATGAGTCCGCCTGCAAACTTCGCGGGCGCAGTTCGACACGGCAAGGTCGACGATGTAGTGGAGGTCAACGTGCTGCGTTATGGGGAACCGGTGACGGCGCCGGTCAGACTCAAGCAGCGCAAATAAGCGGACCTCGTCAGCGGCTTAGCTTGCTGTGGCTTTTCATTTTGTCATCGAAGGCGAAAAAGAAAACGGCCGGGAAAAATTCCCAGCCGTTTCTTAGCGCCACAACGAGGATACTCAGCTCATCTTCTTATTGCCCCTCAAGTTGGAAGACTAAAAATCGTGATCTTCCGGAGTGCAGGAGCAGACGCCGCCGCCGCTGCCCAGGATCACTGCGTACTGACAGATGCTTGTGAGCACGCTAAATTCAGCCGCGGTGAGGGCTGATTGAGTCAATGGTGACTGGTTGGCAACAAATGGCCCCGACCACTTCGAAGTCGTCAGGTTTACCTGCGATCCCTGGATCTGGGTCATCCATCCGGCCAGCCCATGGGCCAGGACGGTCGGCGGGTTCGAATCCGTAGCCGCAATGACCTTGATGACACCGCGGGTTGGCTTAATCCCGGTCACCGTGTTAGCGGTGAGGTTCTTGTCCACGGATTCCGAAAGTAAACCATCCGGCGTGACCACGCAGGCGCAGCACTCTTGCAGCTCCTCGCTGTCATCGAACACGTAGATGGACGCATACAGATTTTGAGACACTCCGAGTGCGACAGTGGCGCCGGTATTAGTCATACGCAGAGCTGCATCAGGGGCGCCCGTGGTATTCGCATTGGAATAGTAGGTGACTTGATAAACATCTGACTGTGCGAAGGCATTCCCGCCCAGCAGCAGAGTGATTGCCAATATCGGAAGCAGCAACAATCCAAGCTTTTTCATTTTGTGGCACTCCTAAAAGTTTTGTGGCCCCTGGCGCCGGAAACCCAATCAGCTCTGGGCGTTTCAGGCACTCTAACGTATAGCCAGTGACTAAAAATCGTGATCTTCCGGAGTGCAGGAGCAGACGCCGCCGCCGCTGCCCAGGATCATGGCGTACCCGCAGGTGCTTTGGAGCACCTCAAATTCAGCCGCGCTGAGATCCGCGAAGGTCAACGGGGACTGGTTGGCAACAAATGGCGCCGACCACTTCGAAGTAGTCAGGTTAATCTGCGATCCCTGGATCTGGGTCATCCATCCGGCCAGTCCATGGGCCAGGCCGGGGATGCTCGCCGGGTTCGAACTGGTAGTCCCAATGACCTTGATGATTCCGCGGGTCGGCTTGATCCCGGTCACCGTGTTAGCCGTAAGGTTCTTGTCCACGGATTCCGAAAGTAACCCATCCGGCGTGATCACGCAGCTGCAGCACTCTTGCAACTCCTCGCTGTCATCGAAAACGTAGATGGCGGCATACAGATTTTGAGACACCCCGGCTGCGACAGTGGCGCCGGTATTAGTCATGCGCAGGGCTCCATCCGGGGCGCCCGTGGTATTCGCATTGGAATAGTAGGTGACTTGATACGTATCGTCTGCGAAGGCGTTCCCGCCCAGCAGCAGGGTGATAGCCAATATCGGAAGCAGCAACAATCCAAGTTTTTTCATTTTGTGAGACTCCTTGTAAGCGTTGTGTGGCCCCTGACGCCGGAAGACACAATCAGCTCTGGGCGCTTCAGGCACTCTAACGTATAGCCAGTTCTTTACAACTACCCAAGCGGATTAGCCGGGTGCCCCATCCTTGCGCGTTCTTTGCGCAAGGGTGGGATTCCACGTCCGCTCACCGCTTCGGATTTTCGCCGGCCCCGCAACGCCGCTCGAAGATTTCCTCAAACCCCAGCCCGGAGAACGAAAAATCACAGCCCACTTCCCGCAAGCAACCGTCGAGATCACGCAGTGGTTCCCAAGTTTACTCCTCTTCGTCGGGTAGCCCGTACAGCTCAACGTCGGACGTTTCCAAAGATAAAGGGCAACTATCTCAAACAGCTGCCGATTGCCCTACCCAAGACGCCGGAGTCCGAGAACCTTGAGAGCAAAGGCCGCCGCAGGCTACCGCCCGGCCTCGAACCGGTAGCCGATCCCGCGCAGCGTCTTCAGATAGCGCGGATGCCGCGGATCGCGCTCAATCTTCTCGCGCAGGCGGCGCACAAAAACGTCAATTGAGCGAGGCGTCACGAACGATCCTTCTTTCCACACGGCGTCAAGCAGCTGGTCGCGGGTAAAAACGCGTCCGCGGTGCCGCGCCAGATATTCGAGCAGCCGGAACTCGCGGACCGTAGTAAGTACCGTCCGCCCCTGCACACGCACGGTCATGGACGCAATATCGATTTCCAATTCTCCCAACTGAAGGGTCTCGTGATTTTGCGCCTCCGGTTGCCCCCGGAGCGCGCTGCGCACGCGCGCAATCAACTCGCGCGGACTGAACGGCTTGGTGATGAAGCCATCTCCGCCAACGTCGAAAGCCTGAAGACGGTCAGGTTCCTGGGCCTTCGCAGATAGAAAGATGATGGGGGTCTTACCCAGGCGCTCGTGTTGGCGGATCTGGCGGCACAGATCGAAGCCGCTGATCCCGGGCAACATGATGTCCAGGAGAAACAGCGCCGGGTGCGCCATGGCTGCCTGCGGAACCACGGGCGCACCGGTGAAAAATGTGGAGACCTCGTAACCGGCGGTGCGCAGATTGTGCTCGATCAGACGAGACACATCCGGATCGTCCTCGACCACATAAATCAGATCGGTGGAATGCGCTTTGTCTGCTGCTTCCAGGGGTTCCATAATCGGAAGGATGCGCTCTCAAAAGGCTCGCACGGCAATGGTTTTGCTTTATGGCTCCTGCTCACACTAGAAGGACTTTGTTGCGCCAGTGTTGCGCCAGTGTTAAAGGAGAGTAAATTCGATCCGCCAGAATCAGGCGACAGGTGACAGGTCACAGCTGACAGGAAAAACAAAGTCGATGCGAATCAGGTCTCAGGCCTCGGAGAACCATGTGGTTGATTTAGTCTTTCCTGTCCCCTGTCCCTGCTCTCCCGCCTTTGCCTGCCCTTGGCCCACGGGTTACACTGCGAGACATGAATACAGCGAACCAACCGAACGTGAAGTTCGTGCAAACCGCCGATTACCGCGAGGCCTACGCCAACAGTGTGCAGATACGGGTGAATGTGTGGGATTTCTTCCTCGTTTTCGGAACCATGCAGCAAAACTCGGAAACTCATGTCGAACTCCGTAACTTTCAGGGAATCTACCTCAGCCCGCAGCAGGCCAAGGCGCTCATGGCGCTCTTGCAGCAGAACGTGACCAACTACGAGGCTGCCTTCGGCGAAATCAAACTGGATCCGCGCGCTCCAGGCGGACCCGTTCACTAACGCAGCCTGCTCTGCTGCATTCTTCAATGCCACACGCTTCAATACTGCACTCTCCAATGACGGCGGCGCGGCCGGCGGCGCCCTCCGGTTCGAAGACAAAATCCCGAGCGCCATCTTTCTCGTGGCCGCAGCAATTTCTTCTCTGCGCGCTTTTTTTTGCCGGATTGATGCTGCTGCATGCGCCGCTTCTCCGCCTTCCTTATTTCTGGGACGAGGCCGGCTATTACGTCCCGGCGGCACGCGATTTGTTTCTGACCGGTTCGCTGATTCCCCAGTCCACGCCGTCCAACGCGCATCCTCCGCTCGTGATGGCGTGGCTAGCCCTGGCCTGGCGCGCCTTGGGATACTCCACGCTCGTGACGCGCACCGCGATGCTGGCCCTGAGCGCGTTCTCTCTGCTCGGGCTGTTTCGACTTGCGCGGATTGCGACGGGCGGGAATTCGTCTATAGCGTGGGCAACAACCGCGTTGGTGGCGATCTATCCCGTGTATTTCACACAGAGCTCGATGGCGCAGGTCGATTTGCCGGCCGCCGGATTTACGTTTTGGGCGCTGGCCGCCTATATAGAAGACCGTCTGTTGAGGCAAGCACTCTGGTTCGCGCTGGCGGCGCTGGCGAAAGAGACGGCGATCCTCGCTCCGCTGGCGTTGTTTGGGTGGGAGTTGCTGGCTTATTTCATCCGGTCGAACTCGAAGGAACGTTGGAAGGACATTCTTACACCAGACGGCCGGCGCACCCGCTGGCTGCATTTGCTGCTTCCGGTCGTGCCGCTGGCAGGCTGGTACGCTTACCATTATTCGAAGACAGGCTTCCTGTTCGGCAATCCCGAGTTCTTTCGCTACAATGTCGCCGCTACGCTCAATCCCCTGCGTATTCCCCTGGCGCTGGCAATGCGCCTCTGGCAACTCTTCGGATATTTCGGCCTTTATCTCCTCACGCTGGCGGGATTGCTGGCGATGTTTCGTCCGCCGCGTGGGTCGAAAGAAATGTTGAACGAGACGTCAACAAAGAAATTAGACGGAAAAGTGAGGTTGAATGAAACAGATAGCTCAGTGGTCCGTCCGCGAATTCCATTCTGGGTGCAAGTGTCGTTTTTGTCGGTAGTGCTCGCTTACCTGGCTTTCATGTCCGTTGTGGGCGGAGCGGTGCTGGCTCGCTACATGTTGCCGGTTGTTCCGCTAGTGATTCTCGTGCTGATCTCGACTCTCTGGCGCCGTGCGCGCCATTGGAAATTAATTGTGGGTGCCGTCGCCGTCGCCTTTGTCGCGGGCCTGTTCATCAATCCGCCCTATGGATTTTCTCTCGAAGACAATCTCGCCTATCGCGACTATATCGTGATGCACGCGGAAGCCGGCCGCTTCCTGGCGATGCGATATCCCGGCGCGCGCGTGCTGACTGCATGGCCCGCATCGGACGAACTCACGCGGCCCTGGCTCGGCTACGTGAGCGAACCTTACCAGATCTTGCGGATCGAGGATTTCTCAGCGCCCCGGATCGAGGCGGCCATCCAAACTCGTAAGCATTTCGACGTAGCTTTCGTATTCTCCACCAAGTATCAGCCACCGCATCCACTCTTCGAAAATTTGGATGCGTGGCAGCGCATCAAAGAAAAATTCTTCGGCTACCATCGCGATCTGCTCCCCGAGGATATTGCACAGCGCTTCGGGGGGGTGATTGCCTATCACAAGGAAGTGAACGGGCAGTGGATCGCGGTGGTCGCAGTGGAGCAGTGAGCCTTTCCTGTGTGGTGACGGGGCTTTGCCCCGTCCAAGGTTGCGTAGGGATAGACGCCCTCGTCCGTCCAGCCGAGTGCAGCTCGGCCCCTCCCTGCAGCCACCGCAACTCTGAATTCGCTATAGCGCAATCGCCGGACCGGCATGTATCATTTTCGGCAGGAGCCTCATGAGCACCGTCAAACAGGACGTCGAATCGCTGTTGAACAGGCTGCCGGACAATGTCTCGGTTGAAGACATACAGTATCACCTCTATGTTCTCGACAAGGTTCGTCGCGGGTTGGAAGATGCCCGCGTCAACGGCACTCTCTCGCAGGAAGAAGTGGAGAGTCGTTTCAGCAAATGGCTCACCGAATAGTCTGGTCGAGTCGCGCCGCCCAGGATCTTGATTCAATCACCGACTACATAGCCGCGGATTCTCCTGCCTATGCCGGCGCGGTTCTTAAGAACATTGTGAATCAGACGAGGATACTGGCTCGCTTTCCACAGGCAGGCCGCAAAGTGCGGGAGTTTGACGATGAGAACATACGCGAATTGATTGTCTACAGCTACCGGATCATCTACCGATTGCAACCCGAGGAGGCGCTGATCGTTGCGGTGATCCACGGCAAAAGGGTTTTGCAGTAGATCGGTTTTAAACTCTCCCGTCGAAAATTTCACGTCCCGAGCAAATGGCAGGAATGCGTCTTGACCACAACCCATACCCTTTTGCCGGGCTCAAGTTGCAGAGCGTCCCGCGCCGCCAGCGTTATATGCACCTCGAACTCCGTGCCGCCGCAATCGACCATCGCTGAGACGATGACGTCTCTCTGCTCCAACTGGATGATAGCTCCCGGCAAAATATTACGAGCACTCAGTCCGTGCGGACTCTCCGTTGCCAGCAGCAGATCGCCAGCCCGGACTCCCACGCGCAGTCGCGAACCCACCTCGGCCCGAACCAGCGGCGTTTCCAATTCCACCTGCCCGCTTCCCAAGCGGCAGGTCATAGTGCCGCGTCTCTCATGCAGGGCCGTCACCGTGGCGTCGAAGATGTTCTCGAATCCTGAGAGGTTCGCGACCGTCTCCAGCCGCGGTGCGCGCATCACTTCATGTGGCTGCCCTTGCGCCACAATTCTTCCTGCATCCAGCACAATCACCTCGTCGCCAAGGGCAAACACTTCCTCGCCGTTGTGAGTGACGAAGAGAATTGGGACGCGGTATTGCTGGTTCCAATTGCGCAAATCGCCGACGATCGACGATTTTGTCGGATGGTCCAGCGCAGCCAGCGGCTCATCGAGCAGCAAGGCGCGGGGTTCGGTTACCAGAGCGCGCGCCAGCGCAACGCGCTGGCGCTCGCCCCCGGAGATTTGCGCCGGACGCCGGTCGCGCAAGTGACCGATGCAGAACGCCTCGAGCATTTCGCGGCTGCGTTGTTTTCGCTCAGGCGCGCTCAGCGTGCGGAGTCCGTAGGTAACGTTCTCCTCCGCGGTGAGGTGAGGGAACAGCGCCAGATCCTGATGTACGTAACCGATGCGCCGTTTCCAGGCGGAGACGTTCCGCTTCTTCTCCGAGTCGTAAAGGTCTTCTCCGCCAATGGCAATGCGCCCGTCGTCTGGATCGCTGAGTCCGGCAATGCAATCGAGCAGCGTCGTCTTTCCCGCGCCCGAAGCGCCGAAGAGAATCGTGAAACCGGCCAGCGCCCGAAAGTGGACATTCAGATGGAAGCTCTTCTCAGGATTCGGAAAGCGTTTGCGGATGCGGACTTCGAGATCGGCAGAAATTGGCTGTGGGGTTGCTGGCGTCAACAATGGCGATAGCGATTGCGAGTTTGACTGTGATGACGAGGGCGACGCTGGCTGTGCCCGGAGGCTGGTCTTTATCGGCATGGACCCACCATTGCGGGACGCCGGTTCAAACCATACCGATTCAAGGCGAAGACGACCGATAAAACCAAAAACGAGATGATCAGCAGCACCAGCGCCGTCTGATTCGCGCTGGAATAATTTGCCGTCTGTACCTGATCGTAAATATCAATCGAAATGGTGCGCGTCACTCCCGGAATGTTTCCTCCCACCATGAGCACAACCCCGAACTCTCCCAGGGTGTGGGCGAAGCTGAGAGCAAACCCCGTGACCAGCCCGGCCTTTGAAAGGGGAAGTACGATCCGGCGAAAGGTCTGCATCGGAGAATGGCCAAGCGACGCCGAAGCGCGAAGGAGGTTGGGATCGACCGCGCCGAACGAGGCCGCGAACGGCTGTACAGCGAAGGGCAGGCTGTATAACAAAGAGCCAATCACCAGCCCCTCGAAAGTAAAAGCCAGGGTGTGCCCGGTGAGCGACTCCCACCAGCGGCCGAGTGGACTGCGCGAACCGAGTGCGACGAGGACATAGAAACCAAGCACAGTCGGCGGCAGAACAATGGGAAGCGCAACCGCGGCCTCGACCAGAAACTTCCAGCGCCAGCGCGAATAAGTCAGCCAGTAGGCGATGGGAATTCCGATCGCGATCAGCAGCGTAGAGCCTATGGATGCGAGACGTACTGTCAGCCAGAACGCCTCCCAGTTCATTTCACTGCTTCTCCACTTGAATGTTGTTCGGCCGGCAGGCTGAAACCGTAACTGTTGAGCAGGGTAGCAGCCTCTGGACTCCGCAAAAAGTCCAGAAACTGGCGGGCCGCTTCCTGCTGCTTTGATTTTGACAGTACAACCGCCGTCTGATTCAGCGTCGGATAGGCGTCGAGCGGGATCGTCCAATAACGGCCTTTATCTTTCATCGCGGGTGCAAGCGCGTGGGAGAGCGCGATCAGCCCCGCCTGCGCGTTGCCCGATTCGACGAACTGCGCCGCCTGCGACACGTTTTCTCCCAGAACCAGCCGGCTGGAAACCTGGTCGTAAATTCCAAAATGATGCAGCGCCGCCGCTGCGGCGCGTCCGTAGGGCGCGGTTGCTGGATTCGCGATCGAAATCTTCTTGACCGTCGGGTCAAGCAAAGCTTTTATACCGAGTTTGGATAAATCCAGCGCCGAGTCGCTCGGCACCCACAGCACCACCCGGCCGACGGCATATCGGTAGAGCGTATCTTTCAAAGCCAGTCCCTCGGCGATCAACTGCTGAGGATATTCTTCGTCGGCCGAGAAAAAAACGTCGAAGGGCGCACCGTTTCGTATTTGATTGGTCAGATTGCCGGACGCTCCGAACGAGAGCTTCACCGTCCGCCCGGTCTTTTTCGTGTATGCGTCGGCCAGTTGCGGCAGAGCGGCGCTCATATCCGCAGCCGCCACCACGACGACTTCCTGCCCTGCTGCGAATGCTCCCCCGAACAGGACAAGTAGCGCCAGCAATTTTCTCATGGTAAATTTTCTTCCTTCACAGACGGCTATCGGGTGAGACTTCCCCGCTTGGGTTCAAGGAAAACCCCACCTCGTCGGCAAGCTGCTTGCACAGTATAGCGTTGAATGTCGCGATGGGGATTCGATCCCACGGTTCCCGCCCCATCCCTTGCGTTCCGGACACTGGTGAGAAACAATCCTCCTGTCACTTTTATGCGATTTGTTTTTGGGCTGACCATTGCGCTTGGGCTGAGTTTCCCGCTTACCGGAGTGGCTTCGGTGCCACAACAGCCGGGAGATACGAATCCCGCCGCACAGGCTCCTCCTGCTGCGAAACAGAACCCGCCGGCAGGGCAGGCTCCCGCCCAGAATCAGGCGGCTGCGGTCAAGCAGCAAAAATCCGATGCAGCCGCGCACCCCGCCAGTTCGCCGAGCGCTGGTGCGGTGACCGTCCCCAGAAAGCGCCGCAAGCACACCCCGCCGCCGTCCAATGGCGCTCCGCGGCGGATCGTGGTTCGGGAGGGCGGCGCAAACGAACCCGCGGCGCAGATTGTGCCCGGTATGTCTCCGGCAGAGGCTGATCGTCAGCGCCAGAATGCAGAACATTTGCTGGGCTCAACCGGCGACCAAGTCAAACAACTGTCAGGGCGCACACTGGACGCCCAACAGCAGGAGACGGTTGGGCAGATCCGCAAATATATGGAGGGTGCCCGCGCGGCGTTGAAGGAAGGCGATGTGCAAAGAGCGAGCACGCTGGCGGAGAAGGCGCATCTGCTGGCGGAGGATTTGGTGAAGCATTAAAGCAGTATCCAGTACCCAGTTGCCAGTATCCGGTAAACGAAAGCTGTGCTGCTACGAGTGTTCATATTGCGCCGCTCTACTTGTGATGCTAGAATGTATCACATGACCAAAGCCTCGGTTCGGGACCTGCGCTACGATTTCAAGAAGATTGAGCGCCTTCTGCTGAAGGGCGAAGAGGTGCAAATTACCAAGCGCCGGCGTGTCATCGCCCGCTTGGTGCCGGAGAGCGAGCAATCGACGACGGTAATGCCAGATTTTCGCGCCCGTATGCGCTCGATCTTCGGCGACAAGGTGATGTCGGTTAGCGGGGCAGATTTGATATCCGCCGATAGAGACCGGTATTGAAAATTTACGCCGACGCCAGTTTTCTTGTATCTCTTTATATCCCGGACGCCAATTCCTTCGCCGCCCTGCGCACCGCGCAGGCCTCCTCTGGAAACCGCTTCGTGACTGCTTTGTGCCAACTGGAAGTCACCAATGCCTTTGGTTTGCGGGTCTTTCGGAAACAAGCCTCCCCGGTGGAGGCGAACTCGGCGCTCGCCAACTTCGAGAGGGACTTAGGCGAAGGGCTCTTCCAACTTATAGGACTGCCCGAACATGTATTTGAGCGGGCACGGCAACTATCCCAACAAACCACCGCCACATTTGGAACCCGCACGGCAGATTTGTTGCACGTGGCCGCGGCACTCGAACTGGGCGTGGACTATCTCTACAGCTTTGACAAACCGCAGAGGAAAATGGCCCAAACTGTTCGCCTCAAGTTGAACTAACTCGCTTTTCCCGCAAGCTGACCTAGCTTCTCCCCTCCCGCTTTTGCGCCACAACCAGTCCGCGCGGCGTGGGTAACAGTAGAACTGAGATCAGGCCGTCTTGCTCGAGTTTGAGCGCGGCCTCACGCACCACCTTCAAATGCGAACTTGCGTCGTGCATCAGAATCAGGCCATAAGGACTGATCTGCGGCAAGAAGCGCCGAGTTTCTTGCTCGCGGATCGGCAGATCGCTGTCGCTGAAAAAGAGGTCGATGGTGCCTTCCACCTTCATGTCAAGGCTTGATTCATTGCGCAGTTCGATCCACTCGGCGAGCCCGGAAGCCTCGATTCGCGCTTTTGCATTCTCGTAAATCTGGCGATCGAACTCGCAGGTGATAACGCGCCCGCGCCCGTTCGCTTTCAGTCCCTCGGCAATCCAAAGCGTGCTGATTCCACTGAAAGTTCCCGTCTCCACCACCAGTTCGGGCTTAATCGTCGTCACGACGGCGCGCAGGAATTCCAGTACCTCGGCCTCGGCCGTCATGGAATCGAACATGCGCCAGCGCTCCGGGTGCGGACACTCTGGCGTCGCGCGATGATATTCAGGCTGCAATTGATCGCCGGTGCGCTCGATCTCGCGCAGGATGCGGTGTTCCTGCTTTTCTTTCCTGAAAAGGCGGCGAAGGGACATAAAGGCAGGTCCGAGGTCTTAGGTCGCAGCTGTCAGGAAACCCTTACCAATGCGGATTTCGAGGTTTTTCCTGAGACCCGAAACCTGTCACCTGATTTTTTCTATTCACTGGTAAAGTAGTCCACGCTCACCGGATTTTCAAACAGCGAGTAATCGCGGGTAACAACCGTGATTCCGCCATCGGTCACGAAGTAGCGTTCGCGGTCGGCTTCGGTATCGTAGCCGATCGTGGTTCCTTCGGGAATGTGCACGTCGCGGTCGATGATGGCCTTGCGAATGCGGCAACTTCGTCCCACATTCACGTGCGAAAACAGAATGCTGTTCTCGATCTCGGAGTAGGAGTTGACGCGCACATCCGGAGAAAGCACGCAATTCCGGACCGTGCCGCCGGAAACAATGCAGCCGGCAGAAACCAGCGAATCGAGCGCGCGGCCGGTGCGCCCACTCTCGGCAAACACGAACTTCGCCGGCGGATACTGGCGCTGGTGAGTACGGATGGGCCAGGCCTCATCGTAGAGATTGAACACCGGCGAGACCGAAACCAGGTCCATATTGGCTTCGTAGTAGGCTTCGAGCGTGCCCACATCGCGCCAATAAAGCGCCTCTTTCTTGTTCTCATCGACAAAATTAAAGGCATAAACGCGATAGTCGCCCAGCATCTTGGGTAGAATATTCTTGCCGAAATCGTGACTGGAATCGGGCTCCTCGGCGTCTTTGAGCAGCACCGGAATGAGCACGTCGGTGTTGAAAATATAGATCCCCATCGAAGCAGAAATCTTCGTCGCATCGTAAGGCGAGCGCAGGTCGGTCTGCTTTGGTTTTTCCACGAAGTTGGTGATTCGATGGTCGGGGTCGATATCGACCACGCCGAAGTGGCGGCTTTCGGCGGGATCCACCGTCAATGTGGCGACAGTCACGTCGGCAGCCGCATCCACGTGCTGCTTGAGCATGCGCCCGTAATTCATTTTGTAGATGTGGTCGCCCGAGAGAATCAACACGTACTTGGGCTGCTCCGAGCCGATGGAATAGATGTTCTGATAGACCGCATCGGCCGTCCCCATGTACCAGTTTTCGCTGACCCGCTTCATCGGGGGCAGAATTTCGATGAACTCGCCAATCTCACGCCCAAAAATGTTCCAGCCCTCGCGGATCTGGCGATTCAGCGAGAGCGCTTTGTATTGCGTGAGAATAAAAACGCGGCGCAGCCCGGAGTTGACGCAGTTGGAAAGCGTGATGTCGATGATGCGGTAAATACCGCCGAAGGTCACGGCCGGTTTGGCACGATCGCGGGTGAGCGGATATAGGCGTTCGCCGGCGCCTCCGGCGAGGAGGATTCCCAGCGTATCTTTCATTGGTACACCGTTATCCATTGCTAGACCGTCATCGGCCCACGGCTGGGAAAGCAGCGTGCCACGAGAACGCTTCCCCACATCAACGCGACATACTAGCACAAGGGCGCAGGTCTGAGGGCCACGTTCAACATACAAGAGGTAAGGTGGGAATTCCGTCGCCAGAGTTGCCTCGAACCGCCGCCACAAAAAGAAGTTTTAATGACGGCTGAAAGCTGAAGGCTGACGGCTGCCTAGCAGTGCACGATCTTGTCGCTAATGATTCCACGCGTCGCGTTGCGGGAATCCACGACCAACTGCGCCTCGCTGACGATCTTCTTGTAATCGTAGTCGGAGTGGTCGGTGACGATGAGCACGCAGTCGTACTGGCCGAGATTATCGAGCGCCGAACACTTCATTTGCAGGTCGTACTTGCGGCCGCGGCCAACGAAGGGAAAGTACGGATCGTTATAACTGACCGCAGCACCCTCTTTTTGGAGAAGCTCGATGATAGTGAGGGCAGGCGACTCGCGCAGGTCATCGATATCCTTCTTGTAGGCCACGCCCAGGATCAGGATCTTCGAACCATTGATCGCCTTTTTCTGACGGTTGAGCGCGGAGATGGTCGAGGCGATCACGTTGTAGGGCATCGCCACATTGATTTCGCCCGCCAGTTCGATGAACCGGGTGCGGAAGTCAAACTCCTTCGCCTTCCAGGAAAGATAAAACGGATCGACGGGGATGCAGTGCCCGCCGAGACCCGGCCCGGGATAAAACGGATGGAAGCCGAAAGGTTTGGTGGCGGCCGCGTCGATGATCTCCCAGATATTGAGACCCATGCGCAGGCAGAGCATTTTGAGTTCGTTGACCAGCGCAATGTTGACGCAGCGATAAATGTTTTCGAGTAACTTGGTCATCTCCGCGGCTGCGGGTGAGGAAACGGGAACGGTCCGGCGGAAGATGGAGCCGTAGAGTGCGGCAGCGATTTCGCTGGCCTGCGGATCGAGTCCGCCAATCACTTTCGGAATGTCGTGGCGAGCCACCTGGGTGTTGCCCGGATCCTCGCGCTCGGGCGAGAACGCCACCCAGAAATCATTGTCGCCGGCCGCGCCCTTGCGGGAAGCCTTTAGGCCAGCCCGATTCTCCCGTTCGAGAATCGGAACCAGGACTTCCTCGGTCGTGCCAGGATAGGTGGTGCTCTCGAGGATGACGATCTGACCCGCGCGCAAATGGGGCGCCACGGCGTGCGCGGTGTTGGTGATGTAGCTGAGATCGGGCTCGTGATACTCATCAAGCGGAGTGGGGACGCAGATGATGATCGCATCCGTGGCGGCGATCTGCGAATAGTCGGCAGTGGCTTTAAAGCCGTGTGCTTTTGCGGCGGCGATTTCCTCGGGAGTGATGCGAAAAATGTAAGTACCGCCGCTGGCCAGGGTGTCGATCTTTCGCTGATCGATATCAAACCCGGTGACGGGAAACTTTTGCTCGCTGTAGAGCAGGGCCAGCGGCAGCCCCACATACCCGAGGCCGATGATTCCGACTTGGGCCTGGCGCGCCTCGATGCGGCTTTTCAAATCGCTAAGAAGCGAGGAAGCGGTCATCTGAACATTCATAGGATAGCCACAATTCTAGCATCGTGGTTTGCGCGCCAGGCCGAATGTGGCTGCCATATGATTTTCGCCCGATTTTCATGCGATTCTTACGGGACTCATTGCGATCTTGATTACTGTTGTAATCGAAAACGCTACGGCTGCGCTTTCCTTAGTAACATGCGAATGAGATGCGACTCTCACGGTTGCTCATTGTGCTCTTTCCGGCCGCTATCCTCGTTGCCCTGGCCAGCCAGGCGGCGCGCTTTCTGGTAGTGGACAAACCGGAACCGTCGGACGCCATCATGGTGCTCGCCGGAGAAACCAACGCCCGTCCGGCCCGCGCGCTCGAACTGTTGCGACAGGGAATGGCACAGCGCGTAATCATGAATGTTCAAGTGCGGGATGTCATCTACAATCAGCGCTTGATCGACATTGCGCAGAGCTACGTGAACAGCCTTCCCGAAGCAGCCCGCATTTCGGTCTGTCCCATCACTGGGTTTTCTACTTTTGCCGAAGCTGACGATGCCAGCCGATGCCTGCAGGCGTTGGGCGTGCACCGTGTGCTGATCGCGACCTCCGACTTCCATTCGCGTCGTGCCTCCATGATCTTTCGCCAACGGCTGCCGCAATACCATTTCAGCCTGGCCGCAGCGCGTGGTCCGGGCGGATTTGGCAATGCCTGGTGGACGAACCGCGAATGGGCCAAAATCACTTTCGATGAGTGGCTGAAAATGCTGTGGTGGGAAGCGGTCGACCGCTGGCGATAGCAAGACCAGTTCTCAGTTTCCGGTTCTCAGTTCGCAGTTTTGGAATAGGGAACACCGAAATAACATTTCCAGTCTTGGGTTCGCACTGAGAACTGAGAACTGAAATGCGACTGCTGGCAACTTTTCCCCCGGTGCGATAGTTTGAAGGCTGGAGGTTTCATGGCGCAAGTCACGATTACGGTGCGCAACAACGGTCCGTTGCGCATAGACGATCCCAACGGCGTTGTCGAGATGGTGGACGCCGAGGGCAATAAGTACGACCTTACCGGCAAGACGGCATTCTCCCTCTGCCGCTGCGGCGCGTCCGCCAACAAGCCCTTCTGTGACGGCACTCACAAGGTCGTCTTTCAGGTGGTCGACACGGCGATCAAGATCCCAACGTAGGGACAGCCGCCCTCAGCTGTCCAGCGAGGAGCAGCCTCGCGTCGCGCCATAAGCGCGGGTTGGACAAAACCAAGACTGTGCGCGACCTGTAATCCCTAAACAGCCGAGGACGCCTGTTCCTGCGCAAACCCTAACGCGGCCGGCAGTGATAAACTGCCTCGCCAGAGAGCTTTGTGTCAAACGACTCCAAGTCATCTCAAGAACATGACCGGGCGCTGGGAATGGGCGCGAAGATCACGCGCCGCGATTTCCTGAACGGAGTCGCACTGACGGCAGGTGCGGCCATCATTCCACCGGAAATGTGGGCTGCGGCAGCCTCCGATCTCGAAGCACAAAATGTACCCGGCTACTATCCTCCCGCCAAGACCGGCCTGCGCGGCAGCCACCCCGGCTCCTTCGAAACCATGCATAAACTCCGCGACGGAGCTTTCTGGGACGATGCTCCCAAGGCCGTGGATACGGGCGAATCCTACGATCTGGTGATTGTGGGCGGAGGCATCAGCGGACTCGCGGCCGCGCATTATTTTCGCAAGGCCGCGGGCGACAAAGCGCGCATCCTGATTCTCGAGAACCACGACGACTTCGGCGGACACGCCAAGCGCAACGAATTTCGCGCCGGCAGCCGCACAAGCCTGGGATTCGGCGGCACATATTCCATTGAAAGCCCGGCGCCCTACAGCAAGGTCGCGAAGGGCCTGATCGAAGAGCTCGGGATCGACGTGCCTTCCTATCGCAAGTATGTCAACAAGAGTCTCTACCGTTCCCTCGGTCTAAAGCCGCGCATTTTTTTCGACAAAGAAACCTTTGGCGCCGACAAGCTGGTTCTCAACGCCGTCCATACCGGAGGAGATGAGAGCGGCATCAACGACGAGGCTGGCGAAGCGGGGCTGCGGGAATTTCTTAAAGAGGCTCCGCTGTCGGCGAAAGCCAGACAGGATTTTCAGCGTTTGCTAGCGGACCAGACAGATTATTTTCCCGGTCTAAGCTCCGACGAAAAAAAGGCGCGCCTGGCTCGCATCAGTTATGCGAAATATTTGACCGACAGAGTGGGCGTGAGCGATGAAATCGTGAAATTGTTCCAGGCGCTTCCACACCCGCTGTTCGGCGTGGGTTTTGACGCGGTTGCGGCGCAGGACGCCTGGGGTCTGGAAATGCCCGGATTCAACGGACTCAAGCTTGATCCCGCGCCCGGCAAGGGCATGAACCGCGATTGCATCCGCAACGACGAAGCGGACAAGTACTTTTTTCATTTTCCCGACGGCAACGCCACAATCGCCCGGCTGCTGGTACGGAACCTGATTCCGTCGGCGATTCCGGGAAGCTCGGCAACCGACATCGTGCTGGCGAAGGCGGATTACTCGAAGCTTGACGAACCCACTTCCGCGGCACGCATCCGCCTGAATAGCATCGTGGTCAAGGTGAGCCACCGCGGCGATCCGGCTTCGGCCAAAGAGGTCGAAGTCAGCTATTTTACCGGGAAGAAGCTCAAAACGGTCCGCGCCGCGAACTGCATTCTCGCATGCTGGCATGTGGTGATTCCCTACATCGCGCAGGAACTTCCAGACGCGCAAAAAGAAGCGTTGGCTTCAGCCCAGAAAGTTCCGTTGCTCTATACCAACGTGCTGATACGCGACTGGAGCGCTTTCCAGAAACTGGGGGCGAGCGCAATTTACGCGCCCGGTATGTACCACACCGGCGTGAGCCTGGATCTGCCGGTCAGCATCGGCGGCTATGAATGCACCAAAAAGCCGGACGAGCCAATCGTGGTGCACATGATGAAAGCGGCCTGCAAGCCCGGCCGCCCGGCGCGGGAGCAGCATAAGCTCGGCCGCATCCAGCTGTATACCACGACGTTCGAAACTTACGAGCGCAACATTCGCGAGCAGTTGCTGCGGATACTCGGTCCCGGCGGTTTCGATCCAGCGCGCGACATAATGGAAATCACAGTCAACCGCTGGCCGCATGGCTACGCCTATGAATACAATTCGTTGTTCGACGATTTCTGGCTGCAGGGTAGTGAGACGCCGTGCCAGGTCGCGCGCAAACCGTTCGGGCGACTGGCCATCGCGAACGCGGATGCGGACGCATACGCCTATACGGACTGCGCCATCGACCAGGCATACCGAGCGGTGCAGGAGTTGAAGAGAAATTAGTGGCCACAGGATCAGCCCACGGATTATGGAGGTCCACATATGAAGGCGGGTTCTTCGAAGCGTCCCGCGACAACTGCGAAGCCGCAGCCCAAGGCAGACCGTCCGTTCGCTCCTGGATATGGCATTGTCGGTGCTGAGGCTGGCAAGGGGCTGCTTCCATGGGCTTGGGTTCCGAGGAAAATGAACGCGTGCCGGACGTTCTGGCTGGCCACAATCTACGCAGGTACAGGTAAAAATCGTCCTCATGTGATGCCGTTGTGGGGAGTCTGGGTGGAAGACGGGTTCTTCTTCTCGACCGGACGGACCTCGCGCAAAGCGCAAAACCTTGCCGCCAATCCCGCGTGCACCATTACGAACGACGATGGCCTTGAAGCGGTGATCGTCGAAGGCCTCGCCGAGGAAGCCAAAAACGCAGCCCTTTTGGATCGTGTGGCGGCCGCCTACAAAAAGAAATACAAGATGGACCCGCGAACCATGGGCGAGCCGATTTTCATGGTGCGTCCAAAGACCGTATTTGGATTCATCGAGAAGAGCTTTCCGAAGTCGGCCACGCGATGGAAATTATAAAACCCGCAATTTCTAATTTGTAAATTGAACAGCCCATCCAATTACCAATTACCAATTACCAATCACAAATCCAGCCGTATCCGTCGCGCCGACAAATGCGCTCCCGTCAGCAGCAGCATCCCCGACAGGAACGCCCAGAACATCAAGCTGACGGAGATGGCGAACGGCCCATACACTTCCGCAAAATTCAGCCGCGGCAGGGCGAAGATATAAACGTACTTCAGCGCCTCTGAGAGCAATCCCATAAGGATCGCCGCCGGCAGCACGCCGTTGGCCGGTACTTTGCCGTTCGGCAACAGCCAGTAGACGAGAAAGAATATCGCAATGCTGGCCAGGATCGAGAAAACCTTCATAGTCACAAAGTCCACCACTTGCACATACCAGGCCCCATAGCCGTGCAGCGCACTCTTCAGAAGAGCGACGTTCCCGGCGGTCAATCCCACTGAGAGCAGGGCCAGCGATCCGCAGGCAAACACCAGTCCGAGCGAGATCAATTGATTTCCCAGGTAGGACCGGTTGTTGCGAAATCCCCAGACGCGGTTCAGCGCCACTTCGAGCGGCAGAAAAATTCCGGTGGAAGTAATCAACAGTATGACCAGCGAAAACACTTGCGCCCGATGGTGCTCGCTGACCAGCACATTCAAGTTTCGAATCACGAATTCCTGGCCCGTCGGAATATAGTCGCGCAGCAGGTTCTCGACGACGCCGTACATCACCTTGGAATGAAAAACGTAGCGGATCAGCGTCATCAGCAGCAGCAGAAATGGAAACAGCGAGAGAATTGCGTTGGCCGCAACCGAGAAGGCAAACGTATGGACTTCAGTCCGAAGCAAATATCTAGCCGTTGAACCAGCAATGCCCTCGGCTGGAGCCGCGCTACATTCCGCTGCGCCTGGTTCGTCCGAAGCCTCAATAGGAGTGAGAGAAGACACTGTTTTCTTAAATATTATCAAATACTTACGGCTTCCTGTCGAAGCACGACCGATCCACTCCCGAAGCGCGCAACTGTAGGTTGAGTCCGGGTCATGTTCGTTTTCAATAACTTACCTCTTGCCAATCGCAATCTTCCTGATATCATCTGGTGCTTCGTCAGCCGGACCCGGTTGGCGAAGAGCAAGATTGACGTTTCTGTGCAGCAGTGCGATATCGCGCCTTCGTCTTCGTGGTTGCGGCTCCACAGCAGTTCGTCGCGGGCAATGCCCTCGATGGAATGCCGGGGAGCCGTTTCTGTTGGTACGGTTTTGTCTGCATGCAGCAACGCCAGTTAAAAAAATTCTTGCGTCCGTTCGAGGGGGTGCTCGGTAGTGTGCGTCTTGCTTTCGCGTCTTTCTTAGACGGCGAAGATCGTAGGACGAACATGGCTGGGCAAACAGACAAGCGGCGGAAGAATCATTCTTAGCGATCAGGCGAAAGGAGTTTCTTTGTGAGAGAGAAGGGTACTGTGAAGTGGTTCAACGGGGCGAAGGGATATGGATTCATCCAACGCTCCACCGGCGAGGATGTGTTCGTACATTTCTCGGCCATCCAGGAGAACGGCTACCGCTCGCTGAACGAGGGCGAAACCGTCGAGTTCGATCTGCTCAAAGGCCCCAAGGGCTTTCAGGCAGGCAACGTCGTCCGTGCGGCGGCATAAAATTTCTCCAACCAGTTCGCAAACCCTCTCGGAATGTCGGGAGGGTTTTTTATTTGGGTCCGGAAGTTGTCAGAGCGATTCTCCTTTTCTTCGCTCAAAAAATATATTTCTGGCGGCTGGTTTGGGATAGGCGCTTTTTGGGGGTCTTTTTCTGGGTCGTATGTTTACTGGGGGTACTCCCTCCCCTACCCGGTATATTGGAATCAGGACTTTAGGGAGAATTTCCTTTCAAAGTATTGTAACGAAGATACTTAGATGTAAAGTCTTTATTCTTCTTTCACTTAGGTACGCTCCGCCGCCGGTTCGGGTCCGGGGATGGACACTCTTGCTTTCTCCCGACATTGAACCCCCATTTCGTCCCGATCAAAAAGTCAATCTTGACAATGGCGAGGCCACGAGCGGGGCCTTTTCTTGCGTCATGGCTTTTTGGGCTGTGACGAGGGCGGGCACACCTCTACACTGCTGACAGGTCATGTGAGATTTTCGGGCCGGTGAGGATGAAAGTCTGTTCAGGCGGTCACCGAGTGGTTGTGATGAAATGACGAGGTCGGATCCCCTGGGACTCGTTTGTTAGCCCCGTTCGGCCAATATGGAGGAGGGACGAATTTCTCTTGCGATGGTGCGCGACAACTTATCCTCGGCAACTTCCAGATCGTAGGCAGTCTGAAGATTCATCCAGAAGCCGGCGCTGGTGTTGAAGTACCGTGCCAGGCGGAGGGCCGTATCGGGAGTGATCCCGCGACGTTGGTGAACGATCTCGGCGATGCGTGTGACCGGAACTCGCAGATCGAGCGCCAGCCGATTCATGCTCAGGCCGAGCGGTTCCATGAAGTCGGCGCGCAGAATCTGGCCGGGATGGATGGGTGGAAGAAGTTTTTCGCGCTTAGCCATGCAATTCCTCTTTAGCCTTCATGCCTCAGTGATAGTCGACGATCTCAACTTCGTAGGCATTCCCGTCACGCCAAACCAAGCAAGGACGCCACTGATCGTTAATCCGGATGCTGTGCTGCCCCTTGCGTTCGCCGCGCAAGGCTTCCAGACGGTTACACCGGAGGCGCTGCCAAATCGCGCAATTGCGTGGAGCTGTCCAATTGCCGAAGTTTGCGCCGCGCGATGGGCTCGATAGCCTGAAGGCGGCGGCTCGGCTGGCGGCGGTGAAGTCGCCCGGTTTCCGCGCAGCGGAACGACTTGATCACAGCTTTTGATTGTATGCTGTTAGGCGTTTAACGTAAAGCAGAAAGCTATCGCGCCCGCGGCTTCGGCGGGCCCCTTCTCGAAAAGCGCGAGAAGGGGCGCACCCTTAGGTTGTGATAGTAGGGAAAATGGAAAATCTTTGGGTGTCTGAAGCGACTTGCCAGTTTCCTGCCGAAAAGGCGCATCCGTCGAGAAATTATTTGTTCGAAGCGGCGAGTCATTCCTTCGGTTGACGGGTTATCTCGGATTGGAGATAGTAGGTGGATTGCGCCCTCCGCCGGGCGGTTCACCTCGTTCGCCTGCCAATTCCGTCAGAAGAAGGAGATTCCATTATGAAATCCAGCCCCAGGGTCTTATTGCTTCTCGCTGCCGCGCTCGTCTCTACTGCGTCCTATGCCCAATACGGGCCCACTCCGTTTAAGCACGTGATTGTGATCTTTCAGGAAAACCGTACGCCCGACAATCTGTTTCAGGGATTGTGTACCGCGAACGGCGGCGTGCCTGGATGTAATCCCTCGGCCACTGCGGGAACGTACGACATCGCATCGACGTACGTGAATGCCGACGGGCAGACAGTGCCATTAACCCCTGTCGGACTGGCCACCAACTTCGATCTGGACCACAGCCACGGCGGTCCGAAGCTCAATGGAACCATCAGCGGGTTTAATTTCGAGTATAAGAACCAGGGAATCAGCGGCAAACCGGCGGCGAATGTTCCAGCAGTCTGCGGGGCAAACGTCTTTGGCTGCGTGGTTCCGGCCAATGACTATTCGCAGTTCATGTACGTGTACAACACTCAGGTGACGAACAGCAATGGGAGCAGAGGCGGCCTTCTCGATCCCTATGTAACGTTAGCAACGACCTATGGATGGGCGAACCGTATGTTTCAGAGCAATCAGGGCCCGAGTTATCCGGCGCATCAATATATTTTTGGGGCTACCTCGGCGCCGACTGCGGGAGACGACGCGGCAGGGATATTTGTCTCAGAAAATGCTCCCGGCAACTATGGTTGCGGCTCGGGAGAATCGGTACAACTGATCAGGCCGAACGGCAGCTCGAGCCCGCCCTTTGGCACGGAGACTCCCGGCGACTCAACACCCGAATGCTTTACGCGCAATGCCATGGACTACTTGTTCAATCAGCCCAGTCCCAAAATCAGCTGGACGTACTACGCCGAGGGGCAGAGTAGTCTTTGGGTAGCTCCGAACTCGCTTTCGAATATCTGCAATCCCGTGTCAGGCGTATGCACTGGCCCGGATTGGACCAAGGGCGAGTCGAACGGCTACGTTGACACCCAACCGCCCGATGTCTTGAACGACATCGCCAATTGCGCCCTCTCGCAGGTAAGTTGGATAACGCCAGCCGGACAGTATTCGGACCATCCGATCAATAGCGGCCAGGGACCGTCATGGGTCGCGGCCATTGTCAACGCCATCGGAAGTAACACAACTTGCGACGACGGCGCCGGCTATTGGAAGGACACTGTCATCTTCCTCACATGGGACGACTGGGGAGGTTGGTACGACCACGTGCGGCCGGTGTTCCAGACGGGTGCGAACCAGGACGACTATCAACTCGGCTTTCGCGTACCGCTGGTGGTAGTTTCTGCTTACTCGGCCAAGCCCGGATACATCAGCAACCTGAAGTACGATTTTGGCAGCATTCTAAAGGGTATCGAGGGTATCTTTGGTCTGGGAAATCTCGGCTTTGCCGATGCGCGAGCGACGAACGATCTCCACGACTTTTTTAATTTCCATCACCCTGTATCGGCCTATAAAACAATTCCAGCGCCGCTGACGGGAACTTTTTTCACCAAGACCGCCACAGCGGAAGTGGATCCGCCGGATACGGACTAAGCCAAGAGTGCGGTGACTGGGGAATCCCACCCCTGCGCAAAAGGACGCGCAGGGATGGGGCACCCCGCCGATTTACTCCTTTGCGGATTGGAGAATCGGTTCCAGGAAGCGGGCGTATTTATTCAGGGTCGCTTCATCGTTGGAGGCAATTGCTGTCTTGACTGCTTTCGCGGTGGCCGGAGTGATTAGTTCGAGGCGGCCGACAAAGACGCGCACGATTTGGCCGGGCGCGGGGTTGATGGTGATTGGCAAAATGTTGTCGACGAATCCGCGCGGCACAATGTAGATCAGGCGGCTGCCTTCTTCGAACCAGGAGTCGCGCCAGGTATTTACCATCGCGTGAGCTTCGTCCGGATAAAGACCCTGAGCGATAAGGAGCCCTTCCAGATCGGAGCACAGAGCGTCCACGCTGCCGGTCAACTCCGGCGGATCGAGCAGCGTCTCACTGTTTAGGGCGCCGGCTAACCGATAGCCGACTCGGTCACCCCGACGTTCGAAAAGAATAACGGCAGGAATGTCGCCTTCGCCGAGATTCTTAACCAGCAGCTTGCCGTCGGAGGTGAGCCTGGCGGAGAGCGGCAAGGGACTGGCCGAAACTCCCCGATAGAATAGGAATTTCTCCTGCTGCTCACCGCTAGCCATCTTCACGCGCAGCGGCGCAGAAGAAGTCTCGCGAGCGGCGTAGTAGCGATCCGACGACGCCTCGCGCGCAAATTCGCCGCTCAGATTCGGAGAAACGGCAACGTCGTTCCACGTAATGTTTCCATCAGTCTGCAATTGACTCAAATTGGAATTGCGCAACGCTGCGCTGGGTTGAACGCGAACGGCATGAGGATACCACTCGGTGATCAGTCCCCTGGAGAAGGCCACTCGCACCGACACGTTCACGTCGCGTGGAGAGTAGAAATACAGCACCGGAGTTTCCATGCGAATCGTGCCTCGCAGCCCCTGCTTGAAATCAACGGCGCTCAGGTGTTCCACGAACTCGGGCAGATCTGTGGACCCTGTTAACGGCGCCCATTCGACGGCTCTGCCGTCGTTGCCGGCAATCGCGGTGAACGTTCCCCACTCGTGCGCCGTCAGATCTGGGGAAACGCGATGTTCGTCTGCGATGAGCCAGCCCGCAAAACAGGATGTCAACAGCACGAACGGAAACAAACGGGGAAGCCAGAATTTCACCGTGGTACCGAAGAGACACTTTTGTCGGAACGAATTCATTTTCCGGAACCTCCTGCACGGAACGGCCGTGGCAATGCTTAAAGGTCATCAATCGTCTACGTTCGACGCGGCCGACTAGGACCTCACATTTGAAAAGACGCAAGTGGAGTACGGAGTGTTAACAGACCCGGTCAATTATTCGGGGAGAAGTGGAAGCAATGGCTATATTTGCTTTACTTTTGGGGAATCGGCGCCGATGCTCCAGACGTGCTCGCTCCAGACGTGGTTTGCCCAGACCAGCCACGTTCCCAATGGCGCCAAACGGAGATGTCGTCAAATCCGAGTTCGTTCCACCACCGATCCAGCATAGGCTGATCGAGACGCAGGATTCCGTCCTTCGTGACGCTCGCAGGAGGAGGCGCAAGTTCTCGCAAACGATCGTAGACGAGGACACGTTGCCCCTCCTCGACGCGCGCCAGCAGATGCCACAGCGTGAGAGCGTCCCTTTTGCGAGCGGCGCCGAGCACGATAGCCAGATCATCCGCGCGTTGCTGCGGAGCAGTGTCCTCGAAATCGAATCTCGCTAGAGCGGAGCGGAACTCCGGGGAAGCATCCTCGAAATAAGGTGTGCCGGGACCGACTTTGGGCCGAGTTGCGCACGCTGCGCCCGCTGGGATGAAGGACTCGCGGCCATTCAGCTTGAATCCGACCCATCCTCTCGACGTGCGCACCAGTCCCGCGCCGGAATCGTCGACCTGCAACGTGTAGGCGCAACCCAAGTCGACCGTCATGGCGGACGGCGTGTCGACGACGAATTGACCTGCAGGAGCCCAGATATAAGCGTGGATGGTTCCACGATCGAGAGCAATCCGCTTCAGGCCTGCAGCCATCGTCACCAGACGCAGGCGCGTGTTGGGATCGACTTTGATCTTGCCGGTATCGTACGCCTGAAGGTTGGCTTGCGACCGATCGTCGGTTTCAAGCATTTGGCCGACGGTGAGACGGCTGGATCCGTGCTTCCCGTTGATGGTCGTGGTGTCGATTCGCGGTGTTCCGGCGACGCGGGATACGTCCCAACCCGCGACAGCAAAGGGAGTCGGCTGCTGTTCATACGCCAAGAACGCCACCACAACGAGAGTCGCTAAGGCAGCGGTTGTCGCCAGGATGGGAAAGAGTTGTGAGCGCCGCGGAAAGAATGACCATCGTCTTTCTCTGTAAGGGACGATTTCGGGAAACGCCGGCGCGGGGCGGTCGTGCCGAAACTTCCCAAGAAGCCCTTCCAGGCGCTGGATTTCGGGATCGGGCTCGCCCGATCCATTCCACAAATAGTCGTCACTTCTTGCCCGTAGTTCCTTTTCAGTTCGGTCGTTGCCGGTATCCATGATTACTGCGTCTCCTGTCCGGGCCGATCTTGATTTGGGTTCAGCTTCACGCGAAGCTGCTGCATGCCGCGATGCAGATTGACCCGAACCGAGCCGTGCGTCAATCCAGTTCGCGCGGCTATCTCGGGACCGGTCATGCCTTCGACGAGCCGCAGAATCAACGTTTCCCTGTAGGCGTCGGGCAAAGTCCTGATGGCATCGAGAATTGCGATGGCCGAGCTTTGATCTTCTTCACTAATGCTGGCGAGGCTAATACTGCCGGGCTCGATTTCGCCCTGAGGTGTACGATCCGGCTTTTGGCTGCCCTCTGGGGCCAGTTGAACCTCCGGCACAGAATGCCGGTGATAGTCATTGGCCAGATTGCGTGCGATCGCCGCCAGCCACGGTCCAAAGCTGCCGGTTTCACGCAGCATTGACAGCCGGCGGAGTGCTACCAGGAAAACATCCTGAACCAGGTCATCGACTTCGCTTACGGGGACTTTCGCCAACAGAACTCCGTGGACCATCCGTGCGTAGCGATCATACAGGCGCCCGAATGCCAACCGGTTCCCGTTCCGCGCGTCGCTGACTAACATCGTGTCTTCCGATGCTGCGTCTTCGGAGACTGGGTCTACTGGGACTCCAGGCGCGAATTGGTCCTTCACCGGCCGGCGTCCCAGGCCCGCGGCGAGGTCGACTTGGTCTCCGGACCTTGAGGCCATCCGTAGCAAATCCCCACGTAATGATAGACGTTAGTAGGGGAAGAAGTGTTAACAGGAAGTCAGTTCGCTCGCAGGTTGGCTATTTTTCGATCGTCTTCATATCCAGACTTCGCCAAAGATACCAGCTAGCAACTGAGCGATAAGGAGCCCAGGGTTTGGCGATCTTCAGCATCACCGCAGGCTTTGGCCACTTACGTTTCTTGTAATGCTTCTTAATGGCGGCTTGAACGCCGTAATCGCCAACCGGCAGAATATCGGGGTGCCGCAAAGTGAACATCAGGAACATGTGCGCTGTCCAGACGCCAACGCCCTTGACCTGAGTCAAATGCTGGATGACTTCGTCTTCGGACATTTCCGCCATGCGCCCGAACCCTAGCAGCCCAGCTCTGGTTTTCTCGGAGAGATCGCGCAAGTAAGCAGTTTTCTGCCGGGAGAGTCCCACCCCACGCATTTGCGCGTCGGTGAGTTTGAGAATGCCCTCGGGAGTCAGTGGATCTCCGGCGAGAGCGGTGAATCGATCGAAGATCGTCGCAGCCGCCTGCCCATTCAACTGCTGATAGAGGATGGATTCAGCCAGCGCGTGAAACGTGGGTTCGCCAAATTGCATGCGGCACGGGCCAATGCGCTCGATGAGGGCGGCCAGTATGGGGTCGGATTTCTTGAGATGGCTGGTTGCCGATTGATGGTTCGCTTTGGTTGTCCTTGTCTTGCGCATCTTCGTTTCGCCCATCTCCCCGTTTCGACAGGGAGAAAGTGTAGCCCAGATCTTCGATGGTCCGATCGCCCGTTTCTCACGACGGAAAATGGAAATGTACGTCGTGCCTGGAGGCTACCGGCGTGCCATCGAGCGTGGCCGGCTGGTAGTGCCAGCGGCGGAGGGTGGCCTCGATCTTTTCGTCGATGCCGTGGCCGATCGACTGCACAATTTTGGTTTCGACAACGTTCCCCTGCGAATCGATTGTCACCTCGATAACCACGTCGCCCACCAGATCACGAGGAAGCTCGGCGCGATCCACGGGAGGGTTTGGAAACACGGTTGGATACGCGACGTGGACTTCGTGGCCGGCGATCGGTCCGTCAATCAGGGTGCCTAGCGGAGATCCGGCATGGGAGTTGTGGTCGCCCGCTTCCGCGTCGGCAATAGTATCGACGTGCTCAGGATTTGGCGCCGGCTTTGGCGGCTGGGGCTGGGCACGCGGGCGCGGCTTGGTGTCTCGCGGCGGGAAGATCAGCTTGGACGTTTCTGCGCTGTCGTTCGCTGGGGGCAAATAAATCAACTGGTAGGTGTGGGCGCCGTTCCCATAGGCAAGCCATGTGGGGCTTAGGTCGATGACCTTTGGGTTATGGAAGACGATCACAGCCAGCAGCGCCAAGTGCGTGCCCACCGACACTCCTACGGCACGATGGCGCTGGAACCGCGAACTCGTGGGCGAAAGGCCGGTAAACACAGCACCTACTAGCTTACCGGATTGACGTGCCGGGAGCGAAAAGGTTTTTTGGGGCAATCTGCCCGTTAGGTCGGCACGCCGCGTGAGTACGAAGCTACGGAGAGACTGTCTTCCTCATTGCCGATCAACATCTGCTTACGCGCCAGCCTGTTGTTCCGCTATGTCGCCGATGACGGGCAACTTGAACATCTGTCCCTGATAAGCCTTAAGCGCCAGCACCAGCAAGATCACAAACAAAACCAGACTAACCAGCGGCCACAGAAAGAGCGTTGCCCAGCCGAGAAACGGAATATGGCCGATAATGGATAGGCATATATCCGCTGCGATCCAAGCGACAAAATAGAAAATAGATTGAAACGCATGGAAGCGGACGAAGCGCCTTTTGTTGAAGGGCTCGATCACCAGAAAAACAATTGCGGGAATGACGGTGAGATACGCCAGCGCGCCCGCAACATTATCGGTAAGTCCGGCGCTGGTGGGCGCCACGGCGATTGTGCCGGGTGCCGCGCCAACAGGACATTTGGGACATGCCGCTCCATCGGGGAATTGCGTTCCACAGGTTGGACAAAATGCCACGGGGCCTCCTTAGAGAGTCGCAGGCACCTTATCAGAACGCACGGTGAGGCGCAATACAGCATACTCTGGGAACAAGGGACATCGTTGCCGATGCCGATGCATTCCGCGACATTGCTCACCCCATTTCCCGTTATCATTTTCAAGACACGAGACCGTACTGCCGGGAGGAATTCTCTCCGAGGGTTTGGTCTCTCGAAAGGCAAGATGATCACCATTGTTTCGGGACTGCCGCGGAGCGGCACTTCGCTGATGATGCAGATGTTGGATGCGGGTGGACTGCCGGTTCTTTTCGACGGGGAGCGTAAAGCCGACACCGACAATCCGAGGGGCTACCTGGAGTGGGAACGCATCAAGCAGCTTCCGAGGGATCCCAGTTTAATTGCTGAAGCCGAAGGCAAGGCGGTGAAGGTCATCTCACAGCTGATACTGTCGCTGCCAATGAACCACGAGTACAGCGTTGTGTTCATGCAGCGTCCCTTGCCTGAGGTGCTGAAGTCGCAGGACGAAATGCTGCGCCGCCGCGGTAATGAAGCCTCGAATACGGATACGGCGGCGATCGAAGAGGCTTTTCAGCGCCACCTGATTGAGGTCAACAAGTGGCTCGCCGGACAAACGAACATGAAGGTGTTGCGCGTGCATTATCACCGCGTTCTGCGCGAACCCCGGCCTGTCGCCCAGGAGGTAGCAGGATTCTTACAGGTTCCACTCGACATCGAGGCCATGGTTCAGCAAGTGGATGGAAGTTTGTATCGCAATCGCATGAAGTAGCGGGAGTGGGCGAATGCGGTCCGTTTGAGCGGCCATGGCGGTCGGCGCCCTTGTTTGAGGCCGCAATTTGCGACCTCAAAGCAGCGAATCTGAGGTAGGGCCGGAACGCGAAAAGTCAGACGGGGAAATGGATAGTCGGCTACGCCGTCCGGGCTCGCGGCAGCGCGAATCCGATCTTGCTTCGGCGGCTGAGCGCAGGTTCCATCAGATTCTTGATTACTTGGATGATGTTCTGGATAGTGCCATCGTGCGTGTCAAGATGCTTCTCCAACTCTTCGATCCTGGCGGCGAGCTCTCGGTTCGCGGCCAGCGCCTGGCGTAGACGGACAAAGGCGCGCACCACAAAAATGCTCATTTCTACTGCCTGTCCGGAGTTGAGCACGGTCGCTGCCATGATTGCGCCATGTTCCGTGAAGGCGTATGGCAGAGTTCGCCGGCCACCACGGCCATTCTTTGCGGTCGCAAATTGCGACTTCAAAGATCTGTTTTCTCGGGGTGTGAGCTGGAACATGAAGTCCGCGGGAAATCTTTTACCATTGCGTTTCGTCTGTTCGTTTAAGCGCTTTACAGGCACGTTGTAGAGGTCCGCCAGCGCGGAGTCGAGAATAATTCTCTGATGACGCAGAATCAGGATTCGAAGATCGATCGAGACTGCAGCTGCCTTGCGATGGATGACGTTTGTGTGCTTCTCTCGTTTGGTGTTCAGCGACTGGATGGTACCTAGCCGAAGCTGTGATGGATGAACCACGCGAATGTGATGAAAACGGAATTCGCTTATGCGGCGTCCGTGGAGGAAGAGCGTCGGAATTGAACAAATCTTTGCGGTCGCAAATTGCGACCGCAAACAGAAGTTAGGTGATACTGACTTCGGTATAGGTCCCATACACCTGCCTTAACGCATCACAGATTTCGCCTACGGTGGCGTAGGCGCGGACGGCGTCGACTATGTAGGGCATAGTATTGACATCGGAAATGTTTCCGTTCGTGCCTGCGGTTGGAGGCTTGGCTGCGGCTCGCTTCAGCGCATCGAGACGGCGCTGAACTTCTTCGTTGGAACGGCGGGCGCGCAAGGCCTTGAGCTTCTTCTCCTGAGCGCGCGCGACCGATTCGCCGATGTAGAGGATGTTCGGCGACTCTTCTTCGATGACGAAATCGTTTACGCCGACGGTGATCTTTTCGTTCGCTTCCACCGCCCGCTGGTATTGGTAGCTGGCCTCAGCGATTTCCTTCTGGGGGTATCCGCGTTCGATGGCTTTGACCATGCCGCCAATCTGATCGAGTTTCTGGAAGTAATCGAAGGCGCCGTTTTCCATGTCGAGGGTTTGCTTCTCGACGAAGTAGCTTCCGCCGAGCGGATCGACGGTTTGGGCGACGCCTGACTCGAAGGCAATGATCTGCTGGGTGCGCAATGCGATGCGCGCGGCTTCGGCGGTGGGCAGGGCCAAGGCTTCGTCGTAGGCATCGGTGTGCAGCGACTGCGTGCCGCCGAGCACGGCCGCCAGCGCTTGCAGGGCGACACGCGCGATGTTGTTCATCGGTTGCTGCGCGGGCAGTGAAACGCCGGCGGTTTGGGTGTGGAAGCGCAGCAGGCGCGTGCGCTCGTTTTTTGCGCCGAAACGGTCTTTCATAAGGCGATACCAGATCTTGCGCGCGGCGCGATATTTCGCGATCTCTTCGAAGAAATCGTTGTGCGCGTTGAAGAAGAAACTCAGACGCGGCCCGAAGTCATCTACGTCGAGGCCGCGGCGACGCGCCCACTCGACGTATTCGACGCCGTCGTAAATGGTAAAGGCAAGTTCTTGCAATGCCGTCGATCCAGCCTCGCGAATGTGGTATCCACTGATGGAAATGGTATTGAAGCGCGGCGTGAACTTTGATCCAAATTCGAAGGTGTCAATCACCAGGCGCATCGAGGGCGCGGGCGGGTAAATGTATTCCTTCTGCGCGATGTACTCTTTGAGAATGTCGTTCTGGAGGGTGCCCGAAATCTTCTTCCAGTCGGCGCCTTGCTTTTCGGCAACCACCAGATACATGGCCCACAGCACGCTGGCCGGCGAATTGATGGTCATCGATGTAGTGATTGTTTCGAGCGGGATGCCATCGAAGAGAATCTCCATATCTTCAAGCGAGTCGATGGCCACGCCGCACTTGCCTACTTCGCCTTCACTGGCCGCGTGATCGGAATCGTAGCCCATCAGCGTGGGCAGATCGAAGGCAACCGACAGTCCGCCGCCGCCGTGTTCGAGAAGGTATTTGTAGCGCTCGTTGGTCTCTTCCGGCGAAGCGAAGCCGGAGAACATGCGCATCGTCCAGAGCCTGCCGCGGTAGCCGGTCGCGTGAATGCCGCGCGTGTAGGGCGGTTGGCCGGGATAGCCAAGATATTGATCGTAATTCCAGTCGGCAGGGAGGTCGGCCTGCGTGTAGAGGCGGCGCATCGGCGAGTTCGAGATCGTGCTGAAACGAGCGTGCCCGTGCTCGTCGAGGTTTGTGCCGGTGGGAGCGCCGATCGGTTTTTCCGGAGCCTTGTCGAGCGTGGGCACGAGAGTCTTCTCGGCCCAAGCCTTTTCCGATTCCGTGGGATGACGGCCTTCAAAGACATCGGCAATCGGGCTTTCCGCTACCGTCTTGCGCCGATCGACTTTTGGACTATCCTCGCGCATTCGGTTCTTCACCTCGACTTCGATAATAGAGGAGTCCTCGTCATGCTGCAAAATGGCGCTACCGACCGAGTGGTTGGGCGTAAATCAAGGTCAAAGTCAAAGTCCTGACCACAGGGAACACAGAGGACACAGGGAAGGCTTGACGCTGCTTTTCGTGCACCCCTATTCTGATCTGCTTAGCGGAGGCATTCTGAAAGCGTTTCGGCGGTTTTTGCAGCGTACACCGGTGTACGGCGCGTATAAGGTACTTGGCCACTATCCGGACTACTGGTATTGGATTCTGCGCGGTCGGCCGTTGCGATCTCCGCACCTGTTGAAACAGAAAGTCGTGCGTGAATACGGAGAACGATTTGGGCTGAAGACCCTGGTCGAGACGGGAACTTACTACGGCGAAATGGTGGCGGCGATGAAGAACCATTTCGAGCGCGTCCACTCCATCGAATTTGTGCCGGCGTTGGCGGAGCGGGCGGCGCGCAAATTCGCCGGCGACGAGCATGTGCGAATTTTCTGCGGAGACAGCCGCGTGGTCATGCCTGAAGTGCTCGCTTTACTCACTGGTCCGGCGCTGTTCTGGTTGGATGCCGGCTACTACGGCTGGGTAGGTAAGCAGGGAGACCAGCAGCGGTTATCGGCGGAACTTGAAATGATTTTGAGCCATTGCTTTCCCCATGTGATTCTGCTCGACGACGCGCGCGGACTGACGGGACGGGACGGGATTCCTTCGGTGGGCGACGTAAAGGCTTATGTGGAGTCGAGATTTCCGCAGCGCGCGGTGGCACTGGAGTTTGACATCATGCGCATCACGGTGCGGGAGTAGTGGGCGCTGCCTGAGACGCGGCTAGCCACGTGTCTATGATAAAAAGGCGAGCTGCGAAAATAAAAGGGGCGCGCGGTAAAGACGGGCCGCCCGAAGACGGCCCGGAAATTTACTCAGGCTAGAACACGTCGCGGATCACTCGATTGACCAGTTCGACAGTGTTATTGAGTTCCTCGCCGGTCGCATAGGAAAGGGTTACAGACTGGTCGGCCAGATTGATCTGTTGCGAAGTCAACACGGCCGTGCCGCCGACGGCTGTGATCTGCACCAGATAATTGCCAGCCGGCACGCCGCTCCAGGATTGCGCGCCGGGAGCCGCCGAAATCGTGAAGGTTTGCGGATTCTTCACTCCCTCCTGCGTCAGCGTGGCCTGCAGGGCGGGTGCATCGGCTGAATTCACCAATACGAAGCGCCCATTTCCCGGCGCCACGGGCCCCAGCGGGTCGACGAATTGCAGCAGTACCGTCTGGGTGGAGCTGATCGTGGCTACGGCAGAAACATTCTGTCCAGCCAGTAGAGGTACTTGCGCTTCAATCAGCGTCGGGTTGGTGCAGGGCTCCAGCGTATTGGCCATGCTGATCTGCAACTGATAGGTCGCGGCGGCCAGGGTGTATGGTCCGTCGCTGTTGCCGAAGGTCAACCCATGGACGAGGCAAGACTTTCCGTTAACCAGAATGTCGATGGGAAAGCCGGGGTTTAGATTGTCGGCCACGTCGCGGCCGGGGATGCCATGCACGATGTAAATGTACGCATCGTCACTGGCGAAGCTGAAGGCGCCTAGAACTAGCAGCAGAGCTGCGAGTTGCAAAACTACACGTGTGCGAAGTTTCATAAAGTCTCCTTGAGAGTGTGGGAAGGTTCGAAGCCGATTTTGATGGATGAACCGTCGGCAAATGCAGACGAACAACGTTAGGCGAACAAAGTTAGAACGGTTCACGATTCACTGCTGGGATCCCAACCGGGAAGCTGCTTAGCTTCGTTCGGATCAAACCCCGGCCGCAAATAGAAGTTGTTCGGGTCAGAAAAAAAGAATCGGAGATAGGGCCGTAGGCATGGATTGAAGCAGACGCGAACTGCGCATTTTTATCGCGATTCTCGTTTGTGGCGCGAGTCTCCCAGCGGTGCCAACTCCCAGGCCTTTGCATATTTCCACGACACGTAGACGGCGTGATAGAGGTGCAGGAGGAGGCCTTCGCGGCCGTCGAGAAATCCGAGGCGGAAAAAATAGTTGTAAATGAAAGTTGCGAACGGGCGGAGGATGATATTAAACAGGCTGAAGCCGCGTTGGCCCTTCGCGACTGCCATTTCCGCGCCGAGGGACGAGTAGCGGTTCATATGATCGATGTAGTCGGCGAGGGTGGGGTAGGAGTGGTGAATGATGTCCGGCCAGATTGGGAACGTGATTCCCTCGACCCTCAAGGATTCATGTACCGACCGTTCTTCGAATCGTCCGGTACCTCTCTTGAACAGCCTCAGCTTCGGGTCGGGCCAGAAACCGCCATGTCTGATCCATCGCCCCAAGAAATAGTTCCGCCGATGAAATCGAAAACTGTTTAGGTGGGATGGAAACGGTTTCCAATTTTCCGTTTTGCCGCGGCCACGGTCCACGGCCTCGAGAAACTCAGGAATTGAGAACCCAACCGCATCAGGAGATAGTTCAGCACTCAACTCCTCGTCCGCATCCAAACTCAGAATCCAATCGCCAGTCGCCTTATCGATCGCCGAGTTCTTCTGCGCGGCGTACCCTTTCCATTCCTCGACGAAGACTTTCGCTCCAAATGATTTTGCGATCTTGACGGTTCCGTCGGTCGAGCCGGAGTCGACGACGATGATCTCGCCTTTGCCGTCGGCGACCAGAGGCTGCACGCTGGCGAGCGTCCGCCCGATGTTGACCTCTTCGTTGTGAGTGATGATCACAACCGAGAGGATCACGCGAGACTCCTGCCGCTGCTGGCGGAGAGCCTGCCGAGACGAGCGTTGCCAGGAAAGGAGATCTTCACTCGGAGAGGATACGCGACCAGCGGCGCGGCGCAAAAGGGAAACGCTGGGCGAGGACGCCCGGTGCTCCATCGTTCATTGACTTCACCTCGCTACTGTTGCGGTTGCGCGGGAGGGGGCGCCGGGACCGGCTCGTCGGCCGGCCGCGCTGTCACATGCGGAATATTCGGCATGTGTGTAACCTGTCCGCGTTCGGCGTCGGCGATCAGAATACCGGCATGGTCGAGCAGCAGGCCGGTTGCCCGATCCAGTTCGACTTCCGACTTTTCGTACGCGGCCTTGGCGGAAACGAGCGTGACTTCCGCCTGGGTCATGGCCGCCTGGTTCTGCAGTACCAGCGTCGAAGTCGATGCGCCGAGCGCGTACTTTTTCTGTTCCGCATCCAGCGATTGGCGCGCCAGATCTACGGCGGCCTGGGCGGAATCGACGCTGGCGCGATTCTGCTGCACTCCAAATTGGGCGTTGCGCACTTCGATGCGTACCTGGTTCTCGATTTGCTGCAAACGCAACTGCGCTTGCCGGTATTCCAACTCCCCGCGCACCTGCACGGATTGCGCCGCGCGGTTGCGCAACGGAATGTTGATCGCAATGCCCGCGCCTTTGTCGGGCGCGGTTGAATTGACCAACTGGTTCAGGGTTCCGCCGTAACCGATGGAAGGAGGCGTCGGCGGAAGGGGAGTACCGGGCGGGTAGCAGAATGAAGGGTCCGTTGTACAGATGTAATTGGCATTCGCATTGCCGCCCGCACCCGATCCACCGTAGTAGGCAAACAGGTCTACCGTGGGCAATAAAGCGCTGCGAATTGCTTTATTGCTGATTTCTGTATTGGAAAGGTTGATGCGCTGTTCCGCCAGTTCGGGACGATGACTGAGCGCGTCGTTCACCAGGTCCTGGATCGGAATCACTGGTTCCTGCGCGGGCAACTGCATGGTTGAGACAGGAATTACCTCCGCGTCGGCCAAGACTGGGTCGACGAGCGTGCGGCTGATCGCGTTCTTCATCAGCAGCTGTTGCAGTTGAAGATTGGTCTGCGCGACCGTTAGGGTCTGCTGATTGGAGGCCACGGTGCTCTGCGCTCGAACCACTTCGATCGGGGCGAGCGTCCCGATTTCCACTTGCTTCCGATTGTCCGACAGGGTCTTCTGAGCGAAGGTCAGTTGCTCCTTTTGAACCCTGACATTCTCGTAGGCGTACACCAAATCCCAATACATGTTCTCGATCTGGTCAACGGTGGTCGTGATTTGCCAGCGGAAGGCCACATCTGAAATCTCACGATTGTTCTTCGCAATCCGAATGAATCGAATGTTCGGTGCGAAACCAAGGCCCTGCAGCAAGTGCTGCGTTAATTTGAACTGAAAATTGGAGGTGAGAACCGGAGTAAACGCATTGAACGGGTTATCCGAAGTTACACGGCTATTGTTGAACCCTACACTCATATTCGTGCCCCACTGGAAGCCCTGGTTGTAAGCGAAATTGCCAGTCGTTGTGTTTTGATGGGGGCCGCAAAAAAGTGAGGTGCAATCGATTCCGAGATGGTCGATTTGCAACGTGCCTGTGACTATCGGGTCGAAGCTGTTGATGAGTGAGCCACTGCCCAAAGTTGACTGGACGAGTCCGCTCGATCCTGCCCCGGCGCCGCCCGCTCCCACCGAGGTTCCGCCCTGCCCGGAGCCAACCTGTGTGCCGAGTCCGCCTACTCCGCCGCCAGGCGTGTTCTGCACGACTCCGTTGTTGACACCGAGAATGGTGTTGGCGCCGGACTTGGCGCGCCAAACATCGGTATCGGCGATATTCAGGTTGTAACGGGCGATGGCGATGTCGAGATTGTTTTCCAGCGCCAGCGCCACCGCGTCGTTCATCGAGATGTAGAGTTTGCCATCGTGCATCAGGTCGTCGATGCGCGCCGTGTTGGCGAGATTTGGCGGCTCTACGCGACGTGGAGTGTAAGGAGCGATTAAGTTGGGAAACTGCGACCTCGGTTTCGCATACTCGTTCACGTCAAAGGGCTTCGACGATGACGGCATCGCGTTTTGCATCGGCATCTGCGCCGAAGGAGCGCTGGGCACGGACGAGCTGTCCTGCCCCCATCCGGCAGGTACCACGACGGCAGCGAGAAAAAGGGCGGCGGCCCCGAGAAACGCAGTCCACAGCGGAAAACGTCGCATTTGCATCATCTCCATTGACCACACTTAGATTGACCAGACTCAGATTGACCAGACTCAGACCGATCAGACTAAATCAGAATTTAAGAGAAACGGACAAAGCACACGCGGTTTTTTTTACCATCCCTTGCTGATACGTAGAACGGCCGGCGAGAGTTCCTTGCAATCTTGTCCTCGAAGTACTCTCCCGTTCTTGCAGTACTCTTCTACTAATTCGAAAGAGACAATCTTTTCAATGGATCGTCTCAATGGATCGTCCGTAAATGGATCGTCGGTAAATTGATCGTAAGTGAAATAGTATAGCTGACGCGCTTTAGCGCTACCCGGCAATGCAGTTGGCTAAGACTTTGCAAACACTATGGATGATGCCGGGACAGTCCAGGACTCGACAGTGCCAGGAGTCGAAAGTCAAGGACTCGAAAAGAAACGTGCGCAATCTCAGACTGATCCTTTCTTATGACGGCGCCGAATTCGCCGGCTGGCAGGTGCAACCGGGCCGGACGACGGTGCAAGGCGCGCTGGCCTCAGCCATTGGACGGCTGAGCGGGGAAAACGTACTGCCGCAGGGTTCCGGCCGCACCGATGCGGGCGTGCACGCGCTGGCCCAGGTTGCAAGCTTTGCGACCGCGTCGGCAATTCCTGCGGAAAATTGGATGCGGGCCTTGAACGACATTCTGCCGCCCTCGATTCGCGTGCTGGATGCGTCCGAAGCCCCGCCTGAGTTTCATGCGCGCAAGTCGGCGCGCGCCAAAACTTATCGCTATCGCATTCACCGGGGAGCGGTTTGTCCGCCGTTTTTGGCGCGGTATGTGTGGCATTATCCGTATCCGCTGGAGGAGCCGGCGATGGTTGCGGCGGCTGAGTTGGTCGTCGGCCAGCACGATTTCACCTCGTTTGCGGCGGTCGATCCGGAGCGGGTGGAACGGATGGCGGCTGCCGAAAATGTTCACACGACCGATGTTAAGACGACAAATATCCGGACGATCTACTCTTCGAACTGGATCCGGGAGGGGGAAGAATTGATCTATACCGTTCGGGGCAGCGGATTTCTTCACCACATGGTACGGAATCTGGTGGGCACGTTCCTGCTGATCGGGAAGGGAACGGTGACCCAGGAAGATTTGCGCCGCATTCTTCAGGCGCGAGAACGCACCGCGGCTGGTCCGACTGCGCCTGCGAGCGGCCTGTATCTGGTTGAAGTGGAGTACTAGAGTGGCGCGGGCGCCCCGCCCGCGTGCTCGTAGCTATCCGCTATATCGCGGACAAAACTCTGGCGCAGCCGTTGCGTCCCGCGTAGACTTCTTCGCAGATGGGCGCCGAAGTCGAATTCGCCGTATCCCGCATTGCGTCTGTGAACCCGGCCACGGGTGAAGTTTTGGGGGAACTGGACAGCGCCGGTCCTACCGAAGTGCACGCTGCGGTGGCCCGTGGACGCGCCGCGCAGCCGGTATGGAACGCATGGGGGATTGGCAATCGCGTACCGGTATTGCGCCGATTCCAGCAGACTCTTCTTGCGCGTAAGACGGACATCGCCCGGCGTATTACGCAGGAGGCCGGCAAGCCCCAGGTCGAAGCGCTGCTTACCGAGGTGCTGGTCGTGCTCGACGCGGCGCGATTCCTTATTGACAACGCATTTGCCATCCTGCGCGAAGAGAAGCTGCCGCACGGAAATCCCGTGATGAAAACCAAGTCGGGGCGCATTCTGCCCGAGCCCTATGGCGTCATCGGAATCATCTCGCCGTGGAATTACCCTTTTTCGATTCCAGCGACAGAGACCCTGGCGGCTCTGGTGGCGGGGAATGCCGTTGTGCTCAAGCCCTCCGAATTGACGCCGTTGATTGCGTTCGAACTGCAAGCGATGCTGCGCGAGGCTGGAGTGCCCGACGATATTTTTCAGGTGCTCCCCGGCGAAGGTGCGACAGGGGCAGCGCTGGTGGGAAGCGAAATCGACAAATTGGTTTTCACTGGAAGCGTGGGCACGGGCGGGCGGATTGCGCAGATTGCTGCCGAACGACTGCTTCCCGTGGTGCTGGAACTGGGCGGCAAGGATCCTATGATCGTGCTCGAAGACGCCGACATCGATGTGGCATCGAGTGGCGCCGTCTGGGGCGCATTCGTCAACGCGGGTCAGACCTGCCTTTCGGTCGAGCGTTGCTATGTACATCAGAGTTTGTATTCCGCGTTCCTGGATGCCTGCAGCGAGAAAGCGCGCAAGCTGCGGGTCGGCAATGGCATGGTTGAGGCGACCGAAGTCGGCCCCATGATCCATGAGCGGCAAGTGCGTGTGGTGGAGGCACAATTGGAAGACGCTCGTCGGCGCGGCGCACGGGTTCTGGCTGGCGGCACGCGGTTGCGCGAACTCGGCCCAACATTTTTTGCGCCTACAGTGCTGGCGGATGTGGATCACGGCATGGTCGTGATGCAAGAAGAAACGTTTGGCCCGGTCTTGCCGGTTGCGTCTTTCCGCGATGATGTCGAGGCGGTGCGGCTGGCCAACGACTCCGAATACGGATTGGCCGCCAGTGTTTGGACTCGCGATCGCGGTCGCGGCGAGCGCCTGGCTCGACAGATCGACGCCGGCACGGTGATGATCAACGACGCGGTGTCGTGCTTCAGCATTAGCGAAGCTCCGCACGGCGGCGTGAAGGCGAGCGGCATTGGGCGCACACATGGGCGTTGGGGGCTGGAAGAAATGGTGCGGATCAAATATGTCGATAGCGACATGATTCCGCGCAGGAAAAAGATCTGGTGGTTTGGCTACGATGGCGGATTTGCAGCCGAAATGGAAAGCTTTCTTGAGCTGCTGTATGCCCGGCCGCTGCGCCAGAAATTGAAAGCTGGAGTGCGCGCTGCTGGGGCGCTGTGGCGGAAGAAACTGTAGAGCTGAAAAAACCTTGGAATGTTTGTCATCGCTGAGCGAAGGGAAGGACCTGCTGTTCGCCGGCAACAAGCAGGTCCTTCCCTTCGCTCGGGATGACAAACTGGAGACAGATCCAAGACTGGGGATAGATCGTGTCAAGGGGTATAGATGATCGAAAAGGCGGTGGACATCATGGGCGAATCGCGCACATTATTACGTCATACTCTCGCTACTCTTGCCTATCGAGGAGCGAAGGCCATTCGCAACGCGGGGCCGAATTTTGCGGACTATGGCTTGGCTGAAACTTCGCGCACCCCGGCGAAGATTCTTGCGCACATTGGCGATCTTATGGATTGGGGACTCGCCATGTCCGAAGGGCGCCGCGACTGGAAGGATTCTTTGCCGTTGCCTTGGGAGAAAGAATGTGAGCGCTTCTTTGCCGCCCTGAAAAAGTTTGACGACTATCTGGCATCGGACAAACCGCTCGAAGTCTCCGGTGAAAAATTATTTCAGGGCCCGATCGCCGATGCGCTGACTCACGTGGGACAGATTGCGATGCTGCGGCGGATGGCGGGCGTTCCCATCAAGGGTGAAAATTATTTTGTTGCCGAAATTTCCGTCGGACGCGTCGGCGCGGATCAGGTAGCGCCGCATAAGGAATTTTGACCGCGCGAGCCAAAAAACCGGCGTCCCCGTTCTTGTCGATCTAAACAACAAGAACGGAGGGACGACACTTTTTTCCGCCGAAATCAGGCGATCTCGAAGCGATCGTGGTCCATCACCTTGGTCCACGCCGCCACGAAATCCTTCACAAATTTCTCCCTGGAGTCCGAGCACGCATAGACTTCCGCGAGGGCGCGCAGTTGCGAGTGCGACCCGAAGATCAGGTCGACACGGGTGCCGGTCCACTTCACCTGGTTCGTCTTCCGGTCGCGGCCGTCGAACACCTCTCCCGAACCATTGGAGTGATTGGACGGCTGCCATTGCGTGCTCATGTCGAGCAGGTTGACGAAGAAGTCATTGGTCAGCGTGCCCGGCTTCTGCGTGAAGACGCCATGCTTCGAGTCACCGGTGTTAGCTCCCAGAACGCGCAGGCCACCGACCAGAACCGTCATTTCGGGTGCCGTCAGCCGCAGCAATTGCGCTTTATCGACCAGCATCTCCTCCGGCGATAGGCGCTGTTTTCCGCGCAGATAGTTGCGGAATCCATCCGCCTTCGGTTCGAGTGGCTCGAACGACTCAACGTCGGTTTGTTCTTGCGAAGCGTCCATGCGCCCCGGCGTGAATGGGATTTTCACGTCGAACCCGGCGTTCTTCGCGGCTTTCTCGATTGCCGCATCGCCGCCCAGGACGATCAGATCAGCCAGAGAAACTTTCTTCCCGCCAGACTGCGAAGCGTTGAACTCCTTTTGGATCTCCTCGAGCCTTTGCAACACCTTCACCAGTTCCGTCGGCTGGTTAACCTCCCAGAACTTTTGTGGCGAGAGGCGAATGCGCGCGCCGTTCGCTCCACCGCGCTTATCGGAGCCGCGGAAGGTTGACGCCGACGCCCAGGCCGTGGAGACCAACTGCGAAACGGACAAGCCAGACGCCAAGATTTTTGCCTTCAGCGCGGCAATGTCCTGCTCCCCAATCAGCGGATGATTCACAGCGGGGATCGGGTCTTGCCAGGGCAGCTGCTCCTTGGGAACGAGCGGGCCCAGATAACGCACGATCGGACCCATGTCGCGGTGCGTCAGCTTGAACCACGCCCGCGCAAACGCGTCCGCGAACTGGTCCGGATGCTCGTAGAAGCGCCGTGAAATCTTTTCGTAAGCGGGATCGAAGCGCAAAGAGAGGTCAGTGGTCAGCATGGTCGGCGCGTGACGCTGCGAAGGATCGTGCGCATCCGGCACCGTACCGCTGCCCGCGCCATTTTTCGGCGTCCACTGATGCGCACCGGCCGGACTCTTGGTCAGTTCCCATTCGTAGCTGAACAGGTTGGTGAAGAAGTTGTTGCTCCACTTGGTGGGGGTCTGGGTCCAGATGACTTCCAGGCCGCTGCCGATGGTGTCCGCACCACAACCTTTACCAAATTTATTCTTCCACCCGAAGCCCTGGTCCTGGATGTCGGCGCCTTCTGGTTCGGGGCCTACGTAGTCGGCGGGAATAGCAGCGCCGTGGGTTTTGCCGAACGTGTGGCCGCCGGCGATCAGTGCGACCGTTTCTTCGTCGTTCATGGCCATACGGTGAAATGTTTCGCGAATATCCCTGGCTGCCGCGATGGGATCCGGCTTGCCGTTCGGCCCCTCCGGGTTCACGTAAATCAGGCCCATCTGAACCGCGCCCAGTGGACTCTGAAGATCGCGATCGCCGCTGTAGCGCTCGTCCGCCAGCCACGTGCCTTCGGGACCCCAGTTCAGTTCCTCGGGCTCCCACACGTCGGCGCGGCCGCCGCCGAAGCCGAAGGTCTTGAAGCCCATGTCTTCTAAAGCGACGTTGCCGGCGAGAATCATCAAGTCCGCCCACGAGATTTTGCGGCCGTATTTCTGCTTGATCGGCCACAGCAGCCGGCGCGCCTTGTCGAGGTTCACATTGTCAGGCCAGCTATTGAGCGGCGCGAAGCGTTGCTGCCCAGCCCCAGCGCCGCCGCGGCCATCACCGATGCGATACGTGCCTGCGCTGTGCCATGCCATGCGGATGAACAGTCCTCCGTAGTGCCCGAAGTCGGATGGCCACCAATCCTGCGAGTCGGTCATCAGCGCATGCAGGTCTTTGATCACCGCATTCAGATCAAGACTTTTGAATTCCTTGGCGTAGTCGAACTCCTTACCCATCGGATCAGACAGGTCTGAGTGCTGGTGCAGAACCTGTAGGTTCACCTGATTGGGCCACCAGTCGCGGTTCGAGGGAGCGGACGCTCCGTGGTTGAACGGGCACTTGGATTCGGTTTTGCTCTGATCTTTGCTTTGATCCTCGGGGGAAACCGTCCCCGATGAAGAGGCAAGTGTGTTTTCCATATGTGTTGGATTTTCCATTTGTTTTTCCTTTGAATGAGTTCAAAACGAATTAGTTAAAAACTGTGATGATCTACGAACCCATGAGGTTGCGGTTCGCACAATTAGACGCCTGCACGCTTTGATGATCTGCTATTAACAAAAGTATCCACACATCTCCAGACCTAACGGGAAGCGCGCCGCGGAGCGCACTTCGCGCAGAGTCCACGGAAAATAAGTTCGCATTCGCGAAGAACCCGCTTACCGAGGGAGCCCCGGCCAGGCCGGGGCACGTCATACCATTTAATGTCCTCAACATTGCCGCAGCGGTCGCAGATAAAGTGGTGATGCTGCATACCCTTCGCATCGAAGCGCGCGGCGCGGCCCTCGACGGCCACTTCTCGTACTAAACCCGCCTGCACCAAGTCTCGCAGATTGTTATAAGTCGTGGCCCTTGACGAGCGTGGATCCACGCGATTCACAGCCTCGGAGATTTCCGCAGCCGTGGGGTGCCGGTTGTGTTCCATCAGGAATGCCATCACGGCATAGCGCTGGGGAGTGCACCGCAACCCGCTGCCATCGAAGGACCGTTTAATCGCCTCGGCGTCCATTAGCAGTTTAGACTATGTCTAATGTGAGATTTTGTCAAGACTCATGCTTTGGTTCGTGATTCTATCTCCGACAATCGGGCTAATCCGTGCTTACCGTGGCGCCGGCGAGCGCGAGAACCGCTCCGGCAAACAGCAGCGTGTCCGCAAAGTAGTTGATCCCGTCGATCTTGACACCGGTGCTTGGGTCCATCAGCGAAACGATCAGGATCGGGCCATAGATGAACAAGACCAGCAGCACAAGCCAGGTACCGAGATAAGTTGCCGCCATCCGCGTCTTCTTGCCCAGCAGAATGCATACCCCGGCAACCAGAAGAATTGCTCCTGTCAGATAGCCTATGAGCATGCGCCCCGGAATCCACACTGGCATCAGTTTTTCTAGCGGCACTCCGGGGACGTTTACCGGGTGCAGAAAATGTTCAATGCCATAAAATATGGCGGCGATCCCGATTATCAGGCGGCCCACGGTTATGAGCCTGCTTCCGCCCTGCCCGTGGCCTTTCTCGCGCAGGGCGTTTCCCGCAAGAGCCCACGCTCCGGCCGCGAATGAGCTTTCGCGGAAGACATACGTCCATGCAAACCGGCTGTGGGGATGAGCGAAGACTCCTGGGATGATCAACATCGCCACAAAAGTAAACATCATGATCCCGAACAGCAGGCCGGACCAGCGCACCTGAATTTTGGTGGCAATACTTAATGACGCGGACAGCAGCGCGAAGCCCACGAAATACGCCCAAAACAATCGCCACGGCATAAACCGGGGCACCAGAGGCAGAACGATTTCAACGCCCGCCAGATGCAGGGCGCCGAAGACCGCCAAGGGGATGGCGAAACACAAATTGCTCAAGGCTACGATCTTGTCAAGGCCGCTGGCCCGCGCGATATCGGTCTTCGCAGCCCACAGCGCGATCAGGAAAACCAGGATCCCGGCGGCGCACATCGAAACCACGGTGCGGGAGATCCCAAAAAATGTGGCGAGAATGGTTGCGTGCATGGGGATGCCAAGCCTCAGTTCGCGTGCTCGATCGAAACACGTTTCCCAGGGTAAATACAGCTTCAAATTGTACAAGGTGAGGGGCGTTCTCTTCCTGCTTTGCTTGGTCCAAAGGCGGGGCCTGAGTAAAATAGCGGAAGCGTCCTCGGCAAAGGCGAACAGGAGATTCAATGGCTTCCGGCGAAACAGCGATGACGGATACGAACACGGTTCCGCAGCTTCCCAACCACAAAGTCAAGATTAAGAAACCCGGCCAGCGTGCCTGCAACGAAAAGAATGAAAAGGGCAAATTCTGCGGCGGGCACCTGAAACGGTGGTTCTATACGGCCGATGTGCTCGAACAAGAATGCGGCTGCGTGGAGAAAACCTGGGGAGCGGACGCTGAAGTGTATCGCTGCGAATTTTGCCAGACCCTCTACCTGCCCAGTCCTGAAGATCCGCGGGGGATGAACGTTGCGGGAAAAGGGCAGCTTTCGATCTTTGGGCTGACGATTCCTCCGAAGGAAGAGAAATCTAAATAAGGTCGCAGGTGGCAGTTGACAGGAAAATCTGCCTGCCTTGTGGGTCCTGCTATCTGTTACGTGCGACCGGTCACCTGATCCATCTTGAATACTTCTGAACTCATCTACGATTGGAACGCTCTCTATCCTAAGTCGCTGCATCCGCCGGGGCCGGTGCGCCTGACCGATGAAACGCTGCGCGACGGGTTGCAGTCGCCTTCCGTGCGCGACCCTTCCATCGAGCAGAAGATTGAAATCCTCCACCTGATGGAAGCGCTGGGCATCAACACGCTCGATCTTGGACTGCCGGGAGCGGGGCCGCGCGCGGTTGAGCACGTGACGGCGATGGCGCGCGAAATCGTCGACAATAAAATGAAAATCACGGCATACTGCGCCGCGCGCACTGTCGAAAACGACATTCGCCCCATCGCAGAGATCGTGCAGAAAACGGGCTTGCCAATCGAGGTCGCCGCGTTTTTGGGAACGAGTCCCATTCGCCGTTACACCGAGGGCTGGAACGGCGACTTCCTTCTTCAGACGACCGAAAAGGCCGTTAAATACGCGGTCTCGCTTGGCCTTGAAGTCATGTACGTCACCGAGGACACAACCCGCTGCGATCCGGAAACGGTGAAGCAGCTCAACTCGGCGGCTATCGATTATGGAGCGCACGCTCTGGCGCTTTGCGACACTGCGGGACACGCCACGCCCATTGGCGCGCTGGCGCTGGTCAAGTTCGTGCTGGAAGAAGTGGTTAAGCCATCAGGCGCGAAGATTCGTATCGACTGGCATGGGCATTGCGACCGGGGATTGGCAATCGCGAACTCGATGGCGGCTTTAGTTGCGGGCGCCGATTGTGTGCATGCGACGGCGCTTGGCATCGGAGAGCGTGTCGGCAATACGCAGATGGACCAGATGCTGGTCAACCTGAAGCTCATGGGCATCGCGCCGTGGGACCGGCAGGATCTGACCAAACTCAAACGCTATTGCGAGGCAGTTTCCGCTGCGACCGGTGTACCGATTCCAGCCAACTATCCGGTGGTTGGGGAAGATGCGTTCCGGACTGCTACCGGCGTTCACGCCGCTGCCGTCATCAAGGCGTACAAGAAAAAAGATATTGAACTTGCGAACACGGTGTATTCCGGAGTGCCCTCGCACTACTTCGGGCTCGAACAGATTATCGACATCGGACCGATGAGCGGAAAATCAAATGTTCTTTTTTGGCTGGAGCACCGCGGACTTCCGGTGAATGACGAGGTGGTCGAGCGCATCTACAAATGCGCCAAGGCGAGCGACCACACGCTGAGCGAGAGCGAAATTCTGGAGTGCGTGCAGGCAACGCGATGATTCCCGAATTGTTTGCGAGCCCACCTGCAGCGTAATGTAACGGCATCTCGTCTCACGCCGTCATTGTTGGCTTGTTTGCATCTCGTTTCGCAGTCCATAACAAAATTGCAGTGTCACCTCCACCTATTTCTACGGTTCGTGTACCATGCATCAATATGCCAAGGCCATGCTCCCGATCCCAAGTACACCCAAATTCAAATCCTACATAAGGCATGCCATCTTTCTGCACGGGATGGACATTGACCGAGTAAAGACCAATGAGCCCACGCAAGTCTTCAGGGGATTTAATATTGGGCATCAGTTCGGCCTTCTCCAGGGCGGAATAGCCGTATTGTTCTTGTAAGGCCGGATACTGTTGCAGCAAGGATGAAATCAAGGCCTTCGAGATTGGAGCTTCGTTCTCGATTACCCAAACAACGGTTAATACTTCCAAACTTGTAAGCGGCTCGGTCCCTCTGCCTTCGGGGGCATAAATGATTCGAACGGAGCCATCAGAAGGAATGACGGAATCCTGAGCACCGTAGGCGCCTTTCCTACTCTGAAATCCTTTCCATGAAGGAAATACTGCCGTCGTCGTCCACCAAAGATCGTCTTCGAGAGTGAAGTCCGGTTGCATGGTTGGCATGGTTGTCGCGCCCCAACATCACCGAGTCTAATCCGTCACGACTGCATGCTCCCGCGCTCGGCTCAGAACAGCAAGTCCCTTTTCCAGATCGGCGATCAGGTCTCCGACGTGCTCGACGCCTACTGAGAGGCGGATCATTTGCTCGGTCACTCCCATCTTCTTCCGCAGTTCCGGAGAGATCATGGCGTGCGAGGTGAGTACGGGAATGGTCACTAGGGAATCGACTCCGCCGAGGCTAGGGGCAAGCGTAAACAGGGTTAGAGCCTCGGCCACGCGGCAGGCATCGGCGCCGCTGCCTTCCACTTCAAAGCTCAGCACGCCGCCCGCACCCTTCATTTGCTTCCTGGCAGTCGCGTAGTCCTGATGCTCCTTCAACAACGGATAGTGCACCCGCGTCACCTTGGGATGCTGGCTCAGGAACTCGGCGATCCGGAGCGCGCTTTCGTTCTGGCGTTCGACCCGGACGGCCAGCGTCTTGATACCGCGTAGCAGAAGAAATGCGGCGTGCGGATCCATGCAGCAGCCGAGCGTGGTGCGGGTGTGATGGATCTGGTCGATCAAATCGCGCCGGCCGGTGGCGATGCCGCAGATCAGGTCGGAATGGCCGCCGAAATATTTGGTCCCGGAATGCAGCACCAGGTCGATGCCCCATTCCGCGGGACGGCAATTGATGGGCGTGGCAAAAGTGGAATCAATCGTCGTAATCAGGCCGCGCTTGCGGGCGAGGGCGGCAATCGTTTCCAGATCGACGACCCGCACGTTTGGATTCGTGGGCGACTCGACGTGCAGGAGTTTCGTGTTGGGCCGGATGGCGCGCTCGTGCGCCTCGATATCGTTGGTCTCGACAAAAGTCGTTTCGACGCCGAGTTGCGGAAGCCACTGCGACAGGAATTTGATTACGCCGCCGTAGATATCGCGTTGCGCCACGATGTGGTCTCCCGCCTTCACCAATGAAAGAATCGAAGTCGTGATGGCGGCCATGCCAGACGAGAACAGCAGTGCCGCATCCGTGCCCTCCAGTTCGGCGATGGCATTCTCGGCGACCGTGTGCGTGGGATTGCCGTAGCGCGTGTAAAAGCTGTCAGTCGGAGTGACGCGCAACTGCTCCTGCATATCGGTGACTTCGAAAGTTGAAGTCTGATAGATGGGCGTGGCCAGCGGACCGTTCTTCTTGGCGAGGTTCTTGCCGCCGCGGACTGCCTCGGTTTCCTGACGGAATTGGTGCTTCTTCATTTCTATTCTCCCGGCGGTAGATCGTAGTTCTCAGCTCCCGGTTCGCAGTTCTCAGTCAAACCGGCTTCGACTTCTCTGAGAACTGAGAACCGGGAACTGAGAACTAGCGTTAGCTTCGCACCCCTGCCGCATTCAGCGCTGGCACGGGAGCGAACCATTGCGCCGACCTGGCGTGCCGGCCCCTTACCACCTTTTCGAACTCCTGTTGCAGGGCTCGGGTTACGGGGCCTGTCTTGCCATTGCCAACGGTGCGGAAATCAATTTCGCGGAGGGCTATGACTTCCGCTGCCGTTCCGCACACAAAAACTTCGTCCGCAATATAAAGCTGATCGCGCGAGATAGGCTCCTCGACCACGGAATAGTCCAAATCCCGAGCTAGCGTGATCAGGCTGTCGCGGGTAATGCCTTCGAGAATTCCCGCCCGCGGCGTCGTGGTAATAGACTTGTTTCGGACGATGAAAAGATTTTCGCCGGTGCATTCGGCCACGTAGCCATCCGGGCCCAGCATGATTGCTTCATCGAAACCGGCGCGATGCGACTCCGTTTTGGCCAATATGGAGCTGACGTAATTTCCTGAGACCTTGGCCTTGGTCATCATGATGTTCGGATGCAGCCGCGTGAAGGATGAAATATTGGCGCGGATGCCGCGTTCCTTCGCCTCGGCGCCCAGAAAATTCTTCCACTCCCACACCGCGACCACGAAGCGCGGCTGGCCGGACTCGACCGTCATCATCATGGCGCCGTCCAGATAAATCATGGGACGGATGTAGCAGGCCGAATATTCGTTCGCTGCAATCGTCTGGTGGATGGCGTTCTTTACCTGCTCGGCCGTAACCGGCAGATCGCGAAAGCCTACGATGTGGGCGGAATCGAGCAGGCGGTCGACGTGTTCGTTCAGACGGAACACGGCCGGTCCCTTATCGGTCGAGTAGCAGCGGATGCCTTCGAACACGCTGAAGCCGAATTGCATTCCGGCGCTCAGAAATGGGACTACACCTTCGCTGGCGGGTCTCAGGGAATCATCGATCCAGATGTAACGGGCGGCGGCCATATTTTCCTCAATAGAGCTGGAATCTCTTAAGATTACCTGCGCCGCCCGGCTGCGGCAAGCGAGACGCGGCTGAGCATTTGTAATATCCTTCATTAGGTCATGGTCATGAAAAAAAATAAGCCAAGAACGATTGCCCGATCCGCGGCTGCCCGAAAAGCGCCCGCAGCGACGAAACTAAAAACGCAATTAACAACGACGAAGACGGCGCGCCCAGCCAGTAAGATCGCGCTAAAGGCTACCGTCCTGAAAGGCCAGCCGCCGAAGGCCGAGTTGCGGCACATCCCCTGGAGTTCGGTCGAAGTCGAGGCCCTGAATCCCTTGCTTGGCCGGCACTTCGTCGTCGGGCAGAATGTCATGCTCGCTCGCGTCCTGCTCAAGAAGGGATGCAAGGTGCCCGAACATAGCCACCACAATGAGCAAATCACTTACATTCTGGAAGGCGCGCTGAAGTTCGGGATCGACGGCAAAGAAATTGTGGTGAATGCGGGCGAGGTCCTGACCATTCCTCCCAACATGCCGCATTGGGCTGAAGCGCTGGTGGATACGGTCGATCTGGATATCTTTAACCCACCTCGCGCCGATTGGATCAATAAGACGGACGCTTATTTGCGGTGAGTCATATCGGGCGGCGCGTCATTCCGCACGGACGGGCGTGACGCCCGTCACTCCATTGTCCGAAACATCCTCTGCTGTTACTGCGGTTAGCCTTATGATGGATTTGTCGCTGCGGTCAGGCGACTAACCTGAGGCGAGACTAACCAAAGTGTCGATCGCGCAAATTTCGGGAACCATCGCGAAACTTCGCTGCATTGCCTGCGGCGCTACTCCCAGTTCCGCCGCGCAGGATTTTCGCTGCACCAACTGCGGCGACCTTTTGGAATTCTTTTTTCCGGGATGGGCCTCCGATTTGCCCGATCCGGCGACGCTCAAGAGTCTTTGGATGCAGCGCCGTACCTCACGCGATGCTCTCGATCAGAGCGGCGTCTGGCGCTTCCGCGAACTTCTTCCCCATATTCCACCAGAGCATGCCATCACCTTGCGCGAAGGCAACACGCCCCTCTACCACTTGCCGCGCTGCGCGCGCGTGGCCGGGGTCGAGAATCTTCTCGCCAAGCATCAGGGTATGAACCCGACCGCGTCGTTCAAGGACACGGGTATGACCTTCGCCGCTTCGTCCGCGCGCCAGGGCAAGTTCCGCTGGGTGGCGTGCGCTTCCACCGGAAATACTTCGGCTTCCATGGCCGCCTATGCCACGCGCGGCAACATGCACAGTCTGGTGCTCATTCCGGACGGCAAGATTTCCTGGGGCAAGCTCTCGCAATCGCTCGATTACGGAGCGCTCACCTGCCAGCTCCGCACCGATTTCGATGGATGCGTGCGCATCCTCAACGAGCTGGTCCGGCAGAAGCCGGTCTACCTGCTGAATTCGGTGAATCCGTATCGCATCGAAGGACAGAAAACTGCCGCCATCGAACTCATGGAGCAATTGGGATGGGAGCCGCCCGATCACATCATCGTTCCCGGAGGCAATCTGGGAAACAGTTCCGCGATCGGCAAGGCGCTGCTGGAGATGGTTGACCTCAAGCTGATCTCGCGCCTGCCGAAGCTTTCGATCATCCAGGCGCAAGGCGCGAATCCGTTCTATCGCTGCGTGCATGAGTTTGGCGGAAAGAAGCTTGAGCCCATGACGGCCGAAACGTTCGCGACCGCCATACGCATTGGCAATCCGGCATCGTGGAAGAAAGCGTTGCGAGTGCTGCAAGCGACCGGCGGTGAGGTCGAGCAGGTCACCGAAGTCGAAATCGCCGCCGCCAAAGCGGAAATCGGCGCCGATGGCATCGGTTGCGAACCAGCCTCCGCGGTCACGCTGGCTGGGCTGAAGAAGCTGCGCCGCAGTGGATTTGTCGAACCTGGCGAGTCGGTTGTGCTGATCTTGACGGGCCACCTTCTCAAAGATCCCGACTTCACCATCAAGTTCCATCGCGGAGATCTTTTTTCTGGAACATGTGTCGCTGGAACGGCCGCGGAGGGTGATGCTGCCCAGGCAAAATCTCTGCAGCGTGCCCCGATTGTGCTCGATGCCAATCTGGGAGCCGTGATCGCAGCCCTCGACGCGGCCGAGAGAAATTCGTAGCAGTTCCCGGCAAACTCGTGTATAAAACTCAGTTCAGCGTCTCGGCGGCTGTAAGGGATTCTGCATAGCACACATCTGGCTAAAGTCTTTCATTTCTGTCGCTTCAAGCGGTTTCATGCTGCCGGGCAGAGTTCCAGTTCTCGAGTTTACTGAGAACTGACAACTGAGAACTGCTTTTTAATCTATGCCTTCACGTCCTACATCGCAGGATCGCTCGTTGCGCCTGGCGCTGCCGGCGACCTCCGCCAATCTGGGCCCGGCGTTTGACGCCGCCGCCCTTGCCCTGGATTTCCATCTGCGCCTGCGGGCCGAGCGTGCGCCCGACTTCTTTGTCACCGCCGAAGGCCGCGACTCGCCCATCTGCGCCCGTATGGAGAACCACCTCATCGTCACTACCTATTGCGAGGTTCTCGAATCGGAGAACCGCAAGATCGCGCCTCTGCGCATTCACATTGAAAATGAGATTCCCATCGGCCGAGGTTGCGGATCGTCCGCCGCCGCACGCCTGGCTGGGATTGCGCTGGCGGTCCATTTCGGACATCTGCGCTGGAAAAACGATCGCATCGTTGGCGAGGCTTCGATGCGCGAGCAGCATCCCGACAATGCTTCGGCCTGCTGGATGGGCGCGCTTACCGTGGCTCGCATGGCGAATCAGGTTCAGGCGCAGGTAGTCGAAGTGAAGCCGAAAGGGAAGTGGCCGCTATTGCTGGCCGTTCCCGATGCGCCGCTTTCCACCGACCAAGCCCGCCGCGTGCTGCCTTTTCAGTACACTCGCGCCGACGCCGTCACGAACATTCAGAATTCGATGCTTTTGCTTGCGGCGTTCACCCAGGACCGCCGTGACCTGCTGCCAGCGGCACTTGAGGACCGCATCCATCAACCCTATCGTGCTCCGCTCTGTCCACTGCTGCCCGCGCTCAAGGAACTTGCCGGAGATTCGGGCATTCTCGGCGCCGCCCTCAGCGGAGCTGGCCCGTCGGTGCTCGTGTTCCTCGATCCGAAGGTCCCAGCAAAAAGGGCAAAGCAGAGAATCGCCGCCCACCTTACCAAGCGCCGGCTGACCGCCGAACTTCTGCTCACCCAGATCGCGCTCCACGGGGGACGCGATGGAGCCGACTGGCGCAAACATCATCCCAGCGCAAAAAAATAGGTTCCTACTTTCGGCTGGCCGGAGGCACGATGCCGTTCATTCGCAGATATTCCACCATCTGTCCGTAGTGATCGTACCCATGCCATGCGAACAGCATAGCCAGGCTAAGTCGCGTGGTTGTTGATTTGCCGTCGAAAGAGGGAATCGGCTCCACAACATTTGCTTCGGTAATGGTTGCGACTGCCTTGTGGGCATAGACGAAGGAATCTTTCAGATACTTGAGGACTTCAGCCTTTGACTTGGCGCTATCGGGGCCCTTTTCGTCGTTAACCTCGACGGGCGGCTTTTCGCCAAGAATCAAGGACGCGACCAGGTAGTTGGTGGCGGCATAATGCTTGATCTGTTCCGCGAACGTACGAACACCCTTGAACTCTCCATTGGTTGGCGCGAAGCTGTATTTATCTTCGGGCATGGCTTCGGCCGCGGAAACAAAATCCCGTTCCAGTCTTGTGGTCGCACTGTCGACGACCTGGCTGATGGTTTTCTTTTCGTCTTTCGTTTTCGCTTGCGCTAGCCCAAAAGTGCACAGGAGCAGCACGGTTGCCAAGGTCGCGACGATCGTTTTCATTTTGCCTCCAAGAAAAGATGATGCATCAATCTCTCACCACCACGGGCGTCATGTCTAGCCGGACTGGACGGTCGAGGCACCCGTCCTTCGACTAACCGGTTGCAGTTTTCCCAAACGGCCACTCCCGCCGCCGCCAAGACCGCACGCAATAGACGATGGTTCCGGCTACAAGAATTACGGCCGCGTATCGTATCTCCCGCAAAAAACCGGTGCGCGAAATCAGAATGAAAACAAAGCTCCCCGCCGCCACCAGTGCCGGCAACGGATATAGCCACATACGAAACGGGCGCGCCATCTCCGGACGCCGGATGCGCAGCACAATCACGCCCACCGCCTGCACCAAGTACTGCAAAAGAATGCGAATCACCACCAGCGCGGCAATCAAATCCGCCAGCCGCAGAAAACAGAACAACGCCGCCACGCCCGCCAGCGCCAGCAAAGAAACGTAGGGAAACTGGTACACGGGATGCACTCGCGCAAAAGCCCGAAAGTAATTTCCATCGAGCGCCGCCGCGTACGGCACGCGCGAGTAACCGAGCGTCAGCGAAAACACTGAAGCGAACGCCGTCCACATCACCAGAACTGAGATGATCGACCCGGCTCGATGTCCGTACACTCTCTCCATCATCGTCGATACCACGTAGAGCTTGCTGTTCGCCGCGCCCGACTGCACCATTTCCCGCCACGGGATGACGCCCAGAATGCTCACATTCATCGCGATATAGAGACACACGACTGCCAGAATTGACAGGAAAAGCGCACGGGGAATATTTTTCGCCGGTTCTTTGACCTCGTCGCCCAGGAAACAGACGTTGTAGTATCCGCCGATGTCGTAGGCGGCGATGAGCATTGCGCCGCCGAGTCCATGAAAGAAGTTGCTTGAAAGCGAGAACGCGCCCGGAGGTACGTCGAATGCCTGATGCGCGTTGAAATGTGTGAAGCCGGTCAAGATAATCCATCCGATTGTTCCCATCACTCCTGCCCAAAGCACCTTGCTCAGGCGCGAGATGGCAGTGATCCGGCGGTAAAGCAAGAAAGCGGTGAGCGTGCAAACGCCAATCGCGACCAGCGTCGCCGGCATCGCGACCCAGGTCAGTTGCAGGTTCCCCGCCAAGGGCAGAGGGACGGTCCAAGTGCGCGTCGACCACACGCGCTCCAGACCAGGCCAAAAAAAGGCAGCGTACTGGGAGAGGCCGACCGCTCCTGAGGCAATTGACAGCGGGGCGCTGAAGGAGAGTTGCCAGATAAAGAGAAAGGAAACCATGCGGCCCAATTTTTGCGATCCGTAGATTTCTTTCAAGTAGCGATAGGATCCGCCCGAGCCCGGCATCGCCGCGCCAAGTTCCGCCCACACCAGGCCGTCGCAGATCGCAAGCACCGCGCCCAGTACCCACCCCAGCATCGCCTGCGGCCCCCCCATTACGGTGACAATCAGCGGGATCGTAATAAACGGTCCCACGCCGATCATGTCAATCATGTTCAGCGCAGTAGCGGAGCCGAGGCCGAGGCCGCGAACGAGTTGCGGATTGGTGGGGGATTCGCTATCGCGTGGAATTGTCATGAGAATAGGTCGTTGGTCGGGTCGTTAGTCGCTACTCGTTAGTCGTTGGCGATCAAATCCTGGCTAAGCATCCGCCATTCCTCGTTCGCAATTACCGCGCGACCGACTAACGACTAACGACCGGCGACTAACGACTAACGACTAACGAACGCTCCGAACGACCAGCGACCGCTCCGAACGACTAATGCGCACTGATCAAATTCACAAACAAACGCACTGCCCCCGGAACTCTCGCGGGCAGCTGCCGGAAGAACGCGTATCCCGTGTAGATATACGTTCCTTTGCCGTAGTGTGCCACGAGCAGGCCGCCTTTCTGCTCGCTTTCTCCGGGATCGTGCGATTCGAGCAGCGGGTTAAAGTGGCTGTCCCACTGCGACATGAAATACAGGCCGCGCTCCTGCACCCAGCCGTCAAAGTCTCTTTGCGTAATTTCGTTTGGAGAATGGAAGATCGAGTTCGCGGGGTCGAGAATCACAACTGGCGCTTCTTCGACTGAAACGCGAGCCCGGCCTAGTGTTGCCGGATACGGCGTGAAGTTGCCCTTATTGAAATCTCCCGTTGCGGAGTTGAGCGTGTTGTACTGTACCACCAGCCGTCCACCCGCCTGCACAAAATTGAGCAGGCGCTGATTGTTTGCAATCACATCTTTCTGCGTGTCATAAGCTCGAATTCCCAGGACGATCGTCTGATACCGGCTCAAATCTTCCGAGCCGAGTTTCTCTTCGTGAATCAGCGTCACATCCATCCCCATCTGCTGTAGCACGGTGGGAATCTCATCGCCAGCGCCCATGATGTAGCCGACCTTCAGGTCTTTCGGGACTTTCACATCGACAACGCTCACGCGCTGCACCGCCGGCTGATAATAGTAGGCTGCGCCCAGGTCCTCCCGCGTCACTAACGTGTAACCATCGCTGTATTTTTGGCCACCGGCTTCAAGAGCAGCGCGAACTTCAGTCCGTCCTTCTTTCAAGCTGGATGGGGAGAGACTGAACACAAAGTCCTGCTTGTCGCCGCGTTTCGGCAGATTCACGGTCAACTCGCGCGGTTCGGATGTCCATCCATCCGGCAATTGCAGGCGCAGTGTTCCACTTGGCGTCCCGGTGAGATTGGAACTGACGCCAACTTTAACGGTAATTTTCTTTCCAGCCTCCACCGGCAGAACCTGCTCATTGGGTTCGAGATTCAAAGAGAATGCGGGAGCGACCGAAAGCGAGGTTTTGTTCGTTTTGCCGTCCTCGTCCACGAATGGGACCAGCACGGTGGCAGAAATTTCTCCGGCGGACGCGGACTTTGTGCCCGCGCGGTTTCTAATTACATCGGGCACCGGCGAATGTCCTTTCCGCTCCACGGTTTCGTATCGCACGTTGACCCGCAGCGGCGGTGGCGGCAAAGGCAGGGTCTGGAATCTCTCGTCATCAATAGTGTTGAGCGCCTCAGTTTCAGGGTCGTCGCGGTGCCAATAGGGACGAGTTGCCGGTGCGTCGACTGGAACCTGCAATGCGAAGTTGGCATAGTAAGTTTGGCCGGGAGCGATCGTCATTTCACCCGCGTCGGCCTGCTTCACCCAGTCCTGAGACTGGCCCAGATCGGCACCGTCCACGATTAACCAATATTTCGATCCGTTGTGCAGCCTGGCAATCACCTGGAACCTTTGTGTCGGAGAAACAACCGTGAGCGCATCTTTGAATGCAGGCGCTGGATTTCCCGGATCCTTAGCCGAAGCGATCGTGGCTTTCAGCGACACATCCAGCGCCAAGTTGAGCGCTGTCTGCGCCTGCTGCTGTTTTTCATCGAGATTCGCCAACTGGTCGGCCTTCGCAGCGTCTGGCACTCCGCTGTTCTTCAAACGAGCAATTATGTCGTCCAAACTTCGTACCGCTTTCGCTAGTGGATCGGCCGCGCTATCGGGATCCGCGTCGCCCTTTTCGGCAGCATGCTTTATTTCGGCCGAAATGGATTCCAGCTCTCGACGAAGCCAGGGAACTTTCTTTTCTTCCTCACCTAGCCGCGAAGCCAGCCCAGGCAGCGTTGTGTCGATTCCGTCGAAGAAATTTTGTTCGTGCCCGTCTTTATCTTTCGGAGACTCCACCACCGAATCCACCAGCTTGTAATAAGTGAAGCGGTCGCCGGGTTCGACTGTCCAGCTTGCCGCTCCTTGTGACTGCTGATGCCGCAATCCCTGCATGGCAAACTGTATGTACGACGTCCCCAGGGCTGGATCGACCGCGCCCGTGTTCAGCCGCAGCGTGTAGTTTGCTGCGTCGCAACTCGTCGCCATGAAGCCGCACACATTGCCGATGTACAATTTTTTCGGCTGCCACGGGAGGAGTCCGTCGGCGATCTGTTCCGGAAAGCGCTTCGGATCTGCCGCCGCTCGAAACGCTTCTCTCGTCAATATCGCCGAGGCTTGATGATGGCCGTGGCCATCGCGATCCGTGCCTGAGAAGCGAGCTACCAATACATCCGGACGAAAGGTTCGAATCACCCGTACCATATCGCCGAGCGCCACGTCATGCCCCTGCCATTTCTGAAATGTTTCTTCGGGAGTCTTCGAATATCCGAAGTCGGCCACGCGCGAGAAACGCTGCTCTACGCCGTAATACCTGTCGGACGCCAGCACTTCCAGCGTGCGCAGCACGCCCAGCACGTCGAACAGATTGCTGCCCAATTTGTTCTGTCCACCTTCACCGCGGTTCAGCGTCATCAGCAAGGTTGAGACGCCTTTCCCGCGCGCCTCCAGCGTCAGCATCCCGCCGTCTTCGTCATCCGGATGCGCATCCACCTGCATCAGCCGCGCCGTGGTCTGCAGCCGCCGCATCATCAACTGAAGTCCCGCCACACCGGTTTCCTGTGGAAGGGAATCGTAATAATGATCGACGGCAGGAACCGCCGTCTTTTCTCCAGTCTGCGCGCCAACGGAGATGGCAGCCGGAGCGGCCAGCATTGCCAGGAGAATGGCTATCGTAAGCCCGGTGCGGAACAATCCGATCTTCTTCAACATTCGAAACATGCCCATCTGATGGATTTTACTGAATGAAAGCAGCAAATATATCGTGTGGTCAAGGGTTCAACGATATCGATCTTGTGTTCGAATAACTCAGCGTCCCGTCCCCTGAGCGGCCTCGAATTTCTGCCGGCAATCGTGCGCCGCTTGGACAATCTGACGAAACTCCGCATCGCCACGGACGCCCGCTAGCAGCGGGTCGGACTGCAACGCCTGCTCCGCACAATAATTTTCGCTCACTGCCTTCCGCAGAAATACGAAGGCAATCTCTTTTTCGCCGCACGCCGCCAGTTCCGCTCCTTGCTTGTATTTCAATTCCGGATCTTGCTCCGGCAACAACTGGTTCTCCGCCAGTTGCGCGAGCCGGTGGATTTCCATTTGCGGTTCTTTATTCAGACAGGCCTGCAGCAGAGGCCGCATCATCGTTGGATTCTCCGTCATCTTCTTCGCCACTTGTTGTGCGTCCGCCGTCTTTCCCTCCCGCATCAGCACCGAAACCAGATTCGCGTTCGACCACTCGGAACCCGCGTCCAGGTTCAGATAATCCGTTGCCCGCGCTAACTTCCCCTGTTCGAAGAATGCAGTTGAGCACGATCGCCAGAGGTAATTCCTCGGATCGATCGCTAACGCCTTGTCACACTCGCGCTGCGCTTCCTCCAACCGTCCGGCATAGCGCGATACATAAGCCAGCGAGAAATGCGCAAAGGCACTATCGGGACGTTTCTCCACGAGCGCACGCGTATCCTGATAAGCCTTGTCGAGGTTTCCGGTCTCGACCTCGTTGGTCGCCAGAAATCCTGCCGCGGCTACCCGATCGGGTTCCAGCGCCAGCGCCCGCCGGTAGGCCGTATTCGAGCGCTGATATCCCGCGACCCCGCCGCCTGCATAAATCGCGTCAAAGTAATACCGCCGTCCCAGCGCCTCCCATGCCGGCGCGTAATTCGGATCCAGGCTTACGACCTGCTCCAGTATGGCGATGGCGTCCTTGTTAAGTTTCCCCTCGTGCTGGATATCGAAGGTTCGCAAATAGGCGTCGTAGGCGTCGCGATTGGCCGGAGCACTGCTCTTCTCAACGGCCGCACGTGTGATGCCCAGTGCCGGCACCAGTTCCTGCCGCACCTTGATCGACATCTGACCCTGTAGCGAGATCAGGTTATCTACTGGCGCGCTGAACTCGCCCGTCCAGATCACGCGGTTTTCTTTTACGTCCACTGCTTCCAGCGTTACCTGCACGGTCTTGTTCCGGCGAAGAAAGTGTCCCGTTACCACCACGCCCACGCCCAACTCGCGTCCTGCTTTGGCCGGATCGGTTTCGGCGTTGGCATATTTCTGGGTTGCCGAGGAGGGCCTGATCTCCAGCGAACGCGCATGGGTCAGCGCATTCGCAATCTCATCGGCCAGGGCGAATCGCAGAAACTCGCTCTCTTCATCGTTATTGATGTTCTGCAGTGGCAGCACCGCGATCGTGCGATTATTCGCCTGTGCCGGAGTCACCCGATGCTTAACGAACCACATTCCCACGGCCGCTATTACTATCAGTAGTAGCGCGGTTAGTGCGAAGACCATCCATTTCAGACTGGAACTCGATTTCTGGAAGGTATGCGTTTTTGCGTGCAGGCCACTCACGTGACGGAGCCCGCTGCGCAGCGTCGGATCGGTTGCTCTCCTCAACTTCACCAGATCGGCTTTCATCTCCGTCGCGTTCTTGTACCGGAGGTTACGATCCTTTTCCATCGCTTTCCCGATGATGGCTTCGAGCTCCGGCGGCAGGGCGGGATTGATCGACCGCGGCGACGCGGGCTTCGAATTGATCACCGCATGCAGCGTCATCACCACGTTGTTTCCGGTGAAAGGCTTTTTGCCGGTGGCCATTTCGAACAGCACTACGCCAAAAGAGAAAATATCGCTGCGCACATCCAGGTCTTCCGACCGAGCCTGTTCAGGCGACATGTACACTGCCGTCCCCGGAATCACGCCCACCTGGGTCAGCGATTCCTCTAACGATGAGTCAGTACTTGTGCCCAGACTCCCATCTTTCGCCAGCTTCGCCAGCCCAAAATCGAGAATCTTTACCTGTCCGTTGGGAGTCAGAAAAATGTTTGCCGGCTTGATGTCGCGATGCACAATCCCCTTGGCATGAGAGGCTGCGAGCGCGTCCACCACCTGCACAGCGATGTCGAGCAGGTCGTCCAGCTCCAGAGGCTTGCCATGAATCCGCTGCTTCAGGCTCTCGCCTTCCAGCTTCTCCATGACGATGAACGGATGCCCGCCGTTATCTTCAATGTCGTGGATGGTGCAGATGTTGGGCTGGTTGAGTTGCGATGCAGCACGAGCCTCGCGTGTGAACCGCTCCAGCGCGCGTGGATCCTTGGCCAGATGTTCGGGGATGAACTTGAGAGCGACATGCCGGCCGAGGCGGAGATCTTCGGCTTCGTAAACAATGCCCATGCCGCCGCCGCCGAGCTTTGACAGGATGCGGTAATGCGAGACAGTTTGGCCGAGCATGTCCATGGGATTGTGCGGGTTGAACTGTTGTCCGACGCCGTCGCCTTTGATTCTACTTCCGGGGCGGCAGAGATGGCTTTAGCCCACGAAGGCGTAATGGTAGGCGGTCAACTCGGCGGGGTCAATTGGGTTGAGGAGCATATGGGGATCAGACTTGCGGGGTGGGGCGAGGCGCCCCCACGACAGCCGCCGAGACGGCGGCGCTACTCTGCCCGAGACGGGGCAAGCCCCGTCTCTACAAGAGGAATTTCACTCTTCGTGCCGGCGCATGCGTCCGGTACGCACGTAACGGTCGTGCCAGCTCAGGCTCTCATGGAGCAGGTGAGGAGTGTGTTTGCCGAAGGACAGGCGTTCCGCGCGCTCCTGGTAGTCGCGCAGCAGCGAACGATAGTCGGGGTGCGCGCATTTCTCGATGATGACCTTGGCCCTTTGCCGCGGCGACAGGCCCCTCAGGTCGGCGAGCCCCTGTTCGGTTACGACCACATCGACGTCGTGCTCGGTGTGATCGACGTGCGACACCATCGGCACGATAGTGGTAATTTCCCCTTTTTGCGCCGTGGATGGAGCCATGAAGATTGCCAGGTATCCGTTGCGGGCAAAATCCCCAGACCCTCCGATGCCGTTTTGGATTCGCGAGCCCATGACATGGGTGGAGTTAACGTTGCCGTAGATATCGGCTTCAATCATTCCATTCATGCCGATTACGCCGAGGCGGCGGATAATTTCCGGATGGTTGGAGATTTCCTGGGGGCGAAGAACAATACGCTCGCGATAATTCGCCATTTCGGAGTTGACCTTCTCCATCACTTCCGGACTGAGAGAAAACGCGGTTGCCGAGGCGCAGGTGAGCTTACCGCTACGCAAGAGCTCGATCATGCCGTCTTGAATGACCTCGGTGTAGGAGGTCAAATTTTCAAATTGCGCTTCCAGCAGGCCGAACAGGACAGCGTTGGCGATATTCCCGACGCCCGATTGCAGGGGTAGCAACGAGGGGGGAATGCGTCCCTTCTGGACTTCCCAGCCGAGGAATTCCAGTATGTGGCCGGCAATCAGACGCGACGTAATATCAGGCGCTTTGAACGAGCTGTTGCGGTCGGGAGAATCGGTGAGCACCACCCCGGCGACCTTTTCCAGCGGAACGTGAAGATACGGAGTTCCAATCCTTTGCCCCGTATGTACCAGTGGAATCGGCTGGCGGTTAGGCGGGGGTTCGAGCCCGTAGTAAATGTCATGCATGCCCTCGAGTTCAGCCGGTTGGCAGGCATTTACTTCGAGAATCACCTTCTCCGCCTGTTCGATCCACGTCCGGTTATTGCCTACCGAAGAACTGGGCACCAATCGCCCGTCTTCTAGAATCGCCGTGACCTCGATGAGCGCCCAGTCCATTTTGCCCAGGAATCCGTTTTCTACGTACTGGGCGACGTGGCCGAGATGGATGTCCATGTACTCCATTTCGCCGGCGTTGATTCTCTTGCGCGTTTCGGGATCCGACTGGTAGGGGAGGCGGAGCTGGATGCCGCCGGCCTTGGCGAGCGCGCCGTCCAACTCGGGCCCAGTGGAAGCGCCTGTGAAGATGCTGACCTGGGCTTTCTCGCCACGCAGGTTTGCATCGGAGATACGGCGGGCCAATGCCATCGGCACGGCCTTCGGATAACCGGAGCCAGTGAATCCGCTCATGCCAATACGAGTGCCGAATTCGATCAGCGCCGCGGCCTCGTCGGCGCTCATGATCCGGGCTTCCAGGTTGGCATTCAAAATTCGAGAACTGACAGAGGGTAGAGTGACAGAGGGAAGAGCGGCCATTTGATTCCTCATGATCGCCTGGGATGGCGCTAGGATCGCAATGATGCCACCGATCGATGATCGAGCCAGTGATCCCGGTCACTAGTGGGGGTGATGTGCGAACGGCCCCGCGCGGAACTTATTGGCGTTGTTTTGCGAATGGAGGGGGAATCATCCGCAACTAAGGGGCAATTAGCGCCGCCGACGATCCTACCCACGCCATATTCTTGTTGTGATCCACGCCCATCATCAGGCCGCGGCCCATGCGCACGATGGTCAGCACTGGCACTAACTTATCGAGCCACACATACATGATCCGCAGTTCGACTTTGGTTGGCCCGTACGGGGTCTCTACCACTGGCGTGAAATTCAACCGCTCCTGCAGGATGTATTCGCCGCGTTTTGCCGCCGGGATCGCGTCGATGTCGGCGCGTGATGGCGCAATCACCACGCCCAGTCCCGCAAACGAGTACAGCGGCTTAAGCACAAAATTCTCCAGGCCCGCGGGCACTTCCGTCAGTTGATCCAGAAACCACGTGCGGGGGACCGACGGATGCTTCAGATAGGGGATTGAGTACTTGCTGATGCGGAAATACCAGTTTGGATGACCAGCCCATTCCGCATCAAGGTCATCACGAAAATCAAACGGCAACTCGATACCCTTACGTTCCAGTTCATCGACAATGGTGCGGTTATAGATGCGCTCAATCGGAACCAGCTTGCCGGCTTCCTCATAAAAAAGCCTGCGCCCCTGTTTGCGGATCTTGGTGATGCACACCGTGCGAATTCCGAGCATCTTCTCGGTGAGCAGAAAATCTGGGCGCGTCTTCTGCTCCTCCGGATGTACTTCCATCAACGCCACATTCGCCGGATCGTGTTCGGCGACAATCGCGTCGCGCAAGAGTTTCTTGTATGAAGCGGAATCCAGACCGCTCAGAAAGTAGCGGAGTGTTGGATCGAGTCCGAACACATCGATGTAGGCCTGCGCCAGAACCGGCTGATACGCGTAGAGGGAAGGGAAGGCTTGTAACTCGACCAGTTTAGGTTGTAACTCGCCCGCCGAGTCGCGTACCAGCCCGAAGTCCACTTGAACAAACATCGGATGCGGCGATTCGTTTTGCACCCGGAACTTCTCCGGAATCGAAGCCTCCGAGCGCGCCCGATACTCTGGATTGTCGACCAACTGGCGGATGAGCGCTTTTCCATTCTCCCCCATGCGCTCGACTAAGGCATTGGGAAAGAAGCACGGCGTCTCGCAAAGTGCGAATGGAACTTCCATTCCGCAGCGCGAAGTCATCTCGCTCCGCAAGCGCTCATACTTTTCGGGGGTGAATCGCGTGTTGAAGTCTTGCCGGTAGGGGGGAATCATGAAAGTTTGTGGGACGGGCGTCCTGGCCGCGTCCATGCTTACCCAAGCCCCTAAAGGGGCGGTTGTCGGCGAACGATTGCGGCATCGCTAAAGCGATGCCCTGCTACGAAGCAAAGCGATACGCTGATGCGAAGCATACCCTGATACGGCGCGCGAGTCGTTACGCAGCTGCCAGTGCAAAGTGCTGGGGCTTCGCTCTACCGGGTACGGAGCGGAGCCCCGTCACCACACTTGCATCGCTGAATGCTGAATGTGATTCCTACGCCTCGATCAGGAACTGGCCGCTGCGCATGATCTGTTCGCCGTCTACCCAGATATCGAAATTCCGTCCCACGACGTCGATGTGCGTTGACGAATACCACTCCGCTCCGGTGTGCGCCCCGTATGGATTTCCGAACGCAATATGGACGCCGGGATATTTTTCGTCCTGCAGGATTTCTCCAATCACGTCCTTCAGTTCGATGTTCGTTCCAATCGCAAATTCACCGACTCGGTTGCTGTTCTCATCTTTATGGGTGTAAGCCCAGAAATCATCCTTCAATTCCTTGTTCGCCGAGTGCGCCTCGATCAGCCGATTCGCCTTCACGTTGATGGTCAGCGGATGCGCTTTCAAATCGCCAAATTTTGCGCACAAATAATCGCCCACCACTCCGTCAATGACAAAGCTTCCGTTCACTTCGCCTGGAGTGGTGAAAACTTCACCGCCGGGCAGATTTCCCCACTTCTCCGTACTGATGATCCCGCTCGTTTTCACCCACCGGTAATTGGGATTCAGGTTCGCCACCAGGTCCGTCCCCGAAGGCGTCGTTGCCCGGATTTGCTTCGCCTGGCGCACTCTATCCAGCACCTTGATGCTGAGCCGGTCTACCTTCTGGAAGTCCGCGCGCATGCCTTCCAGCATGATTCGTTTGTTGATGTTGACCATGTGGGCGTGCCGGATTTTCATCCGGTTGACCACATCGGTCATCTGCATACGCGACTTCAGTTCGTTGGTCTGGGCTTGCACGGCAAAAATGCTGACCTGGCTCGACTCCAGATCCTTTGCGATTATCGGTGGCAAGTCCGTGAGCGGGCGTGTTGCCACATCCTCCAGCACCCACGACTGGTAGGAACAGCCCAGCTCTTCCAGTTCGTGCACGATGGCCGCGGCGATTTCCAGACTTACTTCATCGGTGATAACGGTGACTTTTTCCGATGGCTGCACGCGCAGGCACACGCGCACTGCATTCCGCGCGCCCGGCGTTAGTTGCGGATCAAAAGGAATACGATTCAGTTGTCGATTGGATTGTGCGTTTGATTGCAAGTCAGTCTTCATTAACCTCATCAGACGGCTCGGGCCCTGGGCATACTATCCACATCGTTTACGCCCACCTCGGTCTCCTCAATGATGTAGTCCATCACGGCTTTCATGTCGCCGGTGTTGCGGTACACATCCAGTTGCCGGTCCGCGCCGGTGCCCATCTTCAGAATCTCGCGGATGTACTCCACTTCTTCGCGGCAATCCAGTTCATCCAGCACGTCATCGACAAAATCCAAATATTCTTCGATCAGTTCGCGCTCTGGAACTTCCATCTGTTTGCCGAAGTCGATGAGCTTCCCGTTGATCCCGTAGCGCGCGGCTCGCCACTTATTCTCCATCAGCAGCGACCGGCGGTAGAGGCGGAATCCCTGGTTCTGCGAATAGAGTTTGTAGAGCTTGGCCACGGTCGCCTGGATAAGCGCCGCCAGCGCAATGGTTTCGTCGAGCCGCATCGGAAGATCGCATACGCGGAACTCCAGCGTGTTGAAAAAGGGATGCGGCCGCATGTCCCACCAGATTTTCTTCGCGTTGTCGATCGAGTTTGTCTTGACCAGCAGCTTGACGTAATTCTCGTACTCGCCCCAGCTGGGGAAATAATCCGGCAGGTTGGTCCGCGGAAACTTGTCGAACACCTTGCAGCGATAGGATTTCAGCCCCGTGTCCATCCCCAACCAGAAGGGCGAATTCGAGGAGAGCGCCAGCAGGTGCGGTACAAAATAGCGCGCATGATTCATCAGGTGGATGAGAGTTTCGCGATCCTCGATGCCTACGTGCACGTGGAGTCCGAAAATAAGATTGGCGCGCGCCACCAGTTGCATATCTTCGACAATGTTCTTGTAACGCTCGCCCGGGGTAAGCGCCTGCACCCGCCAGTCCGCAAACGGATGGGTCGCCGCGGAAGCGATTCGCAAGCCATTTTCCCGCGCCAGCCGGATGATATGTTTGCGCAGATTTTTTAGTTCTTCCCGGGCTTCCTTAATATTGGAGCAAACCGACGTCCCCACTTCCACGACCGATTGGTGCATCTCGGTCTTGACCCGTTCCTGCAGGATCAGTTTGCCTTTCTCGATGATCTCGGCGTGAATGTGCGAGCGCAGGTCCCGAGTTTCGGGGTCGACGGTCTGATACTCCTCTTCGATTCCCAGCGTGAATGTAGGCTTCATCGCGGCATCCAGAGCTGCCAGGCGGCAAAATACCCTGGCAGAAGTTCCATCAGTATATCAATACGGTCGTGTGGTGGCGGGATTGTGTAGGGCTGGCGTCTCGCCGGCCCGGCAGGCGGGCAAAAAACCCGTCCCGGTGTTTAGATACTGGGGCTACGAAATTTAAGGATTGGCGGCGGGCGAAGACGCCCATCGGACAGCCGGCGAGACGCCGGCGCTACACAATGCCTCACTACCAGGGTCCCATTAAGTTCCTAACTTCTTGCGCAACCTCTGCATTGGCTCCACCATCTTTGGACCGTTCAGAAACGCCGCCCAGCGCAACTCCTCCACCGGATTCTCAGCGCCGAGCGCCTTCTCCACCGCCATCTCCGCTACCGCATTTACGATCCACTCAAAATTCTGCTGCCCTACCGACGTGACCTCCGCATCCGGCGCGGGATTCATGAAGTCGATCGCGTAGGGAACGCCAGCTTCCACCGCAAACTCGACCGTGTTCAGGTCGTAGCCGAGCGCGCGGCACAACGCCAAGGCATCTTTTTCAATTCGATCTTTGAGCTGGGATCCCGGTTGTGGGTTTCCCTTTACATAGCGCTCATGATGCGGGGCCCTTGGATCGTACTTCATGATGTGCACTTTCTTCTGTCCCACCACGTAACAGCGGTAATAATCCTCAAATTCGACGCCATGTTGCAGCGTCATGCAAAGATCGCCGGTCTGGTTGTAGTAGTGGAAGAATTCTTCAGGAGAATGCACCTTATAAACGTGCTTCCACCCTCCGCCCGAGTAAGGCTTCAGGAACGCGGGAAACCCGACATAGGCAAAAAGTTCTTCCCAATTCAGCGGATACATTAAATTCCGCATCGACTTGTCGGTAGTATCCGGAGGATGCTCGTGGTGCGGCAAAATGACCGTCGGCGGAATCGCCACTCCCATTTTGTGCGCCAGCGCATAGTTGAAAAACTTGTCGTCCGCCGTCCACCAGAACGGATTGTTGATCACGATCGTCCCTTGGAGCATCGCGTTTTTTAGATAGGCGCGGTAGAAAGGAATGTCTTGTGAAATGCGATCGATGATCACGTCGTATTTCTTCGGCTCATCCATCCGGATACCGCCGATTCTGACGAAGTCGGCCGTAACGCCGGCGTTCTTCATTCCGTTGACCTTCTCCACAAAAGCTGGCGGAAACGTATTTTCCATGCCGAAAAGAATTCCGATTTTCTTATTTGCCATAATTGAGGACCTCTTAAAAGTTAAACTACGCTTGCATCTCTGGGCGAACCACGTAGGAACAGCCGCCCTCGGTGGCCCTACCGGTCTAAGTCCGGCTCGCATCCGATTGCCAGCGCCTAAAGGCGATTCGTTCTCAATCGCTTTCGGCGCGTCTGAAGGCGTGCCCTGATACGAACCTCGCCAACTCGGGCTGCCCACGACTAACTGACGGCTAACGACCAACGACCAACGATCAACGACTGCGCTAAAAATACTTTGCCGCCATTCTTTGCCACAGCGGCCAATCATGCTTGCTGTTGTCCCCGTAGATATCCAGCCAATGCGGAATCCCTTTGGCATGCAGAATCGCCGACATCTTCACGTTCGCGTCCAGGCACATGTCCCAATCGGACGATCCCAGCACAATCTTCATCTGCCGGTAGCGGCTGAGAAACCACTCGTCGCCCGTGTTCGGCAGGTAGTCCGTAGGATTGTTGAAGTAGACGTTGTCGTCGTAATAGCCGTCGAGAAAGCTTTTGATGTCGAACGATCCGCTCATGGACACGCAAGCCGAAACCAGATCCGGGTGCCGCATGGAAAAATTCAGCCCGTGATAGCCTCCAAAACTGCAGCCCGTCACCGCGATCTGCGGAGCCCAGTTCCTCCACTTCAAATAGCCCATAAACTCGTTGAGCACGTAGCGCTCGTACTGCAGGTGACGCCAGATACGCGCTCCGGGATGGACGCTCTTGTTGTACCAACTCTCGCTATCCACGCTATCCACACAGAACACCTGGATTGCGCCAGCTTCCAGCTTTCCGGCCAGCGCGCGAATCATCCCTGCATCTTCGTACTCAAAAAAACGTCCCTGGGAGCTCGGAAAGACGAGGATCGGCCGACCGGCGTGCCCATAGACAAGCGACTCCATGTCGCGACCCAGTTCGCGGCTGTATTCCTTGTTATATTCGCGATTCATGTGCGCGAGGATTGTACCCGATTGCTTGATCTTCGGGCTTCTCAACCGTCGGCGCTCGACTTGAAGGTGGTCCAGTCAGAGCGAGCAGGGCAGTTTTAAGTGTCAATCTTTATGTCTGCCCGGTTCGGCGCTCGAAGTAGAAAGCAATGGCCAAAGCTAGAATCAGGGCTGCGATCCCGAACAGAGTCGAACTGGGCACGGCGTTGGGTTCCTGGATGATGACCTTCCGCGCCATCGCGATGAGCGCTACTTCCAGGACAATGCGCACGGGAATGACGTCTTTCTTCAGGTGCGCTTTTAGCGTCTCGAGAAGCTCCACTCCGATCAGCACCAGCAGGAAGTATCCAAAAATATCGAGCACGCCCTGCACCGGGATGAGAAATCGGGGTGGCTTCCAGATTTCTTCACCGATCAGCAGGCCCAAGTGCAGGGTAGAGAGCACTACGACGACGACAAGCATGCCAGCGAGCGTCAAGACCGTAAACTTCTGGACTTTCCCGAACAGAGTTTCCAGCACAATTTCCTCCGCGACAGTCTAAACATCTTTACCGAAACATCCAACTCCCGGTTCAAGGCCCGGCGGGAACTCAGATGGGAATCCGGTTGAGAAACAGGCAGTCGTGAAACTGGTGTGTCTTCGGTAATCTTTCTGGACCCGGATTGGTTGTGTACCCTCAACCTAGGACTAAGGTGGCTGAAAGTCTGACCTCTAGAGACCCGTCTCCAGCAACGTGGCGATGATGAGACGCGGCGAACCGCGTCTCTACTCTCAGACTATCGAAGGACGGCACTATTTCCATGTCTTCTCCTACGAATGATTTACCAAGTCTAGGTCCTGCTGCTCCGCGAGCGGCGACCGGCGCCGCCCCGGCTCCAGCCGCCGCGCCATTCTCAACTCCGGCGCTGCTGGCGGCGATGCTGAAGACTTCGCCCAAGATCAGCGATCTCTTCTTTTCTCCCGGTAAACCACCGCTGGTGGAAATTTCCGGCAAACTAACCTCCGCCGGAGCGTCACGCGCCCTCACCACCGGCGATACGCAGCGTATTGCATCCGATCTTATCGGCAACAACAAACATGCGACCGACAACTTGAAGGAACAGGGTTCGTGCGATGTGTCCTACAGTCTGGCGGGTGCACACCGTTTTCGCGTCAACGTCTTCATGCAGCGCGGGTCCTGCGCGATTGTGATGCGGGTAATTCCCAGTAACATACCCGATTTTGAGATCTTGAATTTGCCGGATGAGCTGGGGAAGATTGTGGGCCTGCTCAATGGAATCGTGTTAGTGACGGGCCCGACGGGTTCCGGCAAATCCTCTACCCTGGCGGCGATTATTGACCGGATTAACAGAGAGCAGTTCTATCACGTGCTTACCATCGAGGATCCTATCGAGTTCCTGCACCCCCACAAAAACTGTATCGTGAATCAACGGGAGTTGCATAGCGACACACCGAGTTTTGCCCTGGCCTTACGAGCGGCGTTGCGCCAGGCTCCCAAAGTGATTCTGGTGGGAGAGATGCGCGACAAGGAAACGATCGAGATCGCGCTAGAGGCGGCAGAAACCGGTCACCTTGTCCTCTCCACACTGCATACAATCGATGCCTCGAAGACGGTAGAGAGAATCGTGGGAGTCTTCCCCATGGCCGACCAGCACACCGTTCGCACCCGTCTGGCGAAGAGTTTCCGCTACATAATTTCACAGCGTCTGATTCCCCGGAAGGATGGCGGCGGACGGAGAGCTGTAATTGAAATATTGAAATCCACTCTGCGCACCCGTGACTACGTCGAAAAAGGCGAAGGCGAAGGCAAGACCTTGCTCGATGCGATGCGAGTCGGCGAACAGGATGGCATGCAGCATTTTGACGGTGAAATCGAGAGACTGATCCGCGATGGGACCATCGATCGGGAGGTAGGATTGGCTTACGCCACCAATCCGGGCAATCTTCAGCTGGACTTGGCTGATCTTGGGTCTGAATCGAAATCCGATCCGCTCTTGGAAATCGAGTAACCTACGGGAAGCACCGGAGAGATTCGCTTAGTCCCGCGATTGCCGGGATCGATCCAGCCTTTTCAATAACTTAGCACCGAAGAATCCTCTATATCCCCGCTTAACCCCTTTTTTGCGCCCTTCATTGCCTTCCGCGTGCCTAACCATCACGGATTCAATAGCATCGAATTGACCAACTCCACGCATCGAAACTTCCAGGTTTCTTCGTGGACAAGTCTTTTTTCATGGGTTCCCTTGCGGGACCGTGGGGACAGTTCTATTTCCCTAGAGTTTTTACTCCCGAGCGGAGGAAAGCGAGAGCCGAATGCATAAGCCGATCAAATACGTTGAGAAGGCCGTGACCGTGGCAGCCACCGGCGTATGGGCAGTGTTTGAACGCCTGAACCGCATCGCGCCGAATACTGCGCCCATTCCCAAGTGGTCCGACAAGCCCCTGCTCAAGTCCTGGGAAAAGTCGAAACCGCCGCTCGGCTGGCCGCGCTCGACGGATTCGCTTTGTCCCAGGTGCGTGCCCGAGATTCGCCAGCAGATTCTCGACGGCCACCTGCCGGTTGACGTTTTGATGAACGAAAAGGTCGGCGAGATCAAGGCCCAGATCGTCGAACGTGACGGCAAGATCTGGATGGTCAAGGACTGCCCCAAGCACGGACACTTCGAAGACCTGATGTCGATTGATACGGAGTTCTCGCAGCATCTCGAAGAAGTTTTCCCCGGCCGCGATATCCGCGCCCATAACGACGAGAAGCTGCATCACCACGGAACGTCTACCGTAAAGTATGGACGCGGCGCCGTGCTTACCGTCGATCTCACTAATCGCTGCAACATGATGTGCGATCCCTGCTTCATGGACGCCAACCAGGTTGGGTATGTGCACGAGCTTACCTGGGAAGAAATCAAGACGGTGCTGGACAATGCGATCACGGTGAAACCGAAGCGACAGATGTCGGTACAGTTCTCCGGTGGCGAGCCGACGCTCTCCCCTTACTTCCTGGACGCGGTGCGCTACGCGCGCAGAGTTGGGTACAACAGCGTGCAGGCCGCTACTAACGGAATCGAATTCGCGAAGAGCTTCGAATTCTGCCAGCAGGCTGTCGAAGCGGGCATGCGTTATGCCTATTTGCAGTTTGACGGAATCGGAAACGCCGCCAACGATCACCGCGCTGTGGGCAATCTGTTCGATGTGAAACTCAAGGCGATCGACAATCTTCATCGCGCGGGCTGCGAGATTGTGCCGGTGGTCACGATCATCAACGGCATTAACAATGAGCAGGTGGGAAGAATCATCCAATTCGCGTTGGACAATCCGAAGAAGATCGGCTTCCTCAGCTTCCAACCAGTTTCGTTTACGGGACGCGATGAGGCCATCACTGACGATCGCCGCCAGGCGCAGCGGTACACGCTGGCGCACCTGGCCCACGATGTGAAGAACCAGACCGGTTTCGGTGAGCCCAAGCGCGACTGGTTCCCGATCAGTTTCATGAGCACATTTTCCGACTGGGCCGATGTGCTGCACTCCCAGGATGCCAACAACGACTGGGGCCAACTTTCTTGCGGATGCCATCCCAATTGCGGCACGGGCATGGCGATGATGATTGACAAGGAAACCAAGGAAGCGGTGCCGGTAACGGCGTTTCTGAAAGGCGATCAACTCGCGAAAGATATTGCGAAAGTCAACGACGCGGCGCGCAGCAAGTTCTGGACTGCTTTTGGAATGGCGCTTTGCTTGATGAAGAACTACGACCCGTTCCAATCCCCGACGCACTTCAAGATGGTCGACCTGCTCAAAAAGTTCGATAAGAACTTCAACGCCACCGGCAAAAACTACGGCAGGGTGGGTCCGGACCGGACGATTGACGACGTGATGAAGCGGCGTCAGGATCGCTGGAACTTCCTGTTTATCGCGGGAATGTGGTTCCAGGATCTGTTCAATTACGACTTCCGCCGCACCGAGCAGTGCATCATCCCTTACGCCACGCAGGAAGGCGAAATCAGCTTCTGCGCTTACAACACGGGCGTGGGCTGGCGCAACATCATCGAGAAGATGCACATGACGTCGACCCTCACGAAGTGGTACGAGGAGCACGGACGGCACGAGATCTTCGCGGGCGGGAAAAAAGTAAACATGGAAGACAAGGAGCACGCGCTCTATCTGCGGGAAGAGATCGTTACTCACGAAGTGCAACACGATCTCGACAAGCTGGGCATTGCGAAGACGGCGCGGGAAGAGAAGAAACGCGCCCGCGACAGCAAAGCCGAGAGCGTCAAGGCTAGCAACAACAAGGTCAAAAATGACGCGGCTTACGACGCACGGATGGCGCAGCTTTATCGGGAAGTTGTCCTGAAGGAGAAACCGGCGACGTCGAATGAAGGCGGCTTCATTCCGCTGGGTGCGATCACGGCTGCGTTGGCTCCAGCAAATGGAAATGGCTCCGCGATAAAGAATGAAGAAGTTGGCGAGCCCGTGGCGGGAGACTAGAAGCTTCAAGTTTCGAAGGTCGAGGATTTTGATGTTTTAACGCTGGGGCCACTCGATTCGAGTGGCCTTTTGTTTTGGCGGCGATTGTTAAAGCACTCTTAAATTTTGCTTCCGATACCAAAGACATCTTTCCCGAGGAATCATAAAGTGATAATTTCTTGCTGCGGGCCACACCCACGCTTATGCAGGCTAACGAATACGATCTGGTAGTTATCGGAAGCGGTCCAGCGGGTCAGAAGGGCGCGATTTGCGCAGCGAAAATGCGCAAGAAAGTCGCGATCATCGACCGGCGGCTGACCATGGGCGGGGTGTGCGTTCATACGGGGACAATCCCAAGCAAGGTTCTGCGGGAGGCCGTACTTTACCTGAGCGGCCTGCGGCAGCGGTCGTTCTACGGACGCGGCTACGTCGTTAAGGACCGGATCATGATGTCGGACCTGGTGCTTCGCTCGACCGCGGTGATGACCCGGGAAGTGGACGTGATCAAGGCGCAACTGCGGCGGAATTATGTGACGGCGCTCGAGGGAGACGCTCACTTTGCCGATCCGCATACGATTGAGATTGTCAGCGAAGACGGAGTGCAACAAGTCCGCGGAGAGAAGATCCTGATCGCCTGTGGCACGCGTCCGGCGCACATCGACGGAATTCCGGTGGATGGAAAGCGCATCTTCGATTCGGACCAGGTGCACTGCCTGGAGGAGATACCGCGCGAGCTGATTGTGGTGGGAGCGGGGATTATCGGGCTGGAATATGCCTCTATGTTCGCGGCGCTGGGAGTGAAAGTGACGCTGCTCGACCAGCGGCCCACGCTGCTCGATTTTGTGGATCGGGAGATCATCGAAAGCTTGTGTTTCCAGTTGCGGCAGTTGGGAACGGTTTTCCGCGTCGGTGAGAAAGTGGTTTCGGTGGGTTTCGATGAAGAGCGGGACAAGGTTTTTGCGGTCTTGGAGAGCGGGAAAAAGGTTCGCGGGCAGGCGCTTCTTTACACCATTGGACGGCGCGCCAACTGCGACAAGCTGAACCTGGAGGCGGCTGGGTTGACGGCGGAAGAGCGCGGCAAACTGGTTGTCAACGAACATTTTCAAACCGCGGTACCGCACATTTACGCGGCCGGCGATGTGATTGGTTTCCCCGCGCTGGCCAGCACCTCAATGGAACAGGGCCGGCTGGCGGGTTGTCACATGTTCGGCAAGCCCAGCCGGTTACTGCCGAACCTGATTCCGTATGGTATTTACACTATTCCTGAAATTTCCATGGTGGGCGCGACGGAGGAAGAGCTTACCCGTAATCGGACTCCGTATGAAAGCGGTCTGGCGCGCTACTCGGAACTGGCGAAAGGGCAGATGCTGGGCGACGATCAGGGGCTGCTGAAGATTCTGTTCCATCCAGATACGCTCAAACTGCTGGGTGTACATATTATCGGGGATCGGGCGGCGGAGATCGTCCACATTGGACAAGCGGTGCTGACCATGGGTGCGACCATCGAATATTTCCGCGATACGGTATTCAACTACCCGACGCTGGCTGAGGCTTATAAAGTCGCGGCGCTCGACGGACTGAATAAACTCTGAGACTCGCGTTCCGCCGTGGACGGATGGTCGTCAGGCCGGGCGGGGACGCAGGGCTCTTCATTGACGAGTTTATTTCCGTCCAAATCCTCCGGATGTGCGTTACCCTCGAATTCCGTGTTCCGGCTGCGAGTTCGAAAGCGGGACGCTCGGGCCACACCGCATGTCCGAGTCCACAGAAATCCGCGAGGCGTCGCTGAGAGAGATTGCCCTGGTGTTCCTAAAACTGGGGACGATTGCGTTTGGCGGACCGGCAGCGCATCTGGCGATGATGGAAGAAGAATTCGTGCGGCGGAGGTGGATCACCCAGGCTGAGTTTCTCGACCGGCTGGCGACGGCGAATCTGATTCCCGGGCCGAGCTCGACGGAAGTCGCAATCTTCATTGGGCAACTGAAGGGCGGGTGGATCGGATTGATTGTGGCGGGCTGCTGTTTCATCATCCCAGCGGCCGCAATTGTGTCGGTGATCGCGTGGGGCTATGTGCGATTTGGCTCGCTGCCGAGAGTCGAAGGGATTCTTTATGCGATTAAGCCGGCGGTGGTTGCGATCATGATCCAGGCTCTCGGGAACCTTGCGCGAACCGCGGTGAGGACGCCTCGGCTGGCGGTGATTGCGGCTATTGCGGCGGGGTTGAGTCTTGTGGGAGTCGCTCCGGTTGTGGTTCTGGTGTTCGCCGGGCTGGTATCGGCAGCAACTTTGTGGATGAAGAATCGGCTGGCTGGCGCGATTGGAGTGCCGAGAATTGTAGTGTCCCAGAAGATGGTCGGAGTGCCAAATATCGTCGCCGGGGCTATGGCCGTGGCGACTGTGGGCGTGGTTTTTCCGGTCGGGCTGGCGCGGCTATTCCTCTCGTTTCTGAAAATTGGGTCGGTAGTGTTCGGGAGTGGATATGTTCTGCTGGCATTTCTGCGGACCGAGTTTGTGGAGCATTTGCACTGGCTAACCGACAAGCAGTTGATTGACGCGGTCGCCGTAGGGCAGTTTACGCCGGGTCCGGTATTTACCACCGCAACGTTTATTGGTTACGTCGTGGCGGGCTGGGTCGGTGCCGTGGTCGCCACCGTGGCAATCTTCTTGCCGGGGTTCGTGCTGGTAGCCGTGAGCGGGCCGCTGATTCCTCGCCTGAGAAAATCGGCGGTGGCGGCAGCCATCCTCGACGGAGTCGTCGCGGGGTCGCTTGCTTTGATGGTGGTGGTGACTTGGCAACTGGGAAAGGCTTCGGTTGTAGATCGGACGACGCTGATCGTGTTCGCGGTTGGTTTGGCTGCACTGCTTCGGTTTCGGGTGAACTCAGTCTGGTTGATCGCGGGTGCAGCGCTTGTAGGGTGGGCAATGCGGTAAGGCGAAATTCCGGCGTGAGTTAGGCCGCGGGAAACGGTTTGTCGGAGGCAGCCATGAGCGAGGTGGGGATTCGGGCGGGGGCGCGTGAGGATCTGGCGCGACTTACTGAAATCTACAATTACTACGTTCTGAATACCCCGGTTACTTTCGACGTCGAGGCCTACACGGTGGAGCGCCGGGAAGGCTGGCTGTCGCAGTTTGGCGCCACGGGCCGGTACCGGTTGATCGTCGCCGAGAAGAATGGAGTGGTAATTGGGTATGCGGCTACGACGCGATTTCGCCCCAAGGCGGCGTATGACACGACGGTGGAAACCTCGATTTACTGCGCGCCGGAGGCAGTGGGAAAGGGCGTAGGAAAGCGCTTGTATGTGGAGTTGTTCGAAATCCTGAAGGGCGAGAACATCCATCGCTTTGTGGCAGTGTATGCGGTTCCGAATGCGGCCACCGAAGCGCTGCACAGGCGGTTCGGATTCAAAATGGTGGGCGTTTTCAGCGAGTGTGGGTGGAAGTTTGGAAAGTATTGGGACGTCTGTTGGGTGGAACGGCCGGGGTAGGTCATGGTGTTCGAATCGATCGTTCAAGCTGAGTTCCTAGCGTGATTGTTATCAGCAGTTTGCGTGTTCGGACATCTGGGAGAAGTGCGAAGAAGGGCTCGCGGTTATTTCCCGCCCTTGCTGATTAAGAGGTTAAAATGGTTGATTCGAGCCGATGTCCGGGTGCGAGCCGGAGAATGGGGCCGCAGAACCCAAATACTTGGTTTGAGAACATGGCTCGGATGATCGTTCATCCAGAAAAAATGACTCGTGGAACCTGTGAACAATTTCGAAGCGAGAGTGGGCACGACCTTTGATGCCGCTGCGTCGGTGGCCTCGGCTCCGCGCATCGTCCCTGCCATAGCTCCGATAGCCGCGTCACAGACTCGCTGTTCCCGGCCTTCGTCGCCGGTTTATTGGCGGGTGGAAGGTAGCTTACTGGAGCTGACCACGGTCCGGCCCATCGCCTTCTTTACCTGGAACAGCCAGACATTTATCGCACGGGCGGTGCGCCGCAGCCTGGTGCTCGTGATGGCCTTGCTGCGTCCATTTTTGTATGCGGCAAACCGCGTCGCTGCTACTCGAATCGTGCACGCCGTGCTGCGTGGGGTTAGTCGCGACCGCCTGGATCTGCTGGGGGAGGAAGAATTTGAGTACAAGCTGAAACCGCTGCTCAAGGAAGAAGGAGTCCGGCACCTGAAGGCGTTGCAGGCGACGGGAGCTGATGTGGTGCTGGTAAGCCAGGGGTTGGACCATGTGATGCGACCGCTGGCGCGGCATCTGGGGGTGCGATGGATCATCGCGAACCGGCTTGACTTCCGTGATGGCGTGGCGACGGGACGGCTTCTCGGTCCGGTGATCCGGCCGCGAGGATTGTTTGCACGGATTCGAGAAGCGGGGCCGGATGGGCAGCAAAGTCCAGCGCGTTGGGTGCGCGCGCTGGGTTTGCGCGGTCCCAAGGCCCTGGCCTCGGCGATTGTGCCCACTGCGCGGGCGGAGACGGCGCGGGTTCGTCCAATTGTCTATTTCGACGAGAAACGGCATCCAGCGGTTTTTTCGGTGCGTAAGGCGCTGAATGGCAAGCGCGTACTGCTGATCGGTGTCACCGGATTCATCGGCAAGGTGTGGCTGGCGAATACGCTGATGGATCTCTGCCCCAACGGGCCAAAGCCGGGCCCGTTGGGGGCCCCGATTTTGCCCGAGATCGGAAGACTTTATCTGCTGATACGGCGGCAGAAATCGAGTCCGGCGCAGAAGCGTTTCGAAAAGATGATTGAAGGATCGCCGGTTTTTGATCCTGTGTTTGAAAAATGCGGCGACCGGCTGGGCACACTTCTCGCTGAGAAAATTGAGGTGGTGGAGGGCGATGTTTCGCAACCCGGCCTGGGGCTGGATTCCGAGACGGCCGCGCGCTTGGGTGCGGACCTTGATTTGATCATCAACAGTTCGGGGTTGACGGATTTCAATCCCGATCTGCGGGATGCCCTAGCCGTGAATGTGGATTCGACGCATCACCTGATCGAATTCATTCGCGGCTCGGATCACGCGGCGCTGCTGCACTTATCTACCTGCTATGTAGCCGGGCAGCGCGATGGACGGGTGGGCGAGCGGGTGCGTCCGAATTACACCCCGTCTCATTTGAAGGACTTTGACGCGGAAAAAGAGTGGCATCGTCTGCATGAACTTGTGAAGTCGGCAGAGAGTCGCGTGGAAGGTCCGGAAGTCACCGAGGAACTTAGGAAGCGGGCGCTGGAAAAAGAGCACGCGGCGAAAGGGCTGAGCGGGCCGGCGCTGGAAAACCAGGTCCGCAAGAACCGTGTGCGCTGGTTGAAGAATTATCTTACGGAAGAAGGGACTCGCCGCGCGAAAGAATTGGGCTGGCCGAACACTTACACCTTCACGAAAAGCCTGGCGGAATCCCTGATCGCGAAATATGGAACGGGGCTGCCGATTGCAATCGTGCGCCCGGCGATTGTCGAGACTTCGGTGGCAAAGCCGTTTCGCGGGTGGAATGAGGGGATCAACACTTCGGCATCATTGTCGTATCTGCTGGGAACGGCATTCCGGCAACTGCCTTCGAACGAGCGCAAGCGACTGGACATTATTCCGGTGGATGCGGTGTGCGCCGGGATGACGCTGATTGGCGCGGCGCTGTTGGAGCGTCGGCATGATCCGTTGTACCAACTGGCGACGTCGGTAACGAATCCTTGCGACATGGGGCGGTCCATTGAGTTGACGAGCCTCGGCCACCGGCGGCACTATCGCGCGCAGGAGGGTTTGGAGTACTGGTTGCGGTTGCGAATGGATGCGATTCCGGTGTCGAAAGAGCGTTACAACCGCATGTCGGCACCGGCGCAGAAGATGATTATCAAATCGATTCAGCGCGTGATGTCCCCGCTGCCGTCTGCGATGACCAAGCCGCTGGCAAAAACCGAGCGCAACCTTGAACGCGTGGAAAAACTCGTGGAGCTATTTGAGCCGTTCATTCTGCAAAACGAGCATGATTTTGTCGCGGATAATGTGGAGAAGTTGTCGCAGGCTCTGACTCCGGAAGAGAAAGAAATCTTCGGGTATGACACGGCGGGACTCGACTGGTGGGAGTATTGGATCGACATTCATATTCCGGCATTGCGGCGGTGGACGTATCCGCTGATAGAAGGGCGTCCGCTGGAAGCACGCGAGCCGCGAGTGCTGCAGATGCCGCCGCCCACCCCCGCAACGACAACACGCGAAAGTGACGACGCCAGGAAGACGGGTACGAACGGAGCAACGTGGCAATATTCCTAACCGGTGGGACCGGATACATCGGCGCGCACGTCGCTGCGAATCTGCTCGAGCAGCATGACGCGACCTTGAATTTGCTGGTCCGCGGCCGCGATCCGCGTGACGCCGAACTGCGGCTCTGGCAGGCCTTGCAACTGCACTTGCCATTTTCCAGATTCTACGAATATTTGCAGGCGAGGATTCGGATCTTTCGCGGTGATCTGACCTCTCCCCAGTTTGGGCTCGAAGCAGGCGATTACGATCGACTCGTTCACACTACCGACTCGGTGATCCATTGCGCGGCCTCACTGAATAGGAAGTCGGAAAAAAGTTGTCTGAATGTAAATTTGCGCGGGACGCTGGAAATTATTCAGCTGGCGCGGCGATCGCAGTACTATCACGGGCTGCGAAGGTTTTCCAACGTGAGCACGGTGGCGGTATCGGGGAAACGCAGCCACGAGATTGTTTCGGAAGACGGGTCAATTGAGTGGGAACGTTCGGACTACGATCCCTATGCGCGGACAAAGAAATTCTGCGAGCACATGGTGCGCGAATTGCTGCCGGACGTGCCGCTGACGATTTTCCGGCCGAGCATCGTTCTGGGGGACAGCCGTTATCCGAAGACGACGCAGTTCGACATGGTGCGATCGTTCGTATTTCTGGCAGGATTACCGGTGCTGCCGTTTCGTCCGCATGACAAGATTGACATTGTGAATGTGGATTTCGTGGCCGATGCGATTGCTACTTTGCACATGAAGGAAAATCCCGAGCACGATACCTATCACCTTTCTTCGGGGAACGATTCGCAGACCTTTCGGCAATTGACCCAAGCGCTGGCGGCGGAGCAGAACAAGCGTGGGCCGATGTTTCTGCCGATTCTCGAAAAGCCCTTCGGCTCCCTCGTGAATCTGCTGGCGAACCGCAAAGGTCCGGTGGGGCACAACGCGGCGCTGATGAAAGTCTTCTTGCCGTACCTTACGTGGAATACGGTGTTCGACAATACGCGGGTGACGACGGAGATCGGACGGAGGCCGGTGCCGTTTTCACAGTACAGCTTTCCTTTGCTCCGTTTCAGCCGCGAGCACAATTTTGAATACCCGTATCAAACGTGGCCGGAGAGCGCGAGAGCGGGAGGGTCCGCCGCATGATGGACTTCGTTCTGGAAGCTTGGGTATCCGGCATCATTGAGGGCAAAAAAATTCAGTGGATGATGGGCAAGCGCGAGCCATGGCAGCCGGGTGAAAAATTGAAGCTGCTATTTGCGGGATATAACGGGACGCGCAACACGGGATCGGATGTGCGCGTGGAAGAGATGCTGCGGCAGATCCGGCGTATTCTGGGGCCGGAGAACGTGGACCTCAGCATGATGACTTTTAATTTCGACCGCTCGCGTGGATATTTCGAAGGCACGTCGCAAGTACGGCTGCCGGATATTTTTCCTCCATTTCTGGCGAATGAAGTTCCTAAGCATCACGGCGTGGTGGCGTGCGAGGGATCGATGTTCAAATCGAAATTTGCAAATGCGCTGGCCACCATGATGATCGGGTCGCTAGGCATTGCCGCGGCGGAGAACAAGTTATCGGTCGGTTATGGCGCTGAGGCCGGACACATGGACCCGCTGGTCGCGAAGATGTGTGGGCGTTATTGCAGAAATTCGCTGGTGATCACGCGCAACGACGAGTCGCGGAAAATCCTGCGCGAACTCGGCGTGCCAACGGAATTGGGCACGGACACGGCGTGGACGTTTGAACCGCTGGGTGCGGAGTATGGACAGAAAACGCTGCGCGATGTGGGTTGGGATGGGAAGATGCCGGTGCTGGTGGTGTGCCCAATCAATCCGTTTGAGTGGCCGGTGAAGGCGTCGGTGGCCAAGGCCGCGCTGCATAGTCTTACCGGCGCGTACAAGGAGAGCCACTATCGCGGACCCTATTTTCACAATGCGGGACCGGAGGCGGACCGTGCCTACGAACATTATTTGAGTTCGATTGCCAACGCGGTGGCCGCATTCCGCCAGAAGAGAAATGTGTTTGTAATCATGGCCGCCACCGAGCGCATGGACGCCCGGCCGTGCCGGCGCATCTCGGACAAGCTGGGTGGGGTTCCAATACTGACTTCGGACGATTACAACATGTATCAACTGGTCAGCATTCTACGCGCTTGCCGCATGATGGTGTCCTCGCGCTATCACGGGATTGTGACTTCGATGCCGGCACTGGTACCGTCGGCGGGGATCACCATGGATGAACGCATACGGAATCTGATGAACGAGCGCGGGCATCCGGAATTGCTGATGAATGTGGACGATTCGGACCTGGAGGGACGAACTCTGGCGGCGCTTGAGATTCTGGATCGCGACGGTGAGCGGGTTGCCGACGGTATTGCGCGGACGGTGGTCCGGAATTTGAAACTGATGGCGCGCATGGGCGTCTATTTCGAAGAAGAGGTGCAGCGCCGGTATCCGGATTTTCCGACGCGGCGCGACGAGTGGAGTTGGGAGGACTATCTCCCACCGATGAGCGGCGGGTTGAAGGAATTGGTTGCGGCGTACGGCTAGACATCGCGGCGAAACGCCTTGCGGCCGCGCGGTGGCTGTTCAGTGTGCGGGAATCCTCGGCTTCACGGCCGATTCGCTCCGCGAAGAGGCCGCTCCGCTGGGAGTTCAGATCATAGTTCAGACGATAGATGACTTTCCTGGAGCAAATTTTTGCCAGCCTGGAGCGCAGCGGCGAGGTTGTCGTGCTGCAGGAAATCCGCGACGGGCTGATGGTTTCGCTTACGGCGCGGCAGTTGCTGGCGCAGGTGCAGGTGGCGCGGACTTATCTTCGGCGGTTGCGGCTGAAGAAGGGCGACCGGTGCGCGCTGCTGGCGCATAACTCGTTGCAGTGGGTCGCAATGGATCTGGCCGCGATGGCGGAAGGGTTGACGGTAGTGCCGCTGTATGCGCGGCAAGCTCCGGCAGAACTGGTCGCGATGATGAAGGATTGCTGGCCGTCTGTGATTGCTTGCGGCGAACAGTCGCTGGCCGATGCCATCGTGCAGGCGTGGCCGGAAGCGCCGCCGAATTTCTGCTTCGATAGAGTTTTCACTCCGGGCCGTGGGCCGGTAGAGGGTCCGGTGCTCAAGGTTACAGAAAAAGATGTGGTGACGATTATCTACACCTCAGGCACCTCCGGCGAAGCGAAAGGCGTCATGTTGAACGCCGGCAATGTCGGATACATGTTGGGCTGCACTTCGGGGCGACTGGATCAGTTGATGCGCGGTAATCCGACCGGCCGCGGGATTCATGGTCCGATGAAATCCCCACCTGAACAAGATGCCGTATTTCATTACCTGCCTTTGTGCTTTGCAGGGTCGTGGATCATGATGCTGACCTGCCTGTTGCGGAGCAGCAAGCTGACGTTGAACACGGATCTGGGCAAGATCGCCACTGAAATGCGGTTGGCGGCGCCGGATTGTTTTCTCAATGTTCCGGCGCTTCTGGAGCGGATGCGCAAAGCCGTCGACGAGCAGCTTTGGAAGACGGGCGGATTTCCCTTGAAGGTGTATACCAAGGCAAAGGGCGCATGGGTGCGCCGACGGGAGGGCAAATCGCAGTTTGGAGACGGCGCGTGGCTGGGGCTGGCGAACCGGCTCGTGTTCCCCACGATTCGCAAAAAGATGATTGGAGGCAAGCTGCGCGCGTTGATTTGTGGCTCGGCTCCGTTAAGCGTGGAGACGCAGCTATTTTTTATGATGCTTGGTGTTCCGGTTTTGCAGGTGTACGGATTGACCGAGACGACAGCGATCTGCACCATGGATGATCCGGATGTGCCAGTGGCTCCGGGGCGGGTGGGGCCGGCGATTTCGGGCGTGGAAATGAAAGCCGCGAAAAATGCGGAAATCGTAGTGCGCGGGCCGAATATTTTTCCGGGATATTGGAACCATCCAGAGGAAACTGCAAAGGTATTGCGCGATGGCTGGTTTCACACCGGCGATCAGGGCGAAGTGGACGGGAACGGAAACTGGAAAATTGTGGGCCGCATCAAAAACCTGATTATTCTGGGGTCGGGGCATAACATTGCGCCCGAGCCGATTGAGGATAAGATCCTGCAGGAGTTGCCAAGCGCCAGTCAGGTGGTGGTGGTTGGGAATGCGCGCGGATACCTGGCGGCGCTGGTCACGGGCAGCGTGAGCGGCGAGAAGACACAAGCGGCGCTGGATGTTGTGAATCCGGACCTGCCGCATTACAAGCAGGTGAGGGCATTTCAGCTGATCGACGAAGCATTCACCATCGAGAGCGGCCTGCTGACCGCGAACGGCAAGCTGAAGCGCGATTTAATTGCGGAGCGTTTTCGAAACGAAATTGATGCAATGTACGAAACCTCGAAGAATCAAGCCTCAAAAGACTCTGCCCCGACAGACCAGGCGACTAAGACGGCATGAATGAATTCAAAGGGCAAACGCTTTCTTGGCAGATTGTGAATGGAGCGATTGAACTGGCGCTGCATCGCGATCCATGCAACGAGATCGGCTCGCTTACTCTGGACGAACTTGAGAAATTTGCGGCTGCTCTCCCCGAACTGGCAAGCGAAGCGAATGCGCTGATCGTCCATTCGACGTTAAAGGCGGGCTTTTCGGCGGGAGCGGATTTGCGCGAGTTGTTTCAGCGCTCGCAAGAAATGGAGAAAGTCGCGGCATTGCGCGGGGTACGAGAGTTTTTGGAGCGCATTCATGCCGTGATGAACACGCTCGACGTGTTGCCGCTGACGACGATTGCGGCGGTGCACGGGGTGACATTTGGCGGCGGGTTCGAGCTGGCGCTGGTCTGCGACATCATTATTGCGGACCGCATGGCGCGATTCTGCTTTCCGGAACTGCGCCTCGGGCTGATTCCGGGATTCGGTGGAATTCCGCGTCTGAAGCGGGATTTAGGCAATGCAGTTGTGCGGGACTTGCTGCTCACCGGACGCAGCTTCAATGTAATGAAGGCTCAGCAGATTGGACTCGTGAGCCAGATTGCCGCTGAAGGCGAGGCTCTGCGGCTCGCTCGGGCTACAGCCGTCCAAGTCGGGAAATTCGACCGTCGGACGGCGGCGGCGGCGAAGGAGTTTGTGAAGCCGATCCCGTACGAGGAACTAAAGCGGGAAATTGATATCTTCTGCGACCTTTATTCGCGTCCGGCCGTCGAAGAAGGGCTGCGCCGGTTTGTAGAGAATGAGACTGTACAGCCGTACTTGCCGTGAATTTGTGATTGGTGATTTGTAAATGTGAAGGACGTCACGCTATGTCACCGCCTGCTGGCGATCACACTCTCGACGAGATCCTAAACCTAGCGGCCTCGCACTTTAAGGTGCCGCGCGAAAAGCTCACGCCCGACGATGACTTTTTCAAGACCCTCGGAATTGACAGCTTGCAGGCACTCGATTTGCTGACGCGGCTTGAGCATCACTTCCGTATCGAGTTGCCGGATTACGAACTGCAAGGCGTCTCGGATTTCCGTACACTGGCGAATCGAATCCAGGCGCGGCTCTAGGAAGCCGGGGCCCTTTCAAAGAAACATTTGAATGCTTGATCTCCGCCAAAATGCCAGCCTGGGTGCAGCGCTGAAAGACGCGCTGGAGCGCTGGCCGACTGAAACCTGCATGATTGAAGCTGATCGCGACCGCGAAAAAGTACGGCTTACTTACTCAGACTTTAAGGAAGTGGCGCGACCGCTTTGCCGCGCGCTTGAGGACGCGGGGTTCAAGGCGGGAGACCGCGCCGCGATTATCATGACGAATCAGTCGAAATGGCTGATCTCGGCTTATTCGATTTTTTTCTGTGGCGGCGTGCTCGTGCCGCTCGATTACAAATTGACCGCCGCCGAGCATCTGCAACTGCTGGCGCATTCGAAGGCGCGGTTTGTGGTTGTCGAATATTATCTGTGGCGCGCGATCACGCAGTCGCCGGAAGTCGCAAAACTCACGGCGGAGATTGTGCTGGTGACGGAAGCGCCGGCGGGGGTGGAGTTGCACGGCGCTTACCGCTGGGAGGAATTCAAACGGAAAGGCGATCCGCAATTTGTGGCGCGGCAGCGCGAGGACACTGCCTGCATCGTGTATTCGTCAGGGACGGGCGGGCGCCCCAAGGGATGCGTGCTGACGCATGACAGTTATCTGGAGCAGTGCACTTCGCTGACGGCGTGGTATCCATTTTGGCCGGGTGTGCGCTATTTGAGCATCCTTCCGACAAATCACGCGATCGACTTCATGGTTGGATTTATCGGGCCGTTTGTGTGCGGAGCTTGCGTGGTTCATTTGCGGACGCTGCGTCCCGAGTTTGTGCGCGATGCGTTTGTGCGCTATCGCATCACTTATGTGAGCCTGGTACCGATGGTGTTGAAGAACCTGGAACGAGGATTGCGCGCCAAGTTTGATGAACTGGAGCCACGCAAGAGGTGGATGCTAGACCGGTTGATCGGGCTGAATAAAATGCTGACGCGGGGACATCCTCGTGTGAAGTTAAGCCGGCGTCTGCTGCCGCAAGTGCACAAGGCATTTGGAGGAGATCTGCTGGCGCTGATTGTGGGTGGAGCGTTCACGGATCCTTCGACATTGCAGTTTTTCTACGATCTGGGAATTCCGGTGACGTGCGGGTACGGACTGACGGAGGCTTGCACGGCGGTGACGCTTAATGATCTGAAACCATTTCGCGCCGATACGGTGGGCAAGCCGCTACCCGGGACCGAGGTGCGCGTGTTGAATCCGGACGGTGATGGGATCGGCGAAGTGGCGGTGCGGAGCCGCGCGTTGATGTCGCATTACCTGGATGACCCCGAACAGACGGCGCAGACGATCGTAGAAGGCTGGTTGCTGACGGGCGATCAGGGACGCTTTGACGGGCACGGGCACCTGCAACTGGTCGGGCGCAAAAAGAATATGATCGTCACCGACGGGGGAAAAAATATTTATCCCGAGGATGTCGAAGCGGTGTTTGATGGGCTGCCGGTGAAGGAATACTGCGTGTTCGCGGCGAATTATTTGTGGCCGCAGAAGACGCTCGGCAACGAGATGCTGGTTCTGGTGGCGCGATTGGGGCCGAACCAGCAATTCGACGATCGCTTGCGCGAGGAAATCGTGTCACGGAACCGGCGGCTCGCTGATTTCAAACGCGTGGGTGGGTATCTGGTGTGGGAGAAGGATTTTCCGCGGACAGCATCGCTCAAGATCAAGCGCGGAGAATTGGCGGCGGAGATTGGGGCGGGGGCAGCGCGGGCGGGAGTGGTGGGAATATAGCTTCTGGCTACTAGCTCCTCGCTCCTCGCTTTCAGGGATCCCGACGAATCGCAGTGAGTTAACAGCCAGAAGCCGGAAGCCAGAAGCCATTCGTGAACGAAACTTTTCTTGCCATTATTAATCCGGCGGCGGGCGGCGGGCGGTGCGGCGAGCGAGTGGCGTCCGTGCTTGCTCGACTGCGGAAGACCGGCATGGCGATTGAGACGGCGGCGACTCGCGCTCCGGGCGAGGCCACGCAGATTGCGCGCGCGGCATACGGGCGCGGCTTTCGGAAATTTGTTGCGGTGGGTGGGGATGGGACCTCCTATGAGATTGTCAACGGGCTATTTCCGGAGAGCGGGTTTGAGGAATCTTCGGAGAGGGAAAATCGGATTGCTACGCTGGGGTTTCTCCCGCTGGGAACGGGCAATTCGTTTCTGCGCGATTTTGAGGATATCGCATCGGGCGAGAGCGGTTTGGAACACGCTCTTCAGGCGCTGGAGGCACGGCGTTCGCGGTCCTGTGATGTTTTGCGACTGGCTCACAAAGACGGCGCCATCTACTACACCAATCTGCTGACTTTGGGCTTTGCAGCCGACGTGGCGGCGCTGCGGCACCGGCGGTTTCAACGGTTGGGCCAGTTCGGATATCTGTTATCGATTTTTCTTGGCCTGGCGCGGCTCGAACGCCGGTCCTTTCCGGTGCGGTTCGACAATCAGCAAGAGTTTGATACGCGGCGCTGCTTATTCCTGGCTTTTAGCAACAGCAAGTTCACGGGCGGTACGATGATGATCGCACCTGACGCAGCTACTGACGATGGATTGATCGAGTATGTGCGGTGGGGGCCAATTGGGCGACTGGGGCTGATCCGGAATTTGGCGACCCTTTACGATGGCACGCACACTCGGCATTCGCTGGCGGAGCGGCACGCAGTTCGGCGTGTGGAGTTTCAACTCGATGCGCCGGTGGATGTGATGGTGGACGGTGAGGTTTTGACGTTGCAATGCAAGGCGATTGATGTGCTACCCGCGGCGCTCCGTGTGGTGGTGTGAAAACCAATTCCCTGTAGAGACGCGGGCTGCCGCATCTCTCGCTGCGCCTCCAACCGCACAAAGAAAACGCAGCAAGTCCCGTGCACACGCTCATGATATAAAAAACGAATGTCGCAAGAGCGAAGGGAACGGCAAAAGGAAAGGCTGGGGACGAGCACTGTCAGTCCGAAGTTGAAGCGCGTCGCTGTCCTTGCGGCGCTTGCCGTGGTGGTGATTGGCCTCGCTTACTATGTTGACAACCGCAGCCAGCACAAGCACGACGCATTTGCGCGGTGTCTGACCGCGCGCGGCGTGAAGATGTACGGGGCGTGGTGGTGTCCGCACTGCACGGATCAAAAAGAAATGTTTGGCGCTTCGTTCGAGTATGCGCCTTATACGGAGTGCGGCATCAAGGGCCAGCTCCAGGGACAGGCGCAGGTTTGCAAAGACGCAAATGTGGTGCATTATCCCACCTGGCAGTTTCCACCGACAGGCGAAAGAGAGGAACGCGTTTTTACTCTGCAAGAACTCAGCGACCGAACCGGGTGCCCCCTGCCATGAAACCTTCGATAGAGAGGCTGATGAGCCTGATTGCGATTCTGGCGGTTTGCGGACTTGTGGTGTCGTCGATGTCGCTGCAGCATCATTACGCGACCTCAAAGACTGCTTACTGCGATATCGGGGGAACTTTCAACTGCGATATCGTGAACCGCAGCGAGTATTCGTCGATTCTTGGAATCCCGGTCGCGTTGATCGGGATGCTCGGATACGCGGCGCTGGTTGGGCTGTCCACGGTTTATCGCGAGCGCCGCGAGACTCCAGCAGTGCTCTTTGGCACGGCCGCAGCGGGTCTGGCGTTCGCTTTGTACCTGACTTACATTGAAGCACGCGTGCTGGGAGTGTGGTGCATTTTATGCCTGAGTTCGCTGGCGCTGATTGCGACTACGACGACGTTGGCGGGGGTCATCTGGCGGAGGGGCAGTCGCGAGTAGGCAGTCTGAGCCCCTAAAGGGGCTTGCAATTTCGGAGACTTGCGGTATCGCTGAAGCGATACCCTGATACGAACCCCAATACGAAACTCCGATACGAAATCGATTCACTTCATGTCCCCGCCAACAACCCGAAAATTGAAGACGAAGCCTGCCATCTTAGCCGCTGTGCCGGTTGCCACCGGCAACCTTTGGGTGCACGAACTGAGCAGCCGCGTCTTTGGGAACACGCGGCTGTTGCGGGTTTGGCTGCCTCCTAATTATGGCGGAGCGGGTGCGGCGCGCTATCCAGTCCTATATTTGAATGACGGACAGAATCTGTTCGATCCAGCGACGGCGTTTGGCGGAGTTCATTGGCAGGTGGGTGAGACTGCCAAGCGTTTGATTGCTGAAAAAAAAATTCGGCCGCTCATCATCGTCGGTATCGATAACACGAAGATCCGGGCCAACGAATATATTCCCTACAAGTCAAAAGATCCCAGGGTATGGAATGCAAAGGGAAAGGACTATCCGGAGTTTCTTCGACGCGAAGTGCTGCCGCTAATCGAAGGCTACTACCCCGTGCTCAGGGGTCCGGAGAATACAGGATTGGGCGGATCGTCTCTTGGAGGCCTTATTACGTTGTACACGCAAATGGCAGCCCCTGGAGTGTTTGGGCGATTGTTGATTGAGAGTCCGTCGCTGTTCGTGGCAAAGCGGAAGATTCTGGAAGAAAGCCGCCGATTCCGCAGTTGGCCAGAGCGTAGTTACCTGGCTACGGGGACGCACGAGACGGGCAATGCGGAGAAAGACGCTAAGATTGTCGGCGATGTTCGCGAACTGGAGTCCGTGCTGCGCGAGGCTGGCTTGGACGAACAGCGGTTGAAAGTTCGCATCGATGATGGGGCGACACACAATGAATCGGCTTGGGCGGCGCGGTTTCCGGAGGCGCTGGAGTTTCTTTATTCGTCCTGAGCGCGGCGACGCTTTGCGCCGCTGGACAGCCGAGGGCGGCTGCCCCTGCGCAATCGCTTAGCTCAACGATGGGTTACTATAATCGGTCGTTTATTCATTTGTTTTGGGGGTCATACATGAGGGTTCGCGGTCTGTTGGTGCGGTGTGTCCTGGTTGTGGCGTTCGCAATTTCGGCGGCGGGGCAGTCGTACAACGAGGCGCAGTTCAAGGGAATGAAGTGGCGCGACATCGGACCCTATCGCGGCGGCCGCGTGCTGGCGGTGACCGGAATTCCCGGCAGTCCCTTCACCTACTACTTCGGAGCTGTCGCCGGAGGCGTGTGGCGCACCACCGATGGCGGTGTTAGCTGGCAGCCGATTTCCGATGGAAGCGTGATCTCGTCGATCGGTGCGATTGCCGTGTCAGAATCGAATCCAAGCGTGATTTATGTGGGGACGGGCGAGTCTTGTCTGCGTGGCAATATTTCTTATGGCGATGGAGTTTACAAGACGACCGACGGCGGCAAGACGTGGCAGCACATCGGATTGAAAGACACGCAGCACATTGCGCGCCTGTGGATTGATCCGCGCAACCCCGATCACGTATTGGTTGCGGCGCTCGGCCACGCCTACGGGCCGAATACGGAGCGCGGTATCTTTCGCACCACCGACGGCGGCAAGACCTGGGACAAAACCCTCTACAAGGACGACAAGTCGGGTGGGATCGATCTCGCGGTCGATCCACATAATTCAAACGTGATGTTCGCGGCGCTTTATCAGATCCAGCGTACGCCGTGGAGCCTGGAAAGCGGCGGCCCGGGCAGCGGGTTGTACCGTTCGAACGACGGCGGAAATTCCTGGAAGCATCTCGAAGGCAACGGTCTTCCGGAGGGCATTCTGGGGCGTATCGGGATCAGCGTTTCGGGCGCGGACTCGAATCGCGTGTACGCGCTCATTGAGTCGACACAGAGCGGGTTGTATCGGTCCGATGATGGCGGCGAAAACTGGTCGCGCGTTAACGATGATCAGCGGCTCACCCAGCGCGCCTGGTACTTCACGCATATTTTTGCCGACCCAAAAAGCGCGGACACGGTGTACATGCTGAACACCGGCGCGTTCCGATCTACGGATGGCGGCAAGACCCTGAGTCTTCTGCCGGCGCCGCATGGCGATCATCATGGTTTTTGGATCGATCCGCAGAATCCGAATCGGATGATCGATTCGAATGATGGTGGCGCGACCATCTCGGTCGATGGCGGCAAGAACTGGTCGACGCAGTATAACCAGCCGACGGCGCAGTTCTACCACGTGGCGGCGGACAACGACTTTCTTTACAAGGTGTATGGCGCGCAGCAGGACAACTCGACCATCGGCATCCTGAGCCGCACCGACGATGGTTATGTTGGACGCCAGCACTGGTTCGACGCGGGCGGCGGGGAGAGCGGCTACATTGCGCCCGATCCTCGCGACTCGAACATTATTTACGCGGGCTCGGGCGGCGGCGCGGTGACTCGTCTTGACCGGCGCAGCAATCAGGAGCAGGACATAACGGTCTGGCCCGAGGATTCTTCGGGCCACGGCGTAGGCGATATGAAATACCGCCTGGGATGGACGCAGCCCATCATGATTTCACCGCACGATCCCAATGTCGTGTACACGACCGCCGAACGGGTCTTCAAGACGACCGACGAAGGCAAGAGCTGGACCGCGATCAGTCCGGATTTGACGCGGAACGATAAGAGCAAGCAGGTTTCTTCGGGCGGTCCGTTGACTAAAGACAATACCTCAGTCGAGTATTACGACACGGTATTCACAATCGCGGAGTCGCCCGTGCAAAAGGATCTTTTGTGGGTGGGAACCGACGACGGTTTGATTCACGTCTCGCGCGATGGCGGCAAGAACTGGGCGAATGTTACGCCCAAGCTGTTTCCAGAATGGAGCCTGGTGAGTCTGATTGAGGCTTCGCCGCATGATGCGGGCACGGCGTATGCGGCGATTGATACGCATAAGCTCGACGATTTCAGGCCGTACATTGTAAAGACCACGGATTTCGGCAAGTCGTGGACTAAGATCACCACCGGCATTCCGGATGGCGCGTACACCCATGCGGTGCGCGAAGATCCGGCGCGAAAGAATCTCTTGTACGCGGGCACGGAAACCGGGATCTACGTTTCGTTCGATGGCGGAGCGAACTGGCAATCGCTGCAGCTCAATTTGCCGAACAGTCCGATCCACGACTTGATTGTGAAGAATGACGATCTTATCGTGGCTACGCATGGGCGCTCATTCTGGATTCTTGACGACCTGACGCCGTTGCGCGCAGCAACTGCGCAGGCGGCGACGGAAGCGGTGCTTTACAAGCCACGACTGGCGTATCGGTTGCGGTGGCCCGATTTTTTCGAGCGGCGGCAGCCGGTGGGCGAGAATCCTCCGACCGGTGCGATTGTTTATTACTACCTGCCGGCCGCGCCCAAGGGCGTAGCGGCGCTCGAGTTTCTGGATACGTCGGGCAAAGTTGTGCGGCGCTATTCCAACGAAGAAAAGAAGGAGGCTGAAACTCCGCCTGAGTGGCCCGATCAGACACCTCCCGACGAGAAGATTCCCACCGACATCGGCGTGAACCGGTTCGCCTGGGATTTGCGTGAGCAGGGGGCGACGCCGCTGGCAGGAGAACCGAGCGCGGAATTTCGTAATCGTGGGCCGATGGTGCCGCCGGGCGTCTATCAGGTGCGGCTGACGGTGGACGGGAAATCATACACGTCGTCGTTAGAGTTGAAGCTCGACCCACGGGTGAAAGCGTCGACCGGGGATGTGCAAAAGCAGGTTGAGTTGGGACGCAAGATCGTGACGCATGTGTCCGAGATTCACGAGGCGGTGGGGGCCATTCGCGAGGTACGTACGCAGACGCGTCTGCTGGAACGGCGTTTGGGCGACGGGCGTTCTGGTAATGACTCACGCTACGCTGCGCTCGTTTCAAGTGCCAAGGACTTCGACAAGAAGAGCTCCGATCTGGAGTCGCAGTTGCTCCAGGTCAACTCGAAGAGCTCGGAGTCGAATCTGAACTATCCGGTGCTGATCGATGAGCGCTTGCACTCACTGCTCGGCAACGTCGATTTGGCCGATGCCGCGCCCACTCGGCAGCAGTACGAGGTGTTCGCGGATCTTGAGAGAGAGGTACAACCGTTGCTGGCGCAGTACCGGGAGCTGATGTCGAAGGACCTGGTGGCGTTAAATGAGATGGTGAGCAAGGCGAATATTCCAGCGCTGTATGTGCCGGCGGGGAAGTAAAGAATCAGCTCTCGAAGCTCTCAGCTCCAAGGGAAAGCGTGTCGCAGCCGAAATAGCCGGCGGGACGCCAGCGCTACGGCTTAGTGATCATGCCGCAGGCAATTCGATCGCCCGAGTTGCCGGAGGGGTCGGTCTTCTGGTCGTCAGCCTTTGCGTGAATGACGAGGGATGTGCCTCCGTTACTGAACAGCGAATGGCTGTCGGCACCGAGGTTGACGTCTTTGAGGTTGACATCTTTATTGTCCCACTCGAAATGGGCTTTGCCATCGGCGTCCGCTGTGAAGTTGGGATTGTCGCCGGCGTGGTGGCCTTCCGGATTATCCAATCCATGCTTTTTTCCGTCGGGATTGAAATGCGGCCCGGCGGACTTGAAGTCCGGAGCATCGCAACTCGCGTTCTGATGGAAGTGGATGGCATGTTCGCCGGGAGGGAGATTCATCAGGTTGACTTTCAGCCGTATTCCGGGCGCATGGGTCCAAAGAATTGCGGTGCCCACGGAGTTGCCTTGGGCATCTTTGAGTTGAACTACAACTTTAGCGGAGCTGGCGGAGGCGAGCGCCATCAGAAGCAGTGCGATTGAGGGCAGGCTGGTTTTCATGCAGGGAATTATAGCGAATATTCGGGACCTCGCCCGCGTTGCGTTTTGCCTCGACAGGTGTGGCGCAGAATGCGGGGCAATGGGACAATAGAGACATGCAAAGATTTCTCATTACAGCGCTCCTATTGGCCGCGGCGATGATGCTGGCCGGAGTTGGCTATGCCCAGCAGACTCCAGCAAGTAATCCGGCGGCGACGACACCAGCGGCTCCTGCGGCCACAACTCCGAAAAAAACTACGGCGAGCGCCACGCCGAAGAAGCCGGCAACAGCGACTCCTGCAGCACTTACGACAAAGAAGGAAAAATTCAGCTATGCGTTGGGAATGAACATCGGAACGGGACTCGGGGGACAGCTAAAGAAGCAATCGGTGGAAGTGGACTGGAATCTAGTAGCACAAGGAATTAAGGACGTTGCGGCAGGCTCGAAAACGCGTCTGACGCAAGAAGAAGCGCAGGCCGTGGTCACGGAGATGCAGAACGAAGTTCGCAAGGAACAACAGGGGAAGATGCAAGAGGCGGCGGCTAAGAACAAAACCGAAGGGGAAGCTTTTCTTACTGCCAACAAGAGCAAAGAGGGGATCGTCGCTTTGCCTGACGGGCTGCAATACAAGATTCTGACCGAAGGCAAGGGACCGAAGCCTTCGGCGACCGACTCGGTTGTGTGTAACTACCGCGGCACTCTGATCAACGGCACGGAATTCGACAGTTCCTACAAGCGGGGTCAACCGGCTACGTTTGCCGTTGGTCAAGTGATTAAAGGATGGACGGAAGCCCTACAGCTTATGCCTGTGGGATCGAAATGGCAGCTCTATATTCCTTCGAACCTTGCTTATGGTGAGCGGGGCGCGGGCGCGGACATTGGACCCGACGCGACCCTGATTTTTGAGGTCGAACTAGTGTCGATCATGGATAAGAACGCGGACAAAAACAAGGGCGAAAAGAAGGACGACAACACGGAGAAGCCCGAGGACAAGAAATAAGTTAAGGCTCTGACAGTGGAGTGCCGGGCGTCCCCGCCCGTCCCTCCACTGGATCACGTCGTTCTAGCTTCTCAGATACATCACATGGACATAGGTTCCGAGCTGACGTTGTAGGCCAGATACCAGCCAATGTGATCCGGATCGTCATAGATGACGATGTCGTCCGAATCCCGGAGCCAGCCGTTACAGATGTTTCTCTGGATTCCACAGGATCGTAGCAGCGACGAAGCCTCGTAGAGAACGCGGCTTGCCGCGTGTGCCCCTCGAACTGACCGGTAGAGAGAGGCGAGACGGGGCAAGCCCCGTCTCCACCGGGATCCTTTATTCGTAGCGCAGTGCTTCGATGGGGTCCAGGCGGGAGGCGCGAATGGCCGGGACCATGCCGCTGATCAGTCCAACGGCGCTGAGGATGAGAATGGAGACGAACAAGGTAACAGGGTTGATGACGAGCCGGATATCGCCGGTTTCGGCGTGTTTGGCCATGGCGCTATAGAGCGTGAGCCGGCCGGCTGAGAAAGCGACGATGTAGGCCAGCACGATGCCAAGGATTCCTCCGATGAAGGTGATGGTGAGGGCCTCGGCCAGAAACTGGACGAAGATGTGGCGGCGGCGCGCGCCGAGCGCTTTCTCGACGCCGATTTCGCGGGTGCGCTGGGTGACGGAGACAAGCATGATGTTCATCAGGCCGACGCCGCCGATGCCCAGAGTGAGGGTACCGATGAAGCCGAGCAGAATCTTGAGGCCGAGGGTGACGATTTCGAGTTGGTGAACCTGTTCCATAAGATTAAAGACATAGAGTGCGCGGCGGTCTGCGGGATTGAATTTGTGCTGCTCGGCCATAATGTAGCGGACGGATTGTTCAATCCGCCGATAGTCGCCGCCCTCATAACTGAAAAAGATCGAGCCCAGGTAGTGGGTGTCCATCAGGTCACTCATGGTGCTGAAAGGCACGTAGACGAGACGATTGATATTGTCGTCGCCGCCGCCCTGCATCTTGGGGCTGAGAACACCGATGACCTCAAAGCTGATGCCATTGATGCGGATATGCTCGCCGAGGGCGTTGCGTCCGGAAAAGAGTTTCTCCTTAGTTTCGGAACCGATGGCGGCGACACGCGCGTGCTGGATCTGATCCTCGGCGCCGTAGAAGCGCCCGCGGGCAAGCTGCAGAGCGCGAATCGCGAAAGTGTTCGGGTATTCCCCATTGATGGGCATCGTGAAAGAGCGAGTTTCGTACTGCACGGTTGCGTCCTTGCCGCAACTGGGAGTGATGTGGATGATTTGCGGAATGTTGGAGGTGAGCAGGTCGATGTCGTCCAGCGTGAGGCGGAGGGCCACACCGGCCTTCTGCCCACCGGCCTGCATGGTTGAACGCCCCGGAACCACAATCATTAGGTTGGTTCCGAAGTTGGCAAAAATGTTGGCGCAAGCACGGCCGAAGCCATCCCCGTAGGAAAGCAGCATGACAACCGTGGCGATGCCCCAAGCCATGCCCAGCATGGTGAGGGCAGTGCGGCGTCGGTTGTGGCGCATGGCCTCGTAGGACTCCTGGAGCAGGTCGCGAATCATATCATTTGCGATTTGTAATTTGTAATTTGCAATTGCAAGCCTTCACTCGCGCCTGCCGCTACCCAAGTATGAGCTCGATTTCCAAATACTCGCTCAGTTCAGTGCCGTTCCGCGGTTATTCGACAGTGCCAAGGAAAGTTGACGCCGTGATCTGGTAAACAAAGCTCTCCCAGCCTCTCGGGTCAGGCTTTGTTCCCGCCCGCACTCCGCCTATTTTCTCTACAGCTCTTTGCGAGCGGGAATTCTCTGGACCGACAAGAAATATGACGTTGTTCACGAACTTGAAGGCGTGCCGCAGCATGAGTTGTTTCATCTCCCCGTTGTAGATGCCGCCCCAGTGAGATCTGGCCAGGAATGTCCAACCGATTTCGATCTCGCTCTTCTCTTTTTCGTACCCGTGGAATCGCGACGACCCGATGACCTGGCCACCTTTGGAATCAATGGCAATCAATGCTCCACCGGATTCCAAGGCCTCGCGAAAGAAGCCCTTGAAGACTTCTTCCTGGTAACGATCTTTGGCCGGATGTTGCTCCCAAATGAGCGGATCGGAGGCTACCGCATAAAGGTCATGAAAATCCTCTGCTCGAAGCGGCCTGAGCCGGAGAAACTCGCCTTTCAAAACCGGCTGGAGATCAAAGGACATTATTCCTGCCTCAAGGCCTCGACCGGTTGCAGGCGGGCGGCCTTGCGTGCCGGATAGAGCCCGGCGGCAACACCCGCGAGAGTCAAGCTGGCGATGGCGAGAATCGCGGTTTTCGGAACAATTCGCGGCGGATCGAAGCCGTTGGGGCCATTGTAATTGCTGAGCAGCGCCATAAAGCCGCCAGCCAGGGCCATGCCGAGAAGTCCGCTGACCAAGGTGAGCAAAACGCCTTCGGCAAAAAATTGCAGCAGGATGCTGCGGTTAGTTGCTCCAAGAGCTTTGCGCAATCCAATTTCGCGAGTGCGCTCGGTGACGGCGATAAGCATGATGTTGATGACGCCGATGGCACCCAGGGCGAGAGTGACCAAGCCGACGGTGCCGAGGAATTCGTTCATCGCATCGAAGATAGTGCCCATCATTTTCGCTGTCTGGACGAAGTCTAAGCCCTCGAAGGCGTCTTCATCGCGATAATCGAAGTGGTGATTGCGGCCGATGACGCGGCGAGCCTCATCGCGCGCGAGCAGGTGGTCGTCAGCGGTTCGAGGCTGATAGTAGATGTATGAAATCGCGTCGTAGGCTTCATCGCCCTTGAGCGGAAAATCACTGCGCATAACCTGGAAAGGAATATAGGCACGGGTATTGGTCAGGTTGTCGTCGCCGCGGCCGACGCGCTTGAGGGTGCCGATGACTTCGAAGCGATGGCCGTCAAGCAAAATGAATGAGCCGATAGCGGGTCGCCCCGGGAAAAGGTGGTGAGTCATCTCATCGCCAAGAACGACGACGGTGCGTTTCTGAGTGTCGTCAAGATCGTTAAGCCAGCGTCCCTCCTTCAGAGGCATAAAACGGATTCCGTTGTACTGTGGTTCGGCGCCGTTGAGTTGACCGCTGGCGCTGGCGAACTCGCTGACGGCATGCACGTCGTTGCTGGCGAGGACGGGAGTGATGGCCTTAATGTGCGGAGCCTCTTTACGGATGTCGAGGTAATCCTGATACGTCAGCCGGTACGGGTGGGCGGAGTTCATGTTGCCCGGAACCGCCGGAGCGCGGCCGGGGAAGATCATGATGATGTTTTCGCCGTACTCCCTGAGGTTGCGCTGGTTGCCGCTTCTGAAGCCCTCGCCGAGGCCAACCAACAGCAGCAGTGAACCTACTCCCCAGGCTATGCCGAACATGGTAAGAAACGAACGCAGCTTGTGCGCCCAAAGCGTCTCGAAAATCTGCGCGAAAACGTCGATCACCATTCGCATGGAGTTGATAACCCGCGAATCTACGATTCGCGCTTAGCGGTTGGCTGGTCGCCCCCCAGCCTTCAGCCTCTGGCGTGGGCCGGCTGCTGTTGCGCCTGAGGCCTCTTTACTAGAATAGCAAGGGATCGACGGGGCGCAGCGCTAAGTTTTCAGGCTTATTTCCCGATAGTTAGTTGCCGCTGTCCTGGTGGGCCGGGGGAAACCAATTGACAACGACATCTCAGCTGCCCTAGTATCGATGCTTACATGACTCCGTCGACCCATCGCCGTGACCACCATCACCATGCGATGAGAGGGTCGGCGGGGGACTGCGGATAGCCAAGCAATCATAGGAAATCCAAGCCCGCTGGCGCACAACTCGCCTAGCGGGCTTTTTGCTTTTTCGCGTGAGTTCTGAAAACCTGATGCGGAGATAGATGAAGATTGGGAGAATCCGATGGAGATCGATTTTGACAAGATGCAAGGCTTGGCCCCCGCCGTCATTCAGGACGCCGACACGGGAGAGATGCTGATGCTGGGCTTTATGAATCGGGAAGCGCTGGAGAAGACCCTGGGAACTGGGTTTGCAACTTTCTACAGCCGTACACGACAGAAACTGTGGACTAAAGGAGAAAGCTCCGGCAACCGTCTGCAGGTGGTTGCCGCGTGGACGGATTGCGACCGGGATACCGTGCTGCTGCGGGTCCGCGTGCTGGGCGAGGGCAAGGTTTGCCACAACGGGACGCGCTCCTGCTTCACGGAGGCGATTCCTTTAGGATCCGCGCAGCCAGAAAAGGCTGCGTTAGAGAGGGCTGACCGATGAAGCTGCGGCTGGGCATCCCCAAAGGAAGTCTGCAGGAAGCTACGTTAAGTCTGTTCACGCGCGCCGGACTTCGCGTCTACACCAATGCCCGCTCTTATTTCGCGGCTACGGACGATCCTGAAATCGAATGCATGCTCATTCGCGCCCAGGAAATGGCACGATACGTTGAACATGGCGCGCTGGACGCGGGCTTGACTGGCCTGGACTGGGTGCTCGAAAGCGGCCTCGATGTGGTCAAAGTCACCGACCTGATCTATTCCAAGCAGAGCATGGGCCGAGTCAAGTGGGTGCTGGCTGTGCCGGAGGACTCGAGCTTCCAGAAACTGGAAGACCTGAACGGTCGAATCATTGCCACCGAGTTGGTAAGCTTTACGCGCAATTATTTTGCCAGCCGAAACGTTTCTGTGCGCGTCGAGTTTTCCTGGGGCGCAACGGAAGTCAAGCCGCCGTTATTGGCCGACGCGATCGTTGAGGTTACCGAGACGGGGAGTTCGCTGCGTGCTAATCATTTGCGAATCGTCGAAACCGTTCTCGAGTCGAACACCCAACTGGTCGCGAACAAAGGCGCCTGGGCCGATCCGGCGCGGAGGGAGAAGATTGAGAACCTGGCGGTCATGCTCAACGGGGCCATGGCCGCGCATGGAAGAGTCGGTCTCATGCTCAACGTCCGCAAACCAGACTTGCCCGCAGTTCTCGGCCTTCTGCCTGCGCTGCAAAATCCTACCGTCGCACCGCTGGCGGATGGCGAGTGGGTTGCGGTGAACACGGTCATCGAGGAGCAAACCGCCTGGTCGCTGATTCCGAAATTGAAGCAAGCCAATGCTCAGGGCATTGTCGAATATCCGCTGAACAAGGTGGTCATGTGATACGGAAAAAGCCGATGCGCGATGAGGTGAAGCGCGATAAAGCGAAGCGCAGGGTGGCCATGCGCATTCTCGAAGGCCTCCAGCGAGATCGTCTGGTGACTGCGCTGGCCGAGCGCGGCGCAACCGATCTGGCGGATGTCGAGCCCGCTGTGCGCCGTATTGTTGGCGACATCCGGCGTAACGGCGATCGTGCCCTGCGCCGCTACTCCACAAAATGGGATGGGTTGGGCAAGAACGAACCGCTTCGCGTTTCCGAGAATGAACTCCACCAGGCTTGGGAGCAAATCGATCCCGAGTTGCAAGACGCGATCAAGCACGCTGCGGGCAATATCCGGCGCTATGCGGAGTGGCAAGCGCCTAAAGATAACGAGTGGCGTCGCGAAATCGAACCCGGTGTCAGCGTGGGCCAGTTCGTGCGTCCGCTGGAGTCGGTTGGATGCTACGTGCCGGGCGGGCGCTATCCTTTGCCGTCGACGGTGCTGATGACGGTAATTCCCGCACAGGTTGCGGGTGTCAAGCAGATTTGCGTCGCATCTCCGCGGCCGGCGCAGGCAACTCTGGCAGCGGCTGCATTTCTTGGTGTGCGCGAATTCTACCGCGTCGGCGGGGCGCAGGCGATCGCGGCGCTTGCTTATGGAACAGAAAGTGTTCCGCGCGTGGAAAAGATTGTTGGCCCGGGCAATCGCTACGTCACCGCAGCTAAGAAGCTTGTGGCCTTCGATTGTGCCATCGAATTTCTGGCGGGACCAACGGAAGCCGTCGTCATCAGCGCCAGTGGCGATCCTGCTTGTATCGCTTCCGATCTGGTGGCGCAAGGGGAACATGATCCGGATGCTTTGTGCATTTTTATCACTACCTCGCGGGAGCTAGCGGGAGAAGTGCAGAAGGAAGTACAAAAGCGTACGCGCGCAAACCCGATTGCAGCCCAATCGCTCCGCGGTCGGGGCGCGATTCTGCTGGTTGATTCGTTGGAACAGGCGGTCGAGACTTCGAATCGCATCGCGCCTGAGCATCTCACGCTCCCCGAGTCGCTCGCGTCCGCAGTGCGGCATGCGGGCGCGGTTTTCCTTGGCGAATTCACGCCTCAGGCTGCCGGCGACTATGTCTCCGGGCCGAACCATGTGTTGCCCACGGGTGCTATGGCGCGTGTGCGGGGCGGCCTCAGCGTGCTCGATTTCGTTCGGGTCATTGGCTGCCAGCAAGTGTCACGCGCGGGAATTCGCCAGATCGGTCCTGTGGGCATTACGCTGGCAATTGCCGAAGGCTTGCAGGGACACGCGGACGCGTTCCGGGCGAGGAGTTCGCATGCTTGAAGCGCGCGAAGCGGTGAGGAATCTTCACGCGTATCGACCGCCTTTGGCTGGCCGAACCGGCCTGCGCCTTGATTTCAACGAGAGCACGGTGGGATGTTCGCCGCGCGTGCTGGCCCGGCTGCGATCGCTCGATTCGGAAGTCCTGGCGCGCTATCCCGAGCGTGAGCCCGTCGAAAAAGAAGTAGCAGGTCTTCTTGGACTCGATCCGGCGGAGGTCCTGCTTACCAATGGAGTCGACGAAGCGATTCATCTTCTTTGTTCCACGTATCTCGATCCTGGGGATGAGGCGCTGATCGTCGTGCCCACCTTTGCCATGTATGCGATCTTCGCTGGCGCTGAAGGCGCGCGCGTCGTCGAGGTGGGCGCGGGTGACAACTTCAGCTTTCCGGCCAAAGAAGTGCTCGCTCAAATCAGTCCGCGAACGCGGCTCATTGCGGTAGCAAATCCTAATAATCCGACCGGGGCAGCGGCCGCAGGCGATGTTCTCCTGCAGATTGCGCGAGCGGCGCCGCAAGCCGCTGTGCTCGTCGATGAGGCGTATTTCGAGTTTCACGGAGAGACGCTCCTTAACGAGACGTGCCAGATCGAGAATCTCTTCGTGGCGCGTACTTTTTCCAAGGCTTACGGCCTCGCTGGCTTGCGAATCGGCATTCTTGCGGGAGCAGCGCAGCAGATGGCTATGGTCCGCCGCGTCGCCTCGCCTTACAGTGTCAACGCGGCCGCCCTTGCCGTGCTGCCAGAGGCGCTTCGAGATCAGAAGTACGTCAGGCGCTACGTCGCACAAGTGCTCGGTAATCGCGACAAATTGCAACTGGAGCTTGGCAACCTTGGGTTGCGTTACTGGCCTAGCCGCGCCAATTTTGTTTTGGTGAGGATCGGCTCGGCGCATGCTGGGTTTGTTCGGGCATTGCGCGAGCGGGAAATTTTGGTGCGTGATCGGAACTCCGACCCCTTATGCGAAGGCTGTGTCCGCCTGACTGTGGGAACGGACGAACACACCCAGACTCTTATCGTCGCTCTGCGCGAGGTGGTTGAACAGTTGGGATTACGGCGTGGTTTGCCAAATGAGGTGCGGGCGTGAGGAAAGCGACACTGCATCGCAAAACCGCGGAAACCGACATTCGAATCGCCCTTACCATCGAGGGCCGTGGAAAGTACGAGATTTCCACTGGAATCCGTTTTCTGGACCACATGCTGGAGTTGTTCGCGCGTCATGGCGGCTTCGACTTGAAGCTCGCTGCCGCGGGCGATTTGGATGTGGATCAGCACCACACCGTGGAAGACGTCGGCATCTCTCTCGGTGAAGCGTTTGATCGTGCTCTGGGCGACCGGCGTGGGATCTTACGAGCCGGCTACTTTCTCATGACCATGGACGAAACGCTCGGACTCGCAGCGGTGGACTTTGGCGGCCGGGCGGTAGCTGTTGTCCAGACAAAGGTGCGCGCAACGCGGGTTGGCGATCTGCAAACCGAGTTGGTGTCCGACTTCTTCGAGGGTTTCGCACGCGGCGCGCGCGCCAATGTCCACGTGCGTGTGATGTATGGACGATCCAGCCATCACAAAATTGAAGCGCTCTTCAAAGCTTTTGCGCGCGGGCTGCGGGTGGCCTGCTCTCGTGACCGGCGACTGGGGCGCATGTTGCCCAGCACCAAGGGGCTTCTATGAGCGTTCGAACCGACGGAGCAAAGCTCGCGATCGTGGATTATGGCGCAGGCAACTTAAATTCGGTGAAGAAGGCATTTGACTACCTCGGCGCCGATGTGGTCGTAACCACGCAGCCTGAAACCGTTGCGACTGCAGACAAGATTGTTTTGCCGGGAGTCGGCCACTTCTCGGCGTTGAGTGGCCTGGATAACAGCGGCCTGCGAGGCGCCGTGCTACAAGCGGCCAAGGCCGGCAAGCCATTTCTGGGGATCTGCCTGGGTATGCAATGGCTGTTCGAGGGCAGTGATGAGGCGCCAGAGTTTGCGGGGGCGGGAGTTTTTGCGGGGCGATGCCGCGTATTTCCGCCGTCCGTGAAGTCGCCGCATGTCGGATGGAACTCGCTGACGATGCGCGAAGGCTCGCGCTTGCTGCGCAACATCGCGCCGGAATCTTTTGTCTACTATACCCATTCTTTTCACGCGCCGGTGGTGGCCGCTACTACGGCGGCATCCGAATACGGATTGCTATTTTCCGCCGTCGTCGAACAAGAAAACATTTTTGGAGTGCAGTTCCATCCGGAGAAATCGTGGAGCGTGGGACTGCTCATGCTCAAGAATTTCTGTGATTTGTGAGGCGAATTTGAGGTTCGACAAGTGCTAACCAAGCGCATCATCGCCTGTCTCGACATGGATGGAGGCCGGGTCGTGAAGGGAGTGCAGTTTGTTAATCTGCGCGACGCGGGCGACCCGGCGGAATGCGCTGCTACTCACGCTCGCGACGGCGCGGATGAAATCGTTCTGCTCGATATTACGGCGACCAGCGATAAACGCAACACGATGCTCGATGTTGTCTCGCGCACAGCACGTTGTTTGTTCATTCCGTTCACGGTTGGAGGAGGAATCCGCGAACTCTCCGACGCCGCAGCCGTGTTCGATGCCGGCGCCGACAAGATTGCAATCAACTCAGCCGCGGTAAAGGATCCGACGCTGATCGGGAAAATCGCCACTCGTTTCGGATCGCAAGCGGTAGTAGTGGCCATCGATGCCCGCCACAGCGGCCGTGGTTTCGAGGTGTTCGTCGCTGGAGGACGCACTCCTACAGGCCGGGACGCAATTGAGTGGGCGCGGGAGGCGGCCGCTTGCGGCGCCGGCGAAATCCTACTCACCTCAATGGACCGCGACGGCACGAAGGCTGGTTTCAATTGCGAACTGACACAGCTTGTAGCGGACGCGGTATCGATACCTGTGATCGCATCGGGTGGCGCCGGTTCGCCGCAACATTTCATTGAAGTATTCCGCGACGGGCGCGCGGACGCCGCTCTGGCCGCTTCCATTTTTCATTTCGGCCTCGAAAACATCGGACAACTGAAACGCGAACTGCAAGCTGCCAACGTGCCGGTGAGGTGGCCATGCTGATTCCGTCGATCGACCTTATGGGCGGTAAGATCGTGCAGTTGGTCCAAGGCGAGAAAAAGAAACTGGAATTCGACAACCTCGATTACTGGATCGACCGCTTTTCCGGGTATTCCGTCGTCCAACTCATCGATCTGGATGCGGCGCGCGGGGCTGGTGACAACCGGGAAATCGTGAAGCAGATCGTGAGTCAGCTCCAATGCCAGGTGGGCGGCGGCATTCGCGATATCAAGACTGCCAAGGAACTTCTGAGCTTCGGTGCGCGCAAGGTCATCGTCGGTTCGGCGCTGTTGACTGAAGGGCGGATTAACCAGGAGTATGCCCGGTCGCTCTCGGACGCCATTCCGAACTCGGCACTCATGTTCGCTCTCGACTCACGAGGCGGGCGAGTTGCGATTGATGGCTGGCGCACGCAGACTACTGTCACTGCTTTGGACATGATTCGCGAGTTGGAGCCATTCTGCGGGAGTTTTCTCTATACGCACATCGACGCCGAGGGTTTGATGGGCGGAATCCCGATGGATGCGGTTCACGCCCTCCGGGGAGCGACGCAACGGCATCTGGTGGTCGCCGGCGGCATCACCGAGCAGCGGGAAATCGCCGCGCTCGACGCGCTGGGAATTGATGCCGTCGTCGGCATGGCGCTTTACTCTGGAAAAATACATGCTTGAGCGAAATGGTTGAGCGATATAGTTGAGCCCCGCTAAACAAGTCGGGAAGAGAAAAGGATGAGCGGATGAGAGCCGCTACCGTCCCCTCAAGAAATTCAAAAGCGACCGCTTCGGATTGGCGAAGTTGCGACGCCGGAGCCGAAACCGGGTCAAGTTCTTCTGCGGGTGCGGGTGTGTGGAGTATGCCGCACTGATTTGCATATTGTCGAAGGCGACCTGACGCCCCTTCGTCCTGGCATCATCCCCGGACATCAGATTGTCGGTGAAGTTATAACGGGGAGTACAGGCGCCGGAGCCGCGGCGGAGCTTCCTGCCGGCACACGTGTAGGTGTTTCATGGATGGGAGGAATCGACGGCACGTGCCGTATTGTCAACTCGGTCTGGAGAATCTCCGCGATTCTCCAACATTCACTGGTTATACGGTCAATGGTGGCTACGCTGAATACGCGGTCGTTCGCTCGGACTTTACTTTCCCTCTTCCCCATCAGCTCGACGATTTACATGCCGCGCCGCTGCTGTGCGCGGGCATTATTGGATTTCGCAGCCTTCGTGTGGCTGGCGTCAAGAATGGCGATCGTGTTGGCCTGTTCGGGTTTGGCGCTTCCGCCCATCTGGCGATTGCGGTTTTGCGCGCCTGGAATTGCGAGGTTTACGTTTCCACGCGAGGAGCGACACATCGCAAGCTAGCGGCATTTCTGGGAGCGGTCTGGGTAGGAAGCGAGACTGAGAAACCGCCGGCGGAGCTCGACTGGACCGTAACTTTCGCCCCCAGTGGTGACGTTGTAGTCGCAGCCCTCGCCAGCCTGCGGAAGGGGGAGTAGTCGCCATCAACGCCATTCACCTGGACCGGATTCCGCAGTTTGACTACGACAGCCTGTTTTGGGGCGAGCGCCAGCTTCGGAGTGTCGCGAACATGACTCGGGCTGATGCTCGGGATTTTCTTCAACTGGGGGAGATGCTCGCAGTCTTTTTTTCTCCTGCCGAGACGAGGACGTTTTCGCCAATGCGAAGGGGAGCGAGATCGGTCTGAGGCCGCAAGTAACTACCTTGCCACTCGACCAAGCCAACGAAGCTCTGCTTGCGGTGAAAGAGGATTCCATCGACGGGGCTGCGGCGATAGTCCTCTAGCAGGCTGCGGAAAAATGGACTCCGCGACTTAGATTCTCTCCAGTCTCCGTGATTTTGTGATTCGGGAAGGGTTCTGGCTGCATCCGCTGGTGTCCCGCGGATTCATTTTCGGGCCTGCGAGCACACTGCGACCTCGGCTTAGGTTGCTTGCATCCGCAGATTCCTCATACGGACTAAGTTGTAGGCCGCGGCCGCGAAGGTGAAGACCCATCCCACCTTGAAGACTCCACGATGCCGAACCTTCCGCAACAGCGCGATCGTCTTCAGCCAGCCGAAGCACTCTTCAACGCGTTTCCTTTTCCTCTGACTGATGGCATATCCGGCGTGGTGCGTCGTACGAGCATCAATGGCACTCCCACCGGGCCGCTCCAGGTTCTGGGCCACGTGCGGCGTGACCTTTAAGTTTCTGCACTCGGCCACGAAATCCGCCGTGTCATATCCCTTGTCGCCGCCTACCGTTACTTGTTTCGTGCCCGGAATCTGTTCCAGCATCACCAGCGCCGCATCGCGCTCCGCCGTTCCGTTGGCCTCGAACACCTCGGTGTTGACGATCAACCCGTGGCGGTTCTCCACCAGCAGATTCCCGTTGTAACTCAGCTTGGCTTCTTTGCCCTTGCCTTTGCGTGCCATCTTCGCATCCGGGTCCGTCTTCGATGCATGCGTCTGATTCGACCGCTTCTCCCCGTGAAAGTCCACCGTCGCATTGCCGGGATCGTCCGGTGGAACGTCGTTCTTCGTATCCTTGCGTTGATAACTCTTCACACTCGCCCAAGCTTCCAGTAGCGTTCCATCCACCGTGAAGTGCTCGTCCGAGAGCAGACTCCGCTCGCGTGCCTGCTGGAGCACGGCTTGAAAGAAGGCTTCGGCAATCTCCCCATCCAGCAACCGCTCGCGGTTCTTGGTGAACACGGTCACATCCCAGATGGCATCGTCCATGTTCAAGCCCACGAACCAGCGGAAGAGCAGGTTATAGTCGAGCTGTTCCATCAACAGTCGTTCGCTGCGCACCGAATACAACGCTTGCAGCAGGAGCGCTCGCAACAACTTCTCCGGCGCAATCGAAGGGCGCCCCGTTTTGGCGTATAGCTTGTTGAATCGTGGCTGCAAATCCCGCAATGCCTCATCGGTCATGACACGAAGAGGACGCAGCGGGTGGTCTTGCGGCACTCGCTGCTCGGGGCTTACATAGCTGAACACGTCTAACTGCTGCTCGTCTTTTCCACGCATACTTTCTTCTTATCAGGTTGTGTTGTGGAAACAAGAGAGTTTTCTGGTACTGCGCCAGCTTGCATAAAATCCAAACGAGCGGTTCTACCGTGTAGACGGTTCGGCCAACTAGATGTACAACGGTGTGCGTATGAAGGCTGCGAATCCGTTCCCGTCAGTTTCTCTTTTGTTGCCGGAAGACGTGTTAGAAAACCATGATGATCGAGTTTCCAGTTACTGGAGAAAAGGCGACACCTGCCTGCTGCAATTAAGCAGCTTTACGCGGCAGTCGGGCGCTCAAGTTTCCGCCACTCAACGCCTCTCTGACCGCACAAAGGCGGAGGCTCGTTGGAAGCCGTTCGATCTTCCCCGAAAACTTGAAGGATGCGAAGCCGCGGCCGCAACCATGGTTGACGAGCAAGGAACTTCTTGGGTTCATGTGTACTTGGTTTGGCCGTGGGTAGCGGTACATGTTACGGTTTCCCGAAAGGGCCAGCTTGAAGAATGCCATTGGGCATGGGATTCGCTCGCCAGCATTCGGCCGGTTGTCATGTGACCGATTCGAACCGAGTTTTTCCGCAGCCTGCTAGGGAGTACCATAAAGAAATTCTACCCCGCCCCGGTAGTGTCCTAATAGTAGGACACTACCCCCGCCCCGGTTTCACACTAGTGTAACAATTCCTTCGTATTATTCCGTCTGCATTTGGGGCGGCTTTTGCCCAGAGTCCTGAAACTTATGGCGAATAGAGGAGACTGAATATGGCCACAGCACCGAATCCTGAAGCTTATAGCGAACCGGGGAAAGTGTTAAGTGTGGCGACAGCTACGCCCGCGATCCACGCGAAGCTTGGCAAGAGTCCGGGAATGATCGGAATGGTGGGATTTGGGATCGTGCTCATCGTGGGAGTCGTTTACTCGGCTTATCACTTGCTTACGGATCTCTCTACCGTGCACAACGGATCGATCATGCCTTACGTATTGCTGGGCATTGCCCTCCTGGTGGCGTTGGGATTCGAGTTTGTAAACGGATTTCACGACACGGCGAACGCCGTGGCCACGGTGATTTATACCCATTCTCTGGAGCCCCACATCGCCGTGGTTTGGTCCGGGTTCTGGAATTTTCTGGGAGTTTTGACATCGAGCGGGTTGGTCGCATTCGGAATCATTTCGCTATTGCCGGTCGAACTGATCTTGCAGGTGGGGAGCAAGGCCGGGTTCGCGATGGTGTTCGCGCTGCTGGTCGCGGCCATTATCTGGAATCTGGGGACTTGGTATTTCGGTTTGCCGGCCTCGAGTTCGCACACCTTGATCGGATCGATTATCGGAGTAGGAATCGCGAATCAGGTGATGTCCCCGAAAACCGGCACCAGCGGCGTGGATTGGGGGCAAGCGACCAACATAGGGAAGTCGCTTCTACTATCCCCGCTAGTCGGATTCGTTTGCGCATTTCTCCTTTTGTATTTGATGAAGGCGGTGGTTAAGAACCGCGCATTGTATGAAGCTCCCGTAGGGACGGAGCCGCCGCCGTTCTGGATTCGCTCGCTTCTGTTGCTGACCTGCACCGGCGTGAGTTTCGCGCACGGGTCGAACGACGGACAGAAAGGCATGGGACTCATCATGCTGATCCTCGTCGGTACGGTGCCCACGGCCTATGCTTTGAACCACGCGATCACGCGCCAACAGTCGGATGACTTTATTGCTGTATCGCAGCAGGCGGCTGGCATATTGTCCAAGTATGTCAGCCCGGATGCGGTGATCAACGACGCCAGGGAAGAAGTTACAGATTATATTCGCACTAAGACATTCACTCCCAATACCATGCTGGCCTTACGTCAGCTGGTGAGCGACATCGGCAACGAGACCGCGTTGTTCGGGGAGCTGGCAAAGATTCCCAATGACCGGGTCCGGAACTTTCGCAATGACATGTATGTCGCCAGCGAAGCTCTGCGCCTAATGAAGAAAAGTGGGCAACCGGCGATCAGCACATCCGATTGGGAAGGCTTGAACAATTACAAGAAGCATGTGGACGCGGCGACACGCTTCATTCCAGGATGGGTGAAAGTGGCGGTGGCAATGGCGCTCGGACTCGGCACGATGATCGGTTGGAAGCGGATCGTGGTCACGGTCGGAGAAAAGATCGGCAAAGAGCATCTTACCTACGGACAGGGAGCGGCGGCGGAAATTACGGCCATGTTCACAATTGGCGCGGCGGACTGGTTTGGGCTGCCGGTTAGTACCACGCACGTGCTGTCGTCGGGCATTGCGGGCACGATGGCGGCTAACCATTCCGGGTTGCAGTGGTCGACGGTGCGCAACCTGGCAATGGCTTGGGTGCTTACGCTGCCCGCGTCGATGGTGCTGGCGGGCTTCCTGTTCGTCGGGTTCCGGAAAATATTTTAGGACCTAACAATCGCTGAACCGCTGATCGAGCTGTCCGTATCGAGCTTGTGGAAGCGACGGAATCCTGCGTAGCCTTCCTTGCCCATATAGCGCGCGAGAACCGAAGGATCGGTCTGGCGCAGATCGACGATCACCAGGCCATCGACTACGTCGGAAAATTTACGGTCAAGGTTGAAGCCTGCCAGCCTGCCTCCCACCTTTGCATATTGCTTGAGCAGAATGGGCAATCCCTTGCCATCTTCCTCAACGTCTGAGATAGGCTCGGCGAGTTCGTCGAGATCGCGTAAAGCCCGGCAAATCGCGCCGCAATCCGAGCGACGAAGAATGGGCGCACGAAAGGGTGTGCGTGCATGGATCAGGTCGCCAAATTCTCGCCCGTTTTCGCGCTGCTCAAAATAGCGAACGATCATCTCGCGGGATAGGTGGCTGTACTGGTTGCTGATGCTGACCGCTCCGAATAGCACAGGGGTCTCGGGGTGAGCAGCCACGAAACGCGCGATTCCCTTCCACAACAAAAGCAGTGGCGCATACTGCCGCTGATACTCGGGACGCACAAACGAACGGCCCAGTTCCAGCGCGGACCCAATCTTCAGGAACAGTCGCCCGTCGTAGCGGAAAATCGTGTTGGTGTAGAGACCCTTGATGCCATGGGCACGGATGATTTCATCGGTGTTGCCGGCGCGGTAAGCGCCCGCCAGTTCTTGCTTCTCTTTGTTCCAGAGCAGCAGGTGCCAATAATAGGAATCGAATGAGTCCAGGTCTGAGCTGCGCCCGGTGCCTTCACCGGCGGCACGGAAGGTGATTTCGCGAAGGCGTCCGAGTTCATCGAGGGCATGAGGCAGTTCGGAGGCACGCGCAGCGTAAACGGCGAACTCTTCGTTTTCGAGAAGCAGCCGCTCGGCCGGCAACGCCGCAATGTCGTTGCGGACGAATCGCGGTGGAACCTCCAAAGCGATCGGCTCCGGTTTGCGAGGAAGCGCAAAGCGCATCTTCGAGGGCTGCAGGATCGGCTTTTTGCCACGATACGACAGCAGGTACGTTCGCAGGCGAAGATATTCGGTGGCTTCTTCATGGTTGTTGAGGTTGGCGATCAACTCGGACGGAATCGCGCCACCGATGCGAATCTGTATGTCCTTCCCGCGCTGCTGTAGAAACTCCTGCAGGAGGAAGAGTGTTCGCAGCCGCGGATTGACCAGACCCAGCGACTGAAACCTCACGCTATTGCGGCCGCAAAAAAATACCGGGAGCGCTCTGGCCCGAGTCGCGCTTATCAGGCGAGTTGCGACGGTGTTCCATGCTGGATCGGTAACCTGCGCCCGGCTTGCATTCCATTGCGACTTCGCCGGCGGGAAACACGGCCAGTGCTCCGCCCTGGCGCAGCCATTCCAGCGCGTGCTTCAATGGCGTCACATTCTTATTCATTGAAGGCGAAGGGTGAAACACATCGACGAAGATGCAATGCTCATGGAGTTCAGGGATGCTCTCGAGCGATGAATTAGCCAGTATTTTGACGTCGGGACGCACCCGTGACAAAAGCACAGCCAGAGCCGCACCATCGAGCACGCCAAAGGGATGATTGGCGACAGCCACCAGAGGACCTTTAATCGGAACGCGCTCAAGGTCGGCAGCCTGTGCATCGATCTCGATCTTCATTTCCGCCAACAGCGCTTGAAGCCGAAAGCCGTGCGGCGCCGAGCGCACGCGCCGATAAAGTTCGCGCGTTTCGTCCAGCGCGATGAATTTCTCCGCGAATCCAGGAAGCCCGGACAGAAGTGGTGGTCCGGTTTCGATGCGTTGCTCATTACCAGCAATTGGCAGTCTGGGCATAGCTGATTCTTGACTTGCCTTGTTTGCGCGTTTGTGAAGAGAACGTTAAAGGTTCGTGAATGGGTACACCTTAAGTAACCTGCATAATGATGTGAGTAGGGGCTTCTCTCGGACCGTTCCATGAAGGCGGTTTGGTCGGACATTTAGCTTTTTCGTCTGGCACGGGAGACCCGCAATGGTAGGTACGCGAAGTAGAATGGGATGATCCCAAGCTCGCCATCATGTCCGAAGCCACAAAGATCGAGAGCTTTGAGGAGATTGTGGAGTGGGCATACAGCACACTGCCACAAGAGATTAGGGAACAGCCCGACTTTCCCGGCATTCAGATAGCCGAAGAGCCACCGGAGGAGATACTGAAGGCAAAGAATTGGCCGCGGGGAACCGAAATGCTGGGATGCTATAGCGGCGTGTTCAGAACCAAACAGCGACACAGTCTAGTGAAAATGGCTCCCGACTTGATTTTTGTTTTTCATGGGCCCATCCTGCGGTGTTCAAGAGGCGATTTGCGAGCCGAGGTGAAACGAGTGGTCTGGCATGAGGTCGCACACTGGCTTGGCTATGAAACCGAGGAACAGGTGAGGAACTTGGGCCTGTGAGCGTGGAATTCCGGAGCATCCCTTTCCTGCAACTCAGCCCGGAGCGCGAAGTTAAACTCTCCGACTGGTCGATTTTTGCGACCGCACTCAGCTGTGTCGCTCAAATCGCCTGGTTCGCGTCAAAGTGTTTTACTCAAATCGACTACGACGGTATGAGCTACGTCGGGATCGCCCGACGTCTCAGCGAGGGTCAATTCCATGCTTCCATCAATGCATTCCGCAGTCCGCTGATATCGTGGATCATTGCAGCCGGATCGCGGTTGGACGGAAATCTTCTTCAGGTCGGAAAGTTCATAAATATTGGCAGTTTCCTCGCTTCCGTTGCCCTAATCTACTTGTTAACGGAACGGTTATGGCATTCGCGATTGGTCGCCTCGATTGCAAGTCTGTGGTTCAGTTTGGCTCGCGGTCTTGCTGCGACATCGGTCGTCCTCATCATTCCAGATTTTCTGTTGACTGCTCTTGTTCTCACCTACTTTTTGATTCTCCTCCGATGCTTTCGCACCGACGGTGCCAGGGACTGGGCTTTGCTTGGATTCGTTCACGGATTGGCCTATCTCGCCAAGGCATTCGCACTACCGTGGCTGGCGTTGGTGACTCTGATTTCGATTGCCATCTCGTTTCGCAAACAACCGAGGCACGGGTTCAATCGGCTCGTTCTGGCTTCACTAGCGCCTTTTTTGATCGCAGCGGCATGGGCAACCGCACTTCATTCGAAATACGGCGTCTTTACCACCGGCAGTCAGTTCAAGGCGAATTTTCTACACTACAGCGCAGGGATTTCCTCACAAAGAGAGCCGCCTTATGCGCTCTTAATCAATACTCTCCCTGATCCGGGAGTGGCTGATCCGTCTTTTGAGAAGTCGGATGACTATGTGGTGAACGATCCGGTGCCCCCGCATTCCTGGGTCTGGAACTACCGGCCGACGATAAGTCAGACTGTGCCGCGGGTGATTGCCGCCGAGCGGAAAAACCTGCCTGCTGCCGTAAAAGAACTGACCATCCTGCTGACGCCTGGTGGAATTCTCGGTTTTCTCCTCATGCTTCAGATGATGGTGAGGCGCAGGAATCGGTCGATTCCAGAGTTCCGGTTTACGGTTGTAATTGCCATTTCTGCGGTCAGCCTGATCCTTGCCTACGGAATGTTGGCCTTTATCACCACGTATGCATATCCCGTGGTGGCACTGATCATGGCAGTTACCGCCCGTTTGTTTGTCAGAGACGCACAGTACAGTGCGAAAGCCACATGGCAGCGCCTTTGTATAGGCCTGACCCTGGCGGGGCTGATAGTCGCTTTCACCTACCCGTCATCTCCCTTCCGGACGCTTGACCGGAACATGCAGATGAGTTGCTACGATGCCGCGAAGAAACTGGAGCCGTACTCCGGATCAAGAATAGTCACGATCGGCTCAGGGCCGTATCCGGAGCATGGGGTCGGTTGGGAGGCCGGGTATCGGGTCGCTTACTTTGCGAAGCGACGCATTGTCGCGGAAAGCGCCATTCTGCCGCGAGACATCCCGCTTCTAATGGCGGATACTGAAAAGTCGTCTGCTGACGCCGTCCTGGTGTGGGGAAAGCCGGCGGACCCAGCATTCCAGGGCGTAGTCCACAGCCTGACTGCGGAGTATCGAGGCAGTGCGCCGATCCTTGATCCGGCTCTCGGGCAGGTAGGAGCAGTGGTCGCGGGGCGAATCGCTCGCAACCAGATTCCTGCGGTGGACTTGCAGTCTCACAAATCAGAGACCGCTGACAACCCGTCAACTCCTCGCCGCAAATGAAACGACTGCCAGAACCGTTCGTTACGGAGAAGCTTCGTTTCGTGCGTGCCCGGGAAGCCCATTCGTGCCGGAAATCACAAAGTTGACCACACTTGTGTTGTTCCCGGTGACCGTGACCGACTTCTCCCAGCTCTCGGGTGCGGTGAAGAGAGGGCGGTCAACGCGGCGCTGCGTCAAGACATCGTAAACCTGCTCTTTTCCTTCTTGGCCCCAGCCCTCGTGCCAAGCGACGATCTGATAGCTTCCGGGGGGCACATTGGTAAATTCAAAGTGTCCACTCTCGTCGGTGACGGCATAGTAGGGATGCGCCACCACCATCATTTCCGCGTTCATCCAGACATGACCGCCATTGCATCGTATATGGACCAGTCCCGGGGTGGACATGGTGCGCGAGGTGATCTGATTAGTGAACGGGAAGGGCAGGTTGAACGTGGCCGCGCCTTCCATGTGAATCGTGTGCAGCGTCGCATCGGAACTGGTCATTTGCAGCTCGGTGCTCTGTGGAACCAGGAGAATGTGTGGGATGTAATGGCACCGTTTCTGGTCCAGGTGGCGTCGCTGCTCGGGTAGATCCATCGCTTTCCCGCTGTAGATATTCTTGAGGTAGACGATGGTGTTGGCTACCCCCCCTTGCGGCCCAACCTCCAGCCGCTCCAAGTCAACTCTCTTCTTGGATTCAGGATCGCAGATCTGCGGATCCTTAGTGACGGGGAAATCGAGCCCGTGAGGCAACGGGCCTGACCATTTCACAGTGCCCGCGATTGTGCCACCGTTGGAGACGGTGATCACCTGATAGTTGCTCTGTGCTGAGACGGTGATGGCCGCGAAACAGAGTGTGAATAACAAACAACATTTACTGCTACTGCCAATTCTTCGCATTATCGATGCTCCTCTTCGAGCCTCGCGTCAATTTCAAAGGCCATTCGCGGCAAGCATTGGATGGCACCATCCGTCGGGGTGGCGGACAGCGATAGTAACTACTATGCAGACTAGGATAAGAAACTTCTAATAGGCTAGATTCCGGTAGGGCATGCACGACTGGGTACCTGTAACTGACCGGGGCCATTCGAATCGTGGAAAGCGCGGAGCGCGGAAGAAGAGCGGAGAACGGAGGTTTACGGAGGAGCGCGGAGTTAAATGCCCGTCCGCGACCCGCGATTGCGAGTGACTTTCGTCACCAGGTTGAGTGAGGCCGCGCACTGCATTACTCGGCGAGAAAACAGAAAATATCATCGCTAGAGCATCGTTTGTGCAGGTCCCCGAGGAGTCAGGATGAACTAAGTCTCACCCCAGTTTAACGCTCCGTGGCTGGCTCCCGGGTAGCGGCAAAAGGAGAATTGACTCATGGCATCAAACAGTCTCACGATTACTGATAATCGCACCGCCACAAATTACAGCCTGCCGATTGAGAACGGCACAATCCGGGCCATGGATTTGCGGAAGATCAAAACCGGGCCTGAGGACTTCGGGCTCATGACTTACGATCCGGCGTTCATGAATACTGCGTCCTGCAGGAGCGCCATCACTTTCATCGACGGCGATCGCGGCATCCTTCGCTATCGCGGCTACCCAATCGAAGTGCTGGCCGAACACTGTACCTACCTTGAGGTCGCTTACCTGTTGTTGTTCGGCGATCTGCCCAGTCCCAACGATCTCGAAACCTGGGCCGACCAGATCACCCATCACACCATGCTGCATGAGAACACGAAGAAGTTCATGGAAGGCTTCCGCTACAACGCCCATCCCATGTCCATGCTGATCAGTTCGGTGGCAGCCTTGTCCTCCGTCTACCCCGAGTCGAGAAACGTTTTCGATCCCGCCAACCGGCTGCACCAGATCCAACGGCTGATTGGCAAGATGCCGTCCATCGCTGCCTTGTCGTACCGGCACAGTCTGGGCTATCCATATGTTTATCCGGACAACGATCTCACCTATCCGGAGAACTTCATGAACATGCTCTGGAAGATGGTGGAACCGAAGTATGTGGCCAACCCCGTGATCGCCCGCGCGTTGGACATTCTCTTCATTCTTCACGCCGACCACGAGCAGAATTGCAGCACCAACGCTATGCGCGCCGTGGGCAGTTCCCAGGCCGACCCCTACCTCTCAACGGCGGCTGCCGCTGCGGCTCTGGCTGGGCCTCTGCATGGCGGAGCCAATGAGGCCGTTCTCGTCATGCTCGGCGAAATCGGCTCCAAGGCGAATATCCCTGCTTACATTGATAAGGTCAAAGAAGGCAAAGTGAAACTGATGGGCTTTGGTCACCGCGTCTATAAGAACTACGATCCGCGCGCCAAAATCATCAAGTGGACGGCCGAGAAAGTATTCGCAGTCACCGGCGGAAATCCGAAACTGGACATCGCTCTCGAACTGGAGCGAATCGCCCTTGAGGATGAATACTTCGTCAGCCGCAAACTCTACCCGAACGTGGACTTTTACTCGGGAATCATCTACCAGGCCATGGGCTTCAAGCCTGAGATGTTCACCGTGCTGTTTGCCATCCCGCGCACCGCGGGCTGGCTGGCACAGTGGCAAGAGTTGATCACCGACCTCGAGCAGAAGATCGCTCGTCCGCGACAGGTCTACACCGGACACGATGTAAGGAAATTTGTTCCTATCGAAGAACGCGAACCGGTACTAGCCACAAATCGCTAGCAGTTCTGGAACTCGCCCCGCGCAGCCCCACCTGCGCGGGGTTTTTCTTTTCTAGGGAGCAACGTTGCATCTCCCAGTCTCGAGTTGGCCTGAGGCCGGAGCGATTTTCTCGAATCGCACTACCTCTGCAACCAGCGCTTCTGTTGCGGAAAGGGAAATTAAAATGGGCCGCCAGCCAAGAAGCGGTGACTCTTCCTTGGCTATCGGCCCATTCGATCCGGACAGGGATCGGAGGTGATAGTTCCATGGTAGACCCTCTGCCTCGATTGTCAAGGATCAACTTGCAATCCCAATTTGGAAAATTTTGCCCGCTCTTCTTGTGACCCCGGTCATTGACACCATCCTCGCCATAGTGTTAGTTTTGTTGGTTTTAGAAGCGGCTCTTCTTCCCAGAATCAGCCACAACGATCACCAAGGTTTCGGTCAGCAATTCGTAGAGTCAGTTCGATCATCAGAAAAATGGACCAGACACTCCGACAACTAGGGGAATTACTGCTCGGAGCCGCGCCCACCGTCATCCTGCTGGCAACGCTATCCATTCTTTATAATTTCCTGGTTCATCGACCGCTTACCGCGGTGCTCGAGGAGCGGCGCGCCCGCACTGAGGGGGCGCTGGAAAAGGCGCGCGCCGATATCGCCGCCGCCGAGGCCCGCACCGCCGATTACGAGCAGCGCCTTCGGGAAGCGCGCCAGAAGATCTTCAAGAACCAGGAAGGCCGCCGCCAGCAGGCCAGCCAGGTGCGCACGCAGGCCGTGAGCCAGGCGCGCATACGAGCTCAGGAGCAAGTTGAGCAGGCCCGCGCCGGCATAGAAGAGGACAAGAAGCAGGCCCTGGCGAAGCTGCAGTCTGACGCGGCGAGGCTCGCCGCCGATATAGTGCGGACCGTCCTACGCCCCGTGGCATCTGCCATTCCGGTCGGTGGCCAATGAGATTGCTTTGGACGGGGCGTTTCGCATGGGCCTGGGTGCTTGCGCTCACGCTCTTCGCGGCCACCTCCGCGCTTCCCACGCCCGCAGGCGCGCAGCAACAATCCACGCCTCAGGCTTCACAACCACCCTCCGAGCCCCAAAAACAAGCCGACCATCACCCGGGCATCGCCGGAGAACTAGTCAAGGAGACTCGCGAGGCCGCCGGAGAAGACCAGGAAGAAGAACACGCAGATCTGAAACACGGGAAGCCGGTTCAATGGCTCGCGCGCAAGATCGGTTGGAGCGTGCACGGCACGCACCTCCTGCTGTCCGGGCTGAACTTCGCCATCATCGCGGTGGTTGTGTTTTGGGCTGCGCGCAAGTACGTGCCCCCGCTGCTGCGGAGTCGCAACCAATCCATTCAGCAGGCTTTAGAAGAAGCGCGTGCCGCCAGCCAGGATGCCAACCGCCGTCTGGCCGACATCGAGAACCGTCTACGGCAGTTGGATGTCGAGATCGGACGAATGCAGGCCGCCGCGGAAAAGGAAGCCGACGCCGAAGAAATCCGCATTCAGAAAGCCACCGAGGATGAGATTCGCAAAGTGTTCGCGGCCGGCGAGCAGGAAATCGCTGCCGCCGGCAAGGCCGCCCGTCGAGAATTGGCCGTCCATACCGCTGATCTCGCGCTCGCGCTCGCCCGCCAGCAGATTCATGTCGATTCCGGTACCGACCAGGTGCTGGTCCGCAGCTTTGCCTCGAGCCTGGCATCGCAATCCAATAATGATGATGACGGCGGCAGAAAGGGCGGCCGCTAGTCATGGCTTCCGTCGTCGGCACCTACGCCCGCGCCTTCGCCGATGTCGTCTTTGCCGATGCTGTTAAAACCGGCAGCAGCCATCTCGATCCCGCCCGGGCGCTGGAGGAATTGCACGAAATCGAGGTATTGCTCAAGGAAAGCGATCAGTTGCGCCGTGTGCTCGAAAACCCGTCCATCCCGGGAAACAGCAAGCTCGCCGTGCTCGATGCAATTACCGCGCGCATGGGTACGACACGTCAGGTCAGGAATTTCGTCGCCGTTATAACCGATCACCGGAGGCTGCCCCTGTTCAGTGAGATCCTGAAACAGTTGGAGCGCGAACTAAACGATCGCCAGGGCGTCGCGGAAGCGCAAATCGGCAGCGCGCGCCAACTGAGCGACCCGGAGAAACAATTGCTGGAGTCCGAGATCGCGAAGTTGACCGGCAAGAAGGTCAGAGCGAGATACGAGCTAGACTCCTCGCTATTGGGCGGAGCAGTAGTACAAGTGGGCAGCACGATCTACGATGGCTCTGTAAAAGGCCAGTTAGAACGAATAAAGGAACAGTTAGTGGAATCTTGAACGCTGCGACCCCGCAGCTCGAGCCGGTGAAGACGCAGCCAGAACTGAGAGCTGACAACTGAAAGCTGATAGCTGACTTATGGCACAAATAAAAGCAGACGAAATCACGCAAATAATCCGCGAGCAGATCGAACATTACGAATCGAAAATTGCGGTCGACGAAGTTGGCACCGTCATCACCCTGGGTGACGGCATCGCCCGGGTCTACGGTCTCGACAAAGTCATGGCCGGAGAACTCCTCAGCTTCCCACACGGCGTCTCCGGAATCGCCATGAACCTGGAAGAGGATCAGGTCGGCGTGGTTATCCTCGGCGAGTACACCGAGATCGAAGAAGGCGACGAAGTCAAACGCACCGGCCGCATCATGAGTGTGCCGGTCGGCGACGCCCTGATTGGCCGCGTCGTCAACTCCCTTGGTCTGCCGATCGACGACAAGGGTCCGATCGCGACCGACAAATTCATTCCCATCGAGCGCATTGCCCCCGGAGTGATTGCCCGTCAGCCCGTGCGCGAGCCCATGGCCACCGGACTAAAAGCCATCGACTCCATGATTCCCATCGGCCGCGGACAGCGCGAGCTGATCATCGGCGATCGCCAAACCGGCAAAACCGCCGTTGCCCTCGACACCATCATCAACAACAAGGGCAATAACCTGATCTGCATCTACAACGCGATCGGTCAGAAGCGCAGTTCAATTGCTCAGGTGGTCAAGATTCTTGAAGACGCTGGCGCTATGGAATACACGATCGTAGTCGCCGCGTCGGCCTCCGAGCCCGCCCCAATGCAGTACATTTCTCCATACGCGGCCTGCGCTATGGGCGAGTTTTTTCGCGATTCGGGACGGCACGCGCTTTGCATCTACGACGATCTTTCCAAGCACGCCGCTTCCTATCGCGAGATTTCGCTTCTACTCCGCCGTCCTCCGGGCCGCGAAGCCTATCCTGGAGATGTTTTCTACCTCCACTCGCGTCTGTTAGAGCGCGCCGCAAAACTCAGTGACAAGAACGGTGGAGGATCGCTAACCGCTCTCCCCGTAATTGAAACTCAGGCTGGCGACGTTTCCGCATATATCCCCACGAATGTGATTTCAATTACCGACGGCCAGATCTATCTCGAAACCGATCTTTTCAACCAAGGCGTCCGCCCCGCGGTGAACGTAGGACTATCCGTAAGCCGGGTAGGCGGCAGCGCACAGATCAAGGCCATGCGCCAGGTAGCTGGAACGTTAAAGCTGGAACTAGCCCAATATCGGGAACTGGCCGCCTTCTCCCAATTCGGCAGCGACTTGGACAAAGCCACGCAAGCGCAACTCAATCGTGGCCAGCGCCTGGTAGAACTCCTCAAGCAAGGCCAGTTCAGCCCGCTGCCGTTCTCAAAACAAATCCTGATTATCTTCGCGGGCACGAGCGGAGTGCTCGACGATATGCCAGTCGATCAGGTTCGAGACTTCGAGCAGGATTTATACAAATATGTGGACACGACAAATCCGGGCCTTCTCAACACGATCATGGAAAAGAAGATACTGGACGACAATTTGAAGGCGGAAATGTCCAGGGTAATCAAAGAAGCGAAACAGCAATTCGTAGATACGAGACAAGCAGTAGCAAAATAAAAGTTCTCAGTTCCCGGTTCCCCGTTTTCAGTCAATCCTGAGTTTCAGGAGAATTTGACTGATACCGAGAACCGAGAACTGAGAGCCGAGAACTTTTCCATGGCTAACATCCTCGACATCCGGCGCCGCATTCGCAGCGTGGTCAACACGCGGCAGATCACCAAGGCGATGAAGACTGTCTCGGCCGCCAAATTGCGGCGCGCGCAAGAGGCCGCGATGGCGGCTCGCCCTTACGCACAGATGCTGACCAACGTTCTAAAATCGCTGAGTTCACGAGCCGATGTCTACGATCCCGTCACTGGGCAACCAATTCATCCTCTGCTCGCCGAGCGCGATGAAAAGACCATCCTACTGATCATAGTCACTGGAGACAAAGGCCTGGCCGGTGCATTCAACACTAACATCCTGAAAATGGTTTCGCGATTCATACAGTCGAAGCCAGACCTGAATATCGACATCGAATGCATCGGACGCAAAGGCCGTGATTTCATGCGCCGCCGCTATCCGGCGGCCGCCAAGTCGAGCACCGACCAAACAACTGACAAAACCACCGATAATGGAGAAACAAGCGTCTCGTCCGCTCAGAACCATGATGAACCTGCTCCGCAGCGGGGCGGCCCAATACAGATCACAGGCGAATACATCGGAGCGACGGGTAAGGTTGATTACAACTTCGCAAACAAGTTAGCGGAGAACATAATCGCGCGCTACACTCGACGTGAGATTGACGCGGTCTATCTTCTCTATAACGAGTTCAAATCGGTCATCGCGCAACGTCTGGTGGCTGAACGTCTACTGCCCATCAAAAGGATTGGCGAAATCGATGTACTGATGTCCGAAGAAGCAACCATCGAGGAGCGCAAAAAGCGCCTGGAAGCCGCCAAGGGAGAGGGCGTCGCTCTGCGCCCAGCTGATAACCGCGCCGTCGATGAACACGCCGCTCAATTCGGAATGAGTCAGGTGGATTACATCTATGAGCAGCCACCTCAACAACTTTTCGAGGGAATTCTGCCGAAGTATATCGGCATTCAGATTTTTCATGCGTTGCTGGAATCGGCAGCCGCCGAACATGCCGCCCGTATGACCGCAATGGACGCGGCAACCAACAACGCCAGCGACATGATTGATTCGCTGACATTGATCATGAATCGAGCACGCCAAGCCAAGATCACCAAAGAGATTATCGAGATAGTAAGTGGAGCTGCAGCGCAGTGAGAAAAACCCGCAGTTAACAATTTGCACTCAGCGCTTAGCAAGACCCCACGGCTCCAAGCTAAGTGCTAAATGCTCGACTTTGAGGTCTTATGTCAGAAAATATCGGACACGTAATCCAAATCGCCGGCCCCGCCGTCGACGTCCAGTTCGTGGAAGGCTCCATGCCGCCCGTCTATCAGGCGCTTCGCGTCGTCAGCGACGGCTTTACCGTGCCTTCCCCCATCAACGTCATTCTTGAAGTGCAGCAGCACCTTGGCGACGGCCGCGTCCGGTGCGTCGCCATGGAGGCGACCGACGGCATGGTGCGCGGGATGAAGGCCATCGATCAGGGCGGACCGATTTCCGCTCCCGTCGGCCGCGGTACGCTAGGCCGTGTGATGAACGTGATCGGCGAACCCGTGGACAATCTCGGCCCCATTGCTTGCGACAAGAGAATGCCCATTCACCGTCTCGCGCCGGCATTCGATGAACAGGCGACGACGGCGGAAATGTTCGAGACCGGAGTGAAAGTCGTCGATCTAATACAACCTTTCTTGAAGGGCGGAAAGATCGGCCTTTTTGGCGGCGCCGGGGTCGGTAAGACCGTGGTCATCATGGAGTTAATCAATAACGTGGCCAAGCAGCACGGCGGTTTTTCCGTGTTTGCCGGAGTGGGCGAACGCACCAGAGAAGGCAACGACTTATGGCTGGAGATGACTGAGTCGGGAGTCATCAAGCCTGGCAAACCCGCCGAGTCAAAGGCGGCTTTGATCTATGGCCAGATGACCGAACCCCCAGGCGCCCGTCTAAGAGTGGCACTAACCGCTCTCACTGTCGCCGAATACTTTCGCGATGAAGAAGGTTCCGATACGCTCCTCTTCATCGATAATATCTTTCGCTTTACGCAAGCAGGCAGCGAAGTCTCTGCTCTGTTAGGCCGCATGCCCAGTGCGGTGGGATATCAACCTAACTTGGCAACCGAGATGGGAGAGTTGCAAGAGCGTATTACTTCCACTAAGAAGGGTTCGGTAACTTCGGTGCAAGCGATTTATGTGCCGGCCGACGATTTGACCGATCCTGCTCCGGCGACGACCTTCGCCCACCTGGATGCCACGACCGTACTTTCTCGTGCGCTGACGGAGATCGGGATTTATCCAGCGGTTGATCCGCTGGCTTCTACCTCGCGTATTCTCGATCCTAGAATCGTAGGCCAGGACCATTACGACGTGGCGCAGATGGTGAAGAAGACGCTGCAGACTTACAAGGACTTGCAGGACATTATCGCCATTCTCGGCATCGATGAACTTAGCGAAGAACAAAAGGTAACGGTAGCCCGGGCGCGAAAAATCCAGCGGTTCCTCTCGCAGCCTTTCTTTGTGGCCGAGCAATTCACCGGCACTCCAGGACGCTATGTGAAGATCGCCGACACGGTGAAGGGTTTCCGAGGCATCGTAGAAGGGAAGTATGATGACATTCCCGAGCAGGCTTTCTATATGAAGGGAACGATCGAAGAAGTGCAGGAGACGGCGGAGAAAATGAAGAGCGTGACAGCGTAAGAACAGACGTTGCATTTAGCACTTGCCCAACAACTGGGTGCTTACTGAGAGCCGAGAACCGAGAACTGATGTCCGACACTTTCCAACTCGAAATCGTTACCCCCACCAAGCTCCTGGTCAAGGAGGCGGCCGAAGAAGCGCAGCTTCCCGGCTTGAGCGGGTATCTGGGTGTTCTTCCCGGACACGCTCCTCTGCTTACCGAACTGGCGGTCGGTGTAATTACCTACAAAGCAAGTGGCTCGACGCACGCGCTTTCGGTGGCGTGGGGATTTGCGGAAGTGCTGCCCGACAAAGTGACGATTTTGGCGGAGGCGGCGGAACGTCCGCAGGAAATCGACGTCGCGCGAGCGCAACAAGCCAAAGACCGGGCCGAACAGCGTTTGAAGAGCAACGATCCCCAGGTGGATTACTCCCGCGCGGATGACGCCTTGCAGCGCGCGGAAACGCGTTTGAATGTTGCCAAAGAAAAGTAGCCTTCCTTCCGGCTAGCCACCCTCTGTAGAACGGGTCGCAACACTTGAGCCAAAGTCTCACTCTGCTAAACTTTCCAGTTTCCTGCTTTGCTGAGCCATCTTCGCTTGGCAATCATTAGAAGGAATCATTAAAGAGGCACCATGGAAATTCAGGTTGTGGGAGTGATTGGAGCTGGCACGATGGGCAACGGGATCGCCCACGTGTTTGCGCGCTCCGGATTCAAGGTCGTGCTCTGCGATGTGGAACAGCGATTTCTGGATCGCGGGTTCGCAACGATAGCGAAGAACCTGGATCGCGAAATCTCCAAAAACAAGATTAGTGCGGACGACAAGGTTTCCACGCTGGGGCGGATTACGGCGGTGCTCGATCGCGCGAAGCTAGCGGATTGCGATCTGGTGATCGAGGCGGCGACGGAAAAGTTTGAGATCAAGGCGGAGATCTTTCGCGAATTGGATCGACTGATGAAGCCCAAGCCGGATGTGATTCTGGCCACGAATACGTCCTCCATTTCGATTACGAGGATCGGGGCGCTGACCGGGCGCGCCGACAAGGTCATCGGCATGCACTTTTTTAATCCGGTCCCGGTGATGAAACTTGTCGAAGTGATTCGAGGTCTCGCGACTTCCCAACATACTTTTCAGCTGGTGCGTGAGCTCGCAGTGAAGCTGGAAAAGACGCCGGTTGAGGTGAACGACGCTCCGGGCTTTGTCTCGAACCGCGTGCTGATGCCGCTGCTGAACGAGGCAATGTACGCCGTGATGGAGGGCGTGGCCACAGCTGAGGCTGTGGATGAGGTATTTAAACTGGGCATGGCGCATCCGATGGGCCCCATGGCCCTCGCGGATTTTATTGGGCTCGATGTGTGTCTCGATATTATGCGAGTGCTGCAGGATGGGTTGGGCGATCCAAAGTACCGGCCGTGTCCACTGCTGATCAAGATGGTCGATGCCGGCTGGCTGGGGCGCAAGAGCGGGCGCGGGTTTTACACTTACTTATGATGCGGGTCTGCGAGCCGATGCGGAACAAGTTGTCTGCCCGAAGCCCGGAGTTTGCTCGCAGCCGAACCGCAATTTGGCCCTATCCGAGATAGAAACCATGACGACAAGCTGGGGTGGAATTATTCCAGAACGAGAACCGGGTGGCGACGCTTACTATTACGCGCTGGCAGTGCTCTCGGGAATTCTGGCCGGCTGGGCGGACATCAAAGTTGGCGATTTACTGCTGACCGCGATGGTGGTACTGATAGCCAACATGTTGCTTGGATTCCTCAGTTCGCGTAAGCCCTGGCGCTGGGTTGTCCTGGTTGGAGCGTTTGTGCCGTTGGTGGAGTGGCTGGCCTATTACTTTCTTGCAGAAAAGCCGACGCGGGCGCAGATCTATGAATCGTTTCTTGCTTTCGTGCCTGGAATTGCGGGCGCGTATGGCGCCGCAGTCGGGCGGGGCGTGTTGGATCATCTGTTTGCCAAGAAATGAGCGGGAGCGATGTGGCGACGGGAACGTCGACCGGCGAGAAGACTGACGCGTGCAAACTAGAGTGCGGTCGCGCGGCGCGCTTGAAGTCGCCTGGATTTGCCCGTTTGCGATTTGCTCTTTTCATCCCAGCCGCCAAGATTGAGCGCGACCGCCATGCAGGCAGCCCGCAATTGGTCCGCTAGAGCGCGGTCGACCATGGTGCGAGCGACGACCATGCCTCCGATGGAGAGGGCAGCTATGCCCTGTGCTGTGGCGCGGCTACGTCGGCCATTCCTCGGCAAGCTCCGCTCCAAGACACTTACCATCGCTTTGAACACGGTCTCGAAAGCGCGCCTCGCACTTACACCGCTGCGGGCGACATCGGTCGGTAATGCGACCATGGGGCAGGAGTTCTCGATGTCCTCGAAATGTTGGCGAGATAAATAAGCACGGACCACCTGCGATCCTACGTCGGTCGATGAAAGATCCACATGCACACCTTCCCAGCAGCTCTTCCACTGGGGATCGGTGAAAAAGCATCCTAATACCTCGGCATACAGGTCGCTCTTGCTTTTGAAATAGCTATAGAATCCACCGTGAGTCAGGCCCGCACCGGCCATAATCTGGCTTAGAGAAACACTCTCAAAGCCATGCCGGTTGAAAAGTTTGCGTGCGCTGTCGATGATGTTTCTTTTTACTGCCGCGCGGTGACCAGCGGGGTAAGGCATGAGGCTTCCTTGTTTTTGGGACGCTCAAGTATGCCCCGGAGCGCCGTTGCGTGACTAGCGAAATATTATCTTGAACATATTTTTGCGTGATGCTCTTATGCGGTGACGGTGGAACGCGAAACTTCGGGAGGACGATGACGATGGCAATAACGATGATGAGCAATAGAAAGAATCTGGAAGCGCCGGCCAATGGGTCCACGCGGCGGCAAGCGATCGTGGGTGTTGCGATGGCATTCGGTGGTTTAACCCTGGGGTCGACCAAGGTTTGGGCGGCAGCTGAGGACGAGATCTCTCATGACGAAATCTCGCGTACAGCGGAAGCTATTCACCAGGAGCCAGTTATAAAAGCGAGCAAAAAGCGCGTCTACGATGCGCTTACTGACGCCAAACAATTCGATAAAGTCATACAGCTCAGCGGAGTCATGCAGTCGATGCACCTCGGCGACAAGTCTGCGGAAATCAGTCAGGAAGTGGGAGGCGCGTTCACGCTCTTTGGCGGGTACATTACGGGACGACACGTCGAACTTGTGCCCAACGAGCGCATCGTGCAGGCCTGGCGAACGGGCGCCTGGCCTAAGGGCGTCTATTCGATCGCAAGGTTCGAACTCGTGGAGCAAGGCTCCGGGAGAGAGTCAGGTACAAAGATCGTATTTGACCATACGGGTTTTCCCAAAGGCGAGGCGGAAGTCTTGGCTTCGGGATGGAAAGCACACTATTGGGAGCCGCTCAAGAAACTCCTGGCTTAGGCGCTGCGCATAGGCGGGGCCGCTCACGAAGAGCAGTCCCACCAAAGGTACCGGCTCCTCAAAAAGTGTTGCCGTTTCCACAGCCACAAGAGGTAAGCTACGGGTTATGGGCGTGTCGGTGTCGGTGCTCGCCAGCGGCAGCCGTGGGAACTGTGCGCTCGTGTCTACGAATTCGACGCACATTCTGGTGGATGCCGGTCTCTCGGGCCGTGAGACTTTCAAGCGGTTGCGAGCGCTCGGTGAGCGCGCAGAGGAAGTTTCGGCGATCCTGATCACGCATGAGCACTCGGACCATGTCGCCGGATTGCAGCGGCTGGCATCGAAGCTAAACATCCCTGTCTTTTTGACCGCGCCGACGCATCATGCCTGGAACCGGGCGGTGCGCGACGCCGAAGGAGCGATTCCCGAGTTACCAAAGGCGGAACACTTTTGTACCGGGCGAGGATTTCGCGTGGGCGATATCGAGGTCATGCCCTTCGGGATTCCGCACGACGCGGCCGATCCGGTAGGGTTTACGTTTCGCATGGAAGGCGTGAAGATTGGTTTTGCCACCGACCTCGGCTATATTCCGCGCAATATACCCGACCATCTGCGGGGCTGTAGCGTCCTGTTAATGGAATCGAATCACGATGTGGAGATGCTGCGTTCGGGGCCCTATCCATGGTCGGTGAAGCAGCGGGTAATGAGCCGGGTGGGGCATCTCTCGAATGACGCCCTCGCGGAATTCTTCTCCAACGACTATGATGGAAGAGCCGAATACATAATTCTGGCCCATCTATCTGAACAGAATAATCATCCCGAAAGAGCTCGAATCGCGGCCGAACAGGCCCTTGCCGGGCGTCAGGGACTGTGGCACAACCGTGTGCTGCTGGCAACCCAGACGCAGGTTCTTGAATCCATCCGGTTATAACCTCATATGAGTGAATGCGTTGAACCGATGGTGGGGAAAATCCTTGCCGGGTGGCGCTATGATATTTCGGGCCTGGCACCGGAAATGCGCGGAGATTACGAGCTCCATTTCGCCACCTGCGAGCGTTGCCGCAGCCGCCAGAAGCTGCACCGCATCATCGACATTTCGCTGATTGTGCTGGCCTCGGCATCGGCTGCCGTGTTTCTGCTGGCGTTTGCCGTGATCCGTTATTTTGGACCGCGCCATGCCTTCTGGCTGGAGGTGGGCGCGCTGGCTGGCTTTGCCCTATCGGCGCTGATCTGGCTGATCGTAGCCGTGGCTACACCCGCACCCACCGCGGTTGTGGATGTCGCCAAGCTCGGCGCGCGGCACGTCCATGACCGGCTGCCGGCCGAGATTCGTGAGCGCCTGCCGGAAGAGATTCGGGTGAAGCTTACGGGGTCGTAAATCACGGAGCTATGATTCACGGTAATGACGTTCGGGTTTCAAGGCATGAAGGTAGGACCTAGAATTCTTGGATTTCTGCTGATCGCAGCCCTCCCGATGGCGGCGTCGGCGGATGTTCGCGCTGAAGCGGACCTTGCGCCCGCCTCGTCTGCCCGGCCAGTGGCAGCGCCAGCGCCCAGTGAGCGCCCAGTGGGTTGCCATGCGCATGGGGGCACCAGTCGCTCTGTACCTCCGACCCATTCCTTGCCGCCGACGCCCGTAAGCCACCAATGTTGCCTGACCGGCCATGACGCAGCGGTAGTTCAGGTTTCCGATTACACGCCGCCTTGGCATCAGGTAACTCGAGTTACTCTCCACTTCGCGTCTGCGCTCACGGAATGCTCTTTCAACGGGTCGGAGGAATTCATGGTTCTCGGTCCGGACCCGCCTGGTATACCTCCTCTGCGAATCTGATCTTCCTCCTCGACTAAGCCGATCCAGCATTATATTTCCCAAACCTATTTCTATGAGGAGCATGACGTGCGGATGTTGATCCTTGGTTTCTTTGTAATTATTCTGTCGGCTCCCTTTGTTCGCGCGCATGAGGAATTGCTCGGCGTTGTCTCCGCGGTAGACACGCCGCCGGAACAGAAGACAGACATGCAAGATATGCCCGGCATGAACATGCCCGGCATGGATATGTCGCAGCCCGAGCCGGATTGGATGCCCTCGCCGCACGCCAGTTCTGGCACAGGATGGCAGCCGGCGGTGACGCCGGAAAATATGTGGATGAAGTCGATCGGCGCCTGGGATTTGATGGCACACGGCGTCGTGTTTGTGGATTACAACCAGCAGGGCGGCCCGCGCGGCGAGGGCAAAGTCGAGTCGGTGAACTGGCTGATGCTGATGGAGCAGCACAACCTTGGCCGCGGCAGCATTCTGTTTCGCGAAATGCTTTCGGCCGAGTCTCTGACCTCGCCGCATCCAGGATTTCCCGAGCTCTTCCAGACGGGCGAAACCTATCATGGTCAGCCGCTCGTCGATCATCAGCATCCGCACAACGTATTTTCCGAACTCGCGTTGTATTACACGCACCCAATCGGAGTTACGGGAAAAGACAAATTCTCGTGGGAATTCTATGGTGCGGCCGCGGGGGAGCCAGCGCTCGGTCCCGTCGCATACATGCACCGCGCCTCCGTTTCGGAGTTACCCATGGCACCCTTGTCGCACCATCTGCAGGATTCCACTCATATCAGCTTCGGAGTGCTCACAACCGGGCTCGTTATCAACCAATTCAATACCCGGTTCAAGATTGAAGGCTCGGTGTTCAATGGCCGGGAACCGGACGAGCAGCGATACACCATCCAGTTCGCGCCGCTCGATTCCTGGTCCGCGCGCTTGAGCATAGCGCCGTCGCCGAACTGGACGGCGCAATACAGCTTCGGGCGACTGGAACATCCCGAGGCGCTTGAACCCGGCAGCCAACGCCGGCAGTCGGCTTCGGTCGAATATGTGCGCCCATTCGCGAAAGGCTCGTGGGCGACCACGCTGGTCTGGGGACGAGTTCACAAGGAAGCGAACAATCACAATCTGAACAGCTACTTGCTGGAGACGACGGCCAACTTCAAGCTGCGCAATTATGCATTCTCGCGGTTGGAGTTGGTCGACAAAGACGAATTATTTCCCGACAATCCTTTGCTTCCCAGCTTCCGCATTGGAGCGTACACTCTCGGAGGCGCGCACGATTTCGTCCAAAGCCGGCTTTGGCAATTGGCGCTCGGCGCAGACCTTACGTTGTACTCGAAGCCTTCAACGCTCGACTCTACTTACGGGAAGAACCCAATCTCGTTCCAGATTTTTCTGAGAGTACGCCCGGCGTTGAGCCCCCCACCTCGGGTGATTCACCGCCCTCGAGGACGGAACGACCAAACGGGGCTTGCGCCCGATTGGCAAGTTCAAGATAGTTGTTGTAAATAAGGCGTCTGCGCTCAGAACCGGATTGTGAGTGCAATCGGGATTTTCGACATTCAACCCCTGTTTCGGTCACTCCAACTTCTGGTCTCCATCTTCGTAGACACATCTAAAACCCTCGCTTGTACCAGCCGATCACATAGGTGACGAGAATTGCAACCGGAGGTAGGAAGCTCAACGAGAGGGCCCATTTTTGTAGCATCAACAACCCAATCCCCGTCACGGTGAAATACGCTGCAATCCATCCAAGAAAGCTCCAGTCCGGCCCGTGATAGAACATCCGGGACCGAAGGTTCATCAAATACAAACCCCAGAACAAGACGGCAATGAGCAGACCGAATATACCGAGTATCCGCATCTCGATCCGCTGACGAACCGGGTTGGCTGTTTTTCCCAAAATCATCTCCCTTGATTCTCCGAAGCCACCGTCACGACTTTAATGCCCACCCTGACTCTGCGCCTTCGTAATCCGGCGATGCAAGATTACTATCGTGAAAAACGAGTTTGCGACGCGAAGATCAACTGTTGAGAACAGCCGTTGCATCGACTATCCGAAACCCCCATTCATGCGATAGTTTCTATGGATGATCCCGTCGTGAAGGAGTCGAACCTAGAGTATTCAGGATGAGCAGGAGCTAGTGTCTCTGAAGGCGGCTGGCCGCATCGTCCGCATGATGCTGGATGCCATGAAGGCCGAAGTGTGTTCGGGCGTGACGACTCGCTATCTGGATGAAGTCGGCGCGCGTGTTATGCAGGAGAACGGAGCGCGCTCCGCTCCGTCGATGGTCTACCAGTTTCCGGGCGCCAGCTGCATCAGCTTGAACGATGAGGCCGTCCATGGAATTCCCGGCGAACGCACCCTTAAAGAAGGCGACCTGGTGAAACTTGACGTGACCGTGGAGAAAGACGGCTACATTGCCGACGCTGCCATCACCGTGCCGGTGGGCCGCGTGAGCCCGCAGGCCGAAAAATTGCTGGCCTGCGCGGAACGCGCTTTTCATAAAGCGATGCTGGTTGCCCGCGCCGGGTTTCGCGTGTTCGAAATCGGAAAGATCGTGGAGCGCGAGGTGCGCAAGTCCGGTTTCGCAGTCATCCGCGAACTGGGGGGACATGGCATCGGGCGCACCATCCACGAACCGCCGCACGTGCCGAACTATTCCGACCCGCAGGCCTGCCAGATCATGAACGAGGGCCTTGTCATCACCGTCGAACCGATCATATCGAGTGGCTCGGGGCGTGTCTTTACTGGCAAAGATGGCTGGACGGTTCGGACGAGCGATCATGCGCTGTCAGCCCATTTTGAGCACACTTTGGTCATCACTTCCGGCGCACCCGTCTTGCTGACCGCTGGCTAACCCAACCCAGTCATGCAAAGCATCGGCCGGTTGACCGTGCGGCCCGCTTCAGGATAAAGTTTCATACCAAGGGTTTAGCTCCTCCCTCCCCGCCCTGGTTTCGTCCGATGGTTTTACATGCGCTCCGCTTGGTCTAAACACGTAAGTCCGAAACTCGTCGCCTTGCTGTTTGCCCTGGCCAGCGTGGCTTGGGCGGCGGCGCCGCAATTTTCCGGACAGAAGCGGATGGGCCTGACCAAAGGCGACCAGTGGGAACCAGCGGTGGCGGCCGACGGTTCGGGACGAATCTACGTTCTTTATCCTCACTACGGGCCAGTGTCCGATTGCAAGGATTGCCGCGTACCGACCATGTTGCTGGTCGCGAGCAACGACAACGGCAAGACCTGGCAGACTCCGCACGTAATGCTCGAAACCAGTTCGGGCCAGTTTGACCCTCAGATTATCGTCGATCCTGGGGACCGGCGTACCGTTTACGCTGCATGGCTGCAAAATGGCAAACGCGCAGTCATGCTAGCCAAATCGGTAGACTCCGGCGCGACGTGGAATTTCACGATGGCGGTGCGCAGCAACGGGGAACTGGACAAGCCGGCGCTGGCGGTGCGTGGCCAAAGCATCTACGTGGCCTTCAATCACGAAGAAGAGGTTTGGGTGGCTGCCTCGCAGGACGGCGGACGAAGCTTTACACCGACGCGCGTTAATGCCGAAAGTCGTCCGGGATGGTCGCTGCTGGGTGCGGCCACGGTCGATTCGACCGGCAACGCCTATCTGGCATGGGCTTCCTACTCAAAAGCGGGAGGCGCACGGGGCGCAGTGAACTTGTATGTGGCCAAGTCGGCCGATGCCGGCAAGGACTGGAGTGCAACTCTGCTCGACGTTTCAGCGGCCGCCCCCGACTGCAAAGACGCGGATTGTGGCGAGGCGTTTCTGGGCGCGCAGGTCGCTCTGACTTCCGACGCCGCCGGAACTCTCTACGCGCTCTGGAGCGCAGGCAGCAGGACGCTGGGGCCGCAGCGTATTTACTTCTCTTCATCAACCAACGCCGGCGAAAGCTGGTTGCCGCGCGTCAGTGTTTCCTCCGCCGCACCCGGCGTGGAACACGCTTTCCCAGCGATCGTAGCGGGAAACAGCGGCGACGTCCGCATCGCCTGGATGGACGAGCGCAACGCTCCGTATTGGAACACCTACTATCGAAGTTCAAGCAACGGCGGCGCGACTTGGGGAGAGGAAACCCGCGTGTCGGGCTACGTGCCTTTCTATAGTTATATCGGTGAAAAGGGTTTCAACTTCCCGTTCGGTGATTACTTTGGGATCGCCATCGACAACCACGGAGACAGCCACCTCGTGTGGGGCGAAGGCATGAACTACCAGTCGCCAGGGTCGATCTGGTACGCCGCCGGACGTTAGGATACTGGGGAACAATCCGAGAAGCGTGACCTTTTAGCCACTCGCACGTCTAGGAATTAATCTCATGCGCCGCACTCCGGTCACTTCCGCGCTACTGGTCGTGGCACTCGCCACGTCAACCTCGGCTTGCGTGGCCGGATGGACCAGTCAACCGGGGGCTTCGTGTCATCGTCCAAGCGCCCGACAAGCTTGCTCTTCGAAAAAACCAAGCTCCGCAACGGCTGCGGACCTCGCATGCAGCCAAGTTCTGAAATCGCTGCCCGGCATGTGCGGCATCCGAGGTTTGGTCCAATTTCAGTTCGTGACGTTCCATGCATTTGAGATTTCCGCTCCACTCCAGCCAGCGGCCGGTGACTTCTCAGCGCCTTCCGACGCAATGGTCATAGTTTCCTCGATCGGCCCTCCTGAAACCGATCGCGGCCCGCCCGCTTCCTGAAAAACCAGCCCCGCTTTGCGCATTGAGCCACACGTGTTTCTGCTCGTGCGTTTGTCGCAATTGTCACAACTAGGTTCTCAAGGAGCTATCATGAAAATTGTCTTTCGCATTCTCTTGTGCCTGCTTCTCACTGTCACCAGCCAACTTGCCTTGGCACAAACCAGGCTGACGGTCAGTCAGGCGCTCGACTTCTGGATCACGACTACCGAAAATGCCGTTGTTTCGGCTGCCGATGCCATGCCGGAGGAGAAATATTCCTTCGCGCCAACCGCGGGCGAGTTTGCCGGGGTCCGCACCTTCGCTCAGCAGATCAAACACCTGGCCGCCAACAACTATCGCATGGCCGCCTACATCCTCGACCAGACACCCACTCCCGAACAAATGTCTGAGACCGGTCCCGACACCGTCCAATCCAAGGCCCAGATCATGGACTACGTCAAGGGCTCGTTCGCCGCGCTGCATCGGGCTATGGCTGCCATCAATGAAAAAAATCTGCTGGAGCCCCTGGCCGCATCTCCCAGCGCCCAACAGAAGACACGTCTTCAACTTGCCGAGGACGTCGTTGCCCACTCCTACAATCACTACGGCCAGATGGTGGAATACCTGCGCATGAACGGCATCGTTCCGCCCGCTAGTCGAAGGCACTCGCCTCACTGACCAACATTTGCCACCCGACATACTTTGGTATGTCGGGTGGCATTTTCTGCTAAGTTATTCTTAGCCGACCTGAGGAGTTTGCAAAAATGTTGGAGGACCTCGCTAGTCCGTCAGCAACCCGCCAATGAGATCGCGGATGCGCTCAATGCGATGTTCGCGGCAATAGCTAGTCAGTTCTTCGACCAGCATTTCCGTCGCCACCGGATCGAAGTAACTCGCAGTTCCCACTTGCACTGCGCTCGCCCCGGCCAGCATGAATTCCACCACATCCGAAGCAGTAGTGATTCCGCCCATGCCGATGACCGGGATTTTCACGGCGTGCGCTGCATCGTAAACCATGCGCAGAGCGATCGGCTTGATGGCCGGGCCCGAGAGGCCGGCGGTGACATTAGCGATTCTGGGGCGGCGTGTCTCTGCATCAATCGCCATGGCTAGAAATGTGTTTACCAGGGAAACTGCGTCGGCGCCCGCTTCCTGGGCGACATATGCCATCTGCGCGATCGAGGTGACGTTGGGGGAGAGTTTGACGATGATGGGCCGAGTGGCCACGCGCCTCGCCGTCCGCACCACCTCATCGAGCAAAAGCGGATCGCTTCCGAACTGGATGCCGCCATGGGCCGTGTTCGGGCAAGACACATTAATTTCGTACGCCGCTATGCCTTCGCCCTGATTCAGAATTTCAATCGTCTGCTCGTAATCGGCGCGCGTATAACCGAAAACATTGGCGAACACAACTACACTCTTCTTCGCCCGCAATGCGGGCAGTTTCTCCCCCAGAAAGGCGGTCGCTCCAATATTCTGCAGTCCGATTGCATTCAGCATTCCGGCAGCGGTTTCAAACAGCCGCGGCGGCGGATTGCCAGTCATCGGTTCCTTGGAGAGGCCTTTGACGACCAATCCGCCCAGCCGGTCGAGATGCACGATGTCCTCGAATTCGATGCCATAGCCGAATGTGCCGGAAGCGGCGATGATCGGATTCTTCAGCTCGATGCCGGCGAAGCCGACGCGTAAGTCTGGATTGCCGCCGGGGGTCATTCGGTTCCCCCGGCCGCCGGAGCGGCGGAAGCGGGGGGCGCTGCAGAGGGCGGTGCGGAAGAACGGCGCGACGGCTGCAACGCCTCGGTCAACACGCGTCCCGTAGCTTGCGCGGGCGGGTTAATCCCGAGCAAAGAGGCAAGTGTCACCGCGAGATCGACCGGTTCCGCGTGCGTCCGGTAGATTCCCGGTAGGAAAGCGAGGCCATAGAAGGCAAGCGGTACATGAGTATCGTATGAAAAAGGTGTCGCATGATCCGTACCTTTTGTGATTCCAACAGAAAATAGGCTGGGAATACCCATTGCATACCATCCCCCTTCAGGCGAATAGCTGTGGGCGTAACGGCGGCCGATCTCCGTGGCTGGCGTTTCTCCGTGTGCGAGTTGCCATTTGGTGAAGTACGCGGCGAATCCTGTTTGTTTCATGGCTTCGCCAGCATCGGCTTCGGCGTCAGACTCTTTTCTTGCGGAAAGAGTTCCGCTGAATGCTTCTTCGTTCAGCCAGGCCATCGGGTAATCAAGGTCGACCACATAGTCGGCTTTCTTCGCATATTTTTTCGAGAGCAGGGAATTGATCTGCTCGCGCAAAGCTGTCGAGTCCAGATTGGCAGCGGGCAGATGAAGAGTTTTCGCAAAATCCGGAAGCGGCGCAATGCCATGGTCGGCCGAGAGCGCCATCCACACATTGGCCATGCCTACCTGATGGCCGAGAAAGCCAAAGAACCCCGCCAGACTCCGGTCGAGTTCAAGCGCCATGCTGTGCATTTGCGGAGAGTCGGGACCAAATTGATGGCCGAGAATATCGTTGGCCGACAGGCTGATGATCAGCAGGTCGGTCGCTGGCCCCGCGCCCAGCTTCTCATACAGGACTAATTCCTTGGCAAATTCAAACTGGTAATCATTGGCGAACGGTGTCGCCCCGACAACCTCATAAAAACCGGCGGGGGAGCCATCTCTACCAGTTCTCGGCGCGGTCGAGCCGAGGATATTGCCATCTTGATCCTTCCATTCACGGTTCCAGAATTTTTGCGCGCGTCCTTCCGAAGGACGAGTGCCATTGAAATTGCGCACCCAGTCGGGCAGATCGGGACGGTAGTAAGTAGAGGTGATCCAGTCGCCGCTCTTGCCATCGATCCAGTAGGCCGCGTCGCCAGAAAATCCGGCCGGCAGGATTGCCGCGCGATCCTTCAGGGAAATGGCGAATACACGGGCTTTGCCGCCGGTGGCCAGCTTCAACTCGTCCCCAAGCGTGTCGCTCATCAGGTTGTGCGGCGACGATCCCGGAGTGCTCCGCCCGGGCTCCGATTGGGTCGGCTTTGGGCGTTCGATGCCGACGAGTTTTGTGTTGCTGTCTTCGACCGACGTTACCATCTTCTTTTTCTGCGGATCCCACCATTCGTTCGCCATGATGCCGTGTCCGCTGGTGTAGCTTCCGGTGAGCAGGGTGGCGTGGCCGGGAGCGGTGCGGGTGTTGGCGTAGTCGTAATAGCAATCGGTGAAATAAGCGCCCCTATCCAGAAATACGCGGAAGCCCCCGTCACCAAACTGGTCGCGATAGCGCTCCAGATAGTCTCCGCGGAATTGGTCAATCACGATGACGACAATCAGTTTGGGGCGGGCATTGTAAGCGGAGGCAAACGCTGCAGGGATCAAACAGAGTAATACCAGTGTCGAGATCAGGGGACGGGGGAGTCTCATTGCGGTTTAGTTTACAGGAGAACACGCCGCTCTCCCCATGCGCGCCTGCACAAACCCCTTTTTTTAGCTAAAGTTAATGCAGAATGCTTGATCTGAATTTTGTTCGTGACAATCTTGCTCTGGTCGAAGAAAAACTGCGCCAGCGCGGAATGAATCCAGCGGAAGTTCTAAGAGACTTTCGCGGTATCGATGCCGAGCGCCGCCAGGCCATCACCGCTGCCGAAACTCTCCAGGCCCGCCGCAACCGCGCTACCGAAGAAATCGCCAAGCTCAAAAAAAGCGGCCAGGATGCAACGGCACAGATCAACGAAACCAAAGAACTCCGCGAGCAGATTCAGGAGTCCGAAAAAAAAGCAGCCGAGCAGGACGTACGCCTGCGCGAAATCCTGACCTCCATTCCGAATCTTCCACATGACAGCGTGCCGGTAGGCAAGAGCTCAGATGACAACGTGGAGATGCGCCGCTGGGGAACGCCGCCGCAATTCGATTTCAAGCCCAAACCGCATTGGGAACTGGGTGAACAACTTGGTGTGCTCGACCTGGAACGTGCCGCCAAACTTTCCGGCGCGAGATTCGCCGTGTACTGGGCGCTCGGCGCCCACCTGGAGCGGGCGCTCGCCAACTTCATGCTCGACCTGCACACGAAAGAGCATGGATACACAGAAGTGCTGCCGCCGTACCTGGTGAACTCGGAGTCAATGTACGGCACGGGTCAGCTCCCGAAGTTTGCGCAAGACCTGTTTCGGGTTCCGCACGGCGAAAAAGACCTCTGGCTGATTCCGACGGCTGAGGTTCCTGTCACGAATCTGTATCGCGATGAGGTTCTTGACGCCGCAAAGTTACCCGTTTCTCTGACCGCATACACTCCCTGTTTTCGCAGCGAAGCCGGATCCTACGGCAAGGATGTCCGCGGAATTATCCGCCAGCACCAGTTTCAAAAGGTCGAACTGGTAAAGTTCGCGCGTCCCGAGACTTCGTACGACGAACTGGAGAAGCTGACCCACAACGCCGAAACCGTCCTGCAGAGACTCGGCCTGCACTACCGCCTGGTCACACTTTGCACCGCCGATATCGGATTCTCCGCAGCCAAAACTTACGATATTGAAGTCTGGCTGCCCGGACAGAATCTGTTCCGCGAGATTTCTTCGTGCTCGAACTTTGAGAGCTTTCAGGCGCGGCGGGCGAATATCCGTTACCGCCCCCAGGGCAAGAACAAGACTGAGTTTCTACATACCTTGAACGGCAGCGGCCTGGCGGTAGGGCGCACGTGGGTCGCCATCGTAGAAAACTATCAGCAAGCCGACGGCAGCGTGCGCATTCCGGAGGCCCTGCAGCCATACATGGGCACTGACCGCATCACGGCACGTGTGCCATAGATACACGGCTCGCCGCGTCTCTGGCAGCGCCCGGAATGGCGCTAGCCGAGACGGGGCAAGCCCATCTCTACGGATCGTTAATAGGAGGGTTTCCGTTCTGAGCAGATTTGCCATCCCATGAATTCCCCAATACACTGGCACCAACCCGAAGCCTCGACAGTGCTGGAAGGTGCTGTCTCTCCAATGGGCGCGATCTGGCGCACAATCCGCGGATACATTCTGTGGTCGTATGAGCGGGGCAGCCTGCACTACGACATCATGGTCACGCTGATCCTTCTTTTCGTTTTTATTTCGCCGTATTTCATCAACTTTAAGGACAAACCGGTCGAACGAAATCCGCATCCTACCGGCGTGGTGGTGATTCCCGGTGAGAACGGCGAATTCATCTACCAGATACAAGCCTCGGCGGTGAACACGGCGGACGGCAAGGATGTCCGCCGTCAACTGGAGCAGATCATTGAACCCATCTCTGGGGCGGTTAGCATTACCAGGTACGAGACGCTGAAAGACAGTTCCGGACACCCGCTGAGCTACAAAGTCTGGGTCGAAAAAGAGTAGTAGTTGGTTCAAGGTTTCCGCGTTCATTATTCATTTTTCCAATACATTGTTCCGAGTTCATTGTTCCAGTTCATTGATCCGAGTCCATTGATGAAAATTACATTCCGAACATTCGTTCTCCTCCTCACCGTCTCCGGTTTGCTAGTGACGTCAGCGGCGCTGCCGCAGATCGTCGGCGAGTCCCCAGAACTGGAGCGCGTCCTTGCCCAGATGGATGCCGCCGCTCGAACCTTCAAGACTGCCGAGGCGAGTTTCGTTACCGACCACTACTATGCCGTCATCAAGGGCGTTGATGAAACCGCAAGACAGAAGGGCACGATTGATTTCCGGCGTGAAGCGGACGAGATACAGATGGCTGCTCATCTTGTCGCCCCCGACGAGGAATACATCCTTTATAGCGGCGGCAAAGTTCAGCGCTACAAACCCAAGATCGATCAGGTCGACGGATACAATCCTGGCAAGAATCGCAGCGACGTCGAGAGCTTTCTCGTGCTCGGCTTCGGCGGCAGTGGACACGATCTGCTCAAGTCTTACGCCGCGAGGTCCCTGGGGCCGGAGACTGTTAATGGCGTTAAGACGGAGAAGCTCGAGTTAATTCCAAAATCCGATCATTTTCGAAACAATGTCGCAAGGATCTTGCTCTGGATCGACCCGGATCGCGGAATTTCGGTTCAGCAGCAGTTCTTTGAGCCGGATGGCGATTACCGTTTGTCGAAGTATTCCGAAATAAAGATCAATCAGAAACTTCCCGATGATGTCTTTAGGCTGAAAACGACAAAGAAAACGAAGTTCATCCCGCCGCAGAGTTAAGGGATAGAACAAGCTGGCGCAGGGCCGAAAAATCGGAACCAGCAGAATCAAGCTGAAAAAGACCCGCAGGGACTATATACTGCGAAAGAAGCTTGAAAGTTGAGTTCGCATGGCTAAAGTCTTTACCATCACTGTTCCTCCCGATCTGTCGCGAAAAAAGAGAGAACGCACCGCCGATCCCCGCTACGTGGACGGCCAGAAGATGCTGGTGGAAGCGATGAAATATCTGGCACAGTCCGATCCGGTGGCGAATCGTGGAGCCGTCGAACTGCTTTCCGAACACGTGCGCACCCGTTTCCGCATGACCGACTCGCCGCTTGGCTAAGCGCGTAACCGAAGAAGGTAGCAGTAAAGATCACCAAGAAGATCAAGCCGCCCGTTTTCTCCAGCCGTATTTCTCTGCCAGGAATGCCGATGCCAGCACTATTACGACGGGATAACACTCCAGGGTATAACGAGGCTCGGGGTTTTCGAGCGTTCCCAGAAATGCCGAGCGCAGCAATACGAAGCTGATCAGCAATCCAGCCCAACGAATGCCCGACCGCCTCCGAACCAACGCGCATAGCGCTGCCGTCAGATAAGCCAGGTTCAGCAAGCCGAACCCTACGGCGATCACCAACTGCTTCGGGTCGTCATTGAATTCCCACCAGCGCGGGTCTGGCGGAAGGATCTCAGTGCGCGGGCGCAGCCACATGTCCGCGATGCGAAGCAGAGGCAGCACAATGTAATAACGCACCGGATGAGCGCGGATGCGATCGGCGGCTATTCCGCCGAGGCGCGCATCGAGTTCCGGAGTCATCTTTCGCGACTGGTTATAGTCGGCGAGGACGGCCAGGGTTGCGTCCCTCTCCGCCGCGCTATCGAGGGCGCGCGACGGCAGTCTTTCCGGATCAATTTTGTCCCCCGGAACATTCCAGTAAATCTCCTCTACTGACACATAATCGGCCATCCAGGTTCTCACCCAGCGGTTGAAACCTCGAAGCACCAGTTCATCCGTCTCGTTGGCGTAACGCGGAGCCAATGGTTGCAAATGATGGAGTGTCAGAAAATTACGAATCGTCCAGGGAGCGAGCGGCGCCAAGGCGAACAGCGCGAGGATCATACCTGCTGCCATCGCGCTGCGAAAAGAATTCCCCTGCGCAGAGCGGCTTAGTCTGCGCGCTTCCGGTTTCGTATCTGAGTATCGCTGTGGAGATCCCGCATCCGCCTCGAAACCGGACGCCCCGCCAGGGGCCGCGGCAGCCAAATAAAAAACCAGCGCCGCCAGCAAAATGCCCCCATCCGGGCGCAGCAGAATGCAGGCCGAGATCGCCGTTCCGGTCGCAGCCCAGAGCCTCCACGCTCCCGCCTTACTTTCCTGCATCCGGTTCAGCGCAGCCGCTGCGCAATCGAGGGCAAGCGCCGTAAAGAAGACTTCCAGGGTTTCGGTGAGCATGGCGGCCGCATAGTTTGCCAGAAATGGACACAGCGCCGTCAGGAAAAAAGCGATTCTTGCCGCTCGCTCAGAAACCACACGCCGGGCGAGGTCGGCAACGACCAGGCACGTCACCAGATCCAGCAGCATCTGGGCCAGCAGCACGGCTCGCAAGTTGCCAGAGCCAAATAGCCAAAAGATCCCAGCCAGGAATGCGGGGTACCCGGGCAGGCGAGCGTCGCTGGGCACAATTTGCGTCAGTTGCATCTGGCCATAGATACCGTACCGCAGCCAGTTTGTGGCAAGATCGGCATAGCCTCGCGAGTCATCCGTGACGGTGGGGAAATAGATTAAAAAAAACAGCCGCAACATCAGGGCGGCCAGAGCGGTTCCCAGAAAAAACCAGCGATGTTCACGGATCAGGTTCAGCACGTTGGGAATATATCGCGAATCCCGCGATTCTCGCGGCTAATGGATCTGGAAGTTGCATCTCGCCTGAGACACGAGACCTAACGCGTGCTTCCCGCCAACTGGGGTTTGACCCCCTGCCCCGCTCACCTTAGGATGAATATGACACGATAAGATGGCAAAACAGGTTTTCTACGATCCCCTGCAAGCGCGCTGGAAGAGGATTCGCCGTGTTTTCGACGCGGCCGCCCTGGCCTTTAGCTTCCTGGTGATCTTTTTTATCTACAGTGCTTTGCGTAGCGAGCCTCTACCCGACCTTTCCTGGCTCATTCAAAAACGACCCTACCACCCATTGATAGAAAACGAAAAGACCAAAGCTCGCGAAAAACGCCGGCTTGCCACCGTCGCCCGCGCCGGTCATCGCCACCAAACCCGCAAGGCTCCTTCGCAACTCACGTTGAACTCCGAGCAGGGGGTTCGGGCCGCATTCTACGTCTCCTGGGACGCGGCCAGCTTCTCATCTTTGCGTGAGTATGCGCGCCAGATCGACTTGCTCTTTCCGACATGGCTGCAGGTGCTCAGTCCAGACGGCCATCTGCAAGCCTCGGATCCGGAAACGAACACGATGTTCGACATAGTTCAGGGTGAAAAGATCCATACCGTGGATCCCAAGGTGATGCCGTTTCTGAAAGCGGAAGGCACTGGCATGGAAGTCTTTCCGGTGGTGCAGAATTTTGACGGCACCGACTTTGTTCCGGGCATCGTCGATTTCCTGAATAATCCGGAAGCGCGCTCCAGTTTTCGACGAGAGATCGGTCTTTATCTTGCCTCCGATCGTTACCGCGGCCTGATGGTCGATTTCGAATCCTTCCCGAAAGAAGGGCAGACCGGATACGTGGCGCTGCTGAACGAACTTTCCGCAGATCTCCACGCCAAGGGAATGAAGTTGTACGTCAGCGTTCAGGTGCGCAACGAGGACTTCGATTACAAGGCCATTTCATCCGCCGCGGATGGCGTCGTCATCATGAACTACGACGAGCATTTTCCCGGCGCCACTCCTGGGCCGGTCGCTTCGCAGGACTGGTTCATGGACAATCTGGACTCCGCGGTCGAGGAGATTCCGAAAGAAAAGCTCATCTGCGCTATTGGCAACTACGGATATGACTGGGTTGAGCGGCCGAAAAAAGGCAAACTTCCGCCGGGAGCGGCCGACAAGAGCGTCTCGGTGCAGGAGGCCTGGATCGGTGCGCGCGATGCCGAAGAAGAGGTCGATTTTGATGGCGACGCGCTGAACCCGCATTTCAGCTACCAGGACGACGATAACCTTCGCCACGATGTCTGGTTTCTCGATGCGGTGACCGCTCTAAACGAAATGCGCGCCGCCCAGACACTCGGCATCCAGACTTTCGCCTTATGGCGACTGGGTGCGGAAGACCGCTCCCTGTGGCGTGTCTGGGATATGCCCGGAGAAGCCAAAGCGTCCGACCGACTGAAAGATGTCCCTCCAGGGCAGGATGTCGATATGGAGGGCAGCGGCGAAATTTTGCACATCGAAGCGAAGCCTACCGACGGCGAGCGCGATCTGACCATCGACAAGCAGACCGGACTTATCGATGGCGAAACCTTCAAGAGTCTGCCGCAACCCTATCGCGTAGCGCGCTACGGTTTCAGCAAGAACCAACTCGCCATGACCTTCGACGATGGTCCCGATCCGGAGTGGACGCCAAAGATTCTTGATGTTCTCAAACGTGAGCAGGTGCCCGGCGCATTTTTCCTGATCGGAATCCAGGCGGAGAAGTTCAGCAGTTTAACTCAACGCATTTATCGAGAAGGTCATGAAATCGGGAACCACACCTTCACCCATCCCGATATCAGCTCGATTGGCACCGGCTACATGAGGGTGGAGTTGAATCTGACCGAGCAATTGTTCGCCAGTCGCCTGGGAATTCGCACCACGCTATTCCGTCCGCCCTACTCCGTCGATGCCGAGCCCGATACTGAAGACGAGGTGCGTCCGCTCGAACTAACGCAGAGCCTGGGCTATATCACCATTGGCAACAAAATCGACACCCGGGATTGGAACGACGATCCCCCGCTCTCGCCGCAACAAATTGCCGATCGCGTGCTTGATCACCTGCCACCCTGCCAACCGAACGATACACAGTGCGGCAACATCATCCTCATGCATGATGGCGGCGGCAACCGAGAACGAACCGTGCTGGCGCTTCCGCTGATCATCGATGGCGCCCGTGCCCGCGGCTTTCAGTTCGTCCCTGTGTACAAGTTGATGGGCAAAACAAAAGCGGATGTCATGCCACCCCTTCCTACCAGCCAGTACTGGTCTGCCCTGCTGAATTGGATCGGCTTCTGGCTTGCCGGTGCGGTGATGACGGCCATCACAGTAACTTTCTTCCTGGGTGACATCCTGATGACTGGCCGCCTGATTTCGGTCGGCGTCCTCGCTCTCTATGACCGCCTCCGCTCGCATGTCTACGGAACGCCCGAGCAGGTTGCCGCGTACCGTCCGCGTGTCGCAGTTCTCATTCCCGCGTACAACGAGGAGAAAGTTATCGAACGCACGGTTCAGGGCGCTCTCGACTCCGACTATCCCGATCTGCGGGTGATCGTCATCGACGATGGTTCCAAGGATCGTACGTTGGAAATAGCGCGTAGCGCTTTTGCCGCCGAAGAAGCTGCCGGCCGTGTCCTGATTCTCACCAAGCCCAACGGCGGCAAGGCCGAGGCGCTTAACTTCGGACTGGAGCACATCGGCGACGCCGAAATCTTCGTGGGCATCGATGCCGATACCATCATCGCGCCCGACGCGATCGCCCGCATGGTGCCGCATTTCCTTAATCCCAAAGTCGCAGCGGTGGCGGGCAACGCCAAGGTTGGCAACCGCGTGAACCTGTGGACCCGCTGGCAGGCGCTCGAATACATCACCAGCCAGAATTTCGAGCGGCGAGCGCTCAACACCATGGGCGCGGTCAGCGTGGTGCCGGGCGCGATCGGCGCCTGGCGCACCGAAACAGTTCGAGCGGCGGGAGGCTATCACATCGACACCGTGGCGGAAGACGCCGATCTCACCATGGCGCTTTTGCGCAACGGCTATCGCGTGGAGTACGAAGATCAGGCGCTAGCCTTCACCGAAGCTCCCACCAGTGCGAATGCGCTTATGCGGCAGCGCTTCCGCTGGTCATTTGGAATCCTGCAAGCCATCTTCAAGCACAAGGGCGTCTTCGCACGCAAAGGCGCATTGGGATTTGTGGCGCTTCCCAACATCCTTATCTTCCAGATTCTGCTTCCGCTGGTCTCGCCCTTTATCGACGTGATGTTTGTAGTCGGCGTGATCTGGTACTTCATTCAGAAGAAATTTCACCCTGAATCTACCGATCCGGCCAGCTTTCAGCGACTGCTGATTTTCTTCGTCGCGTTCCTGGTGATCGATTTCATCGCCTCGACGATCGCGTTCCTCCTGGAGCGCCGCCACCCCGAAGCTCGCGAAGACGCCTGGCTGCTAAGCCAGGTGTGGCTGCAGCGTTTCGCCTATCGCCAGGTCTTTTCCCTCGTCCTGTTTCGAACGTTGAAGCGAGCCATCCAAGGCCGTCCCTTTGCCTGGGACAAACTGGACCGCACCGCCGCCGTAAAATACATCCCCGCCGAACGCAGAGACTCAGTCAAAGTTTGATCGTTGAGCGCGGACATTCCTGTCGGCACACCCGGTGTACATGTCCGGAGTTTATGACTCGATTAGTGGGGTAAATGACCAGATAAATGTTAAGGTTTAGCCGGATTGCGCCCCGGAACCTTCGGCGTTAGCTTCCGAACGATAAATTCTTGAAACAGGTTATCGACAGCCGTTACCCCAAGCCCGATTGCGCCATTTTCGAACGTCAATCCCGCGCCATTACGATCCTGCGCCGGATAGTACAGATTCGATATGCCGCCCGCCGCCAGGCTCCCGAGAATATTCGAGTAATTCGCTTGCCAGCGCCCGTTGTCGCCCTTGCAGATAAATGCGTTGGCGATCGCATACATAAACCGTGATCCGATGCTGCCCGTTCCCTTGTAAAAATAGCGCGGATCCTGTTTCAGAAGCGACGGCAGGATGGCGGCTCCGATGAACGTGCCCGAGACCGTGTCGGCATAGCCGGCGCCAAAGCGCTTCGCATAGCCTTGCGCGCCTTGGCCATAACCGCTGAAGTGATTTTGCGCTTGCTCAACTCCCGCGGCGCCCCCCACCACTGCGAAGGTAAACGGATCAATCACTGTCTTCCAGGCGAGCTTAAACTTCTGCTTCGCGGTCAGGGGAACCGCATCGGGGATATAACTGACATAAAAATTGGGAATGACGCCCAGCACCCGCTGCTTCTCTTCAACCTTGATCTCCTCTTCGGCCACTTCGGTCTGGGTGAGACTGACCTGAACCTCACTGACATTTGTGGCCACGCTGAGCGCGACCCGCGGGACAATATGCGTCTCCCCCGAATCGAGAGTTCCAGAAGTTGTTTGTGCCGCAAAGCCGGCCGCCGTGATGGTGAGCTGAAAAGCTCCGGGAGCGACATTGGCAAAAGAGAATTCTCCATCTCCGCCGGATATCGCCTCTTGAGATTGATTTCCACTAGTAAGCTTGACGTGAGCTCCGGCGACGACAGCTCCGCTTTGATCAACCACCGTTCCGCCAATGTTTCCAGGCAGTTGCTGGGCGGCTGCTGCCGGATCAGGCACTGGCGTACGCGGCGAAGTCTGCGCTACGCAGCACAACGTCCAACCCAAGGCGAAAGCAAACCCTATCAGTGCATGCTTGAGTCGGAACGTCATGAATAGCCTAACTCTATCCCTCCAATACTCAATGTCCAAATCACCAAAGTGACCGTAAGCCCTCCGAACTTGGATGCGTGATCGAACCCAGTGTTTGTATAGTTATGTGTTACGTGGCGAGAGTGCCCACGCCCGCGAAAAGCCCAATCCAAAAAACCCCTGAACCCAGTGTAAAATTAAAGCTCGCGAATATCCGCGCTAATCTCCCGCCCCAGAAAGGATTTCCTATGGCAACCATGGAAGCCCCACCCCGCGTGCAGGTCCGTATTCACGAAGGCGCATTCAAGAACGAATCGTTCGTCGATTTCACCAAAGAAGACAACGTTCGCAAGATGCGTTCCGCCATCGAAAAGGTCCGCGGACAACTGGGCCGCGAATACGACCTGATCATCAGCGGCAAACGCATCAAGACCGCCGACAAGATTCGTTCCATCAATCCCGCCAAGCCGTCGGAAGTGGTCGGTGTTCATCAGAAGGCAGGAAAAGATCACGTAGAGCCCGCGGTGCAGGCCGCGCTGCAAGCCTTCACCCATTGGAGCCGCACCTCTGCTGAGGAGCGCGCGTCGCTCCTGTTCCGAGTGGCCGACGTAATGCGCGAGCGCAAGCTCGAATTCATGGCTTGGCTGGTGTTTGAAGTTTCCAAGAACTGGTCAGAGGCCGATGCCGATATCTCCGAGACCATCGATTTCTGCGAGTTCTATGCCCGCGAGGCACTGCGCTTCGCGAAAGCCGAACCGCCCGTGCAACTGCCGGGCGAACGCGACACGCTGATCTACATTCCGCTTGGAGTCGGCGCGGTGATTCCGCCGTGGAATTTTGCCTGTGCCATTATGGCCGGCATGACGATGGCGTCGATCGTCAGCGGCAACACCGTCGTCCTGAAGCCGTCGAGCGATTCGCCGACAATAGCCGCAAAGTTCGTCGAGTTGCTCGAAGAATGCGGCATGCCGGAAGGCGTCGTGAACTTCTGCCCCGGCGGAGGCGCAAGCTTCGGCGATGCGCTGGTTGCGAATCCGAAAATTCGGTACATTGCATTCACCGGATCACGCGAAGTCGGACTGCACATCAATAAAACCGCCGCCAATCAGCAACCCAGCCAGATGTGGATCAAACGCACCGTCCTGGAAATGGGAGGCAAAGACGCGATCATCGTCGATGCCGATGCCGATATTGATTCGGCGGTAGAAGGCGTAGCCCAGGCTGCGTTCGGCTTCCAGGGCCAGAAGTGCTCGGCCTGCTCGCGCGCCATCGTTGATGAGCGCATCTACGACAAGTTTCTGGAGAAACTGAAATCCCGCGTGGAGCGCATCACTGTTGGCGATCCTACTATGAACCCGAACATGGCCGCCGTCATCAACGAAGGTTCGATGAACGACATTCTGCGCTACATCGAAATCGGCAAAAAAGACGGACGCCTGATCACCGGAGGAGCGCGCGACACCAGCGCCGGCGAAGGCTACTTCATCAAGCCGACCGTGATCGCCGACATTCCGCCGAAATCAAAGCTCGAGCAGGAAGAAGTTTTCGGCCCCGTACTCGCGGTGATCAAGTCGCGCAACTTCGACCATGCTCTGGAAATCGCCAACGACACTGAATTCGGCTTGACCGGCGCCGTCTACTCCAGTTCGCGCGAGAAGCTCGATCGCGCCGTACGCGAGTTCCACGTCGGCAACCTCTATCTAAATCGCAAATGCACAGGAGCAATGGTAGGGGCTCACCCCTTCGGCGGCTTCAATATGTCCGGCACCGATTCGAAGTCCGGCGGCCCCGATTATCTCTACCTGTTTACCCAAGCGAAAAGCGTCGGGGAAAAGATCTAGCGGCCGACGCGACGACAGGCGTTGCTATCCGTCCTGGTTATTGGAAGGAGCAAATCCATTGAAACACAAAGCTCTTCAAGTAAAGACTGAAATGGAAATCGCAAGACCTGTTCACCGTGTACTCGAAGCCATCGTCAACCCCGACGAAATGTCACACTATTTTATCTCGTCGGGCACGGGCCGCATGCAAAGCGCAAGATCGTTCATTGGAAATTTCATAAGGGCGGAGGCCTTGATGCAAGAGTGGAGCGCACAGACCCAGACCGGTTTGTGTCGTTTTTCTGGACCGCGAGCGGGATCGAAGCTCTGGTCGCAATGGAACTGGTGCCGGCTGGCGATAACGGAACCGTGCTCAAAATATCGGAGTCGGAATGGCCGCGAGACGAAAAAGGAACTGCGAGATGCATTGAGCAAACTCAGGGTTGGGTGCATTTCCTGTGCTGCATGAAAGCATATCTTGAGTACGGCATCAATCTAAGCAAGAGCGGACTGGCCCATTAGGGAACGCACTTAAGGCTGGCTTTCCGTTCTCATCTCCACGATCGCAGAAGAAAGGCCGCCCGCAGGCGGCCTTTTTCATCCCCAGCGAAAGCGATCTAGCTGCCCATTCCCGCACTCTGCGATGCTTGTGGAATCGCAGCGGCTGCGGTAGCAGCTGCGGCTTCATTCAGGATGCGGTGGTGGATGGTGAACAGCGCCAACTCCAGCCGGTCCGAGACGCCAATCTTGTCATAAACGTTGCGCAGGTAGTTTTTGATCACCTGCTCAGTCGTGCCCAATTGGGTGGCGATTTCCTTGTTCTTGTATCCCTGAACAATGAGCGCCACGATGCGCAGTTCCTTGGCCGTCAAGCGGTCGCGGACGCGCAGCCCGACCATATCGTTTTCGGTCAACTCGCTTGGCACCGCCATGTCCTGCACCCAGTTTTCGCCACGCGCGATCTTGCGCACGCAGTCCACGAGCGCCGGGCTGGTCACATTGCGATAGACGACGCCATGCGCGCCCGCCGCCATGTAACGCTGCGCGCTCTCGCCGGTATCGGCGAGGACGACGACGCGCGTCTTGTTCTTGTTGGCAGCCGCGAGGACGGAGTTGAAGTCGGAGTGAAACCCTCCGGCAATGATGAGGACGGCGGCGCGAAACTTGTCGAGCGCCATGAACATCTGCTCGGCTGTTTGCGCCTGGGCTACAATGCGCATCTCGTCTTCTACGGCCAGTACTTTGGCGATGCCGGCTCGAAAAATGGCCTGATTGTCGGCCAGAATTAGCTTTAGCATGGATCCCGCTCCTGGTTAGCTGTTGCGAACGAACTCGTATGAATCGATTACACAAGCGACGCCCCGGCTGTCTCCGGATTCGGCGCTGGCGTGGGGCTCATCGGTCCGCACCACGCGACCGCGGCATTGAATCACAACGTCGTCCTTGCCACCCGTGACCTCCGGCGGCAAGGTGATCTCAAACTCTACTGGAGAGCCGACCTCGAGCGAGGCGTCGGCGCGGATGTACACGCCGGCGGCGCTCAGATTACCAGTCATGCCGCTCGAGTCATCCGTGGTATCTTCCCGATGAATCTTGATTGGCAACTGCAGCGGAAACCTTTTTCCCGTACGCGCTTCGGTCACAACGCCTCCTTGACCTTTAGGTTCTGCGCTTCAACCAAGCCAGAACAACAACTTAAGACTACCAGCCAAAGTTAATGAGTAGCTAACGGCGTTATATCACGGAAAATACCCCAAAAGAAGCCCTGATTACCTTCGTAATCTCAGTAGGAACTAGATACCTACCCCCAGCGAAGCGGCGGAAGCAGCCGAAATCTGTGAAACTCAACACATTCTTGGCGTATCACCGGCAACAAACTCAAGGTAACCAGGTAACATCCATCGCTCACAAGGCCCGCATTGCTCAAGACGCTGGAGTTTCCGGGCCGGGTTGCACGATCAGATTGTGGCGGCGAAGCACACGCCGCCGCTGCGATTCCTGGAGGGGAGCGCCGGCGGCAAGGGCGCATAGAACGTAAAACAAGGCGGCGTTTGCCGGAATCTGCAGATTGAAATCAAGAAAGCTGTGTACCAGGATTCCCACACAACCGAGTAGCGCCGCCACGGTCATCGCGCCGCGGGCGGTGTCGCTCCAGTTCTCAAGCTTGCCCACAGCCCTTCGAAAGACCACCACCAGAAACCAGACCGCGATGGAGAACCCGGCCACCCCCGTCTCGACCAGCAGTTGCAGATAATCATTGTGCGCCTGGTTGACAAAAAAGCTCGTGTAGAAGCTGCGAAATTCCGGGTACACAATCGGAAAGGTGCCGAGCCCCCATCCGAGAAACGGCCGTTTCAACGCCATGCGAAGGCAGTCGCGATCGATGGTGAGGCGAACTCCTCCGCCGATCTCTTCGCGCGCCTCGGAGTGAATGCTGGCCAGCCGCCGAGTAAGTTCGCTGCCTCCCAACCACATCAGAAAAACGATCACCAGCGCCAGAAACACTCCTAGCAGGAGGGGCTGTTGCCAGCTTCCCTGCCGCTTGCGAATCAGGAGAACACCGAGCACCAGCATTTGTGCCAGAAACGCCACCATGCCTCCGCGGGAACCGGAAAGGAAAATACTCGCTGCCATTAGCGCCGCAGCTCCGGCCACTGCGATTTTGCGGTTGCCGCCCGTGAAATGAGTGGCCGCCAGTACCAGCGGAAAGGGCGTCAGCATCTCCATCAAGCCGGCGTAATGATTGTGATTTACATAGGGACCGTAAATCGAGCCACCCTCCTGCAGGGGCCAGATCCAATACAGCTTTCCATTGGGCGCGATACCCTGCAGCACAGCGAACGCAGCCACAGTTGCCCCGTAAGCGGTGAACAGGTTGGCCATCAGTTCGAACTGGGATGAGCGGCGCATGGTTTGCGTCACGACAAACACAAGCATGCCATAGGCTCCGTAGAGCAACAGATGGGTATAGGTCGCATGACGATAAGCGGTCGTTCCGGCCAGCCACTGCACCAGGGCCAGAGCGAAAAAGGCGGCCATGGGGCGGTACAGAGCATTGTCGGAGAAGCTCAGTTCGCGATTGATCCATTGACGGCAGACCCAAGCCAGCAGCAAGGCCACGGCGCAGACTTCCAAGGCAAAAATGGACCAAGGCTCCACCGCCCCAAAGGCCAATGGCGCCAATAACAGCACGGTACAGGCAGCGCACAGCAGTACTGTGTTGGTCACTCGCGGTTGCGAAACCTTGGCGACTGGTGCGGGTTCGGGCTGCGTTGCCAGGGCGGAACTCACGGGCGGTCCTTGGATTGTTTCGGGGAACGATCAGGAGCGCGATCGGAAGAATCATCGGAAGAATCGTCAGGCGATAGTTCGAATCCGTCGAGCCAAAGCTTGCCGCGAATCGCTGATCCCGCCGGAAATCGCTCGATGGCCAGCCGCAGCAGAGTAGTGGAGGCAGGTGTGGTCACCTTAGAGTGAACTTCTTTCCAGAAATCGGCATCGGTGAGTGAGTCGCTGGCATAAAGCGGCAAGCCCGTGTAGGCATCGCGCAGAACAATCTGCGGGCCACCAGCTCCCTCAAACTCTGCCGACTTAAAGTACGCGGAGAAGTCGTAAGTGGTCGCGCCGCGGACTGGAATGAGTTGCTGGATCCCGGCGTCGGCGATCCCCGGGCCTTCGAAGGTCAGCGAGAGCGATCGATGACCCTGTTGGAAGTCACTGGGATCGAGCACGGGCCGGACCCCGGTCCGATTCACGTAGGTCCAGTCGAAGCCTCCGTTCAGGATGTCGAGGCTGAAGTCTCCGTTCACCACCAGGTTGTCATCCGTCGGCAGATAGGCGGAGAGGCCAAGCGCGTCAGCAGTTTGCTCCCAGGCAGACATAGCCGCCTCGGGTCGATGCGCTGCGAGCAGATAGGCCACGTATTCATAGAGATTGCGTTCCCGGAATTTCTCGTGCAACTGTGCGATCCGGCTCCAGGTTTGGATGGTGCCGTCGGTCTCCTGTTTGCCCATTAGGAACCCAAGAAAGGCAAACAAGGAATCGGCGCGAGCCGGGACCACCTCGCGGAGCATCGCGTCGGTGTCGGGAAGCACGCGCCAACTTTCGCGCAGGGCCGCGTCCCTCAGTTCATCGTCGTTCGCGACCACCACATGCAATTCGCGCAGGGCGCGGTCCGTATCACCGTCGATGAGAAAAAAATTAGCCGCCTCCCACGCCACATCAGGTGCGGTAGGCTCGGCAAGCAGAGCATGCTCTAACGCCGTTCCCTGATTCGCGACGTCTCCAGTCACTTGATATGCGGACGCCAGATCGAACCAATAACGGGCGTCGTGAGGATTAAGAGCGACCGCGGCTCGAAGGCTGTCGATGGCAGCTTGCGGATCGCCAACGGCAAATTCAAAGTAGCGTCCGAGCCGATGGCGATAGTCGGCATTCCCGGGCGAAAGACGCACTGCGCGCTCTAGTTTTGGCAACTCCGCGCTTGAAGCAAAAACGCTGGCCGCGAACTCTTTCCCGGTCAGAAAAAGATAGACACACGCGAGCAACGCCACCGCTGCGGCGAGTTGCCAACGTCTCCCGTTTGAAAGTGCAATAGCCATTGTCCCGTTACCGGTCAAACGTCACCGTCAATCGTTTCCGTTAATCCGTCCGCTGCGAGGAAAGGAACTCCTCCAAACGTACAACATGCCCCTGAATTACGCGCACGGCGAAGCACATCTTCTCAAACCGCTTTGGGCTCCACGTCATCCCCGGTTGCGAGAGGTTCTTCCTGATAGTACTCAGTGTATTTACCCTGATACTCGTAGTAATAGTAATAATCCGGAGAAGTCAGGTCGACGGCATTCAGGAGCACGCCGGCGACGTGGGCATTGACCTGCGTCAATATATCGCGAGCGCGGCGCAGCGCCTGCTTTGTAGTGTGGCCGGAACGAATCACCAGGATCGTAGCGTCGGCGCGCGGTGACAACACCACAGCGTCAGTGACGGAAAGCGTAGGCGGAGTGTCGATCACGATGTGGTCGTACAGTTCGCGCAACTCCGCGATTACGTCACGCATGTTGGAGGACGCCAGCAATTCGGCCGGATTTGGAGGCGGCGTACCCGCGGGCATGATGAAAAGATTGGGCAGGATCGGAGAGGTCGTAATTGTCTGCTGCACCGAGGCGCTTCCGGTCAGCACATTGCTGAGGCCGCTGCGCGGGCCCATGCCCAGGGCCTTGTGAACGCTGGGGCGGCGCAAATCGGCATCGACCAGGAGAACGCGGACCCCCTTCTGCGCCAGCACGATTGCGGTGTTGATGCTGGTGGTAGTCTTGCCCTCCTGCGGCCGCGCGCTGGTCACCATGATCACTTTGGGTGGCGCGCCGAGATTGGAAAGCAAAAGCGAGGTTCGCAGGGCGCGGTACGATTCCGCCATCTGCGATTGGGGCCGAACCTGGGTTACGGTCTCAAACACTTCCTTGGAGGCAGTCAACGCCAGGCGCTTGCCGGTTGCGCTATGACTGCCTGATTTGGATCCAAGTGGGATCATCCCCAACGAGGGAAGCGCCGATATCGCTTGTGCCTGCTCGGGGGTGCGGACGGTGTTGTCCATGTTCTCCAGCACGAAGGCGAGGCCGACAGCAGAAATAAGGCCCAGAACCACAGCAAATGCGAGGTTGCGGGGAATGTTCGGTTCGCTGGGAGCGGTCGGAACTCGTGCCGCGTCAATAATTCGAAAGTTATTGGAGCGCAATCCCGCGGTGACGCCCGCTTCCTTCAGTTTTTCCAGCAGTCCCTCGTAAAGTGTGCGGTTGCTGTCCAGGTCGCGCTTGAGGATGCTGTATTCGATGGCGCTCTCGTTGAGCTTGTTGGCCTCTTGCTTTTGTTTTTCAAACGAATCGCGCAGCATATTCTCGCGCTGCAACGCGGCCAGGTATTGGCCCTTGAGATGATCGACAGCCTTGTTGGTCTCCGATTGCAACTGGCGGTCAATCTCTTTCAGCTGGTTATTAAGCTGCGCCACTTTAGGATACGAAGGACCGAACTGGGTGCTGAGGTCGGCAATCTGAATTTTTAGATTCGCCTGCTGTTCCCGCAACTTATCCAGCAGGCCGGATGTTGCCGCGCTGGTTCCCACCGTGTCGGAAACGATGGCAGCCGCGATCGCTTCCGGATCGTTGGATTCCGTTTGACGATAAACCGCTTCTTTCTGCATACGGTCAGATTCGGCTATCGTCATTTCTTTGTTAAGCTCGTCGAGCTTTTCCGTGGTGGTGTTCTGCTTTTCGTCAATCCCGAGAATCTCGTGTTCCTTCTGGTAGCGCACGAGCTTCTCCTGCGAGGTTTCCACTTTCATCTGCAAGTCGACAAGCTGTTTGGAAAGCCAGTTCGACGCCTGCATGGTGGACTCAAATTTGGTTTTGAAGTTCTGTTCCACGTAGGTGGCGGCCAGGGTATTGACGGCACTGGCAGCCAGTTGCGGGTCGGTGCTGTTGTAACGAATCTCGATAATGCGGGTATTTGGAATCAGAGTGACGTGGAGATTTCCCCGAAATCTCGCCAACAGAGCCGAGGTGCGGTTGGAATCGGTCTCTAGCGCATCGGCGGCCAGGTTGGCTTGCTTTTGATCGGAATGACCCCCAAACTCCGGACGCCTATCGAGATTCAGTTGCCGAATCACCTGCAGCGCCATGAGGTCACTCTGCAGGATGCGGACCTCGGTGTCCAGATCGCTCTGCTCGTAATAGTCCATCACCTGCCCGGAGTCTTTGAAGGTGATGAGGTTCGAGTCGGCCTTGTTGATAACAATCTGGCCTTTCGCTTCGTAGATGGGGGTCTGGCGCAGGCTGGCAATAGCCACGACCATGAATATTCCCGCGACCACGGAAATCACCATCCACTTCCGCTTGATAAGAACGCGCACGTATTCGCGCAGCATCGAGTCCTGCGACGGCAACATGTTAGATAGAGAAGAGCCGATCGGCCTCAGAAACTCTGCCGGACCAGCAGGCTGCAACTCGCGGGGTCCACCGTTATTTCGAGGGTCGTTATTGCGCGGAACCAGGGGTCCCAATGACATCGCTACTCCTTAGCCGAAAAGAGAGCGCAGCCGCCGAAAAGAGCGCCACAAATTCGGGCTGCCAATGCATCGCGCCTGACACAAAAATTCCGGCTCAGCCGGCCTTCGCACCGCAACCTGAGCTGAAAATAACCGCCGTTGTCAGGAATTTTCCTGATTCTAGCATCTCAGAACCGCGAGCAGCCAAAAATTACACGAAGGAGATGTTGTTTGAGGGACGGGTTCCATCGCGCAGTTGAGGTGCTTCAATAGGGTAATATGATCGCGACTCAGGGCACTGTTGACTCAAGGCACGATTGTGGATATGAATGCATGTGAGCCCAATTCGGCTGGACTCGAGAACTGCGCCATCCCGGTCTCTGTCTCCAGACGCAATTCGATCGCCGGACGATTCCTGGCCCATATTTCCCGCGAAACCAGTTCGGGCCGGTTTATCCCCGAGATGGACGGCCTGCGCTTCGCAGCCATCGGCATGGTCATCCTGTTTCACCTGAACGGATACCTTACAGCCAAGTCGCCTGTCTATCGCGCCGCTCCGCCTTCCTCCGACTGGCTTGCCCAGGCGGCGCTCGTAGGCTTCCGCGGCGTCGAGCTTTTCTTCGTGATCAGTGGTTTTATTCTCGGACTTCCTTTTGCTGCGCGGTACCTCAAGGGAGCCACTCCCGTGAATTTGCGCAAATACTATCTGCGCCGCTTAACTCGTCTGGAACCGCCGTATATTGTCGCCTTGTTTCTCCTGTTCTTTCTGGCCTTGATCGTCGATGGAAAGCCGTCGGCCAATTTTTATCCCCATTTAGCAGCCAGTCTCGGCTATTTACACAGCCTGATTTTTGGAACATTCAGCCCGGCAATGGGAGTGGCCTGGTCGCTTGAGATCGAAGTGCAGTTCTACGTATTGGTCCCATTGTTGACCCTTCTCTTCGCCATCAGAAGTCCGATATTACGGCGTTCTTCGATGGTCATTCTGATCCTGACGGCGCTGTTGGGCCAGGCATTCTTCTTGCACCACAATCCTCGGGCATCCCTCTCCATTCTCGCGTACGTGCAATTCTTTCTGGTCGGATTTCTGCTCGCCGACGTTTTTCTGGCCAGTTGGGACGAAGTTCCGCAGCGCAACCTCGTCTGGGATTTTGTGGCGCTGGCGGGATGGCCGCTGCTATTTGTGATCCTTCGTTCTCCGGTCCTCGCTCACTGGCTTTTCCCCGCATGGATTTTTCTCCTCTATTTAGCTGCTTTCCGCGGTCGCTTCGTGAATCGTATTTTCTCGAACAGTTGGATCGTAGCCATTGGAGGAATGTGTTACTCCATTTACCTGCTCCACTATGAAGTCATCTCCGCCGTGGGGAGGGTCACCCGGCGACTGGGAGAAACCGCGCCTTATTGGATCTATCTGTCCTTGCAACTCGTGCTTATCGCCGCCGCCATTGTGTTGATCTGCGGAGCCTATTTTGTCGCCATAGAAAAGCCCTGCATGCGCCGCGATTGGCCGCGGCGGCTGTGGGACTACGGTCAGCGAACAGTTTTTGCCAAATTTCGTTTGGCCGGAACCGCAGCCGAGTAGCCCACTATCAGAGCGGGGATGGCCCGGAATATCTTGTGTGGTGGCGGGGCTCCGCCCCCGCTGGATGGGCGAATCCCGCGATACGCTCACCGGTGTCGCTCAGCTATACTATCGAACACAAGAACTACCCAAAGCGAAGTTTCTTCTGGATTCCGCAGTCGAGGCGGCAAGCGGAATCCCGGTACGTAACTCGGCAGAACAAACTCAAAGGAACAGTAATGGTGAATTGGTCGCAGGAATCGATACTGGTAACGGGCGGTACAGGATCGTTCGGGAAGAAGTTTGTCGAGATCATGCTGCGCGACTACCAGCCGCAACGACTGGTGGTTTTCAGCCGGGACGAGTTAAAGCAGCATGAGATGAGAACCTCCGGCTTCGATCATCCCAGCATGCGGTATTTTATCGGAGATGTGCGGGACGTTGATCGCTTGAAGCGAGCACTGTCGGGAGTGACAGTAGTTGTGCACGCCGCAGCGCTCAAGCAGGTGCCGGCTTGCGAATACAATCCATTCGAAGCGATTCAGACCAATATCATGGGCGGCCGCAACGTGATTGACGCGGCCATCGATCAGGGCGTTCGCCATATTCTGGCGCTTAGCACCGACAAGGCGGTGAATCCGATCAATCTTTACGGCGCCACCAAGCTGTGCGCGGAAAAGGTTTTCGTGCAGGCTAATGCCTATGCGGGAGCCCGGAATACGCGTTTCAGTTGTGCGCGTTACGGGAATGTGGTGGGCAGCCGGGGCAGCGTAATTCCGATTTTCATCGAACAGCGCCGGCGCGGAAAGATCACGATTACCGATCCGCGAATGACCCGATTCTGGCTGACCCTGGAGCATGGCGTAAGGTTCGTAATTCGTTGCCTGGAGCAGATGCACGGCGGCGAGATTTTTGTTCCGAAGATTCCCAGCATGCGGCTTGTGGACTTGGCGGAGACCGTCGCCCCGGGCTGCCGGGTGGAGTACATTGGGATTCGTCCGGGAGAAAAATTGCATGAAGTGCTGGTGTCTGAAGACGAATCGCGGCAAACCCTCGAGACGGAAGATATGTACGTGATCCAGCCTTCACATCCGTGGTGGAAGTCGGAGAACTGGGTAAATGCCAAGCCGCTTCCGGAGGGTTTCCGGTATTCGAGCGACAGCAACGAGCGCTGGCTGACGCGGCGGGAACTGGAAGAACTGGTGGCGCCTGAGGCGAGTGCCGCGGAGGAACTTCCGGCTTCGGCTTAGCGCCGCGTCCTTAATTCGCGATATTGGTTGAGCTTGTCATCCTGAGCGAAGCGAAGGACCTGCTGTTTTTATGCAGCGGCGATAGGCAGATCCTTCGCTCGCTTGAGGATGGCAGGCCTGGATTCTTGTGTGCCCCAATTAAGTGTGCCCCAATTAAAAGCATGTCCCCAAACCAGCAGCACATGCGCCACGGAGCGCTAGCATGAGTGCTTCACCCACAAAGCTGGAACTGCTCGCCATTCACGGCGGTACGCCCGTCCGGGAAAAATTGCTGCCGTATGGTCGGCAAAGTCTGGATGACGACGATATCCAGGCTGTCGTTGAGGTTCTGAAGTCGGATTGGCTAACCACCGGACCGAAGGTTGGCGAGTTTGAAGACGAGTTTGCAGCTTGGATCGGCGCGCGGCATGCGATCAGCTTCAGTTCGGGTACGGCTGCCCTGCATGGTGCGGCATTTGCCGCGGGACTGGCACCCGGCGGCGAGGCGATCACCACCCCTCTGACCTTCTGCGCTACCGCCAACTGCATTTTGTATCAGGGCGCGATGCCGGTGTTCGCCGACGTCTCGGCGGATACCCTGAATCTTGATCCGGACGAAGTTTCCAGGAAAATATCTGCACGCGCGTCTTCCCGCGTGAAAGCCATTATCGCGGTCGATTATGCGGGACATCCTGCCGAGCTTGATGAACTGGTTCAACTGGCGAAAAAGCACGGAGCAGTGCTGATTGAAGACGCCTGCCATGCGCTCGGCGCGGAATACCAAGGGAGGCGCGTCGGCGGCATCGCCGACATGACCGTGTTTAGCTTTCATCCGGTCAAGCACCTGACCACCGGAGAAGGTGGCATGGTTGCCACCGATGATCCGCGGCTGGCGGAGGCGCTGCGGCGTTTTCGCAATCACGGCATCAGCAGCGAAGCACGGCAGCGGCAGGAAGCGGGGCAGTGGTTTTACGAGATGGTGCTGCTGGGCTTCAATTACCGGCTGACGGATATTGCCTGTGCTCTAGGGCTGTCTCAGCTAGCGAAGTTGACTCGGAATCTTGCCCGGCGCCGGGAGATTGCCGCGCGCTACACGGCTGCCTTTCGGTGCATTCCGGCGCTGATTCCGCCCCGTGTGCGTGCCAAGGTAAATCCCGCGTGGCACTTGTATCCGGTTCGCCTCGACCTGGCTAAGCTCACCGGGGACCGGGGCCAGATATTCCGTGCCCTGCGCGCGGAAAACATCGGTGTCAGCGTCCATTACATTCCTGTACATCTGCATCCCTACTATCGCGACCAGCTGGGCCATCGAGCCGGCGAGTGTCCGGTCGCGGAGGCGGCCTATGAGCGACTGATCAGCCTGCCCATGTTCCACGGCATGACCGATGCGGATGTCGCGGACGTGATTGCGGCGGTTGGTAAGGTGATCTCATACTATGTCAAGTAATGGGCCGAAGGCCGGTAGACTAATCGACTGGTGAGCCAATCCACAAGAATGGCTTCGCCCGCCGGAGTCCACTCGAAAGAATTTGAGATAGGCTGAACGAAATAGGCCTAACCATGAAAACGGTCGCGATCATACAGGCACGAATGGGGTCAAATCGGTTGCCGGGCAAGGTGCTCATGCCCATCCTGGGCAAGCCGATGTTGTGGCACATCGTCCGCCGAGTTCGTGCCGCCCCGTCGATTGACGAGGTTGTGGTCGCCATTCCCGACGGCCCGGCGGACGAAGTGCTGCGCCAGTTCTGCGCCTCAGATAACATTGCCAGTTTTTCCGGAAGCGAGCTGGATGTACTGGATCGCTTCTATCATGCGGCGCTGCTGTGCGGCGCCGACCCGGTGCTGAGAATTACTGCAGACTGTCCGCTCGTGGACCCGGAGCTTATTGAAAAATTGATTGGCATTTACCAATCGGGCAACTACGACTATACGGCGGTGGCGGCGGGCGCGGATGCGCACCGCTCCGAAGGCGGCAGCTTCCCGGATGGGATGGATGCAGAGTGCTTCAACTTCGCATCCTTGGAACGGGCTTGGCTGAAAGCGCAGGATCCTCGCGACCGTGAGCATGTGACGCGTTTCATCTGGCGCCAAAAAAGCATCTTTCGCTGCGCGAAGTTGCGCGCTGATCGCGAGAGTCCGCCCTTGCGGCTCACGGTGGATTACGCTCAGGATTTGGTGGTTGCCTCCAGGATTTATGAGGAGCTGTTCACCGAAGGCGATGTCTTCCACCTCGCCGATATTGTCGACCTGCTGCAGAGAAAACCGGAAATTATCAAGCCCAACGAGCATCTTATTGAGGGCGAGCACTATCGCGCCGTACTCGAAGAATAGGAAGTATTGTCGTATGAAGGGTTGGGAATTGTTCGATAAAGCCCGGAGAATCATTCCCGGGGGGACGCAGCTGCTATCGAAGCGTCCATCGATGTTCTTGCCGCAGCAGTGGCCGTCTTACTTCGCAAGTGCGCGCGGGACCGAAGTCACGGACCTGGATGGCAAGACCTACATCGACATGAGCATGATGGGGATCGGCGCGTGTGTTCTGGGTTATGCCGATCCTGACGTCGACCAGGCCGTGAAGTCCGCGATCGACAAGGGTGTCGCGACTACGCTCAATGCCCCCGAGGAAGTGGAACTCGCCCAGCTTCTCCTGGAGTTGCACCCGTGGGCGGGAATGGTGCGCTACTCGCGTGGCGGCGGCGAGGCCATGGCCATCGCGGTCCGCATCGCGCGTGCGCACACCGGACGCGACAAGATCGCATTCTGCGGCTATCACGGCTGGTCGGACTGGTATCTGGCGGCGAATTTGAGCGCGGACGAAGCTTTGGACTCCCACTTGCTGCCCGGCCTCGAACCGCGCGGAGTTCCGCGCGGCTTGCAGGGAACAGCGCTGCCTTTCCACTACAACCGGATCGATCAGCTCAAGTCCATCGTAAAAGCCAACCAGGATTCGCTGGCCGCTATCGTTATGGAGCCCCAACGCGACAACCAACCTTTGCCTGGGTTCTTGCAGGAAATCCGCGAGATCGCCGACGCGACCGGCGCCGTACTTATCTTCGACGAGATCACCACCGGCTTCCACATGACCGACGGAGGTATTCACCTGCTCTTGAATGTAAATCCCGACATTGCGGTTTTTGCCAAGGCAATGGCAAACGGCTATGCCATGTCGGCGGTGATCGGTAAGGAAGAGGTCATGCAGGCGGCACAGTCCACCTTCATCAGCAGCACTAACTGGACTGAGCGCATCGGTCCGGTCGCAGCGCTGGCGACCATCTGCAAATTTCGCCGTCACAAAGTTGCGAAACATGTGATCGCCATCGGCAGTCGAGTCATGGAGGGTTGGGAGACGGCCGCTCGCAAGGTCGGGTTGAAGGTGCATGCCAGTGGTTTGCCCAGCCTTTGTCATTTCTCTTTCGAGCACGAAAATGAACTTGTGCTGACCACGCTTTTCACGCAGATCATGCTGGAAAAAGGTTATCTGGCCTGGAGCCAGTTCAAGCCGGCGTTCGCGCACACCCATCAACAGGTCGATGAATATCTGGCGGCGACGGAAGCGGCCTTCGCGACCATCGCGGAGAGTTTGGATCGGGGCACTTCGCTGTCGCTCCTGAAAGGGCCAGTCGCTCAACGCGGATTTTACCGATTAACTTGACCGGATTTTCATGGACTACATTCAACTAGGAACAACCGATCTGCGCGTCTCCCGTCTCGGCGTGGGCACGGCCGCCTTCGGCCTTAACCGATACGGCATTCCAACGCCGGGCGAAGGCAGCGTCGATCCCGCCGAGAGCATTGAGAACATTCACCGAGCTATCGATGGGGGCGTCAACCTCTTCGATACTGCTCCTGCCTATGGCCGCAGCGAGGAGTTGTTGGGCGAGGCGCTGGCGGACCATAAAGAGTGTTTGATCGCAACGAAAGTGCCTGTCCCTGAAAACGCGGATAAAATTTCGCAGCCGGAACTGATGCGCAAGGTGGACAGATCGCTGACCGAAAGTTTGCGCCGGCTGCGAAGAGAAACGCTCGATGTTGTTCAGGTTCACAATGCGACGGTTCCCGTCCTCCAGTTGGGCAATGTGGTTTCCTGCCTGGAACGCGCGCGGGAAGCCGGCAAGCTTCGCTACATCGGCGCTTCCGTGTACGGCGAAGAAGCAGCTTTGGCTGCGATCCGCACCGGAAAAATTCAGGTGCTCCAGATTGCGATGAGTCTGCTCGATCAGCGCATGCGCGAGAAGGCGATCCCCGAGGCAAGAGCCGCGGATGTGGGCGTGTTGGCTCGTTCCGTGTTGCTCAAAGGCACGCTGACGAAACGAGCACAGTGGCTTCCGCCGAGCCTGCTGGCCCTGTCGCAAGCGAGCGAACGGGCGGTCCGGGAGTTGGATACATGTTGGGATGCGCTGCCCAGCATGGCGCTTCGCTTCTGCCTCTCGGTGGAGGGCGTGCACTGCGTCGTTTCCGGGGTCCGCAACTCTACCGAAGTTGAGGATTGCCTCTCGGCGTGCGCAGCCGGACCGATCGCGCCAGCGCTTTTGGCTAAGGCTCAGGGTTTGGCATTGCACGACGAACGTCTGCTGAATCCCAGCCATTGGGAGTTGGAAAAAATCGATACTTACCAGGCTCAACTCTGAGCGAGTGATGGCGAACTCCAATCTGCGTATCTTCTTTCGCGTCGACGGCGGCAGATCGATGGGAATGGGGCACGTCGTACGCTGCCTCTGGCTGGCGCATGCGCTGCGCGAGAATTCCGGCCATGCAGTTACATTTTTCATGGCTCAGGACGACATCGGGATTTCCGCGGTGCAACGCCGCGGCTGGCCAGTTGTCCGGGTTGCGGCGGAAGAATTGGTTGGCAACGAGGGCGACGACGAGGGCGATGCCTCGGTCGTGATCATTATCATTATCATTGACCTGCCTGAGGGCGTGTCCGCGGACGCGGTTCGTTCCATCCGCCAAAGAAATCCTCGAAGCTTAATTGTTCTGATGCACGGAACCTGTACGGGCCGAATCGAGGCGGATGTGGTTGTGAGTCCCATCGAGCGGCTGCCAGATCCTTCGTCATGGCAAGGTTTTCGAGGCCAGCGATATGAAGGGCCGGAATACGCCATTTTGGATCCAGCTTTTGCGCGTGTTCCCAGGCGCTCATCCGGCGAGGTTCGCGAGCCGCGGATCCTGGTGACCATGGGCGGCAGCGATCCCTGCGGGCTGACGCTGCAGGCGCTGCGGGCTTTGGATAATATGCGGGAGTCTTTCCGCGTCACGGTTGCGATTGGACCGGCTTTTCTGCATGAGGCCGAGTTGCAAACATTTTTGGCGAACGCGCGCCGACGGTACGAATGCCGGCGAGAAGACTCCTTATTGGATCTGATGGTGAACTCGGACATTGCGCTGGTCTCTTTTGGTACGACCGTTTATGAGCTGGCCGCGGCCGGTTTGCCAGCTATCGCTCTTTCCATCAGCGAAGACCACGCGCAAGCGGCAGAGGTGTTTGCGCGCTTTGGAAGCCTGATGCATTTAGGATTGTTCTCTTCTGTTTCCGCAGAGCAGATTCAGAGTGCGGTCAGGAAACTCTTGAACGATCCGCGGCTGCGGATCGAGTTGGGACAGCGTGGACAGTCGCAGGTCGACGGAAACGGCGCGGCGCGGGTGGCGAAGCTGCTGTTGGCGCGGGTGCACGAGCATGGCGAAATCCACTCTCGTACGAATTTTCGCGCGGGCGGAGGGTAAGTCAGCTGCCAGGGGTACCCCCCCTCCCCCCCCTATTTCTCGCAAAATATTGATTCTTTTGGTGTTACCTCTAAAATCTTGATAACAATGAACTTAAGCTACGATGTGAGAATGGCGACCTTTTAGAATCAATGAGATCGACTTGGTTCGTCGCTCAAAATCTTGATTTCAAATAACTTACGATCTTAGTCTTAACACCCCTGAGGGCTTTTACTTATCTCTAATTATAACTGGTATTGTCAAGCTTAGGTATTGCGGGATTTGCGATCCGACGGTCAATCTGGCATGTCAACATCGGAGGTTTGCGTGGAGTTATCCGAGGTGTCGCCTTCGGGAAAGGGCGGGCCTTGGCGATGTCTCATTCACTGGAATTTTGCGGTGTTATTGGGCGTCATGGTTTTTTTTGGGGCGATCCGCTGGCGGCTGCTGGACCTGCCGCTGGAGCGCGATGAGGGCGAATATGCCTATACGGGGCAACTTTTGCTACAGGGCATTCCTCCGTATCAGCTCGCCTACAACATGAAGCTGCCGGGAACCGACGCGGCCTATGCCGCGATTCTTGGAGTGTTTGGGCAGACGGCGCGCGGAATCCACCTGGGACTGCTGCTGGTCAACGCGATCTCGATTGTTCTGATCTACATGATCGCGGCACAGCTCTTCGGAACCCTGGCGGGAGCCATTGCCGGGGCCAGCTACGCGCTGCTCTCCACGCACCAGGGCGTGCTGGGATTTATGGCACACGCTACCCACTTTGTCGTGCTGGCGGCGCTTGTGGGGCTGGTCCTTGTCTTACGAGCCGAAGCAACCAGAGGTACGGCTTATTTTTTCTGGGCGGGGCTCGCGTTTGGCGTCACATTCCTGATGAAGCAGCCGGGAATTTTGTTTGGCGCATTTGCGTTTCTGTATCTGGCCTACCGGTTCTGGCCGAAAGACAAAAGCGAGTGGTTGCCGTGGGCAAGGAAATTGGGCGTGTTTCTGCTGGGAGGGGCGCTGCCCTTCGCGTTGATTTGCATTTTGCTCTACCGGGCCGGCGTGTTCCGCAACTTCTGGTTTTGGACCTTTGAATACGCGCGCCAGTACGGCACGATTGTGTCTTTATCCGTCGGAGTGGGCTATCTAAGAAATACGTTTCTGTATCTCGTGCTCTCTACAGCCTGGCTATGGGCGCTCTGTCTGGTGGGTATTTCCGCGGTGTTCTGGGCTCCCGCTTTCCGCCGCCATAGTGTGTTTGTTTTCGGGTTGTTATTTTTTTCTGGAATGGCGGTGTGTGCCGGATTGTTTTTTCGGCCGCACTATTACATCCTGATGTTACCGGCGGTTGCTCTTTTGATTGCGGTGGGAGTGACCTGCAGTGTCGACTGGCTTGCTGCCAGGTTTACTTCCCAGTTTACTTCCCAGTTTACGATGCGCTGGATCCGTGTTCTTCCGGTGATCGTCTTTGTGGCGGCATGCGGAATTGCGATTTACAGGAACGCCGACTTTTATTTCAGACTAACGCCAGTGCAAGCCTCCCACCTGTGCTATCCGAAAGACTCGTTCCCGGATGCGCTGCCGATCGCCGAATATTTGCGCCAGCATACGGCGCCGACAGACAGGATCATGGTTTTTGGCTCAGAGCCAGAAATCTATTTTTACGCGCACCGCCATTCCGCGAGCGGCTATATCTATGCCTACAGCCTGATGGAGGACCAGAATTACTGGTCTGCCATGCAACGGCAGATGATGGCTGAAGTTGAGGCGAGCCGGCCCGCTTACGTTGTGATCGCGGATACTCCTGCTTTGTGGTCCTCTGGGCGGGGTTCGCCCCAGGCGGTTGCTCTGGCGAAGCTGATGGACCAGTATCTCCGGCACGACTTTGAGGAAGTCGGCGTGGTGGAGGTGGCGCCCGCTTTGCCGGCTTACCGCGGCTTTGCGGACCTCGGCACGCTCAAACGGGCTAATCTGGAATCGCGCTATTTCTGGGGGGGAGACGTTGGCGCACATCAGCAAACGGGCTCGGAGTTTAGAATTTTGAAGAGAAAGGGCTGAGAGGTTTGTGACTTCACTACGGGATATCCGTCTCGAGGACGTGGAGAAGATCCGTGAATGGCGGAACCTGCCGAAGGTGGCCGACTACATGTTTACCGACCACGCGATCGGTCCAGAGGAACACGCGGCCTGGTTTTCGCGGGTTATGCAAGATCCGGCGTGCAAGTATTGGATCATTGTCTGTGAGGGCGAGGACGTGGGAGTGTCCAATTTATACGAAATCGACCAGATCAATCGACGATGTTACTGGGGTTTTTACGTCGCCAGTTCCAACGTACGAGGAAAAGGCGTGGGTAACCACGTGGAATACACGGTTTTGAACTACGTGTTTGACGAATTGAAGTTCGCGAAGCTCTGCTGCCCGGTTTTATCGTTCAATCGGGGTGTGATTGAAATGCACCGCCGTTTCGGTTTTGTGCAGGAGGGGATATTCCGGAAACACATATGGAAACGAGGTGCGTTCCACGATGTCGTTTGCCTTGCGATACTGAAGGAAGAGTGGCAGGCGCTGCGACCGCGATTTGAAGAAATGTTGAGGCCGAAGAGCGTTCTCTAGTCTAAATGGATGGAGAGGGAGTCCGAAATCGGTGACGGGAAACGTGAAAATTGCGGGGCGAGAGGTTGGCAGCGGAAGTCCTGCATACATCATCGCCGAGCTTTCTGCCAATCACAATCAGGATTTCGATCAGGCGGTGCGAATTATTCGCGCTGCCAAGGAGTGCGGCGCGGACGCGGTGAAGCTGCAGACTTACACGGCTGACACCATCACGCTGCGCAGCGATAAGGATTGTTTTCGGATTACCGGCGGCACGCTGTGGGACGGGCGCAATCTTCACGACCTGTACCAGGAGGCGTTTACGCCCTGGGAATGGCAGCCGAAACTGAAGAAGATTGCGGACGAATTGGGAATGCATTTGTTTTCGAGCGCGTTCGACGATAGTGCCGTCGATTTTCTGGAGCAGATGAATGTTCCGGCGCACAAAGTGGCGTCGTTTGAACTGGTGGATATCGGATTGATCCGGAAGATGGCTGGGACGGGGAAGCCGCTGATCATGTCGACGGGCATGGCCAGCGAAGAGGAAATTTCGGAAGCGCTGGAGGCGGCACGGGGGGCGGGTGCAACGGAGATTGCGTTGTTGAAGTGTACGAGCGCCTATCCGGCTCCAGCGGAAGAGGCGAACCTGCGTACGATTCCAGAGCTTTCGCGGCGTTTCGGCTGTCCAGCCGGACTTTCAGATCATACGATGGGAATCGCGGTTCCAGTCGCCGCGGTGGCGCTGGGAGCGTGCATCGTTGAGAAGCACCTTTGCCTGCGTCGGGCGGATGGCGGGCCGGATGGGGCGTTCTCACTTGAGCCCGAGGAATTCAAGGCGATGGTGGCAGCGGTGCGCACGGCTGAGAAAGCTCTGGGCGCGGTACAGTTTGCTTCCGGGCCGCGCGAGGCTAACAGCCTCAAGTTTCGGCGCTCGCTGTTCGTGGTGGAAGACGTAAGGAGTGGAGAATTATTTACGGAGCGGAATGTGCGTTCGATTCGTCCCGGGGATGGATTGCACCCCCGTCATTTCAACGAAGTTCTGGGAAAACGCGCGGCCTGCGATGTGGAGCGGGGAACACCACTCAGTTGGGGGCTGCTGGCGCGTTGAGTACTGCGCGACCGTTCCCGCGCGCGCGTGGATTTTTCCCGAAGTCTGGAATTCACAATCTTCGCCAGGAAAGAAGTTGAATCGCGAATGCGCGTGCTGCTTGTTCATCCGGAAGACTTACCCACTGCGGGGGAATGGAGTAACAGCCGTTGGGACTGGGACCTCGTCGTGGATTTGGGATGGGCGGGATCGATCCAATACGCGGTTTGGAGCGAGGAACTCGGCTGTCGAGTTTGTGGGCTGTACAGCCGGTCGGAGTGGCACGAAGGCGTACGCCGAATGCGGGAGATTTGTGACGCCGGAAGCGATTGCCTGGTGGATGCGGAAGGGATTGACTGGTGGGACCTGCTTGCGCCCCAGTGTTTTCAGGGAGTGTACGAGTTCCTTCTGCTGTTGAGAATCGCGGGCGAGATTCAGTCGCCCGCGGAGGTCCGCGTGACTCGGCAGCACGGCCTGGCGGATGTGCTTGGCAAATTGCTGGGCGTCAAAGTGGTCCCGTTTGTCCAGCAGGCAGGGCCTCTTTCTGCACGGGTCCGCCGATACAGCAAAGCTCTCCGGAAGTTGACTCGTGCGCAGGTTGCCGCGATTGCCCTCGACAAGTGGGACACGGACTATCGATTTCGGCGGCTTCTGCACGGGCGGAAAAAGTCTAGTTCGGAACAGAAAATCTTGCTGCCTTCGGCGTACAGGAACGTTTCCCGGGTGTTGGCAGCGTATGCCAGGCTGCTTCCAGAACGGCGCTTTATGATGGTGACGACTCGCGCGGACGGACTGATTCCAAATCTCCCAGGGAATGTGGACTCCGCGCCGCTGGCGGCCTATGTCCCTCTGCCACGGAATCAAGCCACCGAGCACGAGATGGACGCATTGATCGAGCAATGGCGAGCGCTGCGCACGAGACTTGAGCAATCGAAGGACCCGGTTATTTCCTATTGCGTCGATCTGTTGCCGGATTTTTCGCGCTCACTGCGAATGGGATTGAGAATTCGCGATGTCTGGCGAGAGGTGCTGGAGAAAGAGCAGATCATCTCTGTTCTGTGCGGGGACGAACATAATCCGTACACGCGCTTGCCGGTGTTGCTGGCGCGGGGCCGCGGATTGCGAACCGTCCACTGTACCCACGGTGCTTTGGATGTCAATCTATTGCTCTGCGGAGTCTGTTCCGATTTGTATCTGGCAAAGGGCGAGATGGAAAAGGACTTCATGGTGGAGCAATGCGAAGTGCCGGAGGACAGGATCGTGCTCGGTGCGCCGTTGGTGGAGCATTTTTTGTCCAGAGGAGAAAGCCGTGCGCCCGACGGCCAGATTGCATTTTTCTCGGAGCCGTACGAACTCTATTCGGGCCGCACGGAGACGCTGTATCGGGAAGTGCTGCCAGGTCTTTGCGCGATTGCCCGCCAATTCGAGCGGAAGGTCGTCCTGAAACTGCATCCTTTCGAGGATGCGAGCGACCGGTCGCGGTTGGTTGACGGGATTCTGACCGGGGCTGACCGGCAACTGGTGGAAATCTCCACTGCGCCGATTTCGGAGAAGCTTCTCGGCAGCATCTGGTTTGCTTTGACGGTGGAATCGAGTGTGGCCGTGGAGTGTGCGCTCGCGGGTATACCTTGTTTTCTGTGCGGGTGGTTCGATCTTGGCATGCAATGCTACGGCCGGCAATATGAGAAGTTTGGCGCCGTGCGAATCTTAACGAGCCCGAGCGCTATACTGCACATCCCGGAGATGCTGGATCAGCCTGCTGGTGCGGATTCTCGAAGTCTCTGGCAGCCGATTGCGGCGATGGAGCTTAACGAAATCCTGCAAACTGCGCGGGTTGTACAGGCTACGGGAAAAGTATCTTCCGCATCGCCGTCTGACCTCAGCGGCTAAAGCCGGTCCTGAAAACAGGGCACTTATCGCAGCGGTGAACCCTGCGCCACCCAAAATCTGCGCCAGCCAAAATCTGGGCCACCCAAAATCAAGTGCGATATCGAGTTTTTCCGCAAGCTGTTGCCCCCGTGGAGGAGGCGTAACGGTGAAGGTGTTAGACTCGGGAATTCGATGACGAACCGGGCGATCCGCGAGTAGCCCATACATCCTGATGCTTACCGTATTCACTCCTTCGTTCGCGGATGAAGCGAACACCAACGCGCAAAACCTGACCGCGAAAGAGATCGTAAGCCGTCTGCCGCCGGATCGGTTCAGGGTCGTGTTGCTGGGGGACGGACCTCCCGATCCGCGGATTCTTGCGCGGGAAAACACGGAGATTCTGCAATCTGCGCGACATGGAAATACGGCACGATGGCTCAGTCATGTGCTGCTCTCGAATATCGATATCTACTTTTTCCCCCGCTATGGTCCGTTGGATACCATGTTTCTGTTTTTGCGGCGTTTTCTGGGGCTTCGAGTTGCTCTCGTCACCTATGTCGTCATGGCTCTCGATGGAGGTGCGGTTGGGTTGCCGCTGGCCAGATCGATTCGCCAGGCCGATCGCGTTATCGGAAACTCGCGATATGTAACGCAGACGGTCCGCGATCGTTTCGGAGTCGGTGCGGCGACGATTCACAGCGGGATCAACCGGGAGTTGTTCTATCCATCGGAGACTCGCCGGGCCGAATCGAAGCTCACGGTGCTTTATGCGGGATCGTTTCAGGCTCGAAAGAGGGTCGGTGTCGTTATTCGTGAGGCGGCGAACCGGCCTTCAGCTGAATTTCGATTGGCGGGGAAGGGTGAGGCGGAGGAGGAAAGGGCTTGCCGGTCGCTGGTTGACGAACTGGGATGCCGCAATGTCACTTTCGTTGGCCATCTTTCGCAGTTGGAGTTAGCCGAGGAGATGCGAAAGGCAGACGTGTTTCTTTTTCCAAGTGTGGAAGAAGGACATCCGCAAGTTCTTGGACAGGCAGCGGCCTGCGGAGTGCCCGTGGTCGCCATGGAGAAGTATCGGCCGGACTATGTCGTAAACGGTGAAACGGGGTACTTGGTAAAATCGGAAGGCGAACTCTCCGACAAAGTGGGTTTGCTGCTGGCCGACCAGGAGTTGCGGCTTAGGATGTCTGCCGCCGCCGCTCGGCATGCCTTGCAATTCGACTGGGACAAAGTTGCGCGAGATTGGGAAGGCGTGTTTGTGGAAGCAGCCGCCAAACGGCGCACGAAAAACGATCGCACGAAAAACAGTCGCAATAAAAACGGTCGCAACAAAAACTAATGTGCGGAATCTATGGAGCGTTCGGCGAGGGCAGTGCCGAGCAAAACCGGGTCTCGTCGGAAAAAGCGTGGGCGGACAAAGCGGGCCGGCTTCTTCGGCATCGCGGGCCTGATGGAAGCGCGTGCCTGACGCGCATGGGCGGGCGCTGCCTGCTTGGCCACACCCGTCTTGCCATCATCGATCTTGAAGGTGGAGCCCAGCCGATTTCGAACGAAGACGAAACGATTTGGGTGATCCTGAATGGCGAGATCTATAACTACATTGAAATCCGCGAAAGATTAATCGCCCAGGGACATCGTTTTCGCACCCAGAGCGATACCGAGGTCCTGGTGCATCTCTACGAAGAGAAGGGTCCCGCTCTGCTTGACGATCTGGATGGCATGTTTGCCTTTGCCATTTTGGATGAAAAGAAAGAGCGGCTGTTTTTAGCCCGCGACCGGTTCGGGGAGAAGCCTTTGTACTACGCGCCTCTGGACGAAGGCACAGGCCTGGTGTTTGCTTCGGAGATGAAGGCGCTATTTCCCTTTCCTGGCCTCGACAAGCGCCTCGATGTTTCTGCCATCGCGCAGTTTCTTGCTGTGGGATATGTGCCCGCGCCGCGGACTCACCTTCAAGGTGTGCGCAAACTTATGGCGGGCCAGGCGCTTTCACTGGATACAAGCGCTGGCTTGCGGACATGGCGCTATTGGCAGCCGAGAATCGAGGCCAGTGGAGCCGAGCCTCCCAGTCGGGATGCCGCCGTGGAGTGCGTCCGCGCCCGGGTTTTGCAATCCGTTCGTTTGCGCCTGCGGAGCGATGTGCCGATCGGGGCATTTCTTTCAGGAGGCGTGGACTCGACCTTCATTGCCGCTGCGATTCGTGAGTTGCAGCCCGCAGCCAAGCTCAGTACTTTCTGTGCTTCTTTTGACGACCAACTATTAGACGAAGCGCCTTACGCGCGTCTAGTCGCCGAACACCTGGGAACGGATCACCACGAGGTCCACTTCTCATCGGCCGATTTTCTGGCGATCTTCGATGAACTGATCGATCATTACGACGAGCCCTTTGGCGATGCGTCGATGTTCCCGACCTTTGCGGTTTGCCGTGCCGCGCGACAAGTCTGCAAGGTTATGCTGTCCGGTGACGGCGGGGACGAGTGCTTTGGCGGATACACAGAGATGTTTGGGTATCATCGCTGGCATGGAGTGCGCCGGACAGTTGGGGCGAATGCAGCGGCCAGGCGTCTCCGGCAACTCTGGGGCGAGGGCTGGAGGGGCGTCGGGTTGCTGGGCTTCTTGTCGAAGAACGATCTGGAATTATTGCATCCGGCGGCACGCCGGAATGCGATCACCTCGTACTTTCTGGCCGAGCATCAGAGCGAAGCGGAGCGTGGATTGCGTGAACTTGAGGTACGCGCGATCGAACATGCACGGCTTCCATATCCGCTGTCCTCGTTCGAAGCCACGGCTTCTTCTTATTTGCCGGAACAGATTATGGTCAAAGTTGACCGCGCCAGCATGCGCGCCTCGCTCGAATGCCGCGCACCATTCCTCGATCCAGGGCTTATGAATTTTGCGACGAGCTTGCCGATTGAGTATCACTTTGCAAGGGGCATGGGCAAGGCGATCCTGAGGGATGCACTGCCGTCCTGGGTGCCTCCTGAAATTCGCTGGCGGCAGAAGCGCGGATTTACTCCTCCACTGTGTAACTGGCTCCGTTGTGAACTTAAGGGAGAAATGGAAAGAACGCTCGACGACCTGGGAGAACTTAGACATCTGCTGAATCCGTCGCCGACACGAGAGCTATTTCGTCAGCACGTGGCGGGTTGCGATCACAGCAACGGGTTGTTTCGCTGGCTGGTTCTTTCGCGCCGCTGCCACGACGCTGTTCTGAAGTAAGGGACGTGCCGAAAAAGGCTGGGACATTAGGATGGGTGATTGAGCGTTTCTAAGCCTTTGTTGCGTTACGGAGGGTTTGCACTCTCGGTCACCACCGCGCGCGTGGTTGGCATCCTGATCACGGCCGCCACGTTTCCTTTTCTGGTGCGGCGCCTTGGTGTCGATGTTTATGGCTTGTGGAGTTACGTGGTCGCGGTTTGCGCGTTTACAGGGCTTGTGGCGAATCCAGGGCTCACCACCTATGCCGCCCAGCAGGTGGCGGCTCGGCGCAACGAAGCTTTCGAAACCGTTTCCGATGTATTGATTCTTCGCGTCATGGCGGCTGGGATCGCGGCAATTGCGGTTCTGGCGGTGGCGAGTTTTGAAGTCCGGCAGGATGTCCGCTTCCTTCTGAAGTGGTACGGTGTGGCATCGGTATTAACCGGCAGCCTGTCGTTGGACTATATCTTGTCTTCGCTGGAACTGTTCCACGCGCAATCCTTGATTTCGATTGCGCAGCAGAGTCTTTATGCGGCCGGCATTTTCACAATGGTTCGATCTCCCAAGGATGTAATGTGGGTCCCGGTTAGTATCGTGGCGTCTGCGTTTTTGACGAGCCTGATTGGATGGACAGTTCTGTGGCGGGAAGGATATCGGTTCCACTTTGCAATTGCGCCGCGGCGCTGGGCGGTGATCCTGGTGCCGAGCCTGCATTATGCTGGATCTTCACTCATGTCCACTCTCTATCATCGCAGCGGACACGTCGCAGTTCGATTCTATCTGGGGGAACACGCGTTGGGCTTATATGCCGCCGCAGCCCGGCTGGCCGATGTGCTGCGCGGCTTTCTCTCGGTGACGCAGACGGTTCTGATGCCGCGCATCGCGTTGCGCGCAAGTTCCGCCGATGCGCTTCCCCGGCTTACCAGGATTGCCGCTTCCGTGCTGGTTTGCTTCGGGGTTCCATTGATGGTGGGTGGCATGGTGACGGCGCCGGTGATTGTCCCCTGGCTGCTCGGGGCGCAATTTCGGGAAGCGGTGCTCGCCTTTCAATGGGTCACGCCATATTTGATTACCGCGCCGGCGGCGGTGCTGTTCTGCGGAACCATTCTTTACGCGATGGGCCGTCATCGAGAGTATTTCGTTTCCACGCTGGCGGGCGCCATAACGGCGGTGGCTCTTTGGCTCATCCTGCCGCCCCTGTTCGGGATCGCCGGCGCTTGTGTCGCGTTCGTGCTGGGCGAGTTCGGAGTGGCGCTTTGTGCCTTCCTGTTTTGTCCGCCGCAGGTGCGCGCTGCCGCAAATACTCCACTGCTGAGTGTTGCCGTAATCGCAAGTCTGGTCATGGGAGCAGCCCTATGGTTGGCGCTTCCCAGGCATTTGCCCCCGTTGGCCCTGATCGGCTTGGGATGCGCAGTGTACGCCATTGCGTGGGCAGCCATCGGCCGCAATCTGCTTAAAAGGGAAGTCGAAGGTTTTGCATGACGCGGATTTTACTGACCGGGGGCGCGGGCTTTATTGGATCGCACTTGGCGGAGGCGCTGATTCGCCTCGGCGCGACATTGTCCATTGTGGACAACCTCGATAATTTTTACGCGCCCAGCCGCAAGCGGCGCAACCTGCAGGAAATTGGCGACACTGGAGCTTACGAGTTCTTCGAAGCGGATCTACGGGACATCGACGCGCTGCGGAGAGTTGCGCAGCAAGTGCACCCGGAAATCGTGATTCATCTCGCCGCTCGCGCCGGCGTGCGGCCTTCGATTGAGCAGCCTGCCTTGTATGAAAGTGTGAATGTCGGGGGGACGGTGAACCTTCTCGAAATCGCCCGCGAGTTTAAGGTGCAGCGGCTAATCTTTGGCTCCTCGAGTTCCGTGTATGGAGTTACGAATACTGTCCCTTTTTGCGAAGACGATCCCAGGACGCGCCCCATCTCTCCCTACGCCGCGACGAAACTGGCGGCGGAATTGATGTGTTACACCTACGCGCATCTGTATGGTTTGACCACGATTTGCTTGCGATTCTTTACGGTTTACGGTCCGCGCCAACGGCCCGACCTCGCGATCCACAAGTTCACCGCGCTGATCGAGGCGGGAGAGCCGATACCGGTCTATGGAGACGGTTCCATGGGTCGCGACTACACGTACGTGGATGATATCGTCTCCGGCGTGATCGGGTCTCTCGAATACACGCCACTATCCAAGGTGTCCTTCGAGGTCTTCAATCTGGGGAATTCGAATCCGGTGCGACTACGAGAGTTGATTGCTCAACTGGAGGCTGCGACCGGCAAAAGAGCGAAGCAGCAAAGCTTGCCCGATCAGCCGGGAGACGTCCCCATCACATGGGCTAACATCGACAAAGCAAAACGGCTGCTGGGGTATTCACCGAGGACGTCGATGGAAGTTGGGCTGCGAAATTTTGTCGCATGGTATCGCTCAAACTGTCTGGAGGCCGAGAACAAGTGAGAAAATGCAGTTGGGGCCGAGGCGAGGGGTTGGCTCGTGTCCAGTGTCGAAAATGAGCAGGCGGCTTGCGATTCTCACGGAGATCATTGCTCCCTACCGCATCCCGGTTTTCAACGTTCTAGCGGGCCACGCGGGACTGAATCTGCACGTAATTTTCCTGGCGGAAACGGATGAGACGATTCGGCAGTGGCGCGTCTATAAGGATGAAATCTGTTTTTCGTATCAGGTGCTTCCGTCGTGGCGCTGGCGTGCGGGTAATAGCACCGTACTCGTCAATCGCGGTTTGTGGCCTGCGTTAAACAGATTCGGTCCGGAGGTTATCATCTGTGGCGGATACAATTATGCCGCCTCCTGGGAAGCGCTTCTGTGGGCGCGGCGCCGCGGAGTGAATTTTATTTTGTGGTCGGAGAGCAACCGTCACGATGCCCGTGCCGGACGAGCCTGGGTGGAGTCGCTGAAGGCGTATTTCGTGAGGCGTTGTGGCGGATTTGTTGTGCCGGGGAAGAGTTCCTTTGAGTATCTAAAATCGCTGGGGTCTCCAGCGGCGCGCATCTTCACGGCGCCCAATGCGGTCGATAACGGGTTTTTTGCGGCGGAGGCGGAGAACGTCAGGGGGCATGCGCAGGAGTTCCGAGACAAACTGAAACTGCCTGCCCGGTTTATTCTGTTTGCGGGCCGGTTGGTTGCTGAAAAGGGCGTTTTTGATCTGCTCGAAGCCTATGCCAAACTAGAGAGCGGCCAGCGATCAGAGGTGGGTTTGGTTTTTGCCGGGGAGGGTATTGCCAGGGCGGCACTGGCGCAGCGCGCAAAACGGATCAGCCCGGGAACAGTTTGCTTTCCTGGATTCGCGCAGCGGGAAGATCTGGCGGGACTCTATGCGCTCGCGGAGGCGCTGATTCTGCCGACACACAGCGATCCCTGGGGATTAGTGGTGAATGAAGCGATGGCTTGCGGACTTCCAATCATCGTGAGTAGCGTTGCCGGATGCACGGCCGACCTGGTTGAAGATGGGTGGAACGGGTATGTCGTGCCTCCCGGAGATTCGGAGAGACTCAGCTTGGCCATCAATTCCATTCTGCAAGATCGCGAGCTTAAACTGCAGATGAGCGCGCGCAGCCTGCAACGTATTCTCAACTACTCACCGGAGGCGTGCGCCGGTGGTTTGGCGGCGGCGGCGATGTCCAACGGTGCGGAGGTTCGATGAGATCCTTAAAACCGTTGCAGTGGGCTGGCCTCCTGGTGGGCTTGAGCGTCGCCGGATATTTTGCTTATTCCCGGATGCAGGTTTTCAGCAATATTTCTTTTCTGGCGGGCATTCTGCTGTTCGAGATATTCATCGCCACGATCTGGAAGTATGACCAGCGTTTTTTTATTTTGCTGATCATTGCTTTTGCCTGGGCGGGAATGGCTGTTCCACTGGAAAGTGCTTGGATTAATGGGCGCTGGGCTGTATTGGCTGTAGGCGCGGTTGCCGGCTGCATCGTTTGGACCAGGAGTCCGCGCGGGCGTTTTGGAGCATTCCATCTGATCGCCTTCTTCTGCATCTGTGCCGCCTTTGTATCCGCCACTGTTTCTTCATTCTCGCAAATGGCGTTGCTCAAGTCCTCGAGCCTGCTTCTTTTGTTCAGCTATTGTGCTACGGGAGCACGGTTGGCTTTTCTGGGACGCGAGGACCGTTTTTTCCCCGCTTTGCTGTTGGGAAGCGAGATCGCGGTTTACGGCACCGCGATCTGTTATTTGGGCCTGGGTGAACAAATCTGGGGCAATCCGAACTCTCTCGGAGCGGTGATGAGCGTCGCGTTGTTTCCAGTTCTGTTGTGGGGATGGTTCACGAGCGAAGCGCAGGGGGTGAGGATACGCCGGCTGGTCGCCCTGCTTCTGTGCACGTATTTGGCCTTTTTCAGCATGGCACGTGCGGCAATGGTTTCGGTAACGGTCGTTACGATCGTCTCTTGTTTTTGCCTCCGCCAATACAGATTGCTAATGAAAGTGGCGGCGATGGTTCTATTGCTGGTTGCGGTCACCGGGACCCTCGCTCCGGACGCGTTGAGCCTCCGCTTTGGCGAGCTGAAGGATGCAGTGCTCTACAAAGGGCACAAAGAAGAGGGTCTCATGGGCTCGCGTCGAACGCCCTGGGAGAAGTCGATTGCTTCGATCAAAGAACATCCATGGTTTGGAACGGGATATGGAACCAGCGCCACGGGTGAGGATCCCGGATCATCTTCGGGGCAGTTTGCTTCCAGCTCCGAGGCAAGCCGTGAGCACGGCAGCAGCTACATGAGCATCGCAGAGTGGGTAGGGGTGTTGGGTGTCGTGCCTTTCGTTGCGCTCCTGGCAATAACGGTGTCGAACCTCTGGAAGGTGGGGGTATGGATGAGGCAAACCGCCGACCCGCGCCATTACTCAATCCCGCTGGCCATGGTGGTATTGGCGGGTCTGGTGGACGCCAGTTTTGAAGATTGGCTTTTTGCCGTGGGCTATTACCTCTGCGTGTTCGTTTGGGTCTTTGCCTTTGTACTTGCGGATCTAGTCCCTGACGCCGCTCTTGTTCCAGTAGCCGGCTCCGCTTCGCGCGCTTCCCGCCCGTCGCCGGCGGATTTCGGGACGATCCTGCCCACCCGATGATCCGATTGTTTATCAATGGCCTGGCCGCAAGTGCGGGTGCAGGCCTTACCTATCTGCGCAACGTGGTCCCGCATCTCGCGCGCAGAAGCGACGCGGAGACTACAGTACTTCTGAATCCCGCGATGCGCCGGGAGTTTGGCGAGCTCCCCCACGTTTCTTTTGTAGAAGACCCGGGTTCTTACAGCGCGGCTCGGCGTTTTATATACGAGCAGACGATGGTGCCCCGATTGGTCCGCCGCAGCGGCGCGCAGATTCTGATTTCCGCGGGTAACTTTGCGCTTTGGAAATCTCCCGTCCCCCAAATACTCCTCTCCGGCAACTCGCTCTATACCTCCATCGATTTCATCCACGATGTTCGTGCGCGCAGAGACTATAAGATATGGGCGGATACGTTGGTCAAGAGCTGGTTTGCGCGGCGATCCATCAGCTGGGCCGATGTGACTGTCGCTCCCAGTGAAGCGTTTGCCCAGGTCTTAACCCAGTGGAGTGGCAGGCAGGTAGTTTCGGTCCATCATGGATTTGACCTGGATGTTTTCACCAGCGATTCAACGCCGTTGCCATGCGCGGCACAAGAACAAATTGGGCAGGGAAAAGACGCTCTCCGCCTGCTTTTTGTGAGCCACTACAATTACTACCGGAATTTTGAGACGTTATTTCGGGCAATGCCGATTTTGAGCGAACGCTTGAATGGAAGAAAAGTGAAGCTGTTTCTCACCTGCCGGTTGAACTCCAGGGAGAATCCCGGCTCGTATCGAGCCGAAGCCGCGTCCGCCTTGGTGCACGATCTGCGAGACAGCGAGAGCATCGTTGAGCTGGGGACGATTCATTATCGTGCGCTTCATCATCTCTATCGGACATGTCACATCTACGTAACGCCAGCTTACACAGAAACCTTTGCTCATCCACTGGTCGAGGCTATGTCGAGCGGTTTGCCGGTGGTGGCGTCCGATCTGCCGGTGCATCGCGAAATCTGCGGCGATGCGGCACTTTATTTCCCACGTTTCTCTGCCGAGGCCTTGGCGGAACAGGTACTGCAAATTCATGGATCGGCGGAGTTGTCGGAAAATCTGGCGCGCAATGGCTTGCAGCGCGCCCGCGACTTCAGTTGGAGCGAGCATGTTGAGCGCATCGTTGTTCTAGCCAAGGATCTGGCCAAGGTTCCGGCCAAGAAGTTGGTGCGGCCTGGGATTGACCGGAATTCGAGCGGGCTACATTGATGTCCCCAGCCGCGAAGTTGGATTCACCGCTGCATGTCTTGACGCTGACGCCTTTTTTCCCTTCGACACAAAATGAAGTGAACGGCTGCTTTATCGCGGAACCGGTCGAGCATCTTCGACGACTCGGTGTCGAGTCGAGCGTGATCGCAGTGTCCCCGATTCACCATCCTCGGAAACAGGCGAGTGCGTTGGCCGCAGCCGATTGGGTGCGATACCCGCAGATTCCGGGAAACCTCGGGCTTTCTAGTGCGGGGAAACTGCTCTACGCGCGTTTATTGCCGAGGCTACAAAAGTTGCATAGGGCAAAGCCGATTGATGTAATCCATGCGCACGCGGCGCTGCCTTGCGGCCACGCGGCTGCACTTCTTTCCCGGCGACTGAATATTCCTTTTGTGGTGACCGTCCATGGCTTAGATGTGTTTCACACCAGTTTTCTCGGCGGAATTCCAGCGATCTGGCGAGGCAAGGTTTCAGTGAACGTCTACCGCGCGGCGCGGACCGTAATCTGCATCAGTGGCAAGGTACAAGAAATTCTAAGAGCCAGAGCGCCGGCCGAGACACACAGTGCCATCGTGTACAACGGAGTGGATGCAGAGCTGTTTTCGCCTCCCCCGGCTATTTCAGGACCACTTGATGCGGAGATTCTGATTGTCGGCAACCTGCTTCGCAGCAAAGGCCACGAACTTGTCTTCAGAGCGCTGGCAGATCTCAGATCTTCGTTTCCGCAGCTTCGATGCCGCATCATCGGCGAGGGTCCGGATCGTGCCCTGTTCGAGTCGCTAACGCGCGACTTGGGCATTGAGAGGAAAGTCCAGTTCGTTGGCCGGCAGAGCCGCTCTCAGGTGGCCGAGGCCATCCGACGCTGCTCGGTATTTGTCTTACCCAGCGGGAACGAGGGCTTGGGATGCGTTTACCTGGAAGCCATGTCATGCGGCAGACCGGTGATCGGATGCCGCGGGCAGGGAATTGACGAAGTGATCGAGCACGCGAAGAATGGCTGGCTTGTACCGGCGGATGGACTCGAAGAGCTGGTGCAGGGATTGTCCGCTTTTTTGGGGTCGCCGGAACTGTGCGCGCGCATCGGGATCGCGGCCCGCCAGACGATCCTGGAAAAATTCACGTTGGCGCACCAGGCGCAACAACTGATCGGGATCTACCGCCAAGCCGTCGCATAGCCCGACCCATCCCAGAAACGACGCGGCACCCTGCTTTATAATGACGATCGCCAATAACGGCCGCCGCCGCCGGAGGATCATTGCTTCACCAGCGTTATAAAGACATCGTGTTTTGGGGAATTTCCAAGGCTACTCTTCCCAACTACCTCCTGCACCGGTATGTGATGAACGGAGGCCCCACGAAAGGTGCCCGTCATCTGCATTTGGGCTGCGGCACAAAATACCTTTCGGGATTCTTGAACATCGACGGCAATCTTTTTAACAAGATCGACGTTTGGCTGGATGTAAGGAACGGGCTCCCGTTTCGTCCGAATTCCATCGACTCGATTTATTCAACCCACATGTTCGAGCACTTCTATCCCGATGAGCTGAGGCGGCTTCTGCAGGAATGCGCGCGGGTGTTGAAGGGCGGGGGAGGCATTCGGCTCGTCGTTCCCAGCCTGGAGAGTGCGATCGCCGCTTATACGCAGCAGCGCAGCGAATGGTTCGACGACTCGTTTCCCCGTCATTTCGATTCGCTCGGCGGCCGGTTTTCCAATTTCATTTTCTGCGATGGGCAGCACCGGACCGCATTCGATTTCAGTTATTTCGACGAGGTGCTGCGCCAGGCAGGTTTCCGCGAGGTGGAGAGATCGGCGGAAGGGAAGAGCCGGTTGTATGGAACCAGCGTTCCAGCGTACGAACCGCAGGATTCCAAGGATTTGCCGCATTCCCTGTACGTGGAGGCGTTTAAATAGCCGCTCTCAGCCCCCGGTTACCCTTCAATTCAGCTAACATAGTCAGCTAACACAGTCAGCAAACATGGGTCAGCAAACACAGTCAGCAAACACATTCAGCAAACATGGGTCAGCACATGATAAGACGTATGACTGCCCAACGGAATGGACTTGATCGAAACAAAATCTGAGACCGAGGCGTCGAATTCGATTCCCGCCGTTCCTGTCGCGTCAGTTCTGCCGGTGAGCGTAATTGTTCCGGTTCGGAATGAAGCTCGCAACTTGCCGCGTTGCCTGCAGTCGCTGGCGGGCGCCGGTGAGGTGTATGTCATCGATTCGCAGAGCTCGGACGACACCATCGCTATTGCTCAGTCGCATGGCGCGAAGGTGGTCCAGTTTTATTATGCGGGGGGGTGGCCAAAGAAACGTCAATGGGCCATGGACACTCTGCCTCTGGCCTACGACTGGATTCTGCTGCTGGATGCGGATGAGGTCCTGACCCCGGAACTGGTCGAAGAAATTCGGCGCGCGTTGCAAAATCCCGAGGTGGACGGGTATGCCATTCGCCTGCAGATGTATTTTCTCGGAAGAGTCTTGCGGCATTGCGATGCGAGCTTTTGGAAATTGTCGCTGTTCCGCAGAGGGCGAGGCCGTTTTGAGTGCCGATTGAAGGACCAGGATACTTCGATGGCCGACATCGAAATCCATGAACACGTGGTGGTGGATGGCCGTACCGCGGAGCTGCGTAATTCCCTGGTCCACCACAACGTCGATTCTTTGTCGCGCTACATTCTTAAGCACAACGAATATTCCAACTGGGAAGCACGTGTGCTTCTGCAACCGGAAGGCAATTCCGAAGAGGTAAGGGCGGACTTATTTGGAACTCAGACGCAGCGCCGAAGATGGTTCAAGCGAAGGCTGTATCGCTTGCCGGGCTCGCCAGTTCTGCTGTTTTTGTATCGGTATATTTTTCGTCTCGGATTTCTCGAGGGCGCGCCCGGTCTGATCTATTGCGCTTTCCAAGCGGTGCAGATGTTCCACTCCAAGGCAAAAATCTACGAACTGAAGCACGAACTAAAGTCCGCAACAACGACAGGGAGGAACTGAGCCGTGTGCGGTATCAGCGGACTCGTGAACTGCGGCAACGGGGAAGCGCTCGTCCGGATGACGAACGTGCAGACTCATCGTGGTCCCGATGACTCCGGGCTCTGGGAGCGGCGTTTGCCCGATGGGGGATATATCGGACTGGGCAGCCGCCGCCTCGCCATTCTCGACCTCTCCGCCGATGGCCATATGCCCATGTGCAACGAGGATGGAATGGTGTGGATTACCTACAACGGAGAAATCTACAACTTCGCCGATCTGCGCCGTGAACTCGAAGGCAAAAACGCGGCGCATCGTTTTCGTTCGAACACCGACACCGAAGTCATACTTCACCTCTACGAGGAGTATGGCCCCGACCGCTTCAAAGAATACCTGAATCGACTGAATGGCATGTTCGCTCTTGCGATCTGCGATCTGCGTGGGTCGTCGCCAAAGTTGTTTCTGGCTCGCGATCATTTCGGAATCAAGCCGTTGTATTACTGGCAGCGTGGCGGAAAACTAGCCTTCGCTTCCGAGGTCAAGGCCTTGCTGGAGGTTCCCGGAATCGAAGCGAACATGAATATGGAGGCGCTCGATAAATACTTGACGTTTCTCTGGGTGCCCGATCCGCTGACGATGTTCGAGGGAATCCTCAAGCTTCCGGCGGGCCACTATGCCCTCTGGCAACGCGGCGAGTTCAAGATCGAGCAGTACTGGGATTTGACGTTTCCGCCCGCCGACCATCGCTTCGAACGATCGGAATCGGATCTTGCGGATGAGATTCGCGAGCGGTTTTGCGCCTCGGTCGAGCGTCAGATGGTGAGCGATGTTCCGATCGGAGCCTTCCTGAGCGCGGGCCTCGATTCCTCGAGCATCGTAGCTGCAATGGCGCGAAAGCAGCCGGTGCGGACCTATACGATTACGTTTCCAGAAAAGTATCGCGTGGGAGAGACCACGATTGACGATCCCGGCGTTCCGCGGCGTCTGGCCCGCAAGTTGGGCTGCGAGCACCACGAGATCGTGGTTGAGCCCGACGTCATCGGTCTTTTGCCAAGTTTGACCTGGCACATGGACGAACCCACGGCCGATCCGGCGATTATTACCGCTCATCTCGTATGCCGTGAGGCGCGAAAGCACGCGACTGTGCTCTTGTCTGGAGTGGGTGGTGATGAGATTTTCGCGGGATACCGCAAGCACGTGGCGAACGCGTGGGCGGAAGAATATCGGCGCGTCCCGGGCTTTGCTCGTTCCGCCGCGGAGCGTGCTTTGCTCGGATTGCCGTCGCTGCGTGGGACGCGCATGAAAGGTTTCATGCGTCTGGCAAAGAAGATGGCCCGCAGCGCGGCGCTCAGTCCGGCGGAAGCCTTCATCAGAAACTGCACGTATCTCGATGCGCAGCAGAAGACAGACTTATACGCTCCGGAATCGCAGCAGGCGCGTGACTCGGATGACCGGCATCTGGCGGCGTTCGACAAAGTACGGCACGCGGATTTTCTCAACCAGATGCTGTATCTCGATACCAAGATTTTCATGACTACACTGAACCTGACTTATAACGACAAGATGAGCATGGCGTCGTCGGTGGAAGTGCGAGTGCCGTTTTTGGATCGCGAGCTTGCGGAATTTGTCGCCTGGAGTGTGCGGCCTGAGTGGAAGCTGAAAGGAAAATGGCGTCCGGTGACGAAGCATATCTTTCGCGAAGCGATGCGCAGCCTGCTGCCGGAGGAGGTCATGCGCCAGCCGAAGGCGGGTTTCGCGGCGCCGGTAGATTATTGGCTGGCGCACGATCTTCGTCCCATGGTGGACGATCTGCTTTCGGAATCGCAGGTCCGGCGCCGCGGTTTGTTCCGTCCGGAAGTAGTGCGCCGATATGTTGACGAGCATCGCCGCGGCGCGGAAGACTGGTCGATGCAGATCTGGCAACTGCTGACGCTGGAAATCTGGATGCAACTTTTTCTCGACGGCGGCGCGCGCTCCTTTGCTCAAAGGCAACTGGAAGCGCCTCAATTAATCCTGTCTCAACCCACGACGGCATGAAACAGCTTTTGCAAGATGCGCGCACGGGAGAACTCAGGATCACTGAAGTACCCGCTCCCCAACTGTTGCCGGGCTGCGTGCTGGTGCGGGTGGCAGCGTCGCTAGTTTCGGCTGGAACGGAGCGCGCGGCGGCTGAGTTTGCCGGCAAGAGTCTGCTGGCGAAAGCAAAAGCTCGTCCCGACCTGGCGCGCGATGTGTTGGCCAAGATGCGGCGGGATGGTCTGTTCTCGACCTTGCAGACGGTTCGGTCGCGCCTGGACCAGCCGCAATCGGTCGGCTACAGCAGTTCCGGAATGGTAGTGGCAGTTGGCGATGGCATCGTCGACATTAACGTCGGTGACCGCGTCGCGTGCGCTGGAGCGGGATTTGCCGTACACGCCGAATTTGCCTGCGTGCCGCGCATGCTGGTGGCGAAGATTCCCGAAGGTGGAGAAGCATCGCAACGTTCTTTGAACGTGAGCGTGAGCGTGTCGTACGAGGAGGCTGCCTTCGGGACGCTGGGAGCGATTTGCCTGCACGGTATTCGCACCGCTGAGATCGGGCTGGGCGACAGCGTTGCCGTGATCGGTCTGGGGCTGCTCGGACAAATTACCGTGCAGTTACTGCAAGCGGCCGGGTGCCGTGTCTTTGGAATGGATTTGTTGCGGCAGCGTGCCGATCTCGCGATCGCTAATGGAGTCGAGGCCGCCTGCACCAGCGCTCGTGATTTCCGCGATCTTTGTTTTCAGAAAACGGGTGGCATGGGGGTGGATTCGGTGCTGATTACGGCGGAGACTCCGAGCAGCGAACCGGTAAATTTGGCGGCGGAACTGGCTCGCGACCGCGCCATTGTGGTTGCCGTGGGTACCGTAGGCATGGAGTTGCAGCGCAAACTTTATTACGAGAAGGAATTAGATTTCCGGATTTCACGTTCTTATGGCCCGGGCCGTTACGATGCTGCTTATGAGCAGAAAGGCCGTGATTATCCGGTTGGACACGTGCGCTGGACGGAAACGCGGAATCTTGAAGCCTTTCTGCAATTCATCGCGGACGGAAAACTGAATCTGAACTCGCTGATCACGCACCGCTTTCCGATGGAACAGGCGACGCAGGCTTATGACCTGATTATGGGAAACACGCGCGAGTTTTTCCTGGGAACGCTGATTACTTGTGCGGACGCGGAGCCTGGCACCATTCCAGAATTGTCAGAGAGAATTCCCGTGGCCACTGTTGCGGCCTCGTCAGATTCTGTAGGTTTGGGCGTGCTGGGTGCGGGAAGCTTTGCGCAGAGCACGCTGCTGCCCGCGTTGAAAGCGGTCTCGGGTGTTTCGTTGGTCGGCGTCTGTAATGCGACCGGACCGCGAAGCCGGAGCGCGGCGGAGAAATTCGGATTCTCTTACTGTTCGAATTCAGAAACCGAGCTTTTGCAGGATCCGCAAATCAAAGCCGTTGTGATCGCTACCCGTCACAACCTTCATGCCAGCCAGTCGCTCGCGGCGCTGCGCGCGGGAAAGGCCGTGTTCTGCGAAAAGCCGCTTTGCCTGAACGAAGACGAACTGGCGGAGTTGGTGCGTGCCGCATCAACGGGCGGTTCGGCCGAGCACAATGCTCCGTTCCTGATGGTCGGGTTCAATCGCCGGTTCGCGCCCATGGCCGTGCAGTTGAAACAGTTCTTGGCGCAGATTCACGAGCCCGTGGCGATCCACTACCGCGTGAATGCGGGTTATATCCCAGCCGATCACTGGGTGAACGATCCCGAGCAGGGCGGCGGGCGCATCCTCGGTGAGGGTTGCCATTTTGTGGACTTCCTCTGCTTTCTCGCCGACGCGTGTCCGATTGAAGTGCAAGCGCAGAGCGTCGGCAATCCGGGCCAGTACAGCGCGGACAACGTCATTGCAACGCTCAAATTCGCGAATGGAACGCTGGGGACGATCAGCTATCTCGCCAACGGGGACAAGTCGGCCTCAAAGGAGCGCGTGGAAGTTTTTGGCGGCGGTTCGGTTGCGGTGCTCGAGGATTTCCGCCGCCTCGAACTGGTTCGAAACGGCCGCAAACAAATTATCCGTTCGCGATGGCGACAGGACAAGGGCCATAAAGCGGAGATGCAAGCATTCGTAGAAACACTTCTTGGCAAAACGTCGCCGCCCGTTTCGTTCGAACAGATAGTTTGCTCGACTCTGGCAACTCTTCGACTGCAAAATTCAGTCCAAATTGGACAACCTCTGACGATCGCATTGAGCGAGTTCGTGGCGGTTGCACTGCAGGAAAAATCCAGGCACTAACACTAACAATGGACAAAGGGAACAAAAGGAACTATCTGTAAATGTTGATTCTGGGCCTGAATATGTTTCATGCCGACTCTTCGGCGGCAATCGTCGAGGATGGCAAGATTGTTTTTGCCGTCGCTGAGGAACGGCTGAACCGGCACAAACATTTCGGCGGCTTTCCGGCATTGGCCGTGAAAGCGTGTCTGGACGCGGCAGGCGCGAAGATCACCGACGTCCAACACGTTGCCGTGGGGCAGGACAGCGACGCGAATCTCGCTAAGAAGGTGCAATATGCGCTGGCAAATCCGGCGAAGATACTGAACTTCATCAAGATGCGGCAACGCAAGGAGTCGATGCGTGACGTGCGTTCGCTGCTGGCGCAGGCGCTCGACGTCGAAACATCCACTCTGAAATTTCAGGTGCATCATCTGGAGCATCACATCGCGCACATCGCCAGCGCGTACTACTGTTCGCCATGGGAAAAGGCGGCGGGCTTCAGCTACGACGGTTCGGGAGATTTCGTCTCCACCATGACGGCGCGCTGCGAAGGTAATGAAATCGAGGTGTTCGACCGCGTGTTCCTGCCGCATTCGCTGGGCAGTTTCTATACCATGATTTGCGATTTTATCGGCTATAGAAAATATGGCGACGAAGGCAAGGTCATGGGACTCGCGCCCTACGGAAAAGAGACTTACGTTGACCAGATTCGCAAGATTGTCGCGCTTAAGAATGGCCACTTCCAACTCAACATGAGTTACTTCAAGCCGTTGGGGAGCAGCCAGGGAATGCAGGTATTGCCCGACGGAACCGTGTGCCTGGCACGGCATTTCGCGGACAAAATGGAAAAGCTGTTCGGCGCGCCTCGTGAACCGTACGCCGAGATTACGCAGCGCGACATGGATCTGGCCTATGCCATGCAATATTGTTTCGAGGAGGTGTTTTTTCATCTTGCGAACGAGTTGCACAAGCGCGTTCCCGAGGAGAATCTTGCCATGGCAGGCGGTTGTGCACTCAATAGCGTTGCTAACGGCAAACTGTTTTCCCGGACGCCCTTCCGGCGCACATGGATTCAGCCTGCAGCCGGCGATGAAGGCTTGGCCATCGGTGCGGCGTTACACACGTATCACTCGGTGCTAAAGCAGCCGCGTCGCGAGCAAATGAATCATGCCTACCTCGGGCCGGAGTTCTCCGAAGCGCAAATCGAATCGGCACTGAAGGGTGCGGGCGTAAAGCATAAGCGGCTGGATCGCGCGCCGCTGCTCGACTCGGTCACCGACCAAATGGTGCGGGGCAATGTGGTGGGATGGTTCCAAGGCCGCATGGAATGGGGGCCGCGCGCCCTGGGCAATCGTTCCATCGTGACCCACCCTGGCCTGCCCGGCATGAAAGATGTGTTGAACGCGCGCATCAAACACCGCGAGTGGTTCCGTCCGTTTGCGCCTTCTATACTTGCCGAAGCTCAGCATGAGTATTTCGAGCACGACCATCCGTCTCCGTACATGCTCCATGTCTACAAGATTCGTTCGGAAAAACGGAATTGTCTGAGCGCCGTGAACCACGTAGATAACACTGGGCGCCTGCAGACCGTGGCGCGAGAAGAGAATCCGCTTTACCACGATCTGATTCAGACGTTCGGCAGAAAGACCGGCATCCCGGTGATTCTGAACACGAGCTTCAACGAGAATGAGCCCATCGTGTGCACACCGCAGGAAGCTATCGATTGCTTCCAGCGCACGAAGATGGACGTGCTCGCCATTGGGCCATTTATCGCATGCAAGCCTGAGAGTAAGACTGAGGGCTGACGCATCGGCCATGCCTGAAACTCCATTCGCGGTAGCCGCGTCGTCCGCGCTAAGTCTGCGGAGAATCGCTGCCTGGCGCGGCATTCGAGCGCTGGCGTGGGACGGCGAGGTTCTCTACGGATGTCGCGGGTACGAAATTGTTCGCATTTCCGTTCTTGCGCAAACCGGCGAAGGCGCCGCGTGGGAGCCCGTGGCGCGCTTTCGTCCAGCGTGGTGGAGGAATCTAACATCGCGCAGCGCGCTGACATACCGCCTGGTGCGCGACGGCTTTCACGCGCTGGCCATTGTTGGTGGCAAGAATGACTCGACGATGGTAGGTGCGGTTCCGGGCGCTATAGTAACTCGAACTCCGGGCAGCGATGAGTTTCATGTTACTCATCGGATACAACGCGGTACACGCCCACTGCACGTCACCGCGGTTCCATCGGGAACAATTTACTGGGGCGAGTATTTCGACAATCGCGAGCGCGCGGAGGTGCACATCTACGCTTCCACCGATTATGGACGCACGTGGCAGGTTGCCTGCACGTTTCCAGCGGGAAGCATACGGCATATCCATAATATTGTTTACGATCATTGGGGCGATTGCTTGTGGATTCTGACAGGAGACGAAGGCGCGGAGTGTAAAGTATTGCGCGCTTCGTGCGATCTTCTGTCGGTAGGACTGCCGGTAGAACTCTCGGTAGAACGCGCGGTGGAAGTGGTGCTCTCCGGGAACCAGCAAGCGCGGGCTGTGGCTGCGGTCCCAACACAAAACGGTTTGTTTCTTTCGACGGACACGCCGTTCGAAAAGAACCACGTGTATCGGCTCGACTATCGATCCGATGGAACGGGGAATGTTCAGCGGGTCGGCGACCTTGCCAGTTCTTCAATATACGGTTGCCGCGTCGGCAAGGCGCTATTCTTTTCGACGATGATCGAGCCCAGCGCGGTGAACACGGTCCGTGATGTGCATATCGTCGGCTCGAGAGTCGGCTCCAACGACGGAACGAACTGGCAGGTGCTGGCCCGCTGGAAGAAAGACAGCTTGCCGATGCGTTACTTCCAGTACGGCAACGCTTTTCTGCCCGACGGCGAGAACACAACTCCCTATCTTGCCGCGACCACCGTTGCCGTCGAGACGGACGATCTGGTCACCACGCTCTGGGAAGTCGAATCGGCATGAGTCTCGTCCGCCGTTTGAACTATTACCGGCGAATCTTCAGCGCCTATCTTTTTTCCGGACTTGGTTCCGGTCGAAGCCACCTGACGTTCTGGCATGAGACTCCACAGATCAATCCTCGAGCGACCGCCAGCAAGCTCGGCGAGTACTACATGCTGTTTCGAGAGAAGGCGGACTACGCCGGGTCCTACGACGCTGACGGAATTCCCATGCTCGATTACCACGGAGCGATTGGCCTACAGTACAACCCGATCGCCATCGCACAGTGGGGGCTCGCGAACTTTAACTGTTCCTGCGAAACCGGCGACAAGGTGCGGTGGCAGAAGACGCTCAAAGCAGCCGACTGGCTTACCGTGAACCTGGAACAAAATTCTAACGGGCTTTGGGTGTGGAATCATCATTTTGACTGGGACTATCGGGACACGTTGAAGGCGCCATGGTATTCGGGACTGGCGCAAGGCCAGGGTGTATCGCTGCTTTTGCGGGCGCATGTGCATTCGAAAGATGAGAAGTATCGGGATGCGGCCGATCAAGCCTTTATCGCCCTCACGCAGCCCATAGCCGCGGGCGGGGTATTGTTTGAGGACGAAGAGAAAAATCTATGGATCGAGGAATATCTGGTCGACCCACCGACGCACATTTTGAACGGGTTCATGTGGGCTTTATGGGGAGTATTCGATTATTGGCGGGCACGCGCCGATGCCGCGGCCAAACAGATTTTCGATCGCGGGGTCGCGACTTTGCTGCGCAATCTCGTTCGATTCGATACCGGATACTGGTCGCTCTATGAACAATCCGGAACCCGGTTGAAGATGTTGGCGAGCCCTTTTTATCACCAGTTGCATAGCGTACAGTTGCGCGTGATGTCGGAACTGACCGGGGACGCTCGCTTTACGACGCTTGCCGAACGCTGGGAAGGTTACACGCAGCGGCGCAGCAACAGGGCCCGCGCCCTGGTCGAGAAAAGCGTTTTCAAATTGTTGCACTACTAGCGCCATGACCAGGAGATGGATACTAAAGGTCGCAGATCGTAGCGCCGGCATCTTGCCGGCTGTCTTGAGGGCGTCCCGCCCTCGGCGGGCGAGGACGCCCACCGGACAGCCGCCGAGACGGCGGCGCTACACTTTCCGGCGCAGCTCATCGTGAAGATTCTTTACGTCTCGCAATATTTTCCGCCTGAAATGGGAGCGCCGGCGGCCCGCGCCGATGAGTTATCCCGGCATTGGGCGCGGATGGGGCATGATGTCACTGTCCTCACCGGATTTCCCAATCATCCGACCGGTGTCGTACCTGAGGAATGGCGGCCGCGGTTCCACCAGCTTCGCTGCACAGAATGCGTCGACGGGGTGCGCGTCATGCGTACCTGGCTTTGGCCGTTGCCGAATCGAAAGGCGCACGAACGGATCCGGAATTACGCGTCGTTCTGTATTTCCGCTGCCATCGCCGGCCTCGATCTGCAAAAGCCGGACGTGATCATCGCGACCTCTCCCCAATTGCTGTGCGCCCTTTCCGGGTGGTGGCTGGCGTTGTGGAAGCGCGTCCCGTTCGTCTTCGAAGTGCGCGATCTTTGGCCGGAATCGCTCGCGGCCGTCGGTGTGGGCACCGAAAAAAACACGCTTTATCGCACGCTGCGGGCGATCGCGAGTTTTCTTTATCGCCGCGCCGACCGCGTCGTTGTGGTCTCTCCGGCCTTCAAGGACCACCTGATCCGGCACTACGGGGTTCCCGAAGCGAAGATTGTTATTGTCAAAAATGGAGTGGAGACCGATATTTTCCGGTCCGTCCCGGCAGCGGCAGAAGTGCGAACACAACTGCAGTCCGAGGATCGTTTCCTGATTTGCTACATCGGAACGATGGGCAATGCGCATGGACTGGAGACGTTGATCGCGGCTGCGGGGGAACTAACGACTGCTTTGCCGAAGGCAACATTTTTGCTGATTGGCGAAGGAGCGGAAAAGGAAAGAATCGAAAAACTCGCCGCTGCGGGCGGACTCACCAACATTCAATTTCTTGGGCAGCAGCCGCGGGCGCGGATTCCCGCCTATATCTCCGCCGCCGATCTCTGCCTCGTCATGCTGAAAAAGACAGAGTTGTTCAAGACAGTGATTCCCACCAAGCTGCTCGAATACATGGCCTGCGAGCGGCCCGTCATCGTCGCTGTCGACGGACAGGCGCGCCAGATTGTCGAGGAAGCAGGCGGTGGCGTTTACGCAGAGCCCGAAAACAGTAAAGCGCTGGTGGGAGTGATTCTCGATCTGGCGGCTAATCCGGAACGCCGGCGACAGATGGGAGCCAGTGGGCGGCAGTACGTGGTCAACAATCTCTCTCGCGAAAAAACAGCGCGTGACTACATCAAAGTGCTTGAAACGCTGGTGCGTTGAGCGAGGCCGTGAGGACCATCAAGGATGAACCGCAACCACGGCCAGCGCGGCGGACATGGATACGGCTGCGTCGGTTGTGCGATACACCGCCGCTTTGGCCGCACTTCCGGGAATAAACAAAATGTCGCCTTTAACCAGCGCCACGTCCGGCGCCTTGGCATAGAGCACCTTTTTGAGGTTGACAGGAATTTCCTGGACGCCATTCGGCGTCTGCCGCAGGATCCTGGTTTTATTCAAGGCGGAGGTGCGTGTGCTCCCACCGGCCAACGCGAGAGCTTTGAGAACGGAGAGGTTGGTATCCTCGATCAGAAATCCGCTCGGGTGCTGGACATCGCCCACAACGTAAACGATCCCAGCGCGAGAAACGATGATCATGTCTCCCGGCAAGACCTCCACATTACTCTGGGAATCTTCGGCGAGATTCGATGAAAGCTGTAGTTGGACTTTTTGCCCGGGATCACCGCGATGCTCAACGGTCACCATGCGTCCCGCTTTGTCGGTGAGTCCTCCGGCCAATGAAATCATGTCGAAAAGGTGGCGCTCGCCGGTCGCCGGGTAGGGTCCGGGGCGATTGACCTCTCCCAACATGGTGATGGCCTGCGAGGCGGATTCGTCCACGAAAATCGCAACGTGCGGGTTGCGGACGAAGCCGCCGTCTTCCAGCCTCTTTTGAATCAACTCCTGCGCCTCGTCGCTGCTCAAGTCGGCGACATGAACATAGTCAATCAGGGGAAGATAGATGTCGCCGGAGCCACTGATACGCGTCTTGGTGGAAAGGTCGGGCACTCCGAATACATTGACCTCAATCAGATCGCCGATGCCCAGCTTTGCATTGGAATTCGGCAGCAGTCCTGGCGGTTGGGGCATAGCGGTTTCTTGCGCAGGTGAGGACTGCGGCGTCTCCGCCGCAGAGGGTGTCTGAGCCACAAGGTGGAGGCTGCACAACCCAACCAGCACCAGATAAATGCCTCGCAAAAGGAAGCGGCGGTTCCACCCCGACATACTCAGACTCCTGAAGTGATTCGTGGGTCGAGTCTAACACACGCAATCGAGCGAAGACGGTGCAGATCGCGCGGTTACGCAGCCTTTGGATCATCGGAGGTTACCTAAAAAAGTTAACCAAGAGAGTTAACCAGATAAATTGCGTCCGGGAGTTGCTCAGCGGCAGTCGCCGGTTGTATAGTTTCTCGAAACCAATATTTGGATTCGTCACCGACGCCACGGAATGGGAAAACCCTGTCTGATGATTGACTGAAACTCACGTGTCATGCACGCGGTCTTAAGGGGCCAGTATTTTAAGCGGAAGGGACTTTAGATCTTGACGCTCCTGTTCTTTGCGTTATTTGCGTTCTCCCTGGTTGTGTCGTTTGTGGCCACCCGTGAAGTGCGAGATCTGGCGACTCGCAGAGGATGGGTTTCCGCTCCGCAAGATGGACGCCATGTCCACCAGTCGCCGCTCCCTCGTTTGGGAGGCGTTGCGATTTTCCTGGCGTTCTCGGTTAGCGTCAGCTTGTGGCTGGGGCTTTCCCTTGTTTTCCCCAGCTTACTCAAAGGACTCGCTCCCACCACACTTCTCCATATTTATGTTCCCGCCTGCCTGATTTTTTGTCTTGGTATCTATGACGATCTCCGCGGCGCAGGCCCGTATTTGAAGTTTGCCGTGCAAGCGATCGCCGCGGTGATGCTGTTCGCGGGCGGAATGCGCGTTCTCGATCTGCCGCTCATCTTTCCCCACTCCCTGCCATGGTTCGTCGGTTTGCCGTTGACGGTGTTGTGGGTGGTTGCGGTTACCAACGCCTTCAATCTTATCGATGGCCTGGATGGTTTGGCCGCCGGATCGGCTTTGTTTTCGACGTTGGTGTTTTTTGTTTGCGCGCTGGTCAATCGTTCATGGATGGAATCCCTGATGAGCGTAACCCTCGCGGGCGCCATCCTTGGATTCCTCCGCTTCAACTTCAATCCCGCTACGATTTTTCTTGGCGACTCGGGCAGCCTGTTCATCGGATTCATGCTCAGCGCGCTGGCTCTGGCGGGCGCGCAAAAAGCGCCTACCTTCGTCGCCGTTGCCATCCCCGTGGTCTCGTTCGGATTGCCCATTCTGGAAACGCTGATCTCCGTCCTGCGGCGGCTCATCAGCGGCCGCCCTATCCTTACCGCCGACCGCGAGCACATTCACCACAGGTTGCTCAAGATGGGATTTTCTCATCGCCAGGTGGTGATTGTTCTGTATGCCGTTTCCGCGGTATTTGCCATGCTCAGCCTCTTCCTGTTGTGGCCAACCGGCAGCACCGTGGGGTTGGTGCTGGCGGTCGTAGGGACCGGCATCTGGCTGGGCGTCCAGCATCTGAATTACCCCGAGTTTGGCGAACTGCGCCGGGTGGCCCAGCGCACTATTGACCAGCGGCAGATCGTGATCAACAATCTTTCAGTGCGCCGCGCGGTCGAGGAACTCAAAGTGGCCGCCGATTTCAACCAGGTGCGCAGCGTTCTCCTCGCTGCCTTCAATAGCAACGATTTTGACGCCTTCGATTTGCATCTGGAGCCGCTTGCCGGCGATCAAAAGATACCCACCGAAAACCACCGCCACTTTCACTGGAGCAAGTTTCCTCACATGATGGCAATCTCCCGCCAGCCGTTGTGGAAACTGACGCTGGATCTGGTGACAAGTTCCAACCAGCGCCGAGGTTCGCTGGTGGTCTCCCGCGCATACAGTCACCGTGACTTGCAACTCGATGTCAACCTGCTGACTTCCGACTTTCCGGTAACCCTCGCAGACGCCCTGGATCGCGTTCTGACCGTCCCGGGGGTTCTGGCGCCGGCCGCGCAAGGCGATGCGCCGTTCCTGGCCGCAAATCTCTAGCGGTGGTGAGGATCTTGCTGCCTTCCTTTCGTTCCCTGAGTTAATATGTAGGCAACTATGGATCGGAGCATTCGCGGATTGCCGGATCCAGTTGTCAGGCCCTCCAACGGAGAGCGTCGCCGTTGCGTTCGTCAAAAACTTCATACCCCCGTTTATGCCAGTTTCAACGGCCCGCACAGCGGCATAGTTCTGGATCTGAGCGAATTGCTCGATCTGCATGAAGAAGGCTTCGCTGTTCAAACCGCTGAACGGCTGGAAATGAACCGGGCCGTAACCCTGTGCCTTGATCTGCCGGAAACCAAAGGTTACATTCACGGCACTGGCCAGGTGATCTGGAGCGACGACACAGGGCGCGGAGGTATCCGGTTTTCCCCTTTGCCGGATAGTTCCCGCCACATACTGAAAGAATGGCTCTTTGCCAACCTGCTGATTGCCTGTTCCAATCACGCGGCTCGAACCGAGCAACTGGCGCGGCGCGAGGAAGAGAAACGACTCGACCGGGCGCTGGCGACTGATTTTCGTGCTACTGATTTTCCCACTGACGATTTTCACGCTACTGATTTTCGCACTAACGAATCGCGCACTATCTCCGACGAAGGCGCCACCGCGTCTTTATCTTTGTTGAAATGGGTACGCCACGAGATTCTCCGGATCGATGACGATTTCGGTGCCGTTCTGCAACTTATCACCGAGCGTGCTTTGAGTTTCACCGGAGCTAGCGGCGCAGCCTTGGCGTTTCTCACCGATGACGAAATGATCTGCCGGGCGCGCGCCGGTGAGACTGCCCCGCCTCTGGGTTCCTCCGTCGACGTAAAACAAGGGCTGTCCGGAGACTGCGTTCGCAGCGGGCTTCCCGTCAGGTGCGAAGACATCGACAACGATCCACGTGTCGACCCCCAAGTCGGTCGCGCACTGGGCATAGGTTCGCTGACGGCTGTGCCTATCGTATCCGGCGTCCGGGTAGTGGGCCTGCTGGAGGTTTTCTCTAACCGTCCGGGTGCCTTCACTCAAACGCATACAACGGTTTTGGAGGGGCTCGTCGAAATGATTCCCGGAGTCCATCCCGACAAGACACAGCGGCAAAGACCTGAGAATCCTGAGCCCGAAACTCTGAACGTGCCGGTAGCCGTGTCGCCGCTTTCGGAGCCACCATTATCGAAGCCATATTCGTGGGAGTTCGAGTCGGTGCCCGCGATTCGCGACGCCTTGAAAGACCGGCAGCCTGAGCCTCCCGAGCAACTCGGCCAGGGTGAAGGAGAAATGATTTCGGAGCAAATCCCGGAACAGGTGGTCGGGCAGGCTCCCAAGGCCGCGTCCACAGCTCCGTCTCGCCTGTTTAATCGCCTGCTGCTCGGTTTGGCCATGGCAGTTGTGGCGATGGTCGTCGGCTATCTGTTGGGGCCGGTGATCGAAAAGGGGATGATCGAAAAACGAGCGGTTGGTTCGCCGCAAGCATCGCCTCGGTCGTTAGCGGAAAGGGGTGAGGTGGTTTCCGCGCAACGCTCCGCCAATCAACACCCTGCCGATCAACGCCCATCGGGTCAGGGTGCGCAACTGAAGTCGCTTCCAGAACTGCGAGAACTTGCCAGTCAGGGAGACGCGGACGCACAGTGGCAGATGGGCGTTCGCTATCACAACGGCGAGGGCGCGCCGCAGGATGACGTGCAGGCTATGCAGTGGTATCTGCGTGCTGCCGAACAAGGCAATGTCGCCGCCCAGTCGGCGCTTGGCTCGTACTATTGGGCAGGGACCGGGGTTCCCAGGGATTTGTCCAGAGCCTACATGTGGTCTGAGATCGCGCTGGCCGGGGGGGACGAGAACAGCAAGTCCAAGCTCGAAGGGCTGGCTTCTCAAATGACACAATCGCAGGTCTCTGCCGCTCGCCAGCAAGCCGAAGAGTGGATCCACACTCATGGCCAACAAGCAAAATCCGAAGCCCGCTAAGGTGACATTCAGGTTTCCCGACAGCTTTGCGAAATCCAGACAGACCCAATCCACCAGCCGTAGAATCTATATGTGGCTACACTGCGCGATACTTTGACGGCTGACGAACGCGTCCGCGAAGCCGATCCTGCCCTTTGGGAAAAGCTGGATCGCAATCGCGTGCGCTGCTATGCCTGCGGCCACTGCTGCCCGATCCCCGACGGACAACCCGGCGTCTGCAAGGTTCGCTTTAACCGCGGTGGCACGCTCTACGTTCCCTGGGGCTATGTCGCCGGAGTGCAGTGCGATCCGATCGAAAAGAAACCATTTTTCCACGCCTACCCCGGAGCCCTCGCCTACAGCTTCGGAATGTTGGGCTGCGACCTGCATTGCTCCTATTGCCAGAACTGGGTTACTTCTCAGGCCTTGCGCGACCCGGACGCCGTCTCACCGCCGCTTGAGGTCGATCCCGATCTGCTGGTCAAAGACGCGCTGGCCCAGGGCGCAAAAGTGGTGGTCAGTACGTACAACGAGCCGCTGATCACCAGCGAATGGGCGGTCGCTGTTTTCCGCCAGGCCCGGCAGGCGGGCTTGCTGACCGCGTATGTTTCCAATGGCAACGGGACTCCGCAGGTGCTCGAGTACATCCATCCCTGGATCGATCTCTACAAGGTGGACCTCAAGAGCTTCGACGATCGTCACTATCGCCAACTGGGCGGACGCCTGCAACCGATCCTCGATACCATCCGCAGCTTGCACCGCATGGGTGTTTGGCTGGAGATCGTTACCCTGCTCATCCCCGCCTTCAACGACAGCGACGACGAACTGCGGAACCTGACCGCTTTTCTCGCGGATGTCTCGCCCGACATTCCCTGGCACGTCACCGCGTTTCATCAGGACTACAAGATGACTTCGCCCGCCGATACTCGTCCTCAAGATCTGCTGCGTGCTGCCGCCATCGGCCGCGAAGCTGGGTTGCGCTACATCTACGCCGGCAACCTTCCCGGACAGGTGGAGGATCTCGAAGATACGCATTGCCACCATTGCGGCGAGTTGCTGATCCAGCGCTACGGATACTCGATCGAAAAATACAAGTTGACGCCGCAAGGCGATTGCCCGGCCTGCCATACGCCGCTCCCGGGCCGCTGGTCGACGACGTTTGACCGACAGATCGCGTCGAGGCCTTTTCTGCCCCGCAAGCGCGCGCCACTCGTTAAAATTCTTTCGCAACCTTAGGAGCCCGTGAGGGTGGGATCAGGATTCGTATCAGGGCACGCCTCCAGGCGTGCTGAGAACGGTTAGAATGAATGCGCCTTCAGGCGCTGAATCTCGGCTCAGGTTCAGCATCAACATTCATGCGCGCGATAAGAGTGACAAAAAGATCGCTGCTGGCCATCTTATTGTGTCCAATCTTATTGGGATTGGGCCTCGGCTGTTCTCCGCGTGATTTTCTTTCCCGCCGCCTAGCCGCCGACTTGATCTCGGCCTCGGACGCATTCAAAGCTCCGCAACTGTTCTGGCTCAGGACAGGCACCGTTTCCAACAAGGATTTCGGCTCTCCCGACTACCTGGTGCTGCAGCGCCGCGGATGGATTATCGGCACCGAGCAGCCCTGTCCCGCCAACGTCAATCCTCCGCCTTGCTGGGATGTAGCCCTCACACCTCTCGGAGTGGATACGATTCGGCCCCTGATTTCCAATGCCCCTCCCGACAACGGACCCGACAATGGCCCGATGGCAATTCAAGTCGCGCGCCGCGAATTGCTGAGCATAGACGGAATCAGCAAAGCTGGCAACTTTGCCGATGTCGAGTTCGTATGGCATTGGGTCCCCCTGAATCCGGTGGGTACGGCGCTGCACGACAGTGGAGTCCACTACCGTTCGACCGTGGGATTCCGCGGCTATGACGACGGATGGCGCGTTGTGGAGCAAGCCGCACCCAGCAACCAGCCGCTCGATGAAGCGCTACGCAACGCCGAACCCACCACACCGTAGGCGTCACGCAAGAATATCCATCTCCAACGTTCCACTGCAGGTAGCCTGATTCTGAGCACGGCCAACCAAAGCCGTGCCTCGCGGCTTCCAACGCAGCAAGAGCATATTCAGCAGCTTCTACGGAGGTTCAGCTTGAGGATCGCTCGCTTCGTCTGCCTTGTCGCTTGCGTTTCCGTTTTGCGGGGAAGTCTCATCGCGCAATCGCCGCAACCGTCACTCACAATCTATAACGAGGATTTTGCTGTTGTGAGGCAGGAAATCCCGCTGGACTTGAAGTCCGGCGAAAACCAGGTCAACGTGAGTGACATCACCATGCACCTGGAGCCCGACTCCGTCATTCTGCGCGATCCCACGGGCAAGCACGCGCTCCGGGTGCTGGAACAGAATTATCGCGCCGATCCCATTTCAGAGCCTATGCTGCTTTCGCTGTACGAAGGCAAGACGATCGATTTCGAAGCTCCGGGGCAAATCATCAAAGGCAGAATCATCCGCAGCGGATATACGCCGCGCAACTATTTTTCGATGAACCGCTATGGCCAGGAGTACTACCCGAACGGTGGTGCCGCGGACCAGCCCGTCATCGAGGTCGACGGCCAATTGCGCTTCAGTCTTCCCGGGACGCCCGTTTTTCCCAGCCTCACCGACGACAGCATCCTGAAGCCTCGCCTGGAGTGGATGCTCGCTACCAACAAAGCCGGGAAATTCCCTGCCGAGCTTTCCTATGTGACCGGCGGCATGAGCTGGCAAGCCGACTACAACATCGTCGCGCCGGAGAAGGGGGACCTGGTGGACATCGTGGGCTGGGTCACGATGGATAACCAGACCGGCAAGACCTTCGAGAACGCGCGCATCAAGCTTATGGCCGGCGACGTGAACAAGATTCAGCCGGGACGGAATCTCGATAGGCTCGAAGCTTATGCGCAAATGGGTATGGCCGCAAGAAATGTCGCACCTCCCGTTACCGAGAAAGCCTTCGACGAGTACCATCTCTACACGCTCGAACGCACCACTACGCTACGTGACCGCGAGACCAAGCAGGTGGAATTCATTCGGGCGCCGGGGGTAGCCACCAAGCAGCTTTACATTTACGACGGCGTCAAGGTCGATGCCAATCGCTACAACGGCTGGGACTGGGAAAATTTCCGCAACGATCGTTCTTATGGCACCGAATCCAATCGCAAGATTTGGGTGATGCGTGAGTTCGTCAATTCGGAGGCGAACCACCTCGGCATGCCGCTGCCCAAGGGACGCGTCCGCTTCTACCGCCGCAACGACGACGGCCAAATCGAATTCACCGGCGAAAACGTCATTGATCACACGCCCCGCGACGAGACGGTCCGCATCTACACCGGCAACGCGTTCGATCTTACCGGGGACCGCGTTCGCACCAACTATTTAGTGGACGAAGGTAAGCGCACGGCGACCGAATCGTTCGAAATCAAAGTGCGCAACCACAAGAAAGAACCGGTGGATGTCCGCGTCGTCGAACACCTGTATCGCGGGCAGAACTGGGAAATTCTATTGCCTTCCACCGGCTACAAGAAGACCGAAGCTCACACCATCGAGTTTCCATTGACCATCGCTCCGGACGGCGAGAAGACGATTGTCTATACCGCTCACTACACCTGGTAAGAATCGTCGCTACGGGTGCACTCAGTGGCGCGCGCCAGCCGTCTGCAGTTGAGCAACTTTCAAGCGCGGCGAAGCCTGCTGGTAGCGGGCGATGCCCTGGTAAAGCGCTTCCGCGATTTGCTGGCGGTATGCCGCGGTCTGCAGGTTGTGCTCGTCCGTGGGGCTGCTCACAAAGGAAATCTCGGTAAGAATCGAGGGCATGGTCGTGCCCGTCAACACGGCAAAAGCCGAATCCTTGATTCCCCGGTTGCGGATGTCCGGGCTGCGGGTTGCCAGCGTGGCATACAGCGACCGCTGAACACTGGCCGCCAGGCGCCGCGACTCTTCAATCTTTTCATGCAATCCATCGGCCGATAACGTCACCGGCGTAGGCTTGGTGAAAGTTCCATCGTCGTGCTTCTCGACTTCCCGCGACCCGGGCGCCGAAAACAGATTCGTGTAGTAAGTCTCAACCCCGCGCGCCGCCGCCGAACTGCTGTAATTGGCATGAACGGATACAAACAGATCGGCCTGTGCCTGGTTGGCAAAATCGGCGCGCTGTTCGAGAGGCAAGTAAGTGTCGGCGCTGCGTGTGAGCATTACTTCCGACCCCAGGCGTGACTGCAACAACTTGCCCAGGCGCTGGGTTACGTCGAGCACGAGATCTTTTTCCAACAACCCCTGCCGTCCAACCGTCCCCAGATCCCAACCGCCATGGCCGGCGTCAAGCACGATACGAAATTTGCCGCTTCTCGCCGGCAAGGGCTGGTCTGACGCCTTCGCCGCCAGCGGCGCTACGGGAGCCGTTTTTGCCGGAACCGGCGCTGCTGCGTCCACAGAGCTAAAGGGCTGGTTGGCGGCCACTTGGTTCGGAGCAATCTCGCTCGGAGGGATGCCGCCGCTGGTCGAAGTTCTCTTGCTCGTTTTCTCGCTCTGGCGCAGTTCAACGATCAGGCGATACGGGTTCGATTCCATGCTGACGGAGAAATTCGATCCGTCTTTGGTATCGAGGACCACCCGTGTTACTCCGGCGACGGGCTGACCAATCCGCACGCGCGTCAGCAAAGCATCGCCCACGTCCATTGTCTTTCTATTCAATTCGGGCGGCAGAAGTGTATTGTGCAGATCGAAGTAGATACGCTCCGGCGACATCAAACGGTGCACCTCATACGGCACCTGGTCCTCCATGTCGATGACCACCGTGCTTCCTGTGGACGAAGACCAGTGACGTACTCCGGTGACCTTCGGCAGTCCCGATAACTTGTTTCCCGCCACCGCGGTAAGTGGCGCCGCATCGGCGCCGAGCTGTTCCGGATTCATCAGATTGTCGGAGACGGCGGGAGATTGCACAGCCGCCGTGGGTGCGGGCGCTGTTGTTTCCGTCCGCGGTGGCGCCGCGATCTTCGTATCTGCCACTTTTGTAGACGGCGCTTTGCCATGCTCTTGCATTCCCCACCATGCGCCCGCCGAAAATAAGGCTGCTACCAGCATCAGCCCCAGGACGACGCTCAATCCGGGATGCGAACCGCCGGCCCGAGAAAGACGTTCCAGGAAGGGCGGGGTTTCGGCGAAGTTTGCGGATTCGCCGTCAAACTCGTGGCTGATAAGATATTCGCCTTCGTCGTCGATGTCGGTCTGATGCAAGTCCTGCGCCGGGGAAAAAACGGCAGGCTGCTCCACCACGGGTGGTACGGGAGCCGTGGGCGGTGGAGTCTGCGGCATTGCGGAAGATAAAGTTGAAGATGAAGTCGGGGCCAGTCTCGTCTCTTCGCCGATTTCAGTGGTGCGAATCGCCCTGTCGGCATCTACCGGAACGGTCGCGCCCGGCTTTACTCGTAACACGTCGTCAGCCACGTTCGAAAGCCAGTGGACGCGGCGATCCTGATCCTCGGGTCTGAGCGCGGCAAGAACCAGCTCGGCAAACAGATCGAAACAGCGAATGTCCCGATCGGTGAACGCCCACGGAGTTCGCGAGAAAGCTTGCAGCACGCCCAGTTGCTCGCGCCGGCCACGCAAGGGAACCAGCACGGTCGAGCGAGCTCCCAATTCACAAGCAACGTCGTGCTCGACGCGCGCGTCGATCTCACAATCGTCACACCGCAGAATGCGTCCCGATTCCAGGCAGTCCTGCAGAAACTCGGATGCGATCAGGTGAACGCCGCGCTCGATGCTAAATGGTCCGAAGGCGGCGCGGCACACCATGTCAGACCGCTCCGCAAGTGCCACAACGATGCCATCGGCCTGTGTGATTGCCTGGGCGCGAGCGCAGATTAGTTGGAGAACTTCGTCGAGAATGAAGCGTTCAGTCTCGAACAAGTCGCGATCGGTACCGCGCCCCGAGGCCGAGCGCCGGCTCCGGATTTGCTCGTGAAGACTCGAAAAGGCCAGCAGGGCGCGCAGCGCTTCCTGCTGCGCAATTGATTCCAGGACGCGATTGCCCTCCTGCAGCGGAGATGTCGTCGCGTCCCAGTCAACTCGGTTTGGGTTGGCACTCATGCGGGCGCTGTCAGGACCTTCAAAAGCGAGTATTTCATCGTAACCTGGACTTGTCGAAAGGCCCATTCACAGCGCCGAAAACTCACAGAGCGCCGAAAACTCAAAGCACTGGAGACTCCAGAGCACTGAAAAATGTTTCAGGCATCGCTTCATCAATGCCGCAAACGCTTTGATATCAGTGCCCCTCTGCGGATTGGGTAACTCGTTCGACCCCGTCCCAAACCGCCTCCGTTCCAATTCTCAGGGTAATGGTCTGATGCGGGTATCGCAATGTCCGTTGGTACACGTCCGATAAGCTTTTAAGCGCCTAAACCCACGCAGTTTGAGGCGGGACCCCGAGCTACGACCCTTTAGATTTTGCCCTCCGCCGCGAATCGCCCTATGGTTAAGTGCAGCTCCAAAAAGTCCGGAGATTGAAGGCGTAATGATAACGATCAGGATAGTGCCCGACACAGTCGACCAGGAGAAGCCGGAAAAGCTAAAGAAATCCAGCTGGTGGCGTCGCGGAGCGGTGACAGCCAGCCTCGCGGAGGCAGCCGTCACGGCGTTCCGAGGCTGCTGGCACGGCAGAATGAGTTGGCCAGTTGCTGTGCGGGGATATTCCTATCGGATTTGCCTCAGCTGCGGGGCGATGCGCCTGTTCGACGAGAAAACCTTCAGCGCGTTTGGCCCGTTCCGCTACGACCTGGAACAACTGATCGCTTGGGAAAAATCCGCGAACCGAAATCCCGCCCCATGAGGGGAGGGAAGACGAGGAGTGGGTAGATTCTCAAGCCCGGCGCCTCACCTACGGCTTCGCCGCGCGCGCTCCGACCGGCTGGTTCTGATTCTTGTACCACTCCACGGTGCGGCGCAGACCGTCTTCAAAATTGACCAGGACCTTGTATCCCAAATGCTTTTGCGCCAGGGTGATATCCGCCAGCGAATGTTTGATGTCGCCACTGCGATCCGGACCATACTGGACGGCGCCGGTGTAACCAGTCAGCTGCTTCAGAGCGGCGAAGGTTTCATTCAGCGTAATCCGCCGGCCGGTGGCGCAGTTAAACACGCGCCCCGCGCATTCCGCCGCCGGAGCCGAGCAGGCCAGCAGGTTGGCCGAGGTGGCATTGTCGATGTAGGTGAAATCGCGGCTGGTTTCGCCATCGCCGAAAATCGTGGGCTCTTCGCCACGCAGCATCTGCATACTGAATTTGGCAAGTACGCCCGAATAGGTCGAAGAAGGATCCTGCCGCGGCCCGAAAATATTGAAGTAGCGCAAACAGACTGTCTCCAAGCCGTAGCAACGGTAGAACGAGCGCATATAGCACTCACTGGCGAGCTTGGCCACAGCGTACGGCGAGATCGGATTGGGAGTCATGCCCTCATGCTTCGGAAGCGTCGGAGTGTCCCCATACACCGACGACGAAGCGGCATAGATCACGCGCTTCACTTTCGCGTCGCGCGCAGCCACAAGAATATTCACCGTGCCGTCAACGTTGGCGCGATTGCTGCTGATTGGGTCCAATACCGACTTAGGGACCGAAGGAATGGCCGCATGGTGCAGCACGTAGTCGACATCAGCGCACGCCTTGTGCACGGCATCCAGATCGAGAATGTCGGCTTCGCGGAAGTCAATTTGGGAGAGCACGTCGGTCAGGTTCTCGCGCCGGCCGGTCTCAAAATTATCGATTCCACGGACTTGCTCGCCGCGATCGAGCAGCGCGTGCACCAACGAAGATCCTATAAAGCCAGCGGCGCCGGTTACGAGATACTTCGCCATATGCTTTCAATGATAACGGATGGATTGCCCGCCAGGCACGGGAAGCCGGTGACCAGAGTAACCTCACTCCAACCTTGGAGGGACACCCTAACGACGCGCTCAGGCCGCAGGGAACTGCGATAACGAACCGCGAATCCGACTCCAGAGTTCCTCTTTACCCGCGCCCGTCTTAGCCGAAAACGGCAGGACGGGTACCCCTGGATACGCCTGCCCGAGCCTGTGCATCGCCTGCCGCAACTGGTTGCCAGACAGACGGTCGCACTTGGTGGCCACAATCGCATGCGGCCGTTCTCGGGACGCAAGAAACTCCAGCAACTGGCCATCGCTTTCCTGCGGAGGAATGTTCGAATCGACCAATGCCAGGCAGAGCGCCAGGCTCGATCGCTGGTGAAGGTACGGATCCACAAACCGAGCCCAGTCGGCGGAGATTTCGCGTGAAACCTGGGCATAGCCGTATCCCGGCAGGTCGGCAAAAAGCGCATCGGGTTTGGGCTGCCCCGCCCGGCGGACTTCGTAAAAGTTAATGCTCCGCGTGCGTCCCGGAGTATTGCTGGTGCGCGCCAGTTTCGCGCCCACGAGCGCATTGATCACGCTGGATTTCCCAACATTCGACCGTCCAAGAAACGCGATCTCCGGCACGGTGGGAGCAGGGAAGTGCGTCAAGTCACTCGCCGAAAGCATAAATCGCGCCAGAATCCGCATACAGACAGTTTCCCGTGTTTGGGTTGCGACTGGCAAGCGGAGAGAAGAAATTAGGTTAGCCGGCAGTAGAAAAAACCGCGATTCGGGCTGGTTTGGGGAAGGGCACGACTTCAACGTCGGAAGCATTTAGGCGGGCAATCCACAGGCCGGCAATCCTTAGGCTGCCAATCCTTAGGCTGGCAATCCTGACGCCGGCAACCTTCCGGCCTTGGCCAACTGTCTTCTTTGGTTTCATTTACAAAAGATTGTCGTACAGATAAATAAGTACAATAATACATGCACAAAATGTTTCACGTGAAACATTGTGGAACATTCCGGGAATTGCGCCGGGAATTGTGCCCTTCCTACTGCCGGGCCGTGGGAATCTCCGGGGCGGGTGGCGTGGCGATGGGAGCCATGGTCTCGGCCTCCGAGGGCATCTGCGGCAGCGGGCCTTCGAGGGCGACGGCCAGCACCTGGTCCATGTTGTCCACGAAGTGCAATTTCATGGCGGTGCGCAGGTTTTCGGGGACCTCGGCGACGTCTTTTTCGTTCTCTTGCGGCAGGATTACTTCGAACAAACCGGCGCGATGGGCGGCCAGAAGTTTTTCCTTTAGTCCGCCGATGGGCAGCACCTTGCCGCGCAGCGTAATCTCGCCGGTCATGGCTAGATCGCGGCGCACGGGAATCTTGCTCAGCGCGCTGGCCAGGGCGGTCGCGATAGTGATGCCGGCGGAGGGGCCGTCCTTTGGAATCGCGCCTTCGGGGACGTGCACATGAATATCGAGGTTGCGGTAGAAGTCGCGGGGTAGCCCCAGGCGCGCAGCGCGCGAGCGGATGTAAGACATCGCAGCCTGCGCCGATTCCTGCATGACGTCGCCGAGCTTGCCGGTCAAGGTGAGCTTGCCTTTGCCGTCGACCACCGTGGCCTCGGTGCTGAGGATTGAGCCTCCGACTTCGGTCCAGGCCAGGCCTGTTACCAGGCCGACTTCGCTTTTTTCGTGGGCCAGGGTGTCGCGGAATTTCAGCACGCCGAGATAGTCGCCAATCTTGTCCGACTGGATCACGGCCGAGAAGTCCGCGCCTTCTTTTACCACCTTGCGCGCGACCTTGCGGCAGATGTTGCCAATTTCCCTTTCCAGGTTTCGCACCCCGGCTTCGCGAGTAAAGCCGCGAATAATCTGGCGGATCGTCTCGTCGGAGAACTGCACGTTCTTCTCCGTCAGCCCCGCCTGCGCCATCTGCTTCTTTACCAGGAACTGTTTTGCGATCTCGACTTTTTCCGGTTCCGTGTAACCGTGCAGGCGCAGTACTTCCATGCGGTCCTGCAGGGCGGGCGGAACGGTGTGAATCACGTTCGCGGTGGCCACGAAGAAGACCTGGGACAAGTCATATTCGACGTCGAGATAGTGATCGACGAACATGAAATTCTGTTCGGGGTCGAGAACTTCGAGCAGCGCCGCCGAGGGATCGCCGCGGAAGTCCATCGACATCTTGTCGACTTCGTCGAGCATGAAGACCGGATTCTTGGTGCCGGCCTTTTTCATCATCTGGATGATCTGGCCAGGCAGGGCGCCGATGTAGGTGCGGCGGTGGCCGCGGATTTCGGCCTCATCGCGTACGCCGCCGAGCGACATACGCACAAATTTGCGGCCCGTAGCTTTGGCAATCGACATACCCAGCGAAGTCTTGCCTACGCCGGGAGGCCCGACGAAACAGAGAATCGAGCCCTTGGGATTTTTCACCAACTGGCGGACGGCTAGAAACTCAAGGATGCGCTCCTTGATTTTCTCCAGGCCATAGTGATCTTCATTCAGAGTTTTCTCAGCCCGCGTGATGTTGCGGATTTCTTTCGACCGCTTCTTCCACGGCACTGCCAGCAGCCAATCGAGATAGTTGCGAGAGACGGTGGACTCGGCCGACATGGGCGGCATCGCTTCCAGCTTCTTCAATTCCTGGATCGCCTTGTCGCGAACTTCCTTCGGCATACCCGCGGATTCGACCTTCTTCTTCAATTCGTCGAATTCGCTCTTCTCGCCGCGGCCAAGTTCCTTTTGAATCGCTTTAATTTTTTCGTTGAGGTAATACTCTTTCTGCGCCTTTTCCATCTGCCGCTTTACGCGCGACTGGATGGTGCGGTCCATGTTGAGCTTCTCGATTTCCACGTCGAGCACGTCGCCGATGCGGTTCAATCGTTCAGCGGGATCGAAGATTTCAAGCAGTCCCTGCTTCTCTTCGATCGATAGCTGCAGATTCGCGGCGATGGTGTCGGTCAGCTTGGCCGGATCTTCCATGCGCACGGCGGCGATCATGGTTTCGTAGTTCAGCGACTGGCAGAGCTTTACGTACTGCTCGAACATGCCGGTGACGCGCTGCATGCCCGCTTCAATCTGCGGCGTCGTCTCGGTGGCATAACGGGCGACGCGCACGGTGGCCTGCAAAAAGCCTTCGGTTTCGACGACCTGCAGAATCTTGCCGCGTTCGATGCCTTCGACCAGCACCTTGATATTGCCGTCGGGCAGCTTCAGGCTTTGCACGATGTTAACGATGGTTCCGACCTGGAAGATGTCGCCGGCTTTCGGTTCGTCGATCGAGGCATCGTGCTGGGTCGCGAGAAATATTTTCTTATCGCTGGCCAGGGCTTCTTCGAGAGCACGCACGCTGGACTCCCGGCCCACCACGAACGGAGTCATCATGTAGGGAAAGATGACCACGTCCCGAATGGGCATCATCGGCAGTTTCTTGCTCTCGAATTTTTCTTTTGGGTTCGACAACGCGTTCTCCCGTTTCTGGTCGCTTTAGGTTACCGCAGTTTATAGTGCATCTCACAAGTGCCGTTCAGCCTTGAGAGCGCGCCCCTCAGCGGCTAAAGCCGCGTTTCTGAAGGCCCTGATCGGCACAGCTAAAGCCGTGCCCTACCCAAAACCCTAGCTTGCCGCTTTTTCGATCATGGCCAACGAGACGTTGCGCTTCTCCACCATCTCGCGGGTCACCTCAAACTCTTTTACCTTCTTCTGGCTGGGCAGGCTATACATCAATTCCAGCATGAGCTCTTCGAGAATCATGCGCAAGCCCCGGGCACCTACCTTACGGGCCATGGCCTGGCGCGCAATCGCCCGGTTCGCGTCCTCGCTAAACTTCAGCCGGACGTTTTCGAACTCGAACAGCCGTTGGTATTGTTTCACAATCGCGTTCTTTGGGCGCGTCAGAATCTCGACCAGCGCATTTTCGTCCAGTTGCTGCAGGACGCCCATCACGGGCAGGCGCCCGACAAACTCGGGGATGAGGCCGAACTTGATCAGATCTTCCGGCTGCGCTTCGGAGACGAGTTCAAAGTTACGCTTCGAGATCATGCCCGCTTCTGTTTCCTCGTCTTCTCCCACGCGGAAGCCGAGAGCCTTCTTGCCGATGCGCCGCCCGATAATTTTTTCGAGGCCGACGAAGGCGCCGCCACAAATAAAGAGAATATTCGTGGTATCGACGGGCGTAAATTCCTGATGCGGATGCTTGCGTCCGCCTTGCGGCGGAACGTTGGCGATCGTGCCTTCCAGAATTTTGAGCAGTGCCTGCTGCACGCCCTCGCCCGACACGTCGCGGGTGATCGAAGGATTTTCGTCCTTGCGGCCGATCTTGTCGATTTCGTCAATATAGATGATGCCGGTCTGAGTGCGGCTTACGTCACCTTCGGCCGCCTGCAGAAGTTTCAGGATGATGTTCTCAACGTCTTCGCCAACGTAGCCGGCCTCGGTCAACGTGGTCGCGTCCACGATTGCGAAGGGGACATCGAGCATGCGGGCGAGAGTTTGCGCCAGCAGCGTCTTGCCGGTTCCGGTCGGCCCAATCAGCAGAATGTTCGACTTGGTCAACTCCACGCCATCGCCGCTGCGCTGGCGATTCATGTAGATGCGCTTGTAGTGGTTATAGACCGCGACGGCCAGCTTCTTCTTGGTCTGTTCCTGTCCGATGACGTACTCGTCGAGGAAGGTCTTGACTTCCAGCGGCTTGGGCAGTTGGTTGGGGACTGCAGCCGAAGGTGTCGCGGTGCGGTCGTCCTCGAGGATGGAATTGCAGACCGCGACGCACTCGTCACAAATGTATGCCCGGGGATAGTCACTCGGCGATGAGATCAGCTTTGCGACTGCGTCCTGCGACTTGTGGCAGAACGAACAGCGCAACATCTCATCCGAACCCGATCTGGTTTTCACTGCCGCACTCCTTTTCTTCCTACCTCAGCCGCCCTGACGTCCGACCCACCTCATCGTCGCGAGCACCGCGGCGTTGGGATGGGGCACCTGGTTCTGTTTCCGGGCGGAGACGCGGCAAGCCGCGTCGAATTGCCGATCATATCCTCTATCGGGTCTTATAGATGATATCGTCGATGATTCCGTACTCTTTAGCCTGCTGCGAATTCATAATGAAGTCGCGTTCCACGTCCTTTTCCACTTTATCCAGCTTCTGGCCGCTGTGCTTGGCCAGTAACTGATTAGTAATCTCCCGCATGCGGAGAATTTCACGGGCATGAATGTCGATGTCCGTGGCCTGCCCCGACAACCCGCCCATCGAGGGCTGGTGGATCAGGATCCGCGAATTAGGCAACGCCAGCCGCTTTTTCGCCTGTCCAGCCGAAAGCAGCAGCGCCGCCATGGAAGCGGCCTGACCAATGCAAATCGTGGTCACGTCGTTCTTTACGTACTGCATGGTGTCGTAGATCGCCATGCCCGCGGTGATCGATCCGCCCGGCGAGTTGATGTAGAGCTGGATGTCTTTTTCCGGATCTTCCTGCGCCAGGAAAAGCATCTGAGCGATCACCAGGTTGGCAATGTTGTCATCAATCGGCGTGCCAATAAAGATGATGTTGTCGCGGAGCAGCCGGGAATAAATGTCATAGGCCCGTTCGCCCCGTCCGGTTGACTCGATCACCATCGGCACGAGCATCATTTGCGCATCATTGGATCGCGTATTCACGTTCACCCTTTCCACACTCCGGCCCTGAAGTCGGTCTAGCGGCTCAGGGGAGGATCGAAATGGTCCGCGTCATTACTGTCTATTACGCGGACTGGCGATACAGAAATTCGAGGGCCTTGTCGTTGCGGATTCTTGTTCGTATCCTATCGAGGCTCCCATCCCGTGTCAAACGAGCGCGTACTGCTTCAGATGGTTGTTTTGATTGTCTGGCCAGCGCTTCCAGTTCCCGATTCAACTCCTCGTCGCTGACGTGTACGTTTTCTTCCTCCGCCACTCTTTCGAGCAGCAGCGCAGCCTTTACATCGTGGATCGCCTGCTCGCGTTGCCCCGCGCGCAGGCGGTTCAAATCCATTTTCTTCATCTGCTCAGCGGTCAGGCCTTGCGCCGCCAGCGCGCGCAGTCCGCGCTCCAGCCGGATGTCGATCTGCTGTTCGATGAGCGAATCGGGGACTTCGAAATCGTTGCGCTGAATCAGTTCGCCCACCAGTTTGTCTTTGGCTTCATGTTCGGCCTGGTGTTTGCGCTCGGATTCCATTTGCTCGCGAATGGTTTTGCGAACATCGTCCACTGTCTGGAATTCGCCCAGCTGTTTGGCGAATTCGTCGTTCAGTTCCGGAAGGCTCTTTTGCTTGATCGCCTGCACCTTCACCACGTAGGTGAAGGTCTTTCCGGCCAGGCGCTTGTCCTGCGTATCCTGCGGATAATTCACGTCGAAGGTGCGCTCATCTCCGGGGATGGTGCCGCGGAGGTTTTCGGTGAATTCCGGCATTGTGTTCTGGCCCGCGATTTCGACCAGCACTTCATCCATGTGCACGGGCTGGCCCTCGCCCGACTTTTGTTCGGCCGATTTTGGTTCGGCCTTGGGATTGCCATCGAGCGAGACCTGCGCGAAATCGCCGTCGGCAAGGGCGCGGCCCTCCACTGGATTGAAACTGGCATGACGCTCGCGCAGTTCGGCGAGCGCCTGCTCCACGTCGGCTTCGGAAACCGCGACCTCCGACGTATCGGCGCGCAGCTCTTTGTAGCCTTGCAGCTTGATTTCCGGCAACACTTCAAAAGCCGCCTTAAAGCGCAGCGGCTCTCCATCGTGCAGGTGCAGGTCGGTCACCCGCGGCTGCGATACCGGATGCAGGCTCAACCTCTCGGCCTCCTGCCGGAAGAAGCGCGGAATCAACGCTTCGACCATGTCGGTCTTGATCTCTTCGGAAAAACGCTGGCGGATGATCGATGCCGGAACATGGCCGCGCCGGAAGCCGGGAATGCGCGCCATCTTCTGATATTTCTGGATCAGAGAGTCGGTCTGCCGGTTGACATCCGCGACCGGGATCTCGACCTGAATCTCGCGCTTGGTGGCGCTTTCTTTAACTGCGCCATTCGGCGTTGTTTCCTGGGGCGTGCTGTCTTTGATCTCAGCGGGGCTCACAAATACCTTTCCGGTGCGGCTGCGGCAGCAGAGTCGGGAGGAAATTGCTCCGCTGCGACGCCTTGTGCCGCAACCCTGAGTGTAAAGACTCTCAAAGAGCAACGTCAAACGGTGAAGGGGGACTTCCTACCCACTAAAGTAACGGGACAGGCTTTCTGTAGGGTTAGACTAATGATGTGGCGTCGACGACTCCGTACCCGGTTTCGAGGAACAACCCCCTGCCAATTGCCGTATATGGCGGCATGCCACTCCGTCGGTGTCTTGTCGTCCTTTTTCTTTGGACACTCGCTTCGAGCGTTTCGGGTCTTTGCTCTGACCTCGCTCTGGTTCACGCTAGGATTTATCCCTCGCCCAGCGATCCGCTGATCGATGACGGCACAATCCTGGTGCACAACGGCCGCATCCGCGCCGTTGGGCCGAGCGCCAATATCAGAGTAGCGCGATTTTCGAGGGCGGTGACCATTCTTGACTGCCACGGTCTGGTCGTGACCGCCGGGTTTTGGAACAGTCATGTTCACATCTTCACGCCGGGCTTACTTCATGCCGAGAAGCAGACGTCCGCCCAGATCTCCTCGCAACTGGACCAGATGTTAACCCGGTGGGGGTTCACTACCGTGTTCGACATTGCTTCGGTTCTGGACAATACGAACAACATCCGGCGGCGAATCGAAACGGGTGAGGTGCGCGGACCGCGAATTCTCACCGTCGGGGAACCCTTTTACCCAAAAGGTGGAACTCCCGTTTACGTGAAGCGGTTTCTGGAAGAAAATCACATCCCCTCGGCGGAGGTCGAATCCGCGGCTCAGGCTGTGGAACGGGTACGTCACCAGATCAGCAATGGCGCTGACGGCATCAAGATTTTTACGGGAGCCATTACGGCTGCCGGCGTGTTGCCGATGCCCACAGACCTGGCGAAAGCCATCGTTTCCGAGGCGCATCGTGCCGGTAAACCGGTGTTCGCTCACCCCTCAAACGCGGAGGGGATCGAAGTGGCCATTCAGAGCGGCGTCGATGTGCTGGCGCATACGGCCCCGATGAGCGGCGACTGGACTCCGGCCTTTGTGGAGAGGCTAAAGGCCGCTCACCTGGCCCTTATTCCGACGCTTACGCTGTTTGATGTCGAAGCCAAAAAGGCCAAGGTCTCCGCCGAGGAGAATGAGATGTGGATCAAACAAGCAGTGCAGGAGTTGAAGGCCTACTCTGACGGAGGAGGAGAAGTCCTGTTTGGCACGGACGTGGGTTACATCGAACAGTTCGACACCGCGGAGGAATTTCTACTGATGTCGCGCGCCGGAATGAGTTTTCGTCAAGTTCTGGCTTCATTGACCACCAATCCAGCTACGCGCTTCGGATATTCGAGCCACAGCGGGCGCATCGCGAAGGGAATGGACGCCGATCTGGTTGTGCTGGATGGCGACCCGGGCAGGGATGTGGCCGCCTTTTCTAAAGTCCACCAGGTGATCCGGGGCGGGAAGCTGACTTATCCAGTTCCATAGTTTGCAGGTTAGACTGTGTCGAACGAGTGAAACACGAGCTTGTCCGTAACCTGCCGCGCAGGAACTTTGTAATTTGGAGTTTAATCCCAGGGATTTCAAATTACAAAATTACCCGATTCCAAAATTACTAAATGCCTCTGCCCAACTGGCTCAAGGTTCTGAACGCCGAGGTCATCGCCTGCACGCGATGTCCACGCCTTGTCGAATACCGGGAGCGCATTGCTCGCGAGAAGCGCCGCGCATACCGCGAACATGAGTATTGGGGCAAGCCCGTTCCCGGCTTTGGCGATCCCGACGCCCGCGTGCTCGTTCTCGGACTGGCTCCGGGCGCACACGGCTCGAATCGCACCGGACGGCCTTTCACGGGGGACGCTTCGGGCAAGTTCATGTACCCGGTGCTGTTTGAAACCGGCTTCGCGAATCAAGCAACGGCGACCGGCCGGAACGACGGACTTGCGCTGACCGGACTCTATATAACCGCCGCTGCCCGCTGCGCGCCGCCTGACAACAAGCCTCTGCCCGAGGAGTTGGCCAACTGCGCTCCGTTCCTGGAGCGCGAACTGGAAGGACTGAGACATCTGCGCGTGGTTGTCGCCTTGGGGAGAATCGGATTCGAGGCCTACCTGAATTATCTGTTGCGTCGAAAACAGATCGCTCGCAAGCGTGAGTTTGAATTCCGGCACGGCGCCGAATACGCCCTGCCCGATGGCCGCGTTCTGCTGGCTTCCTACCATCCCTCCAATCAGAATACCCAGACGGGCAAGCTGACCAAAGAGATGTTTCGGACGATTTTCCAGCGCGCGCGCGTATTGGCCGATGAAGGGCCGATTCCGGAGTAACTCCGCGGGATGGAATCGTGAGGAACGCCCCGGAATCAACGGCGAGAACGACGGCAAAATTGACAACAACGGCCGCGGACGAGGGCGTCCGCGCCACCCAAATCAAAATCCTGCGAACACCGGTTCCGTCTCCAGCGGAATACCCCACGCTTCCTGCACTGCGTGCTGGATTTCATCTTTCAGTGCGACAATATCGCTGGCCTTCGCGTCTCCGCGATTGATCAGCGCCAGCGCATGCTTGTGCGAGATTCCAACAGCGCCCACCGCATATCCTTTCGAGAATCCCGAATGTTCCACCAGCCACGCGGCGGAAACTTTGTGCCGGGCATCGAGCGCGGGATAGCTGGGAACCTCAAGTCCTTTCGTGGCGGCGCGAGTGGCGAGCTCTTGGAGCCGGGTCTCGGTGAGCACCGGATTTTTAAAGAACGATCCGACGCTGCGGCAATCGGGGTCTCCGGGGACAATCAGCATGCCTTTACTGCGCCGGATTTCGCGCACCGCCTCGCGCGTTTCGGCGAGCGAGGGCATCTTTTTCTGGCTGAGCCGATCGGCAAAGTGCTCTTGCAAATCGGCATACTTCAGACTCGCAGCGCCGCCTCGCTGCAATCGATAGTTCACCCGCAAGATGATGTACCGTCCGCGTTCGCTGGTGTTAAAGATGCTTGAGCGATAACGGAATCCGCAGGCCGGTTTGGGCAGAACCACAATGCGGTCTTCCTTCAAATCGAACGCGCGTACCGATTCGATGGTGTCGGCGACCTCCTGTCCGTAAGCGCCCACGTTTTGCACGGGAGTGCCCCCGACGCTTCCGGGAATGCCGCTTAGACACTCAACTCCCGCGCAATTTTGCACCACTGCCTGGGCGACAAAGTCATCCCAGTTGACGCCCGCGCCCACGCTGAAGAGCACCGCGCTGCCCGCGGCGTCGTTTGCATTAGGAGTGGCGATTCCGCCGATCGCGATTCTTAGCACCAGCCCAGGCCAGCCGGAATCGGCGACCACAAGGTTGCTTCCGCCCCCGAGGACAAACAGCGGCAGAGATCGCGTTTTCGCGAACTGCACCGCCTCGCGAACCTCGTCTTCTCTTTTGAGTTCGGTGAAGTAGCGGGCTGACCCGCCCACGCGCAAAGTGGTCAAGGGCGCCAGCGGAATGTTTTCCTGAATCGTCATGCTGATTTGCTCTATAGTTAGTTGAGCGTCTCTTGTTTCAAGAGACTCCGATGGTAATCGAAAGCCGAAGGGTGCGACCTTCAAATTACCAGTTGCAAACTACCCGTTACGATTTCAGGAGAGTCCATGTATCCAGAAATAATGGTGATCCCGATGCGCGAGGAACTGACGCGTCTGGGAATCGAAGAACTGCGCAGTGCCGCCGAGGTTGATCGTGTCCTGTTGGGCAATCCGGGCGGCGCGACCATGGTGATTGTAAATTCCATATGCGGATGCGCCGCGGGCCGCATGCGGCCTGCCGTACGTCTGGCGCTGCAGCATCCGACCATCCCGAACAACATCGTGAGCGTGTTTGCGGGACAAGATATCGAAGCGACCGAGCGCGCCCGTTCCTATTTCACCGGATACCCGCCATCGTCGCCTTCGATCGCGCTACTGCGCGATGGCAAGTTGATCTACATGATGCAGCGCCATCAGATCGAGACCCGCGACTCCGCTGCCATCGCCGCCGATCTGCGGGCAGCTTTCGATCAGCATTGCGGGGTCACGGCAGAGCGCTAGTTTGCGTAGGACGGCCGCCCTCGGCTGTCCAGACGAGCGCAGTCACCCGGTTTGTTTATTCGTCGCTTGCGATCGACAAAGGGGCGTCGCCCCGCCGGACAGCCGGGGGCGACTGTTTCTACGCTTTCAAAGGAAGAATATGAAATCTCTCCTGCTTCTTCTTGTTGCACTCTCCGCTGTATCCTGGGCCGCCGAGCCCTGGAGCGCTTCTTCGTCGCAGATCGATGCCATTTATCCCCAGGTCGAAACGCTTTATCAGGACTTGCATCGCAATCCCGAACTTTCCTATCACGAACAGAAGACTGCGGCCAAGATTGCCGACCAGCTCCGCAAGCTCGGATACGACGTCACCACCGACTTTGGGGGCACGGGTGTAGTCGGTGTGTTCAAGAACGGCTCCGGCCCCGTCGTTATGTTGCGCGCCGAGCTGGATGCTTTGCCGGTCCCGGAAAAAACCGGGCTCTCTTACGCAAGCCACGTTACCACGCACGATGACCGGGGCGTCGAAGTCCCGGTGATGCATGCCTGCGGCCACGATCTGCATATGGCGATCGGCATCGGAACCGCCGCACTGCTTGTCCAGAATAAAGACCGCTGGCACGGAACCTTTATTTATGTGGGCCAGCCCGCGGAGGAGCGCATCGGCGGGGCCAAGGCCATGATTAAAGAGGGCCTGTTCACCCGCTTTCCCAAGCCCGACTTCGCCTTTGCCGTGCACGACAGCAACGGGCTTCCCGCGGGAAAAGTCGGCTACACGCCTGGCTTTAGCGCGTCCAATGCCGATTCCGTGAGCGTCACGGTGTACGGCGTCGGCGGGCACGGGGCTGCGCCGCAAGAGACGGTCGATCCGGTCGTGATCGCCGCGCGCACCATCGTGAGCTGGCAGACCATCGTATCGCGCGAGAACGATCCGCAAGATCCGGCCGTGATTACCGTGGGCTCGATTCACGGCGGGACCAAGAACAACATCATTCCCGACGAGGTTGTGATGCAGTTGACGGTTCGGTCTTACAAGGATGAAGTGCGCAAACACCTGCTGGCAGCGATTGAGCGGATCGCCGATGCTGAAGCCGCGGCAGCGGGCGCTCCCAAGAAGCCGCTGGTCGAAATCATGGAAGGCGTCGGCGCCGTTTACAACGATCCACAAACTACCAATCGTCTCGCCGATCGGCTGAAGCAGGTCATGGGAGATTCAAACGTGGTACTCGGCCGTCCGATTATGGCCAGTGATGATTTTGCCGAATACCGCTACGCTGGAGTTCCCAGCGTCATGCTGGAATTGGGCGCGGTCAACCCGGAGAAATATGCGGCGGCAAAGAAGAGCGGAGAGGCGCTTCCGGGGCCGCATTCTCCCTACTTCGCGCCGGATCGCGAACCCAGCCTCAAAACCGGAATCGAAGTCGAGATGGCCGCGATTCTGGAACTGATGAGCAAACATTAATCCACTGCGTGTAGAGAGGCGGCTTGCCGCGTTCCCGGACTCCGTCACAAATGGAAGTAAGCTGCATCACAGCCGCGACCGCCTGGATTGTCGGATCATTTGGGAAGAAGTGGCGCCGCAGTTCGGCGGCCCCAAAAGCGGGCGATCGGTGCCGGATTCCGGGTTGCGGCGACAGCTTGGAGTACTCAAATGACAACGATGCGTCTTTCCTCAGCCGCTCGCCACGATTCAACGGAGTCGATTCCATTGGCGCAGAAAGAGGCGCTGGAGCGCGCGGTCGCCAAGGTGGTTGCGCTGGGCACGCAGGTGGGAGTTAGCGCCGATCAGATGATTCTGCTGCTGCAGTCCGGCTTTAGCGTCGGTGAACTGCTGGATTATCTGGAAGCTGGTCTTAGGAATGCGGGTCTTACGTCTTAAGGTGGCAGGTCGCAGGAAAACCGTGAGAGCTAAGATCTGCCACCTTCCAACCGACTCGATCATTTGCTGACTTGCTTGCGATTGAGTAATCTCTAGCGATGCCCAATCGCCGGGAAATTAGCTCTGTTCTGCCTGCGCCCGTCCCGAAGTCCAACATAGCATCCTGTCGGCCAGCGGTCTTGTGCGCCATGATTGTTTGCGTGGTGCTTGCATTCGGTGCGGTAACCTCGGTGTCCGCGCAGGAAACATCGAAGCCTCAATTGCCGACGCAGGCCAGTCCTTCACCGGCAGCGCAACCTCCTGACGGCCAGGTTCCGAGCGCTCCGGCGCCATCTCCTAACCCGGTGGCCTTGTACAATTTTCTGCAGAGCAAGTCATTTGTTTTTCCCGACATCGCATTGAGTACGGAACGGCTTTCGCCCGGGCAAAAATTTCAGCTCTTCGTCGATAACAGCATCTCGGTGCACACAGTAAGCTATTCGATCCTGGGTGCGGCGGTCGGCCAGGCGGATGACTCGCCTACTGGCTTTGGACAAGGTTGGGATGCATACGGCAAGCGCTTCGGGACGTCGATGGCCCGGCAGGCTTCGAGCGAATTTTTCGGGACTTTCATCATTGCTTCCGCCTTGCACGAGGACCCACGCTTCTATGCGGAGATTAACCCACCCTTTTTCCACGCCGTGAAATACTCTCTGCAACATGTGTTCATCACGCGCAGCGACGACGGTCGCGACGTTGTGGCCTGGTCCAACCTGGGAGGGCCGCTGATGGCGGAGGGATTGGCAAACGTCTATTGGCCGGATCGGAATCGCACTGCTGGAGACACGCTTTTCCACTATGGATTGGATTTGGCGGCCAGAGCTGGCGGAAATATGCTCCGCGAGTACTGGCCGGTGGTTTACGCGAAGGTGCGTCACTCGCCTCCGCCGCACGCCGGACACTGAACGTTCAGCAAAAAAGACCGTTCGTCAAAAAGGCGGCTTCGTTTTCCTCCTACGCATCTAAGTGGGGAAACGGCGTGAAGAACGGCGGTCGTGTCGGAAATTATGACGTTGAGAGCGCGGTTCATGTGGCTTAAAGACCGGTCGCTCTACGAAACAGGAGATCGAGATTGAGATTGAGCAATCGGATACTGGCTTTTCTGGCCTGTTGCGGGATCGCCGCAACGGCTTCGGCCCAATCAAATTTCAGCCGCCTTAACTTTACCGCCGGCGGCGGGTTTGGCATTGGCCGCGATGAGGTCGCCGCGTTTGTTGGGGATTCCGGTCAGGTCACGCTTGGAGCGGGCTGGAACTTCACCCGGATGTTCGGCATGGATGCCGAATATATGTTCTACGACCTCAGCTTCAGGCCCAGCGTGATCCAGAGTCAAGCCCTGATTCATCCCAGCGGGCATATGCAGTCGGTAAGCCTGGACGGCATTGTCAACGTGCCCCGCCATCTCGGCAAAGCGGGCGCGTACGGAATTTTTGGCATCGGTTTCTACCAGCGCAGTGTATCGGAGACCAGGCAGCCGCTCTCGATCGGCGCAACGTGCCAGAACGTGTGGATGCGCTGGTGGGACATTTACTGCACCGGTAGCCCCCCGGCGATCCCGCCCCCGCCCGCCGCGGCGCAAGCCTTGTCTTCGCTTTCCAAGGATGCCGGCGGCTTCAATTACGGCGCAGGAGTGACGTATCCTCTGAACTATCTCAACCACGCCAAGGTCTTCCTGGAATTTCGCTACCATCGCGCTTATCAGAGCGACGGCCAGACTATCGTGATGCCAATCACGGTTGGTTTGCGCTGGTGAAGGACACAGGGAATGTGTGGTGGCGGGGGCTTCGCCCCGTCTGCGGGGCAGAGCGCCGTCACCACGCTAGCAGGCTAGTTGGTCACGAGTCAGTTTCAGTCCGGTCAGGTTGCCGAGGATGGTTACGGCGATCTGCTCGGTGCGGAAAAATTCGTCGGCCGTCTGCTGCAGGTCTTCCACGGTGACAGCCTCGATGCGTTCGATGAGCTCGTCGAGTCCGTAGAAATGGTCGTAGTACATCTCCTGGCGGGCGAGGTTTGACATGCGCGCTGTTGAAGATTCGAGCGAGAGCATGAGACTGCCTTTGAGCTGGTCCTTGGAGCGGCGCAACTCTTCGGCGGGGACAGGGATGGTTTTCAGGTTGCGGAATTCCTCGACGACACACTCCACGACTTTGATGGCCGACTCGCGTGATGTGCCCGCGTATACGCACATCGAACCAGTGTCGCGGTAGGGATTGAGGTCGCTGTAAATGGAGTAGGCAAGCCCCTGGCGTTCGCGGATATTCTGGAACAGGCGCGAACTCATGCCGCCTCCGAGCAGCGTATTCAGGATGTAGGAAGCGTAGCGCCGTTCGTGCGCAATGGGATGCGAAGGGACGCCGATGCAGATCTGCACTTGCTCGAGCGATTTCTTGTTGCGCAAGTTGATGCGGGAAAAAGTTTTAGGCTGAGGCGAGTGCAATCCATTCTTCGCCGGCTTCACATGCTCGAAATATTTCGCGACCAATTCGACAAAGTGTTTGTGATCGAGATTCCCGGCCGCACTAACGATGAGATTCCCGGGCGCGAAATGGTGTCCATAGAAGCGGGACACGACGGGGCGCTCGAATTTTCGCACCGTTTCGCGCGTGCCCAGAATCGGCAGACCGAGAGCGTGGTCCTTCCAGAAGCTTTGGGTGAAGATTTCATGGACGAGGTAGTCGGGATTATCCTGGTCCATTTTTATCTCTTCGAGGATGACGCCGCGCTCTTTCGCGATATCGCCGGCATCGAAGACGGGATGAAGGACGAGATCGCCGAGAACGTCCATGGCGAGCGAAAGGTGCTCGTCAAGAACCTTGATGTTGAAGCAGATGCATTCCTTCGCGGTGAAGGCGTCCATGTTGCCGCCGATCGAATCGACCTGGCGGGCGATGGCTTCGGCGGAACGGGTTTCCGTTCCCTTGAACACCATGTGCTCGATGAAGTGGGAGATGCCATTCCATTCTGAGTCTTCGTCGCGCGAGCCGGACTTGAGCCAGATGCCGATCGCGACCGAGCGGATGTGGGCCATTTGCTCAGTGATGACCGTGAGGCCGTTCGGCAGAACCTGACGACGAATGCTGCGAGTCTCTTTTACCATTCGCTCCTTACATTTTCCTTTATGCATTTCCCAACAAGAAGTTCGGATCCAGTTATGAATTCCGGGGCGGGATGCTACTGCTATTCTCCCACAATCTGAGGCTTGGCGAGATGGCCCAAGTTTGGCCTTATTTTTCTTTCACTTACAGCGATATCTCGACACGGTCAGCACGGCGAGAAGCCACGTTTTCGCTTTTCGATAAGCGACTCGTCGTTGTACTCTGCCAGTGAAGAAGCGCGAACTAAAGCCGATTCCACGAGTGACCGCAAATGGCCGATGAGAAGCTCCGGGTCCACTTTGGCGACTATCTGGGCAAAGCCGAAGTGGTGATCTATTCCGTCCTTGCTGTGTTGCTGTTTATAACGGCGCTCGCGACCATCGCAAATGCCGGCAAAATGCTGTGGGAGGGTCTCGCTCACTGGACGATTGCTACCGAAACACTACAGGTCTTGGACCAGTTGCTGGTTGTGCTGATGCTGGTGGAGATTCTGCACACAGTGCGTATCTCCATCCACTCGCATTTTCTGGTCACCGAACCGTTTCTTGTGGTGGGGCTGATCGCCTCGATTCGACGCGTCCTTGTGATTACCTTGGAAGCCGCTAACCTCACCAAAGGCGGAACCTGGTCGCCGGAAAGCGCGAGCATGTTTCGAGCCAACATGATCGAGCTTGGCTTGTTGGGACTGCTCATCCTCATCCTGGTATTTTCCATTACGCTTTTGCGCCGATTCGCTCCCACCCCAAAAGAGTCGGAGGGCTGAGGGCAAAACTTGGCTGAACCTTCTCCAACGGAGAGTTGAGAGCGCAGGTGCTGCAACTCGATTTCTCTTCGGATTACACTCTTAGGAGACGGGCGACAGCGCCCTCAATCCACGGCACAGTGCGCGGCCATGCGAAGCCAGCCATCCAATTCGCTGTTGGGACTCGATCTGCAGGAACTCACGAATCTTGCGCTTGAATCGGGCCAGCCTGCCTACCGGGGCCAACAATTATTTGATGCGGTCTATCGGCAGAAGATTGAGCGTCTGGATGAGGTTTCGACGCTGCCGCTCGAATATCGCGCTCGTCTGGCGGCGGAAGGTTGGACAGCCGGATTTTCTTCGATTGTGCGCAAGTTCGTCTCGAGCGATGGCACGGTGCGGTATCTGGTGGGGCTCGCCGACGGCGAGACGGTGGAGACGGTGTGGATGCCGGAGGGAGATGGCGGCGAGAGCGGCGACGGAAGCGAAGCGGGGGATGAAATTGAACGTGTGGTGACGGGACTTCGCACCGCAGGACGGAGTAAAACTCCGTCACCACACATGCGTCGGGCTACGATCTGCGTGTCGAGCCAGGTCGGATGCGCGGTAAATTGCAAGTTTTGTTTCACGGCCCTGCTGGGGGTCAAGCGCAATCTGGAGGCCGGAGAAATCGTCGGGCAGATCGCGGCGGTGCTTCGCGAGCAGGGAGTTGAGCCTCCGCTGCAGCGCGTCAATATTGTGTTTATGGGCATGGGCGAGCCCTTCTTGAACTACGAAAACTTCATGAAGTCGGTAAGGCTGCTGGTGGAGGGTGTGGGGATTCCGGAGTCGCGGATGACGGTGTCGACGGCAGGAATCGTGCCGAGGATTCGTGATTTTGGGCAGGAGGCGGTGCGTCCCAAGCTGGCGATTTCGCTGAATGGATCGAACGACGCTCTGCGCAGTGAAGTGATGCCACTGAACCGGAAGTGGAACCTGGCGGAATTGATGAGCGCCGCGCGGGAGTTTCCGCTGCGGGCCAGAGAGCGGCTGACGTTTGAGTATGTGCTGCTGGCAGACGTGAATGATGCCCCGGAGCAGGCGCGCGAGGTCGTGGAGTTGGTGCGCGGCATACGCGCAAAAATTAATTTGATCGCGCTGAATCCGGGGACAGAGTTGCCGTTCCGGATGCCGGAGCAAGAGCGGGTGTTGGCGTTCCAGCGGATTCTGGTGGCTGCGGGAGTCCCCACATTCGTGCGGCGGCCGCGAGGGCGCGACATTTTTGCGGCGTGCGGACAGTTGAAGAGAACAGTGGATGTGGCCCCTGGGGAGTCGATTTCTACCCACTGAGAGGCATCCGCCTCACTCTTGCCCTAGCTCGACCAGTCCGTTTTTCCCGAGCGCGTTAAGGTGGTACCGAATGGAGCCGGGGATGCCTCTAGCCTTCTGAATGAACCACGAATCTGCCAAAGGCTTGCCATTCCGATCCTTGCGCTTTACGGTGACCCAGTACTCATTAACATTCACTCTTTGAACCAGGGAGTCTAAGGTCTGAGGAGTCTCGCAGAAAAGGAGAGCAGCCACCGCTAGCCTTCTCTGCGTCGCCGACGAGCACTACTAGAGCCTGAACGACCTCGCGCACTGGAACGAGGAGGGGAACCGGAATGATTTCGGGCATGGCGGTGCGCTCCTGGGCTAGGGCGCACCGTGAGCGTTGCCTTCATCTTCAGTCGATCGGAATAGGTCAGCAGCTTCTCCAGGCTCACTTTGGCTATCTTTCCTCGGGTGAGGTTGCTGACCGAGGGCTGATATTCGTCGAGAATCTCAACCAGTTGGCTTTGCGTGTACCCCCGCTTCTCAATTTCCCGGAGAATAGCGTCGAGCAGCATCGCTTTGATCTTCAGCGCCGACGCTTCCGAGCGTGACAATCCGAGATCGTCGAATACATCTCCGGCGGTAACGTGGCTTGGCCTATTTTCGGACTTCACCTGTTTTTCTCCCCTTGAATACGGTTCAGAACCTGTTTCAGCCGGGCTCGCGCGGTCGCGATATCTCGCTTGTCCGTCCTTCGACTCTCCTTTTCGAAGCAGTGCAGCACGTGAATCACGCCGGCGATCTTCGTCAGGTAAACGACCCGGTACCAAGACCGCTCATCCGATTCTTTGAGTTCCCATACGCCGCTTCCAATCGAGGCCATGGATCGCGTTTCGCACGCCGGAAACTCACCGTTCTGCAGTCTGCGCAAAGAGTAGCCGAGGCTCAGTTTCACGTCACTGGGGAATCTGCTCAGGATTTCTTTCGAATCTCCCTCCCAGTGAATCTCTGCCGGTATACGCCGACCGTAGTTCGGTGCAGGCATAACCTTCCTCCCCTCGTTTTTGATTCCGCAGTGGACTTTCAGCCGGACGGCTGAATGTCAGGTTGGCAGTTGGCGGTTCCCGCGGTCAAGAACGGCCGCTTTTTGCACTGCCTGCGGTTTGACACCACGCTCGTGATGCGGACGAGAGAAATCAATAATGCCTTCAAATCTTGTGGAACAGGCCCGTTTTATATCCTAAGCCTCTTCGCAATTACATTTTATATAATATTTACTATGAAATGCAAGAAAGAAAGCGCAGCGTTCCAAAGGAAGAGGGTGCTTTCGGTAATATTTATTTTGAAAGCTAGTAACTGATGGATCCCTGAAACCTCAATTTTACGAACTGCCGTGGGCGGCGGCCCGATTGAGCGCAGTCAATGATCCCTGACTGACACCGGTGTTCGCAACCTGCAGTTCCATCCGGAAAGCGGGGGTGCCGGGAGCCGAACTCTGCAGGAGACGGCCGCCATGTTCTTCGACGATGCGGCAGCAGGCGCTCAGCGAAAGGCTGGGACGCTTGTTTCCGGCTTCGGAATGAGAGACCCAATCGAATGAGGGTGGTTCCGCTAAAGAACTGGCAGAAGGATCGTAAGATGTGAAGTCAACCATGATGACGTTGCTCTGCTCGTGAGTGCAAACCAATAGCGTGGGATGCGTTTCGCGATGGAGATGAGCGCCGATTGCTCCGGCAAGGTGCATGCAAACGTGGAGAATCTGGTTGGAGTCGGCGAGCACGGGGGAAAGCGAAGGGGCGAGTTCAAGGCGCATCGAAATGGATTCCGACTCCAGTTTGGGAGCAAGGAGTCGCTCCGCGGTTTGCAAGACGGAATCGATGTAGACGACGGCCATGCGAGCGGGAGCTTGACGGGCAAACGTGAGCAGGCTCGCGACCAGCGCTGTGGTGCGCCGGACCTGTTCTCCGATTTGCGTGGCCTGCCGTTCTTCCTCCGGCTGTAAATCGGACGCGCTGAGGAGATCCGAGTATCCCAGCATGGCGGTCAGTGGGTTATTGATCTCGTGGGCGGCTCCGCCCACCAACTGACCGAGCGAGGCCAGTTTTTCGGATTGAATCAGTTTTAGCTGCAGGGCCTTGAGGTCGTCAAAAGATCGGCGGGATCGTTCGAGGAACATCGAAAGCTCCTCCCGAAGCAGGCGTTGCCGCCAGAAAACCAGGACGCCCATGACCACCAAAGCCAGTAGACTGGCAGTAACACGGAAGGCCTTGACCGAGGGCGGAAGCTGGGCATCCAGCGCGGAGTGCATGGCGGCCCATAGAAGGCTGAACAGAGCAACCATGCTCAGCCGGGTGACCCAGATGCCAAGTACAGGCCTGGCCGGCTTGGAGTCGGACAGATTGAGACGGAGCGCGTGCAGCGGAGCCGCGCCTGTCCAGGCGATGGAGATGGTTAGCGGAATGTCATAGACACTGCCGCTGTAGTAAAGCTTGTGACCGATTGCCCAGTTGGCGACGTACGAACTGGAGGCGTAGAGCGCGCTGGCGCCGAGTAACTGTCCGTAAAGGGACCGCCAGCCACCGCGAGTAGTGTAGGCAAGGACCGCAAGCGAGACCAGCAACAGGAGCTTTTCGGTCAGATAGGCAAGATTGAAATTCCAGCTGTAGGCGACTTCATCGACGTGGGCTGTTTGCCAGGCGATGACGGCGTATACGTAGATGAAGACCCACCAGGTGAAGAGGAGAGCAAAGTCGAGCATGCGGATGCGTTGATCCCGCTCATCTTCGCGAAGATGCGGAAGCAAGGCGAGAGCGGCGATCATCGGCACCAGGTGCAGGAACAAGACGATGTCGCCCACAAACGGATCCGGCACATCCTGACGCTTGATGACTTCAAAGTAATTCCACATTCCCTGGTAGGTAAGCCAGAAGAGCATTCCGGCGCTCATGAGAATCCAAAAGAGCCGAATGTTAAGGGTGGAGCAGCGCGCGCGCGAGGTGTGGGGCAAGAAAGCAGCGGTGGCCACAAGCAGAAGAGTGCCCTGGATGAGGTCGCTGGCAATGGTAAGGGCTTCGCCCCTCAGCATGAGCACGGAGGCGGCTGTCTGCGCGAGCACCAGCGCAATCAGTAAAGAGAGCCAGAGTTTGGTGAGTGCGGCCAAGGCAAGCTGCTCGAACCCATTCTAGAGCTTGATCTGGGCTGGCTCGGCTTACTAGAGTAACCTCCAGGGAGAAGTCAGAGGTGAGAGATTGTAGGGGTAAGAAGCGGATAGAATTTGGCTAGACTGCCCGTCGCTTGAACATTGATTGAACGAAGATGAGTTTCTTGTCCAGGATGATTCCGCAATATCGCGACCTGTGGCGCTTTCGAGCGCCGCTTAGCGCAGGAGAAATCCGGCGCACCGAGCGCTGGCTCGCGTCGGCGCGGGTGGCACTCACGATCGTAGCGATTGTGACTCTTTGGATGGAGCCGGTGCGGGGGTTCGTCTATTCACCCTGGCTGTACTGGCTGCTCATCGTGTACTTCGTACATGCGGTCGTGGTGATGTTGCTGGTGCGTTTCCGTCCGCAGTCCACAAAGGCATTTCGTTTGGTGGTGCACGGGCTGGATATTGTTTGGCCGGTGCTGATCTTGACGTTCGCGCCCGCACAGGAGGGGCCATTTTTTCTCTTCTTCGTCTTCGTGATGGCAGCGGCAGCCTATCGCTGGGGGCTCTGGGAGACGGTGGGTACGGCGTGTGCTGCCGTGGCGCTGGTGTGGGCGGAAGCGTTCGTAGTGCGTGGACTGGAGCCTGCGGCGGATCAGTGGCTGCGGAGGGTGGGTCTTCCGGCGCTGGGCGTGAGCGTACGGCAACTGGATCCGCAACAGTTAATCATGTTCTCGGTGGACCTGCTGGTGCTCGGATTTTTGCTCGGCTATATGTCGGAGAACCAGAAAAAAGTGCGAGCGGAGCGCGCGGTAATCACTCGCGTTCTCAGTTCCACCCGGGTCGAGGCCGGACTGACCGGGACGATGCAGCAGATTCTCGGTGAGGTAATGACGATCTACGGAGCCCACCGGATGTTGAGCGCATCCCAGGAAACGCACAGTTACCGGGTGTTTCTGGCCGAACTGGGCCGCAGCGAAAATGGCAGTGGAGCGCTGCGCTGGCGCGAAGCTTTGCCGGAGAAGGAAAAAGTGTATCTCTTCGATTCGCCGGCGGACGCGGCTTATGCGGTGCGCACCAGCAACGGTTTTCGTACGGTGCTGCTGGATCGCGACGGGAAGCGGCTGAAGGATGCAGGCACCGAGTTCCTGGAAGCGCTGGCGGGCGAGGAAAAGTTTGAGGCGATGGCGTCGGTGAGGTTGATCTTCGGAACCGAATGGTCGGGCCGTGTGTTCCTATTCGACCCAGAGATGATGGGGCAACCGGAAGAAGAATTGCGGTTTCTGCAGGAGTTCGCGCAGCAGGTGGCTCCGGCCATCTACAACGTATACCTGATGCGCCGTTTGCGGGAGCGCGCCGGGGCGCTGGAACGGGCGCGGTTCGCCCGTGAACTTCACGATGGCGCGATTCAATCGCTAATCGCCGTGGAAATGCAGTTGGATGTGCTGCGCCGCCAGTCGGGAACGCAGGCGCCGGTGGTGAACGCGGAACTGGGACGGATCCAGAAACTGCTGCGCGAAGAAGTTCTGAAGTTGCGCGAACTGATGCAGGCGATGAAGTCGTTCGAAGTGAACGCGGACCGGCTGCTGGGTTTCATCTTCGACACAGTGGAGCGCTTTCGGCGCGAGACCGGAATTGCAGCGGAATTCGTCAGCGAACTGGAGCGGGTGGATTTGGCCCCAAAAGTCTGCCGGGAATTGGCGCGCATTGTGCAGGAGAGCCTGGTCAACGTGCGCAAGCACAGTGGCGCGCACCATGTGCTGGTGCGGCTGGCGCAACGGGCGGGCAATTTGCAACTAACCGTTGAAGATGACGGGAAGGGATTTCCGTTTGCCGGAAGGCTCTCGGATGCGGAACTGGAGGCGCCGGGGAAGGGGCCGGCGGTGATCCGGGAACGAGTACGCCTTGTTGCGGGCGAACTCGCGATAGAATCGACTCCGGGGCACGGCGCACGGCTGGAAATCAGAATTCCACCGGCGAGAAAGGCCAATAATGGATAAGCCAACCACGCATAAGCCAATTGCGGACAGACCCGGTACGGACAGACCCGGTACGGACAGACCAACTGCCGACAAACCGACTGATAAACCGGCTATGGAGAAGCGAACTCATCCCATACGCATTGTCATTGCCGACGATCACCCGATTTTCCGCGACGGATTGCGGCGCCTGCTGGAAGCGGAAGGCGATATGAAAGTTGTGGGCGAGGCCTGCGACGGTCTCGAGGCGGTGAAGCTCGCCACCCAGATCAAGCCCGACATCCTTTTGCTGGATCTGGCAATGCCGCACCACACAGGCCTCGATGCGCTACGCGACCTGAACACGCGCGCGGGCGGGGCCGGACCGGTGCGCATTATCCTGTTGACCGCGGCAGCGGAAAAGAAGCAGGTGGTGGAGGCGTTGCAGCTGGGAGCGCGCGGCGTTGTGTTGAAGGACTCTGCCACGGAGCTGTTGCTGAAAAGCATTTCTGCGGTCATGGGTGGGGAGTACTGGGTGGGGCGGGAAAGCGTCTCAAATCTGGTGCAGTATCTGCGTAACCTGATGCAGAGCACGAATGAAGAAACCAAGCAGAAGAAATTTGGGCTGACGCCGCGAGAACTGGAGATTGTCTCGGCCGTGGTCGCAGGCTATGCGAACCGCGAAATCGCCGAGTATTTCAAAATCAGCGAGGATACGGTCAAGCACCATCTCAGCAATATATTCGATAAGCTGGGGGTCTCCACCCGTCTGGAGCTGGCGCTGTTCGCCGTAAACCAGGGGCTTCCCATTAAGACCATCGTGTAATCAGCAGTTAAAGTCAGTGGTTTACGGTCGATATGGCACCAAAGTGCCATCCCAGGTCACTAGAGTGCTATTGGGGCGAATTGTCGATTCACGATACTCTTGCAGATACACGACGGCGAATAACTGTCCCGGTTAAAGGCTTGACGCCTTGCGGTGTGTCGTCGATTGGGGGCAAACAGTGATTAAAGCGATCTATCAACTTTGGACTGATGAAAGCGGTCAAGACGTTGCCGAGTACGCGGTAATGCTGGCGGTGATTCTTGTGATCGTGATTGGCACAGTCCGGCTGATCGGCGGCAACGCCAACAACGTGTTCTCGCAAGTCTCAAGCAGCATAGCCCAGTAGCACATCTTTAGTTCCAGGGCCGGCTGCGTCTTAATCAGGGATTTCCCTGATTGTTTCCCGTTCTATTCCGCTGCAAAGCATCCCCCGCGCAACGATTCCGGTCGGGTTGGCGTTGGCCTGCCCCTTCCGGTACGCGCCGCTAAAAACCTCTATTGTCCTGAAGGAGCTGCTGCCGTTTTCTCCGGAACCGCTTTGTCGGTCGCGCTGCCGAGCCGGGTGAGGAACGGGAAGAACGGCGTGACTTCAAACGGCATCTTCTCCGCCGCCGAGGAAACGGCGGCCGGCTTGGTCTTGAACAATTCCAGTCGATTGTTCCACGGGTCGACCTTGACGCGACCACCCAGCGGAAGCGCGGCGACCTGGTCGGTCTTTTTCGGATCATATTGCGGGGACGCGGTCATCAGAGACGACATCCTGGTGGCGTCGCCATTGAGCAGCCCCTCGCCCAGATGCGGACGGATCAGGTTCTTCAGTTGCGGAGCGTGGGCCTGGACTGCTTTCAGGAACAAACCGGCGTTATTTAACTTGTCCTTGTAGGGCGAATTGTTGAGCAGTTCAATGGCTTTCTTGTCGGCGGCTTCCTCTTCGCCGCGATCGCGAGCGAAATCCATGCGTTCGAAAGTGCGCTCATCGGGGAAAAACATGCGGTCGTTGAAGGCGAGCTTTGTGTTGAGCTGATGGCCGAGCGCGATGTGCGCCAGTTCGTGCGTCAGGATCATGGCCAGGGACGCTTCGTCGGGCAGCACGTCAATCATGCCGCGGCTCACAACGATGGTATGGCCGATGGTGAAGGATTCGAGCGGCGTGGTCATCAAGACGCGGCAATGAATCTCGGGTTGAATGTCGAGGTTATTGGTGACCATCATATTGTTGACCACGGTCTGCAGCACCTTGTCGACTTCGCCTTCGGGCGCCATCAAGCCAATCTGCTGCAGGCGGTCAATCACGTTGATCTCCGCCTGACGCTCCCAGGCGCGCTGAGCTTCGACGGGGGTAGCGTCCTGCGCTTTCCCGCTCTGGTCCTGGACCGGTTGCGGAGCATCGACGGTGATGTCGGTAAACTCGGAGTTGCGGCGGAAATCCTTCAGGTTGTAGCCCCAGAGCCGGGTCTGTGCCTTGTAATGCAGCGTGCGGCCCAGATGATATTTGAAATCGCTTTCTTCAGAGTAAATCAGCGAAGGCAGCCAAATGCCGGGGCGGAGGTTCTGCCGCCAGCTGTCAAAGTGAAAATAATAACTATTTCGATGCGATTGAGTATAAGTGCCGTTGAAGCGGACGATGTTGTAGTCCTGGTCCTCGATCCAGATGCGGCCGAGGAAGCGTCCATTGCCGGCGTCTTTCTTGGGGGCAACGTCCAGCACGACGCAGCGTATTTCGCCCAGGAACTCGCGGCGGACAAAAGTGAAATCGTAATACCTGCGTTGGAAATCCTGATCGAGGACCACCATCTGGGCAAAGCCTAAAGGCAGGAACTTCATGGCGTAAACGTTGCTCAGTTTGCTGAGCATGCGTTTGCCCAGGCCACCCGTGGTGGGCGAGGTGAAGGTGCGGTCATCGGTACCTTCGCTCATATCCAGCCGGCCCAGGAAGTACACGTCGCTGACCGGGACGGGAGCGTCGATATCCTTGTCTTCCTTCATATTCTGGATGTAGGTCTCCACCAGGGGATGGAGTTGCCTCATCTGGGCCATGAAGAAATGTTCGCGCTCCACCGAGCGATCGACAATCTGGTCGAAGCTGCTGGCGGCGGGAAGGGCCGGTTGGGCGGCAGTGTTGGTGTTGGAAAGCGGTTCCGGCGTAGCCTGGGCGAGCGCTGCCTCAGTGAACACAAACGCAACGCAGCAGGCCAGTAAGAGAGTGAAGATTGCGAATCGGGGGAGCAACATTTTGTTTTGTTTCATTCTACCTATGATGCATGAGCGGCGCGCGACCTAGGATGCCAATGCAAATTCGATGTGCAAAATGCCCTCGAAATCAGCGGGTTGTCCGTCTTTGAGCGCGGGCTTGAACTGGATCTGTTCCGCCGCGCGAACCGCGGATTCATCCAATCCATGACCGAGACCGCGTACCAGTTTCACGATTCGAATTTGCCCATTGGCTGAGAATACAACCTGCAGCAGGACCTCGCCTTCAATCTTCAGCTGCCGCCCTTCCTCAGTGTAAACCGGACGGGGCTTGAACGTGATCACAACCGGCACGGTTTTCGCGACCGGGTTGACGATCTGGTTTTTGGGCAGCGAAGTTACAACGTCGGCATCTCCGAAAGCGCCCTGGCGAACCGTGCCCCGCGAGCCGGAAACGCCGGAACTGTTGCCGGTAGCGACGCCACTGCCGAATCCGGTGCTGGCAACTACGCCGCGGGCTCCATGCGACCCGCCGGTACCATTGCCATAGCCCGGCCCATTGGGCATGTCAAACGAGCCTGCTTGCGCGATCGTAATCGGACGGCCGTGATTATCCTGATTGGGCACGCCGTTCGGATCGCCAAAACCACCTGTCTGTACCTTCGCGGGCGCGGCTGCCATGGTCGGCGTCGCCGAACTGCCAGTAGAGAACACGTTTGTCTTAACCGGCGGCCGTGGAATTACCGGCTTCACCTCCGGCAGAACTTGTTTTTCGGCAGCGAGCGTTACCTCCGGTGCCTTCTCCTCGGGAACGGGTGGCTTCTTCTGCACCAGTTCAGCGGGAACGCGCATGGCTTCCGGCCGCGGCTCTACCGGCTCCACGGGTTCGGTCACCTTGGCAACCGGCTCGGGAAAATTCTTGACCGGCGCCGGAGCCTCTTCTACCAGCGGCGGCGTGTCGACCAGACGGACGAAGTGGTAGTCATGGATTGGCGCCTCCAAGACATCCGGATACAGTATGCCGGTAATCACGAAGAACGCCAGCACCAGCGACTGCACGCCATAGCCGAGAACGAATCTTCCCCAACGAGTACGAGGCTCTGGCAGAAGGCCTAAGGTCATTTGTGAAGCCTGGTAATTCATGCACCGCACCTCGGGTAGCCGATTTACTTAACGCTTGCGAAAGAAGTGGTCAATCCCACGAACGGGCATTTTCAAAGACCGCGGGGAGACGGCCCAGGGACGACACTTCAGTGACTCAAGTGCACGTCGACGGCCATTTTCGACGAAGGCACTCTACCGTTAAGATGCTGGTAAGCGGCTACTTACATAAGAATTGATCTATCGTACCAGACCGCAAGACCCCCTCTGCAAGATTTTTCCTATTTTGGGGAGGGAAAATTTTTGGGAAATCGGAAGATTTTGCCCGGAGGGGGCAAGGTTTGTAAAGTCAGAGATTAGAGGTCGGATTGCAGGGGTGAAACTCTGGGCGCTTTGCACTCTGCGATCTGACCTCTAACCTCTGACCTCAATCCCTACTCGTCCTCTTCTTTTTCTTCGTCCAGCTTGATGCGGAGCGACTTCAGAAACTTCAGATCCTGATCGCTGATCTTGAGTTCGGCATTGGTGCTGAGCGTGGAGACCAGAGATTCTTTTTCGGTAGTATGTTCGCCCTGCTTGCTGACACCGATGGTGGCCTCGAGCACCAGGAAAATGTCGTAGCCGCCTTCTTTAATGCGGGCAACGACCTCGGCGATCGATTCGGAATCGGACAGAGACTCGTTGATCGCTTCTCCAAGCTCTTTCATGAGTTGCTTCAGTTGCTGATCCACGAATCCCCCCGGAAATCGGACGCCGCTGGTGGTCATGCGTCACAAGTGGCTGTGACGCCGCCCACCGCTATTGTACCGCCGCAGGCTGCTAAAATCGACCTATAGATCGACCTATCGTAAGCGCCTGGGCGGCTGGATACAGTCAATAACCACAGTGATTGAGGGATGATCGACGAGGAATGATCGACGGCCAGACTGTGAGAAAAATCGTACAGATTTACTGGGCTGCCATCGATATGGTCGAGCGCAGCCGGACGGGCCGTGCCCTGCTGGCAGGCGTCCGCGCCTCCGCCCGATCTTTTGGGCGCGTGCTGCACCAACTGTGGCTCGAAGTCACCGGTTTTACGTTTCTGGCCATTGCGGCGATTGGGGCCGTGGCCGGAATGCGCGAGTACAACCGGTATCAGTCGGGCCATTCCACCGGACCGGGCCGGTTGGCGCTGGCCATATGTTTCACGGTTTCGTTCGCCTGGTTCGGAGTGAGCTCGTTCTGGCGAATCAAGAAAAGAGCTAAGTAGAGTCGGGGCTTGCCCCGTCTCCGCCGCGGGAGACGCGGCAAGCCGCGTCTCTACGAAAGCAAGAAATCCAATAGAAGGTAGAAGAAGGGTCGATCGAAATGACGCAACTCAAAACGGCGGAAGCGCCGCCGAAACCTTCAAAGCTCCCGCAACAGGAAACCTCCTCCCATATCGCCGTACGCCCGCTTTACACCTCCGAAGACCTTGCGTCATGGGATCATGACCGCGACGTGGGATATCCCGGGCAATTCCCCTACACCCGCGGCGTCCAGGCCACGATGTACCGCGGCCGCCTGTGGACAATGCGCCAGTACGCGGGCATGGGCGACGCCGAGGAGTCGAACAAACGCTACAAGTATCTGCTGGCCAACGGGACGACCGGGCTGTCGGTGGCGTTTGATTTGCCCACGCAGATTGGCCTCGATTCCGATAACCCGCTCGCCGTGGGAGAAGTGGGAAAAGTCGGCGTCGCCATCGATTCGATCGAAGACATGCAGCGTCTGTTCGATGGCATCGACCTGACCGCAATCTCAACCTCGATGACCATCAATGCCACGGCGTCGATTCTGCTGGCGCTCTACGTGGCCGTGGCGCGCCGTCAGGGCATGGACGTCCGCAAGCTCTCGGGCACCGTACAGAACGATGTGCTCAAGGAGTACATCGCCCGCGGGACCTATATCTATCCGCCGCAGCAGGCGATGCGAATCATCACCGACATCTTTGCCTGGACGAATGAAAACGTGCCGGAGTGGAACACGATCTCGATCTCGGGCTATCACATGCGCGAGGCGGGATCGACGGCGGTGCAGGAAGTCGCCTTCACGCTGGGCAACGGCATTGCCTACGTCGAAGCGGCAATTCGAGCGGGCCTCGATGTGGACAAGTTTGCGCCGCGGCTCTCCTTCTTTTTCAATGCCCACAGCAACTTCCTGGAAGAGGTCGCGAAGTTCCGTGCGGCGCGCCGCATGTGGGCCAAGATCATGCGCGACCACTTCAAGGCAATGAATCCAAAATCGTGGATGCTGCGCTTCCATGCGCAGACAGCCGGCTCCACGCTGACGGCGCAGCAAGCGGAGAACAACATTGTGCGTACGGCGATCCAGGCGATGGCGGCTGTCTTAGGCGGCACGCAATCGCTGCATACGAACTCGTTTGACGAAGCGCTGGCCCTGCCCACCGAGGCGTCGGCGCGGATTGCGCTGCGCACGCAGCAGGTGATCGCGTTTGAGTCTGGTGCGCCGCAAACAGTGGATCCGCTGGCCGGGTCCTATTACATAGAATCGCTGACCAATGAGATCGAAAAGCGGGCCGTCGACTATCTGGAAAAAATCGCAGCCATGGGCGGCATGCTCAAGGCCATCGAACGCGGATACGTGCAGCAGGAGATTCAGAACGCGGCCTACGAATACCAGCAGGCGGTGGATCGGCAGGAGGCCGTGGTGGTTGGGGTGAACCGGTTCCAGATCGAGCAAGAGCATTCGGTACCGATCCAGCGCATTGACCCGGCTCTTGAACCGAGACAGGTCGAGCGCCTGCGAGCCGTGCGCGCGAAGCGTAATGCCGAGACATGGAAGGCGGCGATCCGGGCAGTCGAAGACACGGCGCGCTCGGGAGAAAATCTCATGCCGCGAATCCTGGCAGCCGTGGAGGCAAATGCCACGGTGGGCGAAATTTCGGACGCGATGCGAAAAGTATACGGAGAGTACAAAGAAGTGATGGTGATTTGAGTATCCATCTGTGGAACTGGGCTCGCCCCGTCTCAGCCGCGGGAAACGCGACCTTCAGGCGGAGGCGCACGGCTTCAGCCTGACGTGGACGCGTTCGCCGGTTTGTAGTCGCAAGCACTGCGGCAGTCTTCACAGTACATCAGTCCGTCCGTGCAGAGACGCACGTGGAGCGGGGACTGACATAGAGCGCAATATTTGTCGCACCAGCAACGCGATTCCACCTGGTCGCATTGCGAGCAGACGATGTAGCTTACTTCCGAGGACATAGCTGGATTTTAGTTCGCGCCAGACAGGAACGGAACGTAACCGAAGTGCAGGCGGCGGTCGCAGGCCTTAGGAAAAAGCGATGCCCGGGAACCTCCGCCCGACCTGCGCTTTGCTTTCTGAGACCTGCCTTTGATGTGTTAACTTAAACAGTTCCAGATTCCGGCGGATATCAGGTTTGGGCTTCCGTTTTTTTCCTGCAACCTGCCACCTGCGAGGTTCTCTGTTGTCCGTACTCGAAGCGACCCCTTTAGTCCGCAAGACCGCGTTAAACGCCGTTCACCGCCAGATGGGCGCGAAGATGGTGGAGTTTAACGGCTGGGAGATGCCGGTCGAATATCCTGCCGCGATCGGCTGCGGCATTGTTGCCGAGCACATGGCGGTCCGCACCGGAGTCGGCATTTTTGATGTCAGCCATATGGGCGATATTCGCTTGGCCGGACGCGAAGCGCTCGCCGCCGTCCAGCATATTTCGATGAATGATGCCTCGCGGCTCGCCATCGGACAGGCTCAATATTCGGCATTGCTCTATCCGCAAGGGACGTTTGTTGACGACGTGATCGTTCACCGTTTAGGCGAAGACGAATACCTGCTTGTGATCAACGCGGGCACACGCGAGAAAGATTTCAACTGGGTGCGCGACAACACGCGGCAATTTGACTGCAAGGTCGAGCATCTCTCCGACGACTTCACGCAGATTGCGATTCAGGGACCGAGAGCTGTCGATGTGCTGCAAAAGCTGACCGACGCCGATCTGAGCGCGGTGAAGTTCTATTGGGTTACGCGCGGCACGGTATGCGGTCTGAAGAATATCCTGATGGGCCGCACCGGGTACACCGCCGAGGATGGATTTGAGATTTACATCCCGCCGGATGAAACGACCAGCGCGCGTGTCTGGTTTGCGATTCTGGAGGCGGGCAAAGAATTTGGCGCAGTCCCCTGCGGCCTGGGTGCGCGCAACACGCTGCGCCTTGAAGGGGCGTTATCTCTTTACGGTCACGAAATTTCGGACACGATTAACGTGTGGGAAGCGAAGTTGGATCGTTTCTGCAAAATGGAAAAGCCAGATTTTATCGGGCGCGCGGCGCTGGAAAAAGCGAAAGCCGAAGGCGTGAAGAAAACGCTGGTTGGCCTGGAGATGGTCGATCGGGGCATCGCCCGCGACGGATACAAGGTTCTGGACGACGCAGGGCAGGAGATCGGATATGTCACGAGCGGCTCTCCGGCGCCATTTCTGAAAAAGAACATAGCGCTGGCATACGTCCCACCCGCGCAGTCTGCGGTTGGCACGACCGTCAAAGTCGAAATCCGCGGACAGGGAGTGAAAGCACAAGTTGTCTCAACGCCGTTTTATAAGCGTCCAAAGAAGTCTTAACTATCAGGGGTGCCATTCTAAACGTCGCGTTTTTTGCGACGTTTAGGGTGGGTCCAACGGCAAACGACAAACAGCGAACAGCCAGGAGCCAAGCGACAAATGTCCTACCCAACCGACCGCAAATACACGAAAGAACACGAGTGGATCACCGCCGACGGCACCATCGGCATCACCATCTACGCCCAGGATTCTCTCGGCGACATCGTATTTGTAGAGTTGCCCAAGGTTGGCGCGGAGATCACCGCCGGCAAGCCCTTTGGCACAGTCGAGTCGGTGAAAGCTGTTTCCGATCTGAACGCTCCGGTTTCGGGCACCGTGACGGCTATCAATGACGCGCTGGCTACGGCTCCTGAACAGGTCAACAAGGATGCGCACGCCGCCTGGATGGTGAAGATCAAAGTAAAAGATCCGGCGGAGATGAATGCGCTGCTCTCGGCGGCCGACTACGAAAAATTCGTGAGCGAAGAGGCGGGACACTGAAAAACAGGGCAGATCTCAGAGGTCAGATTGCAGAGGCAAAAACCCCTTCCGGCGAAATGAGAGGGAGCCAAGGGGTTCACTTCTGCAATCTGACCTCTCAACTGTGCAATCGCTTTACCTCCGCAATCGTTTTACCGCTGCCCACATCTAATAAAGGCTTCTATGAGATATCTGCCTAAATCCCCTGCGGATCGCGCCGCCATGCTGAAGGCGATCGGGATCCGTTCGATCGACGATCTGTTCTCGCCGATACCCGCCGAGTACCGGCTGGCGCGCGATCTGGAGATTCCCCGGCAAATGGCCGAGTCGGAAATTGTGGACTGGTTCAAGCAGCGCGCGAAAGAAAACGGTGAAGGCTACACCAGTTTTCTCGGCGCCGGCGCCTACTCGCATTACCGGCCCGTGGTCATCGATGCGCTCGTGCAACGCGGCGAATTCCTCACGTCTTACACGCCGTATCAAGCCGAGTTTGCGCAAGGCACACTCCAGGCCATCTTCGAGTTCCAGACCATGATCTCCGAACTCACCGGCATGGATCTCGCGAATGCTTCGATGTATGACGGCTCGACAGGCGCGGCCGAAGCCGTGATGATGGCGGTCCGCGTTACAGGCAGGCATTCGGCAGCGATCGCGCGCAACCTGCATCCCGAGTATCGGGAGGTTCTTAACACCTACGCGACGCATCAAGCGATTGCGCAGAAGTTGGTGTCATTCACCGACTCGGGACAAGTCGATCTAAAGGAACTCGAGAAGGCAGTCGGCGACGATACGGCGTGCGTCCTGATTCAGTCGCCAAATTTCTTCGGCACCATCGAAGACGTCGAAGCCATTGCCGATATCGCCCACAAACGCGGAGCGTTACTGATTGTTTCAATCGCCGAAGCCGCGTCGCTCGGGATTGTGGAACCGCCACGCACGGCCGATATTGTGGCCATGGAAGCGCAGTCGTTCGGAGTGCCACTCGGCTTCGGCGGTCCCTACTGTGGTGTGCTCGCCACCAAAGAGAAATTCGTCCGGCAAATGCCCGGACGCCTGGTGGGTCAGACCGCCGACAAGAACGGCAAACGTGGCTTCGTCCTGACGTTGGCCACGCGCGAGCAGCATATCCGGCGCGAAAAAGCGACGTCGAACATCTGCACCAACCAGGCTCTGGTCGCGCTGATGGTCAACATCTTCATGACCGTCTATGGCAAGGTTGGATTGCGGGAACTGGCGAAGCAGAACCTGGCCAAGGCCGCCTATGCAGCCAATCAGTTCAGTAAACACGCCAAGGTGCTGTTCGCGGGCGCGCCGCGATTCAACGAATTCGTGGTCCAGACCAGCGAAGATCCTTACGCCATCAACTCGCGGTTGCTGGGGCACAAAATCGTCGGCGGTTTGCCGATGAAGAAGTTCTATCCCGAATTAGGTAAGGCGGCGCTGTGGTGCTGCACGGAATTGACGACGCGATCGATGATTGACACCGCAGTCGGCCTCGTTGCCGAGAGCGAAGGTTCGGTGCGAAGCATGAAAGATACCGAGCCCGAGGAGGTGGCGCGATGACCACAAAGCACATAACCCGCAAAGCGACGCGTCACGTCAGCCAGAACGAAGGATTGATTTTCGAGAAGTCGTCGCCCGGCAAGGCGGCCTGGAAGTTGCCACCGCTCGACGTTGCGGAAGTCGATACGGCCCAGTTGCTAGGAAAGCAGGAGCGCAAAGACCTTGGCGACATGCCCGAAGTGAGCGAGATCGAAATCATCCGCCACTTTACGCGCCTCTCGACGTGGAATTACGCCATCGATTTGGGCATGTATCCGCTGGGCTCCTGCACCATGAAGTACAACCCGCGCGTGAATGAGTTTGTGGCGCGGGTCGAAGGCCTGGCCAACGGGCATCCGTATCAGGCGGAGAAAATTTCGCAGGGAGCTCTGCGCATCATGAAAACGCTGAGCGACTGCTTGCTTGAGATCACCGGCATGGACGCGATCACGCTGCAGCCCGCGGCGGGAGCGCAAGGCGAACTGACCGGATTGCTGATGGTCCGCGCATATCATCAATCGCAGGGCAATGCCCGCAAGAAAATTCTCATCCCTGACTCGGCGCATGGCACAAATCCCGCGACAGCGGCAACCGTCGGTTACGCCGTCGAAAATCTGAAATCGAACGATCGCGGCATGGTTGATGTGGCGGCATTGGCGGCGCAGATGAACGAAGACGTCGCTGCGCTTATGGTGACCAATCCCAATACGCTCGGCGTTTTCGAGCAGGAGATTCACAAAATCGCCGATCTGATGCACGCCAAGGGCGGCCTGCTTTACATGGACGGCGCGAACATGAACGCGCTGGTTGGAAAAGCGCGGCCCGGAGACTTTGGCGCCGACGTCATGCACCTCAATCTGCACAAAACTTTTTCGACGCCGCATGGCGGAGGCGGTCCGGGATCGGGGCCAGTGGCAGTGAAAAAAATGCTTGCGCCGTTTCTGCCGACACCGGTCGTCATCACCAAGCCGGATGGCACGCTGGGCTTCGAATACGACCGTCCGCAGTCGGTCGGTCGTGTGCGCGCGTTTTACGGAAACTTCGGCATGTTCATCCGCGCATTGGCTTACATCTTCGCCAACGGCCCCGACGGTCTGCGGCAGACCACCGAAGACGCGGTGCTCAACGCGAACTACATTCGCAAGGGACTGGAAGGCGTTTATGACCTGCCCTACTCGACGCCGTCGATGCACGAAGTCGTCTTCAGCGACAAGGTGCAGTCGAAGAAGGGCGTGAGGACGATGGACCTGGCGAAACGGCTGATCGACTACGGATTCCATCCCTACACGACGGCATTTCCGCTGATTGTTTCGGGCGCCCTGATGATCGAGCCGACCGAAAGCGAGCCGAAAGAAGAATTGGATCTCTTCATCGAGGCCATGAAGTCGATCGCGGAAGAGGTGGAAGAAGATCCGCAGTTCGTGCTCGACGCACCGCACAACACGCGCATTTCGCGCCTCGACGAAACTGCGGCAGCAAGAAAGCCGGTACTGCGCTGGAAGCCCGCGACGTCAGCCCCCTAGCCTACGACTGCATCGCTGGTCGTTGGTCGCACACTAATTGGTCGTACACTAATTGGTCGTACACTAACTAGAAGTCCCAGCCGTGATCGCGGCCGCGCTTCAGGCGGGAATTAGGTTCGTGGGAACGAGACAGTCTGGTAAGTAAGGATATCGATCATGAAGAAGCACCGCGCATCATCGTTCCGTCTCTGCTTCGCTCTGATGCTCGCCGTGGGCATTGCGCCCATTCTCACCCAGGCGCAGGAAAGATCGGGGATCGTCGGAGATTGGGAGGGAACACTCGATCCCGGCGCCCAGGCGAAGAAGCGCATTGTGGTACACATTTCCGCCGCGCAGGACGGAAGTCTAAGTGGCACGATCGACTACCCTGACCAGGACACCTCGGGCGTCCAGATTACTGCCATAACCTATAAGGCGCACGCACTGCACTTCGAAAGTAGCAACATTCCCGCTGTCTATGACGGGACCATGAACGAGGAGCATACCCAGATCACCGGCATGTGGAAGCAAGGTATAGCGCCGCTGAGTCTCGTCCTAAAGCGGACCCAGTAGAGACTGCCCAGAGGTGCTAGTGTTGGGACGGGCGTGCCGTCCGTCCGAGCCGAGCGTAGCTGGGCGGCCGGCAACCTCACTCCGCATTACGCCGTGAGCTGTCCGAGCTTGTTTGCCCCGCAATCCATATCCACAGCAGGAACGTCGGCACCCAATAGGGAAACACGCCATACAACGTATCCGAAACGGAATGGGAACGCCCGTCGACGAATAAGAAAATATGCAAGCAGAACGCAACCGCGAAAATGCTGATCGTCCAGCCATGAATCGAGACGGGCAGAAACACGAAGCCGAACGGCTTGAACCAGCGCATAGGCAACCTCCCAGATTGAAGCCGACTATATCGCATTTGCTAGAATCAGCCAGCCCTTATGTCCGACGACTCGGCCAATTCCTCCACCGCCCGCCAACTGGCCGAACATCACTACTACGCCGCGCTGGATCTGGTCCTCGAAGGTCACCATGAGCAGGCAGTCGAGGCGTACCAGCAGGCGGTTGCGGCCGATCCCAGGTTCACCGACGCGCTGCACGGACTGAGCCGGGCGCTGCAGGATCTCAACCGCCTCGACGAAGCGATCGAAGTTGCCCAACAAATCTCGGAGATCGATCCCGACGACATTCTGGCGCACACCAGCCTCTCGATCCTATATCAGAAAAAAGGAATGGTTCCCGAGGCCGAGGCAGAAGGGAACAAGGCTCGCGTGCTGGGGTGGAAGCAGCAACTGAAGAAGGGCGGTGGGTGAGGTTTGTTGCTGCCCCGGCAGAGTCGTCAGCGCTGCTTCTTCTGTGCCTTCTCGGCGAGCCGCGCCTTTACCATTTTTTTCACCTGAGCGACGGGCAGAGGCTTGTCCACCGGGAATTGGATCGTCCCTTTGGAGATTTCGTATCGCTCCAGTTCCTTCTTGAACGCTTTGATCACGGACGCACCCGGAAAAAAACTACAATGGTTCGAAAACGCGGCGAACCAGACGACCGGTCCGTTGTAACTGAAGGCCGGGATGCCATAGCTGATGGTCTCAGTGGCCTCCGTCGGAAGAGCGGACCGAATCGCTGAACGCATCCGCTGCAACGTGGTGCGGGCGGGTTCCGGGACGGCAGCAAGGTAATCGTCAACGCTTTTCGGCGTGGGCGCAACTCTGCCTTTCGCGATCGAACCTCGCGTGCTGGAATTTGCTTTTTTCATAAGTGGCGGCTCACACGGAACGCGTGTTTATCCCCAGACGGTTGAAGCCGCGCCCCCTTCAGAACAGATTTGTCACAATGTGGCGTTGAAATGTTCCCACTGCTGCTTCTGTTGCGCCATGAACAAAACAAACTGCGCGTCTTTTCTCAAGTTGTCCAGGTTAGTGTCACCCTCAAACAGCGGATAGCAAGGGAAACCCTCGTCAGCCGTTACCTGCAACCACTTCATTGCCAGCTCTGGCTGGTTCATAAGCGCATAAGCGGAAGCGATGTTGTAAGACGTGTGATGGAAGTGAGCGTAACCTCGGCCGATCTCAACCGCGTGCTGGATCGCCTGCTCTGCTTCGCGTTGCTTTCCAGCCTTGGCCAGCATCATAGCTTTCACGCTGGTAACGATCCCGCCCTCGTCCTTCGGATTGTTTTTGAGGTACTGCTCAATTATTGCCGAGGCTTCCTCGTTCCGACTCAGCCGGAACAAAGCCGTTGATGTATACGATGCCAGGAGCGAAGGGCTCATCTCGAGCGGAGTAGTATTGAAGATCTGAAAGGCTTCTTCATACTCACCGCGGCACATGTCGATAACGCCGAGGCGGTATCGCGCCAGACTGTTGCCCGGATTGATCGCCAATGCCTTCTGAAGCTCTTGCCATCCCTTGTCGAGCAAGCCGATGTGCAGGTAGACGAATCCTAGCTGGTGATGCGCTTCACCGAGGTTGGGGTTCAATTCCAGCGCCTTTTTGTACGCCTGCACCGCTTGTTCGTGAGGGAAGCGCTTGTAGGGAGTCCACAAGATTAAGCCGCGGGCAAAATAGCCCTCCGCCAGATTGGGATCGAGCGCCAGCGCTTTTTCCACATCCACTTCGGCTTCCTCATTCAGCTTTTTCTTCTCGGGCACGGGCGCGAGAAAACGCGCTTTGATGCTGTAGGCGCGGGCGAGTTCGGCGTAGGCAGCGGCGAAGTTCGGGTCGGCGGCTATCGCCTGCTGGAACAGTTTGATGGCGGCTTCATTATCGGATGGATTCTCGCTGCTAACCGACACCTTGCCGCGCACGTAGGCATCGTAGGCGGCGGCATTAGGGGAATGGGCGCCCTGCGCGGGTGTCGGCCGGTGGGTGCGAACGGAAAATGTGTATATGGCTGCTGCCACCGCCAGCACAACGACTGTCAGCACCGAGCCAGCCTCGAAGGTGCGAAGTCTGCTCCATTTAGCTCCCGTCTTAGCCCTGGTCCCGGTGGTCGCTGGCTTCGCTTCTCCAGACGTCGACGGTGTCAATTGAATCGCCGGCCGAACCTCTCCGCGGTCGTACTCGCGGCGGATTTCCGCCAGGTCGGCGATTAAGTCCCCCATCGACTGGTAGCGTAGCGCCACATCTTTTTCGAGGCATTTTTGTATCAGCGTCTGCTCGCCACTACCGCTATGAACGAGAGTGGAGCGGTTGATCGGCGCCGGTTTGCGGGTCAGGATCGCGGAGATGACCTCTGCGGTACTCTTTGCTTCGAAAGGTCGCCGCCCGCTCAATAACTCATAGAGAACCGTACCGAAGCTGAAAATATCGCTGCGGCAATCTAGTTCCTCGCCGCGCACCTGTTCCGGCGACATGTAGGGAACCGTGCCCATTACCATCCCCGGCATGCTCAACATACTTCCGGTTTGTGCATTGCCGTCAATAATGTCCGCGTCGCGCAGCACCTTGGCGAGGCCGAAATCAAGCACCTTAATCTGCCCGCGTGTGGTGAGCATAATGTTTTCCGGTTTGATGTCGCGATGGATGATGCCGCGGGCGTGCGCTTCGTGCAGCGCGTCGGCAACTTGCGCCGCGATCGCGAGTGCCTCGCGTAAATCGGGAAGCTGCCGCTTGATTCTCGCAGCCAAAGTCTCGCCCTCAACGTACTGCAGGACGATGAAACTGCGGTCGCCCTCCTCGCCGACCTCGTAAATGGCGCATATGTTTGGGTGATCGAGGGTGGCGGCAGTCTTGGCCTCGCGGAGCAGACGTTGCCGGGCATTCTCATCGGTAGAGATTCTTGCGGGGAGGAATTTGATCGCGACTTTCCGGCCGAGCCGCTTGTCCTCCGCCAGATAGACTTCGCCCATGCCCCCCGCGCCCAGCGCGGAGAGGATTTCGTAATTCTTGATTCGCGTGCCTGGGCCAATGTTCATAAGCGAGTGCTTTATACTTTATTCTCGAAAGCGGCAGGATCATACACCTGTTTTCGACACGATAAAACGATGAACGGGCCTGGATGCCCGCGCGAGTTAAAATTAAGCTATGCGTGAAATCGTAGTAGTTTCTTCCGTCCGCACTCCGGTAGGTCGAGCGTATAAAGGTACGCTGCGGGCTACGCGCCCTGATGAGCTGGCCGCCGTTGCCATCAAGGGCGCGCTCGATCGCGTGCCGCAGCTCGATCCCAAGGAAATTGAAGATGTCATCCTGGGCTGCGCCATGCCTGAGGGCGAGCAGGGTATGAACGTGGCTCGAATTGCTTCGCTGCGCGCGGGCCTGCCGGTGGAAGTTTCGGCGGTGACCATCAATCGCTTCTGTTCGTCCGGCTTGCAGGCGATTGCCATGGCGGCGGAGCGCATCATGTCGGGCGGCGCAGAGGTGATGGTCGCGGGCGGAACCGAGTCGATGTCGATGATCCCGATGGGCGGGAATAAGATTTCGCCGAATCCGTGGCTGGTGGATCATTATCCGGACGCTTATCTTTCGATGGGGCTGACGGCGGAGCGGCTGGCGACGCGCTTTGGCATCACGCGCGAACAGTGCGACGCGTTTTCCCTGCGCAGCCATCAGAAGGCGCTCGTGGCCATTGCGGCGGGCAAGTTTGAGGATGAGACGGTCGCCGTGCCGGTCAGCTTTACTACTCCGAATGGAGCCAAGCCAAAAAAGCAGGAAATCACCTTCAAAGTCGACGAGGGGCCCCGGGCCGATACTTCGCTGGAAGCTCTGGGCGCCCTCAAGGCCGCATTCCACGTCAAGGGCGTGACTACGGCGGGGAATTCTTCGCAAATGTCGGATGGCGCGGCGGCGGCCGTGGTGATGTCGGCTGAGCGGGCGAAGGCTCTGGGGATCACTCCGCTGGCGCGCTATGTCGCGTTTGCCACCGCCGGATACAAGCCAGAAGAGATGGGCCTCGGCCCGGTATTTGCCATCCCGAAGGCGCTGAAGCTGGCAGGGTTGCAGCTCTCAGACATTGGCGTGATCGAACTGAATGAGGCGTTTGCGGCGCAGTCGCTGGCGGTGATCCAGGAGGCCGGGCTTGATCTTGAGCGCGTGAATCCAAACGGCGGTGCGATCGCGCTCGGGCATCCGCTGGGATGCACGGGGGCTAAGCTCACGGCCAGCGTAATACGCGAACTGAAACGCCGAAAGGGACGCTATGGCATGGTGACGATGTGCGTTGGTGGCGGGATGGGCGCGGCCGGAATTTTTGAGAATCTGAGCTAGCGTTGGGCTCGATCATTAGACGTGAAGACGATTTGAAGCAGATTTGAAGCCGGTCGTCACACATCCTCGCTCAAATCTTTATGGTCCGTGACGGTGTTTTGAGGTATCCTTTGCTGTTGGATTACCGTCCAATTCAGTAGAACGGCGGAGAATTCCCCCGATTCGTGTCCGTCGGTTGGGAGGTGCTTTATGCGGCTCTCCGGTCTTTTCGTCGCGGCTAATCTGTTGGTTTCGGTAACTCTTCTGGCACAGCATTCCTCCGGAGGCGGTTCTTCCCACGGCGGGTCCTCGGGCGCCTCCGCAAGTTCATTTTCCTCGCCCAGCAGTTTCTCTGGCGGTTCGGCTGCGTCGGTGAGCAGCCACAGCTCGGGCAGTTCTGCTTCGCATGCTGGCAGCACGAGCGCGGCCTCGCCGTCGTCGAGGGTGTCCTCCACCAAGGCAACCGCTTCGCCGGAAAAGAAAAGTTCCCGCTCGTTCTTCCATCCTTTTCGAAAAACCAACCCGGTAGAGAGTGCGGAATTCAGGCGTCCGGCGCCATGTCTGAAGGGGCATCCATGCTCGGCCTGCCCGCCAGGAGGATCGCACTTTGGCGGTGCTTGCGTGGTGCCGAGCAATGGGTGCCAACGCGGGCAATCGTGGAACGGCCTTACTTGCGGTGTGCCATATTGGTCCAATGATTGCAGTGCCTTAGCGCAGCAACTGGCGGAGCAGCGGCAGCAGATGCAGGGGCAAAGTGATTACGGCCAGAGCCTCCGCTTGCGACTGCTGCAGCAGCAATACGAGCAGTGCCTGAATCGCAGTCGCTTCGGTTCCTATCCATTCAGCGCGCTGCTGCTCGATATTCCCTAGAGAGCCACGCGACGGCCCAATACACTCGAATGTAATGTACCCATTTCCCGAGATCCCGCGTTAAAATGATTGGTATTCGTTTGTCATGAATCCACTCAGCGGTCTTCATTGAGCAGTCTAAATTCTGCGATCTAAAACCTCGAGGTCTATAACATGGCGACTACGGCAATACCCAAGACCAAAATTTCCGGCGGCAGCTTTTTGCTGGAGGAGCGGCAGACCGCCGATGTATTCACACCAGAGGATTTCTCCGAGCAGCAGCAGATGATCGGGCAGACGACCGAAGAGTTTGCGGTCAACGAGATTCTGCCGCAGGCGGAAAAGATCGAACACAAGGATTACTCGATTTCTCGCGCTCTTCTGAAAAAGGCCGGCGACCTTGGGCTCAGCGGAGTTGAGATTCCCGAAGCCTATGGCGGCCTCGAGATGGACAAAGTCACCGCTGCCATCATCGCCGACCACATCGCCAAGTACGCCGGGTTTGCCACCACTTGGGGAGCCCATAGCGGCATCGGCCTGTTGCCGATCGTTTATTTCGGTACCGAACAGCAAAAGCAGAAGTACCTGCCTCGGCTGGCCACGGGAGAAGTTGTTGGCGCCTACGCTTTGTCGGAAGCGACTTCCGGCTCCGACGCCCTTAATTGCCGCGCCCGCGCTGTGCTTTCGCCCGACGGGAAACACTACATCCTGAACGGCGAGAAGATGTGGATCACGAACGCGGGCTTCGCCGACCTGTTTACCGTGTTCGCAAAAATTGACGGCGAAAGGTTTTCGGCGTTCCTGGTCGAAAGAACGTTTCCGGGATTTTCCGTCGGCGGCGAGGAACACAAAATGGGCATTCGCGGATCTTCGACTTGCCCCATCATCCTGAATGACTGCAAGGTGCCAGTCGAAAATTTGCTCGGCGAAATTGGTAAGGGGCATATCATCGCCTTCAACATTCTGAACATCGGGCGCTTCAAACTCGGCGCCATGTGCGTAGGCGGAGCTCGGGTTTCGATTGAGAGCGCCGTGGCTTATGCCAAGCAGCGCAAGGCGTTTGGCAAGACGATCGGTGATTTCGGATTGGTCCGCGAAAAAATTGCAAATATGGCCACGCTGATCTATGTCGGCGAGTCGCTGGTCTATCGCACGGTCGGGATGATGGACGCGCTGCTTTCGGAAATCGACTCCGCGAGCACGGACGCGGCCAAAGAACGGCGCAAGGCGATCGAGGAATATGCGGTGGAGTGCTCGATCCTGAAAGTCTGGGGCTCGGAGATGATCGATTACGTCGTCGACGAGACGCTGCAGATTTATGCCGGCTATGGCTTCGTGGAAGAGTATCCGGCGGAACGCGCCTACCGCGATGCTCGCATCAACCGCATCTTCGAGGGCACGAATGAAATCAACCGGCTGATCATCACCGGCTTCCTGCTCAAGCGCGCGATGAGCGGCCAGTTGCCACTGATGCCGGCGATCAAAAAGCTGATGGACGAAGTGCTGAGCGGGCCGTCTGCTGGCGAGGAGATCGAGGGCCCGCTGGCCGAAGAGCGCAAACTAGTGGCGCAGGCAAAGAAACTCGGCCTGTTCGTTGCCGGTGCGGCCACGCAGAAATACATGCAGGCGATCCAGGACCAGCAGGAGGTCATGGGCGCCATCGCCGATATGACGATTGAAATCTACGCCATGGAATCGGCGGTACTGCGGGCGCAGAAGATGGTTGAGGGCGCTTCTTCCTCAAAACAGGGCGAAGCGTCAGCCGCGCTGCCGATTGCGATGACGCGCGTCTATTTGACGCAAGCGTTCGAGAAAGTCGAAGCAGCGGCCAAGAAAGTCATTGCCGACGTGGCCGAAGGCGACATGCTGCGGACGCAACTCGCAATCGTGCGGCGGTTGGCGAAGTATGAGCCGTTCAACACGATTGCGCTGCGCCAGCAGATTGCGCAGAGGACGATTGAGGCAGGAAAGTACACGCTGGCGTAGGCATGCACAGTACATGCGCAAGAACGATCACGCATTCATGGGTAGGCTATCTGGAGAGACAGAACATGCCAATCGGCACATTCACTGCGGTCCTGCACAAAGAAGGCGACTTGTATGTCGCCGACTGCCCGGAAGTTGGCACGGTCAGCCAGGGAAAGACTGTCGACGAAGCCATCGCCAATCTCAAAGAGGCGACTGAACTCTCCATGGAAGAATTACCTCCTGAAGGATCCCGCCCGTTAGTTACCGTATTCGAGGCGCGCTATGCCTAAACTGCCCCGTATATCAGGGGCAGAAGCTTGCGCCGTATAGAGTCCTACTCCTTCGGAAAATTCGGATCCGCCTTCACTTCCTCGATCTGCCTGGTGTGGCGCTCGGAGTGCGCGGAGATCAGCAGGATCCATTGATACGCATCGAGCGACCCAAGCAATGGGTGCGGAGCGAAGTGGTCGCGCAGATCGTCGTTCGTGGTTCGAACGTAGTCCATGGTGGCTTTGCGGCTGCCCTCGAAGGCTTTGGTGACTTCTTCGCGCGTTGCCCAGCGATTAGTCGGCTTCAGAAATTCAGGCGCCTGCGCTTTGTGACTGCGGTCCGGGACCCGGGTCAGAACTATCTCGTCTTTCCCCGCCACCTCCGCGCGTTTTTCGGGTGCGGCAGGAGAGGTCATGACCTTGCTCTCAACCATCCCAAAGATCGTCGACTCCGAGACGGCAATATGCTCCGACACCTCCGCTACCGACCAGCGGTCCGGGGCAGGCTTGAACCTCCACTGCTTCTCCGATAATCCAGCGATGGATTTCAGAAACGCGTCGTGGGTCGATTGCAGGCTATTAAGCGCAGCTTGGCGCTCCTCCGCCGATAAAGTCGTGGGCGCAGGAGTTGCGGTAGTTTGGGCGATACAGGCCAGCGCCAGTGCGGCGACCAGACATAGCACAGCAAAAAACTTCCATTGGATTTTCATTCATCAGCCTCTGTGAGATTGAAAATGCGGCGGAGTAATTATGAAGGGCGATCTGGAAAAGCGCAAATCGCTTTACTCAAACCAGCCACTGCGGTAAGCCAACCACCATGAGACGAAGACAAGAGGAATGCTCGCAAACAGAGCCCACCAGATCGGCAGAATGAAATCGGCGACCAGTCCGAGCACGGTGAAGGAGATCCAGAAGATCTTGCGCTCCATATTCTGGATTGTAGGTCTTTTCCGCTCCTCCCGTTCCTGTTTAGCGAGCCGCGAGAAAACTTCGGTTCTATCTCGAAAGTTTCGTGCCCTTTCGTGGGGAGGCGTGGCAACACCGGCGGCCAATCTCTATTTTGAGTCAGTGATCTCTGAGTTAGTGATCGGCGGCGGAAGCAGCAACTCAAAATACACCAGTGGATCCTGCTTGTAAGTCACCCGGGCGACTTCGCGGAATCCGCACTTCGCATAAAAGGTCCCCGCTCCTGCTGCGGCGTCAAAGGCATCAAGACGGATGGCATCGGCGGGCCACGCCCGCGCAACGGCATCGGCCTCTTGCAGCAGCAAACGGCCAAATCCCTTGCGCTGGAGCTCGGGATGGATCGCCATGCCAGTTAAGTACAGAGGTCTTCTTGCTGCCGTGAAATAGGCGGTATCGATCGCCCAGGGCTTCTTTGTCGCCAGGCGCAGGGCGCCCACGATTCGACCGGTGTTGCGCGCTACGAGGATTCGCGAAAACTTGGGCCTCCGAAACTCGCTGAGCACGCTCCTTTCCGTGGGCGCTGACGACCAGTGTCCCCGGCCGAACTGGCGAGTCAGTTCCGCGGCGACAGCACTGTGCAGTGCCGCGAGCACGGGTGCGTCGGAGCCGCTTGCAGCTGCAAACACGAGCTTCATTTGGGCTTGAGTTCTTCCATCACACTCTGAATCAGCTCTTTGGCATCGGTGAGGTTCTTCATAATGAGTTGCACATCCATGACTGGCTTGCCCGGCCAGCGCTGGCTCTGGCAGTAGACGCCGTGCTGCCCGACGAGGGCCATGGCGTCGGTAACCAGGTCCATGGTGACGGCTAAGCGGCCGCGGGGCACACCCATGCGGACTTCGTAGTGTTCGAGCTCTTCCTGCTTTTCGTTGAAGACGGCCATAGGCAGATTGTAGCGGGGATGTGGGTATAATTCTTGCCGAAGCAGCACTCAGCCATCAGCACTCAGCCATCAGCAAAACCTCTGGTTCCCGGCTGGCTGACCGGCTGACGGCTGGTTGCTCTCAGGAGGAACGAATCATGAAGAAATTTGCCTTAATTGCAGCATCGCTCTTTGCCGTTGCAACTCTCGCCCCGGCGCAGATGAACATGGGGCAGGACAAATCAAAGCGTCCCAGTCCGCCAGCCAGCGCGGCGTGCAAGCTTTCGGATGGCAAAACCATCAAAATCGATTATTCCAGTCCACGTGCGAAAGGTAGGAAGATTTTTGGCGACAACGCACTCGTTCCTTACGGAGAAGTTTGGCGTACCGGTGCGAATGAAGCAACCAGCTTTGTCACCGATGCGAACGTAATGGTCGGCGGGAAGGTTGTGCCCGCGGGCAGTTACACCATCTTTACCGTCCCCAAGGCGAATGAATGGTGGCTGGTGATCAGCAAGAAAACGGGAGAGTGGGGAACTGATTATCCGGGCGAAAAAGAAGATCTGGTGCGGGTGCCGATGAAAGTTACCAAAACCGCGGCGCCGGTGGAGAATTTCACCATCGCATTCGACCAGGCAGGCAGCAAATGCAATCTGCGCATGGAGTGGGAAAACGCCCGCGCCAGCGTCGAGATTACGAAGTAAGAAAACAGGTCTTGGGTCTTAGGTCGTAGGTCTTGGGAAAACCCTGCCACCTGTCGGCCTGCGACCTGCCACTTGCGACCTGCCGTCTGGTCCCAGCGCTATACTGGAGCCAATGCGGCCTATCCTGCGTTTTCTTTGGAACTCCACTCGCGGGCACCGGATCGCGCCGTGGCGCAGTCCGTATCTTTTGTGGCGGATCGAGACCTTCACTGGCGTGAAAATGACGCAAATTGGATTCCTGGAATTCTGGGAATTCTTGTGGACAGAGCGCAGCAGCTTGTGGCGCTTTTTGAGGTGGACGGCGGAGATGGATCGCTACGTGCATCCGAAGATCGGCACTTAGCATTTAGCGCTTAGCTCTTAGCAAACCCCAACGACAAAACCTGTGGCTTTTGAGCTAAATGCTAAGTGCCACTTCCTTCCATCACCACATTCACTTCACTCCCCTTGCCCGCTCCCATCAGTTGGTAGGCTGACCCCCGGTTGGTCGCGACTTCCAGAAACCCCATACTGCCGAGGATTCCAAAGACTTCGCCGGGCGTGCCTTCGGCATAGCTTGCGCAGATTCGCGTTGCCTGCAACTTATTCCCGATCGCGATCTTGAACGCGGGCGGCGTGGCTCTGAAAAGTTGCGGCGCATCCTGCGGAGTGATGTTGGTGACGAGATTCCCAAAGCGATCGACCTTCAGGACGACTCCCCGCAAAGTGTGTTCATCGACGGGCTTGGGACGGGGCGCGTTGAAGCGGACATAGTCGGTGACCTCTTCGCCGAAACGATCGGGCTCGATCCCCTTGGCGAGATAAGCCGCGATTGGTGAGAAAATATCGCGTCCGTGGAAGGTGTTGCTGCGGGGCTGCAGGAAATAATGCTCGGCGGTGACGTGGCGGACGGAGACGCGCTCTTCCCGGGCGTAGATCAGGGAAAGCACGCCGTTGTCGGGAGCCACAAACAGGTGGCGTTCGCCGGTCATCACGACAGGACGCCGCGCCGTCCCCACTCCGGGATCGACGATTACCATGTGCACGGTGCCGGAAGGGAAGTACGAGTACGCCTGCGAAATGGTCAGCGCGCCGTCCAGAATGTCGAAGGGCTGCACCGCGTGGCTGATATCGACGATCTGCGCCTCGGGAGCAATCTCGAGGATGACGCCTTTCATGGCGCCGACGAAATGATCGTTCAGTCCAAAATCAGTAGTGAGCGTGATAATGGCAGTGCGAGCCAATCCTTTACCTCGTCTCGTGAGGGTTTCACGAAGTATCGGACGTGGCACGACGGCACGTCAAGGAGCATTCAGCACTCCGTCAAATCGTTCACGCCCGTGGATAGGGTAAATGTGGTCGCTTACTGCTGAAGGCTGGAAGCTGTTTGTTGCTTACTCCACTCGAACGTCCCCAGAGCCCGTATGCACGGAAACGACGGGACCGCCATTACCCACTTTGCCCACCACGCTCTTCCGCGACTCCTGGACGCGGCCCTGGACGGTGGTAGTTACGGGATGGCCCAAGGTGACAGATCCCGAACTGGCGGAGACGTCGACGTCGAAGCTGGCGTCAGAGGGAATACGAAGGTCGACGTTTCCCGAGCCAGTGCGGATATTCCACATGTTCCCGGGCAACCCATTGCCGTGGATGTTGCCGCTGCCCGACTCGGCATGAAATCCGCCATTGATGCCATTTACGGTGATGTTGCCCGATCCGGTGCGAATCTCTAGGTCGCCAGCACCCACTTCTTCGACTTCGATATCGCCGCTGCCCGCTTTAATGCGCGCGGGACCGGAGAGCTCGCGCCCGCGGACGTTGCCCGACCCGGTCTGGAAACGCAGATCGCCGGTAAGGCGCGCCAGTTGCATGTCTCCCGAGCCGCTTTGCAGATCGACGTTGCCCCTGAGGCCTTCAACCTTCTGGTCGCCGCTGCCGGTATGGGTGCGAATGGCGGTGTTCTCCGGGGCAGTGATTTCGTAGTCGATCGAAATGTTGTTGATGTTCACATAGTCGATGCGGATGCTGTTGCCGTCCTGGCGAATCGGAGGATTGTTCTGCAACTCCTGCACCTCCGCCTTATGGTCTCCGCTGAACCAGGAATTGCCCGACTGGATCTTGGCATGAATTGAGACTGTCCCCGCAGCGCCGTTGCGCACGGTGATGTCGCCCGAGCGAGTCAGCACTTCAAGGTCGACAGCCCCATTGACCTGGAACGAACGGTCAAAGGTTCCGATGGTGGAGGCAAAGCCGGCCAGTGAAGTGGCGACGATAAAGGTCAACATTGCGGTGTAGTGTCGAAGCCAGGAAATTCTAGTCATCGTAGTCTCCAGTCTTAATCGTTGGAACCGGGGTTGCGCCGCCTCACACCGGTGTTCGATTACATTATCGTTCGTCTGCCGCGCTGGCCTGCTCCTGCCATCGCGCAACGTTCACGCCCTTCACCAGGAGCCAAACCATCAATGCCAACTCCGCGACAAAGCCGAGGGGCAGAATGTAGTGCGACAGGTAGTTCGCGAGCGGCGGCGCCAGAAAAATCATCCAACCCAAACCGGCAAGTGCCATCAGCACTCCCAGAATTCGAGGCAGAAAGGTTGACCTCAAGATGAGGCAGCCGATCAGCAAGTCAAAGAATCCGAAAAATACCAGATCGATCTGTTCGGCCTGAGAGCGCAACTTGAGAAGCGTCAGCACCAGCGCCTGCAACTGCTCCACCTTGAATACTCTCAAATACTGCGCGCCGCCCAAGAGCGTGAACGGGGCGAGATAACAGACGTAACTCATCGCCTGAATCGCACATCCCACAAGGCTGAAGAAAACCGCCAATAAAGCCAGGCTTCTGTTCACAGGCTTGAACAAGTCGTAAAAAAGAAGCGTAACTGAGATATAGAGCGCGGTCGCGATGAGATTGATAGCAAAGCCCATCCGAAACAACGACTCGTGCGCCAGGATGTTGTTCGCTGTAGCCGCCGCATCGCCAGGTACAACGAGCCCTTTCACCAGGAACTCAGCAGACATCACCGTCAGAAAATAAAGCAGATAAACGACGCTGGTGATCCTGACCCTGGGACGAGGCGTTGATTCTGCGATCGGCTTTGTCATGTCTGTTGAGCAGCCGTGCCCTCGGCTTTACGCGGACTTTCCTGCGACCTGTCACCTGCTTACTGCAGTACCACCTGGTCGCCTTCTTTCAAACCCGACAGTAGTTCGGTCTTGGCGCCATTCGAGATGCCGATGTTGACGGCGAGCTTCTTCTTGCCTTCTTTGGCCTTGGGATCGGGTATTTCGACCGATGCCTTTTTGTCCTTGTCGTAAATAATGGAGCCTTCCGGAATCTGCAGCACATTCTTGTGTTCTTCGAGAATGATCTCGGCATTGGCCGTCATCATCGCCTTGAGGACGCCCTCGGGGTTATTAATCGAGACGCGCACCTCGAACGTGGTCACGTTATCTTTCTCAACGCCCATGGGAGAAATCTTCGTCACCTTGCCGGTGAAGGTCTTGTCCTTGAACGACTCGACTTTGATTCGGGCGGGTTGTCCCAGATAAACCTTGCCAATATCGCTCTCGTCAACCTTGCCTTTGACATAGACTTCGCTGGTGTCGCCGAGGGTCATCACCAGCGTCGCAGTCGAACCCAATACGAGAATCGAACTCACCGCGTCGCCAATTTCCACGTCGCGCGACAGGACAATTCCATCCAGCGGAGACTCAATCGTGGTGTAACCGAGCTGCTCTTCCAGTTGCTTCAGGTTGGCGCGATCCTGCGCCATCTGCCCCTGGGCCTGACCGATCTTGGCCTGCAAAACCTGTAGCTGCGCTTTGGACACATTCTGCTTGTTCAGCGACATTTCGTAGTTCTTCTCCGCGTCGTCGAGCGCGGATGCTGAAACCACGCCATCCTTTGCCATTTGCTGGGCACGGCCATAGGCGCGTTTCAGAAGAGGCACGTCGGGACCCTCGGCGTCGACTTTGGCGCGCTCCAGATCGGCGCGGGTACCGTTCAAGCTGGCGGTCGAAGCCTCGAGTTGCGCGCGGGCCTGATCGACACGAGCCTGAATCTCGTCCCGGTCGAGTTCGGCGAGGACTTGGCCTTTTTTAACCTTGTCGCCGTAATCGACGTAGAGCTTTTTCACAATGCCGCTGGCCTTGGACTTGACCTCAACTTTGGTGATGGGCTCGATCTTTCCGGTGGCCACCACGCTTTTCGCCAGATCTCCGCGCTCGACTTTGGCGAGCTTCGAGGGGTCAATCTTAGTTCCGCCGCTGGAGGCGATCAGCGCGCCGGCAACCACCAGAACTACAACAACTGCCGCTATCGAACTCCAGATGATGATTCGTTTGCGCCGTTTTTTCCTGCCGTTGCCTTCCACGACTGCCTCCTGCTTGAATTCAAATCTTAAAACTGTCATTCACCTGGTGTTACGCGAGAACCCTGGGAATAGTTCCAGAAAACATCGAATCGTAGAGACGGGGCTCGCCCCGTCTTGCTCCGTGGCAGCAGCCGCGGCCAGCCGCGCCTCCACCGGAATCCGATGCCTGCCGCAATGTTTCACAAGTAGTTAGACCGCCGGACAACGAAAAGGAAAGCGAGCGTAAGCGTAAGGGACAGCCGCCCGAGGCTCTCCGGCCAAGCGCAGCTCGGAGGCCTTCTAAAGTCGCACAAGGCGTTAGTCGCAGAAGGCGTTCCGCACCTGAAAGTTCTTTGTTGATTGTATCGCCAACAACGTTGCCAGGCCGAGGTTTATCCCTTTGGAATGTTAAAATTAGAGTTCCATGGTTGCATACGTGCTGCTGCGGGTGTTCGTTATCCTGCTTTTGGTGGCGGCCAATGCCTTCTTCGCCGCTGCCGAGTTCGCGCTCGTCAGCGTCCGCGAAACCCGCATCCAGCAGTTGATCGAAGCCCATCGCGTGGGCGCCCGCACCGTCCTCAAACTGCATCAGCAGCTCAGCCGGGTCGTGAATGGAGTCCAACTCGGGATCACCGTCACCAGTCTGACCCTGGGCTGGTTAGGCGAGCCGACGCTGGCGCGATTGTTTGAGTTCTGGATCGGCAGCATCCCGCACGCCATAATCTACGCGCATGCCGTGGCCGTGACCGTGGCGTTCTTATTGATCACCAGCCTGCATGTGATCCTGGGCGAACTCGTTCCGAAGTCGCTCGCGTTGCAACGAGCCGAGCGCGTCGCACTCGCGGTCGCGGCTCCCATGGATGTTTTCCTAACTGTCACCGGCCCCTTGACGATTGGCATGAGCCGAGTCGCTGGTTTTGTCCTGCGCGCCTTTGGGACGCGCGAGGTCCGGCACGGTTCGGTGCACTCTCCCGATGAACTCAAGTTGATCGTGACCGCTGCCCACCACTCCGGACAGCTTTCGCCCGCGCAGGAAGAGATGCTGCTGAACGCCCTTGAACTGGACAGCATTACCGCGCGCCAGGTGATGGTGCCGCGGACCCGGATTTTTTCCCTGCCCTCCGACCTGACCCTGGACGAAGCTCTGTCGCGGGTGGTCGAAGATCAGCACTCGCGCGTGCCGGTGTACGATCCGCAGCGCGGTCCCGAACATATTATCGGCGTACTGTATGCCAAGGACCTGATGCGCTGGACGCGGCTGCGCCTCGGACTCGCCGCTGCTCCTCCTGCAGCCCAGCGCATCGCGCAGATGAAGATTGGCCAGGTCATGCACGATGTGCTGGTTGTCCCCGAAACCAAGTCATTGCTGGAACTGCTCGGTGAATTCCAGCAGCGCCGGCGCCACCTGGCTGTGGTGGTCGACGAATTCGGCTCCACAGCGGGCGTGGTGAGCGTCGAAGACGTGCTGGAGCAATTGGTCGGCGAACTGGAAGACGAATTCGACGTCGCCTCCACCCAACCCGTGGTGACCGATGCGAACGCGCCTCTGGTGCTGGACGGAGCCATCAACATTCGCGATCTCGAAACTCAATACGAGCTGAAGCTTCCTCAGGACGAAGGCTTCGAGACTCTGGCCGGCTTCGTGCTCTCGCGCCTGCAGAAGGTGCCAACGGGAGGCGAGACGTTCGAGTACCAGGGTCGCCGTTTTGTCGTAGAAATAATGGATGGCCATCGCATAGCAACAGTGAGAATCGAGCTGTTACCGGCCGTGCCGGAGTCGGACGTCTCCGAGTCCCCGGCATCGGTGCAGCGCGCCGGGGACTAAGAGTTGCATTCCTGTAGAGACGGGGTTAGCCCCGTACTGCGTGCGGGGGAAAAAATTTAAGCCCCGCTTGTGCGCGGCGGAAAGAATTTAAGCCTCGTTTCAGAGCATCGCGATCGGGGGCTCTGTATCAGGGCATCGCTTTAGCGATGCCGAAAGTTCTTTGAACTGACGCCCCTTTAGGGACTGGGCACTTATGCCGCGCTATATCATCTCCCGCGTCCTCTACACTCTGCCCGTCATCTGGCTCGTAGTCTCTACCGTCTTCCTCCTAATCCACTTCGTCCCCGGAGATCCCATCCAGCAAATGCTAGGAGAAGGCGCAGCCGCCGGCGATATTCAGGCAGCAAGACATGCCTACGGGCTCGATGTCCCGCTTGGCGAACAATACCTGAATTACTGGCGAGGCGTGCTGCACGGAGATCTAGGCAAGTCGCTGCGCTTCAATCAGGGAGTTACAACCCTGATAGCGCAGCGCTATCCATTTACTTTGCAACTTACCTTGGCGTCGTTATTTGTAGCGATAGCCCTGGCCATTCCCGCAGGAGTGCGCTCGGCCCAGCGCCGCAATCTATGGGACGACCGTCTGCTGAGTGTGGTCAGCCTCTTCGGCCTGTCGTTTCCAAATTTCGCGCTGGGCCCGGTGCTGATCTTATTTTTCGCCGTAGAACTCGGATGGCTTCCCGTATCCGGTTCCGGCACCTTCGCGCATCTTGTGCTACCCGCAATCACCATGGGCGGAGCGCTGGCCGCGATCCTGACCCGCATGGTGCGCACCTCAATGCTGGAAGAGTTAGGCCAAGACTACATCCGCACCGCCCGAGCCAAAGGCCTGCCCGAGCGCACCGTAGTTTACAGGCACGCCCTTCGCAACGCCATGATCCCAATCCTGACCGTCCTCGGATTACAATTCGGCGCGCTGCTCGCAGGCGCAATCGTGACCGAAACAATCTTCTCTTGGCCCGGCATCGGACGGCTTACGATTCAAGCCATAGCCAACCGCGATTACTATCTCGTGCAGGGATGCATTCTGGCGATTGGGCTGACTTACGTAGCCGTGAACTTTCTGACCGATTTGTTGTACTCGGCGGTGAACCCGAGGATAAGACAATAGTCCTGTTGCGGCTGGAAATTCCGGAGCGCTCGTCGTTGTTTTGCCGGATTTTGCCGGTTCTCCGTTTTGCCAGTTCGCCCCCTCTCCGTGGTCTTTTGGAACCAAAGACTTAGAGAGTGAGTTTCGCCAGGTCTTTGAAATTAAAGGATTACCCGTAAAGTATTTATTTGTTAATGAGTTACGAGATCCCTAGTTTCTCGGGGGGCGGTGAGTAATGCTGCAGATTGAAAGCTGGATTATTTCAGTCTCAGTCTTTGACCAGCCATGCCAGAGCTTCGTCGCGCGTCTTGAAAACGGGAAATTCGCGATGCGAGAAGCTGCTCAGGCTCTTGGAGAACTCCTCAGGGAGCGCATCCGCTCCCACCCATGCTGTTTTCTTGATATAGGGCTTGTCGAAAACCGCTGTTTCTTTCATGACCCGCAAGGCTTCTGCGTCGAAGGATGCGGCCGTGAAATCGGAAAATATCAAGACTGAACCGCGGGGACGGGTAGTTACAACCTCGGGGAGTTCTCGCAAAGCCTTTTCGACCTCGGCCGCCGAACCGTGTGACAAATCTAACAGTAGAATTTGTTTTCCCTGATGGGTGATAAACCGAATACGGTCGTTCATGTGCGGCCCAGCTCCTAAAACCGTAATATGTCAAAACTACAACCGGGCCCTTTTCCCTGCACTACCGCCATTGCATCCAGTATACGCGCAAGGGGAATGCTCCAATGATGGAAATCCGTTTGACGAATATATACAAATAATATATTTTGTATATACGCAGGAATCAAGGAGAATCAATGGCTGCGACCATGACATCCATCCGCTTAGATACTAAATTGGCCGACGAGGCGAAAAAACTTCTCGGCGTAAAATCCCGCACTGAAGCCGTTCATGTCGCGCTTCGTGAGTTGGTCGCGCTGAAGCGCTTCAAGGCTTTGATGAAGAAGTACGAAGGGAAGCTCTCATTCGCCGGTCTCGATGAGTGACGTCATCATCCTCGACACGTCGGTTCTGATCGATGATATACGCACCGGCCATTATCGGCGCCGAATTCAAGCCTTGCACGGGCTCATCCGGAATTCCGCCGTGGTCATGGCCGAACTGTGGCGTGGAGTCGTGAAGCCGGCGGAGCGGGTTTTTTTGCGGGCCCTTGGCAGGAATCATCCTACTCTGACTCCCACGGAAAGGAATTGGCTGGAGTCGGGCGAGATATTGGGAGAAATTCGTGCGGGTCGAGGGTTTACAGCTGACAAGCTGCGCGCTCTGCATTTCGACGTGCTCATCGCGCTCACCGCGCGCTCTCATGGTGCCCGGCTGATCACATCTAATCGTGCTGATTTTGAAATGATTTATAGTTACCGTAAATTCCAGCTCGAGACTTGGTAGTTCACACGCACCATGTCAACCCTCGCCATCTCGCTCCCGCGCGTCGCGCGCCACAATCCATTGGCGGCCATAGGAGTCGCGCTTGTTTCCATTTTCGTGATCGCTGCGATTTTCGCGCCCTGGATTGCTCCGCAAGATCCCGCGCACATCGATCTGCCGAACCGTCTGCAATCGCCGTCGATGCAGCATTGGTGTGGCACCGACGAACTTGGACGCGACATTCTTTCCCGTCTCATCTGGGGAGCGCGAATTTCATTGTTTGTCGGCAGTAGCGTGGTGGTGTGTTCGCTTCTGCTCGGCCTCATCATCGGCAGCCTTGCCGGATACTACGGCGGGGGCATCGACCGCTTCGTCAACGTCGTGCTGATGAATGCGTTTCTTTCGTTCCCGGGCATTCTGATCGCGATTGCTTTTGTGGCTTTTCGTGGCCCCGGCATTTTCAACCTGGTTCTTGCCTTGTCGCTTGGCGGATGGGTCGGTTACGCCCGCCTGGTGCGCGCGCAGGTGCTGGCCGTTCGCGAACGCGAATTTGTCGAGGCGGCGCGGGCGCTGGGCGCGGGCGATCTCCACATTATTACCAGGCACATTCTGCCCAACATTATTCAGCCGGTCATTGTGCAGGCAGCCATCGGCATGGCAGGCGCGGTGCTGGCCGAAGCGACGATGAGCTTCTTAGGATTGGGCGTTCCGCCGCCGACTGCCAGTTGGGGATCGATGCTGAACGACGCACGTTCGCATCTCTTCGACGCCCCGCATCTGGTGCTCTTTCCGGCGGTAACGGTGATGTTCGCGGTCCTCGCCTTCAACTTCATCGGCGACGCGCTGCGCGATCTGCTCGACCCGCGATCGCGGATTGAGGCAGGTTTGTAATGCGTCTGTCAATGAAACGACAAAAATGTCAACCGAAGCGAAGCGGATATGGATTGGAGTTCGCTCTACCTGGGTGCTTCCGCTTCGCTTAAGGTGACAAATTGTAAGACGGACTTCCGCCTTTTGAAGGTGGGCGTTCGCCGAAACGTTATGCGGCCGCCTTCGCTTGTGCCGCCTTCCGCATCATCGCAAGGCGTTGTTGCGTCTGCTTCAAACGCTCCGGCGCACCCTCCGAGGTTGCAATCAATTTTTCCACGTTGCCGAAAATTGCGGGGTTCTGCATTTTTTCCCGCACTTCTTTCAGAAAGGGCTCGACCTTTCCGAAAAGGACGAACATCTCGCCGGAGAAACTGGGCTCCAGGAATAGTTCCCGGTTCAAGGTGCCGTGCAACACAAAGGAAGCAGCCATTTCCCAGTAGCCGCCAACCTGGCGAAGCCAGGCATTCTCCTGGGTGCCTAACGCGGTTGCGATTTTCATGATGTCGTCTGCGGATTCCGGCCAAAAGCCGAGCCACCAGTTGCGCGCTTTTCGGATTTCCGCTTCGCGCCGGAGGTCGTAGAGTTTCATGATCAGTTCAGCATCAGCGGCCGTCGGTGTAATAGACATTTCTTTTCTCCTGTCCAATGTTAAGGGATTGTCAATGTTGCAATTTCGCAAGTTGAACGCGATGAGGTTATCAATTATCTCACTGCCAAACAGATTCAGCTAATTCGAAGAATCGATGTGCCTTTAAGGCTGTTCGCTTACTTTTCGATCGTTCCCGCGTCCAATACGTAACAAGGGGATCAGGGAACTTTTAAACAGGCAGGTTCGTATGAACAGACATATGGAACTCAAATTTCAAGTCGAATGCTTGCAGGACGTGGCGGTCGTGAACTGCTCGGGACGCATGGTGCGTGGGGCTGCGCTCGACAACTTCCGGCGCCGGATTGAGCAACTCGAACGGGTCCGCGTGCTGGTGCTGGATGTTTCCGAGGTGGACCATCTGGATGCGGGCGGATTAGGGACCTTGCTGCTGGTGCGTCGTTGGGCAACGCAACGGTCGGCGAAGGTGAAGCTGGTGAACCCGCCAGCTTTCTTCCGCGATATGCTGGAGGCGACGCATCTGAATTCGGTGTTTGAAATTTCCTCCTTAAAGGAGGCGATTTGCATCCTGCGGTCGCCGGAACGTCCTCGTACCTTCGCAGTCGCTTGAAGTCAGATCTCAGTGAGGCGTAACGCCGGCGTCCGGCGGGCATCCTCGACCGCCGAGGGCCGGACGCCCTCGGGACAGCCGGCAGGATGCCGGCGCTACAGTCGCGATTTTCCGAATCAACCGAGCCGGTTCAGGCCGTCCACGTAGGCTTTTGCGCTGGCCTCGATAATGTCGGTGGAAGCGCCGCGACCCATGACGCGGCGATTGCCCATCTCCAACTGTACTGTGACCTCTCCCATAGCTTCGGTGCCCTCGGTTATGGCCCGAATGTCATAGCGCAACAGCTTCGCATGAGTGGCGGTGAGTTGCGCAATCGCCTTGTACACGGCATCGACTGGTCCGTCGCCGATCGACGCACCTTCTTTCGTCTTACCTTTCACCAGCAGACGCACAGTCGCGGTCGGAATCGCCGTCGTGCCGCTGTAGCAATGCAGGTACTCCAGCTTCAGGTTCTGCTCGACTGGAGGCAATGCATCGTGAACCAAGGCGACCAGGTCTTCGTCGAGCACTTCCTGTTTCTTATCCGCCACGGCGAGAAACCGTTGATAGAGAGTATCGAGCTCCTGCTTGGAGAGTTCATAGCCGAGTTTTTCCAGCCGTGAGCGCAGCCCAGCTCGGCCCGTGCGCGCGGTCAGGACAACCCGGCTCCCGGTAAGGCCAACGTCAGCGGGACGCATGATTTCGTAGGTCTGCCGGTCTTTCAGAAATCCGTCCACGTGGATGCCGGAACTATGTGCGAAGGCATTTGAACCGATGATCGCTTTATTGGCTGGGACCGGCATCCCGAGCAGATCGGCAACCATGCGGCTGGTATTGAAGAACTCGCTGGGCTCGATTCCGGTTGTCAGCCCGTAGTAGTCCGAACGAGTGCGAATGCCCATGACGATTTCTTCCAGCGCAGCGTTGCCCGCCCTTTCGCCGATTCCGTTGATCGTCCCTTCCACCTGGCGCGCTCCATTGAGGATGCCAGCGAGAGAGTTAGCCACGGCTAGACCGAGGTCGTCATGGCAATGGACGCTGATGGTTGCGCGCGCAATATTCGGAACGTTGTCGCGAATGCCGCGGATCAGCGCACCGTACTGCTCGGGAACGGTGTAGCCCGTAGTGTCGGGAATGTTGACGACGGTTGCACCTGCATCGATGACGGCCCCCAACATCTCGTAAAGATACAGCGGCGTGGCGCGACCGGCATCTTCGGTGTAGAACTGAACGTCGTCAACGTAGTTACGCGCGCGCTTTACGGCATCCACGCCCATGGCCACCATTTTTGCCCGCTTGCTTTCGAGCGTCTTGCCATAGCGCTCGTCGCGGAACTTGCCCAGGATGTGAATGTCGGAAACACCGATGCCGGTGTGAATGCGCGGGCGCTTGGCCTTGGCCAGTGCCTTGCCGCAGGCTTCGATGTCCGCGGGAATGGCGCGCGAGAGCGCGCAGATCGTTGGGCCCTCGATCTCCTGCGCGATCTTCCGCACGGCATCAAAGTCTTCCGGAGACGATGCCGGGAAGCCGGCCTCGATGATGTCCACCTGGAGCCGGGCGAGCTGGCGCGCCAGCCTTATCTTGTCACGACTGCCCAAGCGGGTCCCTGCTGCTTGTTCGCCATCGCGCAGAGTGGTATCAAATACTGCGACCCTTGATATAGCGCTCGATGTAGCCTTCGCTGATGTGGCCCTCATTCCCGCATCCTCACGCGTCATTGCATTGATTATCGGAGCGGAACCGCCGAACCGCTCCAACATACCGCAGTAGGACTCTCGGAAATAAACACTGCCGGAAGATGCTGCGCGATCGTTGCGCTGCGTGTTATTGCGCCGCGTGCCGGTTATAGTTTGGATACGCTGGCTTATTCGGTTCCGGCACCGGATGCTTCGCGAGTTCGTCCAGCGCCAAACTCACAGCTTTTTCAAGCTGCGGATCGCGGCCTTCGCTGACCGGCTTCGGGTCCATGTCGACCTCGTAGTCCGGCTGCACTCCGTGGTTCTCCACCTCCCATTGACCCTGCGGATTGAAGAATCCGAAGCTGGGTGAGGTGACGCGGCCGCCATCCATTAATACGGGGATGCCGCCGATTCCGACCAATCCACCCCAGGTGCGCTTGCCGACCAGTGGGCCCAGTTGCGCTTCACGGAAGTACCACGGCATCGCGTCGCCGCCTGAACCCGCGAATTCATTGGTGATCATCACCTTGGGTCCCAGGATCGAGGCCTGCGGAGTGCGGTAGATCGCGCCGTAGCGCGGAGCCCACCAACTCATCAGCGTGCGTTGCATGGCGTGGATGATGTAATCGGCCGCCTGGCCGCCGCTATTGAAGCGCTCGTCAATCACGGCCCCCTGCTTGTCGAGTTGCGCAAAATAGTAGCGGTTGAAGTTGGTCAAGCCGCCCATCGCTGTGTCCGGCAGATAGACGTAGGCCAGCTTTCCGGCGCTCAGTTCCTGCACCTTGCGGCGGTTTGCTTCGATCCATGCCAGGTTGCGCAGAGTGAGATCATCGGCGATCGGCGTCACGGTAACCTCATGAGAGTCTTTGCCGCTCGCGTCTTTGGCGATCTTCAATACCACTTGCGTTCCCGCGGTGTCTTCGAGCAAACGTTGAATGTCATCGGATCCGCTCAAGTCTTTTCCAGCGATGGCGAGAATGAAGTCTCCTTCTTTGACTTTCACTCCCGGCTCCGCCAGGGGCGCATGCGCCCTCGGATTCCAGCGCTCGCCGGTGTAAATGCGTTGTATCCGGTAGCGCCCGCCGACGATCTGATAGTCGGCGCCCAGCAGTCCTCCTCGCACCTGATTCGGGTGGGGAATTGTGCCGCCATTGCCGCGCAGGTGGCCGACGGAGAAGTCGCCAAGCATCTCCTGAAAGAGATAATTCACATCGCTGCGGGACCCAACTTCGTCGAGATAAGGTCTGTACTTCGCCTCTTGCTTTGCCGGGTCCACTCCGTGATAGTGCGGATCGTAGAAAAAACTGCGCTCGATCTGCCATATCTCGTGAAACATCTGTTTCCACTCGGCGCGCGGATCGACGCGAACCTCCATCTTCGACAGGTCGAGTTTTCCCTCGCCGGCTTTGACAGGCGCGTCAGCGGGAGCGATGACAAACGTTGACGGCGGCCCAGCGGCCGTCGGCGGCCCTTCGGACTCGCCATGCGCCATCTCCAGCAACATCTTCTCGCCATCGAAGGAAAGGTCAAACCCCGAGATGTGTTCGGCGAGCTTCTCGGATTTCTTCGTCTTCAGCACGAAGCGGGTCAGCGTCTGGCCGCGGTCTTGCTGAAATCTTCCGCCGCCCTCCAGCAGATAGAGCACACCTTCCTTGCCCGCCGCGAGTCCTGAATAGTTGGCGGGAGGCAGTGGCAGCGCGGCGGCGCGATCCTCCAGATGTTCGAGATCGACCCTAACCGGCTTCGCCTTCTCGGGTCGTTCCGGCTTCTCCGGCTTGCTGGCGTCCTCCGATTTCTTCGCCGCATCGGATTCGTCTTTATCGGCAGAGCTATCGCCGGAGTCCTTCTTATCCTTTGCGTCTTTACTCTTATCTTTCTCCTTTTCTTTATCTTTATCTTTATCTTTGTCCTTATCTTTGTCCTTCGCGTCCTTGTCCTTATCCTTCGCCTCTTTTTCCCTCGCTTCGGGGGTCTTCTCGTCTTCACTTTGGGGTGCAACCGGAGAGACCGTATCCGCCGCCAGAGCCAGCCCGTATACGCTGCGCGTGACCTCAAATTCGTCGCTGCTCATGTCCAGTCCGCTGGTGGAGGTGCCGTAATTTGTGCTCTCGGTGAAGTAGAGATATTTTCCGCCGCGGTCAAATGCAGGGAAGCGAACGTCGCTCATTCCGTCAGTGATTCGAGTGCTCTTGCCCGATGTGACGGAGTACAGGAAGAGGGCATGGAACCGGTTCGAAACGGTCTGCGTGTGGGCGAGCCACTTCGAGTCCGGCGACCAGGATGCGTCATAGTCTCCATCGTCGACCATGGCCTTGTCGATGACCGTGGCTTTGCCGGTCACGGTGTCGAGCAGCCATATTTCCATCTTGTTGTCGTGGAAGGCGATCAGCTTTGAGTCTGGCGACCAGGCCGGCCGAAAATAATAGGTGGCCTCGTTCGCGAGTGGAAATTTCTTCACTTCGCCTGCGCCGGTCTGGCTGCTGATGTGCAGTGCATACTGGCCCGATTCATCCGAGAAATAGGCAATAGACTGTCCATCCGGCGACCAGGCCGGCTCGCGCTCCATCACGCCTGGAGTACTGGTGATATCCCGTGTGGTGCTTTCTTTGGCGGGAACGGTCAGAATGTCGCCATGCGCTTCGAAGACCGCGCGCAGCCCTGTGGGTGAGATGCCGTAGTTCTGGATCTCGCGATCGGCGGGCGAAATACGCGGGCGCACGTCCGGCAGATCGGCGCTTAAATCCACGTTGATCGGGCGAGTCTGACCGCTGGCCGTGTCGAACAGGAAGAGTTCGCCGAACTGGTCATAGACGATGTCGCCCGGGCCCGCGCTCGCCGAGCGGATATCCGCGCCATCGTTCTTCACCACTTCAGTTATAGATTTCGTCGCCGGGTCAAAGCGGAACAGCGAGATTGGTCCATTGCGGTCGGAAAGAAAATAAACCTGGTTCTCTACCCAGACGGGATTGAAGTCATTCGACGCTTCGCGTGGGACTTTCACCACGTCGAGCGTGGCCATGTTGGCAATCCATACCGAGCTGGCCAGGCCGCCACGGTAATTTCTCCAGGCAACGTAGGTGGAATAATTGAAAGGCGATGCACCGCTCACCGGCGAATAAGCAAAGTATTTTCCGTCGACGGAAAACTTGCCGGAGAAGGCCATGGGCAGCGGCAGGGCAGTGGGAACGCCGCCGTCCAGTGAAACCTTAAATAATTTCGTATAGCGAGGGCTATTGCTTTCGCGGTTTGAGCGGAAGATCACGGATTTGCCGTCCGGTGTCCACCCCACCGCAAAATCCGCAGCCGGATGATAGGTGAGGCGCTTCGGAACTCCGCCCGCTGCCGGAACGACGAATACGTCCGTATTGCCGTCGTATTCAGCCGTAAAGGCGATCATGGTGCCATCGGGCGAAAAGACGGGGTCGGTTTCAATGCCGGTCCCGGCCGTCAGGCGAGAGGCGCGTCCGCCGTTTCGGTCCACGGTCCACAGATCGCCCGCGTAAGAAAAGACAATCAAGTTGCCATTGAACGACGGGCGCTGCAGGAGCGGGTGCGAAGCTTGAGCGGTGATGAGGAGCGGGCAAAGCGCAGCGAAAATTGCGGCGAAAAGCAGGCATTTCGATTTCATTTTTTTGCTCCGAAGATAGCCGGCAAACGAGACTGACATCTCTTAGCCGGAATAGAAAAGTTCCGGCGTCTGTCCCTGCAGTAAATCCTAGCAGTCAAGTTGTGCAGCACGCTGAAGGTGGCGCGCCTGGTTCGATTGGCGGCCACGCACGCAGCGTCATCCCGAGCAGTCTATAACAATCGATTGCAAATCAAAATCTGTGAAGGCGTCTTTTGTTCCACGCTACACTGAATTGGCACAGCCGGTTTGGAAAGAGGATCAGTGAAACAAACATCGCTATTCCATCGGCGTTACCATCGGGTTCTTCTGATCGTTACAACCTTCTTTCTGTTTCAGACGGATCTCTTGCTTTGGGCGCAGGGAAGCTCCGGCGACCGAATTCTCTTTCATGCCAAGATCTTCACCGGCAACCCCGAGAATCCTTATGCGGAGGCGGTCGCGATTCGTGGCGGCAAGATTCTCGCGGTCGGCAATCTTCCCGAGGTGTTGAAGTCTGCATCTGCGAATGCCGAGGGAATTGATCTGGAGGGCAAGACTCTTTTCCCTGGATTCATCGATTCGCACAGCCATTCCATCCAAGGCGGCCTGAGCCTGATTTCCGCCGACGCCAGCGAGAAAGTGCACTCTCTTAATGAGCTAGCGCCTTTTGTGCAAGACGCGAAGAAGACGGGCAAGGGCATGCGTGGCGACATTCTGGAGATTCTTGGCCTGCCGCTGGAGTTCTGGTCGCATTGCGACGTCCTCAATGCCCAGTTCAGCACCGGAGCTTATGAGAAGCAAAGTGTTCTTCTGCGCGGAATGGACGGGCATACGGCCTGGGCGAATCGTGCGCTGCGGCAGCGCGCGGGCATCACAGCCGATTTTCTGAGCAAGCTTTCCACCGGAGAAAGGAGTTATTACGGCGCGGACAAAGAAATGCAGCCGAACGGTTTTCTGGTTGACGCCGGCATGGAGAAAATTGAACCGCTCTTGCCTCAGCGCACCTCTGACGAGTTGCTGGCGGCGGGGCGCGCCGCTCTCGCATATAACTACAGCCTTGGGATCACGGCGTGGCTTGATCCGTGGGCGACTGAAGATGTGTTGGAATCCTATAAGTTGCTGGCGGACCGGGGTGAGTTGACTTCGCTGGTGGCAGCATTTCCGCAGGTGTTTGCGAAGGATCCTGTGACGGAGTTGGCGGGGGTGCGGAAGACGCGCGAGATTTACAAGAATGTTCCCAATCTATACGTAAGCGGGATTAAGGTGTTCGCGGATGGAGTCGTGGAATATCCGTCGCAGACCGCTCATCTTAGCAAGCCATACACAAACACCGGGAGGAACGGCGATCTGCTGTTTGAGCCGAAGAAGTTTGCCGAGCTTTGCGTGTTGGCCGACAAGCAGGGGTTGATCATCCATGTGCACGCGATCGGCGACGGCGCGGTGAAAGAAGCATTGGATGGGATTGCGGCGGCGCGAAAGGCCAACGGAAATTCCGGGTTGCCCCACACGATTACGCACGAACAGTTCGTGCGGCCGGAGGATTTCCCGAGATTCCGTGAACTGGGAGTGGTGAGTTCGCTGCAGCTTTTCTGGGCGGATGCGAGCCAGGATACGATTGAAATTGTGAAGCCATATCTGGATCCCGATATCTACCGGTGGCAATATCCGGCGCGCTCGATCCTGGACAACGGCGGAATTATTTCGGGTGCGAGCGACTGGCCGGTTTCGACGGCAAACGTATTTTGGGCTATTTATCAGGCGGAGACACGCAAGGGGCCGGAAGGAGTGCTCGATCCATCGCAGGCGATGCCGCGCGAAGCAATGTTCTATGCATACACCCGAAACTCGGCTCGAGCCATGAATCTCGATTCCATTGGAGTTATTGAGGCGGGTAAGCGCGCGGACTTGGTTTTGCTGGACCGGGACGTTTTGACGATTTCTCCGGACGAAATGCGGGCGACAAAGGTGCTGTGGACGATGGTTGCCGGAAAGACCGTCTATCGGGCTAAGTGAGCGCAGGTGTACCGGTGTACCAGCCACGTTCGATCCAAAGTACACTCGCGGCGCTAACAAACGGGCAATCTGCGTGTGTACGGTCGCACATATTGGAAGCGAACTCCCGAGAGAGGTATCGGCAGGCGCATCGCGGTACTTTAATGCAGAGGCTCATGGGGCCGCTCCTGCGGCAGCCTCGCCAATCAGAGGATGACTATGCCCGTTTCCAGCATGCCCGCTACCAACGGTCACACGGCACGACGCAGTTCACGAGTCGCGGTCAAAGTTCCCATCCGCGTGACGAGCATGGAGCCCAATGCCCAGTTCTCGGAAATCTGTGAGACGCTGATGGTCAGCGCGCATGGTTGCGCGCTCCGTTTCCCACTGAAGCTGAATAATGGAAGCGCCCTGCGTCTGCACAACCGACGCGGCCGGCAAACCACGGCATACGTAGTTTTCTGCCATCCGATGGGCCCGGACGGACCGGGCTTCCGACTGGGTGCGCGGCTCGACCGGCCAGACAATTTCTGGGGATTGGAATCCTGTCCCGAGGATTGGGGTGTGGTGGAGATGCCCGCAACTGATCAGCCTCCCCGGAAACTGTCGGTTGGTTCTACCGTTCTGTACAAACCCCGAACTTCATCCCAGACCTCGCAAGCCCTTTTCGACAAGCTTGAGGAGTTCCTCTCCGAAGACCGTTTGCAAGGCATACTTGCGAAACTTATTCGGCCTTTGGAGATGGAAGTCACCGAGCTCCGCCAAAAACTGGGCGCCAATGCCAAGCGCAGCCGCTTTGAGGTGTCGCTTGGGTCTATTCCTCCGGAGTTGGAGGAGAAGCTATGGGAACGGTTGCGGAGAGAGGTTGGGGCGCTCGCTTTGCAGCAGACTCGGGAACAGTCCGCGGAAATATTCGGATCGGCTGAGATGATCATTGAGCAGAAAATCAGCACAGCTCTTGGAGAGTTTCGGCACCGCCTGACCGGTGAACTGCACGCGGTTGAACAGCGGGCTCAGGGACTGTCAAAGGAGCTCACGGGCACAGCGCAACAGCACGTCCGTGCTGGAGTCGAGAAACTGCAGCGGCAGGCATCGGAGGCGGGAGCGCATCTTAACGCAGAGAGCGAAAAGTTCCTGCGTTCGTTGCAGGCGCAACTTGCGGAATCGCATGATGGTCATCGCCGGGAGATCGAGCAGATCCACGTCAGCGCTGCTGGCAAAGCGTCCCAACTCCAGTCGGAAATTTCGGACCTGGGCCGGAAGATTGCAGCCTTGAACGAATCCGTGCGCCGCATTGAGGCGGAACTCGACGCGCACCTCGAGAATCTGGCCAGCGATATTGTCGCCGGCGCCGAAACAAAAATCGAGAGCGCCGCAACTCAGGCCCTGAAGGACTTGCAAGCACGTGGCTCGAATGAAATCGAAACCAGGCTCAGCGAGATGTGCAGTCACGTGAGAAGCATTCAGAATCGGATCGAAGACTCATTCTCCGCTTCGCTGAAAACCCAAAGCGACGAGGCGGTGCAGTCGATCGCACAACAATTCGAGGAACTCGAGCCCCAATCGCTGGAAAAATGGCGGCTAGCGCTGGCCAAGGACTTGAACTCGGTGGCGAACACTCTAGGCCAACACCTTCGTCAAGAACTCTTACTTGAAGACTGCCAAGGAGAAATAGATAAGCCGCGCCCAGCGAATTAGCCTGGTGGGAGATACGGCGAGACCCGTTTGAAACAGTCAGCTGCCGTTACTTTTGGTAGTGGCGGCAAGCGAAAAATGAATGCGAGAATAAGCCTTTTGGAGGGCACAAGCGTGGTTTTGCGATTTGGATAGCCAACACAGATAACACCATGTAAGATGCTTCCGGCAGCCGTGGGTCCCACTGTTTTGAGGGTCCAGAAAGTCCGATTCCCACACTCCCCCTGCTTGGTGGTACGTTCGAATCCCCTTGTAGTGAAGGCTTTGGTTACCTGAGCGGAAAGATTGAAAACGCTGGTTCGGTTCGAGGAGGTGCCATATTCGCGAGCTACGGATTCATGCTGCGCTGCCGGTGCGAGTGGCTTGGGCAGAGAGTGAGCAGGCGATCAAGCAGATTGCCTACACTCTCGATGTGAGCCCCAAAGGCGCACGGCTAGGAGGGGTCAAGGGCCTAAAGAACCCGGGGCAGGTGATCGTAGTCAGGCGAAACACCGACGAGGCGCGATTTCGAGTCATCTGGATCGGGCGGCCGCGTACTCCCGAAGAAGGCCAGATCGGGATCGAGTGCGTCGAGGACGACAAGATCATCTGGGATGTGGATTTCGCCCAGGCGGAAGAAGATTTCCAGCCTCTGGGCACGGCGAGTTCAGGGTCGGCCCACTTGTGGTCTGCCTCCCAACCGCAGGCAAAGTCCATCGATTACATTTGCCCAGGCTCCGCTAAGGTGTGGGCGGACGAAGCCGATACTCGCACCGAGGCATGGCTAACGAGAATGGGTTTTTCCGGATGCGAGCTCGAAAGTGCTGTGCGATTACCGCTCAACAGCCCGCTCGTATTGCACCTGCATGTCGGAGAGACGCAGCTTACCGTCAAAGGCATTCGGCGCGAAAAGGATATTGCAGGTACGTGGATCGAGTTTACCCATATCCGTCGAGGCGATCGGACCATTCTGCAGGGGCTTATCGCCCGGCTTTCAAAAAAAGACGCTATGGAGCACACGCCGATAGAAGAACTTTGCGGGGCGAGCCATTCGTGCTTACTCTACACTTCCCCGGAAGAACAACTGGCAGCCATAATCCCCTTTGTGCGGGCGGCCCTGAAGCGTGGAGAACGATGTCTCTACATCGTCGATGAAGATCCTGCGACCAGGATTGAGGCTTTCCGCGACGCGGGCATTCCGGTGGACGAAGTCATCAAAGCCGGAGCAATTGTGATTTCCACCAAACGCGAGACGTATTTGAAGGACGGAAATTTCGATTCGGGATGGATGCTGCAATTTGTCCAGGATCAGGTGGCAGCCGCGAAAGCCGACGGATTCACGGCTTTGCGGCTGACCGCGGAAGTGAATTGGATCCAAACGGAACTGGATGCCGCAAGTTTCTTAGAGTACGAGTCCAAGATAAACGAGATCATCCCTCAGATCGGACTCCTGGGCATGTGTCAGTATCACCGGCACCAAGTCGGCCCCAACATGATTCCCGGGATTCTCGACACGCATCCGCGTATCGTGGGAAAGCATGGCATCCACCGGAACCCCACCTACGGGGAGTTTAAGGGGCGCGCGCGAAGCTGAGCAATCGCAACCATAGACCACGACAACGTGGAGATCCCGCCCCCGAAAGTTGCGCGCACAGGGACTCGTCGGAGGTCCCAAACAGCGGGCTATTTCGCAGTCGATTGACTCAATGCCCGGCGCTCTGAACTTTGCTCTGAACTTTGGCCTGGTCCCTGGGTGCCTCGCAGCTTGTCGAGAACATCATCGGCCGACAGGGGCTTGCTGAAATAGAATCCCTGAATCTCATCGCAATGGTGTGCGCGCAGGAACGACATTTGCGCTTCATTTTCGACGCCTTCCGCAATTACCTTGAGATTCAGGCTTTTTGCCATGCTGATGATTGCGGCCGTGATCGCCGCGTCGTCGGGATTCACGGCGACGTCGCTCACAAACGAACGGTCGATTTTGAGCTTGCTGACAGGGAAGTGCTTCAGATAGCTGAAGCTCGAATAGCCGGTCCCGAAGTCGTCAATTGCCAGCTTCAATCCCATGGCCTTCAGGTCATTGAGGACCAGGAACCGCACGTCTGCATTCGACAGCAGCAGACTTTCGGTGAGTTCCAGTTCCAGATACTGTGAAGCGAGGCCCGTCTCATGCAGTACCCTTCTGATCAATTCCCGGAAGCCCTCCTGGCGAAACTGGACCGCCGACACATTTACCGCGACCGGCACTGGGGGAAGTCCGGCATCTTGCCATTTTCGGGCTTGCGAGCAGGCCGTTCTCAGCACCCATTCACCGATGGGCATGATCAGGCCGCTGTTCTCCGCAATTCGTATGAACTTATCAGGCGGCACAAGCCCCAATTCCGGGTGTTGCCAGCGGAGAAGAGCCTCCAACCCGGTGACCCTTCCCGTGCCCATATCCATCTGCGGTTGATACTCGAGAAACAGTTCCTGCCGGTCGAGGGCCAGTCGCAAGCTGTTTTCCAACGTCAATCGCTCCACGGCCTGAGCGTTCATGTCCGCCGTGAAGAACCGGAAGCTGTCACGTCCATAATCCTTAGCGCTGTACATGGCGGCGTCGGCATGCTTGATCAGGGTTTCGCCGTCCTGCCCATGTTCCGGGAAAATACTGATGCCTAGACTGCAGCTAACGTTGAGTGGGTGACCTTGAACGACGAATTCAGCCGTGATTGCATCCATGAACCGCTCCGCGGCAACGGCCGCGTCGGGAATGTCCTTTACGTCGGTCAACACGATGAGGAACTCATCTCCGGCCAACCGGGCGACGGTGTCTTGTCCGCGCGCCGTATTTTTAAGGCGTTCTGCAGCCTCTTTCAGCAGAAGATCGCCGACCGAGTGTCCGAGCGAGTCGTTGATGTTCTTGAACCGGTCGAGATCGAGGAACAGAAGAGCAACTTTGTCCTTTTGACGCCGAGCGCCGGCGAGCGCCTTTGACAATCGATCGTACAAAAGAGTCCGATTCGGCAGTCCGGTGAGAGCATCGTAGTAGGCGAGGTATTGGACCCGTTCCTCGGCGATTTTGCGGTCGGTGATGTCCTCAACTGTGCCCTCGTGGAGCGCGATGTTGCCACCGTCGTCCCGCACCGCGCGCAGATTCATTAACAACCACTTTTTCGTGCGGTCTCTGCGGTAAACCTCCACTTCGGCAGCTCGCACTACGTCATTTTCTTCGAGAGCGCGCGCCAGTTCACCCATCCGGCCAGGGTCGACAAACAACTGGCGGGCCACATTTGAAGTCTCCGCCAACAGTTGTTCCGGAGAATCGTAGCCGTGCATATGTGCCAATGCTCGGTTGATGCTTAGAGGACGACCTTCAGGAGTGACCTGGAAAATTCCGATGACCGCATCTTCAAAAATAGCCCGGTACTTTTCTTCCGCGTGCCGAAGCGCGTGCTGCTCCGCCAATTGACGCCGAATGCGCTGGAGTTGCAAATGCTGGTAGACCGCGTATAGGTCGAACAGCAATACCAGAGCCGCCAGTCCACGTACCCATTCCCTCAGACCAAACCAATAAGAGGCGTCCGATTGCCGGCTGAACCAGGGAAACGTGAACGAGATGATACCCAAAGTCAAAGCCAGCGTTATTACGATGGCGAAGCCCCACAGCCACCACTCACGGCCTTCGACGCGACGGATCTCGGTCGGAACCGCCGAGGGGCGGTTCTGGGTGATCTGTTGGACTGCATGCTGATTCATGCCATGCTCCATCTGCTCCCGCAACTTATCAGCATTCTATTCTGCGGAGTAATCGGCAAAGAGTTACGAAGGTAAGACCAAGAGAGCTACGTGCGGCAGAACCTCTAAGGGATTCGCTTCTAAAGATAAACTTCAGCCCGGCAAGAAGTCACGATCCGGCTGGAAGTTGGCGCCACGAAGAACGGCCACGGTCGCACGGTCAAGACGACGACAGAAGTCTTCACCTTGCTGAGTGCCTGTGTCACTGGCAAGGAGGCGGACGATCCCGACTTCACTCGTGCTGACGGCACACCTGGGCTCGACTTCCACGACGCTTGGCACGCGGTCTGCGTGCGGTCTGGTGTCGGCAAATTCATTTGCCTGGACTGCGATCAGGTCGTGCCAAAAACCAAGTGCAATTGCGGAAGCCGCAGGCGTAAGTACATAAGGTCCGCCATTCCATGACCTGCGGCGCCCTGGCGTGCGGAACCTGCGCAGACTCGGCGTGGCTGAATCGGTTGCTATGAAGATCGGCGGTCACAAGACCGCCCCTGTGTTTCGTAGGTACGACATCATCGAACAGGCGGATCTCGAGGACGCGGCGGCAAGGCTCGACGCGAAACAAAAATCCCAAGCGGTTCCTGAAATCGAGTTTGGGCAGAGTTTGGGCAGAACTTCCGAAATTGGCACCAAGAGTGATGCAGGGACCGATCGCCCGTTGAGGGCCGCCGTCCTTCCTAACTAACAAGCTATGAATGGGTTGGGCATGGTGCCGGGAGGGGGAGTCGAACCCCCAAGACCCGAAGGTCGGCGGATTTTGAGTCCGCTGCGTCTGCCAGTTCCGCCATCCCGGCTCTACTTGAAATTAGCGACTTGCGTCGATGACTTCGTGCGTCCCTGGTCATTATATTGCCCGTCACCGATCTTCTCAATCGTCGAATGCTGATTCGTCGAATCCTGGTACCTCGAATCCTGGTACCTCGAATCGTAATCCCTAAGTATCTCGAATCATAGACCGGCGGCTTTCTTTGTGCCATTTCTCTCAATCGCAGATTCTTCAACTCCGACGTTCGCAACCCTGCCTGATATACAGTTAGCATCTTCGCCCGCAACACCTTTCTTTTGCGGTTGAGAATTTGTATCGGCGGGCTTTATTGTTTACATCTCCGGAGGAACAACGACTTTGCGAACAACTACACTTGCCCTTCTGCTTGCATGCCTTTTTACTTCTGTATCCGCGCAGAAACACTCGCCGAAGCAAACTCCTGATTCGGCCCAGAAGGCAGCGGATACTGCGGGGACGCAGGCCGGCGACACTTCGAAAGACAAACCGGAGGGCGAGGACCAGGGACCCTGGAAAGGCCTGCAGTATCGTCTGGTCGGCCCATTTCGTGGCGGGCGCGTGGTTGCGGTTGCGGGCGTCGTCGGCCAGGATCATGTCTATTATTTTGGCGCCGTCGCCGGGGGCGTGTGGAAGACAACCGATGGCGGCCTCAACTGGAAACCGATTTTCGATAAACAGAAGGATGCGTCGCCGGCGATAGGAGCGATCGCAGTCTCGCAGTCCGACCCGAATGTCGTTTACGTCGGAACCGGAGAAGCTTGTATTCGGGGCAACATCGTCGGCGGTAACGGCATTTACAAGTCGATCGACGCGGGCAAAAGCTGGAAGTTCATTGGCCTGGCCGACACGCACGCCATCGGACGCCTGGCCGTGAATCCCAGGAATCCTGACATTGCCTTCGTCGCCGCGCTCGGACATCCATTTGCCGATAACGAGGAGCGGGGAATTTTCCGCACGCTGGATGGCGGCAAGACGTGGGAGAAAGTTCTATATAAGGACGCCAAGACCGGCGGCATCGATGTCGTGTTCGATCCCAGCAATTCCAACATCCTGTTCGCGGCGCTCTGGCAAACGAGGAGGACTCCGTGGAGCCTGGACAGCGGCGGCCCGGGAAGCGGACTTTATCGTTCCAGCGATGGCGGAACAACCTGGAAAGAACTCAAAGGCCACGGCTTGCCGGAGGGAATTCTGGGCCGCGTCGGGGTCACCGTCTCGGGCGCAAATCCGAACCGAGTGTGGGCAGTCATCGAAGCGGAGAAAGGCGGAATCTATCGTTCGGATGACGGTGGCGACTCGTGGAGCTTAATGACCGACGATCATCGATTTCGTCAGCGAGCCTGGTACTACTCGCACATTTTCGCCGATCCAAAGTCGGCGGATACGGTATACATCCTGAATACCGGAGCGTATCGGTCGAATGATGGAGGCAAAACCTTTAGTCGGGTGCGCGCGCCGCACGGCGATAATCACGCGCTATGGATCGATCCCACCAATCCAAAACGACTGATTAACGGCAACGATGGCGGCGCCACGATTTCCATCGACGGCGGCGACACCTGGAGCACCGTGTACAACCAGCCCACAGCGCAGTTCTACCATGTGACTACCGACAACCGGTTTCCGTACTACATCTATGGTGCGCAACAGGACAACTCGACTGTGGCGATCGCGAGCGCGAGCGCCGATGGCGCGATTGATCGGCCCGACTGGTACGACGTAGGGGGCGGCGAAAGCGGCTACATCGCACCCGACCCGCTTGACCCGGAGATCGTGTATGCCGGCTCTTACGGCGGCGAGATCACGCGCTACGATCACCGCACCGGCGAAGAGCAGGCAATCAATCCTTGGCCGGTGAACCCGATCGGATGGGCGGCGGGCGACGTCAAACACCGCTTCCAGTGGACGGAGCCCATAGTTTTTTCGCCGAGCGCTTTTTCGCCGGGCGTTTCTTCGCCGAACGTTTCTTCGCCGAACGTTTCTTCGCCAAACAATCCGAAGACGATGTACTTCGCTGGTGAAGTGCTATTCAAGACGACCGACGGCGGGATGAGTTGGAGCATCATCAGTCCCGACCTGACGCGCAACGACAAATCAAAACAGATTTCCTCGGGCGGACCGATCACCAAAGACAACACCGGTGTCGAAGTTTACGACACGATCTTCTCAGTCGTGGAATCGCCGGTGCAGAAAGATCTTATCTGGGCAGGGACCGATGACGGACTAGTTCAACTCACACGCGACGGTGGCGCGCACTGGGAGAACGTTACGCCGAAGTCTATGCCGGAATGGGGCACCGTCAGCATGATCGAGGCTTCTCCGCGCGACGCCGGGACCGCTTATCTCGCCGTGGAACGTCACAAGTCGGACGATTTCGCACCGTACATATTCAAGACGACAGATTTTGGAAAGACCTGGATCAATCTCGTCGCGGGGATTCCGGCCAATGATTACGTTCACGCCGTCAGGGTCGATCCCCGGCATCCGGGACTGCTTTTTGCGGGAACGGAACAGGGCGTCTACGTTTCGTTCGACGATGGCGCGCACTGGCAGTCGCTGCAACTGAACTTGCCGCCGGCGCCCGTAAACGACCTGATGATCAAGAACGCGGACCTGGTCGTAGCAACGCACGGCCGCAGCTTCTGGGTGCTCGATGACATCACTCCGCTGGAACAGTACGAAGATTCGATTCCGCAGCAGGAAGCTCACATGTTCACACCCGCCGCGGCGAATCGTACGGTGTTTCGTGGTTCGGCCGCCAGCGGCAGCGCCGGGAAAAATCCGCCGGCGGGAGCCGTCATTAATTACTGGTTGAAAGCTGCGCTCAAGAAGCCGGAGAAGGCTTCCGCTTCCGGTAGTGGAGAGCCGAGCGTTTCCGCACGGCAGACGGGCGAGACGCCCGTCGCTCCACCGGCAAAGAGTGATGCGCCTCCGACTCCATCCACTGAAACCAACAAGACTGATGCGGAATCTGAGGCCCCGAAGATCGCGCTGGAAATACTCGATGCCTCGGGAAAGGTTATCCGCAAATATCCTAAAAAGCAGGAACCTGCGGGGGATGAAGAGGAAGACTCTTTCAATCGCGACCGCAGCGCTGGCGCGCTGCCCGCCGACGCGGGACTGAACCGCTTCGTCTGGGATCTGCGCTATGAGGGAGCGACGAAAGTTCCCAAAGCGCCTCTCTGGGGCGGAAACACCGATGGTCCGAAAGCGCTGCCTGGGACTTATCAAGTGCGGCTGACGGTGTTAGGGAAGAGTTATACCGCGCCGCTGGAGATCAAGACTGATCCACGGCTGAAGGTCGGTCAGGAGGACCTGGCGAAACAATTCGATCTGCTGCTGAAGATACGGGACAAGGTCACGGAAACCGACGACACCATCATTCAGATTCGCGACCTTCGCGAGCAAATTAATTCGGCTAACGCGCGTCTGAAGAACGATCCTCGCGCCAAAGTTATTGCCGATGCCGGCAAGGCGCTGGATACGAAAATGACGGAAGTGGAAGAGGCGCTGATCCAGACCAAGGCCAAGAGCGGTCAGGATGTGCTTAATTTCCCGGTGCGATTGAACAACGATCTGGTGGCGTTGAGTGGCGTCGTGGGCAGCGCCGACTCGGCTCCGACGAAGCAGTCCTATGAGGTCTTCGATATGCTCAGCAAGAAGGTTGATGAGCGACTGGCAAAATGGAAGACTATTCTTTCGATCGATGTGGCGGCATATAACAACCTTGTGAAACAGCAGGAGGTTCCCGCGCTGATACTGGTGCAACCGGAGGCGGGAAAATAATACAGTTAATTCAATGCTTTAGCGGGCGCTAACTCTCCCTGGCGGGCACACTCATACAAAGTGTTTCACGTGAAACATTGTACATATATATGTGTACGTACCAGATCACGTAGAGGCAACTGGGTCAATGAGTTGGCCGGAATTTATCGGGCGGACGATTCGACGCCGTCCCACCCATCGCAAAGAACGCGATGAGTGGGGCACCCGTTTTCCTAGGCGTTCGCCACAAAAACAAAAGGGCACCGCCCACGCGGTGCCCCACCTACCAGCAACTTGACTTACTTATTCTCGTTCTGCGAACCGGCGCCAAACTCCTTGCGTTGCGCTACTGGACGCGTCGCTCTGGCCGCGGCGGCTGCCGGCATAACCGCCGCCGCTCCATAACGTTCGAGCAGCACGGGTACCATGGCGCCTTCCGCTTCCTTCACAAAGGCGAGCTTGCTTTCGCCGATCAGATCGACACGTACGAAATCTCCCAGCTTGACCTGCCCGGTCGCCACCAGGTTTGCCAGCGGAAACACGAGATGACGTTCAATGGCTCGCTTCAGGTGCCGGGCCCCATACTTCGGGTCGGTGCCTTCGGCAAGCAGGAAGCTTTTGACCTGCGGCGTGCAGTTGAACACGAACTGGTGCGCGCCCGCTGCCATCAGCACCCGTTGCTGCACCATCCCCAATTCAATTTCCAGGATCTGCTGCAGGTGTTCCGGACGCAGCGTCTTGAACACGACCACTTTGTCGATGCGGTTCATGAACTCAGGCGCGAACTTGCGCCGCGCCGCATCCACTGCGGAGCGGGTGATCTTGTCGTCGAGCGAATTATCCACCTGCACTGCTCTCGGAGCGAAACCCAGACCGCCATCCACCAAACCGTTCATCTCCGCGGCGCCCAGGTTCGAGGTCATGATGATGATGCAGCTGGAAAGATCGACGCGCCGGTTATCGCCCAGCGTGAGCGTTGCCTTGTCGAGAATTCCGAGCAGCAGCTGCCACAACGAGTCGGAAGCCTTTTCGATTTCATCGAACAGCAGGATCGACAATTTCAATTTTTCGGTGTGCCATTGATTGAGCGCTTCCTGCGTCAGCAGCGGATGTGTCTCGCGATGTCCCAGATATCCCGGAGGCGAGCCGATCAACTTCGCAATCTCATGCGAGTGCTGGAATTCCGCGCAATCGATCTTGATGCAGGCGCGCGCGTCGCCGAACAAAGACTCGGCCACCGCTTCCACAACGCGCGTCTTGCCGGAACCGGTCGGCCCCAGGAACAGAAGATTGCCTACCGGACGACCCGGGGCATTGAGCCCGGCTAGAAACATCTGATAGATCTCCGCGACCTTCTCGATCGCCTGATCCTGTCCTACGATCTTGCGGCGCAAGGCAGTCTCAAAGTCGCGAGCGTCGTTGCTGCGGCGGCTCGGATCGAGCACGGTTGCAAGGTTCGTTCTCATCGTTTCGGGCCCTTGTTTCCTTTCCGGGTTCTTCATGTCTTCTGTCAACCTGCTCAATTTTTGTCACTGGTGGATGATGCTTTCATTTCGCCCCCACCCGCTTCTCCCTTGTGCAAGCCGTTAGCCAACCTCCAAATGCGCTCAAGGCCCCGATTTCTCATCGGTTTAGATACACCTAGCTGGCTTTCCGCCGATCCAGCCTGATCCCTCGCAGCGTCCCCAAGAGCAATTGTTTGCAGCCTGCTGGAACTTTATCTCAGCGCTCCCACCAACCCTCGGGCCCTGTCTGGTTGCCCGCACCTCGTTGTCCCGAGGTAACTGGAAGACCGGTTACCGTCAGCACACAATACAAATGGTTACTCTTTGGAGAATATCCTTGTCCCGACACTCTAACTTCCTGCTCGCACTGGCGGTTTCCGCCTTCGTCTTCGTTCCTTTAGCAGCCGATGCAGTTCAAAATCCTAATGCCGCGCAGTTGGTAAAAGTAAGAGCCGGTACCACAAACAATAAGAAGCGCGAACTCCCGGCGCCGGTGATTGCGCCTCCCGGGTCTGAGGTTTACCAAGCCCAGCGCGGAGATAGCATCACCTTCGTCGCCCGCAAATACTTGAAGCGGACCAAATACCTGACCTCGACGGAACTAGCCGAAGCCATCCGCGCTGCTAACCAGAATCGCCAGGGGGTCTTTCTGAAATCCGGAGAGCAGATCATCATCCCCGGAATTCTCGAATCGCCCATTGTAGAGAAACCGGTGCCAGTTGCAAGAGATTTCGAAGTCCGAGCGATTTATCTCACAGGAGTAATGGCGGGAAGCGATCATGGCGAGCGCATTATCAGACATTGGCGCGAAGTTGGCGGCAACGCGGTTGTGTTCGATATCAAGGATAGCGACGGCATCGTCAATATCGCCTTTGACCATTCGTTAGCCACCGGACAGCGCCACTATATTTCCGACTTACCCAAGCTCATTCGTTTTCTGCACTCCGAAAACATGCATGCCATCGCTCGCATCGCCATTTTTCGCGACGAGCATCTGGTGACCACGCATCCTGAACTGGCGGTGAAGTCGCGCAGCACCGGCCAGGCATGGCGCGAAAACGGCAAGCTGGTTTGGACCGATCCGTCTAACCTCAAGGTGCAGGACTATGACATCGCGCTGGCTAAGTTCGTCGCGCAGTCTGGAGTCGATGAAGTGCAGTTTGACTATGTTCGCTTTCCGGCTGAGGGTGACCAGAAGGATGCCGGCTTTAGCTTCCAGGCCGATAATCCAAAGGAGCAGCGCTCGGAAGTGATTGCGAATTTTCTCGATCGCGCCTATGCCCAGATCCATCCGACCGGCGTCCTGTTGTCGCTTGACGTTTTTGGAGTCATGGCGTGGCAGCGTCCTGTCGATCTGGCGCACACCGGTCAGGACATCGTAGCCATGGCCAAGCACTGTGACGTGCTCTCGCCCATGATCTATCCTTCGCACTTCTTTGGCATGGACGGTATTGCGCATCCTGGGGACGCGCCGGAGCACTTCATCGGCGAGTCCATGGAGCGCTTCAAGCTCATCACGAAAGACAGTGGCGTGGTAATTCGTCCCTGGCTGCAGGCCTTCGCATGGCGCACCAAGACTTACTCGCCGAAGTATGTGGAAGTTCAAACTGAGGTTGCAAAACAAAAGGGCGGGATTGGCTTTCTCTTCTGGAATGCGAACAACGATTACTCGAAACCTTATACGGCAATGCCAGAAATGCGCGCTGCTAAGGGCCGTTATTTCCGCGGAGATGAGGTAGGCGTGAAGTCGGAACCCGTGGCGGCGGTGCCGGCTGTTTCAACCGCGACGCCTGTAGAGACGGGGCTCGCCCCGTCTTCCACCGGGAGCGCCCATTCCGCGCAGAAAATCTGGCGTCACTAGACACCGGGCTCTCTACCAAGCTGTTTTCTTCGCTGGTGCTTCGGCGGGCGGGTATTACCCTGGGTTGGTTTGCGTCCCCTACGTTTCTTTGGATTTGGACTTGGATCCAGCCTCCATCAGCCGTTTGGTCATGAGGATCAACCCCAGAATCTGAGTCCACTCGGAAACGATGTTGCCGACGACTTGTCCCCACCGGCTGCCCGGGTCCATCGCCCGGAATGCCACCACCCAGCCGATCCCGGTGACCACAAGAAACAACCTGAGCGAGTGTTCACGCAGGAATTCCGTTACCGCGGACCGCAGTTTGCCCTTCGGTTGATTGCTCTCGCTAGAACCCTTTTCGTATAGGTGTTTGGTCATGATGACGGTGACCAGGACACCGGTCCAATCCGCGATGGCGTTCCCGAAAAACGAACCCAGGTGAGTATTGGGATTGGATTTGCAATAGAGCGCGATCAACGTGGCCACGACGCCCAGCGCCGCTAGACTCAGTGAGTGCTGGTGAAGAAATTGGTAGGGACCTCGACCGCTCTTCATGGAATTAATGTACTAGGTCACGGCCCGTCTTGACTTTGCCGCAGGCGCAACGGGACAGGAGAGTTCCCGCAAAGGATGAAATGAATGTCGAACGCGATGGAACTGTGCCTCGCCGCCCGGCTGCTTCCAACTAGACGTGCGAGACGCCTGTCACTCTACTACCAAGTGGCGATTGGCGGGGTGTAAAACTTGGACTGGGGAAGCGCGTGAGATTAGGATGATTGCGGAAGCGAACTACCAGGTGAGGCTTATGGGGATGGAGATTCTCGAACCGCTCGACATCACGTCCTGGCAGGGACCGTTCTCTGCGGAGATCGTGGCGAGGGCGGCCGACGCGCTCGAAACCGGACAGTTGCTCTATGCGTCGCAGCTTCCATTCGAACTATCCGAGGGCGAGCGCCGTTTTCTCTCACCGGATTGCCTGGATGGTAAGTCGAAGAACGTGAGCTTCCGTCCCGAAACCGGTGTCTTGAAAGGCACTCGATGCCTGGGAGCCGAGCGTGACGAGTTACTCGGCATGCTGCAGCGCTACTACACTCTTGCTTCCGATCTGCTGAAGGCGCTGTGTCCCGGTTATAGCGGTCACTTGAGGCCGGGATTCACCAGCTTCCGTCCTGCCGAGATCGCGGGCCGAACTACATCCTGGCGGCACGACGACACACGGCTGCATGTGGACGCCTTTCCGTCCCGGCCCATGCAGGGCCTGCGAATCCTGCGGCTGTTCACCAATGTCAATCCGCAGGTGCCTCGGGTTTGGCGGGTGGGAGAGCAGTTCGAGCACGCGGCAGCCAATTTTCTTCCAGACATCAAGCCCCCTGGGCCGAGGGCGGCGGCGCTGCTCCATTGGTTGCGTATCACAAAGATCCGCCGAACCGAGTACGACCACTACATGCTGGGTATTCATGACCGCATGAAGGCGGATCAAGGCTATCAGTCACACGTTGCGCAAACGCAACTCGCGATTCCACCCGGCACGACCTGGGCCTGCTTCACGGATTCGGTGTCTCACGCCGCCATGTCTGGCCAATTTGCATTTGAACAGACCTTCTATTTGCCGGTCAAAGGCATGAAGGATCCTGAACGCTCCCCGTTGCGGGTGCTCGAACGCCTGACCGGACGCGCGCTGACATAAAGGATGGCGTGGCCGGGTCAAGATACTTAACGGTGGATATGGGCTAGATTTGCTTCTGCTTAGGAAGCGCCCGAGACGGGCTAGCCCCGTCTCTACACAACATTGTTTCGTAACCTGTGAAGCCGTACCTACGCGACCCCATCTATGAGAAAGCTTCTAGTTATTAGCTACTAAGAGTCTGCAAGTAAGGTATTTCTACAATCTGCACAGCTTTCCTTCCCTCTCTGACTTATCTTTATCGTACTTCAGTCGATATCACCTACGACCAGATGAAACTTATCGTCTTAACTGTCTTGTTGGGTGTCGTCGTGCGCGCGCAAAGTTTCACCGTGAGTCCCACTGCGCTCCCGGACGCGCCGAGCGCACCGCCCTTTTTAACGGTGGAGAACAAATTGGATATCGGCATCCTGGCGGGATTGATCGCCGCCGACGGCGTTACGACGCAGCGCGGACTGAGCCAAGGCCTGCGCGAAATCAATCCTGTCATGCGGCCCTTTGTGACCCGCGGTGCAGCCGGAGAGGCCGTCGGCTCCGCGCTAGGTTTTGGCGCGGGAGTTGGAGTGGTATATCTTCTGCACCGCGGCCACCACTATAAAGCGGAACGCATTGCGATGCGCCTGATCGTCGCCGGCGAAGGCGGGTTCGTTGCCAATAACATCGTTGCGATTCGCTAGGACACAAGCTCTCCAGGACAAAGAACGATAGAGTCGCCTCCGCGCCCGGCTCACGCCGATTTCGGCGGGCAATACCCCTTCCGAGATATAATTTCATTCCCGAAGAATTTCTTCGATGATTCGAGGAAATCCGGGCCGCTTGCGCGAATTCATACAGCGAAGGAGTCTGCATGGCGATTCAGAAGACGGAAAGGATCTGGCACAACGGCAAGTTTATTGCCTGGGACGATGCCACGCTGCACGTGATGTCGCACGTTGTGCACTATGGCTCTTCGGTGTTTGAAGGCGTTCGCTGCTACGCGCCGCCGAAGGGACCCGCGATTTTCCGCGCCAACGAACACATGCAGCGGCTCATCGACTCCGCCCGCATTTACCGCATTGACATTCCGTTTACGCGCGATGAACTGGTGCGCGCCATGGTCGAGTTGGTGAAAAGCAACGGGGTGTGGCCGTGCTACATCCGTCCAATCGTTCTCCGCGGATACGGCGAAGCGGGCGTCAACCCTTTCAATTCTCCCACCGAGGTCTATATATGCAATTACCCATGGGGGAAATATCTAGGAGGGGATTCGAGCGAGGGCGTGGATGTGTGCATTTCTTCGTGGACGCGGATCGCGCCCAACACGCTGCCCGTAATGTCGAAGGCAGGCGCGAACTACATGAACTCGCAGCTCATCAAGATGGAAGCGATCGTCAACGGCTACGCTGAAGGGATTGCGCTGGATGTGAACGGCTATGTCAGCGAAGGCTCGGGCGAGAATTTGTTCGTCGTCCGCAACGGCTTATTACACACAGCTCCGCTGGGTAACTCGGTGCTGCCGGGGATCACGCGCGACTCGGTATTACAGATCGCCCGCGACCTCGGCATTAAAGTCGTTGAGCAGCAGATTCCGCGCGAGTTTCTGTACATCGCGGATGAGGTTTTCTTCACCGGCACTGCCGCGGAAATCACGCCCATTCGCTCGGTCGATAAAATCGCCGTCGGCAAAGGCAAACTCGGCCCTATGACCAAATCTCTGCAAGCGGAGTTTTACGGCATTGTCCGCGGGGAGAAGGCGGACCGGTATGAGTGGCTGACTCCGGTGGTAGTGGGATCGAAGCAGCCGGTGAGCGTCTGAAGTTTCGGCGTAAGGTTTGGGGTGGAAGGTTTGCGCCTTCCGCTTTTGTGAAGTGCGGTTAAATGCGCCTGATCGCAGGCGATCCCTCGTTTGTGTTGTGAACATCAACTCTAAAAGGAGAACTGCTATGTCTGCTCCCACGCCCGATTTTGTTCTCGCCTATCGTGCCATGATGCTTGATGGCCTTGCCCGCGAAGCTGCAACAACAAAGAGAGTGTTAGCCGCCGTGCCCGATGGAAAGAGAGACTATCGTCCGGACCCTAATGCACGCACCGCCTGGGAACTGGCGTGGCACCTCGCCAATACCGACGTGCAATTCATGGACGGGATTGCGGATCTGAAGTTCACCATGGCGGCTCGGGCGGAGTCCGAGAAGCCCAAGACGGTTGCGGAACTGGTGGACTGGTACGACCGGAATATGAAACGTGCCGCGGATCGCGTTCATGATTTGTCGGCCGCACAGTTGCTGACACCGGTCCAGTTTTTCACCTTCAACTTGCCGGCGGTGTTTTATCTGGGATTTGTAAACAACCACAGCATTCATCACCGGGGAGAATTGGCTACTTATCTGCGTCCGATGGGGTCGAAGGTGCCCGCCATCTACGGCGGAAGCTTCGACGAGCCTCTATCGGCGGCGGCGTAGCGCCGGACGTGATTTCAAGGCCCAAAGTCGCTTACTAGATCGAGTTCTCGCATATCCGCGCCGCTCTCAAGGGCGGCTTTTTCTTGCTGCCAGAGGAGCCGGGGGCATGTGGCGCGGCTCGGGCTTGTTCGGTGGACGGCCGAGAGCGGTTGTCCCAAGGTGGGCGGCTATCTGTTTCTGAGAGAGTTTGTGACCTTAGTCATCTCGTGCGCCTGCTTGATTCGGAGGATGATAGCGACTGTAGCTTTGGGAGTCCAGCCCGCATGAATATTGATGACTTGCTCCGCGTCGCCATGGAGCGCCGAGCTTCCGATTTGCATTTGAAGGTGGGGAACTACCCTCACCTGCGCATTGACGGCGATCTGGTGCCCTTGACCGACCAGGCGCGCGTGGGCGCGGAGGACATGCTGAACATGGTTTTCAGCATGATGTCGGCGCGCCAAAAGCAAAAATTCAAAGAAACCACTGAAATCGACATGGCATACGGCGTCGCCGGGCTGGGACGGTTCCGTGTGAACGTGTTTCAGCAGCGCGGCAACGTTGGACTGGTGTTGCGCGTGATTCCGACGAAGATTCGCGCACTCGACGAGCTGTTCTTGCCCAAGGTTGTGGAGCAGATATGCGACATGCCGCGCGGGCTGGTGCTGGTGACCGGGGTGACGGGCTCGGGCAAATCGACAACTCTGGCCGCCATGATCGACCGCATTAACTCGACCCGTGCGGAACATGTAATCACGATCGAAGACCCAATCGAATTCCTGCATCGCGATAAGAAGGGTTACGTGAACCAGCGCGAGGTTGAAGTCGATACGCCATCATTCTCGGCGGCGCTGCGCGCTTCTTTGCGTCAGGATCCGGATGTGATTCTGGTGGGCGAAATGCGCGATCTGGAAACGATCGGAACCGCACTGCACGCGGCTGAAACAGGCCACATGGTTTTCTCCACGCTGCACACGCTGGATGCGGTCGAAAGCATCAATCGAATCATTGCGATTTTTCCCCCGCCGGAACAGAAACAGATTCGGCTGCAATTGGCAGCCGTATTGCGCGCCATTATCAGCCAGCGCCTGGTGCGCCGGTCGGACGCCGAGGGCCGAGTGCCCGCGGTGGAGGTAATGGTGACGACGGCTTACATACGGGAGTGCATTCTAGTGCCCGAAAAGACGCGCGCCATTCGCGAGGCGATTTCCGCCGGCACCTCGCAGTATGGCATGCAGACTTTCGACCAGTCGCTCTGGGATCTGTTCCAGGCGGGGCTGGTGAATTACGAGACGGCGCTGGAAAGCGCCTCGAATGCCGATGAGTTCAAGCTCCGCATGCAGGGCATCGCTTCCACGTCGGATATCTCGAAGCAATCGATGCAGTCGGCGGGGTTTGGGCGTTGAATTTGGGTGGAAATTGGGTTTGTCCTGCTGAGCACTGTTGTTTGTAAACTTTGTTTCCTCCTTGAGACCTGGGCGCGCTTCGGCGTGCCCTTTTTTTCATCGGGCCACGCAAGAATAGCCTGTGCAATCTACAGCGCTTTCGACATACGCACGAGGTGGACGGGAATCTTGGCGGTTTGGTCCGCAGGGAACGGGAGAGTGCCGCTCTCGACATATCCGAACCTCCGATAGTAGGCCGGCAGTTCCTGGCGCACGTTGACGAAGGTAAGATCCATGAAGCGGCATCCAGCAGATTGGCAATGTCGCTCGGCGGCGGCGATCAGGCGCGCGCCGATTCCCGATCGCTGGCGCCGCGGCTCGACGGCGAGTAACCCAAAGTAACCGCGATCGCCTCGCAATTCGGTGTACACGCAACCCGCCAGAACTCCATCTTCGAAGAGCATCAGGAATTTTCCTTTCTGAAAAAGGGCGCCAACCTTTTCAGGGTCGGTGCGATCCGCGTCAATGAAGAAGCGCTCGGAGCGGAAGGCATCGTTTACGAGGCGCGCGATTGCGGACGCATCGGCGGGTTCTGCGGAACGGACTTGCGGAGGGGTGGCCAACGACTGGATTTTACTTCAGGAGCAGCCGGGGGAAATGGAGGCGCTGCAGATCAGGGCGAGCTACGCTTGGATTGGACAGCCGGGGGCGGCTGTCCCTACGCAACTTAGTTGGGCTTGCGGAATTTACTGTCGGCTAGATAGCGGAGCATGATGGCGTCGGTTGCGCTTTGGAGCTGCTGCTCCATTTCGGGGGCTCGCAGGGGGGCATCCTGGCGCAGGGTCTGGCGGAATTTCTCGCCCATCTCGGAATCGCTGGTGACCACCTGCATGTAGAACCAGATAAAGTGGCGCATCTGGTCGAGGGCGGACTTCAGGACCTGGATAGACTCCATCTCGGGCGCGTCTGCGAGGGCCTCCATGAGCTCGGGATCGGTGGGGGCCTGCATGGCGGCGCAATTGAGTTCGCGCTGGATCACGCGCAGGTCGTCAGTAACACGCAGAATGCGCAGATGAATCTCTTCCATGCTTTCCCGGTTCTCGCGATCCATGAAATCCTTTCCGTTCCGAACAAACTCCCAATCGAATTCTTAAGCTGACTTCTAGAACGGCGCGTTTTACTAAGATCGCATCCGGGACGGAGGAGGGAAAGATTCCCCGTGTGCATGAGCTTCGGTAATTGAAGTTACCTTAGGTTGAAAGCCGCACGGGACAAGCGATTTCAGGCGGCATTATTCAGGGCGGTCTTGCGGGCCGCTGCCCGGGATAGTTGCAGTCCAGCGGAACGAATTCCAGCGCAAACGGTTGCAACCCGTGAACAAAGTTTAATCCAAGAGAAGAGCTGGGTGTGGTACAAACGGTTTCGCAATGACATCACCGCAAACTGGGCCGATGCGAACTGATTTGGTGCGGGCGATTGGCCGCTGGAGCCTCGCCGCGCTGGCCGTGAACTCGGTGATCGGGAGTGGAATCTTTGGCCTGCCGGCCACCGTGGCGGGGCTTCTTGGAAAACGCAGTGTCGCGGCCGTGTTGATCGCGGGGGCTGCGATGGGCGTTATTATCGCGTGCTTTGCCGAAGTTGCATCGCAATTTTCCGAGGCCGGCGGACCTTATCTCTACGCGCGCACGGCGTTCGGGCGGCTGGCCGGAATTCTGGTTGGCTGGATGCTGTTCCTGGCGCAAACGGCGGCTCCGGCGGCGAACGCGAATTTGTTTGCTATCTATCTGGCGGAATTCTGGCCGGCCGCGACAGAACGGTGGCCCCGTTTTCTAATTCTCACGTTATTAGTAGCACTGCTGGCATTCATCAACATTCGGGGCGCGCGACAGGGCGCGGCGGTAAGCAACATTTTTACGGTAGCCAAGATTCTCCCGTTGCTGATGGTGGTGTTGGCGGGAGCCGCGGTTACGATCATTCATCCAGCGCCGTGGGGAGCGGCGGGACCGATTCCTGCCAGCACGTGGATGAAGGCAATGGTGCTGCTGATCTTCGCTTACGGTGGATTTGAATCGGCGATGGCGCCTATGAGCGAAGCGAAGAATCCGGGGCGGGATGCCGTTTTCGCACTATTTGTCGCTTTGATTGCCTGCACGGCGATTTATGCGCTGGTGCAGTGGGTAGTAGTGGGTGTGCTCGGGCCCGGTGCAACTACCGGCCGTCCGCTGGCCGAAGTGGCGCGCACTACAATGGGCAATCGCGGAGCGGGACTGGTGGCGATCGGCGCGCTGGTTTCGGTTTACGGCTATTTGAGCGCCAAGATGCTGGGAATGCCGCGTGTCACCTTCGCGCTAGCCCAGCGCGGCGATCTGCCGCAGCCGTTTGCCGCAGTCGGCAAACGATTTCACACGCCGTGGGTTTCCATTTTGTTCTTTGCGGTTGCCGTTTGGGGATTGGCGATCAGCGGAAGTTTTGCCTGGAATGTCACGCTGTCGGTGGCTGCCCGGCTGTTCTATTACGCGGTGGTTTGCGCGGCGCTCATTGCTTTGCGAAGAAAGGCTTTGCGAAGAAAGCAACCGCGGGCTGGCTTTCGGCTGCCGGGTGGGCCGGTACTGGCTTTGCTGGGGATCGGGATTTGCGTGGCGCTGGCGACGCAGATTGATTTAAGTAAGTCGCTGATCCTGGCGGCAACCGTGGGAGCGGCTGTGCTCAATTGGCTGTGGGCGCGGAAGCGGCGAGTTGCCGCATAGGACAGCAACTATTTTGAGGGAGCTGGACGCGGGCCGGGGCGCCCCCGCGCCACACATTTGGTGGAGGGATCTTGTGTAACGGCGAAGTCCAATGCAGACGCCAGCCTCTCCGACTTCCGTCAGAAAGGCGACCTAAGAGGGCATGGCTAAACGCTGCCTGAGCGTTTCGCTTGACAATTCACCCTCCCAGCGGGCCAGCACCAAAGTCGCGACCCCATTTCCAATCATGTTAACGACGGCTCTGAACATACTCAAAAAGCGGTCAATCCCGAGTATCAATGCCATGCCTGCAACTGGAATACTGGGGATGACAGAGAGTGTGGCCACCAAAGCAATAAACGACGCACCCTGAACGCCGCTGGCACCCTTGCTGGTGAGAACCGCTACTGCGAGGATGGTCAGTTGTTGGGTCAGCGTCAGATGTGTGTTGGTCGCCTGCGCTACAAAGAGCGCGGCCATGGTCATGTAAAGACCGGAGCCGTCGGTGTTAAAAGTGAAACCAGTCGGTACAACGAGTCCAACCAGGGACTTAGAGCAGCCCAACCTCTCCAGTTTGTTCATCAGCGTCGGGATCGCGATTTCCGACGAACTGACCGCCAGCACCAGCAGGATCTCTTCTTTTATGTAGGCCAGGAAACGGAAGATGCTGAAGCTCGCGGCCCAGGTGATTAGACCGAGAACGATTATGACAAACAGAATGGAAGTGAGCCAGAAGGTCCCAATCAACTTGGCAAGCGGACCGAGCGATGCCAGGCCGAACTTACCGACTGTGTAGGCCATGGCTCCAAACGCTCCCACCGGCGCGAACTTCATCAGAATATTGGTCACGCCGAATACGACGGAGGTGAGGGATTCGACGATGTCTACGACGGGCTTCGCGCGGGCCCCAAGACTTGAGAGCGCGAAGCCGAAGAGCAGGGCCACGAAAACCACTTCGAGAATGTCTCCCTTGGCAAAGGCGTCAATCACGGTAGTGGGGATGATGTGAATCAGGAAATCGGGGACGCTCTGCGCTTTGGCCTGTCCGGCGTAGTCGGCCACGGATCTGGCGTCCAATGTAGCTGTATTCACGTTGAAGCCATGGCCGGGCTGCACGATGTTGGCCACAAGCAGTCCGATGACGAGAGCAATGGTCGAGACGACTTCGAAGTATAAGAGCGCCATGCCGCCGATTCGGCCGACCTTTTTCAGGCTTTCCATGCCTGCGATTCCCGTCACGACGGTGCAGAAAATAATCAGCGTGATAATCATGGAAATCGCCCGGATGAAGGCGTCGCCTAGCGGCTTCATGGCGATGGCGCGCGCCGGACTCAGGTAGCCCAGCACGATGGCGAACGCCATGGCCACCAGCACCAGCACCCAGAGCGTGCGGTAAAGAGGTGTTTTTCTGCGTACTGGGGCAGGTCTGGGCTCAGGTAAAAGATCTGCGGAATTCGTCTGGGCGGCGGAAGGGGTCGTCGTCATCGTCCTCGTCCTCGGGAACCGATTTGCTAGTGACCCGGCTCCGGTTCCAGGGTGTGCACCAGCCACGGGATGATCACTTCTTTGAAAATCCTCGGATCGGGCCACACTCCAACCTGTCGCCCGAGATGGCCACCCTGAGGATTGATCCAGGCCGTCTTCGGCACGTCTCCCTGGTCGAGAAGCAGGTAGATGTCGGAGATGGGCACCTGCGTGTCTTTCACTCCGGCCAGAATGAGCATGGGCGACATCGGCTTGCCGAGCAAGCCTTGTTTGACGAGTGAGATTTTTTCCAGTGCGGCCGCTAATTCGTCCACGCTGTGCACGTTGTCAAAGATTGCCATGAGCGCGGGAACCTGATCGAAGAGATACTCGCGATTGCCGAGCAAGGAATCCATCAGGAAATCTTTCTGGAAGAACTTATCGGTCGGCGGCGACTGCGCACTGGCTCCCTTGATTCGGGCGCGCTCGACAATGGCCATTTTCGTCGCCCAATACGCCCCCCAACTAACGCCATGCATAGCGACTCGAGTCTCGTCGATCTCGGGCCGGGTGGCAATATAATCGAGCACGCGCGACAGCATGCGATCCGCATTTTCACTGACCTTGATCGGATTCTGACCGGTGCCCGGACCGTCCACTGCGAGATAGCCGACACCGAAGGGCAGAATCGCGCTGAAGCTCTCGGCCAAATCTTCCTTGCGGCTGTCGAGTCCATTCACAGCCAGCACGAGCGGCACTGGGCCATTGGCATTTTTCGGGAGGCGCAGGTAGCCGATGATCTCTTTGCCTTCAAAGGGAATTCTGACGATTTGGAGCGGCGGATCCCAAAAGCGCGCGTGCGCCAGAAAAGCCTCGATTGCTTTTTCGTAAGAACGCTGCTTGCCGGGAGAGGCGGGGATGGGCCAGCGTCCAAAGGAATAGAGCCGCCAGGCGCGGATGTAGTCGACATTCGCTTTCGCGGGATCGGTTTTCTCGAGCGACTTCGCCTCATTCATGTAGCGGTCGGCGACTCCCATAAACGCCGCCGCCCACTCATCTTTGTCGCGAGTGTGGATGGAGTTGAACGCCTCCTTCACGTCGCCGGGGTCGAGTCCGATGAGCGGGTACTGGCCTACTTCGGCACGGTGAATGGCTTCCGTCCTGATCTCGTCGATGGTGCGCTCAGCGCGCTGCTCGGCGAACGATGGGATGCCCAGTACGAGGATAAGAGCGAGTGAAATCGCTGATGACCACGGGAAGACAACATGGTAGTAAGGACGTGGTGTTAGCACTGAACTAAATTCCTTTCGGGCTCCGATTTAATACTTTGAGCGCGTGATTTAGAACTGTCCCGACCCGGAGAGCAGCATCGCCGCACCGAGGGCGAGACGCCCTCGGGGACAGCCGGCAAGATGCCGGCGCTACCTCAGAAGGCAAGCTTCAAGCCTAGTTGCACCGAACGCGGTCCTCCCGAACCCACGGCCGGGTTGGCAGCTGCTATATCGGGAGTGGCGCAACCGCATCCAAAGCTACCCGCAGAAGGATCATTGAAGCCGAAACCATTCTGCCCGCCGTAAGGATTGGCGAAGTTGGGATGATTGAAAATGTTGAAAAACTCCGCCCGGAACTGGGCATGGAAGCGCTCGCCAAAATGCCAGTTCTTCGCCACTGAGAAATCGAAGTTGCGGAAGCCGGAATCGGGGAAAATGTTGCGACCCATGGTTCCGAAGGTGCCGAGTGGAGGGGGAAGCATGATGGAGCTGCCCGCGGCGTAACAGCCGTGAAAGGCCAAGGATTCGGTGGCTGCGCCCGGAGAGCCATTATCCAGAGCGAGAGCTTTTGCATTACAGGCGGCATTGGTTGTCGGGGCGGATGGCGCGTCGGTTCCGGGGAAAAATGGAGTGCCTGTCGGCCCCGACTTGAAGTCGTCGGGGTTGCCGTAGAAATTCCACCGGATGGGGCTATTCGCTGGCGGACTGACGGGCAGCGGACCTATGCCAGCAGCGTCGGTTCCCTCATCCATCACTCCCCAATATTGCGGGCTTTGCAAAGTAACGATGGAGTTGAGTTCCCACCCTTGCAAAGCTTGTGCGTAGCCCTTCTTGCCGGGGATAGCGTAGGTGAGCGAAAGCGTGAAGCGCTGGCGCACGTCGAAATCGCTGTTGGCGTATTCGGCACCCGGGTTATATGCATTCTGTGGCAGTCCCGATCCGTAACCGAAATCCCAGTTTGCACCGACATCATCTAGAGAGTGGGACCAGGTGTAACCGGCTACCATGCTTAGGCCATGGTAGTTCCTGGAGTTAAGCGTCACTTGTAGGCCGTTGTAATTGGAGCGGTAGACGTTCGCCATGTTGAACACGTTACTTAGATACGGGAACTTCGTATTGAAGGGTCCCACCTCGGAGGCGGCCTGGCAGGGCGCGCCGTTCATGAGCGTGTCATTGACGTCATACACGGGGGGCCCGCTTGGATTTGTTGGATTAGGTATGAGATGGGCGTTGCAGGCGACGATATTCGCTTGCGGCCAGCCTGATCCGACCGGCGGCTGATTGATGTCACGAATGCCGGTTAAACTGTCACCGTGGTTGCCGACGTATGCCAGCTCCAACGTTAGGTTCGGAGTAAACGCGTGCTGCACGCTGAGGGTCCAGTTCCAGACATAGGGCGTGGTCAAGTTGCGGTCCACGCTCATGATGGGGCAAGGATTTGGCGGAGTGCAGTCGAGCGTGGTGTTGAAAACCGGCGTATTGTCCCAGGTCAGGTTGTTCGGAGGGTTGTTCAAAAAATTCTTGGTGAGGACGTTTCCAGTTTGGATCGTGCCGCCGGGGTCGATCGGGGCCCCTGAGTAGAGACCACCAGTCGGAACACTGCCCGGTCCAAAGGCGTTGTTGAAGGCGATGAACGACTGCCAGTTCACGGTTTCGTAAACCAGACCGCCGCCGCCGCGGATCACCGTAGTCCCCTTGCCGTTCGTATCCCAGGCGAATCCGAAGCGCGGAGCGAAGTTTTTGTGGTCGGGGTTATAGAGGCTTGGGATTTGATTGGCTCCGGTGTTTACCTGCACTAAGCCGAAGTTCGGATCAAAGTTGCCGAGCAGGTTGTGCTCTTCCTGGACGACAGTGCTGAACTCGTAGCGGACGCCGAAGTTCAGCGTCAAATTTCTGGTGGCTCGCCAATCATCCTGGATAAATGCGCCATAGGCCCAGTTGTGGAGGTGCAGGGTCGGATTTCCCACTTCCAGTGTTGACTTAAAGGGTAACCCGGCAAAGAAGTCTTCGAGCGGTGTGGAAGCGCCGGCGGCCACCCCACCCAGAAAAGTAATGCTGCCCCGCGCATTCCCGTATGCGGCGTTGGTTACGTCGTTGTAGTGAAGGTCGCCACCGAACTTGATGGAATGCTTGCCGGCGGTGTAAGACACATGATCGACGAACTGCGTAATGGAATCCGGTCCTTGGAACTTGGGCCACTTGAAGCCGCCCAAGGTGGTGAAGTAACCGCCGAAACCGATGCGCGGCAAGCCGCCGGTGAATGGACCGGAGAGGCCGCCAGTGTCGAGCCCATAGCTCGAACCAGGCGTATTGAGATCGCCCGGCAGCGTGGGCTGGTACAGGCGGTTATATCCGAAGCGCGCTTCGTTGACCCAGCGCGGACTGGGAGTCCACACCCAGCTTCCGCCCGCCACTTGGGCGCGAGTGTGAATATCCGAGCGCCACCTGTTCTGCAATTCGGAAAAGTCCTCGACCGTTCCAGTATTGTTACCAAAAAAATACATTCCGCTGAGCCGCTGATTTTGGTTCAAGTTGAAGTCGATTTTGCCGATCGCGTTGTAAACCTTAACGTCGTTGGGGAATCCGTTGGAGATATTGATGTTGGGATTATTGTTGGTGGGAAAGCCGGTTCCGTTGCAAGTGATCGTGCCGCCGGAGAGGGAGCAGCCAGCAATGTTCAAGCTGGCGGGGCTTACCACAACTCCGCCGGCTATTGCTGCCGGCGAGGTGAGATCCGCGATCACATCGGGGATGCTGTCGGCGCAATCGCCGGTCATCACGAAGCTGCAGGTTGCGTTGGTTGGCATCGAAACCATGGACGGGCTGGTGACGCCGCCGTAGGAGTTTCCTACGTCATAGATCTGACCTTCGTAAGCGCCGAAGAAAAAGGCCTTGTCTTTGACAATCGGTCCGCCCACGCTGCCGCCGTATTGCTCCAGCGTTCTTTGGAGTTTTTCGCTCGGGACGGTGTTGAAGTAATTTCGCGCGTCAAAGATGTCGCCATCGCGGCCAAAGGCGAACGCGGTGCCGTGGATACCGTTGGTGCCGGATTTGAGACCGACGTTCACCACTGCCCCTGGTTTCCAGCCGAATTCGGCGGGCGGAAGTTCTTCCACATTGAATTCCTGAATCGAGTCGATGGGCAGAATGGTCGCCGAATCGCCGGCAATACCGGCGCCGTTGATGATGGCTTGGCCGGAGTAGGGCTCGCTGTTGAACAAGCCCTCTACAAAGTAGGCGTTGTCTTCCGCGCGCAGCCCATTAGTGCTGGTGGTCGAAAATCCGCCGCCGGGATAACGGATGACACCGGGACGAAGCTGCAGCAGGTTCTCATAATTGCGGCCGTTCAATGGCAGATCGTTAATCTCCGCGTTGCTCAAGGTGCCGCCCAAAGTGGCGGAGGTTGTATTGACCAGCGCAACTTCGTCGGTAACCACCACAGTTTCGGACACCTGTCCCGTCGGCAGCGCGATATCAACCCGCAAGTCCTGTGCGACCTCCAGCACGATATTGGGGCGCTCCACGGTTTTGAAGCCCTTCGCCTCGGCCCGAATTTTGTAAATGCCTGGCGGTAACTCGGGGGCAGCGTAGTCTCCGGAGGCATCGGTTGTGGCGGATCGAGTAGTCCCGCGCTGGGTGTCAGTCACGAGAACTGCGGCTCCGGCGACGGCCGCGCCGCTCGAATCGGTTACCCTGCCGAGAATCCGTCCAGTGGTGGTTTGTGCGGTTAGCGGCAGACAGAGCGCGAATGTGAGCGAAACCAGGCCCAGGATACGGATGCGATTCGACGTAGAATGCATGACGACCTCCAAATTTCTTCAGACATTGGTTCAGTCAACATCAGTTTCAAACCACCCGAAATTGTCCGATCACGGTCGGCAGCGACCGTTGCAATCAAGAACAGAAAAGACCGGCGAGTTGAAGGTATAGCCTTGAAGGGCCTACCCGTCAAGTAGTATTCTGGTCCGACCTCAAGACAGGTATGGACGCAGGGCTTCTTCTCTCTGAGTTCGCTTGCTTTTGGAGGCTGCAGAGTTGCTAATGCACAGGGAGAGTGTAAAACATGGCCATCGCCACTACGAATCCAGCCACTGGCGAAGTCGTTAGAACTTTCGAACCTCTCACTGCGGCGCAGATCGAGGCGAAACTTCAATTGGCAGCCGATGCCTTTAAAGAGCACCGTCAGACATCGTTTCCCGAGCGTGCTGCAAAGATGATGCGGTTGGCTGAGATCCTGGAAAAAGAGAAGAACGAGTGCGCCCACTTGATGACTTTGGAAATGGGCAAGCCGCTGAAGGCAGCCGTAGCCGAAGCGATGAAGTGCGCCAGCGGGTGCCGCTACTACGCCCAGAACGCGGAGAAATTTCTTGCCGATGAATTGATCGAGACCGGCGCAAAGCGCAGCTTCGTTCGCTATTTGCCGATTGGCCCTATCCTGGCGATCATGCCTTGGAATTTTCCTTTCTGGCAAGTGATGCGGTTTGTGGCGCCCGCGCTGATGGCCGGTAATGTGGGACTGTTGAAGCATGCGTCGAACGTCCCGCAGTGTGCACTCAAGATTGAAGAAATGATTCTCCGCGCCGGCTTCAGCGAGGGCGTGTTTCAGACTTTACTGATCGGCTCCGGGCCGGTCGATGGCATTCTTAATGATCCTCGGGTTGTCGCGGCAACGCTTACGGGCAGTGAGCAGGCGGGCATTCAAGTTGGAATATCCGCCGCCAAACGCATCAAGAAGGTGGTACTGGAACTGGGCGGCAGCGATCCTTTTATCGTGATGCCAAGCGCCGATCTTGAGGCGGCGGCAGCGACGGCGGTAGATGCTCGAATCCAGAACAACGGTCAGTCCTGTATTGCGGCCAAGCGCTTTATAGTCGCGGAGAAGATCGCCTCCGAGTTTGAGCAGAAGTTTGTTAAGCGGATGCAGGAACTCCGCGTCGGCGATCCCTTCGATGAGAGCACACAGCTCGGGCCCCTCGCCAGTGCGGATGCAGTTACGACACTCGATGCCGACGTAAAGAAGTCAATCGCAGCCGGAGCGCGGCTCCTGACTGGCGGCCAACCTTTGCCCGGGCCTGGATTCTATTACGCCCCCACCGTGCTGGCCGATATACCGAGAGGTTCGCCCGCCTACAGCGAAGAACTCTTTGGGCCGGTGGCGTCGATATTCCGAGTCAAGAGTATCGATGAAGCGATCGCGTTAGCCAACGATGTACGCTTCGGCCTCGGCGCCAGCGCCTGGACCAATGACGCGGCTGAAACCGAACGATTTGTGAACGAACTGCAGGCGGGCATGGTCTTCCTGAACAAGATGGTAGCGTCCGATCCGCGTCTGCCATTTGGAGGGGTCAAATATTCGGGGCACGGACGCGAGTTGGCTGACATCGGGATTCGCGAATTCATGAATATTAAGACGGTTTCCATGCAATAGAGCCGGAGCGGCCGATACGACGGTTTGTGGTATAGTGGCCCGACCAGTCGTCCTTTTTGGACTCCGCGTTCGTGGGCTTGAGGTCTAAATGTCAAACGAAATCATCGATTCCGCGGCTGCCAAGCCCGTGTACCGGGTAGTGAAAACGTCCCGCCTCTACGAGCAGATCGTGCAGCAGGTCGAGGAATCGATTCTCAGCGGCCAACTCAAGCCGGGCGACCAGTTGCCGGCGGAACGGGAGTTGGCGCAGAGCTTTGGAGTAAGCCGCACCGCGGTTCGCGAAGCCGTGAAGACACTGCGCGAGAAGGGGCTGGTCGAAGCTTTCTCAGGACGAGGCACATTCGTCACTAACGGCACTTCGCAAGCGATCCGGCAGTCGCTCGACTTAATGATCCGGATCAACCAGCAGGAAGGGTCGGCGCATTTGGCGGAGTTGCGGCTGGTCCTCGAACCGGAAATTGCGGGCCTGGCGGCTTCACGAATTGAGGATCAACTGCTCGGGACGATGAGGGAGACGGTTGCCGTCATGGAACGTAATTTGCAGGATCGCGAAGCCTACATTGAAGCCGACCTGGATTTTCATCTGGCGCTGGCGGAGGCGGCGGGAAATCCCCTCATCCTTTCGTTGCTGGACTCAATCGTTGGACTGCTGCGTGAGCAGCGAAGCCGTATTTTCGATGTGGAGGGAGGGCCCGAGCGCGGCCAGTACCATCACAAACGAATCCTGGCGGCGGTGGAACGCAGCGACCCGGAAGCGGCTCGCGGGGCCATGCGCGAGCATCTGCAGCAAGTGCTTTCGGACTCTTCCTCTCCAATTAAAAAGGTTTCGAACTCCAAGCCGAACGCATAGCTTCTTAGGAGCGGCCGTTATGGCGAAACTCGGATTTATAGGTCTTGGTGTGATGGGCGGCAATATGGTGGCGCGCCTGCTCGAAAAAGGCCATACCGTGACCGGTTATAACCGGACGCGCTCCAAGGCGCAGTGGTTGATCGACAAGGGTATGAAGTTCGCCGATTCCCCCGCGAGGGTAGCGGCCGAGTCGGATGTGACCTTCACCATGGTCACCAACGCGGCGGCACTGGTGGCGGTCACCGAAGGGGTCGATGGGCTTCTGGCGGGGATGGGCCCGGGCAAGTTCCTCGTCGATATGAGCACCGTGAGTCCGGACGTGAGTCGCGCTCTGGCCGCGAAGGTGCGAGAAAAGGGCGCGGACATGATCGACGCTCCGGTTTCGGGCAGCGTGATCACTTTGCAGCAGGGCAAGCTCTCAGTAATGGTGGGAGGGCGCAAAGAGACCTACGAGCATCTGAAAGCGCTGCTCTATGATATCGGCCCCAAAGTAACGCACGTGGGCGACAACGGCGTGGCGCTGTCGATGAAGATCGCGGTGAATCTGCAACTGGCGGTGCAGATGATGGGCTTCTGCGAAGGCGTTTTGCTGGCGGAGAAAAGCGGAATCCCTCGAGAGGTTGCGGTCGACGTCATGATCCACAGCGCGATCGCCTCGCCGATGATTGTGTATCGCGGCCCTTTCGTTCTGCAACAGCCCGAAGAAGCGTGGTTTGACTGCAACATGATGCAGAAGGATATGTTGCTGGCGATGGAACTCGGGCGCAAACTCAACGTGCCCCTTCCTACTACTGCGATCAGCAATGAGTTCCTGACCGCGGCTCGCGGGATGGGATGGGAGAAGTCGGACTTTGCCGTGGTCTTTGACGTGTTGGCGCGCATGTCGGGGGTCGCAAAATGAGGACTGCCGTAGAGCCAAGCGAAGCTTCGGCAAAAATCGAGTTGTGGCTGCGGATGTACCGGCAGATGGTGGCCATCCGCCAATTCGAGGCGCAGGTGAATGAACTCTACACGCGGGCACTGATGCCAGGCCTGGCGCATCTATACATCGGCGAAGAGGCGATCGCGGTTGGCGTCTGTGAAGCGCTGGAGAGGAACGACTACGTAACCAGCACGCACCGTGGTCATGGACATTGTTTGGCCAAAGGCGCTTCTCCGGATCAAATGTTCGCCGAACTGCTGGGTAAGAAGGCGGGATATTGCAAAGGCAAAGGTGGCTCCATGCATATTGCGGACCCGGCCACCGGCAACCTCGGAGCCAATGCCATTGTGTGCGGCAGTGCCGGCATCGCGACGGGGGCCGCGTTTTCCGCGCAGCGCTTGGGCAACCGGCGTGTGGCTGTATGTTTCTTCGGCGAAGGCGCGCTGGGTCAGGGTGTGCTCTACGAAGTCATGAACCTGGCGCAACTCTTCAAGCTTCCCGTGATCTACGTCTGCGAGAACAACCTCTACACGGAGTACACCCACTTCTCCGAAACCACGGCCGGAGATATTCTGTCCCGGGCAACAGCATTTGGAGTGGAAGCGGCGAAGGTGGATGGTCAGGACGTGCGCGCGGTCAACGAAGTTGCGCAACGCCTGGTGGATCGCGCCCGAAGCGGAGGTGGACCGGCATTTCTGCTATGCGATACCTATCGCTACCATGGGCACCATGTCGGCGATATCAATCGCGAATATTATCGCTCCAAGCAGGAAGAACAAATGTGGAGGACGGAACGCGATCCCATCGCGAATTTTGGGAAGTGGCTCATCGAACAGAAAATCGCCGATCAGGCGGCGCTGGATCAAGTTGAGGCGGAACTTGAGGCGAAAATGAAGAAGGCGGTGGAGTTGGCCGTGGTTGCGCCCTATCCGAGTGTCCATGAAGTGGGAGAGGACGTGTATGCCTGAAGTCGCGGTACGGGAAATCACGTTCGCGCATGCGGTTCGCGAAGCTCTGGCGGAAGAGATGCGCCGCGATAAGACGGTCTGCATCATGGGCGAAGACGTGGCCGAGGCAGGCACTCCTTTCAAGGTCTTGTCTGGCTTGCTCGAGGAATTCGGCAAAGATCGAGTGCTCGACACGCCCATCTCGGAGGCGGGCTTTACCGGGTTAGCGGTTGGCGCCGCCATGACGGGAATGCGTCCGGTGGTAGATATCATGTTTGGCGACTTCATCACCCTGACCATGGACCAGATGGTGAATCAGGCGGCGAAAGTCCATTACATGTCTGGCGGAAAGTGGAAAGTTCCGATGGTGCTGCGCACGACCATGGGAGCGACACGCCGCTCCGCTGCCCAGCATTCGCAATCGCTGCACGCGTGGTTTTGCCATGTGCCCGGTTTAAAAGTTGTGCTGCCTTCAACGCCGTATGACGCAAAGGGATTGCTCAAGGCGGCGATTCGCGACGACAACCCTGTGGTTTTTTTCGAAGACAAGATGATGTACAAGCTCAAAGGTGCAGTGCCCGAGGAAGACTACACGGTAAGCCTGGGAGTGGCGGACATCAAGCGCGTCGGCGAAGATATTACTCTGGTTGCCACGAGCAGCATGGTGCAAGTGGCGCTGGGCGCGGCCACCATGCTCGAAGAAATTGGGATCAGCGCTGAAGTCGTCGATCCACGTACTTTGTGGCCGCTCGACGAGAAAACGCTGATTGAATCGGCCAAGAAAACGTCCCGGGCAATCATTCTCGATGAAGGCTACGAACGCTATGGGGTTACCGCCGAACTTGCCTCGGTGATCGCCAGCGGCGCATTCTACGATCTGGATGCACCGGTAAAACGCATGGGCGCGATGCACGTCCCGATACCATTTTCGCCGCCTTTGGAAGATGCAACTGTTCCGACCGAACAAACGGTGTTTGAGGCGGCGCGCGCACTCTGCGGACAGTAACTCAGTCAAAGGTAAGAGGTCAGATTGCGGAGGTAAGAACCTTTTCGTGAAGCCCAACGGGTTTTAACCTCTGCCATCTGACTTCTAACCTTTGACCTGCTGCAAGGAGAAACTTATGGCCCTGCCTACATACGGATCGATGGCCGTCGACTGGGAAGATCGCATCGATTTCGATCGTCTGCGCCGCGAGCGGTTGGCGCGCGCTAAGGATCTCTTGAGCAAGTCGGAGATGGGTTCGCTCTTGTGCTTCGACATGAACAATGTCCGCTACCTGACCGCAACCCATATCGGCACCTGGGCGCAGGACAAGGCGAACCGCTTTACGTTGCTTGCGCAAAATGACGAGCCCATATTGTGGGATTTCGGGTCGGCGGCCAAGCATCACCAACTGCACTGCCCGTGGCTCGGCGATCGCTCGCGAGCGGGAATCTCCATGCTGCGCGGCGCGATGACTCCCGAGATGGGGCGCGCAGAGGATGTCGCCAAAAAAATCCGTATCGAACTAGAAATGCGCGGGCTGCATAAAGAGCCGGTGGGCGTCGACATCATCGAACTGCCGGTGCTATTCGCGCTGCAAAAAGAAGGAATCAAAGTTGTGGACGGGCAGGCCCTCATGTCCGAAGCCCGCCTCATCAAGACCCGCGACGAGATCAGCTTGCTGAATCATTCCGCGATGATGGTCGATGCCGCCTATGACGAGCTTTATCGCGCCATGAAACCGGGCATGAGCGAAAACCAGGCCGTGGGCCTGGTCAGTAAAGTTCTCTACGACATGGGATCGGAGTATGTGGAAGCCGTGAACGCCATTTCTGGCGAACGCTGCAACCCGCATCCGCACGTCTTCTCCGACCGCGTGCTGCGCCCCGGGGACCCCGTCTATTACGACATTCTGCATTCCTACATGGGATACCGCACCTGCTATTACCGCTGTTTCACGATCGGTTACGCCTCCCACGCCATGAACGATGCCTACAAACGCTGCCGGGAATATCTCGATGCCGCGATTGAACTGGTCCGCCCCGGCCGTACCACCGCGGAGATTGCCGCCGTGTGGCCCAAAGCCCAGGAATTCGGATTCCCCAACGAAGAAGCGGCCTTCGCCCTGCAGTACGGTCACGGCATCGGCCTGGCGATCTGGGAGAAGCCTGTGATCAGCCGCCTCGTTTCGCTTGAACATTCCTGTGAAATCAAGCCCGGCATGGTGTTTGCCCTGGAAACTTTCTGGCCCTCGACCGACGGTTGGAGCGCCGCCCGCATCGAAGAAGAAATCGTCGTCACTGAAACGGGCCACGAAGTGATCACGCGCTTTCCCGCCGAGCAGCTCATGGTTGCCGGCAGACACTATTTCACGGTGGATGGTCCGCTGCCCGCGGTTCGGGACACGGAATCGAAACCAAGCACGCGTGTCCGTGAAATGATCGAAGCCAGTTCCCGGCACGAGCGCATTGGAGTCGGCGACTAACTCAACTCTCTCGATGGGCAACGAGCGAACCTCGCCGCTACAGAATTCTCCAATGGCAACCTAACAGAGTTACTTACTACGTCTATCGAACGAACCAATTATGGCGATCAGTGTGGTTATGCCCGCGCTAGAAATGGCCCAGGAAACAGGCAAGCTCGTTTCCTGGCTGAAGAAAGAAGGTGACTCGATTGCGAAAGGCGAGCCGCTGATCGAGATCGAAACCGATAAAGCAGTGATGGAAATTGAATCACCGGGCGACGGTATCCTCGCCGGCATCAAGGTTCAAGCGGGGGAGGAAGTGCCCGTAGGTCAGACGATCGCCTGGATCGTCCGTCCCGGAGAAGTTCCTCCAACCGGGGAAGCCGCCGTCGTCTCCGGGAGAAAGACCACTACCGCGGCGCCAGTCGCAGCTGCGCCTCCTCCGCCTCCTGCGAGTGCGATTGCACACCCGGAAGAGGTCAGGATATCTCCCAAAGCGCGACGCCTCGCCACCGAACGAGGCATCGATTTGGCCCAAGTCCGCGGATCGGGCGCAAGCGGAGAAATTCTTACTTCCGACATTTTGACGGCTGTCGAATCCAAAGCAGCCGCGTCATCCACCAAAGCTGCTACGAAAGACGATCGTGGCAGCCCGGTTTCGCGGCTGATGGCGAAGCACACGGCGCAGAGCTGGACGACGGTCCCGCATTTCTTTGTCGTTCGCGAAGTTGACGCCGGCGCGCTGAATGAAGCCCGGCAAGCCCTCGGACCGGAAATCGAAAAATCGTGCGCCGTGAAGCTCTCCCACACCGATCTATTGACGGCGCTGGTTGCCCGCGTGCTTCAGAAACACCCGCGCATAAACGCAAGCTGGACCGGCGACGGCGTTCGAACCAATTCCGGAATCAACATTGGATTGGCGATCGCCGTGGAGGATGGCGTGGTGGCGCCGGTCATTCACAATGCCGACAAAATAAAGCTAAGCGAGATCGCTGTACAGCGGAGAGATCTGGCAAACCGCGCTCGCAGTGGCAAGTTGCGTCCGGAGGACCTGGCGAACGGAACCTTCACTATCAGCAACCTGGGCATGTACGGCGTGGATGCCTTTACTGCGATCATCATCCCGCCGCTAGCCGCGATTCTGGCCGTGGGAGCAATCACCGACCGAGTTGTGGCGATCGACGGCCATCCTGGGATCCGTCCGATGATGACGTTGACGCTCTCGAACGATCATCGCGTTATCGATGGCGCGCGGGCAGCGGAATTTCTGGGTGATCTGGTCGCAGCCATCTGCGACCCACTTCGGCATCTCAGCCAATCGGCAGTTGCCGAATAATGCGTGTGGCGCCTTCCGGCATTGAAGATCGGCTTGCGGTATTTTTCGTTCGAATTGCGGAGTTTAAATCAGCATCCACTGACCATAGTTTTCGCTAAAGGGATGCTAGCCGAGGAAATGTCCAGCCCAGCTGAATCCTAAATTCGCGAAAGACGAAATGGGGCGCTGAGCAAGCGCGCGGGGAGCATCACTACGGCCCAGACCAGGGCGAGAGCGCCGTGGACGGCGATTCCAACCAGTCGAAAGGGCAGAAGCAGCAACCATACGATTGGATAGAGCACGAGCGCGAGCAGCGCCAGCGGCCAGCACACGACGAAGAGAAAGCACCAGAGTAAGAAAGCGATCATCAGGACCTCCTTCTAAATATACGCAGACGGAGGAGAAAAAGTTCGGGGCGAGTCGTCGCGCCTACATCGTCTTCAGGTCAGGACTCACTCGCAACTTTGCTGCGGTTGCCTTCTGAACGTCTTCGACGGTCAGGCCGGGAGCGATCTCTTCGAGCAGCAGGCCTTCTGGCGTGACCCGTATATAGGCCATCTCGGTGACGATTGTGTCCGCGACGTTTACGCCGGTCAGAGGAAGCGTACATTTTTTCAGGATCTTTGGCTGTCCATCTTTGGTCGCGTGTTCCATGGCTACGATCACGCGCCGCGCTCCGGCAACCAGGTCCATGGCGCCCCCCATGCCTTTGACCATTTTGCCGGGAATCATCCAGTTGGCGAGACTGCCGAGTTCGTCAACCTCCATCGCGCCCAGAACACTAAGATCAACGTGCCCGCCGCGGATCATGGCGAAAGAATCGGCGCTCGAAAAGTACGCGGTACCAGCCAATTCGCTGACGGTTTCTTTTCCGGCGTTGATCAGATCCGGGTCTTCCGTTCCTTCGAGCGGGTACGGACCAATGCCGAGCATCCCGTTTTCGGATTGAAGAATCACGTCCATGCCGGGCGGAACATGATTGGCAATCAGGGTGGGCAGTCCGATGCCGAGGTTGACGTAAAATCCGTCGCGCAACTCGCGGGCAACGCGCTTCACAATGCGTTCGCGTTTGTCGAGGTCTTTGGCGGGCTTTGCATCTGTCGGCATGGTCCAGGTCTCAAGTCACAGGTGACAGTTTGAGGAAGTTTCAGGAAAATCGCGACGGACTAACCATTAATCGTCTAATCGTTGGCAACCGCTTTCCGCACCATTCTCCTTTCGATCCTTCTTTCATACAACTGGCCCACAAAAATTCTTTTTACGTACACGCTCGGCGTATGTACAAGGTCGGGATCGAGTTCTCCGGGTTCGACCAGATGTTCGACTTCGGCGATGGTGATTTTGGCGGCCGTGGCCATCATGGGATTGAAATTGCGCGCAGTTTTGCGATACACCAGATTGCCCCACTTGTCGCCTTTCCATGCCTTGATGAAAGCGAAGTCGGCTTGCAGTCCGCGTTCCATTAGGTAAGTGCGACCGTTGAAGTCGCGGGTTTCTTTTCCCTCGGCGACTACCGTTCCAACTCCGGTGGGCGTAAAGAACGCGGGGATGCCGGCGCCACCGGCGCGAATGCGCTCGGAGAATGTTCCCTGGGGGACGAGTTCGAGTACTACTGTGCCGTTCAGCACCATCTGTTCGAGCAGTTTATTTTCGCCTACGTAGGTTCCGATGTGCCGCCGGATCTGGCCGTTCGCCAGAAGCAGACCCATGCCGACACCATCGACACCGACGTTGTTGCTGATGGTGTTGAGATTCTTGACGCCCTTGCGAGCGAGTGCGCGGATCAGGTTTTCCGGCATCCCGCACAAACCGAAACCACCCACCATGATGGTGGCTCCGTCAAACACATCCTCGATCGCCTCTTCGGCGCCGGCGACAACTTTGTGCATGGCAGAAGAATTCTATCGGAAATTCGACGACGGAGACACCATCCCTAAAGCGAAGACACTCTCTTTGAGAGGTTCCCCCTGTGTACCTCTGTGTACCCCATGGTTAGAGATCTAAAAAGCGTGAACCACGGGGAACACAGAGGTACACAGGGAAAGCAAATCCCAGAAGTCGGGTAAGTAAAAGTCTTAGACAATTCAAGGATGGAGCACATAGTGCGAAGCAACGTCGCGAAACGCAGCCAACTGTTGCGTACGTATGACCTCGTCCCACGCCAACTCCGAAGCCATCAAGTCGGCGACGGCGGGCGCCATGGCGAGGGCTGCATGTGCATTCAGGAATAGCGCGCGCGTGCGCCTTGCGAGCACGTCTTCCACAGTGCGCGCCATTTCGTGCCGCACCGCCCAGATCACCTCCGCCTTGATGTAGGGCAGCGCCGCATGGAGCGGTTCACCAAACCTGGCATCCGCCTCGATCAGCTTGCGAATCTCATTCGCATCCGAACCGTAAATAGCGAGCGCTCCGAATTCCTTCGCAGACGCACAGAAGCCGTGAATGTGCAGGTGGTGCGTCACGCATGGTTCGTCCGGCAACTGCGCGAGCGTGGCTGCCTGATCGACGCAATCCTCGGCCATGTGCCGATAGGTTGTCCATTTTCCTCCGCAGACCGTAACCAGGCCCGAGCGATCGATGTGGATCACGTGATCGCGCGACAAAGCAGCCGTGCTAGTAACGCCCGTGGCCCGAACTAAGGGGCGGACGCCGGCGAATACGCTCAAAACGTCGTCGCGGGTGGGCGCTTTCGTCAGATACTGTCCGGCGGTCGCTAGGATGAAATCGATCTCCTGCTCCATAGCGACGGGTTCGAGCGTCGCCGCGGCAATGGGAGTATCGGTGGTTCCGACCAGCGTGTGGCCGTGCCACGGAATCGCAAACAACACGCGGCCATCGCTGGTGTGGGGAACCATGACCGCGCTTTCGCCCTGCAGAAAACCCTTCTCGAAGACCAGGTGAATGCCCTGGCTGGGGACGATCATCGGAGTAGAGGAAGGCTCCGCCTTCAGGCGAAGCAGGTCGCTGAAAGCGCCGGTGGCATTGACCACAACCTTGGCGGCGGCGCGAAATTCGTTGCCGGTTTCGACATCTCGGGCGCTGACGCCATTCACGAAGCCCTGAGCGTCCTTCGTCAGCCCGGTGACTTCGACATAGTTCAGCAGCGCAGCGCCTTGCTCGAAAGCCGTTGCTACCATGTGGATCAGCAGGCGGGCGTCGTCGAATTGTCCGTCGTAGTAAACTGCGCCGCCGCGGAGGCCTTCCGTCTTCAATGTCGGCAGGTGTTCGAGCGTCTCTTCTTTGGAGAGAATGCGTGAGACGCCGAAGCCGTATTTGCCGGCGAGCAACTGATAGAGTTTCAGGCCGAGGCCGTAGAATGGAGCCTCCCACCAATCGTAGTTCGGCACGACGAAAGCCAGATCGTGCACGATGTGGGGTGCGTTTTGCAAAAGCAGTCCACGCTCCTTGAGCGCTTCCATGACCAGTCCAATATTGCCCTGCTCCAGATAGCGCACGCCGCCATGCGCCAGCTTCGTGCTGCGACTGGATGTCCCCTTGCCAAAGTCGCTCTGCTCCAGCAGCAGCACATCGTAGCCGCGGGTTGCGGCGTCGATCGCTACACCAACGCCGGTCGCGCCGCCGCCCACGACAATCATGTCCCAAACTATGGGATGCGCTTCGATGCGGCGCCACATGTCGGTTCGATTCATAGCTGCATTTTCTCTACGGGGATTCCACCCAGTCGAACGAGCGGGTCACCGCTTTTTTCCAGAAGTGGTAAAGGCGCTCGCGAGATTCTTCGTCCATCTTTGGCTCCCACCGCTGATCGATTGCCCAGTTGGCTATGAGTTCGTCGGTATCCTTGAAAAAGCCGACTGCCAGCCCGGCGGCGTAGGCAGCGCCAAGAGCCGTGGTCTCTTTCACCATCGGACGAACCACCGGCTTCGACAGAATGTCAGATTGGAATTGCATCAACAGATTGTTCATCACCATGCCGCCGTCCACGCGTAGCACATCGAGCGTAATGCCGGAGTCTTTTGTTATAGCATCGACCACCTCTCGCACCTGAAATGCGGTGGCCTCGAGTACGGCACGGGCAATGTGTCCTTTGTTGACGAAGCGGGTTAAGCCGGCAACTACGCCGCGAGCGTCGTCCTTCCAGTAAGGCGCGTACAGACCGGAGAAGGCGGGAACAAAGTAAACGCCGCCATTATCGTTCACGGTTCGCGCCAGCGCCTCAATATCGGAACTTTTTTCAATCAGTCCGAGATTATCGCGGAGCCATTGCACTAACGCTCCAGTAATGGCGATGCTTCCTTCCAACGCATAGCAGGGCGGATTCTCGCCGAATTTGTAAGCCGCCGTGGTCAACAGGCCGAAGTTTGAGAAGACGGGTTTTTCCCCGGTGTTCATCAGCATGAAACAGCCGGTGCCATAAGTATTCTTTGCTTCTCCGGGCTTGAAACAGGCCTGCCCAACCAGAGCGGCTTGTTGATCGCCGAGATCCCCTGCAATTGCGACTCCCGCTATGGCTGTGAGTTTCGCCGTGCCGTACACTTCGCTGCTGGAGACAATCTTTGGCAACATCTGCATCGGGATGCCGAAGTCTTGCAAGATTTCACGATCCCACTGCAGCGAATTGAGGTTCATCAGTTGGGTGCGGCTGGCATTGGTCACGTCGGTCACATGGACGCCGCCCTCTGGTCCACCAGTGAGATGCCAGATCAGAAAAGTATCGATATTGCCGAACAAGAGATCGCCGGCTTCGGCCTGGGAGAGCGCGCCCGCAACATTTTCGAGGATCCAGCGAATTTTGAGGCCGCTGAAATAAGTGGCGAGCGGAAGCCCGGTTCTGGCGCGATAGCGATCCTGTCCGCCATGCGCCGCGAACTCGGCTACGGCGGAAGCGACGCGCGTGTCCTGCCAGACGATCGCGTTGTAAACGGGTTTGCCGCTTTTCCTGCGCCAGACCACAGTGGTCTCGCGCTGGTTAGTGATCCCAATGGCAGCCAGGTCTGACGGCCGCAGCCCTCGCGCTTCCATTGCTTCCCCGACAACCTCGTTCGTTCGATGCCAAATTTCTTCCGGATCGTGCTCGACCCACCCCGGTTGAGGGTAGATCTGCTCGTGCTCTTTTTGAGCCGAGCTGACGATGTTTCCGGATCGATCAAATACGATGAAGCGCGAGCTGGTCGTTCCCTGATCGAGGGCACCAATGTAACTTGCCATCATTGGAAGTCGGGCTTCCTCTCACTCCGCCACGTTGATTGGGCTTTTTGGGTCGTTTGCCGCGTGTGCGTGAGTCGATCGCAAGCATATGCATTCTGGGAAGATCTCACACGTACCGCGTCTGGTTCGTGACCTCTGAGGCGGCGGAGTTGCAGCGATTCTCCAGCCGTCCAGGCGTAAATCATAAGAATTATGAGATTTAGCCGCGTCCGAATGGACGGCTAAATCTGTGATGGGCGGCTACACTCTTGACCCTAACTGAGCATAAATTCTACTGTAACTATGAGATAGCACGAACGTGGCCTGTAACTTAATATCGATCCGTGGCATCTTACTTATTAGATGTGGCGGTTTGCGGCCCCGGCAAACCAGGAGCGTGGGGTTCCGATGAAGAGGCTGGGAAAAGTCATACGTTCCGTTCAAGCCTTTGGCCGCGATCTGTCCCGCAAGCCGAAAGCGACAGACGCGTATCGCACGCCCGCCATCGGTGTCGCCCTGGGCGGAGGCTTTGCCCGCGGCATCGCGCACATTGGTGTCTTGAAGGTGCTCGAAGAAGAAGGCATTCCAGTCCGCATGATTGCGGGCACAAGCGTGGGCGCGATCATGGGCGCCGCTTACTGCAGTGGACTTACGATCGCGGAACTGGAAGAAATCGCCCACAAAGTTCGCTTCACCACCTTCGCGCGTTGGACACTGTCACGTTACGGATTTGCCACGACCGACCGCATGACCTCGTTCCTGAAGCAAACCTTGAAGGTGCACACCTTTGAAGAATTGCGCATTCCTTTGGGTGTCACGGCCACCGACTTCAAAACCGGCGGAGGAACCGTGTTCTCCTCCGGCTCAATCATCGATCCGGTGCGCGCCAGTTGCGCTTATCCTGGAATGTTTCTGCCAGTGGAGATTGACGGGCGCTGCCTGGTGGATGGCATGCTCTCTTATCCCGTCCCCTCCCGGCCTCTGCGTGAAATGGGCGCGGAGCGGGTGCTCGCCGTGCACCTGAAAGGGCAGTGGTCGAAGAGTTGCGCCCCACGGCATTTCTTCGACGTGATCGGACAGTCCTTCGCCATCGCGCAGGACATGATGAGCGCGTTATGGAGAAGCGCGGCCGATCTTGTGATCGAGCCCGATGTCGCTGGTTTCGACTATGACGACTTCAAACGCGCCGGCGAATTGATCCGCGTAGGCGAACTGGCGATGCGCAGCGCGCTACCCGAAGTGCGTAAATGGCTGGATGCTCCTGTGGAAGCCGCCGCTCCAATGACAGCGCCGGCGCTGGTTACAAGCCCCGTGCCGATGCCAGCGGACTGAAAAGCCGGCTCATTCCTGGTCGAGTTTTCAGCCCCTAATTTTTCAGCCCGAAGATTTTCAGCAAATCGCGTTCAGTCCCTCTTCATCCGAGCCACGTAACCTCTTCCGCAGAGTGCGGTAAAAGCCGGCGATATGGGCGTCGAATTCTGACAGGTTCATGTCGGCAGTGACGTGAACGCGCGGCACAACGAATCGATGGATCCTGGCGCCAAAACCGCCGCCGACGTTCATGAAGGCGCAGCGGAAGCCTGCTTCTTCCGCCAGCCGAACATCTCGTCGTCCAACGGTGGCAGCGTTTCCGAACGGATACCCAAATGCCCAAACCGGTTGTCCCAAAGCCTTTTCGAGAACGGTCCGGCTATCGGAGATCTCACGCCAAGCCAAATCGTCCGGAGCCCGCGAAAGAACGGGGTGGGAGAGCGAGTGGGCGCCGATCGTCATTCCCGCCGCAGCCAACTGCCGTAGCCCACTTTGATCGAGAGTAAGGAATCGCGCGGCCAGGGTCGGGTCTTGCTCAAACCTCTCTCTCCAATCTGCGGACAGTTTGAACTGTTCGCGGAAACGATTCAGAAATCTGCGCCTCAATCGACCGTCGAACTTCGAAAGCCTTTGGACAATTTCCCACCAGCACGAGTGTCGTTCGTTGGCCACGATCGGGCCAGTGTTGACGTCCGCTTCGGGAAGGCTGAGAGTGCTGGGCTCGGCCGCGTCCAACAACATCAGATACAGTTCCTCGTACCAGAGAATGGACGGCGTCTCATCGGCCGATGCACCAGTGGCGAAGAAGAGGCAGGAGAGGCCGAGTTCCTGAAGTAGGGGAACCATCTCCGTAAGCGTGTTCCGCAGCGCGTCGTCGCAGGTCAGCAAGATCGAATGTGGTGGAAGTGACAGCTCGCCCTCCAGCCAACGCAGAAAATCTTCGGGAGAGATCACGTGGTAGCGTGTGCGCAGAAGCTGAAGTTGCCGACGCAGCGAATCGGCGCTTACCAGGTTGCCATCCAAAGCCGGATTCCTTGCTACGTAGCCGTTAGGGAACACACCATGGTAAGTCACGACCGCGGGACCTGCGCCGGCCGCATAGCGAAGAAGCCCGCTCTTTGACAGGGCGGGGAAGACGATGTGCTTCAGGGCAGGACTGACGAATCTCAAGATGCCTTTCGGAAGCGTCCGCAGAATTGTACCCCACCGTTTGGCAGGCGGTTGCTCGGCAGATTAAGGGCGTGAGCTTGGCCTGTCTCGCTGCGGAGTCAGTAACCAGAATCCCCGTCGATGAGCTGGAAACTCACCGGTAACGCGTGATTCAACAGATTGGCCGGGTCGTGAATCATGATCGGTTCCGTGTATTGACGCCAGTAGCCATTCCAGGCCAGCGCATCGCTCAGAATCGGAGAGGTGGCGAGGGCCCGAATTCGGCAGACTTCCGGGTCCAGACGCGCGGCGTTTACAACCGCTGAACAGGCTGAATTCCAGTCATCCGCATCTGCCGAATTGACCACGAGATCGAGTAGCCGGGCCTCCCAGTCCGGCTTACCTCTTCCAAGGATGAAGTAGCCGATGAGTTGGCCACTGCGAAGCAGCAGAAATCCCTGCATCTTGAGGTGAGGACATTGCAGCACATAGTTCAAATCCGCCAGCGTGCGCCCACAAAACGTCCACGTACGCTGGGCGTCGTTCAACAGCGGTATCAGCGAGTCATCAAATTCGTTGACTGCAGCGAAGTCCCATTCAGCATTGGTTTGCTTGGGGCTGCCCGCAGGATGCGTCACTCCGTGGAGGAGCCGGACAATCGATCTTGCGTCGCGAGGACGCATCTGAAATTCGCGCCACGGGCGCAACCAGGCAGCGTATGTCAGAGCTTCTCCCACATGCCGGAACCCGATTCGAGGAGCCATCAAACGGGTAGCGGGCGCGCCCCCGATCACGAAAGAAACCGGCGCCATTGCCATTAGTTTGCGATACAACATAATGCCGACTCCTGGGACCAACGGGTCAGCGGCCCAATCCGTCAGCGTCACGCTATTTACGGTGATTTTGTTCCCCGGATTTTCGTTTCGAAGATGAAAAGTTACCGGACAAATCCCGCAATGCGCAACGATCTGCCCATCTTTTTCAACAACATAGCTCCGGCTGCCTTTCCAACCGTCTCTGGGATAGAGGTACTTCCACTCCAGGAAGTGTGGATCGGCATGATGGTCTGAGGGGTCGAACTTATATACTCGGGTGAGGAATTCGGCGAGCGCCGGCAGGTCCGTGGGCTCAGTTGCTCGTATTGACCCGATCATTTTGACCCGTTCATTATCTACCCAGCCATCTGGCAAGCCCGGCTCTCAATTTGGTTCCTTTGGACACACCTCTCATTTTAGGTGGTCTCGTTCCTTTGGACTAGCGCGTCCAGCGACGGGCAACTCGCGACCTTTTCCGTGCAACTAAAAGATTAGTTACCTTTCGTCGGGTGACGCGTCTAAGAAAACGAGGAGGGAATCCGGTGCCGCCGAGACAATCAGAAACCCTGACCGAGGCTGAGCTGAGGATCATGAACGTGCTCTGGGCAAAAGGCTCGGGCACCGTTCAGCAAGTTCTTGATTCTATTACCGAAAAGCCTCCCCTGGCGTATAACTCGGTATTGACTACCATCCGCGTCCTGGAAAAAAAGGGCTATCTGGAACATCTTAAGGACGGCCGGGCGCACGTGTTTACGCCGTTAGTGGCCAAGAAAGACGCCACGCGCTCGGAAATCCGACATCTTGTGAGCCGCTTCTTCAAGGACTCTCACGAGCAACTGGTCTTAAACCTCCTTGAGGACCAGGGCATCGAGCCGGAGGAACTTGGACGCCTCCGGCAGATGCTTACTCAGAGCAATCCTAGCCAGAACAACCAGAGCCGGAACGACTTTAGTCAGAACAAACTTGTTCGGAAGGCTGCGAAATGATCGGGCTCTGGCTGCACTCACTCCTGCTGCACTCGCTTTCCCTGGAAACGACGGCGCAGATCTCGGTCGAGCGTATTCTCAACGCTCTCCCGGAAGGATTTCTGATCGCAGTATTTGCCTGGGCGCTGCTCCGCGTTTTGCGGCGGCAAAATGCGGGAACCCGGTTCGCCATTTGGTTCCTCGCGCTGCTGACCGTGGCTGCGCTTCCTGTCCTGGGCGTTCTCGGCGCAGCGCGTCCGGCACTCGCCTCGGCGATGGCTCGGGGAAGTGCGCATCCCGCCGTCACGATACCTTCCCAATGGGCGCTTTACGCATTTTTCGTTTGGGTTCTGGGTGCGTGCGTGGCGATGTTCCGTTTGGCTTCCGGCTTCTGGCGCTTGCGCGGGCTGCGCCGAAGTTGTACGCCGATCACCGCCGCGAATCTCGATCCCGCAATTCAAGAAAGGCTGGGCGCAATCGGCGCGAGCTCAATAACGGTCGCCACGTCGGAGCGTGTAAGCGTTCCTGCCGCGATTGGTTTCTGGCAGCGGACCATCATTTTGCCGGCGTGGGCGCTGCGAGAACTGTCTCCCGAAGATCTCAATGTCATCCTGCTGCACGAGTTCGCACACCTGCGCCGCGCAGATGATTGGACCAACCTCATCCAGAAAATTGTGCGCGCCTTATTCTTCTTTCATCCCGCAGTGTGGTGGATTGAGAATCGCCTTTCCGTGGAACGCGAGATGGCGTGCGACGATGCTGTGCTTGCCGCAACGGCCAATCCGCACGGATACGCCAACTGCCTGGTGTCGCTGCTGGAAAAGAGCGTGGCGCATCGTGAGTCAGGAAGGGCATGGTCGATGGCGCAGGCAGCCGTCAACCGAGCCCGCGAGGCCTCGCTGCGTCTGGCGCAGATTCTCGATAAGAACCGGCCGGCCGCCACTCGTGTTTGGAAACCGGCTCTGTGTATGATCGGCACTTTTTCCATGGTATGTCTCGCGGTTCTGCCGCATGCCCCTGAATTCGTGGCGGTTGATCGCGGCGCGGCGGCAAGCCCTCCTAGTTATTCGACCGCGCTCAACCGGCCTACGCTTCCGCCATCGTTGGAAACGGCGGCTACAATTCCCGCGGCCTTGGGGACGGGCGAATTGTCATCGTCCGGAGCAATTAAAGCCCGGACAATCGAATCCCGCACGATCCAAGCCCGAACGTTCAAAGAAGCGACCCCCAGAATTATTCCTGCGCAGGCCACTGCCGGACACGGGGTAGTGCCGGACCAAGCCGTTGCCGGGGTGGACGAAACTTTGCCGCCCGCGCGAGTTGTTGAGACAAGAGCAAGCGCGGATCAGGGAATCGTCCCGCAATTTCGAACTCTCGTTTTTGTTGAGTCCGCGCAGTACGTGACGTTCGATTCATCGGATGGAAGTGTTCAGGTGTGGCAGGTAACTCTGGTCAGAACGGTGCGCGCTCAATTGGCAAAAGCGCCTGTATCCAAGACGACTTAGCCCGCCAAAAATTTTTGCATGTAACAACTACATAATTAGTTGTACCTATTCGGTTAAACAAGGAGAAAAGAAAATGATGTGGCTACAACGTTGTAAGGCAGTGGTGAACCGGAGTCTGACAGTCGCTCTGATTGCCGTGGTGGCAGTTGGGACAGTGGCGACTCTCAACTTTACGAAGTCTGCAAAGGCGGCAACGGCGGCTCCGGCAGCGCCCGCGCTCGATGACAACAGCGTCGGAGCGTTGCTCACGCTCGACCGCGCAATGGAAACCCTGGCAGCACGAGTGACGCCAGCGGTGGTTAACGTCACCGTAGCATCGAAATCCAACGCGCAACCGGCCGGTATGGAAGGCATGCCCGACATGCAACAGTTCTTTGGTCCGGGCAATCCTTTCGGCCGTCAATTCGGACGTTCTCCGTCGCAGCCCCAGGAAAAAATGGAGCATGGTCTGGGCAGCGGCGTGATCATCTCCCCCGACGGATACATCGTCACTAATAATCATGTGATTGATGGAGCCGTCGACATTCGCGTCACCCTGAGTAACAAGGAAGTGCTGCCGGCGAAGTTGGTGGGCGCCGACCCGCTGACGGATCTGGCGGTCATCAAGGTGAACGCGACCAACCTTCCGAGCGTGCCCTGGGGTAACTCGGCGAATTTGCATCCCGGACAGACGGTGCTTGCGTTCGGCAACCCGTACGGGTTCCAATTCACGGTGACGCGCGGAATTATCAGCGCGCTGAACCGTGCGAATCCTGACGCCAGCGACCGGCGCAAGCCGGGCGAGTTCATTCAGACCGACGCCGCCATCAATCCCGGAAATTCCGGCGGCGCGCTGGTGAACGCGCGCGGAGAGCTGATCGGAATCAATACCTTCCTGATTTCGAATTCGGGATCATTCTCGGGGATGGGTTTTGCAATTCCTACGCAGATTGTCGAACCCACCGTGCAAACTTTGATTCGCGATGGCAAAGTGACGCACGGGTTTATCGGAGTTCAAATCTCCGACGTTACTCCGGACAACGCGAAGTTTTTCGAAATGAAGAAGGCTGAGGGAGCATTGGTCTCCGACGTTCAGCCGGGCGCGCCCGGAGCTAAGGCTGGTCTGCGCACCGGAGACGTGATCACCGAACTCGACGGAAAGCCAATAACCGATGCGGGGCAACTGCAAATGATGGTCGGACAGAAGCGGCCCGGCGAGACCATCCACTTGCAGGTAATGCGTGACAGCAAGCCGACGACCGTTGCGGTGACGCTCGAAGCGCTCGGTGGCGGCAAAGGCGCTGAGCTCGCTGGCAGCGAGCATGGCAAAGGACGTTGGGGGCTCGGACTCGCGGATTTGACTCCGGACGCTCGCAACGAATTGCAGGCAGACGATCAAAGGTCGGACGATCAACGATCAGTGCACGGCGCGCTCGTGCAAAACGTCCAGCCCGGCAGCCCTGCCGACAACGCGGGCCTGCAGCGCGGTGACGTCATTATGGAAGTGAACCGGCATGGGGTTAAGTCCGCGTCCGAAGCGGCACAGGCGTTATCGAGTGTGCCGAGCGGTCAGGATGCACTGGTGCTGGTGTGGTCACAAGGGGGCAGCACTTTCCGCGTGTTGCATCCTTCGCAGGGCTAGTTCGATAGAGCGATCGCTGATGAGAAGTTGCGCGCTGCGTTCCGCCCGCATTCAGTTGGGCGGGGCGCAGCGCGTATTTCTTTTCACTCGTCAGAATTGCAGGTGGAGAGCCGAGCGTCCCCGCCCGTCGCTCCACCGATTACGATAAATGGTCGCCCCCTCGTCCGCCGATGCGCTCTATCGACAATTAGAATTGGACTTCATGGAAATCGGATATTAGAGTCTTAGAATCATCGACATTGACGCCTTTGACTGGCGGCGATTAGCCGAAAGGCGAAGAGAATCTGCAATCTGGCGCGCACCATGGTAATCGCCAATTTCGCCACCGATATGGAAAGTCGTATTTTCGCCGATAGAATGTCTGAGATGACGTTTCCAAATCGTGTTCGCATCCCAATCTGGACGGGTGACCAGCTCGGCGACTGGCGAACCCCAGCAAAATGGAGACTAAATTGGACGGACCGAACGAGCTAGTTCAGGATCAGGAACACGCTGCCTGCTCTCTCGACGCCAGCTTTGTGCTGACATGGGAAGAGATTGCGAACCTGGCGGCGGAGCCTGGCAAGCCGGCCGAGACCCTGATGAACGTTGTCGCGCTGATTGCGCGAAGGTTTGGCACCGATGTTTGCTCGGCCTATCTGCTGGAGCCCGACCGCGCCAATCTCGTTCTCGCCGCGACGCTAGGGCTGCGCCGCGAATGTGTCGGCAAGCTTCGTATGGCCGTTAGTGAAGGACTGGCCGGCCTGGTCGCGGAGCAGGTTCGCCCGGTGGCCGTGGAACAGGCCAGGACCCATCCCCGGTTCAAGTACTTCAGCGAAGCTGGCGAAGATGCTTATCAATCTTTTCTCGGAGTTCCACTGATCGATCGCGGAGTGCTGCAAGGTGTTCTGGTGGTGCAAACGATAGAAGCGCGAGTCTTTCCCGAAGATGAGATTCGCCTGTTCACGGAGGCCGCCAAGCGGGTTGCGCCCATTGTCAGCGAGGCCCGAACCCTCGACCGTTTCATTGCGCCCGTTCAGGAGCGGCTCTGGGCGCTCGCCCGCAACTTCTGGTGGAGTTGGGATAACGATTCTGCAACCTTGTTCCGCGACATCGATCCTCTGCGCTGGCGGCAGCTGAATCACAGTCCAGTTTCACTACTCAACGAGTATCCCCTCGAAAAACTGGAAGCGCGCGCCACCGAACTCGCCCTGCATAGCCGGATCAATTACGCCTACCGCCGCCTGCGCGAGTATCAGGATGCGGAGCGGACGTGGGGCGCGCGTCACGCGGGTGTGCTGCGACCCCGTCCCGTGGCTTATTTCTCCGCGGAATTCGGCGTGCACGAGTCGCTCCCGATTTATTCCGGTGGACTTGGAGTTCTGGCCGGCGATCACATCAAGAGCGCGTCCGACCTGGGCATTCCCCTCGTCGGCGTGGGCCTGTTTTATGGCCAGGGATATTTTCGGCAACGTCTGGATCGCGATGGCTGGCAGCACGAGGAGTACCTGGAAACTGACGTCAACAACCTGGCCATGGAAGCGGCGATCGGCAAAAATGGCAGACCGGTCGTGGTGCAGGTCGATACCCGCCATGGTGCGATCCGCGCAAAAATATGGCGCACGAAAGTGGGCCGTTGCGATTTGCTTCTTCTCGATTCCGACGTGGAAGGCAATACCCCCGAAGACCGCGAAACGACCTCGCGTTTGTACGGAGGCGACGGCCGGGTCCGCGTGCATCAGGAATTGCTGCTCGGCGTGGGCGGCCTGCGCGCTCTGAAAGCGCTCGGCATTACTCCGGGAGTTCTGCACCTGAATGAAGGACACAGCGGGTTCGCCGTTCTCGAGGCGATTCGCCAGCGCATGGAGGAAGAGGGCATCAGCTTCGAAAAGGCCGTGCCGCGCGTGGCCAGGGAAGTTGTCTTCACCACCCATACTCCCGTGCCCGCCGGACATGATCGCTTCGATGCCGATCTTATCGAAGAACACCTCGGACCTCTCCGCGAAGCCCTCGGCCTTTCCAAAAAAGCCTTCATGGCCCTAGGCCGCGAGGACCCCGAAAGCGATGAACGATTCTGCATGACCGTGCTCGGTCTTAAGCTTTCCCGGCGCGCCAATGCCGTTTCTTCCCTGCACGGAGAAGTTTCGCGCGCGATGTGGACGGGGCTTTCCCCCGGCAAGCCGGAGGATTCGGTTCCCATCGGACACATTACCAATGGCGTCCATGTCCCCACCTGGTTAGCGCCGCAGATGTTTCGCCTTTATGATCGCCATCTCGGCACCGGATGGCAGCTGCGCAGCAGCGAAGCCAAAATCTGGGATGGCATTGACAACGTTGACGACGGCGAACTGTGGGAGACCCATTTCAACCTCAAATCACGAATGATCGAGTTTGTGCGCCGCCGCGCCGTCAACCAGGCTGCGCGTCGCGACGAACCGCGCGCCATGCTGCAGCAACTGGAACGCGTACTCAGTCCCGATGCGCTGACCATCGGTTTCGCCCGCCGTTTTGCCACCTATAAGCGCGCTAATTTGATTTTGGCCGACCTCGAAAGAATCGCTACCCTGGTCAATGACCCGAAACGGCCGCTGCAGTTCGTATTCGCGGGAAAGGCGCATCCGCTCGACGAGCCCGGCAAGCGTGTCCTCCAGCAGATTGCCCAGTTGATGCGCGACCCGCAGTTTTCCGACAAGTTCGTCTTCGTCGAAGACTACGACATCAACGTCGGACGCCACCTGACGCAGGGTGTGGATGTCTGGCTGAACAATCCGCGCCGTCCGCTGGAAGCCTCCGGAACCAGCGGCCAGAAGGTGGTTTTGAACGGCGGCTTGAACCTCTCGGTTCTAGACGGCTGGTGGGCGGAAGCCTACGACGGCCTGAACGGCTTTGCCATCGGCAACGGCAGAACCCACTCCGACATGAATGTCCACGACACCCGCGATGGGGAAGACCTGATGCGGGTTCTGTGCGAAGAGGTGATTCCTCTCTACTATCATCGCGATCGCGACGGCCTCCCGCGCGGCTGGATCCAGCGCATGAAGCGCACCATTCGAACCCTAGGCTGGCGCTTCAACGCCGACCGCATGGTCATGGATTACACACTCAATTGCTACGTTCCAGCCGCCGGCGGCACCTCCAGCGAACTCCGCATGGACGTATAAGAACGCCACAAGATTTGGGGTGCTCCATATTTGGGGTGCCCCATTAATGCGCGTACTTTGCGCAGGGGTGGGATTCCACGGTCGTATCCGCCATAGTGGTTTGACTTGCCGTGAAGAGTCGTCCGACGTCAATCAACGAAGCCAAACGAGATCTTGCAAAGAATTCCGAACCGCTGTTTCGACTTGACACACCAGCGAGACCATTTATGATAGATGAATATTTATGCATCATAATGGATAAATATGCCTCAAATACTACTGAGGCAATCCTGAAGGCTTGAAATAGGTTTGATGGCAGCGAAACTCCAAACTGCGGTGCTCGGCGCGACCGGCTACTCCGGCCTCGAACTCGCGCGCCTTCTCGACCGCCATCCGCGGATCGGCACGCCCTTGCTGTTGCGCCGCAGCGCGGAGACGGACGAGTCGGGAGGCCCTGCCTTGCCGCACATGAATGGGAGTAATGGCAATGGCCACGCGTCCGCCCAGCCCTTTTCATGGTCCGCGCTCGAGCAACATAGCGTGGAATTGTTGTTCCTGGCGACCCCACACGCGGTTTCCCGTGAATTAGTTCTCGAGGCGGTAACCCGCGGAATAATGAGCCGCGGCTTGCGGATCGTCGATCTGAGCGGAGCGTGGCGGCTAAAACAGGAACAGCATCGCGCGGTCTACGGTTTCAAGGACGCCAACGCCCAGGCTGCGGCAGAACTCACCGACAGCGCCGTATATGGCCTGCCCGAACTGAAGTCGAATGCGGCCCGGATACCGTCGGCGGCCCTGGTTGCGAATCCAGGCTGCTATGCGACTTCGGTCATCCTTGCGCTGGCGCCCTTGCTTTCGGCCGGCCTTGTGGATTGCGATCGCGGCATCATCTCCGATTCGAAGTCCGGCGTGTCAGGCGCAGGCAAGGAACCCACGGCGCGCACTCACTTCGTATCGGTGGCCGACAATTTTTCCGCCTACTCGGTCTTCGGACACCGGCACACCGGCGAAATCCTCGAGCAACTGGCTCTGAATTCCTGCCAGTTGATCTTCACTCCGCATCTGTTGCCGATCCCGCGCGGAATTTTGTCCACCATTTATGTCTACCTTAAACCCGAGATGACTGCAGATAAGGTTCAGAGCTGTTTCCAGGATTACTACAGAGGCAAGCGGTGGGTCCGGATTTTTGCCGCCTCGAGTTTGCCGGAGATCCAATTCTCAGTCCACACCAATTACTGCGATCTCGGTTTTTGCCTGGCGCGCGATGGCCGCCGGCTCGTGCTGGTTTCCTGCCTCGACAATCTGCTCAAAGGCGCAGCCGGTCAAGCCGTGCAGAACATGAACCTGATGTACGGATGGGACGAAGCGGAGGGCCTGCAATGAAAATCGTCGTCAAGATCGGCGGCGCGGCGCTGGAAGATAAAGAGACTCTCAAGAAATGCGCGCAAGCCGTGGTGCAGCTCGCCGAAGACGGACATCTGGTCACCGTAGTGCACGGTGGTGGGAGCGCGCTGACGCGCACGCTGAAACTGCTCGGAAAGACGAGTGACTTCGTCCACGGACTACGCGTGACCGACGCCGAGACGCGCGATGTTGCCCTGATGGTACTCGCGGGCATTGTGAACAAGAGTCTGGTGGCGGCGATCGCGGCTGCCGGCCGGCCGGCCATCGGCCTTTGCGGTGGGGACGGCGGCGTATTTCGCGCCCGCAAGAAACAGGACGCGGAATACGATTTGGGATTTGTCGGGGAAATCTGTTTTTCGGAACCGCGCTGGCTCAAAGCCATTTGGACCGAAGGTGGTATTCCGGTGCTCTCCTCGGTTGCGCTCGGAGGCGATGGACAGTATTACAACGTGAATGCCGATCAGATGGCCGCCGCGTGCGCCATAGCCTGCGAAGCCGACGCGCTGATTTTCCTTACCGACGTTGCCGGCGTAAAGCAGGCCGACGGTGAAGTGATGCCTCGTGTGGATACCAAGCAGGTTGCCGGACTCATCGACGAATCGGTAATCAGCGGCGGCATGATGCCCAAGCTCGAAGCTTGTACTCAGGCTCTCAAGAGCGGCGTAGGGCGCGTCCGCATTCTGCCCGCGTCGCAAGTCGAAATGTTGCCGCTGTTTTATTTCACCAAGTTGGAATGCGGTACGGAGGTGCTGAAAGCATGAGTCTAGACTCTGTCTCCCGCATGGAGGCCAAGCTTTTGCTTCCCACCTACGAGCGCCAGCCTATTTTGTTCGAGCGCGGGCGCGGCGTATATCTCTGGGATTCTCGTGGCAAGAAGTACCTGGATTTCCTGAGCGGAATCGGAGTCAACGCGCTTGGCCACAACCATCCCGCCGTCCAGGCAGTGATTAAACGGCAGGCTAGCCGTTTGATCCATGTGTCCAACCTGTTCTTTCACGAGTATCAAGCCGAACTCGCGCGGCTGCTGACCGGGATCTCCGGGCTTGACCGCGCCTTTTTTTGCAACAGCGGTACCGAGGCCTGGGAAGGAGCTCTCAAACTCGCCCGCGCCTTTGCGCAAGCCTCTGCGAAAACGGGTAATACGAATGGGCACAAATCAAATCCAAAGACCCGCATTCTGGCCATGGACAACTCATTTCACGGACGCACCTTTGGTGCCCTAGCCACCACCGGTCAGCCCAAATATCGAGCTCCGTTCGTTCCTCTCATGCCTGGAGTGACTTTCGTCAAGTTCAACGACCTCGAAGATCTGCAGCGAAAATTCGATTCCAGTGTTTGCGCAGTCTGCATCGAGACCATTCAGGGAGAAGGCGGCATTTGCCCCGTCAACAAAGAGTTTCTTGAATTCGCCTCGCGACTTACCAAACAAAGCGGCGCACTCCTCGTGCTCGATGAGATCCAGTGCGGTCTCGGCCGCACCGGACGCCACTTTGCCTACCAGCACTACGGCGTGTTGCCGGACGTCGTTACGATTGCCAAGCCGCTCGCTTGCGGCTTGCCGCTGGGCGCGATCCTCACTACCGACAAAGTTGCGGGGTGCATGCATCCCGGAATGCACGGAACAACATTCGGTGGAGGCCCGCTGACCTGTGCCGTTGCAATCGCGTTCCTGCGCGAGGAAAAGAAATTGCTGAAGCATGTGCGCGCGCTCGGCGGATACTTTCATGCGGCGCTGGAAGGGCTGCACCTTAAGCGCAAAGACAAGAAGCACAAGTCGATTCTGGAAGTCCGCGGGGCAGGTCTGATGCAGGCGGTGGAATTGGATTCGCCCGAACTCGCGAAGGCAGTGGCCAAACAATTACTACAGGAGGGGATCATCATCAATCGGACGCACGAAACCGTGCTGCGTTTTCTGCCGCCCTATGTGATCCAGAAAAAGCATGTGGATCAGGTGATCAAGGCCCTGGACGCGGCGTTGCAAGAAAATGAGGAGCTCTCGCACCGAAAAAAGCAAATCGCTCCGCCGCGCGTGAAGAAGGTGTTCCATGCGCACGCGTGACGCGGTCCTCCCCGATGCCGAGAAGATTCACGCTCTCATCTCGGCCTACTCCGGCGACGGCACTCTGCTGCCGCGCTCGCTCGCGGAAATCTGCGAGAACGTTCGCGACTTTGTCGTCCTTGAGAATGATGGCCGCATTATCGGATGCGGAGCCCTCCACCTCTATGGCGTGCACCTCGCCGAGATTCGTTCGATTACCGTCGATCCCGCGAGTCAAAGCAGCGGAGGCGGGCGGCGCTTGGTGAAAGCTCTATTGGCGCAGTCGGAAAAGCACAAAGTCAGCTGCGTTTGCCTCTTTACTCGCATTCCCGAGTTTTTCTCACGCATGGGATTTTCTGCGGCGAATCATCAGGATCTTCCCGACAAGATTCACAAAGACTGTTATCAGTGCCCCAGGCTTTATCGTTGCGATGAAGTAGCCATGGTCCGCGGAGAGCTGCCCACGTTTGCAATCCTGCCACCGCCGAATAACTGGTTGAAGATTCACGCATGAACTCGCTGCGCCGTTCGCCAGAACAAATCCTTCTGCCCCAGGGGTTCTCTTTCTCGGCAGTCGCGGCCGGAATCAAAGTTAGTGGCCGTCCCGACCTTGCGCTGGCGGATGCTTCCAGAGGCGCGACCGCCGCTGCACTATTCACCAAAAACCTTGTCGTCGCCGCTCCGGTGGAAATAGGCCGTGCGGCGTTGCTTTCGACGGGCGGCCGCGTTCGGGCCGTCCTCGTAAACTCCGGCAATGCGAACTGCGCCACCGGACGTGCAGGCATTCAGACCTGCGAACGGGTTTGTCGCGAAGCCGGAAGACTGTTGGGCGTTCCCGCCGCCGAAATTTTTCCTTCTTCAACGGGGATCATCGGAGTTCGGCTACCGGCGGAAAAAATCCTCACAAAGTTACCAGAGCTGATCGCAGCGCGAGCGCCCAGCCAGCGCAGCATTCTCGCCTTCACCAATGCCATCATGACCACCGATACCCGCCCGAAAATCGCCTCCGCGCGCTTCCGCATGGGCTCGAAAGACGTCACCGTGTTAGGGATTGCCAAGGGTGCGGGCATGATCCATCCGCAGCTTGCGACCATGCTGGTGTACTTATTCACCGATGTTGGCGCCAGTTCGCGCGAACTGCAGCCGCTTCTGCGCGAGGCCTGCGACCAGTCTTTGAACTGCATGTCGATTGATGGCGATACCTCCACCAACGACACGGTGCTGCTGCTGGCAAGCGGCGCCAGCGGCGTTCGAGTAAGGGATGCTGGCGCCAGAAGAAAGTTGTCAGAGGCTTTGACCGCCGTGTGCCAGTCGCTGGCTGAGCAGATCGTCAGTGATGGTGAAGGCGTGCAGCACGTAATCCGGTTATTCGTCGAACAGGCCAGCCGCAGGGAAGAGGCGTTGGTAGTGGCCCGGACGATTGCTCACTCGATGTTGGTGAAGACCGCATGGGCCGGGGCCGATCCCAATTGGGGACGTATTCTAGCCGCCGTTGGAAGGTGCGGCTTGCCCATCGATCCATCGCGCGTCCAGATTTTCATCGGCAGGCAGAAAGTGTGCCGCAATGGAATCGCTTGCGCCTTCAGCGAGCGGCAAGCCCACCGCGATCTGGGGAAACCGGTCTGCGATATTCGCGTCCAGATTGGCCGAGGCCAGCACTCAGTCCGATTTCTAACCACCGACCTGACCGCCGAATACGTGCGGATCAATGCCGATTATTCCACGTAGAAAAGGTCGCAGGTGACAGGTCGCAGGTCGCAGGAAAACCATAACTGGGTTGCAGGTTTGTCCTGTCACCTGTCACCTACGACCTGACCTTAGAAACTGAACGCCGCCTGCAGTTCGATTTTCCGATTGGCCGCCGCGCTCGAAAATGGACCGCCTGCCAACGCGATCGATTGTCCGAAAGAGGATGAGGTTAACGTGCCAATGGGAGTTGCCGCATTCACTCTGTTCAGGACGTTGCGTGCATTTACGCTGAAGGTCAGGCTATAGCGACGACTGGTTGCCGGTCCCACGCCGCCGCCACCGGGGCCGCGTCCAAAACCGCCACCGCCGCCGCCACCCCCTCCGCCGCCACCGGCGTGGGCGCCAGCCGTGTGGCCGCCACCGCCAGAACCGCCTCCCTGCTGCGACGTGTTTTTTCCGCCGACTTCTGGCCCGAAGCCGAAGGTTTTCGCCAATCTCAGATTCAACGTAAAGTGAGCGGGGCCAGTCAAAGAGTTGACTGGAACTAGAGCCGAGGAACTGGTCGGGATCACATATCGGCTGCAAGCGGCCTGGGTCGGAAACGGGCACGAACCCGGAGCATAGGCGCCAAATGCAGGCCGGTCGTTGAATATCGAGTCGTTGTTCAGATCCTGCCCAACACTGACGCTGTAGGGCGAGCCGGAATTGAAAATCATGAATGGACTCAAACGGAAGCCACGCGGCAGCCCAACCGTTCCCCCAAAAAATACGCGATTCCGGATGGCAAACGAAGCTCGCCCGTAATCGGCGCTCAAGTCATATTGATCCGATGGAAAACTCGACACGCCCGCCGTGTCGCTATTCGCGTAGTTCAGGCTGTAGTAGCCGAACAGCGACAGTTTTGCACCTGCTCGAACGTTGAAATTCGTGATCAGCTGGTTCTGCCGGAAAACACCATCCGAAACGTATTGGTAAATGGGGCCGGCGCTCGGCTCCGGCCGGTTCGACAGCGGCGAACCGGGCGTCCCCGGCAGCGGCGCGTTGAGGTTCAACGACAGAAACTGGTGAACTCCGCGCGCATTGAGGTAGGTAACGGTAAGATTCGCGATCTTCGTTACCTGACGCTCCAGGCTGAACGCGGTCTGCATGATGTAGGGCGCGTGCAGTTCGGGATTGATCTGGTAAATTGCCTGGGCGGTCGGGGGCAATGTGTTGACTGGAGGTACGTTTGGATAAAATGTCGGCTCGGGCACAACTGCCTGCTGCTGCACCACACCGTTTTCACGGTACGCATTCAAAATCGACGCCTCTGTGAAGCGGTCGTAAAACAAACCAAAGCCCCCGCGCAAAACGGTTTTCGGAGCGCTCTTTCCTCCTCCTCCTCCCAATCCCCAGGCAAAGCCGAGACGAGGCGCCCAGTCGTCATGGTCATGGATATCGCTCTGCGTTTCGAAGCGCAAACCGCCGCTCAGCGTGAGGTTGGGACGCACCTTCCAGTCATCCTGCACATAGACGCCCGCGTCCACCATCGTGACCGGAACACTGGCCGCCGTGCCGCTGGCGGTTCCACTGATGGAGAACTGAAGCGGAGTGCCCATCGCCGAACCCTGTTGGGCATTGGCGTAAGTCGTGAGGTCCGGGAATGTATAAGTTCCATTGAACCCGGCATTGGACACGTTCACATCATGAACCGCCCGCAGTCGGGCGCCGAATTTCACGAAGTGCTTGCCCGCCGAGATCGAAGTGTAATTCTGCAACTCGTAGTGGTCCTGGTGGTCGGTCTGTGTTCCCGAAGAGCTGCCACCACCCATAAACTCTCCAAACACGTCGATGGCTGGAGTTGTGCTTAGCGGATTCTGCTGGCTGTTGTCGCGTAAGTACTGGAAGTGCGTTTCGTTCACCACCTTCGTTCCCAGAATTTGTGTGTCGCTGATCTGCACCGTGTGTTCGGTGGAAGTGGTGTCATAGCCCGACTCGGGCAGAGCCAGTCCCCCCACGCCCGCGTTCTGCTGCGTATCTCGATAAAACTGGTACCGCGCGGTTAGCGTGTTGTTAGTGCTAACCTGATAGTCGAACCGTGTGCCGATGTTGGTTCGTGTGTGCGGGTTGGGAACGCTCTCCTGAAAAGCCGTCGGCAGAAACGCCGAGTTAAGGACGGTTGCATTCACCACCGCGATTTCGTCGATGTTGCGCCGTTGCGTGTCGAAGAAAAACGACGACTTCTTGTTGATAGGCCCGCCGAAGTTCCCCTGGTAGATCACCGAGTCGTATGGTTGTTGTTCAGCATCCCCGAGGAAGGGGTTGCGGGTGTTCAATCCCGAGCTGTTTCCGACGACCGAGAACTGCCCGTGATACTTGTCGGTGCCTGGCTTGGTGAAGATTTCGATTCGTCCGTAACCGAGTTTGTCGTACTCGGCCGAAAACGGATTTGAATTGATGCGTATCTCGCGAATCGACGATTTCGGCGGCAGCTCCCCGGCGGTAAATCCATCGACATAGAGCTGTCCGCCATTAGGCCCGGCCGAAGGCCCCGCCATTGCTTGCAAGTCAGCCAGCAATTCATCGGGATCGTCGGGAAGCGCGTCCAGATCCTGGCCGCGGAGCACGATCGCGCTGGCATTGTTCGCGGGGTTGACATCGAGCGTTGGCCCCTCCGCATCCACGTTGACCTTTTCTTCTTTCACGTTGATATCGAGCGCAATATTGAATTGCGTGACCTGTCCAGCCGTTACATTCACGTCGGTCTGCCCGAAAATGGCGAATCCCTTTGCGTTTGCGGTGACGGTGTACTTGCCGGGCGTCAGATTTCCGATTTCATAGCCGCCACTGCGATTGGTGGTAGTCGAATGGGTTGGAACCCCGGCTTCGACGATTGCCACCGTGGCATTGGGAACCACCGCGCCCGATGGATCTGTTACTTGCCCGTGCAAGCTTCCCGTGCTTGCCGCCGACCCAGACGACTGGGCCGGCGACTGCGCCGCAGCTGGCATCCCCAGCGCGATCAACGCTGCGAGAACCATAATCGTCAAAGCCACGTTTGTCCGAGCGAAGGCCGATAAATACTTCAATCGCGCACCGTTTCTTTCCAGGCAGAACATGATGATTGAGGTTTCTTTACTGCGCGGCTTCCCCTTCTCCACCAGACGTGTTGAGCGACCATGGCGAAAGCAGCGACGATGCGCTGCGATTCGGCGCCGCCGTTAGGATTGCTTCCACTCCCGCCACCAGCTTGATCGCCGTAGCTGCGTCCGAATTTCCGCCAGAGGTCGCCAGGATCACAACGGCATCGCCTTTCTGCAGGTCGGCCAGCTTGATGGCGGGCAAACGGCTCAGCATGCGCTGCAAGTCCGGAGGTCCGTTCCCGCCGCCCGCTCCGCCGCCTGGCCTGCTACCTCTGCCCGCGCCCGGCGCAGCACCTTGCGTGTCGCTGCCTTGGGCCGCGCCTGCCTGCCCACCTCCACTCCCGCCGCCGGTGCCCTTTAATCGCATGGCTATCCGTTGTGCTATTTCCGGCGATAGCTTCCACATTTGCGAGTCGGGAGACACCTTCACCACGACCGGGCTCTTGGAGATCACATCCTGCACCGTGATCGTATTGCCGACCGCGTCGACGGCTTTGATTAGCCCTTCAATATACGGAAACGATCCCGAGACAACTTCCTCCGCGTTCAATTCGGTGCTGTCCGCACTGCGCGTTCCTCGCGCGCGCAACTGATCTCCCACCTTGATCTGCTCGACAGGGGCAGGTTTCGCGTCATCGAACTTAGTCGAACCAGGCGCGTAGCGGCGCACGATCGTATCCTTCGCGACATGGACGGCGACATTTTTGTTCGCGCCCATACGGCCGGGCGAGATGGTAACGACGCCCGTCGCGGTGTCCACAGCCGTGACGACCCCATCCACCCCTCGCTTCTGCCAGTCCTCGAGATCGCGCTGCTGCTTCGCTGCCACATCGGATTGCTTCACCACAATCACTTCCAGCGCAGTGATGGTATGTTCATCCGGCGATGCCTGGCCGCGAACACGCACGCCATCCCCCGGCTGCAGGTCTTGCGCCTTGATAGCAATCGCGCCTTTCAGGTCTTTTGCTCCGGGTAGTACGCGAAGTATCTTCGTCGAATCCAATAGCTTTGCCGTGATCTCGCCGCTCGCCCCGGCGACGGTGATCGAATTTGCCTGGACGCTCTTGACGGTCCCAACGGCCTTGGCGACTTGCGCGCTTCCCGGGTTGTTCGCGGGTTTATCCTGCGCGCCACCATACGACGACCCCGTCAGCAGCAGAGTGAAAATCGCCGCAAGCAGGCTGGTTGCCAGAAGGCCCGTCTTTAAGCACAACTTCTTTAAGCACACTTTCTTCAAGCACGCCGTCGTGATGCACAAGTGCCACGCCTTCTGCCCGAACAATCGCATGGTCTAACTTTAGCATCGCAAAACCGCCAGATCCGATTCTTTACGAACATTTACCGGGCATTGACCCTGCTTTTACAGGATGCTGGCAACTGCAACTATATGGGCCCGCATCCAGTCCAATAACTCTTGTTGTGAATGAGAAAATCATGCTTGCGGGGATGTCCAGGTTGGCCGGGAAGTGCGGTTTTGGAAAGCAAACTGAGCCGGACGCGGCAGGTCTTCTCTACCGCTTGACCTTGGCCTTCCCGAGTTGGGCGGGCGCGATCCTCGCTATATACGCTATTCTCTTGTCGCGGTTCAGCGCTCTGAAACTTCGCCCTAGATAAAATGCCAGATAAAATACGAATCGGAGGACCCGCGGTGACTCAGACCCGGCCGTACAATCCCCGGCCCAATGGAGATAAAGAGACGGAAAGTCTTGCGCGCCATCCAGGCAAGCCGGTTTTGGGTAAGTCCTTCGCCTATGTGCTGATTGCGGCGTTGTGTTTGGTTCCGGGAGTTGGCCCAAGCATAAACATATGGGCTCAGGAAGCCGCCGCTACCATCGCCGTTGACGTGAAGGTGGTTACCCTGCCGGTTACCGTTCGCGACAAACATCGCAAGATTGTCCGCGATCTCGTCAAAGACGATTTCACGCTGCAGGAAGACGGCCGCCCGCAAACCATCAAGTATTTTTCTCAGGATGCAAACCTTCCTCTCACGCTGGGACTGCTGGTCGATACCAGCCGCAGTCAAACCAACGTACTTGAGGCGGAGCGCAATGCGAGCCGCAGTTTTCTCGATCAGATGCTGGTACAGCCGAAAGATAAAGCCTTTCTCATTCATTTCGATCGCGAAGTCGAATTGTTGCAGGACCTGACTTCATCCCGTGAAAAGCTGCAAGCGGCGCTTGATCTCCTCAAGACGCCCTCGGACAGCGATCGGTCGAACGATCCCAATGACTCCGACGACTCCCGCTCCGGATCGGGGTCGGGCTCGCATCACGGCGGGGGTACGCAGCTTTACGATGCCGTTTATCTGGCTTCGAATGAGTTGATGAAGAAGCAGCCCGGCCGGAAGGCCATCATCATTCTTTCAGACGGGGTTGACCGCGGCAGCAAGACTTATCTGGAAGGTGCGATCGAGTCCGCGCAACGTGCCGACACAGTGATCTACTCCATCTATTTCGCGGAACCTCACCACGACCAAGGCCAAAGGCCAGGCGGAATGGGACGCGGCGGCGGTGGTTGGCCCGGCGGTGGTGGAGGCTGGCCGGGGGGCGGCGGTGGATATCCTGGCGGCGGCCGAGGCGGTCGCGGAGGCCAGCGCCGCACCGAAGAGTCGCATACCGATGGCAAGAAGATTCTTGAGCGGATTTCCAGAGAAACGGGTGGACGGTTCTTTGAAGTTACTAAAAAGGAAACCGTCGGCGACATCTACGACAGCATTGTCGAGGAACTGCGCGTCCAGTACAACATGGGTTTCACCCCCGATAAAGACAGCGCACCTTCCGGCTATCATCACATTCAGTTGACGGTAAAGAAAAAGGACATGACCGTGCAGACGCGAGACGGATACTACGCGGATCGCGACATTGACGACCACAAAAATTAAGACAATCGACGAGAGCAAAGTCTCGCCAATCGCTTTACCATCTCCACGGATTATTTTGTTGCGAGTTCGTCTTGCAGCGCCTGCCCCAACGCCGCTTGACGCTCTGCGCTCAACTTCGCCCCGCCCGAGGTCAGATAAAGGACGTCAATTGCCATCTGCCCCTCGGTCTCGATCAGTGCAATTTCGATATTGCATTCATGTTTCGAGACCAGCGAGCACATACGGTAAAGCAGTCCCGGACGATCCTGGGTCAAAATCTGCACCAGCGTGCTCTGCGCCGAGCAGCTGTCGTCGAATTCAATCTGGGTCGCGACCTTGACCTTGGCGCCCTGCAGCTTTTCTGATTTCAGACGGTCGCGCAACATGCGCGCTACGTCAGCCTCGCCTTTGATCACGGCGGCGATGCTTTTCTTTAATCGTTCCCACTCCTGCAGGTTCATCTCCAGGGTGCGAAAGCGGTCGGTGAAATAGAAAGTGTCCACCACCGTGCCCGCGGCGTTTGAAAAGGCATTCGCTTTTACGATATTCATTCCCCAAGCGGCCAGCGCGCCGGAAACCGAAGCGAACAGGAAAGGACGGTCGGTGGTAATCAGTGTCAGCTCGTAGCAGTGGCGAACTTGTTTCAAATTCAGTTGGACGCCATCTTGCCCCAGCCGGGCGGCCATTTCGGCGTGCGCCAGAACGTCGGTTGCGCCGTGGATTCGCAGATAGCGTTGCGGCAATCCTTCCAGAAAGACATTGATCTTCTTGCCCGCAACCGGCGCCAGCGACCGCACGTGGGCAAGATTCGACGAAGCTAGCGTTGAGGGCCCTGGATTCGAACTCTCGGCGGTGTGCACGCGCTCATCGGCGCTGCGGCTCAAATAGTTCGCGCACGCAATGTACAGCTGCCATAAGCTATCCGCTTTCCACGGCGTCATGGCCTCCGGATTCACGGCTTTGACGTCGGCATAGGTCATCAGGCACAGCGTCTTTAAGCGCTCGGGCACTCCGACTTTTTCCGCGAACAACTTCACATTTGCCGGATCGAATACATCGCGCCGCATCGCCGCCGACATTTCCAGGTGGTTCGCCACTAGATAGCGCACCGTCTCGCGATCCACCGGATCGAGATCGAGCCGCTCCGAGCAACTGTCCGTGAGTCGCAGGCTGAGCTCAATATGATTTTCGCTGGGCACAGCTTTGCCGGAGTCATGCAACAGCAGCGCCAGATAAAGCAGTTCCGGCTGTTCCAGTTCACTCAGCAATCCAGCAAAGCGCTGGTCCCATTCCGACTTCGATTCTTTGAGGCGATGCAGATTCTCTATCGCCAGAAACGAATGCTCATCGACGGTGTAACGATGATAGAAGTCCCGAACCACCAGCGCCTCGATCCCCTTCAATTCCGGCAGCAGGAGCGCGAGCAGCCGCAGCGCATTCATGGCTCGCAGAGCGTCGGCTGCATGTGGCTGCACCAGAGTTTCCTGCAGATAAAGCCAAAGTTCGGCGCCCCGTGGAGGCGTTGCCGCCAGCGCCGGCAGGGCCTGCTCGACTCTATATTCGGTGGTCGTGCTCAGCTTCAGGCCATGCTCCGCCATGAAATGAAAAAGCCGCAGCAGCATTTCGGGATCGCGCAATCCGCCGGGTTGCTGCGGTTGCTTCGATTGCTTTAAAAAGATCAGACCATCAACGACCGAGAAATCGTCGCTGGCGACCTTCGACCGCCAGCCCTGGAACTGCCGGTACAACGATGACCAGGCCGCCGGAATTTCCTCCAGCAATTGGTTGCAGACCCGGTGCACACTGCGCACGTGTCCGAAATAGAGGCGCATCCAGTCCGCTGCGTTCGCGATCTCCACGTCGCTGGCGCCGATCTTTCGCGCCGCCGCTTCGTCCTGCATTTCCCAGGTGAGGGTGTTGTCGTGGCGCCCGTGCCGGAAATGCAGAAAGCAGCGCACAGACATTTGGAAGTCGAGCGCCGCATCAAACGCCCTCCGGGATGAAACCGGAAGCAAAGTCTTCGTGTCCGGCCACACCTTCAGTTTTTCCATCGCCGAAATCAACGCCAGCCAGTTGGCCACGTTGTAGTCGCGCAAACCACCGGGCCCATCCTTCACGTTTGGTTCCAGGTGAAAGACAGTGTTGCCAAACTTGTGATGACGCGCGCGCGTGAGCTCGGCCAGGTTCTGGATCAGGCTCTGGCAATCCCGCTCCACCAGCCGGGGAACAGCTTTTTCGCGCAGCCGCGAAAACAGTTCGCGATCGCCCGCCAGGTAGCGGCAGTCGAGCAGGGAAATGGCAAACTCTACATTATTCGGATCCAACCGTTCGCACTCCGCCAAACTTCGCGTGGCGGGGCTGAGCTTCAAACGCAGGTCCCACAACTCCTGCGAAAAGCGCCGGATGGGATCTTTGAGTTCACTCTCGGAGTTCCCGCCACTATGCAAAAAGAGCAGATCAATATCGGAGTGAGGGAAAAGCCAGCCGCGCCCGAATCCACCAGTAGCGACCAGGACGAAATTCTTGGGGCCGCCCAAATCTGCGCGGCCACGGCTTGACCGCGAGCTGATGACGTCCGAACCGGCGACCTCCGAACCGACGATGATTTCTTTCCACAGCCGCTGAACCATCGAATCCACCAGCGCCGTACGCCTGCCGAGGGCCGTGCGCCCTTCTCCGGAAACAGAAAATTCCTGTTCGATGGCAGCGGATTCCCTGAAGTACAGTTCCGATAACTCGCTGCGGAGGGTGGGCCCGGTGGTCATTCGTATGACAGTCCCCATGAAGTGTTCAGCAAACTCGATGAATAGTTGGCGCGCGCTTACAGGACATTCTCACCACGTTCGTCGTTGCGAATCCGAATCGCTTCATCGATGCGCGAAAGAAAAATCTTGCCATCTCCGATTTTCCCGGTACGCGCGGAACCAGTGATTGCCTGGACCGCTTTCTCTACCATTTCATCCGGCAGTACGATCTCGAGTTTCACTTTCGGGATCAAATCCACCGTATACTCGCGCCCCCGATAAAACTCGGTGTGTCCTTTTTGCCGGCCATGACCTCTGGCTTCAAAAACCGTCATGCCTTCGACGCCAATCTCGTGCAACGCGTCTTTCACAGCATCCAGCTTTGAGACCTGGATGATCGCTTCGACCTTAGTCATGGTTCTCCGTTCCGCTGGCCTTCATTGATCTCGCGAACATCCTAACAATAGCCGCTCAACCGCTCTTTTTGGAAATCGAAACTACTTATGTTTATCATTGGAAATCCTTATTTGTGCAGGTTTATCGGACGGTTCCGAGCCTGGGATCGCGTTGCGCGGGCGCGCTCGCGCGTCCCTGGGAAGCTGCCGTCCAATTGACGCCGGAGGGCTTTCTGCGGTTGGATGGAAGCTGCGTGGGACCTGCGCCTGCCATTCTCGATCCCGAATCGCGGCGGTTTAGCCGTCTGGATGCCGCTTGGCTTACGATCTGGCTCCTATTCCTGGCCGGGTTGGCTGTGCTCCCTCCGCAATTCGAATGGCACAAGCAGTTGATCCTCCTCGCCATCGGCATCGTGCAACTGGCAGAAACAAAGTTGATCTCTCGCTTTCAAAGGCGAGGAGTTTTCTACGTCATCCTTCTGAAGATCCTGCTGGCAACCCTGCTCATCGATCACACGGGCGAAGTCGGAATCAACAGCAGTTACTATCCGATTTATTATCTGCCGATCGTCACCGCCGCATTGTACTGTGGCCCGTGGCTAACGCTGCTCTGGACCTTGTTTGCATCCGCAGCTTACTGCTCGTACCTCTATCCTGCGATGCAGGAGTACGAAATAACTCCCGAGGCGTTGGGCTACCTGGCGCTGCGCATCCTGTTTTTCTTTCTTGCCGCGATGGTTGTGAACCGCTTTTCGCAGCAGAGCCAGCATCAAACCCAACTGTATCGCGAGCTCGCCGAACGCCTTGCAGAAACCAACCGCCGGCTTGAACAGGCTCAGGCCGAAGCGCGGCGCTCGGAACGGTTGGCTGCTCTCGGCCAACTTTCGGCTGGATTGGCGCATGAAATCCGCAACCCTCTCGGGGTCATCAAGGGCTCGGCGGAAATGTTGACGCAAAAATTGCAAGCCTCCGACGAGCTCGCCCGCGAGTTGGCCGGTTACATCTCGACCGAGGTCAACCGGCTCAGCGACCTCGTCACCGAGTTTCTGGACTTCGCTCGTCCGCTTCACGCCGAACCGCATCCCGCCGACATGCTCGCCCTGCTCGATCGCGTCCTGCAAATTGTCGCAACCCGCTTTGCCGCCAAACCAGAGCCCGGCAAACCCGTGCGTGTGGAGCGCCATTACGCGAGCGGACTGCCGCTCGTTCCGCTCGACGAAAGTCTCTGTGAGCAAGCCTTCCTCAATCTCGTGCAGAACGCCTACGAAGCTATGCAGGATGACGACCACGGCGGCACGTTGAAGGTCGAAGTGCGACGTGCCACGCAGAACGATCGTGAAGGAGTGGAACTCCTCCTTGCCGACAGCGGTCCCGGCGTTCCCGAAGAACTGCGCGAAGAAATTTTCAATCCGTTCGTGACTACGAAGAAGACGGGAGTGGGTTTGGGCCTTTCTATCGTCTCAAAAATTGTTGACGGCCATCATGGATCGATCCATGTCGAGAACGCTCCAGAGGGTGGCGCTGTTTTCACGCTATTCTTTCCGCTGGAAGAAACCGGTGCTGCCGAGCTTCACTCGGCCGGACAGCCGGGGGCGGCTGTCCCTACGCGAATGTAAACGCATGCCGACTGTTCTCATCATCGAAGACGAAGCCAAGATGCGGCGGCTGCTGGAACTGAATCTTGGCGAGGACGGCTTTAAAACCCTCTCCGCGGGCGACGCCGAAACCGGGTTGAAGTTACTGGCCTCCGAACCCGTGCACCTCGTCCTCACCGATCTCAAACTTCCCGGCATCAGCGGGCTTGAATTTCTTCAGACGACGAAGCGGCAAAATCCGGCTTTGCCGGTCGTCGTCATGACCGCGTTTGGATCGGTGGAAACCGCGGTTGAAGCGATGAAAGCCGGCGCCAGCGATTACGTGCTTAAGCCGTTTTCGCTCGCCGAAATTCGGATGGTGGTGCATAAGGAGCTTGATAACTCCCGTCTGCGCGAGGAAAATCGCTCGCTGCGAGAAGCTCTGGGACAGAGGTACAGCCATCCCAACATCGTCGCCGTCAGTCCCAAAATGCAGGAGGTGCTGGCCACCGTAGAGCGGGTCGCGCCCACCAACTCCACCGTACTTCTCGGCGGCGAAAGCGGCGTGGGTAAAGACCTGATTGCCCGCGCCATCCACGAAAAATCGCGGCGCGCGGCCGGCCCATTCGTCAAGATCAACAGCACCGCGATTCCCGAGAATCTCTTGGAGAGCGAGCTCTTCGGCTACGAAAAAGGAGCCTTCACTGGCGCCGCCGCCAGCAAGCCCGGCAAGTTCGAACTGGCCGACAAGGGCACGCTGTTTCTCGATGAAATCGGGGATGTGCCGCCCTCGATTCAGGTCAAACTTCTTCGCGTGCTGCAGGAGCGCGAGTTCGAGCGCCTGGGCGGCACGCGCACCATCAAAGTCGACGTTCGGCTGCTCGCCGCCACCAACCGCGACCTGCGCGCCGCGCTCGAAGATGGAACGTTTCGTGAGGACCTCTACTACCGGCTCAACGTGGTCCCCATCGATATCCCGCCACTGCGCGAGCACAAAGAAGATATTCCCGGACTCGCGAATCTGTTTCTCGAGCGCTTCGTCAAAGAATCCGGGAGGCCGGAAATCATCACCGGCATTTCGCCCGCTGCCATGCAGCTTCTGACTGGCCATTATTGGCCGGGTAACGTGCGCGAACTGCAGAACGTCATCGAACGCGCTAGCGCGCTAGCCTCCGGCAAGCAGTTGGAAGCCGGCGACATTCAACTCGACTCGCCGCGCAATCGCAGCGGCGTTTCCGCGGACCGCTTTCTTCCCGAAGGGATGACCCTCGACCAGTGGGAAGACGAAATGATTCGCGAAGCCCTGAAGCGCGCCGGCGGAAACAAGTCGCAGGCAGCGCGCCTGCTCGGCCTCTCGCGGAATGCATTGCGCTATCGCTTATCGAAGATCGGGATCGACGACAACGAAGCCGAGTGAACCGCAATATCCGGAGTCTGACGATCGGGGCCATCGGTTATTATCTGTGGTTGACCATGGTCTTTGACCATAGTATTATAGGCCGGAGAGGGGTATATGGAAGAGATTGCCATTTCCAAATTCAAAGCCACCTGCCTGGCCGTGCTCGAGAACGTCCGCAAGACGGGGAAAACGATTTTGGTGACTCGTTTCGGCGAACCGATGGCCGAAGTCGTTCCTCCACATGCGTCGAGGAAGGCGAAGCGTTGGGTCGGTTCTCTGGCGGGAACGGGTCGAATCCACGGCGATATCGTTTCTCCCACCAGCGTAGAGGATGACTGGGAAGCCCTACGCGGATGAAGCTGCTGCTTGATACCCACATCTGGTTGTGGAGCGCGCTGGATCGGCCCCGTCTTTCCGACCGCCTGGTCTCCACACTGGAAAATCCGCGGAACGAGTTGTGGTTGTCCCCCATCTCGTTGTGGGAAGTTCTGACTCTCTGCCAGAAAAACAAACTGACATTGCATCCAAATCCCCAGGAATGGATTTCAAATGCGCTGCAAGCGATTCCCATGCGGGAAGCTTCAATCACCTATCAGGTCGCGCACGAAACGGGCCGCGTGCAGCTTCCGCATCGCGACCCGGCCGACCGATTTCTCGTGGCCACCGCGCGCGTCTTCGATCTGACTCTGGTCACTGCCGATGTACAACTGATCAAGGCCCGGCAAGTGACAGTCTTGGCGAATCGGTGAACGCGTGATACGAAGTCCAGCATTGATGCAAAAAATAGATCAGAAAATGACCAGTGCCAACGACAAGGGCAAGACCAGCGTAAGAATAGATAAGTGGCTCTGGGCGTCGAGATTCTTCAAGACCAGAGCCATGGCCGCACGAGCCTGCGAACTTGGCAGGATTCAATCCAACGGGCAACCCGCCAAGCCTGCGCGCGAGGTTCGAATTGGGGACATGTTGCGAGTGAGCAACGAGGGCGGCGACTTTCTAGTGGAGGTGTTGCTGCTGAGCGAGGTGCGCGGCCCGGGCTCGGTTGCGCAAACACTCTACCGCGAGACAGAGGGGAGCCGCGAGCTGCGTTTGAAGGTGGCAGCGGAACATAAGGCGATGAGGCAGTTCGAGGAGTTACCTGAGGGCAGACCATCAAAACGGGATCGGCGGCAAATAATTCGGTTCCGGGGGAGAGTCTGACTCTCGCAGCGGCAGCGAAAGTGGGTCGTCCCTTCCCAGTGACTGGATTCTTGAGCGCCACGCCCTGGCCGAAAACCACCAACCTGGTGGAATCGGGCCACCAACAGCGGCGCCGCTTGGCAACTTTCGATCCTGTTATGTCTTTCCTAATTTGCTCATAATCAGACTCTTAGATGAATCACGGCGCATTGCCTGACATTGGCACTCGGCCTGCATTCCCGGAGATAGAGTTTTGTCCCAGATTTCGGATCGAATCCGGCGTGGAGATCTCATGAAATTCAAACTAATAGCCGCACTCTTAGGATTGACGATGGCGATCCCAGGCGCCGTCATTGGTCAGAACGGCGCGCAGAACGGCCCGCAGAGCCAGGACAATCAGGCGCCCGATCAGTATTCGAAGCCGTCGCCGAACATCCAGGCCCCGATGGCCGGTCCCACGGCCGGTCCCAACAATCAGGGTCCCATGGATCAGACGGATCAGGATGCACCCGAACAGGATTCAGCAATCGATCAAGGCGCGATGAATCAGGTGCCGGCGGGTCCCAACGGTCCCGGTAACCCAAATTCCAACCCAGATTCCAATAACCCCGGCCCCAGTTACAACACGCCGGCTCCTGTCGAAAATAACGGAGTGGGGCGCATCAGTTTGATTCATGGCGACGTTTCGACGCAGCGTGGCGACTCAAAGGATTGGTCGGCAGCAGCGTTGAACGCTCCCGTGCTGGCCGGCGACCGGGTTTCCACCGGCGATAAGGCGCGCACTGAAGTTGAGCTCGACTACGCCAACACGCTCCGGCTGGCGGAGCACACGCAGGCCAACATCACGCAGCTGACCCGCTCGCAAATCCAGGTTCAACTCGGACACGGAATGGCAAACTACGCCGTATACAAGGGCAGCGATGCGGACGCGGAAATCGATACGCCCAACGTAGCCATTCGCACCGAACGGCGTGAATCCAGTTTCAGAATTCTGGTTACCGCCGACGATCACACCGAAGTGCTGGTCCGCCGAGGCGAAGTCGAAATCACGACTCCGCAGGGCGGCACGCGCGTCGGACAGAACCAGTTCATCACCATTCAGGGAACGGGCGCGGACGCGCAGTACAAAATTGGCGAAGCTCCGGCTCGCGATGATTTTGATCAGTGGAATGCCGATCGCGATAACATGATCCGCAACTCGGTAGCGCGCAAGCACACCAACGACTACTACGTGGGAACGGAAGACCTGGATAACCATGGCACGTGGTCGGAGGTTCCTGATTATGGTCCAGTGTGGCGGCCCGATGAGCCGGCCGGCTGGGCCCCGTATCGCGATGGACGCTGGGTCTATGAACCGTATTGGGGATGGACCTGGGTCTCTTACGATGCCTGGGGCTGGGCTCCTTATCACTACGGCCGCTGGATGTATGTCGGCGGCGGTTGGGGATGGTGGCCGGGCCCGGCCTATGGCTATCCGTTCTATCGTCCGATCTGGGCGCCAGCGTATGTTTCGTTCTTCGGACCCGGTTTCGGAGTCGGCTTTGGGTTTGGCTTCGGCATCGGCTGGCTTCCGCTCGGTCCTGGCGACTTCTTTCATCCCTGGTGGGGACGGTGGGGCGGGGGCTTTGGCTATGCCCGTTTCGGCGAATTCAATCGCGGTGGATTTGCTCCGCTGCGCGCCGGTTCGCGATTTTCGAACGTGAATCTGGCGATGCATGACGCGAACTTCCGCGGTGCGACGAGTGCTTCCAGCAGGGATTTCGGGACCGGCCACATGAACGCTCACGCTGTGGGCCACGCGGAGATGCAGAACGCGCGTTTCAATACCGGGAGATTGTCGGTGACTCCGGGCCGGGAGAGTTTCTCGGCCAGCGGACGTGCGGCGGCTGCGTCAACAACGCGGAATGTATCGCAGAATCAACACTTCTTCTCGGCCCAAGGTGCAGGCCGAGGTGGTGCGCGCGCGACGGCGAATGGAAGGCCGACCGAGGCACGAGGCAACTCGAATTTTGGATCGGCATCCCGACCCGGCAACTCGGGCGGATCGATGCCCGGTCGCGAGAGCGGCAACAGCGCTGGCTGGCAGAAGTTCTCGCCGATGACTCCGCGGTCGTCTTCCGAGTCAGGCAGGTCTGAGTCAGGCCGAGTTGAGTCAGGCAGGACAAGTGAGGCGGGTGGCAGCCACGGCTCGATGGGTGGCTCTTCGACGGGCCGTCCGTCGATGGGTGGTCCAGAAGGGCGCGGCAGTTACGGATCGCCGCGCAGTTCGCCCCCGGAGGGCCGGAGCTACGGGGGAGGCGGCTACGGTTCGCGCTCCTACGGTGGATACTCTCGTCCGCCCCTCAACATGCGGCAGCCGATCGCCACTCCGCGTTCTTACGGCGGACACTCTGCTCCCAGCTCTGGCGGCGGCCATGCGGCGCCAAGCAGCCACGGCGGTGCCGGATCCTCCCACGGAGGCGGCGGATCACACGGCGGAGGTGGCGGCGGCAGACATGGGCGGTGACAAAGACATAAACATTGCGCTGGGTTTCCCGGCGTAGTAAGGCGGCAACACTCTACCCAGCAGTGAGACGCGCAAAACGCGTTTCACTGCCTTTTTTGTGGGGCGAGTGTAGTGCGCCGGCGGGGCCGCGAACGCGATGGCGGAAGCGATCGCTAAAAAAACATCTGCAAGCGAGCCTTGGTGTTCTGGAGGCCGAGGACAAGTCGACCTGACGATGGGCTCCCATTAGCGCCCGGGCAGTTAATGCGTTGCGGCAGAATCGACTGGCGGGCACCGACTGGTAATGTCTTTGGCGTGCGCATCCCTGTTTTCGGAGTTGTGTGCGAAACACCAGGAAATCAACGGCGCAGGATAGAGTTGACGCACAGTTTTCGGGATATCTGATTTCAGAACTTGCCGAAAATCAAATTCTATCCTGCCATCCCCCTCGACGGTGGCCACTATATATCCGTAAACATCGGTCTTAGCGTCCGGTGGAGAATTCTCCGGTAACTTGTAACGCACCGCGCCCGCGGTTCCAACGATCCAACCAGGGAGCCGGCGATCCGGCGGAAGATTGTCGAAGATTCCCTTCATGTAGAAATGCGAGTGGCTGGCAAGCACATACACGCTCTTCTTATTCTGGAAGTCCAGCAAAGCGTTGTAGACATGGTGACCGCTGCCGCAGCTTTCCGCCTTGTGAGAGTCGTCGCACATAGCATGGTTGCTAGCGATGCTGTCTGGTAGGGCCTCATGCATGCCAACGACGACGCTGCGAACGAACGAGTTCCCTCCATCATGGGCCAGCACGCGATCAAACCAGTCCAGTTGGTCGCGGGAAAAACTCCCCGACGCGTTATCGAGGTAGATGAAGTCAACTCCGCCCAGAGTCCAGTGATAATAAGGGCGGGGGGATTCAACCTGCGAAGTCTATGAGAAAATTGCCTGGAGCGACTTCATCGAAAATCAAATCGTTCCCTTTGGCAGCACGCCGTTTTATGTGGGTATTGGCAATCATGAAGTGATTCCGCCAAAGACAGAACAGAAATTCACGGCTCAGTTTTCGGATTGGCTGACCACGCCCGTACTGCTGGAGCAACGCCGTCAGGACGGTGACAAGGATCAAGCTTTACGACTGGCGCACATTGGAAGACCGTATGGGTAGCTTTACTCTTGCCTACCTGAATAACCATCCCGAGATAGGAACCACCATAAAGCGCATAAACTTAGGCTTAGTACAGCAAGGTGTCAAGAACTAACTTGTTGTGTTACGAAATCCGGAACAAACTGCACATCCCACTAATCATGTCGATTCAATCGTTTTGAAGACTAGAAATGTTGTTGCCGGTAACCGTCCGAAAGACAGCCTTCACAGCTCATTGTTGTTATGAAATCAGAACAGGCTTATGTGACTGATTTCCTACTGATTTCGTAGTCTGCAAGTTGTTGAAAACTGGCGGAAGCGTGTGTGAGTCGAACACACCGGCGACATCGAAGATGCCGCCCGCCGGTTTTGAAGACCGGGACGATCACCGGACCGCATGCGCTTCCGTTATTTGTGTGGAATCGGAGACTAGAAGCCCTCGCATAACGAACCGGGCAACCAAGCCGCGGCTCCCACAGGGGCCAAAGCCCTCGTCTTTATTGGCTCGGAGCGGCACGGCTTAAAGCCGTGCCCTTCCCAAAGCGATTTATGGGATCGCATCCAACTACTTCGGCTGCGCCACCACCCGCAGATAGGGTTTCAGAGTCTTCCAGCCGCCGGGATATTTCTGCTTCGCCTGATCTTCTGAAACCGAGGTTGGAATGATCACGTCCTGCCCGGGTTTCCAGTTCACCGGCGTGGCCACATTGTGCTTCGCGTTGAGCTGGATCGAATCCAGCGCCCGCAGCACTTCGTCGAAATTTCGTCCGCTGCTCATGGGGTAGATCAGCATCAGCTTGATCTTCTTGTCCGGACCAATCACGAACACCGTGCGCACCGTGGCATTGTCGGCGGCCGTGCGGCCCTCACTGCTGCTTCCAGCCTCGGCGGGCAGCATGTCATATAGCTTCGCGACTTTGAGTTCCAGATCGCCGATCATGGGATAGTTCACCTTGTGACCCTGGGTTTCTTCGATGTCGGCGGCCCACTTGCCGTGACTGGTTACCGGATCCACGCTCAGCCCTATGATTTTCGTGTTGCGCTTGGCAAACTCCGGCTGCAGACCCGCCATGTAGCCTAGTTCGGTTGTGCATACGGGGGTGAAATCCTTGGGGTGCGAAAACAGGATGGCCCACCCGTCGCCAATCCATTCGTGGAAGTTGATGGGGCCTTGCGTGGTTTCAGCGGTGAAGTTGGGAGCTTCAGAATTGATGCGTAGAGACATGTTCTTTTCCTCGCGTAGTTTTTAGATATGTTATCGCATCGGGCGGCGGTTGTGCTTCGTCTAAGGGGAGAAGGAACTCTATAAAATCTATGGATACCTCAGTACGGAAGTTCTCCATGGTGCAGGTCGATGTGTTCACCGACCGCGCTCTCACCGGAAACTCGCTGGCGGTTTTTCTCGACGGACGCGGCCTGAGCACTGAGCTTATGCAGGCCCTGGCGCGCGAAATGAACCTGTCTGAAACCACCTTTATTCTTCCGGGAGACGCCGCCGCGGAAAAGACGCGCGGCGTGCGGGCGCGCATCTTTACCGTGCAGGAAGAACTGCCGTTTGCGGGACATCCCACGCTGGGCACCGCTTTCGTTTTGCTTGGTCAAAGCGGCGCAGCCTCTGCCCCAGATGCTGACCCCAACTCAAACGAAGTCCGGCTCGACCTGAACGTCGGCACCGTGCCGGTGCGCTTCACCCAACCGGGCCCAGGGCAGCCTGCCTTCGGTGAAATGACGCAGAAGAATCCGGAGTTCCGCGCCATCCACGACGTAGAGGCCGTAGCCCGTCTGACCGGCCTGAGCGCGGCTGACTTCGACACTTCAGCGCCCATCCAAACCGTCTCTACCGGCCTCCCGTATACCATCGTCGCCCTGCGGTCGCTGCAGACGGTCGAGAAACTGCGCCTCGATCTCGACGGCGCTTCCGAATATCTGGCGCGCAGCGGCGGAAAGTTCTTTTACTTTGTGTGCCGGGAAACCGTCGATCCGAAGGCCCGCCTGCATGCCCGGATGATGTTTTACAACGGAGACGATCCCGCCACCGGGTCCGCCGCCGGATGCTGCGCCGCCTGGATGGTAGCATATGGCGTAGCCGCTAGCGACGAACAGGTTTTGATCGAGCAGGGACTCGAGATACGCCGTCCGAGCCGCATTTTTGTCCGCGCCACGAAGGAAAATAACGGGCACGATAACCAGGTCGTCAATGTGCGCGTCGGTGGAAATTGTGTAGAAGTTCTCCGGGCTGAAGTCACGATTCCAATCTAGCCGATCAGAACACTTGCCCAGCGCGGCTCTCGGCCCCATGGCACGATTCTGCCAAACACCGAAGTGCCATTGGCGCGCGCGCTACTTTACCAACGCTGCGATTCTGTTTAGCATTCACCTCGCTCGCAATTCAAAGAAAAAAGAAATCAGGCATCAAATTCAGAAAAAATCTGTGACGACAGTCTCCCGGTTAGACCAATGAAGCCCAAGAAAACGATTCTTTGCGTAGACGATAACGAACAGGCACTTTCCATCCGTAAAATTTTGCTGGAGACGCGTGGCTACCGTGTGCTCCCTTGCAACAGCGGCGAAATGGCTCTGGAAGCCTTTCGCCGCGGCGGAGTTGACCTGGTGCTCACCGATCTGATCATGCCCGGCGTGGATGGTTCCAGGCTGATCGAAGAAATCAAACGTGTTTCTCCACAGACTCCGGCAGTGTTGATCTCCGGCCATACCAAGATCTACGAGCGCGAAACGCTCGCCGATGTTTTTCTTCCCAAGGGAACCTACGAACCAGCCGAACTGCTCGAACGCGTTCGCCTGTTGCTGGTGCGCAAACGCGGCCCCAAGCGTCCGGCAGAACTTCGCGCACGCGAGAGAGACGAGGAGCACGCGACGGTGGCGTAGAAGTACATTGAATCATTGAGACATTTGAATCATTAGAGGTATTGAGCCATTGAAGTTCGGAAGCTCACCGGACTCAAAGTTTTTTGATTCAATGCCTCAATGCCTCAATCCCGCTTCTCTCCTGTGATATCGTTTCCACTGGATGTCGGCCTTCATTGAAGCCAGGGAACTGCGCAAAACCTACCGGGTTGGTAAAGTGGATGTGCCCGCCCTGCGCGGGGTTTCCTTCAGCGTGGAAAAAGGGGAGTTCGTTACGGTCGTGGGCCCATCGGGCAGCGGCAAGTCGACGCTTTTTTATCTGCTCGGCGGACTGACCCGGGCCGACTCGGGCAGTGTGACCATCGACGGCGTCGATTTCGCCACGCTTTCCGACGGCGAACGCACCCGATTGCGCAAGAGCACGATCGGATTCGTCTTCCAGAAATTCAATCTTCTGCCGACGCTCAACGCGCGCTCGAATATCGAGATCGCGGTTGACATCGCAGGCCGCGGCGTTCCCGATCCCGCGTTCCTGAAAAAAATCACAGAGATGCTCGGCATCGCCGGGCGTTTGGAGCATCGGCCGAACGAGCTTTCTGGCGGCGAGCAACAGAGAGTCGCGCTGGCCCGGGCGCTCATTAACCGCCCAGCCATCGTGCTGGCCGACGAACCCACCGGCAACCTGGATTCGAAAAGCTCGAAGATTGTCCTGGATATGCTGCGCCAGTCAAATAAGGAACTGGGACAGACGGTGCTGATGATTACGCATAATCCCGAAGCCGCCGAGTATGGCGACCGCATCGTTCACATGCGCGACGGCGAGATCGTGACGCCGGATCAAGATCCGCAATGGTCGCCGCATCCTCCGGTAAACACAAAGACTTGCAACCCGAGCGCGTAGGTTCTGAATGTCACATCGCGACGAATTTACCAAACCGATTCTCCCCGGCAAGGGAGCGACCGATTACGAGCGCTATCTGCGCACCGACGAGCTGCTCGCTCTGCAAAAACCCTCCGAGGAACTGCTACACAAAGACGAAATGACCTTTTTGGTGGTACACCAGAGTTCGGAGTTGCTGATGAAAGGAGCGGCGTTTGAGCTCGGCCGCGCCCTCGAAGCCCTGGAGCACGGCGACTATGGCAACACGACCCGCCTGATCCGTCGCGCCGTTTCGCTGCTTGAGCCTCCTATCGGCCTGCTCCACATTCTGGAGACCATTACTCCCCACGACTACCACCTGATCCGCGGTGGCCTTGGGCACGGCAGCGGCTTGGACTCTCCCGGATTCTTATCGCTGCTGCACATCGGCCCGCGGCTCGGCCACGCGTTTCACGAACAACTCAGCCGCGCAGGGCTTACTGTGGGCGAGCTTTATCGCCGCTACGAGGAATTCTTCGGCCTGCACGATGTCGCCGAGCGCCTCCTCGACTTCGACGAGCGCATGCAGCTGTTCCGCTTCCACCATCTCAAGCTTGCCGAACGCATCATCGGAGGCCGGGTCATCGGCACCATGGGCACGCCAGTGGAAGTGCTGCAGCAACGCATGGAAAGCTGGTTGTACAAAGACCTGTGGGATGTGCGCAATCAGATTACGGCGGACAACCCAACCGCGGTCGAGAAGTAATATTAGGGTCCTCCGCTCACAACACTCGCGTCGTCAGCACCAGTCCCTGATTGTAGGTATGGAATTAAGGGGCTGTTCTCCAGCATGGGTGTACTATCTGCAGAATGATCTTCCCGCCCTTCGAGGTTGCAATCAAAATTGCGATCGCGCTCGGCATTGGCCTGCTGGTTGGCTTGGAACGTGAGTGGTCGCAAAAGGATGTTGGGGTTCGGACATTTTCGATTACCGCTCTGCTGGGTTGCCTCTCCGTTCTCATTTCCATGCAACTGGCCGCGATCTGTTTAGTGGGCGTGCTGGTTCTGGTCGCCTTCATGAACGGCCGCAGTCTGCTCGTGGATCGTTCGCTCGAGATGACCACATCCGTCGCGTTGGTGGTTACATTTATTCTGGGTGGATTGGCCGGCCAGGGCCACCTGTTTACTCCCACCACGTCCGCCATTCTGATGACCATGCTGCTGGCGTGGAAAACGGAGCTGCAGCGGTTCGCTGGAGATTTGAAGCTATCGGAAATACGCGGCGCGGTACTGCTCGGGCTGATTGGATTTGTAATTTATCCGCTCTTGCCCAACCGATTTATCGACAACTGGCATCTGCTGAACCCAAGGCAATCGTGGCTCATCGTAATCATCGTAGCCGGCCTCGGCTTCGCCAATTACGTCCTGTTGCGAATATTCAGCAATCGCGGTTTGTACTACACCGCGGTCCTTGGGGGTCTGGTAAACAGCACAGCCACCGTGGCGGAGTTGTCGCGGACGGCTTGGAGTGACTCTGAGGACGATGGCATGATAGTCGCTCTCGTTCTGCTTACGTCCATCGCAATGTTCGTTCGTAATCTCCTGATTCTGGCGATATTTTCGCCTGCCTCGCTGTCGATCGCGATATGGCCCCTGCTGGCCATGACGGTCGGGGCGCTGATCTTTGTCTGGAAAAAACGCGCGCGCGGCACCGAGCCTGTCCGGAGCCTGCACCTCGATTCACCTGTCTCTTTGCGGCATGTCCTCAATTTTGGCGGACTATTCGTGGCCATGGAGATAGTTGGAACCATCGGCGCGCGGTTCCTCGGCAAATTTGGCTTTCTCGCTCTCAGCCTGCTCGGTGGCACGGTCAGCAGCGCTAGCGCCACAGCGGCGGCCGCGACCATGGCGATCCATGGCAAGCTGTCACCGGACGTAGCCGGGGTGGCCACGGTTTTTGCATCGATCGCCAGCGCGCTAGTAAATCTGCCCCTCATCCAAAGGCAAACTCACAACAAGCGCGTAACCCGGACACTGGCTGCGATCTCACTCCTGCTGGTGGCAGCCGGACTGGTGGTGCTGGTGGCCCGCCAAAAGTATCGCTGAGGGCGGATTCAATCCTTGACTCCTGAGTGACTCAGGATCGCAAGGATTGAATCCCTCTCGGTTAGCGCTTGCCGCCAACTACATGGCCGTGCCCGTCCCGCACTTCGTTTCCTTTGAAGTGGGAAATCTTATCGAGCCGCTTTCCCGGCTCGGGTTTGTCGCCGCGGTTTGGCCGTGGTCCGTTATAGCCGTGCTCAGGATGAAACCGATTATTTACGTGGCCATGGAAGTCGGCAGGGCCATGAAACCACGGGCCAACGCCAACGAAGACGCCGCCTGAAAACCATTCCGGCCCGTAGTACCCGTAGGGAGCACAGTCGTACGGCGGGACGTCATAGTAGCCGTAAGGACAGACAGGCGCAACTCCAATGTCGACACTCACCTGAGCCTGCGCTTGAGGAGCAGTTACCGTGAGGCAGATTGCGGCAACCGTAGCGAACACAAAAAACCTTAACTCGTTCATCAATTACCTCCACTATTATTCTTTACTGTTTCCTGGGCGACAAATACGATTCAACTTTCCTGCAAAAGGTTGGCTCATACGACCCATCTGGCTACCACCAGGCTAAGAAATGCCCCAAGCCCAATTCATCGAACCTGTCCTGCGATTGGTGGCAATGCGGCCGCCGCCCTGTGAAAATGTGAAAAGGGCGCGGACGGCAAAGAAATTGTCAGCGAATATGCGCTGCTGTAGAATAGAGCGACGAGCGGGAGTAACTCAGTGGTAGAGTGCGACCTTGCCAAGGTCGAAGTCGCGGGTTCAAATCCCGTCTCCCGCTCCAGTTCGCCGCCCCGTTCCCCGCGCGGGCTTTTCGTCAGGACATGGTCTGGGCGCGGTAGCCAAGTGGTAAGGCCGAGGTCTGCAAAACCTCTATCGTGAGTTCGATTCTCACCCGCGCCTCCAATCCCCAAGCCGCACCAAACCGCGGTAACAAACACTGCACAGATCGGCCCTCTGCTCAAGGACGAATCCGGCTTCCCGTCGGCTCGCACAGTGAAAGGGCTGACCGTGGTAGGCGGGACTATGGATTGGCTGCTCCATAAAGCGACTGTTCTTCATACGGTAAGCGGGCACGCTCCATGGTCGCACTGGCATGCAATCTCCACCTCTTTCGCGCCCGCTTCCTTACAGGCTTGACCGCAATATTTGTCGGCAGATTGCACCGAGCACCGGCATGGCAGGTGTGCACATTTTTTCTGCTCAATGGTCGTCATCATATAGGTTCTCCTTTTTCCACGTGACTTGGGGATGGTTCGCTGACCGACTCCCCTCGCTCTACCTTCGTTTCAGCATCCAGCCAATCAATGTTCCCGCGGTGAGGCCCACCGCAAACGTCGTCGCCACAGTTAGCACGAGGTTTCGCTGGAGACGCTCGGTTGTATCGTTCACGAATTCTTCGGCGGCATCACCGCCTTGCTTTGCGGCACGCCTAACTACTCCCACGCCATCCTCGATCGCATCCGCAATCGCACTGGTTGCGCGTGAAGCCTGACGAGCTGTTTCGCCAATGTGTTCAGCCGTTCTTTCCGCTACGGTATGTGACATGGTCCCCTCCTGTGGGTTTGCGAACTGGTGTTGATGCGTGTTTATTCTCCGACAGCTTTTTCAACGCGGCCGATCCATTTTTGAACTTTGCCGGCGTTCTTTTCCGTTCCCCCGGAGACTTCCAAATCGGGGTCGTTCGTCGCCTTTCCGACCTCCTCCTTAATTTTTCCCTTCACTTCGTGGACTTTGCCCTCGGTCCGGTCTTGCGTGCTTGGTCTCATCGTCTTTGTCCTTTCTTCTCGTCACAGTCGGTTAGTTTTTCACCTGGTGTCGGTTCCACGGGCTGCTTTGGCGGAATGCCATAGGTCGCTAGTTCGGCATTGGTGAGTGGGCCGTCGTTTGTCTTGTGTTCAGCCATCAGGCCACTTCTTTTTCTTCAACACCCGCTGGCGCCTGCGCCAGGTCTTCAAATAGCGAGCGGTAGTGAATCATTGCTGTCCTCAGCTCTTCGGTAGTTGCTTCGTCTTTGCCAACTCGGATGGCAATTTCATGCGCAGATCTGTAGTTCTCCATCACGCGGGGATGATCGACAGAAATATCGGCGGCGCGTTGATCGAATTCAGCCGCGGGATAGCCACGAGCTCTCATTAAAGACGACACCAGATCATCGGCTTCTGTCACCGCTCCCTTCGGGGAATCGATAAAACGAGACTGCACCAACTCCCATCGTTTCGAAAAACGTTCGTGTTCGATCGAGTCCAGTTCTCGAATGTTGAGCTTTTCAACCCGCTTCTCGCGATCCTCCAACCTCGCTTCCGCTTTTCGTTCTGACCCATGCACCTTCACCGCTCGATCGTACTCGGGCCCAAATTTTTTCCGCAGGACTGCAGTCGAATTCCTGCGCTTTCGCAAGTACAGCCAAGCCAGCCCTGCGATGACCAGAATCACCGCCACGGCAAGCGCAATCATCTTCGGATCCAGCAGATCAAGATTCATTGAAACTCCCTACATCACAGAATGTTCACAAAATTAAGATTTCTCCCCGAGGTTTAAACCGGTGGTTCAGAAACGCCTTAACCGTCAGTATCAGACTTTGTGCTTCGCAAGACTGATCAGAATTGATCGTTTTTACAGATCGAATCACTGCTTCTGCATCCCGGCACTGGTTAGGCGTTCTTTCTCGCAAAGTGAGCGATTGTGCACAGCGCTGCCGAAGCAACTGGGCGAATCTATAAGTTGTTTCCACAAGAGAAACGCGCTTATTCTCCCGGATTCAATCTAGGTTTCATTAAAATCTAGTTTCATTAAGAGGAAGCACATGAAAACGATTAAGTTGTTCTTTGCTTTGCTCACGCTGCTCGCCGCCGGGATTATGGCCGGATGCTCGACCACGGGCGCGAAGTCACCCGATGTTTCCGACAGTATTCGCAAATCGCTCGATCAGGCAGGCTTCAAAGGCGTCTCCGTCAGTCAGGATCGCGACAAGGGCGTCATAACTCTGGGCGGACAAGTCGCCAGCGAGAACGGCAAGTTAGATGCCGAGTCCATGGCAAAGACCCTCGCGGGCGCCCAAGTTGTCGCGGACCAGATCGCCGTGATTCCTGTGGGCGGAGAAAAGGATGCCAAGGCCGTGAACTCCGATCTGGACAAGGGCATCGAACAGAATCTCGACGCTGCGCTGATCCAGAACAAGATGCATGACAACGTGAAATACGACGTGAAGAGTGGCGTGGTCACGCTGACCGGAGAAGTGAATTCGGAAGACAAGCGGACGCGTGCCGAGCAGGTGGCGTCCGGGGTTCCGAATGTTCAGCAAGTGGTGAACGATCTGCAGGTTAAGAATCAGAAAGCCAGTTCATCGCCGTCCTTGTAGAAACTACACAACGGCGTAGTTGATACGCGTACCGGGAAAACGGAGGGTAGCCGCATTCCGGGCTGCTCTCCCGCAAAGGGAGCAAGTCGAGTTCTCGGGCACCAACCGCCGCGGCCGACTCGATAGGGAGATATTATGTCGTTCGGACTTTACTCGATTGGGTTTGCGATCTTGATCGGCGGACTGGTTTACGCCGCTCACCTGATGCACATCCCCACGCACTGGATTGTCGTGGGCGCGATCGTACTTTTAGGGATTGGGATTCTGTCAGGCGTAAAAGCTACGCGTCAGAGAGATTCTGCGGAATAGCCGTTTCCCGGAATCTGACTCTCTGTCTCTCTGTCTCTCTGTCTCTCTGTCTCCCATGAGATGGAAAAGATGGACAGTCTATACATGTTGCGCTCGCTACTTGCAATAAAATCAGCTAGTTGCTTTGTTGGCAACACGGGGCATTGTTCGATTCTCACCCGCGCCTCCATCCTTAAGCCGCAAAACGCAACGCGAATTAACCCTCGCGGGCTCGAGAGACAGCCAACCAAAACTACTGCGCAGCCATCAAGCAATTTAGACGGGAGACCCCGAGCCCGCGGTCATCCCGGAGAGAGCTAATATGAGCAAGCAACGATTTGCGGTAAACACGATATTGGTTTTCGCCCTGTGGGCATGCTTCATGGGCAGCCTCGGAGCGCAGGGAACTGCGCCCGCCACAGGAGCCACAGCCCACATGCTGGTCACTGTCGAAGCGATGCATGGTTCCGACGTACCGTCTATAGGGCGCGAGGATGTGATGGTGTACGAAGGACACGATCACGACAAGGTGACCGATTGGGTCCCGGCGAAGGGCGACCACGCCGCTCTCGAACTGGTCCTTATGCTCGACGATGGAGCGAATTTCACGCTCGCTGCACAGTTGGGAGACCTCCGCAAATTTATTACCGAAGAGCCGGCATCCACCAAAATTGGGGTTGCCTACATGCGGAACGGAACCGCAAGAATGGAGCAGGCGCCAACCAGCGACCATGCACTGGCTGCGAAGGCTCTGCGCATCCCGGCGGGAATTCGCGGCATCAACGGCAGCCCCTACTTTTCTTTGACCGACCTGGTCAAGCGCTGGCCGGAGAGCACAGCGCGCCGCGAAGTCATCATCGTCTCCGACGGAATCGACCGTTACTACGGGAGCGGCGACACGCAGGATCCCTATCTGTCCGCGGCCATCGAAGATGCGCAACGGGCTGGCGTGGTGGTTTTTGCCATCTACACTCCGGGCGAAGGCCACTCCGGTCACAGCTACTGGCAGACCTATTGGGGCCAGCTTTACCTGGCGCAGCTTGCCGAGGAAACCGGGGGTGAGTCGTATTACATTGGATTCTCCGGGCCGCCGGTTGCCTTCACTCCTTACCTGGAGAATGTGAACCATCGCCTGGCCAACCAGTACTTTCTGACATTTATACCCAAGCCGCAAAAAAAGAGCGGGATGCAGCGAGTCAAAGTCACGACCGAAGTGCCGAATGCGGAACTGGTAGCGGCGGATAGGGTTTCCGTCCCCGCCACGGCGCAATAGTCCGGGGCTATCAGCCATCAGCCAAGAAAATCCCATCCGGCCGCGAAGTCTTTCGTGCGGCCGGATGGGATCACAGTGAAAGCCAGACTAGATCCGCGTGCAGACTGCCTTGGTCTGGGTGTAGAGATTGAGAACGTCCTTGCCCATCTCGCGTCCCCAACCCGACTGCTTGTAGCCGCCAAACGGCAGCGCCGCGTCGAAGATGTTGTAGCAGTTGATCCACACGGTCCCGGCACGCAGCAGCGCTGCGGTCCGATGCGCCTTTGCGACGTCATGCGTCCAGACTCCCGCCGCTAGACCGTAGACGGAATCGTTGGCTCGATTCACCAACTCTTCCGGATCGTCAAACGGGATTGCCGCCACCACCGGCCCGAAGATCTCTTCCTGCACAACCTTCATGTGGTCTTTAGTGTTGACCAGGACGGTGGGTTCGACGAAGTATCCTTTGGTCCCGAGTTTATGTCCGCCGGATTTCGCCTTGGCGCCCTCGGCCATTCCGCTTTCCAGATAGTTGCAGACCCGCTGCAGTTGTTCTTCGGAAACCAGCGGGCCCATCGAGGTTTCCGGATCCAGTCCCGATCCCACCTTGATCTTGGACGCCTCGGCCGCCACGCCCTCGACCACCCGATCGAAGACCGGCCGCTCCACGAACAGACGTGAACCGGCGCAGCAGCATTGTCCGTGATTGAAGAAGATGGCGCTGGCCGCACCGCCAATGGCGGTGTCCAGGTCGGCATCCTTGAACACCACGTTGGGCGACTTGCCGCCCAGTTCAAGCGACACTTTCTTCAGATTTCCGGTGGCGGCGTGGACAATCAGCTTGCCCACTTCCGTCGATCCGGTGAACGCAATTTTGTCGACCAGGTCGTGCGCTGCCAGAGCCGCGCCAGCCGTCTCGCCATATCCCGGAACGATGTTGACGACACCATCCGGGAATCCAGCTTCCTGCATCAGTTCACCCAGACGCAGCGCCGTGAGCGGCGTCTGCTCGGCCGGCTTCAACACCACCGTGCATCCCGAGGCCAGGGCCGGCGCCAGCTTCCAGGCCGCCATCAGCAAGGGGAAATTCCACGGAATAATCTGACCCACGACGCCGACCGGCTCGCGGAGCGTGTAGGCGTGATAGTTGACGCCGGGCGTGTAGTGCACCGAAATCGGAATGGTGGTGCCTTCGAGTTTGGTGGCCCATCCCGCCATGTAGCGGAACATATCCGCAGCGAGCGGGATATCGGCGGCGCGCGCCACGGTGAGCGGCTTACCGTTATCGAGTGTTTCTAACGTCGCGAATTCTTCAAGGTGTTCTTCCAGCAGGTCGGCGAGTTTCCATATCATCTTGCCGCGTTCCGAGGGCGTCAGACGCGACCAGGGACCCTTGTCGAACGCCTTGCGCGCAGCTTTCACTGCAAGATCGATGTCCTGCCGATCGCCTTCCGCGATCTGTGCCAGAACCTCTCCGGTGGCCGGGTTATAGGTTGGGAAAGTTTTGCCTGATACGGCATTCACCCACTTGCCGTCAATCAGCATTTTGCGCGGTTTGGCAATGTAGTCGCTGACGCGTGAATCAATCTGGATTGGGGAAGGTGCGATACCCATACGTCCTCCTTAAGTAACGATAATGATCGATCGAGTGACCGAGTTTGGTCGTGGTGAAGTGGCTCTTAAAAATACTAGTCCGGCAGGACGGCGAAGGCAACCGCGAGGGTCTGAATCACGGGGATTTTCGCCGCGGCTTCGGCTTGCTTTTCTTCTTGTTGCTCTTGTTCTTGTTGCTCTTGCCCTTGTTGCTCTTGTTGTTGTTGCTCTTGTTCTTGTTGCTCTTGCCCTTGCTCTTGCTCTTGAGATCGACATCGACACTGGTATTGAGCGCCACGGCCGCGCGGATCAGATCCTTCAAGGCCGCCTCATCGACCTTGTCGCCTTCGTGAATGTCGATGGCGCGCCTGACATTGCCCTCGAGGCTGGAGTTGAACAGACCCGCAGGGTCTTTCAACGCAGCCCCCTTGGCAAACGTCATCTTAACGACGTCCTTGTAAGTCTCTCCCGTGCAAACGATACCGCCGTGGGAAAAGACGGGAGTCCCTGGCGATGTCGCCCTAACCCACTTCCGCTCCTCGACGATCTCGGGGTCTGCTTCATGAATGATTGCGCGTACTTTCGCGAGCGTCTTTCCACGCCAGTCCCCAAGTTCCTTGATCTTCGCGTCGAGGAATGCAGAGGCGGATAATGCAGATGCAGACTCAATCAGGACGGGCTTTTTCATGGACAACTCCAACTCTCGCTCCTAATTTAGCCGCGCTCAGCGTAACCTGCAACCGCCGCAAGTGGAAGCCTCGTCCGGTTTGATAGGAGGTTCCCCCGATTTACTTAATGTCCTTCATAGCCAGCATCGTGCCATAGTCGCGCCCGGAAGGATCGACTGCCCGCGCGACCACGCTGGCGAAAGCGTCGCGCAATTCCGGGAACTTTGTTACCAGCGCCTTGATTACGGCTGTATTTTCCTGAAAGGCGTGCGCGGTATCCGAAACATCGGCGGATTGGTACTTTACCACCACCTCAAGATCGTTCCCGACGGCCAGCGGAAAGACTTCGGTCAGACGATAAGTCTTGCCCCCGGCGCTTAAGTCGGCGGTGTTTCCGTTCGCGGGCAGATCGGAGGGCTGCACCGCCTGGAGTTCGTCATACAGGTTGTCGGTCGCGAGCGTGCTCATAAAATCCACCGGCGTCGACAGGGCAATCGCCTCCCGCAAATAGAGCCAGGCATTGTGATTCCGCGACTTCGCTTTGAAATCGCGGGCGTGCTCCAGGAACCATGCCGCATCGTGTCCAGCCGCCTGCGAAGATCTGGGGAAAAAACCGGCCAGCTTCCAGTCGGCGCTTACCTGCTGCAGAATCAGCGTCAGCGTCATCGTTATCGGCGTCTTGCCGCCGGTTGCGTCGAGGATGGTCACGCCATACTTGCCCGGAGGCAGATTATTCAGGACAAATACCGCGCTGTCCCTGGTCTGCCCCGTCTTCCCAAATACTCCGCAAAGGAATTCAGCCCGCGGCAGCGGTTGCGGGCCATCGGCGGTCAGCAAAAAAGAAGAGCGCACCGTCGCTTTTGCGCCGGTGAATGCGCCCTGGTTCTCTTTGACTGCGGCGTCAATACCGGCAAAACTGGCTGCCACTGCGGCGATGGAATTCTGCTTCAAGCCCGCCGTATCGCCCCGCGCCGACATTTCGAAGTAGCGGTTAGCCGCGGCTTCAACCGCGTTGCGTACGGATGCATCCATGTCGGCGTCGCTCTGGCAGGTCTGAGCATAGGCCCGCACATGGGCAGAGATAGAGATGAAGACCGATGTTCCCAGCAGCAGCCACTGTAGCCGTCGGCGGCAGCGGCCTCGATTTGGGAGCGCCGCTCTTAAAGCAATCGTCAATATCAAAGCCAAAGCCAAAGCCTCCGCTGGCATTTTACGCGCTGTTGACCTCCCGGACAGCGTCAAAGTTTCCTCGTTTCTTCCAGGCCGCAGCGCTTTGAGGCCAATGCCTGCGGTGAGCCTTTCGTCATAGTCCCGAACATAGTCCCGACATAGTCCCGAAGATAGGTGCGCAAGAGTCCAGGTCCGCCGGCGTTCTCTAAGGAGTGGTAAAATTAAGCAGGGACAGGTAGCTTTTGCGACCGTTTGCGAAAGCGTGGAGATTCTGATGCAGTGCACAGGCAGATGGATGTTTTTGGGGCTGCTGCTGGCGGCTCCGGTGCTCACTGCTCAGACCGTGCCGGATCAGAGTGTGTCCCCGCCCGCCGCAACCCCAGCCCGCGACCCCGTTAAGGTCCAAAAACAACAAGTGATCCTGCCGCCGATGCCGAGCGGTCCACTGAGTCAGATGCCCATGGATCAGATCCCGCCGATGGCGGCGAAGGTCAAATTCCAAGGTGGCTTGCTGGAGATCACGGCTCAGAATTCGACGCTGGGCGAAATCCTGCGCGATGTGAGGAAACTCACGGGTGCGTCCATCGATTTTCCGCCGGGCTCAAGCGGCATGAATGAACGCGTGGTTACACACCTTGGCCCCGGAGCGCCGCGCGATGTTCTCGACGTATTGCTCAACGGCTCCTCATTTAACTATGTGATGGTCGGTTCCAGCTCGGACCCCGGAGCCGTTTCCAGCGTGATCCTTTCGGCCAAGCCATCGGCCGCGGGAGAGACCGCCGCCAACGTTCGACAACCCGGGCAGCCGATGCTTCCCGCCGGCATTCCTCCGCATACGTTCGACCCGTCGGGCCCCCATATAGGAATGCCCGGCAACCCGCAACCGGCAAATACCGACGCTCAGGATAGCAACGACGATCAGGAGGCCGCCGCCGACGATACCTCCGACGACCAGGCGCAACCCGTCCAGCCGCAGCCCGACACGACCGACACCGAAACCCAGGGACAGGGACAAGGACAAGGACAGGGACAACAGCAGCCGGACGCGAATCAGCCCAATGCCGGACCGAAGACTCCAGAGCAGATTCTGGATTTGCTGCGCCGACAGCAGCAACCGGGTGGCATGGTCCCACCGCAGCAGCAACCGCCGCAACCGCAACCACCGCCTCAGCAGTAGAAGTCTTGTGGGATGAGACGCGGAGAGCCGCGTCTCTACAGGAAAGCGAGCTTAGTCGCCGCTGGCGGGGCTTTGCTGCGTTTCCAATCGCGAAAGATTGGGAGACGGTCGGGAAGGGTTTACGGCGGCTAATACCGCGCTAATCGCGCAATACGCCCCAAAAACTCCCAGAACAACGGCTAAGATGGCTGTGCTGCTGATCACCAAACCTACAAAAAGTGCGTTCACGATAAACGGCCCTTGCGGCAGCCACCCTGTGAAATTGCGCGGCTGCAAGTGATTCAATCTATCCGCATTTGACCCCCGCCGCTGTTAACAACTAAGATACGGGAATCGGACTGCTGATCTCCACTCTCCAATATTTCCCCGGACCCGTCCACGTTACGGAAGTCCACAAAGTACTGTGTTAAATGGCCATCACCCGGATTTCGGTGCGCGGCGCGCGCCAGCACAACCTGAAGAATATTGACGTCGAGATTCCGCGCAACACTCTGACGGTCATCACAGGCCTGAGCGGCTCGGGCAAATCCTCGCTCGCTTTCGATACGATCTACGCGGAAGGCCAGCGCCGTTACGTGGAAACACTCTCCGCCTACGCGCGCCAGTTTCTCGACCAGATGGAGCGTCCCGACGTCGATTCCATCGACGGCCTAAGCCCATCGATTTCCATCGAGCAGAAAACCACCAGCCGCAGCCCGCGCTCGACCGTAGGCACGATCACCGAGATCTACGATTATCTGCGCCTGCTCTATTCTTCAATTGGCGTGCCCCATTGCCCGAATTGCGGCAAGCCCATCAGCCGGCAATCTGCCGAACAGATCGTCCAGCGCGTCATGTCGCTTACGCCCGACGATCGCGTCATGATCATGGCGCCCATCGTTCGCGGCCGAAAAGGCGAATTCAAAAAAGAAATGGAGAAGCTCGTCCAGCACGGTTTCTCCCGCGCCCGCGTGGATGGAGAACTCGTAAACCTGGAAGACGACCTGGCGCTCGATAAGCGCAAAAACCACACCATCGAAGTCGTCGTGGATCGCCTGCTGGTCAAACCCGGAATCGAACATCGCCTCGAACTCTCCGTCGGATTGGCCATGAAACTCGGCGGCGGTCTGGTCCTGGTGGCCGTCGTCAATGGAGACGAAACGCTGTATTCCTCGCGTCTCGCCTGCCCCGACTGCGGCATCAGCGTCCCGCAACTCGAGCCGCGCTCGTTCTCGTTCAACAGTTCCTATGGAGCTTGTCCCGAATGCCACGGCCTCGGCAGCCGCTACGATCTGGATCCCGGCAAAGTGATCGTCGATTGGTCCAAGCCGCTGCTCGATGGTGGATTGGGCCCCGGTTCGGCATCGCAGAACCTGATTCATGGCCTGCAACTGGTCGCGCAAGCTTACGGCATTGATTTGGCGACGCCCTTCGAGAAATTTCCCGACAAAATCCAGAACCTGCTATTGAACGGCGAGCCGCAGCGCGCAGCCCAGAGAGAAGCGAAAACTGGATTTCTCGGGATTCTCGGCCATCTCCGCCAGAATCTGGAAGCTTCCACATCCGACACTTACCGCGACTATCTGCTCGATTACATGTCAGCTACCGAGTGTTCAGTGTGCCACGGCAAACGCCTGCGTCCGGAAAGCCTGGCGGTCAAAGTAAACAGCATGTCCATCGCCGATTTCACCGGCCTGCCGATCGCGCGCGCGCTCGATGCCGCGCGCAAAATCAAACTGACCGGCAGGGAACAAACCATCGCGGGACGCATCGCCCACGAAATCACCGAACGCCTGGAATTCCTGCACAACGTAGGGCTAGGCTATCTGTCGCTCGGCCGCTCCGCCGCGACGCTCTCCGGAGGCGAAGGCCAGCGCATACGCCTCGCGACACAAATCGGATCCAAGCTGCGCGGCGTTCTCTACGTTCTCGACGAACCCTCCATCGGCCTGCATCACCGCGACAACGGTCGTCTTCTAGCCGCGCTGGAAAATTTGCGCGACCTCGGCAACACCGTTCTCGTCGTCGAGCACGATGAAGAAACCATCCGCCGCGCCGACTACGTAATCGACCTCGGCCCCGGCGCCGGCCGTCACGGCGGCGAACTCGTCGCCAGCGGAACGCCCGCCGAAATCATGAACTCGCCCGCCTCCCTCACTGGCGCCTACATTGCCGGACGCCAGCGCATCGCCATGCTCTCCCAGCGCCGCAGTCCGAATGGGAAATCCGTAGCCGTCCTCGGCGCGCGCGAAAATAATCTCAAGAATCTTGACGCAGTGTTTCCGCTCGGTGTAATGACAGTCGTCACCGGCGTCTCCGGCTCCGGGAAATCGACTCTCGTCAATGACATCCTCTACCGCGCCCTCGCCAAGCAACTCTATCGTTCCCGCGAGGAGCCCGGCACCCACAAAGCCATCTCTGGAGCGGAGTTGATCGACAAAGTCATTCGCATCGACCAGTCTCCCATCGGCCGCACTCCGCGCTCCAATCCCGCGACTTATACCGGCATCTTATCGGCGATTCGCGACCTCTACGCCATGCTGCCCGAATCCCGCGAGCGCGGCTACAAGCCCGGACGCTTCTCTTTCAACGTTTCCGGCGGACGCTGCGAAGCCTGCCAGGGCGAAGGCCAGCGCCGCATCGAAATGAATTTCCTCCCCGACGTGTACGTACAGTGCGAAGTCTGCGGCGGACGCCGCTACAATCACGAGACGCTGTCGGTCTGCTACAACGGATATTCCATCGCCGATCTGCTCGAGATGCCCGTGTCGGACGTTCTCCCGATCCTCGAAAATATTCCGCAGGTCAAACAGAAGCTGCAAACGCTGGTCGACGTCGGCCTGGGATACATTCATCTCGGTCAATCTGCCGTCACGCTTTCCGGCGGAGAAGCGCAGCGCATCAAGCTGGCCCGCGAACTCAGCAAGCGCCAGACCGGAAAAACTCTCTATCTGCTCGATGAGCCGACCACGGGATTACACTTCGACGATGTGCGCAAGTTGCTCGACGTTCTCCACCGTCTAACCGATCTCGGAAACACGGTCATCATCATCGAGCACAATTTAGACGTAATCCGCAACGCCGATTGGATCATCGATCTCGGCCCCGAAGGCGGAGAAGAAGGCGGCCGCATCGTGGCCCAGGGCACGCCCGAACAGGTGGCGCGCGTGAAAAAATCCTACACAGGACAGGCGCTGATCGCGTATTTCAATGGCTCTGCCAGGAATGCACATGAAGCAAAAAATGGCGCGAGAAAGAATGGCGAGGGAATCAGCGAGCTAGCTCCCACCGGCACCGCGGAATTTGCATGAACGTTTCTGACGATCGTCCTAAGCCACTAGATCCAGAGCCCGCATGGGAACGGGAGCCCATGCCCGTCCGCGTAGGGACAGCCGCCCCCGGTTGTCCAGCTGAGCAAAGCTCGGCAGCCTCCCCAACCCAAAGCGGCGACCCCGTCCCGCCGCTAGGCATTCACCTGGCCGAGGCCGCCCCACCATCCGATCCCGCCTGGAATGGCTGGGATATCGTCCGTCTGATTCTAGCCACGCTAGTGGCCCTGTTCGTGGGCGTGTTTGCGGTGCTCCTGGCCGCCCGCTGGCTGCTGTATCCGCACGCGCACCTCGGTAACATTGCCCGCATTCCGCTCGTCGTCGTGGCCGGACAGACGGTAGCGTACGTTCTCATCCTCGTCTACATGTATATTCTCGTTACCCGGGAGCGTGCTCGCCCCGATTTTCTCGCGGCTGTCCACTGGAACTGGCCTTCGAATGTTGCACTCTATGTGCTGGCGGGCTTTATCCTTTCACTTGCGTTGCAAGCGGTCGCACACTTTCTTCCGATTCCGAAAGAGCTACCCATCGACAGCTTCTTTCGCACGCCCGCCGAAGCCTGGGCGCTCAGCATCCTGAGCGTCACCTTCGCTCCGCTGATGGAAGAACTCTTCTTCCGCGGCTTTCTCTATCCTGTACTCGCCCGCCGCCTGGGCGTGGCCTTTGCCATCTTCCTGACCGCTCTCGCATTCGCCTTGCTGCACGGAGCGCAACTCATGTTCTCCTGGGGCCCGGTGCTCGTCATTTTCCTCGTAGGCATGGTCCTGACCATGGTGCGAGCGAAAACAAATTCCGTAGCCGCCGGGGTAATCATCCACATGGCCTACAACGGAACCATCACCGTGGCTATGTTCGCCGCTACCGACGGCTTCCGCCATCTGGAAAAACTGAATCAGTAGAGCTCCCCGTCCATTTCTACTCCCGAGGGTGCCCCGTCCTTGTCGCGTTTTCTGCGACAGGGCGGGGATTTTGACTTCCTCTTGCGCCGCGACGCCCTTCTGTTCTCTTCACTCATACTGCAAATCGCCGAAAATGGTTCGGGCGTTAACCGTGGCTAGCAGTCAAAACACTCTCGATTCGGGCACATTTGGGGGAGGGCACGCTTTTAGCAATACCGAACGCTCCTCGAAAACGGCCGCCCCTTTAGGGCTTGAGCCCGTGCTATCGTAGAAATTCATGTCAACTGCACGCCAAGAGCTCCTAAAACTGCTGGCGCAAAAATCATTTCGCCTCGGAGAATTCAAGCTATCCTCCGGCGCCACCAGCGACTACTACATCGATTGCCGCACCACAACGCTAGACGCGCGTGGCGCACAACTGATCGGCCAGGTTTTCCTCGATGAAATGCGCGCTCAAGGCTGGCACCCCGACGCCATTGGAGGACTGACCATGGGTGCCGATCCCATAGTCGTGGCCGTAGCCGTGATCAGCGGAACTCTAAATGGTTTCCTCGTACGCAAAGCCGAAAAGCAGCACGGCACCGGCCAGCGCATCGAGGGCTTCCGCGAAAAAGGCGCGCGCGTAGTGATCGTGGACGACGTCTGCACCACCGGATCCTCCACCGTGCAAGCCATAGAAGCCGCGCAAGAATTCGGCTTCAATGTAGTAGGAGCGATGTGCCTGGTCGAGCGTGAAGACGCGAAGGGACGTCCCAATGTAGAGAAAGCTGCCCCCTCCGCAAAGTTCATCTCGATCTTCACCGCAAACGATGTTCGAAAAGAGCACTTAGCAATTAGCAGCGAACCGCGAACGACTAACGACTAACGACTAACGACTGACTCATGATCCAAACCCTGGAATGGACCCAATCCGGTGTCGTCTTCATCGATCAGACGAAGCTGCCCACCGAAGAAGTCTACGTGACCTGCACCACGCACCAGCAGGTCGCCGACGTAATCCGCAACATGGTAGTCCGCGGAGCCCCCGCCATAGGCGTCGCCGCCGCCATGGGCATCGCACTGGGCGTCAAGAATTCCAAAGCCGAAAACGGCGCCGACCTCAAGAAAGAGTTCGACCAGATTTGCGAGACCATCCGCCAGACGCGTCCCACCGCCGTCAACTTGTTTTGGGCAATCCGCCGCATGACGGAGAAATTTGAATTTCTTCGCATCCGCCCCATCCCGCAGATCAAGCAGGCATTGATCGAAGAAGCCCAGCGCATTCACGCCGAAGACATCGCTGCCAACCAGGCCATGGGACGCCACGGCGCAACCCTGATGCCCGCAAGCGGCGGCGTCCTCACCCACTGCAATGCCGGAGCCCTAGCCACCGCCGGTTACGGAACCGCGCTGGGAGTAATCCGCGCCGCCGTAGAACAAGGCAAGAAGATTCACGTCTACGCCGACGAGACGCGTCCCTTTCTGCAAGGCTCGCGCCTCACCGCATGGGAGCTGATGAAAGACGGCATCCCCACCACCGTCATCTCCGACAACATGGCGGGAGCCATGATGCAGCAAGGCAAAATCGGAGCGATCGTAGTCGGCGCCGACCGCATCGCCGCCAACGGAGACGTAGCCAACAAAATCGGCACCTACACCGTCGCTGTCCTGGCCAAAGAGCACGGCATCCCGTTCTACGTCGCCGCGCCGATTTCAACCGTCGATCTAGACACGCCCGACGGCAGCAAAATTCCCATCGAGCAGCGCAACGCCAGAGAAGTAACGCACATTGCCGGAAAGCAAATGACGCCCGACGGAGTCCAGATAGAGAATCCAGCCTTTGACGTGACGCCGGCGAAATACGTGACCGCGATCATCACCGAACGCGGCATTGCGCGCGCCCCGTACAAAGAGTCGCTGAGCGAGCTCGCACACCCCGGCTGTCATCCTGAGCGGAGCGCGGACTTCACGAAGTGAAGCCCATGCGGAGTCGAAGGACCCCTGCGTCCTCATCCGACAATGGGCCACTTAGAATTTGCTTTGAAAGGGCGCGGCTTCAGAGGTCGCGGAAAAACTCCCACCCACTCGTGCCGGGTTTCGGCGTGCCGTAATCGGCGCAGATCTTAGTGAAATCGTGGTTTGCTATAGTTGTCCGAACTCCGGTTCAGGATGGTGGTTACTTCAAGTTGACTCCCGCAGTGGGAACCCCAGACGGAGCGCGTCAAGGGTTCCGTCGCCAGACTTCAAGGTTCTACGTCTTCGCCGATATGTCCGCGACTCGACTTAAAAATCGCATCCCCGGGATAAACGGCGTCGATTGTCTGCTTGCCTACGTGGAGCGTTGAAGCTGTGAAGGCTGCCGTTCCACCCTTCAGCGGCACCGATCCAAGCACTGTCTCGCCGTCTGAGAATGTTACCGGTTCGCCATCGGGAATGCTGCCAAAGGTGGATTCGACCGTGGCCGTGAACGTTACTGGCTGCCCGACATGCGAAGGTGACACCGAGGTAGCCACGTGCGTTGACGAGGTAACCGGCAAATTTTTAATGTACTCCGCTAGTACTGTCGAGGTACTCCCCGCACTGTGGTAGTTACCTGAGTACGTGGCAGTGATCAGGTGCTGCCCGATTTTTGGGTAGGACGCGTTGTACGTTGCCACCTGATTCGATAGCGCCACGCTGGCGACCGTTTTGGCTCGGTCTTGAAAGGTTACGGTTCCGGTCACAGGTCCTGCATATTCGCTGGTTACGGTAGCCGTATAGGTCACAAGCTGGTTGGGGGCCGCGGGCGCTGGATTCGAGAGAAGCGTGGTCGCAGAAGAACTGTGGGGCCCGGTATTGTTGATCAGAACCTCGACATCGCGGCCATTTGTCGCGATGAGGTCGGGTCTGCGGTCACCATTGACGTCGGCAACTGCGATCATAGTAAAGTACGGATAGGCCGGGACGAGGTTGTAGTCCACCGGCGGTTGAAGTGTCCCATCCCCGTTCCCCAGCAAGACAGATAAAGTGCTGCTATCTTCTGAGCCATCTATACTTGCAAGAACATCGAGCCAACCGTCACCGTTTACATCCGCGACCGCCACCGAGAAAGTGGAGCCTCCAAACGGGACATAGGAGGTCACCGGTTGAAACGTGCCATCACCGTTTCCCAGCAGCACTCCAATTTCGTTACAGCCCTTCAGGTAACAGTTGTTCCCCGCAACTATGTCGCGCTTGCCATCGCCGTTCAAGTCCGCAACCGCAATGGAATAGGTTATCCCCCCGGAAGCGTAACTCACCGCGGGCTGAAAGGTGCCGTCGCCGTTTCCCAGGAGCACGTCGATAGTTTGGGAGAGGAAGCCGAGGGCCAACACGTCCGGCTTTCCATCCCCGTTTACATCCGCAACTGCTATAAAGTGGGTCAGGGCCACCTTGTAAGACGCGCCGGTCTGAAAAGTACCATCGCCGTTCCCCAGCAGCACTTGCACCTCGTCGGGATCAGATTCCGGTCCCGACGCCAGTATCAAGTCCGGGTTACCATCGCCATTCACATCCGACACCGTCACCCATGCGGGATATGTTCCCGCCGGGTCTGCCACGGAGCAGTTGGGAGGCGCTAAAGTCCCATCCCCATTGCCGAGCAGGATGCAGACATCATCATTGCCTACCACCGCCACATCCTGCTTTCCGTCGTTGTTGAAATCGCCTATTGCCAGAGCAACGGCAGAAAAGATATCCAAATCGAACTTCATTACCGCCCGGAAGGTCCCGTCGCCGTTTCCGAGTAACACGGCAACAACGCTGGTGTCGTTTCTATTACAATCGCTCGCACAAGCCAGGAGAACTACGTCCGGGTTGCTGTCGCCATTCAAATCGCCAACCACGAAGGAACTCGCACCGAAAGCACCGGGGTCATAGAGCACTGGCGGGAGGAAGAGAGGGGCGGTATCCATGGTAGATGCGCTAAGATGCTTGACCGGAGAGGGGCTCACCCCACCGCTCTTGGCGCCGTCGACCTCGATCGGCAGTGAACGATCGCCAGTCTGCGGAACAACAACGGTAGGCAGGGGCGCAGTTCCACTGAAGTCTTCTCCCTGCAATTGGCGCACTGTGCTCTGCGCCAAAACGGCGGATGCGACCAACCACACAACGACTCGGAACAACTGAGCGACCGTTGGAATTTCGGATTTTGCGATAACCGAGTTGGCCATGAGAAACCTCCTTGACCGAAGATCGGCGGGCCGCAGGACAACGACCTGATTTATGCCGATTCGCGCACCGGGTCTGCTACACGGGGCACCAGAGCCCCACCGAGGGAAGGAAACGAAGCTTATGCTCACCTCAGTTTCCTGTCAAGGACTTCTTCGCTCGCTGATTAAGCCGCCGCCTGATGCCCCATCCTTGCCCGTTTTGTGCGCTTAGCCCGTGTAGAGCGGACACTCCTGTCGGTAGTGGGTATTTACTACCCACTTACCTGGCACAATCCTAAGTTGACACCAAGGCCTATAATCCAGTTAGGTCATCACAGAATGGTGTGCGGCGCATCGGCGAGATCCGAGTCCTGGGGCAAGGCGCAGCTTGGCCTGAAATTGCCTGTTTCTTTTTAGGGTAAGATTGCCCGCTCTTTGCACAATTCCTTGAAATGTTTGCAAAACTTGATCTACTGTAAGCCATTGATTATAAAGATGAATTCGTTACGCTTATTTTTGTAACTCTTTTGCATTGAATATTTTGCGGGCAACTCATTGAAAATGAAATGCTTTAACCCAAAAGGGGGGGGAGGGGGGGTATCCCCCGAAAAACAGCCACCAATTCGAAAAATGTGTCTCATTATCGGACCTCGAAGATTCAATCCAACTAAATCTGCGGCCCGGTTTTCCAACCGCCCATAAAAGGCGCAAAAGAACTTCATGCGCGTCATCATCGCGGGCGGCGGAACCGGAGGCCACGTTATCCCCGCCCTAGCCATCGCCCAACAACTTAAGAAGCAGTTCGCCGCCGAAGTGCTTTTTATCGGGACGGCTCGCGGCATTGAGACGCGCCTCGTGCCGCAAGCTCGATTTCCCCTGGAGTTAATTCAGGTCGGCGCGCTGAAAAATGTCAGCCTCGTGACGCGCGCGAAGACAATGTTCGATTTGCCGCGTGCCATCGCGGCGTCTTCGCGGATGCTTTCCGAATTTGATCCGGAAGTTGTGATCGGAGTCGGCGGATACGCCTCCGGACCAGCGATGGTGGCCGCGATTCGCCGCGGCCTTCCGACGCTGGCTTTTGAACCCAACGTCATACCAGGATTTGCCAATAGAATGATCGCGCGCTGGGTCTCCGCGGCCGCGGTCCATTTTGAAGAAACGTGCCAGTATTTTCATAACTGCAAAGTGACAGGCGTTCCCGTGCGCGAGGCATTTTTTTCTGTTCCTCAAAAGGTCGAGAACACACCCACCCTGCTGGTCTTTGGTGGCAGCCAGGGCGCACACGCCATTAATCAGGCAATTATCGAGTCGCTCGCCGGACTGCGCGAGAAGGTTCCCAGCATCCACATCATTCACCAGACCGGCCAGCGCGACTATGACCATGTGCTGGCCGCTTACCAGCTGTCCAGGATCTCGGGTGAAGTTCATAAGTTTATTGACGACATGCCCGGAATGTTTGCCCGCGCCGATTTACTGGTCTGCCGTTCCGGTGCAAGCACGGTTGCAGAGATTACGGCAGCGGGGAAGCCAGCGATTTTCGTGCCGTTCCCAGCTGCGGCCGATGACCATCAGAACGTGAACGCGCGTGCGCTGGAACGAGTCGGCGCGGCGGTGGTGGTCGAACAGAGTAATTTGGACGCGGCTTATCTGGTCGAGACCATCGCGGCCGTAATCGGCGATGCGCGGCGGTTGCAGAGCATGTCCGCAGCGGCAAAGTCGCTGGCGCATCCGAAGGCGGTCGAGGAAATCGCAGAGATGGTTGCGCAGTTGGCTGCCGGTGACTAGACGCTAAAATTTGTTTGGGAAGGGCACCTCTTCAGCCGTGCCGCTCAGAGCCGTTAAAGTTGTGGGCTTTAGCCCTGAGGGCTAGCAGTTACTTGGCGTCACGGCCGTCGTTCGGGACTGAGCTTTAATGTTCGCCAAGATTCAGCGCGTCCATTTCGTCGGCATCGGCGGCATCGGCATGAGCGGGATCGCCGAGGTTCTGCTGAATCTTGGCTACCGGATTTCCGGCTCCGACCTCAGAAATTCGGCAGTCACTCAGCGGCTTGCCGCGTTGGGAGCGGCCATTTTTGAAGGCCACGCTGCCGCGAACATCACAGGCGCAGACGTTGTCGTTACCAGTTCCGCCATCGCAGTCGACAATCCCGAAGTCGCCGAAGCACGCCGGTTGCATGTTCCGGTGATCCAGCGTGCGGAGATGTTGGCCGAACTGATGCGGCTGAAATACGGCATCGCGATTGCCGGCATGCACGGAAAGACGACCACAACTTCGATGGTCGCATCGGTGTTGGCCGCTGGCGGCCTCGATCCAACGGTCGTAGTTGGAGGACGCGTGGACGCGATGGGTTCCAACGCGCGTCTGGGCAAGTCGCAGTATTTGGTCGCCGAGGCGGATGAAAGCGACCGATCATTCCTCAAGCTGTCGCCGATTCTCTCGGTGGTGACGAACATCGATCGCGAGCACATGGATTGCTACCGCGACATGCGCGACGTCCGCCGGACGTTTCTCGATTTCATGGAGCGCGTTCCGTTCTACGGCCTGGTCGTCGGCTGCAATGACGACGCGGTGTTGCGGCGCTTGTTGCCGCGCGTGCATCGCCGGGTGACAACCTATGGAACCAGCGCCGGATCGGATTTCCTGATCGCATTGGGCCCATCGCCGGCTTCAACGACGCCTGGCGGCGAACATAGCCCGCTGATTCGCTTCCGAGTAACCTATAAGGAGAAAGACCTCGGAGAATTCACACTTCACGTTCCGGGCACGCACAATGTGCTGAATGCCACGGCAGCGATTGCAGTGGGCATCGCGCTTGATATTCCGGCGAACCAAATCCGTTCCGGGCTCGACGGTTTTCGCGGCGTTGATCGCCGCTTCCAACTTAAAGGGAAGGTTGCGGGCGTCAGCGTGATCGACGATTATGGGCACCATCCGACGGAAATCCGGGCGACGCTGGCCGCGGCTCGACAGTGCGGATTCCGGCGCGTACACGTGATCTTCCAGCCGCACCGATTCACTCGCACGCGCGACCTGATGGATGAATTCGCCACCGCATTCGCAGACGCGGACACACTCTGCGTGCTTGATATTTATCCCGCCAGCGAGAAGCCGATCGAAGGCATCACGGCGGAAGCGCTGGTCGGCCGCATTGCCGGGGCAGGGAAGCGGGCGGTCGTGCACGTTCCTGGTTTTTCGGATTCCGTCGCATCCGTTGCCGCGCTTGCTCAGCCGGGCGATATGGTGCTAACGCTGGGTGCAGGGAGTGTCTCGCAACTGGGACCGTTGCTTTTGGAGAAACTGCAGAGCGCGAACCAACTTGGCACTGTTTCAATTCTTGAAAAGCAGTTATAGTGATTTTGCTCAGCGGTTTTCTGTCGACAACTGACTCGAAAGAGTGGCGCGGAAATCAAGTTCCACCGCCGTACAGGAAGAGTTGTATCCGCTTCCCCGCGAGGTCTCTCATCCCCAGGTTCACGAGCGTGAGCCTTTCGACGACGCACGGCTCGTCGATCTGGAAGCGGAGCAGGAATCTCCTTTTCTGCGCGGACAGAAGCGCGTCTCGGTTCGCCGCGGCTCCCTTCCCAAAAAGACAGCCACGCGGTTGCTGTGGACTATTCTGGCGCTGATTGTTTTTGCAATTCTGGGAGCTGCCAGCATGGAGCTCTACGGTTACGGCAAGCACTCCTGGCGTTTTCGCATTAATTCAAGCGATCAAATTGAAGTTGCCGGCGCCGAGCACATCGCGCACGCGCAAATCATGGAAGTGATGGGCGGAGACATCGGCCGCAACATTTTTTTCGTCCCGCTGGCGCAACGCCAACTGCAACTGGAGCAGATTCCGTGGGTTGAATCGGCGAGCGTGATGCGCTTTGTGCCGAATCGCCTGCGAATCGAGATTCACGAACGCGCGCCGGTTGCGTTTGCCCGCATCGGTTCCCACATTGCCCTGATCGACGCCGGGGGCACATTGATGGAGCTGGGTCCACCGGGCAAGCACAAGTATTCATTCGCCGTAATAGCGGGCATGAATGCGGGCGAGCCGCTATCCACTCGCGCGGCCCGGATGAAAAATTACAACGCACTGGTTCGCGAGCTTGACGCCAGCGGCGCGCATTACTCGCGGGAACTGAGCGAGGTGGATCTAAGCGACCCCGAGGATGTGAAGGTGTTGGCCGCCGACGCCAACGGCGAAGTGCTGGTGCATTTAGGGTCGGGGAATTATCTGCAACGCTACAAGACGTATGTGACGCATGTGCAGCAGTGGCGCCAGCAGTTTGACAAGCTCGAGTCGGTGGACTTGCGTTACGACGGCCAGATCATAGTAAATCCCGATCTCAACGGGATGGCTCGGCAGCCGGCTTTGACTCCGGCAGCGGCGAAAGCGGCAATGGCAGCGGGAGTGAAAACCGCGGCCATCGTAAATTACGAAAAATATGTGAACCGTCCCGTGCTGGCCCCACCTCCTAAGGACGCGAAGCTGAAGGCGAAAGGCGGGACGAAGGCCGCAGTTCACGTGGCAGCAGTCCATCATGCTCCGGCAAAACACGCGCCCATTGTCAGCGGAGAGCCGGGCCTCCCCGCCCGGCGGACGGGCGAGACGCCCTTCGCTCCAGTTAAGTCAGCGCCCGTGAGCCAAGCCGCGCTCAAACCTAGCGCAAAGGCGCCGCCTGCCGCTGTCGTGAAAGATATTGCACCGGCGCATACGGTTGCGTCTCCGCCGCCAGCTGCGGTTGTCACTGGACAGAAGAAGCCGAGCGCTGGCATTCCCAAGGAGGCCCCGCAAAATTAGCGAGCGTCATTAATCATTAATTTTAATTTTTATGCCGAGCCATCAGCCCAATTTCATTACTGCCATTGATGTAGGCAGCGCCAAGACGACCGTCCTGGTAGCCGAACTGAGCGAGAACGGATTGCGTTATCGCGGCCACGGCATCAGCGAATCGCGAGGGTTGCGCAAGGGTGTGATTACCGAACTCGACAAGGCAGTCAGCAGCATTCAAAAAGCGGTGGAGCACGCTGAAGACCGCGCCGGTATCCCGATTGAACATGCGCTGGTGGGGATTGCTGGCGCGCACATCCGCGGGATCAACAGCCACGGCGGCATTACTTTCGGCGCGCGCGCGCGTGAAATCGGTCGCGAGGAAATTCGCCAGGCCGTGGACAAGGCTCGCACCCTACCTCTGCCGGCCGATCGCGAAATTCTGCATTTGCTGCCGCAGGAGTTCATTCTCGACGATCAGTCGGGCGTGCAGGACCCTACCGGCATGATGGCCGCGCGGCTCGAAGTGCGGGTGCATATCGTGACCGGTTCTTCGAGCGCCACACAGAATCTGGTGACGGCAGTGAACCGGGCCGGCGTTCACGTGGACGACACGATCTTTGAGCCGCTCGCTGGCGCGGACTCGGTGTTGCGGGCGGACGAACGCGAACTCGGCGTTTGCCTGGTCGATCTCGGCGCCGGTTCGTGCGATTTGATTGTTTTCCAGCAGGGAGCGGTGGCCCATACGGCCGTCATTCCGATCGGCGGCGACCATTTTACGAGCGATCTCTCGGTGGGCATGTGTACGGGGCTGGCGGACGCGGAGACGCTCAAGAAGACTTTTGGCAACGCGGTGCCGACGCTGATTCCCGAGGGCAATGAAGTCGAGGTGCCGTCGGTCGGAGACCGGCCGTCGAGGATGATACCGCAGCGCATGGCGGGCGAGATTCTGGGGCCGCGGGCTCACGAACTTTTCGAAATGCTGCGCGACAACCTGCGCCATGCGGGAGTTCTCGAACATTGCATCGCCGGATTCGTGCTGAGCGGCGGGGCTTCACGGTTGCCTGGGATGCTGGACGTGGCGGAATCGGTGCTGCGGAAAGCGGCCCGCCTTGCCTGGCCAACGGCGATGGCGAAGATGCCGTCGTTATTCGCTGAGCCTGAGTTCGTGACCGGTTTGGGCATGGTGTATTACGGCCATCGTGCCCGTCTGGCGCGCGGGTTGCAGGAGCCCGGCTTCGGATCGCGCATGAAGGCGCTGTTTGCAGGAAAGGGCGCGTAGAGGTGTGTGGTGGCCGGGCGGGGACGCACGGCGCTCCAACGTTATAGGCAATCGAGGACCGATTTGGAGGTGAAGTATGAATGAAGACAACGGACTCCGCATCTGCTTCAACGAAGAAGCTCGCAACGACGCTCGCATCAAGGTTATTGGGGTGGGCGGCGGCGGCAACAACGCGGTCAATCGCATGATTGACTCTGGCATGGAGCACATCGAATTCATCGTCGCCAACACCGATTTGCAGGCGCTGCGCATGTCGCGCGCCGCCACCAAGATTCAGCTTGGAGTGAAGCTGACTAATGGGCTCGGTGCGGGCGCGAATCCCGAGATCGGCCGCAAAGCCGCACTAGAAGATTCCGACAAAATCATTGAAGTGCTCGAAGGCGCGGATATGATTTTCGTGACGGCCGGACTTGGCGGCGGTACCGGCACCGGCGCGGCGCCGATTATCGCCTCGCTGGCCAGCGAAATGGGCGCGCTCACCGTTGCCGTTGTCACCAAGCCTTTTGCGTTTGAGGGCAAACGGCGCATGCAGCAAGCGGAGCGCGGCATCGCCGAGCTTATGGAGTCGGTCGATACCACGATCGTAATCCCCAACGAAAAACTGCTCGCGGTCGCCGAGAATGCGGGCTTTTTCGAGTCTTTCCGCATTGCCGACGATATTCTTCGTCAAGGAGTGCAGGGGATTTCCGACATCATCACGATTCCGGGCATCATCAACCGCGATTTTGCCGACGTAAAGGCGATCATGGCGGGCATGGGCTACGCGGTGATGGGCACGGCTACCGCTTCCGGGGAGCATCGCACGGTGGAAGCGGCGCAGCGGGCCATTGCCTCGCCGCTGCTGGAGGCGGGCGCGATCGATGGAGCGCGCGGCATCCTGATCAACATTACGGGATCGAATTCGCTCAAGCTGGCCGAGGTGCAACAGGCCTGCACGATTATTCAGGGCGCGGCGCATGAAGATGCCAACATCATTTTCGGCGCGGTGCTGGACGAGAAGATGAAAGATGCGGTCAAGATCACGGTGATCGCGACCGGCTTTAAGGAGGCCGGGATTCGTCGTTCGCGACTCCACGAAAATTATGATCCCGTCATAATTTCTCGGGAAGCGTCGCGCCACGTTTCTCACCATATTCCGCATCAAGGTGAACATTTCGACGAGCCTGAAACGAGAGCTGAGCCCGTGCCCGTCTTTGAGCCAGAACCGGTGTTCGAGCCAGATCCCGCATCCGCGGCCTTTCAGGAATCCGCGTTGGGTAACGCTTCGCCAGCGGAGGTGATTTCGCTCGATGCGATGCGGTCGGGTGCTCCCAGCTACCAGGACGAGGATCTCGACATACCGGCGTTTCTGCGCAAACGTAGCGACGTAATGTGAGGTAATGCAAGGACGGCGCGTGCTTTACCGAGAGCCCCTCAAGCTTTCCCCAAGTTGGCCGATGTAATCCCTGAGAAAAGATCGGGGAGGCCTTGTGGATCGACGAGTTGCCGGGTTGGGCTTTGCCGGTTTCTGCATAAGCTGCCTCTCATTAGTAGTATTACAGGCGCAGGACTTCAAACTCTTCGACCGCGAGGTGCAAGTACACGGATTCGTATCGCAGGGATTTGTGCACACCAACACCAACAACTGGCTGACCATGGACAGCAGCCGGGCAGCGCCGCCTTTACGGACTTCGGCGTCAATGCCTCCACCAGCGTTACCGATAAGCTCCGGATCGGAGCTCAACTCTACGACCGCAACCTGGGACAGCTGGGGCAGTACCACCCTTCTTTGGACTGGGCCGTCGTGGATTACCGCTTCAAGAGCTGGTTCGGCGTTCGTGGCGGCAAAGTCAAAACCACTCTGGGCTTGTATAACGACACGCAGGACCTGGATTTCCTCCGCCCCTTTGCTTTGCTTCCGCAAAGCGTTTACCCGACCGATCTCCGCGACGCCACCATTGCTCATTTAGGCGGGGATATCTACGGCAACGTTGCCCTCAGGCGCCGTCTCGGCGATCTTTTCTATACGGCCTATGCCGGGCACCGCAGTGACAGTATTTATAGTGGCTATCCCTATTACTTGAGCAGCGTGGGGGCTCACATTAAAAGTTATGGTGGATTGCAGTATGGCGCGGATCTTCGCTGGAACACTCCGCTGAAGGGTCTTCTGATCGGAGCGTCGCGAATGAATGAAGACATCACCGGCAAGGGTACGGCGATAAACCCGTTCAACCCGGGCGGAGCGTTAGTGCCATACTCCGAGGTTTCGAAAGCCGACTGGACTAATCAGTTCTATGGCGAGTACACCGCGGGCAGATTGCGGATCAACTCGGAGTACCGCCGTTATTGGCGCAACCAGGAACTCTTCAATGGCATCTCTGAAAGCTACGCCGACGTGCGCGGTTGGTACGTTTCCGGTGCTTACCGCGTCTGTAAGCAGCTTCAGATTGGGTCCTACTACTCTCGCTACACGATCACGAACGTCATCACCGGCGCCTTCGCCGCCTTTTATCCCCCGGCAACCGACACCAGTCTGCCCGCCGACCACGATTACGACAAAGTCATCACGGGACGGGTTGACCTCAATAGGTTCTGGAATGTGAAAATCGAAGGTCACTTCATGAATGGCTATGGCAGCGGCCCGTACCCGAACGGATTCTATACGCAAGTTAATCCGCACGGCTTCGCGCCTGACACGAATGCTTTGGTGGTTAAGACCGGGCTTAATTTCTAGCCGAGAAAGGGACGCAAAGGAGAGCGATGAAATACCCGAAAGTGTTCCTTGTCGCGGCCGGATTTGCGATCTTCGCCTCGGCGAATTCCCTTGCCGGAGACGTCAAGGTGATTGCCAATTCGAGTGTGAAGGCAGATAGCATCTCCACGGCTGAGCTGAGACGCGTGTTTCTAGAGGAAAGGAACTCGCTCGGGGATGGTACGCACGTGGAACCGGTACATGAAAAGGATGGGCCGGTCCACAAAGCTTTCTTGCAAGAGTACCTCAGTATAAGCGGGGACGATCTGCAGGCATATTATCGCACGCTGGTGTTCACGGGCAGGGGCGCGATGCCGAAGGTGCTTGGCTCGGATGCCGAAGTGGTGGCTTATGTGGCGCGGACGCGGGGTGCGCTGGGCTATGTAAGCGGGGCAGCCAGCGCGGAAGGAGTGAAGACGCTTGTCGTCGGGGACTCCGAACTCGGCGGCGAAAGAAAGGTGGTTCTGCGGATTGAGCCGGACTACCCGCAGACGCTCAAGCAGCTGAAAATTGGCGGAACCGTACGCTTGCGGGTCTCGATTTCGGCAAGGGGGAACGTGGAAGAGGTGGCATTGCTGGGAGGGAACCCGATTCTCGGCGAGTCAGCCGCCGTTGCGGTGAAAAAATGGGTCTATGCCGCTGGCCGATCGCGCACGATTGCCGAGGTCAGCCTGATCTTCGACGGGAATTGACGAAATTCAAGAAGCTTCCGGCGAATTTGCAACGGGCCGCGAAATCAGAAGACCAACGGCATCTGGATTGATCATTTCCGATCACGTCTTCTCAGCTCTTCTGACCCTTCTTCTGATCACTTGCGGACCGCGTTCCGGGCGGCGATCCAGGCATTGATCTTCGCTTCCAGCAGGTCGAGCGGCAGCGGGCCCTGATCGAGCACCGCGTCATGGAAGGCGCGCAGATCGAATTTTTCTCCCAATTCCTTCTGAGCTCTTGCTCGCAGCTCCAGAATCTTCATCTGGCCCATCTTGTAGGAGAGCGCCTGCGCCGGCCAGGCGATGTAGCGGTCTACTTCGGTGTTGATGTTCTCATCGTCCATGGCGGTGTGTTCGTGGAAGTAGTCGACCATTTGCTGGCGCGTCCAGTGCTGCGAGTGCACGCCCGTGTCTGCCACCCAGCGCACGGCACGCCACATTTCATTTTGCAAGCGGCCATATTCGCTGTACGGGTCCTGATAAAAGCCCACCTCTTTGCCGAGGCGTTCGGAGTAGAAGGCCCAGCCTTCGGTATAAGCATTCAGATCGAGGTTAAATTTGCGGAAGGGCGGCAGGCCGGTGAGTTCCTGCGCGATCGAAAACTGCAGGTGATGTCCGGGGACGCCTTCGTGGTAGGCGATGGCTTCCACGTTCAGAAGCAGTCGCTTTTCCGGGGCATACTCGTTGACGTTAATGCGCCCGGGGCGCGAGCCGTCTCCGGCGCCGATGGAATAATCGGCAGGAGGAGCGGAAGCGCTGCGGTACGCTTCCATGGGAACCACTTCCAGCTTGTTTTTTGGCAGACCCCCGAATAGTTCCGGAAGCTTTCCGTACATCTGGTCGCGATAGTGGGTGTACAGGTCAAATAACTGTTGACCGGATTTGGCATGCAGTTTCGGATCCTGCCGGATGTGCTCGTTGAATGATTTCAGATCGCTGAATCCCTGCGCCTTGGCGATGGTGAGCATCTGAGTTTCAATCTCCGTGACGCTCTCTAGACCAAGCTGGTGAATCCGGTCGGCGCTGAAATCGGTGGTCGTCTGATGACGGACGGCGAAACGATAGCGGGCTTCGCCGTCGGGCAAGGCCCATGTGCCAGGGTCGAGGCGGCCATGAGGTGCGTAATCGTCGCGAACAAATTTGGCAAATTTCGCGTAGGCCGGCGTGACCTCATTCTTCACTGTGCTTTCAATCTTTTCACGGAGCTGTTTCTGGTCATCTACGCCGATGGCGTCTGGAAACTTGCGCAGCGGATCGGTGAACGGACTCTTGTCGAGCGGATCGTCGGCGATCTGCTGCGCCTGGCCGGACACTTTCTCGAGTAGATACTTGGGCGGCATCAAGTGGTCGCGCAGTCCGTCGCGCATGTGGCCCATGGCTTGGTCGAGTACGCGTGGGATCTGGTGCAGACGGGACAAGTAATCTTCGTAATCTTTCTTGTTGCGGAAGGGGGAATCAAACGCCAGCCCTGCGTATCCCAGGTGAATGCCGCGAAACTGCGTGGCCGGCATCTCCCAGTCTTTGAATTGCGCGGCTTCAAGCGCTTCGCGCAGGCTGCGCAGCATCAGCGCGTGGTTGAGCTTTTCCTGCTCCGGGAATCCAGCGACATCGATGGCTTCGAAGCGCGCCAGCGCCTGACGAGTGTGCGCGAGATCGTCGGCAATCGCCTTGTCGGAGAAATCTCTCAGCCGGTCGTTGTAGCGATTGTCTCCAACCTGGGTGGCGAGTTCCGGCTGAGTGCGCAGCGTGTACTCCCACTCGTCGGCGAGCAAACGATTGAGTTCAGCACGGCGGGCTGCGAGAGTTTGTTCGGCAGCATGGGCCAGGACTGGCATCAGTAGAGCGAGGGCGAAGGACAAGTTCATAACCAATAGCACGAGCGATGTTCGCAAAGAGGCAGACCTCGGAAGAATTTGACAAGATACGCCGTCCGAAAATATCAGAAAAACGCCAGCCGTGGGGCGGCGATTGGACGGGCGAGACGCCCGTTACTCCAGGTATGACTGATTGCGTTACAACATGTGCGCCAGCGAGAGATGTGCAAAATCATGTGGAATCCGGTAGTCTTCCGGTAACAAACAGAGTCGATTACCAAGGTGTAGTGTCCCTCCTCCAGAATCACAGTAAATGCAATTTACTCATATAGTTACCGGGAAGATTCGGCTATGGCGGCTTTTGCACTTTGGCGTTGCGCGGAAGCTCGTAAATCGCCTAATATCGGACAGATGCAGGCGTTGGAGCCCTTCCGCGGGGAGGGTTTGGCGAGACTCTTGCATCTTAAAGCATTAGCCGATAGTTGTATTGCATAAGTACTGGCTTGGCCGAATACTAATTTGGCGAGTACCAACGGGGATGGTGAAGTGAAGTTTAGGGCCTGTTTTCTTCGTCTTACATTTCTCTCGGGATTGGTAATGTTGCTGGGGGCCTGTGGCCTCGCGGCCAGCATCGACCCGAGCACGATTACACCGCACAAGAAGGCTCACAGCGTTACGGAAAACCAGCATGCAAAACGGCGCATGCGAACGCTGGCGCGGAGCCGCACTTCGGGGACGCACTACGCCGTCGCGGGTTCAACGGTTTCAGCGGCCGCGGGTTACTCCAGCACGCATTCTTCCGGCGCGCGTTCTTCCGCCACCACCCGCCGCCATCGTTATTATGAGCGATTCCACACCAGTTCGTTCGCATCGGATATCACCGAAGGTGACGTGACTGCCGGCGAAGACCCCGTGGTTCGCCAGGCCGCAATCGATGCTCTGGGCAACATGAATGGCACCGTAGTCGCCATCGAGCCCACCAGCGGACGCGTCCTCGCCATGGTCAACCAGAAGCTGGCGCTCTCAAGCGGAGCACAGCCGTGCTCGACCATCAAACTTTCCGTGGCTCTGGCGGCTCTCAGCGAAGGGGTGATTGACGAGGGAACTCCGATTTCGCTCGGAGGCCGCAGCCGCATGAATCTCACTGAGGCGCTGGCGCATTCGAACAACGCATATTTCGAGGCAGTCGGTCGCAAGCTTGGATTCGAGAAGGTGCAGTATTACGCGCATCAGTTCGGACTGGGCGAACTTGCTGGCTTCCACATTCCCGGCGAGCAACTTGGCACCTATCCAGAGACGGAAATCTCCGCCAAACTTGGTGGAGTTAGTAAGATGTGCTCGTTTGGCGAGGGCATCTCGATGACTCCGCTGCAGCTGGGCGCGCTGGTAACGGCAATCTCAAACGGGGGAACGCTCTACTACCTGCAACATCCGACGGATGCCGTTGGAGTGGCCAACTTCCAGCCCGTCATCAAGCGCCATCTTGACATCGAGCCGTTGATTCCCGAACTTTCCGACGGCATGGCTGGAGCGGTCGCCTACGGCACCGCGCGCAGCGTGCGTTTGAACTTTAACGAAGAATCGATTCTGGGCAAGACGGGAACGTGTTCGCATGCCGGCACGCGCTTCGGATGGTTTGCCTCTTACGCCAATACCAATATTGGACGCATCGTGACGGTCGTCTTCCTGCAAGGCGGACGTCCTACGTTCGGCCCCAAAGCGGCGGAGATCGCCGGACGCATGTACCGCAATCTTTACGACCACAACTTCTTTGTGGCCGGAACTGCCGGCGCTATTTCAGCCCCAAATTTCGAGAAAGCCGGCAATCCGACCCCGGTGCAGTAACGACCGTCCCCGTCCCGTCTGCGCATTAGCCACCAAACGACTTCTTCAGCCACCAAACAACTTCTTCAGCGACCAAACGACAATGACCAACGGAACTCCTGCTCGCGGTTCTTCTCGCGAATCGGGAAGGGCTGAGTCACAATAGTCAAATCCATGAGTTCCTCTTCTTCTGCCGTCACGGCGAAGCGCGTCGAACGACCGGAAGTCTCGGTCTTCTCAGGACTATTTCAGTCGCCTCAGAACCGTACGTTTGCGTTGTGTCTGCTGCTGACCGCAATGGTGCTTGTGGTTTACAGCCCGGTCACTCACAACGGCTTCCTCAATTATGACGACGATACTTACATCACGAACAATCCTCATGTACGGGCGGGTCTGACGTGGGCGACGGTTCGATGGGCCTTTACAGCCTATGACGAAGCGAACTGGCATCCGCTGACCTGGCTTTCGCATGCTCTGGATTGCCAACTTTTTGGTTTGAATCCTGCCGGACCCCACTTCGTAAATGTCTTGCTGCACGCGGCGAACGCTGTGCTTCTCTTCTTGCTGCTGCAGAGCGCCACAGGGTTCCGCTGGCGCAGCCTGATGGTCGCGGCTCTGTTTGCGCTCCATCCCATGAACGTCGAATCCGTCGCGTGGGCAGCCGAACGGAAGAACGTGTTGAGCATGCTGTTTTTCCTGTCAGCGCTCTATGCCTACGTCTGGTATACCCGCGAGCCCGGATTCCGCCGTTACGCCGCAGTAGCTTTCTTGTTTGCGCTTGCTCTGCTCAGCAAGCCGCAAGTGATCACTTTTCCGTTTCTGCTCTGGCTCTTGGATTATTGGCCGCTGCGCCGGATTGGCGCTCACGCTGCGGCCAACGCCGCGAGTCCAGGCGGGAACCTACCCAAAACGTCGGTTGGCTGGCTGGTGCTGGAAAAGCTGCCGCTTTTGCTCCTCTCCGCAATGAGCGCGGTTATCACACTCAGGGCTCAAAGTGCCGGAGGCGCGATCAAGACTTTTTCCCAATACAGCCCGCTCTTGCGACTGGAGACCGCGGTGATTTCGTATGTGAGTTACATGGGGAAGGCCCTCTGGCCATCGAAACTGGTGGCCCTGTATCCGCACCCCACCAAGCTTTATCCGGCATGGCAAATCGGAATGGCCGGGCTTGTATTGGTGCTCGTAACGGCAATAGTTGTCTTGCCTCCGGTGCAGCGCGAGCGCGACCGCCGCTATCTCGCCGTCGGGTGGCTCTGGTTTTTGGGCACCTTATTCCCCATGATCGGATTGCTGCAGGTGGGCGCACAGGGAATGGCCGATCGATATGCGTATATCCCTTTTATTGGGTTGTTTCTGATGTTGACTTGGGTGGCTGCGAATTGGGCCAAGGCTCACCAACTTCACGTTGCGTGGCTTGCTATTGGCGCCGCCAGTTGGCTACTAGTCCTGGGTACCCTTACTTACCGTCAAGTTGGCTACTGGCATGATATTCCTTCATTCTGGAGCCGCACGCTGGCGCTGACAAAGGATAATTACGTCGCCCACGACACATTGGGAGAGTATCTGGCTCGCCAAGGCCGAACTGATGAGGCGGCCGCGCACTTCCACGCCGCACTCGCGATCCGTCCGGATGATTTGCCCGCCAACTTAAATCTCGGCACCTATGAGCATGGCCGCGGCAATCTGCCGGCGGCGATCGAACGCTATTGGATAGTGGCTCTCCACGCGGGCGACGTGAACCTGCGCGCTACCGCCTATGGCAATCTGGGATCGGCCTATCGTCAAATGGGAGAACTGGTGAAGGCGAAGGAGTGTTTCGATGCGGCGCTGCAATTGGCGCCTGATAGGACCATGGCAATGGCAATGATCGGGCTGGGGTTGATCGCCGAGAAAAATGGCGATCTGGCCGAGGCGGTTCGGCAGTATTCGGATGCCATGGCCGCGCAGCCGACCGACGTAGGATTTCTGCTGCTTGCGCATGCTTTGCAACAGGAGGGACGCTCGGAGGAGGCCTATGCGATTTTGGAGCGCGTTAGACGATTGTCGCGGAATCTGGCCGAAGCGCAGCGGACGGCGGAGGAGTTGCGCTCGGGAAGGTAAGGCGCACTTCCGCTTACTTCTTAGGGTGCGAGATGCTCAATGGGTAATCGGCAACGAAGAATCTCCCCTGATCGCTGTCGAGTGGGTCGAGGTCGAAAAGAGACTGATTCTTATCGCCAAACGCCCTGGTGCGAAAGTAATAAATCTTTCCGGCCTCGGCGGTGAAGTGAGCGAGACCGACTATCCGGGATAATCTTTCGATGTGCGATTGCCAGTTAGCGCAGAGATGGTGCTCCCCGGGATCTACTGCGAACGAGAGATAGGAACTGTGATGAACGGCACCGATCCAGACGCCGTCAAGAGCGATCTTCGTGGTGATGCAGCCTCCGATACAATTTGCGGCGCCGATATCCTGAATCACATAAACCAACGCCTTGCCGGCTTCGGGTTGCCCGACCGTGTGCTGAGAGTTGTCATCCTTCACATCGAAGTTCACGCCTTGAGGGCCACAGGCAGCTTGAGCGGCAGAGATTGCGGCGGGATCCTGGGCAAAGGCGGCCATCGTGAAAAGAATAAGAGCGAAAGCGGTGCGCATGAGATCGCCTCCAGACGGGAGATTGAAAATTAGCGCGCCTCTCGCCAGAATGCCGGATATTGTGCTCGGCCGGACAGCCGAGGGCGGCTGTCCCTACGTGAGTTTCTACTGCTTCACTTCATCCTTGGCGACGATGCCGTCTTTGATGTAGACGATACGGTGGGCATACTCGGCGATGTCGTGCTCGTGGGTAACGAGAACAATGGTATTGCCTTCGGCGTGCAGACGGTCGAATAGGGCCATGATCTCGTTGCCGGTTTGTGAGTCGAGATTGCCGGTTGGCTCGTCGGCGAGGATGATCGCCGGCTTATTGACCAGAGCGCGGGCGATGGCTACGCGCTGGCGTTGTCCGCCGGAGAGTTCGTTGGGCTTGTGGCTCATCCGGTCTCCCATGCCGACCGACGTCAGTGCGGCCTTGGCGCGCTCGGTGCGCTCTTCGGAAGGAACTCCGGCATAAATCAGCGGCAGCTCCACGTTGTGCAGCGAGGTAGCGCGCGCCAGCAGGTTGAAGGTCTGAAAGACGAAGCCAATTTCCTTATTGCGGATGCGGGCGAGTTCGTCGTCGTCGAGTTCGCTGACCAGTTGTCCATTGAGCCAGTATTGGCCTTTGGATGGGGAATCGAGACAGCCAATCAGGTTCATCAGCGTGGACTTGCCGGAGCCGGACGGGCCCATAATGGCCACATATTCGTTGCGCTGGATGCGCAGGTTGATGCCGCGCAGCGCGTGCACCTGCTCCGATCCCATATCGTAAGTCTTCCACAGATTCTCGGTTGCGATCATGCAGGAATCGGGAGTAGACCAATTCGCGGGCTTATCGATTGGCAGTACCTCGGCGGTCGCCATCTTAGTCTCCTTTTCCGGACCGGGCTCTGGCACGCACGCTCCTATAGCCGTTCTATCTTGGACGTTCTAACCCGACAGAGGTTAGACACCTTCTGTAGAGACGCTGCTTGCCGCGTCTCCTGCCGCAAACTGAGACGGGGACAAGCCCCGTCCCTACAGCGTGAATCAACTAGCTTTCATCTTCCTTCTTCGGAGTCGAGTTGTCTATTTTGACACTCGTTCCCGGCTTCAGGGTACGCAAAACCTTATAGCTGCCGGTGATTACTTCGTCACCTTCCTGCAAGCCCTTGGCGACCTCGATATCCGTGGTGCCACTGATGCCGGTCTCCACCGGAACGAATTCGGCTTTCTTGTTGCGGATCACGAATACGCCCTGAATCTCTTCCTTTTGTTTCGACGCTGCAGCAGGGGCGCTGGTGGCGGCCTCCACGCTGTTGTTGCTTTTGCCCGCATCCTTGGCGGCGAGATCTGCCGGCGTGCGGACGGTAAGCGCCTGAATCGGAATGCTAAGTGCGTTGCTACGCGTCGCAGTCGTGATTTTTGCAGTTGAAGACAGGCCCGGACGCAGGTCTGCCGGTGGATCAGTAAGCGTAACTACAACTTTAAAATCCTTGGCTTCTTCGCTTGTCGAGGTGGCCTGCGAAGTGGCGACACCGGTCGAGCGCACGATGGCGTTGTCTCCGATTTCACTGACTACGCCGTGGAAGATTTTGTGGGGGATGGCATCGATGGTCACGTCGGCGGGCTGGCCGAGGTGCACGTTGACGATGTCGGTCTCATCCACCTTGACCTCGGACGTGATCACGGACATGTCGGCAAGGGTCATCAGTGTGCTGCCGGGAGAATTCTGGATTCCGATCACGACCGTCTCGCCCTCGCGCACGGGGAGATTGGTGATCACGCCGTCAAAAGGCGCTTCGTAGGTGGTCTTCTGCAGCACGTCGTTAAGGCGAGTCAGGTTGGCCTGATTCTGTGTGATGTGCTTGTCCGCGGAGTCTTTTTGGGCTCGGGCTTGCGCCACCTTGGCTTCGGCTTGCGCCAATCCGGCATTGGCGGTCTCCCATGCGGCCTTCTTGACGTCGAAATCTTGCTTGGCGATGAGTGCCGCGTTGTAGAGACCTTGGGCACGTTCCCAGTCGAGCTTGGCGTGCACAGCGTCGGACTTGGCGCGGTTCAGGTCCGCGAGGGAGGTGTTCAGGGCGGCATCGGCAGCGACGGCGTCGGTTTGAGCCGCCTGCACCGAGGCGCGAGTGGCGTTGACGTCGGCCGACGATTGGACGTTCTCAAGCTGCGCCAGCAATTGCCCCTTCGTTACGCGATCGCCTTCCTTGACGTGGAGCTTGACGATCTTGCCGAAAGCATTGGCGCCGATGTTCACGTAAGTCTTGGGCTTGATTTCACCCGACGCGCTGACCACCGAGGTCAGGTTCTGCTTTTGCGCTTTGCCGGTTTGCACCGTCACCAGATTTTTCCGGCTCTGGTAAACCGTGACAGAGACGATGACGATGAGCAGCAGGGCTGCGCCCACCCCAATCGTTACTTTCTTCCAGGTCTTCATGAGGATGACTGAGTTATTGCATTGCCAGAAGCACTCACTTCACTTCAGGCTCGACTTCGCCAAATTTTCGCTAGCCGCCCGGTCCCCTAAGGCGCCGGTTTTGCATACGGCATCGCTGAGCGATGCTGGATACGATTCACGCATCCTTCGCACATAGAGGCGTGAAGACGCACCCGTGGTTACGCACAAACAGTTACGTTCAGTCGAGGGGGAAAGTTCCCGAGTCCCCGCGAAACAGGTCTCACCCCACGTCGCTCCGGTGGACTTACGGAGTTGCGTATTGGGCGAAATTCATTATATCGCGCCCGAGGATTGGGCGGTGGGTGGGCAAAGCGGGCCCGCAGCTTGCCGGGCGCATTCCTCCGTTTGGCCGCAACCGCCGATGGTTCGACTGCAAGGCGAGCATTCTTAAGGTGGTTAGATGAGGGACTCTGGGGAAGAATTCTTTTCTGGAACAGGCCACTTCTCCTTGCCTTGCCGTATCCAATGAACATAGAATTGGGCTTCTGAAGTATCTCGTGAGGTAGGTCCCCTCTATGTCGTCTTCCGCAGGTTTTCGAAATCGATGCTTGGTTGGTTTGCTGGCTGGCGTGATGGTGCTGGGCTTTTCCGGCGTTTCGCTGGCGCAGGACAAGAACGCTGGTAGTTCTGCTGGTAATTCCGACGATAATGGTGCGGCGGCTGCCCAGGGGAGCCAGGTAGACCCGCTCAAGCGCCCAATCCCGGAAAAACAGAAGCAGAAGAATGCCAAGGCGCTAAAGGTTGAGTTAAGCAAGACGTATCGGAAATGGCTGGACGAGGACGTGCGCTGGATCATCACCGACGAAGAGCAAAAGGCCTTCAAGATGCTCTCGAACGATGAAGAGCGCGACCAGTTTATCGAGGCTTTCTGGCAGCGCCGCGATCCTACGCCTGACACCGAGGAGAACGAGTTTAAGGAAGAGCACTACCGGCGCATGGCCTACGCCAACGAGCACTACGCGGCCGGCATCCCCGGGTGGAAGACTGACCGCGGCCGGATGTACATCGTGTTTGGACCGGCGGACGAGATCGAGTCCCATCCCTCGGGCGGCAGCTACGAACGTCCCATGGAAGAGGGCGGCGGCGAGACCTCCACCTTCCCATTCGAGCAATGGCGCTACCGCTACCTCGAGGGGATAGGGCAGGAAGTGATCATCGAGTTCGTCGATAGCTGCATGTGCGGCGACTATCACATGACGATCGACCGCTCGGAAAAGGACGCGTTGAAGTACACTCCGAATGCCGGCCTGACCCTGTACGAGCAGATGGGCATGGCGAGCAAGGCGAGCCGCTTCACCGGCGGAAATGGTATCGAACAACTGGGCTCTTCGCCGTTCAATAACGATTTGCAGACCAAGGAATTCGACCGCCTCGAACAATTTGCCAAACTACAGGCGGCGCCGGCGGTAAAGTTCAAAGACCTGGAAGAAGTGGTCAGCCACAAAATCAGCATCAACCTGATGCCCTTTGATGTGCGCGCGGATTTTGTAAAGGTCACCAGCGACACGGTACTGGTTCCGATCACGATTCAGATCAAGAACCGCGACGTTACCTTCCAGAACAAGGAGGGCGTGGAACGCGGCACCGTCAATATCTTTGGACGCGTGACGTCATTGACCGGCAAGATCGTGCAAACCTTCGAAGACACAGTCCAGGTCGATGTGCCGGTGGAACTGTTGCCGAAGACCGCCGAAAATGCTTCGGTGTACTGGAAAGCCATCCCGCTGCGGATCAGCCAGAATCGGTACCGGCTCGACATCGTGGTTAAGGATGTGAATGGAGATCGGACGGGGACGTGGAGCCATGCCATTCTGATCCCGGACTTCAGCGAGGACAAGTTGAGCAACTCCACGCTGATTATCGCCGACCAGATGGAAGCGGTCGCGGCCAAGAACGTGGGCACGGGCAATTTCGTGATTGGGACCACAAAGGTGCGGCCCCGAGTGGCGCCTTCCGACGGCAAGCCCATCTCCTTCAAGCGCAATCAGAAGCTGAATTTCTGGATGCAGGTTTACAATCTCAGCGTGGACGAAAAAACGCACAAACCTTCGGCCACATTCGAATACAATGTCACCGACGCCAACAACAAGGCAGTCATTCATACCGTCGAATCGACCGAAACGATGGGTAATGTGGGCGACCAGGTTACGCTGCAGAAGACGCTTTCCGCCGCGAACCTGCAGCCGGGTTTGTACAAGATTGTGATTAAAGTGAACGACAACCTTTCCAAGCAGACGGTGGATCCATCGGCGACGTTCGCGGTGGAGTAAACTGCTGCCTGGTTCCCCAGAGGTAGTGGCAATGTTGCGAAAGCTCGGGTTCCTCGTGGTCGTTGCCGTCGCTGCTACGACCATGGCCATTCCGGCTTGGTGTGGCAGCGCCTCGGGCGCGATATCTGGATATGTTCGCGACGGAAGCGGCGCACCCCAAATGGGCGCGGTGGTAGAAATTTTGGGCTCAGCAGCGCTTAGTTCGTCTACCCTGGGTTCAGCCGCGCAAGCGCTGAAGGTCTTCACCGACGATCGTGGTTTTTACTCGGTCGCCAGTCTGCTGCCCGGGATCTATAGCGTCAAAGTAAGTGCGCCGTCATTCCTTCCTTCGCTGCGCGAGAAAATCGGCGTGCGCGCGGGCGCGAAACTGATGGTGAACGTTACTCTAACCACACTGTTCGAGGCTATTCAACTGGTTCCGCTGCGAAGTCCGGTGGACGACGACGACTGGAAGTGGACGCTGCGATCGGTCTCGAACCGGCCGATTCTGCGCGTTCTCGAGGATGGCACCACTGTGGTTGCACAGAGCGGGGAATCGAATGGTGACCACGGCTTGAAAGGCAGTGTGACCTTCCTTGCCGGATCGCCGGGCCAAGGCTATGGAAGCGCCTCCGATATGACGGCCGGATTTGCCGTGGAGCGTTCCCTGTTATCGAGCGGAACCCTGCGGCTGAACGGCAATGTGGGCTATGAATCCGACGGTCAGGGTATACCGTCTGCGGTGCTGCGCACGACCTATAGCAACCATTTCAACGGTGTTTTTGAACCCGCTGTGGCGATTACGGCGCTCCGGCTGAGTTCGCCTGACCTTAATACATTGCCCGGCGCCAGCCTGCAAGCGCTGTCGGTAAAGAGTTCCGATCGCTTGGTCTTTGGTGACAGGCTGGAAATGAAGCTCGGCAGCGAATTGCAAACCATCCAGTTTATGGGCCGGGTAAACGCCTTTCGGCCCTTCGCGTCGGCCGATCTGCACATCACCCCGAACACAGTGCTGGAATATCAATATGCGAGTTCCGTTCCTAACATGGGAATGGAGGCTCGCTTAAGCAGCGATCGTCCCGGCGACGATCTGGAGTCGGCATCGGCGGACTTGAGCGAAACCGCTCCGCGTATAAGCATGACGGGATTTACGCCAGCGGCGGAGCGGGCCCATCACCAGGAAGTCTCAGTCTCCCAGCGTATCGGGAAGAATAATATGCTGGTCGCGTTCTACTCGGACAGCATCGCCGATCCTGTGCTCACCGGAGTTGGGCAAATGACGCCGGGCGAAATGATGGCTGAATCGGGCGATGTGCTGCCTGACGTGTATTCGGGTACGTTCAGTTATCAGGGTAGTAGTTTCGCTACCAGCGGGATGCGAGTAGTAGTGCAGCGAAAGCTGCTATCCGATTTGACCGCGACCCTCGATTATGCCTACGGCGGAGCACTCGACCTGTCCGTCCCCGACGTCCAGTTGCAGGACGCGCGGCAGTGGATTCGCACGGAGCGGCATCAGGCTATGGCGGCGAAGTTCAGCGGAACTGTGCCCAAGGCGAAGATGCGCTGGATCGCCTCCTACCGGTACGCTGGCGGCCGCGCTTTGACGCCGGTTGACGAGTTCAATACATCGGCGGGTCAATCCGATCCTTATTTGAACCTCTGCATACGGCAACCGATTCCCGCCACCTTCCTTGCCGGACACATGGACGTTCTCGTTGATCTGCGAAATCTTCTGGCGCAGGGATATGTGCCCGTGATGGGTCAGGACGGACACACGGTTTATCTGGTGCAAGCGGCGCGCTCGGTGCGCGGCGGCGTGGCCTTCAGCTTCTAGCCGCAGGGCTTCGGTTACTGCTTCTTCGACGATTCCCCTAGTATCTTCTAACTAGCTTAGCATCAATAACTTCGATGCGATCCATTGGGAATTCGAATGCCCCATTCCGCCAGGTTATTCCTATTTTCATAGACTCCTATGAGAAATACAGGGAATACTGTATTTCCTCTCAACACTACTGTCGTAAGTAGTTGATAGATATAGATGATTGGCGCACACCTCTTTGGCAGGATGCATGCACCCTCATCACCATAGGAAAAACCTAGACATTTGCTGATTGTGCTGAAGTATTTCTTCAGAATTCTGTAGGAGGATGCAATATGCGACGATTAGAAGTCATCGTTCTTTTGGTTTTATTAATGGCGGGTGCAAGCTATGGCCAAACTTTCCGCGGCGCCATCAGCGGAACTGTGACGGACCAGTCGGGAGCCGTGGTGGCGAACGCGAGCGTGAAGGCCACCGACGTTGGCACACAGGTGACGCTGAGCACGGTCTCCACCAGTGACGGAGTGTTTTCTTTCCAGGATCTGCCGTTAGGCGCCTACAACATCTCGGTGACCGCCACCGGTTTCAAGTCGGAGACTGTCAACAACGTTGCGGTTACGGCCGGAAATATCTATACCCTCCCGGTCAAACTTTCTGTCGGTTCGGCCGGCACGACTGCCGTGGAAGTCTCCGCCGCCGCATTGACCCTCGACACCACGACGGCAGTGCTAACCGACACCATCGCTGCGACTGCCGTGCAAGATATACCTCTTAATGGCCGCGATTTCTCGCAGTTGATCGCCGTTGACCCTGGCTACGGAGGCTATTCGGTAGGCGGTTTCGGTTCGCTAAACGGAACCCGCGCCAACCAGATGAACTGGCAGATCGACGGGACCGATAACAACGACTTCTGGCACAACATTCCAGCCGTCAACCAGGGCGGCGTTTCTGGAATTGCCGGCACGGTCATGCCGATTGACGCGATTGACGAATTCTCTGCGCAGAGCCAGTCAAATGCGGAAACGGGACGCAACGCCGGTGGAACCATCAATCTCACCATCAAAAGCGGCACGAACGATTTGCACGGTAGCGCCTACTACTACAACCGCAACGAGTTCTACGCGGCGTCTTCGCCGTTCTTTGTGCCGACGGCCGACTTTCCAAAGGCCCCGGAGCTGCGAAATCAAAACTACGGCTTCACCGTCGGGGGACCGATCAAGAAAGACAAAGCTTTTTTCTTCCTCGGCTATGAGAAGGAGAATTATATTTTTGGACTGACTGGTTTGTCCACCGAGCCGTCCAACGCCTGGATTACACAAGCGCGAGCTTTGCTAACTACGAACAGCGTACCGGAAAGCGCGCTCTCGGATTCGCTGCTGGGACTGGGAACTCTGCCTGGACTTTGGCCGAATTCGATCCAGAATCTGGCAGCGACGACCAGCAATTACTTCGCTACTGTGCCCGGCACCGGTTACAGCTACAACGGAGTTGCGAAGCTGGACTACAATTTCAACGAAAACAATCATCTTTCGATACACGGCTTTTACGGTGAAGGCAGTCAGAGCCAGCCGCCGGGAGCCAGTTTGGCTCTGGCCACGGCCAGCTCAAACCTCGGATACTACTTCGAAGTTGCTCCGATTCGGATTCAGAACTATTCCGCGGTGTTGAACTCCAGCTTGAGTTCGCGGATATCCAATCAGGTGCTGTTCGGCCTCAGTTACTTCCACCAGATATTCCATGACGCGAACAACACATTCAGTGAGACGGCGCTCGGACTGGATACCAGCACGGGCGCGCTGATCGGCGGACAGCCGATTCCGGGTGCGCCGAATATTGAGATTTCCGGATTCGATCAGGTGGGAATCACGCCGCCGGAAGGCCGCACGGACGTGACCGGCCACTTGGGCGATGTCGTATCCTACGTCACGGGCAAACACCAGTTCCGGTTCGGCGGTGAAGTCCGGCAGGGCCACGTGGATGAGTTCTACTACCGCCGCTCCTTGGGCGACTTCTCCTTTAGCGGGGACTACACCCTTCCCAACCCGGTCGCTGGGATGCCCCCTATCCCGGGAAATCCATGGGCAGGCAGTTGCGCCTCGACTGATCCAACTTGTGCGCTCGCCGACTTTCTCGCCGGCGATGTCTCCAGCTCCTCCATCGCTATCGGAGACGCGCAACGGAAGGTTATAGTTAACGGATTCGATTTCTTCGGGCAGGATGACTGGCAACTGACTCGCAAACTGACGATTGATTTGGGGCTCCGCTACGAGTACATCGGCCCGTTGCACAATGGAAACAAGGATCTCGCAGTTTTCGTCCCGAGCCAGGGACTGGAGATTCAGGGCAACGGTATTGACTCTATTTTCCCGTCCGACAAAAACAACTTCGCACCACGCCTAGGATTTGCGTATCAGCCGACGGCGAGTGCGGACCTGGTGGTGCGCGGAGGAATTGGTGTGTTCTACGACCAGATCAACATGAACCCGTTCCTCGATTTTCGTCCCGGCGGAGCCGGTGCCGACGGCTTGCAGGATAACCCGATCGGCCCGCACGCGGTCGATAACTACAGCCTCGATTCCTACACCTGGCAATCGAATACGCCCATCTTCCCCGGACTCACCACCTGCTCGACTCTCAACTGCGTGCCCACGAATACCAACATCTACAACGTCTACTCCGTGGGTCAGAATTTCCGCACCCCGTACTTCTATAACTACAACCTGCAAATAGAGAAAGGTTTTGGAAATGGAGCTGCTGTGTTGCAGGTTGGGTATGTAGGCAGCGCGGGCCATAAGCTGTCGGTGATGGACGACATCAATCTGGACGGCCACCTCGATGCACAGTATCCGAATATCGGCTCCGTGCTCCAGCTTAACAGCGTAGGCAACTCCAACTATAACTCGCTGCAAACCACCTTCCGGATACGCTCCTGGCGCGGGCTCTCATCGCAGTTTGCCTATACCTGGGCTCACGAACTGGATACCATGTCCGAGTACCGGGGCGCCATTCAGTTCGATTACACGAATCCGAAGCTGGACTACGGCAGCGGCGATTTTGACACGCGGAATAACTTTACCGCGTTCTTCACCTACGACGTGCCGGGGTCCTCGCACGGCCCCAAGCTCCTGACTAACGGTTGGCAAATCAGCAGCCTAATGTCGTTCCACGGCGGGCAACCGTTCAACTTCAATGCCGGAACGCAGCGCCCGGGACTGAACTTGGTACCTGGAATCAGTCCTTTCTCGGTCTCGCGCACATTCTCCAAGAATCTGGGCGGCGAGCCCGGCGAGGCATGGGTCAATCCTGCGGCGTTCTGCACGCCGGGGAAGTTTGAAAGCGACGGTGTTACCCCGTGTCCCGGAACAACCGACCCCGCAGGCACCGTTGGCCGCAACGCCTTCTACGGTCCAGGCTTTGCCGACCTAGACCTGTCGGTGATTAAGAACATTCCAATAACGGAACGCGCGAAATTGCAGCTCCGCGCGGAGATGTTCAACCTGTTCAACCGCAAGAACCTGGCGACGGGCGCCGGATCTGTCAACTCGGATGGCACCGTACGCGACACCATCGGCGACTTCAACGGCGCGCCGGGCCTTGGTCCGGGCGAGCCCTTCAACTTGCAGATTGCGGCGAAGATTATTTTTTAGCTGGTTCTGCCTTCTCTTACGGCCCTCCCCCGAAATTCGCGGGAGGGCTTTCTTTTTGCCAATATTTCCTTTTCCCACGTTCCACGAAAACTGCGGTACACTCCACAGCATATGTCCGAGAAAACCACGACCGCGTCCACATCCAGCGAGAGGCGCTCACGCCAGCGTGTGACGGTGCGGGTTCCTGTCAAGGTGCGTCACGAGGGCTCCGAGCATGCAGGTCTGACCCGCGATCTGAGTTCGTCGGGAGTTTTTATCTATTCCGAATCGGGGATGAAAGCCGGTTCGAAGCTGGAACTGGTCATCATGCTGCCTCCCGGCATCGGCTTGGGGCCCGGAGGATGGACGCTCTGCGAAGCCTCGGTCGTTCGGGTGGAGGAGTCGGATGGTAAGGGTATAGGCGTGGCGGCGACCCTCGACCGCATCGCGCTCCTGCCGGAGATCGGCTGACGGCCGCCAGATTCGTGTCCCCCCACAAGGGGTCGAATCGCCGTTTTCTCAAATTGATCCAGCCAATGCAAAGAATTTCTATCCAAATATAAAAAGATTGCTTCCCAATGCCCCGTCCGTGGTGCAATAATAGCCCGCTTTGAGGGCGAAGGCGGAGTGGGCCCGTCTTTTGGATGGGGACAACATGTGGATTGAAAAACTCAGCGACGGCGTTCTTGAACTGGACACGTCGATCGGACGTCGATACGTACAGCCGAATCTGGTAGAACGCGCGTATTTGATCTGGACGTTCCGGAATTTTTTCTCGCTACCGCAGCAAGTCCTGCGTCCATGGGAACGCCGATTGATTGATCGTCTATGCAGTGAAGACCGATTCGTGTCATTCTCGGCCGTGGGCGCGCAAGACCGGCCAGTCATCGGAAGAGTGGAGCGTCGCGCGTCCGCCAAGGCCGAAGTTGTGCCGATTCGCAAACCAGTTTCCGGTTCCAAGACCACCGTGGCCGAGCAAAGCCGCGAGGCCGCCTCAGCATAGCTGCCAGACTGCGCGACAGCGGCGATGCGCTGCGTTCCCCAAAAATCAAATTGGTATCAAATCACGACTAGACTTGCATGCATTAATCTCGCGTGCATTGAACTCGTCGATCTCGCATTTACTGATCTCGCAGTCAGGATCTCTTACATCTCAAGAAAAGGTGGGAGCAATTTCAATCCGGTGACTCGTCTCGACGCGGCAGCCAGTGGTCCCATTTTCTAAGTAGCGATATCGTCCGCGACCGAGGAGGCGCGCCCAAGTTTCCGTAAAAGCGGATGGTACAATTAAAAATTGTTCCCACCGGCAGGGCGCGTAGCTCAATTGGCAGAGCAACTGACTCTTAATCAGTAGGTTGTAGGTTCGATTCCTACCGCGCTCACCAAACTCTTGATTGCCAAAGCTTTATAGCCATCAATTCATTTCGCTTTTGTCGCGAGATGGTCCTGTGACGACCTGGTCTTCCACGTTGGCTCGGCGCGATCGTTTCATCCGGTACATGGAGTGATCCGCCGCGGACAGCAACGTTTCTGCGTCTTCTCCGTCGGCGGGGTAGGAAGCTTTGCCCACGCTCACCGATAATACGGGGCGGCCGCAGATTGTATTTGTCACGTCCGCCGTCATCGTTTGCAAGCGTGCGGTCATTTCCACAACCGCTTCGGGCGGCAGGCCGGGCACGGCGATTACGAATTCATCGCCCCCGATTCTGGCGGCATAGTCATACTCGCGACAAGTGTCCTTCAAAGCAGCTGCAAACATCCGGAGAAGGTTGTTTCCTTCAATGTGCCCGAAGCGGTCATTTACCTGTTTGAATCCGTCCAGATCCAGCACCAGAACGGTCAGCGGACTATTCGAACGCCTGCAGCGCGACAACTCCCCTTCCAGATGCCGGTACAGGGAACGGGTATTGGGCAGGCCGGTGAGAAAATCCGTGGTTGCAGAATCCTCGGCTTCCCTGAATTTCAATGCGTTGTCGATGGTGATACCGAGTTTGGAACTGGCGCTCAGCACAATCCGCAGATGGTCTTGCGTGAATGCGTCCTGACCCGTGCGATACAGAGCCAGCACGGCCACGACTTCAGCGTCGCTTTGCAGCGGGACCGCCAGCGCCGATCGCAGGCTGCTGAACTTGGTTGGATCGTTCAGGTATCCAGGCTCGACCGACGGGTTGCCATTCACAATCGGCTTGTTGTTGTGGGCAACCCACCCGGAAAGGCCCTCGCCCAGGGGAATTCTCAGGGAGGAGAACAATCTGAAGTTGTCGCCACTCACGTACTCCGCGGTCAACACGGTGCCATAGCATACATAGACCGCCATGGCGTCATAGCTTACTAAACGCTTGAGCCGAACCGAAAACATCGAGAGCGTGTCGTCTAGACGCAATGAGGTTCCTAGGTCGTGGCTCAATTCAAACAGAAGTTGGGCTTCTTGCCGGGCGGCTGCAATGCTCACCAGATAATCGTTGTTGCGCTCTTCATTCTTATCCTGTTGCACAGCGGGTTCCTGATCCTGCTCAAACCCAGCCGCCGGCGCCAGGCCCCTCTCGACCTTTACGTCCACGGAAAGCTTGGGCGGACGCTCCTGGTCCTTTTCATGGGCAAGCTTTTCAAGCTCCACATATCTCTCTTGCAGGATTTTGACAACCTGCGGATCAAAGCTGCTCCCCGATTCGGCCGCGACTTGTGCCATCGCTTGATCCAGCGGAAGAGCCGGTCGATATTGCCGGTGGGAGGCGAGGGCGTCCAGACAATCGACCGCCGACAGAATGCGAGCGCCGATTGGTATCTCTTCTCCTTTCAGGCCCCGGGGATACCCGGACCCGTCCCACTTCTCGTGATGGGAGTGGACGATCGGGACGACCGGATAGGGGAATCGCACCTGTTCCAGAATCTCCGCCCCGATGATGGGGTGAATCTTCATTCGTTCGAATTCCTCCGGAGTAAGTTTTCCAGGCTTCGAAATGATGTGCTCCGGTACCGCCAGCTTGCCGATGTCATGAAGCAAAGATGCCGCTCGCAGCGCTTCTATTTCTTCGTCGGTCAAGCCGAGTTCTTTCGCCACTTCCATGGCATAGACACGTACGCGTTGCAAATGTTCGTGGGTGGTATGGTCCTTGGCTTCAATGGCGAGCGCCAGCGCCTCAATTGTGCGCAGATGCAGGTGAGACATCTCCTCGGCATGAACCTTTCCGTCTTCCAGTTTGCCCACGTACAGCCGATACGATCGATAGACGACGTAGATGACCGGCAGCGTAAGCAGAGCGGTCTGCCATCCGATCTGGCGATTGAGGTAACTGACAAAACCCGCGATACCCGCCCCGATCAAGTAATAAGGGAATGACCAAAGGTAACTGTCAATCCACACCTGCAGAATGAATTTCCTGTCGCTGAGAGAAATCACCGTAGCCATTGCCCACGTATTAAATAAAAAGTAGACAATGGCAGCGGAAACGAGTGCTAAAGGCCGCTGGTCGCGAAGGACATTCCCACTGAGCCACTTGAAGGTGCAATACGCGGCAGTGGTCGCAACCGTCAATTGCGAGACATTGAAGATTACCTGAATCGGCTTTAGCCGTTTGGATGAGTGCCAATACGATTGGACGAACACGGCTACCACGCCCATGGCCAACGTTTCGGAGTAGGTCATTTCCAGCATGCCCAGGAAGAGAAAGATGAAATTGACGGACAAAGTCCCGTCGATTCCGGGCAGTGTCACTTTAAGGGTCGAGGCCAGCAGTACGACCGCAAGGTAACAAAGAAATTCCCCCGATCCGCCAAGCGCGGGGTGGGCGATCGCGGCTGTAAAGCATCCGAGCGCGGCTATAGCGTTCACGAAGACGAATGCTTTCGTGCGGTCAACTCTGAGCATGCTCATTAATTGTTGTCCAAAGTGCGACAGATGTGTGACTAGTGTCGAAGACTGGAGATTACTAAAGTGTGTGGATCGCCCTTAGATTCTTTGGGGCTTGGCGGCAAAATCTCATCGACTTCAGACAGGCTAGGGTCGCAAAACCCTCACCGTTAGCGACCAAACGATGAGGACAAGTTGGCCCAACCTGGGCGCGGTTGGCCAATCTGTCCCGTCTTCGATATGAGTCCGTTCAGGGAATCGATCCTATTTTCATTGAGTTAAGCAAATTCTCCAGTGGCGGGGAAGGTGCTTCTACTAAGCCGGTATTTGAAAGGCCGGAGTCTCAATGAAGAAACTCTTCCTCGCGTTAACATTGCTCGCCGCGGTTGCAGGATTCGCGGAAAAGCCTAAGCTTTCGTCCGAACTGATCGGGCGCCATGACCGGTCGCCGGTGGAAGTTATCATCCGGTACAAGGTCCCACCCTCGGATCAACATCTCAAAAGGATCGCCTCACGCAAGGGAACGGTTCTAACCGACTTTTCCTTTATCAAGTCTTTGCATGCCTCGGTGCCGGCGTCCCGGCTTGCCGAACTGGCGGCGGACAAGGACGTCGAATACATAACTCCTAATCGCAAAGTAGGCTCGAAACTTTACAACACCACCGGAGCCGTGAACGCCCAAGCTGCCTGGAACTTAGGTCTGGACGGAACCGGCGTTGGCGTCGCCGTAATCGACAGTGGTATCAACACCGTCCCGGACCTCAGATACAAAGGACAATCCACTGTTGTCGCCAGTTTTGACACACTCGGCGGAGGCACGGCCGATCTTTACGGTCACGGTACACACGTAGCGGGCATCCTGGCAGGAGATGGAGCCTCGTCAATCTGTCTCACATGTGATATCGAACTCCACGGCCTCGCCTCTGGCGCAAATCTAGTCAGCTTTCACGCTTTGGATCTGAACGGAAATGGAACCGACGCGTCGGTCATCCAAGCAATCTATTGGTCTATTTGGTTCAAGCCGTTTTATAACATCCGAGTTTTGAATCTCTCCCTCGGCCGCCCCGTCTATGAAAGCTATACCCAGGATCCTCTGTGCCAGGCGGTCGAAGCGGCGTGGAAAGCGGGAATCGTTGTGGTCGTTGCCGCCGGCAATGACGGACGCGATAACACAGCCGGAACCAACGGCTACGGAACCATCACCGCACCCGGGAACGACCCCTACGTCATCACCGTGGGTGCCATGAACACCATGGGGACTCCGGTTCGAAGCGACGACATCATGACCACGTACAGCTCCAAGGGGCCAACTCCCATCGACCACATTGTGAAGCCCGATCTGGTTGCTCCTGGCAATCAAGTCATCTCGTTGCAGGCCTCCAGTACTGCTACTCTTGTGGTGGATTACCCCGGCAATATACCGCTGTTGAGCTACTACAACACAAGCGCGTCTCCGACCCAATCGTCGACCAAATACTTTACGCTCAGCGGAACCAGCATGGCCACTCCCGTGGTAAGTGGCGCTGCGGCCTTATTGATCCAACAAAACCCCAGCTTAACTCCGGACCAGGTGAAGGCGCGTCTTATGCAGAGCGCCTACAAGACCTTTCCGGCAACTTCCACCATCGTCAGTGGGGGCCAAACTTTTGTGGTCCAATATGACGTGTTTACGGTCGGAGCTGGATATCTGGACATCCAAGCCGCTTTGGCAAACACCAACCTGGCGACGCTTCCGGCTCAATCGCCGTCCGTTGCTTACGATCCCGTGACGGGATCGGTTTACTTTGTGAACAATTCGTCAGCTTTGTGGGGCAGTTCGGCGTTATGGGGCAGTTCGGCCATATGGGGGTCGAATGCATTTACCAGCACGCAGTCCGCACTGTGGGGCAGTTCAGCTCTCTGGGGAAGCTCAGCCTTGTGGGGAAGCAGTACCACGCAAGGTTTTAGCGCCTTATGGGGAAGTTCGGCACTGTGGGGCAGCTCAGCTCTCTGGGGAAGTAGTACGCAGACCACCGATGCAATGGACATCGCTATCAATGGGGATAACTGATCCAAAGACAAAAATTAAAGATAAAGATTGAAAGGTAAAGATCGGTTGTTCGGACAAAGTTGAGACAGGGAGGCTACGAAAATGGCCAATTCGCGGTGTGAGGCTCCCGAGCGAAGTCTGTTGTTGGAACACCTGCAAGGCCTGTCCGTCACCATGCTAAAGGCTGCTACCAGCGCAATGGCATTCCGAGACCCGGACACAACGCTTTCGTTAGTCGAATGCGCAGGCGGCTGTCTGGCATTCAGCGGCACCGATGTCCCGTTGACCCGTGCTATCGGTGTTGGGACGGCGGGGCGGGTTAGCGAAGACGATGTCGATGCGGTGGAGTCATTCTACAAATCGCGAAACGCGCCTGTGCGGATCGTGGTCTCGGAGCGCACGGACTTGCGCCTCCGCGATGTGCTGAGATCGAGAGGATACAACTCCGACGATTTCATGCAAAATTGGTGGATTCCGCTCCCTTGCACTGCGCCTCCCACCTTGTCACCGGACATCGAGGTAGTCTCTGCCGGCTTCAGCCAGTCGGAGGCATGGGTACGCACCGTGGCTGCGGGTTTTGCCGAAGAACACTCGCCGGTCGATGAAGCGAAGATTCCAACTCGGATGCTAGATACGTTCTATTGTCTGGGATTCGCCGACGGCGCTCAGGCTTTTTTCGCCAAACACAAAGGCGCAATCGTCGGCGGAGGGGTTCTACACGTTAACGGCGAAGCGGCTTTCATTCGAACCACGAGCTGCCGGATACAGCATCGAAATAAAGGCGTTCAGCGCGCCCTGCTGGCCTTCCGGCTGAATGCGGCAGCGAGAGCGGGATGCCGTTTCGCATTCTCGAGCACCGATAAACCAGGTCCCTCATCCCGGAACCTGCGTAGCTTTGGGTTTAACGCCCTCTCGACCAGTTTCACGATGTCTTTGCCGCACTGAGCATTTGCTTCGATTCCCGCGCCACGAACCCTCACTCTAGTCAGGCAGCACTTTGCCCCGTGTCTCCACGGCGAAGGGAATGACGAGCAACCCGATCCCAAAGGCAATCGCGGTGAACGCAACCGGCTTGCCCAATGTTCCCATGCGGCTGACTGCCGCGCCCACTGCGAAGTTCACTCCGGCGGCAAAAAAGCGTCCAAAAGAAGTAGTGAAGGCAAACGCGGTCGCGCGCACCGTCGTCCCATACTGTTCCGGCAGCCAGAGACTGAAGATCGCGAAGTTGCCGCCGAAGAATCCCAGGAAAAAAAGCACCGCAATGAAGGGAACAAGTCCCTGCGGCAGATAAAACGCCCAGCCAAAGCTGAGCAGGATGCACACCGCCATTCCGAAGAAGTAAAAAGCCAGCGTCCGTTTGCGGCCAAAGCGCTCGGCCAATGGAGGAACCGCCAGGCATCCCAGGATTGTCCCCAGCGACAGCAGCCCCATGCCGAGGGACGCGACTTTCACGGCTTCGGGCTGGGACATGCCCGTGTGCTTCGCGAGGGTGATGATCGCCGTGGGAGCATAAACGGCTGCCGCCCACAGGCCGCAGATGGCCGAAGCCAGTAGCACGGTATTGACCAGCGTGCGCTGCGTATACGGCGGACTGAAGATCCTGCTCAGAGAAGAAAGTCCCCCGGTGGCTTTGACTTTAGCTTTTTGCTGCCAACGCTCGGGCTCTTTCACGCGTAAGAGAACAATCAAGGCCACGATGACGGGCGTCAGGCCGCACCAGAACATGGCGCGCCAACCATAGCGCGCTGCGACCGTGTAGTTGAGAGCCGATGCCAGAAAGAAGCCTGCATAATATCCCGTCTGCAGATATCCGGCGCCCATTTTGCGGCGGTCTTCAGGCCAAGCCTCGGCGACATACGTGCCCGCGAGGGCCCACTCGCCGCCAATTCCAATTCCCGCCAGCAGCCGGAACAATCCCAGTTGCCACACCGTCTGCGACAAAGCGGCAGCACCGGTGAAGATCGCATATACGAAGATGGTGGCGGCAAGCACCCGGCTCCGGCCAAACTTGTCGGCAATCGGTCCCCAAATGAGCGACAGTCCCCATCCAACCAGAAAGAGCGCGAAAAGGATTGATCCGGCGTACCCCACATTCGCAGGAGTAGCTTTGATTCCCGACTTTGGCAGCAGTTCGGTGAGCGCGGGGCTGAGGACGAGCGCATAGATCACCGAATCCATGCCGTCCAGCGTCCAGCCGCCCCACGCCCCCCAAAATCCCGTGATTTGCTGGCGGGTGAGCTTGGTGTGAGTTGCGAGTACCGGGCGGATCACTGCTTCATTGGCCATGGTGTCCTCATCCGAAACCGAAAGCGCAAAGCCGCAATGCAAAGCATTTATTGGGCGTGGGCAGGATACCACGGCCTGTCAAGAGCGCAAGGCAGGCGACTCTACAGTTGGCTGAAAATCTCGCAACGAACGGCGACTTCACAGCTTGCGGAAAAACTCCGGTTTCGTATCAGGGTATCGCTTTAGCGATACCGTAAGTGCTTCGAAATCAGACGCCCCTTTAGGGGCTGAGGCGGCAATATCCAATTTTTCCGCAACCTCTTCAGTCGTGCCGTAAGCGGCAGAATGTGTCCGCCCGCGTCTAAGACTGGTTCGGCAAGCCGCTCTATGCGACAGACTCGTCGCGTGACCCACCGCTCCGAAACAGCGCCGCTACTGCGGGCTTCAAGACCTTTCCCATCGCATTGCGCGGAAGCGTCTCCAGCACCAGAAGCCGTGAAGGCAGTTTATGCGCCGCCAGCAGCTCTCTGGCCCAGTCGCGAAGGGATGGCAGATCGAGTGCATCGCCCTCATTCACCACCACGGCCGCAGCCACGCGCTCACCCCATTCCGGATCGGGCACGCCAACCACGGCACACTCGGCAATCGCGGGATGCTCGCGCAGCGCTTCTTCAATCTCCAGCGCCGATACCTTGTGTCCGCCCGTCTTTAGGATGTCAATGTTCGTCCGGCCAAGAATGCGATAGACACCGTTCTCGACCACCGCCGTATCGCCCGTGCGAAACCAGCCAGCGCGGAAGGCATCACGACTGGCGTCGGGCTGCCCCCAGTATTCCGTGAACACGCTGGGACTGCGGACTTCGATCTCGCCCGGTGCTCCCGGAGCAACCCGCTCCCCGTTCTCTCCGACAAGCTGAACCTCGACGCGCGGCAGCGGCGTCCCAACGCTGCCCGGCACGCGCTCGCCCCGCAATGGGTTCGAGAGCGCCATGCCAATCTCAGTCATACCGTAGCGCTCGAGCAGTGTATGGCCGCTGATTTCCCGCCAGCGCTGGAGTGTAGTTACCGGCAGCGCCGCTGAACCCGACACCATCAAACGCAAACTGGCGCACGCCTCGCTTAGAACTGCGCGGCGCTCCGGCGAAGCCGCATCCCATGCGGCGATAAGCTTGGCGTAAACCGTCGGCACCGCCATGAACAGAGTCACCTGGCCGCTGGCGATGCGGTCCCACACCGCGTTCGCGTCAAAACGCGGCAGCATCTCGCAGGTCGCGCCCGACCACAGCGCACAGCTGACAACATTGATGATTCCGTGAACATGGTGCAACGGCAAACACAGGACGATCCGATCGTTCGCCGACCACTCCCAGGCCTCCACCAGGCTCATGATTTGCGCCGTAATATTGGCATGGGTTGTAACCACGCCCTTTGGGCGGCTGGTAGTTCCGCTGGTGTAGAGAATCATGGCCCGCCGCTCGCCGTTGATTTCCGGAGCCTGCAATTGTGTAGCTGGGCTGGCCGCAAGCGTGTCATAGCACAGCGCGCGGATTCCCCGGCCCGTGGCAATTGGCGACAGCAGAGAAGCCGCAAGCGTATCGAATACCAATGTCGACGCTCCCGTATCGTCGATCAAGTACTCCAACTCAGGCCTCGTAGAGTTGAGCGGCAACGGGACCGCAATGCCGCCTGCCCGCCAGATGCCCCACTGCACAGCCACCCAAGGAAATCCCGGTGTCACCAGAAACGCCACTCGCTTTTCGTGAAGGTCGTTGCGCTGAAGATCTTCGCGACCGTCCAGCAGCGCCGCCATTACACGCCACGATGCATCGAGCAAATCGTTATAGGTGTAGCTGGACGAGCCTTGCGAATCGACGATAGCCGGCCGTCCGCTATGGCGCTCGGCCCGAGAAATAAGCGGAAAAGAGACGCGGCTGATCACACGCAGACTTTACGTCGTCCGGGCGGCGTTGTCCACATATCCATTCGGATGCACTGCGCGATCCGGTCAAGGTGTGACGGCAAATTGCGGGAGCAGAGGAGTATCATGCGGATGACTAATTAGCATCAATAAGAAACGGAGTCACGTGATGCCCGAGTCGATTGACTGGCCGCCCCCGCGTGCGTCCTATCCAAAGCCGCCGCGCCGCCGCCGATTCCTTATCATTTTCGTCATACTCATTGCCATCTTCTTGGGTGGCCGGACCGCGTTGTCCTATTACGTGAACGTGCTCTGGTTCGGGTCGCTCGGCTACGCGGACGTGTTCTGGAAAACAATGGGCTTGCAATGGGGAATCTTCGCGGCTTTTGCCGCAGCCACATTGCTTATTGTGTATGGATCATTCCTGGCGTTGAAGCGGTCGCATCTCCCCGACCTGCCGAGCGGTCATACCATTGTCATCGGTGGACAGCCGTTGAAGCTGCCGGTTGAGCCTGTCCTGCGTCTGATCGCCCTCGGCATTTCGCTCGTCATCGCCGCCGCTACCGGCGCCGGCATGATGGCGGAGTGGCCCACCCTGGCGCTCTTTTGGTACGCCCCACGCACCACTGGCAGCGTCACAAACCCGATCATGGACCCAATTTTCGGCAGGCCGCTGAATTTCTTTCTCTTTACCCTGCCCGCGTGGCAGCTCATCGCCGGCTGGCTGCTGACCATCGCCGTGATTACCTGCGCCCTCGCCGTTTTCTTCATCCTCATCAGCGGCGGAACGCGCGCGCTGGCCGGGCGTCTCAGCCGCTCCGTACTACCCTGGCGCGGGTTCTCCATTACGTTTGCGTTTCTGCTGCTGGTCCTTGCGATGCGGGTGTATATCAGCCGGTTCGAGTTACTGCTCGACGATCATACGATCTTCGGCGGCGTGACCTACACGGACGCGCACGTCATGCTAGCGGGGTTGTTTGTTGTGTGCGCGGCGTTGGTTCTCGGTGCCGCGATCGCGGCCGTCAACGCGGTGCGGGTCGCGCGCGGGAGCTGGCTGGTCGCGGCAATCCTTCCGGCTATTATCTGTTACATCGGCCTTCAAGGAGTCGCCTGGTACGTCAGCAGCTTTATCGTCAAACCGAACGAACTGGTTCGCGAGAAGCCTTACATTGTCTACAACACCGATATGACGCGGCGGGCTTACGGATTGACCGGGGTCACGCAGCGCGAGTTTCCCGCGGAAACAACCGTCGATGCGGTCGACCCGGCAAACAATCAGGCGACGCTGCAGAACATCCGCCTGTGGGACTGGCGCGCCCTGCAGGACACGCTGCGTCAGATTCAGGAAATCCGCACCTACTACGATTTCCCTGACATCGACATTGATCGATATGAGATCGAAGGCACGACTCGCGAGGTGATGCTAGCCGCCCGCGAACTCAACGTCGATAAGCTCCCCGAGAGCAGCCGTAACTGGATTAACGACAAACTCATTTACACCCATGGTTACGGCATCACCATGAACCCGGTGAATGGATTCACGCCCGAAGGTCTGCCCACGCTGCTGCTGAGCAACATGCCCGTCCAGAGCACGGTGCGTAGCCTAAGTGTCACGCGCCCGGAGATTTATTTCGGCGAGCTGACCAACACCGATGTCTACGTGAAGACAAAGCAGAAGGAATTCAACTACCCGCAAGGCGAGAGCAACAACCTCACATCGTACGAGGGGAACGGCGGCATCGTCCTCGGCGGTTTCTTGCGCCGCATCATGATTGCATTCGACCGCGACGACCTCGCGAAGCTGCCCTTCAGCGATGACGTAACTCAGGAGAGCCGCCTACTGATGCGGCGCAGCCTGCGCGATCGCTTATCGGCATTGGCGCCGTTCCTTACCTACGATCCCGATCCATACATCGTGCTCGGCGACGATGGGCGGCTTTCGTGGATCATGGATGGCTACACGGCTTCGGATAGCTATCCATACTCCACCCATTACCGTCTCGGCAACGATCCTATTAACTACATGCGGAACAGCGTTAAGGTAGTTATCGACGCCTACGATGGTACGACAACCTTCTATGTATTCGATAAGGAGGATCCGATCGTCGCCGCCTACCGGAGCATTTTCCCGAGTCTGTTCAAGGATGCGGACACGATGCCGCCCGGACTGCGCAAGCATGTACGCTATCCCGAGTTGTTACTCAAGCTGCAAGCGGAAGTGTACGGCCTATATCACATGACCGATCCGGAAGCGTTTTATAACCGCGAGGATCTGTGGACGGTCGCCACCGAAGTCGGCATGGCCGAGGGAGGGGCGCAGGTCACGCAGCCGATGCAACCGAATTTTGTGCTGATGAAGCTGCCGGGCGAAACCGGAGAGGAGTTCGTAGAGATTCTCCCCTTCACGCCGGCCAACCGCAATAACCTGATCGGCTGGATTGCCGGACGCAGCGACGGCGCAAAATACGGCACGTCGGTGGTCTACAACTTTCCCAAAACCAAACTGGTGGATGGCCCGCTGCAAATCGAGGCGCGAATCGATCAGAACGCACAACTTTCCGGCCAACTAACTCTGTGGAACCAGCAAGGTTCGCACGTCCGGCGCGGAGCCCTGCTGGTGATTCCGACCGGCCGAGCGCTGTTGTATGCCGAGCCGATCTACTTGCAGGCGGAGCGCAGCCCCATGCCGGAGTTGCGTCTGGTCGTGCTTGCCCTGCAAGATAAGCTTGCGTACGGGCCCACCTTCGAGTCGGCGATGGCAGCTCTTTTTGGCGGAGGGGTTTCGTCATTGACTGCGTTGCCGACGACGGCCGCGACGACTGCTGCGATAACGAACGCCTCACCGACCAGCGCCGTGGCAGCTCCCGCAGCGGATCCCAACGCGCTGATCGCGGAAGCCGCCAAAGACTTAGCCGACTACCAGCGCCTGACAGCCGAAGGCAAGCTCGGCGAGGCGGGACAGAAGCTAGAAGAATTGAAGCGTGCCCTCGACAAACTCAACGCGCGCCGAAGATGATATTCTGCGGTGAGAGGCGGAGATGAGCCAGATTGTCGGTATTAGATCGAGTTTTCCTGAACTGGATCTTTTCAGTGTTGCTATTGTAATGGGGATTTTTGCAACAGTTGAGGGATGTTATGCCACCAGACAGTCACGTTCGCAGGGCGAAGTCTGCAAAATCACGACCATGGAGGCGGCGGACGCACCGGGTGGAAGCGACGTTTCCAGTCAAATGGGTCCACGAAGAGATAGATTGCCGCGAATGCGGCTCCGCCCGCAAAACCCACATCCTCTAGTACCCAACTTAGTAGATATTCCCGCCTATTCATGTACGTATAGCGACCGTGATTATTAAGTGGATAGACTCGGCCTTCGGAAGGTCGCGGTGAGGATGGCATGTCCGGCCACCAAAACATGGAGACATCAATCAGAAAGGACGAAAGCGTCGTCACAAAAAGAACAGTTGCTAGAATTTTCCAGAATGTCCGCATCTCTTCACGGTCATCAAATGGAATGCAGCGGCGAATCGCCCGTAAGTTTCGTTACTTCGCCACACTAAAAGTAGTCCAGGCACCCGCCTTCATGTCCCGCTGGAGATCTTTCTGCCAGGAGAACTCCGGATGCGCGCGCACATGATCGGCCGCCTTGAAATCCTTGCCGCAAGCGTGCCCCGCGGCGGCAACCAAACTCATTTCTGACGCCAGTTTCGCGTCGGCCGCCTTATTCTGGACCGCCCCGGCCATTCCGAAAGGTGGCTGCCAAGGCTCGGAACCTCGCGGCGAAAGGTCGATATGCCCGTCCAGTGTCCGTTCGTCCGCATCCACCTTATTCTCGAATGTGTCGTAGTGGTCGGCCAGAAAGCGCTCGGCCGCCGCGAGGTCGATCTTGCCTTTATTTTCCGCCATGAGCTGTTCCCAGCGCGCGTGGCGGGCGTTAGCGCTCGCGCTCATATCATGGACATCAAAGTCGGTCTCTTCGCGAATCAGCTTCTCGTTGATCGGGAAATTCGAGCCCACGAAATACCCATCCGTTTTCTTTTTCAGCGTAACGTTCTTTAACCCCAATTCGAGCTCGCCAATTTCATTTCTTCCGGCATCGGCGACCAGCCAGGTGTTGGCATAGCCGCCATTATTGGCGTCCTTCATGATGCGCGCGAAATCGTCGATGGAAGCCGAATATTGCGCCGCCTTGCGCGCCCGCACAAATTCCGGAATCGCATCCGGATCATATCCGAAGAAATGCCCAATCGTAGTCTCCGTGATCACGATCCCCGCCGAGTTCTCCACAAAATCGTCGGCACTATGGATAACTCCCGGTAACCCGTCCATAAGCATGCGTTTGCCCTTGTCCGGAACTATGTCGAAAATAATCGTCCAGCGCTCCCCGTCCAGGTAGTTAGTCCAATTGTTGTGCGCGATCACGATCGCGCCATCTTTCGTATAACTCCCCGTCGCAACAAACGCGCTGCAATGCTCGGGAGTCGCCAGCGAAGCCGACTTGATCCCGTGCAGCCGGTCGTATTCCTTGACGTAGTAACTCCATTCCTCGGCCGCATTCAAAGCGACCACATCCCACACATCGATCTTCGCTCCCGACTTCACTCCGACGCCGTGGGCATTCGCGCCATCGGCGATCCCCTGCAGTTCCTCTCGGTACTCCTGCTCGATGTGCGGCCACATCATGTTCTGTGCGGCATCGCGAAAAAACTGCCAATCTTTCTTGTTGTCGTGCGTGGTTTCGAGGATAGTGACTTTCAGGATGTCTTCAATCTCCGGCGCCAGCAGGTAGCCGTTCTGAAAGCCGATCTGGTGCGGGGTCCCCTGCAGATGGACGAATGTCCATCCATTTTTCTCGGGGCGCCGGAAAGCACCGTTCAATTCGGCGTCTGGCGCGCTAGCCCGCAATGAGGCCGCAGGTAAAAACCACAGGACAATTCCCGTCAAAACCAATGCAAAAAGGACCGCCAACCATCGACGCATGCGCGACTCCCCGAGGAACTTCAATTGGGCCGTATTCTAGCAGACTTCTTTCAGCACACTTCTTTTAGCACACTACAACGCGAACCTCCCAACTACCGCGGCCACGACTGATATCTCGAGGCTCCAGGCATTTCCATTTAGCATGAAGGACGTGACGACGCACAAACGGATTGGCCTGGCACGAGCGCTTTCGAAAATTGGTTACTGCTCGCGATCGCAAGCGGCCATCTTGATTCGAACTGGACATGTCAAGGTGAATGGGCGAGTGGTCCGTGATCCGGCGAGCTCTGCGCGAGTGCCGCAGGACCGCATCGAGATCGACGGTAAATTGCTCGCAAAGTCCGAGCCCATCTATCTCATCATGAATAAACCGCGCAGTGTGGTAACTACTGCGTCTGACGAGAAGGGGCGCGAGACGGTTTACGATCTGCTGGAGCCAGGTTTGCCTTGGGTTGGTCCCGTAGGGCGATTGGATAAGGCCAGCGAAGGGCTGTTGCTGCTGACCAATGATTCAGAGTGGGCGGCACGGATCACCGATCCAGCCCTTCATCTGGAGAAGAAATATCACGTACAGGTGGACTGTCTCGCCGACGCCCAGTTGCTGGCACGAATCGCGCCTGGGTTCATCGACAACAGCGACGGGATGGAGAGCGACTCTTTTGAGCGGAAGCCGCGCGATCCTCTGCGCGCGAAGAAAGCACGTCTTCTGCGGCACGGGCATAAAAATAGCTGGATGGAGATAACGCTCGACGAAGGCAAAAACCGGCAGATTCGGCGTCTGCTCGCGGAACTGGAGGTCCAGGTCTTGCGTCTGGTGCGAGTGTCGATTGGCCCGCTCGAACTGGGCGACCTGACGAAGGGCTCGGTGCGGCGCTTGATGCCAGAAGAAAAGATGGCCATCGATCGCGCATTGCGATCGGCGCGGCGCTGACGCAGCGAACGTGAAATCTTAATTTTCGTAGAGACGCGGCTTGCCACTCCTCCCGCCGCATTCAAAGAAGACAAGGCAAAGCCCGTCTCTACAGTGGATTTGTTTCGAGGTAATCCTGGGCCTGACGCAGAACCTTCCGTTCGTTGCTGTAGGCAAGTTTCTTTGCCGCCTCGGCGATCGGCACCCACATGGCGCTTTTGACTTCGATCCGCATCTCGGATGCGAGGTTGTCGATCTCCCCGGATAAATAGCGCATCAAGTAGAAACTCACAATTTTGAAAACGCGTTCGCCATCGCCCCACGTTCTTACATAAACATATTTGGTATCAGAAAGCTTAGTGACCGGCTCAGCCACAATGCCGGTCTCTTCGAATACTTCCCGCACCGCGGCAGCTTGCGGCTTTTCGCCGGGATCCACCAGGCCCTTGGGAAGGGTAAGCACTGCGCGAGTGCGCGACGTCTTTGGAGGTTCCGGCGTTTCCTTTTGCGGCTCAATCAGCGCAACATGCCAGACTCCAGAAATCTGCCGCACTACAACGCCACCTGCTGAAATTTCCCGGGGCATACCGCTTACCTTGTTTCAGGAATTCCCAAGCTTCCCAGCCTCTTGCTGAATTCGCTCCCAAGCCCGCTCCACATGTCGAGCCTGAGTATTAGTCTGGCCGACGCAGAGTCGAAGCGTGAACTTGCCATCCAGTTTAGTGTGCGTAAGGTAAAGATCGCCGCTGCCATTCAGCCGGTCCATCAGAAGTTGATTGGCCTCATCCCCGGCCCGCAACCGGAAGCAGATCAGATTCAGCCGGACAGGCGCGGCAAGTTCAAAGCGCGAATCGTCGCGCACCCAGCCGGCAAATTGCTGGGCCAATCGAACGTGCTCACGAATGTGATGCTGCAAGCCTTCGATCCCATAGTGACGGATCACGAACCAAAGTTTGAGCGAGCGAAAGCGCCGCCCCAGCGGAACGTGCCAGTCGCGATAATCGATGACCGCGCCCGACTCGCTTGCCTGATTGCGCAGATACTCCGGTACCACCGAGAGCGTCTGAATCAAGTGCCGGCGGTCGGCGACATAGAAGACGCTGCAATCGCAATTCGTGAACATCCATTTGTGCGGATTGAAGACGTAGCTGTCCGCCAATTCCACACCATCATTGATGAAACGAAACTCCGGACAGAGCGCGGCCGTGCCGCTCATGGCGGAGTCCACGTGCAGCCACAGATTGTGTTCGCGGCAGATGCCGCCAATTTCGCGAATGGGATCGATAGAGTTGGAAGATGTCGTGCCCACCGTTGCGCAAACAAAGCAGGGAGTCAGCCCGGCCTTTATGTCGGTCTCGATCTGGCGCGCCAGCGCTTCCGGACGCATGGCGAAATTCTTGTCCACTTCGATCTGCCGCAGATTGTCCGAGCCCATACCGGCTATCTTGATTGCTTTTTCAATAGAGGAATGCGTCTGCGTGGAGCAATAGGCGATCAGGCGTCCATCGCAGCCTTTGCGATTGCTGGCAAAATGAGTGGCTCGTTCGCGGGCGGCCAGCAGCGCGCAAAGCGAAGCGCTCGAGGCCGTGTCCTGGATTACGCCCCCTCCCGCGCGGGTGGAAAGAAATTTGTCCGGCAGTCCCAACATGGGGACGAGCCAGTCGAGCACGTGGGTTTCCACTTCCGTGCAGGCTGGACTCGTGGACCAGAGCATGCCCTGTACGCCCAGTCCGGCGGAAAGCAGGTCGCCGAGAATGGCCGGCCCAGAAGCGTTCGCGGGAAAGAATGCGTAGAAGTTCGGCGATTGCCAGTGCGTGATGCCTGGAAGGACGACGCGCTCCATGTCGCCAAGAATCTGCTCGAACGCCTCGCCGTGCTCCGGTGGGCTTGGAGGCAGCTTCGAACGAATCTCTCCCGGCTGCACGCGCGACAGGACGGGAAAGCTTTCAATGCGCGAATGGTAATCGGCGATCCAGTCCACCACGGCGTGGCCCTGGCGGCGGAATTCCTCGGGAGACATGTGGAAAGACTTAGGGTCGGACATAGATTTTGTAATTGGCAATAATTGGCAATTTGTAATTTGTGATTTGAAAACGCGACACTGCTAAATTACGAATTACCAATATCACAAATTACAAATGTCCGTAAAACACCCGTGTGGTGTATTCAAATTCGATCGCGCCATCCTTCGCATAAGCGCGAAAAATGCGCTGCAGTTCCTGCATCATTGGCGCATGCCGGGGATGCCTCTCCAGCGGCGCGTATGAGGAAGACAATAGGCGTCCGGCAGCGCCTTCATAGTCGAACCGCTGTCGCAGATCGAACGCCTGCTTCCGGTAAGGAGCTGGCGCAAAAAATTCATGGATGATAGCCGTCGTCCGTTCATGGCGCACTTCTTTGTAGTCCGTGCCATAATCCAGCAAGAGTTGCTCGTAGTCGCGCAGAAAAGGCGTGCTTTCTGTGCGGCGCTCGTTCCATATCAGTACGCACCAGCCTTCGGGTCGCAGAACGCGAGCGAATTCCGCGCGGGCGCGCGACAGTTCAAACCAGTGCGCCGCCTGGGCGGCAGTAACGAAATCCACCGAGCCTGACCGCAGCGTCGTCTCCTCCGCCGTGCCCGCGATCGATACCAGTCGCGGATACGCCTCCAATTGATGGGCACCCATTTCGCGCATTTCCATGTTGGGTTCAACCGCAAATACGGAGTTCCCATTCTCCAGAAGAATGCGGGTAAACATGCCCGTGCCGGAAGCGATGTCGGCCACGATGTGATGCGCTTGCAGGCCACATTCGCCGCGGAGAAGGTCCAGAACCTCCGGCGGATATCCTGGGCGATAGCGGACGTAATTCTCCACCCGATCGGAAAAACGCGCCGTTGGCGACCTTGTCATAGCTGTTCAGTGTACGCGATCAGCCGCGGGTTCTCTCTGCGCGATACAATCTTTCTCTTGCGCCCTACCAGGTGCATGGGTTCATTTCTAAGGAGCTTCATGAAAGTTCTCTCGGGTGCAGTGCTTTTCTTCGTACTGATTGGTTCCAACCTGCAAGCGTTTGATCGATCTGCCCAGGATCGAACCAGCAACGATCGAACCCGCAATGATCAAGCCAGCAAAGATCAAACCAGCAAAGATCCGGCCGCCAAGGAGAAAGAGAAAGCCCAGCCCGACAACTGGTCCATCAGCGGATTCCGCGACGTTGCCGGTGAACGGGAAGTGGAAAAGAAATTCATGGCCGTCCCCGATCCGGCCCTGGCGGAAGAGCATTTGCGCATTCTGACGCAAGCGCCTCACATCGCCGCTTCGCCCGAGGACAAAGCGACCGCCGAGTACGTGGCGAAGAAGTTTCGCGAGGCCGGACTCGACACCGAAATTGTCGAATACAAAGTGTGGCTCAACTATCCCGCCGAGATTCGCGTCGATATGACGGAACCTGCAGGCGTGGAGATGCACGGCCCCCACCGCGAACACGTCGACGGCGACCCCTACCAGGACGATCCTCGCGTCGTCACCCCCTTTAACGGCATGTCGCCTTCGGGAGACGCCGAAGCCGAGGTTGTCTATGCGAACTACGGTTCGCCCGATGACTTCGACAAGCTCAAGCAGATGAACGTCGATGTGCGCGGCAAAATCGTCATTGTCCGCTACGGTTCGAATTTCCGCGGCGTAAAAGTTTTCGTGGCGCAGGAACGCGGCGCGGCGGGAGTCATCATTTATTCGGATCCAAAAGACGACGGCTACTATCGCGGCGATGCCTACCCCAAAGGACCCTGGCGTCCGCCGAGCGGAGTGCAGCGTGGCTCCGTAGGCTACATGTTCCAGTTTCCCGGCGATCCAACGACCCCGGGAGTCGCGTCCACTCCCTCGCTTCCGGACTCGAAGCGTATTTCTCCCGCCCAGTCCGAGCAGTTGCCGAAGGTTCCCGTGACCCCGCTTTCCTACGCCGATGCTTCACCGATTCTCGAGCATCTCGGCGGGCCGCAATCGCCGCGCGACTGGCAGGGAGCTTTGCCGTTTACTTACCATGTCGGTCCCGGCCCCGCGAAGGTGAAGATGCACCTCAAGCAGGACTATCAGTTCCGCACCATCTGGGATGTCATTGGAAAAATTCGCGGAACGTCCGCGCCCGATGAGTGGGTCGTGGCGGGTAATCATCGCGATGCCTGGGTGTATGGAGCGGTCGATCCGAACAGCGGCACGGCGGCAATGCTGGAGACGGCGCACGGCTTGGGCGAGCTTCTGAAGACGGGCTGGAAACCGAAGCGGACAATCGTCATAGGAAGTTGGGACGCGGAAGAGGAGGGACTGATCGGTTCCACCGAATGGGGCGAAGATCACGCGCAGGATCTGGCAAATGCCGTAGCTTACTTCAACATGGATGTCGCCGTCTCCGGCAAGAAGTTCGGAGCATCGGGTGTGCCGTCATTGAAGGAATTTATTCGCGAGATCGCGAAAGCTGTACCTTCGCCGCAAGGCGGAACCGTCTATGAGGCATGGAAAAAGAGCAGCGAGCCGAATGCGGAGAGCGGCCATCCTCAGGAAACTGCTAGCTTCCGCGCACCGCCGAATGCGATGCAGAACGATGTGCCGGTGGGCGATCTGGGCAGTGGTTCCGACTACACCGTGTTCCTGCAGCATCTGGGAGTTCCATCCACCGACATCAGTTCGAGTGGCGATTATGGCGTGTATCACTCGGCGTTCGATGACTTCGCCTGGTTCAAGAAGTTTGGTGATCCCGACTTTTTGTACGAGCAGGAAATGGCCCGCATTTACGGACTGGAAATGTTGCGCATGTCGAGCGCCGACGTCCTTCCCTACGATTACGAAAACTACGGCAAAGAGATTCTGGTTTATCTCGAAAGCGCTAAATTCAAAAGTAAAGAGCGCTTCGCAGAAAAGAGCCCCGACTTTTCAGCAGCCGTGGAAGGCGCGCGTCACCTGCAGGAAGCAGGCGCAAAAATGTTACAGAAGCAACGCAAAATTCCGACAGCGCCCGATCGCTTGAATGCGAAACTCCGCGAAACCGAGCGGGCGCTGCTGATCCCCGAGGGATTGCCCAACCGTCCCTGGTATCACCACGCCATTTACGCACCAGGCCAGTACACCGGCTACGCCGCCGTAGTGATTCCGGGGGTGAATGAGGCGATTGATCGCGGCGATCTCCACCGCACCGAACAACAAATAGCAGCGTTGGCAGCGGCCTTGAATCGGGCCGTTCAAGTGCTGGAGCAATACCGATAAGAGCGTAAAATCCTAAAAAACTCTTGCTTCGTATCAGGGCATCGCTTTAGCGATGCCGCAAATTCGATAAAGTGAGCCGCCCCTTTAGGGGCTGGACGTCACGCGATGAACGCTCAGACGGCCATCCAACACGTTCTGCACGATCTGCCCTCGGCTGCAGCCACGACATACCTCGCGCTCTTCCCAATTGTGAATCCGCTGGGCGGCATTCCGCTGTTCTTCACACTCACCGCGAACTTCCTGCCTGAAGAGCGCCGCCGCACCGCGTTGAAGACATCCGTTTATGTAATCGCGATCCTGATCACCTTCATGCTGTTTGGCCGGTTTGTCCTGAACTTCTTCGGAATTTCGCTGCCAGTACTGAAAATCGCAGGCGGACTGATCGTGGCGAATACGGCATGGGGTATGGTAACCGGCTCCAGTCGAATGACAATGGCCGAAAGCCACGAAGCCCTGACCAAAGAGGACATTTCGCTCACGCCCATGGCCATGCCGATGCTGTCCGGCCCCGGTTCAATCGGGGTTGTCATGGGCCTCGCCGCCCACCTGGACAACTTTCTATCCTATCTGGGCATGGTGATCGGAATCGTCGCGCTCGGCCTGACCGTTTACCTGTTGCTGTACTTAGGAGGCCCATTCGTCAAGCGCCTCGGCCCCGGCGCCGTGGGAGCGATCAACCGCATCTTCGGATTCCTGATCCTGGCCATTGCAGTGCAGTTAGTATGGAACGGCATCGCGGACTTCCGAGGTTGATAAGTGTAGAGCGGACACTCCTGTCCGCTGCCTTTGACTTTGCTTTGTCTTCTCAGGCACATCAAACCCTGCCAAGTTGAACCGAGTCGCGGAGAGACGGGCTTGTTCCTCGCGAACATTCCCGGATCAATTGTTCGAGTAGGAACGGGCAGGGATTGCATTCACAACCTGCCTGAGCGGAGCCAAAGGGTGCCGACAGAAAAATTGGGTGTAGACTTACAGCTGTTTCCGAGGTCAAAGACCTCAAAAGGAAGTCCCGGATTCATTGAGCCGGGAGATGGTTGACAGTTCGGAATGCGTCCATGAAGCCCCGGCATTTACCGTGCTCGCGTCGCTTGCAATCCGGGCGAGTATGCTTGGGAAGAACAGTGGTTGAGCAATGACGAATCGCAATAAGCTGTTAGGCCACGTAGGCCTCATTGCCGCTCTGGCCCTAACCGTTCCCACCTTCTCCGAAGAAAAAGATAAAGAGAACAACCCTGAAGTCAAGTTCACTGCGCGCACCGAACTGGTCCTCATCCCGACCTTGGTTACCGACAAATCAGGTACTCACATCGGCGGGCTGAAGAAGGAGGAGTTCACCGTTCTCGAAAACGGCTCCCCACGCACGATTGCCACCTTCGAGGAAATTACCAGCGACCCTCACCTGTCCCAGCCTAAGAACCCAAATGAGTTCACGAATTCCGTAGTGGGCGGATCCACGCAGCGCATTACGGTTATTGTGCTGGACTTCATCAATACCGCTTTCCCGGACCAGGTGTTTCTCCGCAATCAACTGCTCAAGTACCTTGCCCAGTCGCTGGATCGGCGCGAACCCACGGGATTGTTCACGCTCGACCGCAGTGGCATTCACGTCATTCACGACTTTACTTCCGATCCCGGCGTGCTCATTGCAGCGCTGCGCAAGGTGCGTGGGGACGCATCGCAACTGGTTGACACTCCTGAGGACATGGAAATGATAACGGGATCTGCCAGCCCAGAAGGCAGCGCCGGTGACACCGGCACGAGCGGCGTGTCGGGAGGTGGCAGGCCCGGCTCCGCGGCGGCTTCTGCAAACCAGATACAGCAGGAAGCCAACCGAGTGCAGACGATGATCGAGGATGCCGCCCTGAATTTCCAGTCGTTTCAGCAACGCGCGGCCATTACCTATACCCTGCAGGGCATGCAGCAGGTGGCCCAGGCACTGGCTGGATTTCCGGGACGCAAGTCGCTGATCTGGGCGGGCGGGGGATTTCCCTTCAGCGTCAGTGATACCACCATGCAACTCGCCCCTCCCGGGCGCGACTCTCTCACGGATGTGCTGCCGCTCTACGAACGCACTTGGCAGTTGCTCAACGGCGCGCAAATTGCGCTTTATCCCGTGGACGTGAAGGGACTGCAAAGCAATACGCCCGGCGCCTCGATTCGTATGCCCAGCCTGCCCAACCGCAGGCCCGGCGGCTACGCGCGCAGGGCGGGTTGGCAGCAGACTGAGACGCAGTCGACTTTTGAGACATTCGCGGCGGCGACGGGCGGACGCGCCTATGACAACACCAACGATCTGGTCAAATGTTTTCACGATGCGGTTCGCGATTCAGCCCGGTATTACATGCTTGGCTACTACCTTGATCGATCAAATACAAAGCCCGGCTGGCGCAAGCTCACCGTAAAGGTGAAGCGCGACCATGTGAACGTGCGAACCCGCAGCGGCTTCTTTGTGGCCAGGGCGACCGTCGATCCCGGAACCAGCAGCGACCTTGCATCGGCTCTGCGATCCCCTCTGAATTACACCGCGCTCGCGCTCACTGGGCACTGGGACATCCGCGAAGCCACCAAGGAAGCGGGGAAAAAGCGTGTTTTCTACATTGTGGATCTGGCTCCCGATCCGGGGCTCATGAACCCCGACGATAAAAATCATATTGCACTTGATCTTGCCGCCTCGGCGACGACATCAGATGGTTTGCAGGCCGATCGTCCAGTGGACAAGAAAATTGACATCTATCCGACGCCAGAGGTTCTCGCAAAGATCCGCGAGAAAGGCATCGCTTGCCGGGGCGCACTTGATCTTGCCGCCGGTGAATACACCGTCCGCATCGTGATCCGCGACGACCTCAGTGGCCGCATCGGCTCGGTCACAGCACCATTAAAGGTTGAGTGAAGACCATAATAGTCTCCCCCACCGAAGACCGGATGCCCATCCCCTAAATTAAGTTATCAATGATGACCGTAATTTCGCTAACTTATTGTCCGCTAAAGCATTACGTATATATGTAAGTACACCATGGTAAGTACAGTGTTTCACGTGAAACGTATCTCCGTTTTGTCAAAGCGGGAGGGTCACTGCAGCGGATAGCCGGGTTCGCCGGGGAAGCGCCCATCGACCTTCAGCACCTTCACACGGGGGATGACCTCCGATGCCGGCACCAGTGCGACCCCGCCCGGAATGGACGCAACGGCATCCTGGGCCATGCCGTTCGAGAAAAGTTCAGCCGGAGCAGCGCTGGCCTGTCCGCGAAACACCCGGTTCACCCAGTATGTCCGATACTCCGGTTCGCTCATGCGACAGAGGGTTCTCAAGGCAACGTCCCGCCCACGAACACCAGTGACACGCATCAGCCGGCTCAATGACAGGGTTAGAGAATCTTAAGGAGTTAGACTTTTCTTAAGTCTGCAGCGAAGTGTCTGTTCTTACCAACTTACTGTAACGCTTCCCACGCCGCTGTTGGGGACACTGTAGGGATGAGAGGTGCCTTCCGAAACGATGCTACCGTTAGGCAATACCTGGAAGAATGTTACCTGAACCTGCTGACCCGCTGGCACCGATGCATTGCTGAACCATGATGTGCTTGTACCCGGAACGGCCAACAGTGGTCCGACTGCCGAGGTCGCACTCTGAACATTGTTTCCTAATTCCAGGATATTTCCTGTCAGGTACACGGACGCTCCTGCAGAGAGCGCTACATTTTCGATCGTGAAAGTCACAGGAATTTCTTTTCCCGTGAGAACAACAAATGGAAGAGGGTTGGATGTTACTCCGCTATTCGACTGGACGGTGATGTTGTAATTGCCGGGCGGCACGGTAGGTACGACGAATGTTACCGAGGAGTCAGACCAGGACTGGATTGCCGCCGCCGTTGAGCCTACCAGAACCTTGCCCGGTGACGTTCCGAAGCCATCGCCGGCGGCGGTTGCGGCGAGTCCGGCTTGGGTCAGACGCGGACCCAGCGATCCCAACTCCGGAGAGTTGGCTGGTCCGGACGATTGCCATACCGAAACGGTGTGGGCCGGCAGACTGAAAGTGGTGACCGGGTTGTTTCCGCCCGTGCCCGCGCTCACCTGGATTGAAAGGCCGCCCATCAAGCCGTTCAGATAATCGGAGTAGGTGCCGGGCGAGAGGGCAGTATACAAACCGGAGATGTTGTAGGCAGCCGTCTCGCTTTTGTTCACGGCAATGAGAACGATATCGTTGAAGAACTGCCGTTCCAGGATGTACACGTCGCTGTTGATCCAGCGCTGTTGCGACGTGCCATAGGCCAGTGCGGGATTCGCCTGCCGCAGGTTCGCCATTTGATTAATAACCTGGTACGCCGTCGTGTTGGTGGCGAACGATGACATCCAGAGCCGGTTATAGGGATCGTTTCCGCCATCGGTGTCATTGTGCAGATATTGTTCGTCACCGTACAGAACAACTGGAATTCCGCGGCAGGCCAACTGCAGCGCGAGCGCTTCATTCACGCGGTTCTGGTTGTTGTAGATGCTCAGCAGGCGCGGGATGTCGTGGCTGTCGACAAAGGTGACCAGGTCGTTGGGAGAAATAAAGTCGCTGTTTTCCTGAGTGATAGTGTTGTCGATTTCGTGAAAGTCGCCATTGTTTGCGAACACGTCGCGCATCGCATTGGACAGTGGAAAATCGAGCAGCGCGATCCCGCTCCGATTGGAAAACTCGACCGCGCCGGAGTAGGTTGGATCGCTGGTCCCGCTGATATCCCACTCTCCGTAGAGGAAGGTTGGTCCGGCGGTGAAGGCGGCATTGGCGAAGCTGTACTCCCAACCCCAGGTGACATCTTTCACTGCATCCAGACGGAAGCCATCGGCTCCGTGCTGCATGAACTGCGCCACCGCGGTTTTCAGGTAGCTATCGACTTGGGAATTTTCCTGGTTCAGGTCGGCCAAATCGTCCAGGGTGTAGTACTGCAGTTGGTAAGGATCGTTGTAGTTTGTGATGGTGGGATTATGGTGGAAATAGTTGTTGGGGGGCGCTGGGTCATTTTGATAGTTGGCGAAAGGCTGGCCTTTGTTCAGCAAAGCGCCGGACTCGCCCCCGTCGTCGGGATTGCTGTGGTTGGGGGCGAAATCGACAATCAGCCGGATTCCGTTCTGGTGCGCCGCTGTCACCAGGTTGTCAAAGGCGCTCCAAGTATTGTTTGCGTCTCCGAAGTGTTCCTCAATCTGCTGCATGTCGCGCGCCCAGTACCCGTGATACGGAGCGTATGACGTACCGCTCAGATTGGCAAGAACGTCAATGTTATCCACGGGCGGCGAGATCCAAACTGCCGTGATCCCCATGCCGGCCAGATAGGCCATCTGCTGCTGAATGCCGGCCAAGTCTCCGCCCCAGTACATTTGCCAGTTGGTCTTGGTGGAATCGTACATTCCCAGGCTCTGCGGCGGGTTGTTGTTGCTGGCATCGCCGTCGAAGAAGCGATCGGTCACGATCTGATAGATCACTTGCTTCTTGAAGACTTGCGTAGGGCCGTGGATGGCCGCGCCGCTGGCGGTGAGCAGGAGCGAGTCGCTGCCGGCGAGCGTGCCGCTGGTCCCGGCAAATGTCACGCTATAGTTCCCACGCGGCACCGTGTTGCCGACCGTGAAGGTCGCGGATTGGCTGCTGCCTGCATTGATAGAGAGGGGAAACGCGGGAGAGGTGGTAACTCCGGCAGGGAGGCCTTGCAGGTTTACGCTGACCGTTCCCTGAAAGCCGTTTACCGATTGGACGTTCAGTTCGACCGCTGCGCTGGTGGAACCTTGCGAGACGAGCAGCGAACTCGCAGAGGCGGTGAGGGTAAAGCTGGAAGGAAGAGGTGGTGTGCCGCCACGGCTGCCCCCACAACCGGCGAGCAGCAAGGCGAAGCAGCAGATCGCCACCATTGATGTGGCGTCCGTCTTCTTCTTGTTTGTCATGCGGTTGATCCACATTCCAGGAACGGATGCTTTGGGGGCCAAGCCGTGCCACGCGGCAATCGATTGGGTACTACCCACCCCTATGCCAGTCTTTGGGAATCAAAGACTTAGCGGTTAGGTTTTTCTAGGTCTTTGAGGAATAAGGACTTAGAAGTAACGTATTGTAAATCAACGACTTAGTTTTTGGCTTCCGCCGTGAATCGGGCCAGGTCTTTGAGAAACAAAGACTTAGTTGGGAATCGACTGCGAGCCACGAGATTACCCGCTCCCTAGTGATCGCGGAAACGCGCGACGACCTCACCCCAGTTCAAATTTTGAAAGAACAGAGTCTCTTGAAGCAACACTTTGTTTGCTATGAATCCAGTTTAGCAGGCGGTGTCAAGAGTTATGTCTTGCCTGATTCGGCGTGCCGCCTTCGTCCGGTCTTCAACCTTCAGCTAATCCGGCCAAACGCACGATCATTACTAACTAATAGGGCGAGAAGTGGGGCACCCCCGTACCATCGACTAAAATCAAGCTGCCCTGTAAACCTGACGACCACCGTCCGTGGGCACATTGAGGATGAGCCTTTCGTCCCCGGTCCAAGAGCGGCACAGAGACTCAATTCGATCACGCAGAGCGGTGACATCGAACCCTAGAGATGTGAGTTCGGCGTCTCCTGCCGTCCCTCGTGTGAACGCTCCGGTTATTACTTCGAAGCGTGCCTTCACATCATCGTCGGCCAAGTTCACACGCCAGTTGTGCATCGCTCGGACTCTGCGCTGGAGTTCCGAAAGTCCGTATCCATGTGAGTCGGTTCTGTCGAGATGCCGCCAAAGATCCATCAAATTCCCTGCATGATCCAGGAAGGCCAAGTACCGATCCACGAGTAGGTTCGCACCCCGCAGGTCGCGCGATTGGAGTATGACATCAGGGTCTGGCTCGGATACGACGAGATGTCTCCAATCGTCCGGGGGCTCAAATGCGATGCTGGTTGTGAAGACTCCATCGCGAAACCTCGTGGAGGACCATTAGAAGCAGCGTTTGATCGAACAGCTTCGAACTCAATCTGTTGGGGTATACCGGAAGCTCAAATGAAAAGCCTGGCATGGGGGCGAGAAAGCAGAAGGTCTGCTGCATGCTGTCAAATGACCGCCATAGGCCAGCCGCCTCGACGTACCCTATGGAGTACAAAATCCTTTGCCCGAAGCGATCGAATAGTCCGTCAGCTTCTTTCGCCGGGAACACCCCCAGCTCGACCGCCAGCTGCAGCCATAGGAGCGACTCGACATCGGCCATTGCCTCAAACTTCCGAGGTGCCGGGGCGATGTTTGGCGTTGTTTCCGGACCGATAAACAGTTCCGCAAATGCGTCTAGCTCGCTACGCAACTGCAACGGAGTATTCATCATCCCTCACAAATGTCAGTGGTCGAAGGTACCGCAGAGTGGGCTTGCAAATACTCACGTGGTTGTGGTCAGGGTCGTATTCGGCGGGAGGGTCTGTCGCCAGCGCCTCAGCCGATACGACGGCGTCTCGTCCCCCAAACAAGTTCTTAGCTCTGAAGGCTCGCAGTTCGGGATATTTCGTCGCGAGCGAAACGGTACGGGTTCTGAGATCTTCTAACAACGGGGAGGTTGCAGACAATTGCTTGTACGCAGCAGATGTGTGCAAAAGGGGTTCGACTAGGTCGCTAAGGATCGGCGTTCTTAGTAGCAGGCCTTTGTAGCCCGACATGAGTGAGCCCCAACACGCGGGAGCGAAGAACCGGAGATTAGCTTGTAGAATCTTATCCTTAAGTTTTGGCCTCACTAATGCCGCTTACCCTTTCGTCCAGTTCGCTCCCTCCAATGCCAAGTTCTTGTGCGCGTCGAAGGATTGCCATGCGGATCAGTACGGCACCTTCCGAATGTCCGACTAAGACCAACTCCGAATACCTATGACCGGCGAGGCCTGGGTCAGTGCCTAGCGCTCCCCAATTCGGGGCCGGATATACGCTACAGATGAATTCCAGAAGCAAGGCCGCGTTGGGCCCAGTTGCGTCCTGCTGTTGTAGGCATAGAAGAAGGCATCGTAGTCCGCCCACCAAGGCATTGTCGTCGTGACACTGTCGACCAAGGTCTGGAACTCTATCCATGTCTTTTCTGGGCAGCCGAAGAATCCGTGGACGAAAATGACAACCGCCCTTGCGGGAGCTGAGGTACTGAGCAGAGCGTAAGAGCGACCTTTAAGATTGAGCCGTTCGTGCATTACCGCCTCCCGCCGATCAACATCAATAAAAGGGCCAGGATATACTCGGGCAGCTACCAAAATAAATTCTACATCGCAAAAGCGCTGAGTGTCTAATATGTCCGCTTTGATGGACGGCGATGAGAGGCTATCGAACATCCCCGTGTTACTTGATCGTCACCAGCTTCTCCACTAGTTCCGAGTAGTCTTTCTTCTCCAGCCCATGCACCTGTTTGTTGTATTCGTCCACCTTGCTGGAGTAATTCATGGAGCAAAACTTTGGGCCGCACATGGAGCAGAAGGCGGCGGTTTTGTATCCTTCTTCGGGGAGGGTTTCGTCGTGCATGGAGCGGGCGGTTTCAGGATCGAGGGAAAGCGCGAACTGTTTTTCCCAGTCGAATTTGTAGCGGGCGTAGCTCAGGGCGTCGTCGCGGTCGCGGGCTCCGGGACGCTGGCGGGCTACATCGGCGGCGTGGGCTGCGATCTTGTAGGCGATGATTCCGTCTTTTACATCTTTTTCGTTGGGCAGGCCTAAGTGCTCTTTGGGAGTTACATAGCAGAGCATCGATGCGCCATACCATCCGATCATGGCCGCTCCTATGGCGGAGGTGATGTGATCGTAGCCTGGAGCTATGTCGGTTACCAGCGGGCCTAACGTGTAGAACGGGGCTTCGTCGCACCAGGCATTTTCTTTTTCCACCTGCTCTTTGATTTTGTGCATCGGAATGTGGCCGGGGCCTTCGATCATTACCTGCACGTCTTGCTTCCAGGCGATGCGGGTTAGTTCGCCCAGAGTTTTTAGTTCGGCGAATTGGGCTTCATCGCTGGCGTCGGCCAGGCAACCGGGACGCAGGCCGTCTCCCAGGGAAAAGCTTACGTCGTACTTCGCGAAAATCTTGCAGATATCCTCGAAGCATTCGTAGAGGAAATTTTGTTTGTGATGGTGCGTCATCCATTGGGCCAGGATCGCGCCGCCTCGGCTTACGATGCCGGTGATGCGCTTGGACACCATGGGAACATATTGAATGAGCACGCCGGCGTGGATGGTCATGTAATCGACGCCCTGCTGCGCCTGCTCTTCGATCACTTCGAGCATCACGCTTTTGTTGAGATCTTCTACTCGCTTCACTCTGGAGATGGCTTCGTAGATGGGAACCGTGCCGATGGGGACAGGCGAATGGCGGATGATGGCTTCACGAATGGTGGGAATGTCGCCTCCGGTCGAGAGGTCCATTACGGTGTCGGCGCCGTAGTGAACGGCGGTGTGCAGCTTCTTTAGCTCCTCTTCAATATTCGAGGTGACGGCCGAGTTTCCTATGTTGGCATTGATTTTGCAGAGGGACTCGACGCCGATGGCCATCGGCTCCAGTTCGGGATGGTTGATGTTCGCGGGAATGATCATGCGGCCGCGGGCGACTTCGTCGCGGACCAGTTCGGGAGCGAGCTTTTCGCGGTGCGCGATGTATTGCATTTCTTCGGTGGCCACGCCGCGGCGGGCGTAGTGCATCTGGGAGAAGTTGCCGTCGTTATTCTTGGCGTTTTCGGCTTTGCGTTTCGCCAGCCACTCTGCCCGGGGTTTGAGCATCGAATTCAAAGCATTGCCATTGCCGCCGTTTGGGGAACCGCCATTGCTTGCGGACATCTTTGTCTGTACCATCCTTTGCGGAATCTAGTGGACAGATTATACGCCGCATTGGGGTTACCGTTTGTTTCTCCGGGAAGCGGATGGCGAGTTGGGGGCAGGGAAAGTTGAATCCCTGGGCTGGAGACCGGAATCAAAATGTAATGTCGTTATAACGACAATTGAAGAAGCGGTGAAGAGGGCGAATCCCGCCGGGAGGAAGCGATGTTGAAGAAGCTAATGAATACAAGCAACGACGTGAGTCTTACGATTTTGCGGCTGGTGATGGGAGTGGTGTACTTCGCGCACGGCGCGCAAAAAATGCTGGGCTGGTTTGGCGGCTTCGGCTTCCACGCCACCATGGGATTCTTTACTCATATGGGAATGCCGGCGGCCGTTGCATTTTTGGTTATCTGCACCGAGTTCTTTGGCGGACTGGGGCTGATTGTCGGATTGCTGACGCGCATCGCCGCTCTCGGCATTGGCGTTGAGATGATTGTGGCGATCTTTATGGTCCACCTGCAGAATGGATTCTTCATGAACTGGATGGGCAACCAGAAGGGTGAGGGATTCGAATATCACCTGCTGGCGATTGCCATCGCTGCGGCGCTGTTGCTGCGCGGCGCGGGGGCGTTTTCTCTGGACCGGGTGCTGTCGAAATAGATTGAGGTTCGTTGCCTGGCGCAAGTGAGCTGCATACTCACGAAGGAGACGCGGCAAGCCGCGTCTCTACGGATCGCGACACTGGGCGATCACTCTAATTCCTCAGTGTTTTGCCCGTCTTCAAGGTGAACTGAATTCTTTCCTGCGTTTTCTTTTCGCCGCACAGGGACTTGAAGGCCTCGCGCTCCAGGTCGAGAAAATATTGTTCACTGACGGGTGTGCTGGGAGTGACGTTTCCGCCGCAGAGAACTTCGGCGATTTTCGTGCCAAGCTTGAGTTCGTGATCGCTGATATAGTCGCCTTGACGCATGAGATAAACGCCCATCTTTAATGCGGCGAGGATATTCTCGCCGGGAGCGGGAATGTCGGTGCGCATCACCGGCGGCTCGTAGCCCGCGCGTACCAGTTCCAGCGCGCGGGCTTTTGCATCGGAGAGAACGCGTTCTCGATTCATGGTGATGCGGTCGGAGCTTGAGAGGAACCCCAGGCCGCGGGCTTCCTCCGCCGAGGTGGCCACTTTCGCGGTGGCGACGGTTTCGAAGGCTTTCTTCATTGCCTCCATCAACTCGACCGAGTCGCCGCGGCCATCGGGACGAATCGAAGCTGCGCTATCCACCGCGCGCAGCAGCATTTCCTTGCAGCCGCCGCCGCCGGGGAGCAGGCCGACTCCTACCTCGACTAAGCCCATATAGAGCTCGGCGTGCGGTTGACGAGCGGCGGCGTGGAGAGAGACTTCGCAGCCGCCGCCTAGCGTTAGTCCGAAGGGCGCGGCCACTACCGGCTTGGGGGAAAATTTGATGGCTTGCGTCATGCCTTGGAACTGGCGGATGGCGAGGTCAACGTCGTCCCACTCTTCCTCCTGGATCGACAGGAGCAGCAGCATCAGGTTCGCGCCGACGGAGAAATTCTGCGCATCGTTGGCGATGACGAAGGCGTCGAAGGACTCGCCGGCGCCCCCGGGTTTTAGCGTCTGCAGGATCAGAGAAATAATGTCGGCGCCGAGGGCGTTCATTTTGGAGTGGAACTGGATGCAGCCCACGCCATCGCCCAGATCGACTAGCGAGGCGCCGGAATTTTTCTTGATCACGCTGTTGGGCTTCGTTTTTATTGCGACTTCAACCGACCAGACTCCGGCTGGCACAGCCACCAGTTGCCAGTTGCCAGTTGCCAGATCCCAATGCTTGCGGCCTGAGGGCGTCTTCGGTTCATCTTCGTACCAGGACTTCTTCCCCGAGCCGAGCAGCGTTTCTACATTGGCCGCTACCGGATGGCCTTCTTTTTTCATGCGGGCGACGGTTGCTTCCACGCCAGCGGCGTCCCAGAGTTCGAAGGGGCCGAGTTCCCAGTTGAAGCCGAGGCGCATGGCGCGGTCGATTTCTACGACGGAGTCGGAGATTTCGGGGATGCGATTGGCGGAGTAAGTCCAGAGATCGGAGAGCGCGGCCCAGAGGAAGGTGCTGGCTTTGTCGGGCTTCTGCGCGGCGCCGCCATCGAGGCCGAGTAGCATTCTTATTCGGGCTGCGGCGTCGTCTACGCTCTTTGCCATGTCCAGGGCCGCGAATTTAGGCTTCTGGCGCGGGTGATATTCGAGTGTCTTCCAGTCGATGGCCAGGCGCTCTTCTTCTTTGCCTCGTTCTTTTTCTTTGCCAGGGTTCGCGGGCGAGGGCGCCCGCGCCACACTTTTTTTGTAGAAGCCGCCTTTGGTTTTATCGCCGAGCCATTTCCGGTCCAGCATCTGGCGAAAGAAATCGGGAAGCTGCAGTTCGCTGCGCTCGTCTTTGACGTTCTCGGTCATGTTTTTTACCACGTGTCCGAGGATGTCGAGGCCTACCAGATCGATGGTGCGGAAGGTTGCGGAGCGCGGCCAGCCTACGGTTTGTCCGGTCAGCGCGTCGACTTCTTCGATGGTCAGGTCCATTTCTTGCGTCAGGCGCATTACGTTCAGGACCGAGAATGTGCCGATGCGATTGGCGATGAAGTTGGGCGTGTCTTTGGCTCGCACGACTCCTTTGCCCAGTTGCTGGTCGGCGAAGTGAGTGACGGCTTCGATCAGTTTGGGGTCGGAGTCGGCGGTGGGGATTATTTCGAGCAGGCGCATGTAGCGCGGGGGATTGAAGAAGTGGGTGCCAAACCACGCCCGGCGGAAATCTTCGGAGAATCCTTCGGCAATTTTCGCTACCGGAAGTCCGCTGGTGTTGGTGGTGACGATGGTGCCGGGCTTGCGGATAGCTTCTACTTTTTTTAGTAGCTCACGTTTGATTTCGAGGTTTTCTACGATGGCTTCGATGATCCAGTCGACTTCGGCCAGGCGTTTCAGGTCGTCGTCGAAATTTCCTACGGTGACGAGGCGCGCGAGTGACGGTTCGAAAAACGCGGCGGGCTTCGATTTCTTTGCGCCTTCGAGTCCGGCGGCGGCGATTTTGTTGCGGGCTGGGCCGTCGGCGTCGGGGGGGACGATGTCTAGTAATAGGGAAGGGACTCCGGCATTGGCGAAGTGTGCGGCGATGCGGGCGCCCATGGTGCCTGCGCCCAGGACGGCTACTTTATTGATGCGTTTCATAAGAGCGTCTCCTGCATTAGCAATTAGACTTGTGCATCGGGCGGACGGGCTACAATGTCCACTCGCGGCAAATGAAACCGAACCTTAGGTGGAGTCGTCATGGGATACTCTGGTTTGCCCTCTAATCGATAAACGAAAGTTAGTTTCAGTTTGAAGCTTTCCGCAACGGAACAAAATGTCCATTTTTTAACACTGTCCTCGGTGGCGCGGTTCAGCAGCTTGTGGGCGCCTGATACGACTGCTGAGTGGACGCTTCCGTCGGGATTGACTTCGAGTGAGACGATGACCGTCCCTGTGATCCGGGCCTGCCTCGCCAACATTGGATAGACGGGAGAAATAAGATTCTTAGTACAGACGGTTTCAGCACCACAAGCCGTCGCGAATAACAGACCAACGCCAAACACCACGCCAAGGAACATCAACCTCGTTTGCCGTTTCTTCATTGACGCTCCCTAGGGAAGTTTATCTACGACCCAGTCGTTCTTGCCAGCCTCGATCACCGTGATCTCTGAAAATTTGCGGGAGATGTGATTGCCTTTGGGCGTTACCAGGACGATGGGGAAAGTGTAGCGGCCGGGATTTCCGTGGCCTCTGGTGATCTCGAAGGAGCGAGTTTTTGTTTTTGCGTTCGAGAAAAAGTCTTCCACCTGGTCGGCGTTCTGCGAGTGGCGGAGGCCATCGCTGAGGAGAACCATGCCGCTTTCGAGGTCTCCGGTCTGCCAGGCGTGCAGGAAATGGTTCGCGGCAGCTAGAGCGAATACGTAGCCGGAGTCGGTGGGGATTTCCTGCTTGGTGGAGTGGGGATGGGATCGGGACAGGGCTGGGGTGTGCAAGAGGATTGCCAGAAGAGCAAGAGATGCTAACCAGAATTTCAAGCTTGGGATGATCCTCATCTCGCCGGCGATGATGCCACTCCTTACTCTAATGGAAAACGATGGCGAAGATTGTAAAGCGTGAGGTCGCTGATTTGTCGATGGAACAAGGAAGTGAGTTATCCATCGCAATCGTGATATGGGCCGCAGTCCCCTGCCGGATGTCTGCACGGGGCGCTGGTCTAGCGCGTTCCAAATCGACTAAGATATCCGTCGGAGGCGAGGTTATGCGAAAAGCTGGGTTTGTTGCCGGGGCTTTCGTAGTTGTTGCATTCGCCGTATTGTTTGGTTACCCAAGGCTCTTCACCCACAGAATCGAGCTAAAAGTGTACTTCCAGAATGTGAACGGCCTGCGCGCCGGAGCGCCTGTGAGATTGGCCGGAGTGGAAGTCGGAAAAATCGAAAGCGTTCGTGCGCGTCCTGAATTACAGACTGCCCCCGCCGAGGTAAGGATGATGTTGCGGACGCCTTACCCGTTAGACGTCCCGAACGACTCGACCGTATCCCTCGATACGGCAGGCATATTAGGCGAGACGTTCGCTGAAATAAACATATTGGGCGCATCGGGGGCTCCGGTTAAGAACGGCGGGATACTGATGGAGAAACCTACCAAGACCCTCAGTACCGAAGAGTTCATTGAGAAGATCGGAGATATCGTTCAACGTAAGCCGTGTGCTTCTCAGGGCAAAGACATGGCGACGGCTGCGCCTGATATTCGACGAAAAAATCAGCAATAATCTGTTTTCAATGGATGTCATTAGATGACAATTCTCATTTGGCTACAGTCAACTTGCGGGCGTTTAACGCGAAGGGCCCGAAGGTTTCTCTAAGGTGCTCTGAGGAAACATCGCTGCTATCCTGAATCTCGTCTAGTTCTCCACGCTTGATGCCATCGATCCGTCATCTGTTGTCCGCCTGCGAGATAGCGGCGCAGATCCGCCACAGAGAAGTTTCGCCGGTGGAAGTGGCGCAGGCTCGCCTCGACCGCATCGATCGCCTGAATCCCCGGCTGAACGCATTCGTCGATTACAAGCCCGAGGCGGTGCTTGCCCAGGCGCGTGCCGCGGAGAAAGCGCTTCTGCGTACGAATCCAGACGAGCTTGGTCCGCTGCACGGTGTCCCTCTTTCTATCAAGTCTTCGATCGATGTGGCCGGGCATCGTTGTGAGGCGGGGTCGCGGTTGCGAGCTCGATATGTTGCGGCGGAGGATGCTCCGCTGGTGGGGCGGTTGCGGAGGGCTGGGGCGGTGATTCTGGGGGTTACGAATACTCCGGAACTGCTGATGGCTTGGGAGACGGACAATCTTTTATATGGACGGACCAAGAACCCCTGGGACCTTTCGCGGACGGCGGGCGGGTCTAGCGGCGGCGAGGCGGCGGCGATTGCGGCGGGGCTTTCGGCGGGCGGGGTGGGGAGCGATGGCGGGGGGTCGATTCGGGTCCCGGCACACTTTTGCGGGATTTGCGGGTTGAAGCCTACTCCGGGACGCATTCCTTCTACTGGACACTTTCCTAAGGCTGGCGGGCCGTTTGCTTTGCTTGGCGTGGTTGGGCCTATGGCGCGCACGGTGGCTGACTTGCGGATTTTGTTTGAGGTGATGGCGGGGTGCGATGAGGGCGATCCTTGCGCTGCCCCGGTTGCGGTCAGTTCTCAGTTCTCGGTTCTCAGTTCTCAGAAAGAGCGTGAACTGGGTCCTGGCAACTGGCTGCTGGGTACTGGGGTTGGTTTCTTCGAGGACGATGGGCGCACTTCGGTCACCGAGGAGACTCGCTTGGCGGTGCGACAGGCTGCGCTCCTGCTGATGAGCGCGGGCTTTCGCGTTGACGCGTTGCGGCCCGAAGGGCTTGAAGAAGCGCGGCGGCTCTGGTGGGATTTCTTCGGCGTGGCGGGTGGGATGATCCTCGATCCCATGCTTAAGGGCCACGAATCGGAACTCAGTTCAATCCTGCGTGAATTTCTGGGCTGGGCGAAATCGACGCCTCCACACACCGGCGAAACGTTGCTGGCCGCCTGGCTCGGACGCGACGCGGTGCGCGAGAAGATTCTTCTGCAGATGCGGAAGTTTCCGGTGCTGATTTGCCCGGTCGCTGCCATCCCTGCTTTTCGGCATGGAGAGCGAGAGTGGCAGGTGGAAGGGAAGACGGTGAAGTATCTCGACGCCTGGAGCTATTGCGAGTGGTTCAACCTGCTGGGGTTTCCCGCGGCCGTCCTGCCAATGGGCTATTCGGAAGAGGGCTTGCCGATCGGCGTGCAGGTGGTTGGACGTCCATGGGAAGAAGAACTGGTGCTGGCGGTTGCCGAAATTCTTGAAAAGGCGCGCGGGCCCGTGCAAGCGCCTCCGGTGCTGGGCTGATGGCGGAATACGGGGGCGTGTGCGCAGTCACACAGCCCCTAAAGGGGCTTCTGTATTCAGGCACTTTCGGCATCGCTAAAGCGATGCCCTGATACGAACCGGCGTTCGCGAACGGCTTGTTGGCGAGCTGTTCGTTCGCGAACTGCTCATTCAAACACTCCAATGTGCAAACAAATTCACTGGGCTGTAACGCAGGCGGCGTAGTGCTGCTTTTCCTTTGTCTTTTGCTGGGAGCCAAGGTATAACTAGCCAACGCTAGCGCTTCCCTGAAGCTCGCCACGCTGCTGGGGCGGTGGAGTACGGCTCGTACGGAGAAACGGGGCTCCTTCTCAGCACTTTTCCTGGATGAAAGCAGACTCTACAGTCTTGAATCGGGCCAGAAAGGTCATTGGCGAATGCTTGATGTCAGGAACTTCTGCGCCTGCCTCTATTTTCCCGTTCTCTTTTTGTCGTTGCTGTTTGCAACTTCTTTCTTAGCGGCCACGCAGGATGCACAGGATAAAGATAAAGACGACACCGGCGGAAAAGAAAAACAGTCAGAGTCAAAGTCGAAGCTGGGAGTTGTCGGCCGCGCTGCCTCCAGTCTGATTAAGGTCGAGGGTAAGGTTCGCTGCGAAAAACCTGCTCCCGAGTACTCGATCGACGTTCCGGATCGTCCCGGACACGCATTGACGATTGCGGAGCGCAAGTGCACATGGACGGAACCGCTGGTGATTCTGGGCGCGAAAACCAAGGACGGGGTGGCGGTCAGCTTTATCGAAAGAATGGAAGGCACGCTTCATATCCACGGTTTTGAAACCGACACGCTCGACAATGGCGAGAAGCTGACGTGGCAAAGCATGGGGCAAGTGCTGGCCGAAAAGGGTGCGGTGGACAGCAACGGGCGCTGGAGTCTGATGCGCGGCACGGGAAAATTCAAAGGCATCAAGGGCGGCGGAACCTACGAAGGAAGGCTTGAATCCGATGACGTTTTGACTTTGAGTTTCGACGGTGTTTACGACGCAGCCGAACTGGCAGGGGAAAAGAAATGAGCGAAAAACGCGTAACGGCGAGCCGGGTCGTAACAGCGGCGTTGTTTTCGATGGCCTGTCTCGCGCTCCCGCTTTTCGCTCAGCAATCGAAAACGGTGACCAGGGGACCGATCGTCATCCAGGAATTCAAGCACGATGAGGGTCCGCTGCTTCGCGAAGTTGCGCCGCTGCTTCCGGAATTCAGCGCCCCCATCGAGCGCGAAATCGAGAATCATGTCGCGCCCCGGCAGCAATGGAGCAAAAGATTTCAGGGCAATCGGGCGCCGAATGACGAGGTGTTGCAGAGGGCAGAGAATTCTCCCAGCTTGCAGACGCCGAATTTCAATTTGGAATTCGACGGTCTCGGGTATGGCGACAGTTTTTTCTGCAACTGCATGCCGCCGGACAACGATGGCGCGCCGGGGACTACGCAATACGTCCAGTACATCAACACGACATACGCGGTTTACGACAAGAGCGGGAATATGGTGCTGGGTCCGCTCAACGGGAATTCTTTCTGGTCAGGATTTGGCGGAGCGTGCGAGAGCGACGACAGCGGCGATCCCATCGTGCGATTTGATGCGGCCGCTCAACGCTGGGTGGTTGCCCAGTTTGCGCTTAACACTTCGGCCCCGGATTACGAGTGCATTGCCGTATCCAAGACGGCGGACGCAACCGGCGCCTATTATCGGTATGCGTTCCCCTTAACCAATCTTCCGGATTACCCGAAGCTAGGCGTATGGCCCGATGCTTACTACCTGACCTTTAACAATTTCACGATTGTGCAGGGCGAGTTCGTTGGCGCCGACGCTTGCGCCGCCGATCGCGCGAATATGCTCGCTGGCAATGCTGCTACCATGCAATGCTTCCAGCAGAACTTGAGCCAGTACTCATTATTACCTTCGGATTTGGACGGCGCGATTCCTCCAGCCGTGGGTACTCCCAATTTCTTCGTTGAGTTGGATCCGTTGGGCAGCGCCGATCTGGACATGTTCAAGTTCCACGTGGATTTCACTACGCCAGCCAATTCCACGTTTACGGGGCCGACGGAGATTCCCGTGGCCGCTTTCGCGCCGTTGTGCCCGGCAACGGGATATTGCGTGACCCAGCCTACGACGGGCAGCGATGTGCTGGAGGGTCTGGGAGACCGGCTGATGTACCGTCTGGTGTACCGCAATTTCGGGGACCACACTACGCTGCTGGTCAGCCATGCAGTGCAATCCGGCAGCGGTGGTGGGGCGCGCTGGTACGAAATCCGCAATCCGGAGACGACGCATACCGTATTCCAGTCGGGAACTTTTGCGCCGGACTCGCAGTTTCGATGGATGCCTGCGATTGCGATGGATCAGAATCAAGACATTGCCGTCGGCTTCAGCCGATCGGGGCCAGCCGCCGGCCAGTATCCTTCGCTTGTGTACGCCGGCCGCGTGCCTGGCGACCCGGCCGGCACCCTGGAATCCGAAGTGGTGTTGAAGGCGGGGGCAGCATCACAAACCAGTCCTTTTGCGCGCTGGGGCGATTACAGTTCCCTCGCGGTCGATCCCACTGATGATTGCACGTTCTGGTTCACCGAAGAATATTTGAAGGCGGCAGGACAGAACAGCGGCTTCAACTGGAGCACGGCGATCGGCACGTTCAGCTTTCCCGGGTGCTCAACGGCGGCGGTCCCAAGTTTCAGCCTTAGCGTGGCGCCGAATGCGGCGGTCAGCCAGGGCGGTAGCAGCGCCCCGAGTACGATAACGGTCGTTCCGGCGAACGGGTTTGTGGGCGGCGTTACGTTAAGTGCATCCGGTTTGCCGAGTGGTGTGACGGCAGCGTTCGGAACCAATCCCACAACCTCGACCAGCACATTGACATTCAAGGCAAGCGCTACGGCTGCCACGGGAACTGTCACGGTGACGATCACGGGGAAGTCGGGGAGCTTGACGTCGACGAGCACGGTGAGTCTCACGGTTGCTGCCGGCAGTCCAGTGGTTAGTCTTGCGCCGACTTCTTTGACGTGGAACACGATAACCGTGGGCGTGACTGGTTCGGCGAAAGTGGTCACGGTTACGAACACCGGAAGCTTGACCTTGAACATCGCCAACATCACCATCAGCGGTGATTTTTCCCGAACCACTGTCAATAAGAGCTGCGCTAGCTCGTTGCTAGCGGGAGCGAATTGCAAGATCGCTGTCAACTTCGCTCCGACGCAAACGGGCGTCCGAACCGGGACGCTTTCGATTTACGACAATGCTTCGAACAGTCCACAGACGGTAGCACTGTCCGGTACTGGCGGCGCCCAAGCCACGTTAACCCCGGTTAGCGCGACCTATCCAGCCCGCGCGAAGGGGACGAGCAGTCCGGCAAAGGTGTTTACCTTTACCAACCACCTGAATGCACCGTTGAGTGTTTCGATCTCGGCGAACGGCGATTTCAGTGTCTCGGCGACGACCTGCGGGACGAGCGTGCCGGCGGCCGCGCACTGCAGCATCAGCGTGGTGTTCACTCCAACGCAAACGGGGACAAGGACGGGGATTCTAAGCGTGAGCGACAGTGCTAATAATAGTCCGCAGACCTCGAGTCTGACGGGAACGGGCAAATGAGATCTGGCGGTAGCGGCCGTCCCGGGTTCATTGATTCATCTTCTATCTATTTCTCACAATTTATTCCTCCGCTGGGGGGCGTTCGCGGGGCTTCGCCCCGCGGGACAGCCGAGGGCAGCTGTCCCTACGCTTAGTCCCACCTTGCGGCTTAATTCGTGTAAGATTCTGGAGGCGAGTACAGTGCGCCGCCTCCGTGCGGGTGATGCCGCCGGGCTGATTCAAGGTAGTACGGCGTTCTCATATTACCCAAGTACGATACTCCCAAATTACCAGGTAGAACCGCAGCCTTTGGGTTGGCGGCACATTCCTGTCAGGAGAAGTTGAATGGCGAAGATTGCAAAGACAGCCGACCGGAAAAAGGTCATGGATACGACGAAATCGACCGCATGTCCCAAGTGTGGTAAGGAAACCCGCATCGTGAAGCGCATGAAGGATCGGGAGCGCGGCGTGCCGGGCGGAATCTATATTTCGTGCTCGGGGTGTGAGTTTTTTGAGAAGCTGTAGAGGACGGTTGCCAGTCATCAGTCGTCAGTTCTCAGTAAATCCAAATAACGCAGCAGTTGCCTCGCTTCTCCTGAGAATCGCGGAAAGCTCTTACCCGATTTGTGCCAGGATCGCGCGCGCTTCGGCTGCTGGGTCGGGAGCTGCTGTGATTGGGCGGCCCACGACTATGTGGGAGGCTCCGGCGGAAATGGCTTCTGCGGGCGTGACGACGCGCATCTGATCGTCGTGTCCGCTGCCTGCGGGACGCACGCCGGGGGTCACAATGGCAAAATCACGGCCAAGCTCTTCGCGGAGAGCAGCGGCTTCTTGCGCCGAAGCGACCACGCCCTTGCATCCGTTTGCCAGGGCCAGGGCGGCCAATCTCAGGACTTGATCCTGCACACCTCCGCGAACGCCAATCTTGCCGAGTTCGGCATCGTCCAGACTGGTCAATACCGTGACTGCCAGAACCAGAAGGTCGGGCTCGGTCGCTCGCGCAGCATCGACCGCGGCTTGCAGCATCTTGCCGCCTCCGGACGCGTGCACCGTGAGCATGCTTACCCCAAGCTGAGCCGCCTCGCGGACGGCTGCTGCCACGGTGTTGGGTATGTCGTGATACTTCAAGTCGAGAAAGACGCGGTGTCCGGCATCCACCAGCTCGCGGACGATGGAAGGGCCAGCTGCGGTATAGAGCTGCATGCCCACCTTGTAGCTGTGGACGGACTCACCGACGGCCGCCACAATTCTCCGGGCGGCCGCGGCCGTCGATACATCCAACGCAACGATGAGACGCTGGCGTGGGTCGTCCATTTTGTGACCCTCGTTTTTTTTACACTCGTTGTCGAGTGTATCGGGTTTAGTTGAGCTTGGCTACGGGCTGGAGTAAGGCCACCTGAGCAGGCTGGTAGAGTTCCAGCCGGACCTTCTGCAAACCTCGCTGGTTGAAGCCCAGTGCCCGCGCGGCGTTATAGGAAACGTCGATGATCCGGCCATCCACCACCGGACCCCGGTCATTGATACGAACCACCACGGCCTTGCCATTCCTCAGGTTGGTGACCTTGACGAATGTGCCCAGCGGCAGGCTGGGGTGAGCGGCGGTGAAATCGCGCATGTCGAAAGGCTCTCCGCTGGCTGTCGGTTTTCCCTGGAACTGTGTTCCGTACCAGGAGGCGGTCCCTACCTGGTAGGGCTTGGCCTTGTTAGCGGCGGATTTTGGGCTGCTAGTCTTTCGTGTTTGGTGTTTGCCGGCCTCATTATTCGCTACCGGCTGCTGTGTGACCTTGGCGGCTTCCAGGCTGCTTGGCCCGGATGCGGCTCCAGCCCCCAGACTGGCGATGGATAAGATTACCGCCAGGCTTTCGGCTAAACGTCGTCGCATTCAGTTACCTCCCAATCGAGGAAAGTCGTATTCTTAGGTCGTGTGCTCCTTTTTCAGACGATTTGAGGATGCTAAGGGATGAAGGGTTGGGTGTCAACCCGAAAAAATCCTGGGCTTTATTAACTAAGTGGTAAGTAATCAATGATTTAGCTCACTGAAAACTATGGACTATGCCTTCGTATGTCGTAGAAAGCAGGATGTCGAGGATGATAATTTACTAGTTACTACTTAAAATCCAAAAGTTGGCTGATTTGTGCAACTTGTATGGAATGTTACACTTACACGAATATTCCGATAAAGTTATTATAATCATCAACTTACGGACAACATTGGTTACTCATTGGTGATTAAAGATTGTCTGAGTTCGTGGCTCGGGCTAGACTTCGCGGTGCGCACCGGGTGTCCAGAGGGTTGTTTCGATAGCGCCTCGTTTGGAATACACATTCCCTCAGTGGCTGAAAGCCGTTCTTGATTTGCGGCAGTTTCGGCTCGGCTGAAGCCGAGCCCTTTCAAAACAAATTCCTCACAACGAAATTCGAACTCACCCACTGCCGATTGTTCCCCTGATTGGACTTTGGGTTTAGAGTGAGAGGATGGCCGCAAGCCCGCCTGTGGTATTGACCATCGCCGGTTTCGACCCTTCGTCGGGCGCTGGGATTACCGCCGATATCAAGACGATCGCGGCCCATGAATGCTACGGGGTTGCCTGCATAACAGCTTTAACTGTGCAGTCGACGCGGGGCGTTGTGCGGGTCGAGGGCGTCGATCCCAAGATCATCGCCGAGAGCCTGAAGGAACTGGTTGCCGATTTAACCGTCGAAGCCGTCCATATTGGCATGCTGGGAAGCCGGCAGACGGTCGAGGTGGTCGCGGACTTTCTGGTCCAGGCCCAGCTGCCGCATGTGGTGCTGGATCCGATCCTAAAGGCGACTTCCGGGGCGAATTTGTTGGATGCTGCAGGCACCCGGCTTTTGCTCGAGAGGCTGCTCCCACTGGCGGAACTGGTTACACCGAACCTTGATGAAGCCAGCGTTATGACCGGGATGGCAGTAACGAATCTCGACCAGATGCGCAAGGCGGCGTCCTGCCTGCACTCTCTGGGGGCGGCGAACGTTGTAGTCACCGGAGGTCATCTGGAAAAGGCGACCGATCTTCTCAGCTTTGCTACTGCGCGGGGCACCGAAGAGGAAGTCTTCAAGGCGGACCGTCAGCGTTCGAATTCAACCCACGGCACAGGATGCGCCTTTTCAACTGCGCTCGCCTGCAACTTGGCCCATGGGCGCGGCCTGCCGGAATCCGTTCTTCTTGCCAAGGCCTACGTCTCGGCCGCGATGGCGAATGCCCATCCTCTTGGCCATGGCGTGGGCCCGTTGCATCACCTTTTCCGCATGAACCGCCAGCGACGATCCAGCACTATTGTCTCGGAAGGGGAGCACACGCATTCGAGAAACTGAGATCACAGGGGAAGGAACTGGTTTCGCGGCTTGCAGCGTTGGAGTCGCTGCTTGAGACGGGGCAAGCCCCGTCTCTACGGACTGCTATTTTTTGAGCAGACAACCGGCTGCGAAGGCAGCCACTGCCGCTAGCAGCCATTCGATCCGCCAGAGTTGGATTGCCTGCCAGTCCAGTGCGGTTTTGGCGGTGAAGAAGACACTAACCGCCAACGTACCCAGCATGCAGAGCATGCCAAGCAGAAACGCGACGACCGCCGGCACCGTGAGCCCTAGCCGCTGGGCTAGCGAAGCCAGTTCCGTCCGACCGGGAATTTCGAGGGTTCGCCCGGAACTCAGGTCCGGGCGCTTGGCACCACAGGCATGACAGTAGAGTGAGCTGACAATAAACTCGGTTCCGCAACGGCGGCAGGCTGAGCTTCTTTCCGGGGCGGCGGCAGCCGCGGCTGGCATAGGCGGCCGCCAAAAGTCGTGCTGAATCTGATTAGCTGCTTCTGACATAACGAAAGCTCTTCTTTAACTTTCCGATTGGCAAGCGAATCACCAAAACAACCTATTGCAAAGACGCATACTTACGAGCGGACAAGGGGAAGGCGACCGTTCTGGACGGCAAGAATTACGCTATCCACGCCCGATTTTCCCAATTCTGCACGATTTGTGTTGCTTGCGGACGTACCCGGTGTGGTTCCTGGCGGCTGTCGCCGTGGAGTTCTCAGTTCCCGGTTCTCAGTTCTCAGTCAAAAACGAATTACCTTTGCACTGAGAACTGGGAACTGAGAACTGAGAACTGCTAAACTGGAAGCAGCGTGCTTCGCTCCCTGTGTTGGCATCGCTCTGCCTTGACTGCCATCGTGTTACTGGTGGTTACTACCCGCTGTTTGGCAGGCGATCTGGGGTCTTCAACTCCGTTCCGTCCTTCCGATCCGTTGAACCAGGCCGCTTTCGAGCACTACTACAACCTCGACTATGACGCGGCCATTCAGGATTTCGAGCGCATACTGGCGCGACATCCGAACGATCCGTTTGCCGTCAATCATTTGCTCTCTGCGATCCAGGTGCGGGAACTGTATCGCATGGGCGCGATGAACACGGGCGAGTACTCGAACGACAGTTTTGTTGGACAAGCGCACCGGGCCGCTGATCCCGCGCAGAAAAAACGCATCACAGGGTTGGTAGAGCAAGCCGAGAAGCTGGAAAACGCTGAACTGGCGCGCAATCCGGCGAATGTGGACATGCTTTATGCTCGCGGCGTCACCCGCGGACAGTTCGCTCTGTACACGGCACTCATCGAGCGCGCCTGGTTTTCCGCTTTGCGCAATGCCGTGGGAGCGCGGCGGGATCACGAACGGGTCCTCGAGTTGGATCCGCACTATACCGATGCCAAGCTGGTGGTGGGAGCCCATAACTACGTGATGGGAAGCCTGTCGTTCGCGATAAAGGCGGCGGTCGCGATGGTTGGGCTGAGCGGAGACAAGGACAAAGGCCTTCAGTATCTCAATGACGCTTATCGAGGCAAAGGTGAAACCAGCGTGGATGCCGGAGTGGTTCTGATGGTCTTTCTGCGCCGCGAACACCGGTACGGCGACGCTCTACAGATTGCACGCACGATCGGGCTGCGGTTTCCGAACAACTATCTTTTTCCTCTGGAAGAGGCGAACCTGTTGCGCGCGTCCGGCAAGAACGACGACGCAGAGCAGCAATATCGCCGGGTCTGGCAGAACGGGCGTGAGGGAAAGTATGGCGCTCTGCATTACGAGATCGCGGCGCTGGGATTGGGTGACCTGCTGCGCAGCGAGAAGAAATATCCGGCTGCGGCTACGGCTTATGGATTAGTCGGTGAAGTGGCGGGCGCCGATCCGGAACTGCTACAGAAAGCGAATCTCGGAGCCGGCGAGATGTATGACCTGTTACAGAAGCGGGAGTTGGCGATGAAGAAATACGAGGCAGTGGTCGCGGTAAATTCGGGCAATGCGGAAGCGGACAAGGCACGGAAGAGGATGAAAGAGGCGTATCGGGAGTAAAGGCATTCAATGAGTCAGTCACGCTGGAACATTTGCCTTGCAATCGTCGTATCATTAAACCGGGGGTCGGAATATGTATTGCAACGCTTGTGGTAAGAACATTGCCGAGGACGGGCGTTTTTGTTGCTATTGCGGTAACGTTGTGGGGATTCAGCCTATCCCGAAGAAGCTGATGCGCTCACGCTCGGACCGAAAGATCGGCGGCGTTTGTGCCGGGCTCGCCCACTATCTCGAACTTGATGTCTCGCTGGTGCGCATCCTGTGGTTCTTCATCACGCTTGCATGCGGAATTTTCCCGGGCGTCATCGCCTACGTGCTTGGATGGATCATCATTCCGGAAGAGCCGTTACTGTTGCCCGTCGCGACCTCGCAACAGCCGATTACGAGCTAGTACCTTGATTCGGTGGAAGGCCGGTCGTCTCGCGGGTCTAGCCTGAGTCCGAATGGTTCGGCGGATCGGAGGCCGGGCGAGGACGCCCGGTACTCCACCTGACTCACTCCTCGATCGACATATAATTTCTTCCCATGGAGCGCCTGCGCAGCGGCGATGCTGAAATCTTCTACGAGATTCGCGGGAACGGGCCACCCGTCGTTCTGCTCCATCCTTTTCCTTGCGATCACGAATTCTGGTATCCGGTCGCGGCAGCGCTCGAATCGCGCTACCAGCTGATTCTTCCCGATCTGCGCGGGCATGGCGATTCCGAAGTCGGCGAAGGGCCGGCGCTCATGCCAAAGCACGCCAGCGATGTGGCCCGCGTGCTCGACGCGGCCGGCATTGGGCAGGCCGCGTTTGTCGGTTGTTCGATTGGCGGATACATTCTGTTTGAGTTCTGGCGCCGGTTTCGGGCGCGGGTGAGTTCACTCGTGCTTTGCGACACGCGTCCTCAGGCGGATACCGCCGAGGCACGGGCGAATCGGTTGAAAGTTGCGGACTCCATCCTTGAGCAGGGAACCGGGCCCTTTATCGAAAGCATGATTCCGAAGCTAATGGGGCGCACGACGGTGAGCTCGCGTCCTGACCTGGTCGATGGAGCGCGCGCCATGATGCGCAAGATGTCTGCCGAGAATGTCAGTCTGGTGCAGCGCGGGATGGCGGAGCGTCCCGACTCGGTCGCGGATCTGAAGACTATTAACGTCCGGACGCTGATCGTGATAGGAGAGGAAGACGTGCTCTCGACGGTCGCCGACGGCGAACTGACGCGCCAGCATATTGCGGGTAGCGAGTTGAAAGTGATCCCGAAGGCGGGCCATTACGCGCCTTGGGAGCAACCGGGGGCAGTGGGAACGGTGTTGCGGCAGTTTCTGGACGATGTATGAGTTAATTGCCGGCGACAAGCCTTCAAAACGGGTTTCAATCGCCGAGCACTTCGATCTCCGCAGAGTCGAGTTGGTCGAGTGGACGGCTGCTGCCGCGAGCGAGCCACAGGCTCAGCAACGAAACTCCTCCCAGCAGTGCTACGCAGCCGGGCCATCCCTTCCAACGCCAGAAGAAGCCGGTCAGCGTAGCTCCCGCGCTTCCTCCCAGATAATAAAACGACACGTAGAGGCCGGCTGCGGAGGAACGGGCGCGGCCTGCAATGGCGCCGGTTTGCACCGTGGCCGCGGCTTGCGCTATAAAGACGCCCGAAGAAAAAATGGCTAGGCCGACGATGACGATTGGCAGCGATTGGGACAAGGTCAGCAGCAGTCCCGCGATCATCATGGCGCAGTAGACGACCGTGGTGTGGCGAAAGCCGAAGCGATCGAGGAAGCGTCCCGATTGCGGGGTGATGACGGCTCCGAGCAGGTAGACAAAGAAAATGCTGCCCAGTTGGGCCGAGTTGAGATGGAACGGCGCGGCAGCGAGGTAGAAATTTGCGTAGGTAAAGCATCCCGCCAGCGCGAAGAGCACGGTAGCGCCCATGCCGAAATTGGCCAGCAGACGGGGATTGCGCAGATGTTCCCGGGCGTGGTCGAGAACCTGCTGCACATGCTCGGCGCGCACAAAATTCTTCGCCAGCGGGAGCCATGCACGCACCGCGAACGCGCCAATCAGGTCGAGCGCAGCAAGCACGAGAAAGGTGGCGCGCCAATTCCAGTGCGTGGCGATGACGCCGGAGATAAAGCGGCCGAGAAATCCACCGATCACGGTGCCGGTTATATAGGCGGACATGGCGCGGCCCACGCCGCGTCCCGCCCACTCTTCATTCACGTAGGCGAGAATGACGGCGATGACGCCGGGCACGAAAAGACCCTGAGCGAAACGCCAGAAGATCAGTGCGTGGAGGCTGGTGGAAGTTGCCGCCAGCGCGGTGGGAAGGGCCAGCAGGAACAGTGACGGCACGATGACTTTCTTGCGGCCGCGGCGCTCCGCGATCATGCCGATGACGGGCGCGGTGAGCGCGGTGGCAAAAATCGTCGCACTTACGGTGAGACTGACTTCCAATTCGGAGGCGTGAAAAACTTGTCGCAAGAGCGGAAGCAACGGCTGAGTGCTGTACACGTTGAGAAACGTGCACATGCCGGCCAGCATGGTCGCCAGGGTCGTCTTGTCGAATCTTTCCAAGGGGGAACTGAAACCTCAGTCCGATGTTTTTGCTCCAGTGTTTGATGATATGCGAAGGGGCCGGTGCTGCGTGCGGATGTCTTGGCACACGACCTGGCACACAAATCACATCCCGCTGCAGGGTCTCTCTGCTAGAATCTCCGCGTGATGATGGAAGCCTTTCTTGTTCCTGAAAAAACCGTGGTCAATGCCAAAGGAGACGGGCCAGCGCTCGATGTGAGCCGCTCCGAGGGCCGGATCTTTCTGCTGACACTTGCCATCACCAACATCATCGAGCAGGAATCGCTCGACGTCAGCATCTTCGGATCGGCGGACGGCGCGACCTGGGATGCCAAGCCGGTGGCGGCGTTTCCGCAGAAATTTTATCGCGAGGAAATTCCGCTACTGCTCAATCTGACAGCGCGGCCAGAGACAAAATTTATTCGCGCGCATTGGGAAGTGGCCAGGTGGGGTCGCGGGACGGAAACGCCTATGTTCGAATTCAATGTCACGCTGCGGGAAGTCCCGCAGGAAATTCTTGCCGAAGCCGCGGGGCGCGCGCGAGCGCAGTAGAAATTTTCAGAAGTAAGAGGTCGGATTGCTGAGGCGAAGATCGACAGTCTTACCTCAGCAATCTGACTCTCACCTCTGACCTCCCATAGAATCTCCGCTATATTAAATTCATGCCCGATGATTCACCGGTCGGCGGTTCGAACGTCGTCGTTCGTCCTGCGCGCATGGTGCGCGGAGTCGTTCGTATTCCCGGGGACAAATCCATCTCGCACCGCTACGGCATGCTGGCGGCGATTGCGGAGGGCACGAGCCGTTTCCATAATTTTTCTGCTGCGCGCGATTGTGCGAGCACGCTCGATTGCATGGCCAGGCTCGGGTGCGAATGGAAGCGATCGGAAGATGAGGACGACGGAGCGATTGAAGTCCGCGGCTTGGGCCCGCAGCTGAAGGCTCCGGCGGAAGTGCTCGATTGCGGGAACTCCGGGTCGACCATGCGCATGTTGAGCGGCATTCTGGCCGGGCAACCATTCGCCAGCGAGTTGTGCGGAGACGAGTCGCTCGCACGGCGTCCGATGGCGCGCATTATGAAGCCGCTTATGCAAATGGGTGCGAAAATCGAGTCCAGCGAAGGTGGACGTCCGCCGCTGAAAATTCACGGTGGTCCTCTGAAGTCGATTTACTACCGACCGGAGGTCGCGAGCGCGCAAGTGAAATCGTGCGTGCTGTTTGCGGGCCTGTTTGCTGAGGGCGAAACGGTGGTCGAGGAACCGATCCGCACGCGCGATCATGGCGAGATTGCGCTGCGGGCGTTTGGGGCGGAGGTGGAGCGCACCGGGAATGCTTCGCGCATTGTGGGCGGACAGAGACTGCACGCGATTGAGGCGCATGTTCCGGGCGATCTTTCGAGTGCCGCGTTTTTGCTTTGTGCGGCGGCGCTGTTTCCTGGATCCCAGATCAGCTTGCCCGGAATTCTGATGAATCCGACGCGGGCGCGGCTGCTCGACATCCTGATACAGATGGGCTTGAAAATCTCGGTCGGACATCTGGAAGAACATCAGGGAGAATTGGTAGGAACGATCGAGGCGCGCGGAGCGGTATGGAAGGGAGCCGTAATCGGCGGGGCCGACACGGCTGCGTTGATTGACGAGATTCCCGTGTTGGCTGCGGTTGCGCCTTACTCGGAGGATGGCCTGGAGGTTCGCGACGCTAAGGAGTTGCGCGTGAAAGAGTCGGACCGCATTGCCGCGGTCGCCGCCAATCTGCGAAAAATGGGAGCGCAAGTTGAAGAGCGTCCCGATGGAATGCGGATTCCGGGCGGGCAGCATCTGCATGGCGCGGAACTGGACTCGTACGGCGATCATCGAATCGCAATGGCGTTTGCCGTGGCCGCGCTGCGGGCGGACGGCGAGACGAAGATTGATGGGGCGGATGCGGCGGGGGTGTCGTATCCGACGTTCTTTGATCATCTGTGCAGTATCACGGGCCAATAGCTAGTTGTTGTGCATTCATAGCCAGCAGTGATAGCATTGACAGCATGGCGACTATCACCATTCGACAACTCGACGAGGAGATCAAGACGCGGTTGCGGGTCCAGGCTGCCCATCACGGCCATTCTATGGAAGAGGAGGCCAGGGAGATTTTGCGCTCGGCCCTGAGTGCCGCGCCGCGTGTGAAGGGAAACTTGGCGGAGAGAATTGGGCAGCGGTTTGCGCCGTTTGGTGGGCTGGAACTGAAATTGCCACGGCGGGATCCAGTCCGTAAACCTCCAGATTTTACCCAGGATCGAACCGGCAAATGATCATCCTGGATACGAACGTCCTCTCGGAGTTGATGAGGCCCAAGCCGTCCGCGAGTGTAGTCGGTTGGATTGCAAAACAACCAGAGGCGGAACTCTTTACGACCTCGATTACGGAAGCCGAGATATTCTATGGGATCGAAGTACTACCGAAGGGGAAACGGCGCGAGCATCTGACAACGGCGGCCGAAGCTGTTTTTACGGAAGACTTCTCGGACCGAGTCTATAGCTTTGACAGCGCGGCGGCGCGGGTTTTTTCTAAGATTGTGTCGAGTCGGCGCACCAGTGGCAGGCCCATCAGCCAGTCGGACGCGCAAATCGCCGCTATTGCAAAAACGAGGCAGGCCAAAGTGGCGACTCGCGACCTCAAGGGTTTCGAGCGATGTGGGGTTGATGTTGTTGACCCTTGGAACGGATAGGAAACCGAGGAATTGTGAAATTCATGACTGCCGACAAACTACCATCTCCCGAAGAGCGCCTGCAGCACGAGTTCAACCGCTGGGCTGATGACGGTGAGGGCGCAAAAATGGAGCGCCATCATCTCGACATCACCGAGAAAACGATGCGACGGATGGACCTGCGTCCGGGTGAGCGCATACTCGATCTCGGCTGCGGGTCTGGATGGGCGACGCGCTTGCTGGCGCGCATGGTCGGCGAAGGTCCACAAGGTTTTGGTCAGGTGGTCGGGGTCGATATTTCGGATGAGATGGTGCGGCAGGCGCGAGTTGCCTCGAAGGAGTTCGACAACGTGATGTTCGTCGTTGGATCGGCGGCGCAGATCCCGTGGGAGGAAAACTTCTTTGACAAGGTGCTTTCGGTGGAGTCGTTTTATTATTATCCGGATCAGGAGCGCGCGCTGGCCGAGCTTTTTCGCGTGATGGCTCCGCATGGACGGCTATTCATTTTGATTAACCTTTATAAGGACAATCCGTATTCGCTGCAGTGGGTGCCGAAGTTGAAGGTGCCGGTGCACGTTCGTTCGGCGGCGGAATACGTCGAGCTGCTGAGGAAGCACGCTTTCGAAAACGTCGAGTACGCGCAGATTCCCGACGACACGCCCACGCCCGACAACTATCAGACGACTTCGTTCCATTCGCTCGACGATTTGAAAGCATTCAAACGCGTCGGCGCGTTGCTGCTGATGGCGTCGAAGCCCGATGTGCGGAATCCGGCGCCGGGGTATACGATTTATTAGCTGCGAGCCGACGAGCTACGAGCGAGAAGGCGGTGTGCCCCTACAGGGCTTGATTTTTCTCGCTCGCAGCTCGCGGCCGCAGCTCGTCGCTCCCACCTCCAAATGTGACCTGGATCACGTCCGGGCGTATGATTATTGAGCTATCCTTTACGACGAGAAACTCATGAGCTGGCTGCAGAATAAGTTCGAAAAGAATTTCATGATCTCGACGGTGGACTACGTCTTCAACTGGGCGCGGAAGTCGGCGCTCTGGCCGATGACGTTTGGGCTGGCGTGCTGCGCCATCGAGATGATCGCGTCTTCGACCGCGCGCTTCGATATCGCGCGCTTTGGGTCGGAGGTGTTTCGTCCCAGCCCGCGGCAGTCCGATCTGATGATTGTTTCCGGCACTGTGACGTTGAAAATGGCACCGGTGGTGAAGCGAATTTACGACCAGATGCCGGAACCGAAGTGGGTGATCTCGATGGGCGCATGCTCGTCGGTCGGCGGGCCGTTTAATACTTATGCGGTGCTGCAAGGTGTCGATCGTATCGTGCCCGTGGATGTGTATGTGATTGGCTGCCCGCCGCGTCCCGAGAATTTGTTTTACGCGCTGCTCAAGCTGCAGGACAAGATCGACACCATGACGCTCGCCAAGCGCCCCACCGAAGTGCGCCTTGAAGAACACATGATGGAGAATTTCAAGCGGCAGGTGATGGTGGCGCAGACGATGCAACCGAAGTAGCTGTCAGCTATTTAGCCATCAGCCATCAGCCTTCAGTTAAACCCTATATACTCTGGTCATCCATTGCTGAGGATCTGCGGTCATTTGCCTTTGCGCGACTGCGAGCAATCGGATTGATTTTCCTGACGGCTGACGGCTGAACGCTGATGTTTATCAAGCTTGCATCTCAATCCGATCTCCCAGTCCTCAACGAAGCCAAGGAATTTCCCTGCGGCGACAAGACCATCTGTGTTGCCAATGTAAATGGGGAAATCAGCGCCATGGATAACATCTGCCTGCATCGCGGCGGGCCGCTTGGCCAAGGCGTGATCTCAGAAGGAAAAGTCGTTTGCCCTTGGCATGGATGGGCGTGGGACCCGAAGACGGGCGAGGCTGGCGCGCCCGGGGCTAAGATCGCCGTGTATCCCGTGAAGGTTGAGGGCGGGGATGTGCTGGTGGAGATCTGACCGGCGCGGAACTTCAGCCCTACCGATAGAGTTTTCGCTCCTTGTCGTTGAATACTCTCCCTAGAACTGGATCACATCGATCTCGGCGCTGTTGGGCGCGGCGCCCCATCTTGGCAATGAATCGTTATTGATAGCAGTGGTTATGGTGAAGGTGAACGGATTGTTTACCGTGCCGCTGCGGTAGCCGGCGCCGACTATCCCGGTCGGAAACGTGGCGGCGGTGCCGTCGTTATTTCCCGGCGCACCATTGTCGCTGGCGTAGAGAATCTCCAGGAACAAATTGTCGCCGCTGAGTTCCAGAACCTGGCCCAGCGAGTTTGGCGCCTGCGCGATGTTGCCGGCGAAGACGTAGGTTGTGGTCGAATCGGCGCTGAGGACCCGCACCCGTATGGGCCACTTTACGTCGGGGTAATTGAGAAGATTGAGTTCGTAATCCGTAAGTGGTCCAGATCCCGCCTTCGGCGTTCCCATGTTGACGGCTGACAGATAACACGAACCGCTTGCGAAAACGAGGTTTTTGGCGGCAGCAACGTGCACCGGGATGAGTGCCCCGCTAAGGGAAGGACTGATGGTTGCTGTCTGACTGCCAATCTCGTCGGTCCAGTTGAGTGTGCCGGTTGTGCCGCCGGCACAATCGGCGGCGATGAGGTAGGTTACGGCTCCCAGTTCGGTGAGCAGTGTGGTGGGGCCGCTCGTCAGATGCCAGTTCGCGAACGGCGCGGTGATCCCCCCTTGTCCCTGGCTCCCGGTCGTCCAAAAACCGAAGCCCACCACGAACAGGTCATACTCCTTTGAATAGGTGCCGGATGTCTCGATTGTCGGTGCTGTTCGGGCGAGGTTACGAATCGGGTCACAATTAGAAATCACTCCCTGGGTCGCGGAAAAGATGAAACTCTGAGGGAGCGAGTTCTCATCGGTCCACCGCAGGATAGCTGACAGAGTGTTGGCGCTGCCAGACTGCGAGAGGTAGACGCATACCAGATAGCTGGCATCGGAGCCGGGAGCGGTCAGGACCGCCCTTGGCGGTAGCGCTGCCTTTCGATTGGGAAATTCCTTGCGAATCTCGGTGAGGGCGGCATTGGCAAACGGCGAGAAGGTGAGCGCAAGGAGTAGTGCGATGGCAAAATACTTCACGGGTCTTGCCTCTGGCTCCGGGTTGCGAAGCAGAATCGATCGTTGCACCGATCCGTCGCCGCTACTAGTCTTCTATTAAGCCGACTACTTTCGTACCCTCTTGCGCATCGCTCGGAACTGTGAAGAAAATTAGATTTTTCGGTAGTGGTTTGGTTGGAAGGAGATTCTGCGGCGACTAAGGAGTTGGTTGAAAAAGTTTGGTCGACGCCCAGCCCCTAAAGGGGATATGAACTAAAAGACTTGCAGCATCGCTAAAGCGATGCCCTGATACGAATCTTCCGCTCCTGACTCCTCTGGGAGTCCTCAGCTAATGACCGTCCTTAACCGAGCAATCTAAGGAAGTTTGGTGTGCCGCTTTCGAACCCCGGAAATACCGTCTTCAGATCCTTGTTCCCCAGATAGCGCGATACGACTTCGCCGAGCACCAATCGAAAGTCCGTCGTTAATGCTAAATCGCGGCCTTCGTATAGCTGCGATTGATCGAGGCCCGGCCAGCGGCCATAGACTTTGCCGCCCTTCACCGGGCCGCCGAGGACGAACATTACGTTGGCGTGACCGTGGTCGGTGCCGCGGTTGCCGTTCTCGCGGGCGGTGCGGCCGAATTCGGACATGGTTACTACTACTGTGTCTTCTCCGAGATCGCCGAGGTCGGTCCAGAAGGCGGCTATCGATTGCGAGAAATCGCCGAGCACATTGGCGATCTGGCCCTGCGTGCTGCCTTCGTTTACGTGGTGGTCCCAGCCGCCTATGTCGGCGAATGCCACTTGTACTCCCAAGTTCGCTTTGATCAGTTGCGCTAATTGTTTCAGGCTGTCGCCGAAGCGTCCCTTTGGATAATTCGCGTTTGCCGCTGGCGTGTAGTGCGCGGGATCGGCGGCCTTCAGCGACTTGACCGCGTCGAAAGTTTCCTGGCCGGTGCCGTGCAATACGGTGTCTACCGAGTGGTCGTACATGGCTTCGAAGGTGTTCGACATGGGCGCGGCGTTCGGATTTTTCCCGCCTACCGAAAAGTCGTTTAAGTTATTGACTGCCACCGCCGGTTCTTTGCCGGAGAGGATGCGCGGAAGCGACGGGCCAAGCGCGATAGCGCGGAAAGCAGATTGATCGACGGGAAGCTCACGCAGCGCTCGGTTCAGCCAGCCATCGTCGGTGATCTTCACGCCGGGCGTGCCGGATTCCATGAAGTCTTGCGCGTCGAAGTGAGAGCGCGTCGGATCGGGCGATCCGGCGGCGTGCACGATGGCAAGATGTTTCTGTTTCCAGAGCGGCTCAAACGACGACATCGCTGGATGCAGTCCGAAGAAGCCGTCGAGATCGAGCACGGACTTCCTGGGGATATTGATGGTCGGCCGCATGGCGTAATAGCTGGGCTCGCCGTGGGGAACGACGATGTTGAGGCCGTCGGCCGCGCCGCGCTGGAAAATCACAACCAGGCGCTTGTTGCGAATGCCGGGGTCGGCTGCGCCAAAGGCAGCACGCGTCAGAAAACCTGGTAGCGCCGTCGTGCCGACTACAGCCATTGCGCCGTTGCGAAGAAAAATGCGTCTTGTGATCGACATGTGAACCAGCTTTCAGCTATCAGTTGTCTGCTTTCAGTCGTCTCCGAAATCCCTCCCATTCGCAAAAAACGCGAATGAGTGGGACACCCACCTAACGTCTTTGAAACTCCGGCGAACCCAGAATCAATCCCGTAATCGCCGCCACGTTTGGCGGACGCTTTGGATCATCCAGTCGCCTCTGGCTGATCTTCGGGTCTTGCAGTTGCTTGCTGATGCTGTCATGGGTTTGTTTGGAAATATCGCCGGACAACAGCGAATTTTCGAGATTCGCCAGCGCCTGTTCTGGGTCAATGGGCGCTTGCTTGTCCGATCCAGCATCATCCGATGCAGGCGCGGTCGTCTCCGCCAGCAGATTGGCGGAATCCACTTTGACTCCGCGTATCTTTCCCGCGGCCAGTCCGAGCGAGAAATTCATGCGAGCCAGTAAGGCCGAGGAGTTCACCCAGGTTTCGGCTTTCATGGAGTAGCCGGTTGGCGGCATCATGCCGTAAAGCATCATTCCCATGTTGTTCAGCGTGCCGACCAGGGCGCGGGCGTCCTCAACATCCGCACCGCTGGCACGCACGGCGGAGACGACGAACTCTAGCGGCGTTTTTACCTTGGCGCGGTATACTTCGGGCGACCAGAACTCGGGCGACTTGAACATGGCGCGCAGGACTTCCCGAATGTCGCCATCTTTCTTCAAGAATGTTTGTGTCATGCGATCGACCAGCGCGGACGGAGGATCATCGGAGACAAAACGCATCGCCAGCTTTTGCGAAATGAAGTGCGCAGTCTTCGGATTGCGCGCCAGCAGGCGCAGTACTTCCAATCCTTCTTTTTCGCCGTTCTGCTTGATGCGATGGCCGAGGACGATCTTGTCTCCGGGTTCATGCATGCGCGGCTCGAAGCGGAAGCCGCCGCCTTTTCTTGGCTGGTCCAGCGTCCAACCGGTGAAAACCTTGGCAACTTCGGTGACGTCTTTCTGAGAATATCCGCCGGTTACGCTGAGCGTATGCAATTCCATTAGTTCGCGGCCGTAATTTTCGTTCAGGCCGCTGGCCTGCTTGCCTTTGGCGCGCGGACGATTTCCTGGCCGGGGATAGGTACCGCGATTGCCATGATGCGCGGCAATGCCCAGCGCTATTTCCGAGTCCGGACCGACGCTCAACCAGTTGTCCAGATAGAACAGCATGGCCGGGCTTTTCGCGGTCGCCACCAGCAGGTCCTCGAATTTTCCCAGCGCGTGCGGGCGAATCGCATCGCGCTCGTAGCTGGTGAGCAGATAGCGGTCGGCGCCCTTGTTGATGAACACATTGAAATGGTTGAACCAGAAGTCGGTCATGACTTCGTCAAGTTGCCGTTCGCTATAGATGGCGCGCAGCATCTTGGATTGCATCAATTCGTTGACCACTACCTGCTGCGGATTGTTGAGCGCCAGCACTGTTTCCTTCTGCTGCGCGCTCATTCCCTCCAGCAGCGTATCTTCCCTGGGGCCTTTGCTTGCGGCGGCGAGGGCCAGCTGATCTTCGGGCGACATTTGCAGGATCTCTTTCATGCGCTCATCGGGGGGCAGATCGAGCAGTTCCTGCGTTTTGAGATGCGCGAACCGTCGGGCTTCGCGGCGCCGCGCTTGCTCGGGATCGGCGGGTTGGGCGTCAGCAGAGACGGGGCAAGCCCCGTCTCTACAGTCAGTCACTGGCGGGCTCACTTTGGCTGCTTCGTCTTTATCCTTATCCTTATCCTTATCCTTACCCTCATCCTTGCGTTCCCGCTTGTTTTCGTAGCGTTGAAGTTGGGCCTCGTAAACTACGCGCTGAGTGGGATTGCGGGGCATCGCGGCTTTTCCGTCGGCGATCTGTTTGATGACCTGTTCTGGCGGGAAATTTTCGACAATCTCCCTGGTCCCCATGCGCAGCGTTCGGAACGGATCGAGTCTGGCAGCGAGCGCCGAGTCATCAATTTTATCGGGATGAAGCTGGAGCTCAATCCACTTGTCCACGCCCATCAACATGACCCGTTCCACGTCGCCCGGCCGGGGGCCGAACGTCAGCCGGTTCAAGGCGTGGACGGCCCGTTTCTGCGAATCCATCTGCGTCGCGCCGGGGAGCCTATCTTTCTTGGAGCCCAGAGCCAATTGAGTGGTCACGCCGGCGGCCACGAGCAAGGCCATTGCTACCAGCAGACCGCGTCGGCGCGAAGACGTCTCCATCCTGATTGGCCTCATTAGAAGTGAACCCGGATCACAGGAAAAGTTGTTGGAGGAATCGTTGTGGGAGGAATCAAGGGGTCATCGCTCCAAGAAACGCAGACTGGCCGGCTAAAGGCGACTCTATGGGAAGCGCCTTCGGCATGCCTGAAAAGGCATGCCCTGCATCACGGGATGGCTGGCATGCCCCAGACCATAATAGCGGCTTAGCTCTTTAATTGCGCGACATAGGCGCTTGGGTTTTGCGACTTGCGGGCGCTGTTCTGGACGAACGTCAAGAATTCCCGCAGGTGTTCTTTTTCCGATAGTTCCGCCTGGGAGAATTTTACCCGCACGCCAAACGAGGGCGCGCTGCGTGTGGCCACTCCGCTGATGATCACGCCCTTTACCCAGATCTTTCCGCTGGCCAGCCACAACCCGATTTCCAGGATCTTGCCCGCGGGCACCGCGCTCGCGGTTTCGACCAGGCATCCTCCGTGGCTCACATTCGCCAGATTGCCCCAGACCGGAGCTTCTTGGCCTTCGATACGAATTTCTACCGCTACGTAACACTTGAGCCGGTGATAACGGCGCCGCTCCGATCCAGAGAGTGGGGTGAACAGGTCCGGTTCAAAGGGCGGCGTTTCACTGACCGGTTCTGGAGGATGGAGCGCCGCAGGAGGCGTCGGCGGTGCGGCGTCGGGCGCATCCTTTCCCTTTTCGCACCCTGTTTCGAGCTCTTTTTCGCGCTCCATTTCGCGCTTCTTGACGGCCGCGTCTTTGATCTCCGCCATTGCCAGCAGCAGAGCCGCTTCGCGCTGCTCTGGAGGGACCTCGCGGTAAGTCTTAAGCAACTTCCCGAGATGGCTGACAAGGTCGGGATCTGTGAGCAGTCGCGTCCAGTCCGATCCGTTGGAAGGCAGTTTGGTGGCTTCGCTCATACGTAGGAATTTCTGTACCCTTTACCGCCGCAGGGGAGTGCTTTCCTCGCACCTTAGATTGAACTTAGAGCGGAGGTTAGACAAGATGACCAAGGTCATTGAAGCAGGGTCACCGGGTAACCGGTTACTTGCTATTGCGCAATCCATGGTCCTCAGATGGTTCGATTCCCGCATTGAAAAGCGAGGCGATTCAACAATTTGCATCGCACCCCCATCAAAAATACTCCAAAAGGCTTATCATTTCCGTCTTACAAGGAGAGAACCAGACTTCCATGGCTTCGGCAACCTTTTTCCCCCAGCAATGGCGGTTCTATAGCCTATTTTTGCGGATGTTCTTATCGCTTGCTTCCGTCGTCCTGTTCCGAACCGGCGTTTGCGCCCAACCTTCAACTTCGGGCGCGACCACGGCCGGTGGGCAGTATCAAGCCGCGCAAAATCAGTCCAGTCCCTTGCAAGTGCAAACCTCGGCCCAGAATCCCGTGTTCGGCAGTGTGCCCGAGGCCAAGCCGACGCCCGGAGTCCTGCCGCTGACCTTCAGCGACGCGATCGAGCGCGCTTTGCGTCAGAACCTCGCCGGTCTTTTATCGGAATACAACACGATCGAGGCGAGGGGAGAGAAATGGCAGCAGCTCAGCGACCTGCTTCCTAACGTCAATGCAGACGTGCAGGAGGTGAAACAAAAAGTGAGCTTGCAGGCGCTGGGTTTTAGCGGTTCGGTGTTTCCCGGAGTTACTCTTCCTCACGTGATTGGACCCTATTCCTATTTTGATATGCGGGCCTCGGCCACGCAGCGCGTCTTCGATTGGAAGTCGATCCAGAAATACCGTTCTTCGGTGATTGGCGAGAGAGTGGCCAAGTTCAATCTGAAGGACGCGCGCGATCTGGTCGTCCTTGCGACCGGCAATGCTTATCTGCAGGCGATTGCCGGGGCCGCCCGCGTGGAAACCGCGCAGGCGCAGGTGGAGACGGCGAAGGCTCTCTACGACAAGGCAGTCGCGCAACAGCAGGCGGGCGTTGCTCCGGCAATCGATACTCTACGGGCCCAGGTCGAATACCAGACGCGGCAACAACAACTGATTGCAGCCGCCAGCGATTTTGCCAAGCAGAGAATTTCCCTGGCACGCGTGATTGGACTGGCGGCCGGCCAGGAATTCGAACTCGCCGACAAAGCTCCTTATCAGGCTTTTCCTGTCCCCGATCTTGAGACCAGCTTGCAGCGCGCCTATTCGCTGCGCTCCGATTACAAAGCCGCGCGGGACCGTCTGGTGGCCGCGCAACTGGAGCGCAGCGCCGCCACCGCGGGATATTTCCCCACCATCGATGTGGCGGCCAATTTTGGCGAGATCGGCGCGAATCCTGGAGACGTGCTGCCCACGTACGCGCTCTTCGGAACATTGAACATCCCGATTTTCCAGGGCGGCAAGGTCCACGGAGATGTGCTGAAGGCCGAGGCCAGCCTGCGGCAGGCGCAGGCGCAGATGGCGGACGTACGGGCTCAGATCGATCAGGATATACGCAACGCGCTCCTCGACCTGAAGTCTTCCGCCGATCAGGTGGAAGTCGCCCAGAGTTCGGTGAATCTCGCCGAGCAGGCGCTGGTTCAATCGCGCGATCGTTTCTCCGCCGGCGTCACGGACAATCTCGAAGTGGTGCAGGCGCAGGAAGCGGTGGCGTCGGCGCATGAGAGTTTGATTTCCAGCCTTTACCAACACAACCTGGCCAAGGTTTCCTATGCGCGCGCGCTGGGGCGAGCCGAAGAGGGCGTGCGCGAATATTTAGGAAGGAAGTAACACTATGGATCCGACCAGCAGCGTTGTAGCCGAGCCGAAACCGCAAACGGAGGCAGGCTCGCCGCCGGCCCAGCCTTCGCCGCCGCAGTCTTCGTCGTCTCAATCTTCGTCGTCTCAGTCTTCGCCGTCTCAGCGCCCGGCTGACAGCGAAGCCCGCTATCAGCGGCGAGCAGCATTCCTCGGCAATCCGCGCACCAAGTTTGGACTCATCTTTGCCGGCCTCGTGCTTCTGGTCGCCATTTTCTTTTTGTGGCGCTATCTGGCCAGCTATGAATCCACCGACGACGCGCAGATTGACGGCCACGTGAACTCGGTGAGTGCGCGTGTCAGCGGCCACGTGATCAAGCTCAACGTGGAAGACAACCAGTATGTAGAAAAGGGAACGGTGCTGGTGGAGATCGATCCGGCCGATTACGAAGTCGCCGTGGCGCAGGCGCGCGCCGAATACGCTGACGCGCAAGCGCAGGCATCGGCCGCCGGCATTAACGTCCCTATTACCAATGTGAGCACTTCGAGCGAAGTGAGTGGCGCGCAGGCGGGCGTTTCCAGCGCGCGAGCTGGAATCAACGCCGCCCGGCAGCAGTTTGAAGCAGCCAAGTCGCAGATCGATCAAGCGGCCGCCAACAACACCAAAGCGCAGAATGATCTTCTCCGCTACAAACTGCTCATCGATAAGCAGGAGATCTCGCAGCAGCAATACGATCAAGCCGTCGACGGCGCCCAGGCCGCGGCCGCGACGCTGCGGGCGGCGCGTGCGAATGCCGATGCCTATGAGGCACAGATCAAACAGGCGCAGAGCAAACTGGAGCAGGCCAACGCCGATCTGCGGACCGCCGGCAACCGGACGCAGACGATGCGGGCGATCCGGGCGCGTGCGCAGTCGGCACAGGCCATTGCCGATCAGAAGAAGGCCAAGTTAGACGAGGCCGAATTGAATCTGCAGTACACCAAGGTGACGGCGCCCGTCAGCGGAGCGGTCAGCAATCGCACCGTCGAAGTGGGTCAGAACGTCCAGCCTGGCCAGGAGATGATGAAGATCATTCCGCTCGATGAAAGTGACATCTGGGTGACGGCGAACTTCAAGGAAACACAGCTTAGACACATCAAGCCGGGCCAGCCGGTCGATATTGAAGTCGATGCTACTGGGAAAACCTATAAAGGGCATGTCGATTCCGTAGCCGGCGCAAGTGGAGAGCGCTTTAGCCTGCTGCCGCCCGAAAACGCCACCGGCAATTATGTGAAAGTCGTGCAGCGCATCCCGGTAAAAATCGTGTTCAATCCAGGCGCGATCAAGAACCATGAACTTCGTCCCGGGATGTCGGCTGAGCCGAAGCTGTGGATTAAATAGAGACATTGAGTCATTGAGACACTTAGTTATTGACTCATTGAGAAACTGAATTGTCAGGAGTTTTCTCAATCGCTCAATGATCCAATGATTAAATGGTTCAATGTCTGAATGATCCAATGATTCAATGATTCAATGAGTTAGTTCGAAGCAGGAGCTTCGACATTAATGGGCGCTGCTGCCATCACCATGAATGAGGCCGCGGAATGGCGGCCGGCGGTTAATCCGTGGATCATCGCTCTCACGGTGACGCTGGCCACGTTCATGGAGGTGCTCGATACCAGCATCGCCAACGTGGCGCTGCCCCATATCGCCGGCAGTCTTTCCGCCGGGCAGGACGAAAGCACATGGGTGCTTACTTCCTACCTTGTCTCCAACGCCATCGTGCTGCCGCTGAGTGGTTGGCTCTCTTCGATTGTCGGACGCAAGCACTTTTACATGGGTTGCGTCGCGCTGTTCACCATCAGTTCGTTTCTGTGCGGGCTCGCTCCCAATCTCGGCATGCTTATCTTCTTTCGCGTTCTTCAGGGTGCGGGTGGCGGAGGGTTGCAGCCCAGCGAACAAGCCATTCTGGCCGATACCTTCGAGCCCGCCAAGCGCGGCATGGCATTTGCCGTTTATGGAATTGCGGTGGTGATGGCACCGGCAATCGGTCCTACGCTTGGAGGCTGGATCACCGACAACTTCACCTGGCGCTGGATTTTCTTCGTCAATATTCCGGTCGGGATAATTTCGCTCTTGCTGACCTCGCGGCTGATTCAGGATCCACCGTATTTCAAGCGTCGCAAGCTGAGTGAGACACGCATCGACTACACAGGACTGGGTTTCGTCGCGCTCGGACTCGGAACCCTGCAAGTGATCCTCGACAAGGGGCAGCGCGACGACTGGTTCGAATCGGATTTCATCGTAACCCTGACCGTGATCTCGGTCGCATCGCTGATTTTCGTCATCTTCTGGGAGTGGCACCACAAAGATCCCATTATCGACTTGCATTTATTTCGCGAGCGCAGCTTCGCGGTCTCGAACTTCCTGATGTTCATGCTTGGGTTCGCGCTGCTGGGCAGCACGCTGCTGTTGCCGCTTTTCATGCAAACGCTGCTCGGTTACACTGCCGAACGGTCCGGGCTGGCGCTAATGCCGGGCGGTTTCGCGATTATGGTGTGCATGCCTTTGGTGGGTTTTCTGCTCTCCCGTTTTAGCCCGCGGTATCTGATGATGTTTGGTTTGTCGATGCTCTCGTTTTCGCTGTTTCATATGACGACGTTCGACCTGGCGGTGGATTTTCGCACCATGACGATGGCGCGTGTCTTCCAGGCGATGGGACTCGCTTTCCTGTTCGTGCCCATCAACACGGCCGCGTATTCGTCTCTGCCACGCGATAAGAACAATGCCGCTTCCGGCTTAATGAACCTCGCCAGAAACATCGGCGGGAGTGTCGGGATTTCTTTTGTCACCACCGGCCTGGCCCGCCGCGCTCAGTTTCACCAGGGCCAACTGGTGGAAAAGCTGAACGCCGCCAATCCGCAGTTTCAATCCGCGCTGCGCGGAATGACAAGTATTTTCTCCGGAGGTGGCGCCGGGCCGGGTTCCGGAGGGGTTTCCGCGCAGCAGCATGCCTATGCAATGCTGCAGGCGAATGTGATCCGGCAGGCGACTATGCTGGCGTACATTGATAACTTCTGGGTGCTCGGGGTGGTGATCGGCTGCTTGATCCCGTGTGTCTTCCTGATCAAGAGGACGAAGCCGGGAGGCATGGTGGTGCATTAGTGTAGAGCCATGCGTCCCAGACAGGCCATGGGGCGAGAAGCCCGTCGCTCCACTCTTGGAAGGAGATACTCGATGTTTCGCATCGTCACTATCGAACGCGAATTTGGCAGCGGGGGCGGAGGCATTGCCTGCCAACTGGCGGAGCGGCTGGGTTGGAAACTCTGGGACCAGCAACTGACGTGTGAGATTGCCAAGCGCGCGCAGGTGCCGGAATCGGCGGTGGCGTTGTGCGACGAGCGTGTCGATAGCCGCCTTTACCGCTTGGCAAAGGCGTTCTGGCGGGGTAGTTACGAACGCAGCATGTCTCTGGCTAACTCCCACGCGTTTGATACCGATCGTATGATGGCCATGGTGCAAGAGATTATGGGCACGATTGCGGAGGAAGGCAATGCAGTGATCGTTGGCCGGGGCTCGCCGTTTTTTTTGCGCAATCGCGAGGATACTTTCAGCGTCTTTACGTATGCTCTCCATGACGAAAAAATCCGCCGCCTGCTGGCCATGGGTAAGAGCCGGGAAGAGGCAGAGGATTTGGTCGAAAATGTGGACAAGGAACGGATGGCCTACATCAAGCACTACTTAAATTCCGACTGGCCCACCCGCAGCCTTTATCACCTGATGATCAACACATCACTCGGCAACGAGAACGTTATCGCCACGATTATGAATGGCATGCAGATGCTCGAGTCTCGTGCCGTAGAGACCACTCTGCACGGCATGCGCTGATTTGTTTGCTGAAGCGCAAATTGTGATGTGACCAGCCCGTCCCTGTCGGGACTTGCGTTCTCGAGCCTGTGCGGACCCGGCGCTAACCTGACGGGCGTACGTTATAAGATAGGCGCAAAGGATGAAGTCGATTCCCCAAGTGGCAGCTTCCGATACATATCCCACGGTGCAGGAGGAAGTAGCGCGTCTTGCCGGCTCGCCGGAAGTGCGCGCTGCTTTCGACCGGTTTCGGTCCCAGGAATCGCAGTTTGCGCTGTGGCAGATGGAAGCCACACGAGTTGCGGCCCCTCCGTTCGGGGAGACGGCCCGCGGCGCCTGGCTGGCCGACCGTTTTCGCGAACTCGGACTCATCGACGTGCAGGTGGATGAGGTGGGCAACGTGTTCGGCGTTCGTCCCGGCTATGGCAGCCGTTTCGTAGCGCTCAGCGCGCATATCGATACGGTGTTTCCGGCGGCTACGCCGTTGAATATTCGCCAGCAGGGTAGCCGGTTGTATGGTCCGGGAGTTTCCGACAATGGGGCGGGCATTGCTGCCATGCTGGCGGTGGCCAGCGTGCTGGGCGGCGCGCGAATATCGCATGGGTTGCCGTTTGTGTTCATTGGCAACGTCGGGGAAGAAGGCGAGGGCGACCTGCGCGGCATGCGTCACGTTTTCGCGACGCCGCGCTGGCGTGACGCGATTGCCTACAGCGTGATTGTCGATGGCGCCGGAGCAGACACCGTTGTGGCCGAGGCCTTGGGCAGCCGCCGCTTCGAGGTGATCGTGCGCGGTCCGGGTGGACACTCGTGGACCGACTTTGGCGCGCCCAATCCTATTATTGCGCTCGCTCGTGCGATCGAGATCTTCAGCCAGACGTCGGTGCCGGCCTCGCCGAAAACAACATTTAATGTGGGCACGATTCGAGGTGGGACTTCGGTGAATTCCATTCCAGAATCCGCCAGTATGCGGGTCGATCTGCGCTCCACGTCGACGCCGGAAATCGACCGGCTGGAGAGGGCTCTGCGGATCGCGCTCGATCAGGCAGTGGCAGCGGAAAATCGGACCGCCGCTCAGCGCGGAAGCCGCAAGCCGCAGACGGTGCAGAGCGAAGTGGTCGAGATTGGGAATCGTCCAGCAGGCGAACTTGCGCCGGATGCGCGGCTGCTGAAAGTGATTCGCGCCGTCGATGTGCAATTGGGCAATACGGCGCAGGTGCAGCGGGCATCGACCGACGCCAACATTCCGCTTTCGCTGGGCCGCGAGGCCATCGCCATCGGAGGCGGCGGCTCCGGAGGCGGCGCTCACACGTTGCAGGAATGGTTCGACTGTAATGGACGAGAGCTCGGACTAAGGCGCATTCTGCTTACAATGCTGACACTGTCGGGAGCAGGCGAATGATGAAGCAAATGGCTCCGATTCTGCTGTTGATATTGACCACCGCGACCGGCGTCTTAGCGCAGAGCGGCGTCGCTGGTGAGGGTACACCGCCGAGTTCTCAGAAGGCGAAAGCGGACCTGATCTTTATTCACGGCAACATTTATACCGGCGTGGTCAACGCGGGGGCATCGTTGGGCGCGAACCCGCGCGCGGAAGCGTTGGCAGTTCGCGGCGACCGTATCCTTGCGGTCGGGACGCGCGATGAGGTGATGAGGTTGAAAGGGACTGACACGAAGATCGTCGATCTCGATGGTCACTTTGTCATGCCCGGGTTCAATGATGCCCACATGCACCTGGCCGAGGCTGGTCAGGAGAAAATGAACGCGAACCTGGTCGGCACCAGGACAATCGACGAGTTCCGCGAACGGTTGCGTGCCAAATGTGAAGCCGCCGCGCCCGGAGAATGGGTGGTGGGTGAAGGTTGGGACGAAACTCTTTGGCCGGTTAAGGTTCTGCCCACGCGCTGGGATCTTGACGAAGTGAGCGGAAAACATCCGGTGTACTTGGTGCGGGTTGATACACACATTGCCGTGGCCAACACGCGCGCCTTAATATTGGCGAGCGTTACCGTCGCCAGTCGCGATCCCGAAGGCGGAAAAATCGATCGCGATGAATCCGGCACGCCTAATGGCATTCTTCGCCAGCAAGCCGAACGCCTGGTGGAGGCGGTGATTCCCAAACCAACGCACGAGAAGCGGCGGCAAGCCGTCGAACTGGCGCTGGCCGATCTGGCGAGCCACGGCATCACCTCGGCGCAGGATTACTCGCAGTGGGAAAATTTTCAAATTTACGAGGAACTCGAGCACGAGGGAAAGCTGACGGCGAGAATTTCAGAGTGGCTGACTTTCGACGACTCGATGGAAGAGCTGAACCGCAAGCGCAAATCGCATCCCGCCTCTGACAACCTGCTCCACACGGGAATGCTGAAAGGCTTCATGGATGGTTCGCTCGGCACGAAGACCGCCGCCTTGCTCGAGCCCTACAGCGACGATCCAAATAACAGCGGCTTGCCGCAATACGAAGCGGCCAAACTGAACGCGATGACCAGGGAGCGCGTGCTGGCGGGATATCAGGTCGGTTTCCACGCCATCGGCGACAAAGGGGTGCAGTTGGCGCTCGACGCGTTTGCCGACGCGGAGAAGGCGGCAAAAGAAGCCAACGTGAAAGCGATCGACGGTGGCGCCAATTACCGGCTTCGCGTCGAGCATGCGCAGGTCACCACGCCGCAGCAGATTTTGCGCTTCAAAGAGCTCAAGGTAATCGCGTCCATGCAACCCAGCCACCTGCTCACGGATATGAACTGGGCTGAATCGCGCCTAGGACCGAAGCGCGCCGAGCATTCCTACGCCTGGGCTGAATTCCTGCGCCAGGGAGTGGCGCTGGCGTTTGGAACGGATTATCCGGTCGAACCGGTGACGCCGTTTCGCGGCATCTACTCGGCTGTAACTCGCATGAGCGAAGATGGAACGAAAAGTTACTATCCGTCGCAGAAGGTGAACATCGAACAGGCGATCGCCGCCTACACGACAGGGGCGGCCTTTGCCGAGTTTGCCGAAAAGCAGAAAGGCAAGCTGGAGCCGGGCATGCTCGCCGACTTCGTCGTTCTCGATCGGGATATAACGGCCGTCGCGTCTGCGAAAATTCTGGAGACAAAAGTTCTGCGTACGGTGGTCGGCGGTAAGACCGTATACAGCATTGAGTCATTGAATCATTGAGCCATTGAATCATTGCAGGACTCGATGATTCCGCTGTTCAACGATTCAATGAGCAGGATGATTTAACGATTCGATTCAATGATCCAGACTCAATATAAAAAGCGGGAACGTTCGTTTCTGATTGGCGCGCCCTTGGCCATCGTACCAGCTCTGGTTTTCCTTCCTGCCGTGATGTTCCTTATCGTGGTGCCTCAAATTAGATATGGCCGGATTCTTGGGGTTTTCCTCTTACCGGTCTGCGCGTTGGCGAGCAGTTTCGGGCTATGGAAGGTGGCGATGGGCGCGGTACAAAAGCCGTGGGGGATTTTCAATGTGCTTAGTTTTGGAGCATTGCTGGTTTTGCTGGTTATCGCCGGCTATACGGGACTGTTTTTGGCGCTGATGACATTGAGACTTTAGGCGATTGCGGGGGTCGGACTCCGGCTCGGCCCGGCTTGTCCCCTATTCGTCCTCGGCAGGAGACGCGGCGAGCCGCGTCTCTGCGGGAGATCAGAAACGTGAACCACATTTTCTGCGTCTAACCGATTGGGGCCCTTCGAACCGATCCCTGTCTGCGGTGAAGGTATAATGGAGGGTTAGACATTTCAGGAGGTAGGAAATGGATTCGCGCGAAAGCGCTTTTTGGGTGCGTCTCAAAGCCAACCGTTGGGCGTACACACTTACGATTCTGGCTACTCTGGCGGTTGGAATTCTGATAGGCACCATCGTTTCTTATGGAGTGAAAGGAAAGGAGGGTCAGAAGTCGTCGGATGCGACACCGCTGACCATTCCCGCGCCGCAGCAACTCTCCAATGCCTTTTCCCAGATTTCCAAGCAGCTTGAACCAAGCGTCGTAAATATCAATACCGAGTCAACGATCAAGAACCCACACCGCCGGGGCCTCCGAGTGCGTCCCGATCCAGACCAGGATCAGGGCGGCGAGGACGACAGCCCTTTCCAGGATTTTTTTGACAAGTTCTTTGGCGGCCAGGGTGGTCAGAGTGGTCCGGACGCGGGCACCATACGCCAACGCTCGCTCGGTTCCGGAGTGATCGTCGATTCGAAGGGCTACATCGTTACCAACCGCCATGTGGTCGAGAAGGCGGACCGGATTCGCGTGAAGTTACAGGATGAAAATCCGGCTTCTCCCGGTCACGATGCCAAACTCATCGGCATGGACCAGGAGACTGACCTGGCGGTGATCAAGATCGATGTCGATCATGCATTGCCGGCTGCGAAACTGGGCAACTCCGATGGCATGGATGTTGGCGACTGGGTGCTGGCCATCGGCAGTCCCTTCGGACTGCAGGAAACGGTGACCGCAGGCATCGTGTCGGCCAAGGGACGCAACATCGTTCCCAACCGGCAGTTTCAGTCGTTTATTCAAACCGATGCCGCGATCAACCCCGGCAATTCCGGCGGGCCGCTGGTGAATATGGCGGGCGAAGTTATCGGCATCAATACGGCCATTCTCACCGAAACAAGTTCGTACGCGGGCGTAGGCTTTGCCATGCCGTCGAACACGGTAGCGCAGGTCTATAACCAGCTGATCGGGCCGGAGCACCGCGTTGCGCGCGGGTCCATTGGCATTGAGTTTTCGGCGCAACCGAACCCAGCGATAGCACGCATTTACGGCGCGGGTGTAACAGTATCGAACGTCGTGTCGGGCAGCCCAGCCGATGAGGCGGGCCTGAAGATTGGCGACACCATCACCTCCGTCGATGGCAAGGACGTAAAGAGCGGGGATGATCTGGTCGCCGACATCGCTTCCCGCAAGCCGGGCTCCAAGGCGAAGCTCGCGTTTGTGCGTAACGGCAAGAAGCAAGACACTACGGTGACCATTGCCGATCGCTCGAAATTGTTCGCCTCCCGCCTCGGCGAGGAAGACGAAAACCAGAGCGAGGAGGCGCCCAAGGCCAGCAAGTTCGGGATCACGGTGCGCGGCATTACTTCCGACCTGGCGGATCGTCTGGGTATTGCCGTCGGCAAGGGAGTCGTGGTGCAGGATGTGAAGCAGGGATCGTTCGCCGAGGATCTCGGCTTGAATCGCGGCGACGTGATCCTGGAAGTGAACAAGCAGCAGGTGAACAATGCCGACGACTTTACGAAGATCGAGTCGTCATTGAAGAGCGGGCAGGATGTCGTGTTCCTGGTGCGTCCGCGGGGCGCAAGGGCGCAGGATGGAACGATTTTCCTGGCTGGCACACTTCCGTAACCGATCCGTAGAACCGGCGAGACTGGCGCTTCGTCCCCGATTTGGGGACGATAAGGTGGGTCGGTTTCGCCGGTTTTTTGTTGCGGGAAAGTGTTCCGATTAGTAGAGTCTCACTTTGCAGCAGAAGACGCGCCGAGCCGCGTCTCTACCGGAGTTGGTCACAAGCAAACTAGAACATGCACTCGCCTGCTCAAATTCGGCGTTGGCAACGCGTTGGATTTTGCGGGGTGCTTTGCATGGCCGTGCAGGGGTTCGCGATTGCACAGTCGGAGACGCCAACTCCGCCCAAAGAGCCGGCTCAAACTTCCGCGAAGCCAGTCCCTAAATCACAGCATCCTACGACCGCACACGCGACCAGCAAGCGAACCTCCTCCCACACGACAAAAGGCTCCGACGGTAAGAAGGTCGCGAAGAAGCGCGGCCAGCAGGCAATCGATCCAACCCGCGCCCGGGAAATTCAGACTGCTCTCATTCGCGAGCACTATATGCAGGGCGAGCCTTCGGGAGCCTGGGACGCCGCTACGCAGGCTGCGCTGCAACGTTATCAGGCAGATCAGGGATGGCAGTCCAAGACAACGCCGGATTCCCGAGCGCTGATCAAACTCGGACTAGGCCCCAGCCACGATCATTTGCTCAATCCAGAGAGTGCAATGACGTCCGCCGCTCCGGCGGCAGGGGATCCAAAGGCGGGAGCGAAGCCGGCGCCAGCAGAGAACAACGTTCCTCAGCACTAGTCGGCATGACTCCGGGTTGCTCGTCACTGGGGAACAATCGTCGAAGCTTCAGGGATGGCTGCTACTGATCGCCCCGGACCTTCCACCAATCTGATTGTTCAAACTCGGCCAGCTTTTCCGCACCATGTTGCGCATACCAATTCTGCCAGGCCGAGCCATCGGCCGGCAGCGTTTGGTCCGTAATCTCACGCAACGCCATGAAGCTCCAGCTTCGCATTTGCGGAGTAGTTTTGGGATCGGCGGCTAACTCGATCAGTCTGGGCACCATTCGCATGCGCTGTTTGCGCTTGAAGTTTCCGCAATCGGAGACGTTGCAGCCCGCGCGATCGCGAACCGCGTCCGATGGGTCGTGCGTAAAGGAATCGAATAGCTCCTGAAGAGCCTCATCGGTGCCGAGATAGCGCATGCCCTCTACCGCCCACTGGCGCACCTGTGGGTTGGCGTCATTCTTGGCATAATCCAGCAGGATCGGATAAATGCGATCGTAGCCGACGCTGCGGCCTGCCAGCATCCCCATGTGGTACACGCTGTAAGGGCGGTGCTCGGGATCGGTTTGCGCCTGAGCGATAAGCTGCTCGGCGGTGTCTTCGGTTTTCGGCAGTCCGTCGATTGCTAGGTTGAGATCGGCGTTGGCGTAGCGAACACGCAGATCGGTGGAGTAAAGGGAACGTTGTTCCAATTGGTTCATTCGCGCGGTGCGCGTGAGGTTGCGATAGGAGCCGATATTCTGCTCAAACAAATCGAGTGCGCGGGGATCGTGTTGAATCGCCCGGTCGAGCAATTCTTCTGCCTGCGCCTGTTCGGGAAGCGTTCGCAGACGCTGGACATCCATGTCGCTGAGCGGCGAGTAGGCCACCTGCCGCAGCCGCGTCCTGGCCGGAGCAGCTCCCTTGGGGATGGGTTTCGGTTGTGTGTGGCGCCGAGAAAAGATGTTATAGCCGAGAAAGCCCGTCCAGGCGAAAAAGAAGGCAAGCCCGATCGCGATTGCGACGGGACTATTGCGACGAAAAGTTGGGAGAGATCCCGACGGCGCTTGGCCACGCTGCGGCGGCGGACCGTAATTGCCCAAACCCGGGTCGGCAGCGACATGAGTGTCCAGTTTCAGGCCGGCGAATTTCTCCAGTTGGGCGCAGACCCAGCGCGCTTCCTGACGGTCACCGATCGCGTCGGCTAGCGTCTGCTTCCTCCCTTCCTTCGTATAGAGGCGAACAGCGTAATAAGGCCGAGTCCCTTTTTGTTGTGCAGTCGTCGATGTCAAAATCCGCGCAATGTCGGAGAAAGGGATCTCCTGAGCCCTCCCCATGCCCAGTAAGGCCCGGCGGAAAACGATCTTGCCGTTTCCCACCTCGATGCGAAATGAACCCATCGTCGCCTGGACGAGCGCGTAAATCAGCAAGATGTCAAAGAGCCCGAACACCGGGGCGAAAAACCATGGAGCATGCGAATGCAGCAGGAAATAAACGATTCCTGTCCAAACCGTGGTGAAAAGGAACAAGCCCAGGACCAGCCCTGGGTTGCGAAAAGGCGGGAAGTAGAATTCGGTACCGCCGTTCATCGCGGTCGAAACCACAACTTTCGGGTTGGCTGGAGCGGACACATCGGACGCATCGGATTGAAAGGCCGGCGCAGCGATTCCGCTCTCGACTTCGCCCGAACTCAAAAAGGAAGCCGTTGACAGTGACGCCGAGGAGGGCGATGCCGTCAGCCGGAAAACCGGCACCTCAAAGTCGTCCGAATAATTCACGCCGGGAACGTCGGCCTGCGCATGCAGAAGCCAGAGGACCTGATCGTTCACCTGGTCGTGGTTCGACTCATAGGCATCGCTCGGTATGCTGAACTCCACCGGGATCGTGGCATCGCCCATCGGCCCCGGCACAAGGAATTGCTGCGATACATTGTTGTTCGCCTGCCAAAGAACGGTCTCGTGAACGGAACGATCTTTCCCAGCGCCGACCTCGATCCGGCGGACGCAACTAAGACTCAGGTCAATGCCATGCCTGGCATCGGTATTGAAACGCAAGTGAATCGTCCCCTTCAGCGACTGGCCGGGACAAAACGGCAGCGAGGCGAACTCAAAATAGGTTTTGCCAAAACGTCTCCGCCGGATGCTGGCCCTTATCGCCGCTACCGCCAGAGCGACGCCAATGACGCAGAACACCAGCGGGAAAAAAACAGTTGGTGCAGAGGTGCGCCAAAGTTTAGGCACGACTGCGGCCGCGACCGTGAACGCAATCCCATTCGCAAAGATCGCCGCTATCCAAAGGCCGAAGACGCCGTTGCGGTTGTTGCTTTCCGCCCGCCGAGCCGCCCAGTCTTTCCGCCACAGCCAGGGACAGTCGGGATTGGACTGCTCCGCCGCCGCTTGCTCCCTTAATTTGCGAGTCCCATAAACGGCGGCGTAGACGATCCCGCCGCCGATGAGAATGAAGATGGTCGAGATCAACACTCCCACCCAGGGATTCCCCTGGACGCGCCCGGGAGCACTGAACAAAAAAGCGCTGGCGAAAAAGAATCCGGCGGCCGCAAAAAAAAGGCCAAAAATGATGAGGATAATCTCGCCGACCTTAGAGGGCCTTGTCACAGCGGCATTATAAAGTTACTGGAGACCGGAACCAGAGCGGCGGGGGCGTACTTTCATTACACAAGTCACGTTCTTTCGATTTCAAGTCGTCGGCGATGTGGAAGGAATCCGGGAGTCCGGCAAAGCATCTTCCCGATTCAGAAACGTTAAGGAAAATCCGACCGGCGATATGTTCTTTGCGTTGTCGCGGGACGAAGCCGGTCACCAGGCGGGTTCGGATTGGTGTGGACTTTGCGTTTGAGGCGTGAACAAAAACCCTCTCCCCCCGGTGATCGGGGAGAGGGTTGTTGCCGTCGGAACGTGTTTTAGTCGTCCTCGTCAACCTTAGTGGGTGCCCGGTTGTTGAAGTCGCTCGGCGGACGAACCGTGCTCTCACCAGGATAGGGCCGCGTAAACCCAGTGGACATCTACCAGTTGAGGTGGTTGACGGTCTCCGGGTGCCCCGCCGATGTTGCCCAGCTGCTCTAGGGCGATTCCCAGGTGGAAATGTGCATCGGTGTAGCGCGGGTCGCTGGCGACGGCCTGCTGCAATGCCGCGATAGCATCGGGTACGTGGGCGACCTCAAGGCAGGCGAGACCGAGATCGTGCTGGATGATGGCATTGGACGGCTCCAGCATCGCTGCATCGCGTAACGGCGCGATCGCATCGCCTGCTCGCCCGGCCCTGAGAAACTCAGTGGCCAATGCGAGCAGAGGCGCCACCTGCTGCGGCGCGGCTGGGTTTGGAGACTGGGACATGGCGCGAACCTAACCCGGAAAACGTGGCGTGGAAGCTATCGCATGGCCATCGGGATCGCCAGCGCAACTGTCACCCTATCATGATCTGCCAACGATGCACGACGACGTTAATTGTGACGTGATCGTTCGGACTGCTACAATCCTGCGATGCGAAGTCTCAGGCGATTTCCGGCAACGATCTTCAGCGCGATTTTGCTAGGATGTGTCATCGTTTTTGCTTTAACTATGGCCAACGCGCAGAAAATTCCGCCGCCCGACGTTCCGAATGCCCTTCAGTCGCCACCGGGCGAAGAGGTGGTCTTGCTAGCACATGCCTCCGGATCGCAGATCTACACCTGCCAAGTTGGCACCGACGGCAAGTTCGCCTGGACTCTCAAGGCGCCCGAGGCCGAACTGAAAGATGGGAATGGCACGGTCATGGGACGCCATTTCGCCGGGCCTACGTGGAAGCTAAACGACGGGAGCGAAGTCGTGGGCAAAGCCTCGGCTCATGTTGACTCCCCCGACTCCGCCTCCATTGCATGGTTGCTGGTGAAGGCCGTCGGTCATTCCGGACAGGGGTTGCTCACGAACGTGACGACCATTCAGCGCGTCAACACTCACGGTGGGAAACCGCCAGCGGCCGGATGTGACGCGTCGCACCGTGACGCCGAAACGAAAAGCAGTTACACGGCGGACTATTACTTCTACGCCCCAGCTAAATGAGCGCCGTACTTTTGTGGTCTAGCCTTACCAGTCATTGGAGCGCCGGGCGTCCAGCCCGGCCGGACGAGTCGCTCCACCATCTAGGTCTAACTTGGCCGGACTCTAGCTTAGTCCAGGACTGGGCGCGGGCAATAGGGAATCGGCATTCCTTTAACGATTGCCTCTGGATTCGTCTCGACCAGCGCTTCGGCATATTCGGCTCCCACGATTTTTTCGGCCACAGCGCGCGCCGCTGAAAGATTCGGGATTCGGCGTTTTGTATCGTGAGCGTCGGAGGCAAGAATGTGTACGGCGGAGCGGTCGAGCAGCCAGTGCGCGATAATCTCGGGCCGCTCTCCCCAGAATCCGGTCAGCGACGAGGCGGTGACCTGAATCAGGCAGCCCTGCTCCACCCATTCCAGAATGCGCTGCGGTGTTTGCTGCAGGATAGGATTGCGCTCGGGATGGGTCAGGATTGGGGTAAGCCCGCGATCTCCCAACCTGGTGAAACAGTTGCCCAGTTGGGTCGGGACGCTGAAGTTGCTGAGTTCAATCAATAGATAGTTCGTTTCGCCGATCGTGTAGGTGTGCGGCTGCTCCAGCACGCGCTCCAGATTTTCGAATGAAAGATGAAAGTCGCAGCCCAGACTGAATTGCAATTCCAGAGCGGAACCGATCTTCTCCCGCAGTTGATTGAGAAGGTCCGAGAGGTATGCACGATCGTATGGATAGCGGTCATTGGCATGCGGCGTGGCCACAGTGTGGGTAATGCCGTCGGCTGCCGCCATGCGGCACATTTCGACAGCCACATCCCAGGATTTGGGACCGTCGTCGACTTCGGGCAGAACGTGGCAGTGGATGTCAATCACGACTAGACGTTAGCAATTAGAATACATCACGCCGCCTTGAATAATCGGGGGCCATCGGGTGCTCGGGTCATTGGGCCAGTCATCGGGCCATCGAAAAACCAAGGCATTTTTTTGCTCCTCGATCACCCGATGACCCGATAGCCGATCACCCGATGCAATCCTCCGATGCAGTTGCCAGTTCCCGTCTTCTCGTGCACGATAGTAAACACGACCTTTTCATTCTCATCTTGGATATTTCAGGAGCAAGTTCGCAAATGAGCATTCTAAGGGCGGCGCGTGCCGCACTGGCGGAGCAAATCGGTCTTTCCCGGATACTTGCGGTCGTCTCGGTGGCCATACTTCTGGCAGGATTTTCCCTTTCCTGTGGCAGCGGCACTCTCAGTAGGCCTAACCACAATGCCTATGTAACCCTTCCCAATAAGGGTTCCGTGGCTTTGCTGCACATCGACGGCGCAAGCGGTGCGATCAGTATCGGGGCACAGACGCCGCAAGTGGTGGGAACTACGCCCATCGGTTTGGCGTTGCTCCCCTCGAAGAAGTTTCTGTATGCGGTCAATTCCTTCGCCAACTCCATCTCGATTTATGCAGTTGGCGCCGATGGGACTTTGACTGCCGCGTGTCCTACTGTCCCCTGCACTCCGACTCCAGTGGGAGGCTCGGGTCCGGTTGCTGCCGCGATTGACCCTTCTGGTTCTTACCTGCTGGTGACCAATAATTTTACCGACGATATTTCCGTGTTTTCCATCGATTCGAGCAGCGGCGCGTTGACGCTAATGGGATCACCGGTCCCCACACCCACGAATCCAAGCGAGATTCTGTTTACTCATTCCGGCAAGTTTGTGTACGTGAGCAATCCGGCCCTGGGGATGGTAAGCGGTTTTGCATTTTGCCCAACCCAGTTGGCTTCAGAACCACAGTGTTCCGCCGCGACGAGCGTGCTCAGTCCCGTACCAAGTTCCCCGGTCTTATCGGGACCGGGAGCCATCGGATTGGCCGTGGACTCCAGTGACCGATTTCTGTACGTCGCCAATCCTTCGGCCAGCAACCCCTCGGTGCCTACCATTGGTAATATTTCGGGCTTCAACATCGATCCCAATAGCGGTGCCCTTACGACCGCGATCATCGGCTCGCCTTTTTTTGCCACCAACGGCATTGGCCCCACTGCGGTTACTGTCGATCCCAGCGGCCGGTATCTGTACGCGGTAACCACAGGAACGAGTGACTCCATCTGGTGTTTCACGATCAATCCCACCAACGGCCAACTGGTTGCGGTGACGGGCTCGCCCTTTAGCCTGAGCGCAGGTAATTTGTTCATTCTGATCGATCCCGAGGGAAACTATTTGTATATCGGAAGTCAGGATGGGAACGCTATTGCGGGTTACACGTACAATCCGTCAACGGGCGTTCCCGTGGCTATTTCGGGCTCACCTTTTTCCACGAAAACAGCGCCGGGGAAGATGGTGCTTTCCGAGTGAACCGGCATTGAGTTGAGATTTCGGCCTTGTAATCTATGGTTTTGAGGGATGGCACTTTCGTGGAACAAGATTGGCACCCGCGTGCCATTTTCAGATTTGCGGGTTAGTCCTACATTCCTGTTGAGCAGTTCTGGGGGAGGGCTGCCCGGGCGCGCTGGATTCGAGAGAATCCGGCCGCCCGTTTAATTTTTTAGGGCCGGTTGTTGTGGCGGGCGGGCACTCCGGGCCGGAGCCTATTGCATTCGGTTTAGCCTGTCACGTCTAACGCATCTGCTATTCAACTCAAGTTTTGACTTTGCGGCATGCTTTCGCGGACCCGCGCCACAGTGACACTCGATTGATTCAGGATTAATTCGTGGAAATGGTGAAGTTGACTGTGATGCGGGCTTGAGTTTCCACGGCTTGCCCGTTCAAGATGTAGGGCTTGAAGTGCCACTGCTTCACAGCCTCCCGAGCGGCGGCCGCCAGGATTGCCGGGCCGCTTAGAATCTGCAACTCCTGGATGGTGCCTTCGCGCGAGATCAGCGCCTGCAAATTGACGGCACCCTGCACCTTCATCTGCCGCGCCAACAGGGGATAATCCGGCGGTACTGAAACGGTCACACTCTGCGCCGTCAGCGGCGAGAGCTCCACCCGATTGCCCGCATTGACCGGAGCGCTTTGCACCGCTGTTGGAGCGCTCGCAACCGTAGATGTTGCGCCTGAGTCTACATCCACGTGGATGGCATTGCTTTTCGCGGGGACACTGATATGGCGGTTTCCGGCAACGACCTCCACCTGCAGAGGAGGCAGGGCTGCCCGTTCTGTGGTTGCGATGAAGGGGGCTTCGGCCGCGGGCGGGGCTTCAATTTTGGCCGCCTTGCGCTCATGCGCCGGAGTTGCGGCCGCACTCGCGGCGGGCGCCGCTACGATTGCACTCTTACTCTTGGTTCGAAACACAGCTTCCTGGACTTCGCCCTCCGGAGGAAACCAGAAATCCCAGTCTTTGAGAACCACCGCCGCCAGTGCCACCAGCAATATTCCGAGCGCGATGACCATCCGCTTCCGCTGCACTTCGGCTTCCTGGGTCGAAGGTTGCAGCGGGAGGGAGGTTGAGCGTTCCAGATGGTGCTCAGACTCGGTTTCGTCTTGAAACATGTGCACAGGAATCCTCCTCGAAATGTGGGCGGCTTCGGGGAGTGCTACCTTAGTATGCCCCGAAACCCGCGCCGATGCCAAGCAAATCGCAGCACTGGTAGTACCTTTTGACGGGGCTGGACCGGCGTGTTACGCGTCTGGGTTGATTGGGTGGTAAATTGCTGACGCGCTGCGACCAAGCGAGTTTCGTAACCGAAACCGCTGGAGGTTCCCGTCTCGTCTTACACTCGCGTCAGCTCAGGAAGCTTCGGGCCTTTGTAGTCGAGCTTGTCAAGAATGCCAGTGGCGGCGTCCAGAATTTCCTTATCCACTTTACGATTCGAAGAAATGGCCTCGGCCAGCGGGACGGAAATAATCTTGTTCCCGCGCAGTGCCGCCATCTTGCCAAATTCGCCGCCGTGCACCATGTCGATAGCGCCCAGTCCGTAGCGCGTCGCCAGCACGCGATCGAAAGCGGTTGGCGACCCGCCCCGCTGGATATGTCCAAGGACAACCGAGCGCGATTCGAAGCCCGTCCGTTTTTCGATTTCATTGGCCACCGTCAAGCCGATTCCGCCCAACCGCAGGTGGCCGAATTCATCCCGCTGTTCTCCTCCTCCGGTCATTTCGTCGCCTCCGGCGAACCTCGCGCCCTCGGCCGCCACCACGATGCTGAAATATCTTCCCCGGGAGTGGCGCTGCTTAATCAGATCGGCCACCTGGTCGATGTCGAAAGGAACTTCCGGGATCAGTATGACGTCGGCGCCGCCGGCGATGCCGCTATAGACCGCTATCCAGCCCGCGGCGCGTCCCATCACCTCGACCACGATCACGCGATTATGCGCCTCGGCGGTCGTGTGCACACGGTCAATGGCTTCGGTAGCCACGTTCACCGCTGTGTCGAAGCCGAAGGTGAAGTCGGTGCCCGAGAGATCGTTGTCGATCGTCTTCGGAACTCCTACCACCTTTACTCCATTATTGAAAAGCTTCTGCGCCACCGACAGTGTGTCATCGCCTCCAATGGCGATCAGCGCGTCACAGCCATTTTTCTTGAGATTCTCGATGCAGCGCTGCAGACCGCCGTCACGCTTGTCGGGATTGGTGCGCGAGGTGCGCAGGATCGTGCCCCCACGGGGCAGGATGCCGCCCACCGACGAGAGATCGAGCGGCATGGTCTTGTCTTCCAGCACGCCGCGCCAGCCCTCCACAAATCCTACAAACTCGTCGTCATAGTGGAAGCTGCCCTTGCGCACCACCGCTCGAATGACTGCATTCAGTCCGGGGCAGTCGCCGCCGCCCGTCAGCATTCCAATTTTCATCGCCTGCTCCTCTTGTGATTCGCCAAAACTGTGCGTTCGCTCCTGAGCGAAGTTCTACCCCCGTAGAGCATATGTCCGTGAGCCGGATGTATAAGGTTATCACGCTGCTGCTGTCGCCCCGTGAAGACGCGTCTCCGTTCCAAATACCGAAAGGACGCGGCTGTTTTTCTGTGTGAAACTGAGTGATCAGTCTGGATAGCATGCGGCTCACGAAACAACGCCAGGCCCGTCCTACGAGGTGCTGATTACGACATTGTCCGGAGGTTTTCAACCATGCGAAAGAACAGAATCGCCTTGGCCGCGATGGTTCTCTCCTTATGTTCCCCGCTTTATTCCGATGCCCAGACTCCGGCTTCCTCCACGGTATCCGGTGACCAAGCGGCACTGACTTTAGTCGGAGCTTTAGTCGGACTATGGGGCAGTCAGCAGTCGTTCGGTCCGATGGTGCGCGGCGAACTCATAATTGATGCCCGTAGTGCGGAATGGCGGGCGCGCATCGCTGGATACGACGTACCCGTTGTTCACACGAACGTTCACACAGACGTACACACGAACGACGGCACGAAAAACGAGATTCATTTTGCTCTGCCCGGGGAGGCCGGCAAATTCCGCGGACATCTCAGCGCGAACGGCAAGCAGATCGTCGGACACTGGATACAACTGGCGGGCGTTGCCTTCTACAGTTACTCCTACGCGAGTCCGGTGGAACTGTCGGAGATGGCGCCTCGGGTTTGGCGTGGCAACGTGGTCCCACTCGACGAGCTAGCGTCCTTCTATATTTCTATTCAACGTGCTCCCGACGGCGCGTTGAAAGCATTTCTGCGGAATCCGGAAGCCAATTGGTTCCGGGGACAGACTTTTGATGTGGATTTGAAAGAAAGAGACGTTATCCTGTCTCAAAAGGGTCAAGCACAGTTGCACGGAAGCTACGATCCGCAGGCCAACGTTCTATCTTTGCCAGTCATTGATTCCTCTCCACCAATGCAGTTCACGCGTTACGACCAGAGCAATGCGCTTGGTTTTTACCCTCGTGTTCCCTCGCCATCCGGATCCTATGTTCACCAGAAGCCGGTTGAGGAGAACGATGGCTGGGCCACAGCATCGTTGTCGGACGTCGGTTTGAAGCTCAGCCCGATTGCAGAGTTGATCCAACGAGTCCTGACAACTCCGCCTTCGCTCAGTAATCCGGTCAACATACAGAGCCTCCTGATTGCCCGTCACGGCAAGCTGGTTTTCGAGGAATATTTTTATGGGTTCAATAAGGAGCGGCCGCACGATATGCGGTCCGCTAGCAAAACCTACGGACCGCTGCTGATCGGCCTCGCGCGGGAGCACGGGGCGAAGATTTCGCTGGACTCGGCGGCATATTCGTTCTTCCCGGAATACAAGCCCTTCGCGAACTGGGATGAACGCAAGAACAACGTCACCGTGCGGGATCTGATGACCATGACGTCGGGCCTGGGCTGTGACGACCACGATCCATCGTCTCCCGGCGGCGAAGATATCATGCAAAGCCAGACCACAGAGAATGACTGGTACAAGTTCGCGCTTGACCTGCCTATGGCGCGCAACCCGGGCGGCGAGCAAGCAGTTTATTGCGCATCGGACATCAACTTGTTGGGGGGCATCGTCAAGAACGCCACCGGATATTGGCTGCCGGGCTTCTTCGATCAGTACTTTGCCCGGCCGCTTCAGATCACTTCCTACCACATGAACCTCATGCCCACCGGCGAGGCGTACATGGGTGGAGGGCTTTACATGCGGCCGCGGGATCAACTGAAGCTAGGCCAGCTTTATCTTTCGGGCGGAGTTTGGAATGGGAAGCGTCTAGTGAGCGAGGCCTGGGTAAAGGACTCGGTCGTACGGCACTCGGGGTTTCCGCCGGTCATACCGTCGGACACAGATCACGGATACACTTACGCCTGGCACACGCGTCGCCTGAAAGCGGGAGGACGGGAGTTTCGTGATTACTACGCTGCAGGCAACGGGGGCCAATATGTTCTGGTTCTTCCGGACCTCGATATGGTTGTGGGAATCACTGGTGGAGATTATGCGGAACGTGACAAGTTCTTTCCGTGGGAATCGCAGATCGTGCCCCAATACATTATCCCGGCGGCGCTGACGGGCGATCACCACCCGCAGTAGCGTTTCTATTTGGATTTCATCACGTAGACGCCATCCCATTCCGTATCGGGTGCTTCCTCCGTGAATTCAATGCAGCGCTGCAGCAACACCTGGGTGGGGCCGTCATCCGGATAAACCGCCAGCAACTCGCCGAACTTTCCCGTGGCCTCCTGCCAATTCTGGCCGCGGTATACGTCGAGGGCCGCGTTGTACTGTGCCAGCAACGGTGCGTAGGCATCGCGTTCCGAGATCGGCGCGAGTAACTCGTAAATCACCACCGGCTGCTTCTTTCCCTTGACCCGGATCCGGTCGACTTCGCGCGCCACAAACTGATGAGCCACCTGGTCGTAAGTGCTTTCACTGATGATCACGCGGGCGCGGTATTGCTTGGTCATACCCTCCAGACGGGAAGCAAGATTCACGTTGTCTCCCATCACGGTCCAGGCCAGGCGCTTGTCCGATCCCATGTTGCCGACGTTGACCGGGCCGGTGTTCAGACCGATGCCGATGGCGATCGGACGCCGCTCCTGCTCCGCCCATTTGCGGTTCAGTTCTTCCAGAGCTGCGATCATCTCCAGGGCGCAGCAACAGGCGCCATAGGCATGATCCCGCTGCGGATAAGGTGACCCCCAGAATGCCATGATGGCGTCGCCGATGTATTTGTCGAGGGTGCCCAGATTGCGAAACAGAATGTCGGTCATCGCGCCCAGGTATTGATTCAGCAGAGTAACGAGTTCATCGGGGGTCAGACCCTCGGAGAGAGTGGTGAAATCGCGAATGTCGCTGAACATCACCGTCAGATCGCGGACTTCGCCTCCGGGACGAATGTACTTTTGCGGGTCCTTCTCAATCAGCGCGATTACGCCGGGCGAAAGGTATTGGGAAAATGTCTTGCGGATTTTCCGCTTCTCGCGCTCCTCGTGAATCACGCGGAAGCTGGTGATGGAAGCATACGAGCCTACCAGTGTCGCCGCCGGAACCACAAAGCTGTACCAGCGCCCCCAGTGCGCGAAGCCGTAGTAGATAAATGCCATAAATGCGCCGAGCGTCCCCAGGGCCGTGAGAGTCGCAATCAGAGGGCGCGAGTGGCCGAACCAAAGTCCAAGTCCCAGGCCGAAACAGACAATGAGTGCGATGTCGACGATCTCTTCGCTGATGCCGCGGATGAGAAAGGTGCGCTGCGGTGCGGTGCTGTGCAGAAGATTGTCGAGGATGTTGGCATGGACCTCGACTCCCATGTAACCGGAGCCTTGCTTCTCAAACGGCGTATTGCGCAGGTCTCCGATGCCCAGCGCGGTGCCGCCCACAAAAACAATCTTGTCCCGAAACGCATCCGCAGGCACAGTCCCGCGGAGGACGTCCACCATCGAGTAGTGTGGATAGGAATGATAGGGGCCGGCGAAATTGATCAGCGCACTGCCGTTCTGCCACGGATGCAGTTGATGATCGCCAAACTGTATGCGCTCCATGCCGTCCGCCGAAATGTAAGCTGCGATTTGCTGGTCGGGAATGTTTTCGTATTGCCGCAGGGCCTGCAATGCCAGCGACGGGAAGAAATCCTGGTCCTGATAGCGAATCACGAACAGCGCCCGCCGGATGGTGCCATCGGCATCCGGTGCGATGTTGAAAAACCCATAAGAGGCGGCGGCCTCGGCCAGTTTGGGGAGGTTGGCTTCCACGCCGACGGCCACTGGCCCACCAGCCTGAATCCATGCCTGCCCAAGATCGAAGTCCTGGTTTTTGGATTTGACTTTCAAGACCTGCGGGAAGGCTTTCGCCCAGGCGATGTTGAAATAGGCCTCGGCCAACTTCGGATCGGTAAATTTGGAACGCTCGGCGCTCAGAAAAAGATGCCCGAGAACCACGTTTCCAGCGTCTTTGAGAGCGGCTGCAAACTGGGCATCGATATCGGCTTGTTGCTGCAGTTGAACGACTTTCTTCTGCAAGCCGGCGGGCGCCGAATGTCCGATTTCGCTTCGCAGGCGTGTGAGGACGTCAAGTGCCTCGCTGCTGGCCGCGGTGGGAAAGGTTACGTCGAAGGCGACAACCCGTGCGCCGCTTTGTTTCAGTTGGCGCACCAGAAGAGCGTAGTTGCTTCGCGGCAAAGGGAAGGAGCCGATCGTCTGCAGAGTCTTGTCGTCAATGCCAACGATGACGATGCGAGGATCCACTTCGCGCTTGCCGCGCAAGGCAAAACGAAGATCAAGGGTGCGCTGCTCGATGTCCTGGATCAACAGGAAGCCGGCGCGCTGGTTGCCGCCGATTCCGGAATAAGCGAAGAGCGCCAGACCTGCGGCGGTCGCGGCCGCTGCAATGGCGGCATGGCTCTGCCGCGAAAGCCATCTTGCTGCAGCTCTTAAATGCACTCATATCCCCGCGAATGATCAGCAACCGTTCGGACCGCACCTTGACTGCGGAGGGGGAGTGCTGCCCCCTCGAGTCTCGGCGATTCCCAAGCCCACGCCCAATCCCGCAGCTGCCCCGACGCTGATCAACACCCACCGCAACGTGTGGGGATGCACTTTGCCGACCATCGTTTCATTAGGAACATTGGTGTCCTGCATGCTTGCCTCGGCCACCGTCGCCGGAGTCGATGTTACCTCGTATCCGCCCGGCGGGACATCGAGTCCGATTACAACCATCTGGCCCGCCGTCAGCGTCACGGTATTGGTCGCAGCGGTCGATGCATTATCGCCTTTGAGTACTTTCGCCCCCGAAGCAGGCGTGACGGCCACCTTGCCCACGTAACAGATGACCGTGGTTTGATTGTTCGCGTGGCCGACGAAGAAATCGGTTCCAATCACGCCGATTACCGCATTCGGCGTTTTGACTTCGTATTTGCCATCCGGCTTTGTGATCTTGACCACCTGGTTGCGCAGCTTGCCATAGTTCATTTCAATCGAAGTTTGCTGCGAGACGGCATCGTGCTGCACGACTCTGAGTTCGCTGTTGGACCCAAGACTGAGAATGGAACCGTCGGTGAGGCCGGCCCGCAAACGGCCCTGGGTATCGGTTTTCAACAGATCGTTCCATGCGAGACTGTCTTTGGCTTTCACCGGCTGCGCATTTCGCGAAGCGGCGGGAATAAGCGCTTTCACTTCTCCGGCCGTTTGGCTGGTGGTTGAATCCGCAAAAATGGGCGTTGTAGACAAAAGAAGAGACAAAAATAGCGACAGCAAGGACTTACGCATGCTAAATCTCCAGAATCCGATATTCAGGAAAGTCTAAGCAGGATTCTCCCAGAAAAGGGAGTGAAGTCAAGTGACTTCAGTCGGGCTAAGGGTGTCTTAAGGAGTACAGATTATGGTGTTTTCAAAGCGAGAAGAAAGCGTACCAGCGTTGTGCCGCCACGGGCCGCCGCCCCCCACAACGCGCCCTGAAGTCCGCGGTGACTTCATCTATATCGCACGACGAAAGTAAAAAGCCGCTTACTTCACAACCAGGTTGAAGCTGACCTGTTCTGTGATTGCAGCCTCGTCCTCTGGTTGGAATGTTCCCGTCACCGTAAGAGGATACGTGCCAGCTGCAGTGCCGGGAGGATCGACTCCTCCTGCTCCTCCGCATGATGGCAACGTCGCAAGAGTTGCGAGGATGCACAACAAGAAAATCACTCCGCATAGGCGTCGACCAGGTTTCGCGCGACGCTTGCCCGGCAGCACTACCAGGGCCACGAACCCCGCTATCCCGCCGAGTCCAACCAACGCAGCTACCCGGTTCTCGTTTGAACGTCGTAATGGGTACTGTAGAAAACCCGTCGCCGGCGTGGTGGTAGCGGTGACTTGGACCGTGATTGCCCCACTCAGTGTCGTCGAAGTCAGCGATGGCGTGCAGGTCGCCAGAGCCGGCGCTCCGCTGCAACTTAGCGACACCAACGGAGTGAAGTCGCCGACGGGAGCCAGATCCACGGTGTAAATCGCCGTCTGTCCGGGAACCACAGTCAGGCTGACGCAGGTGGTGGTCAGCGAGAAGGGCGAGCCCACTCCGGTCAGTGAGACCGTTTGCGGGCTGCCGGCAGCGTTGTCGGAAATGCTGAGCGACGCATTAGCCGTTCCAACGGATGTGGGTGTAAAGGTGATGTTGATGGTGCAACTGGCGGAGACCGCGAGCGAGGTGCCGCAGGGGTTGCTGCTGCTGGTTTGCGCGAACGCATTTGCATCCGGCCCGGTAAATCCAATCGAGGTGATCGTTAACGTCACGTTGCCGTTGTTGGTCAGTGTTACCGATTGAGCCGTGGGACTGGTGGTCCCGACCGGCAGGGTGGTGAAGGTGAGGGTGGAAGGGGAAAGCACTGCGACGGGCGCGCCTGTTCCTGTCCCGGAGAGTGTGACCGCTTGCGGGCTGCCGGAAGCGTTGTCGGCAATGCTGACCGAAGCCGAAGCCGCTCCATCGGCGGTGGGTGAAAACGTGACGTTGATGGTACAACTCGCGTTGGCTGCGAGTGAGGTGCCACAGTTGTTCGTCTGGCTGAATTCGCCGGCGTTGTTGGTTCCGGTGATGCTGATGGAGGCGACAGCAAGAACGGCATTTCCGGTATTGCTGAGCGTTATCGGTTGCGACGCACTCATGCTTCCAATGAGCTGCGAGTTGAAATTGAGGCTCGTCGGCGTTAGCAGGACGAATGGGGCTGGAACCTGTTGCAATAAGACCGCCACACTTGCACCGGCCTGGGCTGCTAAGTCGGGCCGTCCGTCACCGTTGAAATCACCTGTGGCCAAAAGTTCTGAGGTTCCGCCGAAGTCAATGGGCGGTTTCTGGAACGTTCCATCGCCGTTTCCTTGCAGGATGTAGGTGCCTGTCGCCAAGTCGAGTTTGCCATCTTCATTGAAGTCGGCCGTCACGATTGTGCCGGTAACGGGGGTCGCTAAGGCCTGCGAAAAGCCGCTGGTGAACGTGCCGTCTCCATTCCCGTCCAGAACTAAGACCTGGCTGCCGTTGCCTACGTTGTAGACGAGTGCGATGTCTTGTTTGTTGTCCCCATTAAAGTCGGCGGCTGTGAAGGCAACAACGCCCGCGGGAGTGCTCGTCGAGAGCGGGTTTCCACCGCCGAACCCCGATTCGGTATTGCCAATGAACACCGTGACGACGGGGGCCGTTGAGTTGGTATCCAGGACAGCTAAATCCAGGACGCCATCGCCGTTGAAATCGGCTGCGAGCATGCCGCCGAACTGTGTAATACCGCCGGTAAAGGACTGGCCCAGACTGAAACTGCTCGCCCCATTGTTGTCCAGGATCTGAACATTACCGTTCATCGTGCCCGCAATATCCAGAGTGTCGTTCTGGCTGAAGTCGCCCACAGCGAAGGGGATAAAACCTGCGACTCCGGGAAGAAGTGGAGTTGCCGTGAAAACTCCACTGCCGTTGTTCTCGAGGAGCGTGTTGCCCGCAACTATGTCGACCGCACCGCCATCATTTGTGAAACGGCCGGCCACAAGTGAACTCGCGTCACTAACCCCATAAACTGCGGGTGTCTGGAAGGTTCCGTCGCTATTTCCCAGGAGAACGGAAACCTGCGGCCCCGAGTCTGGGGTCGAAAGGCCCAGAGCTAAGTCCAAAATGCCATCGCCATTGAAGTCCGCGGCCAGCGTGGTCTCAACCGTCCCGTCAACACCGGAGTCGTAATCGACGGCAGGGTTGAATAGTGGAGATGCCGGGTTTGCGATCTGGAAGAATTCCACATTGGAGGCGATACCGTCGCTGCTGAGCACCAAGACGGAAGCGGTCCCGGCAGAGGCAATGTTGGCCGGCGGTACGGTCGCGGTTATCTGAGTGGCAGTGGAACTCGTTATGGTTAGCTGGGCGTTGCCAAACAGCACACCCGTCGGCGTCGGGACAAACCCGGCGCCATTAATGGTTAGAGTAAAGCTTGCGCCGCCCGGCTGCGCCGCGGTCGGGATTAGTGGCTGTTCGATGGCGGGGATGCTTTGCGCCATCGCCAAAGTGCTGAGAAGGATTATGCAAACGCCGAATGTCCTCGCAGATCTCATGAGGTCGTCCTTACGGAGCTAGCCGGTTCTAAAGGCTTACCGGTCGCCACGAAAATCACTCCCGCAAAAGGGGATGAGGCCAATGGTTCGAAACCCGATTGCCGCCAGCCACTTTGCACCACCGGCTCACCGACACTTTGCTACATCATTTGCACCCCGGCTGCGCCCTCGGGATGGCAAACTTCGGTGAGGGACCGCAAACAACTGGAGGAGGTATGGAGGATGACCCGCCCGTATACGTCAACACCAGGCCAGTAGTCAAACCGCCAACCACGCCAACCACAATCGGTATCCAGACTTTCGGGTGCGCAATAAACACAGGAGCAGGAGGAGGATTAACATTTGTGTCTTGCATCGAAGCCTGAATGACTTCGGACTCGGGAGGAAATCCCCCGGGAGGCACTTTCAATCCAATCACAACCATCTGCCCTGGCAATAAAGTGACTTGCGCCGGGCTGGACTGAGCCTGGTCGGACTTTCTCACCACCTTCGCGGTGCCGATCGCAGTGACCGAGACTGAGCCGACGTAGCAAATCACCGTAGTGAGGTCGTTTTCATAACCAACATAAAAGTCGGTGCCGATAACGCCGATCACTGCGTTCGGTGTCTTGATTTCGTATTTACCACCCGGCTTGGTGATCTTGACCACCTGGCTGCGTAGTTTGCCATAGTTCATTTCAATCGAAGTTTGCTGCGATATGGCATCGTGCTGCACCACTCTGAGTGCGGCGTTGGAGCCGAGACTGAGAATGGAGCCGTCGGTGAGTCCGGCCCGCAAACGTCCCTGAGCGGCGGTTTGCAGCAAATCATTCCACTCGAGATTGTCTTTGACCTTTACCGGGTGGGCGTTTCGCCACGCGTCAGGAATCAGTGCTTTCACTTCTCCAGCGGTTTGGCTATCGGTTGGAGCGGCCAGCATGGGAGTTGAAGCGAGGAGGAGAGACAGCAAAACCGAAAGCAAGGACTTTGGCATGCCAAGCCTCAGAAGTGAAAGGATCACGGAAGCCTAGCAGGACTGTCGCAAAAAAAAAAGTGAAATTGAGCAGCTTCAGCCGTTAATAAATGGTGGCAATAAATAGTGGCGTTGGAACCAGGTAGAGACTCCGACAAACTCCGCGGGTTTCGCTTGCCACGACAATTCCGCTGCGAGCCGTCGCTCAATCGGTAGGGTTGCGCGGGAACTTGAGGTAGGGCAGGCGCACATTTTGGATCACGACTTGATCGGCCCTGATGTTGGCCGGCGCTTGATAGTCAGGTACGCCACATGGACCACCCGCGCCACATGCGGCGTTCACTGCTCCCCCAGTGACGAAGTCGTCTTGATCGACCCCATCTCCGCTAACTCCGAGGCCCCCGACGAGTACCCCATTTCGATAAAGGGGCAAGCTGCCGGGGAAAAAGACGATGCCGCTTACGTTGCCAGCGGTGTCCGATCCCTGCGTACAGGGGTTTGCCGTGTCGTACTGATACAACGGGAAAAATGGTCCACTATTCGATCCGTCGATCCCAGGTGGAAACAGCGGCTGAGCTCCGAAGCTGACGGTGCGATTGGTTACAGCGGTTCCCGCCGGCATACCGGGCAAATCCGTCACCCCGGCGTTACTGAACCAGATTACGTTGCGAGCTTTGGAAGCGGCCACGTCGGCGCTGAACACAGTTCCATCCGACATGCGATAGAAGCCGAGGATCGTGCCGTCGAGGTCCGCAACTGCTATCGTCATTCTGGCCTTGGAGCCGGATGGCAGGCGGATGACCGCACGCGTTGTCTCCGCCGTAGCTACGGCGTTCATGATGATTTCGTCGACATCACTCTGCGACAGCGCGCTACCGGCATTGGGACCGACCAGGTATCCTTCGGGCGGCAGCGTGCCGGCTATCGGGCCCACTTCGTAAGCGCCTGCGACGGAAGCGCCAGGCGACGTGCCGGAGGGTTGCGACGTTTGATTCACGAAAGGCAGTGCTACCCCGCCGACGATAACCACTCCCGGCGGTGGAACCTGGCTCAGGTTCAGAAGGTTCGAATTGACGGCGGCGGTAAAGGCCGCAAATTCGGCAATCTGAGGGGAAGTGCTCACCACGCCCACGCCTCCGACCACACCCACGCCCGCCGTACCGACTGGGCCACCTTTGAAGAGGGGAACGCCTCCGGGATTAACTGCGTTCGGATCGCTGTCGCTGATATCGGCTTTGCCGGTAATGACACCGAGGCCGGGTTGTGTGCCATTGATCGACCGCGACGGACTCAATGCCTGTCCTGGCAGAAAGTTGGTGCTTAGCATACAGCCGCGATTCGTGTTTTCGATTCCGTACAGATCGGCATTGGGTGTTCCGGCGACTCCGGGCGGGAAATGAATGCCGCTGATGAATCGCACGGTACGTGAAGAAAGCGGCGCCTGATCATTGCTGAAGAAAGCCGCGGTGCGGGCCAACGCGACTGCCAGTTCGTCCGCCGGTACCGGTTGGCCGAAATTTCCGGCCGAAGTCGTGGGGGCTCCGGTCGTTTCGAACACGGCAAGAATATTTCCGGCGCGATCCGCCACTGCAACCACCATCGGTGAGTTCACGGAGAGCACCGCATTCTGCACAACCGTGGTCACATCAGCGGCGGTGAGCGGGACTACTGCGGGCGGAGGAGGATCAGACTGTTTGGAAGACGAACCGCCTCCACCACACGACAGGCACAACAAAACTCCGGTGCAGACCGCCGCGCAGATTAGTAACGAGAGTCCGGAAAGGCCAAAGAGACAGTTCTTCCTCGTCCTGATCTTCATAATTCTAGATACGAACTCGGCGAGAAACGGCAAGATTTTGGATTATCGCGTGCCGTTCATTATGCCTCCGCTTGAGACAAAGTCAAGCGATGCTTGCTGCAACGTCAAGAGTTGTGATAGGAGTTATGCCCCACCCGATTCCGATTGTACGAAGCAACTTCAGTTCTGGCGACGAAAATGGATTTGGCGCAAGCATCGTTGTTTATGAAGGCGCAGACTTCGCGGGCTGTGTTTCTCGGCCTGGTCGCGTTATCGGGCGTGATCTGGGGACAGGTGCAGCGGATCCCGGGCCATACGCCCTCCAACACCGCATCGCTGCAAGGTACGGTGAGAGATTCGCAGAACAACATTGGTATTCCGGGAGTCAAGATCAGCGTGGTGCGGGCAGGTGTTATGGTTCGCGAGAAATGGAGCGATGCCGAAGGTATTTTTCGTGTAGTTGACCTGACGCCGGGAACCTATGAAGTCAAAGCCGAGAAGGAAGGATTTCAGACGCTGGATATACCGGCTCTAACGATCAACGGTTCTGAAACCAGGGATCTTGCGTTGGTTCCAGTCGCCGGCGAAACCATGCCAGCGAAGGGACCTTCTGGACTTCCTGTCGCTGGGTCTTCGCCCCCAGCGGCTGTAGTGCCGCCAGCAGGACCTTATCCGGGATTGCGAACCGCCGCAACGCCTGCTTCTCCCGGGCCGCAGGAAATCGCTCCCGAGCGGGTGCCTCCGGATACTGCGAACTTTGTGACAGAGCCCGACCGATGGGATGTTCCCATGCCGGACTGGAACCGCTACGGCAAGGGCGGTGAATTTCCGTATACCAAAGGGCATTGGTATGATCCGTTCAATCGCAGCCGAATCAAAGGTGACCAGCCCATCTTCGGGAATCGGTGGTTTTTTAATTTCACAGGGACGAGCCTTACCGGCCTGGATGTGCGGCGACTCCCTGTACCCAGCGGCGTGTCGGAGGAACAGCCCGGCGGCCCGGAATTCTTCGGACGCGGTGAACAGGGTTTCGCCTCGCAAAGTTTCCGGCTGTCGTTCGATCTTTTCGAAGGCGACACCAGTTTTCGGCCCATTGATTTCCGCATTCGCTTTACGCCGGAATTCAATCTCAATTTTCTGCAAACCCGCGAGCGCGGACTGGTCAATATCGACGTGGCCGATGGCACCAACCGGTTCGATACTCACGCCGGCGTGCAGGAGGGATTTGTCGAGGCCAAGATCCACGACTTGAGTCCGAATTTTGATTTCGTTTCCATACGCGTAGGGATCCAGCAGTTCGTCAGCGATTTTCGCGGATTTATTTTTGCCGAGGAGCAGCCCGGCGTGCGTATCTTCGGAAATCTGCGTTCGAACCGGATCAACTACAACCTGGCTTGGTTCTATTTTCTGGAGAAGAATACAAACAGCGGGCTGAATACGTTCGAGCGGCGCCATCAACAGGTCTATGTCGGGAATGTGTACATACAGGACTTTTTTGCCAAAGGCTACACCACTGAATTCAGTTTCCACTACAACCGAGACGATCCCTCAATTCACTTTGACGACAATGGATTCCTTGTCCGTCCGGCGCCCGTCGGGCTGGTGGTGAATAATGGCATCCTTCAGCACGGCATTCGTGCTTACTACCTGGGCTGGACCAGTAATGGCCACATCGGGCGGCTGAACGTAAGTCACGCGTTTTATCAGGCGCTGGGTCACGACACTTTGAATCCAATCGCAGGACGACGCGTTGACATCGACGGAAGGATGGCCGCGCTGGAGCTGTCAGTGGACAGGGACTGGGCGCGCTTTCGGACGTCGTTTTTCTATGCTTCGGGCGATCCCAGCAACGTGAATTCGGCACTGGGGAAGCCTCGCGATTCGACCGCGCACGGCTTTGACACCATTGTGGACGAAACGAACTTTGCCGGAGGAGCCTTCAGCTTCTTCGACCAGCAAGGCATTCGCCTGACCAGCACCGGAGTCGCGCTCACCAATCCTGGCAGCCTGCTGGTCGGCCTGCGCAGCAATAAAGAAGAAGGGCAGGCGAATTTCGTAAATCCGGGGATTTATATTTTCAATGCAGGAGCGGATTTCAATCTGGCCCCCAAGCTGCGGGCGTTCGTAAACGCGAACTATCTTCGGTTCGACCGCACCGAGCCGTTACAGATCCTGCTCTTCCAGCCCGGCATCCGGCACAGCATCGGACTCGACTCCGGAATCGGTCTGCAATATCGGCCGCCATTGACGGAGAATATCGTGATCACGTCCGGAGTATCGAATTTGGTTCCAGGGGCGGGGTTTGGGGACATCCTCAACAAGCGAGTTTTGGTTTCCGGATTCACGAGTATAAAGCTGACGTTCTGAACTTGTTATGCGGTGGTCTCCTGGGCGACGAGTCGGACACTTCTTGTTGGCGGCGGCATTCGTGTGCGCCGGGTTGGCGGTATTTGACCCTCCGAGAAAAACTGCGGCGTCCGAACGAGGCGCAGGATCGTCGGCGCAGGCCGGCGTGGAACAAACCTCTGCCGGCCTCGGAGACTCGCTTGAGGAGGCGCGGCAGAGGTCGGCGGGTTGCGTAAGTTGCCACAACCCGATGGACAGCCCGACCATGCACACTACAGGGACCGTGCGACTCGGTTGTACCGACTGCCATGGCGGAAATGCGCAGGTCGCACTTCCTGCCGGAGTCGCGCGAGGATCGCCGCAATATCTCGAAGTTACTAAGCAGGCGCACCCGCAACCTCGTTTTGCGGAGAACGCGCGAACCTCCGCCAACCCGGTTCGCGCCTATACCCAGTGGTTGAAAGAAGACGCGGAGTACATCAAGTTCATAAACCCCGGCGATTTGCGCGTTGCGGAGCAAACCTGCGGCCGCTCCGGATGTCACACTGCCGAAGTGCAGCGCGTACGCACCAGCATGATGACGCACGGCGCGATGCTATGGGAAGCGGCGCTTTACAACAATGGCGCCATTCCGCTGAAGAATCCATTTTTTGGTGAAAGCTACGGCCCCGATGGAAAGCCGCAGAGATTGCAGACCTTTCCGCCGCCGACTGCAGAAGAGATGCGGACCAAAGGCGTTCTGCCGTACCTTGAACCCCTTGAGCGCTGGGAGGTGTCGCAGCCCGGCAACGTGTTGCGATCGTTCGAGCGCGGTGGTGAAAAGAAGCCGGAAGTCGGGATTCCCAGTCTTGAAGAGGAGCCGGGAAAGCCGGACGTGAAACTCGGTGAGCGCGGCTTTGGCACGCTGACACGCACCGACCCCACGGTTCTAGGGTTGCAGAAAACGCGCCTACTCGATCCGTTGCTTTCTTTTCCCGGAACCAACGATCAGGCCGGAGACTACCGCGCCAGCGGATGCAGCGCCTGTCACGTGATCTACGCCAACGATCGTTCGCCGGAACATTCCGGACACTATGCGGCCGGCGGCAACCTGGGGCAGACCGCAACCGTCGATCCGACCATCCCCAGGAATGAGTCTGGACATCCCCTTAAGCATGAATTCACTCGATCTATTCCGTCGAGTCAGTGCATTGTTTGCCATATCCATCCCGGCACGAACATGGTTGCGCCTTATTTTGGCTATACATGGTGGGACAACGAAATTGATGGCGACAAGATGTATTCGAAGGAGCAGCGGCGGCTCAGTCCGAAAGAACAGCAATTGGTTCAGATGCGGGACCCGGAGCGGGCTACGATTCGCGGCTATTGGTCCGACGTCAATTTCCTCGAAAAAACTGGAACGCCCGAATTCAATAAAGATCTCAAGAACACGCAGTTCGCCGACTTCCATGGTCACGGATGGATTTTCCGGGCGGCCTTCAAGCACGATCGCAAAGGCAATCTTCTGGACAAAGACGGCAACCAGGTTTCTTTCGACGATCCGGAGAAATTCAAGAAGGCTGTCCACCTGAAAGATATCCACCTGGAAAAGGGAATGCATTGTATCGACTGCCATTTCGAGCAGGACAGTCACGGCAACGGAAAATTGTATGGAGAAACGCGCAATGCCATTGAAGTGGATTGCGTGGATTGCCATGGCACGATCCAGCAACGAGCGACGTTGCGGACGTCGGGCATCGCCGCGCCCGCCGGGGGCACCGCGCTGGAACGGCTGCGCACCGCCTGGGGTGAACGCCGCTTCTATTGGGATGGAGATCGGCTGTTTCAGCGGTCGATGTTAGAGAAGGAGACGCAATGGGAAGTGGTGCAGGTGCTCGACTCCATCACTCCCGGGAACGCGCACTATAGCGAGAAATCGCGGCTTGCCAAGACAATCCAAAAAGACGGCAGCTCATGGGGAAGCGCGAATGCCGACTCGTCGCAGTTGGCGCACGAAAACAGCCGGATGACTTGCTACTCCTGTCATAGTTCGTGGGCGCCCACATGCTATGGATGTCATCTTCCCATGGTGGCGAATCAGAAGATGCCCATGCTGCACAACGAGGGACTTACGACTCGCAATTGGACGTCTTACGATTTTCAGGTTCTCCGCGACGATGTTTACAGTCTGGCGATTGACGGCACGGTTACCGGACATCGCGTCGCCCCGGTCCGCTCGGCATGCGCGGTGCTGGTGAGTTCCCAGAACAACAACCGCGATTGGATCTACTACCAGCAACAAACCATTTCCGCGGAAGGCTTCAGCGGACAGGCCTTCAGTACATTTGTTCCACATACGGTGCGAGCCACGGAGACCAAGGGTTGCACCGACTGTCATGTCTCGGAGGCGGGCGATAACAATGCCTGGATGACCCAGTTACTCCTGCTGGGGACGAACTTCATGAACTTCATGGGCCGGTATATTTACGTCGCCACTGGTAATAAAGGATACGAGGCAATCGCGGTCACCGAACACGATGAGCCTCCGGCGGTAATTGGAAGCAATCTGCAAAAGCTTGCCTATCCCGACGATTACAAGAAGCACATAAAGAATAACCGTGAATTGAAGGAGGCGTACGGACACGCGGGAACGGACATTCTGGATGTACAGGCTCGCGGAGAATATCTCTACGCTGCCATGGGGAAAGGCGGCCTGCGCGTCTATGACATTGCTAACGTTGATGACAAGGACATTTCTCAACGCACGATTACTGCGCCCGTTTCGCCACTAGGGCAGCGTTTCTATGTGCCGACCAAATATGCGATGGCGGTGGCGACGCCGACGACGTTGGGCGTGGATCCGCTCCGCACTCATCGCCCTGAGAACGAAGAACAATCGATCCACTTGATCTATGGTTTTCTTTACGTCGCTGACCGGGAAGAGGGGCTGGTTATTATCGGCGATCCTAACTTGAAGAGCAAGAGTCCCGGCGTTGGTACTCTGCTTGACGGCGATCCACGCAATAACTTTCTCAAACGCGCTTTGGCTTTCAATCCAAACGGCGCGCTAAACGGAGCGCGGAGGATCGCCATTGTGGGCACGTATGCCTATATTCTTTGCGACGCCGGGTTGGCGGTGGTCAGTCTCGATAATCCACTGAAACCGGCACTCGTAGCGCAAATTGGCGCCCCCTGTTTGATCGAGCCGCGAGGAATCGCCGTGCAGTTCCGCTACGCCTTCGTGGTGGATAGTCTCGGACTGAAGGTTCTGGATATTACTCATCTTGACCGGCCAATACCGCTTCCGGGGGCGTGGGTTCCATTGCCCGACGCTCGCAATGTCCATGTCGCTCGCACTTACGCGTATGTTTCTGCGGGCAAGCAGGGGTTGGCGATCGTGGATATTGAGCGTCCTGAGCAACCTAAACTAGACCAGACTTTTAATGCCGATGGGGCCATAAATGACGTAAACGACGTCAAACTGGGGATGGTTTCCGCCGAATTATTCGCCTACGTGGCCGATGGCAAGAATGGGCTTCGGGTGATTCAGCTGTTTTCGCCCGCCGACAATCCCAACTTCTCCGGATTCAGCCCGCGCCCCACTCCGAAATTGATTGCCACTCACCGCACGCGTGGGCCGGCGCTGGCCGTTTCCAAAGGCATCGATCGCGATCGCGGAGTGGACGAGAGCGGCAATCAGGTCGCGGTGCTTGGACGCCGTGGCGCGCGTCCCTTCAATCTGCAGGAAATGCAACGCATGTATCTTCGCGATGGCCAACTCTACACTGTCACCGATAGTCCGCCGGGGCCGGCGCACTGAGGTTGGTCCCGCGCGAAGTTTGCGACGATGGTGGAATCCAGCCCTTCAAAAGCGAAGGGAGGGCACGCGGCTACCTTGCCGCCCGCAATTGTGGAATCGTGAACTTTCCCTTGGTAGGCCGTTCCTTTGTCCAATCGTGATACGAATGGCATTCGGAGCAGCGTCCGCTGGCGGCATCCTGCTGCGCCCCGCCCTCCTCGTGGCACTTGCGGCAAGATGCAATTCCCGGCAGCAGGATGTCGGCGGTTTGGCGACTCTCCGGCGTTCGGGTGTGGCACGCTGTGCAGGTCAACAGGCGGTGGGAATCGTGGTTGAACTCGGCGTGCAGGAACCATCGCGCCGGGATAGAAGACTTCGCTACCGCGGGCAGCGGAGTTTTTTCTTCAGGTGTTTTTCCCCCGGCCAGTTGTCCTTCAATCCTTTGTTCTTCAATCATGACATGGCATAGCTTGCAGCCTTTGCCGAATAACAAGACATCGGCCAGCATGATTTGCTGGTCCATCCATTCCTGCCGGGTGTGCGGAATCGGCAGCGGCAATTTCATCTTGCCCGGCAGAATCCGTTCCGGCACCACCGCTTCCGACAGCGCTCCCGGATGAGATGCAAAATAATCGCTGTATTTCTGAATTAGAAATGTCTGGACAGCGTCCGGCTTGTCGTGCGGGGCAGCCTGTTCGAAGCGCTTGTCGAATTGCAAATCCTTGACGTGGCATCCGGCACACTGATTTACGTAAAGAATTGGCAACATGTAATCCTGAGAGTGCGAGTGCTTCAGATCCGCACTCGCGCCGACTGTGATTGGCCGAGGCTGAGACATTGATTGCTGAGACATTGATCGAGGCGTCGATTTTGGCATCGCGTACGGCCACGCTCCGTCCCTTGCCGTCAGGCGATGGCAGTCTTGACAATCCATCTGCACCGGTCCGGTTGGGCCCGCGAGATTGGGACGCAGATGCGCGTAGTGATTCAGTTTGACCTGTCCCGGATCGCGACCGCCGGACCGCAGCGCGGCAAACTCAGGATGATTCTTATCGAAGTCGCTGACCTCCCGTACGTACTGAGGGTCCCCGTTCCGAGTGAATAAATTTGCGTGACACTGAGTGCAGCTTGCATCGTTCGTGCTCGCCAACCGGGGCGAGCCTCTGTGCTCGATGTGGCACGAGCCGCAACTGACGGTGAAAGCCACCTTGTCGGCGTGGTGCGCAGGAGCGTCGTGGCATTTCAAACAGGCGTCGTCGCTGACCTTTTTATGAAAAAAACCAAGGGTAGTCGCATGGCAAAGGTTGCAATTCTTTCCCAACACGGCGTGAGACGCAGCAAGCGGCCCGCTGCTGTAAATCTTCTGGCTGGACGCGCGCGCGGCCGCGAACCATCCGACGGCGACGACTGGAATCAGAATCGACAGCCAGAGCCGCCAGCTGCGCAAGGGATGTGCTTGCTTGAAGTACTGCAAGTCCATCCGCTTGGCGAGATTCTTGGTTGTGCGTACGCGCCGCGCCATATTTCCTTAATATCGTTTTCCTTCAGTATCGCAACGCCATCACGGCGTGTATCGCGCCCAGCGCCAATAGCGCGTATGACGCGGGGATGTGCACCAGCAGCCAGGCGTGCAGCAGGCGGTGATATTGGGTTTGCAGGTCGAGTTCCCGCTTTTCTTCGCAGATGTTTTCCAGGTCCTCAAGCGATGGATGCAAATTGTGCGGCAGCAGTACTCGTAGTTGCTGAAACATGCTTTGAGACCGATTGCGATCGGCCAACGCCATGCTCCTGGAGCCGCCGTGTGCGATATAGGGCTGCATTTCGCGCCGGAAAAATTCCTGGAGTTGTACGCTGGCTCCTTCATCTACCTGCAAGCCGGATGCAACGGTGAGGCCGCCTACAGTTCCGGCGCTCGCCGATGTGGCACGCTGCTGCTCGGTGGCCTGGGAAACGCTTCCGGCGAGCGCAGCCGATGCCTCCTCGACCAGGATCAGTGCTTCGGTGACCAATTGCGAACGCACTCGCCCTATCTGTTCGTAGATCGTTTCCAGCGGAATTCGCTGAGTGGTAAGCCGTGGCATGAAATGTTGCAATACCGCTCCAACGATTCCGCTGATGAAGACCACAAGAAACAACCACATCAGACCCCTGGTCAGCCCAACGCCGAAGCGGAATCCGGAGTGGAAAAGTATCAACGGAAAACTGAGAAAACCCAGCCAGAGGTGGCCGCGCATCCAACTCTGTGCCCGTCCGACGCGCCAGATCGGTACTTTTTTTCGCGCCCCGAGGAGTCCGGCAAAGAGCATAAAGGCGAAGGCGATGCTCCCGTATGTCAGCCCGGCCACGGTGCCGCCGTTCGCACCCTCCGGCGCGCTGCGGCTGTAAGGAACGTAGATCGCACCGGCCACGATCAGTCCGGCCAGGCTGCCGATGAACCACTTTCGATGTGTCTCGTCAATACGCAATGATTAGTGTCCCGCCTTACTTACTCCGCTTTGTTTATTGTTTGTCTCTTGAGCAAGCCACCGAAGAACTCGAGCGGGTTCACGCGATGTGCGGCATCATGCGGGCACGCGTACACGCAACTGGGTTCTTCGTGATTCAGGCAGAGGTCGCAAGATGTGGCTTTTACTTTCACGCTGGCAGTTCTTCTTCCCGGATAGGAAGGATCGTCCAATTCGACCGGGAAGGGATGCATATTGATATTTCCGTACGGACAATTATTGGCGCACTGGCCACAGCCGATGCACCAGTCCTCAATAATCACCTCGAGAGAATTGCGGCGGCGAATCGATCCGACGGGACAACCCACCATGCACAGCGGATCCCGGCACTGGCGGCAAGAGGTGGCAACCAGATATTTGTCGAAGCGCAGTCCTTCGCGAATCAGGCGGCTCACTCCATCGTGGGCGTCGGCGCAGGCGCGCACGCATTGATCGCAGCGCGTGCAACGGTCGAGGTCGAGGATGAGCAGGCTTTGCGCTTCCATCAGACCCTGATTGAGGAACTGGTCCACGGAGACATCGGCGACCTGCATGACAGTCTGCCGGTTTTGCTCCGCGTGCTCCGCCGATTCCGCTTCCAACTTGCGCCGGATTTCCGGGAAGCGGTCGAGCATCAACCGGAAATCTTCTCCGGGAATACGTACCACCTCCGCGTGGTCCAAAGCGGTGCACGTCGCCATGCGCGGCGTGCCCGTGAGAAAAGCCATTTCGCCGAAATACGAACCCCGCGCCAGGTAGGCGAGGACCATATCCCCGCCCGGACGATGCTGGGACACTTTCACAAACCCCTGCCGCACCAGGTAAAAACTGTCGGCCACCTCACCCTGCGTGCAGACAACTTGTCCGGGTTGAAAACGCAGCAGTTCGACATGCTCCCGCAAATGGTCGATGAAATCCGCCGTCAGCAGCGCCAGCACGGGAACGCTACGCAGGTGCGAATCCAGCGCGCGCTTCTTGTAGGTGCGGTCCAGTTGATCGCGGAAAGTCTTATTGCGCTGCATGATGTCGAGAACGTTCCGCAGCATCTCGAGCATGGTGCAATCGGTCTTCGCACGCACGGTGGCCGAGCGCGGATAGTAACTCATGCATGTCATCTCGCCGAACAGTTCGCCCGGGCCTAACTCGGCGATCGGGCTCTGATAGGGAAGATCTACAGAGGCGTCGATGGGTATATAGGATTGAGTGCTTTCTTCCTTGCGTTCATCCTCGTCGCGCGAAGTAAGCAGGCTCTTCAGCTTGCTTAAGAATCCGCGCGCGCCGCCCTCGGTCTTGACGTGGGCAATCGGGCTGGCAAGATAGACTTCGGCGGTGCCGTCCAGTATGTAGAAGGCGGTCGCGCCAAACTCGCCCTCACGGCAAATGATGTCGCCGGCCCGGAAATGCTTTTCCACAACGGCATTCTGGTTCAGCTTCAGAAACGTTCCCGAAACGTTCTCGAAGACTGGCAGCCCTACGAGAAAATCGGGATCGACGCTGTCACCTTCGAGGTGGCTCTTCACCACGGCTCGATTCGTCAAAGCTCCTGTGGGGCAGGAGACCATGCACTCGCCGCAGGAAACGCAGGAAGACTCTCCCATCGGCAGGTTATTGTCGAAGGCAATGCCAGCCTGATATCCCTTGCCCCGCCGCGCCAGCACCCAGTTTTTGCGGAGGTCGTCGCAGCCGCGAATGCAGCGATCGCAAAGAATGCAAGCCTCATGGTCGACCTTGATGGCCAGCGAGGAATCATCGTGTCCGCGGGGCGTGGTGCGGGTCGGGAAGCGAGGCTTGGCGATTCCAGACTGGGCGGCGAGCCGCTCCAGCTCACAGTCTCCGGAATTCTGCTGTCGCGTACACGGAGAGGGGTGGTCTGACATCAAGAGCTCGACGAGAGTATGGCGAACTCCCAATACAGCGTCGGTGCTCGTCTTAACCGTCATCCCCTGTTCGGCTTGCCGAATACATGAAGCGGCGTAAACTCGCTGGCCTAGATCCACCACGCAGACGCGGCACACCCCAACCGGATTTTCATTCTGCTGGTGGCAAAGGGTAGGGATTGGAATGCCAAGGGTACGGGCAGCGTCAAAAATTGTGGTGCCTTGCAGGACCGACACAGTTGTGCCGTCGATGGTTAACTGGACGTGATTTGCAGGCGTCTGCTGGCCTGCTACCGCATCGGGGACCATGATTAGTTAAAACGCGCGATTCTTCAACCAACGGTTTAGGACTGATTGAAACAAATCTCTCCTGGACACCGGCGGTGGACGATGTGCTCTTCCACCACGCCCGGAAAATGTTTCATCACCGAGGCGATGGGGACGGGCACCACTTGTCCGAGTCCGCAAATCGATGCCTGCTTCATGGCAGTCGAAAGCTCCCCCAGAACCTGCATGTCGTCCTGCGAACTTTGCCCGGTAGTCCAGCCTTTGAGCATCTCGACCATCTTTTGCGAACCCACACGGCACGGTACGCACTTGCCGCAGGACTCATTACGATAAAAACGAGTGGCGTTGAGTGCCATATCCAACATGCATCTGCCTTCCGCGCAGACCACAATCGCTCCCGAGCCGACCATGGAGCCGGCGGCTGCAACCGCGTTCCAGTCGAGGGGAATCGTGGCCATTGAAGCCGGCAAATATCCCGAGGATGGGCCGGAGGGCGCAAATGCGAGAAGCTTCCCTCCATCGGAGATGCCACCTGCATTTTCAAAGATCAGTTCACTGTAAGTGGTTCCCATCGGAACTTCAAAAATTCCAGGGCGACTCACATCGCCACTGATTCCTACAAACTTCATTCCCACCGATCCATTCTTGCCTTGCGCTTTGTACCAATCGGCGCCGCGAGCCAGGATCACGGTCGCCAAACAGAAGGTCTCCACATTGTTGATGACCGTGGGCTGGTTCCACAAACCATTTGTGACCGGGAAGGGAGGCTTGTTGCGCGGCTCGGCACGCTTGCCTTCGATCGCCTCAAGGAGAGCGCTTTCTTCCCCGCAGATGTAGCCGCCGGGGCTGACAAAAATCTTGAGATCGAAGGCTAAATCGCTCCCCAGAATTCGAGATCCCAATAAGCCCTGCTGGTAGCAGCGATCAATCTCTTCCTGTAGGACCTCTTTGGGACCTTCGTATTCGTGCCGGATGTAAAGAATCCCATGGCGCGCTCCGGTAACGAGACCAGCAGTGATCATGCCTTCAATCACTAGATAGGGAACATTCTCCATGATGCCGCGGTCTTTAATGGTGCCGGGTTCGCTCTCATCGGCATTGCACACGATGTGCTTGGTGGAACCGGGAGCGTTGCGCACCAATTCCCACTTGCTGAAAGTTGGAAAGCCGGCGCCTCCCATACCACGAAGGCCAGCCACTTTCAGGGATGCGATAATCTCCTGCCAATTCCGCGTCTCGACGAAGCGACGTAGCACCGCATACTGCCCCGATCCATGATTCGAAGTGGAACGATATGGATCGGAAAGTACTACCATTTTTTCGGCGCGGTGGTGTGCTCCCGGAAGAGCTTTGCCGGCGAGCACATCCTGCGCCATGGCAACGGCGTCGCGGCTGTTTACATGGGCGTAAATGTTGTCGTTCACCATGATCGCGGGCGCATAGTCGCAGCGGCCTAGGCAGGAAACGTCACGGATCGAAACTTCTCTTGGGTCGGCGCTTTGGAAGGCCGAGTCGAGAGCGGACCGGACCTTGTCGCCTCCACGAAGATGGCAGCTCATGTCCGCACATACGCGCACGTCTGCTTTCGGCGGAGGGCTCAGATGAAAGTGGGGATAAAAACTTGCTACCGCATGGATTTGGCTAACGGGGACATGAAGGTTCGCGGCGAGCGTCTTGAGTTGGTCGGCGGGCAGGTAGCCGAAATCGCGCTGGATGGCCCTCAGTTCTTCAAACACGACTCCGGACACTCCGCATCGGTAAGTGAGATCATACCGTACTTAAGATGGCGAGAGCGTATAGCAAAATGAATTCCCTGTCTAGACCGGCGTATCACTCTAGCGAATGCGTGCGGCATCCGCTGCTGTGCATTGATTTTTTGTGCGATTCGTCGTATAACCAAGCCCCTCGACAGAATACTCGCGGCGCATTGGTGGATGAGTGAATAGCAAAATGCGAAAGCCACTACTGGCGGTGGTGTGGGTGCTTCTCACGCTGCTCGCCATTGGCGACGCGCAGAACCGCGATGGGCAGAACTTTGATCGGACTCCACCCGATCAGACCGCCCTTTACCCACAGAAAGGCGCTGCTGCCGGCAAATACAATGGGCCAGGTGGATGCGCGGCCAGCAGTTGCCATGGCAGCGTGCAACCGAAGACCACAACCCGCATTTTCCAGAATGAATATACGATCTGGATTGCGCAAGACAAACACGCCGGCGCGTTCAGCGTGCTGCAGAATAGCGTCTCGCAGCGTATCGGCAAAATCTTGAATATCGGACCACCGGCACAAGCCGCTAAATGCCTGGCGTGTCACTCACTTTACGTGCCCCCGGAGCAGCGAGCGCAGACGTTTGAGCTTAACGATGGAGTGAGTTGCGAGAACTGTCACGGTCCGGCATCAGGATGGCTGGGTCCGCATACGACCAAAAACTGGCCGCATGAGAGGTCGGTTGAACTCGGCATGTACGACACTCGCAATCTGGAGAGCCGCACGGCAAAGTGCCTGACCTGCCATCTTGGAACCGCGGAAAAATTTGTCGATCACGAGATGATCGCCGCCGGACATCCCGATCTTACATTTGAGCTGGGCTTGTTTACCTTTGTCATGCCGCCGCACTGGAAGATGCCGGAGCAGGACAAACCCTGGCGGCAGGTGCAGGCATGGGGCGTCGGGCAGGCAGTGCAACTGCGCGAGTCTCTCAACCGGTTGGCGCGTCGCGCCAGTAGCCCGGTATGGCCAGAGTATGCCGAACTCGATTGTTTCGCGTGTCACCACAGTCTCACCCGGCCCGAGGATAGCTGGCGTCAGGACCGCGGGTATGCTGGGCGCCGACCAGGCAATCCACCGTGGAACGAATCGCGCGTGGTCGTATTCCGCGATCTGGTCGCGGAGATCAGCCCCACCGCCAGCAAGCAATTAGACGATCAGGTCTCGCAGCTCGCAAGCCTCATGAATCAACTGAACGGCAATCGGGAACAAATCGCCGCGTTGGCGAATCGGGCCTCCGCGTTCGCCGACCAAGTCGTGAAGCAAGTGGACGCTCAGAGCTACGACTCGGCGCTGACGCTGCGGTTGATGCGGCGGGTTGCCGGTGACAGCGCTGCGATCTCCATTGAGGGCGAGCGTTCGGCGGAGCAAGCTGCCATGACTCTGGACTCGCTGTTCCGGGCTTACAACCAGAATGAAAAGCCGGCCAACGGTGTAGAGGTTCGCTCGGCGATTGATGGACTCTTCGCGCTGCTGCAAGATCCGTCGGCCTATTCGGCGCCCCGGTTTTCCGCTCAGATGAAAAAGGTGAACGAGATCGTGGGCCGGTAGATGGCGGCCTGAAGTCCTGCACTTCCCGGAAATCGCTCGGAACATAGTTTTTCCGCATGGTAAAGGCCGCTAGCTCTCATGAATTTGGAAGGCATGTGCCTCATAAGGCGCTAGCTTTACATAGAGTCCATTGCGGTCGATCTCTGCTCGTTCCCACAAATATTCGCGGCCATCCAACGAGTCGCAGAACAGGCATTTCTGTGATGCGCCCACAGCCGCTCCCATGACTTTACCCTGCGCGGTTCGACTGCCTGGATTCACCACGATGAGTCTGTGATCGGCTTGGTAACGCCAGGAGTAGGCGATCAGGTCCTGAAACGTGTCGTCTCCTGCAGGCTGTACGTCGAGAAGTTGCCATTCGCCTTCGTGAAAAACGTCCGCGTCAGCGGAACGCAGCGCTTGCTCGTGCAATTCGCGAATCTGCCGATCGTCACCTTCGGGCCGCGCCTTGCCGAGCGGCATGGGGACGAACGTCTTTGCGCCGTTCAGTTGGCCATGATGGTAAAAACGCATACCCGGCAGCGTCGAGAGCAGAGTGACGACGGAAGAGATTCTTTCTTGCGGGAAAACCGCTGCGCACCGAGGCTCGTCGTGGTTCTCGAGAAAGCGTGCCAGTTTGCTTTGGTAGCTTAGGTCCGCGGTGAGATGGGCACGGACTTGCGCGGTCCAACCTTCACGCAGGCGATCATACAAACGCTTATCGTAAGCGAACTGGAACCCTAGTTCTTGCATCCTCCATTCCATGTCCCAATAGACTTCCGCCAACCAAACGAAGCCGGGCACTGCGGCAATCGCCTCGTGCCAAAATTCGGTTGTGGGCATCGGCGAGTCTTTTAGGAAATTTCCCCAGGTCCGTTGGAAAATTTCATTCGTGACCAGCATTGCCATGTCGCAGCGTACTCCATCGCAAAATTGCGCGATATTTTTCAAGACGGCGATCATGCCGTCGCGGCATTCGGGATTGAAATAATTGAGCTGTGCTACATCCGACCAGGGAGGGAAATAGGGGTCTCGGCCGCGAGCGACGAATAGATTCTCGTCGCCATTCCATTCCAGCAGATAAAAGGCCGACGGATCGCGTCGAAAATCTTCTTCGCTGCCCTGGATGTAGCGGTCAGGATGCTGCGCTATCCAGCTATGGTCGAATCCGGTATGGTTCGGCACGAAGTCGAGAATTAGACCCATACCTCGTTTGCGGAGTTGGTTGTGTACTTCACTCAAGCCCGCAGTCGTGGCGATGCGAGGGTCGGGGCTGTAGTCCTGAATCGAAAAAGGCGAACCGACTACGTCGCGAACTCTCCAAGCGGGCAAGGCCGCATCGAAATTCGGAAAATTGTGTGGATCGGTGCGAAAGATGCGCCTGCCAATCAGACTCCGCCGCCACACTCCCATCAGGTACACGAAGTCAAAGCCCAGATCCGCCAGGCGGTCCCATTCTTCGCCCGGTACATCCTGCAGAGCGAGAGAGTGGCCGTACTTCACAGAAAGTTCTTCCAGCCAGACCCAGGTGTTGATCTCGTACAGATGCGGATGGGGGCGATGGGAAAAAGGGTGGTACCCAGATATACGCATACTCTCCGACAAAGATTCAGCTTGAGAGTGTACTCGATTGCAGACGCAAGCAAACTTACCGACGAACTCACGGAACTTCGGATACAATTTCGCCCTCACAGTTTACGATCCGCGATTTTTATTTCGTCGTGGCAAAGAAACGCAGGAGGACAATTGGTCAATCCCAGGACCCGACCGGCGGTTTCCTTTCACGCGGGGAACGTCTCTACGAAGGAGCACGCGCGGTTAGCCGAACCTTACGCCGGTCCCGTCCCGCCTTGGCGCAAATGGGGACCCTACGTCAGCGACCGATCCTGGGGAACGGTACGCGAGGACTACAGCGCGGATGGAAACGCGTGGGATTTTCTTCCGCACGATCAGGCGCGCAGCAAAGCTTACCGGTGGGGTGAAGACGGTATTGCGGGAATTTGCGACCGTTATCAGTTGCTGGTGTTCGCTCTGGCATTTTGGAACGGCCGCGATCCTATTTTGAAAGAGCGCATGTTCGGGCTTACCTGCGGTGAAGGGAATCACGGCGAGGATGTGAAGGAGTACTGGTTCCACCTGGATAATCTGCCCACGCATAGCTACATGCGCATGTTGTACAAATACCCGCAGAGGGAATATCCATACAGGCGGCTGATTGAAGAAAGCCGCAATCGTGGGGCGGGATCGGAATTCGAGCTACTGGATACGGGTATCTTCGATGACGATCGGTATTTCGACATCTTTATTGAGTACGCCAAGGCCTCATCGGAAGATGTCTGTATTCGCGTGGAAGCGTTCAACCGCGGTCCGGACGCCGCGGAACTCCACATCCTGCCGCATTTGTGGTTTCGCAACACGTGGAGTTGGACCGAGCCGCCCAGCGGGAAGCCCACCATTCAGGCGAGCGCGGCGGGAAACCAGTTGATGCTGGTGGCCGACGATTCCACGGCCAAGCCGTTGCAGAACATTCAATTGCAATACGCTCTCGGCCGGCGCTATTTGTATGCGGAATCGGGCGGTGCATTGCTGTTTACTGACAACGAGACTAATGCGTTGCGCCTCTATGGCCCTTCTGCGATTAACCGCTCTCCTTATGTGAAGGACGCATTTCATCGTTACGTTATAAACCGCGAGCCGTGCGCGAATCCGCAGCAAGTAGGGACCAAGGCCTGCGTGCACTATCGCAGCCAAGTTGCGGCGGGAAGTTCGGTTGTCTTCCGGTTGCGCCTGACCGACAAGGAGATGACCGACCAACAGACGACCGACAAGGAGATGGCGGACCCACTTCTCGATGTGGACAGAGTGGTGAACGACAGAAAGAAAGATGCGGACGAGTTCTACGACGCCATCCATCCTCCCAAAGCGACAGAGGAAGAGAAACTGATTCAACGGCGCGCTTTTGCGGGTATGTTGTGGGGGAAGCAGATTTATCTTTTCGACGTTGAGCGCTGGCTGGAAGGCGATAGCGTTCTGCCTCCGGAAGGCCACAAGAAAGAGCGCAACATCCATTGGCGCCATTTGAACTCGATGCGCGTGCTTACCATGCCGGACAAGTGGGAGTTCCCGTGGTTCGCCTCCTGGGACTTGGCCTTTCAGTGCACGACGCTCGCGCTGGTGGATCCGGAGTTTGCCAAGGAAAATCTTCTGGCGATGCTGTTCGAGCAGTTTCAACATCCGAATGGACAGATCCCCGCCTATGAGTGGGAATTTTCCGACCTCAATCCGCCGGTGCACGCCTGGGCCGTGTGGCGCGTCTATCAAAACGAAAAAGTACGCACCGGCATGGGCGATGTGGCTTTCCTGGAAAAGTGCCTGCACAAATTGCTGATGAACTTTGCCTGGTGGGTGAACCGTGTGGACAGCACGGGGAACAACGTCTTTGAGGGCGGGTTCCTGGGACTGGACAACATTACGGTTGTCGATCGCAGTGAAAAACTTCCCGGAGGCGCCATCCTTGAACAGTCCGACGCGACGGGCTGGATGGGTTTCTTTTGCCTTTACCTGATGCGGGCCGCTCTCGAATTGGCCAACTTCGATAAGGCCTACGAGTTACTGGCGACGAAGTTCTTCGAGCACTTCATCTACGTGGGCGCGGCCATGAAAAAAATGGGCGGCCGGGATTATCAGCTTTGGGATGAACAGGACGGTTTTTTTTATGACGTTCTTCGGCTGCCCAACGGGGACTTCAAGAAATTTCGTCTGCGCTCGATGGTCGGCCTGATCCCGCTCTACGCGGTTGAGGTGGTGGATCGGGAAGATCTGGATCCTCATCCCGAATTTCTGGGCAATGTCGAGTGGTTCATCAAGAATCGTCCCGACCTGGTGGGAAATGCGTGCTACTCCATCGAGGGACAGCGGTATGTGCTTTCGATCGCGGACTCGGGCCAGTTCGCCCGCATTTTGCAACACATCTGGGACCCGAAGGAATTCCTTGCCCCGCACGGCATTCGCAGCCTCTCCAAATATCACGAGCAGCATCCATTTTGTTATCAGGGAAATTGCGTCGGGTATGAACCTGGGGAATCGAACGTGCGCATCAAGGGCGGAAATTCGAACTGGCGCGGCCCGTTGTGGTTTCCGACATCCTACCTGCTGATTCGTTCACTGATGAAGTTCAGCCGCGCGCTGGGACCGGGCTTCGCGGTCAGAACACCTGGCAGCGACGGCCAGCCGATCACGCCGTTTGCCATGGCGGCGGAAATTGCCGATCGCATGATCGGATTGTTTCGCAAGGACGAGCACGGGAACCGTCCTTGCTTTGGCCCGTACCGCAAGTTTCAGGAAGATCCGCACTGGCGGGATTATCTGCTCTTCAACGAGTACTACCATGGCGACACCGGGCAAGGCCTTGGAGCCAGTCATCAGACGGGTTGGTCGGGCATGGTGGCTAACCTGATCGACGAGTGGCGCCGCTGATGCTTCGGAGACGCCTGATTTCCGCGGGAATTCTGTTCTTGACTCTGATCACGGTAAGTGTGACCGGCTATCGCCTGCTGGGCGGACACTCCGTCACTTTCCTGCAAGCCCTCTACATGGCGGTCATCACGCTCGCCGGAGTTGGTTATGGCGAGATTGTCGACACCGCTCATAACCCGGCTCTACGGATTTTCAACATGGGAGTGGTCCTGTTTGGTGTGGCCGTCACCGTGTATGTGTTTTCCGTAGTGGCGGCCTTCCTGGTGGAAGTCGAAGCGACAAATCCGTTTTGGAGACGCAGAATGCAGAAACGAATCAGCGAACTCAGGGAACACTACATCGTCTGTGGTCTGGGGGATACCGGCCGGCATGTGGTGGAGGAAATGCATCGGACGGGGACGCAGTATGTTGTCGTTGATCTCCACGAGGAGTTGATCAAGAAAGTGGGCGAGACCCACGCGGATCTTTTTCGAGACATGCTGTACCTGGTTGGCGATGCCACCGAAGAGGAGACTCTAAGTAGAGCGGGCATCGAACACGCCAAGGGGTTGGTCACCGGTCTTCCCGTGGATAAGGACAACTTGGTTGTAACGGTTATTGCACACCAAGCCTTTCCCAATCTGCGCATTGTGGCTCGCGCCTCCGACCAGAAATTTGCCGAGCGCATGGTGCGGGCTGGCGCCCGGGCTACGGTTTCTCCGAGCCATATTGGCGGGCTCAGAATGGCTAGTGAACTGATCCGGCCTCATGTTGTGGGATTTCTGGATCTTATGTTGAAGGATCAGTCGCAAACGCTGCGCGTGGAGGAGATCGAAATCGGCACGGCTTCGCCCTGGGTGGGCAATCCTTTAAGCGAAATCGGCATTCATGCCAGGCACAACCTTCTCGTGTTGGCGGTGAAGAGCGGACGAGAAGCGGGCGTTCCCAAGCTTTGGGTGAATCCTCCGGATAAGCTGATGATTCGCAGCGGCACCGCGATCATCGTGCTGGGTGATGTTAAAGATATTCGCGCGGCGCGCAGCGAAGCCAGATCGGCCGTCACCACGGCAAAAGCTTGAAACGCTCAGCCCGCTATCAATTCTCATAGCAAGAGTAAGTCCTTGTGCCCGATTCCACGATAGGTGTAGGATGCGGTGCGGTTGCGCTGGCAGGTCCGGCCAGCAGTCATTGAGCGGGAGCAGTCATGAATACCCTTCCGATTTTGTTGGGCGCGCTGTGCGTGTACGCGCTCGCTTATCGTTATTACAGCGCGTTCATCGCCGCCAAGGCGCTGGCTCTGGACGATCGCCGCACCACTCCAGCACATGTTTTTGCGGACGGACATAACTATGTCGCATCGCCACGATGGGTACTATTTGGACATCACTTCGCGGCCATCGCCGGGGCGGGGCCGCTGGTGGGGCCGACTCTGGCGGCGCAATTCGGATTTGCGCCGGGATTCCTATGGCTGCTGATTGGCGCCGTTCTCGCCGGGTGTGTGCAGGATTTCACGGTGCTGGTGGCTTCGATACGTCACCGTGGACGATCGCTTGCGGATGTTGCCCGCACTGAGATCAGTCCCTTTGCCGGTCTGGTGGCGATGATCGCGGTGCTCTTTATTCTTCTGGTGACGCTCGCCGGCCTCGGCATCGTTGTGGTCAATGCGCTTTCCAACAGCCCGTGGGGTATCTTCACGATCGGCATGACCATCCCCATCGCGGTCGTCATGGGCTGGTGGATGTTCAAGAGCCATGCGGGAAAAATTACCGTCACTGGCCCCAGCATCTTCGGTGTCGTTCTCTTGTTCGGCAGCGTAATCGCCGGGCACTGGGTGGCGCAGAGTGGATCAGTGGCAGCGGCGCTTACCTTCACGCCCCACCAGGTCACGTTCCTCATGGCGATCTATGGCTTAGTGGCTTCGGTTCTTCCTGTATGGCTGGTACTGGAACCCCGCGACTACCTCTCGACCTACGTTAAGCTCGGCACGATTGCCATCTTGATCGTCGGCGTCTTCGTAGTGCATCCCAACATTCAATTTCCAAACTTCACGCAGTTCGTTCATGGCGGCGGACCGATCATCAAAGGGAGCCTGTTTCCGTTTCTCTTCGTGACCATTGCCTGCGGAGCGATCTCAGGCTTTCACTCGCTCGTGTCCTCCGGAACGACTCCCAAGATGCTGGATAAGGAAAGCGATGCCCGCTTCATCGGATACGGCGCCATGATCGCAGAGTCGCTGGTGGGCATCCTGGCTTTAATTGCGGCCTGCTCCATGTATCCGGGCGACTACTTTGCCATCAACACAACGCCGGCGGTCTTTAGCCACCTGGGCTTGACGACGGTCAATCTCGATATGTTCTCCCGCGAAGTTGGCGAGAAATTGGCGGGGCGAACGGGTGGGGCGGTCTCGCTTGCGGTCGGCATGGCGCAAATCTTCAAGGGACTGCCCGGGATGGATCGCCTGATGGGCTATTGGTATCACTACGCCATCATGTTTGAAGCCCTGTTCATCCTGACTACCGTGGATACGGGAACGCGTGTGGCCCGCTACGTCTTGCAGGAGCTTATGGGCAAGGTGCACAAGCCTTTCGGCAACAACGCCTGGCTGCCGGGAAATCTGATCACAAGCTCAGTAGTGGTGCTGGGCTGGGGATACCTGATCTATACGGGAAATATTTCCACGATATGGCCGTTATTTGGGACGGGCAACCAGTTGTTGGCGACCATCGCGCTGGCGGTGACGACTACCTTCCTCATTAATATGGGCAAGCGGCAATATGCCTGGATTACATTTATCCCGATGTGTTTCGTGGGCGTCACTACGGTTACGGCGGGAGTGCTGGGGATCAAGAATATTTTCTGGCCGTTGACCTCCAAGCCCGGTCAGGTATTTACCGGCTACCTGGATTCGATCCTGATGAGCATCTTTATCCTGGGCGTAGTGCTCGTCGTTATCGATGCGGTGCGGCGCTGGATCATGACTTTGAATGGTGCGCCGGCTCCGGTCGAGGCTTTCGGTCCTCCGCTCACCTCTGCGGGCGAAGTGAAGATGGGTTGCTGCTAAGCGAATGAACAGCACAATTGAACACGGAGCTTCGTTGTCGGTTCGCGGCGTGTGACCGGGATCACAACCATGTGTGAGCCGCGTCGCATCTTGTGAGGAACGATGATAAGAAAATTCCGCATTCTAACGGCGTCGTTCCCAGGACAGCGCCAGCTTTGAGAAATTCACTTTCGCCGGCTCGACGAACCTTCGATGCCGGTGCAGTCCAGATAGTGCGATTGTTTCGGTACGCCGCCACTTGCGGCAAGTCCACACGAGGTGCTTATGGCCGTTGCATCTAAACCTTCTTCCGCCCCCGCTGTTTCCAACAAGCCGCAGGTCAAGAGCCCGATACCGGGTATTCTGATGGCGTTGGTTCTGGTGACGCTGGTCGTGCTGGCCTGGTCCGGCGTGTCGCCGACCACGCCTTGGTCGCAAGGCTACGATCCCCTGGGGCACTGGTGGCTCTCCACAATTCTCGCCGCTCTCCCCGTCATCGTGCTCTTGGGGACCCTCGCGTTCTTCCACATGAAGGCTCACTACTCCGCCGTGCTGGGCCTGGTTACTGCCTTGCTCATCGCGGTCGGCGTTTTCCATATGCCGGTCAAGATGGCCAGCATCACAGCCATCTACGGCGCCTGCTATGGACTGTTTCCGATTGGCTGGATCATTCTGAATGTCATCTTTCTTTACCGCATGACGCTGGAGACGGGGCGCTTCAAAGTCCTGCAGCAGAGCCTGACTGGGATCACCCAGGATACGCGGCTGCAATTGTTGTTGATCGCATTTTCCTTCGGTGCGTTCTTTGAGGGCGCATCCGGGTTCGGCACGCCCGTCGCAGTCACGGCAGCGCTTCTAATCGGCCTGGGTTTCAAGCCGCTGCAGGCATCGGGCCTGTCGCTGATCGCCAATACCGCGCCTGTGGCCTATGGCGCGCTGGGCACCCCCATCATCGCGCTTGCCGCAGTCACCGGTTTTTCTGAGGTCACGCTGGGCGCCCAGGTCGGCCGCATCCTGCCCTTCTTCTCCGTGCTGGTGCCTTTCTGGCTGGTGTGGGCGTACGCCGGATACAAGGGAATGAAAGAGGTTTGGCCCGCCGTTGCGGTAGCCGGAGTCAGCTTCGCCATTCCACAATTCCTGATTTCGAATTTTCACGGACCCTGGCTGACCGACATTGGGGCGGCCATCATCTCGATGCTGTGCCTGATCGCGTTCCTCAAGATATGGCAGCCGAAGAAGATTTGGGGACTTGATGGAGAGCAAGAAGGCGAGCAACGCGCCGCTCGCGGTCAGCACGGTTACAGCCGCGGCGAGGTCGCGCGCGCGTGGCTGCCGTGGCTGGTGCTGAGCATTTGCGTCTTCTGCTGGGGCACGCCCACCGGCAAGGCGCTCATGAATACTCCGGAAAAGACCTTCGCATCGATGAAAACCTGGTCGACTCCGCCGAGCAAGGTCACCAACCCGCAGATTCCCGTGACTGGTCTGAACAAGCTGTCGCAACGCATGCCCCCGGTGGTGGCGAAGCCTTCGCCCGAGGCAGCCGTGTTCGGGTTCAACTGGCTTTCGGCCACAGGGTCGGGAATCCTGTTCGCGGCGGTCATCTCCGGTTTCATCATGGGCCTGCCGCTGTCGAGGATCTTTGTCATGTGGTGGCAGACCGTTTGGCACATACGGTTTTCGCTGATGACCATTGCGGCCATGCTCTCGATCGGCATCATGACCCGCTACTCGGGTGTCGATGCCACCATGGGACTGGCGTTCGCGCGCACGGGACACTTGTATCCGTTCTTCGGCACTCTGCTGGGCTGGCTGGGCGTGGCTCTGACCGGTTCGGATACGTCGTCCAACGTGCTGTTCGGCAGCCTGCAGAAGATTTCCGCGCAGCAGATCGGTATTTCTCCGATCCTGATGAGCTCAGCTAACAGTGCCGGTGGGGTCATGGGCAAGATGATCGATGCGCAGAGCATCGTTGTCGCCAGCACCGCCACCGAGTGGTACGGACACGAAGGCGACATCCTGCGTTACGTGTTCTTCCATAGCATTGCGCTGGCGGCGTTGGTGGGAATCCTGGTGACCTTCGAGGCGTATGTGTTTCCGTTTACCCGTCTGGTGTTGCGGTAAAGATGAATTTCGGCAGAAGTTGAGTGCAGCCCATAAATATTGACTGCTGCCATCGACCAGAAAGTTGGAGTGTGCAACGCAACGTATCCCTATTCGTTCCGTGTTTCGTAGACCAACTGCTGCCCGAAGTCGCGGTTGATACGGTCAAGGTGCTGCGTCGAATTGGGTACGATGTGGAGTACCCCGAAGATCAAACATGTTGCAGCCAGCCCGCTTTTAACACTGGATACTGGGACGAGGCGCGGCCTTGTGCCGAACGCTTCGTTCGCGTCTTCAAGCATGCCGACGTCGTCGTATCCCCTTCCGGTTCCTGTGTGACGATGGTTCGCAACTTTTACCCGGAATTGTTGGCCAGGAGTTCAGTGCGCGACGACGCTATTGCGGTAGCCAGCCGCACATTTGAACTTTCCGAATTTCTGGTGAAGGTTGCCGCTGTCACCCAGGTCGGCGCAACCTTTCCGCACGCGGTAACCTACCATGCTTCGTGCCACGGACTTCGCGAGCTTAAGCTGCGCGACGAGCCTCTGCAGTTGCTGCGCCAGGTGAAGAATTTGAAGCTGGTTGAAATGAATCGCTCGGAGGAATGCTGTGGTTTCGGAGGAACCTTCGCGATCAAGTTCGCCGACATCTCGGCCGCCATGGGAAATTCCAAAGCTGAGAATGCGGCTGCGACCGGAGCCGAGTTCGTAACCGCGATCGATCCCAGCTGTCTGCTGCATATACAAGGTATCCTCGGCAAACGCCAGACGCGAATGCGAGCCATTCATTTGGCCAGCATCCTCGCGCAGGACGGCCAGACGTCAAAGAGCCCACAGCAGGAGCGGCCGTGAGCTCAACCGCGGCCCGACGCTTCCTGCAAGATGCTGCGGTAAAGTCGGCAGACTTGATGCACCGCGAAGTGATCCGGCGTGGCATGGACAGCTACGATGCGGCGCACCTTAAAGGCCGCGCGCGGATCAAGGATTGGGAAGCCGCCCGCCAAAAATGCCAGGAGATCAAGCGGGAAGCCATCAATCACCTGGATCGCTATCTTCTGCAGTTTGAAGAAAAAGTAGTCGCGCGCGGCGGACATGTTTTTTGGGCGGCCAATAGCGAAGAGGCGTGCGCGTATGTGAAGAACCTCGCCACTCGGTTCAATGTGCGCACGGTGGTGAAGTCGAAATCCATGGTGACGGAGGAAATCCACCTCGGCCCGGCGCTGGAGAAAGCTGGCATCAAGGTCTGGGAGACGGATTTTGGCGAGTTCATTGTGCAGTTGCGCGAAGAAGGGCCCTACCACATCGTCACTCCGGCCATGCATCTGTTGCGCGGCCAGATCGCTACCTTGTTTCAGGAGAAACTGGGACAGAAAATCGAGAGCGACGATCCGGCGTATTTGATGGCGGTAGCCCGCAGTGTACTGCGCCAGGCGTTCTTTTCAGCCGAGATGGGTATCTCGGGCGCGAACTTTCTTGTGGCTGACGCGGGAGTCATCGCAATCTCCACCAACGAAGGCAACGGCCGCCTGTGCACCAGCGTTCCGCGGATTCACGTCGCGGTCACCGGTATTGAAAAAGTGATCCCCCGCCTCGAGGACCTGGCCGTGCTGTGGCCGGTGCTGGCGACTTCCGGCACGGGGCAGGGGATTACGACCTACAGCACGCTGATCGGTGGTCCGCGTCGGCCGGGGGAAGCGGACGGGCCGGAAGAATTCCACGTAGTGCTCGTGGACAACGGGCGCAGCCAGTTGCTGGCGGACCCGGAGCAGCGCGAAGTGTTGCACTGCATTCGCTGTGGTGCCTGTCTGAACATCTGTCCCGTTTTTCGCCATGTCGGAGGGCACACTTACGGCACGACTTATCCCGGGCCGATCGGCAGCGTCCTCACGCCGCATCTGAACGGTATCAAGGAGTTCAACCACCTGTCTTACGCGTCGTCGCTGTGCGGAGCTTGCACCAGCGTTTGCCCGGTGAAAATCGATTTGCATCACCACCTGCTGCAAAACCGCCGGAACGCGACCGAGGCGGGAGCCACAAAATCGAGCGAACGGCTGATGTTCCGCGCCTGGCGTCACGCCATGCTTCGTCCTCGGATGTACGCGCTGGGCGGCTGGTTGATGCGCAAATCTCTCCGGGTCGTTTACGGTCTCGGGTTGCAGGGAACGGTCCTCGACCCGATGCGGAAGTGGAATCGCTATCGCTCGCCCGTGCCGCTGCCGTCCGAATCGTTTCGAGCGCGCTGGAGAAAAGACCGTGCCGCAAGCTGAAAAAACGCAGAGTGAGAATTCAAGTCGCGAGCAGATTCTGGGACGGATTCGCGCCGGATTGCGCACCGTGGTCAAAGTCGAAGAGCCTGCGGCGACCGCTTCCGAGTGTGTAATCTTCGAACCCATCAACAACCCTCTCGAACGATTCCAGCAGGAGTGCGTTGCCAACCTCATGGAATGCGCGCTGACCGCCGATGCTGCGTCGAGTGCGCGACAGCTTGCGGAAGTTCTTCAGTCTCTTCCCGATGGCGAAATCTTTGTGCAAGACGATCCATCGCTGCGCCGGCTTGTCGAACTGGCCGCGCCCGGCCGAGCGATCCGCTGGTCCAGTCAAGGCGCGCCGAGCGAAGCTTCGCAGGCAACGGTTACTCTAGCCGAAGCTCTCATAGCGCAAACCGGGTCGATTCTCGTGACTGCTTCATGCGGAGGGCGCGGCGCGTCTGTGATCGCGCCCTGCCACATCGTGTTCTCGACGATCGCGAAACTCCTTCCAGATTTGGCAACGGCCCTGACCCGGGCCTCCCAGGAGCGAACCCTCGGCCATAACTCATTCGCCTGCGTCATCAGCGGTTCCAGCCGCACTGCCGATATCGAGAAGATTCTGGTGCAGGGCGCGCATGGACCGCGTCGGCTAGTTGTCATTCTGCAGAGCGGAAACTGACAATGGCCCCGGACGACTGTAACGCCAGCATTCCGCCGGCCGGTCTGCGTAGCGCCGCCGTCTCGGCGGCTGTCCGGTGGGCGTCCTCGCCCGCCGAGGGCGCGACGTTTCCGCCGCGGCCCAATTGTGCGCAGGCCACTGTTGCTCGCGCCTCCGATGTTATCTTTAGGAGGACGTACGAAGCTAGGGGTCGCTGGAAATCCCTTCATGGAAGTTCTCAACAGACTCTTTGAGCAACACTTCCACTTGCCGGTGGAGCGGGCGGAGCCCCTGCAGGGCCAGCTGGGCGGTTCCGGGCGCAAGATCATCCGGCTTTCCAGCAAGAAAATCAGCGCGATCGGCATTCTCTACGACGTGCGCGAAGAGAATGTCGCCTTTCTGGAATTTTCGCGGCACTTTCGCCGCCAGGGTCTGCCGGTACCGGAAGTCTATGCCGAAGACTTAAGCAACGGCGCCTATCTCGAAGAAGATCTTGGCGGCACTACGCTTTTTGAGTTTCTCTCCAGCCATCGCAATGGTGCTGTCATCTCTCCCGAAGCAGTCGAGGCCTACCGCAAAGTTGTCGCCATATTGCCGCGCTTTCAAGTCGAGGCGGGACGCGATCTGAACTATAAAGTGTGTTATCCGCGCGCCAGCTTCGATCGCCAGTCCATCGCATGGGATCTGAATTATTTCAAATATTACTTTCTTCGGCTTGCCGGGATTCCTTTCAACGAGCAGGCGCTGGAACACGACTTTGGCCGCTTGACGAAATTCCTGCTGACGGCCAGCCGCGACTATTTTCTCTATCGCGACTTCCAGTCGCGCAACATCATGTTGCGCCGAGTTTCGAACGACGCCCTGAACGACGCCCAGCCATTTTTCGTGGACTATCAAGGCGGTCGCAGAGGAGCATTGCAGTACGATATCGCATCGCTTCTATATGACGCCAAGGCCGACCTGCCCCCGGAGCTGCGCCAGGAATTACTCGATCATTATCTGGATAACCTCGCTGGCTTCCTCAATCTCGATCGCATGGGATTCATGCAGTATTACTATGCGTACGTTTATGTCCGGATTATGCAGGCGCTGGGCGCTTACGGATTCCGAGGCTTTTACGAACGCAAAGAACATTTTCTGCAAAGTGTGCCCTACGCGCTGAAAAACCTGCGCTGGCTGCTCCACAATGTCGAGTTGCCGATCGCCTTGCCCACGCTCATGGAAGCGTTCAAAAGCATGGTGGCCTCGGACAAATTGCAAGGCCTGACCTCGACCTCGCAATCGGAAAAGTTGACCGTCCGCGTTGTCAGCTTTTCATTTCACCGCGGCTTGCCGCAGGACGAGACTGGGAACGGCGGCGGATATGTTTTCGATGGCCGCAGCCTTCCGAATCCGGGCCGCGAAGAACGCTTCAAAAGCCTCACTGGCAAGGATGCGCCGGTGATCGACTATCTCAATCAACAGGAGAGCGTGCATCAATTTCTCGCCAGCGCCATGTCTCTGGTGGATGCGAGCGTGGGCGCCTATCAGAGCCGCGGCTTCCGACACTTAATGGTGTCGTTCGGCTGCACGGGCGGCCAACATCGCTCGGTCTATCTGGCCGAGCAACTTGCGAAGCACCTGCGTGCCAAGGATGGAGTGGAGGTGGTGGTGCGCCATCGCGAGCAGCGGCAGTTGAATCCATGAGGGCGCCGAGTCGATGAAAGCAATGATTCTCGCCGCTGGCCTGGGCACGCGGTTGCGTCCGCTTACAGACGATCGTTCCAAGGCCCTGGTTGAAGTCAACGGCCGCACCCTTCTGGAGATCACGCTTTCGCGCTTGCGCAGCTTTGGGGTCAGCGAGGTCATCATTAACGTTCATCACTTCGCCGACATGATTGTGGAGTATCTGAGAGCGAACGATAACTTTGGCATGCGCATTGAAGTGTCGCGCGAGGAGGTGTTACTCGACACGGGTGGAGGCCTAAAGAAAGCTGCGTATTTCTTCCTTGACGATTCCCGCCACCCTGAAGAACCTTTCATTGTGCACAACGTCGATGTGCTCAGCACGATTGACTTACTGCGTATGGTGGAATTTCACACTGAAAATCAGGCTCTAGCGACGCTCGCTGTTCAGGACCGCAAGACCTCTCGCTACTTGTTGTTCGACCACCAGCATCAGTTGTGTGGCCGGCAATTCTTCGGCAATCAGCCAGAACTTGTCCGAGGCTGCCAGCAGATGCGGCCGCTGGCTTTTTCCGGGATACATGTGGTCTCGCCGCGCCTGCTTAAGATGATGAGTGAAGACGGCGCTTTTTCCATCGTCACCTCTTATTTACGTCTTGCCGCCGAGGGAGAGAGAATTCTCGCCTTCCGCGCCGATCAGTACTATTGGCTCGATCTAGGCAAACCAGAGAATGTGGCCCAGGCTGCCGAAGATTTGAAAGTAATCGCTCAGTAGGTCGACGCTGGGCGCCTCCTGACTGATACTCTCAAAAGATCGACATTCCGGAGACCGCAAGTCATTGCCGCCAATCGTCAACGCGCAGGAAATCACAAAAGCCTTCGGGTCAAATCCGCTCTTCCAGAATGTTTCGTTCACCATTTCCGACGGAGATCGCATAGGCCTGATCGGCCCGAACGGATCGGGCAAATCCACCCTGCTAAGAATTCTGGCGGGCGAGGTCGCTCCCGACAGCGGGGAAGTGTCGTTCCGCAAACGCACGCGTCTCGCCTGTGTCGAGCAAGACTCGAGATTCAAGTCCGGAGTGACGGTGCGCTCGGTAATCGAAAGCGCGCTTGATCGTTGCGGCGTGACCGGAACCGAGCGCGGCGCGCGTTTTGCCGAAACTCTCGGCCGGGCCGGTTTTGAAGATCTCGAGGCACGCGCAACCGAATTATCCGGCGGCTGGCAGAAGCGTCTTGCGATCGTCGAGGCGCTGGTACAGCATCCCGACATTCTTCTGCTGGACGAGCCCACCAACCACCTCGATCTTCCTGGAATCTCGTGGCTCGAAGATCTGCTGGAGCAGGCGGCATTCGCCAGCGTCATCGTCAGCCACGACCGCTATTTTCTCGAGAATGTCACTACCGACATGGTCGAGCTCAATCGCATTTATCCCGACGGCTCTCTCCGCGTCCGTGGCATTTACAGCGCGTTTCTGGAAAAGAAAGAAGAATTTCTGCACGCGCAATCTCGCCGTCAGGAAGCGCTCGAAAATCTGGTGCATGGAGAGATCGAGTGGCTTCGCCGCGGAGCGAAAGCCCGCACGCGCAAATCGAAAGCCCGCATCAGTAAGGCTGGCGAACTTATTGGCGAGCTTGCCGACCTGAATGCGAGAACCCGCAGCACCACCGCGCAAATTGATTTTTCAGCCACTGACCGCAAGACGAAGAGACTGATCGAACTGCGGGACGTCACGTGCACGATGGGAACCCGTGCGTTGTTCGAAGGTCTCAATTTCATCCTTACGGCCGGAATGCGCGTCGGCCTCGTCGGGCCGAACGGCAGTGGCAAGACGACCCTCCTCCGATTGTTGCAGGGAGACTTGGCTCCAACGAGCGGCGAGATTCGCCGCGCCGATTGGCTGCGCATCGTGTATTTTGACCAGACCCGCACTCTCGACCCAGACGTAACATTGCGCCGCGCGCTCGCGCCGGACGGGGATTCGGTCGTCTATCGCGATAGCGTAATTCACGTCGCCGGATGGGCAGCCCGATTCTTGTTTACCGGCGAGCAATTGAGCCAGCCCGTCGGTCGCCTTTCCGGAGGCGAACGCGCGCGCGTGCTGATTGCGCAACTCATGCTTCAACCCGCCGACATTCTTCTGCTCGATGAACCTACCAACGACCTCGACATTCCAACGCTCGAAATATTGGAGGAAAGTCTAATCGATTTCCCCGGCTCTCTCGTGCTGGTGACGCATGATCGGTACATGCTAGACCGCGTCTCCAGCATCGTGCTTGGACTGGATGGCAAAGGCGGCGCCGACACTTTTGCCGACTACGCTCAGTGGGAAGCATGGCAGGCGCAGCGCTCGAAGTCGGATGTGGCGGCGACGGCGTCGTTTTCGCAAGCAGCGCCCAGTTCTTCTTCCGCCGCACCTGCGAAAAGGAAACTTTCTTATCTCGAAGCGCGCGAATATGCCAGCATTGAGCAGCGAGTGGAAGAAGCCGAGGAGTTAGTGCAAGCCAAGCGCGCTGAACTTGAAGATCCAGCCAATGCGACGGATGCTCCGCGCCTCGTGAGCGCACAGGCTGCGCTGGACGCAGCTCAACAGGCGCTCGATGTCCTCTACGCGCGTTGGGCCGAACTGGAGAAAAAGAGCGGCTGAGCACATCCAACCCACTTGGAGAATCCGCACTTCGCCGTTGCGGCTGGCTTTCTGGACGCGCGAAAAATTATTTCTTTTCTTCGCGTATGAAATATGGAAGAATGGGGGGAAATTCGAGAGCATGTTTACTACCTGGTACCTCCACCCCCCCTCCCCCGATCTTCTGGAGTCAGCGAGTTAGCGAAGATTTTTTCATTCGGTCTTTGAATCGAAAGGACTTAAATCAAAGTATTCCGGAATAAGGACTTACGGGATTTGCTGCTTTTGCCAGGCTCCGAAGTGGGATAAATCGTGTCAAGGGGAAGGATCCTTCGCCCCTCAGGAGCACGGCCCGTTGAACGCTTCAAATTGTCAAAGAAGGCGGAGCTGGTTTTGGGGCAGCAGGGTCGATCCGTGTTTCGACGGGTGCACGCGTTCGCTGCTCCAACCAAGAGCTATTATTTCAGTGCGCGGATAAAAAGTCTGTGATGTGGGTACGGCATTTTTGTGACGAAAGCGTGAGTATAGCGAGCGCCCAGGTTCGCGCCCAAAAGGCGGGCGCGAACCCCAACTTTGACTATGGCGACGAGGTGCAGGTGACGGGCGGAGAGCACAAGCGGCGTATTGTTGAAACCATGCGTTAGCGCTCAGAACGGTGTCAATGTGCATGGTTGCTCGCCCCGCAAATGTGCTAGGCCCGGACAAAATCAATAAACCCACGCTGCACATCTGTCCGCGTCAACTTAGCACGCACTCTGTCGCCGACGTGCAGCCCTTGCGCTCCCTGAGCCAACAATCCTTCGATATGCGGCTGCAGCACGCGAACAAATGTTCCTTTCGGAGTGACTCCCGTGACGATGGCGTCAAAGATTTCGCCCACTCGCGAACTTATGGCCACGGCGGCCAATCGTTTCGACATCTCGCGTTCCACCTTTCGCGCAGCGTCGCCTTTCTGCGTGCAGTTCGCAGCGATAGCGGTGAGTTCGCCGTCGGAGTAGGGGCCGGGTTTTCCGTCGAGCAGACTCTTGATCAGCCTTTGCGTGACAATGTCGGCAAAGCGTCGGTTGGGCGCGGTCGAGTGCGTGTAATCCTGCACGGCAAGTCCGAAGTGTCCCTGTTCGGGATCGCCCGGGCGCTCCAGTACATATTCGCCGGGCCCGATCAGCTTGATGACCGCGAGCGACAGGTCGGCGAAGTGATCGGGATCGGCGGCCTTGCGCTTCAGAAGAAAATCGTTGAGCGCCTTCGAATCGGGCTGCGCGGGCAGCTTTTCGCTTTGATCCTGCGCGGCCGCCAGCCGCACGATACCGTCCCAATGCTCGGGAGTTTTCACAATACGGCGCAACGAAGAGACCTTTTCCAGCAGCCGCGCCACCACGCCGTTGGCGGCGATCATGAAGTCCTCGATCAAGTCGGTCGCGCGGTTCTTCTCCACCGTCGCGACCCCTGTAACCTTCTGGTTGAGCAGCAGTGGAATCACTTCGGCTGTATCGATGTTGAGCGCGCCGTTAGCGTAGCGCAATTTCCGTAGCGCCTGCGCGGCCTGGTCCTGAAGCTTGAGTTGGGCCTGCAGATCCGAAGACGCTGCCACTTTTGGCGGGGCCGGCGACGTTCCCTCCAACCATGCTCCGACTGCGTTGTAGGTGAGTTGCGCTTTGTTACGAACGATCGCTCTGTAGACATCGCTGGAACCGAGCGAGCCACCGGCGTTGACCACAAATTCAGTTACTACAGCGGAACGATCCACATCCGGGAGGAGAGAGGATGCGCCGGTCGAAAGTTCAGTTGGCAACATCGGGAAAATGGTTACACCGGTATAGACGGTGGTCGTTTCCCGCTCAGCATGTTGATCGATGGGAGAGCCTTTTTCCACAAACGAGTCCACATCGGCGATGCCGATCATTATCTTGACGTCGCCATTCGGTAAGCGTTCGGCTACCTCGATCTGATCGAGGTCTTTGGAGGTGTCGTTGTCGATCGAAGACCAAAGAAGGCTGCGCAAGTCCCGGACGTTATCGGAAGGGGACAGTTGCGGAGGATGAGCTTTGATATCCGCAAGTTGTTGCTGAGTCGTTGGCGGAAAGTTCGGCTCGAAGCCCTGTGCCAGCATGACTTGCCGGGCCATTGCCTGAAGGTCGATAGGAGAAGGCTGAGAAGCATTCATAGGCTTCCGAAAAGGCTAACACGAATCGGAAGGGTCCCTCTTCGGGCGCTTTGATCTTGGGCGATCCCACTCATTCGTAACCAACGCGAATGAGTGGGGCACCCTTTAGTGACACCCTGTCGTGATATTCTAGTAACAGCAGCTGCGTCTTCCTCCGATACGAATAGGATTGATTCCCGCAGTTCCCTGAATATCATGATTTCAGTCGGCAATGTGTCCATGCGCTACGGCGCTAAAGTTCTGTTTGACGAGGTTTCCACCGGTTTTGTTCCGGGGAAACGCTACGGCCTCACGGGTCCTAACGGCGCCGGTAAATCCACCTTCATGAAGCTTCTGACCGGCGAACTTGAGCCGCAGAAGGGAAGTGTGGTGCGCCCGCGAAAACTCGGCGTTCTTAGCCAGGATCAATTCGCTTTCGATAAGTATCGCGTGATCGACGCGGTCATCATGGGCAACCGGCGCCTGTGGGCCGCTCTGGAAGAACGGGAGATCATTTACGCGAAGCACGAGATGACCGATGCGGACGGCATGAAGCTCGGCGAACTAGAAGGCATTGTCGGCGAGGAAGACGGCTACACCGCCGAAACGGACGCCGCGATTCTGTTGCAGGGTCTCGATGTTCCCGACGAGATGCACGAGCGAAAAATGTCGGAGTTGCCGGGCGGGCAAAAAATGCGCGTGCTGTTGGCGCAGGCTTTATTCGGACATCCGCAGGCGCTGTTGCTCGACGAGCCTACTAACCACCTCGATCTCGACTCGATCCACTGGCTTAAGAATTTTCTGAATCAATATGAGGGTGTGTTGATCGTGATCTCGCACGATCGCCATTTTCTTAACGGCGTGTGCACGCACATTGCCGACATCGATTACGAAACCATCATCACTTATACCGGAACCTATGACGACATGGTGGTCGCGAAGACACAGGTTCGCTCGCAGATCGAAGGTCAAAACGCGCAGCGCGAAAAGAAGATCGCGCAGTTGAATGAGTTCATCGCCCGCTTCGCCGCTGGAACCCGCTCCAGCCAGGTGCAGTCGCGGCGCAAGGAAGTTGAGCGCCTACAGGTCACCGAACTGGCCAGGTCGAACATTCAGCGGCCGTACTTGAAGTTCGAGCAGAAGCGGCCATCCGGCAAACACATTTTAGAAATAGAAAGCATCAGCAAGTCGTACGGAGAAGCGAAGGTGATTTCCGGCTTCACGGCGAGCGTGCTACGCGGAGAAAAGATTGCGCTCATGGGCCGCAACGGTTCCGGCAAGACTACCCTGGTGAATGCGTTACTTGCGAACTCCCCGACGGTTTCAGAATCGGAGTTGCGGAAAACGAGCGGTTACGATGGGCCCTTTATCGATGGGGGAAAAGTTATCTGGGGTCACGAAGCTGCCGTCGGATATTTCGCGCAGGACCACAGGGCACTGATCGAGCCCGGCATCAAGGTTTTGGAGTGGCTCCATCAGTGGGACCCTTCCGCGTCGACCGAAGAGATTCGCGGCATTCTGGGACAGATGCTGTTTCCACGGGATGACGCCGAAAAGCGAACCGATGTGCTTTCGGGCGGAGAGGCGGCGCGTTTGCTCTTCTGCAAACTGATGCTGCAGAAGCCGAATGTGCTGGTGCTCGACGAGCCTACCAATCATCTCGATCTCGAATCCATCAACGCCCTCAATATTTCGTTGCAGCGCTATCCTGGAACGGTACTGCTGGTTACGCATGACGAAGATCTGATCGATGAAGTCGCGACCCGCATCTGGCACTTCGAGAGCACCCATGAAATCACCGATTTCAAAGGCGCCTATAGCGAATACGAGACGGTTCTGGCCTGACGCTTATGCGGGAACGATCGACAGGTAGTGATCGACGGAGGAGTCTGCTACGTTTTCTTCTTTGCTCGCGGCCGTTTGCTGGAGGCCGAGGAATCACCGACCAGGTCGGCAACGCTGGTACTCTCCAGTATCTTGGCTGCTGCGTCGCGCACTTCCAGGAACACGCCATAGAGCGCGCCATGGTCTGGGTCCGTAACGATTAAGCTTCGAAGCTGATCGGCATCCCCAAAGGGCGCGAGGGGGCCATCGACCAGGCGAATGATCTCGCTGAGTTTGATCTCGGCTGGCGCGCGCCGCAGGCGGTAACCGCCCTTCGCGCCGCGAACGCTTTCCACGATGCGCGCGTTCTTGAGTTCCAGCAGAATCAACTCAAGGAACTTTTCCGGCAGGTTGCTTTCAAGTGCAATGTCCCGGATCTTGACCGTTTCCGTTCCATATCGGCGGCCAAGGGTCATGATCGCTTGCAACGCGTAAAGCCCTTTCTGCGAAATCTTCAATCCTCTATCCTTTCGAGAAGCAGCTGTGACTCTGAGCTACTGGGTACGGCAGCAGCGAGTCCTACCGTCTTGCACGTACTCTAGTGCGCTTGCGGCCGCTTTGCAACTGATCTTGTTGACCATCGTAGGTTGAGTTTTTGAAGTTTTGCACTAAGACGCGCACTTACTTCCACTGAACCACGCCGGCCTCCGCGCAAGCATCTAGGTAGTCGGCGACAAGATTGAGTGGCAAGGGCCCATACTCGGCCGATACCGCGTCGCGTATCTCTCCCACCGTACGTTTGCCGTTTATGAAGTTGACAATCTCGTACCCATACAGCTCGGACTGGTCGCGCACAGTCAGCAGATGGCTAGCTTCGCTGTTGATCAGCTTGATTTTGCCGTAGCGCTCTTTGCCCAGGCGTGCCACCAGGACGTTGTCGTTCTGATAGGTCAACGGACCGAATTCTCCAACGCGGAGGGGCACGCGTCTGGAGTCGCGGTCGGCAGACCATGGCGGGGAGGGATCCTTTGCTCCCCGGAGGTTTGCTTGCGCGTCGAGCCAGCGTTGAAAACCTGCGGCTTGATCTGCGAGCGCTTTCGCTCCGTCTGCGTCTGCGTCCGCCGGGCCGCCGGTAAATTCGACCAGGGAGTGCAGCGTCGCACGTTCCCGCTGCAAAGTTTGATCGACAAGGTTACGCGCTTCGTACCAGGCAACGCCTGCCTCCAGTTGAGGATCATCCACTAACTGCTGCGCCGGTCCGAAGACCTGGGCGAGACGGGCCTCGGACTGAGCAGTGAGGAATGGAAGTAACTGAGGGAGTTGTTGCGCAGTGACGCTCGCGTAAACGTATCCCGAGGCGGCTCCCAGCAGCGCCACGCGACGCAACTTTGTCGCATCGATCTGATCGAGGCTGTCATGGTCGGTGTGGATGTAGATGTCGGGCCAGTCGCGAAGATAGAGCGATGGGACGGCGATGGTGGAAGACTCGTAATCATCGTGATCGCTGCCGGCCGAGTAGGGCGTTACGTCCGCGATGAGTTCATTGCGCGTTCCCTGGCCACCGGCGCGGGTTTCCACAATACCCATATCAGCTGCGGTTTCGCCCGCCGCATAACCGCTGGCGGCGGTGCGAATTGCATCGAGAAATACGGCGCCGACGTCGGTCACAAAACTCGGCAGCGACCATGGCGTTTCGGTGACGTGGAACACCGATTTGTTTTTGAACGGATCGCCGCCAACCATATCCATGTGGATGCTGGCGCGCAACCGCTGCCTGATCTCCGGATGGCTCGCTAGAAACGCCATCGTACCCTCGACCTCTGGACCCCAGGTAAAGCGCAGCGTGCGTTTGGGCCGTGGCAATTGGCCCGACTCGATTAAACGTGCCAACACGCGCGCGGACTCGAGGATAGTGACGCAGCCGCTTCCGTTATCGTTTGCTCCGGGACGCTCGTGATCGAGATGGCAGCTGTAGACGACTTCTCCAGCAGCGGGATCGGTGCCGGGAATTGTCGCCGTTACGACCGTCCAGTGGCCAGGGCCGACCGTCGCTTTTACATGAGCATTCAGAATGATGGACTCGCCATTTCGTAAGCGGGCTCGCAGCGCCTCGGCGGTCTGGCGCGACACCATGAAGGCAAAGCCGGACGGCTGACGGGCGTCCAAATGTCCCCACCGAACAATAGTTGTGTCGAGGCCCGACCAGGCTGTGGTCTGATTGGGCATGTCGCTTACGATGCCGGCGGCGCCATGTTGTGCAATCGCCAGTTGTTGCACTCGCGCCAGAACGCCGTCGGCCAGTACGATCTTTCCGCGCACATCTTTGTTCTTGCCTGAGTAGTTAGCCTCGCTCGTACCATTGCCGACGTCAACCAAGTCGGTTTCCACGTCAGCGCTGTGACTGTAGTCGGCGAGACGGATGGGATCGGCCTTCCAATCTCCGAGAAGAACATGTTGCGGGCGGACTTCCCAGAGGTGTGCCTCTTCGACGGTCCACCCCAAGTACGAGCGCATCAATCCGTATTGCTTTTGCCCATCGATTGCAAACTGCTCACTATGAGCGTCGGCCAGACCGTATTCGCGCGCTCGCTGCAAAACGAATTGCGCGGCCTGGTCAAACTCGGGAGTTGCCGGAACACGATGCAATCCCGTCAGGTAGCGGAGGTTCTCGTAGGGAGCGGCACCGCTTGCCTCGTCTCGCAAGGCCGTCCACTGACGGGCGTCGAGAAACGGTTGTTGAGCAAAAGCACAGAGTGTGGTGGAAACGGCAAACAAACAAATCAGGCGAACGCTGCGCATAAGGTAACGAGGATAGCACTGGCGCTCCGCCGCGCCAGTTCGCAGCACGAAATAAATTTGCCACCGTGAGCGAGGCGTAGGACCTGTTTCGCGCGCCCGCAAACAACAGGTCCTTCGCTTCGCTCAGTATGACAATTCGGTGTGTCGTTGTATCTCGGAATTTGCGGCGGTAACAGATTCTGCTAGCGCGTCGTTACCATCTTCATCGGCGGTTCGCCCACTTCGTCGTGGGCTTCGCCTTCGAGGCAAACGCGATGCCACAACTCCAAGTTGAACAATCGCCAGATGCGATCGTAATTGTCCCGATGCTTGGCGCGGTGCTCATTGAATAAAGTCTCAATCGCTTCGCGACGGAAATATCCACGATCGAGGCTGCGCGGCTCCAGCAGTACCGCGCGGATCGTTTCGAGTCGCGGCCCGTCCAGCCACCCGCTCCACGGCGTCGGAAATCCGAGTTTCCGACGGTAGAGAATCGAGTGCGGCAGCAGGTCTTCCACCGCCTTCTTCAGAATCCGTTTGCCGGCGAGGCCCTGGATCTGCACCTCGCGGGGAATTCGTGTCGCGAATTCGACCAACACATGATCGAGAAACGGCACACGGCTTTCGATGGATGCGGCCATGCTCATGTTGTCCTGTTTCATGAGCAGTTCAACCAGGTAAGTCTTGATGTCGGTATAGAGCAGGCGTTGCAGCATTTCGCCCGAGGAATGGTTCCAATAGTCGAGGACGTTGTTGTACGCCGTGCTGGGCGCCACCTCCCTCAGAAATGCGCCGGTTAGCAATCCACACTGCTCAGCCTCGCCGAAGGCGGAAAAGAAATTATCGAAGTAGAACGAATCCCAGCTGTTTCCGTCCTTCGCAAGAAAAGTATGTTCCAGTTTCCGGCGCAGCCTTGCTCCCAGCAGGGAAGACGTCGCGAGGTGGTTACGCAATCCGCGCCTTAGAGCTCCCGGGATCAGGCTGCGGTACACGCGATCGACTGCCGCATTCTTCAAAGTGAAGGCGTAGCGCGTGTAGCCGGCCAGAGTTTCATCGGCTCCCTCGCCGGTCAGCACGACGGTGACATTCTCGCGCGCCAACTTGGCGACAAAATATAGCGAGACGCTTGAGGGCCATGCGATCGGTTCATCTTCATGCCAGATCAAATGTGGCAACGCCGCAAAAAAATCCTGTTCGCTGACCAACACTTCGTGATGACGCGACTGGATGTGGTCCGAGACCGCGCGCGCGAACGGCAGTTCGCTGTAACTCTGCTCGGCGTAGCCAACGGAAAAAGTTTCTACTGGCTCGCGCCGCAGTTTTGTCATCAGCGCCGCAACCGCGCTTGAATCAACGCCTCCGCTCAGGAATACCCCCAGCGGCACGTCGCTCATCAGATGGCTATTGACCGCGCCTTCCAGCAGCTCACGGTAGCTTTGGATGTAATGATTCTCATCTCGTGATTCGTGCGGCTTCGATGCGTCGAGGTCCCAGTACTGCCGAATGTCGGCTTTGCCCTCCGGACCAATCGTCATCGTGTGTCCGGGCAGCAGCTTGAAGATTCCGTTGTAGAAACTCTCAGCGCCCGACAAATATCCAAACGCCAGGTACTCGGGCAGCGCAGCGCGATTGAACTCCGGACGAATCCCGCCATGCGCGAGTAAGGCTTTGATTTCCGATCCGAACAACAGGCGCTCGGGCGTCAATTTGTAGTACAGCGGCTTGATGCCCAGCCGGTCGCGCGCGATGAAGAGCGTTCTGGAGTTGCGATTCCAGATAGCGAAGGCGAACATGCCACGCAGGTGCTGCACGCAATCCGCGCCGTATTCTTCGAACAGATGGATGACGGTTTCGGTATCGCTGTGCGTTCTGTAGCGATGGCCGCGCGCGATGAGTTGCTCGCGCAATGCCAGATGGTTGTAAATCTCTCCGTTGAAGACGATCCAGAGCGTGCCGTCTTCATTCGAAAGCGGCTGATGCCCGCCTGCCACATCGACGATGCTGAGGCGGCGCATGCCGATGGCAGCCGCGCCGTCCGTATAAAAACCGTCGTCGTCCGGACCGCGATGGCTGATGACGCTGCACATTTCCCGCAGAGCCGCAGCGTTCGCCCGCACGTCCGGTCCGAATTCAAGAATACCGGCGATCCCGCACATTCAGTGCTTCTCCGCGTAGGACGAAATTGACTTGCCCGTCAATTCGGCACAGGTCAATTCGGCCCCCGTCAATTCGGTAAACAAGGCCGTAACCGAAAACTCGGTATTCGTCACTGCATCTGGTTTACGCCACTCGAAGAATGATGATTGCCTGGCCGCGCTCAGCAAAGGCTGTCCCTGCCATGCCGCTTGCGTCCCGCCGATCAAGATCAGGTGCGTGAGTTTTTCCTTTTCGATGCGGCAATAGAGCACTTGTGCGTCCGAAGACCACGGACCGAAACTCCACGCTTCGTCGCCGAGCGCAAAAAAGAATCCCTGGCCTCCGTCAGGGCGCTCAAGTTCGTAAACCTGTACTGCCCCCTGCGCGATGCTGGCCAATCTCAGTTCGCTCTGGACTGCGCCAGTCCGTGGAAGCAGCGCAGTTGCCGTTTCCGCCGGCAGCAATACGCGCGCATGGCATCGCACCATCGGCGCGGGTTGGTACGCACCATAAGCGGGAGAGATGAGTGTCCCGCTAACTTCCATCTGCCAGGCTGTTTCTTCCGGCACGATCAGGCTCAGCGCCGGTCCGCTCGACTCGTTATGACCGGCATCGACTCTCGATATTTCCACCCTCCCCGGGCCGACGGCTTGCACATTGAGGTCGGGAGCGAAGTGCCACCGGATTTCCAGCTCGTGTTCGGTTTGGCCGAGAGCCACATCCCGTACCAGCCACAGATCGCCCGCGATCTTCAGCACATGCCGCCGATGCAGAACTGGATCCGCCAGCCGCGCATATCCATTGTGACTGCCCACAAAGTAGGTGAAGCTTTTTCCCACTACCCAGTTTTCCGGTTGTACCGTTGGAATGTGAGTCCAGGAGAACGGTTCGTCCGTAACTGCCTGGTCCATTCCGTCCACCCGCATCGTGTTGTGCGCGCCGGTTCCGCGAAATGTGTTACGGTCCGCCGGATCTTTCGAAATGTAGACTCCGGTTCCGGCATCCGCCAGCCAGCGCCACCCATCCATGGTGAGTCGCAGACTCAGTGCATCGGCATGTCCGTGTCCCGAGCGGCCAACCCCCTGCGGACCGGCATCCACCGCGATCGCCTGCGCATAAGGCCGTGAATCCGCCAGCACGTAGATACCACCGTCGGCGAAAGCGATCGAATGTGCAGCCGCGCCTTTCTTGGCGTCTGCGAGCGTCTCTACAGCTTGATCGCCGAACAGCCAGATCGCTTCCTCGGTCAGCCGCGCCGCGGCAAGGTCCTTCGTGTAGGTCACCGCGCCCAACGCCAACGGACCCGTCATATTCTCAGTCCGGTTGCGGCGTGGATTAAACAGCCGGCCGCCGTCGTCATCGCCGAAGCCCTCCGGGGGCCCGGCCTGTGACAGCGCCGCTACCACATCGAGCATCCGTGTCAGCACTGCGTCGTAGGCCGGTGGAATCTCGATTTCATTCCGAGCCGCGAGCACACGGGCATGCAGAAAGAAATCGAGCGCATAGACGTGGTAGTACAACGATTGCTCGAAGTAAACGCCGTCCGGACGCACCTGCCGCACTGCCTCGTGCAGCAAAATCCGCCACCCAGATTCCTTCCAGCGCGCCGACTCGGGAATTTGCGGATACAAGATTCCGAGGAAGAAAAGCGCGACCGCCTCTCCGAGCAGGTGCGTGTTTGGAGAAAAGTAGGTCGATAGATGCCGCTCTATATGACGCCCGTGAAACGCGAGCGCTGGAAGCAGCTCCGTGCGGAACTCCGCGTACTCGCCGACTTCAGCCGTAGTGGCGGAGCTCTGTCCCTTGCCGGCGGGGCGAAATCCCGCCACCGCACAAGAAGCCAGCAACTGGTCTACCCAGATCCACGCCAAGCTCCGAAAGGCCACCTCCAGCGCGCTTGCCCAATTGATTCCCAACGGATACGGATTCGCATTGATCCAGCTGCGCCATTGTGCCATCAATTCGCGGGTGTACTTTTCGTCCCCGCTCAGCAACCGCGCCTTGGCCAGTGTCACCAGGTGTTGATGCCGGTTCAGTTCCCAGATGATCTTGTGGTCGCCCACGGCCGCGAAATCGAGAAAAGCAATCTTGAACCACGGATCGAGCGGCGCGCGCTTGCCGTGGACCGGATCGAGATGCCAGTCGATGTCTTTGTCTCGATTGACCTGGCCGCTGCCAGAGTCAGGTGTGAAGTCGAGATTCTCGTAACCCAGCAGGCGAAAACGGTGGCCGCAGATTTCATCAGCGTCGCGCAGAATTTCAGCCGCTTCGTTGGGCAAATGCTGCCGCAATAATTTCGCGCGCTCAAGGGCTTCAGAGCTCGAAAAAAAGAACTGCCCCGGCCGCGTCGTCGCATCGGATTTCAGGCGAATCGCGCCGGTACCCACGCCCATCCGGTGTTTGAGCAGGTCGCGACGCTTGTAGAACTCCTGCCCCAGGCGCACCCGCATCTCTTCCCAGTCCATTTGAGACATGCGAGCAAACTTCTTTTGCCATCCAGAAGCCACAGTTTCCTATCTTACATGCTGAAAAGGCCGCTCAAGACACAGCGGTTACTCCCGTACCTTCACCCGTCCCAACTGTAGGATGGACTTCGCTCATCCACGGTAGGATTGAGGGTGTGGGCAATTTGACCGTTCGCAATTCCTCGGCGATGGAAATGTTTTTCCACCTTTTGCCCCTTCGCTGGACCTCGACTATAGTAAACCGTTAGAAGTATTCTGCAACGTACTGAAAATAGGCGTGTTGTAGTTTGATATTTTGAGTCATCAGCAGCTTAGTTTCGAACTGATTGCTGCCGCCGGGCAAGGGATTGATATAGTGCGTTAGTCGGGAAAACTCGATTTCCAGGAGAATCGCTTGGGTTTGTCGGTCAGCGTTTTCGGGTTGGGATACGTCGGTTCAGTCTCGGCCGCATGTTTCGCTTCCATGGGCCATAAAGTGATTGGCGTCGATGTCAGCCGCGCCAAAGTGGAAATGATGGACGCGGGCCGCACTCCGATCATCGAGGCGCGCATGACCGAAATGGTCGCCGAAGCCCATCGCAGTGGCCTGCTGCATGCGACCAGCAACGCCACTTCAGCCGTAGTGAATTCCGAAGTGTCGTTCGTCTGTGTTGGAACGCCCAGCCTGAAAAATGGCAAGCTCGACCTGAGCCACATCGAGCACGTGGCTCGGGAAATCGGCGCTGCCATCCGCCAAAAACTTTCGCCGCATGTTTTTGTTCTGCGCAGTACCGTGCTGGCGGGCACGACCGAGACGGTTGTGCTCCCTATCCTCGAAGAAGAAAGCGGCAGGAAGTGTGGGCAGGATTTCACGGTTTGCTATAACCCGGAGTTCATGCGCGAGGGCAGCGCGGTTGCCGACTTCCTCAACCCGCCCTACACCATACTCGGAGCGAGCGACACTCGCCACCTCGCGCCGCTGCGCGAACTATATAAAGACACGCCTGGCACTCTCTATGAGACGACGATTCCTGTCGCTGAAATGGTGAAGTATTTTTCCAACTGCTATCACGCGCTGAAGGTCGGCTTTGCCAATGAGATGGGAACCATGTGCAAGCATCTGGGCGTGGATGCGCATGCGGTTACTAAAATCTTCACGTCTGACACCAAGCTGAATATTTCTCCCGCGTATCTTTCGCCGGGATTCGCCTTTGGTGGTTCCTGTCTTCCGAAAGATCTGCGAGCCATCACTTATAAAGCCAAAGAACTCGACCTTAAGCTGCCCTTGCTCGAATCGCTTATGCCGAGCAATGCCGAGCACGTCGATCGCGCTGTGGAAATGGTGATGAGTACCGGCAAAAAGAAAATTGCGCAGCTTGGTCTGAGCTTCAAAGCGGGCACCGACGATTTGCGTGAGAGCCCGCAGGTGCAGTTGATCAAACGCCTCATGGGCGAGGGTCTCGAAGTCAAAGTGTGGGATGAGGACGTGTCGCTTGGCCGTTTAGCCGGCTCTAATCGCCAATACATCGAAGAAGTTATTCCGCATATTGGGTCCGTACTCTCCGCCGACCTCGAAGGGGTGCTGCGCACTGCCGAAGTCGTGATCCTGGGAAACAAGTCGGCGAGTAAGGATCAACTTTCCAAGTATCTTCGACCGGACCAAATTGTGATTGACCTGATCCACCTGGACAAGACGCGGCGTCCCGAGGGTGTCCGAAATTACGAAGGAATCTGCTGGTAAATGTTTGCCCCAAACGCCCTAATGGTTTGCCGACTGTAGTTTTTCAACAAGCGCCGCCACCGCGCCGATGTTGTTCATCTCCTCGATATCCTCGGGCTCGAAATGCACGGCAAACTTTTCCTCGATGGCGAGAATTAGATTCAGATGCTGCATGGAATCCCAATTGTCGATTGTCTGCGGCGAAGATTGCGCCGTGATCTTCTCTGCCTTGATTCCGAAGATGTCGCTGGCGATCTCCCGCACCTGCTCCAACGTACTCGCTGTCAAATCCTTCCTCCCGTTGTCATTTTCGTGGTGGCACTGCCGACGCCCACTTTCAGCTTAATCCAATCGGGGCAGCGCAGGGTGGAACTCTCCAGATCAAGTGTCCACAGAGAACCGTCGCAGTTTGTCACCTGCCGCTCGAAGCCATGCTGCTGATAGAAATCTCGCGCGGGGGCGTTTTTCTTCGTTGGCAGAAACCAGCCCTCCAGCCGCTTGCGCCCGCGCTGGGCAGCGCTTGCGGCGAGATGAGCGAGAAGCGCGGTTTCGACGGTTCGTCCGATGACGCGGCAGCTTAGCAGGAATGTATCCACTTCGCACTGCTCGCCTTCGTCGTGCGCAATTGCGACTCCGACCAGGCCATGGTCGCCAAAACGATCGCGCACGCGGATCGAAAGAATGTGCCAGTCCGGCTTTTTGGCCATCTCCGCGATCTGCGCGTCGGAGTAGCGCTGGCTGGTCAGATTGAACTGGTTGGTCTTCTGAGTGAGTTGGGCAATCCGCGCCAGCGTCAGGTCCGACACCGGTTCCAGTTCTGCTTCCTGCTCGAGGAAGCGAAAGAAATCTTCCTTCGATTGAAAGTTCTGCTCGGCGCCTGAGCGGTGTTTCTGGGCCGCATACATTTCGGTGCGCTGCTGGTCCTCCGCCGAAAGAGTAAGGCGTTCGAATGCCGCACAACTTCTGAGAGCCGAGGCATATTCCAGCGGATTCTTCGGCAAATCGATAACGGTAACTTCGGGAAGCGCGGCGCGCACCTGTTCGCGCTCGAAAGGATTGTCGTCGAGAAAGGCGAGCGCATCGGTACCGACATTTAATTCCTGCGCGATCTCGCGGAGATTCTGCTGCTTATCGGTCCAGTTAATGCGCAGCGCCGCAAATTGTTTGGCGCGCAGCAACATTCCGGGATGCTTGTCGAGCGCCTCCATGGCGTCATCGAAATTGTTCTTGCTGCACACGGCCAGCAGGATTCCTTTGCGCGACAGATCGAGCAGAGCACGCTGCAGGGCTTGATACGCCGCGCCCGGATATTCAGTCCCCACTTGAATGCCCGCCAGGCCGTCTTCGCCAATCACGCCGCCCCATATCGTATTATCGAGGTCGACGACCAGAACCTTGGCCGTGCGGCCGCTGAGTGGCACAATGAAACGCATCCACTCGCGCGCCATCGGAAGAAGGTAGCCGGCAGCAATGGGAAGGCGCGCCGTCAGCCACTTGCGCTCGTCGTTCCAATGCTCCCTTCCGTGGCGTGCGATCAGCACATCGTAGTCGAGAATGTAGACGCCGGGGAACGCGGCGGCAATGCGCCGAAGTTCACTGTTAATTTGCCGGACAAGGCCGGACTGCCCCGCCTCGAATTGATCGTCGAGAACGCCGAGACTTGGCGAAAACGGGCTCTCCAGAGAATGAATAATCAGCGCCGCCTGACGGTGCTTTCGGAATGCGCCGACGCACTGCTTATAGCGACTAATCGCGGCCTCCGTGGCCTGCTGCGCCGCTTGGGGCGTTAGATCGGCAAAGTCTCGCCACAATTCGGGAGCAGCCTGGTCAGCACGGACTGCAAGCACAACCGCGTCCGGCGCAAATTGGTAGAGAGCACTTTGCGCGTCGAGCATTTCCTGCACATAGAGATTGAAATAGCCAACATGGACTTCGAGATCGATTCCGTAGGCGAATGCGTCCGCCCGCAGCAGCGGCACGATGGGCTCGACTGTGAACGAGCGCAGAATCGCCAGCTTAAATTTTGTGAGGGCGAGAGGCTTCAGATCGTCCAGCCGCGAAACTACGAAACTCGCTGTCGCCGATGCGGGATCGCGCCGCCATAGCTCCGCCAGTCGCCGCGCGGCGAAGTCGAAAGCGCCTTTCGCGATCAGAGCGTCGACCTGGGCCCGAAGACTTGACGGGTTGCGCTCAGCGGAACTAGAGGCCTGCGTCGAATTGGAGGTGGAATCAGGCATTGCATCAGGCATCGCGTTCGACATCGCATCTGGCATCGAACCAAGAAACAAGTCAGCGTTCCAGGTATTCGATCAGCAGGCGGTTCTTGGTGTAGATCCAGGCGATACGCCGGCCGCCGAACGCGACCGCAGGCATTGGCTGCCGAGCGATCATCGCCCCTCGCGAGCGCGCGTCGGCGAGCGCCTGCTCCAGACTGTCTACAAGATAACAAACGTGGTGCAGCCCGCCGCCCTTGGCAGCGAAAGAATGCACCGGTGATTGTTCGCCGGACGGCTCCACTAGTTCCCAGAGCGGATCGCCCATGCAGCGGCTCTTCAGGAACGTGATGCGAACGTCCTGATGTGGATCGTGAAAGACCTGCTCATCCCAATCCGCTTGCAACGCGCTGGCGAAACCTTGCACGGAATTCGCAATCGAACCGACGACGAAACCCACATGGTGAAACGCGCCCGCGGGTTGCCAGGTTAGGGAAATCGCATTCATCGTTTGAGGTATTCCTCAGCGGACGTCACCCTCGCCAATGGAGCGCCGGGCTTCCTCGCCCGACTAAACGAGCAATACCACATCTTACTAGGAAGCAGACTATGTGTCGGACTCGCCGATACCCATTCGTGTCTTGTCGGCAAAGCGGGCGAGCGGGGTATGCGACTTCAGCCAGACCTTCAGGTCGAAATACAAGGGATACAGAAAGTTCATGAAACGCACAGACCACGACGGGTGACGCTCCGCCAGCGGGGTTTCGAGGGCGTAACCGGCATCGACGAGCAGGTTGCCGAGGCTTGCCTCCACGTCGCGAACCTGCGCAGGAGTGAACATGCGTTTCCAGCGTCCAATGGTGCTTGCTTCCGTTTCCTTGCCGTCGCCGCGAAACGATGAATTCGGATTGTGCACCGATCCCAAAGCGACCTGCTGAATGCGGTCATAGTCCAGATCGTGAGCGATGAACTCGCCAATATGCGCCAGCGTTTCGCGCGGATTTTGCACCAGATCCTCGTAATGGACTTCCATGTAATCGCCGCCCATCGCCCGACCAAAGCGCCGGCCCTGGCTGACGATCCAGCGCCAGAAGATGGCGGGCGCAACATGCGCGCGGGCGCGGTCCCAGGGCAGCGGACGTATCCAGCCGATGCGGTGCAGCGAAGCCGTGACGTCGCGGCCGTCGCGGATAATATGGACGACGAGCGCATCGGGAATCACCTGCTTGATCAGGGGAAGATAAAGCAGGTGCAGCGGGGTGGATTCCGCCCAGCGCTCAACCCCTTGCTTGCGGGCGATGGCTTCCATCACGATGCGCAGGAAATCGCCGGCATTTCGGCAATGTTCCATTACGAGCTCATCAATGTCCTGGGCATCGAGTCCGGTGCGATGGAACAGCTTGCTGGTGTAGTACTCGTCGAGCAGATGGCGGCGGTTGCGGCGGCTGGCGAGGTTTCCGTAGCGCAGGCCGAGCAGGTTGAAGGCGTTGCTCTCCGAGTGATAAACGGCGAAGCCTCCGGCGGAAAGCAGCGTGTGGTAGAGGAACTTAGTCCCCGAGCGTCCGCAGCCCAGCACGAACACCGGGGCCTTGGAACGAATGCTTCGAGCGCCCCGAGCGTCCGGCGTGCCTGCTGCTGGATTTTCGGCGACGCTGTGGGCGCCAGTTTTCTCAGTGACTGTGGCGCTGCTCGCCGGAGTTGTGCTGGCCGCATTCATGACGATTCTCAGGACCGGACCGACGCCGCCACGGTCACCGGTTCATCTTCGATTTCGAGCGCGGATAAGTTGACGAGGCGCCCAGCCGGCGTATGCATTTTGAGCCATCCTTTGCTGGCGAGATAGGCGGGATACATTCCACGCATCCAGGACTGGCGCAAAGTCCGGCGGCGCTCCGCGGCGGGCAGCGACAGTTCGTAGCCATTTTCTTCCAGGCAATCCCCCACGGTGGCTTCGATCGCGGCGACATCGGCATGCGCCAGGCGTTCTCTCCAGCGTCCGAGCGGGTTGGTTTTTTCTGTTGCGCCTTCTTCGCGAAACGAGGAGTTCGTCTCCGACAAGCGGCCCAGGCCGGCACGCTGAATCCGATCATAGTCCAGATCGTGATCGATAAAGCCGCCCAGTTTGCCGAGCGTTTCGTGCGGATTGGTAATCAGGTCCTCGTAGCGGACCTCGATGTAATCGCCAGGGAACTTGCGTCCATGAGCGCGGCCCTGGCGAACCATCCACTCCCAATAGAGCGCAGTTGCCACCAGACTATTGGTTTGGCTGGTGGTTTGGCCGCGATCCCCAGGCAGAGGAGTGAAACCGCCCATTTTCTTGAGCGAGAGCGCGATGTCACGCCCGTCGCGGATGATGTGCACAAACAGCGCATCCGGTATATCGCTTTTCAAGCGCTCGATGTGCACGACATTGTCGGGATCGTATACCGCCCAGCGCTGCGCTTTCTGGCTCTGAGCCACCGAATCCATCACTATGCGGATGAAGTCTCCGCCGTTGCGGCATTCATTCAGAATGGGCGCCGACAACTGCTCCGCATCAAGCCCGGTGCGCCGGAAACCTTTGCTGCGGAGCCAGTTTTCGAGAAGATTCTCGCGATTCGCCCGGCTTGCCAGGGAGCCGAAGCGGGGAATTAGAACTTCGTAAGCCGGCAAAAGACCGCGATAGACGGCAAAACCACCGGACGACAACAACATGTCATAGAGCAGGTTGGTCCCAGAGCGATGGCAGCCCATCACGAAGACAGGAGAACGCTTGCGATCCATTGGGCCGGGCGGGGACACCGTAAGAATCTTAACACGCAGGTCGGGTCTGGCCCCCCGAAACCCTTGTCAGGACAGGGGTTACCTAGGTCATACGTAGACGATCCGCCGGAAGGCTGGCTTTTTTTGCAATGTGACCTTTTCTCAGCGGCCCTTAGATCCATGAGAGATCGCGTTTCACAAACCATCTTCCGGCAGGCGTCCTCGTCTTCAGGTATTGCTTGCCTTCGAAATACAGACGGTACGCAGCCCGCATTCTCGCCAAGTCGAAGCGGTTCTATCCCCTGGTACTGAGCTCGTAACCCAGTTCTTCCAACGTGCCGCCCACCAGTCGCTCCAACATGGACAACTCCACCGGAGAAAGGTCGCTTTTCCACCGGTTGATCGGGCTTCTCTGCTCGTTCTTAAATGCGGTATTTGGTTCGGCCACCGAACCGATTGCCGCCTGAGTGATTCGCTGATAGTCCAGATCGTGCTCGATGAAAGGCTCCAAATTCCGGAGAACCTCGGCAGGCTTCTGCACCAGATCTTCATAGCGGACTTCGATATAGTCCCCACCCAGTTTGCGGCCTGACGCTCGACCCTTGTTCACGATCCATTCCCAATAAATCCCGGCCGCCATCGCGGCCCGGGTTCGGTCCCACGGCAGCGGACGGATTTGGCAGAGTTTCTCCCAGGACAGGGCTACGTCGCGGCCGTCGCGGATCACGTGAACGATGAGCGCGTCGGGAATCGTCTGTTTGATGCGGGAAATATACAGCAGGTGTTCGGGAGTGGTTTCCGCCCATCGTTCCACGCCCTGCTTGCGGCACATCTCCTCCATGACAATGCGCAAAAAATCACCGCCGTTCCGGCACTCCGCCATGATTCTCGGTTCAATCTGGTCGCGCTGGAGGCCAGAGCGCACGTAGAGACGAGTGGGGTACCACGCATCGAGCATCTCGCGCTTGTTTCGCGGGTTGCTGAGGGGGCGAAAGCGCGGTTCGAGCAAGGTGAAGATCATCGACTCGATGCGGTACACCGCAAAGTTCCCCGAAGAAAGCAGCATGTGGTAAAGCAGGGTCGTGCCCGATCGGCTGCAGCCAATGACGAACACAGGCGCTTTGCTTCGAGCAGAGGTCATAATGCGTATCGGGAAGTGCTCGTCGACTGCGGTTGAGGGGAGTTGAACTCCTCCGATGGTTGCGGAGTCTGTACGATGACGGCTGCATCCTGGAAGGAAAACTGCTGCACAATTTCCCCGCCGTCCTCCCGGAATATTTTCCATCTGCCCTCAACTTTTTCCACGACGCTGATGGTTCCCGTGCTCGGCCCACCTTTGACTGGCACCTTGTTCCGGTCGCCGCCCTCGATGATGGTGGCTGCCGCCAGAAGATTTCGCACATGAGTGATGGCCAGCACGCACCCATCGGTGGAATCCGCCAGACGGAGCAACTGGGTCAGCCGATGCGAGTAGCGACCGTAGAACTGATAGAAGGATTCGCCGCTGGGGGCGGCGAGATCCGGGTGCTGGTTGAGGAGATTCAAGAAGGGCAGTATGTCCCTGACCCGTTGCCCCCCAAATGCGCCCAGATTCCACGGGCGCAGTTCATTGCTCGCGACCACCGGAGCCTTCACCCGTCCTCGGACGATTGCGGCAGATTGACGGGCCCGGCGCAGGTCCGAGCAATAAATGACGTCGATGGGATACGCGCCGAGCGTCTCAGCCGTCTTCGCGACCTCCTTCATCCCCATCTCATCCAGCGGCACATCAAGCCAGGAGCGCAGTCTCTCGTCGGCTCCGGGACAGTTCAGCGGAGTATGTCCGTGTCTCACCAGAATCAGCTTCCCCATATCGTTTTCTCTCCCCGGACTCCGGAACAGCCTTCCCCCGCTGTTCTCGTTGCGGATCACGTACAAGGCGCAAAAGAAGGCGCGCGGTTCGGCTCCCCTTTGCCGGCAACGTTCAGAACGCGGCAAGAATAAGGGGGGACAATCTGACGCAAGACCGAAGGAACTTTCACAAAGTCTACTAATATAATAGACATACAAAAGTTAACCTGCAAGGCGCGCGCCACTTGTCCCGTATTGTTACGGGAATGTGAATGAATGACTTAACCGCCACCCTTACCGGGAGTCCGATGCGCCAAGTGCAACGATTTGCAGTTCCTGGCGAATAAGGGCAGATGCCCTTCCCTCACTTCCCGACAATACGTTGTGCGTATTTACGAGTAATATTATAGGGTTAGATTGACACCACAAAGCATATTACGTAAGGTCATATAACGGAGTGCAGTCGAGTTGAGGGAGACCGTGGGAAAGACGGTTCAGTTCACCGCCGCGCCAGTGCCGGAACTACAGCGCCGATTACCGCTGTAATAGTTGGAAGACGATGCTCTCGCCATGTTCCCAATAATGCCAGTAATCTGGGAACGAAGAATCGCCGTAATCGCGCGAAACGAATCGTAGTGACAGCACGAAAAAATTCGCCGGTGTTCGTGATTGGCTGTCATCGGTCGGGCACGGCTCTGCTGTACGACAGCCTGCTCTCGGCCGGAGGCTTTCCCCTTTATCGCTACGCCCCCTACGTGCATTCCACGCTTCTTTCAATCTGCGGGAACCCGTCGGTTCCCAGGAATCGCGAGAAGTTGGTGCAACTCTGGCTGCGCAGTGAGCCTTTCCGGCGCACTGGTTTCGACACCGAGGACGTTCGCCCCCGCCTTCTGGAAGAATGCAAAAGCGGCGGCGACTTTTTGCGCATCACTATGGGAGAACTTGCCCGCCGGGCCGGCGTCGAGCGTTGGGTCGTCCATGATTGCGACAACATCATGCACATGCCCACCATCAAGCGGGAGATTCCCGACGCTTTGTTTATCCACCTCGTTCGCGATGGTCGGGACGCTGCGCTTTCGCTGAACAAGCAACATCCAGTGCCTCCGCGGTTATGGCCGCGAAAGCGGGCGCTTTTTGCCTGGGCACTACTCTGGCAATGGACGGTGCGGAAGGGAAGGCGCTGCGGGCAAAGCTTTCCCGCCGATTACATCGAGATACACTACGAGGAACTTGTCCGCCAGCCCGAGAAAACCCTCACTACACTCGCAGAATTCCTGGATCACGACCTTGATTATGGCCGTATTCAAAAGAACGCCATCGGGCGGGTGTTGTCTCCGAACACGGTCTGGAAAGAGGAATCCGGCAACAGTTTCAGTCCGATCGGCCGCTGGAAAACCAAACTTTCTGAGCCGGAGATGGTTGCGCTAGAGGCGCTGATCGGAGATTGTCTGGACGAATTCGGCTATGCCCGCACGATGGAACACGGCCGCGGGGCCCGGCTCGATCCGGCGTTCAACTTCATGTGCGTTTTTTATCCTCGGTTGTTCGACACCAAGCTATTCCTGCAATCCAAGACCCTGGTGGGGCGGCTCTCCAGGGGAGCGCGGCTCGAACTCACCGATCCGGTCTGAGCCCCAGGTCAATCTCGGTAGTGCAAATCGAAAATTAAGCGGCGTTTCCGGCTGTGGCTTGTTCATGCGACTCGCCTTAGAATGGACGGCTACGAATAAGGCTGTCTCGATCATAAGTAGGGTGGCGATCGTGCTGGGGCTGGGCATGAGCGGATTGGCGACGGCCCAGCAGGACGAAGGGCCAATGTCGGATTTGCGCTTTGTGGTAGTGCGTGACTATAACGGCAAGCCGGTGAGGAATGCGGCGGTGGTGTTGCATCCTGTCAATCGAAAGGGAAAACAGACGAAGGGCGGGTTGGAACTGAAGACGGACAACGATGGGAACAGGAGTTCCGCCCGCCCGTGTTGGCGCGTTGTGTGAGGGACGCGCCATGCGCAAATGGGGCAGCGCAGAGGCCGGGATTATTCGCTTGACATAGTCTGTAAATGCGTTAAACTTCGCCGAATCAGCGGAGGCCGCTACGCTTTTCCCCCGTGGTGCCTGGCTGAGTTCAGATTGTTAATTCCCCGAAAATTGTGAAGAGAAAAAGCCGGGGAAATCCCTCGAACGTCCGGAGGCCCTCGGAGGCCTCGCACCGTAATCAGATGTCTTCTTGGACTCACAGCATTCCCTCCCGGGGGAAGGAGAAAAAAGCGATGCAAACCCAGAATTGGCAGTTCTACAGCAGAGTAATCGCGGTTGCGGCAGCGATCGTATTGATCGCGAGCTTCACCACCTTGGTGGCGGCCCAGAGCGTTGGCGCAGAAGAGAGAAACGCCATTTTCTCCGCGGCGTCAAAAATACCCACGAGTGTTAAGGGAGTCAGCGTTTTTGCGGCTCCGCCGAAGAACTTTAATCCCTTGACCGCCAGCAACCAAGAGTTGCTCACCTATGGCTTGCCGCAGCGTCCGGACAAGGAGACCAATGCGACAGCCTATCAACGTTGGGAAAGAGGAATGTTGGCGTTGAAGACTCGCGTCACCGATGTCGAAGCCAGACCGTATTCGAGTCATCAGATGACGCCGGCCGGGTCACCCTCGGTGTCAGCCATCAACGGCACGGTATCTTATGGCTCCTACAACTGGAGCGGTATAGCCAATTTCAACCACCTCACGACATGGAACAACAAAACCTCCTTCGACTACGTCACTGCGCTCTGGAATGTACCGGTTGCAAAGAAGCCATTTGGCAGCCCCCCATGCGCCGACGGTCCGTGGTACGAGGTGACCTGGCCCGGCATCGGCGGCTTCATCTCTGGTTCCCTGGTTCAAGGTGGCAGCTACAACTATACGCCTTGTAGCGGCGCCTCTATTTATGAGGGATGGGTGGAATGGTATCCAAGCTATTCAATCCTGGCGCTCGATTGCGGAACAAAACTTTGCCCCGTGGGACCGGGCGATGACTTCGTGGTGACCTGTTACGCTGCTGCGGGCTTCGCCGACCAAAACGTGTTTGTCGAAGACATCACTCAACAGTGGAGTGGGACGATAACGCTTACTTATGTAAGCGGGCCCGCGATGGTTGGAAGCAGCGCGGAGTATATCGTCGAGCGCCCCGGCAGCGGTAATGGTTACCTCCCACTCAACAACTACATCGCCGAGTTTTACGAAGAAAGCTACGCCTATAACGGCGCCGGCACGCTGTTCTTTCCGGGCAATGCAGGGGCGGCGACCGCCATTTTCGGAATGGTTTCTGACGATGGCACCACCGCCATTTCGGCTCCCTTGTCTTATGGTACCGCCGGAAACCAAGGCCGCTATAGCTTCATTGTCGCCGACGAGAACTGCGCCTATACGGGTGGTTGCACGAAGTAGCGGCCACTGCTGCCTAACCTCTTGTTGGTACCTCAAGGCCTACCGGGGTGGTAGGCCTTTTTTCCGGCCCAGTAATCGATGGGTGCTGGTGGCTTGTTTGTACGACCGGTCTTAGAATGGACGGCTATGAATAAGGCTGTCTCGATCATGAGTAGGGTGGCGATCGTGCTGGGGCTGGGCATGAGCGGATTGGCGACGGCCCAGCAGGACGAAGGGCCAATGTCGGATTTGCGCTTCGTAGTAGTGCGCGACTATAACGGCAAGCCGGTGAGGAATGCGGCGGTGGTGTTGCATCCGGTCAATCGGAAGGGAAAGCAGACGAAGGGCGGGTTGGAACTGAAGACGGACAACGATGGGCGGACGAACATCGACGGAATCCCGTACGGTCCGCTGCGCGTGCAGGTGCTGGCGCAGGGCTTCCAGACTTTTGGAGAAGACTACGAGATCAACAAGCCGGAATTGGAGATCACGGTGAAGCTGAAGCGTCCGGGGGGGCAGTACTCCTCGTATGCAGATCACGGCGACACCAAGAAAGCAGAAGATCAGAAGCCACCGGAGCAGAAACCGCAGTAATCAGGGTGATTGGCGGCGCGAGGGCAATGGTTCGAGCGAGACTAAATATGAAAAGAAACATTCTGGTGGTGATGTCAGCGGTGCTAGTAGTGTTCACTGCAGTGTTCGCTGTGGTCGGGTTCACTTGGGCTCAGGACGATGCGGGCCCGACATCGAATTTGCGGTTTGTGGTGGTGCGCGACACTGACGGGAAGCCGGTGAGGAATGCCGAGGTGGTACTGCATCCGGTGCAACGCAAGGGAAAGCAGTCGAAGGGAGAGATGGACCTGAAGACGGACGCCGAGGGGCGGACCAATATCGACGGGATACCGTATGGTCCGCTGCGCGTGCAGGTGCTGGCGCCGCATTTCCAAACTTTTGGGGAAGACTACGAGATCAACAAAGCAGAGATGGAGATTACGGTGAAGCTGAAACATCCGGGCGGGCAGTACTCGATCTATGAGAACCATGATGATGCAAATCATGGAGACGATAAGAAGCCGCAGTAAAGCGCCTTAGCCTGAGAGACGAAAATTGTACTTGTAGCAGGTGACAGGCGTAGGCGCGTACCCTACAATCGGGCTGCCATGGGATTGCAGGAACTGACGGTCGAGCGGTATGAAGGAGTGGCGGACGATCAGCGGATTCTTTTGCTGCGCGGGCCGATCACCATGGAGACAGCCGCCCAGTTCGAACGCGCGGTACACCACGAAAATGCAGAGACGATGATTCTGGATTTATCGGATGTCCCTTACATCGATTCGGTGGGATTAGGGTCGTTGGTGGCCGTGTACGTGTCGCATCAGAAAACCGGACGATATCTGGTCCTGACCGGTCTGAAGCCGCGGGTGCGCAAGATCATGGAAATTACCAAGGTCAACGATTTCTTCATGACCTTTGGCACGACATGGGAAGCGGTGGAAGCGCTCGCTAACACCGGCGCGGCTTGACACCCTGGAGCCGGGGGTCTGCGTGCCTTTCCTGAATCGAAAACTCCGGCGTACCATCTAAATTGCATTGCTCGCGCCTCCATCCTCAATCTCCGCGCGCCGAAGCCTATGAATCTTCTTTACCAATATTCCAAACAATACTGGAGTCTTTTTGTGGTGGCTCTTTTGCTGGCCGCCACTAATCAGATTTTTTCGCTGCTCGATCCGCTGATATTTCGTCATGTAATCGATAGTTACGCCACCAAATATCACCAGTACACACAATCGCAGTTTGTGCGCGGGGCCGGGCTTTTACTGCTGGCCGCGGTGGGAGTCGCGTTTGCATCGCGCGTGGCTAAGAACTTTCAGGATTATTTCGTTAACGTGATTGTGCAGCGGTTGGGCGCGAAAATGTATTCCGACGGAATCCGGCATTCTCTCGATTTGCCCTACCAGGTGTTTGAGGACCAGCGCAGCGGCGAGACCCTGGGCAAGCTGCAAAAAGTCCGGAGCGATGTCGAGAGATTCATTACCGCCGCGATCAATGTGATTTTCATTTCCTTCGTCGGCATCGTTTTTGTGATGATCTACGCCTTTCGTGTGCACTGGTCGATTGCACCGGTATTTCTTCTGACGATTCCGCTGCTTGGAGTGATCAGCTCGGTGCTGAGCAAGCGCATCAAGAAGATGCAAAAGACGATTGTTGCGGAGACCACAGCTCTGGCCGGGTCGACTACGGAATCGTTGCGCAACATCGAGTTGGTGAAAAGCCTTGGCCTGGCGCAGCAAGAAGTAGGGCGGCTGAACGGGATTACCGGAAAGATTCTGAAACTCGAACTGAAAAAGGTTAAGTACCTGCGCAGCCTGGGTTTCATTCAGGGAACGGCAGTCAACGCGCTGCGCACCAGCATTTTATTTTTGATGCTTTATCTGATCTTTCGCCAGGAGATCACGATCGGGCAGTTTTTCTCGCTCTGGATTTATTCCTTCTTCATTTTCGGCCCGCTGCAGGAGTTGGGGAACGTCATCAACGTCTATCGAGAAACGGAGGTCTCGCTGCAGAACTTTCAGGATATTCTCGACACTCCTCGCGACCCGAAGCCGGCCGATCCGGAGCCGGTTAACGAGCTGATGACGCTGCAGTTTGAGCGGGTCAGTTTTCAGCATCAGAGTTCTACGTGTCTCGCGCTGGACGAGATCGGTTTCAGCGCGGCGCGCGGCGACACGATCGCATTTGTGGGGCCCTCGGGCGCAGGGAAGTCAACGCTGGTGAAACTCCTGGTGGGTTTGTATGCTCCGAAGGCGGGCGAGATTCTTTACAACGGGATTCCATCGAATCGCGTGGATTTGGATCTGCTGCGCGAGAAAATCGGATTTGTGACCCAGGATACGCAGCTGTTTTCAGGATCGATTCGCGAGAACCTGCTCTTTGTAAATCCAGCGGCGACGGACGAAGAATGCATGAAAGTCTTGCAGCAAGCGGCCGCGCACAGCTTGCTTTCACGGGCCGATCGCGGATTGGACACGCTGATCGGCGAAGGCGGTGTCAAAGTTTCGGGAGGCGAGAAGCAGCGGCTTTCCATTGCTCGCGCTCTCTTGCGGCATCCGCAGTTGCTGGTGTTCGATGAGGCTACGTCTTCGCTCGATTCGCTGACCGAAGAAGAAATCAGCCGCACGATTCGTGAAGTCGCAACCAATCAGGAGGCGATCACGATTCTGATTGCGCACCGGTTGTCCACGGTGATGCACGCTGACCGGATTTACGTGCTGGAGCGTGGACGCATCGTAGAGTTTGGACGGCACTCCGAATTGCTCGACCAAAAGGGTCTGTACTACGCGATGTGGCGGCAGCAGGTTGGCGAACGCGAGGCCGTTGCACAGACGAAGTAGCGGCGGTATACGAATTTCCGTAGAGACGGGGTTTGCCCCGTCTCAGCCGGCGAGTGATTCGATTGCGCTGACCGCCTCCGTGGGAAGGTTGATGTCTCGGCTGGCCAGATCCTGTTTCATGTGCTCGGCGTTGGACGTGCCGGTCAAAGACAGGATTCCGATCCGGCGGGCGAAGTTAAAGATGACTTGCGCCGGGGTCGTTTTCGCACTCGCGGCCACATTGATAACGACCGGATGATGTAACACCTCCTGATTCGCCGTGAGCAGCGAGAATCCTTGATAAGCGATGCTGTGCGCGAGGCAAAACTGGCGTATCTCGCGATCCCAGCCCAGGCGCGCGTAGCAACGGTTTTGCACAAACGCTGGGAGTTCGGTGCCGCTATTTGCCATCCGCTGCAGGTGGAACAAAGAAACATTGCTCACGCCGACAAACCGCGTGCGTCCGGCATCGCGTTCTTTGCGCATAGCCTCCCAGACCTCGGCGTCGGCATCGGTCCAGTCGTAGTTGGAGGCAGGTCCGTGGAGCACATAGCTCTCGACGTGGTCTGTCACCAGATGCTTTAGCGAACTAGCCATTGATTGCGCTACCTGAATCGAGAAAGAGGTGGCGGGATCGTAGGGCAGGCGGTGATCCTGGCCGCCCTGATAAGTAAATTTCGTTTGCAGAAAAAGATCGTCGCGGGCGACCACGCCCGCGCGGTAGGCGGCCGCCAGGCCCTGACCCACTCCCTCTTCGAAGTAATGCCGCCGCTGGTTCGCTGTGTCGATGGCCCGAAATCCGGTGCGAATTGCGAGTTCGGTCAGCGCTGGGGTTCGATCCTCTTTCCACGCGGTGCCGTAGAGAATGTCAAAGGAAAGTGACGGGGACATAATTATCAAGTGATCACAGGAATGTTGCTGAGCCCCTCGCCGCCAAATACCCGGCGGTAGCGCTCGATTTCAGAGGGCGTGCCAAGGGCCTTGGCGTAGTTGTCGGAGAGTTTCACCGCCGGCCTGCCTTCGACCGTCGATACCTTGCAGATCAGGCTGATGGGGTCAAACTCGCTGCCGCTCGCGGGATCGCAGCCGCGGAAATCATTGGTGAGCAAAGTCCCCCAACCTGCGCTGAAACGAATGCGGCGACCGGGCATCCATTTCTCGCGATCTAGGAAATCGGCGGCGCTGTGGAAGTCGTTGATCGCAACCCCGCGTGCCAGCGTTCCTCCGAAATGTGCGTGTAGGCCGAGGATGTCATCGACGTCGAGCGCGTCGGAAGCGATGATGAGCTTGTCATGCGGATCTCGATCACGCCCTTTGAGCCACTCGATGTATTCATCGCCAGCGATGTAGGGATTCTTGCTGTCGATGCGCTGGCCGGTCCAGTCGGCCACCGAGTCGGGAGCGTTTTCCAGGAATTGCGTGGTGCCAAAAGTATCGGGCAGCAGGATGCGCAGCGCGCCTTCGTAGGTGGCCTGCCATAACTCGAGGACGCGGTACTGCGAGGCTTTCAGGGCCTCGTCGCCATTTGCGAGCGCGGCGAGGACCATTGGGATCTCATGCGCATTGGTTCCGATGGCCTCGAGATCATGCTTATGGGCGAGGAAGGCGTTCGACGTTCCGGTAAAAGCGCTGCCCAGATTGGCCGCCATCGCATTGACAACGTATTCCTGCCACAGAAAGCTATGACGCCGCCGGGTTCCAAAGTCGGCCACAGCCAGTCCGGGAACGCCGCGCAGCCGCTCGATCTTGCCCCAGAGTTTTGTTTTCGCCCGGGCATACAAAATATCGAGACCGAACTCGCGCAGTTTCTTCAAGCCTGCCCGGGTTTTGAGTTCGTCGAGAATGGATAGCGCATAGAGCTCCCACATCGTGGTTTCGGTCCAGAGGCCGTCGAAGGAAAGATGAAACTGTCCATCCCGGACCGACAGTTCGTAATCCGACAGCCGGAAATCGCGCTCCAGCCATTCCAGAAAGGCGGGCTCAAAGATTCCGCGACGTCCGTAGAAAGTATTGCCGGCGAGCCAGACCAGTTCCGATCTGCGAAACCGGAGGCGGCGCGCGTGCTCCATCTGGTGCATGAGCTCCTCGCGCGAGAACATGTCGGCGAGGCGCACCGAAGTGGAGCGGTTCAGCAGCGAGAACGACACCTGGGTTTTGGGGTAATGCTTCCAGATGAACTGGAGCATCAACAGTTTGTAGAAGTCGGTATCGAGCAGCGATCGGGTGACCGGGTCCAGTTCCCAGTTGTGGTTATGCGCCCGCTCGGCGAAGTTCACGATCATTGCGTGCTTTCCTGGTTAGTACCTCGCGTACCATCCTCTGTGACCCTCCTGAGAAAAGCAACCGTAGTAAGCTGTGGGGTGTGCCTTCGTCGTCGCTTGGCTGACTTGAGCGCGGCAAGCACGGTACTATCAAAATTCCTGCATGAGACTGCCTCGGCCCTTCACAGTTGCTCGGAGTTGTTCTTCACTATTACGGATCAACTCACCACTCTTTCTTGTCGCGGGCCGCGCTCGCGGCTGGGCATCATTCTCCGGCCGCGTGCTGCACCCGCTGGCGGCCGGAGTTTTGCCTGCCATATTTCTTCTGCGGTCGGGCCGCGATGAAATTTACAACATTCTATGGGCGCTGGTTTTTGGCTTTGCCACTTTGAATATTTTGAGCCTGGGGGCGCGTCGTTTCGAGCAGAGCAGGAACCTGAATTTTGGCGAGATTCTGGCGATTCTGGTGGTAGTGGTCTCGATCGTGCTTCTGGGTTGGGAAATGTTGTATCTGTTCCACGTGCTGCCGATCAAACTCGAGCCCCGCTGACACGAATTCCGGAGAATTGCGATATTATCGCGATAGTGAAACGCGAATCCAATCTGCGTGAGCCAGGTTTTGACGTGACTTGCCCCTGCTGTGGAGCGGTCATGAAAATCGACGCCGCCACACGCAGCATCATCGCCCACACCGCGCCGATCAAGCCGAAAACCTTCAACGATATGGAAGAAGCGGCTCGCGCTATGAAGGAGCAGGACAGCCGGCGCGATTCGATCTTTCGCCAGTCGGTAGAAGCGCAAAAGCACGCCTCCGAACTGCTGGAAAAGAAATTCCAGGAGGCGGTGAAGAAGGCGAAAGAAACTCCCGACACGGGCAAGCCGATCCGCGATTTCGATTTGGACTGATGTGAGTTCTCAGTTCCCAGTTCTCAGTAAAATCTTCCTGGCTTGCTAGTGAGAACTGGGAACTGAGAACTTTTCATGACAACTCTTCTGCTTGGGCATCGTGGAGCGCGGGCCTTCCGCCAAATTCCAGAAAATACGCTGGCGTCGTTCGAGCTTTGCCTGCAACACGGGTGCGACGGCTTTGAGTTTGATGTGCGGTTTTCTTCTGACGGGCAAGCTGTGATCTGCCATGATGCCGCCAGCGGCGGAAAGAGAATTGATAATTCGCCGGCCAACTCTTTATCTCTGCCTAGGCTGGAAGATGTTCTGCGGCAATTTGCTCATCGAGCATTTCTGGACATCGAGTTGAAAGTTGCGGGGCTGGAGCCCCCGACGCTGGCGGAGTTGCGCAAGCATCCTCCGCAAAAGGGATATGTAGTTTCATCATTTCTTCCGGACGTGCTAACCGCCATCCACGATCTTGACCCGGCGATTCCCTTGGGATTTCTGTGCGAGACGAAGGCTCAGCTTCGTGGTTGGCGTGGAACGCCGGCGCAGTGGGTGATTCCGCAATTCGAGCGGGTGGATCGGAGACTGATCGAACTGGTTCACGCAGCCGAGAAGAAGATCATGGTCTGGACGGTGAATCGCGCTGAACGCATGCGGGAGCTCAGGGATTGGGGCGCGGATGCGATCATCTCGGATGAGACGGAATTGCTGCCTCAAACTTGCGGGTAAAATCCCCGTGCTAGAATGTGGCGCTTCATGGATACTGAGCGGAAGAAATTCCTGGATCGACGTTTTTCGCGAAGCAGTGAGTGGCCAACCCGAACTGAAACGCCTCAGGTTTATCTTGCTCCGAATGGGTGGTGTTTGCCTCGTTGCACCTCCAAAATTTGATGGAGACATCCCGGCTCTATTGGAGTCAGGCTTTTTAACAAACGGCCCGATCACCGTGAAAATCATGAAGTCTAGCTCTTGCCACCAGAACGTTGCTTCCCTGTGGAGGAGCCGTAAGGCAGGGATCGTTGCCATTGCTACCGGTTACGCCCTTAGCGAAGATGGACTGTGGCGGCAGCATTCGTGGGGTATCAGACGCGACGGGATTCTAGAGACCACCGAACCTCGCGAGAAGTACTTTGGGCTTGTGCTTCAAGGCTCAAAAGCCGATCGTTTCGCCAAGTGTAATCCCTCCTAAAGCAACTGACTTCGCGTATTGCAATGTCACCTGCGGCGAGGTGATTTGCTCCTCCCACAACGGTCATTTACATTGAACAGAATGTCCACCACCGGCGAACGATTCGAGCGAGCGGTTCAGATCATGGCGCGATTGCGGGCTCCGGGCGGATGCCCTTGGGATCGCGAGCAAACCTTCGACACCATCAAGCCTTACACGCTGGAAGAGACGTACGAGGTTCTGGAAGCCATCGATAATCGCGATTGGCCCGAACTGACCGGCGAATTGGGCGACCTTCTGTTGCAGGTGCTCTTCTATTCCGAAATGGCGCGCGAGGCGGGCCACTTCTCCGTGGATGATGTTCTCGATCGGCTTTCGAATAAGTTGGTGGACCGGCATCCGCATGTGTTTGGCGATGTGAAGGCGGACACTCCCGCCGAAGTGCTGCGCAATTGGGAGGCACTCAAAGCACAAGAAAAAGAGAAAAAGAAACGGCTCGCTGCGGCTGGCAACAATGCGGGGCCACCTTACGATTCCGCCCGCCCCTTGCAAAGGGCGCAAGGAGCGGGGCACCCGGTCGATGATGCTCAATCGGTGCTGGCGGGGGTGTCGTCGAAAATGCCCGCGCTGATGGAGGCTTACAAACTCAGTTCCCGCGCGGCGCATGTGGGATTTGACTGGCCGGAGATTGAAGGTCTTTTTGCGAAGCTTGAAGAGGAGACGGCGGAGTTGCGGGAGGAACTGAAGTCCGTTCCGGCGCTTTCGGTCCAAGATCAGTCGGCCGGGAATGGTATTGCCGGCTCGGGAAGGCCGCAGGTCCCTGCCGAGTTGCGCGAGCGCCTGGAAGATGAAGTCGGAGACCTGTTCTTTGTTCTGGTGAATATTGCGCGCTATCTGTCGCTCGATCCAGAGTCGGCACTGCGAAAGACGAATCGTAAATTCAAGCGGCGGTTTCAGTGGATGGAGGACCGCCTGCGCGCAAGCGGGCGAATGCCTCAGCAGGCGTCGATGGACGAGTTGGAAACATTATGGCAAGAGGCGAAGCGCCAGGAAGAGCCGGCGTGATCCGCACGTCCGCCGGGTCCGATGACGAAGTGATTATCCGCAAGTGCGAAGCGCTGGAGGAGATGCAGGCTTGCTTTGCCTTGCAGAAAGAGGTATGGAAGTTCGCGGATCGAGATTTGATTCCGGTCCGCATGTTCGTGGTGGCACAGAAGATTGGCGGGCAGGTGATTGGGGCGTTCGTTCGTAATGAACTTATCGGCTTCGCGCTTGCACTTCCGGGGATTCGAAACGGCCACTGCTATCTGCATTCGCAAATGCTCGCCGTTCGCCAGCAATATCGAAATAGCGGTTTTGGCAGGCGAATCAAGCTCTTTCAGCGTGAGGATGCGCTGGTGCGGAGTTTTGAGTTGATGGAGTGGACGTTCGATCCTCTGGAAATCAAGAACGCGTACTTGAATATCGAGAAGCTGGGGGCGATCGCGCGATGCTACAACGTGAACCAGTACGGGATCACCTCGTCGCTCTTGCAGGGTGGTCTGCCTACTGACCGCCTGGTGGCGGAGTGGTGGATGAAGTCAAAACGAGTCGAGGCTGTGTTGGCAGGTTCTCCGCGCGCAAAGTTCGAATGTCGTGCGCGCATCGATGTGCCGGCGGAGATCTACGAATGGAAGGCCGCGGCGGCGACGTATTCGCAGGCGCTTGCGGTGCAGGAAAACATTCGCAAACAGTTCACAACAGCATTTGCCGACGGGTTCAGCGTGCTTGGCTATGAGCGCGACCAATGTGGGAGTGGCCGGTTTTTGCTGGGGGAGTGGGGCGAAAGCTGGCGGTATTAACAATTACATTATGAAAATCGATTCCGTAACTCTGCGCGAAATTCATATGCCGCTCGTCCATTTTTTTGAAACGAGCTTTGGGCGCGTTTACAGCCGCCGCATTTTACTGGTGAGCGTCGAGGCGGACGGAGTGCGCGGTTGGGGCGAGTGCGTCGCCGGCGAAGATCCTTACTACAGCCCGGAGTGGACTGAAACCGCGTGGCCGACAATTGCGCGCTACCTGGCGCCGCTGCTTCTGCGGAACGAATTGGATGCCGGCCGGGACTGCGCCGCGCGATTTACCAGAGTCCGCGGACACCGCATGGCCAAGGCCGCGCTCGAAAACGCAGTGTGGGACGCGGAGGCGCGGCAGAAACAACAGCCACTTTGGAAGTTGCTGGGAGGAACGCAGCGCGAGATCGCCTGTGGCGTTTCGATCGGCATTCAAGACACGCCGGAACAACTTCTGCAGAAGATTGAAACTGAACTGGCGGCGGGATACCGCCGGATCAAGGTCAAGGTGAAGCCGGGATGGGACTTGAATGTCCTGGAGAAGATCCGCGCCCGCTGGGCGGATATTATGCTGAGTGTAGATGCAAATTCCGCCTACACGCTCGATCAGGTAGAGCACCTGCGCCAGTTCGATGCCTTCAATTTGCTCATGATTGAGCAGCCGCTGTGGAACGACGAAATCTATCTTCACGCGCGATTACAAAAGGCCATCGAGACGGCGATTTGTCTGGACGAATCGATTCTGAATGCGCGCGACGCCGATTTCGCGCTCGAGATTTTCGCCTGCCGGATTCTTAATATCAAGGTTGGGCGCGTGGGCGGCTTCGGCGAGGCAAAGAAAATACACGATGTCGCGGCGCGGCACAACATTCCGGTGTGGTGTGGAGGGATGCTGGAGTCAGGAGTGGGACGGGCGCATAACATTGCCTTGTCGACGCTCGACAATTTCCGCCTGCCCGGAGATGTCTCTGCATCGAAGCGTTATTGGAAGGAAGACATTATCGAACCCGAAGTGGAAGTCCGCGCGGACGGAATGATCGTGATCAGTGACGCGCCTGGGACGGGCTATCAGGTGCGCGAAGACTTGGTGAAGAAGTTCACCGTGCGCGAAGAAACGTTCCGCCGGGAAAAATAGTTAGAGATCAGAGGTTAGAGGTCAGATTGCAGAGGTAAAAACCTTCCGGCCACAGCCTTCGCAACCTGCGTTGATCTGCCCTACGGAACCACTTGGAAGACGACGCCTGTTCCGCACGGTCCGCCGGCTGCGCATGTCTTCTCGTATGACGGTCCGCCGGCGGTGGTTATGCCGTAGAGGTTGCCCACGCTGTCCATGATCAGAGTGCCATTCGGATACGCTCCGTCGGTGCCCTTGAAAGTCCAGAGAACTTTTTCTACGTACCAGTCCTTGGCGAAAGGTATCTCCAGTTCGAACACACTCCCCAGTTTGTAGGGTTTGCCGCCGCTGGGCAGAATGCCGTAAATGTTGTCAAATAAATCGACAACAATCCCCACCGGGTTACACGGGCCCGATGTGCATTTACCAAAGGAGAAGACGACCCTCTCGGGCCATATTCCATTTTGCCAACTCTGGGTTGGACGAACTAGCATGTACGCAGCCCCATATCCGTTGGCGCCGCCGGCGGATGTCGTACCATAGAGATTTCCCGCCGCGTCCAGCACGGGAGCGCTCGTTAGATTGCTGCCATCTTTAAGAGAATTGGGAAAGGTGTGGATCACCGCCGAATTCCAGCCACCGCTGCCTTTCGGCGACAATTCGAATACGGTGGAACTTGTGGCGCCGAAGATGTTTCCGGAGCCATCCAAGGTCAAGCCGCCGACAGCGCCGCCGTAGAGGACTTGCTCTTTCCAGGCGCCACCAGACTTGCTCAACTCGAAGGCACCTGCGGAATTTGTGCCGTACAGATGGCCCTGTAAGTCCACGATCAAACCACTCTCCGGATTGCCGCCATCCGCACAAGCGCTTTGCGAACAGAAACTGTAGAGAACGGTTTCCTTCCATTTTGCGCCGTGGAGACTAAGTTCGAACACGACGCCGGCGCCGTTTACGCCGCCCTTGCTGGTTGTTCCGTAAAGGGTTCCCGCGCTAAAGATCACGCTGGACATCGGATTCGCCCCGTCCGCGCAGTTCAGGGCGGAGCAGAAGCTGTAGAGAGTGGTCTCCGTCCAGGTGCCGCCGCTGGGCGAAAGCTCAAACACTGTACCCGATCCCGGGCTGGCGGAGGTTCCCCCGTAGAACGTTGTTCCATAGAAATTGCCGGCGCTGTCTGCGATGAGGCCGGAAGCGGGACCGTTGGCGCCAGAGCCAAAGTTGTAGAGCACACTCTCAGTTTGACCCTGCGCTGGAAGAGCGGCGGTCGGCAGCAGTACGCAAATCACGGCCAGTATCAAAGCGCCGCGGATAGCGGCGGCTGCCAGTTTCGTCGTGCCGAAACCCAGGCCGAGACGGGAATCGTTCAAAGCGCCGTTCACCCAGCTCTTCATCCCTGTCCGTGCCGAAAACATAGTCGCCTCCTGACGGGCCTTGTTGCGAGCCCACACTTGGTCTGGTTATGGGTAAAGCTGCCCCTGCAAGAGACTATCGGGGGAAGTGCACTTTCAAGACAAACCGAACCCGCGATGCGCCGACGATTGTCTGGAGGGGGATGGCCAGGAAGAGCCAGTCGGCAGCACTTCAGCGACAGCGATTATGGCTCTACCCGAATGGGCTGTCAACGGAGTAACCAGTCAGAACTAGGCCGTACTGGCAATAAAGTAAAGCAAAGACTCGTAAATCGATTAGGCGCTAAGTTTGTTTTTTCAATCAGTTAGTCGTGTTTCTGAGCGTCATTTGTGAGCAGTCAGTTTTTTAGCTTACTCGCCGCCATCGGCTCAGCCACCATGTGATTCCGAGAGATTATGTCGCAGAGTCTTGTGCCCGAAGAAATCTATGGCGTTGTCTGAATGCAGCGTGATTCAAACCGGGAGTGACGCGTCGGTTGATCGGTAACTGGCGTCATTTATGGCCAAGTTTGCCGCCAGCGAAATCGTCGGCCACGGTGGTCTCTTCCTTCTTCAGCAGTTCCAGCGCCTGGGCGAATGTCAGGTCCCAGGGAACTTGCCTGAAGCTGCTGAAAACTTCCGTCGAATTGATAGACAGGTTCTTGAACAGCAGGATCTTGCCGGTGAAGTTTAACGTCATGCTCGAAATTTCCCAAAGATTGTCGCCGACTTCCTGCTGCTGGACTACAAAGCGGCCGCCCCGATCAAGGTGGCCCAGAATACCCCACCCGAAGCCCACTTCTTTGAAGAGCGTGCCGTCGATGCTGGCAATGCGATAATCAGTCGGGTCCACCAACACATAACCTTGCATGCCGGTCAAGACTTCTTCCACGTGCGACGGTGGTTCGTAATGGGGATTGGGACGAAACTTCAATTTGACTAAAGGTCGGCCGGTCCGGCCAATGCTTTCGGAGCCCGGTTCTTCTCCGGCGTACTCAAACAGAAAGGCGTCGGGTATTGCGCGGATGATGCGCAGCGTACGCTCGGCGTTCTGGTGTTCCTGATCCCGTTTTTTTTTCAGTTCTTCGGGATGGTTGAGAAAACGCTCGACCCGGGCCTCCTCCTCGTGGCGTTGTTCGGCGGTCAGGGGCTTGCCGTTGTAGGCGATGACCAGGCCGGCAGTTGCCTCCTTAGTTTCGACATAGAGTCTTGTGGTGGATCCCTGGGGAGTGGTCTTGGTGCCGTGAAACAGGAAGTGGGCAGCGTCGTCATTGGCCGCCTTCATTTCGTTCTGCACTGCTTTGCGCACCACATCTGCGGGATCGCGATCCGCTGAGATGGTCGCCGATTGCTCAGCGAAGCTTGCCGCAGTGGATAACACAACCAGGACGGCAACGTAGATAAAGCGGCCCACGAACTTTGGCGCTATGCAGTGGCGCCAGATGGAGTTGCGCGGCATGGAGAGTACGACCATTGAATCGACCGGGCAAAGTTGATCCCGTCAGGACGATGGTAGCAAACCAGAGGTTGCGCTTGGGCCCGACTTTTTGGTCACTGCTCTAAGTGCCTGATGGAGCATGATTTCCAGCTACACGTGTGAGCCGCAAGAGGGCGGAATGATTTACAATCGGTGCATTCGCGGCGAACAGAGCGCGATGAGGATGTCATGGAGGCTTAAGCATGGATGCTCCGCAGACCGGAGAGGGCGCCCACATTGGCAAGTCGGTGGTCATCAAGGGAGAGCTGTCGGGCTCCGAAGACTTGTATGTGGATGGCAACGTCGAAGGCAATATCGAGCTCCGCAACAACAGCCTGACTGTCGGGCCGAATGGGAATGTGAAGGCCAATGTCAGCGCCAAATCGGTGGTGATTCAAGGGAAGCTGGATGGAAGTGTCAGTGCCTCCGAGCGCGTGGAACTGCAAAAGTCCGCGGTAGTAACGGGGGACGTTACCACGCAGCGCATCGCGATAGAAGAGGGCGCGTTCCTCAAGGGAAAAGTCGATATTCAGAAGGAGGCCGGAAAAGCGGCGGCACCCGCGTCTTCATCATCTTCATAGGAAGGCAAGGCTGATCGCGCGACTGGGCGCACTCATCACTCATCACTCATCAATGGCATATGTTTCCGACAACGTAATGAAATTCTTCCGAAGCTCTTCGAACCAGGCTGCGGACCCCGCAGTTCCGCAGAAGCTGTCCCGCCGGTCGAGCGGCATTGGGGAGGTTTCGCGGCTGCTGAATTCGCAGGAGGGATTGTGCGTGCTCGATATGGGCTCGACTTCCGCCAACAACATCCGCTTTTTTACCGGCAAGGGACATAAGAATTACAGCGAAGATTTGTTGCGCTCGTCACTGGATCCCGCGCTGCGCATTGAGGACGGCAATGGCAATTCCGTGATCGACACCAGGAAATTTCTGGAAGAGAACCTGCAATACGGGAATGGCCAGTTCGACGTGGTGCTGTGCTGGAATCTGCCGGATTACATGGAAGAGGGCCTGGTCAAGCCAACCATCGACCGTTTGTGGTCGATCATGAAACCGGGCGGATTTCTGCTGGCGTTCTTTCACACCCGCGAGGCCGGACCGGATTCGACCTGTTATCGCTACCACGTGAACGGTACCGACATCCTGGAGATGCAGGAAGTAAAGTTTGCGCTGCCCGGACGTCCCGCCTCCGAAAAACAATCTCCGCGACTGCAGCGCGTGTTCAATAACCGGCACATTGAAAATCTCTTCCGGGATTTCGCGTCGATCAAATTTTTTCTGGCGCGCGATGCCATCCGGGAAGTGCTGGTGGTGCGCTAGATCGGGCACTGCTGCGAGTCGCGCATGCGTATGGGCGGGGCAGGTCGTCGTTGGTCGTTAAGTCATTCGCTTTCAGGTCCCAGCTCTCGACCCGCAGTCCCTCCTCCGAGTCGGCCAAACTTCGTTCCATTTTAGGACTTAGCCGTCGTTGCGGGAGTACCCCCCTCCCCCACCGGGTATATTAGAATCAAGACTTTAGGGAGAATTCCCGCCAAAATCTTGAGCGCATGAGAGTTATAGGCAAAATATTGACAACAAAAGAGTTAGGTTTGACCTTTCTAGAAAGCCATGCAGCCTCGCCCAAGTTAATCTTTGGGTTTAAGGGAGTTAAAGCCAAAATCCGGATAACAAAGTAGTTAGAAAGCTGGAGTTCGAGGCGGGCCGACCTTGTGCCCTGCCTTCAAAGAGTCAGTTACGACTTACTAAGTTGCGCACTATTTAAATTTTCAAAGAACTTAGTGTTTACGCCTAGAACCGCACTGGGCTATCTTTTTATTGTAACTCCGGATGTCAACTAATCCTGATTTGAGGTAGTGGGCTAAATCTGCGTTGATTGTATTCTTGGACTGGACAGCGCCGGGATGTCCGGTCCGAGCCTGGAAGGTGTAGACTGTTCGTAAGAGACTGACATGGAAGCCGCCGGATTTGTAGCCATATTTGCAGCCCTTTTTGTAGCCATTTTCCTCCCGCTAATTCTGTCGGGAGAGCAATGGAGAGCAGCGCAGGACAGGGCGCGCGCGCGCCGTATCGCTGACGCTAGGATGAATGCAAGACTCCTGAGACTCAACATCTGAAAGGCTCTCCTCAAGGTCTCGCAAGGGGCTCGCCGGAAGTCCACGCGCTGTCGTCTTGATTTGGTCAATCGAAGGTTGCAAACCGATCAACGCAGATTTAGGACATAACCCGATTTGATTTCTTGGTTTGTGGCACACGGCTTTTCAGGGTCGTCCCCGTTTGTGGCCGCCGCAATGTTTACAGGTTGGACATGCAGGTTGGACAAGTTTTCTCGTGTGCCAGGCGCGCTTTGTGGGCGTGCTGATAGGCTTCCATTTCTTCTTTCTGATGCTTCCGCTTTGCCTTTTCTGAAAGCCTTGGCTTAACTTCATTTCTGTATAGAAAAGAAGTCCATGCCGCATGGGCCCGCGTCTCGCGATCCTTCAGCTCTTTGTAAGCGGGGCATTCTGAGTCAGACATCGTCGGTCTATGATAGTCGAAAAGCGCGCGTGTAGTGGGCTACCTCGATTTCAACCAATAACCGACGACCATTCCTATAGAACCATAGGCCCAGTGGTCGGCGGGTTCGAATCGGTGCGTCAAAATGATAAAAAGAGACGCAGCCAAGACAGCCAGAGAAACCACGGCTTGCATCATCAACCGCCTTAGCGGGCCACGCATTGCAACATCTGCATGGGGAAGCATGTTCGATGTTCCAAACAGCATACCCGCACTCCCGATGAAAATAAGCAGGGGCAAAGTATTCATGTTTTACGCTGCTCCTTCCGTCCTCACATTGCTCCGTCCACCGTTGTTCATAGGCTTCCCAGAGTATGCCACGGTTGCCAGCCATTTCAAAATTCAAAGCAGCCCGCTACCAGCGCGCGCGTTCATTCCTGTTTTCGACGATCTCTTGCTAAGATGTAGAGTCAGGCATCGGTTCCGCGCGACGTTTTCCCGCCAACCCCGCCAGGTCCGGAAGGAAGCAACGGTAACGGGCTCTTTCGTGTGCAGTGGAGCGCCGGTGCCTGACTTTTCGTTTTTGCGCGTCCTCGGCATGCTGCCAGCGGGTCTCTGCGGGCGCCGCTCCGAGGGCGAGACGCCCTGGGGACAGCCGGCAAGATGCCGGCGCTACGGTCGAAATTCATGACTAAACGACTTTATTACGATCGGCCGGAGTTGCTGGAGTTCGACTCGGTGGTGGCATCGGCCGGGGCGGCGGAGGGTTCGCGTCCGGCCGTTATTTTGCGCGAGACTGCTTTCTATCCGACTAGCGGCGGGCAGATTCACGATACTGGATGGCTCACGCTTAACGGTAGCGAGCGTTTGCGAGTCACGGAAGTCGCCGACACGGAAGACGGCAAGGTCGTTCACTATCTTGAAGCGCCGGCGCCGCCACTTGCAGGCGCGGCGGTTCACGGCAGCATCGATCCCGAGCGGCGCCGCGACCACATGCAGCAGCACTCGGGGCAGCATGTGCTCTCGGCTGCTTTTATTAACCTTTACCAGATGCCGACCGTCTCGTTTCACATGGGCAAATTCGATGACTATTGCTCGATTGATCTGGAAACCCCCTCGGTAAGTCCCGAGCAGATTATCGCAGCCGAGAAGCGCGCCAATGAGATTGTGTTTGAGAACCGTGCGGTGCGGATTCGCTATGTTACGCGGCCGGAAGCGGAGAAGCTCGGCCTGCGTAAACTGCCTCCGGCGGAGCGCGACGAGCTGCGCCTGATCGAGATTGCGGATTTCGATCTCTCGGCGTGTGGCGGAACTCATGTCGGCGCGAGCGGACAGATTGGTTCGATTCTGCTGCGGAAGGCGGAGAAGGCGCGGCAGGGAATGCGGGTCGAGTTCGTCTGCGGCGGACGCGCGGTTCGCATGGCGCGGCGCGACTTCAGCGCTTTGAGTGAAGCGGCCGCGCTATTCTCGGCGCAGCTCTGGGATGTGCCGGATCAGATCCGCAAGAGTGTTGAAGAGGGCAAAGTTCTGCGCAAGCAGAGGGACGAGGCTCTCGATCAACTTGCCGAGTCGATGGCTCTGGCCTCTTTGCATGATCAAGCGGAGAAGAACGGCAGGAAGATAGTGGTGCGGGCGTTTTCCGATCGCGACATCGGCTTCGCCAAGCTCTTTGCGCAGAAAGTCACGCGAGCGGGGGCGGCCATTGCGCTGGTGGCAAGCACATTCGATCCTGCGGGCTTCGTCTTCGCGCAAACTCCCGCGCAGGCACCCGGCTCAACTATCGACATGACTGCGTTGCTTAAGCAAGTGTTGTCGCCGGTCGGAGGCCGCGGCGGTGGGAGCCGCGATTTCGCCCAGGGCGGATTTCCAGGGGGCGGCAATATCAAAGGCAATATCAACGTTGAGCGGCTTTTACAGCAGGCGGCGGATACAATCGGAGCCTGATCCCGACAAGCGCGCTATTTTTCGGGAAGAAATCATTCGATGCTGGAACCGCGGCTGATACTCGTCAATCTTTTGATCAAGCTGGGCGTGGCCGCGGCCTTGTCGAGCGCTCTGGTGCGTTCCAAAGAATTCAAGAGTCTTCTGTTCCGCGAGCAGCGTGCCACCCGGCACAAAATTTATCTGGCTTTGTGGATGGCGATCCCTATAGCCCTCGGTGTCTGGATACGATGCAGCGTAAAAAGTTTCCTTGCCGGCGACCTGTCGCTGGAAACCGCGCTGCTGCTCGGCGTGATCGGCGGGCGTTTGTCAGGAGGGCTCGGCGGAGCGCTGATATCGCTGCCCGCCACCCTGCATGGAGAATGGGCGAGCATGCCCTTGAATGTGCTCGCTGGAATTATTGCCGGGCAGTTGCGCCGGATCGCGCCGGAACAGGAAGATATCTGGTCGTTCTCGCCGTTCATCGATCTCACCCTCTATCGTATGATTCGCCGCAATTTGCCGCGGCCGCGTGTCTTTGATTGGCAGATCGCTTTCTTCGTGACTATCGTAGGCTTGCGCTTTCTGCAGACGGAGATCTGGCGCTACTTTCCGAACTCCATCTTCAGCATGGAAAGCCCAGGCCTGTGGATGGGGGGAGGCGCGGACGGAACTCTGAACGCGTACCTGGTGGAGAGCGCGATCTACCTGACCGCAGTCATGGTGGTAGGCACGGAGCTGAAGATCTTCAACAGCGTCCGCATCCAGATCAAGCTGGAGGAGCAGGAACGATTGCTGCTGCAGGCGCGCATGGCGGCGCTGCAAAATCAGATCAATCCGCACTTCCTGTTTAATACGCTGAATTCCATTTCGTCGCTGGTGCGCTTCGATCCCGACACGGCGCGCGAGATGATCGTGAAACTCGCGACCATTCTTCGCCGCCTCCTGCACAGCACCGATTCGTTCGTTCCGTTGCGCGAGGAAGTGGAGTTCATCGACAACTATCTGGACATTGAAGTCGTGCGCTTTGGACGGGACAAGCTTAAGGTCATTAAGGATCTCGATCCGGTCTCGCTCGAAGCCATGGTTCCCAGCATGCTGCTGCAGCCGCTGGTCGAAAACTGCATCAAGCACGGACTGGCGCCCAAGATCGAAGGCGGAAGTATTACGCTGCGCAGCCGTCTGATTGAGTCAAGGCTGCTGGTGGAAGTGGAGGATGACGGCATTGGCATGGGAGCAGCGCAATTGCTCGAACAACCCGATGGCTTGGGGGGCGGCGGCATCGGCATGGCCAACGTGGCTGAGCGTTTGAAGGTGCTCTACGGGGATATGGCCAAGATGATTATCGAAAACCGCGAGAGCGGCGGCACCCTGATCCGATTGCGGCTTCCCATCCTGCCCAATCCGGAAGAGCTTATGACGACTTCGACGATTTCTCCAGTACCCGCCGGTAGAAGTCTTCATAAAGCGGAATGATTTTGCTGGAACAATATTTTGCCTGGGCGGCGGCGCGCGCCCGTTTCCCCATGGCGCGCAGTCCGGATTCATCACTCAGCAAATCGATGGCATAACGCGCCATGGTGTCGACGTCGCCGACGTCGGCCAAGAATCCGCTTACGCCATGCTCGATTACTTCCGGGACGCCTCCGGTACGGGTGGCGATCGGGACCACCTCACAGGCCATTCCTTCCAGTGCCGCCAGTCCGAATGATTCGAGTTCGCTCGGCATCAACATGACATCCGAGACAGCCAATTTTTCCCGAACCTGGTCCTGCTTTCCGAGAAACAATACATGCTCATGAATGCCTTTTTGCACGGCCAGCCATTCCGCCTGCGAGCGATCGGGTCCATCGCCAACCAGCAACAGTTTGGAGGGAATCTTTTTGCGAACGCGGTCGAAGATTTCGATCACATCTAGGACGCGTTTCACCGGACGAAAATTGGAAAGGTGGACCAGCAACCGCTCGTCCTTGGAGGCGAACTCGCTGCGCTTTTCCATCCACTCCGGTTTGCGCATGTAATCGTCGCAGTTCACGAAGTTGGGGATCACTTCGATGTGGTTTTTGATGTCGAACATGTTGAGGGTGCGGTTACGCAAATACTGCGAGACCGCTGTCACCCCGTCGCTTTGTTCAATGGAAAAGCGCGTAATCGGGAGATAGGAGCGGTCGAGGCCCACCAGCGTGATGTCAGTGCCATGCAGGGTCGTGACAAACGGCAGGTTCTTGCGCGGCGGAGTTGCCGCCAGCATCTGCTTGGCCAGCATTGCGCTCACCGAGTGCGGGATGGCGTAGTGCACGTGCAACAAATCGAGTTCATAGAGCTGCGACACCTCGGCCATGCGCGTCGCGAGCGCCAAATCGTATGGGGGGTATTCAAACAGCGGATAGCGTGTGACCTCGACCTCATGATAATGAATGTTCGGCTCCGGCCCGGTCAGACGAATGGGCTGCGAATAAGAGATGAAATGGATCTCGTGGCCGCGGCGCGCTAACTCAAGCCCTAGTTCGGTCGCGACCACTCCGCTGCCGCCATAGGTTGGATAACAGGTGATGCCGATCTTCATGGGCCCTCACAATATCATCATTGGATTCACGGGAGAGGCTGAGGATGCCGGGAGTCTGATTCCTGCCGGTCGGCGGGCCAGCTGAAAATTCTTTCATATTGACGCGAAGTGGGATTGAGGGAAGAATAGCAGCCGTTCTTGGGACACGATTCCAGCCTCTCTACGGAGATAGACTCATGGAACGCCCTCCACTAACGTCGCAACCTCTGCCCTCTGCAGCAGAGCAAGAGCACCACCCCGCATCGCCGAGCCGGCGAAAGTTCATGGGCAAAATGGGGGGTGCCGCTGCCGCCGCGGCTACTGCCAGCGCCATTGGATTATCTCCACTTCTCGACACTTCCGCCACAAAAGCCGAAGCGGCGACTGCGCCGCCCTCGAGTACGCACTCCCGCGTGCTTAAGTGTTATGCGCTGCGGGTTGAAGCCGCGACTAAAGATGCCAGAATTCCCGTTCCCCCGCACACCACGAACGGCGACGAAAAGTATTATCCCGACAAATCGGGTACCTATACAAAATGCCTGCTTCAGGACGGCTACGGGCGGGTGAATCTGAGTGCCTATAACAGCATGAAAACGGCATTCGCGACGGGCGACCCCGCCGATTTCGAGAATATCGTTATGGGCGGGCCGCGCCCTCTGAACTGCCCGCAAGGCGCCCTCGCCTTCGACCTGGAGGGCTGCGACAGCGTGCAGTTCGGCAATCTCGCTTGCGCGGCAAATCAGGAAAGCGTTGTGGTCGTTCCTCCGCCTCCGGCCGTCGCTAGCGCAGCCTACGGAACGGAATTGGTGGAGCTGTACTGGGGCTCGCTCTTGCGCGATGTAGCTTTCACCGACTACGCCGCCAATCCAACGGCGATTCAAGCCGCGGCGGAAGTTTCGTCAATGCCCCACTATGCCGGCCCCAGAAACAGCGGCGGCCAAGTAACTCCCGATCTTCTATTTCGCGGCGCTTTTCCGGGTGAAACCGCCGGGCCGTATCTTTCGCAGCTCCTCATCACGCCTACATCGTTCGGCCAGCAGCCGATCAATCAGCAACTGATTACCTACCTGCCGGGCATCGACTACATGACGGATCTTATTACCTGGTCCGATGTACAAAATGGAATCAGCACGGGACTCCAAAATCAGTCAGACCCACAGCCGCGCTACCTCCGCGACGGACGAGGGCTGTCCGCATATACTCACACCGATGTTCTCTATCAAGCGTACTTTACGGCGTTCCTGGTTTTGAATACGCTGCGGGCGCCCTTGAATCCGGGCAATCCCTATATCAACTCCAAAACGCAAACTGGTTTTTGCACCTTCGGAGGTCCCGATATGGCGGCATCGTTAGGGGAGATCGCCGCCCGGGCGTTGGACAGAGTGTGGTATCAGAAGTGGATGGTCCACCTGCGTCACCGTCCCGAATCTGGCGGCGGGCTTGTCCACCTGATTGAGACTGGCCAGGGAAACAGCATCGATGCCAAGTTGAACAGAAATGTTTTGAACTCAAAAGCGGTTCAGACCAGCTTCAACAAATATGGCACCTATCTTCTCTCGCAGGCATTTCCTGAAGGTTCGCCGTCGCACCCCGCGTATCCCACCGGGCACGGCGTGGTGGGAGGCGCTTGCATTACGCTTTTGAAGTTCTTTTTTGACGGAGATTTCCTGATTCCCAATCCATTGGTCCCGGCTGACGATGGTCTTTCGCTGACGCTTTACACCGGTTCAGACGCGGGCCAGATCACGGTCAACGGAGAGCTGAATAAGCTCGCGCACAATATCAGTTTCGGACACGGCATCCACGCGGGCATCCACTGGCGCAGCGATACCGACGACTCGATGCTTCTGGGCGAAGCCTTTGCCATCAGTGTGCTTCAGGACAAGGCGCAGACCTACAATGAGAAGTTCACCGTCAGCTTCACCAAACTTGACGGGACGACGGCAACTATCTCCAACCAGTAACTCCAGAGTTCGTGTGGGGACGCCCCGCTAACCATCCGCAATATCCACCCTAGTCTTTACTCGGTTTTTTCGGCGTCAGGTCGCAGGCTTCTCTGACCCGATCCAGATTTAGCCCGGCGGGAGAAAACTCCGCGATCTGCCGGCCACTGCGCGTGGGAAGCGCTATGTTAAAGACGTTTGCGCCGATCATGCCACGAACTGTGCCTTTGTCCATGGAGAGAAAATGCCCACGCAGCCAGTTCCAGCCCTTGTGGTAATGGGTGTCGTCGACCCGAACCTCCACTTCCAACTGCGGCTGTCCCCAGAAACCGGGGCGGTTCGGTGGAGGCAGTCTGACTCCTGGATTGAAGTCGGCCAACTTGAGCTTGCCGTTCTCGCAAAGCAGATTCACTCTGGGCTTGTAGTCCGGATCTTCCTTGAAATAATTGTTCGACTGCAGCTCAAAACGGACTTTCTTTGCACCCGTCATCTTGTCGGTGGAATCGAACACCAGCCAATTCCCGCCGGCGCTGACGCCGTCCTGTTCCCCTTGATACGGAGACATGGCGCCAGACTGAGCGCCCGCCAAGGCTGCTGCGCCAATCAAAAAGGATAAGAGTGCGGCTCCAGCCGCCAATCCGAAACTGTTTGCATTGTCAAACCAGCGCGATACTTTCAAAATCTTCCTCCTGAGAATCACACCCCTACATACTATTGAACCCGAAATCTGGCAAAAAGTTGTATCGAAGGTTCTGAATGTCCACGCGGACGTGATCGGGATGTGCGGCGGCACACGACAACGGCAAACAATATAATGATAATAGCGTTCGAGAACGCGAAGGGCGGTGGTCGCCGGAGCCGCCACGCGGTCACCTGCTGAGGAACTTCTTCAATGAACGCAGTCGAGCAATACTGGCCCGCTTTGCCGCTGCAGGAATGGGAAGCGACCTATCGCACCCTGCACATGTGGACCCAGATTGTCGGGAAGATCCGCCTGGCCCTTACGCCGCTGGAGAACCATTTCTGGAATGTCGCTCTATATTTGACCCCACGAGGCCTGACCACTTCGCCGATCCCGTACCGCGGAAGCACGTTCGAAATTCAATTCGATTTTGTGAACCACCGCCTCGAGCTTCGAACCGAGAGCGGTGACCGTGCCTTGGCCCTGGCGCCAAAATCTGTGGCCGCGTTTTATCGGGAACTGTTTGCGTTGTTGCGTGACGCCGGCATTCTAGTCCAAATCAACCCCAAGCCGCAGGAGGTTCCCAATCCAATCCCTCTCGATCAGGATGAGACCCACGCATCCTACGATCCAGAGTATGCCAATCGCCTATGGCGCATCCTGCGGTCTATCGACACTGTGCTGCATGAGTTTCGCGCGCGATTTATCGGCAAGGCGAGTCCGGTCCACTTTTTTTGGGGGAGCTTCGATTTATGCTGCACGCGCTTCAGCGGACGCCGCGCTCCGCCCCGTAAGGGAGTCATTACGTCGGAATCCTACTCCCATGAATGCAGCAGCGTAGGTTGGTGGCCGGGTGGCGGAGACGTGGCCGGACCGGCGTTCTATGCCTATTTTGCTCCAGAACCGGCGGGCTACGGCGGCCAGCCAGTTCGGCCGGCGGGTGCTGCCTATCAGAACACGCTGAAAGAGTTTCTGCTGATGTATGACGACATCCGCCGCGCCAAATCTCCACGCGAAGAAGTCCTGCAGTTCGCGCAAAGCACCTATGAAGCCGGAGCCGGTCTGGCGGGTTGGGACCGATCCTCTCTTGAACGGCGACCGCTGCCGTAAGCTATTCCCGACAAAAATCCAGCTCGACCAAGGCGAACAATTTGGACGGATTCTGACTGTTCACCGTTCATTGCTGGTAGTTCGCCAGTGTTACTCCTTTTTGACTACGCCCCGTGGGTGCTTGTAAAGAACTGCAAAACAGATAAAGTGCCAGAAGCGCCCATTGCTAGTCCCCCCGGGGCGCACGCCAGCACCGCGAAGGAGTAGATAATGAAAAAACTCGGCCTTCTGATGTTGCTGCTGGCAATTGCCCTGGCGTCGGGGGGAACTGTCCTCGCCCAGGACACCAGCGTCTATTTCACCACCTACTACTCCAGCGCGAATACCGCCGGCGCACCCGACGCAACGGTGCGTATCATCAACGACGGCTACCAGAGCGAAAACCTGTTTGCGAACATCTACGTGTTCGACGATAGCGAAGAATTGACGGAATGTTGCACTTGCACGGTCACGCCAGACGGTATTCTCTCGGAATCCGTGAATCTAAATCTCACGGCCAATCCCCTCACCGGGCACAAGCCGACGCGCGGCGTCATCAAGGTCGTTTCGACTGGTTACTTTTTCATAATCCCTGTCCCTGTTCCACTTTCCGGACTGCGGGTTTGGGCTACCCACGTCGAAGGGACGAAGGTCGCGCTTTCTCCGGGGAACCCAATCGTCCCCACGGTAACCGGTCCATATTTCGTTACCGAAACCCCTGCAGCCGACTCGAACCTTGGCTCGGTCTTTACCCCGTCCGGAGAACAACTGCTGCTGCAGAACCTCTGCATGTATGACTCCATGCTTAGCGGCCAGCCCTGCACCTGCCAGCCGGAAGACTTCGACTTCTAGTTTTTTTGGCTTGAGGAGTGGTAAGGATCCTCCCTGTGTCGCTCAGAAAACGGGACCTTCTCCCAGCCATTTTTGTTTCGAATCGGCAAAACCATCCATAAGTACTAGCCGCCTGGGCTTACTGTTTCTGATTAGGCAGCGTGGACGATTGTAATCAACTGTAAACAGGATAGAGTCTAGCAGTGCCCCATGGCTGAGTCCCCCTCGGCTCCAGGTCGCCACTACGAGGAGGATTCAATGAAGAAGCTCGCCGTTCTGATGTTGGTGGTAGCTGTTGCGGCCATGCTCCGGGGAACTGCCCTAGCCCAATGCGTCGCTATCGGTCCAGGCGATCCCAGCATCTATTTCACCACCTACTATTCCAACGCGAACACTTCGAATGCGCCCGATGCCACTGTGCGCATCGTCAACGACGGTAATACAGGGCTCAAATTATTTGCGGAGATCTACGTGTTCGACGACAGCGAGGAGTTGACGCAGTGCTGCACCTGCGCCATTACGCCCGATGGGCTTCTCTCGGAATCCGTGAATCAGAACCTCACTGCCAACCCGCTGACCGGGCACAAGCCGACGCGCGGCGTCATCAAGGTCCTCTCGGACTCATACGTGGCGGCGAACGCGAACAATCCTCTTCTCTTATCTCCCGGCCTGCGTGTATCGGCTACGCACGTCCAGGGGACGAAGGTCACGCTCTCGCCAGGGAACCCGGTCGTCCCGGTGGAAGCCGGTCCTTACTTCGTTACAGAAACCCTCGCAGCGGACGCGAACCTCTCGGCACCCGAAGAAACGCTGCTGGGCAATCTGTGTCTATATGACGGGTTGCTGAGTGGTAAGCCCTGCACCTGCCAGCCGGAAGACTATGACTTCTAGTCTTGGGTAAGTAGGTGCCTCAATCTTTTCGTGGTGGCGCGAAACGGCTGGGAGCTTATTCCGGCCGTTTCTTTCCTTGAACCGACGCGGAAGATTTCTTAGGACTGCCGAACTACCCCTAAGCAGTGGTTCCCGCTTTGCTCCTTTTGGTTAGGCCACCCGGGTACTTTTTTAAAAACTTTACAGAGTTTAGGGTGTAGAAGCCACTTAGCTGATCACCCGTCAGGCTCGGCACATCCCACAACGAAAGGTTCCAAACCATGAAGAAGCTCGGATTTTTTTGTGTTTTTCTACTGGCCATTTCGACCGCCGCCATCGCACAACAGGGGACGGTTAAGCTGACGATGGACGAAGTATCCTTTCAGCCGGTAAACGGCTTGACGATAAAGGGTGTCACGTTCGCGGACACCGCTGGAGCCTATATCGACGCCACCAACGGTGGACAGATGCACTATGTCCAAGACCCGGCGCTTGTGGGTCAAACAGGTGGCGAGACCTTAACCATGACCTTCAACCAGCCCGCCTATGGTCTTCAGTTCGGCGTGGCGCTAAGTACACAAGGTTCGGTGACTGCTGGCTTTACGGTGCAGCTTTATGACCCATTGGGAAACGCCCTTGGGGGGCCGATCGCGGTCAACACCGCTCAGCTTTCGGGCGACAACTTCACAGAAGGTTTGTTCACGACGAGCCTGGGCGACATCGGCAAGGCGGTGGTAACGTTTAACAGTGGCGCCGCCGTATTGTTTGGCCTGGATAACGTTGTGTACGGCTTGCCGTACTTCTATTTCACCACCTACTATTCCGGGAACGTAGCTGCCGCTCCGGATGAGATTGTGCGCATCATCAACGATGGCTACAGCGCCACCCCGAGCCTGTGGGCGTCGATTTACGTATTCGACGACAGCGAAGAGCTGACCCAGTGCTGCTCCTGCAAAATCACGCCGGACGGTGTGCTCTCGGAATCCGTGAAGTTAAACCTCACGGCGAATCCGATCCGGGGCATCGTGAACAGCCGGGGCGTCATCAAGGTGATTTCGTCTCAGACCGAAGCGGATGTCAATACGGGTTTCGCGCCCAACACACCGTATCCTGGATTGCGGGTGTACTCGACCCACATCCAGGGAACGAAGGTCACGCTTTCTCCGGGGGCGCCAGTAGTGCCGTCGGTGTCGGGACCTTTCTTCGTCAGCGAAACCGAAGCAGCTAACTCGAACCTGAGCACCGGGCTCGTTGGCGAACAGTCGCTGTTGGAGAACCTCTGCTACTTCGATTTCCTGCTGAGCGGGAAACCCTGTACCTGCCAGCCGGAAGATTACGACTTCTAGTCGGTGGGCAGCAGGATAGTTTCTTCGTTGTGGCGCTTAAGAAAAGGCCGGGAGATTCTCCCGGCCGTTTTCTTTGTTCGTTTCAAGGGGGAGTTCCTCGCGACCGGGGCATCACGGATGCTTCACGTTCCGACAATGTGGCCACGAAGGTCGGCCTGCCAGGAGGTCAACCGAGTCTTGTATCATGCGTTAGGCGGATCGCAAAGCCCGGATGGCGAAACTGGCAGACGCACGGGACTTAAAATCCCGAGGGGCGAAAGCTCCGTGACGGTTCGATTCCGTCTCCGGGCACCACTCAAGCCAGGCATGCAGCGGCCAATCGATTAATCGAGCGAATGCGCGCTCTTCGTGATGCTTCTCCGATACTTGCCGCTCTCATGCCCGCTATCTCGCCAAACCTCTTTAAGCCCGGACTATGCTCGAGTGTCGGCTTCCGGTGAGCCGAGGGTGAAGAAAAAAGTCGCGCCCTTTTCCACCTCGGCCTCCGCCCAGACTTCGCCGCCGTGTCTCTGAATGATGCGGCGCACGGTGGCCAGCCCTATCCCGTTGCCGGAGAACTCGGCAGCCGAATGCAGCCGCTGAAACGGTTGAAAGAGACGATCTGCCGAGCGCGCATCGAAACCGCTGCCGTCGTCTTTGACAAAATAGACAGGCCGGCCATTCTTGTTCTCCACCCCGAATTCAATCCGGGCGTGCTCATGATGCGAGGTATACTTCCACGCGTTGCGCAGCAAATTATCCATCGCAATCCGCAGCAGACGCGCATCCCCGTATCCTTCGGCGCTGGGTGGCCCAATGAATTCAACCTTCCGTGCGGGCGCGGTACGGCACAGCTCTTCCATAATCGCGCGGGCAAATGCGCTCAGATCGACCTTTTCACGAACCATGGCGCGCGTAGTGACACGAGATAGATTCAGCAGATCGTCGATCAGCTCAGACATACGCCGTGCGGCCGCGCGGATGCCGTCGAGATATTGCCTGCCGTTTGCATCGAGCTTGGCGCCTTGATTTGTGAGAAGCAGATAGCTGAACCCGTTGAGGGCATCCAGCGGACTTCGCAGATCGTGAGATACCGAGTAGGAAAATGCCTCTAGTTCGCGGTTGGCCGACGACAGCTCGCGGGTGCGCTCCGAGACACGCTGCTCCAGTTCATCGTGAGCTTTCTGCAGCGCGTTGTCTCGCTGTTGAATCTCTTTCAACATCTCGTTGAAGGAGTCGATTAGAGTTGCCAGTTCGTCGCGTTCGCTGCTGGCGGGAACACGGACCGTGTAGTCCTTATCCTGAGATACTTTTCGCGCAGTATCCGCCAGGCCAATGATGGGGTCGGCAAGCGATCTGCGAAACTGCGAGGAAATAAGCACTGCGAACAACAAAGACACCAGCAAGACTACGAAAGAAATGAGAGCATAACGCCGCAACCGCGCATTGATCTCGGAGAAGTCCGCCCGAATGTAAACGAATCCGACCGGCTTGTGCTCCGAAAAAATCCTGCGTACCAGAATGACATGCCGACTCCCGTACAGGTAGGTCTCAGTTTGACCGTCCCGCAGCATCGGGATACTCAGAATCTCGTCCTCGCCTCCCCGAGTGTACTGGGCAAAAGGGTGCCGCTCCGCCGTTAGAATGCCGGCCGATGCAATACTGGGCGAACTTTTGAGCGCGGAGAGAGTCTGGACGGCGGCCTGGGGGTCGCTGAACAGCAATGCCGAGACACTGTTCGAACCGATGATCTGCGCCTGAGCGGAGAGTGTGCGCAGCAATCCCTGGCGGAAGGTGATCTGGTCGTACACAAAGAAGCCGGCGCAAGCCAGCAGCAGAGCCGCTCCGCTCACGAGCATATTCATCATGGTGAGCTTGGTTGCGATTGACCGACTGTGCTTCATTGGCATGCTTCAGTTTCCCGGCAACGGCTTCTCGATCACTTTGGTTGCTACTTTCAGCAATTCTGAACTGAGTATCAGGTGCGATTGTTCGGCAGCAGCGCGGTTTACATCGAATCGAATTCTGCCTTCCTGAGTGACAAATCCGATCATGCCTCCCTGCTCGACAAAATGGGGCAGATCGCTCACCGTGAGCGCATTGAAATGTTGAGCGGCAGTTAGAATCGAGGCTAGCCGGCTCGCCTCCGAAGCGCCGACGAACAAAATGCTGCAAGGCGCCGCATCTTGAAGTCTGGCAATTCTTCTTACCGTAATCTTCCTGCCATCGATGCTTTCCCCTGCGATGGTCGAGTCGAGCACAGCTCCAAAGGGATCCTTCCCGAGGACACAGATCTCGAGCGATTCGGAGGGCGAAATATGATCGGCTTGCCATCTGACAAACTTGCCGAAGTTGTAGAGATAGGCGGCTTTTACCTGAGACTCAGTAGGATGTACCGGCTGGGCGAAAGAAGATGTGGCCGTGGACGAAAAGAGACAGGACAATAAAATGAATGGCAGCAATGCGCGATCGACAAGCGGGCAGCTCCGCCTGTCGGCAGGCCGAATAGCGCTAGCCAGAGGCAAAGATCCAAGACTTAAAGAAGGACTGTCGATATTCACCGCTTCCACGTGATTTGTCCGTAGACATTCCTTTTGATTCCCACCAGCGGTCCCGGATCGCCTCCCGCCTCGACATGATGTGGCTGCAAGAGATTTTGGCCGACAACCGACAACTCGAATTGCTGGCGCACACGCCATGCGAAGTGAGCATCCGCGGTGGAATAGGCCGGAACCACCTGCGCCGGCAGTGCGCTCACGTAACGATAAGTGAGATCGAGGCTAAACCGTTTCGCGAAGTCGAGGTCCGATTGAATCGAAACCTGATGCTGAGGACTGGAACCCTGAATCGTCGAAGCCGGCTCTACATCCAAAGAGCCCGGGGTTTTTTTAATGTGCATCTCCAGGAACGAATAAGAACCCCACAAACGCCAAAAGTGGGTTGGCTTCCATTCGGGTGCAATCTCGATACCTTCAGTGGTACCCAACAGACCATTTCCGAAATCAGCGGGTAGAAGAAGATGAGGGGGAGGCGGACTATTCTCCATGAACGTCGTCCCGGTTATGTCTTCGCTGAAAAGGTCGCTATAGTGATTGTAAAATGTTGCCACATCGAGATAGATTTTCTTGCGAATAAGATGGCGGTAACCTAACTCATAACCATTGAGTTGTTCCGACCTGAAGTTAGGATTGGGATTAAACCGCGCAAAGTACGGTAATGACTGGGGAGGGGGAGTTACCTCGATAAACCCAAGCAGAGAGAAGTCTCTTTCCGCGGCCGAGGGAGTCCGCACGGCGTGAGTGAAAGAAGCCCACAGCGATTGCTTGTCAGTAGGTGTCCACAGCAGCCGAGCGCTTGGTTCCAGCTGCAATCCGGTGAAATTCGTGCGGAGAAATTTTGTGCCCAGGGATAAAGACAGGCGATCTTCGATTATGCCGATGTCATCCTGCAAGAAAGCGGTCAATAACTTATCGGTTCGCTGAGTGGGGAGAAATGTGAGACCGGAAACAATCACCGGATTGTATCCCAGGCTGAAGCGCGCTCCCAGGCCCCACGAAATCTGTTGCCGGGCGGGCAACCGAAAGCGGTCAAGAAAATCGACATCGGCGGTGCTCCGATAATCCGCGAAGTTAGGTTCGCGGCGGTCGGTGCGGTCATAATAAGCCTGAAGCTGGAAGTCGTTTCCCTCTCCCAGAGTTCTCTGCCAGCGCGCCAGTAAATTTCCTCCGGAAAGATGAGCAGTCCCGTCGAGGACCTGTTGGTAGGGCGGCGCATAAGTGGTCGCAACCACGCTCTCACCGGCTCCCTCGTCGTACATATCACCCTGGAACGTGAAGGTATCGCGATTGCTCTCCGTCCAGTCGGTGCGGAAGCCAACTTGCGCCGTCCGCCATTCATCGAAATTTTGCCTGTCCGAATGAAATTCCGGGCTGCGGACAAAACCCAGCGCGTATATGCGGTAATCGAGATTCTTAACACCGCCTCCATAACGCGCGTTCAAGAAGCCCTGGTCGACGTTTCCGCCGCCGACGCTGACCAGACTTCCTTTGGTATCCTTGCTCTTTTTGGTGATTATGTTGATGACACCATTTACGGCATTCGGTCCCCAGATTGTGCCTCCGGGGCCGCGGATGACCTCGATATGATCGACATCCTCCAGAAGGACGTTTTGCACTTCCCAGTACGTGCCGGCAAGCAACGTCGTGTAGACTGTGCGGCCGTCGATTAGCACCAGCACGTCCCGGGAAAGCCTGCTTCCGAAACCTCGAATGCCAATCGACCACTTGCTGCTGTCGATTTGCGCGACCTCCACCCCTGGGGCAAGCCGCAGCGCATCGGGAATGTTAGTAACTCCCGAACGTTGAATGTCTTCGTTAGTAATCACGTAGATGGCGGCGGAAGTTTTCCGAACCTCTTCCGGTTCCTTGGAGAGCGTGGTTACTTCCACATTTCCCAGTTGCTCAAGCGTGAGTTCTTTTAGGGGATTGCCGGGCTCTTGAGTGCCAGCCGAAACCAGAGGCGGGGTTATGGCCAACAAGATCGAAAGGATCATGGCGCAAAAACCGGGCCGTCCCATGAGTGGCGAAAATCTGGCGCTTGGCGTTTCCATTCAGGAAGTGGAGGCTTGCTGCGGATCGATACCACGATCGATAAGCCGTCTAACGGCGGTGACGAGTTCTTCCGGTTCGATTTCTCCCTTGCGAAGCCATGCATCCACTACTGCGCCTTCGCCCGGCAATGAGGAGAAGCCTGACAACATTACGATAGGAATCTTGGGGCGAAGCCGCTTCATTTCCTCGGCGACCGCAGTGCCGTTCTTGCCACATAACCAGTAGTCCATTACGACCGCATCCACCGGATGCGAGCGGAAGGCTTCCATTGCCGAGTTGGCCGACCGTGCCTGCAACACAGTAAAACCGGCGGATTCGAACAGAAGCGTCCGGAGCTGAAGATGCAGCTGCTCATCTTCAACGCAAAGAACAATTTTGCGCGAAGCCGCTTTGCCGGGTTTGCGCTGGTCGCTCGATCGGGTAAGAAGCGTAGACACTATGGATAAAAGAATGTGCGGATCCTCCCCCTTTTGCGCATGGCTATCGACGGTATTCAAAAGAGTCGGGGGTAGCTGCCCAACGGCTGAAACAGCGATGAGTGGCAAGTTTGGATAACGCTTTCGCAGCTTTCCGGCCAATTCGTCGCCATTCATTCCGGGCATCAGATAATCCAGAAGTACGAGGTCAACCTCGGTTCCGTCGTCGAGCAAGCGCAGTGCCTCTTCTCCGGAGAGCGCGGTGTGTACGGAATATCCAGCGGCGGAGAATAGAAGCGAGCGTACCTTCAGGATGGAGGGATCGTCATCGACACAAAGAATAGTAACTGGACGCAAATCCATGCTTTTCCCGTGCCCTGAACTCCCACAGAATGGGTCATCATCTCAACCCCATGGTCAGTTGGGATATACAGCATTCACTCTATTATTCAAAAGGTAAACATCACGCCGCGAACTTGGGCCATGGTGCGCGACCGGTCGGCTTCGCTGGCGGCGTCTCGCCCGTCCAGTTGCGCCGGGACGCCCGGCACAGCACCGGCGGCTAATAGATTTCGGACTTGGCCGCTCGCGTCATCAGGTCTTCAATCGCCTGTTGCGGCGCTTTTCCCTTTTCGAGGATGTCGAACATCTGCTCGGTGATTGGCATCTCGACGTTCTTCTGGCGGGCTAAGCCGACTGCAGCCTTGGTGGTGAAAACTCCTTCGGCGATGGCTCCGTGCATGCCTGCAATGATGTCCGGCAATTTGCGGCCCTTGCCCAGTTCAACGCCGACGCTGCGATTGCGCGAGAGATCTCCGGTGCAGGTTAGAACCAGATCGCCGAGGCCGGAAAGTCCAGACATAGTGTCCAGGTGGCCGCCGCAGGCTACGACCAGACGAGCCACTTCGGCAAGACCGCGCGTGATCAGCGCGGCAACGGAATTGTGGCCGAGTCCGAGTCCGTCGCAGACGCCGGCGGCAATGGCGATGATGTTTTTCAGCGCGCCCCCTAACTCCACGCCGATCACATCGTCGTTTGTATAGACGCGAAAACGGGAATCGTTAAATGCCTGCTGCACTGCGCGCGTCACTTCGCTATCCCCCGATGCCACGGTAACCGCGGTCGGATCGCCGCGCGCCACCTCTTTGGCAAACGATGGCCCGCTCAACGCCGCCAAGCGCGGCGTGAACTTGCGACTGCGCAATACATCGGCGATCACTTCCGTCATGCGCAACAGAGTCCGGTCTTCGAGTCCTTTGGTGCAGCTGACAATCAGTATCTCCGGAGGGAGCGCAGCTGCCATGCCCTCGAACAGCGCTCGACAATGCTGCGAGGGCATGACGCTGACGACGATCTCAGCGGCGTCAAGAGCAGCGTTTAGGTCGGTGGTCGCCGCAATCGATTCGGGTAGGATGAATCCGGGCAGAAAGAGCTCGTTCATTCGACTCTTCGCAATGCTCTTGGGAACTTCAGGCTCGTTCGCCCAGAGCCGGATCTGGTGAGTTCCTTTACGTCCCAAGGCGATTGCCAGTGCTGTTCCCCAGGCGCCGGCGCCGATGACGGCAATGCGGCTCATGGTTGGCTTGCTCCTAATTTCGCCGATTCGGTTTCTGACTTTGCCCCGAACTTCGATTCTGTTCCAGTCGCCAGACGACCGATGTTCTGGCGATGCCTCCAGATGACGAGCGCCGAAACCAGCGCAATAAGAATCAGTTGCCGCGAGTCCGCGTATTCACGCAGCGCCCATGCCAGCATCGGAAACGCCAACGCCACCGCAACCGACCCGAGCGAAACGTAACGGAAGGCGACAGCAATCATGAGGAACAAGACGACCATGCACAGAATCGATTTCGGGGTGAGCAATATAAAAGCTCCGAGGCTCGTAGCGACGCCCTTGCCGCCGCGGAACTTGAGCCAGACGGGGAACAGATGCCCGAGCACAGCGAAAAGTGCCGCTGTCGTCATGATGAGTTGCCGATGCGGCCCATTGAACAACTCGCGCGCCACCAGCACCGCAGCCAATCCCTTGGCGGCATCGAGCAGCAGAGTTGCAATTCCGAGCGCGGGAGAACTGCGGGCCACGTTGGTCGCGCCAATGTTGCCGCTGCCGCTCGCGCGGACATCTTCACCTTTAAGAATCCGCACCAGCAGGTAGCCGAACGGGATGGAGCCCAGCGCGTAGCCTACAGCGGCGGCGATGAAGTATGGAGTCATGTTTGGTTCGCTGTGTATCGAAACTTATTATGCTCGTGTGGCGACGGGCTCTGCCCCGTCCTCGCGGTACGGAGCCCCGCCACCACACGACCGTCCCTCCGACGTTCCTTCTTCACGGGCCCCGCATACCAAAGCTCTGCAGCTTGGTGTACTTCTATCCTCCCGGTGAAAGCTGGCTCTGATAGAGAATAAACTCGCGGGCTGACATTTTGCCGAAATCAAGCTCGCCCATCGCTGCGAGCCGCTTTTCCAGCACTGCGAATACGGCGCTGGGGACGTCGCCCTTGCGCCATTTCGGCGACGCTGATCTGCCTCCGGCGCGAGCCAGAGTCAGATGCGGACTATACGGCCGGTCTTCGCGCGGAATGCCGAGTTCGGCGACGGCGACGTCGATGCGTTCGGCCAGAGCCGTCAATTGCGGTCCGGCGTGAATTCCGATCCAGAATACGCGCGGAGCCTTTGCCGTCGGGAAGAATCCGTATCCGCCAGCGCGAATTTCGAACTCGCCGCTTTCAATCTTATGCAAACGTTCAGCGATCGCCTCGGTCTGCTCTGGCGTCTGCTCTCCGATGAACTTCAACGTGATGTGCAGCGACTCCGGACGCACCCAGCGCGCATCAGGCGCGAAACCGTGAACACCTTCGACGAAGCGCGCGATACGGGCGCGGACTTCAGAGTCGAGATCGATGCCAATGAATATTCGCATCTCGGGATCACAGCCCTTTACAACAGCGCGCGGCGAATCATCTCCAGCGCCTGCTGCGTGGCGAACTGGCGGATGCGCTTGCGGTCGCCAGGGAAGTTCCGTTCGACCACCTGCGTGCCTTCTTCTCCGGCGAGCGCGATGTAGACCAGGCCCACGGGTTTCAGTTCGGTGCCGCCACCCGGGCCCGCGACCCCAGTGATTCCGACTCCGTAGCTCGAGAGACAGCGCTTGCGGATGCCTTCAGCCATCGATGCCGCCACCTCGCGGCTGACCGCTCCGTGCTGGTCGATGAGCGCTTTGGGAACGTTTGCAAATTGCGTTTTTAGTTCGTTTGAGTACACCACCGCGCCGCCCAGAAAATAGCGCGAGCTGCCGCTGAGTGAAGTGATGCGTTCAGCCAGCAACCCGCCCGTGCAGGATTCGGCCACAGCGAGCGTCATGTTGCGCATCTGCAGCAGATAGCTGACGATCTGCTCGATGGTTTCGCCCTTGCGCGAGAAGATGGCATCGCCAAGTTCGTCTTCGATCTTTTCCGCAAGCTTCTCGACTCGCGCCTCAGCCTCCGCCAGCGAATCTTTTCGGCAGCGCAGATGCAGTTGAATTTCGCCGTGGCCCGCGAGAATCGTGGTCTCGACGTCCGTATATGTTTTGTAGATGGGCGCGACGCGCGCGTCCACTTGCGATTCCGGCATCATCGCCAGCTTGAGGGTTCGAGTGGCGATGTACTGAGGTGGGATTCGGGCACGCAGCCGCGGGATGCATTCCGTTTCGAACATCGCCTTGAGTTCGTACGGAGGGCCGGGAAGCAGCATCAGCAGCCGGTCCAACCCGTCATACTTTCCGCCGATCCACTGGCCGGGCGCGCTGCCGAGCGAATTCGGCAACACTGCGGCGCTGGCGATGACATCGGCCTGCTTGGCGTTGTTGGGAGTCATTTTGTAGCCGCGCTTAGCAAATCGTTCCTCAAGCTTGGCCAGGACGGCGGGATCGCGTTGCAATTTCAAACCCAGCGCTTCGGCCACCGCTTCGCGCGTCAGATCGTCTTCCGTGGGGCCGAGGCCGCCTGTAAAAATGATGATGTCCGAACGCCGCATTGCGAGTTTGGCTGCAGCGGTCAGTCCCTCGGCGTCGTCTCCCACAACGCACTTGAAGCGAACTTCAACACCCAGGTCGTTCAGTTGTTCGGTGAGGTAGAGCGAGTTCGTGTCCTGGCGGTGGGGAGTGAGCAACTCAGAGCCGACGGCGATGATCTCGGCGTCCACGGGTTAAAGTGTAAATGATCGACACGGGGACAGCCGAGGGCGGCTGCCGCTACGTTTTTGCCGGTTGTTGCTGCGTCATGCAGTGCAGCGCGCCGAATCCCCAGATTAGATCGCCAGAGTAGATCGGCACGATTTCGCGGTTAGGGAACAACTCCGCGAGCGTGTTGAGCGCAATGCGATCGTTCGGATCGTTGAACACCGGCGCCAGCACCGCTCCATTCGCAATATAGAAATTGGCGTAGCTGGCGGGCAACTGACGGCCTTCGAACACCACTGGACGCGGCATGGGAATTTCGACAATTTCGAGCCTCTCTCCATCGGAACCGCGGGCGTTTTTCAGCCGGCCCAGGTTCGCATGCAGGGCCACGTGATTTTCGCTCCGCTCATTTTGCTCGATCATCGTGATCACGGTATTCGGAGCGACGAAGCGGGCGATGTCATCGACGTGGCCGTGCGTGTCGTCGCCGGCGATGCCGCTGTCCAGCCAGATAACCGATTGCACGGCGAGATAGTCGGCAAACATCTGCTCATAGGCCGCGCGATCCATGGGCGGGTTGCGCTGTTGGATCGTGGAGAGCAGGCATTCCTCGGTCGTGATCAGAGTGCCGCAGCCGTTGACGTCGATCGATCCGCCTTCGAGCACGACGCGATGTTCGCGGGATACAGGATGCAGCGCGCGCGCTCCCGCGGCCTTCGCCATACGCGCGCCAATCTTTTCGTCGAGCTCATAATTCGGATACTTCGCCCAGCCGTTGAATTGGAAATGCAAGGCGAGCAGCCCAGCATCCGCATGATCGGCGGGAGGCGTGAGGAAGATGCAGCCGGAATCGCGGACCCACACGCGATCCGTGCGCCAGCCGTGAAAGCGGACATTATCGGAGAGCGCGTCGGCTTGCTCCAGCACGGCCCGGGCGCGCCGTTCCGCAGTCTCGGTGTTGACGATCAGGTCAACACGCTCATGCCGCGCCAGGTTGCGGATAATTTCGGCATAGACCCACGGGATCGGCTCAAACTTCCCCGGCCAGTCGCCGCGAAGATGAGGCCAGGCAAGCCAGGTGGACTCGTGCGGCTCCCACTCGGCTGGCATTCGGTATCCCCGTGCGGCGGGCACGAGCTTTGCGCGCGAAGATGAACTGGGCATTTTTTGTCCGGTCATTTTCGTTCCCGTCATTTTCCGTCGAGCATGCGGCTGGTGATGGGAGCGTAACTGTCGATGCGACGGTCGCGCAGAAAGGGCCAGTTTCGGCGAACGTCTTCCAGGTGATGCAGGTCAACTTCGCCGAGCAGAATTTCTTCCTTGTCATGAGAGCTTTCGGCGAGCACGCGGCCAAAGGGATCGCAGAAGAACGACCCTCCCCAGAATTCCAGGCCTTTGCCGGGTACAGAATTTCCGCGGATATCGCCGGTTTCGAAGCCGACGCGATTTACCACGCCCACATAAACGCCGTTCGCAATCGCGTGCGCCCGTTGGATGGTGCGCCAGGCATCGTGTTGCGCTGCGCCGAATTCGGCCTTCTCCGCCGGATGCCATCCGATCGCCGTGGGGTAAAAAAGAATGCTCGCTCCCTGCAACGCCGTAAGCCGCGCGCCTTCCGGATACCACTGGTCCCAGCAGACAAGTGTGCCGATTCTTCCAGCAGAAGTATTGAAAGCTTTGAAGCCGAGATCTCCGGGAGTGAAATAGAATTTTTCGTAGTAGAGCGGATCGTCGGGAATATGCATCTTGCGATAAATGCCGACGAGCGCGCCCTCGGAATCGCCATCCCGATCCGGAGCACCATCAAAGATCGCGGCCGTGTTGTGATAGACGCCGGGCGCGCGTTTCTCGAAGAGCGAAGCGATCAGCACGACTTTATTCTGCCGCGCAGCAGCGGCGAGCTTTTCCGTGGTTGCGCCTGGGATTGGCTCCGCCAGATCGAACAGGGCGGCGTCTTCGCGCTGGCAGAAATATTGCGTCTGGAAGAGTTCAGGAAGGCAGACGACGTCGGTCCCTTTTCGCGCCGCTTCCGCAACGCGATCGAGTGCCTTGGCCAGATTATCGGCAGGCTCGGGGCCGCACGACATCTGGACCAGAGCGACGGTGAACTTGTCTCGCACTTGCTCTGCCATTTTCGGATAGACGCGGAGACGCGGCAAGCCGCGTCTCTATGATGTGCGATCGCGCGATGTGTGATCGCGCTCTAGGATACCAAAGTGCCCGATTGGTGAGTGATTGTTACAGCAATGTGAAAGGCCGTCCACCGCATTCTGCTCACTTCTAGTAAATTGTTTCTTCGGCGAAAATTTATTCTCGTTCGTGGAGGTTCATCCTTGAAGCGGAAAAGCACCGCAAAGCGCGGCGATCACGGCGGCAAGCATCAGCAAGACAGGCATCAACAGGACAGGCATCAGCAGGACAGGCAGGAGGGCTCGGGCATCGACCGCAAGCTGCATGATCCGGTAGCGGACCGACTGATTCCGTTGGAGCCGCTGGACCTGGCCAAAATTCGTTCGATTGATGACCTGGTGCGCGCGATGTCGAAGACGGCGTTTACCGGCCGTCAGCTTGGCGAAGCCGCCGATGTGCTGGAGGCCATGGCGCGCGACCAGGAATGCTTCGTTGTTATGACGCTTGCGGGCGCGATGACCGTGGCCAAGCAGGGTCTGCTGATTTCCGAGTTGATCGACCGTGGCATCGTGAATGCGATCGTTTCCACCGGTGCGCTGATGGCGCATGGACTGGTCGAAGCGACCGGGCGAGCTCATTTTCGGCACAATCCCGAACTCAGCGACGAGGAACTTTACGAGGCGGGATACAACCGCGTCTATGACACACTCGAACCCGAGCAGAACCTCGACGACGTGGAGCGCGTGATGCACGCGGTATTCAGCGCCTGGGATGCGGACGAAGTGATGTGCTCATACAAGTTGAACCGCGCCATCGGAGCGCATCTGGCGAAGCGGGAGAAAGGTCGTTCCAGAGAAAGAGGCATTCTGAAATCCGCTTACGAAAAAAATGTTCCAGTATTTGTGCCTGCGTTCTCGGATTCCGAACTCGGCCTCGATTATGCCTTGACCAATCGTGAACGCGACAAGGAAGGGAAGGCGCGCTTCCGCTTCGATCCTTTCGAAGATCTGGAGCACTTCGCCGCCACGCTGCTCAGTCAGAAGCGGCTGGGAATCTTCACCATCGGCGGAGGGGTGCCGCGCAACTGGTCGCAGCAGTTCGGTCCGTTCATCGAATTGCGCCACCGCAGGGGCGGGGAAGACCTGCCTCTGAAGCGCTATCACTACGGACTGCGCATCTGTCCGGAGCCGGTGTACTGGGGCGGGCTTTCGGGGAGTCCCTATAGCGAGGCGGTTTCGTGGGGGAAGTTCGTGCCTCCGGCGGAAGGCGGCAAGTTTGGGGAAGTGTTCGTAGACGCTACGGTGGGATTGCCGCTGATCGTGGCGGCGGTGCTGGAGCGGTTGAAGAAAAAGCCGGCAGGGAAGAAGACAATTTCTCAAATTGCAAAGTAGAGACGCGGCTTGCCGTGGCTTTGTCCGCTGAAAGCAGTTGCCCAGCGCTCGAATCTCACACCGGACCACTAATCGGATCGTTCGCGTTCGAGAATAGACTTCAGATCCCGTTTTCCGTGCAGAACGCGAATGACGTGGATAGTGTTGCTATCGAGAAGGTAGTAAATCCGGATGACTTCGAAGCCAGCTACCGGCCACGAACGTAGATTCTGAACGGCCAACGTACCCAACGGATAGCGAGAGCCGACCAGAGGGTGCTGGCGCAATGACTCTATCGTGTGCCAGATAGCGTCCAAGAAACGATCCGCCACCTCTGGAAGATTCTGATCGATGAGATAATACCGAAACTGACGAACAACGTCGTCGCTGGCGCTTTGCCGATAAAGAACCTTCACGGACGCGAGCCGGTTCTCCGCTCAGCACGCAAAGTGTCCGTCCGTTCGTTTACGGAACGCCAGAAGTCGGTTTCCGCGAGCTCCTTTGACGCTATTCCTTCCGAAAGTAGTGCGTTAAGTTCGGCCGGTGTTCCCGAAAAACTTGGAAGAGCGCGCTGTTCGACGGCCGCCAAGGCAGCCTCCACCACCTCCTCAACCGAGGCATACGCTCCACGACGCATCAGGGTGTGAAGACGCCGTTCTTGTTCCGGCGTGAGATCAATTGTCATGGTGTTGCCCCCTAATCGCTCCCATCCACATAGCCTTAGGGTAGGAGAAAAACCGGTCTGGGGCAATCGGAAAAACCAGCCAGATGGCGAGGGCCGTGCGACCCCGCCGAGTGACGATCTCACCGAACGATCTCCGTCCGTTATCTCGCTTAACGCGACTGGAGATCGCGTTTTCAGTCAAATATGAGCACAGCCGACGCGATCACCGTAGTCCAAAGCCCGCGCTTATCCCCCACCGCCGACTGCGTCACATTGGCCGTGCGGACGATCTTGTTGGAGATGCGATAAATCTCCTTTTTCTCGTCCCACGATCGGTCGGAATCGAATTCCACATTCAGCGTAGTGGCGAGCATTTCGGCGGCGAGTTCTTCGGCATAGTCTCCTGCGGCGTCCTCGGTCTCGCCGAACGAGTGGTGCTCGCTGAGATATCCGTAGGTATTGCGATCGGCGGGGATGGCGACGCCGATCGACGAGGCCAGCAGGCGGTGCGGTTCGTGGGTGGAGTTTTCGGCCACCACGGAAAACACCACTTCTCCGGGAGACAGATACGTGAGTCCCTGCGAGCGCGGGATCAGCTTGCAGTTCGGCGGAAAGATGGAAGAGACACGTACCAGGTTTTGCGCCGCGATGCCGGCGTCGCGCAGGGCGAGTTCAAAAGAGGTGAGCCGTTCTTTGTGTTTCCCCACACCCTTGGTGAAGAAGATTTTCTTGGGGACCATGTCCTTGCCCAATTCAGTTGCCTCCAGGAAATCTTGCGTTTGGTTTTTGGTCTGAGGGGCAAATCTAACACAGCGATTTGTGAAGATTGTATGAAAAAAACAGGAATGTCCCACTTCGTCCAACAACCGCTGGCGCAGGTGCCGCTAATGCGGGACCTCAGACAGGGCTTGACGATACTGGCGTTCGCGCAGGAAAATGCCGCTTCCGCCGCGCTCAAGCGGTGCGAATATGGACTCTGCCCGTCGCCAGCGCGATGATTGCCGGTTCTTTTCCCGGGGTGTGAGTAAGAGCGGCAATCCCCTGGGCCGTGTAGGCCACCGAATGCGAGATCACCGGATATTGAATGCGGTTACGATCCAGAAATTCCCGAAGCGTGGAAAGAGGCATAGAAACCTCCAGTCCGAACCGCAAGAGTCGGAAAGCTTTTCAAGGGCCGAAGCGGGCTCTGCGATCCGGCGCCAATTTAATTGTGCGCTCGTCCGAGGCTGCGGAGTTAGTGAAATTTCAGGAGAGAAGAATGAACCAAAATGGGAAAGCGCGAAGCAAGAACTGGGAGCGGATAGTGAAGAATGTTCGGTTTTAGCCACGCGCCCCCGGGAAAATTGCGGATCGGAACCACGCAGCCGGGTCTTCTCTTGACCTTTACGCCGCTTCTTTCGTCACCAGGGAGTGCGCAACTTCTCTGGTCTGCGATCCCACGATTTTCATTTCGCGCCAGTCGTAGCGGAATTCCTGGCCGCAGTCCAGACAGGCGACGTAAGTGCCCGCGCGTTGACCCGTCTGTGTGAGGCGTGAACCGGCTCGCACCGTGATGGGAAAACTGTATCGTGAGTGCCGACAGCCAAACATGGCGTCGATCAGTTTTGAAAGCATCGTTAACCTCCACAGGATTACAACAAAAACCGGCCGACTCGTTTCTTCGTCAAAGTCTGAGATAAGCTCTGCCTACTTAGATTCCAGTATGCGGTAAAAGGTTCGCACCTAGTGGTAACGCACTAGATTCCTCATAGGCGTCACGAAATGAAGCACTTGGCCAGGCGGAAGAAAGGATCGATCTAGATTATCAACAGAACCGGTGGTGCATTTCAAGTAGTGGACTTCGAGATCAGCTGGTCGGTGGGTCAGCCTTTTTGTGGCCCGTGCACTTGCTCATAATGGCCGACCGGAGCCGTGTGCGCAGGTCTTCGGGCAATTCGTAAAGCTCCGAATCGCGGTAGATTTCGATGGTCTTGCGAGTGGTATCGCAAACGACGTAACAGTTGTGGCACCACGCCAAATGATCGTCAAGCTCGGTTTTGGTCCGGGCGTCCAGCGCGCCGTCGAGGTAGTTGGTTAATTCGTCGAGAAACTCAGAACACTTCACTGGTCGCCATCTCCACTGCCTTTTTTCTGAAAGAAGCGGTTAAGCCGCTCGCGCAATTGCAAACGCGCCCGCAGCAACCGCGACTTCACCGCCGGGATACTCAACTCCAGCGCATCAGCCGTCTCCTCAGTCGAGAGGCCCTCTACGTCACGGAGCACAAACACCGTCCGGAATCCCGCCGGCAATCCCTGAATGGTGCGCGTCAGAATGTCCCGCAACTCCGCCTGGTTGTACATCTGTTCCGGATTGGGACTCCAATCCGCAACCTCACGGGGCAGCGAGTCATCCTCGGTCTTTACTTCTTCGTCCAGAGAAACCGTGCGTTCCGGCTTTCTCCGGCGCAACTTCATCAGCGCTTCGTTGACCGCAATCCGCACCAGCCAGGTATAAAACTTGGACTGTTCCTGGAACTTTTCCAGATTGCTATACGCCTTGAGGAACGCTTCCTGCACTACATCTTCAGCGTCCTCGCGATTCTGCGTAATGTGCTGCGCAATGCGGAAAACGTTACGATCATAGCGCCGTACCAATTCTTCAAACGCTTGATCGTCGCCGCGCTTGGCACGCCGGACCAGCTGCATTTCTTCGCTGACCGGTTGCTCTATGTTGGGTTGGATGGTACTCATTCGTAACTTGATGCAGATTTTTCCGAGGTCTGGAACCTGCCCCGTTTCTATTGTACTTCCTGACAGCTTATTTTGTGTTCAGCACTCCGGCACTTGCGAAAGAACTTTTGCACGCTCCGCGACCTAACCGCGTCAGTCCCCGTTAGGGCAGGTACCAAGGTTTGCCGAGGGAGCCTGCAAGTGGCCATATAATCAGAGTTTAGAAGGTAACATCCCTCGCCCCCCAGCGATTCTAACTTCGGAGTTCACATGCAGATGAAGGAGCGCGGCTGGATCGAACCGGTGGTGGAACGAGTGGTGGGGCAGGTCCTGGATTCGCACGCAGCCCAACTACGAACTGAGATTGTCCGCCGGGTGATGGAAGAGATCGCCGCCGAACCAGGCAGCCAGGGTTCGGATCCAGTTTGCAGTCCGGCAGACCTGGCGCGTGCGGTTAGCGAAATCCAGTTGGGCTCGTCGCAGCGCGAAATTTTGCGCGCATTGCTCGATACCAGCGCGCGCTACGCGTCCCGCGTGGCGCTTTTCGTCGTCAAGGGCGGTCGCGCCACCGGATGGCAGGCTCGGGGTTTTCCCTATAACGAGGCAGTGAAGGACTTCGCGCTCGACGAAAACGCACCCGCGGTTGTTCGCGCGATGGACGATAGCGCGATCGGCGATCACATGCCAGCCAGTGCGCCGGCCAGCGATCTCGACCCGTGTTTCCTGGAGGAATTCGGAACGCCAGCCAGCGGCCAAGGCACGATCGTTCCGCTGCTTTTGAAAGACAAAGTTGCCGCCCTGGTATATGCCGATAGTGGAACCGGCACCGAGGGCTGCGTCGACGCCGGCGCGCTGGAGTTGCTCGTGTTGTCGGCAAGCGCATGGCTCGAGGTGAACTCCCTCCGTAAGCATGCCCACAAGGAAACGGCGCACACCAGTCATCGTGCTGGGAGTACGGTGCCGGCGGCTGAGTTGCCGTGGGCTGAAGCGCCGCAGTATGCAGGGCCGGCCCACAACGAGGCCTTTGCCATGCCTGAGCACGACAACGCCATGGCGGCAGCGGCCTCAGCGGGCGAATTCTCGTCGCCGGTCTCAAGCATCGCAGAGGACGCTGCGGCGATGGTGGCCGAGACCGAAGTTGAGAACTCCGAGCTTCAATATGATGCGGCTGTCGACGTAGAGCCGCCCCTGGTCGAAACGCCGCCGCTCGAACTGCTGCCGGTGGAACCGCTGCCGACGGAACTGTTCCCGACAGAACTGCTGCCGATGGAACCGATGGACCCTCTGTCCATCGATTCTGTGGAGTCGGCCTCTACGATTGCAAACGAAGCGCAGCCCGATGCCGCGATTTCGCCCCAGGATCTGGATATTCACCGCAAGGCTCAGCGTTTTGCCCGCCTGCTGGTCGATGAGATCAAGCTCTACAATCAAGCCAAGGTTGCCGAGGGCCGGAATCACAAAGATCTCTACGACCGGCTGCAAGAGCCAATCGAAAAAAGCCGCGCGACGTACCAGAAACGTTACGGAAGCACCGTCGCAGGTCCCGCCAATTACTTTCAACATGAAATAATAAGAAGTCTCGCAGAAGACGATCTCTCCATGATGGGTGCCAACTTTCGGCACTAGGTAGGGTTTGAGTGCGCTGTATTGCGGTCGCGGTATTCGCTGGAATCTTGTCCCTGTTTTGGCTCGGCTCTTTTTCGCCTGCAGCCGCCCAGTCTCAACCACCGGTAGAGACGGGGCTTGCTCCGTCTCCCGCCGCGAACGCAGGCGCCCAGAGTACGGCGTCGAAGCCGACTTCAGCGAAGAACACGACGCCCACCAAAAAGAAGTCCGCGTCCTCCACCAGTTCGAAGAAAAGACATAAAACCATTTCTCCGCGCGTGCGCCGGGTACGGCGGGCTTTCGTCGCCTCCGCCAGCCTTCGACCCATGGCACAGCAGTTGTTGCAGGACCGAACTTCCACCGCCTATGCCGGAGTCGAAGCCTATGCGCGCCGTCACGCTAAAGAAGACGCCGGAGCGCTGGCCTGGCTCGTGATCGGTTACTCCCGCACCCTCGATCACGATTATGGCAAAGCGATCGATCCCTTCAATCGCGCCAAGGCCGGCGCCAGCGAACTCGGGGATTACGTCGCTTACTATCTCGGCGACGCTTACCTGAAAACCGCGCACAATGCCGAAGCGCTCTCCACGCTCGCCGATTTCAGCAAGAACTTTCCCGACTCACTTCTGATTCGCGACGCCGATGTGGTTTACGCGGATGTGCTGCTTGAGGAAGGCCGCGCGCAGGAGGCAGCGGTTCTGCTCGAAAAGCAACGCGCTCCGCTGCGCAGCGACATTGAACTGGCGGTAGGCCGTGCCTACGAAGCTGCGGGCGATAACCAGAAGGCGGCGACTGCGTTCCGCAACTTATACTTCAACCTTCCCAACAGTTCCGAGGCGGATGCGGCGGGAGCGGAATTGCACAAGCTCGGAATCTCCGGCTCGATCGCCGAGCGCCGCACCCGCGCCGATCTTCTGTTCAAAGCCAAGCACTACAGCGAAGCAGCCCATGATTATCGCGAGCTCGCTAACGATGACCAAGTAAGCGCCGCCGACCGACCGCAGGTGCAATTGGCCCTGGCTGGAGCGCTGGAGAAAAGCGGCAGCAGTCACGATGCCCGCAAGCTTCTGACTTCCATGGGAGCGCAGACCGGTGACCTCGAAGCCGAACGCCTCTACCTGCTGAGTGAGACCGCGCGTTCGACCAGCGATGAGGATGCGGTGCAGCGGACGCTCAACGAGTTGCGAACGTTCGGTCCATCGAGCCCGTGGCTGGAAAAATCGTTGCTTTCGGCCGGAAATATGTATCTGCTGAAGCGCGACTACGATCGCGCCATCGACTACTTCCGCGAACTGCAACAGCGCTTCCCGAGCGGCGGGCACGCATCCTATGCCCACTGGAAGGTGGCGTGGCTGAGTTTCCGGCAAGGCCGAACCGACGAGGCCCGGAAAGGTTTCGAAAACCAGATTGCTCTTTATCCCGATTCCGGGGAGATTCCTGCCGCGCTCTACTGGCGTGCGCGTCTCGCTGAAGAAGACGGTAACCCCGGAATGGCGCGGGCGTTTTATCAAAAGCTCTCCGATCGCTTTCGCAACTATTACTACGCCGAGTTCGGCCGGCAACGACTAAAAGCCCTGCGGCAAGCCCAGGCCGGACCGGCAATAGAAAGTTCGTCGAAGGAAGATCCCGTGCATTACGCGCTCCTTGATCGCGTTCCGCCACTTTCGACGGCCGGAAAAATTACCGCGACCGACCCTCCCGACGACAACCTGCGCGTGGAGCGAGCGCGTCTGCTCTCGAACGGCGGGTTAGCCGATATGGCGGTGCGCGAACTGCAGGCCGCCGCCAGCCAGGTTGACGGAACCTGGGCGCCGCCGGAAATGGCGCGAGTTTATCAGGACGGCGGCCGATACGATCGCGGCATCGAGATCATGAAGCGCTCCACGCCCAACTATTTCGCCGTGGATATTCCCGACCTGCCGCGCCCCTACTGGGAAGCGCTTTTTCCGAAAGCCTACTGGTCCGATCTCCGCAAATATTCGGTGCTGAATGGCCTCGATCCCTATCTGGTCGCATCGCTCATAAGGCAGGAGTCGGAGTTCAATGCCCTGGCGCTCTCCCGGGCCAACGCCGTCGGCCTGATGCAGCTTCTGCCGAAAACGGGAAAGACGGTCGCAAAGCAAGTGAAGCTCAAGGGATACAGCGCGCCGCAATTGTTCACGCCGTCCGTGAACCTCGAACTCGGCACGCGCTACTTCAAAGATATGGTCGACAAGTACAACGGACAATTCGAATACGCCCTGGCCGCCTACAATGCCGGAAGCGATCGCGTAGGAGATTGGCTGGGACAAGGCCACTACCGCGATCCGCAGGAGTTCGTCGAGTCTATCCCCTTCACCGAAACGCGCGAATACGTGCAAGCCATTTTGCGGAACGCCGTTGTTTACCGGCAGTTGTACGGCACGCCGTAGCGGTTTGCGTAGGGACAACCGCCCTCGGCTGTCCGCGGCGAAGCAGCGCATGTTCTAATCATCTTTAGTCAGGGCTGGCGTCCCCAACCGCCGATGAATGAGGAGGCACCATGGCCCAAAATCATTACACTACCAAAACCAAACGACGCCCAAAGAACTCGAAGCGCAAAGACCCGTCCGCAGCCACCATGGCGGCCCTGCGCCAACGCGAAGCGGCCGCAAAAAAATAAGTGCGAGTCGCCTCATAATAGCGCCATGGCATTTCCGATCCGAGTCTGCGCCATCTGCTCAGAAGAGTTCGAACTGAAGCCGGACAAACCCGGCTTCGCCAACCGTTGCCCCGCGTGCAGCGAACCTGAACCTGCCGATCCCACAACCGACCGGGTCATGGACGCCGATGAACGCAAGACTCTGACGGAAGCGAATGAAGCGCGAAGACGAGCCATGCGCGACCTTCTCTATCGCAAAGATAGCTGAGCGCGGACGGGGTAACCGCTTCTCTAAGCCTATGCCGATTGTTGGGTCGGCGCCTTCGTAAACACGATCTCAAACACCAACAGTCCTGCTCCAACCACAATCGCGCTGTCGGCGACATTGAAGGCAGGCCATTGATGCGGGCCTATATAGAAGAGTAGAAAATCGACCACATGCCGGCTAACTAGCCGGTCCCACAGATTGCCGACCGCTCCCCCCAGAATCAGCGACAGTCCGATTCCGGTCGAGGTCAGGCTGTGGCTGTTTTTCCAGAGCAGCGCGCACACGATCAGCAGCGCAATGATAGAGAAGAGAATCAGCAATCCAACTTTCCATTCCGAAGGAGAATCCGCAAAAATGCCAAACGCGGCACCCGGATTTTCGGTGTGGATGATGCGAAAAAATCCGGGGATAACCGTGACGCCGTCGTGCAGGGAAAGCCGGCGAGCGATCGTCCACTTAGTGAAACGATCCAGAGCGATAACCAACAACGCGATCAGGAAATGATATTTGCGCATGATTGGGGAAACTTTATATGTACCTCTTCTAATCACGTCCGCGAACCCGCGACGGACTTGCCGCGGCATGATGCTAGCTTACGGCGTTTGCAGCGCCAATTTCCTTGAGCGCCGCGCTGCAGCGTTCACACACCGTGGGATAGTCTTTATCCTCGCCCACGTGGGTGGAAAAATTCCAGCAGCGCTCGCACTTCGTACCCTCGGCGGTCTTAACCTCGATATGCATGCTGCCCGTGCCGTTGCATGATCCTTCGACGATTGTCACGGCGGAGACGATGAAGAGGTAGCGAAGCTGGTCTTGATAGCGTGCGAGCACCGCATAGACAGGGTCCGCCGCGGTGATCGTCAATTGCGCCTCCAGACCCTTTCCGATCCGCTTGCTGTTGCGTTCTTCCTCGAGCGCCTTCATCACCTGCTCCCGCACGCCGAGCAGCGTACTCCAATCCTGCTGCTGTTGCGGATCCTCCAGCGGAATGGAAGCGTCTCCCAGCACGTCAGCGGGCGTGGGAAATTCCGCCAGATGAACACTCTCGGGACGGTCCAGCGTCTTCGGCAAATACTGCCAGACTTCTTCACAGGTAAAGCTCAAAATCGGAGCCAGCAGACGCACCATCGCCTCACAGATGCGCCAAACCGCCGTCTGGGCCGAGCGCCGGCCGGGCGAATTGGGCGCATACGTGTAAAGCCGGTCCTTGATGACGTCGAAGTAGAAGGCGCTGAGATCGACCACGCAAAAGTGGTTCACGCGGTGGTAAATCCTGTGGAAAGCAAACTCGTCGTATCCGTTGCGAACGTCACGGGTCAGGGCCCAGGTCTGCCGCAGCATGTATTGGTCGAGCGCTTCGAGTTTTTCGAATGGAACCGCGTTGGTCCGCGGATCGAAATCGTATAAATTGCCGAGCGCGTTCTTGAACAGTTTGTTTCGTATCTCCCGGTAATTCTCGGCGACGCGCTGCATCAGGCCTTCCGACCCGACGACATCTTCCCGGAAGTCAACCGATGCAGTCCACAGCCGCACGATTTCTCCGCCGAGCCGGCTGGCGATGTCGACCGGGTCCACGTCGTTGCCGCGCGACTTCGACATGGCTTGGCCCTTTTCATCGAGCGTCCACCCGGGAGTCACGACCCCGCGATAGGGCGGCGTCGCGCGAGTACCCATGCCGCAAAGAAGGGAAGACTGGAACCATCCGCGATACTGGTCGCCGCCTTCGAGATAAAGATCGGAAGGCCACGGATAACGATAATCGGGCTCGTCGTCAATCAACGCGAGATAGCTGGCGCCGGATTCGAGCCACACGTCGAAGATGTCAAATTCTTTTTCGAACTTCGTGCCGCCGCAATGCGGGCACTTCGTTCCGGCGGGAACGATGTTATCGGTTTCGGAAGTAAACCAGGCATCCGCTCCCGAGCGGGCAAACAGTTCGACAACTTTGCGGTTGATGGCATGGTCGTTGAGCGGCTTGCCGCAACTTTCGCAGAGAAAAACCGCGATCGGGACGCCCCATACACGCTGGCGCGAGATACACCAGTCGGGACGCGTCGCAATCATGTTCGACATGCGTTCCTCGCCCCAGGCCGGGTCCCACTTGACGTTCTTGATCTCGCCGAGCGTGCGCGTGCGCAGCGTGTCGTTTTCTGAACCTCGACCGCCTCCCTTACCGCCGGGCATCGGCGTTTCCATGGAGATGAACCACTGCTCGGTGGCGCGAAAGATCACGGGATTGTGACAGCGCCAGCAATGCGGATAGGAGTGTTCGGTCTTCTCCGTATGCAGCAGAGCGCCGCGGCTTTTCACCAGGTCGATGATGGGCTGATTGGCATCCCAAACGCGCTTGCCCTCGTATTCCGGCAATCCGTTGCGCAGGATGCCCTTTTCATCGACATTGCTGGTGGCATCGAGCCCGTATTTGACGCCGGTCGCAAAATCCTCCGCGCCGTGCGAAGGCGCTGTATGGACGACGCCGGTCCCGGCGTCCATGGTCACGTAGTCGGCGAGCACGCCGAGAATCTTGCGGTCGAGGAACGGGTGCTGGAAGTTAAGGCGTTCGAGCTTGCGTCCGGGGAAGTGTGCGAGTTCGCGCGGATTGGCCAAGCCGCATTTCTCGGCGGCATCTTTGGCCAGCTTGGAGGCGACGATATAAACCTCGCCGCCCGATTCGAGCGCCACGTATTCTTCGTCAGGATGGAACGCAACGGCCATGGACGCGGGCAACGTCCAGGGAGTGGTCGTCCAGATGATGGTAAAAACTTTTTTGCCGGCAAGCGCAGGATCGATGACAGTGGGATCGTTGTCCGGAGCACCGAGCAGCGCGTATTTCACCCAGACAGTCGAACTCGTGTGATTTTCGTATTCGACCTCCGCTTCGGCGAGCGCAGTCTCATCGTGCATGCACCAGTAAACGGCGCGCAGCCCTTTGTACACGAATCCATTTTCATAAAAAGAGAAGAAGGTCTCGAGTACTACGGACTCGTACTGCGGCGTCATCGTTGCATATGGCCGGTCAAAGCGGCCAAAGACGCCGATGCGCTTGAATTGCTGCCGTTGCAGATCGAGAAACTTCTGCGCGTACTTGCGGCATTCCGCGCGGACGTCCAGCGGATTCATCTCCAGCTTCTTGCCGCCGAGTTCCTTGTCGACCTTGATTTCAATCGGCAAGCCGTGGCAGTCCCAGCCGGGTACGTAAGGCGCGTCGAAGCCGGACATGGTTTTCGATTTGACGATGAAATCCTTCAGGCACTTGTTCATCGCCGTGCCCAGGTGGATCGGTCCGCTGGTGTATGGCGGTCCGTCGTGGAGTATGTATTTCTCCTTGCCCTTGCGAGCCTGGCGAATTCGCTCGTAGAGTCCCATCTGTTCCCAGCGCTCCAGCAATTTGGGCTCGTTTTGGGGCAGACCGGCTTTCATGGGGAAGCCGGTCTTGGGCAAATTAATCGTGGATTTCAGGTCCGTCGGCACTTGTGTGCTTCTCCCAAATGATTGAATCTTTTCATTATATAGGCACCGCGAAAGGACACGTCTGTCGGTACCCGCTGCCGTCAACGAATTCAAAAAGTACTGTTTTGCGTACGCAAAAAACGTGTACAATTTTCGGTAGATCATTTTCAGCAGACCGGCGCCGCTCGCGTCTACACTGACGAGGATGTCGGGCTGGGCTGGTTTGTCCGTTTTGCAAGCGACCTTTGGGGAGCGATCACGCATCTAAATCAGCGACCGCTTGCATCGTGAAGTTGGGCTCGCCGCTCGGGAAAATATGTCAGAATTTGAAACGCCGCAAAATCTGCAACCCCTGGGTCCGGAGCCCGAGTTGCATCTTCTCCTGAACGATCAGGCTCTGGACGAGCCGCTGTGGAAATCTCTGTTCCGCAATATTGACGAGTTCTTCTTTCCCAAGAAACTCCCTCCGCTGGTTCTGACCTCGACGCCGGTTCCTGTACGCGACATATGGGGTTTCTACAACTACAAACGTCGCGGAGCCTATGGTTCCACCGCCGTCCATTTGCTGGCATTGGCCCTGCTTATTGCCGGCGCCTACCTGGGCCGCAGCATTGTTGTAAAAGCCCCGCCGCCCACCGTAGAGTTAATCGCGCCCGACGACATCCCCGCTCTGCCGCCCTCGAAGACCTTAAGCGGTGGCGGAGGTGGTGGCGGCGATCGCGACAAATTGCGGGCATCCCAGGGACGTCTGCCCAAGCAATCGATGCAGCAATTCACGCCACCTGTGGTAGTGGTGCGCAACTTGGATCCGAAACTGCCAATCGCCCCGACAGTCGTCGTTCCCCCCGACATTAAGTTGCAACAGCCCAACATGCCCGACCTGGGCGACCCGCTCGCGCATCTGGCTGTGCCCTCGAATGGAACTGGCGGGGGTGGCGGAATTGGCTCCGGCAGCGGCGGGGGTGTTGGTTCGGGAGAAGGTCCGGGATTCGGCCCGGGTCACGGCGGTGGCACCGGCGGTGGTGCGTTCCGCGTGGGCGGCGGTGTTTCCGCTCCCAAAGCAATCTTTGCACCGGACCCCGAGTATTCCGAAGAAGCCCGCAAAGTTAAGCACATGGGCACGGTCGTGTTGTGGCTGGTGGTTGGTCCCGATGGCAGGCCCCGCGACATCAAAGTATTGCGGACCTTAGGATTGGGCTTGGATGAAAAAGCCATCGAAGCGGTAAAAAACTGGCGCTTCGAACCGGCCTATAAGGATGGCAAGCCCGTCTCCTGCATGATTAACGTAGAGGTCAATTTCCATTTGTACTGAACTTGTCACCGTAGAGACGCGGCTTGCCGCGTCTTCCCATCTTCACCGGCCCGTGCTTGGCATCTCCTTATTCTTTAAGGTCCGCGTGCAGCACATTTTCCACCGGAAGCCCCAAGAACCGGGTCCCCATCCGTTTGAATTTTTCCGCCGAATCCGTCGCAAAGAACGTAAGTTTGGGAATTTCGCCGATGTACGAATCGACACGAGCGCTTTTTGTTGAACCCGGTACGGATTCGGCTTGCGCTTTAATTTGCAGTTGATGCGCGACAGCCTGTGCCGTCGATTCGGCGGAATCCACGATCATGACGTGCTCCGGCGCCACTCTCCGCAACAGCGGCTTGATCAGCGGATAGTGGGTGCAGCCGAGCACCAGTACGTCGGCGCCAAAATCACCGTCGCCCGAAAAAGCCTCCGACAGATAAATCCTCGCCACCTGCTCGGTCACCGGATGTTCCACCCAACCTTCTTCGACCAGCGGCACGAATAAAGGACAAGCCTTCTCCCGCACTGCAACCGCCCGGGCTTCGAGCGCGCGCCGGTAAGCATGGCTGCTGACGGTAGCCTCCGTGCCAATGACGACCACTTCCCGCTTCCGGCTGGCCGCCGCCGCCGCTTCCGCTCCCGGCTCGACGACGCCGATTACCTCCAGGCTCGCCGCCGCCTTGATCTCGTCGAGCGCCAGCGCGGTGGCCGTGTTGCAGGCGATCACCAGCAGTTCCGCCCCCTCATCCTGCAGGTAGCGCACCGCCCCAACCGCATAATGCGCGACCGTGGCCGCTGATTTGGATCCGTAGGGAAGGCGCGCCGTGTCTCCAAAGTAAAGATAGTCGGCGCCGGGAATGCGCTCGATCAGCGCGCGCAGAACCGTCAGTCCTCCGACGCCGGAATCAAACACGCCGATCTTCGCCCGCCCTGCCATAAACCTGCATGATACATGGCGCTCGGGCAGCTTTACCGCGAAGCCGCAGCCGCAACCTTTTCGCCGACATCCTCAAACGTCAATTTGCCATCGCGATGGAGCGACCGGGCGTCCCCGCCCGGCCGCCTGACTACATAAGTACGGGCGAGACGCCCGTCGCTCCACCGTTTCACTCGTTCGCGTTCACTGCCCAGTTGCCTCCGCTATCCGCCGCCCATTATCCTTCAGGCCATGCCCAGCACTCTAGTCGAATGCGTCCCCAATTTTTCGGAAGGCCGCGACCCTGCCAAAGTTGACGCCATCGTCGAAGCTATGAAGATCCCCGGCGTCTATCTCCTCGACCGCGAAATGGATTCCGACCACAACCGCTCGGTCATCACTTTGGTAGGCGAGCGCGAGGCGATCCAGGAAGCCGCGATTCGCGGGGTAGGGAAGGCCGCCGAATTGATCGATCTAACCAGGCATCAGGGAGCGCACCCGCGCATGGGAGCGGCCGATGTGGTCCCCTTCATTCCGATTGACGGCGTGACCATCGAAGACTGCGTCGCCATGGCGCGCCACGTAGGAGCCGAGATTGCGAAGCGCTTTAAGATCCCCGTTTATCTTTACGAAGCCGCTGCGGCCACGCCCGAGCGCCAGAACCTGGAAAATATCCGGCGGGGCCAGTTCGAAGGCATCCGCGCCGACATCGCCACCAACCCCGCACGCAAACCCGATTTCGGAGAATGTTGCGTTCATCCCACCGCCGGCGCGACGGTGGTAGGAGCGCGCAAGGCGCTCATTGCCTACAACGTCTTCCTGAATACGCCCGACGTGGACATAGCGAAGAGAGTTGCGAAAGCCGTCCGCTTCTCCAGCGGCGGCCTGCGTTACGTAAAAGGAGCAGGATTCCTGGTGCGCGGGCTGGCCCAGGTCTCGATGAACCTCACCGACTTCGAGCAGACGCCCATCCACCGCGTCTTCGAATATGTGAAGCGGGAAGCCGCGCGCTACGGGGTCACTCCCGTGTCAAGCGAGATCGTGGGCCTGATTCCAAAAAAGGCGCTGGAGCAGGCCGCGGAATGGTTTCTGCAGGTAGAAAATTTCGACTCGTCGTTAATTCTGGAGAACCGCCTGGCCGCGGTGATGGCAGGAAACATGGCAGGAAAGGTGACCGGCGAGATGGCTGTCGGAGGCCTGCGCGCCGGAGTCGAGCCCTTTATCGAACAACTGGCCGCGCCCACCGCAACTCCCGGAGGAGGCAGCGCCGCCGCCGCCAGCGGAGCCATGGCCGCCGGACTGGCAAGCATGGTCGCGTCTATGTCGCGCGGCAAGAAAGCGCATGTGCAATACGAAAGCCAGCTCAGCGAAGCGATTGCGAGACTCGGCCAGCTTCGCGAAGAACTGAAGTCCGCGATCGATGCGGACGCCGAGTCTTACAATCTCGTGATGAAGGCCTACAAGTCGGCGAAGGAATCAGCCAATGGCGACGCGGCGATTACGGCAGCGCTCAAGCAGGCGACCAGCGTTCCCCTAGCAGTGGCGGAAAAAGTAGTCGAGGTAGCCGAGATCGCCGCCAATCTGAAGCCGATCACCAATCCGAATATGACGTCTGATCTGACGACCGCAATCGCGTTGGCGCGAGCCGCCCTCGAGGGTGCGCTCGCGAATGTTGAGATCAACCTTGATTCGCTGAAGAATGATTCGCTGAAGGACGAGGGGTTCGTGAGCGAGACGCGGAAACGGGCGGCGGCGCTTAAAGTCTAGACATGATCCCCAAAGCAATGCAAACTATGCCCATTTGAGCGTTCTAACTCCAAGCCGGTCGAGGACGCACTTTAGTTACCGTCTCGCCCCGCGTGTTCGGACTAAAATAGGACCACAACGGTCTAGAGACCGCCAAACATCGCTAACGCCGGGTCTGCGGTGTGCATCTAAATATGGCAGACCCCTTTTGAGAACATCGTTTCGAGGAAAATTTCTATGAAGAATCTGTGTCTCGCTGTTTTAGTTCTGTGCGCCACCGCTGCCATTGCCATGCCGATCGCGTCGTCAGCACGTTCCATGATGCCTTCTGAAATTCAACAACTGATCGGTGTCGATTACCGCGCGCTCAAGGATTCGCCCACCGCCCAGGCCCTTAAGGACAAGGTCATGCCCGACAACCTCAAGGAACTGGAGACGGCTCTGAAGGGTATCGGCATCGACTCCGACCACGATCTCGACCAGCTCAACTTCGCCTCTTTCCGCACCGAGAAGAAGGGAATCCAAACCATCGGCATCGCCCAGGGCTCGTTCTCCGCCAAGGCGGTCATTAAGAAGATGAAGACCAAGAAGATCGCCGGCACCAAATACGGCACGGCTGTCATTTACCCCATGGATAACGATCTGGTAATGACCTTCCTCGACGACAACACGCTGGCCTTCGGGACCGCCCCGTCGTTGCACAGCGCGCTCGATACCCGCGACGGCAAGCGTGCCTCCATGGATTCGAATTCAGTCATGACCGACCAGATGTCGGCCGTCGATGGCGCGCCGCTCTGGAGCATCCTCGACCAGCAGGGAACCCAGGCCATGATGAACTCTGCGATGGGCGATGCTTCCAAGGTGGGCGACTACGACAGCATCAAGAAGCGCATTCTGGCTTCCCGTTACACCATGACCTTCCAGAGCGGAATCAATTTCGATCTCAGCGTTCAAACCGCCGATTCGATGACCGCGGCCACGCTGTCCACGGTGCTCAAAGGCGTCATGCTTTACAAGAAACTCAATGCCAGCCCCGTCGAGAAAAGCGCGATTGACGCCTCCACCGTCAATTCCGACAGCTCGACTCTCCTGTACCACTTCAAGAGCGACGACCAGAAGTTCCAGTCCCTGATGAACTCGCCGCTGTTCGCCGCTGTTTCACACTAAATCGTTCAAGGCTCGCCGCCGCAAACGAAGAACGCTAAAAAGAAAAAGTCCCGGAGATCATCCCGGGACTTTTCTGTGCCTTCTTGACAACGTTTTATGTGCACTGTACAAACACAGTGCGATCTTAGCCATTGCGGCTTCCTTATGATCTGGATTGCGGCATTCCAACCCGCCTCGCAGGGTGCTGCCCGTGATTGCGCTAAGAAGGAGAGACCGTAGCTCCCCATGCGCCCCCATCCCCATTGGATCGACTATTCGATCATCGGTATTTACTTCACATTTGTTCTGGGCATCGGTTTCGTCCTGAAAAAGTACATGAAGACCAGCGCCGACTTCTTTCTGTCGGGACGGTCGATCCCCGCCTGGATCACCGGACTCGCCTTCCTGTCCGCCAACCTCGGAGCCCAGGAGGTCATTGGCATGGGCGCCAGCGGCGCCAAGTACGGCATCATGACATCGCATTTTTATTGGGTGGGCGCAATTCCAGCGATGGTTTTCGTCGGCCTCTTCATGATGCCGTTTTACTACGGCTCCCGCGCTCGCTCGGTCCCCGAATACCTGAAGCTGCGTTTCGACGAGAAGACGCGCGGGTTGAATGCCATCTCGTTTGCGGTGATGACCGTATTTTCTTCCGGCGTATCGATGTACGCCATGGGCAAGCTGCTGCAACTGCTGCTCGGCTGGGATTTCAATGTAGCCATCGTCGTGTCCGCGCTGATCGTGCTCGTTTATACGTTTCTCGGAGGCCTTACCTCGGCGATCTATAACGAGGTGCTGCAATTCTTTCTGATCGTGATCGGTTTCATCCCACTGACTTATCTCGGTCTCAGGGATGCCGGCGGCTGGGATGGCCTGAAGGCGCGCATCGGCAACGATGCCATGGTTCATTCCTGGAAGTATCTGGGCAGCCCCAGCGCGAATCCGATGGGTGTGGAATGGTTCAGCATGTTGATGGGACTCGGCTTCGTCCTGTCATTCGGCTACTGGTGCACGGATTTTCTGGTGGTGCAGCGCGCCATGGCCGCCGACTCCATGACATCGGCGCGGCGCACCCCGCTGATTGCAGCTTTTCCGAAGATGCTGTTCCCGTTCCTGGTGATTTTGCCGGGAATGATTGCGGGCGTCGTTTCCGCCGCCAGCATGGGTGGCAATGCTCCGGCGTCGGCCGTTGTCGCGCGCGGGACAAGTGGCGAAATCAGCTTGCAAGGTGGAAAGGGAATCATCCCGCCAAAAGTCGATGAAAGCGGCAACCCCCTCGTCAAAGACGGCAAAGTCGTGCTCGATTACGATCTGGCCACTCCGATGATGCTGGTTCGCTATTTTCCTTCCGGACTGCTGGGCCTCGGATTGTGCGCCCTGATGGCTTCGTTCATGTCGGGAATGGCGGGCAACACCACCGCCTTCAATTCGGTTTGGACTTACGACATTTACCAGGGCTACATCAACAAGACCGCTTCCGACCAGCATTACCTGTGGATGGGAAGAGCGGCAACGGTTTTCGGCTTGGCGATTGCCGTGGCCGCTGCCTACATTGCCCGGCAGTTCAATAACATCATGGACGTGCTGCAACTGGTGTTTGCGTTTGTGAATGCCCCGCTGTTTGCGACCTTCCTGCTCGGCATGTTCTGGAAGCGCGCCACCGGCAACGGCGCATTCTGCGGGCTCCTCGGAGGCACCGCCGCCGCCGCCCTGCATCACGGCTTGACGCTTCCCACGGGATCCGCAACGGGCGTTAAAGGCGGTTTCTTGGGTGTAGTGGTGCATCAATATCCGAGCGAGATGGCGCAGAATTTCTGGACGGCAATCTTCGCCTGGACGACCTGCTTCAGCGTAACCATCCTCATCTCGCTCGTGACCAAGCCGCGCCCGGATACAGAACTGCAGGGATTGGTCTACGCATTAACGGACAGGCCGAAAGATGTGGGACTATCGTGGTACCAGAGGCCGGCGGTCCTCGCGGTGGTGGTGCTGACGATGCTGGTCGTCCTCAATTGGATCTTCTGGTAAGGGGAGAGTCGGGAGAGCATGGGATTCGATATCCGATTGCCGATCGGCATGATGTTCACCGTGTTTGGCGTGCTGGTCGGTGGCTACGGCGTGGCGACGCGGGGAGACGAGATGTATACGCGCCATTCGCTCGGTCTCAATGTCAACTTATGGTGGGGAATGGTCATGCTGCTGTTCGGTGCGGCCATGCTCCTGCTCGCGCGCCATGGAACGGCAGCCGCGCGTTCGGCCAAGACGCTCAATTCGGAGGAGAATTAGTCTCCCGTGCCGCCGATCGGCCGGAACAGAAGGTTCGGTTGCGGTTTCGGCTGCGGGTTCATCGGCCAAGTTCGATAAGGTGATCGCGGTTCGTCCCCAAGCACAGGGGATTCGGGCCGCGTCTCCGACACGTTGGCGACGGGGCCAAGCTTCAATATCAATTTCTCCGCGCTTCCAGTCTGCTCCCTATCCGCGTAGGAGAATTGCGGCACGATCTGCCGCAGCTTGGCGAGGATAGAAGTTCGCTCGCCGAGCGACATGGCCACATAGAGTTCGTCAAGGCCGCGTTTCAACGCCGGCCAGGCGAGCTTTACACTTTCCGTACAGGCGATCTTGGCGCAGGCGCTCGGCAGAACCCGCTCGCCGGGATAAAAAAGTTCTTCGAAAAGCTTCTCTCCCGGCCGGAGGCCGATGAACTCGAATTCCTGGTGAGACTTGCCGGAGAGGCGAGCCAGAGTCTTCGCCAAGTCCGTGACCCGAACCGGTTCCCCCATATCGAGCACCAGAATGTCACCATTGCGGCCCACCGCGAAGGCCTGCAACACCAGGCTGACCGCCTCTGAAATGGTCATGAAAAAGCGGGTGATCTCGGGATGGGTGATGGTGATCGGCCGGTTCTGACGGATCTGTTCCTGGAAGAGCGGAATCACGCTGCCGTTCGATCCGAGAACGTTCCCGAAGCGCACGGAGACGCAGCGCATCCGTTCCCCGGGCCAGGCGGCGAGAATCAATTCTCCGACCCGCTTGGTACAACCCATCACATTCGTCGGATTCACCGCTTTGTCGGAGGAAATCATCACAAAGGCCGCGCAATCCGAACTCGCGGCCACATTGAGCAATGCCAGCAGCCCAAACACGTTGTTGCCTACCGCCTCTTCCACGTTGTCTTCCATCACCGGCACGTGCTTGTAGGCAGCGGCATGGAAGACAATCTCAACCCCATAGGTCAGGAATATCTTGCGCATGCGTTCCGGGTTGCTGAAGTCGGCGACACAAAATACCGTGCGCTCGTCTCCGGCGCCGCCGTAACCAAGCTGGCGCTGCAGGTGAAAGATGCCGGTTTCGTTCCGGTCGAGGCACAAAAGGAGTTTCGGCTTGTACATGGCGATTTGCCGGCACAGCTCGGAGCCGATCGATCCCGCGGCGCCGGTGATCATGATTACGCGGCCCCGAATATGTTCGCCGACCGATTCCAGATCGAGGTCGACGGGGATGCGCCCCAGCAGATCGGTAAGGGAAACTTCCCGCACCTGCTGCAGGGTGACTCGGCCCGCGATCAATTCCGCCATCGCGGGAACGGTGCGGAAGGCAACGCTGGTCTCTTTACAGAGGGCGACGAAACGGCGCATCTGCTCCTGGGTGGCCGAGGGGATGGCGATCAGAATTTCGTCGATTCTTTGTTTGCAGACCAGTTGTGCCACGGTCTCGACGGGGCCGAGCACCGGCACGCCGAGGACCCGCAGTCCTTTCTTGAGCGGATTGTCGTCGACACAACCGATCACCCGATATCCAGTCTCCGCTTCCTGGATCTCGCGAATAATCATTTGCGCGGCATGTCCAGCGCCCACTAAGAGCAGCCGTTTTGAAGCTGAGTTTCGCCGCAGCGCCTCCGCCAGCATGCGCGAGAGCACCCGCACGCCGGTCAAGAGCGTAAAAGTAAGCAGCGCTTCCAGGGCGTAAATCGACAGTGGGAAGACATTCAATCCCAGTCCATAGCGCACGATCAGGAAGAAAGCGACCGAGCCGGCGAGAGTGGCCTTCCCCACATCGACCGCATCGCTGATCCCGGTGTGGCGCCACCAGCCATGCATCAGATTGAAAAATGGCATGGCCGCGAGCCGAACCGCAATGAGTAAGGGAGCCGAGGCCCAGAGCAGGTTCGCGTCCGGCAGCCGGAACTCGAAACGCAACAGCCAGGCGCAAATCAGGGAGCAAAGAATCAGAACCGCTTGCGAGACCAGCACCCACAAAGACCGGCAACGCAACAGCGCAGAGGATTGCTTATGGGGTGTTCTCATAGTACAGCTAGGTCACTTCCTTGGCAGGGGACGGTAGTTACTGACACATATCTTGTTGATCGGCAGAGATTGGAACTTTCTTGAGGCGAACACAGAATTTTGGGTGGCACGAATGTGGGTTCGAGAGTGGAGAGAAGTTTGTGTCCAAGCCCAGAGATGAAAGGACTTGAAAATGGAGGCGCTAGTGCTGCACACCCTCCGCCTTGAGTACTCTCCCCAGGGTCAAGAGGATGATCTTCAAATCGAGTGGAAGCGATTGCGCGATCATGTACTCGGCGTCGTAGCTGACCTTGCGCGGGATCTCGAGGTGATCGCGTCCGTTGATTTGCGCCCAGCCGGTAATCCCGGGAACCAGGCGATCGACGCCGCAACGGCGGCGCAGCGCGATCAGGTCCTGCTGATTGAAGAGCGCCGGGCGCGGTCCCACCAGACTCAGATCGCCCTTCCAGACGCTGAACAGTTGCGGCAATTCGTCGAGGCTGGTCCTGCGCAACCAGGCCCCGAACGGAGTCAGATAGCGCCCCGGTTGCCGCAACAAATGGGTTGCCACCTGCGGCGTGTCGAGGCGCATCGTCCGGAACTTGGGCATCAGAAAAATGCGGTTGTCCTTTCCCACCCGTTTCGACCAATGCATCGCCGGTCCGGGTGAGGTCAGCCGCACCAAAGCCCAGCCCAGCAGGAATAACGGGCTCAGCAAGATCAGAAGCATGCCGCCCAGGACCAGATCCATGCCCCGCTTCCAGCCGGGGAGCCGGTACTCCGCGAGACTGAATGTTGTCGTGACCATGGAGGTGGAAAGATGACAGTCGCTTACAAAGCCGACGCCGATGTTTTTGAAATCGATGTTTTCGAAGTCGAAGTCTTGGCAATCGACTTTCTGGCAATTGAAGCCTTCGAAGCCGGCGTCCTCGCAGGCGCGCCCGGGCCCTTGATCACGCGCTTATCGGAACTCAGGCGGTTTTCCGCGCGCTTGAAGCAGGCACGCGCCTTGACCGCGAGACGAACCAGCAGCTTGCTCGCGCGGCTCGGGCCAAAGTAGTCGTAAGCTTCGTTGAATTCGATCAGCGCATCATGCAATTCGCAGAGCGAGCTGAGTGGAGCCTGATTGACGCTCTGACTGCCAAAGTGGACAATCTCCGCGCAGGGCGTGTAGTGCACCGGGTAGCCCTTCTGTTTCAACATGAAGTTGTAGGCCAGATCGGAGACAAAAAGCCGGAAGCGTTCATCCAGCATGCCCGCATTTTCCCAAGTCGAGCGCCGTATCATATAGGCGGTCGTGCCGATGCTGTCCACCGCCTGCGCTTTCGAATAGTCGAAGCCGGTGCCGTAGTAATGGTTTGTAAGCCGGCTCCGGGGAAACAGTTTGTGCCAGTTCAGGGCTTGCAGCACCATGGTTCCAGCTCCGGGAAAATGGCGGATGCAGTGCTGCACCGAACCGTCGGGATTCAAAAGCTTTGGACCGCAGGCGGCCACTTCGGGATTCTCGTCCATGTACTGGACGAGCGCTCGAAATCCATTGCCGATCAACAACGTGTCGCTGTTCAGAAGGCAGGCATACCGCGCCCGCGACATGCGCATCCCGAGGTTGTTGTTTCGCACATAGAACTGGTTGGTCAGGTTCCGGACGAGGATGACTTCGGGGAACGCCTCGGCCACCATGTCCGCGCTTCCGTCGGGCGAATGGTCGTCGATGCAGATGATTTCGAAGGCAAGGCCGCGCGTGTGCCGGTAAATCGAGGAAATGCAGTCGCGCAGCAGCTGCCGGGTGTTGTAGCTGGGGATGATGACGGTAAGGTCGAACAGGTTTTCCATCTGTTTCTCCTGACGCGGATTGCTCGGCCGTTATGACAACGCGGTGAACTCAAGGTCATTCGTCCGGTGCCGCGGCTTCGCCGTGCTGCGAGCGGGAATGCCCACCACGGTGCAGCCGGCTTCGACCGACTCCACCACCACCGAGTTCGCGCCGACGGTTACGTTGTCGCCGAGGCGGACGCCGCCCAGAACCTTCGCTCCGGCGCCGAGCACGACGTTGTCCCCAACCTCGGGACGCAGCCGGACATCGAAGCCCATGTCGAGTTTCCTGGCGCCGAGCGTGACCCCCTGAAAGATGGTCACGTTGCAGCCGATTCGCCACGCTCCAATGACCGTTCCCGAAGTATGCGGAAAAAAAATTCCCGGCCCGATCTCGCAGCGCGGCGCGACCTCCAGGCCAAAGAGAATGACGTTGAGATAAGTCAGCAATTGCGGCGCGACGGGAATGCCCCGCAGCAGGGCCGCGCGGCTGGCGCGGCAGAGCACGATGGGCAGGAACCGGCGATGGAGCAGGCGGCGCAGCAGGGCGCCAAGCCCCGGCCGCTCCACCCGCCTGCCCTCGAGCCCGGCCTGGCGCGCGAGATCGCTATACAGAAGCTGCTTTAGCATTGCCATGAGTCAAGATGCCGTCCACGACTTTGTCTCCGATCTCGGCCGCGGCATCCTTCGCCACATCGGCTGAAAGACGGGTCTGCATGAGCCCGCGCGCCGCCAGTTCCTCCGTGGCCTGGTCCAGACGATCCGGTTCCACGGGCTGGGATTTCACCCAGGCGGCAAAGCGCGCCAGTCCCGCCTCGAGCGAGACCCGGGGCGCGAACCCCAGGCGCGAGCGAATGGCCGTCAGGTCCGCGTATCCGTGACGGATGTCGCCCGCTCGATAGTCGCCGGAGACCACGGGCGGTGTCGTCCCGCCGAAGTGTTCCTGAAGCAGGAGTGCGATCCGTTCGACCGAGGTCGGGCGGCCGGAACCGACATTCAGCGTGGCTCCATCGGCTGCATCGGAGGCGAGCCCGAGCACGATCGCGCGCCCCGCATCCGAAACATGCACAAAGTCTCGGCTTTCCTGGCCGTCCTCGTAGAGATGAATGGTCTTTCCCGTGCGCAGCTGGGTGGAGAAGATCGAGAGAATGCCGGTGTACGGATTCTTGAGCGATTGACCTTCTCCATAGACGTTCTGCAACCGGAAGATCACCGCGGGAATGCCCAAAGCCCGGGCGCCGATCCGCACCAGATCTTCCTGCGCCAGCTTGGTCGCCGCGTAAATGGATGCCGGGGCCGTCGGCGCTTCTTCGGAAGTCGCGACCGCGTCGATTGGGCCCTGGCAGGCTGGGCACTCGGGTTGCCAGCGGGCCGCCCGCAAGCGTTCCTCCGACCGCGCCCGCGGATAGACCACGCCGCACCGCTCGCACCGGTAAGCGCCTTCTCCGTATACCGAACGGGAAGAGGCGAGAACGATTTTGGTTACTGTGTGCTTGCGATTCGCCAGGTGGTTGAGCAGGTGGGCGGTGCCGCCGACGTTGGTTTCCGTGTAACGCGAGATTTCATACATCGATTGCGCGGTGCCGGTCTCAGCCGCCAGGTGGACGACCGACGTGGTGCCGTCGAGCGCCGCGGCCCAATCGGCAGGATGCGAGACATCGCCGCGCAACACCTTCACCTGGGGACGACCATTCCCCTGGGGACCATTCAGCTGGGAACTATTCACCCGAAGACTTTGGAGCAGCCGGTGCTTGCACAGGTCCGGAATGGCCCCGTGAACCTGTGGGCTGAGATTGTCGAACAGCACGAGCGAACATCCGAGATCGGAGAGTTGTCTCGACACTTCGAGGCCAATGAATCCGGCGCCGCCCGTGATCAGCACGTTTCCGTCGATTTTCATGATGAGTTGCTGCGAATGGGTTGCTGCGAATGAGTTGCTTTGTACGGGTTGCTTTGTACGGCTTGCTGCGGGACGAAGAGTTGTCTACTGGCACTCGCGATAGAGCGCCAGCGTCTGCCGGGCGCAAGTCTGCCAGCTGTACTGCGCGGCGACCCGCACGCCCTTCTCGCGGGCGCGCCGCCGGGCTGGTTCATCGGTCGTCGCTTCGAGCAAGGTCCGCTCGAGTGAACTTTGATCCTGGGAATCGAACTGGGGATCGAAATAGAACGGAGCGTCCTGACAGACCTCGGGGAGCGAAGAGGTGTTGCTGACCAGGACCGGACATCCTGCCGCCATGGCTTCGAGTGGCGGAAACCCGAATCCCTCGCACCAGGACGGGTAAACGAAGAGCGTGGCGGCGGCGTAGGCTTCAGCCAAGAGCGTGTCCGTCAGTTGCGGAAGTACAACCATGCGCCCTGTGATGGCCAACTTTTCGGCCAGCGCCCGCTCCTCCGGAGTCCATCGGCCGCCACCTGCAGCCAGCAGCAACATGGACTGGTACAATCCGCTGCTGCGAAAGGCGCGCAGCAGATTGTTGAAGTTCTTGTAGGGCGCGCGGGATCCGACAAAAAGCAGGTATGGCTCCGGCGCCAGCGCCCGCAACTCGACCGCGGCTGCCGCCGACCCGGTCAAGCGGTGGAGGCCGTGGTGGATCACCCGCGTCTTGGCGGCGTCCACGTCATAGAATTGCAGCAGGTCCCGACGGCTCGACTCCGATACACAGATGATCGCGTCGGCATCCGAGAAAAGCCGCCGTTTGGCGCGGATGATTTGCCTCGCCTTGGGAAAAAGATCGGGAAAACGCTCGTGCACGCAGTCGTGGTGGGTGACCACGATGCGCCGCGCCCGGACCAGGGGCATGCAGCGGTACAGCGTGGGGTGATATACATCCACCTCGCCGCAAAACGGCGCAAGAACGTTTCCCAGCACCTCGTTGGCGATGTATCTCGAACTTCCGGGTTTGAGGAATCCTTTCCAACTCACGATGCGTGCCCCGGATAACTGCCGGAAGGGAAAGACCGTGTCGTTGATCCCGAGCCACAGATCCGTGTGCACCTCGGGCTGGCCGGCAAACGACCGCATCAGTTCGTAGTAATAGCGCGAGGCTCCGCCGGCGTTCTGGAGAGAGAAGACTTGATGGTCGTACAGAATGCGCATGGGTCACCGATCGGCGATGGGGTCCATTCCAGCCACGGCGGATGCGGCTAACTCTTTCGCCGTTCTTCCGACAAAGCACAGCGCACCGAACAATATTGCATACGAAAGGAGCGTGTTCACCGCCGCTCCCCGGGCTCCCTGACTGGGAATGAAGGCGAGGTTCAGGACGATGTTGCTGGCGGCGCCGATTCCGGTGCAGAGCAAGATCTTCTTTTCCATCCCCCAGGCGATGAAGGCATTGCTCAAGTAGGAAGTCATGAAATCGAGCGGTATCGACCAGGCCAGAAGGAGCAGCAGCGGGCCCGCCGCCAGAAAGCCGTGCCCGAATACTATGGCCAGCACCGTGCGGCGGGATGCCGAAATGGCGGCCGCCATCAGAATCCCCACCCCGAGCAGCGGCAGCAAGATGCGCGCCCGCAGCATTCGCGCCCGGTGCTCGATCCCGTAGCGCGCGAACCGAGGATAGAGGACCTGGGTGAGCAGGTAATAGGTAGCCAGCACCTGATTCAAAACGCGGTAGGCGGCGCTGTAGAGACCCACCTGCTCCGGGTTCGACATCAGCCCGAGCATCAGAATGTCGATGGTGTTAAATGCCAGGTAGCAGAGCCAGGCCAGACCCATAATGCTGGTTCGCTGCCAGGCCAGCCCTTCCTGGACTGCGCTTGGGGTTCCGTGGTGTGCTGGCCGCGACCGCTGTCTTCTCCACCACACCCAGGACAGCGCGCCCTGCAGAAGGAACCCAAACGCATTGCCGGCAACCGCGCACCACAGGACGCGTTCCCCTGGCGGCCTGCCCACGGCAACGAACGCCAGTATGCTGAGGGGAACGGCAGACTTGGCGAAGCCGACCAGATGGAGTTTCTCCTGGCCCCATGCCGCCCAGTCGAGAGAAATTGCGTACAGCGCCCCCACTGCCGAAAAAGCGAAGAGAAAGATCTTCATCTCCACCGGCAGTTTCGTGCATTTCGAGTACAGCAAGACGAGCGGCAGAACCACCGCTGCCATCCCCAGGCGGCGGCGCTGCACACGATCGACGATATCGCGCGCGGCCTGCGGATACAGGGCCAACAAGCGCGCTCCTACATGGCGCAAGCCGAAGTCGATCAGCGGTTGCAGATATTGCGTCACGCTCTGCGCCAGCGCATAAACGCCCAGCACCACGACCCCATAGCGGTGGCCGAGCAAGACCACGGTGGCGACGTTCGCCAGGCGTCCCACGAGTTCGCCCGAGCCGAGGTGAAAGATGCTTTTGAACAAACCGCGGAGCGGCATCGGCATTGGTGCGCGGGCGATGGCAGGGGCGGACACCTATATGCCGGCGCGAGGGCCGGCGCAATTCAGGTCGCGCTGCCTTCGATCGCGCCCGCCGGAAACATAACCCACCAGTTGACCGGCTCCGCGCAGCCCGTACACCTGTGCCCGGGCCAAGTCGCCGCGGCACAGGCTGACGGCCAAGCCGCCCAAGGATCGAATCAGATGGCCGCCGACCTCGTGCAGAGGGTAGTCGTGGAGGCGGAGAACGCGGCCCATTCCCAAGGCGAACGGGTACGTGGTTTTCCGGAGCCGCGCGATCGCATCGAGGGGCGGGTGGTGCACGGTCAACTGGGACTCGTACCACATCGGGAACCCATGTTCGAGCGCCCGCAAAACGTAGTCCGTCTCTTCCCCCGATTGATACTTCGAGAGCGCGCCGACGCCGAGATCCTCGTTGAAACGGCCGACCGCGGTGGTAACCGACTGGCGCATGAACAGGGCCGTCGACACGGCGCATTTCCAGATGTTGCTTTTTGTGCACAGACGCGACGCCGGCGGCGAATTCGGTCCCGAGGACCTGTTCTCCGCCGTTCGCACGGCCGTGCTCAGCAGGCCGAAGCCGGGATTGGTCTCGAACCATCCGGCCACCGATGCCAGCAGATGCCGGGGATACCAACAGTCGTCGTCGGGCAGGGCAACGATGTTGCCCCGCGCCACGCGAAGCCCGGCATTGCGCGCCCGGGAGAGGCCGCGCTCGGAGTGCAGGCGCTGGATGGCAAGGCGTTGATGGCCGCTCAGCAGCGGAGCCAGCCGCTGGTCGGCGTTCTGGTCCACGTTCTGGTCCACGACGATGACCTCAAAGTCGCGGTAACTCTGATCGTCGAGACTGCGAAACAGCCGGTCGAGTTCGGCCACGCGGTCGACGGTCGCGACGATCAGCGAGATCACGCGTCACCTCCGGCTCGCTCCCGCATTCCGAGGATTTGCGGTTCCGGTTGGAGCCCGCCCCGGCTTCGCCACAAAACGCCGCCCCATCGGGCGCAGGTACGGTAGAGACTCCATCCCACGAGCAGCAGCAGGACCGAAATTCCCACCCGCGCCGACGCCGATACCCAGTCCAAGAGTCCGCCTCGCGCCATCCAAAGCACGTCCGGCAGGATCATGGCCGCCAGGAACAGTCCGAGAGGATGCCGGGCATAAGCGTGCATGCCATGGAGGAGAGCGCCCAGCAATCCGGAGACGAGAGCGACGGCCCAGAGGCCGCCGAGAACGTAAGCTTCCGCCAGATATGCCGAGCCGCTGCCAAACCCCATTTGATAGGTCATCGGGTTCAGAAACATGGCCACATCGTCGGCAAAACGCGTCCCGGCGACGTAGTTCGTCTGATCGCTGGCGACGAATGCGGACTGCAATTCGCTGGTCAGATAGGAGACGACATAGGGAGCGAAATGGCTGCGGTACGCGACCGCGACCTCGGTAACGTTGAGAGACATCCCCTGATCGGCAATGAATTGGGCAGGAGCGGCGAAAGCGCGGGAATTGCCATTCTCCACGCGAAACGATCCAATCGACGCGCCTGCCAGAACCAGCCCGGCGGCGAGCAGGACCAATCGATAGGGATGAGTGCGCTCACCGGACTTGACCTTAGCGAGATACCAGAGCGAGAGAACCAGGCTGAAAGTTGCGCCCCGTGAGCCGGTCAGCAGGACCGGCGCCGTCACCACGAAATACAGGGCGGCCGCGCTGCGGAGGAACTTCTTCCGCCGCTCCAGTACCAGGATGCCGATCAGCGCCGGAAGGCTGATCAGCGAAATCGCGCGCACCGCCAGGGGAATGCTTGCCGCCAGGCCTCCGTGATCGATAAAAAACACGAGATATCCGCCATGGCTCTGGGCGTATTCGTAATAGCGGTAATTCTTGTAGAGCTGCACCGGCACACTCATCGCGAGCAGCCAGTAGAGGTAGGGCAGGAAACGGTCGAAAGCCCCGCGCGGGGGTGGAGCAAACCAGGTGTAGTTCCACCGGCACGGGGCATAAACGCAGACGGCGGAGAGCGCAATCGAAAGCAGCACCGAGCCGGCCACGGGCCGGGACACGCCAAATGGATTCGGCGTCATCAAGGTCACCCGGAATATGTCGGCTGCGCCTCCCACACAGTACGCCAGCAGGCGGCCGGCCTGGAACAGCGTCAGCAGGCATAGGAAAAGAAAGCAAGGATGGCGTCCACCGTCGAACCGTTTCCACGCCAGGCCGATGAGCGAGAGCAGCAACAACAGGGTGAGAACCGCGGCCTGGTCCGCAGTGAGCCACCCCATCAGGAAGCAGAGCGTGGCGAGAGCGATCAAGGCCGTGTATCCCAGCACCTCAACTGCGGCTCCGAGCTGCGGAGACGGAGCCGAACTGAGTTGCGGAGATAGAGCCAAGCCGGCTGGGAGGCAGGGAATCGGAGAAGGGTTCATGATAATGGCGATGAATGGGCCAAGCTAAACCTGGGGGCGGACGGTAGTGGTACGGACACCGGACTGGAACATAGCCGTCTTCAGCATGGTCAACCGGCTATTGGCGTCGGGATTCAAACGCAGCCGGCGGAGGGCTTCGGCCAGCAGGACGTACAATCCCGAACCCAAGAATCCCAACAAGGTTGCCAGCGCCACGATCAAAGTCCGCGGCGGTGAGGATTTCCGGTCCGGTTCGACCGCCGTATCGAGGACTTGAATCACGGCGCCGGTTTTCGCTTCATCGAGCCGGGCCGCCTCATACTGTTTTGCCAGCAACTCGAACATGGTTTCGGCGTACTTCACGTCGCGCAGTTTGCGGACATACTGCAGGCCGGCCTCCGGAACGTTGCCGGCCGGGACCTGGACATCTCCCATGCCGCTGCCGGTTTCACGGTCTGCCTCACGGTCGGCGGAATCCGCGGAACGGCCGCTTTGCTTTTCGAGCCGGGCCAGCTGTGCGCGCAAGCCGGAGAGTTCCTGTTCGCCCATCCGCACGTCCGGATTCTGCTCGGTCGAAAACAGGCGCATGGCATGCAGTTGCACTTCTTTTGCGGCCATCAGCGCGCGCAGTTTTACCACCGATTCGATGATGACTTTGGCCTGTCCGTCGAGTTGGATGAGGCCGGTCTTCTGCTCGGTCTCTTTCAATGCCTGTTCCGCGCCGGCAAGATTGTTTTTGGCCAGTTCCAACTGCCGCTCGTAAAATATGCGCCGCTGCCCGGCTTCGGTCACCGCGAGATCCTGCGTCAGCCGGCGCAACTCCTCCACGTAAGCGTTGGCGATCATCGGGGCGCGACCTGGGTCCCTGTCCTCGACCGAGATGCTGACGAAACCTTCCTTACCGGCCACGATGCTGCTCGCGCCTTCGAGATCCCGGCGGGCATCCGACATTTTCTTGTCGCGGTAAACGCGCCGCAGGTCAAAGCGGCCGATCAACGCGTCTTCCACCGTGCGGCTGGCCAGCATTCCTACATAAATGTCGTTCGGATTCTTGAGCCCAAGATCCTTCTGGGCCATGGCCGCCATCGGCCCCAGCGCCCCCAGTTGCCCCATCATCGACGCGGCCAGCGACTGGCTTTGTTGCGGAGGCAGGATTCTGGTGGTGGCGGTGTAGCGATTGGAAAAGACGAATGCCACGATGCCCGACGCGGCGGCCGCGGCCAGCGTCGTCCGCAGAATGATCCGCTTGCCGCGCGACAGAACGATCAACAAATCGAGGAAGTTGCACGGTCCCGTTTGGCCGCCGGCGCTCACCGGCGGCGAAGCGGGAGTCTCAAGGCTGGAAGCTTCCAGGTCGAACACGGCATCCGCCTGCATTAGGTTCATGGAAGCGTCCTCATTGGATAACTCACCTATTGGATGACCCGCACCGCCGCCGCTCCCAGGGCAAATTGCGAGAAGACCTGGCTCCAGTCGCGCAATCCGCGGAGGAACGAGCCATGCGTCAAGCGCTCAGGCACGACGATGGCGTCGCCCGGCATCAGTCGGAGCGAGGCGAAGCCTCCATTCCATAATCCCCTGACCGATTGTTTGCCGATCACCGAGCCGTCGGCCCGAACCACAAACATGCGGGCCGTGTCCGCGTCGCGCGTCGGTCCCCCGGCTCGCTTCAAGTAGTCGTCCACCCGTTCCTCGCGCCGGTACAGGAACGAATTGCGGTTGAAGACCGCGCCCAGTAAATCGACCGTCGCCGGACGATAGGGGACGACGATGCGGTCGCCATCTTCGAGCGCGATTTCCGGCAGGTCGTTCACCGACGACGAGTCCGGCCGCAGATCGAGCACCACGCGTCCGGTCGCCTTGACTTCACGAAGTTTTTCCACCACTTGCCGCTGCGCCTCGAGCCGCGCGCGGTTGTCGGCGATTTCGTCGGGACTGGTTCCGGCGGGCGCAAGCGCATTGCGCGATATGTCCTCCTCGAGCTTTTCGATCAGCCGCTCCAGTCCTTTCTGCTGGTCGATGCGCACCGATTCGCGCGTAAATTCAGCTCCATAGGGATAGGCGTTCGCGGTGTAACCGCCGGCCCGCTCGATCAGATGGCGGACGGTTTCGCCGGCCTCCGCCTGATAGACGCCGGCGGCGTGGAACTCCCCCTCCAGGCGCACGAACTTGCTCTGCTTGGCAAGCGGCACCGCCAGGTCGCTCTGCGAAAAGATGGTGATGATGTCGCCCGGCTCGAGTTCGAGGTTGTTCCGTTCATCTCCCTCGAGCACCAGTTTTCCCAAATCGAAAGGGATGAGGCGCGTCGTCAGATCCTGGGGGTTGAGCCGCTGAATGACGGCGTAGTCCCAGTTGATCTCCGGAGCGTTGCGGGCGATCCGGTTGCGCAATTTCGCGGTAGTGGCTTCGGTCGAATTTTTTGCCGCCGCCGTTTGCTTTTCCGGTGGTTCGCGCTCCCTGGGTTCGCGCTCCCTTTGTTCGCGTTCATTAGGTTCGCGCTCATTTGGTTCGCGCTCATTGCCGGCTTCGGCAACCGCGTTGGCGGCTCGCCAGTATTCGCGGGTGATCAGGACATCGGGGCGGGGAATCGCATCCTTCAGCCGCATGCCGCGATGCCATTCCATGCGCCCGGGGTGCGCGACGTTTCCGCGCAGGGTCACGGCATTTTGAAAACGGGGAGAAAGCGGAAGAATGCGGACCACATCCCCATCCTTCAAGAGCCGATCCAAGCCCGGTCCATCCAGCGGGAACTCTTCGACCCGGCGCGATTCGCGGTTTTCGATGCGTTCGACCACCGCCTTCTGGCCATCGGCGGTGGTGGACAAGCCTCCCGCCATCTCGATGGCCGCCGCCAGACTGGTTCCCGCGCGCACTTCGTAGATCGCCGCGACATTGACGCTGCCGGCAAGCGCGATCGACGGCCCGGCGGACGGAATATAGATAACGTCGCCCGGCAGCAAGCGCGCGTCTTTCGATTTGTCGCCTTGCAGCAGCAGGTCATAGAAATCGAATTCCGTGAGCACCCGGCCACTTCGTTTCAGCTGGATGCGCCGCATGGACCCGCTATTCGACGGACCGCCCGAGGCGAACAGCGCGTTGACCAGCGTCGAGAGCGAACTTACGGTGTAGCTTCCGGGACGCCGGGCCTGGCCGACGACAAACACCTGAATCGATCGCAGTTGTCCCAGGCTGATGGTCAGATCGAAGTTGCGGAACACCCTGCCGATCGCAGTCCGGAAATACTCGGGTAGCTGCTGGTATTTCAATCCAGCGACCGAGAGCGTTCCGACCTTGGGCAGGAAAACTTCGCCGCCGCGGTCCACCATCAGTTTGCCATCGAGGTCGATCTGCCCCCACGCCCGGATCAGGATTTCGTCCCCCGGTCCGATCAGGTAATCGTCGGTCACCGGAATCCGGTCGACGGGAGCGAAGGTGGTCGGGAGGCCATCGAACAGATTGTGTCCATAAATCGGCAATCGGCGGCCGACGGAGGTGGCGACAAATTCCTGAAATTCGCTGGGCGGCGGCTCGGGCATAGCATTCGTATTCCACGGAAAGTCGCGTTGCGGATGCCGGGCCGGGTCGGTTTTCTGCTCCTCGTGATTGTCATTACCCTGCGGGGCCTGGTTGGGCCAGCCAGCGTTCGGCCGCGCGCCCATGGGAGGGGCCCCTTGATTTCCCCACTTCCCGGCACCGGGGTTAGCGGCGCTATCGGCGGTTCGGGGAGGCGCGGGGCAGTCGTTGTCCACGCATTGCGGATCGTCTTGCGGATTGTCAGCCGGCGGCGTCCGCAGCGTGGTTTGAGCCCGTCCGGGACCGGACGATGCGAGCAGGCAAAACAGCGCGGCGCCGATCCAGCGCAGGAATCGGCTCGCGGGCGCAGTTGATTCGCTTCGGAGCTGCCATCTTTTGTAGAGCCGTTCTTCGGACATCATTCTCTCGGACATCATTGTTCGGACATCATTGTTCGGACATCATTGTTTCTGACGTCACTATTTCTGGGATCAATTTCTGGGATCAATTTCTGGGATCAATGCTTTTAAATTGCGTTTCAGTTCACTGGAAGTTCAGCGCCTTGCGCCACTTCGGATGGCAGGTGAACTCAATCGAGGCCACCGTGTTGGGGCCGGCGAGCGGAGCTAGAACCGGGAAGTTCCAGCGTTCGTACTGGAGAAAGGTCGTAATCTCCATTTCCGGGCGGAGTTGAAAACTCGCGCGGACAAACAGATCCTGAATGTCGCCGCCCGCCGGAATAAAATCGCGGTCGACGTGAGCTTTCCGGTATCCAACTTGCAGCGAGTTGCGGGGCGACAGCCAGTACGTGCTCCACAGTTGAACCCCATGCCCTTCCCGGCCCACCCAGGAGCCGAGCAGATGTCCATCGTTGGTATAAGAGTCGTGGTAAGCGCCGTTGTAGTAGTTGTATCTGCCGCCCCAGTTCGAGAGCGCGGGAGGGTCCGACCATACCAGCTCGGCGCGGAAGTCGAACTTTGGGATGCGGGGAAGCTGGGGCAGATAAATGCCGGGATTCATCAGCGCTCGTTGCGGCGCGCCGAGCGGCGAAGTATCGTCGTCGGTCATGCCATCGTTGTAGAGCACGAGCCATTTCCGCAGGCCGGGAATGCGATAACTGAAATCGAAACCGCCGCGCCGGTCGCCTACGTCGGCCGCGCTGCCGGGTATCGTGGTTTTGTTGTCCCCGAAACTGATGAAGCCTCTCCAGAACATGCCGAGCGTGACCGGACGGAAAACAATCGTGCGCGAGAATCCAAATTCCAGGTTCGGCGTCGGCTTAAAACTCAGCTTCTGGCCGTCGATTCCCGGATCCGCCGGGTAATGGTGTCCGGCCATGAGTCCAAAGAAAAAATCCCAGCGCACGGGTCCCAGCCAATGGAAAAAGCCGGGCAGTCTCCAGGGAGACGGGTTGGTCAGGCGCAACATATCTATCGGTTCCGCGTTGTCGCTGAAATTCGTCGGCCCGCCGTGCCCCGGCCCCCACCACAAACTCTGCCGGCCGGCGGAGATCTGAACGGTTTTGAAGTTCCACGCGGCGTAGGCCTCGAGCAGACGAAAGCGGTCGATGACTGCGGTATGAATCGGATCCTGCGGCGGGGTCGCGTCGACCGTCCCGATCATCTGCTGCACCGGTTGGCTGTAGGCGGGAAGCGCGGCGGCGTGCTGATACTCGCCACGCACATAAAACGACACCGGCCCTGCCGATCCAGATGCTGAACCTCCGCTCACGAGATTCGATCCTGGGCCATAGAGACGGCCGTAGTCATTGATCAGAGTTTGTCCGAAGTGATAGCCGTCGTCGAGCGGCGTGCCGGCGATGCCAAGGTAACGCGTATAAATACTGTCGACCCCGAGGTCGGAAGTCCCGGAACCATCGAAGCGCGCCAGATCGCTCGCAAACTCGTCTCGGAGCGCGGTGTCGAGCCTTTGCGCCTGCGAGGGCTGGGTATTCTTATCTCCGGCCATGCCGTCCGGCTTCGCGTCTATGGCAAAGCCGAAATCGGCGCCGAAATCGTCGTCCGCCGCGATGAGGATGCGCGCACACTCCATGCGCGTCCAGGGGCGCAGGTTGGCGTAGGCGCTCGGCGCGTATCCGAGCGCCGCCAGGCGGTCGAAGGCCGCGTACACCCATGAGTCCAGTGGAACGTACGGAGATCCCAGCGCGGCCGGCTTGCGGGCGTGCGGGGTTGGTTCCTCCGCGGGAGTTTTCTCGAAAGCGCCCGCACTCGCTCCCGGTAACTCCGGGTCGTGATGCGCCCGGTACACGTACCGTCCGATCAGATAGCCGAGCGCGCTCCCCACCACCACATCGGAGGGAAAATGGTCGCGGGCCGCAACCCGCGACAGACTGATTCCCGTAGCGGCGCCGTAAGCCAGCAGTTTGGTCAGCGCACCCGGATATTCCTGGGCGATGACACTCGCCATCGACCACGCGGCGAGCGCATGTTCAGACGGAAACGAGGCGCCGCCCGCCCCGAAGGTGCCGGCATGGGCGGCGTTCGGACGCGGTCTTTGGAAAGCGACTTTCATTGTCTCGGCCACGACCAGGCTGTTCAGCGCGGCTTCGCCCGCCAAAAAGCCAGTTTCGCGCTGGTGATTGTCTTGGTCCTTATCCTTGTCCTTGTCGGTCGTCCCGCGCAGGTACAAGCTCGCGGCGCTCGCGGCCATGGCGGCGAGCCCGTAGTTGCTGAAACTGTTACTGTGCGCCAGTGGCGAACTTCCGAAATGCCGCATGATGTCTTGGTCGGCCGCGATCAGGCCGACCGTGCCCACTACGAAAGGTGCGAGCCAACTCTTGTCTTGGGTGTGGAGATGCAGGGGGCTGGTCCAAATCGCTTTCTGATCCGAGAAGAAATCTTGCGTGAAGCGAAGCGGGCAGAAACCGGCTGGGGCGGCCGCGGTCATTCGATATTTCTTAACCGGACCAGCTGCGGACGGTTCGGTCGAATGGCTGTCTTCTCTTCCAGGGCTGGTACTCCCGCGCGTACACGGTTTGAGCGTCTCGACATCGGATGCCCAGCCGGCGTTCACCGATGAGCCCAGCAGCAGTGCAACCGCTGCAATCTGCCAAAAACGTCCGCCGGATTTGTCTGGAACAAACATGCTTTAGAAAAAACTCGACATCGCCTTTGATTTTTCAGTGGTGCAGTAACTTGTTTTGAGAGGGGGCTTACAGTTTGCTGGAAAACTCCCGGTAGGCGCCGCAGTCACCCCTCAGGGGCGGAAGCCGATTTTGATTCGGCACGACTTACGGCGCGGCTTCATCCGCGCCCCTTCAAAACAAGTCGAGAGTCGAGTCTTTCGGCAAACTGTTTTACCCGTGAGGCGTCACTGCGATGCGGATGGCACTTTTCCGCAGAGGGCGGAACAGTGCCGCCAGCGCAGTTCACCACCGGCTCCAAATCCTCGGCATCGACTTCCACGGCCACGCACTGCAGGAGCACGTCGAGCGCCAGTACCACTCGAAAATTATTCTTCTTGCGAACCAGCACGCCTTCCAGCCCCATCATGGATCCAGCCTTGATGCGTACCCTTTTCCCGATGACGAGGTAAGGATGGGGCTCGATGTTCCTCTGTCCGAGACCGGAGCGGAGCGCTTCAATTTCAAAATCGGGAAGTGGCGCCAGGCTGCGCCCGAAACCTACCAGCGACAGCACACCCGGGACCGCCAGCACGCGCACACGCTCCCGAGGATCGATGCGCACAAACACATAATTTGGAAACAGCGGCAGCTCGAGGCCCATCTCGCAGCGGTTGCGCCAGCGGTGGCGCGTTCGATACAGCGGTAAGAAAGACTTAATTTGTCGCTCGCCAAATTGCCAGGCCACGCGCTTTTCATGATGGGAATTGGTGTAGGCCGCAAACCAGTTCGCGGAAAATTCCTCAGCCATCACCAGCCCGTTGCTTGGCTGTTCTCCGATTGGTACTGCTGCCCAACCCGCGTCCATAAATCTGCCACTCCCTTCGTGCGAAGCTTCGCTAGCCCCGCTTAGCGAGGTTCTTTAGAAATTTCAAACTCTACTTGTGAATGTCCACGTCCTTCATTGCACTTACCCTGCCACCACGCTTGTGCGTTCTTGATCGGTATTTGTCTCTATCTGCTGGAGTTAAAAGTCCTATGGGCAGGCTCTGTTCGGCGATTCCCGGTGCGGGATGCTGATTCGGGTCTTCGTCCTAAATCAGCACCCTCCCCCTGAGTGCATCCGTGTGAGGCAGAGGTTGGGGGCTGCCCGCTAGAACTATGCGAAAAACGGATTGCCCCAATCGAAAATATGAATTCAGGTAACACGGAAGAGGGGTTGACCCCAGGGATCATCTAACCTAGAATCTCGGGTATGTTGAGGACGAACCTTTCCGCGCTGTGCCTGTGCACCTGTTGTTGTTGTGCATGCGTGTGCTCTGGCGTGGGGAGGTTGCCGACCTAAGTAACTAATTCTAATACCGGCACTTATACCCACCCCAACGAACTTGGCGGTGGGTTTTTTATTTTCTGAAACAAATAGTCGGGCAATACGGGGTCAGAGAATTGCCGGGTCAAATGAGTCACGAGGTCGAAGAGCTTATGACAAACACTGCGACAGAAACCAAGGCTCAGCGCGTCGAGCGCCTCAAACGCGCGAAGAATCCCTGGGAAGGTCTCGAGGAAATTCGTCGTTTCGCGCGCGAAGGATTCGAGTCCATCCCCCCCGAATGGCTGGGAACCTACTTTCGCTGGTGGGGCGTGTACACGCAGGGCGACGGAGCAGGCGTGACCGGCGGTAAGAATGGCGAAGGCCGGGCTCTGCAACGCTTCATGGTAAGAATCAGGATAGCCAACGGTCTGCTCCGCTCCGGACAACTGCGAACCATCGCCGACCTGACCCGCCGCTACGCTCACGGAATCGCCGACATCACCGTCCGCCAAAATATTCAGCTGCACTGGGTCACCATCGAGCAGCTGCCCGACCTGCTCGAAGCGCTCGGCCGCGTGGGATTGAATACGACGAGCGCCTGCGGCGATGTCACGCGCAATGTCACCGGCTGCCCGGTTGCGGGCGTCGACGCTGATGAGATTTGCGACGCCTCTCCCTTAGCCATCGAAACCTCGCGAATGCTGGCGGGCAATGCCGAGTTCTATAACCTGCCCCGCAAGTTCAAAATCTCGATCACCGGATGCCGCGTCTGGTGCCCCTATCCCGAGATCAACGATGTGGGCTTGACCGCAACCACACGCGTGCTCCACGGCACGCCCGAGATAGGTTTCTCGCTGCGAGTTGCGGGAGGTCTTTCCACCGAGCCCTACCTGGGCGCCCGATTGAATGCGTTTGTCCGCTGGAATCAAGTGTTGCCCGCGATTAAAGGGATTGCGGAACTGTTTCGCGATTCGGAAGTGTTGCGTGAACATCGCGAGCGGGCGCGGCTGAAGTTCCTCTTCCTGCGACACGGCTGGACGGCCGAAAGCTTCCTCGACGAACTGCAGCGCCGCATCGGATTTGAATTCGATCCCGCAGTCGAGGAACATCCGCCCGCGGATGTCCATCGCGACCACGTGGGAATTCATCCGCAGAAGCAGTCGGGTTACTGCTATGTGGGATCGGCCGTGCTCCGAGGGCGAATTACCGCCGAGCAAATGCAAGCTGCCGCCGACCTCGCCGATCGCTTCGCATCCGGCGAGCTGCGCACCACCAACACGCAGAACCTGCTCATCGTAAATGTTCCCCGGCTCAATGCCGACGACCTGGCCAAAGAACTGGATGCGATTGGACTGCGAGTTGGCGGGTCGGCGTTCTATCGCGGCACCGTTGCCTGCAGCGGTACGGAATTCTGCAAGCTCGCAATCACCGAGACGAAGGCCTTTGCGCGCTGGCTGGTGGAAGAACTCGAGGAACGTCTGCCCGGTTTCGATCAGCACCTGAAGCTGCACGTGACCGGATGCCCGAACAGTTGTGGGCAGCATTGGATTGCCGACATTGGCATCGACGGCAAGAAGATGAAAGTCGATGGCGGCATGGTCGATGCCTATTACTTCTGCGTGGGCGGAGCTCTCGGCCTTCATCAGGCGACCGCACGGCCGGTGGGATATCGCTGCCCGGCGACCGAGGTTCCGGAGGCGATTGAGCGATTACTCCGGCAATATCTCGGCACGCGTGAGGCGGGTGAAAACCTGCGTCAATTCTTTGCCCGGCACACCGACACGCATCTGCGGGAATTTCTGGCCGGCGAGCCTGTCGAAGCCGTAACTCGCGACCTGCCGCCGGTGGCGGTAAAAGGCACGGGAGCACTAACGCAAGTAGCGGGAGGAGACGGTGACTAGCCTATTTCCAATGTTCCTGAAGCTGGCAGGAAAGCCGTGTCTGGTTGTGGGCGCCGGAAAGGTCGGCGCGCCCAAGGTTGGCGGGCTCATCGATACGGGCGCCAACATCCGCGTGGTTGCGATCGAGGCCAGCGCCCAAGTCCGCGAATGGGCGAAAGCAGGGAAGATCGAACTTGAACTGCGCGCCTTTTCAAATAGCGACCTCGACGGAAAGTTTCTCGCCATCGTAGCCACGGCTTCCAATCGCACGAATGAACTCATTTATAACGAAGCGCAACATCGGGGCGTGCTCTGCAACGTAGTCGATGTTCCCGAGTATTGCGATTTCTTTTATCCCGCGGTGGTGCAGCGCGGCGACCTGCAAATAGCGATTTCCACCAATGGGCAGAGTCCATCGCTGGCGCAAAAACTGCGACAGCAATTGGAGCGGCAATTCGGGCCGGGATATGCGGCATGGGTCGAGCAACTTGGCGAGACCAGACGGCTCATTCTGGCCAGCGATCTCGACAAAGAGCGCAAGCTGCAGCTGCTGCATTCATTAGCGAGCAGAGAAGCGTTCGAAGCGGAGCTGGCGAAATTTCAGGAATTAAGCACACGAATTGAGCTGGAACAAGTTCCTTTAAGCCAGCTTCCTCCCCGCCCAGGCGAGCCCGAGAAACTAGCTCTAAAAAGCGAGGGAGCAGAATGACGGGCAAAGTTTATCTAGTGGGCGCAGGGCCGGGCGATCCGGAGTTGCTGACCTTAAAGGCACTGCGCGTATTGCGCAGCGCAGAAGCCGTCTTGCACGACGATCTTGTCGCGCCCGAGATCCTGCAACTGATCCCGCCGACTGCTCAGATTTACAACGTGGGCAAGCGCTGCGGAAAAAAGAAAATCCAGCAAGGCGAGATCAATAGTCTTATGGTGGCGCTGGCGGCCGCCGGTCTGCGCGTCGTCCGGCTGAAAGGTGGCGACCCGCTGATCTTTGGGCGCGCCGGGGAAGAGATCGAATCCCTTCGCGCAAACAACATCCCCTTCGAAATCGTTCCCGGCGTGACCACAGCGCTCGGTGCGGCCGCTGCCGCCCAGATTCCGCTGACGCATCGTCGAGCCTCGTCGGCTCTGGTGCTGATTACCGCCCATCGCGCTTCAAAAAAAGGCGCGGCCGAACCCGATGCCTCCGACTGGAGCAACTTCGTCGCCAGCCGCGCGACCCTGGTCATCTATATGCCCGGACAAAACTATGCGTACATCGCCAGAAAGCTGACTGCGGCGGGCGTTGCCGATGACACACCGTGTGCCATCATCTCTCGCGCCACCACGAAATATCAACGAACCCATCGCACCATGGTCCGCGATCTGCACCGCGCGCCTCAACTCGTCGCCCCGACTCTGCTGGTTGTCGGTGAGGTTGTGGGTTTGGCCGATCCCGCCGCCGTGGCGGTGGAATTTGCGATGCCCGAACGGTTGCGGAAAAAAGACAGTTGGCTGCCAGCGGCAGTCTTCAAGACAATCCATCCGCCGGCGCCGCCTCGATCGGCAGATGAGGAGTCGATCTCATGAACAGCCAGATCGCTGAGATGCCGTTGAAGGTCGAGCATTGGAGTCCACAGCAGGTGCTGTCCTGGGCCTTTGAATCCTTTGGCAATGAAATGGCCATCGCGTCGGCATTCGGAGCCGAGGGCATGGTGGTCATCGATATGGCCTCGCGTCTGCGCAAGGATTTCCGCGTCTTCACCATCGACACGGAATTCCTGTTTCCTGAGACGTACACCCTGATCGACAAGATCGAGCAAAGATACGAGATCAAAATTGAAAGAGTTTTTTCACTGCTCTCCCCCGAGGCGCAGGAGCGGGCTCACGGTGCTGCACTGTGGGTCCGCAATCCTGACCAATGCTGCAGCATGCGAAAAGTCGAGCCGCTCCGCCGCAAGCTGAGTGAATTGCGCGCATGGATCACCAGTATCCGCCGCGACCAGACCTCATTTCGGCAAGACGCACGCAAAGTCGAGTGGGACGCAAAATTCGGTTTGGTCAAGGTAAATCCGATCGCCGACTGGACTTCGAAACAAGTCTGGAGCTATCTTTCCGATCACAGCGTGCCGTACAACCCACTTCACGATCAGAATTATCCGAGCATCGGCTGCACCCACTGCACTCGCGCGGTTGATCCCGGAGAAGATCCCCGGGCGGGGCGGTGGCCGGGCACTGCCAAGACGGAATGCGGTCTGCACATGATCGAACCCGCGCCATTGAGTCCATTGCCTGAGGCCGAGACATAAGGCCAAGCCGGCAGTTGGTCACCTCTGTGTTTTGTGCTTCGCAACTTTCCCATTCATCTCTGGTAACATTCACGTTTTCTGGCGAGCGCTCGGTATTCAGCGCGCATGTCTCTGCGCCCTTCGCTGACGCGCCGGCCCGAAAGATCGGAAGCGAATGATTCTGGCCGGAGACATCGGCGGGACAAAATGCAGCCTGGGATTGTTTTTGGGGGAAGGTAGCGTCCTTCGCTCCATCTTCCAGCTCCGTCTTGCGACTCGTGGCTATGCGGGATTTGAAGATATAGTCGAAGATTTCCTCCAGCAGGCGACCGCAGCCGACGGCAGCTCAAGGCGGCCGGCAATCGACGCCGCTGGTTTTGGCGTTGCGGGTGTGGTCGCAGAGGGGCGGCATTATTCCGAGAATCTTCCGTGGGTGGTCGATGCGCCAGCGCTCACCCGCAAGCTGAATCTTAAGAACATCGTTTTGATGAATGACCTTGCCGCCACCGCTGCAAGTCTCGAACATCTGGCCAAGAACGACTTGGCGTCCGTGAATGAGGGCACGCGCGCGCCGCATGCAACCAGGGCCGTGATCGCAGCCGGAACCGGATTGGGAGAGGCTATCCTCTTTTGGGATGGCCAGAAATATCGGGTTGCGCCGGCCGAAGGAGGACAAGCGGACTTCGCTCCAAGAACTGATCGGGCAATTCAACTGCTCAGTTACTTGAGACGGCAGCTGCCTCAAGTCTCCTGCGAAGAGATTGTGTCAGGACGCGGTTTTCGGCGTATTCACGAATTTCTCGACCCCGCAGTGAGACACGAATCGTTTAGCTCGCCAGAAGCCAGCGCAGCCGGCGAAATTACACAGAGGGGGTTAGATAGGTCGTGTGCCGTTTGCCGTGAAAGCCTGGAGTTCTGGGTTGAAATATTTGGTGCGGCAGCGGGAAACTTCGCGCTGCAGACCATGGCTCTTGGCGGTATGTACATCGCCGGTGGCATCGCCGTAAAGCTTTTGCCCAAGCTCCAGGAGGGCGTCTTCTTCCAATCGTTTTGCGGCGCGAGCAAACTTGCTCCAGTGCTCGCTCGCATTCCGGTCGCGGTCGTAATGAATGAAGATGCGCCCATGATCGGCGCAGCCTATCAGGCACTCGCGACCACTCAAGGGTCGTAGTAATATCCCCGAACAGTAAATTTCTGATCCTCTGGCCGTGAAGGCCGAAAGGATTCGTCGCTGACGAACGCACTCACTCACCAAAAAGCCGGCTACAACCGTTTTCTGCTTCTGGTCGCCGGTCTCGGTGGACTGCTCTACGGCGTGGACGTCGGCATCATTGCTGGAGCCTTGCCTTATCTCGAGGCCACTTCCGGATTGAATGCTGGCCAGCTTTCCTTCGTCGTTGCTGCTGTGCTTCTTGGCAGCGTGATTTCGACCCTGTTTGCGGGCGCGCTTGCCGACTGGATCGGGCGCAAGCCTCTTATGGTGCTCAGCGGAGTGCTCTTTGTCTGCAGCATTCCCATGATTGCGCTTTCGCATGGCTATGAAGCGTTGGTTCTGGGGCGCGTGTTACAGGGGATCAGCGCGGGCCTGATTGGTGTCGTTGTTCCTCTCTATCTGGCCGAGTGTCTTGCGGCGTCGAGCCGCGGCAAGGGGACTGGCATCTTCCAATGGCTGCTGACACTTGGTATTGTTGCGGCGGCCATCGTTGGGATGTACTTCAGTTTTCGTGTTGAAGAGGTGGCAAGATTAGCCAATCCCGCGAAACTGTTCGCGTTCAAAGACACGGCTTGGCGGAGCATTTTCTGGGTTTCCCTGCCTCCTGGCATTCTCTTCGTGATTGGCAGTTTCATGGTCTCCGAGTCCCCGCGATGGCTCTTTCGCCGCGGGAAACGGGACTCCGCTTACGCCGCGCTTCTCCGCTCTCGCACTACCGAACAGGCGGACGTCGAGCTGGCGGAAATGGAACAGACGGCCGCTGCCGAACGAGCAAAGACCTCAACAGGAACCGAAATCGCCGGTGCCAAAATCGTCGGTGCGAAAATCAAGGAATCGCTTCTCCGCCGCAAGTACGTGATCCCATTTGTTCTGGCCTGTGTCATCCTTGCGTGCAACCAAGCCACCGGGATCAACTCGATTATTGGTTACAACACCAACATTCTTTTGCAAAGCGGCCTCTCCGATTTGCAGGCTCACTGGGGCTATGTTCTGTTCACCATGGTGAATTTCCTGATGACGATTGGCGGCGTCCTGCTGGTGGACCGCAAGGGGCGCAAGTTTCTGCTGTCGGTGGGCAGCGCGGGCATCATTGCCTCCTTGCTTTGCACCGGCATTTTGTTTCGACGGACAGAGCAATTGCGGGTGGATGCTCGGGACGCGGTTCAGTCCATGTTTCAGTCATCTGTTCAGTCATCGGTTCAGTCGGACGTCGACGCCAGTCAGAAGGCTGCGTTCGTCTACGACGAGAAGACGGCACATGCGCTGCTCGCGTCGAGCGGAGACGCGGGCAAGGCAATCGGCATCGGCAAACGCCCGACGTCGCTGGTCATTATTTATTCGTACGGAGATTTCCGCGCGGCTACGAAAGTCGCGCGCTCCGACGATCTGGCCGCTAAGCCGATCGAGATTACCCGCGAAAGCTGCGTCCCCGCAAATAAAGTAGTGGCCTTCTTCACGAATCCGTTCGGCGATCTCGATGCGGCGCGCAAGGCTCCACTGAAAATTGACAATGCGTTGATTACTCCCGTTCCGACTACTCATAACGGATGGCTGGTGGCGATCAGTCTCTTTGTGTTCATGGCATTCTTCGCGATCGGTCCTGGCGTATGCGTATGGCTGGCGCTTTCGGAGTTGATGCCGACTCGCATTCGATCCAACGGCATGAGCATCGCGCTGTTGATTAATCAGGCAGTTTCAACCGCGATTGCCGCGATGTTCCTGCCGACTGTGGGTAAGTATGGTTACTCCACCATGTTTTTTGGTTTTGCCGCTTGCACGGTCATTTACTTCATCACTGCTGCGGTGTTTCTGCCGGAAACGAAAGGTAAAACGCTGGAGGAAATCGAAGCGCATTTCGAGGGTGCCGGCTAAACAGATTCACCAGTGTACCGAGCTACTAAGATCCATGATTTCAATGGGATGCTTTTCCCAGGTGAGGATTTTGTTGGGCCCCCCCCCCCCCCCCCCAGGGCGCGAGATAAAATAAAAAAAAAAAAGAAAAACAAAAAAAATAA